>CEVQ01122451.1_pt1 | contig 807645 bp, 716 predicted proteins | sample 356551 | NCBI WGS metagenome assembly CEVQ01 (sample SAMEA2623756, study PRJEB7988) | marine metagenome | biome: marine biome (ENVO:00000447); feature: mesopelagic zone (ENVO:00000213); material: "saline water (ENVO:00002010), including plankton (ENVO:xxxxxxxx)" | depth 250 m | reverse complement strand
GATTGGTAAAACCGTCTTTTCTAATGTAAGGGCCTTCAGGATTTTCTATATCTGGCCACCAATAATCTCCTTCTGAGTAAAAGTCATTTTTGGTACCGGAACTTCGAGAACTAACAAAAGAGGTGACAGTAACCGGGCTTTGTTTCAAAAAGCCGTTGGCCAACTCAACTACTTGATGACCGATTCTCTCATAGGCTTTTTCCTTGAAGTCTTGACCATTTAGCATAAAAAAACAAAAAAGGGTAAGAAAGGTCAATAATTTGTTCTTGCTAGATGATTCTAGACTAAATTCTAAAAATGTACTAATTCTAAATACTGTTTTACCGCAACCCATTTGTTTTTCTACTGTCTGGTATTTTGATTTAACTTAATTAATAGATGGTATAAAAACCATTAGCTCTAACGGCCAACCTTTCTCCATTAATGTTATTCCGGTTGGTCCTGACATCGAAGAGCAGATTGAATTTACGGATGATATTTGTTAATCAAATCTATTCCTAGGTCAAATTTCCATTTGTTACGATTTTATTTCGAATATTTTGATTTCCCCGATTAATTAAGTTTTCTTCAATGAGAACTTTATGGAATTTACTTTACAAAATACTTTGAAGGAATGAGGCCCCTTCCATAAATAAAAATTAAAGAATATCCCCAGTACAAACCATTTTTTAATCATTTTGAACTCATTTCAAAATGATTGAGAGCATGTGGTTTTGTATAAAAATAGGAACTTCCGATACCGATCAATACACCATCAAGAACGCTCCATCCATCGTGACGGTCATTTCAACCTTCAATTTTACTCTGCCCCACATGGTAGTCCTAGTCGATAGACGGGAGCTCTATAACTCTATCTAAATCAGTATAAATCAAGCCCAAAACTCTGCTATAGTGAGATACCGTCCGTCATATTATTGCTCATGCGAGAGCATATAATACCTTGAGAAAGGAATTACAAGGCAATTACCTGAGAATGTGATAGGGGTGAAGCCAAGTATTGCAAAGAATTGTCATGTGCAAGTTGTTTGGCCTTGTTAAAATCAAGTTTACCTAACAACAAAACGAATTACATCAAGAATTTAAGTTATAGTTCCAAAGATAAGATGTGGTTTTATTAAGGATACGCTTCTTAACATATTTGAAATACATTCTTTACAAAATGGCAATTATTCTATTCGATAGAAAAAGTATAACTTTCATGGCCTAAAATTTCTCTATTTTGATTTCTAGAAACAAGTACCAAGAGCTGACCGATGATGAGCTTTTGTTATTAATGAAAGAGGGAAATAAACTCGCTTTTGATCAAATCTACACTAAATACTGGCGAGAACTTTTTGGGTATGCTTTTAATATTCTTAATGAAAAGCAATTAGCAGAAGATGTAATACATGAGATATATACCTATCTATGGTTGAATAGAAACAGTATAGAAATCAAATTTTTAAAAAGCTATCTTTTCAAGGCCGTTCGAAACAAGTCTCTTTCATTCATGAACAAAGTAAATTTTACCGAGTTGGATGTGGCGATCATAGGAAGTCTATCTGTGATGCCTGAAATAGATGATTTGCTAGAAGAACAAGATTTGAAACTTGCCGTTGAAGAAGCAGTGGACGAGTTACCTCAAAAAAGTCGGGTTATTTTTTATATGAGTCGTTATCAAGAGTATAGCAACCAAGAAATTGCACAACACTTGAATATCTCCAAAAGAACGGTCGAGAATCAATTAAGTATGGTAGTTAAGCATGTAAAATCATCTATAAAAAAGGTGAGATTCATTTTTCTGAACCTATTTATCTAGTTCTGTCAATTCCCTATCATCCTCCTCAATGTTAAGTAATCGTTAAGAGCAATCCTTTTATCGTGCGTAGCTAGTTGGTTTCTAGTCTTAGATATATACACCAACGCTATGACCAAGGAAGAATTTATAAAACTGGCCAACAAATTTGAGGAAGGGCGCTGCTCTGAGAAGGAAAGAGAGATATTATTTCATTTCTGTGAGCGCGTACAGGAAAAAAACATGCTGGAATCTTTGGGTTATTCCGAAGAAGAAAAATTACGTATAAGACTCCTACAGCGAATTAACTCGTCAATTGTTGAATCTTCAAAAACACATTGGTTTAAAAGGGCCAGACCCTTTTTCGGCTATGCGGCTGCAGCCGCAGTTATAGGCATTTTATTGGCCTTGTTTTTTAAACAGAGTGAACAAGAAATATTTCAGGATTCCATAGATAGCGAGATCATATTGACCCTTGCTGATGGTACAACTAAAAGAATCAATGCACTTGAAGGGGCATTGGCTGAAATTCATATTGAATCTTATATCACCCAGATAGGGAATAAGCTGGTTTATGAAAATAACTCCTCCGGCAGAGAATTGGCCTATCATACCATCGAGATTCCTTTTGGTGAGACGTTTGAGTTACAGCTTTCCGATGGCACGAAAGTGAACTTAAATGCTGGGTCTTCGTTAAAATATCCCGTACAGTTTTCAAATGAAGGTGCCAGACAGGTCTATCTGAAGGGGGAAGCCTATTTTCAAGTTGAACATGACAGTTCCAAGACTTTTATTGTCAATACCAACTCTATAGATGTTCGAGTATTAGGAACCACATTTAATGTGTCGGCGTACGAAGATGAGAGCTCGACAAAGGTCGTGTTGGTCGAGGGCAGTGTAAAACTTAAGGAGGATGAAAAAATTCAAAATAAATTGGAGCCAGTTCTTCTTCAACCCGGTTTTATGGCATCCTATAATCCTACCAACCCTAAATTCCATATAAGTAACGTTGAAACAGAAGTATATACCGCCTGGATCGAGGGAAGATACATTTTTAGGGAAATGCCATTGGATATGATATTTCAAAAGCTGGCCAGAGCCTACAATGTAGAATTTGAAAACAGAAACCCTCAAACGGAAACGGACTATTTTAATTCTACCATAGATATTAAGCAGCAGCCCTTAAGTGAAGTTTTAGAGCTGTTCTCAGAACTATACAGTTTTGATTATGAAATAAAGGACAAGAAAATTACGGTAACCTTTTAAAGCTAAAGCGTATGTAAAGACCAGAATTAAAAGTTATCGGGAAATGGTTCCAGCATCTCCCGATAGAGAATTTATAACTAACCGATTTAGTTAATTAATGAACTATAAATATAATGAAAAAACCTGTGTTCATCTCTGGGCGGGTTCGCCCTTTTGTGAAATTAAGTCTAAAAATGAAACTATTTATGCTGTTCACCATTTCAGCGTTATTTGCCTTACAGGCGAATGATTCTTATGGTCAGCGAGAGAAAGTAAATATCAATGCGGTTGATGCTACCATTTTAACCGTTATAAACGATGTCGAAGAGCAAACTGATTTTAAGTTTACCTATCGAACCAAGGCAATTAATCTTACCAGAAAGGTTACACTTGTTGGAAAGGGATTGTCTATTGATCAGGTGTTAGACGGATTGTTTTCCGATACCTCAGTTACCTACATAAAACGGGGCAAAAACATTTTGCTCAAGAGCGGTGAAAATGTTGGTCATGATCGAAATTCCGGGCAAGCCGAACCCGTAACCGGATTGGTCATTGATGAGCAAGGCAATCCTTTACCTGGGGTAAGTATCGTAGAAAAAGGGACCGGAAATGGGGTAGTAACCGATTTTGACGGAAACTTCTCTATTCTTATAGCCTCACCAGAAACAACCCTTGTGTTAAGCTATATGGGGTTTGCTTCCAAGGAACAATCCGTTGTGGAAGGAGAAAATATCACCATCACCTTGCTCGAAGATGTCAGCAAGCTTGAGGAGGTAGTCGTTGTTGGCTACGGAACGCAAAAGAAAAAAGATCTTACCGGGTCTATTGCCCACCTTGAAATGCAAGGTACCGAGAATGCCCCCAATACCAATTTGGTTCAGGCCCTACAAGGTATAGCACCGGGCTTGAATGCAAAAATGGGATCAACTGCCGGCTCTTCCGGTGGTATTTCCATAAGGGGTAGAACCTCCATCTCGGCGAGTGATTCTCCACTTATAGTTTTGGATGGAATAATATACAATGGTGATATTTCTGATTTGAACGTCAATGATATTGCTTCCATTGATGTTCTTAAGGATGCCAGTGCCGCTGCGGTCTATGGTTCAAGATCGGCCAACGGTGTAATTGTAGTTTCTTCCAAAAGAGGAAAATCGAACAAACCGAAGTTCAACTTCAATGCCTATGGGGGCATTCAAGATTTACATCCATCAGACCGTAGTAAAATGATGAATGGTGACCAGTTTGTGAACCGATTGGTAGACTATTACTACCAACAAGAACTGTATGATTGGTACGACACCGATCCTACCGACAATTCAGAAAGACCATCAAGACCTAATGTCAGCGATAAAAATGTGCTGGCCAGTTACTTAAGAAGCCAAGAAGAACAGAATAATTTTTTGGAAGGAAATGAGGTCAATTGGATGGATCAGGTGTTTCGGGCGGCCCCTGTTCAATCATACAGCATGAGTGTCTCAGGAAGTTCTGAAAAAACCAATTACTACATGTCAACTTCCCTAACCGATCAGGATGGTATACTTGAAAATGATTCTTTTAAGAGGTATACCTTCTTTGGTAAATTTAGTTATCAATTGGCCGATTGGTTCAATTTTGAATTTGCACCACAATACACTCGAAGAGATTATTCAGGTGTTGCTGCGTTGATAAGTGATGCCATGGATTCTAGCCCTTGGGGTTCTATTTACAATGAAAATGGAGATTATCCTTTAGATATCGCTGGAGAGTCTTTGGCTCGACATCCTTTGGGTAATGCGCTGTTTGATGATGAAGACATTCGCGATAATCTCAATTTAATCTTTAAAGGAAAATTCAACTTGCCCAGTGTAGAAGGTCTTAGTTATCAGTTCGATTATGCCCAAAACTATTATTTTTCTCACACCTATCGTTATCAGCCAACGACTTCTTTTACGGGCGCATCCAATGGTGGTATCGGTTCTAAAAATAATTCAACCGAGCGTAAATGGTTGATTAACAATATTCTTTCTTATGATAAGTCGTTTGGAAAAAATAGGTTCAATCTTACACTGCTTCACAGTGAAGAAGAAATTCAAGGCGAGGGTACCGAAGCCTATGCCTATGGTTTTAGTTCCGAAAAATTAGGATATCATGCATTGGAGGTTGCCGAAAATCAAGAGACAAGTTCTTCGGCCTATCAAGAGTATACGCGATCATTCATGGGGCGACTTTCGTACACATTCAATGATAGATATTTGTTAACGGGTACGATACGAAGAGACGGTTTTTCCGGATTTGGAGAGAATAAAAAATGGGCCAATTTTCCCTCTGCTTCAATAGGTTGGATTATATCTGAAGAAAATTTCCTATCGGAAGTCGAGTCGATTGATTACCTAAAACTGCGATTATCTTATGGTATCAATGGTAATCAAGGAATCGGCAGGTACAATAGCCAATCCATTATGTCGACCAATAGCACCGTATTTGACGGAAGTACGGCCATAGGTCTGTATTCAAGCTCATTGGGTAATGATGATTTAGGTTGGGAAAGAACGAAATCAATCAACTTAGGTTTCGATTTTCAATTGTTCGGAGACCGATTGAATGGTTCTGTTGATGCTTATACCGCTGAAACTTCGGATGTATTGGTTCAGCGAGGTATTCCAAGGGTCTCAGGAAACTCTTCCGTCTGGACAAATATCGGTGGTATGAAGAACAAGGGTCTCGAAATAGCCTTAAATACTAAAAACGTTGAGACAGAAAATTTCAGTTGGAATTCGGGTTTCACATTTGTCATCAATAGAAATGAGATAACCAAATTGTACGATGGGGTAACCGAAGACATAGGTAATGGATGGTTCGTGGGTGAATCCATATACGCTATTTATGGTTACGAAACCGATGGTATCTATCAAGAAGAAGACTTGTTCAATGGAACTATAATTGAAGGCTATTACCCAGGTCAGTACAAAATCATCGACCAAAATGGAGATCAAGAGATAACTGCTGAGGATGACCGTAAGGTTATTGGATCGACCGACCCCAATTATCGATTTAGTATCAATAATGAAATTCGTTACAAGAACGTAGGCTTATCTTTCTTTTTAAACTCCATACAAGGTGGTGGAGGTAGGTACATGGCAAACAATAGTAGCGCCTTGGTAGCCGGGGGTACCGATTACGCGTATCGTGTCAACCGAACAGCCGTTGAGCCGTATTGGACTCCTGAAAATAGGTCAAATACGGTTCCGGGAATCTACTACAATCCTAAAATTGCACCCGGGGTCTACCAAGATAAAAGTTTTGTCCGACTTCAAGATGTAAGTCTCTTTTATAACATCGATCAGCCTGTTATTGAATCTCTAGGATTGACCAATGCAAGAATTTATGTCAGCGGTAAGAACCTATATACTTGGACCAATTGGTCTGGTTGGGATCCCGATGTAGAAGATCCCATCATCCGCAGCATTGTCATGGGATTGAATATTAATTTTTAAGAATCAGAATAGATATGTTCATTATGAAACCATATATAAAAAATTTTAAAAAGCTATGGAATGGGTCGGTAACCTTCCTTCTTATAGTCATTTTTATCTCCTGTGAAGATGATTTACAAGAGGTACCTTTAGACTTTATTTCTGTTTCGACCGCCTTTGAAAATCCATCGGATGCCGAAACAGGCGTTACGGGTCTGTATTCATTGGCTCGCGAGTGGTACAGTGGAGTCAATCAAAAATGGATGTTCGTTTATGTAGCGTTGGGAACGGACCAAGCCTATTTCGGAGAAGATCCCGGAGGAGGTTATATGAGTAACTGGGACGTGGAAATTACCCCTGATTCCGATTTGCCGGAACGCTATTGGACCAATGCTTTTGATTTGGTATACCAATCAAATATTGTATTAGATGGCATTGACCAGATTTCGTTCGATAATGAGGATCAAAAGAATAAACTTTTGGCCGAAGCACGTTTCTTCAGAGCTTTTGCCTATCGAATTTTGGTAATCTTGTATGGTGATGTGCCTATGGTTACTGAACCTATTACATCTCCTAAAATAGATTTTACTAGAATTGCCAAAGAAGAGATTTACAGTTTAATAATAGAAGATTTGGGCTTTGCTGGCAATTATTTACCTATTAAGGGTGGGGAAGAAGCTCCTGGTAGATTGACACAGGGTGCCGCATGGCATTTCTTGAGTGAAGCCTATTTGGCCATAGGTGAGTTCGAGTCGGCCAAGCAGGCAGCGACCAAAGTGATTGAAGATTACGGCTATGCCCTAATGACGCAAAGGTTTGGTAATCAAACCGATTATTTTGGTTCTGAAAATGTATATACCGATTTATTCACTATGGATAATCATAACCTGAATACCAATACCGAAGGTATTTGGGTGATTCAAAACGATCCAGATATCATTGGAGGTGGATTCTACGCTGGCGAACGTGCCTTTGGATGCGCTTACTATAGAATGGGAAATACCCCGGATGGTTTTACCGCGGTTAGGGGAGATTTGTTCGATGGTAATTATACGGGGTATTGGAATGCCTTTGGCAGACCGGTTGCTTGGGCGAGACCCACCAACTATATGTCATATGATATTTGGAAGGAGGATTGGGATACTGATTTGAGAAATACCGAGGCGAATATTAAAAGAACTTTCTATTTTGATAATCCGGAATCGGCCTTTGACGGCCAACCTATCGATTGGAATCTGTATGAGTCTCGTTCCAGTGCCTTGAAAGATACGACCCAATATATATATCCTTATTTTATGAAAGTGGCTGCGCCTTATGACCATTATACCGATCCTAATCGTGCAGGTGGAGGGATAAACCATAAAGATTTGTATGCCATTCGTCTAGCGGAAACCTATTTGCTTCGCGCGGAGGCGAACCTTGGACTGTCTGACCTTGCGGCAGCAGCTTCTGACATCAATACTGTCCGAAGAAGGTCTAATGCATCAGAAATTGACGCTTCGCGGGTGGACATTAATTTTATCCTAGACGAAAGATCGCGAGAATTGTATACAGAGGAATGGAGACTTTTAACCTTGATGCGCTTAGGTAAGCTGGTCGAAAGGGTGCAGACCTATAATGATAATCCGCTCAACCCGGGGGTCGGTATTCTTGAACATCACCGTTTGTGGCCGATACCGCAATCGGATATCGATTTTAATACTGGGGCCGAATTAGTTCAAAATCCTGGCTACACGAATTAGATACACTGATGTTATAATATATAGGCCTCAATTCTGAATTTGGGGCCTATTTTATATATGTACAGACTTCACAGATTGTTCAATAACTAGATATAATTAAATGAAATTTAAACATCTACTGAGCCTAACTATGTTTTTCATAGTGGTGCTCTTATATGGCCAAGAATATAATTTTGAAACTTCTATAGACACTACCGGCAATGTTCCCTGGACAAAAAAAGCTTTTTACAACGACCCGATGAATTTTCAATTTGCCCTTATTTCAGACAGAACCGGAGCCCATAGAGAAGGAATTTTCGGCAAGGGAATTTCCAAATTGAATATGATCATGCCCGAATTTGTGATAAGTGTTGGAGACATGATAGAAGGGGGTACCAGCGACTTGGAACAGATAGATCAAGAATGGACAGAGTTTGATAGCATTTTAAGTCCGCTTGAAATGAGATATTTCTATGTGCCGGGAAACCATGATATTTCAAACTCTACCATGGGAAAAGTCTGGAAGCAGAAGTACGGATATGATTATTACCACTTTAGATACAAAGATGTTCTATTTATTACCTTGAATACCATGGATGATTTTGTGGAGATAGGTGAGGAGCAAGTACAATATTTTGAGAAAATACTAAAAGAACATAATGATGTCAGATGGACATTTGTCATCATGCATCATCCGCTTTGGCATTACAAAGAATTAAATCGTTTTGATCGTATAGAAGAGTTATTAAAGGATAGAAAATATACGGTATTTGCTGGTCACAGGCATCGTTATCTTCAAGAATTTCGAAACGAGCGTAACTATATGGTTCTGGGAACCACTGGTGGTGGTAGCAAGTTGCGTGGCCCCAAAATGGGGGAGTTTGATCATGTGACCTGGGTAACCATGGATAATCAAGGCCCTAAAATAGCGAACTTGACATTAGATGGTATTTTAGAAACCGACATTGCTTCCAAAAGTAATCAAGATAAAATTTCCGCTTTGTCGCGTGCATTGTCCCTAAAGCCATTTTATGTGCTGAAAAATGAAACTGGCGTTAAAGGTAGTGTATGGTTTACATTGAAAAATTCCAGCAATGATACCATATTTTTTAACGGACGGGTATGGCATCATCACGAATTGAATTTCGACCAAAGTAAGATCAATACCACGGTAGCTCCATCAGAATCCAAAACAATTGAATTGACTTGGAGTCTTGACAAAAATACGTTGTCGCGTGATATGATCAGTGAAATTGAGTTGGATTATACTATGGGCTATGCCTCTTTAAAGAATGAATTAGCATTTGAGATAAAAGGGCGACAAAGTATAGCCATGGATACGATATACCCAACTGTTTCATTTTCAGAACCGCTTCAATTTATAGATTCAATTTCCGTTACCTTAGGTGAAACGGATGAAGAATTGCCCATTTATTACACTGCGGATGGTAGCGTTCCTGATGAAGGATCCTCAAAGTACAAGAGCCCAATTAAAATTCAAAACCCTACTGAGATTAAAGCACGAATTATTGATAACAACGGTTATAAGTCCCCAGTAATTGGTCAAAGTTATGATAAGGTGGTTCCTTCCAAAGAAATTAAATTGAAGTCAAGAAAGAGGAAAGGTCTTTCTTATACCATGGTAGCGGGTCATTTTAAAAGCCTTACTGAAATTCCTGATAATAAAGAGGTTTTAAAGTCTGGAATAGCTCATGATTTCAAAATCAATGATTTAATTATACCTGGGAAGGATGACGATTTTGGAGTGGTTTATACAGGTTTTGTGAAATTGGCCAAAACCGGCATGTACTTGTTCAAGTCTACTTCAGATGACAATTCACGTATCTATATTGATGAACGTTTAGTGGTTGATAACGATAAGCGCCATTCAAATAGAACAGCTGAAGGCTACATAGCATTGGAAAAAGGTTTGCACAAAATTAGAATTGAATTTGTTGAACGTTCCGGAGAACAATATTTAAATCCTAGTTATACTATTCTAGGGGATAGCAAAGGTTTTCAAACTTTAGAGACGCTAGAATTTTATCATGTTCCGTAACTAAAATTTATCGGTTATAACGTCCTGCTTATCCGTTAATTTATTTATTAAATCTTTTCCCTCTTACTCCGCCAAGTCAATTATAAAGCCCCTAGTTCAGGGGCTTTTTTTATTTAGATTAGTCAGTTTACTTGACAGTTGGAATCTGTAAAAATTCACTTTAATTTATATTTGCACTATTAATCAATTAAGTCTTTAAGAATTGTAGAAAGTCGAAAGACCTTTTCGAATAGGGCTTTCCATGCGATAGGAAGGGGCGGAATTTGACCTTTTGATGAGATTTTGTTTAACCCAAAGAAGCTTTCTGTTTTCTAAATATTTTGACTTTCAGTTAGTTGTATAGTTACAGTGTCTTACGGACATTTAACAAAATTTTAGTATTTTACAGACATCTTATTGCTGCTAATCCTTCAGAGATTGGCAATGGTATTAAATTTAACATACTGCTTAAATTAAAATGAAAGAATATTCGATCTTCTATGCAGATGATGATGAAGATGATTTAATGTTTTTTGAAGAGGCCGTTTACTCCTTATCAGGTGATGAGGCCGTCAAGATAAATCTTCATCTTGTAAAAAATGGTGAAAATCTTTTAGAGGTAATTAGCCAAACCGCAGCGAACAATAGCGTCGTTTTTATGGATTTGAATATGCCGGCCAAGTCAGGTTTCGAGCATTTAGAAGACATTAGATCGAATAGTTTGGTCGCTACAACCCCGGTCATTATGTATTCCACTAGTGCCGATAAGCAAAATATTGAAAAGAGTAAGAAGTTAGGCGCCAATTATTATGCCATTAAACCGAGCAGTTTTAGAGATATTATCAAATTAATAAGCAAAGCTCTTTCGCTAGATTTTAATACTGATACTGCCCCACCAAACGACTTTTTACTGAATAAGCTGGCTATATAGATTAATGAAGATAAAGGATATTGTTAATAGGGATGTTGTCAATCTTGAAAATTGTGAAGATGAGGCGATACACATCCCCGGATTGATACAACCTCATGGGTTTTTAATTTCTATAGATGCGGATAAGGAGATTATTAATGTTTGTAGCGAAAACATCTCTCAATTTCTCGATTATAGATACGATGAAATCTTAGGAAAAAGAATTGATGACATTCTTGGGAAAGATTTTAAAGAGACGTTACGAGAATTCAAAAGCAACTCCCTAGAAAAGAAAACAGTCTTTCGTACTTACAACGATCAATCCTACGCCCTTACGATTCATAAGAGTCAAGAAAACATAATCTTCGAGGCAGAACCTAATAAGGTTCCGCTAAACGAAGAAGGCAACCTTTTTGAATCGAGCAAAAGATTATTGAGCTCTATTGAAGACACTAACAGTCTTAAAGAATTAAGCCAATCGGTCGCTACTGCCATCAAGAATATCACCGGTTACGACCGAGTGATGATTTATAAGTTTGACCATGAATATAATGGTGAAGTCTATGCCGAGGTCAGGGAAGAGCACTTAGAACCCTTTTTAGGGCTACATTATCCGCATACAGATATTCCCCCACAGGCCAGGGCCTTATATATCAAGAATTTGTTGCGTATCATTGGCGACATCGATTATGTGCCCGCTAAACTTTACACTTTTGTAGAAAGCAAAGTAGATACGCTAGACTTAAGCTTGTCAGTTTTAAGAAGCGTTTCCCCCATACATGTAGAATATTTAAAGAACATGGGGGTAGGGGCCACCCTCACGGTTTCTTTGATTCATAAAGGTAAACTTTGGGGCCTAGTGGCGTGCCATCATTATTCAACCAAATTTTTAAGCCAAGAAACCAGAAATGCGGTAAAGCTCTATGGGTACTTTATTACTTCACAGATTGATGTTAGAATTTTAAATGAGCAGTATGAAGTTGCCAAGAAAGCGAATGAATATGTAGATAAGTTATCCTCCAAAAACTCAGAATTTAAACGAGACTCATTAGTCTCTCTTTTTCAGGATGATGCTATCTATCAACTATGTAATGGTAGTGGCTTTTCGGCCTGCATCGATGGAAAAGTTTATAGTAACGGTGAAACACCCACCGAAGAGGATATTCGACTGATATCGGAAGTTCTATTTGATATACAAATTGACGGAAATTTGATAACCTCCACATTTCCCCGTCAAAACAAAGGTTTGGGCTCGGTGGCGGAGAAATTCCCAGGTATTAATTTTCATATGTTGGATGATACCAATTACCTCATGTGGTTCCGCGAGCCTACCATTAAGAACATCAAATGGGCCGGTGACCCTTCCAAAGCGATTGAAAAGGATAAAAAGGGACTCTCCCCTAGAAAGTCTTTTGAAACGTTTACCGAGAATGTGAAGGACACCAGTAAACCTTGGCTACAACCTGAAATAGATGCCTGTAACAAGTTTAAGTTTTTCTTTCAATCGTTTCTTAGGGCCATTCTAACCAATGAGGATAAGGAGAAGCAAAGAATTCTCACCGAAAACCTAAAAGCGGTCAATAGCGAATTAGAAAATATTGGTTGGATCAGTGCCCATGATTTGCAAGAGCCCCTTAGAAAGATTCGAATGATGGCGTCAACAATGCTTGAAGACCAGCAAAGGTTTCAAGTCACCGAAGCGGCCGAGAAAAGAATTTCAAGAATGTCGAAGTCGGCTGAACGCATGCAGACTTTGATCAAGGATATTTTAGAATATAATCGGGCCAGCTCGGAAGAAGATAATTTTGAGAAGGTCGATTTAAACGATTTGCTTCAAGAAATTAAAAAAGAACTGAAAGAAACTTTAGAGGAAGAAAAAGCTGAACTCGTTATAGAAGGGCATTTGCCAGAAGTTTCTGGTTTACAGTTTCTAATCAAGCAATGCCTTCTAAACCCCATTCATAATGCCATAAAGTTTAAACATCCTGATAGAAAGTTGCAGATTCGTATTTTCAATGACCAAAATCATTCTAAATCAGATATGTATTCGGTTATATCAATTCAAGATAACGGCATTGGGTTTGACAACCAGCACAACGAAAAGATTTTTAAGATCTTTTCAAGGCTGCACAGTAAATCCGATTACGAGGGTACCGGTATCGGTTTGGCATTTTGTAAAAAGATCATGTTGAAGCATCGTGGTTTTATCGATGCCAATGGGCGACCAAACGAAGGTGCCGCTATACGCTTGTACTTTCCGAAGGTTTCGTAGCCAATAGCCATTGCCTTAATTGGTTAAAAGTATCTTCGGCACCATTAATGACCTCTTTATGGTTTAATGTAGATTCTATTTTTAGTACTTGGTTCTTGAATTCTGCCCACATTTCATGGGTGTCGGCACCGTAAGAGCTAAAATAATTCACGGCATCTGTGCCGTTCATATCTACATTCTTATAAATCATTTTAGAGATAATTTGTCCGCCCATAGTAGAACCTTCCATCACATACAGCACCCCTAGCGCATAGGATAGAGATTTCATGGTCAGTTGAGGCTCGGGTAAATGCGTCTTTTCTCTATGCTCCAAAAGCTGCAAATCTTCTACAATACGAGAAGTATGTTCACGCTTTGATATATCGGGAATTATTTCTGCATCGATTGTACGGTGCACTTCATCTTCGATGGGTTTGTAAAAAGAATAAAGTCGTGCAAGAAGCCCAGCATAGTCATCTTTGGTTTTGAGGCTTTTAAGTTCAGAAACTAAAACGGTTTCTACCTGCTGATGATGGCTCTTGGTTTCTTTTTTAATCGTATCTAAAATCGTCATTAACCTATATTAAATTCTTTGGAAAGGTAAGAATTGAAATTCGATTATACAGCAACTGGTCTTCGGGTTGCTTCCTTTTTTCGGGAGAAAAATACTTGAGGTAGTGCGTATTTAATTGGTAGTAATATATTTTTTATCATCGAAAGATGAGTATTCTATTATCGCGATGTGTTACAGTAACTATTTTTTAAAATTTAAAAACTTGCAAGCTTTGTGTAGGTAGTCGATGGACTTTGAAGGGAGATCAAACAAGTCCTAAAGGCTTATTTATTGTATCCCGTAATGCAGCTAATCCATGAGATTGTTTTTGAAAATAAAAGCCCCGGCTAAGGGGCTTCTACATGACTAAGTGTTAGTTGATAGTTAGCCATTAATACTGTTGCTGCCCGCAAGGGTGCGGTTTCTTACATTTTTTAAGGCCATAGTCATTTCAGGTATTACGAGAAAGGGTACATGGGAAGAGAACACTTCTTTTTCTACCTGTGGTTCAGAGGTGACGACATCCATATAACTGTTCCGGAAATTTAATAATGCCAAAAGGTGAATGTTCAGTTCACGGTTAAAATGCCGTAAGGTTCTTGAAACCGTGTTGATTTGCGAAATGGTATGAATGTAATGTTCGCGTTCACCAAAATATTTTCTGAGCATACCTAGATTAAACTGCTCCAATTCGTTCAATGGCCGAAGTTCGTTTTGCAGATGAACGACACGCACGGTAGCTCTAAAGGTATCAATCATTTCTAACAAGGGCGTCAATTCGGCGAGGGTATAGAATTTATCGAAATTGGTATAGAACGAAATTTCGTTGGGTACTTCAAAAGTAGTATTCGACGGTATGGCCAATATTGGGCAATGGCGAATATGCTTCAGAAGTTTGACGGTATTTTTACCCATGAAAACATGGTCTTCGTTTGAAATGCCTTTGGCACCCATTACTATTAGGTCGATTTGCTCTTTTTCGACCAGATACTGAACCTCATCGCCGAGTAAGTTGAATGATGAATAGGTCTCAAAATAGTGTCGGGCGTTCGGGTACTCATTTTCAATTTTAGACAATAGACTTTTGAGTTGTCTTTCTGAATAGTCGGCAGACGTTTGAACAGAGGAGGCATTTGACTTGTTCTCGGCCATGAAACGAGAACTCACGATAGCGGGGGTGTAGGTGTTCAAGAGATGAAAAACGCACTCTTCGTTTTGATACAATTGCAATGCATAAAGGGTAGCCAGCCAAGCATTTTCTGAAAAATCGGTAGGTATCAAGATTTGTTTCATAAAATAAATGTCAAAATGAACGTTGATAAAGGTAGAAATGTCAGTAGGATGAATCTATGACATTTATCATCTTTTAAAAGATGGCGTGGCACAACCTTTGTCTGGTCAACAATTGGTTGTTTTAAATAGTTTAATCATTAAAATTCATTAGATTATGAAGAATAAACCTGTCAAAGTTTCATTGATTGGCAAATCGGCCGACAATACCTACCAGATTCAATTTCCTAATCTAAAGGTTCCAGTAAACGTAAATGAAGACCTGTACAGAAGAATGAAACACAGTTCTAGGTATGAATTTGTCAATTCTGGAATCAACAAGAAGTATAAAAATTATGCTTAAAGTATTGGGGTCGTTTCGGTAATTGTCGGGGCGGCCCTAAAAACCTTGTACCAGTTCTTGAAGACCCTTTTCGTCGGCAATCTTAATTCGCTTGCCCGATGTTTCTAAATAACCTTTTTTCTTGAATTCTGAAATGATTCGAATACAAGATTCAGTGGCGGTTCCGACAACACTCGAGATGTCTTCTCGCGAAAGGGTAAGGGCCAAAAAGCCCTCTTTGTCGACCCCAAAGTTCTGTTGAAGGTATAAAAAGGCTTCGGCAATTCGTTGCTTTACCGTTTTTTGGCTCATGTTCACGATTACATCATCGGCCTCTTTCAGGTCATGGGCCATATGGCGCAATACTTCAACGGCATATTCAGGATTTTTCTGTAACGTATTTAAAATGTTTTCTTTGGGTACAAAGCAGATTTCCATATCGTTGACCGCTACGGCGCTTAAATTCGTGTGTTCGCCAGCAATGACCGAACGCTGACCAATAACCGCACCCTTAGTGGCTAATTTCACTACTTGATCTTTACCGTTGGTGCTTAGTTTCGAGAGTTTTGAAACGCCATCGCGAACACAAAACACACCATCCAGTTTTTGTCCCTCTTCAAAAAGAGGTTCCCCTTTTTTTACTTTTTTGAAAACCTTTGCATCAGAAACTTTTTTTAGTTCCTCTTTGCTCATGGCCCGTAGCGAATTGAATTGCCGTACAATGCAATTTTCACATCTGCTTTCCATTATTTACTTTTTTATACCTGACCTTACAAAGGTAACTCCCCTAATTTAGCTAAAACCTGACAAAAATCATATTCCTTCTTTTTTGTTGATCAGAACTTTGCAGGGTATAAGCAAAGTGTATGAAAACTGTTGATTGTTACCATTGTGGCAACGACTGTGGTAAATCGTCTCTTCGTTACGATGAAAAATGGTTCTGTTGTCAAGGGTGTAAGATGGTCTACGAAATATTTTCTGAGAACGACCTTGGGTATTATTACGAACTTCAGGCGGCCGCTGGTGCCACACCGTTGGAGCAAGAAGGTAAGTACGATTTTCTAGACCAACCGGAAATAGCCGATAAGTTGTTGGAATTCAACGATGGCAACCTACAGATTGTTCAATTATACATACCTCATATTCATTGCAGCTCATGCATTTGGGTACTTGAAAATTTGAATAGACTTCATCAAGGCGTTTCTTCTTGTCAAGTCGACTTTCCCAAGAAATCCGTTAGGGTCACTTTTAACCCAGAAAAATTGAAGTTGAAGCAATTGGTACAGCTGTTGAACAGAATCGGATACGAACCCCAAATCACTCTGGCCGATATTGAAAAAAGACCTAAGTCGGTCGATCGAGCCTTGATTTACAAACTCGGTATTGCCGGTTTTGCATTTGGCAATGTCATGTTCTTGAGTTTCCCCGATTATTTTGATTTAAGTGCCAATAGAGAGGTTGGAGGAGAATTTTGGCTTAACGAATACGAATCGCTTTTCAGGTGGATTATGTTCGCGTTCTCTTTGCCGGTAGTATTTTATTCGGCTCGCGATTATTTTACATCTGCCTTTAAAGGTTTGCGAAGTAGGTTGCTCAATATTGATGTGCCCATAGCTTTGGGAATTCTCGTTCTTTTCATCAGAAGTACCCTTGATATTTCGCTTGATCGGGGACCAGGTTTTTTTGATTCCCTCACGGGGTTGGTATTTTTTCTTTTGTTGGGGAGGTTCTTTCAGCAGAAAACCTATTCCTTCCTTTCGTTTGAGCGAGACTATAAATCGTATTTTCCTATTGCGGTTACAAGGTTGAACGATGCTGAAAACGAAGAAATAGTTCAGGTTTATGATGTGAAGCGTGGCGACCGACTGTTGATTAGAAACGAGGAATTGATACCTGCGGATGCCATTCTTTTGAAAGGTAACGCCCATATCGATTATAGTTTCGTTACCGGGGAGGCTGAACCGGTCTATAAAAAAGTGGGGGAGAAGGTCTTTGCAGGTGGGAAGCAATTAAGCGGAGCAATAGAGGTTGAAATTATTAAGCCCGTATCCCAAAGTTACTTGACCCAGCTTTGGGGCAATTCGGTATTCGGAAGCGAAAAATCCAGTCGATTTCAAACTCTTACCGATGGCATCGGAAAACGCTTCACCATCGCCGTTCTTGGTATTGCCTTTCTTGCTTCCCTGTTTTGGTTTGTATATCGACCTGAATTGGCATTAAACGTATTTACGGCGGTATTGATTATCGCTTGCCCGTGTGCCATAGCCCTAGCGGCACCTTTCACCTTAGGAAATATGCTTCGCATTTTTGGTAGAAGAAAATTCTATCTAAAAAACACCCACACGATTGAGCAATTGGCCCAAATCGATACAGCTATTTTTGATAAGACCGGAACCATTACTACTGCTGCCAAAACTGTGGCAGCCTACCAAGGTATGCCGCTTACGCCGGAGGAAGAATCTTTGCTCAAAAGTACCTTGCGTTCTTCGAACCACCCCCTTAGCCGTAGTCTCTATGAAATGTTGTCGCAGCATGATATCATGACCTTAGATGAGTTTGAAGAACATACCGGAAAGGGGATTTCCGCCCAGGAAGGGGAATCTTCAATGAAAATTGGCTCGGCCCATTATGTAGGTAGAACTGGAAATGAAGAGGATAATAAGACGTCGGTACATATTCAATCGAACGATGAGTATAAGGGGCGCTTTGTTTTCAATACCCAATACAGAGACGGTGCTTCAATACTCTTTACAGAAATGGCCAATCACGTGCAGTTGGCCATTCTATCCGGAGATAATGATGGGGAGAAAGCAAGGTTGCAAGAACTATTGCCCTTGACTACACCAATGTTTTTCAATCAAAAACCCGTAGATAAGCTGCATTTTATTGAAGACCTCCAAAAACAAGGAAAAAAAGTTTTGATGGTAGGTGACGGGCTCAACGATGCCGGCGCTTTGGCCCAAGCAAATGTGGGCTTGGTCATTTCCGAGAATATCAATGTCTTTTCCCCCGCCTGCGATGCCATCTTAGATGCTTCAAAATTCACGAGACTATACGATTATATCAGAGCTTCCAAAAAAGCCTTGAAGATTATAAAGCTCAGTTTTTTGTTGTCTCTCTTCTACAACCTCATCGGACTTTATTTTGCGGTCACAGGCCAACTAGAGCCTGTCATCGCCGCCATTTTAATGCCTTTAAGTTCTATTAGTATTGTGGCCTTTACCACCATTGCTACCAATATCATCGGGCGTAAGTTGAAATAATTTTAAAACCTGATGAATATCATATTTAATGGGTTTTACCCACAGTAGTTTTACATCAAATTAAAGAAAGCATGAGTGTTATCTATGTGTTATTGGCCATAAGTATTACGGTTGCCATACTATTCTTTTTGGCTTTCATTCTATCGGTTAAAAGTGGGCAGTATGATGACTCATATACGCCCTCGGTGCGAATGCTGTTTGAAGATGAAGTCGTAAAGCCAGTCTCAAAATCAAATAGTGAGAAACAAAATAAACCTATCGAACTAAATAAATGATTATGGAAGTACAGCAATTTTATTATGATAACAAGATTGTTAAGAAGTTCCTTTACGCGACCATGGTTTGGGGCATCGTGGGTATGTCGGTTGGTCTCTTATTGGCCTTCATGTTCATGTTTCCTAACCTTACGGACGGTATTTCTTGGTTGAGTTTTGGTCGTCTAAGGCCGTTACATACCAATGCCGTTATTTTTGCTTTTGTAGGCAATGCTATATTCGCTGGGGTCTATTATTCTACCCAACGTTTGTTAAAGGCCCGAATGTTCAGCGATTTCTTGAGCAATTTTAATTTTTGGGGGTGGCAGGCCATTATTGTGGCAGCAGCCATTACCCTGCCTTTGGGCTATACTACTTCTAAAGAATACGCCGAATTGGAATGGCCTATTGATATCGCCATTGCCGTGGTGTGGGTAGCTTTTGGAGCCAATCTCATAGGTACTTTGTTCAAGAGGCGCCAACGTCATTTGTATGTCGCTATATGGTTCTACTTGGCTACATTCGTCACGGTGGCAGTATTACATATTTTCAATAGTCTGGAGCTGCCTGTTAGCGCATTAAAAAGTTACTCGGTATATGCCGGGGTTCAAGATGCCCTGGTGCAATGGTGGTATGGCCATAATGCCGTGGCCTTTTTCTTGACCACTCCTTTTTTGGGTCTTATGTACTACTTTATTCCAAAAGCAGCCAATAGGCCTATTTACTCGTATCGTCTGTCGATAGTACATTTTTGGTCTTTGATTTTTATTTACATCTGGGCAGGTCCGCACCACCTTTTGTATTCCTCGCTGCCCGATTGGGCACAGAACCTGGGGGTCGCTTTTTCGGTCATGCTTATCGCACCTTCTTGGGGAGGTATGATTAACGGACTTTTGACTTTGCGAGGGGCTTGGGACAAGGTTAGAACCGACCCTGTTTTAAAGTTCATGGTGGTAGCGATTACCGGATATGGCATGGCCACTTTCGAAGGTCCGATGTTATCCCTTAAGAACGTCAACGCCATTGCTCACTTCAGTGACTGGATCATTGCACACGTGCATGTAGGCGCTTTGGCATGGAACGGCTTTCTCACCTTTGGTATGGTGTACTGGTTGGTTCCGAAAATGACCAAGACGCAACTGTATTCAAAAGGTCTGGCCAACTTTCATTTTTGGATCGGAACCTTAGGTATAGTGTTATACGCCTTGCCTATGTACGTGGCCGGGTTCACCCAAGCTTTGATGTGGAAAGACTTTAACCCCGATGGCACCTTGGTTTATGGTAATTTTTTGGAAACCGTAAACGAGATTATGCCCATGTACTGGATGCGAGCCATAGGTGGAAGCTTATACATCGTCGGTGCCTGTGTAATGATTTATAACGTGGTGGTTACCATCAAAAATGGCAGTAAGGTCGAGGATGAGTTAGCCGAGGCACCTGCTCTTACGAGGGTTTCTAAACGAAGAACGGCTGGGGAAACCTTACATACCTGGTTGGAACGTAAGCCTATTCAGTTAACCATATTAGCCACTATAGCCATTCTGATTGGTGGCATTGTACAGATTGTGCCAACTATTCTGGTGAAATCGAATATACCGACCATTACGAGTGTAAAACCGTACACTCCATTGGAACTTGAGGGTCGAGATCTTTACATACGTGAAGGTTGTGTCGGATGTCACTCTCAAATGATTCGCCCTTTTAGAAGCGAGGTCGAGCGATATGGCGAGTATGCCAAGGCAGGAGAATTTGTTTATGACCATCCATTCCTTTGGGGAAGTAAACGCACCGGTCCCGACCTTTTGAGGGTCGGGGGCAAGTATTCCGATAATTGGCACCTCAATCATATGTACGACCCCCAAAGCACCTCATCTGGGTCCATTATGCCAGCCTACCAATGGTTGGTGCGAAACGAACATGATCGTAGCGGGGTTCAAAATAAAATGAAGGCCATGATTTCACTTGGGGTACCCTATACTGAAGATGATATTAATAATGCCAATTCTTCTATGGAAGCGCAAGCGAAAGGAATCGAAGAAAACCTTTATTCCGACCCAGATTTTGCCAAATCATATGAGGCGGATAAAAAGTATGCCAATGACAACGGAGAACCCTTCGTTGAAATGAAAGATCGTGAAATAGTAGCCCTTATTGCCTATTTACAACGATTAGGCACCGACATAAAGGTGAAGGAAACTGAAGAATTACTATCTAAAAACCAATAACCATGTTGAAGTTTGTTAAAGGCCATATGGAAAGTATTGAGGGTATTGCAACTTACCCGATGATTTCATTGCTCATTTTCTTTGTCTTTTTCGCCTTGCTTTTTTGGTGGGTCTTCACGGCCTCAAAAAGATACGTACGCGAAATGAGTGAATTACCATTAGATGAAAACAACCAATAAAAACGGAATTATGAAAAATAATTGGTGGATTAAAATACCGGTTGCCTTCTTTTTGATTTTGGGTCTTACGGAGTACTTTGTTGATTCTGGTGAAATGCCCGCGTTCTTATCGAACAAGATGGTTCAGGCTTTCTTGGTTTTTGTACTGTTATTCCTAATAGCCATCGCTTTGATAATCAATGCTATTGAAAATGTAATGTATCAAACACTTTCAGAAGAGGCCAAAGAACGTTACCGATTGTCTAAAAATACCCAATGGCAGTGGCAATGGGGCAAAAAGACGTATAAAAAGCTTTTGGGCTCAAGACCGATAGAAGAAGAAAGTGAAATTATTCTCGACCATAATTATGATGGTATTCAAGAACTCGATAACAATCTACCACCGTGGTGGGTCTATATGTTCTATGCGACTATTGTCTTCGGTATTATTTATTTGGTCCGCTTTCACATTTTTAATGACTATGATCAAGAAGAAGAGTTTTTGACCGAAATGAGTATGGCCGCTCAAGAAGTAGAAGAGTATAAGAAAAACGCCAAAGATTTGGTAGATGCCAATACGGTTACCTTATTGACCGATGCCAGCGACCTGAGCGCTGGGAAGGCCATTTTCGAAAGTAATTGTATAGCCTGTCACATGACGGATGGAGGCGGGGGTATTGGCCCTAACCTGACCGACCGACACTGGATTCTGGGCGGTGGAATCAAAAATGTCTTTAACACCATTTCTGAAGGGGGTAGAGATGGTAAAGGTATGATTGCCTGGAAACAGACCCTAAAGCCGGCGGAAATTGCACAAGTGGCCAGTTACGTACTCGGCTTTCAGGGTACGGCCCCCGCTAATCCGAAGGACCCTGAAGGTGATATCTGGGATGAACCGGAAAGTACAGAATAATCAAGACTTCAATTAATTTGACCGAAAAGGGTTAGTTAGAACCATGTCTCAAGATCAAGAACATTTTCGCGATAGTATTGGTACCATCAATGATGAAGGTAAAAGGGCATGGGTATTCCCAAAGAAACCTAGCGGAAAGTTTTACCGATACCGCAAGCATGTCAGCTATCTGCTACTAACCACATTGGTGGCAGGGCCGTTCTTGAAAATCAATGGGAATCAATTCTTCATGTTCAATGTATTGGAAAGGCGTTTCAATATTTTCGGATTTCCGTTTTGGCCCCAAGATTTTCATCTAGTCGTTATTTCAATGATTATCGGGGTCATTTTTGTGGCCCTGTTTACGGTTGCCTACGGCCGTATTTTCTGTGGATGGATGTGCCCTCAGACTATTTTCATGGAAATGGTCTTTAGAAGAATCGAATATTGGATCGAGGGAGACCGAGGAGCGCAAATAAAGTTAGACCGTCAACCGTGGAATGCTGAAAAAGTGCAAAAGAGAGTTTTAAAATGGATTCTTTTTTTCATTATCTCCTTTTTGATAGCCAACGTATTCTTGGCCTATCTAATCGGTAGTGACCGTTTGCTGAGGTATATCTCTGAAGGGCCTTTTGATCATTTGAGTACCATGCTATCCCTCTTGATATTTACAGGTGTCTTTTACTTTGTTTTCGCTTGGTTTCGCGAGCAGGTTTGCATAATTGCGTGCCCCTATGGGCGTATGCAAGGGGTTCTTCTCGATGAAAAATCGGTAGTGGTGGCCTATGATCATAAACGTGGTGAGGCTGAAAAAGGGAGAAAGAAATTTAGAAAAAATGAAGATAGAAAGTCTCTAGGTTTTGGTGATTGTATCGATTGCTTTCAATGTGTTAATGTCTGCCCCACCGGAATTGACATTCGCAACGGTACCCAACTTGAATGTGTGAACTGTACGGCTTGTATTGATGAATGCGATACCATTATGGAAAAAGTGAATTTGCCCAAAGGTCTTATTCGCTATGCCAGTGAAGCCAATATTGAAAAAAAGGAAAAGTTCAGGTTCACACCAAGGCTAAAGGGCTATACGGCGGTATTGACAATTTTAACAGGCATTCTCTTGGGCATGTTGTTCTTGAGAAACGATGTAGAGGCCAACATACTTAGATTGCCAGGTCAGCTTTACGAGCATAAAGAGAATAATATAATTAGTAATGTCTATACCTATAAACTGGTAAACAAGACGATTAAAGATATCGATAATGTAGGCTTTAAACTTATTTCTCACAAAGGAAAAATCAATTTGGTCAGTAATAACAAGTTTACCGTTCCCGCCCAAGATTTGGCCGAAGGTACATTGTTCATTGAAATCGATCAAGCTGCTATAAAAAGTGATAAGGAAAAAATAAAAATAGGGGTCTATAGTGGTGACCAATTAATAGAAACAACCTCCACCGCCTTTTTAGGCCCTAGAAGTTATAAATAAACGATTATGAAAATCAATTGGGGAACATCGATAATACTGGCATTTACTGTATTTATTGCCTTTATACTCTTTTTCGTTATTCGAATGAGCGTTGACCATCGGGCAGACCATGATTTGGTTACCGAAGAATACTATAGGTACGAACTTGCCTATCAACATGAAATAGATGCCGAGAAGAATGCCAAGAATGGCAAACAACTATCGATTGAAAAAACGGAACAAGGCCTTTTAATAGCCTTCCCAAAAGGAATACATCCTCAAGAAATAAAAGGAAGAGTGTCCCTTTACAGGCCATCCGACAAGCATCTGGACTTTGACCTCGATTTACGTCTGTCCAACAATTATTTGCTTATACCTGACAACCGTTTGTTGGGTGGCCGTTGGGACATTAAGGTATTCTGGTCTTTCGAATGCCAAGACTATTTACAAAAAGAATATATAGTTTATTAAAATGCTCTATTCGGCTATCATCTTAGGGTTAATCGGCAGTTTGCACTGCATCGGTATGTGCGGACCCATCGCCTTTATGTTGCCAGTTGATAGAAATAATGGTCTGAAGAGGCTTTTACAAATAACGATTTATCACTTGGGGCGTCTTTTATCCTACGGTCTTTTGGGGTTACTCTTTGGTTGGTTAGGAAGAGGACTTTACGTTTTTGGCTTACAGCAAAAACTATCGATCTCTATAGGTTTGCTAATGATTCTTTTAGTATTGCTTCCATCAAAAATCTTAGACAAGTATAGTTTATCAAAACCGATATATAGGTCGATTTCCAAAATAAAATCACGATTGGGCAAAGAATTGAAAAAGAAAACACCGGATACTTTTTTGACCATTGGGGTTTTAAACGGATTGTTGCCCTGCGGCCTTGTTTACATGTCATTATTTGCTTCGATAGCTATGGGAAACCCCGGTCAAGGAGCTTTGTACATGGTTCTGTTTGGCTTGGGCACCGTACCTTTAATGACCGGAGTGGTTTATTTTAGCGGGTTGATAAGAGGAAATCGTAGATTGAAAGTTCAAAAATTGATTCCCGTATTTGTGATTTTAGTAGCTTGTCTTTTCATTCTTCGAGGCCTCGGTTTGGGCATACCCTACGTTTCTCCTGCACCGGTACATCAAATAGCAGCCACTTCTACCATTGAGTGCCATAATTGATTCGAACTAAGTTGGTGCCTATCGTGGATTAAAAGGTAACTAAAGGCTTCATTTCAATTATCTTTGCATCTTTTCTACCAAAGCATAGATACAATTTTATAATGATAGCTTTAGAGGAACAACTCAAAAACCCTGTTTGGCATTCCTTAAATGAAACCCACAAAAAATTTGCGGTTGAAATAAACGGGGTACGTTTTTACAACCCTGAAGTTTGCCCTTTTGGTTCTTTTGAAGATGAGGGTAAAACTGTTGTAGCTTCCAATGAATATGTTAAAGGCACCGATGAATTTTTCTATGTTTCTGAAAATCAAACTCCTTTCGTAGACGATACGAAAGTAGCGCTCGTTAAAAAAATAGACGGTTGCCAGATGGTACTGAACCAATTGGCAAATGTTGAAATCACGGAGAAAATCGTTCCCCTGGAAAAAGAAATGATGGATGAGATCTATGATTTGGTTTGGTTGGTGATGCCAGGCTATTACAGAAAAAGAACCTATGAAATGGGTAAGTACTTCGGTATTTTCAAAGACGGTAAATTGGTGTCAGTTACCGGGCAGCGTATGCAGACCGATCAATTTATTGAAGTAAGCGCCGTAGTAACCCACCCCAATTATACCCGACAGGGCTTAGCGAAGCAATTGATCGCTCATACGACCAAAGAGATTCTAGAAGACGGAAAAACCCCGATTTTACACACGAACAAGGGCAATTTGGCTATTCCATTATATGAAAAATTGGGTTTTGAACTAACGAGGGACATGAACTGGTGGTTGTATCGAAAATTATAACTTAGAACCAGTTGTAAGCACCCCGCTTTAAGAACCAGTAGACTCGTTAAATACAATACTTATTCCTTCCCTCTGTACTTTCCAGTGATATCTGTTATGCTGATGATGTAGACAATTGGAGGTTCTGCACCGGTGAGTTTGCTCGAGAAATCACTTATAAATTTTGCTTCCCCATTCTTTTTTTGATTGATGACCGTTTTGACACCTTCGGAAAACTTATGAAGGTATTTTTTGGCATCACTCCCTTTTAATTCTTCAAATTTGCCCTGTATCAACACCGATTGCCAATGTTGTACATCTTGAATATCGTCTACTTGAAGCGAAACCGAAGGAAAACGCCTCATAGATTCTATTTTATGACCAACATAGGAGTAACTGATGATACACTTATCTTCTGCATCATGAAAATAAGTGATGGGTATAACACAAGGGCTCTTTCCGGAAATAAAGCCCAATCGCCCGATATAGTTGTTGCCAAGTAGTTCAAGGCAGCCTGATATTTCTAAATTTTCAATCATCTCTTTTACTTTTTAATTTACGGAATATTTCAAATCGGATATTTCTGTTTTTCTATTCTATTTAAAAATGTTAGTCGAACGTGTTTGCCAACTTATACCGTCATCGAAAATAGGCGATTGGTAGGTTTGTCTCTTTGTAAATAGAGGTCAAATGCCATACACACATTTCTGACATAGGGTCGACCTTTTTCTGTTATAGCAATTGTATTTTTCCCAATATTGACCAATCCATCTTTTTCCATTTCTTCTAACTTTTGGGCGGCGGGTTGCATCAATCCGTTCTCTTCCCTGGTCCAGCTGGTTTCTAAGCGACACATTAGGTTCAAGATATGTTGGCGAATGCTTTGGTCTTCATCCGTTAATATGTGACCACGAAATATGGGTATTACCTCATTATCGACCAAGTGTTGATACTCTTCAATGTTCTTGACATTTTGAGCAAAACCGTACCAACTATCACTGATACTTGATACGCCAAGGCCTATCATTAATTGGGTCGTGGCATCGGTATACCCCATGAAATTACGATGTAAAGAACCACTTTTAACCGATTGATAAAGACTGTCGCTGGGTAGAGCAAAATGATCCATGCCTATTTCATAATAGCCATGCTGTTGTAAAAGCGACTTACCCGCCTCGTATTGTTCACGTTTTTCATCGGCTGTCGGTAAATCTTCCTCTTTATAGCCTCGTTGACCATTACCCTTAAGCCAAGGGGTGTGGGCATAGCTGTAAAATGCCAAACGGTCGGGCCTAAGCAAGTTAGTTTTATTGACTGTTTCAATAACATCATTTTTTGATTGATGTGGTAGGCCAAAAATAATATCGTGACCGATAGACGTGTAACCTATTTGTCTGGCCCATTCGGTAACCCGTTTTACATTTTCAAAAGGTTGAATGCGATGAATGGCTCTCTGAACTTTCAGGTTATAATCTTGAACACCAAAACTGACCCTTCTAAAACCTAGTTTAAAAAGGGTTTCTAATTGTTCGTAGGAAGTATTGTTGGGGTGGCCTTCAAAGCTGAATTCATAATCTATTGCTTTGTATGCTTTTCTGAAAACCCCTTTGATAAGCATTTGTAAATTTTCAGAAGAAAAAAATGTGGGGGTGCCTCCACCCAGATGTAATTGTTTAATGATTGGTTTCTTACCAAATAGATTACAATAGAGTTGCCACTCTTTTAAAACGGATTGAATATAGGGTATTTCAACTTCATGCCTTTTGGTTATTCGCTTATGGCATCCGCAGAAAGTACATAGGCTTTCACAGAATGGTAAATGTATGTACAGGCTTATACCTTCTTCACTACTTTCTTTAAAGCTCTGTTGTACCGAAAGGTTCCACTTTTTACCTGAAAATTCATTTATATTCCAAAAGGGTACGGTTGGGTAACTCGTGTAACGGGGCCCCGCTACATTATATTTTTGAATAAGTTGGCACATATGAACGTTTTAGGGCAAACTTAAATGTATCGGTACCTAAAAAATATGACAAATGTCAGTCGAGGTTATGTTTTCTATCATTTAGTTCCTTTTTAGGGCAAAGCCAAAAAACTATAAGTTTCAGATAAGAATTAGGCAGTTTTTTACTGTGCTTCTTTCGTATCTTTCGCATTTATTATGACAATTGCTGAGATATTGGCAAAAATCAAATGAATTTTATGAGACTTAATTACGTAGTGATTCTGCTTTTTATCACCCATTTTTGTCTTCTGGGTCAAAAACCTAATGATGTAACAGGCAAGTTTTATATTCCCCCAATGGAGAAAGTAGGGGAAGGGGCCCTCTTAAAACGAGAGTTCATCTACCCCTTAGACCAGAGACCGGAGGCCAGTGCCCACGCTTCGACCATTGTTGAGACCCCTTCAGGTATGGTTGCCGCCTTTTTTGCCGGTCCGCATGAGAATCACCCTGATGTAGGCATTCGGGTTTCACATTTAAAAGATGGTAAGTGGACATGGCCGGTGGAGGTGGCGAACGGTTTTCATAATGATACGTTGCGGTATGCCACGTGGAATCCTGTACTATTTCAACCAACAGAAGGTCCTCTCTATCTTTTTTATAAGGAAGGCCCCAACCCTCGTGACTGGTGGGGTATGATGAAGTATTCTACCGACGATGGTTATACCTGGTCTTATGGTGAGAAGATTGGAGAAGACGAGAAAGTAGGTCATTTATTGGGTCCCGTAAAGAACAAATCGTTTCAATTGCCAGACGGAAGTATTTTGCACCCATCTAGCAGTGAAAGAATTGAAGGTGATGAGACTTTTTGGAAAATACATTTTGAAAAATCGGACGCCAAGATGAAAAATTGGGAGGTAATTGGTCCTATTCATGACGGAGTTACTTTTGATGCCATACAACCTAGTATTATGCAATTAGCTGATGGTAGACTGATGGTGTTGGCGAGAACCCGGCAGGGGGTTTTGGCCCAATCATGGTCTAGCGACAATGGTAAAACATGGAGCGATGTCAAAAGCATCAATTTGCCGAATCCAAATTCCGGAACCGATGCGGTAACCTTACAAGATGGTCGACAACTGCTGATATATAATCATAAAGTGCGCACCAAGGAGAATAGGGGTAGGGACTTATTAAATTTAGCCATTTCAGATGATGGTATTAAATGGACACCCGTTATGACTATCGAAAATGAAGAATCAGAGCACGGTTACGCCTATCCGGCAATAATACAGTCGAAAGATGGTTTAGTGCATGCTACTTATACCTTTAATCGGGAATCTGTGAAATATTTGGTGATTGACCCTAAAAAGTTGGTGGACTAATAAAAAGATAGGATTTTAATAGTTACCCTATTTGATAATTTGAAAAGCTCTTTCAGCTTGGTTGTTTTCCCACTTTAGTTCGTTGTTGTACCAAACTTTTGTTACGATTTCAGTGGACCCGGATTTTTCTATTTGAGATTTGATGATATCTGAATCGGACTCTGAGAATTGAATTTTTGTTTCCGAAATATGATTTTCTACCATGTTCGTGCTAGGAAAAACTATAAGTTCAACTCCACCGTCTGTTTCCACCGTATTTAAGCCTTTGGGATAATCTAAGTTCCCCTCGTAATATCTTTCCCATACGCCATTAATATTATGGTATACGGTAAGTTCTGAAAGTTTGTAGCCATTAGCTACTTCAAACAAATTTTCTCCTTCTGCATTGAGGTATTTGATGGAAATGGCAGTATCGATAACGGTACAGCAATCTTTTTCATCATTGGAGCAGCCTAAAAGTAGCATGATGAGGCTTAAAATGGACAAGAATCCTTTCATATGTAGTAAGAATGGCAGTTATAATGCTATCGAACCTAAAGATAATTAAAGGATTCTTATAGCATACATTTGATTGGCCATAATTAAGATAGAGCTGAACAGCATAATCAAAAAAGTGGTCGCTAAATGAAATTTTCGACCAAGGTTAAACATCTTACCAATTTTGTAAACCAAGAAGAAGAGGAGAAGGCTAACGATTACAGGGATGGTGAAAGTTGCTAGATTGAAAAACTCACTAATTCTACCTTCGTCGTTCGCATTGATGAGATTCATAAAACCCGCTAGAGCCCGCATATAAAAAGCGCTGAAAAGAAAAAGGTAAAGATATTTGTTCCAACCCTTACTGCTCAGGATAAAATAAAAGCAAAAACCTTGTATAATGGTTATTAAAGGTCCAGCAGCTGAAACCAGTATTCGATGTACTTCAGTTGGGGAAGAAACGCCTTCAAATGAGGTGCCATTTAGAAACATTGCACTTTGGTAGCCCAAAGAAACGCTTGTCAACCAATGCGCAAATTCGTGTAAAAGCCAAGTGGAAAGTACGGCTGCCATAGCCATAACGACATAAGGTAAATCGACTTTTTGATGGTTCATTTTTTCTGCAGAAGTATAAGGTCGTTTGTGAGAAGTTGCAAAGAGAACTCGCTTGAATAATTAATACAAAGGATTTGTATTGTAATTGAAAGGATTGTTGCAGCTTAAAGTAAAGCTTTAAGAATCTAAATTAGAGAATTAACTTTAGATAGAGGTATTTAACAAATTGATAATTACTTAATTGAAATTAATGTATCTATTTGATATTTTCTAGTTCTATTTCTAATCTATCAAAATTCTCTTCGTTTTTCGGAAGCGCGAACTTTCTAATTTTAGTACATTCTTCTGGTGTACCAAAAACCATTCGAAAAGAAATGTTGGTTTTTGTTTCACTCAATTTTTCGAAGCCAACTTCCATGTCAAAATAGGGTTGGGTGATGCGTCTCCAAGAAACTAATTTTTGAGGTATTACAATTTTAAACTCGGAAGTATTTCGATAATTACCAACTTCAGGTCCGTGCATGGTCAAATCCCATTTTCCACCTGGTCGCAAATCAAACTCGTGAATAGTATTGCTAAATCCATTCGGTCCCCACCAGTTTTTTAAATGGTCAGGGTCCTCGAAAGCCAGATATACTTTCTCAACAGAATAATTCATTACCCGCGAGCTAAAAATTTCATTATCTGTTGGTTTCATAGCCACAAAATACTTTTGAAATGACATACCAAATTAGGCTATTCTATATATTTTATGGCTCTTCGCAGCTAGAATTAATAATTTGGTCGCTTCGCTTAGATATTTAATTATTACCCATTATCCATCCCTTATATATCTCTTTCTGTAAATAAGTGGGGTTATCAACAGGAACAATTTTATAGGTCTTTTCGTTTTCGCCTACTTTTTTAAGTTCTAAACCAGCAAAACCAAGATAAACCTTATAATCTAATGGTTTAGTAGTATATACATACTCGAAAATTGATGTCAGTTTAGTACCCGCAATATTTTCACATGCTTGTTGAAACTCAGCATCGGTAAAACCACGGTTCAAATTTTTATAATATTCCCAATACAAATAACGCATTACATCATCAAGCGATTTTTTATTTTGGGTAGCATTTCTAATGGCAAAGTCTAATAGCAATCCAACTATAGGACCCTTTTGGTAGTAAGAAATGGTTTTTCCCTTTTCGGGTCCTTGGTTGCCGAACGGACCATCGCTCCATGTTTGAAAGCTTGATTGTACTAGAGATTGAAATGCTTTTCCCGGATTGTTTTCAAAGTGATTGATGTGCCTTTCAAAATTGCGGAGCAACGTTTTTTCATCGGATATTTGTGCACGATTCACAACCAAATACTCATAATAAACGGTTAACCCCTCACTCACCCATAGCATTGTAGTTTTACTGCCCTTATCGTAGTCAAAAGGACCCAGCTCAAAAGGACGAATACGTTTCACATTGTAATGATGAAAATATTCATGAGCCAAAAAATTGAGCACCTTCATAAGGTGGTCCTCATTGTTCAATTGATTACCATCAAAACTAATTGTGGTATTGTTTAAATGCTCAATACCGCCTTGTCCGGGGCCGATACCTATAAATGTATAATTCTTATAAGGTATATCACCAATAACATTCACTGATGACTGTACGATACGGCGAAGCTTTTCGACGAATGAATTTCTGTCGAAATTACCAAGTTTATAGCCCAAAAAGCGATGTTCTATTCCATTCACATAAAAGGAAGTTAGGGAATCTAAGTTGCCCAAAAGAATTGGGGAATCATAAAGTATATCAAAATTTGGTGAGAGAAAGGTACTTTTGGTATTCTCCGATTCTGGAAGCCCAGTAGCAATCGACGTCCATATTTTGTTGTTGTTTATTCGAACAGTAGCGGGGTAGTCTAGGTATCCATCGACATACATGAAAGAATTTGTAGGTATGATGTATGCACGTTCAATATCAACATAGCTATTAGCTACAAATTCTTTGTGGGTCTGAATTTGATAAGAAATACTTATTGGTTTGTTAGCCGCATTTACGACCTGCCATGAATTATCCGAGTTTTTTACAACTGGTATTGTTTCTCCACTGGAAAGAGTGGCAGAGATATTTTTAACATCGTCGGAATAGTTCATAAACTGATAGTAGCCCGGCATCCAATTTGGCATTTTAAGCAGAATCGTATCTTTTTCTACATCAGATATATCAAATTGTACCTCATAATTATGAGATTCAGGCCTTTCGACAGAAATCGTAAATTTAAAGGTGGGTTTCGACTGTAATTGTGCTGTTGAATATAGGGCGGAAAAGAAAAAGAACATGAGAATAGCATGTTCTTTAGTCCAATTAAACTGTTTTGGCAATCTTTTAAAATGCATTATGAATGGTTTCTCTTTAAACCGACAAGATACACCATAATTTAATGGCCTAGCAATTGGTCTAGGTTTTCTAAAGCCATTGTAAAGCCTTCTTTAAAGCCCATTTCTATCATGGTTTGAATATCTTCCAATTTATCATGATGTAAAGTCATATTCACCAATGTTCGCCCGTCTTTGGCAGAAAATTTATTGTTCCATAACGACCTTGGTTTTGTGGTGTTACTATTTCCATTTTGGTCGCAAAAAGCGTCAAGCCAAGATAGCTCTTCATTCATTTCTATCTTTTTATAATCGGCCTTGCACCATGTTTTTTCGCCTTCAGGACTGACCATGGCGTACAACCAAGTACCACCTTCAATTAACTCTAGAGATTTGGTTTCTACATGGTACGGTTTAGGAGCCCACCACTGATCTAAAAGTTCTGAAGTAGTCCATGCTTTCCAAACCAAGGGTAAATCGGCATCGAACTCCCTTTTAATTTTAATGGTATTGTTTTCTTCGTCGACTTTAAAGTCAAAAAGCAAATTAGTTTTCATTTTTAATGTGTTTTTAGATTAATGGAGAAAAAATTTTATGAAGCTATTTGACTACAAATATAAATGAAGTTATTTAACTACATTATAAATATTCATTTATTTTCTAGGTGCTCAATTTTGAAAAGTTCTTGTAATAAGTATTCTAGGAAATGAGAAAATAGAGCAAAATTGGCTGATCTTTAGTTAATTATCGTAGAAATTAAATGACAATTAAGGGTGTTAAGCTTAACTTATTGTGTGTTTCTTAAGAGTTTTACGCCTAACAAGAACGATAGGAAAATGAAGTTGGTTTATAACAACTTGGCGAAATTATAACTTGCGAAAGTCAGATTATCAGCGCTGGCGGCCATAGCTTCTTCAAGCGTACAAATACCTTTGATGATTGATGTCGAGTATGAAATGCCCAAATTCTCCTGTAAATTTTGATTAATGGCTACTGACCCACAAAATGCGGCTACCGGAATATTCTTTTGTTTTGCCGATTGAACAACACCATCAATAGTCTTTCCCGATAGGGTTTGTCCATCTAATTGACCTTCTCCCGTAATAATCCAATCAGCCCCGGTAATAGCTTCGTCAAAGTTCGCCAAGTGTTTGACCATGTTGATACCGGATTCCAATTTTCCGTTTAAAAAGGCAATGGCACCACCTCCAATACCACCGGCAGCACCTGCTCCAGATACTTCCTGCAAATTCAAGTCCATTACATCTTCAACAAGTTTTGCCAAATTGCGTAGACCTTGGTCCAAGAATTTAATTTCACTGGGTGACGCTCCTTTTTGAGCACCATATATGTAGGCCGCACCATTTTCTCCGTAAAAGGGGTTGGTAACATCGCAAGCAACTTTTACACTGACCTCGTTTAAGCGATGGTGCACGAAGCTTTTATCTATACTATATATATGTTGTAGGTTTTCACCAGTTGGTTTGAGTTCATTTCCAAAAGAATCTAAAAACTTAAAGCCCAAAGCCGTCGCCATGCCTATACCCCCGTCGTTGGTAGCGCTACCTCCAATGCCTAGTATAATCTCTTCTGCACCTTTATCTAGGGCATGTAAAATTAACTCTCCCGTACCGTAAGTTGTAGTATACATACAATTACGCTCGTTTTTTGCCAGAATCTTAAGGCCTGAGGCTTCCGCCATTTCAATGTAGGCTATCTTTTCTTCCTCAGAATATAGATAGGATGTGGTAATAGGTCGAAACAGGGGATCTTTGACGGTTAATTGAACTTTTTTGCCCTTTATATAATGTTGTACGACGTCAATGGTTCCATCCCCACCATCCGCCAAGGGCATCTTTATAATTTCGGCATCATTAAGTACTTGTCGAATACCTTTTTCTACACAGTCACAAAATTCAAATCCGGTAAGTGAGTCTTTATATTTATCAGGTGCTATTACAAATTTCACGTTAAGGTAGTTTAGTTGGTCGTTTAAGTTTTTAGTTGATATGTATAGAGGATTGCTAAAAATTCATAGCTCATTCAACCTATTTCACCTCTAAATTTTCGGTTGAAGCGTCAAAAATAAGCGTTGAAATACCAATTTTAACATAATTTATAGGAAAATTGAGTGAAACCTATGAATTTTTAATAAGTAGGTGAAGGAGGGTTTTAGTGAACTTTGTCGACAGATATGAACCCCTAATCGAATTAGTTATGAAAAATTCGCTAACCTCTAACATGTTTTTTGCATGTTTGATCACTTGTTACTGTAGTACCGCTACAGCACAGTACTCTACCAAATCAAATACTGTGGCAGACCATCAAGTCGAAAGAAAGATGGAGCATTACAGAATTTTAAAGGAACAAGGTTACAAAGACCAAGAAATTTTTGAAGACTTGGGCAATGCCAACTTTCTAAACGAAAATTATGCTGCGGCATCTTTTTGGTATGAGAAGTTAAAAGAGTCGAAAAAAGGTGCTCCGTTGAGCAAAAGTTACCAAAAGCGTTATCACTACGCTATGAAAATGTCAGGTGCAACCGCTGATGCTTTAAAAGATGAAACTACCGACTGGGTAGCCGAAGTAAGAAGCGATTATCAGATTGACAATAATACGGTAGCCAGCTTTTTAGAAAGACCTGTCACCGAAAGATATAGAGAGTTGGATTTTGAAAGCACCAACGGTTCTTTCGTGGTCGATGACCAAAGCGTGGCCGAAGAGGGCCTAAGAGCTCACATCGGCGAAGATGTTGATAAAGAGCATGCCTATAAAATGCCAGTGGCCGTAACGCCAAACGGTAATGTGGCTTATTTCAGCAAGACCGTAAAAGAAAAACCAATGACCGGTATTTTCTCAAAAAAGGAGCAAGTACATAAAATTTACCGTGCCGAAAGAGTAAATGGTGACTGGACCAATATTAAGGAAGTGGCCGTAGCACCAAACCATTCATCGGCGAAGCATCCTGCAATTTCCGCTGATGGAAGAAGACTGTTCTTTGCTTCGAATATGCCAGGAAGTTATGGCGATTTCGATATCTACGTATCGGACATCAACCCTGACGGAAGTTTGGGAGTAGCCAAGAATCTTGGCCCTAAAGTGAATTCTAAGAAGAATGACCTTTACCCAAAAGTGGTGGGTAACCAAACATTGTTTTTCGCTTCTGAAGGAAGAAGAGGTTATGGTGGCTTAGATGTTTACATGACGCAGGTAAGCAAGAAAAAGGTTGACTTGGCCGTAAACCTAGGAAGCGAGATCAATAGCGATCACGATGATTTTGCCATAGCATTTACCAGCGAGAACGGTAAGGCCTATGTCATGTCGAACAGAGGTAAAGGTAAAAACTCGGTTGAGCGCATTGCTTTCACTTACGCTGAAGAGACCCAAAATCTTTCCGAAGATAAGAACGAATACAACCTAATGGAGGCTTTGAATTCGGAGTCACAGATTCGCTATACCACTTCGGTATTCGAAGATGAATAAAAATGGAACAATAGTGTAGGCCGTTCGGTTACCGCCTGCGGCCTACATAAAAAGCTATTGCCCGTTTACCGGCCTTGAAATAGGTCAACCAGTTAATCCCAAATATCACTACCATGAGCTATAATTGTAACACTACCAAGAGAACCGTTCTGTTTTTGCTGTTCTGCGCCTTTATCGGGGTACAGATGGGTAAGGCCCAAGAAGCGCCGACCACCCAGTTCAATTCAAAAAGCACATATCACAACCAGTTGTTCTATAACCGCTTTTTGATCAACCCTACCTTTTCATTGGTGAGAGAGAACAAGTCGTACATAAACATACTGCACAGAAACCAGTATGCGACTTTTGAAGACAACGACCAGAATTACTTTCTGGGCTTCAGTAACCGCATGAACAACAATACAGCATTAGGTATTAGTGTATATAGCCAATGGTCTGGGGTTGTACAAGAGTTCGGCTTCAATGCCAACTATGCTACGGCGGTTAACTTGGGCGACAAACAGAAGCTCACTTTTGGTACCAACGTCACTTATTACAGCGAGGGCTTGGATCGCAATAGAATTATAGCTGTGGAAAACGATAACAAAATATTGGATTCTAAAAAAGAGAACAAAGTGGCCATTCAGCCAGGTGTAACACTTTCTTGGGGAAGTTTTGACTTCGGTCTATATGCTACCGACCTCTTTAAGTACAACCAGACGGCGAACTCTTTTATGACCAATTTAAGTACAAAAAGCGTGAAAGCTTCGGTACAATATAGCTATGGCTTTATGGCCAATAGAGGTCTGTTTGCAGACGCCAGACTAATGCCGTTGGTTCAAGTAGGCCAAAATATAGATGGCAGTATTGATTATGTAGGCTCTATTTTGTTGGATATGCCGACCTTCGGATGGTTTCAGGCCAATTATGATGACACTTATGGACTTAGTGGAGGATTAGGCTTTAATTTGAGTAAAAGAATGTCTTTAGGCTACATTTTAGAAAAAGACTTGAATCAAGATGATGCCGACTTAGGGTGGAACCACGAAGTTTCATTGGCCTATAACTTTAATGACAATCGAGAAACAGTGAACAGCCTTGTAGATGCTTCTAACGATGCCCAGATAGATAGAATAGTGAGAAACTATGAGGAGCAGATTTTAAAGCTGAAAGAAGAAAATGAGATGGCAAGGGCCAATAACCGTACAACCTTGAAAAAAGAGGCCACGAGTTCACTTGCCGTAAAAGATGAAAGTAATGCATTAGCATACGAGAACCGATTGATACTAGATGAAATGATATTAAGACAAGACTCTATAGATGCAGCTAGAGATGCCGCTTTCGAGGCGCGATTGGCAAGCTTGGTAGATGTCTTGAAAGATGAGATACGTCAGGTAAAAGGTAGTGGTGTTGAAACGAAAGAAGAAAAAGGAGGTACTCGTACCTATTATACCGGCGTAGCGGTCAAGTCAATGGAGAAAAAGGCTACCGAAACCCGTCTTGCCAAAGCTGAGCCGAATGAAGTTAAGCAGGTAGATGTGGCCGAAGAAGAGAGCGACGCTATTGAGAATGCTGTTGTAGAGAACGAAATTCATAAATCGGTAGATGCTTTCTTCAATCAAAGAGAAGAAGCGAGAAAGCTTCAAAGAGAGCAACGTGTGGCTCAATCAGAGTCTAAGCCTCTTAAAGAAGCGAACACGAACGTTGCCGAAGACTTGAAAGAACAAGTTGATTTACCGATACGAGTGTTGAACCAGGCCGATATCGTCGGTGTACAGTCAGGTTACTATGTAATCGCTAATGTATACAGTAATAAAAAGTATATGAATGCCTTTATGGACAGCCTTAAGAAACAAGGTTTGGAAGCAGGTCAATTCTATAACAAAGAAAACGGACTGTACTATGTGTACTTGGCAGACTACAACTTTAAAGAAGATGCAAAAACAGCTTACATATCCAATATGAACGGTAAGTACCAGAATGAAAAATGGATCATGCAAGTTGACGACCAATCAGCAATAGTGCATAACAGCTATGATGATTGATTAAAATATTAACTTATGGTTAGTGGGACCTGATTTTTTTGGTAGAAAATTAGGCGAAAACAGTGGGGGAGGCTCCGCTGTTTTTTCGTTTATATACATTTGAACGACGATTTTTTGATGGTAAAACCCTCAATTTAACAGGTAAAACAGTATCGATAAGTGGTTTGTTTATTCCGATGAATGGAAGTTATCTGTGGTTTTTTGGTGTATTTTAACGAAAACAGATAGTGAAAAACTAGCTCGGAAAGTAAAATTAGTATGTTTGATAAGCCAAATCGAAATAACCTATGTTATGAACCCCCAAATCCCATTTACCATGAAGTACTACCAAAAACATTTCCGAAAAAAGAGCACTGGTCTAAAGATTAAATCAAGTGCAGAACCTCTCATCTCCTGAGAGTGAAATTTAAAGTTTGTTCAAAACCCTACCAAGTTTTTGAGTAAACTGTTCAAAAGCCAAATTATTTACTGTTGCCTTTAAAATTCAATTGTAAAGGGGTACCCTCCTGATAAAATTGATGCTTAAGCAGTCACCTTATTTTGTCGCTTTATAGGTTAATACCTATGAAGAAAGAACTACCTATGCCTAATTTTAAATTTTAGAGGGCTGGGCAACAGGGGCTTGTTGAACTTTTTGAAATGAGTTTAACCATGATAACTTGTTTAAAATCAATGATTTGAGACTTGTTTTCTAAAATCCCATCTTACCATGAATACCACATTATCTAAAATCATTGTCATTGATAATGATGTACAGTTTCACTCGGCCTACCAAACGTATTTTGAATCATTTTTAGAATACTCATTAATGGGAATCTACACCACCGTAGAGAACGCACTGGCGGATTACGATTCCATTAGGCCCGACATTGTTTTTTCTGAAGTTGAATTGCCTGACACCTCTGGTATTGAGGGCATTCAACTTTTCAGAAAAAAAGACGCTGATGTTAAAATAATTATGCTCAGCAAAAACAAAGATTTTGATATGGTCAAAAAGGCATTTAAAAATACCGCCAATGGCTATCTATCAAAACCGGTGAGCGAACGCACGCTTTACAACGCCTTAGATTCTATCAAAAGCGATGGCGCCACCATGAGCAATGACATTATCAGTCAAATTATTTCAAAATTTCAAGGTAAATCCTATGAATTTTTCTCTGAAAGAGAGAACCAAGTGGTTGAATATCTATGTCAAGGTGCCACTTACAAGACTATTGCCGAAAAATTATTTGTAACGGCGAGCGCAGTGAATTTTCATATTCAGAATATTTACCTGAAACTGAACGTGAATTCAAAATCGGAGGCTTTAAGAAAATTGCAGGAAATGGAATTTTCCCGTGCCCTAATTTAACTTACTTAACTTATGATTTGGCGGACTTGCTAGGTGAGTCCCGTTACTCCTGCTAAGGGACCGTTGATTACGGTCCCTTTTTATATTCTACAATAGACCGACGTTAAATTGCTAAATTGGTTTGATTTAAGAATTAAAATAAGGCTATTTTTGTTAAAAGTGCTATTAAATGTAAGAGTAGGTTTTTTGGCGTAATTCCTTAAGATACCGAAAGACCAGCACATTGAAATTTGAATATGACGGATAGTGTAAAACAGTTAGAATGGCGATATGCGGTAAAGAAATTTGATGAGCATAGAGAGTTGCCAAACGAAAAGTTATTGCGATTAAAAAAAGCGTTTAACCTAACGGCCACCTCCTATGGTCTGCAGCCCATTACGCTGTTGGTCATCACCAATAAAAAATTGCAGAGGCTGTTGGTACAGCATTCTTACGGTCAAGAGCAGGTGGCGCAAGCCTCTCATTTATTGGTCATCTGCACCCAAAATAGAATAGATAAAGAATATATTCAAAAGTATTTCGAAAATGTAAGAACCGTTCGCGGTACTTCCGATGAAATTTTGAACCCCTTTAGAGAGGCTTTGGTCAAAGATTTTTCAAGTAAAGAGGCTGAAGAAATAAGGCAATGGTCGAAAAACCAAGCCTACCTTGCTTTGGGGAATTTGTTGGCCGTATGTGCTATGGAAGAAGTCGATTCATGCCCTATGGAAGGCTTTGTTCCTGAGGCATATACAAATCACCTAAAATTAGCGGAAAAAGGGCTTGAACCTGTTCTAGTACTTCCCGTCGGCTATCGGGCCGAAGATGATATGTTTTCTGAGTTTAAAAAAGTACGTAAAAAACTAGAAGACAGTATTATAGATATCAATTAATAAATAATCACTGTAAATTTTATAAATGCCAGGATTTGAACTTTTTGGGGACCTAGAGCGTGCCCAAGTAAATGACGTTTTGCAGTCTGGAGTATTAATGCGCTACGGATTTGACTCCATGAGAAACGGACATTATAAGGCCTTAGAGCTTGAAACCGCCTTATCCAAGAAAATGGATGTTGACCATGTACAATTGGTCAGTAGTGGTACAGCCGCATTGACCGTAGCATTGGCAAGTGCAGGTATAGGCGCGGGTGATGAGGTTATAATGCCCACCTTTACTTTTGTTGCGAGTTTTGAATCGATACTGGCCCTAGGGGCCATTCCTATATTAGTAGATGTTGATGATACTCTTACCCTTGACCCTGTGGCTGTTGAAAAGGCGATCAATCACCGAACCAAGGTGGTTATGCCAGTACATATGTGCGGCTCAATGGCGAATCTTAAAGAGTTAAAGGCTATTTGTGATAGGCATTCGCTTCTTCTGTTAGAAGACGCTTGCCAAGCCATAGGAGGAACCTTTGAAGGTAATGCTCTTGGTACCTACGGCGATTTAGGTTGCTTTTCTTTTGACTATGTTAAGACCATCACCTGTGGTGAAGGTGGGGCCGTCGTTACGAATAATGAAAAGTTTAAAATAAATGCTGACCGGTATTCTGATCATGGGCATGATCATATAGGTTCTGATAGAGGTGCCGAAAGTCACCCTTTTATGGGGTATAATTACCGTATTTCGGAATTGAACGCTGCGGTAGGTCTAGCTCAATTAAAACGATTGGATGATTTTATAGCCATTCAAAAGAGGAATTACACCATTATTAGAGAGGCCTTATCAAAAGTAAAAGGAATTACGTTTAGGTCGGTTCCTGAGGGAGGTGAAGAAAGTTATGCTTTTCTGAGTTTTTTTATGCCCGATAGCGAGCAAGCAAAAAAGGCGTCTGATCTTCTTAAAAAATCAGGTGTAGATGGTTGCTTTTATTGGTACAACAATAATTGGCACTATTATAGAAAGTGGCAACATCTTTCTACAAAACAATCGCTCACAAAATTATCTTTTGAGGTCAATGAACTGCTTCCTGACTATTCGGAGGCCGATTTTTCAAAATCTGACCATTGGGTCGGTAGAAATATATCTTGCTTGATAAAATTGAGCTGGTCTGAAAATGAAGTACTTGAAAGGGCCAATAAAATGGGAGAGGTACTATCGGCCATTATCCAATAGATAATAGGGGAAGCACTTAATTAATTTATTTATATTTATTAGCTATAAAATTTATCAAACCAAAATTAAAAGGAACATGAAATCTATAAAAATTTCCATTCTCTTGATTGCTTTAACTATGGGGATGCAGTTGCAGGCTCAAAACACTTATACAAGTGTTCCTCCAAAAGAATCCCCGATGCCGATGAAACCAGAAATGACGGAGATATGGGAACCTGAAGTGCCAGTGGTTACACCTGGAAAAAAATTAGGTGATGCCCCATCTGATGCCATCATCCTTTTCGACGGAAGCAGTTTGGATCAATGGGTAAGCCAAAAAGACCCTAGTAAGCCTGCACCTTGGAATATTGTTAATAATGATCATATGGAGGTGGAGCCTGGTTCTGGGGGTATCAGTACTAAAATGAAGTTCGGAGACTGTCAGTTACATATCGAATTCAGTGCACCCGATAAAGTAGAAAGTGCTAGTCAGGGTAGGGGAAATAGCGGTGTTTTTCTTCAAAACCGTTATGAACTGCAAGTTTTGGATTCTTATAACAACCGAACCTACCGAAACGGTCAGGCAGGTAGTATTTACAAAGACCATGCACCATTGGTAAATGCCATGCGTGGCCCGTTAGAGTGGAATACTTATGATGTTATTTACCGTGCGCCAAGATTTAAGGAAGATGGTACCATTGACACCAAAGCGACCATTACCGTTTTACATAATGGGGTTTTGGTACAAAACGATGTCGACATTAATGGGATTACTTATTATATAGGTCTTCACAATTATCCGGAGGCTCATGGCGAAGATGTTATTTCACTTCAAGACCATGGAAATAAAACACAGTTTAGAAATATTTGGATCAGAAGATTGTAATGGGGGTAACTACCCAAATGAAAAAGGCAAGCTAGAGCTTGCCTTTTTTATGCTGTTAGGATGGGAGATTAGTTAATTAATAACCTACGTAATCAACTATTTCAAGCCCATAACCTACAATGCCCACTCTCTTCGTTTGTGGGGAATTCGAAAGTACCTTCAACTTAACAATACCTAAGTCATGAAGTATTTGCGCTCCAATACCAAAATCCTTTGCATCCATCTCTACTTTTGGAGCTTTGTAGACACCCTTTTTCTGTAGTTCTTTAAGTTCTGCTAAACGCCCCAGTAAATTTAACGACTCAGGGTTTTGATTGATAAATACAATCGCACCACGACCTTCTTTATCGATAGCCTTGAACATATCTTCTAGCTTACTATCAATATTATTGGTCAAGGTACCTAAGATGTCATTATTGACCATGGTTGAATTAATACGGGTCAATACTTCATCCTTTTTGGTCCATGAGCCCTTGGTTAAAGCCAAGTGAACATGCTCATTGGTGGTCTGTTGATAGGCCCGGAGCCTGAAATTTCCAAATCGGGTAGTTATTTCGAAATCCTCTTTTTTAGATATTAGACTGTCATGCTCCATTCGATAGGCAATCAAGTCTTCAATGGATACTATTTTAAGGTCGAACTTCTTGGCCACTTCGAACAATTGTGGCAATCTGGCCATGCTACCGTCATCGTTCATAATCTCAACAATGATTCCTGCGGGTTGTAAACCTGCCAAACGGGCGAAATCGATGGCAGCTTCTGTATGGCCTGTTCTTCTGAGTACACCACCTTCTTTGGCAATCAAGGGAAAAATGTGTCCCGGACGGGCCAAATCATGCGGTTTTGTTTCAGGGTCGACCAAAGCACAAACCGTTTTTGAACGATCGGAAGCTGAAATACCTGTTGTAACCCCTTTTCCCCTTAAATCAACGGAAACGGTAAAAGCGGTTTCCATAGGGTCGGTATTGTTGGTCACCATTTTGTGAAGCCCCAAATCTTTACATCGGCCTTCCGTCAAGGGAGTACAGATGAGTCCTTTACCGTGGGTAGCCATAAAATTGACCGTTTCAGGAGTGGCCAACTCTGCGGCAGCCAAGAAATCTCCTTCATTTTCACGATTTTCGTCATCTACCACGATGATGACCTTTCCGTTACGAATATCCTCTATGGCCTCTTCTATGGTATTCAATTTCGTCTTCTTTTCAGTATCGGTAATCATTCCTCTGCTGGTTTAGCCTTCTTAACAAAAATTCTTTTAATTCTGTCAATTCCGTTTCCAAAACTCATCATGCCCCGATCGGCAGTAGCTCTCTGTGTTAAATAGATGCCCAAAGGTAACATTATCATCGAAGATAACCATGCGCCCAAAATAGGGTGAATATTGCCCTTGTAAGAGTAATTCTCGGCAAAAACGCCCAAGAAATAATAGACCAGGAATAAGAGAATGGCCACCACCATGGGCAGACCTATGCCTCCTTTTCTGATAATTGCACCTAAGGGTGCGCCCACAAAAAACAGAATAATACATGAAAGCGCCAACGCGTATTTGTCATGTAAAGAAAAAATATGCCTGCGGTGTATTTCATAGCGCTTGTCTAGCTCCATTTTTTTGCCATCTATTGATGTCATGATGTTGGATACGGAGTTCTTCGCCGCATTAATAATTTGTCCTTTTTGGTAATCTTTGAATAGTTCAATGATGTCTCCGGTAAAAAATTCTGTTTCCGAAGAGGTGGCTAAAGCAGTGGTTGAATCTTTTGATATGAGGGCACTATCTTTCTCAATTGGAGATTCTTGAAGAGCAATGGAATCTTTGATTCGTTCCTTGCCTTTTTTGGCCGTTGTAGTATCAATTTTTATAATAGGAGTAAACGCACCCATTCTATTGACGATATTCTTTGAGAAGGCCGTTACAATTCTTCGGTTATCGTCTTCCAAAGAATCCATATCTTTCAATAAGCGGGAAACATTTTTCATTTTTTCCCTGTTAGAAACATTTTCTTCTTCAAGATCTTGCTCCATTTCAGGAATCTCTATGTTCATTCGATAAATCTCATAATTTGATTTAGCGAAAGGATACTTTCTCTTGTTGTCGTCACTATTATTCTCAACATCGCGGTAGTAATGGCCGTCTCTTAAGACTAATTGTATCAATTCAGACTCTTCACTACTGATCAGTTCACCGGTCTTTGCTTTGATGACCGTGGTGTTTACATTGGTTTCTGATTTTTGATGGATGATGACATTCTTTAAAAAGCGATCCTTTTCGCCGTACTTGTCATCGACCTTGATACTCATTCCTTCAAAGTCACTAAAAACACCCTTTTCGATGGCTGCGGCCGGTTTTACCTTGGCAATATTTCGCCGCATGTTATAAATCTTCTGTTCTGAAGCGGGTATGACATTATTGGCAAAATAAAAAGTGACACCACCCAACAGTACCATAAAAACGATTAAGCTTAACATGGCCCGTTGTAGCGATATGCCAGAAGCCTTCATGGCGGCGAACTCGTAATTTTCGGCAAAAGTACCAAATGTGAGAATGGAGGCCAGAAGAACAGTAAGGGGTAGAACCTTCTCCGTTAAGCTAGGCATCATATAGAAAAAGAACTTTCCTATAATCATGATATCTAGACCTTTACCTGCAAAATCGTCAATAAAAAGCCAGATCGTCTGAAAGATGAAAATAAACATCAGTATGACGAACGAACTGAGAAAATTATAAAGAAATCGCGATAGAATATATCGGTCTAGAATTTTCAATGCTGCGGACTTAGTTTTTTATAATGTAGTAGCCGTCGCTTTTATATTTGGCCTCGTCAAAAGTAAACAAGGTTTTTGACAATGTTTGGTCCGTTTTGAAAGTATTAACTGTGATGGTTGTAGTCGTGCCGTTTTTTCCGGTTTCGATAACCTTATAAATATGTTTTGTCTCGGCATCAATACCCAATAAAATATTCTTTATCTCTGAGTTGGTATCTATTGGGGTCAATTTGACGAATTGAATCTTTCTACCGTTTACATTTTGCAATATATCCATCTCATAATTGTGGCCCTCACGATAGAAAGTAAGCATTTTTGCCGGTGTTAGGGCATTCTCATCATTTGATTTGTCTTCGATAGTAACCTCTTCGTTTTCAGGTACAATAGTGTAAACTTTTGAGCCATCGTATAATTGGGTCGCCCCGAAGAAGTTACCTAGGTATTTATCGCCTTGTAAGGTTACATCGCCGCGAGTTTCTTGATTGATGCCAGCTTCAGAATTATTGAGAACATATTTGAAATCTACGTGTATGTTGTCATAGCTCTTGACCTTATTGTATACATCTTCCAAGAGTGCTTTGGCCTCTTCCGAATTCTGGGCAGAAATGGTAAGCGAATTAAAGCTTAACAATAGGGTCAATGCGAGTATTAGTTTCTTCATTTTCTTATTTTGTTTCTATTTTAATTTCCTTCATTGCTTAATAAATGGTCAAGAGCCACCAAATCTTGTACCAGCACTTGGCGTGCCTTACTTCCTTCAAAAGGACCCACAATACCGGCGGCTTCTAGCTGGTCGATAATACGACCCGCCCTGTTGTAACCAAGTTTTAATTTTCTTTGGATGAGTGATGCAGAGCCTTGTTGGGCGGTGACGATCACCTCGGCCGCCTCACGGAACATCGCATCCCTATCCGCTATTTCATAATCAATACTTGTGCCAGACTCCTCACCGGAATATTCGGGAAGCTCATGCGCATTGGGGTAGGCCCTTTGAGAACCGATGTATTCGGTAATCTTATCGACTTCTGGCGTATCGACGAACGCACATTGTATACGTGTAACATCGTTACCTTGGGTGTATAGCATATCACCACGCCCAATCAACTGATCGGCACCTTGGGTATCTAAAATAGTGCGGGAGTCGATTTTCGACGTTACCCTAAAAGCAATTCGGGCCGGGAAGTTAGCTTTAATGATACCCGTAATAACGTTCACCGAAGGTCGCTGTGTAGCAATAATCAAGTGAATACCAATGGCCCGGGCCAATTGTGCCAATCGGGCGATAGGGGTCTCTACCTCTTTGCCCGCGGTCATGATTAAGTCAGCAAACTCATCAATTACCAGAACGATATAAGGTAGGTATTTGTGGCCGTCATTCGGATTCAGTTTTCGAGCCTTAAATTTGGCGTTGTATTCCTTAAGATTCCGTACCATGGCCGTTTTTAAGAGCTCATACCGGTTATCCATCTCGATACATAGCGAGTTCAAAGTATTGATTACTTTGGCATTGTCGGTAATAATTGCCTCTTCGCTGTCAGGCAATTTCGCCAAAAAGTGTCGCTCTATTTTATTATAAATTGAAAGTTCTACCTTTTTGGGGTCAACCAAAATGAACTTTACTTCTGCCGGATGCTTTTTATATAATAACGAGGTAAGAACCGCATTCAAACCGACCGATTTACCCTGACCAGTGGCACCGGCCATTAAAAGGTGGGGCATTTTGGCCAAATCGACTACAAAGGTTTCATTACTGATTGTCTTACCGAACGCAATCGGTAGCTGCATTTCGGCCTTTTGAAATTTACTGGAGGCTATTACCGAACGCATCGAGACGATAGAGGCATTTTTATTGGGTACCTCTATACCGATGGTACCCTTGCCGGGAATCGGGGCTATAATACGAATACCCAATGCCGCCAGTGAAAGCGCGATATCGTCTTCTAAATTTTTAATCTTGGATATTCGAATACCGGCCTCCGGAACAATTTCGTACAAGGTTACCGTAGGGCCGATGGTCGCCTTTATCTGAGAAATGCCAATTTTGTAGTTCTTGAGGGTTTCAACAATCTTGTTCTTGTTTTCCTCTAACTCCTCTTGATTGATAGTGATTCCGCCCGTACTGCCGTGCTGATCAAGCAATTCAATAGTAGGAAATTTATAATTGCCCAATTCGAGGGTAGGGTCGAACTCGCCAAAATCTTGCACCAATTTGTCGGCAATGTTGTCGGTCTCTTCTTTCTCCTCTACAATTTTTTCTACCTCCATGTTTAGGTTTTCCGATTCCTCTTCTTCAACAGGAACGTTGACTTGAAAATCGTCCTTTGGAGTATCTTCTTTCTCTAGATGCGGAATATCTTTCTTGTGGGTATAAGTATCTATTACCACGGGTTTTTCCTCCTCAGGTTCGGTTATCGCCGTATCACTTACATCATTGATACTTTCTTTGACCGTCTTTGTTGATTTAGAATCCTTAATAGTCTTTTCTCCTTTAGCAAAAGCTTTTGCCATGCTATCCGGCGAAAATTTAAAGAACCTCACCAAAATAAATATGAGACCGAATATCAGAATAAGAACGACCCCGATGGTTCCAGTATAATCCTTTAAAAAATCATTCATTTCATAGCCGACCAGACCACCAAGAAGGGGATGCGTTTCTGCTACAAAACCAAATGCAACTGAAATCCATATCATAAAAATAAGACCCCAGATCCATTTCTTCAACAACCCTTTTTTATCTAGGTTCAAGAAGAGGTATAGGCCTGTAATACAAAGAAGAACCGTAAATATGAGCGAAGCCAACCCGAACCCTTTATACACAAAGAAATGGCTGACAGAGGCCCCGAACTTATTTAGAAGATTTTTTGCTTGTTCATTTCGGTCTGCGAACTCGCTCAGAAGGCTTTGATCGTCTTGCCAGGTAAAATAAAAGGATACAAATGAGAAAAATAATGCCATACTAAACAGAATCAATAAACTGCCCAGTATAATGGTATTCTGTTTAGATGGGCGAAGGCTCATCTTTTTCGTTGTGGTCTTTTTTTTGGTTGTTGTTTTCTTTCTCGCCATTACATTTTTCCACTGTGTGCAAAAGTACGTATTACGCGCATTTCGGCACGAAGTTTACCTAAAGTCTTTTTTGTTTGTTGAAAAGTTGCCCTTAAAGGGCTTATTTGGTGGGGATTGTACCTACTTTTAGAAGGCATGATAGTGTTCTATTTAATAGGGGTCTTTTCAAATAGAAACACATAAAAAAGACAATTATTGTCTCGTTTGCGGAAGGACGTGGTTATCGTTACAATTATTGGGGGCGGTACATTAAAATACTTTTGGTAGGTAAATGATGAGACCTACAATAATGGCCCCTATAGAAACCAACATCACGGCCCCAGCGGAAACATCTTTTATAAAACCTATGCGTTCATCAAAATCTGGATGGATGAAATCGCATATCTTCTCAATAGCTGTATTGGCACCTTCAATACCGACTACCAGAGATATTGCCAAAACCTGTAAAATCCATTCGGTATTCGAAATCTGATAATAGAAGCCGGCAATCGTTACCAAAACGGCAAGGGCTACCTGAATTTTGATACTGGCTTCCGTTCGAATCAGAAGAAGGGCTCCACGTAATGCGAAGCCCACACTTTTGATTCTATTTTCTACGAAAGTTTCTTTACGCATCTGCCAATGCCTCTAAAGCAGCTTTATAATTAGGTTCATCGACCGTTTCAGAAACTTGTTCGGAATAAATGACTTTTCCGTTTTCATCAATAACCACTACTGAGCGAGATAGAAGAGATTGTAGGGGGCCATCTGTAAAGGTCAGCTGATAGGCATCACCAAAACTGCCGTCTCTAAAATCGGATAGCATTTCAACATTTTTTATTCCTTCGGCACCACAAAAACGTGCTTGCGCGAAAGGAAGGTCTTTTGAAATACAAAGCACTATCGTGTCGTCTAACTCGGCCGCTTCTTCATTGAACTGTCTGACAGATTGTGCACAAGTTCCGGTATCAACACTAGGAAAAATGTTCAAAACCACCTTCTTGCCAGAATAATCTGAAAGTGAAGCGCTTGACAGGTCACTTTTAACCAATGTGAATGCAGGAGCTTGGCTTCCATTGCTTGGAAGGCTTCCTTTTGTATGTATTTCATTTCCTTTTAAGGTAACTGTAGCCATTTTTATTTCTTTATAAGATTGGATGTGAAATTAAAAAAATAAAAGTTGAATTACCTTAAACAAAGGTTATAAAAAAGAAAAGGTCGGTTACTTCAAAAGAAATAACCGACCGTAGTTCTTAACACAGATGTCTATACGTTATTTATCTATTGAACCCATGACGCGCTGCATGAATTCGTTGAGTGCCTCTTTTTGAGGCTTACCATCTTTGATCGATTTGTGTACTTCGATTGCTCCGTACATATTGGAAATCAATTCACCTATGGTATCAAGCTCTTCATCTTTTAGCGAGGGTACTTCGGTCAATGCTTCAAGTGTTTCTATGGTCTCGATAACATAGTCCTCGTCGTTCTCTTGAATAAAGTTGGTCAAATGCTTAATTACTGGCAACTTCATTGATCAATTCTTTTAAGACGTCATATTTATTGGTCTGTACTTGATTCTTGAATTCTCCATTCGCAAAGGCCGCAAAAGTCGGTAGGTTATCGACTGTCGCCAACTTTCTGCTTTCAGGAAACTTTTCGGCATCTGCAATTACAAAAGTGATGTCTTCATGTGTCGCAGCCTCTTTTTTGAATTTGGGCTTCATAATTCTACAATTGCCGCACCAGCCAGCGGAATATTGTACGACCACATTCTTCTTATCCGCAATTATTTCTTGCAGATTATCTTTATCTAATTCTAGTACCATTATTTTTTCGGTTTTAGTGATTGAATTGCGCCCCGCCAGCAGACGGGGCGCAGAAACTACATTATAACAGAATAAATCTTAGTTGGCATGTGCAGCAAGGTAATTGGCAACACCGTTTCTATCGGCTTTCATTGCTTCTTTACCTTCTTCCCAGTTGGCTGGGCAAACTTCACCTTTTTCTTGAACGTGAGTGTAAGCATCGATTAAACGAAGGTATTCGTTTACGTTTCTTCCTAAAGGCATGTGATTGATTCCTTCATGAAAAACAGTACCCTCTTCATCGATCAAGTAAGTTGCGCGATATGTTACATTGTCTCCTTCTACGGTTACAACACCTGTAGCCTCATCATATTCTTCATTGGTAATATCAAGAATACCTAGAGTAGAGGCGAGGTTACGGTTGCTATCGGCAATCAAAGGGTACGTAACGCCTTCGATACCACCATTATCTTTTTCAGTGTTCAACCATGCGAAGTGAACCTCTGCAGTATCACAAGAAGCACCGATAACGATTGTATTTCTTTTTTCAAACTCGCCAAGAGCTGCTTGAAAAGCATGTAATTCTGTTGGGCACACAAAAGTGAAATCTTTTGGGTACCAGAACAGTACTACTTTTTTATTGTTTTTTTGAGCTTCTTCCAAAACGTTGATTTTAAAAGTATCGCCCAAATCGTTCATTGCGTTTACAGATAGATTAGGGAATTTTTTTCCTACTAAAGCCATAATTAATTGTGTGTTTTGTGATTTCTATTTTCCTCAAAATTACATTCTATTGAACGATGTCAAAGCCCTTTGAACATTAATAAATCTTATTGATAGATAGTATTTATGAATGCCTATGCGCTTTTGTTCTGAATGTTGAGAAGGCCTTAATTTGAGGGGTGCTAAATTGGCATTATCCCAATTATGTCAGTCCAAAATATTGAATCTGATAAAAGTGATTTTTTAATAAAATCGAGAAATTTTTTTTACGCGGATATTTTTGAGGAAAGTTGCTTGATTTTTATATGCAGAGCAGCAAAAAGAAGGGTTGTAATAGGGCTGAGCCAGTTAAAAATGGCATAGAGGAAATATTCGCCCGTCCCCACACCTAAAACACCACTGTGATAGGCTCCACAAGTATTCCAAGGTACCAATACGGAAGTTACGGTACCCGAATCCTCTAACGTACGGCTCAGATTTTCGGGAGCAAGATTTCTATCGGCATAGGCCTTACTGAACATTTTACCGGGTACAACAATGGCCAGATACTGATCGGAAGCCGTTACGTTAAGTGCCAAACAGCTACCAACGGTGCTGGCGAAAAGGCCAAAAGTTGATTTTGCCAAGTTCAATAATGATTTGGTGATTCGGTCTAGTGCTCCGATTCCATCCATTATACCGCCAAATACCATGGCACAAATGATCAGCCAAATGGTACCCAGCATCCCTGCCATTCCGCTAGATGAGAATAAATCGTTCAAAGCAGCATTATCGGTGGGTACCGAGGTATCAACCGTTATAGCCTTTAAGATGCCTTTATATCCCGATTCAAAAGTTAAGGATGTTGCTTCCGTAATGCCAGCAACTATGCCGGGTTGAAAAATCAGAGCAAAGAGTCCACCTAACAAAGTACCTATCAGAAGTGCCCCAAGAGGTGGGGTTTTCTTAACGATCAAAATAATAACGATGATGGGTACGATAAACAACCAAGCATTAATATTAAAAGTGGCTTCAATGGATTCTAGTAGCGAGCCTACTTCGGCCGAACCACTGGTTTCAATATTCAAACCGATAATGACGAATACCAAGAGCGTGATCGATATGGTAGGCACGGTGGTGTACAGCATGTATTTGATATGTTCGAAAAGTTCACCGCCTGCCATAGCCGGTGCCAAATTGGTCGTATCGCTTAAAGGAGATAGTTTGTCCCCAAAATAAGCACCTGATAAAATTGCTCCGGCGGTCATTCCTAAAGAGATTCCCAACGCTTCGCCGATTCCGATTAAAGCGATACCTACGGTCGCAGAGGTCGTCCAGCTACTACCTGTGGCCACCGAAATAATAGCACAGATGATGACACATGCGGCCAGAAATATGGTGGGGTTCAAAATTTGTAGTCCGTAATAAATCATAGCGGGAATGATGCCGCTTACCAGCCAGGTTCCCGCAAGGGCGCCAACCATCAATAGAATTAAAAGGGCACCGGTCGTTGATCGAATATTCTCGGAAACTTCATCTATCATTTGGTTGTAGCTTACTTTGTTCAAGAATCCTACAATGGCCGCTACGGCACCGCCCAATAGAAGAATAAACTGGTTCGATCCACTCAACGCGTCATCACCGAAAACAAAAACGTTATATGCCAACATTAACACCAAGGCTACCACAGGAATAAGGGCTTCAAAAAGGTTAAGTTCTTTGTTCGCAACGATATTCTCGTTCTCTCTGTGCTCGGCGTCCTGACTTTCTTGCATATAATTTGGTTTAGCTAATGCGTAATATTACAATTTTACACCGCTTTGTGCAACTGTATTGTATAATTGGCATTAGGGTTCGCCAAAAGGGAAATATGTGTTAATTTTGTACACCTAAAACAAAGAAAAATTTATGAGTCAATATGATGTGGCCGTAATAGGCTCAGGACCCGGAGGATATGTAGCGGCGATAAGATGCGCCCAATTGGGAATGAAAACAGCTATTATCGAAAAATATAGCACCCTAGGAGGAACCTGCTTGAACGTAGGATGCATTCCCTCTAAAGCCTTACTTGACTCTTCACATCATTACGAAGACGCCGTAAAGCATTTTGAGGCCCACGGAATTGAAATTGCCGGAAAGGTTAAAGTCGATTTAGATAAGATGATTGCCCGCAAACAAGGGGTTGTCGACCAAACGACAAAAGGAATCGAGTTTTTGATGGATAAAAACAAGATTACCGTTTATGAAGGTATCGGTAGCTTTAAAGACGCGACTCACATTGATATTAAAAAAACCGATGGAAAATCGGAGACTATCGAAGCCAAAAACACCATCATTGCTACAGGTAGTAAACCATCTACTTTGCCCTTTATTGAATTGGACAAAGAACGGATCATTACTTCAACTGAAGCCTTAAAACTAAAAGAAATACCAAAACACCTTATAGTAATTGGCGGTGGCGTTATCGGTTTAGAATTGGGCCAAGTATACAAAAGGTTGGGTGCTGAAGTCACCGTGGTGGAATATATGGATCGAATCATTCCAACGATGGATGGGGCCCTTTCCAAAGAGTTGACCAAGGTGTTGAAAAAGCAGAAAGTGCAGTTCAACCTTTCTCATAAAGTAAAATCGGTTGAGCGCAGTGGGGATGAAGTTATTGTAAAGGCTGATGACAAAAAAGGACAAGAGGTCGAAATTAAAGGTGATTATTGCTTAGTGGCAGTAGGAAGAAGACCTTATACCGAAGGGTTAAATGCGGATGCTGCTGGAGTGAAAATTGACGAACGCGGTAAAATTGAGGTCAATGAACATTTACAGACCTCCGCGTCTAATATCTATGCCATCGGTGATGTAATTAAAGGAGCCATGCTTGCCCATAAAGCGGAAGAAGAAGGCACGTTGGTCGCTGAACAATTGGCCGGACAAAAGCCTCATATTGATTACAATTTAATACCAGGTGTTGTTTATACGTGGCCGGAAGTAGCAGCTGTAGGTAAAACCGAGGAGCAATTGAAGGAAGAAGGAGTGGCTTATAAATCTGGCCAGTTTCCTATGAGGGCCTTGGGTCGTTCAAGAGCTAGTATGGATTTGGACGGTTTTGTTAAAATATTGGCCGATAAAGAAACTGACGAGGTACTTGGCGTGCACATGATCGGTGCCCGTTGCGCCGACTTGATAGCCGAAGCGGTTACTGCGATGGAATTTAGAGCTTCTGCAGAAGATATTTCTCGAATGAGCCACGCACACCCAACATTTGCCGAAGCCGTTAAAGAAGCAGCCTTAGCCGCTACTGACGACCGTGCGCTACATATCTAAAGTATTTGATAGGTTCAATTAAAAAAGCCCCCTGAAAAGGGGCTTTTATTTTTTTATACCGCACCCAAAATGGGCGTTTAGTTTTTTGCCAATCCGAAACGGCGAAGCAATCGTATGATTCGCGGCTTAATGGTGTTGTAAGAATAGATGGCCGCAAATTCTATTTGCTTCATGGTAAATTCAGTTCCTTTCGCAATTTGAGTTTTAATTTCCTCTTTATGGTCTTCGTATTTCAAGGCGGTATACGTAGAAATATACATGAAGGCCACGGCTCCAGGTATCGCAACATAAGGGTTCAGTGAATGGTGGAAAAAACGATATAGGCCTAACCCTGTAAAGCTTCCGTAGAGAATAATAAAGTGAACCACGTAAATTGATAAGGTGCTCTGACCAATCTTCAACAAAGTTCTGTTTTGAAGTAGGCGTTCCAATACCATAAAGATGGCAAAAACGACAAAAACGTCACCGAGTCTTATAAAAAGGTAATTGTTGTAAAAAATATCAGAGAACAATTTAATTCCTGTGGCTTCCGAAATGCTCAAAAAGAAAGGTGAGCTAAGTTTGATCAAAGCGAAACCTATTGCTAACAAACTGGCTATCGTCAACGGAAAGAAATAGTTCCGGTCACGCAATTTGTTGAATATTAAAGATATTGAAGCTCCTAAAGCGGCATATCCAAACCATGGAATGATGGTAAAAACCGATCCATTTGCTTTAGTAACGTAATTGGCAAACGCCTGTGGAAGAAAACTAAAGCCCCACTGTTTGTATAGCGGCTCGAAAAGAAACAGAACAATTGCAATGGCCGAAAGTGTTAGGCCGAATACAAGATTTCTCTTGCGATAGGTAAGCAAGTAGATCCCGATAATGCCCAATAGTGACAACCCGATGCAATGCAGGACATCCACAATATAAAATGATGGATATATTTGGCCATTCAACAACCCCATAAAATTGGTTCGTAGCAAATAGCCGATAAACAAGAGTTCTAGTCCTCTTTTGATACCTTTTTTCACTCTTGGGTTGCTAAAACACTGACCATCTTTTCCTTTTACCAAAAGAAAGGTGAAGATAAAGCCTGAAACTGTGAAGAAAACAGGTGCGGTGATTCCCCTAAAATATTTCCAAATGGAATAGCCGATGTTGCTATCGTCACGAAAGGCAGTATCGAGCAAACCATCTATAAAATGCCCTTGAAGCATCATAAGAATGGCCCATGCCCTAATGGCATCGATAAAAAAGAGTCGTTTTGACGAATTGGTCACCTTTGTTGTTCGTTTTAGGTCTTCGACCTATATACTTGTAAAACAGTTGTTTTGGATGTTTTCGCGGTCAAAATTATATAAAAAACTCGCAAATCAATTGTATTTGCTATATTTTCGCCAAATCACATATTTAAGTACGTTATGGCTAAGATTTTGGCATTCGCAGGAAGCAATTCTTCTCAATCTATCAATTACAAATTAGTTCAGTTTACGGTTTCAGGTCTTGATAATCATGAGGTGCAATTGCTGAACTTGGCCAATTTTCCTTTTCCTATGTACAGTGAAGATTATGAGAGAGACAATGGCTACTCGAATTCTTTGATTGAGCTAAAAAATGATATTGCCGATGCCGATGGTATCATTATCGCGGTGAACGAACATAATAGCAATCCTTCTGCATATTTTAAAAACCTAATTGATTGGCTTTCAAGACTAGAGCGCACCTTTCTTCAAGATAAGCCGGTATTGCTCATGTCTACTTCAAAAGGTAAAAGAGGGGGAGCGGGAGCCATTGAAGTGGTTAAAAATATATTGCCTCGTTTTGGGGCGAATGTTACCGCAACATTTTCACTGCCGTTTTTTGCCGATAATCTAGGAACTAGCAATCAAATCGCAGATAAAGAACTGGCAGGGGCTCATTCGAAGGCCCTTAAAACGTTTCTTGAGCAAATCTAAACCCGACGGCGTTTGCGCATCTCAAAAACCTTAAGTCTAGATAACACCGATGTTTTCAAACAGAGACTGCTTGAGTGGTCAAAACAATTTGAAGAGGTAGTTTGGCTAGACAGCAACAACCATCAGAACAAGTATACCGCTTTCGATGCCTTGCTAGCAGTCGACGGTCTAACGAGTATCAAGACCGATAGCGAAAATGCTTTTAACGAGCTTTCCGAATACCAGCAGCAAACCCAAGATTGGATTTTCGGTTACCTTTCCTACGACCTCAAAAACGACCTCGAGCAGCTTGATTCTGATAATTATGACGGTCTGGAATTACCTGAACTTTACTTTTTTCAACCTAAGAAAATTATTTGGGTTAAAGAAGATGAAGTAACCTTTTGTTATTTAGGTATGGTGTCGGATGAAATTGATTCGGATTTTGAAGAACTTAAGAATTTTAGTGCTGGGGATGAGGATGAAGAGGGGCATTCTAAAAACATTCACATTAAACTCAGAATGTTCAAAGATGAATATTTTAAGCGTGTCAATTCTTTATTGAAACATATTAAGCGTGGTGATATTTATGAGGCTAACTTCTGCCAAGAATTCTATGCCGAGAATACCGTTATCGACCCATTGAAAACTTACCGGAACCTGAACTCGATTTCCAAAGCTCCTTTTGCAACCTTTTGTAGGTTTTGGGATTCTTATTTGTTATGCGCTTCCCCAGAAAGATATATCAAGAAAAACGGTATGCATGTGATATCACAACCCATCAAAGGAACGGCCAAAAGGTCTGACGATTCCCTAATTGATGAAGCATACAAGAATCATCTTAAGAATGACGTAAAAGAAAGGGCAGAAAATGTCATGATTGTTGATTTGGTACGTAACGATCTTTCGAAAAGTGCTATAAAAGGAGGGGTGCGTGTCGAAGAGCTTTGTGAGGTTTATACATACGAGCAGGTACATCAAATGATTTCGACTGTAGTTGCAGAAGTACCTGATGGGACAAAACCAGTTGATATCATTAAGGACTCCTTTCCGATGGGCAGTATGACCGGTGCGCCAAAAATTTCAGCTATGCGCCTTATTGAAAAGCATGAAAACTTCAAAAGAGGGCTTTACAGTGGTGCAGTAGGCTATTTTAAGCCTGATGGAGATTTTGACTTCAATGTGGTCATCCGAAGCATTTTATACAATTCCTGTAGAAAATATGTTTCCTTTTCAGTGGGTAGTGCGATTACTTCGAGGGCAAATGCCGAAAAGGAATATGAAGAGTGCCTGTTAAAGGCAAGAGCAATGAGACAGGTTTTAGAAAATAGCTAGTTCCTTTAAGTAGTCGTTTCAATTAGTAATCTTTGCCTGTTCATTATCTTTGCAAACATGTTTAAGGCCTTTAAGGAACATATCGACCATAGGTTTCCCGAACTCAAGAAGAGTGAATTTCTGTTCGCTTGCAGCGGAGGGGTCGATAGTATGGTGTTATTTCATTTGTTTTCACGGTTAGGTCTTCATTTTAATGTGGCCCACTGTAACTTTCAGCTGCGTGGTGAAGAAAGTGATGAAGATGAGAAACTTGTTGAAATTGAGGCTGTAAATAAAGGAATTAATTTTTTTGTAACACGTTTTGATACAGTAGGTTATTTAAATGAAAATAATCTTTCACTTCAAGTGGTAGCTAGACAATTGAGATATGATTGGTTTTCAGATTTGATGACCGAAAATCGAATTGATTTTTTAGTGACCGCGCACCATGCCGATGACAATTTAGAAACCTTTTTGATCAATCTTTCAAGGGGTTCTGGTCTGGACGGATTAACAGGTATTCCTGAAAAGACAGGTTCAATATGCAGACCTCTCTTGCCATTCTCAAGAGAGCAGATTTTGGAGTACGCTAAAAAGCATGGTATCGATTGGAGGGAAGACCGAAGTAACTCCGACACAAAGTATTTGAGAAATAAGTTGCGACACGACATTATTCCCTTACTGAAGAGTTCGAGTCCCGCATTTCTTGATAACTTCAATAACTCGATAAAATACTTAAATCAAGTATTTGATATAAAAGAAGATACGATTCTTAACTTAAAGAATAAGTTATTCATTAAAGATGGTCAATTATTTGAAATAGACATTGAGCAATTGATAGCTTTACAGCCTCTGGAAGGGTATATGTATCATCTGTTTTGTACATATGGGTTCAGAGAGCCTCAAGAGTTAATTCAATTGACTGAAGGTCTTTCAGGAAAGGAACTGCGTTCGAAATCGCATCGACTGATAAGAGATAGAAAGCGTCTTCTATTAAGTGAAATAAAGATTACTGAATCTCCTTCATATACCATCGATTATGAGCAACACGAAATTGCCCGACCGCTAAATTTGAAGGTGGAGGAGGTTTCAGGTATAGGAGAACACACTAAAAATATAATTTATGTTGATGGGGATGCGTTAAAATATCCATTGACAGTAAGAAAATGGGAAAATGGCGACTATTTCCATCCGTTCGGTCTAGGAGGTAAAAAAAAGCTTTCCAAATATTTTAAAGACGAGAAATATAATACGCTAGCAAAGGAAGAGCAGTGGTTACTTTGTTCTGAAAATTCAATTGTATGGGTCATTGGTCGTAGGGCAGATGATAGGTTTAAGGTAACCAACAAGACAAAGAAGGTCTTGAAACTAACTTACAGTAATGAAGGAGATTAAATATTTTATATTACTATTTTTCAGTGTTTTATGTTTGTATGGACAATCGGATGATGAACCCGTTCAGTTTACCACCGAGGTTCGTCAAATATCGGATGTCGAGTATGAACTAATACTTCGGGCTAAGATTTATGAGGGATGGCATGTGTACTCGCAATATACGGCTGAGGGAGGTTCTTTACCTAGCGAATTCACTTATAAAAAGGCAGGTGAAGACTATGAGTTAGTGGGCGAAACTTCTGAGAGTGAAACTGTGACGGAGTACAGCGATATTTTTGAGGTGGATGAGACCTTTTTTAAAGATGAGGCCATTTTTACACAGAGTATACGTTTGCTAAATGCAGAGATCAGGCAAATTGACGTTAATTTCTTCTATCAGGTTTGTAAGGAGGTATGTATTCCTGTTGATTACGATTTTGCCTTTGTTTTAGATGGTGGAGAGAAGGTGACTACAGAAGAGAACATAGACGAACACAGCCAAGCCCTTGGTGCGGCACTCAATTTAGAGCTTAAAAATAAAGAGCGTTTAAGAGGGGCCGGTGATGTCTCGCAGGGTGAAACCGGTTTATGGATGGTTTTTGGTCTGGGCTTTCTTGGGGGGCTGATAGCCCTATTGACACCCTGTGTGTTTCCTATGATACCTTTAACCGTATCATTTTTTACGAAACATTCGGAAAAGAGGTCAAAAGGCATTGCAAATGCATTGCTTTATGGTTTCTTTATAGTTCTTATTTATTTTTTATTGAGCCTGCCTTTTCATTTATTCGATTCGGTTGATTCACAAGTGCTTAACACCATTGCAACAAATGTTTGGTTGAATATTGTTTTCTTTCTCGTTTTTGTCTTTTTTGCCTTCTCCTTTTTTGGTTATTATGAGCTGACTTTACCCAGTTCTTGGGCTAATAAAATGGATGCTGCCTCTACCAAAGTCGGGGGCGGAATCGGTATATTTTTCATGGCGGTAACCTTGGCTATTGTTTCATTTTCTTGCACAGGTCCAATTTTGGGTGGACTTTTAGGAAGTACTGTTCTTGAAGAAGGAGATGTGGCGATGAATCTAAGTATGGGTATGACCGGTTTTGGTTTGGCATTGGCATTACCATTTGCTTTGTTCGCTCTTTTTCCGGCATGGCTTAATTCTTTGCCCAAATCAGGAGGGTGGATGAATACCGTTAAAGTGGTGTTAGGCTTCTTGGAATTGGCCTTGGCACTGAAATTTTTGTCCAACGCAGACATGGTTGGCAATTGGGGTATCTTGAAGAGAGAAGTGTTCTTAGTGATTTGGATAGTGCTGTTCGCGCTATTGAGTCTTTATTTGTTCGGGGTCTTTCGTTTTCCTCACGACGGGCCGAAACAAAATCTATCTGTTTCTAGAAAATTAATTGGTGTTTTAAGTGCGGCGTTTACGGTTTATTTGATTCTTGGGGCATTTCAAGTATCGAATTTAAAATTATTGAGTGGCTTTCCACCGCCTACCTTTTATTCTGTACTGGAAAATGAGAGCGACTGCCCATTGGGGTTGGACTGCTATAAAGATTTTGAAAGCGGACTATCGTATGCAAAACAAGTAAATAAGCCCATATTGCTTGACTTTACGGGGTGGGCCTGTGTTAACTGTAGAAAAATGGAAGAACACGTGTGGAGTGAGTCTGATGTTTACGAGATACTCAAAGAAGACTATGTTTTGATATCCCTTTACGTAGATGATCGTAAAGAATTACCTGCTTCCGAACAGTTTAGCTATAAATTCGATTCGGGTAGAGTTAAAAATATAAAGACCATCGGTCAAAAGTGGGGTACGTTTCAAACCATTAATTTCAACGCTGCTTCACAACCGTATTATGTACTGATGACACCTGAGCTAGAAATTCTAAATGAAGCTGTTCAGTACACTGATAAAGAAACCTACAAAAATTGGCTTCAAACAGGCTTAAAGCGGTTTGAAAACCGCGCATTGGCCAACATTCAATAAAAAAGGCCGCTTATCGAGCGGCCTTTCTTTTGAAAATATTCCTTTTTTAGTAAATGGTTCCGTCTATGATTAAGTCAAGCTTGGAAATGAAAGCGTCGTGCACATCTTCTTGACTAAGAATCTGGCCTTTCTTTTTGGTATTGTTAGCGAGATAAAAACCAGCTTTTGCCGCAGCGAGTCTTTGTGCCGGTGTTCCGTGATGGCCTGAACTATCAAACCCGCAATCGCCAATGTTGAAAAATGCGGTCAAAAAGTCTTCCACTCTTTTCCAGTTATAAGTAGCCCCACGCTTGTGAGTCAGATAATAACCGGTAATAAAATCAGCCTCTAACTCGGTCATTCTAGTTGATTCAGGAGTATTGATAAAAGCAGGTACGGGATAATCCCAAACACCGAAGTTCAAAAATTGAATTTGGTGCCCCCATTCGTGGGCCAAAATACTTGACCATACTACTTTTGGGTCTAAACCGGTGTCCTCTAAAAAAGTGACAATTCCGTCACCTACAACAATTGTCCTGTCGAAGGTCGCAAAGCCATCGGAAGCAAAGAACGGGTTTTCCGGTATTTGATCACTGTTGGTATTAAAGGTTTCGGCAATCTCAAGAATGTAGTCAATGTCTTCAGGAGTAGCGGTCGAATAATTTTCGTAGATATATCGTATAAAATCAAGGTCTTCGAGAGTTTCGGTATGCTGCCCATTAACTTCAATCAAATCGGCCATGTCCCAGAACTTTTCAAGACTTCGAACACGATTTTTAACGTAGTTGGTATATTCACCATCTTCACCAAAATAATCGGTATTCTTACCTTCATAAGCAGCGGCTATTTGATTGATGGCAAAATAATCTTCTAGAATGATGCCAATGGCATCAGGGTTGCCATCCCATGCAGCTATAAACCCATCTATCAAGAGATCGTTATAGTAGTTGGCAACCTCGTTGAAAGGGGTAGGACCACATTCAGAGGGTTCAACCACTTCAGACAATTGCAGCTTTAAATCAAAATCTTTGACCAATCCGGAGGTTTCCAAATCAAAATGGCCGGTCGATGGTATTTCTAAGTTGGTAGATGCCTGGGCCTTTACGACTGCTTCGGGGGTCGCATCATCCTGTACAGAAAGGTCATCGGAACATGAGCTGATTAGAACTCCCATTGAAAGAGCTAACGGAAGGATTTTTGTAATCGTTGTTTTCATATAGGTTCGTGTTTTTGAATTTGCATGAAAATATTAAGATTTTTTAACAATACTTGTTAAAAAAGAAACATTTTTAACAACTAGAGAGTTTGTTATTCAGTCCATAAATGATTTCGACTATTTTTTTTATTTCACTATTAAAGCTAACTTGAACTACACTTTACCTAAAAACATAAACCTTGAAAAGAATACTTTGGGTGTTATTTGTTTTGCTCGGCATAGTTCTAATAGCGGGCTTTTTCTTCATTAAAACATTAAAACCGGATTATGACGGCGAATTGGCATTGGAAAGTCTTCAACAAGAGGTTTCGGTTTATTATGATTCCTACGGAATTCCACATATATACGGAAGTAATGAAAAAGACGCTTTTCGTGCCTTAGGCTATGTTCACGCACAAGATAGGCTTTGGCAGATGGAGCTGTTGCGCAGAATTGGCAAAGGGCAGCTCTCTGAACTTTTCGGAAAAGACCTCATAAGTACCGATAAGTTCTTTCTTGCTTTAGGCATAGACGATGCCTCGGCCAAAACGGTCTCCCAGCTCAATAAAAATGATGAAGGGGTACAATTGACCCAGGCATATCTCGATGGTATCAATTCGTTCTTAAAAGAGGGCCCAACACCTGTAGAGTTTTATCTGACCGGTATTGAAAAGCGCCCGTTTGAGTTGACTGATGTATATAATGTTATGGGGTACATGGCCTTTAGTTTTGCCATGGCCCATAAAACAGACCCGTTGTTGACGAAAATAAAGGAACAGTTAGGACCACAATACTTAAAAGATTTGAGTATACGTAGCGACACGTCGACTGTATGGTTGAAAAATACATTACAAAATGATAGTGTTTCCTTGAAAACTAATGAGGTTACCGCTGGAGTTTTCAAAACTCTGGAAGCGTTGAATATTCCACAATTTGAAGGCAGTAACAGTTGGGTTTTAGGCCCAGAAAAGACCAAGAATAAAAAAGTAATATTTGCCAATGACCCACATATTGGTTTTTCACAGCCTTCGGTATGGTACGAGGTCCATGTGGTAACTCCTCAATATGAGAAATATGGTTACCATTTGGCGGGAGTTCCTTTTCCTATTCTGGGCCATGACCGCAATTTGGCTTACGGAATGACCATGTTCGAAAATGATGATGTCGATTTTTATTATGAAGATGAGAACCCGGAAGACGAATCACAATATAGGGTCAATGATAGCTGGCGTAGTTATAAAAGGGTTCAAAAGACTATTAAGGTCAAAGATTCAGCAGATATTGAATTTACCTTTAAGAAAACCCATAGAGGCCCTATATTGAACGGTATCGCCGATCAGGTCGACATGAAACGGCCCGTATCTATGTGGTGGGTATACACCCAACACGATAACCAAGTTATGAAAGCCCTGTACGAACTATCGCATGCGAACGATATAGATCAATTCAGGGCCAGTCTCAAATATATTCACGCGCCTGGGTTAAACATTATGTATGGTGACGCCAAAGACAATGTGGCATGGTGGGCAAGTGCCCATCTTTATCAAATACCTGATTCCGTCAATACCAAATTAATTTATGATGGAACTAATTATTTAGACGACCAGAAGAAGTATTTGGATTTTAGTCAAAATCCGCATGCAGAAAATCCCGATTGGCATTATGTATATTCGGCCAACAATCAACCTGATAGTATTGCCGGTATGCTATATCCGGGGTATTATCTGCCCGAAAACAGAGCTAGAAGAATTGTTGATTTATTGGATGCGAAAGACGATTGGGTAATGTCTGACGTTCAAAAGATGATCAATGATGTGAATTCACCGGTTGATGTAGTAACCGTGAAGAGTTTGCTGAAGCTAATAGATATGGGAGGTTTAAGCGAATCTGATTTGGGAACGCTTGATGGTTTGGATGCATGGCAAGGTAGTTATGAGCTCGATGATTTAGAAGCAACCGTTTTTCATCGTTGGATGTTCTATGTTTTAATTGATGTGTTCAAAGACGAGCTAGGGCAAGGGTTGTTTGATGAGTTTATGTCTACGCATCTAATTAAACGAAGTATAGCTCCTCTTGTAAACAATGAAAATTCGGTTTGGTGGAATGATGTTGCCACTGAAAAAGAAGAAACCGCAAAAGAAATAGTAACCCAGGCTTTTCACCAAGCAATTTCAGATTTAGAAAAATCGTTGGGAAGCGATAGAGAAAAATGGTTTTGGCGACGGGTACATACCTTAGAACATGGGCACCCAATAGGGCAAGTAGAAATGTTAAGAAGTTTTTTTAATGTCGGCCCCTTCGAAGTAGAAGGTTCTAGAGAGGTAATCAACAATATGTACTTTCCTTATGGTGAAGATGGCAATTATAAAGTCAGTTCAGGTCCTTCGACCCGTAGGGTGATTGATTTTTCTGATGTAGAAAATAGCATGAGTATTTTACCGACTGGCCAATCCGGCAATCCTTTTAGTGAACATTGCAAAGACCAGGCTCAAATGTATGCAGAAGGTAAATTTAGAAAAATGATGATGAACAAAAAGGAAATTCAGGATCAAGCTGAATCCGTATTGAAATTTCTCCCTTCGAATAAAAATTAAATATGCTTATAAAAGTTTTCGGAAGTGCCGTTTTTGGTGTCGAGGCCACTACAATAACATGTGAAGTCAATGTAGATACAGGGGTAGGCTATCATTTGGTGGGGTTGCCCGATAACGCCATCAAAGAGAGCAATTATCGTATTGCGGCTGCTTTACTTAATAACGGATATCGCATTCCCGGAAAGAAAATAACTTTAAACTTAGCGCCTGCCGATTTAAGAAAAGAAGGTTCTGCCTATGATTTGACTTTGGCAATCGGTATTCTTGCCGCTTCCGGACAGATTAAATCGGAAAATATAGAGAAGTATATTATCATGGGTGAATTGTCTTTAGATGGAAGTTTACATTCCATCAAAGGGGCGTTACCCATTGCTATAAAAGCAAGGGAAGAGGGCTTTGAAGGCTTTATTCTACCTAAGGAGAACGCAAAAGAGGCTGCCATAGTTTCAGACCTGAAGGTTTATGGAGTCGACAATATAGCCGAAGTCATTTCATTTTTTGATAAAGGTGAGCCCTTAGAGCAAACAATCATCGATACCCGCGAAGAATTTTATAAAAACCTTGATTTTCCCGAGTTTGATTTTTCAGATGTCAAAGGGCAGGAAAGTATTAAGCGTTGCATGGAGATTGCTGCGGCTGGCGGACACAATATTATTCTCATCGGCCCACCCGGAGCCGGAAAAACTATGTTGGCCAAAAGATTACCCTCCATATTACCTCCGATGACATTACACGAGGCTCTTGAAACTACGAAAATACATAGTGTGGTCGGTAAGTTGAAAAACATGGGGCTCATGAGCCAACGGCCGTTCAGAAGTCCTCACCACACCATTTCAGATGTCGCACTGGTTGGCGGGGGAGCTTATCCTCAACCCGGTGAGATTTCATTGTCACATAACGGAGTGTTGTTCTTAGACGAGCTTCCCGAATTCAAAAGAAGCGTTCTTGAGGTCATGCGTCAACCTTTGGAAGATCGTGAAGTAACTATTTCAAGAGCAAGGTTTACGGTAACGTACCCTAGTAGCTTTATGTTGGTAGCCAGTATGAACCCCAGTCCCGGAGGATATTTCAACGACCCGGATGCACCGGTAACTTCTTCTCCGGCTGAAATGCAGCGCTACCTCAGTAAAATTTCAGGGCCTCTTTTAGATAGAATCGATATTCATATCGAGGTTACACCGGTTCCTTTTGAGAAGTTGTCCGATGACAGAAAAGGGGAGAGCAGTGTAGATATTAGGAAAAGAGTAACGGCCGCAAGAGAGGTTCAAACCGAGAGGTTTGAGGGCCTTGAAAATGTCCATTACAATGCCCAAATGAGTACCAAGCAAATTAGGGAGTTCTGTCGAATGGATTCGAACTCAAAAGAACTACTCAAAAATGCTATGGAAAGATTGAACTTATCTGCCAGGGCCTATGATCGAATTTTGAAAGTGGCCCGAACTATTGCCGATTTAGATAATTCAGAATCTGTTCAGGGCAATCATATAGCTGAAGCCATTCAATATAGAAGTTTGGATAGAGAAGGATGGTTGGGCTGAAATAGATTTGATTATAAAAAAAGGAACCCCGATAAAATGTTATCGGGGTTCCTTTTTTAATATTTCGTTTGTTGACTAGCGCTCGATGTCTTTCATTATTCTAATAAAAAGCTGACGCTCTTCTTCTAATCTTCTAAATACCTGTAGGATTCTCTTCATTGTTCTAGGGGTTTTTTAGAGAACCCAAATATATCATTTCAGATTTTAATGGAAAGATAAAGTGCATATTTTTTCGATGAAATGCACTTTTAGGTTCATCCATCAAGTAAAAACCGCGACACTATAATCAGATGTCGCGGTTTTTGATTAAAAGACTAATTGTAAATCGAGGTATCTCAAACTGTACGGTTTTACCCTACACTAGGTACACTTGCATTTATTGAAATACCTGTGCATTTTGTTTAAAAGGGATAACTATAAATTAAGAAAATAGTCATCGCAATGATAAACACAATGTTGAAGGCCACGTAGATGTAGGTAAGTTTGTCTTTAAATTTCATTTTCTAATGTGTCTCATTATCACTAAACGAATATACCTACTTATTAAGAATACTTTACATAGAAAAACCCCATAATTTTGAGGGAATTATCCTAAAATAATGGGGTGATTCTAATTTTGATTTAGGGTATTCTTTATCTACAATCGATTGAATACCTATAATTTAACCAGAGAATTGCTTGCCGCCGACTTATAGACAGCTTCTACAACGCGAATATCTCTCAACCCTTCTTCACCGGGAACCATCAATTCTGTATTGTTGAGCAGTGCGAGCGCATCGTCGTCCATCTGTTTGGCCTGTTGATTTTCAATGGGAAAATTTATTTCTGTTCCGTTTGACATGATTCCTTTGTTACCTAAGTAAGCCGACTGCGGTTCCATTTGGGCCCATCCCTTTTCATAATTAATTTTCAAGTAGTTCATATTGATTCCAAAACTTGTATGACAGGCAGCTCGAGCTCCACTGGGGAATTCAAGCTGAAACATAGCTGTTTCTTCCACCTCATGGTAGATTTCCGGTCTTGTGGTAAAAGTTTGGGCCAAAACTGAAATAGGTTCTTCCCCCGTGGCCAATCGCGCACCCTGAATAGCATAAACACCCATGTCACCCATAACGCCACCGCCCATGGCCTTTTTCTGCTTCCAATGATCGGTACGGTTATCAACATACCCTGCCGCCGATGTCACCATACGTACCTTGCCGAAGGTGTTATCTTTGGCCAATTTCATATAGGCTTGAATATTGGGATCGTGCTGGCATCTATAGCCAATTGCCAGCTTCACTTTGTTGTCGGAGCACGCTTTGATCATCTTCTCGCAATCGGCCACCGAGGGTGCCATTGGTTTTTCGCACCAAACATGTTTTCCTGCTTTTGCTGCTCTTACAACATATTCAGCATGCATCGAAGGCGGTAGCACCACATAAACCACATCGATATCAGAATTGTTCGCTATCGAATCAAAGTTTCTATAGTCGTAAATATTTTTATCGGCAATACCGTATTTTTCTTTCCATACCGGGATTTTTTCAGGGCTTCCGGTAACGATTCCCCGCAGTTCACAATGTTTTGTCAATTGTAACGCCGGGGCCAATAAATCGGTACTATAGTAACCTAGGCCTACCAGGGCAATACCTAGTTTTTCTTTTTGTTGAAAAGTACTCGACCAAAGAGGGTTTGGGGCAAAAGCCGTTGATGCCGCCAGTAGTCCGGTTTGCTTTAAGAAGGTGCGTCTGTTGTTCATTTGTAGTTGTTTTTCTTGAGTTTAGAGAATTAAGCACAGAAATTACAATAAGAAATTCAATAAACCAATAAGTGAAAAACAACCCAAAACTTTATTAATCTATAAGCAAAAGTATTGAACAATGGTCAAGGCACAGTCTTAAAGAATATGACATAGAGTGACCATATAAAACAAATGGCGCATAGAAGGTAGACTAAGTAGTCATTAGAGGATGCATTATCTTTCATGACATGGGTTTTATATTAAAACGTTTAGAAGAGTAATTCCCTATTCAATTTTCGAGAAAGAACCGATTATTTCGTTTTTCCACCCATACCTCGATATTCGGTAATATAAAATCTATCATTGGGTTTCCCTAATCCTGTATTCTTCTTAAATACAAACGATTAGATGACCATTTTTATAATTATACCGTATAGTGGTTCATCGATACACAGAATCTGACGTTTTGTACAATCACAAATTATAGAATTGCCGTATATCGTTAATTTAGTAGTAATTCTTACTTGGTTTTGTAAGTATGGAAAAATCTCTACTGGTGTAATCTAAAAAATCTTGGTTATGGGCAATCAAAATGAAATTCGATATTGCAATCTTCCGCAAATGCCACAAAGGTCTTTCAATGTTCCTGTGGGGCCTATGCGTTTGGAAGCTATTTTAGTGATGGCCAAAAAATGGGTAAACGGTACTAAATTAAAATATTCCTTTTTTGAAGGGGATGGGTTTTTTACTACCGTAACCGATAACTCAGGTAATCAGTCAAAGTTATTTTGGAAAGGAACAGAAAGCGAAAAGGAAGCGGTACGTAATGCCTTTAAGAAATGGAAAAGTCAAGGAATAGGTCTTGAGTTTGAAGAATCTTCAGATTTTAGAGATTCGATTATTCGTATCGGTTTTGCCAAAGGAGAGGGTTCTTGGTCATACGTTGGTCGCGATGCTTGGGATATACCAAAAGAGCAAAGAACCATGAACTTTGGGTGGGATATAGTTTCAGACGAGGATACCATTTTACATGAAATAGGTCATGCTATGGGTTTTCCGCATGAACATCAAAATCCCAAAGCTGGTATAGTATGGGATGAAGAGGCTGTTTACACCTCACTGGCCGGCCCGCCAAACTATTGGTCTCGAGATCAGACCTATCACAATATCATTAGAAAAATATCGCCCGATGATGTTCAGGGCTCCAGTTGGGATCCCAATTCTATTATGCATTACCCGTTCGGGGCCAACATGATAATATCCCCTGAAGAATATAAAGATGGCCTTAGACCCGAAGATGGTCTTTCTGAGAGAGATATTGCCTGGGTAAAGCAGTTTTATCCAAAAATAGACAAGAGAACCTTCGTAGAATTAAAAGCCTTTCATTCAGAGATTATATCTATTAATGCAGGTGACCAGATTAATTTAGAATTTTCTCCTGAAGAGTCGAGAACCTTTACCGTACGAACCTTTGGTAATATGGACACGGTTATGGTACTATCTGAAGTTGTAGATGGTGAAAACCAATATCTTTCAGGTGATGATGATAGTGGTGAAGATAGAAACTCTTCAATTCAGATAAAATTGTTAAAAGGCAAAAAGTATATTGTCAACATTCGTTTGTACTATAAAACGAGTGCTGGTGATACCTGTGTAATGGTTTATTGAGTATAAAGCGGTCGTAAGGGGTTACAGTTGGTACTCCTCATTATTCCGGTCTTTGTTTTCAATTTTTCCGGCCGAAAATAGGTCTTTTAAAATGTAAGCGGCAATAATGGTGATACCTAGAACCAACAGCGGAATAGCAAATTTCCAATTCATAACATTCAAAAGGCTTCCGGCAATAATAGCCAAGGCGCCAACGACCATGGCAAAGTTCCACATGACCTGAATTTTCTGATTTTTTGCTTTTCGGTCCTCATCTAGAAAATAGGCTGTACCTTCCATAATGAACCATGTCATAAATGAAATTCCGACAATTATTTGTAGAAAGAGGGTATGTTGAAAGTCTAAGATCCGAAGTATTCCATTGGTTGTCCAACTTAAAACAAGTACCAACTTTACAATATCAAGAAATTTTCTGTCAGATTTGTTCCAGAACCTAAAGAAGTATAAAATTCCGGTATTGGCAAAACCAAAGAGCACAATAGGTATAGCGTAGGGCCATTCAAGAATTTTCAATAGCATGCCAAGTAAGATGACTGTCATTGAAATTCTTAAAGGTACCTTTAAAATTTTCTCTTTTTTAGGCATAATGAAAGTATTTGGTTTAGATGGCCTTTATGTGCACACGTAGTCCTTCCATAATTCCAAGAATATTATTAACGGTTTCCTTCAGATAATATTTTATAAGTACATGAGGTATTCTGATGGTCGTAAAACCGTTTTTGAAAGAATGCATGGCTTCTTCCAGATCGTTTATAGCTTGCTCGTGTGTAAGCATATGGTACTCTGCATCAATTTCGATGTTGAGTTTTACCCTAGAAATGGCAATGTCTATTGACTTGGTACCATCCCACCACTCTAACATGGCGGTAACACCGGCTTCTTTTAAGCCGTAATACAATTGAATAGCCTCTACTGGGGTTTTATGGCTTTCAATAAGTTTCACCATACGCTTTCGGTGCGCTTGGCAAAGTTCTACTCCTAACGACTCCAGGGCGAGCTTGTGCTCGGAGTGGTCGAGTTGTTTATTACATTCTAAACAGGTCATAAAATAGGTTAATTTATTTCGGGGGATTGTAACCCACTTTCGTTTGATTTGGGAATATAATAACCACGTATTTTTTGGAATAGTATGTTGAATCGATGTATCGCACCCCATTATTAGACGAACTACATTTTTTTAGATAAACGACATTAAAAAGTGTTAAAACTGTTGTGAAAGTTAGGGTTGAGCTAATTCGCTCTATTTAATTTATCGAATTGATAATTTTTAGCCTTTTAAATGAGGTAGTTTTGATTTTTGTAGCGATAGCCATTAAATTGCTTCGATTGTTATATTGTAAAATAATGAATGCTTTTATGAATCTAGAATTGAATTGCGATGCAGGTGAGGGCATAGCTAATGAAGAACGCTTATTTGGTTATATAGATTCCTGTAGCATTGCCTGTGGGGGGCATTTTGGTAATCATCAGACCATGACCAACACCGTTCGCTTAGGTTTGCAAAATGATTTAAACGTAGGTGCTCACCCTTCATATCCTGATTTGGAGAATTTTGGAAGGAAATCGATTGAAATAGATAGAAATGTTTTGAAACGGTCTATTAAGAGTCAAATCGGGCAATTAAAAGCAATTGTTGATAATGAAGGAGGTTGTTTGCACCATATAAAAGCACATGGTGCTTTGTACAACGATATGGCCGCGAGCAAAGATTTGTCAGAAGTATTTCTAGAGAGTATCGAAGATTATAAACAAGGTCTGTTTCTTTTTGTGTCCTACCAATCGGAAATCGAAAAATTGGCTATTGAGAATGGTTTCAAGATTAAGTACGAAGCGTTTGCCGATAGAAATTATAACTCTAACTTAAAATTGGTGTCACGGCAAGAGCCGAATGCTCTTATTGAAGACCCGAATCAGGCCCTTGAACACATACTGATGATGCGTGAAGAAGGTATGGTGAAGACAATTGATGGTGATAAATTACCGATAAAGGCAGACACATTCTGTGTGCACGGCGATACCGCTTCTGCATTTAAAATTGTGTCGTATATTAGGCAGGCAATACCAAACCAAAAACCGAAGCATTAGTGAGTGGCTTTCCTATATCAATAAGGCCCTTTGGGGCGCATGCAATACTCATCGAGTGGCCCAAAAGGGTAGAAGAAACGATTTTAACCGATATTCTCAACTTCACCGATTACTTGAAGAATGTTTGTTTACGGGGCGAACAGTGGGAGATGGTTCCTGCTTATAACTCCGTGACGCTCATCCACAGAGACCGACCTATAGATTTTAATTCTTTCAAGGAAAAACTAAGCCAATGGTATAATGACGAATGGTCGGTGACCCAAACAAAGAGGTTCCTTTGGCGACTACCGGTTTGTTATGATGAAGAATTTGGAATTGACCTGCCCTTCGTCGCAAACAGCCTTCATACAAGTGAGGAAGAGGTAATTCGCTTACATACATCACATACCTATACGCTTTATGGTATCGGATTTTTGCCCGGATTCATGTATTTGGGCGGTCTGCCTGAGGCACTTGAAATACCTAGAAAATCACAGCCACGGGCCAAGGTAATACAGGGATCGGTTGGTTTGGCAGGAAAACAGACGGGTATCTACCCTCAAGATTCCCCTGGGGGATGGAATATTATTGGTAACTGCTCGGTTCGAATGTTCGACCCCCGAAAAGAGGAACCCTGCTTTATTAATGTGGGTGATAAAGTTCAGTTTTATCCTATTGAAAAAGCGGAGTACGATTTGCATAAAATAGAGGGGGAAGTCGGTATTTATAAACTGGATAAATCGGTGTGGAATGCTTAAGGTGCTAAAATCAGGCCTTTTCACTACTATACAAGATAATGGTAGATACGGCTATTTAAATAAAGGAGTACCCGTCGCGGGGTATATGGATACTTTTGCGGCTACCAAAGTCAATAAGTTGTTGGAGAACTCTATTGATGCGGCCCTTATAGAAATAACCATGACCGGCCCAAAGGTTCAGTTTGAAGCGGCAACTTTTATTTGTTTGGGTGGTGCCGAAATCTCTGCCAAGCTAAACGATGAACCTATAAAAAACTATGTAGTCGTTAAAGTCAAGAAAGGAGACGTTTTAACCTATGGTAAATTAGTGCAAGGTTTTCGGGCCTATTTGGGTGTTAAAAATGGCTTTAAAACTGTGAGAGTTTTGGGTAGTCGCTCGTTCTTTAAGTCGGTAACCGAAAAGAACCATTCGAGTGAAGGAGATATATTGAAGTTTGATGAGGTTGTTGAGTTTTCCCCAAAAATTATGGAGCTAAAAGTGCCCAATTATTATGATAAAGGTAAGTTGACCGTCAATAAAGGGCCTGAGTACGAACTTTTAAATGATAAGCAGCTCGAATATTTATTTGCTAGAGAATTTTCTATCGCCAACGAGAATAACAGAATGGCCTATCAATTAGAAGAGACAATTCCTGGTCATGAAATTTCAATGCTTACCTCCGCAACGTTGCCGGGTACCGTGCAATTGACACCGTCCGGCAAACTAATAATTTTGATGAAAGATGGGCAAACGACAGGAGGTTATCCCAGAATCTTGCAATTATCAGATGATGCTATCAATATGTTGGCCCAGAAAAAATTTGGCGATTTGATTAATTTTAAATTAATCCCTTAAAAAACCAAGGTTCTGATAATAATTACTACAAATTGTCAGTAAACTTTTTTGATTTTCGGTATTTTGATTAATATTGTCTTTATGAAACAAAGAATTCTAGAAGTCATTGTGATTTTGGTCGTCCCTCAGTGGGGGTGATACGGAATTCTATTGACCTAAGAAGCCTGTATCAGAACGAATTTGATACAGGCTTTTTTATTTTCTCAAGGTTTCAAAGAGTACAATTACTATAAACAAGAAGTTTTCCCTAGAAAAGAAAACTATTGAATATGATAAAAAATAACATTTAAGTATCTGACTATCAATATTTTAAATTTAAATATAAAATATTGGCTTTAGAAAGCCTTTTCAAGCTCAAGAATTGAACTTTTATAAATATATACTTTTGAAATAGAAGTTGAACAACCAGCTAAAAACAACACATTATTTATATAGATGGATTTAAAGAAATACAGTTATAGCGTAACTCAAGACCCAACCCTTCCAGCAGCACAGGCTATGTTGCATGCCATTGGCCTGACCGATGAAGATTTGAAAAAACCTTTGATAGGTATTGCCAGTACAGGTTATGAAGGTAACCCTTGTAATATGCACCTGAACGATTTGGCCAAACAAGTAAAGCAAGGAACTGAGAATGCTGATTTGGTAGGCTTGATTTTTAATACAATTGGCGTAAGTGACGGTATTTCGAACGGTACACCGGGAATGCGTTTTTCGCTTCCTTCAAGAGATTTGATTGCTGATTCGATGGAAACCGTAATGGAGGCACAGGGCTATGATGGCTTGGTCACCGTTGTCGGTTGCGATAAAAATATGCCTGGTGCACTAATGGCACAACTTCGATTGAACCGTCCATCTATATTGGTATATGGCGGTACCATTGCTTCGGGGTGCCATAATGGTAAAAAGCTAGATATTATTTCGGCATTTGAGGCTTTTGGTCAAAAAGTGGCCGGTACCATTGATGAAAAAGAATACAAAGAGGTCATTCATAAGGCTTGCCCCGGGGCAGGAGCTTGTGGCGGAATGTACACAGCGAATACCATGGCCTCGGCAATTGAAGCATTAGGTATGTCATTACCTTTTAATTCCTCCAACCCGGCCGTTAGTGGTGGTAATCTGAAGGAGAAAGAATGTGTGAGGGCTGGTGAAGCACTTAGATTATTGTTGGAAAAAGATATTAAACCATCTGACATCGTAACCAAAAAGTCATTGGAGAATGCCATACGTTTGGTAACTATATTAGGTGGGTCTACCAATGCGGTATTACACTTCTTGGCTATTGCAAAGGCGGCGAAGGTTGACTTTACGTTAGCTGATTTTCAAAGAATAAGTGATTCAACACCATTATTGGCCGATTTGAAACCGAGCGGTAAATACGCAATGGAAGATTTACACGCCGTTGGCGGCGTTCCGGGCGTGTTGAAATATTTGCTTGAATTAGGAATGCTGCACGGTGATTGTTTAACGGTGACTGGCAAAACGCTAGCTGAGAATTTGGCGGATGCCCCTGAATTGGATGCAGACCAAGATATCGTTAGAAAGGTCGATAATCCCATCAAAGATTCTGGACATATTAGAATATTGTTCGGCAATTTGGCCACTGAAGGCGCAGTTGCCAAAATTACGGGTAAAGAAGGCCTTTCTTTTACCGGTACAGCGAATGTATTTGATAGTGAAGCTGCAGTAAATGAAGGCATCAAGGGTGGAAAGGTCAAGAAGGGCGATGTAGTGATTATTCGTTACGAGGGTCCTAAAGGTGGTCCGGGTATGCCAGAGATGTTAAAACCTACATCCTCTATTATGGGTGCTGGTTTGGGTAAAGATGTAGCATTGATTACCGATGGTAGATTTTCAGGTGGTTCACACGGTTTTGTTGTGGGTCACGTGGCTCCGGAAGCGCAGGTAGGTGGTAATATTGCCTTGGTTGAAAATGGAGATACCATTGTCATTGATGCCGTAAAAAATACGATCAACATAAGGATATCCGACGAAGAACTTGAGAAGAGAAGGGCCCAATGGAAGGCTCCGAAATTAAGATTTGACAGAGGAGTTCTGTATAAATATGCAAAGACGGTTTCGTCGGCTTCAAAAGGCTGTGTTACCGATGAGTTTTAATAAAGAGATTATTTTCTGATTGTTTAAAAAGTCGTGGTGGCAATTTTCACCATATTAGAATGACCGTTTAAAGATGGAAGCAATTAAAATGAAAACCGAAGAGACAAAGAGTAAGACCAAATTAAAAATTTCAGGGGCCGAGGCGATTATGCATTGTCTATTGGCTGAAGGGGTCGATGTTCTCTACGGATATCCTGGGGGTGCTATTATGCCCGTTTATGATGAGCTTTATAAGTTTCAAGACAAACTTAATCACGTTCTCACTCGTCACGAACAAGGTGCCGTTCATGCGGCTCAAGGTTTTGCCAGAGTTTCTGGTAGGGTTGGTGTTGCCATGGCAACATCAGGGCCGGGAGCGACCAATTTAGTGACCGGTTTAGCCGATGCACAGATTGATTCAACCCCCATGGTCTGCATTACGGGCCAGGTGACTCGCCATTTATTAGGTTCGGATGCTTTTCAAGAAACAGATATCATTGGTATTTCAACACCGGTAACCAAATGGAACTATCAAATCACTAAGGCCGAAGAAATTCCGGAAATAATGGCAAAGGCGTTTTATATCGCCAAGTCTGGTCGTCCTGGTCCTGTGTTGATTGATATTACCAAAAACGCACAGTTCGATGAGTTCGAGTTCAGCTACAAGAAATGTACAGGGGTGAGAAGTTATACACCGGTACCCAAACCAGACCCAAAGGCGCTTGAGGCGGCGGCCGACTTGATTAATGCGGCCAAGAAGCCTATGATAGTTTGGGGTCAAGGTGTCATATTGGGCAAAGCAGAGGAAGAACTAAGGGCTTTGGTCGAAAAAGCCGGTATTCCTGCGGCATGGACCATCATGGGTGCCTCTGCAATTGATACAGACCACCCTTTAAATGTGGGCATGGTAGGAATGCACGGTAATTACGGTCCTAACTTATTGACCAACGAGTGCGATTTGCTTATTGCTATAGGCATGCGATTTGATGATCGCGTTACGGGTAATTTAGACACCTACGCCAAACAGGCCAAGGTCATTCATTTCGAAATTGACAAGGCTGAGGTTAATAAGAATGTTCACGTAGATGTGGCCGTTTTGGGCGATAGCAAAGAGACTTTAGGTTTGATTCTTCCTTTAATAGAAGAGAACAGTCACGAAGAATGGCACAATGAATTCAAGAAAAAATATGAAATTGAATTCAAAGAGGTTATTGAAAAAGACATACACCCGACCAAGCAGGGTCTGACCATGGGCGAGGTCATTGAAGAAATTAATAAGGCATCCGGAAACGAAGCTGTTATTGTAACCGACGTTGGTCAACACCAAATGATAGGTTGTCGTTATGCGAAGTTCAAAAAGTCAAAAAGTAACATTACTTCTGGAGGTTTGGGAACTATGGGCTTTGCCCTACCTGCAGCTATCGGTGCCAAAATGGGCGCTATGGATAGAGAGGTAGTGGCCATTATAGGAGATGGAGGCTATCAAATGACCATTCAGGAGCTAGGTGTTATTTTTCAACATAACCTTCCTGTGAAAATCGTGGTTTTGAACAACGATCACTTAGGTATGGTAAGACAGTGGCAAGAGTTGTTCTTTGATCGAAGATATGCATCGACTGTTATGGTGAATCCTGATTTTGTCAAAATAGCTGAAGGATATCATATTGAGGCCAAAAGAGTTTCTGAGCGAAAAGATTTGTCTGCCGTAGTTCAAGAAATGATGGCTTCAGATAAGCCTTATTTTCTAGAGGTTAAAGTCGAGAAAGAAGACAACGTTTTCCCAATGATTCCGACGGGTGCGTCTGTGTCAGACATCCGTTTGAAATAACTAAAAATTGGTTTAAATAACGTTGCTTATCATGTTAGATTCCAATATTCTAGACTTTCCTGAAGTGTACTCCGAATTGCTGGCGAAAACCGCCGAGTTGAATTTCTCAATGCCTTCGGATGTATATATCGGTACCCTGCTTAAAACTTTGATTAGCTCTAAACCAGATGGACATTTTTTGGAGCTAGGGACAGGAATGGGCCTAAGTCTTTCATGGATGTTGGAAGGTTTGAATGAGAAAGCCACTTTAATAAGTGTTGATAATGACCCTGAATTGATATCAATTGTTGGTGATTATGTTAATGATAAAAGGGTTCAACTAGAATGTATGGATGGAGCAGATTGGATCATGGAATATGATGGCCCGAATTTCGATTTAATTTTTGCTGATGCTTGGCCAGGTAAATACAGTCATCTCGATGAAGTTATTAGTCTGTTAAAGGTCGGCGGGTTTTATGTAATTGATGATATGAGGGCCCAGCCAAACTGGCCCGATGGTCATCAAGATAATGTGGATAGACTGGTAAATGATTTAGAAGATAGAGATGATTTAGTGTTGACTAAGTTGAATTGGTCGACCGGATTGATTATTGCATCAAAAGTCGCTTCTAATTAATACTGAAGATGGAACAAGTTGCACATAGATGGAATGCGAAACAGTACAATGATAAGTATTCATTCGTATACGATTATGGTAAAAGCCTAATAAAATTGCTAGACCCGCAACCGAAAGAGCAAGTTCTTGATTTAGGTTGCGGCTCAGGTCAGCTCACTTCTGAAATAGCTGCCTTTGGTAGTGAGGTTACGGGCATAGACAAGTCTGAATCAATGATTGAAGAGGCTAAAAAGAGGTTCCCGAATCTTCATTTTGAAGTTGGGGATGCCACTTCGTATGATGCCGAAGGTACATATGATGCCGTCTTCTCGAATGCAGCATTACATTGGGTAACCGATTATCAAGAGGCAATCGTAAAAATGTACCAGAATTTGAAACCGGGCGGTAGATTGGTTGCCGAGTTTGGTGGTCAAGGTAATATTGAAACGATTATTTCTGCCCTAAAGGAAAGTCTATTGATGAATGGTTTTATAGAACAGGCCCAAAGACAATTATGGTATTTTCCTTCGGTGAGTGAATATTCTTGGGTGTTGGAAAAAGCGGGCTTTCAAGTGACCTATGCGCAATGGTATGAAAGACCAACGGAATTGGTTGATGTAGAAATGGGTTTACAAGACTGGATCCATATGTTCGCCCTTCCATTTTTTGAAGGTGTGGAAGCGGAAAATGTAGAAACAATTATTGCAGAAGTAGAACAAACTATTAAACCAGAATTATACCAAGAAGGTAAATGGTTGGCAGATTATAAAAGAATTAGGGTTGTGGCCCAAAAAATATAGTTCGAACCTCTCGGGCGCAGTCGAGAGGAGGTGTCAAATTTGAAGCTTGTATATCGGCTGCGCTCGAAAGATTATTTAGCAATTGAATCATGAAAAAACAATGGTTTACCATTTCGGTTTATTCCGAAAACAACGTAGGACTTTTAAATAGAATATCAGGTATATTCTTAAAGAGACACATTAATATAGAAAGCTTAAATGTCTCAAAATCAGAAATAGAAGGTGTTAGCAAATTTACTATTGTTGTCAATACGACCGAGAAGTGGGTTCGTAACATTGTAGGGCAAATAGAAAAACAGATTGAGGTCATAAAGGCCTTTTATCACACTGATGAAGAAACGATATATCAAGAATCGGCTTTATTCAAAATAGCTTCTAATTTGCTATTTGACGAACGTCAGATTCAGAATATCATTAAAGACAATAATTCTCAAATCGTCACCGTGGCCCGTGAGTTTTTTGTAATCGCTAAATCGGGAAGAAGAAACGAAATTGATGAGATGCACGAGCAACTAAAGCCTTTTGGCATTATGCAATTTGTTCGTTCCGGAAGAATATCGGTAACAAAATCTGAAATGCAGATTTCGGCGCTTCTTCAAGAATTTTATGAAGAGGCTTAATTAAATAAGTAAATAATCTATTAATATCTATATTTTCGCTCGTCGAAAGTTTAAAACCAATAATTGAACATTTTCCTGCCGGGCAGGATGAAAAGAAAAATTAACTATGGCAAATTATTTTAATACACTATCGCTAAGAGATCAACTGACCCAATTGGGTAAATGTAGATTTATGGAGTCTTCGGAATTCGCCGATGGTGTATCCGCTTTAAAAGGTAAGAAAATCGTCATCGTAGGTTGCGGTGCCCAAGGTCTTAATCAAGGTCTCAACATGCGAGATTCCGGTTTGGATATTTCTTATACCCTTCGTGAAGGTGCTATTAAAGAAAAGCGACAATCTTATATCAACGCTACCGAGAACGGTTTCAATGTAGGTACTTATGATGAATTGGTGCCTAGTGCAGACTTGGTGATCAACCTTACCCCTGATAAGCAACATACAGGTGTAATCAAAGCGGTAATGCCATTGATGAAAGAGGGTGCCACCCTTTCTTATTCTCACGGTTTTAATATTGTGGAAGAAGGCATGCAGATTCGTGAAGACCTTACGGTTATCATGGTGGCGCCAAAATGCCCAGGTTCTGAGGTTAGAGAGGAATATAAAAGAGGTTTTGGGGTACCAACGTTAATTGCCGTTCATCCTGATAACGACCCACAAGGTAAAGGTCTAGAACAAGCAAAAGCTTATGCGGTTGCAACAGGCGGACACAGAGCTGGTGTGTTGGAATCTTCTTTTGTGGCCGAAGTAAAATCAGACCTTATGGGTGAGCAAACCATACTTTGTGGTCTTTTGCAGACAGGAAGTATTCTTTGTTTTGATAAAATGTTGGAAAAAGGGGTTGATGCCGCTTATGCTTCCAAATTGATTCAATACGGTTGGGAAACCATTACCGAAGGAATGAAATACGGTGGTATCACCAATATGATGGACCGTCTTTCTAATCCTGCTAAAATTAAGGCATTTGAACTTTCGGAAGAATTGAAGGAAATTATGCGTCCGCTGTTCCAAAAGCATATGGATGATATCATGACCGGTCATTTCTCAAAAACAATGATGGAAGATTGGGCGAATGATGATAAGAATCTTTTGACTTGGAGAGCCGAGACAGGTGAGACCGCTTTTGAAAAGACTCCTGCCGGAGATATGAAGATTTCCGAGCAAGAATACTATGATAACGGTGTGTTGATGGTAGCGATGGTTCGCGCCGGTGTTGAATTGGCCTATGAAAGTATGACCGAGTCAGGAATCATCGGTGAGTCGGCATACTACGAGTCACTTCATGAAACTCCATTGATTGCCAATACTATAGCTAGAAAGAAATTGTTCGAAATGAACCGTGTTATTTCAGATACCGCTGAATATGGTTGTTACCTGTTCGATCATGCTTGCAAGCCTCTTTTGGCCGATTTCATGAAGAAAATAGATGTTGACGTAGTAGGTAAAAAGTTTGGTGAAGGTGAAGGCAATGGTGTTGATAATGCCAAGTTGATCGCTGTAAACAAAGCTTTACGTGAGCATCCCGTCGAAATTGTAGGCGCTAGATTACGTGCGTCTATGACGGATATGAAGCCGATTGTATAAATTTATTTAAACCCTGTTCTGTAATTAACTACTACCTTTGGGTGGTTTTTATCGAACAGGGTTTTTTCTATGCCATATTTTCCTTCCATAGCAGATATAAGAAGTGCTGCCGAGACCATTAGTCAGGTTGCATCTTTAACTCCTTTGACCCAAAGTATTCGGTTGTCTGAACGTTATGGGGCAAACATTATGCTCAAGCGCGAAGATCTTCACCAAGTGAGGTCCTATAAAATAAGGGGTGCTTTTAATAAAATTAATTCCTTAACCGAAAAAGAGCGGCAAAACGGTATTGTCTGTGCCAGTGCTGGTAATCACGCGCAAGGGGTAGCGTTTGCCTGTAATCATTTGGGAATTAAAGGAACCATTTATATGCCTTCGGTCACCCCCAAACAGAAAATTGAGCAAACTCAAATGTTCGGTGGCGATTGGGTAGAGGTGGTATTGGAAGGGGACACTTTTGATGACTCTTTCAAGAGTTCCATGAATTTTTGTATCGAGAGCAACAAAACTTTTATCCATCCTTTTGATGACCCTAAGGTTATTGAAGGTCAAGGTACGGTAGGTCTCGAATTGCTACAGCAATTTAACCAGCCCATAGATTATATTTTCGCTGCCGTTGGGGGCGGGGGACTGGTTTCTGGTCTCATAGGTGTTTTTAAACCTTTATCGCCAAGTACTAAGATTATTGGTGTGGAGCCAGAAGGAGCCCCATCTATGAAAACATCAATTGAAAAGGGAGTGAATACCGAGCTTTCGGCCATTGATAAGTTTATCGATGGTGCGGCCGTTCAAAAAGTTGGCGATTTGACTTTCTCGATTTGCAAAGACAATTTGAGCGACATGGTGGTGGTACCTGAAGGTAAGGTTTGTCAAACCATCCTAGACTTGTATAATCGCGATGCTATAGTTGTTGAACCTGCAGGGGCCTTAACCATTGCTACCTTAGACTCTTATGCTGAAGAAATAAAGGGTAAAAATGTGGTTTGTATTCTAAGTGGCAGCAATAACGATATTACACGAACCGCAGAGATTAAGGAGCGAGCCCTACTTTTCGCCAAATTGAAACATTATTTCATAGTTCGCTTTCCTCAAAGGCCAGGAGCTTTAAAACAGTTTGTAGCCGAAATTTTAGGTCCTGATGACGATATTACCCACTTTGAATATTCAAAGAAATCGAGCAGAGAAAATGCACCTGCCATTGTGGGTATAGAGTTAAAGAGACCTGAAGATTTACGCCCATTGATGGATAGGATGAAGGCCAATAACTTTTTTGGCGATTACCTGAATGATAAGCCAGACTTGTTTCAATATCTTATTTAAAATTATTGAATTGTTCTGTGATTTAAGTTAATTCGCAACGATTTAGTAATATTTCTGAGTTTTTTATTCCGTATTTTCGTTAGATAACAAATTTGACAATACATTTTTATATAGCCACTAATGAAAAGCATTCCTGAAGAGTTTCAAATTAAGGAACTCATTGAACAGAAAAAATATTTAGTAAACGGTGAATTAAAAACTTGGGCCGGTAACGTAACAGAGGTATTCTCCAGTATTTCTTCCACTGATGATTACAAACCTACGGTTTTGGGCAGTATACCCGATATGGGGGAACCGGAAGCCATGGCAGCCTTAGATGCTGCTCTAGCGGCCTATGGTAAAGGGCAAGGGGTGTGGCCCACCATGCATGTAAAGGATAGAATCGAATGCATGGAGAATTTTGTTCGTAAGATGGAAACCAAGCGCGAGCAGATAGTGAAACTCTTAATGTGGGAAATCGGTAAATCACTACCCGATTCGCAAAAAGAGTTCGACCGTACCGTAGAGTATATTTATGATACAATCGAAGAGTATAAAGACTTGGATAGAAATTCGGCCAAATTTCAGAAACACGACGGTGTTTATGCTCACATAAAAAGAGGTCCGTTGGGGGTTGTACTCTGTTTAGGGCCGTACAATTACCCATTGAACGAAACTTTTGCACTGTTGATTCCGGCCATTATAATGGGCAATACCACCATTTTCAAACCGGCCAAACATGGGGTACTATTGATTACGCCTCTTCTTGAAGCGTTTCAAAGTTGTTTTCCTAAAGGCGTGGTCAATATTCTCTTTGGAAGGGGTAGGGCCGTGGCCGCCCCTATCATGCAAACGGGCAAGGTAGATGTATTGGCACTTATCGGAAATAGTAAGTCGGCCAATGCGCTCCAAGAACAACATCCTAAAAGTAATCGTCTTCGATTGGTGTTGGGTCTTGAGGCCAAGAACCCGGCGATTATATTGCCAGATGCCGATTTAGATTTGACCATTGATGAATGTATTGCGGGAACCTTATCGTTCAACGGGCAGCGTTGTACTGCTCTCAAAGTAATTTATGTTCATGAGAAGGTAAAAGATGAGTTTATGAAACGGTTTACCAAGCGAGTGGATTCCCTTAAATTCGGCAATCCTTGGGATAATGGGGTTAAGTTGACACCGCTTCCTGAGCCTGGAAAACCTGCTTATATTCAAGAGCTGATTGATGATGCCGTTCAAAAAGGTGCGCAGATAAACAATAAAAAAGGGGGGCAGCATTTTGAAAATTATATCTGGCCTGCTGTTTTACATCCTGTTACAAAAGATATGAGAGTGTATCAAGAAGAACAATTTGGCCCGATTATTCCGGTTCTTTCTTTTTCTGATATTGAAGAGCCTTTGAACGATATGGCAGAAAGTAACTATGGGCAGCAAGTAAGTCTGTTTGGCAAAGATGTATATACGCTTTCACCTTTAATCGATACGCTGGTGAATCTGGTATGTAGGGTAAACTTAAACAGTTCTTGCCAAAGAGGTCCCGATGTTTATCCGTTTACTGGTAGAAAAGATTCGGCCCAAGCTACCTTAAGTGTTCATGATGCGCTTCGTTCTTTCTCAATCAGAACATTCGTTGCGTTTAAAGATAATGATTTGAACAACGAGACTATTCAGCAGTTGTTGGAAGCTAAGTTGTCGAATTTCGTAAGCACAGATTACATTTTATAGAATTACTAGTCTTTTTTGAAACCATTAAACCTTTGCGGAAGCAAGGGTTTTCTTTTTAATGCAAAAAAAGTTCAAATGAGTGTTAGACCTTGAAAACCAGCATATTTGTTAAAGAAAAGTCTTATAATCGTTAGGCTTGTGTTAATTTTTAACTCTATGTTAGGTTAAAAATAGCCAGTAGGGGTAATATTGCATATATATTGGATAAACGTGTAAAGTCTTTTCCAAATTAACCACTGTAATTTTGTATCAACAAATTAGACAAAGTTCCCGGTTGTCAACTTTAAAGTAAAGAGGGAATTTAAGTTGAACCTACAATTTGGAAGATTATGGAAACAAAAATAAATAATAGTAAAGCCTTGTTCGCCTTAGCGGTGGGCGGCTTTGGAATAGGACTTACGGAGTTTGTAATCATGGGTATTTTACCTGATGTAGCAAAGGGTTTGGATATTACCATATCTCAAGCAGGCCACTTTATTGCTGCTTATGCTTTGGGTGTAGTGGTTGGAGCTCCCTTGCTCACTCGTTTTAGCACAAAAATGAATTCAAGAACCATTCTTTTGTTGTTGATGGGGTGGTTTACCTTATTTAATACCTTATCCGGTTTTGCGACCAATTACACCGCATTGTTGCTGGTTCGATTTCTGTCGGGTCTTCCACACGGTGCATTTTTTGGTATCGGAGCAGTAGTTGCCGGTAAATTGGCACGTGAGGGTAAGGCGGCAAGAGCTATTGCTGTCATGTTTTCGGGCCTTACCATTGCTAACGTAATCGGTGTTCCTGCGGGTACATATATCGGTCACCATTATAATTGGAGTATTTCTTTCTACATGGTGGGCTTGGTCGGTCTTTTGGCCGTTGCAAGTATTTTATTATGGATGCCGAAATTTGCCGCCCAAAAACCACAGCCATATTCGAAGGAAAACAAAGGGCTTAAGAATGGAGAACTGTGGGCTTTGATAGCACTTACCACCATTGGTACGGGAGGCTTTTTCGCTTGGTACAGTTACATAGCACCTTTAATCACTGATGTGGCCGGTTGGGGTGAATATATGGTAGGTTATGCCATGATTTTAGCAGGTTTGGGAATGGTTTTCGGAAACTTTATTGGAGCCAAAATGGCAGAAATCTTCTCGCCTTTGAGGGCTGTCGCTATAAGCTTATCGATAATGGTGGTGCTTTTGTTGGTCAATTCTATGTTGGCATTTAACCCGTATATCGTATTGGGTATGACCTTTTTAGTTGGTATGGCAGCATTTACGGTATCCACTCCAATTCAAATGGCGATTATAAATACATCAAAAGGTAATGAAATGCTCGGTTCTTCAATGAACCAGAGTGCCTTCAACATGGGTAATGCTTCCGGTGCTTATTTAGCAGGGTTGCCGATGACCTTTGGTCTGAGCGTGGTATATGCAGGAGTTGTTGGCTCTGTTTTAGCCGGATTGGGAGTTATGATTGCGATAGGAATTATATTATACCGTCGGCACAAAGCTGGGTACAGCCTAAAAAAGATGGCCTTCGGAAATTAAATAAAGATTATCTCTTAAAGTAAAAGACCGGCCAACAAGCCGGTCTTTTTTATTAACCTATCCACAGTATTGATTATCCATCTTTTTAGAGGAAATATAATTTTTATTTGAGTTATAGCACTAGTCCAAATCAATCTCAATTTTTTTATTCAGTGTTTCCGACAAAATTGCAAATAGTTCATCGGGATTAAAGGGTTTGGTAATTAGTCCGTTGATACCAAATTTCAGAAGGTCGGTTTTTATGGCGGTAGATGTGGAAGCCGACAGAGCAAAAATAGGAACTTTTCGAGTGTAGGGCCTATCTGATTTTCTTATGGCCAAGCTGGCATTATAACCGTCCATAACAGGCATTTGAAGGTCCATTAAAATTAGGTCATATTCATTCGTAGCCGCTTTTTCCACGGCAATTTTACCATTAGTGGCAATATCAAAGCCGACTCCCCATTTTTTTAAGAACTTTTCGACCACCAGAAGATTGATTCGATTATCATCTACCACTAAAAAGCGTCGACCAAACAAGCTTGACTGGTCTGGGGTATCTTTTTCATGCAGCTCATCTTCGAAAAGTGAGGCAATAGGGTTGCCTTTCTTCAATTTCACATCAAAGCTGAATGAAGAGCCAGTGCCAAAAGTGCTCTCCACTTTGAGCGATGTGCCCATCAGTTCCAATAATTTTTGACATATGGCCAAACCGAGGCCTGTACCCCCATAAAGACGCGTAGTACTAGGGTTCGCTTGGGCGAAAGATTCAAAGATTTTTTCAATCTTGTCATCGGGTATGCCTATACCCGTATCGATTACGGTAAAAGATAGTTTTGAATCATCTTCCGATTCTTCAACGACTTTAATTTTGAGATTTACTTGACCCTTTTCGGTAAACTTAATGGCATTACTCACCAGATTGGTCAAGACTTGTGATAGACGCGTGCTATCACCGATCATAGAGTCTTGCAATAAGGCATCCTTTTCTATTTTAAAGGATATTCCTTTTTTGGATGCTATGTTACTGAAGATGCTTTCAACAGTTGTCAATACCTGTTTTAAACTAAAATTGGCTTCTTCTAAATGAAGTGAACCAGAAGCAATCTTATCATAATCAAGAATATCGTTCACAACCCCCAGAAGATGCTCGGAAGAATACTTAAGTGTTTCCAGGTTTTCAATTTGTTCTTGCTTGGGATCTTCGATCAAAAGTAAATGGGCGATACCGATGACGGCATTTAACGGAGTTCTGATTTCATGCGACATGGTAGAAAGAAACTCTCCCTTTGCCTTATTGGCCTTGATTTCTTTTTCCCGCGATTTTATGAGCTGTAATTCGGTTCGCTTAAGGTTGGTAATATTCGCAATAGTACCAATATAACCGTCAATGGTGCCTGAATCAGATTTAATACAATTGATGGTAAACTTCAGCCAAATTTTCTTGCCGTTTCTATCAAGTGATTCCAGGGTTTTGCTAAATGTATTTGTTTCAGGACTTTCTAGATTGATTAAGTTTAAAAATGGCTTTCCTTTCGTATTTTTCAAACATTCCCCAACAGGTTTGCCGAGGGTTTCGTTTACTGGTTGTCCGGTGAGTTCTTCCCAGGCATTGTTCAGATAAGACCAATTTCCGTTAAGATCGATTTCAAAAATGACATCTTTGATATTGCTGGCCACTTTGTTCAATTGACCCTTTACCTCCTTTACATTATTTTTTAGTTGTTGGTTTCTTAAAAAAAGTTCCTTTGAGCTTTCTTCCAATATTGACTCGGCATGTTGCATGTCAAAATCGAAAAGACGATAGCTATCATCTACCATTTTTAAAAACGGGGCGAGTTGTTCTAGCTGTTTAGCATCAAGTTGGGCCGACTGCAGTTGTCTGCGTAATTTGTGATGGTACTTCATGATTCTGAAAATGTGGTGATGCACATGGTCAAGTTGTGTAGTGAGGTGGTTTTATATCCGTAAAAGGGAGATATTTCACCGTATGAGTAAAAACCAATGGACTTTGTGTATTCAGGAAACTGGTCCATGACGGCCACAATTTCATCTGAAACCAAATCGCCCATTACTTTTCGTCTTCCTGCACAGCTGATCAAAATGGCCAACTGGTGGTCGTTGTCGTTGTCTTCTATAATTGTTTTGGCCGAAGTTTCGGCCCCGTAAATCAATCGATCTATATTGCCCCTCATTATTCTAACGTAAGAGCCCTCAGGTATTTCTTCTGACATGATGAGACTTTTTTCGTCTTCATCAACCGATAATAATGCCCTTATGACCGGATTGGTATGCTGTTCGTTACGAACTTTGATTGGGTATTTAAACCCTTCGTTATCAACATCGTTAAAGACATTTGACGGAATTCGGGATTTATAAAAATCAAGTGCAGGGCGTCCGTCTACTTCTAAAATCCTGTTATTTGAAGATTTGGTTACTAAGCATTCCACACCGTAGCTGTCCCATCCTCCTCGAGCATTGTAATTGACTTGAAGCGAATCACCATAAAGACCCAGGGCAACAATTCTATTGCGTTTGAGTTCACCATTTTCGATGATAAAATTAGAATCGATATAAGTACTTCTACCAGCCAAACCGCCGGTGACTCCTATTTCACTTTTCAAGTTGTCGCTCAGACCTTTGAGTAAATCGGAAGCGCTAAGGGTCTGAACATCTGAGAGAATAAAAAGATGCTTAAGGTTATTTTGATCGATATCGTTGGCAAAACTTTTACCGGTAGCATAAATCTCGTCCGCTTCGGCGGGCAAATCAACACCAAAGAGTTGGATTTTGGTAGATTCAAAATGAATGGCAGCTAGCGCTATGGTGCCATCAACGACCTCACGGCCGATAATTTCTCCTACCGTAGTGCCACCTATAATTATGGCTCTTGGATATCTTTTTGTTATCTCAGTTAAAGATTCTTCAACTCCCTCGTAGGATAGCGATACAAAAAGAAATACCACATCCGGTTCAAAAGAGAACTCGAGATGGGCTATGTCACTTTTAGCCGTAATTTGTCTTCTAAAAATTTTCATCGATTTATGTAAGAAAAAGTTTACATATGTCATTAACGAAAAAAAGTCTCAATTCATATATCAAATAGTATAGTTATCAAGACTAAGGTAGTAGTAGACAAAAAAACGGCCATCAATGAATGAAGGCCGTTCTTTATATTCTCGGTCTGTAAGACCTAAAAAATGTATTAAATATTGCTAGCAAGCCAGTCACCGACCTCGCTAGTCTTGTATGATTTACCTCCTTCGGACAAATCTTCGGTAACAACCCCTTCGGAAAGGGACTTATTTACCACTCGACGAATATCATCGGCCTCTTGCTGTAAACCTAAATCTTCAAACATCATGGCTGCTGAAAGCACGGTAGCTAAAGGGTTCGCAATGTCTTTACCGGCAGCTTGAGGATAAGAACCGTGAATAGGTTCGTATAGGGAAACCTCACTACCTACGGAAGCCGATGGCATTAAGCCCATCGATCCCGATATCACGGAAGCCTCATCGGTTAAAATATCTCCGAACAAATTCTCAGTGATGATTACGTCATAGGCTTTAGGCCATTGAACCAATCGCATCGCGACCGCATCAACAAATTCATAAGAAACCTCTACCTCAGGATAATCTTTCTCCATAGCTTGTACGGTCTCTCTCCATAGACGAGAAGATTCCAGCACATTGGCTTTATCGACACAGCACAATTTTTTTCCTCTGGCCATCGCCATTTCAAACCCTTTTTTTGCCAAACGCTGAATTTCAGCACGCGTATAGGTCATGGTGTCATATGCCGTATTGCCATCATCTTCGCGCCCGCGTTTACCAAAATAAACCCCGCCGGTCAATTCTCTAAGAATAATAAGGTCGGTTCCTTCAATTCTGTCTCTTTTCAAAGGAGACTTATCTATTAAAGAAGGAAAAGTAAAGGTTGGTCTTACGTTTGCGAAAAGCCCTAGTTTTTGACGCATTTTCAACAAGCCTTGCTCGGGACGTACTTTGGCAGAAGGATCATTGTCAAAACGAGGGTGCCCTATAGCACCGAAAAGAACGGCATCGGCACTGGCACATATTTCATGCGTATCATCAGGATAAGGTTCACCTACCGCATCAATTGCTGCAGCTCCGGTCAAAGCGGGTTTCCAAGCAATTTCATGTTCGTACTTAGTTGCGATGGCGTCGCATACTTTCACCGCTTGATCAATAACTTCAGGGCCGATTCCATCTCCGGCCAAAAGGGCAATATTTAGTTTCATTTATATGATTTTCAAATTCAAGTTGACTTTGGCATTTAGCTTTTAAGCCATAACCAATCGCACAACGTTTTAAATTATGTTCAACATTTTTTCGGTAGCCTTGATGGCCGAAACCGTCTGGTCAGAATCGAGACCCCTCGAGGTGAATTCTTTTCCATTAAAATCCCAAGTAATGATGGTTTCGCAAAGGGCATCTGAATTACTTCCAGGTGGTATTCTAACTGCGTAGTCTACCAATTTGGGCAATTCCATTTTACGGCCATGATAAATTTTACGCAAGGCATTCATAAAGGCATCATATTGCCCATCTCCGGAAGCTATTTCCTCATGAATTTTCCCATCTATTTCCAAAGATAGGGTAGTGGATGGTCTTAAACCTTTTGAGTGTGTAAGCACATAAGATTTTACAAACACCTTTTGATGGTAATCGGTATCCAACACATCGGAAATGATGTAAGGAAGATCCTCTTTGGTGACCTTTTCTTTTTTATCGCCGAGTTCAATTATTCGGGCGGTAACTTTTTTCAGTTCTTCATCATTGAGAGTAAGGCCCAATTCCAAAAGGTTCTTTTGAATATTGGCTTTCCCCGACATTTTGCCCAATGCATATTTTCGCTTTCTGCCAAAGCGCTCAGGCATTAGATCACTGAAGTAAAGGTTCTTTTTATTATCTCCATCCGCATGTATTCCAGCAGTTTGAGTGAATACATTTTCACCAACAATAGGTTTGTTGGCAGGTATGCCCACCCCGGTAAATGCCGAAACCAATTTGCTTACCTTATAAAGTGCTTTTTCATTTACTTCAATGGAGACGTCAGGTAAAAAGTCGTTTATTACCGCAATAGCACTGGCCATGGGTGCATTACCGGCTCGTTCACCCATTCCGTTAACGGTTAAGTGCAAACCGTGACAACCTGCCTTAACAGCTTCCATGATATTGGCAACCCCTAAATCATAGTCGTTATGACCATGAAAATCGATATGCATATTAGGAAACCTAGATATAATTTCTGTTAGATAATCAGAAACTTCATTATGGGTCAATATGCCCAAAGTGTCCGGTAACAGTACTCTTTTAACCGGTTGAGATGATAGAAAATCAAGAAAATCGAATACATACTCTTTTGAGTTGCGCATTCCATTACTCCAATCCTCTAAATAAATATTATTGATAAAGCCTCTATCGGATGCTTTTTTGAAAGTTTTCTCAATCTCGCCGAAATGTTGTTCAGGAGTCTTCTTTAACTGATATTTGAGGTGATTGATAGACCCTTTCGTTAAAAGGTTCTGTGATTTGGCACCTGCATTCTCCATCCAATCCAAAGAAACACCTCCATCAACAAATGTCAGTACCTCGACACGGTCAAGATAGTTTTGTTCGTCGGCCCATCGTGTTATCTGCTTTACGGCCTCTAACTCTCCCTCAGAAACCCTAGCGGAAGCCACCTCTATTCGGTCGACCTTCAGTTCATCCAACAACAACTTGGCCAAGGTAAGTTTTTCTGAAGCGGTAAATGATACACCAGAAGTTTGCTCGCCATCGCGTAGCGTGGTGTCCATTATTTCCAGATGTCTTTTCATTTCTACCCTAAGGTTAATAGCGTTCCTTTTTTAATTCAAGGATTTTGAAGGCCCTAAGTTAGAATAAACTAGGGCCGATTTTTTTAGATAGGTCTGTTCTCTGCGAATTCTTGAATATCTTCTTTGATGTTCAAAAGGTAATCGATATCGTCGAATCCGTTGGTCATATTACCTTTTTTATAGGTGTTGATATCAAATGATTCGCTTTCACCCGTTGCCAAAATGGTTACTTTTTGTGTAGGAAGGTTCACTTCAAACTTGGCTTTTGGGTCTTTCTCTATTTCACCAAAAATCTTCTGAAGGAATTCAGCACTTACCTGAACCGGTAATACCCCGATATTAAGACAGTTGTTTCTGAAAATATCGGCAAAAAAGCTTGAAATTACACAACGAAAACCATAGTCGTAGACTGCCCAAGCCGCATGCTCTCTTGAAGAGCCCGAACCGAAGTTTTTACCGCCTACTAAAATTTCGCCCCCATAAATAGGATTGTTCAGAATAAAATCTTCCTTTGGCGTATTATCTTGATTATATCTCCAGTCGCGAAACAGATTGTCGCCAAAACCTTTACGTTCGGTAGCCTTTAGAAAGCGAGCAGGAATTATTTGATCGGTATCTACATTTTCAATTGGTAAGGGTACCGCTGTAGAAGTCAATATATTGAATTTATCGTATGCCATCTTTTTGTTCTTTGAAATTTAATAAATGGTAGGTATGAAAAAATGAGCCCAAAGCTCTTTTTTAACCGGCCACCACTTCTTGCATTAGTTCTCGAGGATCAGTGACTTTACCCGTTACAGCAGCCGCAGCGGCCACCAACGGGCTGGCCAATAAGGTTCTTGAACCTGGGCCTTGTCTTCCTTCAAAGTTTCTGTTCGAGGTACTCACCGCTAATTTGCCCGCCGGAATTTTATCATCATTCATGGCCAAACACGCAGAACAGCCGGGTTCGCGAAGCTCAAAACCTGCTTCTGTGAAAATTTCCAAAAGTCCTTCCTCCTTAATGGCCGCTTCTACCTTATGGCTACCAGGAACCAACCAAGCGGTAACATTATCCGCCTTTTTTCTTCCTTTTACAACAGAGGCAAATGCCCTGAAGTCTTCAATTCGACCATTGGTACAACTACCAATAAATACAAAATCGATTGGCTTGCCGATCATCGCATCGCCTTCGCCGAATTGCATGTACTGCAATGACTTCTTGTAACTTGAGGCAGCGCCCTGCGTTTCATCGTAGTTAGGAATGGACTTACTGATACCCATACCCATACCCGGATTGGTACCGTAAGTAATCATCGGCTCGATGGCAGAACCATCAAAAGTCAGTTCTTTATCAAAAATAGAATCATCATCGGTATATAAAGTTTCCCAATAGGTCATCGCCTTATCCCAAGCAGAACCGGTAGGAGCAAATTCACGGCCTTTGATATACTCGAATGTTTTTTCATCAGGAGCAATCATTCCGCCGCGGGCACCCATTTCTATACTAAGGTTACAGACGGTCATACGACCCTCCATACTCATATTTTTAAACACATCACCTGCATATTCGACAAAATAGCCCGTTGCACCCGAAGTGGTCAATTGTGAAATAATAAAAAGAGCCACATCTTTAGGTGTCACGCCATATTGCAGTTCACCAGTGATGTTGATACGCATTCTTTTAGGCTTTGGCTGCATAATACATTGAGTGGCCAGAACCATCTCAACTTCTGAAGTACCGATACCAAATGCTATAGCACCAAAAGCACCATGAGTAGAGGTATGTGAGTCACCACAGACAATGGTAGCCCCAGGAACCGTTATACCGTACTCCGGACCGACTACGTGAACAATGCCGTTCTTTTCATGACCCAGGCCCCAATAAGAAATACCATGCTCATTGGCATTGGCTTCCAACATTTTTAACTGATTCGCCGATAATGGGTCGGCCACAGGAAGGTGTTGGTTGATGGTCGGGGTGTTATGATCGGCCGTCGCGAATGTTTTTTCAGGATGCATCACCCCAATGTTGCGGTTTTTCAACCCGAGAAAAGCAACTGGACTCGTTACCTCGTGAACCATGTGACGGTCAATGAACAGCACATCTGGCCCGTTTTCTATTTGGTGGACTACATGAGAATCCCACACTTTATCGAACAATGTCTTTTTAGCACTCATAATCTTTCAATTCTAAGCTAACAAAACTAGTGAAACATGAAGATTTTAAGAAATTATTACATTTTAAAATTACGATGTTCAACCCTCAAATTAGCATTCTTCGGTTCCGTTTTCACATTGATGTTTAAAAATAAAAAACAGAACAAACCGATGTGTTTAGCTAATATAATTCCAGATATTCTTGTTTTTTGAAATTTTGATATAAGTGTTTCTGACAACCAAATTCTCAGGTCTTTCAAGTTGAGGGTCACTTTTTAAAAGTTGTAGGGCGTAATGCTTAGCCGTCTTGAGAATATCGTTATCCTTGACAATATCGGCAATCTTTAAATTAAGCACGCCGCTTTGCTGTGTGCCCATTAAATTGCCCGGCCCGCGTAATTTAAGGTCGACCTCTGCAATTTCGAAACCGTCGTTACTTTGGGTCATGGTTTGTAGCCTGGTTTTGGCTTCGGACGAAAGTTTATGGCTCGTCATTAAAATACAATAGCTTTGGTCTGCCCCTCGGCCTACACGTCCTCGTAGCTGATGTAATTGTGAAAGCCCGAACCGTTCGGCACTTTCGATAATCATGACAGAAGCATTTGGTACGTTCACGCCGACTTCGATGACCGTAGTAGCTACCATAATATGGGTTTCCCCGCGCACAAAACGGTCCATTTCATAATCTTTATCGGCAGGTTTCATTTGGCCGTGAACAATAGAAATTTGATAATCGGGCAGCGGGAAATCACGGGCGATACTTTCATAACCATCCATCAGATCTTTATAATCCAACGCTTCCGATTCTTGAATAAGTGGGTACACGATATAAACCTGTCTTCCTTTTTTGATCTCATCCCTCACAAAAGCAAAAACCTTGAGTCTATTGGTATCGTAACGGTGTACGGTTTTTATAGGTTTTCTTCCGGGAGGAAGCTCGTCGATTACCGAAATATCTAAATCTCCGTAAAGGCTCATGGCCAGCGTTCTTGGTATGGGGGTAGCCGTCATTACCAAAATATGAGGGGGGAGCGAATTTTTATGCCACAGTTTGGCTCTTTGGGCCACTCCGAACCGATGTTGTTCATCAATAATGGCTAATCCTAAATTTTGAAACTGTACTTTGTCTTCCAATAACGCATGGGTGCCCACCAAAATGTGGAGTTCACCGCTTTCAAGTGCTTCATGAATTTGGTTGCGGTCCGATTTTTTGGTTGATCCGGTCAACAGCGCACAACTAATACCAACTTTGTCCAACAATTCTTTGATCCCTGTAAAATGTTGGTTGGCAAGAATCTCAGTTGGTGCCATTAGACATGCTTGGTAACCATTATCTATGGCCAATAACATGCTCATTACCGCTACGATTGTTTTGCCAGAACCTACATCGCCCTGTAGCAGACGGTTCATTTGGGCATTACTGCCCAAATCGGATCTAATTTCTTTAATAACTCTTTTTTGTGCGCCCGTCAGCTCAAAAGGAAGGTGTTCTTCATAAAACTCATTGAACCGCTCACCGACTTGGTCAAAGACCAAACCTTTAATTTTTTGTTTTCGAAGTGCCTTTTTGGTTAAAAGTTGGAGTTGAATGTAGAACAGCTCTTCAAATTTTAATCGGAACTGGGCTTTGGCCAATAATTCTTGATTTTTTGGAAAGTGTATATTCAATAGGGCTTCCAGCTTTGGCATGAGGTGAAGCTCCTGTAACAATTGATCCGATAAAGTTTCGGAGAACCTTGCTTTGGTTTCCATAAACAATTGCTGGATCATTTTACTGATAACACGATTGGTAATGCCTTTGTTACTTAGTTTTTCTGTGGATGGGTATATGGGCTGCATCGCTACTTTTAGTCCTTTTTGGTGTTCCGTCAGCAATTCCATATCCGGATGCGGCATAGAAAACTTACCATTGAACCAATTACATCGCCCAAAAACTACATAAAGCACATTAATTTTTAGATTTTCACGAATCCACTTTTGCCCTCGAAACCAGACCAATTCCATTTCGCCCGTATCATCGACAAAGGTGGCCACCAAACGCTTACCTTTTTTTTGTTCAACGGTTTTAAGGTTGACTATTTTACCGACAATCTGAACGTCGGCATTGCTACGTTGAAGTTTGCCTATTTTGTAATATTGGGTTTTATCTAAGTAACGATTAGGAAAAAAACTTAATAGATCTTGAAAGGTATGAATACCCAGCTCTGATTGTAGTGTCTCGGCTCTACTGGGCCCGACCCCTTTCAAATAAGCAATAGGTGTTTGTAGCAATTGGCCAATCATGCGACTAAATTAGCGGTTCGGCAAATTAATAGCAACTAAAGCTATGGCAATAGTCATTTTCAGCAGACCCTATTAAAAATGCTAAATTTGGTTCACCTTTTGTTCTGCGATTATTATGATTAGATTTTTTTTGGTTTTCTTTTTTTTATGTGGAAGGTTTTATGGCCAACATCAACAGCATGTCGACTTTGTAGAATCAAAAGTGGTTGTTGAACCGCTGCCAAAGGAAAAGTCAATAAAAGGAACGGTAAGTTATACCTTCAAAATTTTAAATGCAGTCGATTCTGTTTTTTTAGATGCCCAGAACATTCAGTTTAACGAAATAAGTATCGATGGTGAAAAAGCGGTATTTGAAAATAACGGAAAAAGGCTTGTTCTAAAGAAGAAGTTCAAAAAGAATAAAACCTATCAACTTAAAATAGCATACACCGCTAAGCCCAAACAGACAGTATATTTTTTAGGATGGGATGATAACATTCGGCATAACGAACAAATATGGACCCAAGGGCAGGGAAAATACACCAGCCATTGGTTACCCAGTTTTGATGACATGAAAGAAAAAGTAGAATTCGATGTAAGCATTCTTGCCGAAAAGAACTATGAGGTTATCGCTAATGGTCAACTACGTTCACGGAAAGATTCCCTTAATAAAACGTTGTGGCAGTATGATATGCAAAAGCCAATGAGTAGCTATCTTTTGGCTTTTGCTGTAGGCAATTATAATCGACAAAAGTTGATTTCGAAGAGTGGCGTTTCTATCGATAACTATTACTATCCTTCAGATAGTCTTAAGGTAGAGCCCACTTATAGATACACTCAAGAAATTTTTGATTTTTTAGAATCTGAGATAGGGGTGGCGTACCCTTGGCAGAATTACAAACAGGTGCCAGTTCGTGATTTTTTATATGCTGGTATGGAAAATACCAGCTGTACCATTTTCTCCGAGGGTTATGTGGTCGATTCCACAGGGTTTGTAGACAAGAACTATGTCAACGTGAACGCCCATGAGTTGGCACATCAATGGTTCGGCAATCTAGTAACGGAAAAGGATGGGCATCACCATTGGTTGCACGAGGGTTTTGCCACTTACTACGCCTATATAGCAGAGAAAAAGGTTTTTGGTAATGATTTTTTCTATTGGAAATTGTGGGATACCGCTCAAGAGCTACACCGAATGTCAGAAGCTGGTCGGGGCGAAGCTTTGACCGACCCAAAATCGAGTAGTCTTACTTTCTACGAAAAAGGTGCATGGGCCTTGGCAATTTTAAGGGAAAGAGTGGGGGAGGAAGCCTTTCAAAATGGGATGAAGAGCTACCTTACCAAATACAGTTTTCAAAATGCGACCATAGAAGATTTTTTGAATGAAATAAAAGCGGAAACAAACACCGACCTCACTGAATTTGAACAGTCTTGGTTGATCTCCGATAAATTCCCTGAGGAAGAAGCCATCACCTATCTTAAGAAATACAATGAATCGATAAGGGCATTTGTTGACACTGAGATGAATGGTAACCAATTGAAGAATGTTTTAAGTGGTAATCATCCCCATCAATACAAGATAGCGTTATTGGAAAAGTTCAAAAGCACCTTGTCTTCAGAAGCTTTGATTAATTCAGCCATTGAATCGGATTTACTCACCAGACAAAAGATGCTTCAGTTAGTTGAAGATATTCCGATAGAATCTAAGGAAGCTATAGAAACGCTACTCGAGGATAAGAGTTACATAAGCCAAGAGTTGGCTTTGTATAAACTATGGTCATCGTTTTCTAATGACAGAGACAAATATCTTGAAGCTACCGAGGGTGTAGAAGGTTTACCTAATAAAAATATTCGGTTATTATGGTTGACTTTGGCCATTGTTACCGAAAGTTTCAAACCCGAAAGCACCAATGAATATTATAATGAACTGGTCGATTATACCGACCCCTCATTTTCTTGGGATGTTCGCATGGGTGCTTTTCAATACCTAACTGAAATAGGTCTTTCCGATGATGCTCTTGTGAATTTAATCGACGCTACCGAACACCATAGTTGGCAGTTCAAGAAATACGCTCGTAATTTGACCGATGAGTTATTGCAACAAAAAGAATATCAAAAAAGAATAGCGACCGTTTTTAAGAAACTAAACCAAAACGATTTCCGTTATATAAACAGTAAATTAAAGGAAGAATGAAGGCATTGGTCATTTCTGGGGGCGGTAGCAAAGGAGCATTTGCGGGTGGGGTAGCCCAATACCTCATGCAAGAGAAGCAATGCGAGTACGACCTTTTTCTAGGTACCTCCACAGGCAGCCTACTGATTTCCCATTTGGCATTACAGAAAATAGATAAGATCAAAGAGATCTATACTTCGGTCAATCAAGACAGTATCTTTAGTAATTGCCCCTTTACCATTGAAAAAAAGTATGGCGTTCATACGATTGGCATCAATCACTGGAACGTTCTCCGTAATTTCTATAGAGGCAGAAAAACCTTTGGCGAAAGCAAAAATTTACACAAGCTCATCAAAAATACACTTACGAAAGAAGAGTTTGAGATTTTAAAGAACGGACCCAAAGAAATAGTCGTTACAGTGGCCAATCTATCTTTAAATCAAGTAGAATACAAATCCATCAACGATTATAGCTACGAAGATTTTTGTGAATGGGTCTGGATATCTTGTAACTACACGCCATTTATGAGTTTGGTTCGTAAAAACGGATGTGAATATGCCGATGGCGGACTAGGAAATATGGTGCCTATTGAAGAAGCCGTTAGAAGAGGTGCTACTGAAATCGATGTGATAGTTTTACAGACCGAAGTGACCCATCTGAACCGTCTGCCTTCAAAGAACGCTTTCTCATTGTTAACGACCATGTTTGAGTTTATGCTTGACCGTATCGAGTTTCAGAATATTAAAATAGGCAAGTACGCGGCGGGGCATAACAAGGCCATCATCAACTTTTATTATACACCAACCGTTTTAACCACCAACTCTTTGGTTTTTGATAAAGAAAAAATGACGGCTTGGTGGCAAAGCGGATTCAACTATGCAAAATATAAGAATACCGAACTCAATCAGATAGAACCTGAAAAAGGCGAAGTACTCTAGAGCACTTCGCCTTTTTATTTAGATTGTTCAAAAGCTTACCAGAGCTCGCCAATTTCCTTTTTAACGAACGATAGGGCAGTGGCCGATGGTGATTCTTTGTCCATCGTTTCGGTAAGAATGTCTTCCCTGAGTTTATCGGCTGCATCCGTTTCGCTCATAGCCGCTTTGCGGATCATTTGTACGGTAGCACTTTTGGCCGCTTTGATTACGTTCCAACATTCATCGGTCATATAAATCTGTTGCGACAAATTGTGGTCGAATTCGGTTTCAATAGTTCTGATAAGCAGCTGTTCGTAGTCGTTTTTATTGGTCGACTTGGGCGCTACCCGAACCACCAAGCTAGGTATGGCAATGCGCTCTAGAAAAAGAGCCATTCGCTCATAGGCCTGCAAACGTACGGGTAATGTATTCTTTTGTGTGTCTTTATGTAATAGAAATCTTCTGCGCCCTTCTTCGTTTCGAGTATGTAATTTGAAAAAATAGAAGGCGACAAGACCAGTAACTACGGCAGGTAATAAAAAACCGAAAAATTGTAAAATAGTTTCTCCAGACATGTTTTTGGGTGGTTTGGGGCCATCGATGAAGATAGCCGGTTACTTTGTTTAGAGAACGGTCTATTTTTAAAAAAAGTATGGGGTTTTACTTCCTTTGTGAATTACCTGTTCAGGTTGATTAATTAATTCTCAAAACCAACCTATACAGTGATTGAAAAACTAGTTTTTCATCTCTTCCCTGGCCATAAGGTAAAATTGGTCATAGGCAGGGTGAATATTCACTTGAATTCCTTCTTTTAAATTACCATCTCTTCCAAGACTCGAAACGCGTTCGGCCTCTACACCGGCTTCCTTGAGCTTTCTTGCCACCGACAAGGCTTGTTGAGCGGGTATATGAATATCCCCCGTCATACTCAAACCTTCAACGGTAACAGATGTTTTAGGGTTGGCCGCTAGAATTTGGGCTACTTTTTCTGTCCATGACCCTCCTTCGGCCGTAAGTTGGTCGCCCGTATCGCTTCCAAAAAGACTATTCAGGTCCGATGAAATAACCACGCCCCCGTTTGAAACAGAAATTTTGGCATTTTCTCCCATAGTTTGCTTTACATTGGTCAATACCACAATGGCCGTAGAATCATTACTGCTAATGGCGTCTTTAATCGATTTCAATTGATTTTCCTTCGCCTCTAGACTGGCCATGGCACTCGTAACGATGTTACTATTCTTATTCGATACTTCGGCAAAACTTTTCATGTTCGCCATTAAGGTATTGTTGGCGTCTTGCAATTCGTTTACCTGACTTTCAAAAGATTCAGCCTTGGCTACCGCAATACGTTCGGTCTTTTTGGTTTCCAATAGCTCATTGTTCACAGAGTCCAACTCATTTTTTAATTGATCGATTTCAGCGATCAAATCACTTTTACGTTGCGCCTGAACGGAAATAACGGTGAAAACAAGTAGAATGGAAGCAAGTAAATTTCTTTTCATTTATGGGGATTTATTATGATACTTCTAATGTTGGGTACAATTTATAGGGCACAAAAATATATTTTTCTGCTTTCCTGCGAAAATTTCGTAAATCAAAAATCTGTGTACTCTATATCGGATAATGTTATAACTCTAAATAATCGAGGCTCATTTCAGTGAGCGCTTTAACCCCCAGTATCAATCCGCTATCATCAATCATAAAGTCAGGCGTGTGGTGAGGGAAAGATTCGGTTGTACCCGGAGCCATTCCTCCTAAAAAGAAGAAAAATCCGGGAATCTCATTTTGATAATAGCTGAAATCTTCACCTCCGGTAACCGCTTTTTGCAACTCTACTTTATCTTTTCCTGCTACTTTTTGAAGGCTGGGAAGCATTTTATCGACCAAATCGGGGTCGTTAAAAGTAATGTCGGTATTGTCTTTGATCGTAAAAGTGGCATCACCCCCATAAGCACGGGCAATAGCAGGCACCATTTCTTGCATACGTCGGGTGATTTGTTCTTTCATGTCATAATCCAAAGTACGCACTGTACCGATCATTTCCGCTGATTCGGGGATAATATTAAAACGGACACCACTGGTTATTTTTCCAACGGTAATAACGGCGGCTTCATTGGTAAGTTCGGCTTCACGGCTGATAATAGTTTGTAGTCCGTCAATTATTTTAGCACTGATCAAAATAGGGTCGATACCCGACCAAGGTTGTGAACCGTGGCTTTGTTTCCCTTTTACATTGATGGTGAAATGTTGTACTGCCGCCATAGTACCACCTGGCTTATACCTAATTGTGCCTACTGGAGTTTCCGAATTGATATGAAGGCCAAAAATAGCCTCCACATCAGGGTTTTTCAGAACTCCTTCTTTAATCATCAAAGAAGCTCCGCCTTCTTCCCCAGGTGGCGGGCCTTCCTCTGCCGGTTGAAAGATGAACTTTATGGTGCCTTTAATCTTATCGGTATGTTTTGAAAGAATTTCGGCGACCCCCATTAAAATGGCAATGTGTGTATCGTGGCCACAGGCATGCATAACCGGAACGGTCTCGCCCCTAAATTCGGCGGTAACATTTGATTTGAAGGGCAAGTCATTACGTTCAGGTACCGGTAAGGCATCAATGTCGGCACGAAGTGCTATCACCTTTCCTTTTTTCTTGCCTTTTAAGATACCGACTACCCCGGTATGGGCAACTCCGGTTTCTATCTCTATGCCTAAGGATTTTAAGTGTTCGGCAATTTTTTCGGCCGTTTTGAACTCACGATTTGAAAGTTCTGGATTTTGATGAATTTCTCGGCGCCATTCAACGACCTTAGGTTCTATCTCGGTATAATCTTTATCGAAACGAAGACTTTGAGCAAAAAGGCCCGAAAAAGTCAACAGTAATGAACTGAAGAGTATTTTTTTCATAATAGTTTAGCTTGTTTAAATATACACATAGCGCCCAAAACCACCTAAGTCTTGGTTGTTTCTTGTTTGTTGAAAAGAATATCCTCAGAATTGGTGGGCAAATTTTAGCATAAGCCCAATAATGGCTAAATTCACAGCGCTAAAAAAGAAGGTTTAGGTTTGAAGAATTTTATCGATGAATTGAATGATGCCCAGAGGGCTCCGGTATTGCATAAAGATGGTCCGTTAATGGTAATTGCCGGTGCGGGTTCAGGTAAAACCAGGGTTTTAACTTACCGTATCGCCCATCTGATGGCACAAGGTGTCGATTCGTTCAATATTCTTGCCCTCACTTTTACCAATAAGGCGGCCAGGGAGATGAAGGCACGTATTGCCCAAATTGTGGGTAGTTCGGAAGCCAAAAACCTATGGATGGGTACCTTTCACTCCGTATTTGCCAAGTTGTTGCGTTTTGATGGAGACAAATTAGGCTTTCCGAGCAATTTCACCATTTACGACACCCAAGACTCGCAGCGATTGATAGCTTCTATTATCAAAGAGATGGGTCTCGATAAGGATGTTTACAAATACAAACAGGTTCAGAACAGAATATCATCCTACAAAAACAGTCTCATTACGGTTAAGGCGTATTTTCAGAATCCGGAATTGATGGAAGCCGATGCTATGGCCAAAAGACCAAGATTGGGAGAAATTTATCAGAATTACGTTGATCGCTGTTTTAAAGCAGGTGCGATGGATTTTGATGATCTTCTTTTGAGAACCAACGAGTTGTTGAACCGGTTTCCTGAAGTGTTGATGAAGTACCAAGAGCGGTTCAAGTATATTCTGGTAGATGAGTATCAAGATACGAACCATTCGCAATACTTGATTGTGAAAGCCTTGGCAGACCGTTTTCAGAATATTTGTGTGGTGGGCGATGATGCTCAAAGTATCTATTCGTTTCGAGGGGCCAATATCAGTAACATTCTCAATTTTCAAAGAGACTATGACAATGTTGCCATGTACCGTCTTGAGCAGAACTACCGTTCGACAAGAAATATCGTAAATGCCGCCAACTCGATTATTGCCAAAAATAAGAACCAATTAGAAAAATCGGTATGGACCGATAACGATGACGGCGCATTGATAAAAATTCACCGCAGCCCTACAGATGCAGAGGAGGGGCGCTATGTTGCCGGTAATATTTGGGATACCCGAATGAACCAGCATACACCGAATGGTCATTTTGCCGTACTCTATCGAACCAACTCGCAATCAAGGGCCATTGAAGATGCCCTTAGAAAACGCGATATACCTTATAGAATTTATGGCGGACTTTCGTTCTACCAGCGCAAAGAAATTAAAGATGTACTAAGTTACCTAAGGTTAGTGGTCAATCCTAAGGACGAAGAGGCCTTGAAACGGGTCATTAACTTTCCTGCTCGAGGTATCGGCCAGACGACCGTAGATAAATTAACGGTCGCTGCCAATCATTACAATCGCTCCATTTTTGAGGTGATGGAGCATTTGGGCAAACTCAATTTGAGCATTAACGCCGGAACGAAGCGTAAACTGGAAGATTTCGTAAACATGATCAAGAGTTTTCAGATCATGAACGAAGGTTCCGATGCATTTGCCTTGGCAGAGCATGTGGCCAAAAAAACAGGTTTGTTGCTCGAGTTCAAAAAGGATGGCACGCCGGAGGGAATTGCCCGGATGGAAAACATAGAAGAACTCTTGAACGGGGTCAAAGATTTTGTCGAAGGGCAAAAAGAGGTGGCCGACGCCAAAGGAGACCTAAACGAATTCTTGGAAGACGTAGCGTTAGCAACGGATTTGGATAAGGATACCGGCGACGATGACCGTGTGGCCCTTATGACCATTCACTTGGCCAAGGGCTTGGAATTTCCCTATGTGTACATTGTGGGTATGGAAGAAGACCTTTTCCCCTCGGCCATGAGTATGAACACACGAAGTGAGCTTGAAGAAGAGCGAAGATTGTTCTATGTGGCCTTAACTAGGGCTGAAAAGCAGGCATACTTGACCTACACCCAAAATCGCTATCGTTGGGGTAAGCTCATAGATGCCGAACCTAGCAGGTTTTTAGAGGAAATTGACGAGAAATATATTGAGAATCTAACGCCTATTGATACGGGTTATCGCTACAAACCACTGGTAGATAACGATATTTTCGGTGAAGTAGATAAAAGTAGATTAAGGCAGAACAAACCAACGAACAGTACACCGCCAAGCCATAAGCGCCCGAATGAATCTCAATTGAGAAAATTGAGAAAATTAAAGCCAGAACTTTCAAACCCTGTAGGCAACACCAGTGCTTTAGATGAAAATTTAGATGTCGGATCACTGGTCAACCATACACGTTTTGGGCGTGGCAAGGTCTTAAAAATAGAAGGTGTGGGCAATGATAGAAAGGCCGAAATTAAGTTTGACCAAGGTGATGTAAAGAAACTTTTGCTTCGCTTTGCCAAATTAGAGGTAGTGGGTTAAGACATGCAACCTTCCGCAGACATATCGTTTTTAGCTCAGGTATACCATCATCCTTTGGTGAGCCGTAACGATATTGTAAAACTTAGTGTAATACACACTAGGGAATTCATTAAAAAAGGGACATTTGTTCTCGAAAAGGGGAGTGTACCGCAAGAATACTACATTCTTGAGAGCGGTTTGTTGCGTTCTTTTGTTCACGATTATAATGGAAAAGACATTACCGTTAACTTCTTTACCGAGGGCGAACTGATTATTGAAGTAGCCTCGCTTTTTCAACGCATACCTAGTTCTGAAAATATCGAGGCCCTGACCGACTGTATTGTGTACAAAGTAGATTTTGAAGAGTTTCAACAGCTTTTTCATGAAATGAAAGGCTTTAGGGAATGGGGCCGTGCGTGGATGTCTAGAAGCCTTTTTGATTTCAAACAGCGTTCCACCTCCATGATTGTCGATTCTGCAAAAGAGCGGTATGAACACCTGATGAAACACCGGCCGTCGGTAAGCCAAAAGGCGCCATTAAAACATATTGCCTCTTACCTCGGCATTACCGATAGTTCTTTAAGCCGCATTCGCAAGGCCAAATAATTTCATTTCTTGCCATAGGTCAAGTTGAAGGCCTACTATACTTTCTATCTTGTCTACATAATTCAAAACCAACAAAAAATGGAAGTTAAGAATCCCGTGGGTTGGTTCGAAATCTATGTTGATGATATCGAACGTGCCCAAAAATTTTATGAAAACCTCTTACAGGTAAAACTTGATAACTTGGCGGACCCGAACGAGCAATCAGGAGAAATATTGGTCATGCGCTCTTTTCCTGCCGACATGAGCCAACATGGCTGTTCTGGGGCCTTAGTGCATATGCCAGGCTTCAAGGCAGGGGCCAATAGTACAGTAATCTATTTTCATAGCGACGATTGTGCCATAGAAGAAGGGCGTATCGAATCTGCAGGGGGCAAAATTTTTAAGAACAAAATGAGTATTGGTGAATATGGTTTTATTTGTATTGGTACTGATACCGAAGGTAATATGTTTGGTGTTCATTCGTTGAAATAAGAATTATGAACATTGTTCGTCACCAAATCTTTGGAATGAACTAATAGTAAAACGGTTAGGGGTTAGTTTAATCTAAAAATGTTTTACTTTGGTGGTCGTATTCCAAGTAGTAGACCAATGGCCGAATTTATTCGAATTTATGAGGAAAATCCTAATCCTAAGGAGGTAAATAAAGTAGTGCAGGCCCTTAGAAAGGGAGGTCTTGTTATTTATCCGACCGATACGGTTTATGGTCTAGGATGCGATATTACGAATTCTAGGGCTTTGGAAAAAATTGCGCGAATCAAGGGTATCAAATTGGCCAAGGCTAATTGGTCGTTTATCTGTGCCGACTTGAGTAACCTTTCCGATTATGTTCGCCAAATAGATACCGGAACGTTCAAAATATTAAAAAGGGCCCTTCCAGGGCCTTATACCTTTATATTGCCTGGAAACAATAACCTACCAAAAGACTTTAAAAAGAAAAAAACGGTAGGTATTCGGGTTCCCGACAATAATATTGCCAAAGCGCTGGTGGAAGGCTTGGGTAACCCAATCGTTTCAACTTCTATTCGGGATGACGATGCGGTGTTGGAGTATACTACCGATCCCGAACTTATTTTCGAAAAATGGCAAAATCTCGTAGATGTGGTTATCGATGGGGGATACGGAGATAATATTGCCTCTACGGTAATCGATTTATCTGAAAGCGAACCTTTTGTGGTAAGAGAAGGAAAGGGAAGCCTCGATATTTTTTGAGAACTTCCCTTTATTAAACACACTCACTTATAGTTCTTAGTTATTATGATTGATGGTTCCCACGACACCGCCACTTAACATTTTTTTGTCTGTACTCGCTTTTATCAATTTAGCAGCCTCCTCCAGTTTTGGTGAAAAACCATCTCCATCTTCAATAAGTCTTCCTGTATCATTAGAAATATAAACATGTTGTGGATCACCTTTGTCGTCAAGCATTAGAGCAGCTAATCGAACATCGGCGAAGCCACCTTCTACCACGGTTCCTGAAATGGTGAATGTCGTTTCAACAGGGTATGAGCCTATCTGAGAGGTTGTCTTTAAGTAGATGGTGAAATTATTGCCTTCTCCGGAGATGAAAGAACCATCGCCTTCGTCTATTTGGAATCCACCTTGCCCGTAATAATCCAGAGTCAGGCTTTCATTGTTCTGATTGCTGATTTCAGCCCTGTAATCAGGAAATCTCATTCCCGGGGCATCTCCTGGAACGGAACTTTCTACCAAGATGGCTGGGCTGATCAAGTAGGCACCTTCTAAACTTGGCGGGTTATCTCCCAGATTCAGTGAAATACCTAAATCTTCTAGGGCTTGAACATGTTCGGCTGAATAAAAATTCTCAACCGCTGAAATGGTTCCGTCAAAATTTTCTTCTGTTGTAAATTGAAAGATTTCACTCTCTTTCGAGAGTTCTGAATCATTTGCAATTACCTTCCAGTAGTATACTTTGTTACCTTCCAACGGGTTGGAAAGTTCAAAAGAAGTATCGCTAAGGTCTGATGCAATAATGGTTTTCGGGTCTTCATCTTGGTCTAGATAAACGGCGTAGGTGACGCTATCTCCATCAGGATCGGTTGACTGCTCCCAAGAAAGTAATGGCAAGGTAACAACATCAATGCTATTATTTTCAGGAGTTAGAAGGCTAAAGTTTTCAGGAGATTCATTTGGTAAGCGCTCTATAGTCTTAAAAGTGAATATTGTACTCCTTTTGATATTGCCTTCAGTATCTTTTGCCTCAACATACCAATAATAGGTCGTGTTTAAAGCTAGTTCGTCGGTCAATATTAATGACTCTCTCGTTAGATTACTACCTATTTGAGTTGATGGTTCAGAATCAGTGTCCAAATAGAAGTTATAGCTCACATTGTCCCCATCGGGGTCTACTGCTTTTTGCCAAGTAAATTCAGGAAGCAGATCGACTTCTACTGAATTATTGGCTACTTCTGTCAAGGTAAAATTGTTCGGCGCTTAATTAGCAGGTTCCGGGTTATTTTCATTTTTAGAACAGCTTGTGAAAACTGAAAATGCCAATACATAGCATAAAATTGCTTTGTTCAATCGAATCATATCAATAGTGGTTGGTTAAAAGGTCGTTTAAGTCGGCTTTTGAAGCCGGTCTAAATGTATCTGATTACCAAGGCCATGACAATTGAAATTTATTGAGTGTAGTCAAATCTTGTTTGACCGTATCTTAATTATGTATAGTTGGTAGAACTAAATGCCCATGAAATGTAGTCGGTTATACAAGATGCCTTCTTTCGATGTAGGAATTTATCGGAGAAAATAATCAAACAAAAAAAGCCGCGACCTTATGGTCGCGGCTTTCACTAATTTTTAAAAATACAATCTTAGTTATTGATTGCTGGGTCTTTCATACCTTCTTCGATCATGCTATAGAACTGATCGATTTTTGGAAGAACAACGATACGGGTTCTTCTGTTTTTAGATTTCTCTGAAGAAGATACAGGAATGTACTCTGATCTACCGGCAGCGGTCATACGCTTAGGATCTACGTTGTAATCGTTCTGAAGAATACGAACAACGGCAGTAGCACGTTTTACACTCAAATCCCAGTTATCTAAAAGAACACCGCTTCTGTAAGGTACATCATCGGTATGACCTTCAACCATAAATTCGAAATCAGGTTTGTTGTTCACTACTTGAGCAACTTTACCCAAAACTTCTCTAGCTTTTCTGGTTACGTTATAGCTTCCGCTGCTGAACAATAATTTGTCAGAGATAGAAACGAAAACTACACCTTTCTCTACGCTGATCTCGATGTCTTCATCATCCAAGTTGCCCAAAACACCTTTCAAGCTCTGTACCAACGATAGGTTAACAGAATCTCTTCTGGTGATAGCGTCTTGAAGTTTGCGAATGGTCAAATCTTTTTCTTTCAAGCTTTCCAAAGATTTTTCCAAATTCTCGGCACCTTTAGTAGTCAAAGTAGTAAGGTTACCCATATTATTGATCAATTCTTGATTGTTCGCTTTCAAGAAAGCATTTTGATCAGATAAGGTTTTATTTCTAGAGTCTGCTGTAGCTTTTTCTTCTAAACAATCGTTAAGCTTAACAGTGGCAGAGTTCAACAAGTCTTGTGTTTCTTTGTGTTTAGCCTCTAGATCGGCATATTTTTTAGAAGATACGCATGAGCCTAAAAGCAGGGTTGCACCTAAACAACCTAAAATCATTCTTTTCATAATGTGTGATGTGGGTTACTAAGTATTAATTTTTGTTATTTGTTTTGTTATCGACAATAAGCGACAAAATTATATAATCGCCAAATTTACTTTTTCCAAAATTAGTTAATCTTTTACTAAAACGTTAAAATTCTTTATATGATGTACGAAATGGGCCCATACAATGGATTTTGTTTGGTAGTATTTTAGTAGAAATTTCACCTTTTCTCTTTTTTTGTACATTTTTCTAAAATGCCAATAGAAGCTAAAATGGGCTTTTAAAATGGCCAAAAAGTGCCTGAACTTTAATTGAAAAATAAAACGAATCGCGGCGACCGCATCAAGAAGCAAGCGAATGAATATGATGGTAAAGGCCTTTCTTCTCGGTAAGTTTTTTGTGATTGAAAAAAGGGAATTTCTAAAATTCAAAAATGTTTTCTTGGGGTTCATATTACTAAGGGTAGAACCTCCGAGGTGATATACCTTAGAAGCTCCCGTATAAAAAACCTTGTAACCCTTGTTTTTGGCCCTCCAACAAAGGTCGACCTCTTCTTGATGGGCAAAATAGCTTTCATCAAAACCATTCAACTCCCAAAAGACCTCTTTTCTAATGAACATACAAGCCCCGGTAGCCCAAAATATTTCTATGGTATCGTCGTACTGACCTGTATCTTGTTCTAAAGATTGAAAAATTCTACCTCTACAGAACGGGTAACCTAATTGATCAATATAACCACCAGCGGCCCCGGCATACTCGAAGTAGTCTTTTTTAAGCATATCGAGAATCTTTGGCTGTACAATGGCTACTTCTTTGTTCTCTTGAAAAAGTTTTTCGATAGGTATCAGCCAATCGGGAGAGACCTCTACATCAGAATTTAATAGGCAATAAACATCTGCTTCAATAGTGCGAAGACCTAGATTGTAGCCTGTGGTAAATCCGCCATTTTCAGAATTGACTATTACCTTTACCTCTGGGTGGTTGTTTTTGATGTAGGCCACCGATCCGTCGGTCGATGCATTATCAACCACATAAATGTCGGCACCGGGGGAATATTCTATGACCGTTCCCAGGTATCTTTCGAGAAGTAGTTCTCCGTTCCAGTTAAGTATGACTACGGCAATCTGCAAAACGTTGGCAAATTAACGGCTAAATTCAGGAATATCCCTTAGAAACATATACTTTTCTGAATCATAATCCATTTTACAATAAAAATGATTTAGACCATTGGTGACCATGAGATAATCAGCCTCAAGTTGCAGGTTGTAACGCGCAATCTGGTCAAAAGTCTTTTGGTCAATAGTAATTTGTGGCGCTTTGCATTCAATCAAAAGATTGATTTTTCCGGTGGTATGAAAAACTACAATATCATAACGCTTACTCATATTATTCACGGTCAACTGTTTCTCAACATTGACGAGACTTTTCGGGTATTTCTTTTCATTTATAAGGTAATTGACCGCATGTTGCCGTACCCATTCCTCAGGTTGAAGAACTACGAATTTTTTACGGATGACGTCAAAAATAAGGATGTTATTTTCGCTATTTTTGAACCGAAAGTTATAATCGGGAAAATTTAAAGGAAGCATTTCGAAACCAAAAATTTAAGTGGTTTTCCCAAAAGTAGAATAAATATCAAACCTATTAAGGAATAGGGTTCATCATTCTACTTTTTTGATTGTGTTATATATGGATGAAGCTAGACAAATAGTAAAGGATATAAAACAAGGAACCATTAAACCGGTCTATTTCTTGTTTGGCGAAGAACCTTATTATATCGATGCTATTTCTTCTTACATAGACAAGAATGTACTTTCAGAAGAAGAAAAAGGTTTCAACCAAATGGTTTTATACGGCAAAGATGTCAGTATAGACGATATTGTGGGCAATGCCAAGCGCTACCCTATGATGGCTGAAAGGCAAGTGGTCATTGTAAAAGAGGCACAGCACTTATCACGCACTATAGAGCAGTTGACCGACTATGTCAACCAACCGCAACCCACTACGGTTTTGGTCATTTGCTACAAGTACAAAAAGCTCGACAAACGAAAAAAACTCTACAAAGCGGTAAAAAGCAATGGCGTTCTTTTTGAAAGTAAAAAATTATATGAGAACCAGGTTTCAGATTGGATTATAAAAAATCTTAAATCGAAAGGGTATGGTATTTCGCATAAGGCCGCTGTGCTGCTTACCGAATATCTTGGAACTGATTTAAGCCGAATTAATAACGAACTCGAAAAGTTACAGTTCGTTTTGCCGGCTCAATCTGAAATCACCCCCCAACATATCGAAACCCATATCGGTATCAGTAAGGACTTTAATAATTTCGAGCTTAAAAAAGCCATTGGTGAACGTAATGTTCTAAAAGCCACCCGAATAATCAATTACTTCGCTCAAAATCCAAAAGATAACCCTTTGGTCTTGACCGTCTCTCTTTTAAACACTTTTTTCACCCAATTGCTACAATACCATGGGTTAACCGACCATTCTGCTAAGAATGTGGCCAGCGCTTTGCGTATTAGTCCCTTTTTTGTGGGTGAGTTTCAGACGGCTGCCAGAAATTATCCCATGAAAAAAGTGAGCAATATTGTGGCTCATTTGAGAGAAATAGATCTGAAAGGAAAAGGTGTGGGCGCCAACACCGTTTCGCAGGCCGACCTTCTTAAAGAACTACTCGTTAAAATAATCTGATAAATTATCTATCTTCTATCTACACTGAACTTACCTGGTCCCGTTAGGGCCAGAGCAACGAAAATGGTAAGGTAAAGTAAGGCCATTTCTTTTTTCTGAAATGGATCTGCACCGTGGGCTATAAAAGCGGCAACTGCCATAGTGATAGCCGTGGGAATAGCCGCCCACTTGGTTTTATAACCGAAGATAATCAAGATAGGACAAACGAATTCCCCAATCATAGCCAAAAAAAGTGAAGGTGTTGAACCAATACCGATAGGGTTGCCAAACTCGGCACCGTTGATCAGCATCTGCAATTTGCCATAACCGTGGGTAAGCATCATAGCCGATGCTCCAATTCGTAAAATGGCTAGGCCAATATCTTTAAGTAGGGAATTGTTCATGTTCTTTTGTTGTTTAGAGAGGCTTAAAAGTAATTTATTTTTTCATCAAATAGCGGCCTAGACCGTTGATTGCTACTAAAATAGCACAATCGGTATATTTAATCCAAATGGTGGACAGCAATTTATTTGAACAATTTTTTAAGCAAGCTTAGATGTGAAAATCTAGTTGTCTGTAAAACAGAGATATAAATCGCTAATTGGCGAAAAAATTAAATTAAAATAATATCCTAAAAAAGAATTACCTCAATTTAGGGTAGCTATCCGGGTCGGTTTCGTGAATCATGGCATACACCTTTTCGAAAACATCTTCGACATTCGGTTTTGAGAAATAATCACCATCGCTACCGTAGGCGGGCCTATGTGCTTGGGCACTTAGCGTCTGTGGCTGGCTATCAAGATATTGATAACCACCTTGTTTTTCGACAATTTCATTTAAGATATATGCAGAACAGCCTCCGGGAACATCTTCATCGATTACCAATAGGCGATTGGTTTTTTCCACGCTTTTAACCGTATCATGATGAATATCAAAAGGTAAGAGCGTTTGGGCATCGATTACTTCGGCATCAATACCAACTTCTTTAAGCTCTTGGGCAGCCTGTTCAACTATGCGAAGGGTTGAGCCATAGGAAACCAAAGTGATATCGGTTCCGCTTTTAACTGTTTCTACCACGCCTATTGGAGTACAGAACTCCCCTAAATTCTCCGGTTTTCTTTCTTTTAATCGATAACCGTTAAGGCTTTCAATAATAATGGCGGGTTCATCACTTTTCATGAGCGTATTATAGAATCCGGCAGCCTGGGTCATATTTCTAGGCGAGAGAATATACATGCCTCGAAGGGAATGAATTAAAGCGCCCATAGGGGAACCTGAATGCCAGATACCTTCGAGTCGATGTCCCCTTGTTCTTACAATTAATGGTACTTTTTGCTTCCCGAAGGTTCGATATCTTAAACAGGCTACATCATCGGTCAAAGTGGCCAAAGCATAAAATATGTAGTCTAGATATTGAATTTCGGCAATGGGCCTCAATCCTCTCAAGGCCATTCCTGTACCTTGGCCAATAATCGTGGTTTCTCTAATGCCGGTGTCTGCGATGCGTAATTTTCCGAATTTACTTTGAAGACCTTCTAATCCTTGATTAACATCACCAATGGCTCCAGTATCTTCACCGAAAACTAAAGCGTTCGGGTAGTTCTCGAAGAGTTTTTCAAAATTGTCCCTCAATATAATGCGTCCATCAACCTCTTCCGTTTTTTCGGCATATAAAGGTTTTACTACTGGAATATTGGTCGCTCTCATGGTGCCTTCATTATAAAGGTCGGCACTATATTTTGGTTGAGAATCTTTTAGGAAATTATTGGTCCATTGTACCAAAGCTTCCCTTTCATTATTGTTCTCGCCAATGAGATAGCGTAGAGCCTTGCGAGCTGCTACTGCCATATCTTTTTTCAAAGGTTCTTCATTGGCAATCAAATCATTCTTAATCTTGGTAATAAAGTTCTTGTTCTGACTTTTATTCGCCGCAGCGTCTAAAAGCTGAATCAACTTTTTTCTCTGAGGTTGATGGGTCGCCAAATATTCGGACCAAGCCTCTTTTTTGGCCAAACGAACTTGCCTTGAAATATTTTTTTCAAGGGTGCTCAATTCTTCTTCTGAGGTGATACCTGTTTCAAGAATCCATTCCCTAAACCTTTTGTTGCAATCGTTTTCTTTTTCCCAGTTAAGCCGCTCTTCACTTTTATACCTCTCGTGTGAGCCGGAAGAGGAATGGCCTTGGGGCTGTGTGAGTTCTGTTACGTGAATGACCACAGGAACATGTTCTTCCCTAGCAATATCAGAGGCATTTTCGTATGCGTGCATCAGTGCCGTGTAATCCCCCCCCTTTACTTTTAACATTTCAAAACCTGCCTTTTTATCCGTTCTTTTAAAACCTGAAAGCATTTCAGAAATGTCTTCTTTGGTGGCATGGTATTCGGCAGGCACAGAAATACCGTAATCATCATCCCAAATACTGATGACCATGGGCACTTGTAAAACTCCGGCAGCATTAATTGTTTCTAAAAACATACCTTCGCTCGTACTTGCGTTACCGATAGTACCCCAAGCTACTTCATCACCATTTTTAGAGAATTTAGAAGCGTCAATGTTCTTAAGGTTACGGTACATTTTTGAAGCTTGAGCCAAACCTAATAATCTCGGCATTTGACCTGCAGTACAAGAAATATCTGCACTACTGTTTTTTTGTTTGGTCAAATCTTTCCAACTACCATCTTCGTTCAAGCTATAGGTAACGTAATGGCCGCCCATTTGCCTACCAGCGCTCATAGGTTCTTTTTCTATATCGGTAGTAGCATAGAGGGCGTGAAATAAGTCTTTAGGGGTCAATAGCCCTAACGCCATCATAAAAGTCTGGTCGCGGTAGTAGCCGCTGCGCCAGTCACCATCTTTGAAGGCACGGGCCATAGCCAATTGCGGAAGTTCTTTTCCGTCACCGAATATCCCGAATTTGGCCTTACCTGTAAGTACTTCCTTTCTACCCATTAAACTGCATGTTCTACTGAGAACGGCAATTTTGTAATCACTTAAAATCTGAGTCTTGAAATCATCGAAGGAAATATCGTTACTGGTCTTAGGTGAAATATCCATTGAAGCTATATCGGTTTTCACAAAAATAGCAAATCAATTACATTTTTACAATCACAAAAAATCTTAAAAAATCTAATTTATTTTTAAAAATAAATTGTCAAGATCAATGAAAAATCAATAAAAATGAAAAATAGTCGATTTTAATGAGGATTTTTCAAATTTTTTAAAACCACTTTCGTGTAAATAGGCCCGTAAGAGTTTTAGGGCTAACGGTGATGATGAACCTAATTCGCTCACCGTAATTAGGTTGGCCAACTTCCCAACCGTTGTTGGAATAAAGCGGAAAGTACAATTCGAAATAGTCGGTCAACAGATTAAGTCTTACTCCGGAATCATAAACAAATTTACCGGGAATACCCTTATTTTTCACATAGCCCCAATCTCCATAAACCTCTATCCAACGCCATAGATTAACGCTTGTATTTACAGTGGTCATCCAATCATTTGCAAATCGGTATTGCTGTGGCAAGAACGATTTAAAACCACCCTCGGCTATTATAATCTGCTGGCTGTAAATACCCGAATCTTCGGAGCGGCCCAAATAACCATAATCGAACAAATAATCGGTCGGTCGGTCTAGGGCGAAACTAAAGTAATTGGGGTCGGTATAATCGGTAGTCTTGTTTCTTAAGAACTTGCCCGCAAAGAATCGAAAGTTAAATTGCCGGTTATTTTCAAAAAGTTGGCGGTACTCCAATTCAAAAGCTAGTTTGCTAAAATCTTTGGCATGTTGGGCATCGGCAAACCAAGACAGGAAATTAATGATTCCCGGATTTCTGTTGGTGTATCTGGCATTGAAGACCCCGTAATCGGGGGGTGTTTCAAAATCGGTGAGACTTTCATCCTTATCCCTTAAAACGTTAACGAACCGAAAAGTCAAGAATTCCCTTTTGTTAGAAATAAGGTTTTCCGGTCTCCAACCCAATGAGAAAGAAGGCGTTATTTTCGAGTACCGTGAATTTTCCTGAAAGTGGTAGGTTGAAGCGCCTAAACCATAATTTGCTACATAAAGTCCACTTTTGCTAAGGTATTTTCGGTAACTGAAACTTCCGGAGCCCACAAATGATTTTTCCCTAAAGGAGTAGGAGGGAGAGAAGTCGTAAACGAAAGGCCTTTCCAGTAAGGTTTTATTATAGAGGCGCATACCGGGCGTCCATCCGTCATAAATATTGAAATTCAGAACGGGCACATAAAAAACCTGGTTGTAGTAAGGGTTTTCAGAGTCTCTAAAGAAAGTGAATTTTAATTTTTTATTGCTTGAAAAGAAACCTCCTAATGATTTCCAGTTGTCTCTTTGATTGAACTCCGGTATTTTCTGATCGTAGTTTAGTACAAGTCTTTTTTCGTCTTTACGGGGAATGGCCACCGTTTTTTCAGTTTCTATATCTGAAAACCAATATTTTGAGACCACCGAGTCGTTTTTGAGCCCGAAAAGGGAAATAGGTACATTGGTACCCTTTTTGTTTTTTAAAGTGACGTAAAGAGAATCTTCGGTTTTTTCGACCCTTTTTATTTTGAAGTCAATTTTACGGTCGGTCGAAACATAATCTTGAAAGAACCAATCAATATTACTATTGGTCATTCGTTTTAAGATCGACTCGAAATCAAGCGTTTTTACGCGACTTAATTTGTAATGTTTGTAGAAGGTTTTTATTCCCTTATCAACTTTGTCTTTACCCACATAACTGGCCAAATACGACAACCCAAGGCCGGCTTTATACTTATTCGCTATTTTTTGATTGAATTTTATAAGACTATCATTACTCGTCAAAAGTGGTTGGTCTAAATTCTTTCGTGCCGTGAGCATATACAGAAACGGATATTGCTCATTAAAATCCATTTTGGCAAGATTAAAGCTTCTGAGTCCCCATATTTTTGAGAGTTTACCCAGTAATTTTTGATCGGGATAAAACTCTTCTACATATGCGATCATGAGGTAGTTCGCAATTGCATCGCTGAGCCATTGGTCTTTTCTGGGGTCTAAGAAAAGTGTTTCCTCAAGAATGTTGATAAGGGCCGTTTTCAAGAACTTCATTTCATACTGAAACTGTTCTTCATAGGGCCTTATAAAAGATGGTAATTGGTTAATACCGTATAACGGATTCTTGTTGTAATCAATCTCGCTGACCAATAAATGCGAATGCGGATAAACCCCTAAATTTTCTTCGATAAACTTGGTTATTCTATTAACTGAAATTCCCTTGGCGATATCATTGTACCGAGCCGATTCTATGTCGGTTATCACGGTCATTTCAGGCGTGACATGGGTGGTGAATCTCTTCGTTGAAGTTAGAATAATTTCACAATTCTTTTGCTGAATCGACCGTAGTTGGGCAATTTGCCCGTTAGGAAAACTGCTGCTACCCAATACATCAAAGTTGGAGACCAGATTTAAAGATGTGGGAAAGTTAAAATTGACGTTGGTTTTGGTGACACCCGTGTAAAGATCTTCTAAATTTTTATTACTATATAGATGCCACTCCCCATCAAAATAAGCGGGAGTGAGGTACCAATCTTTCAAATAGTAATTATTGTTCTTATCGTAACCGTAGGGCGTGAATTTATTCGCCGGAAGCTTGACGGTGTACGTGAGAAAAAATTTGGCGGACTCGCCAGGCATTAAGGGCGAGTTCAACTCAATTCTAATAATGTCTTGCTCGGTGGTTCTCTTCCATCGAAGGCCCCGATAATTATCATCTACCGCACTTAGAATTTTGGTATAACCGCGTTCGCTGTCTTTGGCCAGGTGAAGACTGCGCTTGAATTCTTCATCAAACCGTTTGGCAAGCCCTGTATTTTTGTTAGAATAGGCATGCGCCCAATCATTGAAATAAAGAACATTCAAAATGATGTCTGAATTGTTCTCATAAACGAATTCTTGTTGAACACTTATTTCTTTGGTGTCGCCATCAAGAGTAGCTGTAAGGGTATTGGTGTGTTGGGCAAAAGAGAACACCGTTGCCAACATGGCAAGGGCAGAAGCCAAAATAGTTGATATGGAATGCCTAACAATCAAGTTAATCTTAAAAGTTGGGGCTTAGGGTGCGACCTTTATAAAAGGCATCGATGATTTCAACAACTTCCTCTGCACTATCGACTAGTTTGATCAAATCGAGGTCATGTGGACTTATATTTTTGACATCTAGCATGGTATTCTTTACCCAATCCATTAATCCGGTCCAGAATTCGGTTCCCACCAAAATAATCGGAAACTTCTCAATTTTATTGGTCTGAATCAGGGTGATAGCCTCAAAAAGTTCATCAAGGGTACCGAAGCCACCGGGCATTACGACAAAACCTTGTGAGTATTTAACGAACATTACCTTACGGACAAAGAAATAATCAAAATCGAGACTTTTATCGGAATCAATATACGGGTTGTCATGCTGTTCAAAAGGCAGGTCTATATTTAAACCGACGGAAGTACCACCCGCCAAATTAGCTCCTTTGTTTCCCGCCTCCATAATTCCCGGGCCGCCCCCAGTAATGACTCCGTAGCCGGCTTCCGCGATTTTTTGCGCTATGTCTACCGCCAGTTCATAATAAGGGGCGCCTTCTTTTGTACGGGCAGAACCAAATATGGAAACGCAGGGGCCAATGGTTCCCATTTTTTCGAACCCATTAACAAACTCGCCCATAATCTTGAATATGGCCCATGAATCGTTCGTTTTAATTTCATTCCAACCCTTATGGTGCTGTTCTTTACGCATATACTATTTGTTTTACGCTTCGGCGGAGCCGAAAATAAGCTTTATTTTAGAAAATCTAGAAAAGGAATCCTTTAATGGACTGATTTCGTCAATGAAGTTCTTTTTTTAAGAATTGGGCCGTATAGCTCTTTTTGTCATTGGCCACTTCCTCTGGCGTTCCCTTTGCAACTACCATGCCACCTCCACGGCCACCTTCGTAACCAATGTCAATGATGTAGTCGACCATTTTGATTACATCCATATTGTGTTCTATCACCAAAATGGTATTTCCTTTGTCTACCAAACGGTTTAAAACTTCCATAAGTACACGAATGTCTTCAAAATGTAATCCGGTAGTGGGTTCGTCCAAGATATAAAACGTATTGCCCGTATCTCTTTTAGATAGTTCAGTGGCCAATTTTATCCGTTGAGCTTCGCCACCTGATAGGGTCGTTGATTGTTGCCCTAACGAGATATAACCAAGACCAACATCTTTAATGGTCTTAAGTTTTCTATATATTTTAGGAATATTCTCAAAGAAATCAACAGCCTCATTAATGGTCATTTCCAATACGTCGGCAATTGACTTGCCCTTGTATCTAATTTCAAGGGTTTCTCTATTAAAACGTTTGCCATTACAAGTCTCGCAATCAACGTATACATCTGGCAGAAAATTCATTTCAATAACACGTAATCCGCCGCCTTGACAAGTTTCGCACCGACCACCCTTCACATTAAAACTGAACCGCCCGGGTTTGTAACCTCTAATAGCGGCTTCAGGAGTTTTGGTAAATAGAGAACGAATTTCACTGAAAACTCCGGTATAGGTGGCCGGGTTTGATCGGGGCGTTCTACCAATGGGCGATTGATTGATATCGATTACTTTATCGATATGCTCAAGACCTTTAATTTTTTTGTAGGGCATGGGCTTTTTAATGCCATTAAAATAATAGGCGTTCATAATAGGGTAGAGGGTCTCGTTGATCAGTGTCGACTTGCCGCTACCGGAAACACCTGTAACACCAATCATTTTTCCTAAAGGAAATTCTACCGTAACGTTTTTAAGGTTATTGCCTGTACAACCGGATAGAACAATTTTTTTGCCATTGCCTTCCCGTCTTTTTTCGGGTACGGCAATTTCTCGAGCACCTGTGATATATCCGGCAGTTAAAGTGTTGTGCTTTTTTAATTCGGAAGGCTTACCCTCAGATATGATTTCCCCACCGTGTTTACCGGCCTTTGGTCCGATATCAATAACGTGGTCTGCGCGCTCAATCATATCTCTGTCATGCTCGACCACGATTACCGAATTACCAATATCCCGAAGTGATTCCAAAGATTGAATAAGTCGCGTATTGTCACGTTGATGCAGGCCGATACTAGGTTCATCTAAAATATAAAGCACACCTACTAACTGCGAACCAATTTGTGTTGCTAAACGAATACGTTGTGCCTCCCCTCCGGATAACGATTTTGAACTACGATTTAGGGATAGGTAATCTAGCCCGACGTCAAGTAAAAACCGTATTCTGGCCCTAATTTCCTTAATTATTTCTTCAGCTATCTTTTTTTGATTGCCAGTTAGCTCGTTTTCCAACCCTTCGAAGAAAACGGAAAGATCAGAAATGTCTAAATGGGCAAGCTCGGCAATATTTTTTTCGCCAATCTTAAAGTTCAAAGATTCTTTGCGTAAGCGCGACCCTTCACATTCGGGGCACACTATTTTATCCATAAAGTCTTTCGCCCACCTTTTTAAAGAAGTCGTGGCCGCCTCTTCATACTGGGTTTTGATGAAGTTAGAAATACCTTCGTAATCGATTTTATAGGTGCGCTTGACCCCTAAGGTTTTTGAGTCGACATCAAAACTTTCATTTCCTCCATGAAGAAGCACCTTGATGGCTTCTTGGGGTATTTTTTCGATAGGATCGGTCAACTCGAAACCATACCGTTGTGCGATGGTTTCTACTTGTTTGAAGGCCCATGATTTTTTATAATCTCCCAAGGGGGCAATGCCCCCCGATTTAATGCTCAGCTTTTTATTCGGAAAGATTTTATTCTCGTTTACCTCATATACATGGCCAAGACCATTGCAATGGGGGCACATACCTTTCGGGGAATTAAAGGAAAAAGTATTGGGTTCGGGAACAGGGTAAGATATGCCGGTAGTAGGACACATGAGGTCACGGCTAAAATAACGAGCTTCGGCTTGACCTTCTTCTAAAACCATGAGTACATTATCACCGCTGTACATGGCCGTATTTATAGTTTCGGTCAGACGTTTGTCCAGCTCCTCTGAATCAGCAATTTTAAGCCTATCGATTACTATTTCAATATCATGGGTTTTGTATCGGTCGACCTTCATACCTTTCACGATATCTCTAATCTCTCCATCGACTCTCACCTTTACAAACCCCTGCTTGCCTATCTGTTCGAAAAGCTCGCGGTAATGACCTTTTCTAGATTTGATTACCGGGGCCAGAACATTTATTTTCTTGCCATTGTAATCTTCTTTGATAAGTTCCTTTATTTGTTCATCGCTATAACTGACCATTTTTTCACCTGTATTATAACTATAGGCATCTGCGGCCCTCGCAAAAAGCAGGCGTAAAAAATCGTAAATCTCGGTAATGGTGCCAACGGTAGATCGAGGCGATTTCGAAGTAGTTTTCTGTTCAATCGCAATTACGGGAGAAAGCCCATCGATTTTATCGACATCGGGTCGTTCTAATCCGCCTAGAAACTGGCGGGCGTAGGCAGAAAAAGTTTCGATATACCTTCTTTGACCTTCGGCGTAAATCGTGTCGAACGCTAGAGACGATTTGCCACTACCGGAAAGACCGGTAATCACCACTAGTTTTTCACGTGGTATGGTAACGTCAATATTTTTTAAATTATGAACCCTGGCCCCTTGAACCTCAATGTTTTCTTCGTAATTGATCATTTTCGATAGCAAAGCTGCAAAGGTACGGTTTTAAGGGCGAATCGAGAAGTTGGTACTGTTTATTTGTGGTGTTCAAAGCATTCAAAAAGTATCTATATAAACCTGAATATAAAAGCTTAGACCACTTCCCTTTTTTCACTCAAATATTTCCAATACCGTTTGGGCACGTGTTGCTTGTGAAGCTTTAAATTTATGCGACTTTTAATGTTGGTGCTCTTAAAATAATTATTCCATAAATTTTGAAAATCATACTCTTCATCCACAAGGATTTTACTTTTATGAACGCTATTGGTAATGATTTCCTTTAAATCCATCGTGACTATTTCGACCTTTTCTAAATCGTAATAAAGGCCGTATTTTCTTTTTATATCATAAATCAGCCAATATTGGTCTGCATAGCGGTTTCTAAAGTGCTTGGATATGAGGGGCAAAACATTGAAATCAGGTTCTATATTGGCAAAGTAAATACCATCTTTAGTTAATTGAAAACGCACAAAAGCCTCCATTCTGTGTTTTTCTCTCCCCACCGATTTGGCCAACTGGCTTATTTTTAAGACGACCCCGTCTGAGTAATCAAAAGCAATGCTTTTATCTTTAGCAAAGAACTTTCTGATATATCTGTACAGTAACATTTCAACACCATGGGCTTCACTTAAAAAAGCAAAATAAATGTTGGTGATGGCAGAGTGACTTTTTTTATCGATACCGAACCATACCCTTTTGGCTTTTGTGGCATCGGTAATGACGGTTTCAGATTCAGAAAAAAGTCCGTTTTGGCTATCTGATTCCCTCTGAATGTCCGAAACTGCGATTTTTTCTTCAAAAGCAACAAAAACAGCAGTTAAAAACCCGTTGAAACTGCCATCGTATATTAAGATTTTTGAATTATCCATAGCTGAAATATTATATTATACTGCCATTTTATCGAAAAGTTGAAGCTGGTTGCTATATTCTTTACGGAATTTGCCCGTTGAGTTTTGCAAAATCATGCCTTTTATGGTGTCGGCATCTAAATCACGTTTCTCCCATTTATTCGAATCACAAATCATGAAATACTTAGCCCTGTTAAGAGCAATGCCAATTTTTCTAAGATGATCCCAATTCAATTTCCTAAACTTTCGGGCATTCATAATCTTGTGAACCGACTGCATACCAATACCCGGCACTCGTGCCAAAAGTTCTTTCGGAGCTTTATTAATATCAATGGGAAATAAATGAAGGTTTCTTAAGGCCCACCCCAATTTAGGGTCAACATCCATATCTAAATTCGGATGCTGGTTATTTAATAGTTCTTTTACATGAAACCCATAAAAACGTAAGAGCCAATCGGTTTGATATAATCGATTTTCTCTTAAAAGAGGCACCTGCGAACCGATGGCCGGTAGTCTTTTATCTTCTGCAACAGGTACATAACCGGAATAATACACCCGTTTCATATGATATTTTTGATAGTAATGCGTGGCAGAGTACATGATGTCTTTATCAGATTCGCCCGTGGCACCAATTATCATTTGCGTACTCTGCCCCGCAGGAGCATACTTCGGTGTGCTTTTGATTATTTTTTTTTCGGCCTTGTATTGAATTATTTCATTCTTGACCTTGAGCATGGGTTTGGTGAAATCTTCGTAACGTTTGTCAGGAGCCAACAGCTTTAATCCAGATACGGTAGGCACCTCAATATTAACAGAGAGTCGATCGGCGTAAAGACCAGCTTCCCTCATTAGCTCATCGCTTGCCCCAGGAATAGATTTTAAATGAATATACCCATTGAAATTCTCTTCCTCCCTCAGCTTTTTGGCAACAGCTATCAAACGTTCCATGGTATAATCGGCATTCTTAAAAATACCCGAGCTTAAGAACAGCCCTTCAATATAATTTCTTCTATAAAAGTTGATAGTCAGATCAACTACCTCCTGAATTTTAAAGGCAGCCCTTTTGATATCGTTACTCTTTCTAGTGACACAATATGCGCAATCATAAATACAATGATTGGTCATTAAAATTTTAAGCAACGATACACAACGCCCATCTTCGGTATAGCTATGACAAATACCCATGCCATTACTATTACCAAGCCCCTTGTTCTTATTGGTGCGGGTGCTACCGCTACTGGCACAGCTCACATCGTACTTTGCGGCATCGGCCAGAATATTCAGTTTTTCCTTAATTCTTTCGAACGACATATTGATGTTGTAATTATTCCAAAAATATGGAATAAATCCTATTTATGGAAATAATCCAAAAAATATATTGGAATATATCCAAAAACCGTATATTTGAGCGGATAGGATGGAATTTATCCCAGTGGATTTAAAATTTGAATTGGTATGGAGAACGAATTAACCTTGAAGAGATTTACAGATATCAGACGTGATTTAGGTTTTACCCAGGCCGAATTTGCCAAGCTGCTTGGGGTTTCAAGTACTACTGCCGATATAGAAAGAGGTAGAACTAAGCTTTCAGGCAAGGTGGTAGCCGAACTTTTAAAGCAATTCAAGATAAATCCTCTGTGGTTGTTCGGGGAAAGTGAGAACAAATATTTGGAAACATCTCAAACCAGTGTCATTCCAAAAGTAGTGACCGTTGATAGTGAAGATCGCGAGAATATGGTTCTGGTGAATGCCAAGGCCGCTGCAGGATATCCGCAGAACATTCAAGATACCAGTTGGTACCGTCAGTTACCGGCTTTTGATTTGCCTATTCCGGAGTTTAGAAATGCCACTTATCGTGGTTTTCAAGTAGAGGGTGATAGTATGTTACCCAACTTGAGGCCAGGGGAATGGGTTCTGGCAAAGGCAGTAGAGCATATTGATGATGTTAGCCCCAATAAAATGTATGTGGTCGTTTTACAAGATGCCGTATTGGTTAAGAAAATTGAACGGAGACCCAATTCGAACAACGTAACCTTGGTTTCCCTCAACGAGGCTTATCCTCCCTACGAAATCAAACCGTTTCAAATTCAAGAGCTTTGGCAGGTGAGCAGTAGAATCACCTTTGGCGAGGATGCCAGCACCGAAAAAGGCCTTCTCAAGCAACTTCAAGAATCTATGGAAGAACTAAAGGGACAGCTACAGCATGTAAAAAAAGTGTAGCGTTATTTTCTAAAACTTAGGTTATAGACCCCGCTTTCCCTTATTTTGAACCCTAAGCTTTTATAAAGGTTGATAGCCGCAGTTCTGTGGTGGCCGGTAAATAACATTACTTCGTCGATTCCTTTTCGCCGAGCTTCTTCCAACAAGCTATCCATAAGTTTTCTACCAATGCCTTTTCCTCGGTAAGCTTCATCTACTACCACATCTTCGACAAGGCCTCTAAACCCTGAAACTACCTTATAAGTGGCCATTAGGGCAATGCCAACAATTTCTCCTTTCTCATCTTTACAGACCATAAAGATGACGTGGTTATCCTCTTGTAATACCTGATGTAAAGGCCTTGGGGTAATCGTAGCGTTCAGTTGCCTGTATAAGGCACGAATGCGGGCTTGGTTCTTATCGTTTAATTCGAATTTGTGTAGTACTTCTATCGTCATGTGAGTCTTATTTCAGGCATAAAATTAAAAACAAATCGCAAGGGTAAAAAAATCATTGTTTATATTTAAAAACCGACCGCAGTATCGTCGCCCCTTTTGTCTGCTCCACCTTCTAAACGACCATCGGCCAATACTCTTATGGCATCTACCTTGCCAATAATGGGTGTGCGCTCTTCATTGATAAGGTAACCTTTTGACTTTAAGCTTTCAATCAGGTCGTTTGAAAAACCTTCGGGTTCAAAAATAACGACATCAGGTAGCCATTGATGATGAAAGCGAGGTGCGTTTACGGCCTCTTGCATACTCATATTGTATTCGTAACCGTTCAAAATGGTTTGGGCAACCGCAGTAATAATGGTCGAACCACCTGGGGTGCCTACGACCATCCAAAGCTCGCCCTCTTTTTCAACAATAGTAGGAGTCATGCTGCTAAGCATTCTTTTTTCTGGGGCGATACTATTGGCCTCGGCACCTATGAGACCGAACATATTAGGTACACCGGCCTTGGCACTAAAATCATCCATCTCATTATTTAAAAAGAAACCTAGTTCGTCGCTGTAGAGCTTAGAACCATAGGCCCCGTTTAGAGTCGTGGTAACCGAAACCGCATTGCCTTGTGCATCAACGATAGAGTAATGGGTAGTTTCCATGCTTTCTGCCATTTGAACACTCCCTTCGCTAATGTCTGATGATTTAGTAGCTTTTTCAAATGAAAAGTCGGCCATTCTATTTTCTAAATATGCTTTTCCGAGAAGTACGTCTAGTGGTATCTCGGTGAAGTCAGGGTCGCCCAAATAATAATTTCTATCTGCGTAAGCCCTTCTGGCCGCCTCAGTAAACAATTGAATGCTTTTTTCTGAATTATGATCAAAATCGCCTATGTCGTAAGGCTCGATCATCTTAAGGATTTGATTGATGGTTACCCCGCCGCTACTGGGTGGACTCATGGAGATTATCTTTAAATCTTTGTAATTGAATATGATGGGCTGTCGCCAAACCGCTTCGTATTTGGCCAAATCTTCTTCAGTGATGAACCCACCCTTTTCTTGAATAAAACTGGCCAGAGTTTTTGCGATTTCCCCTTTATAAAAACCATCATGACCTTCTTTTGCTATTTTTCGCATGGTTCGCGCCAAAGCAGGATATCGTACCGTATCGTTCACCTTACAATCGATGGGAAACGTCGTTACACTATCATTGACCTCCAAAATACGGTCTTTGACGGCAGCAAAACGATTGGCCTGGTTTTCAGTAACCACTATGCCGTTTTCAGCCAATTCTATAATGGGTTCGAAAATTTCCTCTAAAGGCAATGACCCAAATTTTTCATGTACCGCCATAATGCCTGCGACCGTTCCGGGTACACCTACGGCCGTGGCTCCTTTGGTACTCATTTCCGGGATGACATTTCCTAAAGAATCTAAATACATGTCTTTATGGGCAGCCAGGGGCGCTTTTTCGCGATAATCGAGCCCGCCCACATCACCATCCGATTTTCTATAGACCATAAATCCGCCGCCACCTAAGTTTCCCGCGAATGGATAGGCGACCACTAGGGCCATTTCTGTGGCGACCATGGCATCGAAGGCATTGCCACCCTTCTTCATGATTTCCGCACCTATTTTTGAGGCTTCCTCCCTTGCAGAGACGACCATTGCCTTTTCGGTTACTAAACCCGTTGGTTCTGCAGGCCTGCTTTTGCAATTGGTCAATACCAGTAAAAATAGAAGGGAGAAGGAGGGGAGTAGGGAAAGTGGTCTTTTCATGGTCGGTGGTTTGTTTTAGAGGTTAGTCATTTAACGAAATGAATTTATGTTTTGCGAATACAACCAATTCTTCAAAAAAATCGGTAAACTCCTGTTCAAAGGCATCGTAGTTTTTTTCAAGGTCTAAAATGGCAAAGTTCATCTTAGAACGGTTTTGGGTACGACGGTTCATTCCGTTCAAAACCTTGCCAATGCCTTCCATTTTAGAATAGTTGTAGATCCAATTATCGGCAATCATATAGGGCATCATTCTTTTGGTTCCGTCAGGTAAAATGGCATAGTGGTCTTCTAATAAATCGTAGAAGCTTTCAACATAAATATCAAGAGGTGTTTTGCAATACAGATGCCAGTTTTTTGCCAAAAAGTGGTCATAGAAAATGTCAACGATGACCCGACTGTAATGACTGTAGTTTTTATGCAATCGCTTACTGCTTTTTTTAGGTATTGGGTGAGTGTCGGTAAAGGTGTCTATTTCCCGATGCAATAAAATGCCTTTTTGAACTTTGTTGGGTAGGTGTTTGAATTTGTTTCCCCTAATACTATCGGCAATGAAATTACCTAAAGTGATTTCGTCGTCATTGAAGGAAAGATAAATATGGGCCAAGAAATTCATTGGTTCGAATTTACAAATTGCTTACGTAGGTTTTATACCAGACCTGTATATTTGCTAAAACTTTTACTACAATATGACACTGATTAAATCTATTTCTGGAATAAGGGGAACCATCGGAGGAAACCCTGGTGATAATTTAACCCCTATTGATGCCGTAAAATTCGCTGCGGCCTATGGTATATGGTTAAAAGAATATTCCAAAAAAGATAAGTTGAAAGTGGTTATTGGTAGAGATGCCCGCTTATCGGGAGAAATGATCCAAAATTTGGTGGTCTCGACATTGATTGGTCTGGGAATCGATGTCATCGATTTAGATTTGTCGACAACGCCAACGGTCGAAATTGCTGTTCCCTTGGAAGAGGCTGATGGTGGAATCATATTGACGGCCAGTCACAACCCGAAACAATGGAACGCGCTCAAGCTTTTAAATGAAAAGGGAGAGTTTTTGGATGCGGATCAGGGCGCTAAAATATTAGAGATTGCTGAAAAGGAAGATTTTGCGTTCTCTGAGGTAGATGACCTAGGTACTATTACCAAGAATGATTCGTATATCGATATTCACATCGATGAAGTGCTGGATCTTGATTTAATCGATGCCGATACCATTAGAAAAGCAAAATTTAAGGTGGCTGTAGATGGTGTTAATTCCACCGGGGGTATCGCCATACCAAAGCTTCTGGAGGAGTTGGGTGTAGAAGTCGTCAAATTGTATTGCAAACCGACTGGCCAATTTCCTCATAATCCTGAACCCTTAAAAGAGCATTTGGCAGACATCTGCAAATTGGTAGTTGAAGAGGAGGCCGATTTTGGTATCGTAGTAGACCCAGATGTAGACCGTTTGGCATTTATAGATAATAAGGGTGAAATGTTCGGTGAAGAATACACATTGGTGGCCTGTGCCGATTATGTTTTGGGCAAAACAAAAGGTAATACCGTTTCAAACCTTTCATCTTCACGTGCTTTAAGGGATATAACCCAAAAGCATGGAGGCACTTATGAGGCAGCTGCCGTAGGAGAGGTGAACGTAGTTACTAAAATGAAAGCGAACAATGCCATTATTGGGGGTGAAGGAAATGGCGGAATTATCTATCCAGCAAGTCATTATGGTAGGGATGCCTTGGTCGGTACGGCTATGTTCTTGATGCTTATGGCAGAGCGAGGGGGTACCGTTGCCGAATTAAGAGCAAGTTATCCGGCTTATTTTATGAGTAAGAAGAAAATACAATTGACTCCTGAATTGGATGTGGATAGTATTTTAAAGGCCATGGCCGATAAATATAAAAATGAGGATATTTCTACCATCGATGGTGTGAAAATCGACTTTCCTGAAAATTGGGTCCACTTGAGAAAATCGAATACCGAACCGATAATCAGAATATATACGGAAGCTTCCACTCAAGAGAAGGCAGATGTTTTGGCTGATGACATTATTGCCGACATCAAGAATATTGCCGGTATTTAAGTAATGAAAATCATGAAAGCAAAGGGCATTCTATTTGTTCTTGTAGTTTTGTTGGCATCGAAAAGTTGGGCGCAGACCGATACTCTTAAGGTAATGAGCTTCAATATTCTTCATGGGGCGACCGTAGAGAATGATTTCAACCTAGATTCAATCGCAGGTGTTATTAAATCATACAATCCTGATTTGGTTGCCATGCAAGAGGTTGACTTTAAGACTGAAAGAGCTAAAAAGTATGATTTGCCGACCGAGTTAGGCTATCGTACTCAAATGGCCTCACTTTTTGCCAGAGCGATGTATTATGATGGAGGGGAGTATGGTGAGGGCATTTTATCGAAATACAGTTTTATTGCTACGGAGAATATCGCCTTACCGCATTTACCTGACTCTGAGCCTCGTGCTGCCGCATTGGCACTTATCAAGACCAAAAACGGGAACACCATTCAGTTTGTCGGAACCCATCTTGATCATCAGAAAGAAGAGAAGGATAGGGAGATGCAAGCTAGGGCATTGGTAGAGCAATTTCATGATACGAACTATGCAACTTTACTTTTGGGTGATTTAAATGCCGAGCCCGATTCCGAGACAATCAGGATTATCAAGACGGTCTTTACCGAACCTGAACATAAAGAAGCCCAGCAGGGGACTTATCCTTCAACTGGGCCTCAAAAGAAAATCGATTATATACTTTACAACCAACCCGATTTATGGAAGGTTATCGATTATCAAGTTTTATGCGAGAACTATGCCAGTGACCATTGTATAGTAATGGCAACGCTTGTTTTTACGCCGTAACCTTTTGGGTGTTGAAATATTCGTTACGCACCACCTTTGCCGTTTTATGGTCTCCGGTATGGTGCCACCCCGGAGGCATGAAGATATAGCTCATCTTGTTTTTTAGACCAGGTGCTGACCAGACATCTTTGGCCAAAGCTGTGATTTCACCAAAATAGACATCCATAAAATTACCGGAGTCCATTTCCCGAGTAATTCCATATTTTATTTTTTCATCTTCGTGTTCCTCTTGATAGGTACCGAAGACCCTATCCCAAATATTTAGAAGGTTACAGAAATTGGTATCCATATATAGTGGATTTTTAGCATGGTGTACCCGATGGTGCGATGGGGTAAGGATGTATTTTCCCAAAAAACCGAATTGGCCCTTTTTCATTACATTTTCTCCTACGTGAATGAATGCGCCATATGTTCCGTCAATAAACATGATAATGAAAAGCATTTCTGGCTGAACCCCTGCCAATATACATACTGTAGTTCGAATAGTATCGGCATAAGGTGCCTCAAGAAAGAAATGGGCGTAGGTAACAGATAGGTTCATTTCTTCAGGAGCATGGTGGGTAGAGTGCAAGCACCAAAATAGACGTACTTTGTGGCCTAGGTAGTGATAAATGAAATGGCCAAACTCCCAGATTATATAGGCATAGATGAACCAATACCATGTGGGTTCTGTCTGAAATAAGGCCAATGGCTGAAACCACCCGATACAAAGTGTCACCATTGCGATGGCAATGAATCGGCCAATGAATCTATTAAAAATATAGATGAGAAAATTGACACGGTAAACCTTCGTATGGGGCTTTTTGTAGATGAGGCCGAGAATCAATTCAAAAATAACCAATAACGGTATAAGCGGTAAGATAAAAGAGGTTACGCCTTCATAAGTTCTTAGGGCGTCGTAATTGCCGGTACTTAAAATTTCCCATGCTCGGGAAATACCTAAAAAACCGATAAGTTCATCATAAATAGTTTCAAAAATTTCCATGAATAATTTAAATTTTTTTGGATAGTAATAAGTTGTTTGGTCTTGAAATATACCAAGAACTATTTACTATTCCGATTTAAACTTTTCAGGAACTTTATCTCTATGCTTCCAACGGCGATGTGTCCAAAGGTAATGCTCGGGTCTTTCCAGTATTTGCTGTTCGGTAAGCCGCAAGAAGGTGTCGGTAATTTCATTTTTAGAAGTTTTTGAACCCGAGTCTGTTATCAAAGTAAACTTGGCATCGTAAAATCCTCTTTTTACTTTCGACACCTTAAGAAATACAACTGCCAAATCCATTTTTCTGGCCATTATTTCAGCACCGTTTACCACGGGCACCTTAATGCCCATAAACTCGGTCCAATAATGTGCCAAGTGCTTTTGCGGAGATTGGTCACTGACCATTCCGAAGATGCCTCTCACTCCGTTTTTATGATTTTTGACTACTGTTGGTACTACTTGTTTTTGTGTAATAAGGGTCGTGTTCCACCGCGAGCGTATTTTACGAATCCATCGGTCAAAATAGGGGTTGCCTATTTTTTGGTAGACGGCGTAGCCATTAGAACAAAAATAATTGTTGATACTTACGTTCCATTCCCAGTTGGCATAATGTGAACACACGACCAATACTGTTTTTTCCTTCTCGATATTATGGATCATATCCGGATTGATAACGTGGTATTTCTTTTTGATCTTTTCGGTGCTTATAGACATGGTTTTGACCATTTCTAAAAAAGTGTCGCAAAGATGTGAGTAGAATTTCTTTTCAATAGATTTCAATTCTGCCTCTGGTTTCTCTGGAAATACAAGCCTTAAATTGTTTCTGACAACTTTTGTCCTGTACCCAACAAGTCTATATACAATAAGGCAGATAAAGTCTGAGAAGGCGTAAAATAAGCGGTGAGGAAGTCTTGAAATGATCCACAAAAGAGGGTAGGCCAAGACAAAGACAAGCAATTGCATGGTTCGGTTTTAATGGGCAAATATAGCTATATTTGGCCCGAATTTAAGGTGTCATCTATGTACAATCTCGATTTGGCTACCATTGTGGTCATTGCTGCCAATGTTTTGGTTTCCCTAAAAGGTTTTAACGATACATCATTTTTTGAACGCTATAAGTTCAATATTGCGGCTATCAATTCAGGTCAGAAGGATCGCATGGTTACTTCCGGGTTTTTGCATGTAGACTGGGCACATTTATTTTTCAACATGTTTACCCTTTATTTTTTTACACCTGTTATCATCGGGTGGTTGGGTACCGGCAAGTTTTTTATTGTTTACTTTGTAAGTCTTCTGGCCGGCAGTCTATTGGCAATGGTCTTCCATAAAAATGAACCTTATTATAGCGCTGTTGGTGCCAGTGGTGCCGTAACCGGCGTATTATATGCGGCTATTTTGCTGCAACCTAATATGCAGCTAGGCATCATGTTCATTCCGATACCCATGCCCGCTTATGTGTTCGGCATCGGGTATTTGCTTTATTCTATCTACGGTATGAAGAGTCGTATAGGCAATATTGGCCATACGGCCCACTTTGGTGGCGCCATAGGCGGTTATCTTACCGTGCTGATTTTCATGCCAAGATTATTGGTAGACGAAACTTTGATGGTTCTCTTATTGGCCGTGCCCATTATAATTTTGTTTGCCATGGAAAAATTGGGAAAGATATAGATATGACTCAGTTTACTCGATTTATTTCCAGTAAACTACATTTTAGGTCATTTCAACTATAGAAAATAAACCATTGGTCGAAAAAAGTTGACCTTTAATATACACTTCGCTTATTTTCGCCGTTAGATTAGAACCCAAATCTAATTGAATTAAACCTACTAGTAATGAAAAGAGTTTCCCTCACAGCTCTAGCTGTGCTCGTGTTGGCTGCTTCTTGTAGCGACGAAACCACGGTGTACAGTGATCCTTCCGAAGATGTTTCGGTAGAAAAGAGCGAATCCGTTTTACAAAATAGTATATTGTTTGATGATGCCGGTGTTCTGGAAATTGCCGGCGAAGCTGCTTTAACGGGCAAGACCGCAAAAGGTGCCGATGAAGAAGCAGGTGATTACCCCTTGACTTTGGTCGCCCGTGTTGACCCGCCTTCGTACAGTGACGCAGAAAACCTAACGGCATCGCATGTTCATGTTGATGGTGATTACGCTTATGTAGCATATAATACGGTTGAGGACGGTTATGCCGGGGCCATCGACATTGTAAATGTGAGTGATCCAAACGACCCAAGGGTTACTTCTAGATTGTACTACACCAACGCTGATATCAACTCTGTGGAATACAACGGCGGTTATGTTTATGCCGTTGGGGGAGTGGATTCCGAAAAATCGGTTAGGGCCACATCTAATTCATTCGTAGTTAAGATTCCAGTTTCTGGAGGAAGAATGGATACCGGTGGTTTAGCGTATGGATTTCAAGAAGGATTCAATGCGACCGATATTGAAATTACAGGTAATACCGTTTACGTAACAAGTGGTAAAGACGGTTTGCTTACTGCCTATAACAAAGCAGATTTATCTGTTAAAAACGATGCCTCATTTGCTGATTTACGTTCCGTAGCCCTTCATAATGAAACGGTAGCTGTTCTTGATGCAAGCATCGGAGTAGTTTTGATGGATCAAGGCTTGAACGTGTCTCAGGAAATCGCCATTAGTTCCGATTTTGGGGACTTTAGCAAAAGAACTTTAGATATTTCAGATGATAAGATTGTCGTATCGGAAGGTTCTAAAGGTGCCGGTATTTATGATCGTTCAAACGGAAGTTTGTTGGAGTACGTTCCGATTATGATAAATCCTGAAGGGTCTGAGCAGAGCAATAATGTAACCAATGCCGTAGCTACCAACGAAAATATTTTGTTGATGGCCAATGGTGGTGCCGGTCTTTGTCTTTCTGAAACGCAGGCAGACAATACCGATATGGTGGGTATCATCGACTTGAACGGTTCTATCAATTATGTAGAATCAAAAGGAGATTACATTTTTGCCGCTTCTGGTAAAGCTGGTCTTCAAATCGTAAAATTGAACCGACCTGATACCAGTTTGGAAACCCGTTGCCAAGACTTGCCAACTTATTGGGGTAGCTCAACGTTAACGGTTAACGAAGGCGAGGAAAAAGCCTATAGGGGAGCTAAGAGATTCAATAGAATTACAGTAAATGGATCCCTTTTATTGTGCGGTTCTTGGACGGTAAACAACAATTCATATATCAACAGTAACGGTCTATTTGAGATGAACGGTACGTTTGTAATCGGAAGAAACAACAAGCGCAAGAATATCACCGTGAACCAAGGAGCTACTTTTAGAGTAGAGGGTAACCTAACTATTTACGGAGATTTGATTCTTAATGAAGGTTCTACGTTGGAGTTCTTGGGTAGCGATTCTAAAGTGAATGTTTTTGGAAGCGTTAAAAAGTTAGGTAACGTAACCATCAAAGGTGAGTTCGAAGACGTAAGAAACAAATTCTAGTAAGAAATACATACCAATAAAAAATCCCCGAACCTTGGTTCGGGGATTTTTGTTTCCACTAGGTACGTTCGCATTAATTCAGTAATTCGGCCACTTTGGCTTCCAAAGCAGGACCTCTTAAATTTTTCGCCACGATGACTCCGTTTTCATCCAACAAAAATGCGGCAGGTATGGCATTTACATTGTATAGTTTGGCAATCGGATCATTGAAATAAGCCACGTTAGAAACATGGTTCCAAGTAAGTCCGTCATCTTCGATAGCTTCCTTCCATGCGTCAGCGGTTCTATCCAAAGAAACACCGATAATATTGAGTCCTTTGTCATGATATTTATTGTAAACCGCTAGTACATTAGGGTTTTCGGCACGACAGGGCTTGCACCAAGCGGCCCAAAAATCGACCAAGGTCACTTTTCCTAAAACATCGGCCAAGGCCAATTGGTTGCCCTCGGGATCTGGTGCAGAAAACTCAGGAGCTTTCGCACCTATAGAGGTGTTCTTTTCATTTTCCTCTGCTTTTTTTTGAGCTTCAAGTTTTTCTAAAATTCCCTTTGCGGTCTTGGTCTCCTTAATTTCTGGGGATAAGGCATCGTACATATCTTGTGCCTCTTCAGAAGTAACGGCCCCGGTTCCAATAGCTCTTTCGATTAATAAAGCCGAGATCAAGGCATCAGGGTGGGTCTTGATGTAGTCGATTTCAAAATCCTTATAAGTCTCTTGAAGTTCCATCATTTCATCACGTAAGGAAATAGCGGTAGCCGTATCCCTTGACATGTTTGCCTGCTGCATGTCTTGCTGAATGGATTGGGCCCTTTGGGTAAGTTCCTTTGATTTTTCCATATAATCGACAAAAACCTCATTCTGAGGTGTACCGGTTACCTCGGCCATACCAAGGCTATCTTTTTGTGCCTTCATCATGATTTCTCCGTTCTCAAGAATAACAGGAGTGAAACCCATAAGATTTTCAACGAAGACATAGTGCATTTCCGGCGCAGGCATTTCCCCATTGAAAGTGAACTTGCCATTCTCGACGGTAGCTGTATCAATATCAACAGGTTGACCGTTTTCACCCACCGCCCGTAAATATACGTTGGTGCCATTTTCAACCTCTCCGGTCAAGTTTCCGGTAAAAGTATAACCCTCAGGTTTTTGGTTACAGGCACTTAGACCGATCAAAATAGATAACGTAACTACTAATTTCTTCATTGTTTTATTTTAAGATGCGGTAAAAGTAGGCATATCGCTAAAATAAAAAAAGGCCCTTAACAAATAGCGTTAAGGGCCTTTTTAGCACGCAAATTTTTTATCAAAATTGATACCGTACACCAAGAGCAATATCAAAATTAAAGCTGTTGTCAAAATCGCTATAGCCTATAAGCCCCAGTTCAGGCCTAAAATCGAGCGACAATAGCAACGGAAAATCAAAGTTATATTCGACCCCAACATCACCGGCCACGAAAAGAAATAGGCCTCCATCTGGGTGGTAGGGCTGATTGTTATTGTTAAGTCGCGGTTCAAAATCAACATTTCCGGCACCGCCACCAACACCGTAGAACCAATTGAAGCCACGATCGATGTTATGTACCCATTGATAGAGTCCGGTCAGTTTTAGGGCATCAAACTCTCTACTATCCCTCCAACCTAAATCTATTTCGGCCCTGGTATATCTACCAATTGATTTTTGGTACGATATTTCGGCTCCGAAGCCGTCGCTATCGCCCAGCCTAAGGCCTAGGGCGTGGTCTGCTATTTCTTGGGCGTAGAGCCCTGAAACGGCGGTAAAGAAAATTAAACTAAATACTAATTTCATTTTTTTCATAATCATATTCAATTTTGTCTAAAAACAGTTTTAAACTGTCCCTTTCAAGCATAAAAACTTAATTTAGCTGGCAAAATTGTTTTCAATTGAATAAAAATTTACTCCAATCACTGGGCGATTCACTTCAGGGTGAACTTTTATCTGACGAACTTACTAAGGCTTTATATGCAACGGATGCATCGGTGTATAGAAAAATTCCAAAAGCAGTAGCTTTCCCTAAAAATGAAGAAGACTTAAAAAAAATCATTCGTTTTGCAGGTGAGCATAAGGTGGGTTTAATTCCGAGAACTGCCGGTACTTCTTTGGCGGGGCAGTGTGTTGGCGATGGTATCGTTGTTGATGTATCACGGCATTTTACAAAAATTTTGTCCTTCGATGAGAAGAAAAAGCAAATAACGCTGCAGCCTGGTGTGATTAGGGATGAACTCAATCAATATCTCGCCGCTTACGGTCTATTTTTCGGCCCCAATACTTCTACGGCCAATAGGTGTATGATAGGGGGCATGGTTGGAAATAATTCGTCAGGTACCACTTCTATTCAATATGGGGTGACCCGCGATAAAGTAGTTTCTATGAAAACTATTTTAAGTGATGGCAGTGAAGCTGAATTCAGTTCTTTGACCAAGACCGAGTTTCAAGAAAAGCTCAAGGGAGCTACATTGGAGTCAACTATCTATAATCAGCTTTTCAACGAGCTTTCGAATGCCGAGATAAAGAATGAGATTGTAAAGGAATTTCCCAAACCGGAAATTCACAGAAGAAATACGGGGTACGCTGTAGACGAACTATTGCATAATGGAGTTTTCTCAGATTCTGAAGAAGAATTCAACATGTGCAAACTTTTGAGCGGTTCTGAGGGCACCTTGGCCTTCACAACCGAAATAACGGTGCAGCTCGACGATTTGCCTCCTTCTTATTCCGCAATGGTAGTAACCCATTATAAGACTTTAGAAGATTGCCTGTTAGATGTGGCTCCCGTTATGGAACATTCATTGCATTTATGCGAAATGATGGATAAGGTAATTTTAGATTGCACCAAAAACAATCGGGAGCAGTTACAAAACCGTTTTTTCGTCGAGGGTGATCCTGCCGCTTTGCTCATGTTGGAAATGAAGGCCCATTCAGAGGAAAACCTTCAAGAACAGATACAGTCTTTACAGGCTACAATTTCAAAATCGGGTCTTAGCTATGCCAATCCTATTCTATATGGAGGCGATATTAACAAAGCCATAGAATTGAGAAAGGCTGGTCTTGGGCTCTTGGGTAATATGGTGGGAGACAAAAAAGCGGTGGCCTGTATCGAAGATACGGCCGTTGCGGTCGAAGACCTGAGTGCTTTCATTTCAGAGTTTACAGCGATTATGAAGGGCTACGGACAAAGTGCGGTGTATTATGCCCATGCAGGTGCCGGCGAACTGCATTTACGGCCTATACTGAACCTTAAAAAGAAGGAAGATGTTGGTCTTTTTAGGGATATTACTACCGATGTGGCCAAACTTACCAAGAAATACAAAGGCTCCTTTAGTGGGGAACATGGCGACGGAATCGTAAGGGCCGAATTTATTCCCTTAATGATCGGTGAGAAAAACTACGAACTGCTCAAAAGGGTGAAGTCTTATTTTGACCCTCAGAACCTATTTAATCCTGGAAAAATTGTGGATGCCTATCCGATGGATGCATCCTTGAGATATGAAATCGACCGCAACGAACCCGAAATAAAAACCTTAATGGATTTTTCGGATAGCGAAGGAATTTTGCGGGCCACGGAAAAATGCAATGGTAGTGGCGACTGTCGAAAAACCGAAAACATGAAGGGCGCTATGTGCCCCAGTTACCACGCTACCAGAAATGAGAAACACACCACAAGAGGTCGGGCCAATGCTCTTAGGGAATTTTTGACCAATGCGGAACAGTCTAACCGTTTTGACCAAAAAGAACTAAAGGAGGTGCTAGACTACTGCTTGAGTTGTAAAGCATGCTCTAGTGAATGCCCCAGCAACGTTGATATTGCAACGTTAAAAGCGGAGTTTCTATACCAGTACCAAGAGAAAAATGGGTATTCTCTGCGAAGCAAATTATTCGCTCACAATACGAAATTGAACAAACTAGGAAGTAAGGTATCCGGTCTTACGAATGCTGTGTACGATTCCGCATTATTAGGTGGTTTATTGAAAAAGGGAGCTGATGTGGCACCCCAAAGAAGCTTGCCAAAAGTTTCAAGTTTTAATTTCAATAACCATCTTTTAAATTATAAAAATCAATATACTACATCCAAAAGAAGTATGGTGTTGTACATTGACGAATTCAGTCAATATTTAGATGTGGAACTAGGTAAGGATGCCATTGAGCTTTTGACCCGACTAGGTTACGATGTTCAGCTTTTTTATGCTGAAAGCGGGCGTACTTATTTATCAAAAGGCTTTTTAAAACAAGCAAAAAAATTGGCGCTCAAGAATATTCCGGCGCTTAAGAAATTTGCCGATCAAGGGCTGCCTGTTGTGGGGTTAGAGCCTTCAGCCGTATTATCTTTTCGGGATGAATACAAGCGATTTTCAAATGATGCAGAGGCTACCAATGCCATCGCTTTGAACTCGTATTTGCTGGAGGAGTTTTTATCCATCGAAATTCAGAAAGGCGAGCTGACATCCGAATTGTTTACGCAAGAAGCCAAAACTGTTAAAATTCATGGGCATTGCCACCAAAAGGCGTTGAGCAATCAAAAGGTGACCTTTGACGTACTTAACCTTCCCAAAAACTACACGGTTTCCATAATAAGCTCTGGTTGTTGTGGTATGGCAGGATCGTTCGGTTATGAAAAGGAGCATTATGAGGTAAGTATGCAGATAGGTGAACTGAAATTGTTCCCGGCTGTTAGAAAAAGTCCTGAGGATACTATTATATCCGCAAACGGAACCAGTTGTAGACACCAAATTTATGATGGAACCAAAAGAACGGCGCTGCACCCGGTTACCATATTAAAGAATGCGCTGCTGTAGGCTAAAGCTTTTTCTTTCGTCTTTGCTTAAGTAGTTTGGCCTCCGATTGTGTGGTGATGATTTCGAACAGTTCTTGCATATCCATTTCGCGTAGTTCCATATCCATAAAGAACGGCGATAGTTTGTCGTGTTGGTAACGGTACAGTTTCCATCTTTTTAGGCTGTATTCCAGCGAAGTGAGGCTTTTGACCCAATCACCCGAATTCAAATAGGTGCAGGTGCCTTTTTTGGTTATGTAGTCTTCCTTTTTAGGTTGGTGCAAATGTCCACAGACCACATAGTCATAGTGCTTTCGAAGCGCCATTTTAACAGTGTATTTTTCAAAATCTTCAACATATTTCGAATCGGCACCTTCGTTCTCAACCTTATGGGAAAGCGTAGGGCGTTCGCGCCCCATTTTTTTATAGATGTAATTGGCACCCTTGTTAAGGTTGAAAAGTAAATGATAACCTAGACTGCCACATTTGGCCAGCCATTTGGCCTTGATAATGGGCGTGTCAAATACGTCACCATGAAAGAACCATGCTTTTTTACCATCCAATCGTAAAATAAGTTTGTCAACAACGTGGACATTGCCCATAGAGGTACCCGTCAATTTTCTAACGATTTCATCTCGGTTTCCGGTAACATAGAATACTTGGGTGCCTTTAGCGGCCATATTCAGTATTTTGCGAATAACCTTCATATGTGGCTGCGGAAAGTAACGTTTGTGAAACTGGCCTATATCGAGTATATCGCCGTTCAACACCAGTTTCTTGGGCTGAATACTGTTCAGGTAGGTGTTGAGCTCATCGGCATGGCAATCGAGCGAACCCAAATGAACATCGGAGATAACGGCAACCTCTAGTTTACGTTTTTTCAATGTAATCTATTTTAATTACAATAAACTAAACCCATATAAACTAAAGGTAAACAAGCTATAAAGAATGCATTATCTTCTGTATCAATGCATAGGCGATAACTTTGCACGACTGTTAATTAAGAATTAACTTTGAGCGCGTGAAAGCAAAAGGTAGTTACTTTAAAAATCGTAGATCTTGTCGATTTATTTGAAGGAACAGACCGTCTTTTACAACTAACCAATTTAACGATTTTAAATGGCGGGAAATACTTTCGGTTCAATTTTTAAACTGACCACTTTTGGCGAATCTCATGGGGTGGCGATAGGAGGGGTCTTAGACGGATGCCCATCAGGAATCACCCTTGATCTTGAAGCAGTTCAAAAGGAGCTGAACCGAAGAAAACCGGGCCAATCGGCCATTGTAACGCAAAGGAAAGAACCCGATACCGTCGAATTCTATTCCGGTGTTTTTGAAGGAAAGACCACTGGCACGCCCATAGGCTTTGCCATTCATAATACCAATCAGAAATCGAAAGATTACTCACACATCAAAGACTCATACCGACCATCTCATGCCGATTACGTTTATGATCAGAAATACGGCTTTCGCGATTATCGAGGTGGAGGACGCAGTTCTGCCAGGGAAACGGCCAGTAGGGTAGTGGCCGGTGCCATTGCCAAACAGTTTTTGTCCGATATCAAAATCAACGCTTTCGTTTCACAGGTAGGTACTCTCAAGTTGGATAAATCTTATCAAGAACTTGATTTTGCACAAATTGAATCGAATCCGGTGCGGTGCCCTGATCCGGCCATGGCGGCAAAAATGGAGGATTATATTAAAGAAATTAGAAAAGAGGGCGATACCATTGGTGGTGTTATTACCTGTGTAGCGCAAAATGTGCCAATTGGTCTGGGCGAGCCTGTTTTTGATAAATTACATGCCGAACTGGGTAAGGCCATGCTATCGATTAACGCCGTAAAAGGATTTGAATACGGTAGTGGCTTCGAAGGTGTTGAAATGAAGGGAAGCGCCCATAACGATCAATTTAAGCCGGACGGGACCACTAAGACCAATTACAGCGGGGGTATTCAGGGCGGTATCAGTAATGGAATGGATATTTACTTCAATGTGGCTTTTAAACCGGTAGCTACCCTGATACAACCTTACGAGACCATTGATAAAGAAGGCAATAAGGTGCAGACCCAAGGCAAAGGCCGACACGACCCATGTGTAGTGCCTAGGGCCGTACCCATTGTTGAGGCTATGATGGCCTTGGTTTTGGCAGATTATACCCTGCTTAATCGCACGATACAAAGAAATGGATAGTTCTTTTTAGGAAATTGATATTTCCTTTGAGGTGCGAGATATAGTTTTTCGGCTTTCAAGTCAAAAACAGTATATTACTTACCTAAACTAGCGATGCATGCGAAAAATGGAATTACACTGGAAGATTCTCATCGGAATGGTTTTGGGAATCCTCTTTGGATTTTTAATGACCAATTTTGAATGGGGACCTAAATTCGTACAAGATTGGATCAACCCTTTCGGTACTATTTTTGTCAAGCTCTTGAAGCTTATCGCCATTCCGCTCATCTTGGCATCATTGGTAAAGGGTATTTCGGACTTAAAGGATATTTCAAAGTTCAGGAATATCGGTCTAAGAACCATTGCCATTTACATCGCTACTACGATTGTTGCCATCACTATCGGCCTGTTATTGGTCAATTTAATCAAGCCAGGCAATGGTATTTCAGAGGACACCATAGCCCAGTTGACCGAAACCTATTCCAATGACAGTGGCGTTACCTCAAAATTAGAGGAAGCTTCAAGACAGAAGGAAAGTGGTCCGCTACAGTTTTTAGAGGATATGGTTCCTGATAATGCCTTTAATGCGCTTGGGGACAATAGTTCAATGCTTCAAGTGATATTTTTCACCATATTTCTAGGTATTTCAATGCTTTTGATAGGTGAGAAAAAGGCAAAACCCCTAAAAGATTTTTTCGATTCGTTGAACGATGTGGTGCTTAAAATGGTCGATTTGATTATGTTATCGGCGCCGATAGCTGTTTTTGCCTTACTATCGAACGTAGTGGTTTCTTCTGGTGATCCCGACCTACTTTTGGCCCTTTTAAAATATTCAGGAGTGGTTGTTCTGGGCCTAATTTTGATGATTGTATTCTATAGTTTGGTCGTGGGTACTTTTACACGCTACAACCCATGGACATTTTTGCAAAAAATCAGCCCCGCTCAACTCTTGGCCTTTAGTACCAGTTCCAGTGCGGCGACTTTGCCTGTCACTATGGAAAGGGTAGAGGAACATATCGGTGTAGATAAGGAAATTTCGAGTTTTGTACTGCCGGTAGGTGCCACCATCAATATGGATGGTACAAGTCTTTATCAAGGGGTAGCAGCCGTTTTTATTTCGCAGGCACTTGGTTTTGAGCTCACTTTTAGTGGGCAATTGACCATTGTTTTAACGGCTTTGTTGGCATCGATCGGTTCGGCTGCTGTACCAGGTGCCGGAATGGTCATGTTGGTGATTGTTCTTGAGGCCATCGGATTTCCTGCCGATAAATTGGCGATTGGTCTTGCCTTGATATTTGCGGTCGATAGACCATTGGATATGTTACGAACCGTTGTGAATATCACGGGCGATGCCACTGTTTCTATGATGGTCGCGAAGTCGGTAGGACAAACCATCAAGCCCAAAGTGAAAAATTGGGACGATAACCTTGACGAGGTTCGGTAATAGTTTTAACCATCAAACTGGCGGTAACGCGCCAGAGTGAACATATAAATTCCGTAACAGATGAGTCCGGCCGCCACGGTTCCCATGAGCCAAGGCCCGGAGGTCGTTTCTTGAAGAAAGGAGAACGCTTCACCGGTACCTTTCATTTCTTCCGAACTTGCTCCAGAATAACTAAGCCCTGCCTTCAGAAAAAAATACGCTACGATAGACGTAAGAATACCCCTGGCAATCAATCCCGCATACCCCGTATTCTTGATAAGCTTTCTTTTGGTCTCATCGGAAAGGGAACTAATATGAAACTTCTTTAGAAAGTCACCCTTATATGCCTTGATGAATTGGTAAATGCCTTTTCCGGCCAGAGCCAAACCGATAATGATAAAAGCATAGGTTTTCACTTGGTTGCCCAGAAAGCCCAGCGTTCCACCGGAACCTTTTTCCGGTTCGTAAAAAATTTCAAAAATGGCGAACAGGCCCAGACCCAAGTAAATGGCGCCACTAATAAAAAAGGAAACTCGCTTCACCATTCCCTTTTTATCAGAACCAATGCCCTCAGGGTCTCGAATACTCTGTATAAAACGCCAAAAGGCATAACAGATCAAACCTAGCCCCAATAAGGCCAACAATATTTTTCCGAAGGGTTGTTGCTCTAAGAACTCGATTACCTGGAACTTTCCTGCTTTTGAGCCGCCTAAATTGAAGGCGGACAAAAGAGCCAATAAACCGGAGAGCGCATATACGGCGCCTTTGGCTATAAAACCTGCAAATGCGGCCTTTTTTATTTTATCATCCAATTTCTTATGTTTTGAATGACAATATTATTTGATTGAAATAGAGGGTGTTGGCTCTATAAAAACAACTTTTAGGCGATTTGAAAATCGACTATAAAAATTTGGCCTTTAGCTCAGGAGTGGGAATCATACATTGGTCTTTTTTACCGTACCAGTTGTATCTATTACGCGCTATAAAATCATATACGATGTCGCGGATAGGTGAGGGAATCCAAGCGAATACCGATGAAATGCCCTTGTAGCCTGAAAGCTGTTTGCCAATTTCGAGGGCAGCTGTCGATTTGGTGTAGTAGGCCGTACCAGGGTCAATGAGAATTATGGAGTCTACCTTTGAGGTATCGATACCACGCTCTTTGGTCAGTTGCTGGCCCACCTCACTTTGCAAGGCGGCATATCGAAACACATCTTTTTTATCCCTCTTGATGACAAACTGAACGGCATTGTTGCAAAGATTGCATACCCCGTCAAAAAGAATGATTTGTTTGTTTTTTTCCATGCTGCTATCGAGCGACCCTTTTTAAATTAAGGTTGCGATGCAAAGATATAGTGATTAAAGGTAACTGTTAAAAAGGAAAAGTGAATTTTAATAAATGATAAGTGATTGAATAAGTTTTTGGAAATATTAAAGAAATGGGCCGAGGGGATTATTCGGCCCATTTCTTAATTTCGTCCTAAGCCTCAATAGGTTCAGAAACTCCTAAGTGTTCTTTGAAGAAAGGTGATAATTGAGCGACGGCTTCGTCCAAATATTCTGGAATGTCATATAGTTTCATATGATTCGCTCCCTCAACAATATACATTTCTTTACTATCCGATCCGGCACGCTCCATCAGGTCATCACTCATCCACTTAGATTCAGCCACACTTCCCGCAACTACAAATAACGGTTGTGTTAGATAGATTTCGGCCATATTAAAGGCATCGTAAGTAACCAATTGGGTCAGGCTTCGGGCTGTGCCATAGCCAGGAGCAGTTGAACATTGCGCTCTGTCAGTATGATAATACTCCCAGGCTTCCTTTAAATCAGTATATGGCGTGTCTTCTTTCTTCATTGGAGCCATTGGCATTTGAACTACATCATCACCTTTTGCTTCTTGTGAGCGCGCTGTAGCTCCAAATTCAAGCCACTTGATAGCATCTTTCATGTCTTGGTCACCCAACCATCCTTTGCTGAACATATGACCAATATTTACAGCACTGACCGTACCAACCGCTTTAATTCTTTTATCGTTGATAGCAGCATTTACCGTATAGCCACCGCCAGCACAAATCCCCCAAGCACCAATACGATCACTATCTACATAATCTAAAGTGTTCAAGTAATCAATTGCTGAACTGACATCTTCAGTTCTTACATAAGGATTTTCTAATTGACGAGGTTCTCCGCCACTTTCACCTTGATAAGAAGCATCTGTGACTATAGTTATAAAACCGTGCTCTGAAAACTTCCTCCCATAAATACCCGCAGTTTGTTCTTTTACACCACCTCCAGGATGCGTTATTACCAATGCAGGATGTTTTTTATTTTCATCAAAATCATCAGGAAAATTTAGATAAGCGGACATCATCAGCCCGTTATTTGTGTTCTTGTAAGAAATTTTTTGTTGTGACATCATATAGAGTTTTAATATTAATAATGATACGTTTATCAATATTACCCAACAATATGAACTTCTTACTGGACGAATTACTGAAAAAAAAGAAACATTTTACAGATAAGCGGTATTCTAGCCCTTGTTAAGAGCTCTTTGCTTTATTCTATACTGTTTTGGGGTAAGCTGGGTTTGTTTTTTGAATAGTTTGGCAAAATAGTTGGGATAGTCAAAACCTAATTCAAATGCTATTTCCGAATTAGTAAGTTTGCTTTCGAGAAGTAGTTTTTTTGCTTCATGCGTAATGTGTTCATGAATAGTTTCGATTGCTGATTTATGGGTGAAAGTCTTTAAAACATCACCCAAATAATTAGGTGTCAGTTTCATCTTCTCGGCAAAATAGTGTACCGAGGGCACGCCTTTGGTTCTACCGTCATAGTAGTCTCTCAGAAGCTGTTGAAACTCGCTTACTATATAGTTGTACTTTTTTGCTTCTGTAGAAAACTGTCTTTTATAGAAAGATTCTACCAAATTCAGAATTAGATTCACATAGGCCAAAAGTACATCTTGACCTGTACTTTTATTATTCGCCTTTTGCATCAAATTCTCGTAAAGAAGAACAATCTCCTTCTCTTCCTCCTCATTCAAAAACAAGGCCTCATGGTAGCCGTATTCGAGAAAGTTTTGAAAAAGGTAACGGTTATCTTCAATTATTTTCTTTGATAATTGAAGATAAAAACCTTCAAATAAATCATCTAAACCCCATTCATAAAGTTTTCCAGGGCTATTGAAAAATACCGCCGTAATAGGTTTTGGGTCACTATGATCAAAGTTTGGTGAGTCGGGATTTATATAATTCGTTTTAAAGGAAATTCGATAAAAATCAATATAGATACCATCAGATTTTAGAAGGGTGTTTTCCGGATAGCGCCCAACATCAATATCTTCATCGATTGGCTCATCGACACCAATAAAATTATTAAATGATTTAAAATCGGTAAATTTTTTCATTTGCATATGGGAAATTTTTGGGGCTCTTGCCTCTTGTGAAGTTAATGCTTTTACAAACTTCTATTGGCAACTTATGCTTAGTACTATCTTTATTAAGCTATGCATTTGATCTAGTTCTTTAAGTGTAGAGTTTAATAATATTAAACTTTCCCTTAATACTCACTAGTCCAAAATACTATCCGCTATATTTTCTTAATTCATAAATTATTGAGAAAAATCATTAAATCGTGCTCTTTGCCTAGTCCCAATTTCTTTTTTAATCGGTATTTAGACTTTAAAATACTATCGGGCAAGACATTTAGGGTAGCGGCAATTTCTTTGGTGGTGAGGTTCATGCGTAAAAAGGCTGCCAATCGAATTTCTTTTTCACTGATGTCGGCATAAATGGTCTTGAGCTTTTGGTCAAAATCATTGTGAACTTCAGAGAAATAAGTTTTAAAGACTTCCCAGTCTTTATCGGAAGCATTCTCTTTTTTTAGCAGCATGACCATTCGCCTGAATTCGGTCTTAAACTTGTCAGGAGAGTTTTTTACGTTCTCCAAGTTCTCCATCAACTCTTGAATAAAGGTGTTTTTTTGCACTAAATGCAGGGTCTGGCTGGCCAGTTCTTTTTGTTTGTGTTCAATTTCTTGTTGGTAGATGGCTTCCTGTTTTTCACGGGCAATCTTATTTCTTTTGATCCGCTGCCGGAACCCGAAATACAACAATCCGGAAATGACAATAAAAGCGACCATTCCACCAGCATACAGACTTTTTGTGAGTTTGTCCACTTTCGCCTTTTCATTGAGAACGGCTATTTCTTCTTCTTGAAGTGCCAAAGCCGCCTCTTTCTTTTCGGTTTCGTAAATGGTTTTGAGTTCTGCGATTTGTTGTGCTTTTCGGGTGGAGTAGAGGCTGTCGTTAATAGTGGCGTAGTGGTTGAAATTGGTATAAGCACCGCTAGTGTCACCCAAAAGGCTTTGAATTTCAGCCTTCGTTTTTAAAGCATCCCGAAGGGTGGGTAAAGCCTTAATTTCATCTGATATGGCGATTACCTCGTTAATGTCTATCAATGCACTTTGATATTCTTTTTGGGCTAACTTTAAGTTGGCCATTTCTTGAAGAGCGTCAGTTAAATCGAGTTTAATATTTTCCTTTTTGGCAATTTCAATAGATTCTACCAAAAGGGATCGGGCCATTTCAAAATCTCCTTCTTTATAGACTAACCTGCCCAAATCATTCAAAGAGTTCGCCATCATGCTCTGTACATTCATTTCCCTGGCAAGTTCTAGAGATTCTTCTACGAAGTTTTTCGCCTTATCGTTATCACCAAGTCTTTCAGCAGCCAGACCGGCCGTGTTTAAAGCATAACTCGAGTATATTTTATCATTGTTCTCTTTATATATGTCAATTGCTTTGGTGGCATAGTTGAGGCTGGAAGTATAATTTTCCTGCTGAAATTCAATATCTGCCAACTGTTTTAAGGCGTCGGCCGTTCTAACTTCGTCTCCTTTTTCTTCAAAAAACCTTAGAGCTTTTAGAGTATTTTCTAGGGCAATTAGGTAGTTTCCTTTTTCAAAATATATTCCGCCCAAGACCTCGTATTCAGAACCCCTCAAATCGAAATTTCCCAAATCGGAATTATTTCTATTTTCTTCCGTATACATGTCAAGAATGGAGCGGGTTGTCTCTATAGCTTTATCGAAATCTCCTGATTCACGTTGAATGGTCGCAAGGGAATGCAAGGCAAAGATCTGCCCCCTGATAGACTTCATTTCTTTGAAAGCATTTAGCGCCTTATGATGAAAGAAAGACGCGGAGTCGTTTTTAGACTGGTTGTAATAGTAATTACCAAATTGTAGGTATCCGTTGGCGACCCCTTTTTCATAATTAATTTTCTGAGCCAGGTCGAATGCTTCACGCGCAAAAAGCAAGGCGCGTTCATTATCCATGAACATCATGCGTTCGTGAATTCGTGATAGTACCTGCGCCTTTTCAATATTATCCGGTAGGTTTTTGGCACGTTGGATTAGGCTATCCAACTCTTGTTGCCTATTTTGTGAAAAGCCAGTTGAACAGCAAAGGCATAAAATAAGGAAGAGATTGATAATCAGTTTCATATCGGTTGGTTTAAGCATTTGAAAGATAAGGAGAAATGACTCTTGTCAAAAGGGCATGTCCATAGCTGAAATGCACTTGTCTATGCTCGGTCTATATTTTTTAAAAGATAAATTCTCAGGTATTTATTTTTAATACACTTAAAATCAAATACTTAAATATTTTGCTTTAAAAATAAGCAAGTGAAAGTTCCAGATTGTTTTATAACATTTTTGAGCGGCTGTCCATGCTTTGTCCATGTCCGTTTTTATGTTTCGCATTGATTATGAGGTAGTTTAGGCTTGTTGAATCCTAAAAACCTGATACAATGAAAACAAGACCAATCCATTTAAGACTTTTATTTTTGCCATTCGTGCTACTATTTCTAATGGGGTGCAGTAAAGATGACACTACTTCAAATGAGGAACCTCAAGGTGAAGAGCCCAAAGAGCAGTTGACCGATGAAGAAGCTTCAAACATCAATGCTTTTATAAAAGACCTAAATTATGAGCCGACTGACCTTTTAAATGTGCAATCGACCACCGGCATTACTTCTAATGAAGGAAATCCGCAAAAGAACACCAACAGGGGCTATATTACAGAATGTAAAACGGTGTACCACGATATCAAATCGAATTTTGAAAATGTGGTCATGTTCGATCCCACTTTGGGAGTCATTTATCCGGGCGCACTGGTTCTGGGTAATCGGGTTTTGCTCGAAGGGGCACCCCAGCCGCTACAAGTAGAAAAGTCCACTGTGAAATTGAGGGTTGAACTACCGGGTATTGGAGATGGTGGAAACCTGACCATCAACGAACCCACTTATCAAAATACCCAAGCGGCAATCGACGATGCTTTGGAATATTGGAATTCGAATATAGCCACGCAAGGGTATTCTATAGATGCCGATACCTATTTTGAAAAAACCACCGTCTACTCTCGGGAGCAAATGAGCCTTTCGCTCAAGGTTGGCGCTGAATGGGCCACGGGGTCGTCTTTCGAATCACAATTTGATTATTCGAAGGAAACGGAGAAAAGAGTGGCCGCCTCTTTATATCGACAAGTATACTATGATGTGGTGATGGAAACGCCCGATAGCCCAGCTTCGGTATTCGGTAGTAAGGTGACCGCCGATGGACTGAAATCATTGGTTTCCGAAGATAATCCGCCAGCTTATGTCAGTTCCGTACAATATGGTAGGATCATCATGATCCGCATGGAGACCACAGACACTACCACCGGGGTCAATTTAGAAGCCGTTTTGGATTATGCCACCAAAGCGAAAACCATCAATGGAGAGGTCAATGCCAATTATGAGAAAGTAATCCGTGAATCTACCTTCAACGTAGTCGCCATTGGAGGAAACGCCAAAGTAGCCACCAAGGTCATTACAGGAAACAATCTGGAAGAAGGGGAGGGCGGACTCTATTACGTGATTGAGGAAGGTGCCGAATACAATAGGGAAAACCCTGGTGCGCCCATCGGTTACACTGTAAAATATTTAAAGGATAACACCATCGCAAAAATGGGCTACCAAACCGATTACAATATTGAAACCTGCGGAACTTTTGAGTATGACCATGAGAACATTGTAGTTGTCAACGACTCGAACTACGATACCAGGTTCCGATTCATTTATAAAAAGGCAGGAACCAATGACGTGACACAAACGGGGTACTACGCCGTAAATAATGATAAAAGGGTCGCCAAAAGTCCGCCAAACGGTGCGCATGACGTGTATGTTCAATTCGACCTGCAAAATGCCCTACTACAATGGGACCGTATGGGTGAATTTCACCTTGGTTACCTTTCCAAAGAGAGGGATTTTAAGGTCTACTGTTCCGAAAAAGATTTCTTGGGCTTCTGCAAGACGATTTCAGTAAAAGAGGATTGATCAACCACTTTTCTAAAGAAACCAGGTAAGTGTATGTTCGTGTAATTTTGATGGCCGGCACTATAAGTTGCGATTCAACAACTTGGTGTCGGTCAATTTTTCAGGTCCACCCTTATTCCATCAATCAAAAAGTTTTTGCTGAGTATTAAGGTAAAAAAACTACTTATGAATGGCTAATAGCGCTATTATCGTATACGATTGTCAAAGCCGTATTTTGAAGAGTTATTTCATTTTTTGAACCATTTCCAACTGGTCTACGCTAACATTGGTGGTGAACATTCCGTAGTTGACAATGGCTTTTCCCTTCTCCAAAGAATCGATGGTGCCAACCGCTTTACCGTCTTGCATTCGAACCCGGTCACCTACCTTAAAAACAGGTCTTGGCTTGTTCTGTTCTTTGATGACCGCTTTCTTTTGCTCTACCTTTTTCTTTTCTCGAATGACCTTCACCTCTTTTTGCACTTCTTGGGCCACTTGCGCTTTTTTCGCCCTTTCGGCCTTTGCCTCTTTGGCCGTTTTTTTCTTACGCTTGCTATTTTCGGTTTCTACGATTCGCAATAGTTCAGAAACCAACGGCCTCTTTTTCTTATCGTGAAAATATTTGTCCGCTGCCTTATTGACCTTATTGCCCAGTTGAATCATACGCTGGTCATGATCATAAAGCTCCTGATAATTTTCCAGTTTGCTTTTAATCTTGGCATTCAGCTTTTCTAAACGAGCCGCTTCTTCTTTGGCCTTGGTTTCCTCTTCCTGAAGTCTTGAGCCCGTACGGGCCATTTTACTGCGTTCTTTCTGTAGCTTGGCTATGGTGGCATCAAAACGAACCTTACCCCGCTCAATTTTCTTCTTGGCCTTGTTAATTAAGGAATAGGGTATGCCGTTCTTTTGCGCTACTTCGAATGTGAAAGAACTACCGGCTTCTCCCAAGACCAATTGAAAGGTAGGTTCTAAAGTTCTTCCGTCGAAAAGCATATTGGCATTGGTAGCATGGGGCAACTCGTTCGCCAATGCCTTAAGGTTGGCATAGTGGGTAGTAATTACTCCGTAAGACTCCCTTTCGTAGAAAACTTCTAAAAAGGCCTCTGCCAAAGCCCCACCGAGTTCGGGATCACTACCAGTACCGAATTCGTCGATCAAAAAGAGGGTATTGTCATTACAGAGCCTCAAGAAGTTGTTCATATTCTTTAAACGGTAGCTATAGGTACTCAGGTGGTTCTCTATTGATTGGTTGTCGCCGATATCCGTAAGTATAGTATCAAAAAAAGAAACGGAACTTCTTTCATGAACGGGGATTAGAAGCCCTGATTGAAGCATTACTTGAAGTAGACCGATTGTTTTAAGGGTAATACTTTTTCCGCCGGCATTCGGACCAGAGATGACGATAATGCGATTTTCTGGGTCCAGTTCAATAGTCTGCGGAAAGGTCTTTTCTTTCTTCAACTTATTGCTCATAAAGAGCAACGGATGAAAGGCATCTCGAAGATAAAGACGTCTCTCTGAATTGATATTGGGCAGCAAAGCGTCTATGTCAACCGCATGTTTGGCTTTTGCCGAAGTAACATCTAAATGAGCCAGATACGACTGGTAGATGCGTAGCAGGGGCGAATAGGGGCGAATTTTATTGGTGAGTTCTTTGAGTATACGCTGTACTTCTTCTTGCTCATCAAACTCCAGATTATTTAATTCGCGGCTGTATTTCAAAGTGGCTTCAGGCTCGATATAAACAATGCTTCCCGTTTTTGAGGTGCCCATCACCGTACCTTTGACCTTTCTGCGGTACATGGCCTTGACCGCCAAAACACGTCGGTTTTCTACCACCGATTCCCTAATATCGTCCAGATAATCAGAACTGCTATACATGCTCAAGGCCGATGAGAAACTTTGGCCGATTTTACCCCTGACCTGTAAAATCTGCCTGCGCAGACTTGCCAATTTCTCTGAGGCATTATCACGAACCTCTCCAAAACGGTCGATAACCAGGTCTATTTCTACGGGAATTTCCTTGTTTTCCTCTAGGTTATCGGCACTTTGGTGAAGTAGGGGATAATACTCCTCGAATTTTTTAAGAAACTTTTTAAGAACGGAAACCGTGCGGCATATGCTGGCCATCTTTCTAAAACCATCGATTTCCAAAATGGTATTCTCTATTTTTAGAAGTCTCAATTCTTTGTCGATACCTTCAAAGCTATGCGATGGTATTCGGTTTTCACTGACGAGCGAAGAAAGATATTCGGCCGTTTGACCCAATTCAGACAAAATAGCCTCTTCATCGGTAAAGGGGCTAATCTCCAAAGCTTGGGCTTTTCCCAGCTCGGTACCGCAACGGGCCGCTATTTGTTTGAGCACCGTCGGAAATTCTAAATCTTGTAATGTTTTTGGATGTATACCCGCCATGGTTCTAAAAATCGAGGGCAAAGGTAGGGATTGATGCCGAAAAGTAAGTCCTCATTCAGCAATTGGCTAGTTGGCTTAGAGGTTTTGGTTGTGTTTTAGACTTTGGTAAGAGTGAAATAGGGCTTTCAATTGCGCTGTGCTTGATCGCTAAATTCTCCTAACTTCTTGAAGCTTTGTTTCAATTCCTCACAAGCGGATAATTTGAACGTTCCCGTACTTTGCGTTCCAAACTCTCTGTTTTATAAGGCCGGTTGTCTCCCAATAACTATCGGGAGGGAGAGGGGACAGTAAAAACCAAAACGGTTTTTATAGGATTTTTTTGTTATTGTTTTCTAGTCATTATAATTATCCTTGCATTTACTTTTTGCTATTGTCGACACGAGCGTGACGCTCGCGCCAGCAGGGGATGCCCAAGTTCAGAACTTTTTTATGCTGTTTTGCTTTGAGATAAATCCAGTTTTTTAGATTTTCTTAAATAGAAAATAACTAAACGTAAATAAATCTTCCGCTGGTAATGGGTTGCATTTTCGCATTTCCTATCGATGTTTGTCAATCAAAAATATCCCCTTTGACCTGTAAATTTGCCCACAGGGCTAAATTTTAAATATTGTAGTAGTCGTGATATTTCTAAACGTTAGCTTTACTTTTAAGTCTTTATTAATTTTAATCTATGAACAAATTTTGCCTAAAATACTTCTCCATTCTTATTGGTTTATTCTTAATTACATGTGATAAGGACCAAAATACGGACATGGAATCTGATTCGGAAGAACCAAAAATAGAATTTGAAATAGAGACGGGTGTAATTGTAGGAGACGTTATCCTCTTCGACATGTCCAACAACAAATCAACAGAATATGATGGGACAATTATTAAACTATTCAAAGAGGATAATTTAGTGCAGGAAACTTCATTGTCAGCAAAGGGAACATTTTCGCTTGAAAATTTAGAGATAGGAAGCTACAAGATGGTTACTGAAAAAGAGGGGTATGGCACTTATGATACTATTCAAATTAACAACACTACAAAAATTGATACTTTATCAACAATAGAACTACTGGAATACCCAACTGTTGAACCAACTATTGTTTTCTTTGAATATGGAAATTCCTCATTTGGGGAAACGATACATTTGCATTTTAAAAATGATGAGTGGTTGCTAGCCAGCAAGGAGTATTATTTTAGTAGAACCCCCGATGTTTCCTTTCAAAAATTCGACTATCGATTAGGGTCGGGTTCTTATCAAGGGGGAAACAAAGAATCTTCGTCACCCTACAACGGTTATGTCGTAGATTCCCCGTCTTCAACATGGTCCGGCACTGGTAAAAGTTTGGAAAATGGAGGATTCACACCTGGCGAAAAAATTTATGTAAGGGTTTATGTAGTCCATGAAAAATTTTACGAGAGCATTGGAGGTATCGATAAGAATTTTGAAGTCATAAGCCACATAAGGAAAAATGGCTCCAACGTTTACGAGTTTCAGTTTTAATAAAAAACCATTACTTATTATGGATAAATACTTTAAAACTCGAAAGCGGGTAGAATATTAAAGTTGCGATTCCCCCTGCTGGCGCGAGCATCTTTGCTCGTGATCTTAAATCCTACATCAATCATCATTCCAATACTCCCAGAATTATAAAATCAACTTATTGATAAACACAACACTTTATAAGTTCAGGGTCTACCGCGACATCAACTAAGATACATATTACAACACTTCCCGCTCTGTTTTAGTTATGGGTCGCCCCGACATTCTAAAAATCAAATCCTCGATTTTGATTAATTTTATGCTCGTAAGTGAACCTATAAAGTGAAAAAAAGAAAATGCCCATAACCATCGAGGAGACCTGGAAGTTCCATTTGAAAAAAGAGTTTGAAAAGCCCTATTTTAAGTCGCTGAGCCAATTTGTAAAGACCGAATATGCCCTTTATACCTGTTACCCAAAAGGAAAGGATGTCTTTGCCGCTTTCGACCATTGCCCCTTTGACGAGACCAAGGTGGTTATTATTGGGCAAGATCCTTATCACGGACCGGGACAGGCGAACGGACTCTGTTTTTCGGTGAAAGACGGTATAGCGCATCCACCATCCCTCATCAATATTTTTAAAGAAATAGAGACGGATACCGGTAAACCCTATCCGCGTAGCGGGAATTTAGAGCGTTGGGCGGAACAAGGCGTATTGCTTCTTAATGCGACTTTAACCGTTCGATCGCACGAAGCTGGCAGTCATCAAAATAGGGGTTGGGAAACCTTCACCGATGCCGTTATTCAAAAATTATCACTAGAAAAGAAAGGTTTGGTTTTTTTACTTTGGGGAGGATATGCCAAGAAAAAAGCTGCATTGATAGATAAGGCAAAGCATCATATTTTGACTTCCGGTCATCCTTCTCCACTTAGTGCCAATCGGGGCTATTGGTTTGGGAACAGACATTTTAGTCGGGCTAACGAAATATTAACGAAAGAAGGCAAAGAGCCTATTAATTGGTGATACTTATTGAATGTAAGTATTTTATAAAAAGAGACTTACGTTAATTTATTAAAACTGTCAGTTTAGTATTATTTCACCCCAAATCAACCAGTAGTTTTTCTTTTGGAAGCTTTTCTTGAATCAACTCTAGCGAAAGTAAGGTGTCTTGCACCTTGCTCAAAACAACAGGGTCGAATGACTTTTGGCTCCAACGGGTCAAAGAAAGCCATTCTTTAATATCCTCTAATTTTTGTTCGTATCTATTGGCAAGAGTTCTGTCGATACTGGGTATTTGTTTGAATTCTTGCGTGTAGTCGTTAATGCCCTGCAAGATATGTCGCGCGGTGCCTTCATTTTCTTTTAAAAATGCGTCGGTGGCCGCTACTGCGAAACAAGGCCATGGGGTAGGGCAATCGCCCAGCCTTTTAAAAGTGTCGTTATCGACTAAGGGTTTGGTGGTAAAGTGCTCCCACATGAAGTAATAGCCCTGGCCAGTCGTTAAGGCCTCGATTGCCCCTTCTAGGTTGTTAATGACTTCAAATTGAAGATTAGAGGTTTCCCAGCCTTCGTTTTGCGCATTTACGTACGCCATGAGGTGGCTTCCGCTACCAAACCGGCTGATGGCCGCTTTTGCGGTTTTGAGCTCTGAAATCGCTTTAAAATGGCTCTTAGCGCCTACGTGTATGCCCCAAAGTAATGGAGAACCAATATACTCTTGAATAATCTTGGCAGAATTGCCTTCGGTTATACTCTTGACAATACCCTCTGTTAGAATAATGGCCAAATCGGTTTGACCTTCCTGTAATAGCTGGCACATTTTTCCGGTGCCTTCCGGAACGTCGGTCCATTCCAAATCAATACCCTTGTCCTCAAAAATACCATCCTCAATGGCCATATGCCATGGCAAATTGAAATGCTCGGGTACGCCAACTATTTTCACTTTTTTCATGAAGCCGATTTTAGTGTTTTGAGTCAAAGATACGAATGCCTTTGGAGTAGAATAAAAATAAATGGTTAAATAAACTTCTAAAAAATCATATACGATTAATTGACTTTATCAATCATAACGGTATTTTCTAAAACTTTTTGCGTAAATATTCGTAAATCGAATATTGTGAGCGGTTAGGCACGGACTCATTTCTAACATAGGTATTACTTTCCGTTTCATCGACCAGTCGCGCCTTGACATTGTCAGTCAGCTGTAAGGTTAAAATATGTTCCAACTCATTGAAAACGGCTTCATCGTATATAGGAGTTAGCACTTCAATTCTGCGATCAAGGTTTCGGGTCATCCAATCGGCAGACCCTATGTACATTTTTGGCTCACCACCATTTTCGAACCAATAGATTCGACCATGCTCTAAAAAACGGTCGACGATACTTGTGATTTCGATGTTTTTGGCAGCTTCTTCATTTCCTAGGTGGACACAACAGAATCCGCGAACAAGCAATCTGATTTTTACTCCAGCTTCTGCAGCCTCATAAAGTTTGTCGATCATACGCTGATCTTGCAGGCTGTTCATTTTTATTCGGATGGATGCCGATTTGCCGGTTCGGGCATTTTTGATTTCCGTATCGACCAGTTGCATGAATTGGGTCCTGGTGCTAAAGGGGGAAACCAGAAGATGTTTTGTGACAGGGGCCAGGCGTTTACGCTCCAGCACTTCGAAAACCTGATGTAACTCCGTTGCTATTTTTTCGTTGGCCGTGAATAGGCCATGGTCCGCATAAATTTTAGAAGTCTTTCGATTGAAGTTGCCTGTGCTTATGTAGGCGTATTTGACCGATTGCTGTTCTTCCTTTCGCTCAACAAGCAGTATTTTGCTATGTACTTTTATTTCTAAATCGCTGTGATAGACTTCGGCGCCATTTGCTTTAAGTTTTCGGCTCCAATCCAAATTATTCGCCTCATCGAACCTGGCTTTGGGCTCTACAAAAACCATGACTTTTTTGCCGTTCGCCAATGCCTGTAATAGGGTTTGTGCCAATTTGGAATCTTTGGCGATGCGATACAATGAGATTTTAATGCTTGTAACCGCTGGGTCTGTAGCCGCTTGCTCGAGAAAGTTGAGCACCGGATTAAATTGATGGTACGGAAAATGAACGATTTGGTCCCTTTTACTGATTTGCTCGAATAAAGACTTTTCTTTACTCAATTCAGGGTGGGGCAGTGGAGGAAGGGGTTCAAAATGCAACTTCGGATTTTCTGTTGGGTCAGGAAAAGACATGAAATCGCTGTAGTTGTGGTATTTCCCCCCAGGAAACATATCCACTTTGCCAAGACCTAATAAGGTGCGTAGTATCCCTCGATCCTCTGCGGGCATACGAAAATCATAAAGTAGTCTTGTTGGTTGTCCGATGTGTCGCTGGGCTAATGACTCCTCGATTTGTTGGGCAATATCTCCATCAAAATTATCTTCCCAATACAACTCAGCGTCTCGTGAAAGCTTTACTTCATAAAAAGACTGTACGGCCCTGTATTTGAATAAATAAGGAATTTCTTGAGCAATGACATCATCTAAAAAAGTAACGGGGTAATGACCCTCGTTTGGCGATAGACTTATAAACCTGTTCAGCTGATTGGAGGGAATAGAGACAAAACAAGTGTCGCCATTTGTAAATCGAACAAAAAAGTAAAGAGCGTTGTTTCTTAAAAATGGCGTCTCTCCATCTACAACGGAAACAACTTCAACATGCTCCTTTATCTCTTTTTCGAAAAGGGTTTGGATTTCGGCGCGTTGTTTTTCAGTGAAATCGTGCCGTTCAATCAGATCAATACCGTTTGTTCGTAGTTCGGGAACAATTTCTTCGCTAAAAATGCGACCAAAAGCCTCTTGTTGCGCTTCTACTACCTGAATAATTTCTTTAAGAGTCTTGGTGGGGCGTAATTTTAATTTCTTTCGAATGGACTTATCCACATTTTTAATCTGTCTCAACTTAGAGACTCTCACTCGAAAGAACTCGTCTAGATTGGAGGAAAAGATTGCCAAGAACTTGATTCGCTCATAAAGAGGGTTTCTATTGTCCTTGGCTTCCTGTAAAACGCGGCCATTGAAATTCAACCAGCTTAGGTCGCGGTGCCTGTATAATCGTTCCTTCATAGAATAGTAAAAATAACCAATCTGCTTGGTCGGTAGTTAAAGTAATGGTTAAGGAGTTAGGGGCAAAGTCTGTCCAAGGTATACCGGATGAGTTCATCAACACTTTCGCCTGGCTTTTTGCTGAATTCACCAGTAGCCCTATTTGCCAAGATACAGTTCATCGAAACTGCTTTATGACCTAACAATTTTGAGAGCCCGTAGATACCCGAGGTCTCCATTTCCAAGTTGGTGATTCGTAAATCGTTGTATTGAAATGATTGTAAGCGTTCTTTTAATTTTAAGTCGTCGGGGGCCAAACGAAGGGAACGACCCTGAGGGCCGTAAAACCCAATATTGGTAACAGTAACGCCTAATCGTATACGATTTGACTTCAACTGGTTGGCCAATTCTTCGTCGTAAGTTACCGCATAAGGTGTCGATTTTCTTTTGGGCCATTCCGTATGCTCAACAAAGGCCTCCGTAATTTCCGGAACCTGAACATCAACGCTGTCATAAAAGTGTAATAGCCCATCAAAACCAAGCGCGTACTCACTAATCAAAAACGAGTTAATAGGTATATCAGGTTGAATGGCGCCTGATGTACCAATTCGTACGATGTTCAAACTGGTCTTTTGGTCCTTTATAGTTCTATTGTTAAAATCGATATTGACCAAGGCATCCAGTTCGTTAAGAACAATGTCAATATTATCGGTGCCAATACCGGTCGAGATGACGCTTAACCGCTGACCATTAAGAGTACCTGTATGGGTGTGAAACTCCCTTTTACCTTTTTGAAGTTCGATGGTATCAAAATGCTTTGAAACATCGGCAACACGATCGGGGTCGCCTACCGTGATTACCGTAGGCGCAATGTCTTGAGGTAAAAGATTAAGATGGTAAATGCTCTGGTCGGCATTGAGAATAAGCTCCGAAGGGCTTAATTTCATACTATAGTTTTAAGATCCTACCAGAATCGGTATTAAAAAGAAAATTGTATTTCAAAGCACCACCTAAATAAACATCATTGTCTTGAATGCACGAATAATAACTGGTGCGCTTTTCTAAGATTTCCTTTCCTTTTTTGGTCAAACGAACTGGGTTAAAACCTGAGAACAATGGTTTTAATCTGGTAATGGCACGCTCATATTGAGAATCGCCAAAACCTAGGAAACCTTGGTTTTGCAGGATTTCGGCCAAAAAGACCTTTCTTGAGGCAGGCTTTTTGTCCAAAGCAATTTGAAGAATATTATTCTCCATAGAGTTCAACCCGTTTTTAATACTAGGGAAGCGTTGCAGATGCGTATGAAGCGCATCGGGCAGGTACTCAAATTGAAATTCTGAAAAATCGGAAAGATTCTCTAAACGGATCGGGTTGTCGCTACAGTAAAGTTGCCAAACATAATCGGCGTATTCGATATCATCTTGCGTAAGCTCCGTCTTGTTCTTGTAGAGATAAAGCAATTGCTCGTCGCTAAGTTCACTCAAAGAATATAGTTTACCACTCTCGTCTTCTTTACCACTACAGACCAAAGAAATTTGCGCATATTTTCGATTCGCCTTTAACCAGCTCAGAACGGCAATCATGTTTATTTGACAAAAAAGATCGTACTCGAACCAGAGTACGATCTCATCTTGTTGTTTGTGGTTGCAAAGAGAACGGTATTCTTTTAAGGTCTTTTCAATAAACCATGATTTCGAGACCTTGTAATTTTTATTGAGAAATTCAAAGCGTGTTTTCCAGAAAGATTCACTGCCCACTGTGGTGAGGGTTTTGCCCTCGCATAACATCTCGCGCCATGTAATAATGTCGCCTTTGAGCTTAAGTGATTTTAGTTTCTCCGTAAAGCTATCTCCATTGGTGATGTGCAAAAGGGAACTCATTTATTTTGGGTGGATTAGGGTTTGACGATTAAAAGTACTATTTAATCAAAAAAAACAAAAAATAATTAACAGAAATCACTAAGTGATGACAAAAAAGGCCGGTGCTTTTTGCTGAAGTAATTAACCTCCTACACGTTTGACCGAAAAGCCTTTTTCTTTTAGAATTTCCATTATCTTTTCACGATAATCCCCTTGAATAATAATCTGTTCGTTCTTGAAACTACCGCCTACGCTCAGTTTGGTCTTGATTTCTTTCGCTAATTTCTTAAAATCGCTATCGGCGCCGTTGTAACCTTCTAATATGGTAATGGGTTTTCCCTTCCTCTTTTCGTATTTACAGATAATAGGGTCGTCTTGAAGCCAAACATCGCTTTTTTCCTGTGCTGTCGGCTCTTCTTTGGGCGGTTCGTAATCGGGAAAAAGGTTTTTAAGCTGATCTTTTAAATCCATACTACGCTTTTATCAATCCTAATTCAATGAGTCTTTCATGTAAAAACTCGCCAGCCGTTATATCGGCGTATTGTTTTGGGTGGTCTTCATCGATACAGTTCTCCAAACAGTTCAATGGCATCTCACTGATAGGATGCATGAAAAAAGGAATGGAGTATCTTGAAGTGCCCCACAATTCCTTTGGCGGATTGACTACTTGGTGTATCGTTGATTTTAGCTTATTGTTCGATAATCTAGAAAGCATATCCCCAACGTTGATCATCAGTTGGTCAGGCCTTGCAATGGCATCGACCCATTGCCCTTCGTGGTTCTGTACTTGCAAACCTCTACCGTGGGCACCCATTAGAAGGGTGATTAAGTTAATATCGCCGTGGGCTGCCGCTCGAACCGCATTTTTAGGTTCGCTAGTGATAGGGGGGTAGTGGATGGGCCTTAAAATGGAGTTGCCATTTTTGATGTAGTCATCGAAATACGTTTCCTCTAAATCAAGGTGAAGAGCCAGTGCCCTCAGTACATACTGGGCCGTTTTTTCGAGCATTTGAAAAGTTTCCTTACCTACCTCATTGAATTCGGGCAATTCGTCGACCATTACATTATCAGGATATTCTTCCTCTAACTTGGGGTCGTTTTCCACATACTGACCAAAATGCCAAAACTCCTTCAGATCGCCTTCTTTTCTTCCTTTAGCATGTTCTTTACCAAATGAGGTATAACCGCGTTGGCCACCGATGCCTTCTATTTCATATTTGTCTTTTATATCTTGGGGCAAATCAAAAAATCTTTTGATTTCCGTATAAAGATTTTCTACCAACTCATCGGAAAGAAAGTGTCCGCTTAGGGCCACAAAGCCGATATTTTCAAAAGCGGCTCCAATTTCTTCTATAAATTTTTGCTTTCGTTTTGGGTCTTCAGAAACGAAATCCTTTAAATCAACACTGGGTATCGCACTCATAGCATCAACATTAATATTTAGGCAAAGGTAAAAAATATTGCATAGTATGCCGCCGACATCCGTATTTGGGAATGATGCCTTTTTTCTACTTTTACATTGGTAACTAATTTAAAGGTATCCCAAATTTCTCCATGGAATTTCAAAAGAAAGGAATCAGCAATTTTACTTTGGTGCAGCTATATGAGCGAATGCTAAAACCGCGTATGATCGAAGAGCGTATGCTGGTTTTGCTACGGCAGGGAAAAATATCAAAATGGTTTAGCGGTATGGGGCAAGAAGCCATTTCGGTAGGTGTTGCGAGTGCCCTGCATGCGGATGAATACATTTTACCGATGCACCGAAATTTAGGGGTTTTTACGACCCGTGAAGTGCCACTTTCCCGTTTATTCGCCCAATGGCAGGGAAAGTTAGGCGGATTTACCAAAGGAAGGGACCGTAGTTTTCATTTTGGTACGCAAGAATACAAGATTGTGGGTATGATTTCCCATTTAGGTCCCCAATTAGGCGTGGCTGATGGAATTGCCCTGGCCGATCTGATTAATGAAAGAAAAAAGGTTACCGCGGTATTTACCGGCGAAGGAGGTACCAGTGAGGGGGATTTTCATGAAGCACTGAACATCGCCTCGGTGTGGAATTTACCGGTGCTGTTCTGTATTGAGAACAATGGCTATGGTCTCTCGACCCCCACCAACGAACAATACAATTGCACACGTTTATCCGATAGGGGACAGGCCTACGGAATGGAATCGTATACGATTGAAGGTAATAATATTGCCGAGGTTTACACCCAAGTGAAGGCTTTATGCCAATCCATTCGGGAAAACCCTAGGCCTATACTACTGGAATTCATTACGTTTCGAATGCGTGGGCACGAAGAGGCGAGCGGTACTAAATATGTTCCGGAAGAACTATTGCAGGAATGGGCCGAAAAAGACCCTATAAGCAACTACGAATCTTTCCTAATAAGAGAGGGTCTGCTCGATAAAGGGCAAATTGAAGAATTACGGACAAAAATTGAAGATGAAATCAGTGAGCACTTGAAAATTGCTTTTGATGAACCTTCTGTAGAGTTCAATTTGACCCAAGAATTAACGGATGTGTACCATCCACATAATTTTGAGGAAATCAAACCAAAAGGGACTACTTCTAACATCCGATTTGTTGATGCTGTTTCAGAGGGTCTACAACAGTCAATGGAACGAAACGATGATTTGGTCATAATGGGCCAAGATGTAGCGGAGTATGGTGGGGTTTTTAAAGTCACGGAAGGTTTTGTTGAGTTGTTCGGCAAGAATAGGGTCAGGAACACGCCCATTTGCGAATCGGGAATCGTGGAGGCTGCCATGGGCCTATCTATAAACGGCATGAAAGCGGTGATGGAAATGCAATTTGCCGATTTTGCAACCTCAGGGTTCAATCCCATTGTTAATTATTTGGCAAAATCACACTACCGTTGGGGCGAACCTGCCCAAGTAGTCATTCGAATGCCTTGTGGAGGCGATGTAGGTGCCGGTCCGTTTCATTCGCAAACCAACGAAGCATGGTTTACGAAAACCCCAGGACTCAAAGTGGTCTATCCGGCATTTCCTTATGATGCTAAGGGACTTTTGGCTACTGCTATTGAAGACCCCAATCCCATCATGTTTTTTGAACATAAGGCACTGTATAGAAGTATTTATCAAGAAGTTCCTAATGAATATTACAACATTCCGTTCGGTCAAGCTGCATTGCTTAAAGAAGGTAGTGATGTAACTATCGTTACGTATGGCGCTGCAGTGCACTGGGCTTTGGCAGTTTTAAATGAACGTAAAGACATCAGCGCCGACCTTTTGGATTTGCGTACCCTTTGCCCGTTGGATATCGAATCCATTTATGTCTCCGTAGAGAAAACAGGTAAGTTAATTATTCTTCAAGAAGATAGCCTGTTTGGCGGAATCGCTAGTGATATTTCTGCCATGGTTACCGAAAATCGCTTTGAATATTTAGATGCTCCCATAAAAAGGGTAGCCAGTTTAGAAACGCCCATACCCTTCGCCAAACCTTTGGAAAATGGATACCTTCCAAAAACTAGGTTTGCCGAAGTATTGAATGAACTACTTGCGTATTAGTAATCGAGCAAAAATCTTCCTTTTTAAAACGCACCTGTCTCGACAAATGGTGGCATCTTGCCATCGAAATTAACGATAGATTAACGTGTAGGGATGTTCGTTAAAAGCGATGCTCTCGTATCTATTCAAACTAAATTTTTAATTATGATAAAGAATAGTTGGGTGCTAGGTGCACTTTTTCTGGTCTTGACCTCCTGTTCCCTCTCAAAGGAAGTAAGACAGCAACGTGATACCATCAATGGAACATGGGTTCTTAACGATGTATCGTATGAAGGTGAACAAGGTGATTACAAAGCCAAGTTGTTCAACGATGCCGACGCCTACTGCTTTGAAGGAAGTACTTGGTATTTTTTGGAAAACAATAGTACAGGTAACTACAACATCAACAGTAGTACAGGTGCCTGCCCTTCGGGAGTTAGAAATATTAGATGGTCGGTGGTAGAAAACGAAGCTGGGGCCGATCGCTTACAGTTTAAGTATATCGACGAAAAGAAAAAAGACATTAACGGTAGAACCGGTTACGGTATGGATATTGTTTCCTTATCAAGCGCCAGTATGACCTTAAAGTCAAATGTAAACGTGAACGGTTCCCCAATTGCGGTGGTATACACGTTTAATAAACAATAAAAAACGACAAATGAAGAAGTTAGCTATAAAGTCAGTTTATATCATCATGGCAATGTCCATGGTAGTCGGTTGTAAAACCGTACAGAACGCGAACAACAAACAAAAAGGAGCCGTGATAGGTGCCGGTAGTGGCGCTGCCATTGGTGGTGTTATCGGCAATAATGTAGGTAAAGGTAATAATACCGTTTTGGGTGCTATTTTGGGTGCCGCTATCGGTGGGGTTGCCGGTGGATATATCGGTGACCGAATGGATAGACAGGCAGAGCGTATCGAAGAAGAAATTCCTGGAGCTGAAGTGACACGAGTTGGTGAGGGTATCAACGTTACCTTTAATGAGGATGCCGGAGTTTATTTCGACACCAACAAAAGTGATGTAAAAGGTACTTCGCAGACGACATTGAATAGTTTGGCCGATATTTTAAAGGAATATCCTAAATCGAACGTATTGGTTGAAGGACATACGGATAGTGCCGGTCCTGATGATTACAACATGCAGTTGTCAAAAAGTAGGGCTACTTCAGTGAGCAATTATTTGGTATCGCAAGGTATCGATTCCGGTAGGTTGACTACTAAATGGTATGGCGAAGCGCAGCCCGTTGCCGACAATGAAACAAAAGAAGGTAAAGCAAAGAATAGAAGGGTAGAATTGGCTATTGTGGCCAGTGAAGCCTTGAAAGAAGAAGCAAAACAGCAAGTGAAGGGATAATTGTTCCCGCTAAATAAGTTCCCTTAGAAATCCCGACCTAATGCAGATCGGGATTTTTTATACAAAACCCTATCTTCCAAGAGTGAAATGTGATTATGAAATTATCGTAATTGGTGGTGGTTTGGCAGGACTTACCGCTGCCATTCATCTCGGATTGGAGGGTAGAAGTGTTCTGGTCATTGAAAAAAACGAATATCCGAATCATAAGGTTTGTGGTGAATATGTGTCCAACGAAGTGGTTCCCTACTTGAAGCGTTTGGGCGTCGGGTTGCAAGAAAAGGGCGCGGTGTCCATTCAAGAATTGCAGTTCAGTACGGTTCGGGGAGCTTCCGTAAACAGCGTATTACCGCTTGGGGGAGTAGGTATCAGTCGTTATGCCTTTGACCAACATCTCTTTCAAAGGGCAAAACAGGTCGGCGTCCATTTTTTAATAGGTCAAGTGAGTAATATTTTGTTTAAAGATTCTTATTTTGAGGTGTATACAAGCTCGAATCAAACCATTACTTCAAAATTTGCAATTGGGGCGTACGGAAAGAGAAGTTTGCTTGATAAGGTTTTGGATAGAAGTTTTATCCAGAAGAAATCAAGTTGGATGGCCGTTAAGAACCACTATCAATTAGACGACTTTCCCGAACACCTGGTAGGCTTGCATAATTTTGAGGGAGGATATGGTGGACTGTCCAAAACCGAAAAGGGGGCGGTCAATTTCTGCTATCTCGCATCCTACGATAGCTTTCAAAAGGCCGGAAATATCGAGAATTACAACCAACAGGTGGTGTCTAAAAACCCATTTCTGGGGAATTTCCTAAAAGAGGCGCAACCTGTTTTTGACCAACCTTTGACCATCGCCCAGATTTCTTTTGAACCAAAACAAGCGGTAGAGAACCATATCATCATGTGCGGAGATACGGCTGGGCTCATACATCCCTTATGCGGTAACGGAATGGCAATGGCCATTCATAGCGCTAAAATTGCTTCTGAGTTACTGGTCGATTTTTTTTCGGGCTCCACCATGACCCGTGAGCAATTAGAGAAAAATTATTCCCGTAATTGGAAAAAGGCCTTTCAGAAAAGAATTTGGTGGGGCAGGCAGTTGCAGAAAATACTGTTGAAGCCTAAACTATCAAATATATTATTGAAGGCGATGGGCAAAACACCGGGGTTGTTAAATTTTATGGTCAAGCGCACTCATGGTAAACCTATCAGCTAATGATTAACTTAAAAAGTAGATTTGAAGGAGAGGAGCTGATGGATGGCAAAAACATACCAAAAGCAACCTTGATACCTGTTTTTGAGGATATCAATCGATGTAATCGAATTTTAGGTGGTAATAAAATTAACTTAAGTCACTTGAATCAACTTATAAATAGGTTCGACAAAGAATCGTATACGATATTAGATGTAGGTTGCGGGGATGGGGAAATGCTCAGAAAAGTAGTTTTACAGGCCCGAAAACAAAATCGAAAGGTAAAATGCTACGGAGTTGACCTAAACGAAACTACCTTGGCTATAGCTCGAGAAAAATCAACGGCGTATCCGGAGATTGTTTATCTAAATCAAAATGTTTTCGACTGGGAGAATCTTAAAATTCCTGTAGATTTTGTTTTGTGTACCTTGACCTTACACCATATCAGAGAGTCTCAATTAGCAGCTTTTTTGAAGAAGTTGGCACAAATTCCTTCAACTGCTTTGATTATAAACGATTTACAAAGAAGTAGGTGGGCTTACTACTTATTTAAGCTCTTTAGTACTATTTTTATAAAGACCGAAATGGCCAGAAAAGATGGCGCTACCTCCATAAAAAGGGGGTTTTTGAGAAAGGAGCTCAAGGAGATGTCCAAAAGGTTGACCTTTGTGGAACATCGAATTCATTGGCAATGGGCCTTTCGATACAGCTGGGTCATGACCCGTAAGAATAAGCAGAATATATGAATGAAGTACGAGTTACGACCGTAACCAAAGAACTACCCCCATATTGGCGGGATACCAAAGATATCATACCGTTAGTTGAATTATGGCTATCTGATCAAGAAGAGCGATTTCGCCGCAAGGTGGTTAAAATGTTCGAAGGGGCGGCTGTCGATAGGCGCTACAGCATTATGCGGCCTGAAGAGGTGTTCACCATCACCTCTTTTGAAGAGAAAAATGAAGTATACGCTCGAGAGGCCAAGAAATTGGGGAAGGCTGTGCTTGAAAAAGCATTACATCAACAATCATGGTCTCCTGAATCATTAGATTATATAATTACGGTAAGTTGCACGGGTATCATGATTCCTTCCCTTGATGCTTATCTCATCAACGATTTAGGCCTCAAGCAAGGTGTGGTGCGGCTTCCGGTTACCGAAATGGGCTGTGCTGCGGGGGTTTCCGGAATGATATACGCCAATAATTTCCTTCGGTCCAATCCCGGAAAAAGAGCTGCGGTAGTGGCAGTTGAAAGTCCGACCGCCACGTTTCAGTTAAATGATTATTCCATGGCCAACATGGTCAGCGCCGCCATTTTTGGCGATGGAGCGGCTTGTGTCTTGTTGTCCTCGGAAGAAAATGCTGAGGGACCAGCGCTGGTCGCAGGCGAGATGTACCATTTTAAGGATGCCACCCATATGATGGGGTTCGACCTGACGAATTTAGGGTTGAAAATGGTTCTGGATATTGCGGTTCCGGATACCATTGCTGAACATTTTCCATCCATCATCCATCCTTTTCTAAAAAAGAACGGTACTTCGATTGAGGAAGTCGAACATTTGATTTTTCACCCTGGTGGTAGAAAAATTGTACAGACGGTAGAAGAACTTTTTGGGCAAATGGATAAAAACATCGATGACACCCGTGAGGTGCTGCGGCAATTCGGTAATATGAGCAGTGCCACGGTTTTGTATGTCTTGGAGCGGTTTATGAAAAAAGATATTCAAAAGGGCGAGCAGGGGCTGATGCTGAGTTTTGGACCTGGTTTTTCCGCCCAGAGGGTTTTGTTGAAATGGTAATTGTAGCAAATGATGATGTCTAAAGAACCAAAAAAATACTGGGCCTTGATACTGGGAGGTAGTAGCGGACTAGGTTTGGCTACTGCTAAGAAATTGGCCAAAGCGAATTATAATATTTTGATTGTTCACCGAGACAGGAAATCTGATTTAGAGGAAATTGAACGTTCTTACCAAGAAATTACTTCAATGGGCGCTCAGGTGAAAAGTTTTAATATTGATGTTACCCGTGCCGACAAAAGAGCAGCGGTTTTACAAGAAATAGGCTCTTTGCAATCCACTTCATCGGGTATTAAAGTAATGGTTCATAGTATTGCCAAGGGCAGTTTAAAACCAATGGGTGGTACTGACGGCACTTCTTTGAACCTACAGGATTTTCAATTGACTTTGAACGCCATGGCCTTGAGCATGTATGAATGGGCACAGGATTTGATCAGACATTCTCTTTTCGCCGAAGATGCTCGAATCATATCTTTTACTTCCGAAGGTAACAAGAAGGCTTGGGAAGGCTATGCCGCAGTTTCCGCCGCCAAGGCTACGTTAGAGTCCCTGACAAGAAATATGGCTTTGGAGTTTGCGCCTATCGGAATAAAAGTAAACTGCATTCAGGCCGGAACGACCGATACTAAAGCTTTTCGAATGATTCCGAAGCATGAAGAGTTAAAGAAGAATGCTTTATTGCGAAACCCGAACAAAAGGTTGACCACACCCGAAGATGTAGCCAATGCCGTCTATTTGTTGACATTGGAAGAAGCCCGATGGATTACCGGAACGGTAATCACCGTAGACGGGGGAGAAAGTCTGCGTTAATCAATGAAAACCATGTCCTACGAAGAAATACTTGATCAATTACCCTATACCGAACCTTTTTTATTTGTGGACGGATTGAACTCCGTGAGTGATGATGGTACGGAAGGGTTCTATACCTTTCCTTCCGATGCCTATTTTTATGAAGGTCATTTTAAAAATCATTCGGTGACCCCTGGAGTGCTTCTAACTGAGTGTTGCGCCCAAATAGGGTTGGTTTGTTTGGGAATATTTTTGCTGAAGGATTATGATAATGGGAGCGGTAATTTATTGGTGGCCATGAGCAGTGCTGAAATGGAATACTTGGCACCGGTATTTCCGGGCGAGAAGGTCACCGTTACATCTGAAAAGGTCTATTTTCGGTTCAATAAATTGAAGTGTCAAGTGAAAATGTTCAATGCCAAAAAAGAATTGGTTTGTAAAGGAACGATTTCAGGAATGTTTAAAAAGACCTCAAGTGAGCAGCAGTAGGGTGGTAATTACCGGGTTGGGGGTATGTGCCCCAAATGGAATTGGTCTGGAAGAGTTCACGGCATCAATGCAAAAGGGCATTAGCGGCATACGCTACGTCCCTCAACTAAAAGAGTTGAATTTCTCTTGTCAAATTGCAGGTAAACCCATAGTTAACGATGCTGTATTAAACAAATACTTTAATTCATTAGAGTTGAAGGGACTCCAGTCCACCGGTATTATTTACGGTGTCATTGCAGGTTCACAAGCGTGGTCAGATGCAGGTTTGCATCCCTCTGAAGAAAAACAACCTGATTGGGATTCCGGGGTGGTTTTTGGTTCGGGAACCTTAGGGGTCGATAAATTTCATGAGGCCATTCATAATATTGATAAGGGACAAGTACGTCGATTGGGAAGTACCGCCGTAGCTCAGACTATGGCGAGCGGTATCAGTGCTTTTCTAGGGGGAAAATTAGGTTGCGGAAATCAGGTGACTAGTAATTCTTCTGCCTGTAGTACCGGAACAGAGGCCCTATTGATGGGTTATGAACGTATCAAGAACGGACAAGCAAAACGAATGCTCGTAGGTAGTACCAGCGATAGTGGCCCTTATGTCTGGGGAGGCTTCGACGCTCTGCGCATCTTGCCTCGAACCTATAATAATCAACCGGAAAAGGCCAGCCGCCCTATGAGTGCATCCGCTGCGGGATTGGTACCGGGCAGTGGGGCGGGAGCTCTTGTTTTGGAGTCTTTGGAGAGCGCTCTACAAAGGGGTGCCAACATCTATGCCGAAGTGTTGGGTGGGCACGTCAATAGTGGCGGACAAAGGGGAGGGGGAAGCATGACCGCCCCCAATAGCGAGTCGGTGCAACGCTGCATTGCTCAAGCCGTTTCCAATGCGGGAATTGAGACCAACGATATCGATACCATAAACGGGCATTTAACAGCTACTACCAAAGATCCCGTTGAAATTTCGAATTGGAGCCAGGCCTTAGGTCGTTCGGGCAAAGATTTTCCTTTTATCAATTCCTTCAAAGGGCATTTTGGTCATTGCTTGGCAGCTTCCGGGAGTATTGAATTGGTTGCTTCCATCCTTCAGATGCGAGAGAACAAATTTTTTGGAACCGTCAATTGTGAAGACCTACATCCTGAAATAGAAAAATGGGTACATTCATCCAAAATTCCTACCCAAACGATGGAACATTCCGTCCAGGTTCTGGCCAAGGCAAGTTTTGGTTTTGGCGATGTGAATGCTTGTGCTATTTTTAAGCGTTTTTAAATTGGAAAGAACCTATGAATGAAAACCAAAAGTACGATAAGCTCAAGGCCATCATATCTACTTATTTACCGGACGATGTTTCGGTAGATGATATTCAAATGAACAGCCATTTTATCAATGAGCTCAATATCAATTCGGCCCATTTGGTAGATATTGTACTAGATGTAGAGGATGAGTTTGACATTATGCTCGAAAATGAAGATATGGAGCAGATGCAAACGGTCAAGGATGCCTTGGAGATAATTGACGCTAAACTAGACTAATCACTACTATTATGAACCAACTGATTTCGTGGGCTAAAACACAATTAAATGTTGATAAGCGATTGTTAGCCATTTACTGTGTGGTCTATTTTCTATGGGGGCTCTTGATGAACTGGTTCGGTGCAGCCGTTGAAATTGCCAAGTTTACGTATTGGTGGCAGGTCATCACCTGTTATATTCTTTACATGGTTCCCATTTCATTATTATTGAGAAATCTGCCCTTTCACATGCAGTATGCATACGGACTCATTGCCATGGGTATTTTGGAGTTCGCAGGTTATGGGTTGGAGACTTCCTATGCGTACCCCAACAACCTTTTGGACCAATTCTTCGGAATCAGAAATTTCTCTTTGGGTATGGCCTTGTTTTTTGCGCTCTACTTTCCGGTAGGTAACTGGGTAGTAGGCAAAATCTACCATTCAATTTTTAAAACTAAATAGATTATTCCCCTTCGTTGGAGATGGGTTTTTCACCTTCCTTTTCAGGAATGAGCAGCGATGCGACTATACCTGCCAACAACGATACCGATATCACGGTCAACGATACCCACTCCGGAAGCTCGATATAGTGCGAAAAGAGCATTTTTAGACCAACAAAGGCCAAAATGACCACCAAACTGTAATTGATATATCGGAACTTTTCCAGCATGCGGGAAATGAGGAAATACATAGACCGCAACCCTAGAATGGCCAATATGTTCGAGCTAAATACAATAAATGGGTCCGCTGTAATCGCCAATATTGCTGGTATGCTATCGAGCGCAAAAAGAACGTCGGTCAATTCTATCACTATCAATGCCATAAATAGAGGGGTGGCTGCCCGAACCCCCATTCGCTTCACAAAGAAATCATGCCCGTGCAGTTGACCCGTAATCGGGAAGAGTTTTTTGGCCTGTTTAAAAATCCATGAGTTTTTCGGATCAAAATCACTGTCATCGGACTTTAACATCTTAAAGGCCGTGTATAACAGAAATACCCCGAACACGTAAATAATCCATTCAAATTTTGTAATCAGCGCCACCCCAAAGAGAATCATTAGACCTCTAAAGATAATGGCGCCCAAGATGCCCCAAAAAAGGACCCGGTGTTGGTATAGGGCGGGAATTTTAAATGCCGAAAAGATGACGGCAATAACAAATACGTTGTCGATACTGAGCGAAAGTTCAATCAAATAGCCGGTAACATACTTTAAAACGGCATTGTTGGGCGTGAGTCCGGTCGGGTTTTCGACCAAGCCACTACTAAACAGCCAGTAAATGACTCCACTAAAGCCCAGAGCGACAGACACCCAGACGGCCGTCCATATACCAGCTTCCTTACTTTTAATAACGTGTTCATTTTTGTGAAATACCCCGAGGTCCAATGCCAAGAATACGATTACTATTGCAATGAAGATTATCCACACCCACATAAAAAAGCTGTTTTGAAGCGGCGAAGTTAAACAAAATTAGGGTTTCGATTGACCCTTTTGAGTTGCTCTTAGCCCCATTCGATACGATGTTTTTTCCATCAAAAATCGAATCGCATGAATCAATCCCTTGGCTCATGTTCTACTATCTTGAAGAAAAACTTAAATACAAGATTGATATGAACGAGATAGAACAAATTGCGTTGGATAAAATTGCTGGTAACGATCATGAGCTATATGCTCTGATAAAACAGCGCTACAGCCCTAGAATATTTGACCAGAAACCGGTGACGGAGGATGATATGAAACAGTTATTCGAAGCAGCTCGCTGGGCTGCCAGTTGTTATAATTGGCAACCGTGGCGATTCATCTATGCCTTTAAAGGTAACGAAGCTTATGACAAAATAATAAACACTTTAAGTGATTTCAATCAAGAATGGGCAAAAAACGCCCCTGTATTGATGTTGACCGCTTATAAAGAGAAAACTCCTGAGGGAGAAGAGAATTTTCATGCGCTCCATGATTTGGGCCTGTCGATGGGTAACATGACCGTACAGGCACAGTATATGGGCATTGCCATTCACCATATGGCCGGCGTAGATTGGAAGAAAGCACAAGAGGTATTTGATGTACCGAAAGGATATCATATTTCTACTGCTGTAGCCATAGGTTATTATGGTGGTGAACTTGAAAACCTGTCCGACGAGCTTCAGGAACAGGAACAGGCGGAACGTGAGCGAAAACCTCAGAAAAGTTTCGCATTTGAAAACGAATGGAAAGAGAAAGACTAATGTTATGAAAAAGAATTCGACATTTTGGGCCTTATTGTTTTCCGGTTTCGGACTGGTAACCATCATGAGAGGTCAAGACACGTATTTTCAAGAGGGAAGCAAAAGCAGTGAAACCTGGGCCAAGAGCCTGACCAGGGCTTATCAGCCCGAACTGGTGCTTGGTAGTGATCAAGTGCTCTTGTTTCAGAAAAAGCTCGAAGAGTTTTTGATTCGTGAGAACAAAATTCAGAAAGCGGACATGTCTCCCGAAGATAAGATGTTCTTGTTGTCTCAGTTGGCCGATCAGCAAAGGGCCGAAATGTCGAATATTTTAACACGACCACAACTCCGACGGTACGAAAAGGTCAAAGACCAAATTCAACCGGTGTCCGTCGTGGTCGATACCCTAAATCATTAAAATTTAATACATGTTAATACCAAGAGAAAAAGTACCCCAACTAGAATTGAACTTAATAAATGGAACCAGATGGAAAATGGATGCCCAAGATAATGGCGCCTTTACCATGATTATTTTTTATCGGGGGCTGCATTGTCCGATTTGTAAAAAGCAGTTAGAAGAATTATCGCAAAAGCTCAACAAGTTCATTGATAGAGATGTTAATGTGGTGGCCATAAGTATGAACGATGAAAAAACTGCCCAAAAAACGGCAGAAAAATGGAATATCCCCGAATTGCCTTTGGCCTATGGCTTGACCAAGCAGCAGGCTACCGATTGGGGACTTTATCTTTCAAAAGGTATTTCGGATAAAGAACCCGAACAGTTTTCGGAACCAGGATTATTCTTGGTGAAGCCTGATCGAACGCTATATGCTGCTTCGGTACAGACCATGCCTTTTGCTAGACCTTCTTTCGGCGATATATTAAGTATGATTGATTATGTGGAAAAAGAAAATTATCCGGCCAGGGGAGAGCTTCAGTTGCAAGCAGAAGAACAATTCGCTTAGGAAAAAATAAAAAAGAACTTCCGTGATTACGGAATAAAAATGAATACAGAAGATGAAAATTGGAATTATAGGAAGCGGTAAAATTGGAGGAACGTTAGGCAAACATTGGGCCAAGGCCGGTCATGAAGTTTTGTTCAGTTCCAGACATCCGGAAGAATTAAAAGATTTGGTTTTGGAGGGTGGTAAGAACACGAAAGCAGTGAGTGTTGCACATGCTTTTGAAGAAAATGTAGATGTGTATTTACTGGCCACTCCTTTTAAAGCAATTGATGAGACTGCCGAGGTTTATGCCGGGGAATATGGTGATAAGGTTATCATTGATGCCACCAATCCGTATCCTGAAAGAGATGGTGACGTGGCTCAAAAGGTGAGAGATGACAATAGAAACGCATCTGAGTACACGGCGATGAAGTTTACGACGGCTTTAACAGCCAAGGCTTTCAATACGATTTACCATAAAGACCTAAAAAATAGAGCATTTGATGAGCAGGAACCTATTGCCATACCCTTTGCAGCCCAAGATGTAAAGAGTAGAAAGGTCACGGAGCAACTAATTTCTGACATAGGCTTTGTACCGCTGTACGTGGGTAATTTAGGCGCGACCAAGGCGATGGAAGTAGATGAAAAAGTGTACGGTGTTACTACCGACCAGCAGGAAATGCGCTCACTACTTGAGATGGCCTGAACCTAAATTCAGTTCTATACGAACCGACACCTTATTTTCGGTACGCTCATCTTTAATTTGAATGTCAAAATCAGACGTATAAAGACTGGTAGTACCGATAAGCCGATTATCTTGCTGCTCAAAAGTTAGGGTAATCGGTTTTTTTATGCCCTTTATGGTCAAAGTACCGGTTACCTCATAAACGTTGTCTTGTGATGTTGCTATTATTTCATTACTTTCAAATAGTATTTTTGGGTGGGCGTCGGCATCAAAGTATTTTCCACTTTTTAAAGACCAATCCCTTAAAAAGTTTCCGGTTTTTAGGGTTTCTACCTGTACAGAACCCGATAATTGGGCCTTGGTCAAATCATTAGGATTGATTTGGGAGGTAGATTCAAAACCGCCAATGCTGCCATCTACGCCTTTCGATTCAAATCGAAAAGAAACGGTGGCCGATGAGATTGATGGGGCACTTTGCGCGCTGATTGCTGATACTGAGATACAGAACAGGATTAAGAGAACCGCTTTTTTGAACATAAGAACTAATGTTGGTTGTTGGTAAGGTATTAATTTTTCGTTTTATCGATTTGTTATGCCGTTCAACCCGTTTGCATACGATGGCTAATGCCAATTTCTAACTTAGCTCACGAGACTATATGAAAAACCCCTATGAAAAAATTAATTTTTAAGGGTATATGCCTGGTTATGGCATTTACCGCAGGTAATGTGGCGCTTCAGGCGCAAGAGCAATCAAAAAAAGAACATGAGGTTACCAAATATACGGTGATGGAACGTTTTGAGCCTCAGATGATTCTGACCCCTGAAGAACGCATCAATTTAAAGGAAGAAAGAGTTGCCGATATGAGGCGCACGCGCGATATCGTTGATACACTCGATATTTCGGAACGTAAAAGAGAACGATTATTACAAGATATTATAGACCAACCTTATTCCGCCCGTTTGTCCAAGACCATGGCCAAACTGGAGTTCGAGGATGAGGATAGCCAACAATAGAAAAAGCCACCTTTACGGTGGCTTTTTTGATGTTAAGCGTTTGTTTAAATAAAAGATTCGTCTTTCGTTGTCGACTTGGTGACCGGCTCTTCACCCATATTCTTCTTTTCAAGACCGGCAGAATCCACTTCAAAGAATTTTAAAACTTCCGAGCGACTGGTTACCTGCATGAACTTTTTGCCTTTAATGGCAATCGGGTTCTGCAAAAGCTCCGGATTGTTATCGATCAGCTTTAACCAATCATCGGTATCGAACGAATCGCTATCCTCGATATCCAACGTTTCGGTGTTGTCTAGCGAGAATAGTTCGCCCAAGTCTTTACCGAGCCCATCTGCCAAGGTTACCCATACGGCATGGCCCAATTTCGTTTCAGCAATATCTATGGTACGTAGGGCATCGCCTGCTCCTTGAACGTAGCCAAGCACTTGCTTACCCAAGTGTGACTTTGAGCTATAGACCAAAGTCAACATATTTTCATCGGTACTTATTACACTCATATCTTCCATAGTTTAATGACTTTTCATTTTATCTTTTCTCTTTTTCAATTGTCTTTCCAACTCCGACACCGATTCTCTAATGGAGGTCTCAAAAGTATCGTTACTGGCCTCGGCGAACAGGCGAGGACCCGGTGCACTGAGGCGTATGTTACAAATGAGGCCTGTTTCTGGGCTTGAGGTATTTTCTTTTTTGAAGAAAACATCCGCCCGAACCAGAAAATCGTATCTGTCGAAAAGTTTACTGATTTTATCTGTTGCCAACTGCTCTAAGCGGTCACTGGCACTTACGTTATCGTATTCAAAATTTATGTTCATACTGCAAGTTACTGGTAGCCCGTGGCCCGATGGTGCCGTAAAAAACAATTTATTGCCACAGGCAAAAACCGCCAATAGTTAAAATGTGTTAAACTCTGATTTTATGATTTTTACGAAATCGATGTAGTATTTTTTTTCGTAACTTTAGAAGACATCCCTGATACTTTCTTACAAAACTCAACATCTTAACACTACTGCTATGGAAAAATTTAAACAAAATCGCTACCTGAACTGGGAGTCGGACAGCAATAATGCACTCGTGGCCCGACTGGAAAGAAACCAAAGAAACCTTATGCAATTAAGGGGGCAACTCAGCTCTTACCGCTCAGAACCTACCACTTACAGTCTTTATGAAAGGCTCGATCAATTGCGACGTGCGATGGACCGTTGCTCTAAGAATAACAAAGATATCATTACTGGGCTCAAAAGTGACCAAATACCTATGAGTGGTTACATCGTGGAGGCCAAAAAACAATTGAATGCATTTCGCGAAATTCACAAGAATGTAGAGAGCTATTTAATCAATTGTGCCGAGGGCGAATCGGAAGAATGATAATATAAGTGCTTCTAATTTAAGGACTTATTAACCTTATTAACATCTCTTTTGCAGATTGGTAAATTCGATGTGAAATTTGGGTTAAATATCTGTTTATTGTAAGAATTTCAGTAAGTTACAGATACCTTTGTCGCACGAAGAACACTTAACTACAACGTTTTAGATGGAAAAGAAATCTAGCTTATTCGAAAGTAATTCTCTGTTGCGGCGGAGTTTTGCCGTTCAGCTAAATAGATTGGATAGAAATGAGAGGGACATTGAGTTTTTTAAAAAACAACTGGGGTCCTACTTGGTAGAACCTAAAACCCATGAAGATTTTTCTGTCTTCTATAAGTTGAACACCGAGGTGTCGTACCTTGAAAATTCATGTACGTTCATCTATTTGAAAATTCGTACGCACGAAACAGCTCTTGACCAGATTTCGAATCTTATCGATACCCATCTCAAGCGTACCAAGTTATTGGCTCACAATATTTCCGTGTATCTTGAAAAAATCAAAAAACCGGAAACCAGTAATTTGGAGTATCGAATGAGTAGTTAATTCGCCTGAAACATCGAACGGTTGAATAGAATCCATCTAGGGATTGTAAAAAATCCTTCATCATATTAAATAGAAATGCCTTCCAGAAGCTTGGTTTTTGGAAGGCATTTTTTTATGTCCGTAGGCGGATTACTCCTCTTCAGAGTCGGCCATCACATCGGCCAGCTCCAATTTTTCATCCATTTCCAAATTCACGGGAACGGAATCTTTTAAGGCATCGAATTTTTCAAGCTTCTCCATTTCATTTTCATCTCCCGAAAAGTAAGGGAAAACATCCATAATAGGCGATTCGGTAATGGCCGGTATGGTATAATCGCCCATGGTATCTTTCATCACTTGTACGGTATTGTCATAGGCTTCTTTTACATCGTTGGCCTGAACCAATAAATATTCGTTCGTCTTGCGCTCTTTACCGCTTTCCTCATCAAAAGCGATCAAAGAGATTTTCGATTTGAACCAACGGTCTGAATTTTCAAAGGGATGTATCTCGGCGTAGTTGGCCACCTTGATATTGGTGATCTTAATCTCTTCACTTTCGGCCAAGTAGGCCTGTATTTCTTCGGTAATTCTACTTTCCGCTTCGGTATAGGAAATGGCATCGACCAAAAAAGGTTCGGTTTTCACTTTCAAGGTTCCGGAAGCTTCGTCCAGTTTTCTATATTTTACTTTACACTCGTACCAGGTTGCGCTCATTTTTCATTGTTTTTGGGCTGCCAAAGATAGGAGGAAGCATACACCTTCTAGGGCTAAAAACAAGAATAGATATTCACAATTTGAATAGGGTCAACGTTGCCTTTTGAGAACCAATGAATTAGCGGACTACAGAAGATTTTTACTTTCTAGGTTCTTTTTTAGGTCATCGTGGTTGCTCCAAAACCGGTTCTCAATCTTTTGCATCACCGGTTCAAATTCGGGGTGCGATTGTAAGGGCGCTAAACAGGGGTCTTTTCGCATAAAGAGAACGGCCCAATACTGAAAGTGGTCTTTGGTGGCAAATTTCTTCAACTCTTCAATGGCTTGGTCGGCATGTCCTTCGTAGGCCAATTTAACGGCCATACTCGCCGGTTGGTAGATAGACTGGTCATTCTCGCAGTAAGAGCTGTAAGCGTTCATGAGACGCTCGCTCTCGGCGTCAAAGCCCATTTTTTTGTAGACAAAGGCAATTTTAATATCCTCATGGGGATAGATATTCAAGTTTCTGACTTTTCGAATGGAATCGAAACGCTTGTAATGAACGAAGGCACTGTCATACTGTTTCAGAAAATAGTAGAGCCTGCCCGTTTCTTGAAGAATATCCAAACGGTTGATGTCTTTCTTCAATTCGTTCTTGATGGCCACTAAGGTGTTTTTGAGATTCCCATCCTTGGCATACATGATATAGGCCTTGGCATAGGGGGCATAATAGTTCTGCGGATTATAGGCCAACGATTTATTGATGTAGGTAATGGCCTCATCGGTAAAACCGGCCTGAATCAGGGCATTGCCCAGATGCAGGTAGAGGTAACTCTGACTAACGGAATCGTTCGCTGCCACCTCCAATTGCCTTCCTTTTAGGGCATATTCGAGGTATTTTCCGGTATCGGGTATGTAATTCGCATAGAGGTCGGATAATAGTTGAACCACAGCGGACGAATTGGGGTTGTATTCCATCGCCTTAAGCAAATGCGGTACGGCCAAGCGGTAATCGCCTGTATGCATGTAATAAAGGGCCTTGGCAACGAGGCTTTCGGTCAATTTCGAGTCGTATAATAAGGCCTTATCGGCATTCTTATTGATTTCCTTCGTAAATTGTTTTTCCTTCTTAAAAAGGTCCAAGTAATAATAGGTAACGGCCAAATCGGCATAGACCAAGGCAAACTCGGGATCTTCTTCCAACGCTTTTTCAAATAGGGGAATGGCCTTCATGAGTCCCTCGGTCGTTCGCTGCAAAAAGGGTTCTTGCGCTTGTAGGTAATAATCGTAGGCAACCAGATTATCGGTCGGTTTTTTATCAATCTGTTCCAGTTCAGAAGGGGTGACGGAGGCCTTGATGGCATCGGCAATTTTTTTGGCCACCTCGTTTTGCAGGGTAAAGATGTCGACTACTTCATGGGTGTACCGCTGCCCCCAAACCGGGGTATCGGTCGCAGCATCGATGAGTTGTATGTTCAACAGTACCTGATCACCAATTTTTTGTCCGCTTCCTTCTACCACATAATTCACACCCAGTTCATGGGCTATCTCAGCAATATTCTGGTCAGAATGGCGGTATTTTTCCACCGAAGTGCGGCTGATGACCCGCAGTGCCTCAATTTTCTGAAGGTTGCTCAAAGACGCTTCCATAAGACCATTAACAAAATAGAGATTCGTTGAATCGTTACTCTCGTTCCTGAAGGGTAAAACGGCTATCGATTTTTCCAATTCCCCAGCTTCCGTAGGGGTTGTATTTTTTTTGGCAGGAAGAAAGACCACCGCCAATACAATCAGTAGAAGTGCGGCTGTGGCCCCAATGACCCAACGGTATTTTTTTAGGACGGACGTGGCCGATGCCTCCGCATCCTCATCCGTAGCAACGTTTTCCTCATGGTTCATTTTAGCAAATTCCCCAGGGGGATATCCGTATTCTTCCCTAAAACATTTGATAAAATACGAGCTACTGCCAAAACCGACCCGGTAAGATACTTCCGAAACGGTCAGTTCCGGTGATTCCTTTAAGATATCCATCGCCTGCTCGAGCCTAATTTTTCGAATGAACTGACTCGCCGATAATTGGGTCTGCTTTTTACACTTGCGCAGCAGGTTCGAACGGCTCATATGCATGGCATCGGCCAGTTCGGAAACCCCAAAGTTTTCATTTTCGAGGTTTTCAAGCAAAATGGCCTTGGCCTGTTCGGTAAAAAGGTACCCTGTTGGTCGGTCTTGCATGGTAGTAAAGGGTTCATCGCCATGCTGGCAAAAACAAATATAAGCGATTGTTCTTCAAGGTGAAAATGCGCGTTTTGCCGCATAATTTATATGCCTGCGCCATAAGTGCTATCGGCTGTGCAGGGCTTATGTACAAAGCGGCATAGGTGATTGGTGCTGCGTCGGCGCTTGGCGGACATTTGCCTTGTAAAATTTAATGTTCAACAAATAAAAACAATCACCATGAAAAAATTATCAATGACTTTAGTAAACCCATGTAAGTATGCCTTCTTGATTTTGGTCCTAAGCTTGACCGCGTGCGGACAAGAAAAAGGGAATAAGGAATCACAACCCACCGCCCAGACCGAAACCGTAGCGCCCGATATCGATTTGAACGCGGCCGTGATGGGCGGTAACCTCGATGCCGTACAGCAGCATATTAAAGCCGGTACCGACCTGAACAAGAAAGAGGCCCTCAGCGGTTCGACCCCTTTGATCACCGCCATTACTTTTGAAAAGGATGAGATTGCCGATGCCCTTATCGATGCCGGGGCCGATTTATCTATCAAAAACAACGATGGTTCTACCGCCCTTCACGTGGCCGCTTTTTTCTGTAGGGTAGAGTCCGTTCAAAAGTTGATCGATGCGGGTGCCGATAAGACCATCAAAAACAACTATGGCGCCACCGCTCGCGAAACCATTACCGCCCCTTTTGAGCAGATGAAGCCCATTTATGAGATGATGCAGCAGCAATTAGCACCTGTCGGCCTGCAAATCGACATTGCGGAAGTGGAAAAAACACGTCCCGTGATAGCCATGATGTTACAATAATCAAATAAGACCGGAAAAAGCCATGGAAACAGCACGACGATACGACATCGATTGGTTACGGGTCATAGCCATCGCCCTGTTACTGATCTATCATATAGCCATCATCTTTCAGCCCTGGGCCATGTTCGTAGGGTTTGTACGAAGCGAACGGCCCTTAGAAGGGTTATGGACCCCCATGACCATGCTCAACGTGTGGCGCATACCCATTCTGTTCTTTGTTTCGGGTATGGGGCTCTATTTTGCCATGCGCAAACGCAACTGGAAACAACTGATCGGTGAACGTACCCGTCGCATACTCATACCTTTCGTTTTCGGGTTTGTGGCCATTTCGCCCCTGCATATGTACCTCTTTCAGGCCATAAACGAAGTACCGTTGGGCTATTACCCACATGCAGGCCATCTTTGGTTCTTGGGCAATATCTTTTGCTATGTGCTGCTGTTCTTACCCGTTTTTTATGGGTTGAAGAATAGGGGGGAAGGCCGGTTCAAAAAAGCATGGGGCCGGTTGTTGGCCCACCCGGGTGGACCTTTATTGGTATCGGTATTCTTTATGTTGGAAGCCACACTGGTCAAGCCCCAAATATTTTCGCTATACGCGGAAACATGGCACGGGTTCTTTCTGGGTGCTTTGGCCTTCTTTTTCGGGTACCTTTTTATGTATGGCGGGCCCACCTTTTGGCAGACCGTTAAAAAATGGAAGTGGGGCTACCTTCTTTTGGCATTGGGGCTGTATGCCCTTCGATATATTCAGTTCAATCGGGAAGCCCCGGGGTATTTAATGGCCTTGGAATCTAATTGTTGGATCTATGCCATTTTCGGTCTCGTACACCATTATTTAAACCACCCCAGTCGGGTATTGGCCTATCTGAGCCAAGCCGCTTACCCCGTGTATATTATACATATGTTCGTCATGTTTTTGGGCGCTTGGTGGTTATTGCGATTGCCGATGCACCCCATGGCACAGTTTGTATGCCTAACCGTATTCACCTTTATCATTTGCTACCTGCTGTACGAACTCTTGATCCGTAAGGTAGGGGTGTTACGCCCTTTATTCGGACTTCAATGGAGAAGTAAAAAACAACCAACCGAAAAGCTAACGATAAAAGAGCCTACACTCGCGAAAAAGACGAATTAAGAAGTTTCTATTTTTTAAGGAAGGCCCTAACCGTAGTGTTGGGGCTTTTTGGGTTGATTGGAGTTTTTTTTGGAACATTTATTTATTGTGTCTGGGGAGTAGGGGGGTGTGATGTGGGTGGAATAGGATTTTAGATACTTATTTCTTTTTGGATATCCCGTAGTATTTATTCATATTTTATAAATATTTGTATTTCTAATCATAACAATTATTTAGATTAGCTTTATAAATCAATTAAGATTCAAGAAAACGATATTTGATGACTGAATTAGGTCTTTTTTTATCTAAAAAATCGGTTAACCGCTCAGACGTAGCTAGAAAGACTGGGATTAGTAAAACTCGTTTAAGCGAGTTGTCAAACAATCCAAGCACTAAACTTAGGGCAGATGAACTCTATTTAATAGCTCTTGCGATTGATGTTGATCCTTGTGAAGTAATAAATGAGGTATGTAAGAACATAGTGTTAAGAAATCATCATTAATCCTTATTAAATATGTCTTCACTAATTACATATTTAGGACTTTATTCTGGATGCGGAGGGAGCGATTTTGGGTTTTATAAAAAAGGGTTTGAATCTGTCGGGGCTATTGATATAAATATTGCCGCACTAAATGTGCACAATAAAAATCTCCCTGGGCCAATTTTCAATGAGGATTTGAGAACTTGCCAAGTAGATGATTTAATAGGGAAAAGTCAAGTAGATGTTATTTTTTCTGGAGCCCCTTGTCAAGGCTTTTCCACTGCTGGGATGAGAAAAGTTGATGACCCTAGGAATTCTCTTTTGTTACGAGGTGGGGAAATAGCACTTGAATTAGGTTCAAAGGTTTTTATCTCCGAAAACGTGATGGGTTCTGTATCAGGAAAACATAAAAAATATTGGAACGAACTTGAAAGCCGATTTCGACAACATGGATACAAAACACAGTTTATTAGAGTTAATTGTTTGGATATGGGCATGGCACAGATGCGAAAAAGAATTTTATTCTTTGCGTGGCAAAACGGTGTTAATGAAATCAAATGGCCTGAAAAAGTAACTCATCGCACTCTTGGAGAGGTTCTTGAAAATCTGGAAGAATGCAAATCAGATGTGAGTAGTTTTACATTGAGTGAAACAGATAAAAAATATGAGATTGCAGACCACATAGGACAAAATCAAAAACTATGCAATGTTCGTGGAGGTGACAGAGCTGTTGCTACTTGGGAAATTCCTAGTGTTTTTGGCAACGTCATGGAGGCTGAAAAAGAAATTCTTGTTTCAATTAGAACGTTACGTAGAAAAATACGATTACGTGATTTTGGTGATGCAGATCCAGTACATATAGATTCTCTAATTTCGATTCATGGCCAAAAAGTTAAGGGTATAATAAATCAATTGATTAAAAAAGGATTTGTTCGTACCAAAGGAAAAAACCTTTATGATTTAACTATGACATTCAATGGTAAGTATAGAAGGTTGTCGTGGGATATGCCAACTCCTACTGTTGATACTCGATTTGGTAATCCAGTATATTTTCTGCACCCAGAAGAGAATAGAGGTTTCAGTGTAAGGGAAGCTGCCCGAATTCAGGGGTTTGCTGACGATTTCGTATTTGAAGGTAGTATAAAGGAGCAATTTAAAATGATAGGCAATGCGGTTCCTCCACCGTTATCCGAGATAATTGCTACTGTGACAAAAGAGCAACTTATTTAAAAAATTAATGAATAATCAAATTGAGAAATGGGTAGACGAATGGGCAATTGAAGATGTTGACAATGGTTATAGAAAAATAAACAATCATATAAATTTTCTCTCGAATGTCTTATTTCATGATTATCAGCCGACTCAAGCAGTTGCCCCTGATTTCTTTACTAGATTGGAGGAATGGCTAAACAATGCTCATACTAAAGATGACAAGAAAACTCTTTTTAGGTTATTGCCATATCTCTTTTATGTAGGTTCAAAAGAGTTTAATAGTCTTTACAGGGTGGCATATAATGAAGTAATAGCAAAATGGATTTTAGATGTAGAAAATATAGAATTTACCAATCTTAATGCTGCAAAAGTGACATTAGATAACGCACTTTTAAGAACTTGGATTTGTCCAATTACGGATAGTATGAATATTAATTCGTTTTACCATATCAATAGTATACCAGGTGAAGTAGATTATAGGCCTCAATGGTATAATGCAGGTCAAACATGGAATACGATCTCAGGTGGATTAGTGAACTATATGCGTGCAAATGGTGTCAATAAACTAGTTTTAATGGAAGATTTTGTAGGTTCAGGAAGCCAAGTGGAACAAACATTAGAACATGCAATTAGTTTGAATCTAGGAATACCAATTTTATTTGTTCCTTTAATTATCTGTCCTGATGGTGCAACTCGATTTAACCGTTTACAAGCTAGGCACCCTGAACTAACATATAGTGCTGTATTGGACCTTTCTGATAGTTGTTTTGTGTTTCCGGCGCCAAGAATAGGGGAGGATGATCATTTTCCTAATGTTCGAGAACTTGTTACCAGAGTTTACAATCAAACCAGCGGAGGTGTAGCAATTGATGCAGGAAAGCCATACACCCCATTTGGTTATAAACGGACGGGAGGCTTGGTGGTTATGCATTCTAATACACCAGATAATTCTTTACCCGTAATTCATCATGAATCGGATACATGGGCTCCTATTTTTAAAAGACATTCAAGAAACTAATATGGAACAAAGGAAAAACCCATTTCATGAACTCTATGTTACTGAATCTATAAGTTCAGATAAGTTTGTACATCTTTTTAGTCCATTCTTGATTGAAAAATCACTTGCTATTTTTCAACCAGGCCATGTTATTCTGAAGGGGTTGCCGGGAGCAGGCAAAAGCATGTTACTGAGTCTTCTAAAGCCTTCAATAAGAGAGGCTTATGCGAAAAAAAATGTTGAATTTCCTGTTCCTAAGGAGTTTAACAAGTTTATAGGTGCCGGAATTAATTTGAAAAGAAGTGGTGTGAGTGATTTTGGTCAGCGACCATTGAATTCAGAAGATGGTTACAATCTATCTCCCTTTTATTTTGCAGATTACCTAAATTATTGGCTTGTGTTAGACATATTAGAGTCAATTTTAAAACTAAGTAGGCCAGAGCTTAATCTATCAAAAGAATTAGGAATCAACTGTGATGACCAGTTGTTAAATGATTTTGCCATAAAGCTTGGACGAGATGTTTGCTGGAATGGTTATTTGGAAAAAGTAAATAGTTTTGAGGAGTTGAAAAATAGACTGGTAGAACGTATCGGTATTTATCGGAATTTTCTCAATTATAATATCGATGAAATACCTGAAGATGTTCAGTCGTCTAAGACAAGTATTGGTATTCCAATAGCATTTTGTGCAAATTGTCTTAGAGATGTAGGGATAATTCAGGAAGGCACTGAAATTTATGTAAGGATAGATCAATATGAAGAGCTAGCATGGTTGGAACAACCATTGCAAAACCAAGAGCAAGGCGAATTATATCAGCAATTAATACATAAGCTTTTAGGGATGCGTGATAATTCGGTTTCGTACAAACTCGGTACTCGTCACTTTGCATGGCAAGATAATGGAAAAATGTTTGGCACGTCTGCACAACTTGAAAAACGAAGAAACTATATTGAAGTTGGTATTGATTCTGTTCTGAAGAGAAAAGAAAATAGAAGAACTTGGATTTTTCCCGATTTTGCCGAAGACATTTTGAGAAGACGAATCGAGATGTCCAATTTAACTTGTAAAGGAAAAAATAATAAAGTAATCGACTCTGTTTTTGGGAACAGTGGAAGGCCTACTGATAAAGCACGTGATTATTTAAAAACTAATAGATTGAAAGCTCTTAAGTTTGACCCAGATTGGCCAAAGGATTGGAGGGAGTTTTTGATGACTCTTGCATCTGAAAATCCATTTTCCGCTAAACTTGCTGAATCTTGGGTTAGGCAAAAAGGTAAAGTAAAACAGGATTTAGTCTATAATCCTCCGACGACTGCTTCTTATCCATGGGAAAACAAAAATTGGTGGAAAAAGGAAAGAACTGAGCAAGCATTGCTACAAATCGCTTCAAGAAATAGACAACAAATAAATTGGTATGGAAAACAAGATATATTATCACTTAGTGGAGGTAACATATTAGCCTTTCTCAGTATTAGTCGGCATATATGGGATGTATGGATTAGGGACACTAAAAATATAAGAGACCCAAAGACTTTATCTAAAATTGACAAACAAATACAATCAATTGGAATAATTGAAGCGAGTTCATCATGGTATGAGGATTTATCATCTGAAAAGGGTGGCAAGGAAAGAAAATTATTTATTCATTTTCTTGGGTCTTTTTTCTACAAAACATTAGTTGAGGATATTGCCATGTCTAATCCGGGGCATAATGGGTTCTCACTTAGCATTGATGATTTTGAAAAAAACACGGATATCAAATCTTTTCTCAATGATGCTACAGATTATGGTGATTTATATGATGCAGAACACACCTCTAAACTTTCCGATAAGCGAAAAAGGCGAAAATGGTACTTAAATCCGATACTTTCTCCACATTTTAGAATACCTTCTGTTCACACCAAAGAACCAATGTATGTTACCTGTAAACGAGTTAGGAAATGGATAAATGATTCTACTAATGGAGGCGCAGAGCAATTCAAGTTAGGTTCTGATGGTACCCAGGATGGGTTAAGAAGTGGTCAAATAAGTCTTGATTTATAGGTTGATATGTTAGGGAATAGTTTTAGGCCATGGGGAGAACTTAACTGGTTATTGTCGAAAACTGCGATAAGAAATTGGAGTGTTGTTGGGTGTATTTCATTTGAGGATAGAATTCATGGTTTAAGGACAAATATTTCGGCGGATCATACAATAGAAAGAAGTATTTATTTTGATATTAAACCGCCAGGTAATTCGTCAAATACAGCCCAAAATAGTCGACTTATAGTTAATAGAAATAGAATGTTGGCTACTGGTGTAAGGCAAAATCAATTAATTCCACTCTCTTTGCTTTGTAGTGTTGATGAATTTTTAGCTCCACTCAAGACATTTATTGAGGAAGCTAATGGAAATGTTATTCTTGACATTTCATGCTTCCCTAAAAGATTCTTCTTCCCAATCCTAAAGTTGCTGGTAAAATCTCGGCATGTAAATAATTTATTTGTGGTGTATACTAAAGCAGCTGGATATACTAAAGAGGATTTATCTGGAAACCCTGAAGAATGGAGTCACATTCCTGGTGGGTTTATGTCGTCAAAATTTCCTGAACCAAAAGCCGATATAGCTATAATTGGTGTTGGATATATGCCGTTGGGATTACCAAAACTTCTTACAGGGAATTATCAAGATGCTCGAGTAAAGCTTCTGTTTCCTCATCCTCCTGGACCACCAAGTTACCAGAGAAACTGGGATTTTGTAAGAAGAATTAAGGATTCATATCCGGCCTTACAGCTAAACGATATGAATAGAGTACATGCTTTAGATGTCTCAGATGCTTTCGATCAATTAATGGTTTTAACAAATAATGGCCGTTTAAACTCGATTTTAGCTCCATATGGGCCAAAGCCAATATCTATTGCAATGGCCCTTTTTTCCATTAACCAGGGAGTTCCTGTTTATTATACCCAACCAAATTTTTATTCTCCTGATTATTCATTTGGAATGAAAGAAACTTTAGCATATTGGATTGTGAATGAAAATAACATTCTTTATCATTCATAAAAGGTATTCGTGAATGCTTCTCATTTCTTCTTGATTTTGTTTCTTTTTTATCAAGAAAAAAAATAGAGGAAGGCGTACTTATAGTAATTCTTTAACCAATCAATCATTTATCAACCAGCATTTTTTCCTTTTCTAATTTCATCTTGTAACATTCTACTGATACGCTGTTCACGTTCTAGGGTTCTTCTTCGATGGTTTTCATATTCAACCTCCAATTCTTGAAACCTTTCTTTCCATTTGTTTTGAGAGGCCTCTCTTGATTTAAAATCAGGTTTGTTTGAATAAACAATCGTTTGAATAGAAAAAAACACAATCAATAAAGAGAAAAATATAACCAAAGCAAGAATAAGACCCATTATAAAGTTTTGTTTAGACGATGATAAATGGAGTAGCTGAACAATAATGAAACTGAACCTAATATTATTGAGGAATATTTTATTTTTAAAGTATCTAGATTATTTGTGCCATTTAATTCGTATAATAATAACATAGTTAAAAGAGCTGTATACAATAGTAGCAATAGTACGGAAATTCCTATAGCCTTAGTTTTCCAAATTTTGTTATCAATTATTTTATCTTCTAATTCATTCACATTAGTAATGTTTAATACCAATCCAAAAATTATAAAATCAACTTCATTAAACCAGTAGTCTGAAGTTGCGGTTTTATCAAAAAAAAATATTATCGACCTTAATAGGAAGGGTAGTAATCCCACAATAACTGTATAAATTAACCACTTTCCTTTTTTCATTTATATCGAAACTTTTACATTTTCAAGATATAAAATATAATCATTATTGATTTAGCAGGTGTTTAGAAATTTATGTGATATCTAAATTTTACGCTTTTAAGTTGCATTCCAGTAAAACGCCTTTGACATAAGTGCCAAATAAAATTATCTAGTAGATGATTTTATTTGACGGCTAGATAAAGCTTGGACTTAGTGGCAGGTTTCTTTTCTAAAGTAACATTCCAGTAAAACGGCTTTTACATAATGGCTGACGATATAGAACACCTGCGTGTCGCTATATCTACAATTATATCAAATCACAGTATGCACCGTCTTACATGATATATTAATATGTATCATAATTTATATTATGTAAAATAGAATATTTGGGCAGATGATGGGTTGCGATCTTTTTAGTCTTATATGTTCCACTCTTTCCAGCGCTTCATTCCGTCATCAAAACATTTATCGCCAGAAATAAAAGTCAGGTCATTATTGCGTTCTACACGAAAATCCAACGGTTGGTTGTACAGATGTCCGTTTTTCCAAGATTCAAAACAATCCAGTAATAATTGAATTTCGTTTTCTTTGGTCAAATCCATATCCAACAAATACAGTTGTTCAATCAACGGTACGACATCAGCAGGCGTTTGTTGATCAAAATGAATCAATGGCGACAACCTTATGATATTCTCGTTGGGTTCGAGTCCGCTAGTAGCTTTTAAAAATATCATGGCCATATAATTGGCCGTATCGGGCGGTTGGTACAAAATGGTCTTCGCCTGGTTCAATACGGTCGATTTAAAAAATTGCCATTGCGCCTTTAGTTTCCACAGGTACCATTTCTTTCTTCGAAATTGCTGCGCCGTTTGTTTGGCTTCCCAAAAGCTATCCTTATCCGCTTGCGACATCAGCGAATTACTGGTGCCCAATGAAACGACCCGAATGGTCTTTAGGTCTACCCCTAATTTATGGGCCTCAATGATGCCCGCCAAAATTGGGTTGTTGAATCCGCCGAGGGCGCCATCCCACAATTCATAGAAAATCTCGCTTTCCTTGGCCTTGAACCGCACCGGAAAATCAAAATATTGCACTGGGGCGTTCGACGAACCGTTGATAGCCTGAGTAAGGCGTACCGAATCATACCCGTGTTGGTTGCTGGAATACGATTTAAAGAACTTGGCCCGATTGTTCAGCGCATCATAGGTACATACCACCAATTTTAAGGAAGGTTTCCCAATAATTTCGGGCAAGGCTTCCATCTGTACGCTATCGCTATTCGGAAACAAGTATTCAAAAGCTTCCTTCTTTTTAACGGTACTGTATTTCGGGCCGAACGGCATGCCCCAAAAACGTAGATGGTCCACCGGAAAAAAACGGTCTAAAAATGCATTTTGATGAAAAATACGTTCCCGATTCTCTTTTTCCTTGAACAGACCAATGGCCTGATCCAGGGAATAATTTTCCGCCAAAGCGGCCAGAACGATGCTTCCGCCCGAATTGGCAATCACCAAATCGAAGTTTTGGAGCAGCTCATGCCCTTTGATATTGCCATACCGATGTTTGAGGGTCAATAATTGAATAATGGCCCAGCTTCCACCCCCATCTAAAGCTAAAATATTGAACATCAGTTGTTTTTGTTTTATGGTGTTCAGAAATTACCTATCGGCTCTATTCCGACCTTAAAAGTAAAAATTTGCGGGACGAACGCTCACAAGCAAATCCCCCTATTTTTTGGGTTTTCTGTTCGACGGGGTATAAAGCAACGACCACTACCCTTTTACAATAGTGGTCGTCAACTATCAACCTAAACTAACTACTACGCTTATTTAAAGGAGGTCATTCGCGCGCCTGGCACCGGAAAATGCTGGTCCATTCGCTCTTGATTGACCGTTTGCAACCTATTGATGGCCCCCAAACCGTTATCGGTAAAGTTATCGGGATCTACGGGGCTCTGCATGGCATCATCGACAAACCCGGTACGTTGGGTATAGGTGCGTCGGCCACCGTTGTTCATGATATCGTCGGCAATCGTTGGGTCGTTGTGCCCGTTTTTCTCAATAATATCCCATAACAGGGCGTGAATGATTTCATGGGCCATCGTTTCCCCGATTAGACGACCGTAAAAATCACTGGCGAACTGCTCCAATTGAGGGTCTCCCCCTACTCCTTGCGATTTTAACTGAATGAGCAAGGCTTGCGTTTCCACATCCAATCCGGTGGGGTCAACGGCTCCGTTTGGCAAAGAATCGTCAAAGGCGTTCGGATAGATATCAATGGTGCGGTTGGGTACGATATTATCGACCGCTCCGGCTACGTTATGGGTAACGCCCATGGTGTACAAGTCGGTGGCGTGCTGGTTTCTAACCGTCATTTTGGTCACTTTATTCGCAGGAATATGCGCCGGTAAGGTTTCGGAAAAAGTACCCAGTTGCCAGATGGTACGTACGTTAGTGCCCACCAACAGATGGTCGCAGGTGGTCTTGGCCGTACCGATAATGGCATCCTTTAAAGTGGTCAGCCCCAAATCGGTCAATGCTTGGTCAAACTCCGCTGCGGACTCTTCGATAGTCACGAATTGCGGAATGCTCAACGGTAGTTTTAAGCTTTGCACCGTTTGGTCGCTCACATTTTTCACCTCTACATCGATATGGCTGAGGCCCGGTTTGATACCTTGAACGGTTACCTGTTTGCCGATGGTCGCTTTTGGTCCGTTTTTAAGGGTGTAATCGCCATCGTTCGCAGGTGGAACGCTCCATTTTACATAACCGCCGGCAGGCATATTTGAAATGCTAACCGAAAAGGTGGCTTCGCCCGTTTTGCTACCATTACCGGGAGCGGCTGAAGTAGCCGGTTGAAAGCTTCGGGATTCAGCATCCAAATCAGGATTCTCTAAAATACGGGGTGTTCCCGATTTGTCATCTTTAGACACCGATACTGTTTCCGAGCCATCGGGCGTGGTTCTGCTTACATTGATGTTTCCGCTCTCTGAATTGCTGGCATTCGAAATGGCCTTTTTAATTTCAGGATCTTTGGTCAGCGCATCTTTGTTCTCCCCCTCTTTTTTACCGGAAACCTTATCGGCCGCATTCGTATACGAATCGAGTACTTTCTTAATCTGTGCGGTGGTTTCCTCGTCATTGAGATAACCATCTTTGTTCAGTTTTTTGATTTGTTCAATTTGTTTGGCACCATCCTCTTTTTGGGAGCCCATTAAGGCCAGATTGGCAAAATCTTTGGAAATACTGGCCATATCCGTCGCACTTTTCGAGGTAGTCTGTAGGGCCTGCAACGCATTGGCCTGGGTACCTTCAAGTCCGGTCATATCCTTAAAAACATCCGATTTGCCGAGCAATCCGAACGCAGCTGCCAATCCTGTTGGGTCCGGTGCCGACGGTGCGGTCTGCATATTGATGATATTCGATGGGAAATCTTTGGGCTGTAGGTCGGCCGGTTCGCTTCGACGGCTAGCGGTCGATACCGGTTCTATTTCAGTGGCATCGCATCCGCAGGGCTCATCGCTAAAACGCCAATGGCGAGTCTCATCGATTTCTTCACAGCTGTTGCATTTGCCCATGACCGATTCGGCATACACCCCTTTGGTCGGTACGCTCAAGCGATACGGGTCGGGCTTGGTGGTGGGTCGATAGTATTCTAAAAGGTCTTCGACGCTCCTGAACACAGGATCCAATCGTTGCCCGGGAATCACCTTGAGCACCAGGTTATTGCCCACAATACCCATTACCTTATTTTCCACCACACTGGCCACACTTCTTCCGCCACTATGTGGGGCGATATACCCATCAAGTAGGCCGAAAAGGCGGCTGCTATCCATATTGGCCCAAATGACCTTATGCGACATTTCAAGGTATTCGTTCAAAAAGGTGACCAAGGCATCGGCTGCTTCGCGGTCCTCCTTTCGGGGATTGCGGACTTCCCGGCTGTTCATCGGTGTGTAGAACAAAGCGGCATCGGTTACTTGTACCGTGCCACTAATTATTGACACAGTCTTCAAATTGATAATATCGTTATTGATATTGTTTTTCTGAAGGATGTATTCACTCAAATGGGCCGTTCTATAATGCAGGTACGCCGAGCGGAGAATGATTTTTGATGAGGATTTCACTGCGGTATTGGCCCTAAATCGAAGGTGTTTTATCTGCCTGCGGGTAATCTCGGGCACACTCGCCGCATTGATACTTACTTTTAACGGAACACCTTTTCGATAGGTGCTTAAAAGCGTCACATCAAAATCGAGCAGTATCTCGTTTCCGTTATCGGCAATGGCATGAAATGACATTTGATCAATAAACTTGCGGACAATGTCGGCAGCGTACTGTTGTTCAAAAATAGCATCCTTTTCAGCTTCGGTAAGCGGTACTTCCCTCTCCAATGGAAATTTGAGCCACCCCGAAAACCAAGGGAACGGTAAGGAAAGGTCGTATTGCTCGGTTTTGGTGGCCTCATTGATTTCAGCGATATAGGGCCGGTCCAGCTCAAATGAAATGGTAAAATGACCCGTAAACTCCTCAATTGGCACGTCGGCATAGGTACCAATAGGAAGGTCTGAATTTGCATAATTGTTTTCTATACGCTCGATGGCATCAAAACCGCGTAGAAGCTTACGCCCGTACATGCCTTTTCGCAGTGTGTTCTTCCAGCGCAGTACCTTCTTGAAATCGAAATGACTCATGGGCATGGGTACAAAAAGACATTCTTGCACATCGACCAATTCTTGTTCGATGGCGTAATGCTTCAACACCTCAAAATACTCCACGGTCATAGCGTGGCAATGGTTGTTGTTCTTTATTACCTCGGTCTGAACGCTCACCGATTCGTTTTGCGAAACACTTTGCACCACCGTACTACGTTGGCTTCGAAGGCTTGATGCCGATTGAGACGTAGAGTCTTGCAAGCGGTTGAGCGCATTCGCGGAAAGGTTTCTTGATGAATTCTGGTTGGCATTACTTTTAGAGGAAGCACCGGAATGGGCGACACCACCGGCGACACCGAACAAGACGCCCTTGAGAAAACCTCCCACGCCGGCACCGATGGCGGCACTGGTCGAGGAGGTTTTGTTGGAAGAAGAGGCACTGATCGACTCGTCGAATGAAGAAGACATAATTTCTGTAATATCGCGATCCCTTGAAATTTGGGCCTGAAGTTGTTCGGTAGCCACCTGCTCTTCGGTACGAATACCGGTTTCATTGCGATCCCAGTCAACAATGGCAATATGCTTTTCTTGACAGGGAGCCAATGGCAGGCTGTAAAGGAGGTCACCCAATGAATATCCGGCTGCTTTCCACTTTTGCTTGAAATGCAAAATATGTCCGTTGGCAATGGTCGTATTTTCGTAAATGGTCGGGGTATCGTCCCAATCAATGCTATTTTCAACACTGAGCTCTACCCTACCCGGATGGTTCTGTAAATAGGCACGGCGCAGTTCTTCCACCCTTTTAAGGGCGATATAAACCTGACGCTTGGTGCTGGTGAGCGTGTTCTTGATTTCGTCGTAGTGCTCATAGAAATAATCATCGTCAAGCTCGGTGGCAAAACGAAGGTTGGAACGGTAGAATGTGTAAAATTCGTCGAGCAGGTTGAGAAAGGCGATTATGCTATTGAGAAATATATCGTAGTAGGCCTTGATTTCTAAAATCTCCGCCAACGTAAAGATGCTTTTGTTCTGTAAAGTTTCTTTTAGTTCCTTGAATTTCTGTATCAAGCAGAGAATACCCATGTTATCGGGTTTGGCGGTAATGACACACGGGTCAAAATCAAGGGTGGAACCTTCTTCCGCACGGGCGAGCTCAATTACGATACGGCGCAAATAGCCCAACATAATTTCTTTTGTCTCGGGATTTTTAGAGTCGCTATCCACCGCAATGATCAGTGCCTCTATTTTTTTGCCTACGGCGGACATGGTTTTGGCATCCGCATTTTGCTTTTCGACCAGCTTTTCCAAATCTAATAGTCCGCCCGCAAACTGTTTTTTACGCGCTGCCGAAAGGTTCATCTCGGCCCTGACATTCTCTACATGGCCTATCAAAGAGCGTAACTCTTCACGGTCTAGCGTGTCTTTTTCGGCCAAGGTCTCACAATAGGTTTTAGCTTCCTGTACCCCATTTTTTCCACAATAGGCAGAGGCCAGTTTTTTATGAAGCGCTTCAAGCTTTTTACGTTTTTTGGCCTGTTCCGCCGCTAGCTTAACAATATCTGCCGGTCTTAAACGGTTTTCGACGGCTATAAGGTCGTTGGTATTAATCTTGAAAGGCGTTTTTAATCCTGTATTGATTTTAAGAAGATAGTTCGGAAACGCATTAAGGGTTTGAGCAACGGGTTGGGTATTGCCATCGGTAGCCCGTGCCACTTTTTGTTGGGGAGCATTATCCTCTTCAATCGTATAGGGCACCATGGATAAGGAAGTGAACGAATTGTTCATTCTACCGATCAGCTTAAAGGCATGGTCGCTAATATCGAATAGTTCTTCGCGTATGTGTCTTGTCTGCTTGGCGTTAATGGTGAGTCCTTTAATTTCGGGCTCTGTAGTTCGAACCGTGTGGTAAAAGCTAAACTCTTCCAAGGTTCGGTTGGGTATGGTAAAGTCGACACAAGAACCGCCTATATCTTGGGAAAAAGCGTTGGAGTGTACCAAGTCTTCACTATCGGGAAGCACGGGCGTAGATGACGAGCAGCCACACCCATCTTCCTCTGATCTGCCCGACAGATCGGCAACTAACAGAACCTGCTTGGGCAATTTATTGTTCTCTAACGGAATGGTTATGGGTTGGTCTTCGCTACCGGCGATGACGCCAAAAGCCTGTTGTACGGTCTGGTTGATGACACTACCATAAAAGTAGCCGTCGCCATCGGTAGTTGCCGAGAATACCGTTTTGAAATTTTGTACATCGAAATCCGCAGAGGCATCTTCAGAAATCATGATGAGCACCTCTAGGTGCGAAGTCTTTCCGTCACCTGATATGTCGATGACCCTGCCGTTCAGTTTCTTGGTAGCCGATTCGGCGGGCGAAGATTGATTGAAGGTGATAATCTTTGGGTTGATCTTAATTTCCAGTTCTTGGGTGTTGTCTTCCGCACCAATCGGTATATCTGCAGAATTAAGAGCCCCATGGCTGTAACTCTGGCTTCCCATCATTTCACCATCAGGGGCATATGCCTCAACAATGATCAATTCGGTGGCCAGCAGTTCTTTTTTTGGCACAAAGAACCTAAAGATTCCTTCTGGGTCAACGTCCACCCGATCTTTACTAAAAATTGAATGACCTTGAATCAACTGATTGTAGCTCACTTTTAAAAAGTGGCCTGTGTACTCATTGGTAATTGAAGACCCGTCTAGCGGCACGAGCCTACCATTTACACTTACTCTTTCCATTTTCTTGATTTGATAGTTATAAGTTTCCTTTTTTGAAATCGCTAAGGTTCGGGAGAGAGCCGCTTTTGAGCGGGTACCTTTTAAAGATCAGTTGAAATTAATCTGAAACGGGAAAGATTGTAGGGTAATTTGTACAGATGGATGTTGGAATTGTATAGCCTACATGAAAAGCTGTTTGGATTTAAATTTTAAGATAATGTCATAAAAAAAGCCCTTTTTAGGGCTTTTTTTGTCCAAATCGGACGATTTTTTAAGAATATACAGGTTTTTTTATTGGGATAAAAACTGCTGTTACCACTATTTTAGACCCGAAGTAGTCGATAGATCACTTCTGGTTATTTTCAGGTAATGATATCCGACAAAAAGTTTGATTTTTATCGGAGCTTATTGCCAACCCCCACCTAGACTTCTATATAATTCTATATTGGCAATTAAAATTTGTCTTTTTGCATTGATTTCATTCAGCTCACTTTCCAGAGCGTCACTTTGTGCGGTGATTACCTCGAGGTAATTGGCAAATCCGCCTTTGAAAAGAAAAGCCGCGTCCTTTAGGCCTCTTTGGGTGACTTCAATACGCTCCTGGGCAATTTTATATTCTTCCGTGAGTTTATTGAGTCTGGTCAATGAATTAGAAACATCTTCAACTGCACGAATTAAATTATCCTTGAACTCTAGCTGAGCAATTTCCCTTTCCGATAAGGCCACGCGATAATTAGTTTTTAACTTCCTATTATTAAAAATGGGTTGAAAGATTGAACCGTTCAGCAGCGCAAAGGCTGAACTAAGCGGGTCTATTAAATTTCCAAAATCCAATGAATTTAAACCAAGTCCTGCATCAATAGTCAAAGATGGGTATTTTAAAGCTTCTGCGACACCTGCATTTGCGTTTTTACGCATCAGTTCATATTCTGCCATTGCCACATCGGGTCGGTTCTGTATCAGCTTAATCGGAACACCCATATTGTATTTACTCTGAAACTGAACTTCGTCAAAATCGCTATTCAGTTCAATATTTCTTGGAGATCTGCCTAACAGTCTATTCAGTTTATTTTCCTGTACGGTATATTCACGCTCTAATTGGGGGATTAACGATTTCGCCTTTAACTGCTGTGATTTTGTCTGCCTTAACGCTAAAGACGTAGTCTCGCCAGCATCATACTGCAACTTTACAATGTTATAGGTGCTATCGTTCAGGGCATAGTTCTTCTGCGCTACTTCAACCTGAGACCTGAGCATAATCAAATTATAATACGTTGATGCTACTTCTGCAATCAACTCGGTTTGTACCGCTTTCTTGAATTCTTGGGATTTCATAAATGCCGCCCTAGCTGCTTCCTTCTTCCATCTAAGTTTTCCCCAGATATCGAGTTCCCAGTTCGACTGTAGAGCCGAGCTATATTCTAAACGCTCTGTATATAGACTTGTTGGCGGATTTTCTCCATGATTACGTCTCGCACGGTTAGAACCATAGTTGTTGTAATTCTCTGAATAATACTCCCTCCTAAAACCTAAAGGGGTTGCGTTGACAGAAGGTAGAAAGTTAGCCCTTGATTGCGCCAGATACTCTTCACCAATATCTATATTGCGCATCGCTTTCTGTAAATCGATATTGTTCACTAAAGCAGTGTCGATAAGCGCTGTTAAGATACTATCCTCAATAAATTCCTTCCATGGAATTTGAGACATCATTAGGCTATCTCTACTAATCGTTGTTCTTGCAAGAGAGTCATTTAAAACCGAATCTTTTACATAGAATTCATCGGAAATTTCATTGAACTCTGGGCGCTCATATCTTTGCCCCACCTTACAGCTACTTATGAGTATGAATAGAAAAAGTATAAATCCAGCACCAATCCACGAACCATTATTTGGTAATCTTTTTGAGGCTAGTATATCAATCATTTTTTTCATGGTGACCGGGTTAGTTATCTTCAATAATTTCTTTATCCCCAAAGCGCTCTAGGTTATATTTATCATGCAACATTTGAAAAATGTAGGCCATTACCGGAATGACGAAAATACCTAAGACGATTCCCCCGACCATTCCACCGGCAGTACCTATACTTACAGAGTGATTTCCTTGTGCCGAAGATCCCTCTGCGAACATTAAAGGAATTAGACCAACCGTAAATGCAAGTGAAGTCATGATAATAGGCCTGATACGCAATGCGCTCGCTTCCAAGACTGCTTCAAAGGCAGAAAGACCCGTACGTCTTTTTTGTGCTACGAACTCTACGATCAAAATGGCATTTTTCGCCAAAAGACCAATCAGCATAATAATCCCTATCTGCACGTAAATATTATTATCCAGTCCCGCTAAATTAATTGCGGCAAAGACTCCAAAAATCCCGACAGGAAGTGACAGCATTACAGCAAGGGGAAGTAAAAAACTCTCATACTGCGAGGCCAGGATAAAGTATACCAGCAGAATAATGATTATAAAAACAATAATCGTATCACCACCCGAGTTTTTCTCTTCCAAACTCATACTGGTCCATTCATAGCTCAAACTAGCAGGCAATTTTTCACTGGTCAGTTCCTCAATTTTCTTCATCACATCACCAGTACTGTACCCTTTTGCAGGGGTTACGTTTATTTTGGCGGCATTATAAAGGTTATAGCGGTTGACCACTTCAGGGCCATAGGCCTGTTCAAGACGAACAATAGTATTTACCGGTATCATAGAACCCTTATCACTCTTTACAAATATGCTGTTAAATGATTCCGGGGATTCCCTAAATGGAATATCCGCTTGCATATAAACCCCATATTGTCTACTGAATCGGTTGAAATCTCCGGGTTGTACACGACCAAAATAGGATTGAACGGTAAACATCATGTCCTTAACACTAACACCTAATGCCTTTGCCTTGTCATAATCGATGTTTAAGCGATACTGCGGGAAATTAGGATTGTAGGAAGTAAACGCGTTATCTACCTCCTTTTGATTACTTAGAGTATTGATAAACTCATTTACGATTTGGCCAAACTCACCCAAATCACCGTCCGATCGGTCTTGCAACATGAATTGCACCCCATCAAAATTACCAAAACCTTGTATGGTAGGTCTTGGATACATATTGAAATCCGTTTCATCAATTTGATCAAGTTTTGAAAGCAGATGTTTTATTACTTCCGAAATTTCTTGGATATCTCCACGCTCAGAAGCATGTTTTAACTGTACATATCCTAACCCCGAAGATGGGCTATTGGCATTATCGACCACGTTAAAACCTGACACCGTATTAACACCCTTGACCGCGGGGTCAAGCTGAAGAATTGAATCGGCCTTTCTCAGTGCGGCATTCGTTCTGTGCAGTGATGACCCTTCTGGCATTTTCATTGAGAAGATCAAGAAGTTGTCATCTTCGGTGGGAATAAATGCACTAGGGGTTACCCTTGAAAGGAACACTGTTAATAAGATAATAACTGCGAGGGCCCCTACTCCTACCCATTTATAGTTTAATAACCAACGTACAGCTTTAAGATACTTAGTGGTAAATTTATCGAAACCTAAATCAAATTTGCGTAGTCCCTTACGCTTGGCAACCTTGGCCTTCCGCACTGTTCGAAGCTCCGAAACCGTTTTGGCCATTCCCTCTTTTTCCTTTTTGCGCTTTTTCTTTCCAAAGAATATTTTTGTAAGTACAGGGGTGAGTGTCAATGCATTGATTGCCGAAATCAATACCGCAAAAATGATGGTGTAGGCAAACTCTTGATAGAATACCCCCACAGGTCCACTCAAGAAAGCTACGGGTAAAAATACCGCTGCAATCACGACGGTAATAGATATGATTGCCCCTGTAATTTCATCCATCGCCGCTGCAACCGCCTTTCTGGCCGAAAGACCGTGGTGCGTCATTTTCTCGTGAATAGCCTCCATAACCACAATGGCATCATCGACCACAATACCGATTGCCAGTACAAGTGATAACATACTAAGTACGTTCATCGAGGCTCCAATAATGTTGAGAAAGAAGAAGGTACCTAATAACGAAACCGGTATTGAGATTGCCGTAATAATAGTGGCCTTGAAATCTTGCAAGAATATAAATACAACAATGAAAACAAGAATAAAGGCCTCAACCAAGGTGTGCATCACCTGACTCATCGATTCATCGATCTGATCCCTTACACTATAGGTGATTTCGTAATCGATACCTTCAGGAAACAGTTTTTTCTGTTCTTCAAGAATCTCCCTTATTCTTTCATCGATACTTTTAGCATTGGCGCCGTTCATCTGAACTATATCGATGGTCACCGAGGGTCTTCCGTCAAGGCGGTTTTCACTGGTATAATTAGAGGCTCCAAATTCAACACGGGCAATGTCCTTTAGTCGCAATTGGGCACCGGCCTTATTGGTTTTTATTACCAGTTTTTCATATTCCTCAATCTCATTGAAGCGCCCATCATACTTCATTACAATTTCAAAAAGCTCATCTGAGTTTTCACCAAACTTACCCGGGGCAGCTTCAAAATTCTGATCTCTTATCTGATTATAAACCTCTCTGGGCGTGAGATTATAGGATGCCATTTTTTGAGGATTCAACCATATTCGCATGGCATAATCACGCTGGCGCAATATAGAAGCTTCGGCAAGACCTTCAACTCGTTTGAGTTCCCTTCTTATATTGATACGCGTATAGGCATTAAGGAAAGTTTCATCATAGGTAGAATCCTTACTAAAAATATTGATAGTCATTATACTACCCTTCATTCTTTTCGTAACCGAAATACCCGCTTCTGTTACCTCTGGGGGTATTTTTTCCGTTATTACGGAAATACGGTTTTGAATGTCGACCGCAGCCTGATCGGGGTCTGTTCCTGGCTTGAAGTATATGGTCACCCTTCCACGACCGGAATTCGTTGCAGTAGAATTTGCATAGGTCATATTTTCCGTACCGTTCAAGGCTTCCTCGATGGGTAACAGCACAGATTTTGCCACTGTTTCGGCGTTACCTCCTGGGTAATAAACCGCCACACTCACACTGGGGGGAGCTATTTCGGGGAAACGTTCAACAGGTAGTGAAGTAATACTGGCCGCTCCGGCAAGTATCAATACTATCGTTATAACCAATGTAAATACTGGTTTTTTTATTAACTTTTTAAACATTGGCTAATCTGTTTCGTTATTAATTTTAATACGAAATAAGTACTAGTAAATTTTTTGGGGAATATTACAAGTTGCTGGTAAGTTGTCCGCGTTGAATCGGGTTTATTTTTATGCCAGACGCTAATTTGTCCAAACCCGAAATAACAATACGGTCATCTGGAGATAAGCTTTTTGTATCAACAATATAATTATCACCTGATCGTCCGCGGGTGATAATTTCTCGCCGCTGGGCCAAATTATTTTCGTCAAGAACGAAAACAAACTTTTTATCTTGAATGAAAGTAGTAGCGCCTTGTGGAACCAATATTGCATTTGGGTAAATTTCCTCTACCAATACCTTTCCAGTATTTCCTGATCTTAGAAGAGTATCCGGATTACTGAATTTGGCCCTTAGCGTAATAGAACCGGTAGAACGGTCAATCTGCCCAGAGTTTGCATCAATCTTACCATTATGTTCATAAATAGAGCCATCAGCAAGTACGAGTTTTACCTCGTCGTTTACTTTATTCCTTTTTGATAATGTATCGTTCTTTGCTCGTTCAAAATATAAATAGTCCGATTCGCTCATCGAGAAATACACGTAGATATCATTTACATTTGAAAGATTGGTTAGCGGCTCTGAGTCCGTTTTCTTTACTACGTTTCCGATGGATTTTGGAATACGCCCCATGAACCCATTCACTGGAGCTTTTATAGTGGTAAAATCTAAGTTGATACGCATGTTGGCTGCTTGTGCCTGGGCCTGTTGTAAGGAAGATAGTGCTACTTGATAATCTGCTTTTACAGATTTCATTCGTACTTCTGAAATAACCTCGTTGTCAATAAGCGGCTGTAATCTATCTACGTCGGTTTGAGCCTTTTCTAGCTTGGCCTTTTCAAGATTTACATTGGCCATTGCATTCTTGTAATCTTCCATGTAAGGTTGACTGTTGATTTTGAAAAGAACTTGGTCCTTGGTGACAAATTCTCCTTCATCAACATAGATGTGCTCAAGAATACCATCTACCTGTGGTCTTATTTCAACAGACTCGACCCCCTCGATAGAACCTATATACTCAAAATTTTTCGCTGCCTTTGTTTCCTTTACACTCATCACAGGAAGTGGCAAACCTTTATCTACGACTTCCTCCTCTCGACAAGAAACACACATTATGATAGAGAGCGCAATAATAAAGTAACCGAACTTAGTGAATAAGTAGTTTAGATTTTTCATATTTCAATTCTTATATTTCCAGTATAGGATCGATCAATAACTAATTAAAACAAATACTGGTTCGTGCTTTGTGATAAAATACGCAGCTAAACGAGAGATGGATGTTTGAGCTATTTTTTTTGAGAAATCCTAAATGGGTGGTGCATATTGTTAAAAATATACCATCTAAATACAAGGTTTGATATGAGGTTCTTAACGAGTGAAGTGAATATTTGGATTAATTAACTGTATTTAGTGCGGATGAGGACAGTTCACACAATAATATGATGGCATTTTCGGAAAGCGCCTCCATTTCAAGTGTATCGGAGCCTTCTAGCGACAAAGAGTCTTTAGATTCTAAAAGGCGGTTCTGAAATTCAAAAGCACCATTGATAACGTGCGTAAAAAGAAGGTTATGAGGACTCGTCATCTCATAGATTGCTTCCTCACGCCCGTCAAAAACTCCAAAAGAGATATTTAAACTTTTACTTTCAAATAATTTATTTAAATGATTGTTTTTTAAATTGTTGAATTGATAAATATCAAAATTTAATTCTATCTCAACCTTAACTATGAGGTAGTTGATTAGCTTTGACTGATGGGCATTGATGATATTTAAGGTCGAGGTTTCTGAATGCGGAATTATGATAAGCTCTTCAGGTTTTAGGTTTACTGTTTTATTATTGAACTCCACCTTAAAACTTTCGACCAAGGGAAAGATAATCATCGATTCACCCGTAACCATTCTGTAACTTTTAGTAGCGTTGGGAGCAACTATTTCATCATCAAAGTTTTTGAGAATTCCGAGTTCGCTTGCATAATTGCCGCACGGTACGCTTTTGCATTCGTTGGTTATCGACAATAGCGATTCTCTCTGAAACGATTTGAATATACGAGCTTTTTGAACGGATGTCATTAGTTTTAAGCTTTTACATAAATATCATGTGTCAATGTATATCCTTCCGAGTTGCTTCCTGAAACATTGGCCAGTTCCTCTTCTACTCCATCACCGAACACATTATCACGTTCATGATAAGTATATCCGCTCATTCCCTTGGTGTAGCCTTGGTCGCTGGCGGCATTGACGCGGACGACAGCGCTATTTTCACCTTCAGGAAAAGCAATCTGGGTAACTAGAAGTGAAGAACCTTCTTCATCGTATACGTGAACATGAATATGTGTAGACCGGCCATTGTACCAACCTGGAAATATGCTCGTAAATTCTACTAAACCTTCTGAATTCGAAATTTGCCTTCCCCTTAAAAAGTGATTGTTGACATAATTGGTCGGCTGCATGCCTGAGCCACCATACTCCGAATAGTTTCCGTCTTTATCGCAGTGCCAAATATCAACAAAAGCACCTGTCAAAGCGTTACATTCATTATTAACATTTCTGATGGTAATATCCATATCCAACGAAATTCCTGTTCGATCACCAACGATATTCACCCTTTCATAATCCTCTGGATTTTTGGTAGGAAAGGGTCCTTCGGTTTCACTTGGCGTGACTTGGCAATCACTTGAAGCCGTATCGGTATTGCTTGAATCGTCTGTCGAAGAATCGGTATCACTTTCATCGTCGTAAACAGAATCTGAATTGTCACTCGAGCAAGAGCCCATTAACAATAGACTACTGACCGACAAGCCTGCCAAACCTAACCCCTTTATAAATTCTTTACGTTGCATAGTTTTCGTATTAGTATTTCACCCAAAACTAAAATGAAGGTAGTTTACTTTTCAATTTTTGAGGTAAAAGCGTGTTTGTCAGCGGTAAAAGCGCTGAAAAAGTTAAAGGTTTTTTAAAATGTCTTTTTTATAAGTGCTGCCAATAGGTATTTTAAAATTACCTATGTTGATAACGTCTTTATAAACCGATTTGATTTTACCGATTGGTACGATAAAGGAGCGATGTACCCTCTTGAAGTCGGTTTGAGGCAGTTTTTTTAAAATTCCCTTCATGGTTGCCCTTGCCGTAAGACGTTGGTCGCCTTCTAAATGTATCTGAACATAGTCGTCCAATGCCTCTATCAGCAAAATATCGGTCAAAGCAATTTGATGAAGTTTAAAATCGGCCCGAATCGATATATGGGTGCTATCAACATCATTGTGTTCGAGTCGAAGTTCTCTTTTTACCTTTTCGATGGCTTGGTGAAACCGTTCGGGTGAAATGGGTTTTAAAAGGTAGTCGGTAGCACTGACGTTAAAGCCCTCTACAGCATACTGGCTGTGGGCCGTGGTAAAAATGACCTTGGTTTTTCGCTTCAAGGTTTTATAAAGGTCGATACCATTTAAATCGGGCATTTGAATATCGAGAAAAAGTAGGTCCACATCAAACTTATTCAAGTATCGAATGGCCTTTTTTTGCTCTATAAATACCTGAACTAGTTCAATTTCATCGGTCTTCTCACAATAGGTTTGCAACACTTGTAGTGCCAACGATTCGTCATCAAGGGCGACCGCTTTGATCATAATAATTGAATGTAAAGTTTTACCTGATAGGTATTTTCTTTCTGTAAGATATCCAAGTTATATTTATTAGGATATCTATAGTCTAAACGTTTTTTGGTGTTGAGATGCCCTTCTTTTGTAGATTCCGATAAAGTCTGTTTGTGTACCGAAATAATGTTCGTCAGATCAAGCAGAACACCTTGCTCATCAACGCTAATGTAAATATCAATTTTAGAAGTTTCGTTAGGGTTAACACCATATTTAAAGGCATTTTCGATATAGTTGATTAAAATAATGGGAGCTATAACCTTACCTTGTGCGCTGCCCTTAATTTCAAAGGTTAGGTCTAAACTACCTCCAATACGCAATTGTTGAAGTGCCACATAATCTGAAATATAGGCTAACTCTTTTTCCAAAGGAACATTGTCAGAGTCACTTTCGGTAACAACATACCGCATCATGTCGGACAACTTTAAGATGGCTCTAGGGGCTTTGTCCGATTTTGTTAGTGCCAAGGCATAGATGCTGTTAAGGGTGTTGAACAAGAAATGTGGATTTATTTGAGCTTTCAGGTACGATACTTCACTTTTCAATTTTTCACTTTTTACAGTTTTCAATTGATTGTCCATTTTTAGAAGTAGTGATAAGACCAAAACCATTAAGTATTGGAATATAAAAGAATCTCGAAACCTAAAAATATCAAATGGTCTGGGTCGTAAATCATTGAAAGGATACGGATTAGGAGGTGGCACTTCAAATGGTAGGTTAGGTTCGGGTTGATTGAAAAACAAAACTTCGGGCACCCTACTTACCATCAAATAACAAACAATCATTAGCAAGGCGTACCACCACCATTTTCTTTTGAAATAAAAAGTGGGAATGAAATAGTAGTAGTTCAGGTAGTAAAAGAAAATCAGTAAAATATAGGAGACTAGGCTTTGTTGAAAGCCGCTAATACTGAATAAAGATACATCACGACCAAAATCAGGCGAAGTTAGAACAGGTATGCTCAGGAGGGCCAAACCTATTAATATATTGATTAACAGGTGTCTGTTTTTGAGAAACGAATACATACTTCGAATTAAAAGATAAAAGTATTCTTTCGGTCTATAAATCTGAAACTGTTGCGGTAAAAACTATGTTCTCTGAGGTTAATGAGGTAGCAAAGGTCCTTTTCGGATTTCTTAATTTATCAGACCTTCTTCCTTTAAACGCTGTTGGTATTGACTGGGGCTCGTACCGTTAATTCTTTTGAACATGCGGTTAAAATAAGAACGGTTCTTAAAACCACATGATAGAAAAACGTCGGTGAGATTGCATTCTTCATCCTTCAACAGGTCGGTAGCTTTGGCAATTCTTTCTTGGTTGATAAAGTCGATGGGAGACTGCCCTAATTCTTGTTTGAATACCTTATAAAAATTGCTTTCGCTCATATATGCTTTTTCACTCAGCTCTTTAACCGTTAACGATTGGGGTAAGTTTTGTTTAATGTACTCAATGATATAGGCAAAACGGTGCGTACTTGAAAGCTCTTTGCTATGGTCATTATATGTCTTTCGTGTATTTGCCTGCAATATGCGAACGATCAGTTCTTGCATCATGTTAGAGACAAAAAAGTCTTTAGAAGGGTGTTTCTCTGCATATAGATAAACAATTCTTTGAATGATTTTGTAAAGGCCCGGATCATTCGTAAAATGAAAATTATAGTCCATTAACCGCCATTCATTACCATCGGCTTTTTCCATCTGTTCATTCATGAACTGTACCACTTTTTTGATTCGATCTTCACCAATTTCCAGGGCGAGACAACGAGTGGGTGTGTTCTTGCTAGAATCAGGAAAGTCGATTGACATAAGTTCGTTCGAAGGTAAGATCAACGATTCACCGGGTAGAAAGTCGAAAGACTGTTTGTTACTAAGATGCATGATTTTCTTTCCTTGCAACATACTCGCAAGCACGGGTGAACCAAATTGTAATTGCACGAGTTCTGCCTTGGCATGGGTCTCAAATATGTGCATTGCCGAGTCTTTCAATTCGTAGGTTGTTTGGTTTTCGACTATGTCGACCAACTTTCTAGAACCATAAAATGAGTCAGGTAATTGCATAGCGTGAATTTCAAAATCACTTTAATCTACTAACTATATTTTTAAATTGATGGTACAAGCCTTCTTTTTTTATCGATTTAATAAAATTCGATAGAATAGTTCACTTGATTGATAGTATCGTACTAAGAAGTGGAACGAGAACCAAGTAATTTGGTAGTCAATATTTTAAAAGTTCAACTCCTTAAAATTACAGAATATGAGTGATGTAAGCACTATCAAGAAAGAGGAATTGGTAAAACCCAATTTCAAAAGCAAGTACGATAATTATATAGGCGGTAAATGGGTCGCTCCCGTTAAAGGACAATATTTTGATAATATTTCCCCGGTAGATGGCAATAGTTTTACCCAGGTGGCCAGATCGACCGAAGAAGATGTTCAACTGGCTCTAGATGCCGCTTGGAAAGCCGCCCCGGCGTGGAACAATAGTTCGGCCGCCGACCGAAGCAATCGGCTATTGAAGATTGCCGATGTAATGGAAAAACATTTAGAAGAATTGGCTCGGGCCGAGACTTGGGATAATGGTAAGGCGCTTCGCGAAACATTGGCTGCCGACCTTCCCCTTGCCGTTGACCACTTTCGCTATTTTGCAGGGGTCATTCGCGCTGAAGAAGGAACGGTAAGTGAACTCGATTCAACTACCATTTCTATGAACGTTAAAGAACCTCTAGGGGTGGTCGGGCAAATTATTCCATGGAATTTCCCATTGTTGATGGCCACATGGAAGGTAGCCCCTGCCCTAGCTGCAGGTAACTGCGTTGTTCTAAAACCAGCAGAACAAACACCGGTAGGAGTTATGATACTGATGGAACTTATTGACGGTATTCTACCTGAAGGTGTTCTAAACGTAATCAATGGTTTTGGTGTCGAAGCCGGTAAGCCATTGGCCTCTAGCCCAAGAATCAATAAGGTAGCCTTTACGGGAGAGACGACTACAGGTCAATTGATTATGCAGTACGCGTCTAAGAACATCATTCCCGTTACTTTGGAGCTAGGAGGAAAGAGTCCGAATATCTTCTTTGAAAGCGTCATGAGCGCCGACGACGAATTCTTTGATAAGTGCTTGGAAGGTGCCGCCATGTTTGCCCTCAATCAAGGGGAAGTATGTACATGTCCTTCAAGAATTTTGGTGCAAGAAAGTATTTATGACCAATTCATTGAAAGAGTGGTCGAGCGTGTCAAGGCTATTAAAATGGGACACCCATTAGACCCTACAACTATGATGGGCGCTCAAGCTTCCAATAATCAGTATGAGAAAATATTAAATTACATAGCTATCGGTAAAGATGAAGGTTGCGAAGTGTTGACAGGTGGCGAAGCGGCCTATAACGAAGGTCTTGAAGGCGGGTACTACATACAGCCTACCCTGTTGAAGGGCAATAATAAGATGAGAGTGTTTCAAGAAGAGATCTTCGGGCCTGTTGCGTGTGTCACTACCTTTAAAGATGAGGCAGAAGCGATTGAAATCGCGAATGATACCTTATATGGGTTAGGTGCTGGTGTGTGGACAAGGGATACGCACCAAGCGTACCAAGTTTCGCGTGCCGTGCAAGCTGGTAGGGTCTGGGTCAACTGCTACCACCTCTACCCTGCCCACGCGCCTTTCGGCGGTTATAAGAAATCGGGTATCGGTAGAGAAACGCATAAAATGATGTTAGACCATTACAGACAGACCAAGAACATGCTTATTTCTCACGATAAGAATGCCATGGGTTTTTTCTAATATGATAGAACGTGTTTTGATAACGGATGCCGCTAAAAAGGTGGTCGATAAATTAAGGGAACAACATGGGGAACTGATGTTTCACCAAAGCGGCGGATGTTGCGATGGATCAGCACCCATGTGCTATACCAAAGGGGAACTGATGCTCAACGAGACCGATGTTCTCTTAGGAACTGTATACGAATGTGAGTTTTATATGAGCCAAGATCAATATGAATATTGGAAACATACTCAATTGACCGTTGATGTGGTAACCGGAAGAGGTTCTAGCTTTTCGCTTGAAATTCCGATGGGACTCCGATTCGTAATAAAATCAAGAATTTTTAAGGAAGAGGAGTTAGAAGATTTAACTCCTTTTCATTGAATGACGGAAACGTTAGTTGATTTTTGTTGAATTCTTATGTTAAGAAAACCCCATGAAATAAATTCATGGGGTTTTTAATTTGATGATGAATAAAATTTATTTAGACTGTAAGTGAACTACCAACTTCCAAGAGCTCTAGTTCTTTTCCAGCTTTCTTAAAGGCTTCCACAGCATCGGATTTGTTGATTTTGGTAAACGGGAAAGCATCGTAATGCACCCCAAGAACACGATTACATTCTACAAAATCACTTGCTATTATAGCATCATCTACTCCCATGGTAAGCACATCCCCTATTGGTAGAATGGCCAAATCGATTTTTTTATACATCGGTATAAGTTTCATATCCATAGTAAGGGAGGTGTCTCCGGCAATGTAGATGCTTTTTCCTTCAGAAGACATTACAAAACCACCAGGGTTTCCGCCATAACTCCCATCTGAAAAACTACTGGTATGAATGGCATTGACGTATTTGACCTCACCAAAATCAAAGGTTCTAACTCCTCCATGGTTCATAGGCATAGCATTTAAACCTTTGGCATCGTAATGGCTGTATACTTCGAAATTGCTGACAATGGTGGCGTCGGTATTCTTAGCTATAGCCTCGGCATCTAAAGTGTGGTCAAAATGGGCATGCGTTAGAAAAATGTAATCGGCCTTCAGATCATTGATGTTCACTTTGTCTTTTGAAAGACCATTTTCGGTTATAAAAGGATCTACAATTATATGTTTACCTCCCATTTCAATTGCCAGTGTATTCTGTCCGTAAAAAGTAATCTTCATTAAATTCTGTTGTTTATTTATTATTGTTTGTTCTAGGGATTATAAGGAATCGTTTTCCAATTCTTTGACGGTGCCTGTGTACCCAATAGTAAAACGCTGGTTACTGTTGACCTGAATGTTTGAATTCATTTGAGAAAATAGATTGATAGTCACCTGAAAAGTCTCCATCTCATTTTTTACCTGAAAATTAAATCGATGGCTTCCTTTTTTTTCATTCTTAGAATATTCCCAATCTTCGGCCAACCCTTTAAATTCAATGCCTGAATTTCTGTTATTATAACCTCCACCCATTTGTCGTTCTCCCCAATAAGACAAATTTGCCTCGACGCTATCTCCCTTGACTTTTAAAATATTATATCCGCCAGAAAGATAAAGCTGACCAGGAGCACTGCCAGGTGGAAAAAGACCCGCATTTGCAATACTTTGCATGCTAGTTGTCATCATGGGCTGGGCCCTATCAACGCTGACCATAAATCTTTTGGCAACCACTAAGCTATCTAAAAGCTCGGATGAGCGCTTCGCTGTTTGATTCTTTGATGAACCGCAACAAACTGCCAAAAAGAGGGAGATTCCCAATCCGAAAAAAACAAGATATTTTTTAAATCGTGGTTGCATATCGAAAAGTTAATAAGATTTGGCCATTAATCTATTTAAATACTTCTTAAACTTTAGGCCCCTACCTTAGACCTTATCCATCGCGGCACCTATCAATTCTTCACCGGCGACCATTTCGAAGGCCTTATCGATAACCGTGTCGTCATGCAGTGCCCTTACCAATATTTGGGCAACATCTTCTCTAGAAATTTCACCATGCTCTTCTAATCTATCCGCCGTTTTTATCTTGCCTGTACCCTTTTCATTAGTTAAGGTTCCAGGTCTGACGATGGCATAGGTTAGTCCGCTTTTCTTTAAGTACTCATCGGCATTGTGTTTGGCTTTTAAGTACTCTTGTAATCTATCAGATTCCTCCGGATGGCCAGCGCCTATCGAACTGAGCATAACGAATTTCTTTATGTTAGCCTTTTTAGATTCGTCAATGAGCTTTTTGGCACCTTCTTGGTCTACGCCTTTAAGGTTCTTGCCCTTTGAACCGGCCGCGAATATAACCTTGTCAATGCCTTTGGTAACATCGTTTAAATTCTTTTCAAGGTCTCCCAATCGCGAATCTACACCCTTACTTTTAAACCTTTCTGCTTGTTCTTCTTTACGAACCATTGCAATCGGTTTAAAATATTGCGACTCTTTCAAAAGAGAGATAACTTTTTGACCTGTCGTGCCGTGGGCACCTGCTACTAGTATATTTTCCATAATTTTTTTTTATATCTCGAAATTAAGAAGGTAGAACCATTAGGAATTGTGTTATTGGGTATATTCTTGATGGATAAAAAACATACTGTAGATAAAGGGTATGCTTTTTCTTTGAAAGTGATTAACTTAGGAAAACTAACTTTATAGTATGATTACAGATAAAGAAAAGGTATTTCTTGAGGAAAACGGATACCTTAATTTAGGTCAACTGCTGACAACAGACGAGGTTGCTGCTTTAAATTCTAGAATTAAAGAATTAATGGATGCGGAAGGCGAAAATGCCGGAAGTGAGCTTGCCGAATCAAAGTATATTCGGCACCCGAAGGAAGAAGGAGCTGATCGCTTGGCAGATTTAGTGAATAAAGGAGCACTTTTCGATATTTTTTACAGCCATGAAAAAGTTCTGGCAGCCATTTCGGTGGTACTCGGCGATGATTTTAAATTGTCTTCATTGAACTACAGGGCAGCCAAACCAGGGAAAGGACTACAAAAGTTACATGTAGATTATAAAAATGCAGTGGCGGAACAAGGTTATAAGGTTTGCAATTCAATCTGGTTGCTAGATGATTTTACCAACGATAATGGAGCTACGCGAATCGTGCCAGGCACACATAAATCAAGTCGGTTACCGGATGAAGTTTTGAACGACCCGCTATTACCACATGAGAAACAAATTCTCATCAATGCACCGGCCGGTTCTGTAGTTATATTCAATTCACACGTCTGGCACGGTGGCACCACTAATAACACCTCTAAAACAAGAAGAAGCATCCATAGCTATTTCTGCACAATCGATCAACCACAGCAAATTGACCAGAAGAAGTATATTACCAAAGAAACCAGAAATCGCCTTAGTACTAAAGCTTTAAAAGTTTTGGATGTTTAGTTTGACTCATTCGTCAACCTCACTCTAATTTCCGTTTGATTGTTTTGCACTGTATATGCAGGAATACGCAATTCAAGCCTTTTTAGCCCTTCAATCGTTCGATCTGCTTGTAGAGGCGGAGGGTCAAGAGATACGACTGAAAATGAAATATCAGGATGACTGAGGTTGTTCACAAATAATCGCTTTCCTTCCTGCTCGAGCATAACACCTGAGTCTAACTTTTTTATTTTGGCGGTTGTCATCATCTGCCAAGTTATTGATTGGGTAGAATCATTGGTGACCAGTATATCTTCAACAAGAAGTGATGTTTCGTTCTCTTTGGTGAACTTTCTCTGTGCCGAATCAACTAATTTACCGAAGGCGGGGCCTAAATCAATTGTTGCCTCAGGCTTGTTACCATCGTTGTAACTTAGAAAATAAGCTTTTCCATCTACTTGATGTAGTTCATTATTAATGGTCAAGGTGCTGTGGCCAAAGTTATTTTTCGTGAGCAGCGTCCATCGCTGGCACTCCTGACAGCTATCCCAAAGTTTGAAACCTATCTTTTCTAGGTTATGATAATTTTGATTACCTGGATCAACCGACCACCTTACCCCGTCAAGTTCAAAAACAAATGAGCCTCCATCCATGTTACCATGATTAGTGCTTCCATTTCCGCCTTTAGCCCCTAGATAAAATTGAGATGGTTGATCGGGTTTATTCCTTGCAATAAAAATCGGATTTTCACCATCACCTTTATAAACAAGAGGGGGCTCTAATAGATCACCTTCGCTAAATTGTGAGATCCAAACCAAAGAGACGGCAGCTAACCTGCTTAATTTTCCCATCTTATCCGCTGGCATTAGAAACCTTTCTTTTTCGAAGAATGCACCATTATTTGTTTTATTCGCAAACCAAGCCAATGTGAAATCTCCTTTATCACTTCTACTATCGCCACAATCGGCAAAATTGTAATACATATTGGAAGGTGCATTGCACATGGTTCTATAAATGGCACTTTGCATTAAGGGTTTATAGTTGGAAAGGCCAAAATCTGTTTGAAAAGCACTTTCAAACATAGCGGCTGTCGTAACGGTAAATGAGGTTCCGTAAGACCAGTAGGTAGAGCCTTCAGGATAAACCCCATCAGGGCCATACGCATACAATGCATTTGGTATGCTGTCGAGTGCTCGACTAATAGTATTCGATGCGAGTTGCGGGTTTACGTCTGCTGTTGTGATAGCTGCTGCCACCATGCCCCCATGGCAGACTTGGTTCCAATTGTTGCCTCCTCCTATCCACCAGTGTTTGCTTTTAAAACTAGGTTCCAGCCCCATTTCGATGAGTGCCTTTTTTGCAATTGCTACAGTAGATTCCGGAAGACCTTCTCCGGCCCAATCAACCGCTAGAGCAACAGCCAATGACATTTCTGCCACATCAAGAAAGTGTGAAGGGTTCCAATCGGAAAAACTACAAACTGCCAAAAGCTCATCATTAATTCTTTGCAAGGCCTTGTCGTCTTTATCAATTCTATAAACCATACTTAGCATATTCATTCGATAGAGCATCTCTCTTGAGATGTGCAATAACCTTCTTCCTTCCATCTCTCTGATGAGCAAAGGTTCATCATAAATCGAATTGGCATTTAGCTTGATGGCCTCATAGAGGTTTCGCACAACATCATTTGTAGCTATTTGCTTTCTAAGACGTTTCTCTATTTTACTATTTAAGACCAATTTTGGGCCTTGTTTTGGGAGCTTTTTACTTAGATACCTGACCGATATCGGATTTTCAAGACTAAAATCTTCTTTGGCAGGTTCATTTTGGGCCCACCCATAGTAACCTATTGAAACTAGTACTAGCAAGCTCACCCATTTTCTAGATCCTATGATTTTATCAAACATTCAATTGTTTTAAGATTGCTTAAAAATTAGACAGGCTACCAACCCGGATTTTGCCCTAAATTGGGGTTTTGAGAAATTTCGGATAAAGGTATGGGCCACAAATAGTGCTTGTTCTCATCAAATTGCGGGGTTTCCCAAGCTGAATCACCATAAGGGTCGATGTAAGTTTTTCCAGAATCCGGGTCTACTGCGGTTTTAACGGTAGCACCTTCATACCTCGCTTCAGCGGCAGCATCCCATAATATTCCTAAATCTTTTTGTCGAAAAAGGTCTCCCCGCTTCCATCTTATCAGGTCGTTATACCTAAATCCTTCCATAAATAATTCAACTCTTCTTTCTCTTCTAATTTCATTGATAAGGGGAGAAACACCACTACCAGCGTATCGTGGGTCATCAGGTATATTGGTAAGTTCCAGATGCGGCATGCCAACCCTATCACGTAAGGCATTAATCGTTATATCAAGATCCGATTGAATAATTGTTCCCAGTTCAGCTACTGCCTCTGCATAGTTTAACAGTGCTTCGGCTAAACGAAGGGTTATGGCCGGGGTCCAAGAGGTATTGTACGAACGATAGGCAGCTTCTACTTCGTACACTTTGATGATATGATAACCTGTTGAACTTTTTTCTCCGCCCACCATACCCGTTAACCGAGGATATTCGAAATCGGCACTATTGCCAAAGTTGTAATATTCCCTATCGTCAGGGTGTAAAATCGTTTGTCTTAATCTTGGATCACGGTTTTCAAATACGGTTTCTATACTTTCGTCACCCGCATACAATCCGGAAAGTGATATGGGTAGACCGTCAGTACAAAGATAATCTTCGACCATACTTTTGGTTGCTCCCCCATTGTAGCCACGCCAATAAGACATTACATGATTGGTAAATTGACCTGGATCATATTTTCTCCATAAGATTACCTCTGGGTTTCCGTCAAGGTCCAGTTGCCTGTGAAACGCATTGTAATCATGCTCTATGTCACCGGTAGTATATAAAGAATACGGACCATTATCAATAAGTTCTTTGGCAGCTTCAGACGCTTCGGTCAACCACATTTCAACATTGCTTCCACCATGATATTTTTGCCAAGTACCTTCGTAGAGGCAAATTCGCGATTTGAGTAATAAAGCGGCCCAGCGATTGAGTCTACCATAATTACCGCCATCGCCCCATGATTCGGGTAAGTTTTGAACGGCAAAATTTAAATCTTCAAGTACGTTTGCCATGACCTCATTTCGTGGAGTTCTGGCGCTAAATAGCTCTTCAGATTCAGTACTCAATTCCGTATCGATCCATGTGATATCTCCGAATTTGGAAACCTTATCCGCATAGAACCATGCTCTAAAAAGGCGGGCCTCACCTCTATATATATCCTTAATTTCTTCCGAAACGTTGGCCAAATCATAATTCTGTAAACCTATGTTTAAGGAGCGAATAAAGTTCCAGCCCTTGTATCCGTACAATTGCGCATTATCAGGTACGGTGTGTATTCCTGCCCGTAAAGTTCTGTAGCGATCATGTCTATTATGCTGGGCCACTATATTGTCAGATGCTTCATCTAAGTACCATATACTTATGTTGTTGCTATCAAAACCATCGTCATGGGCCATCATAATAGGTACATTATCATCATTTCTAGCCAAGTCGTAAAAATTGTTGTTATATACCTGTAAGTCGCTCTCTGTGTTCCAAAAAGTAGCGTCACTGACATTGTCAAGAGGAACTCGCTCAAGGAAATCGTCGTTGCAGCCAACAAAAATGATAATGGTAGCTAACCACAGTACGTTTATTTTATTGATATTTTTCATAATGAGGTTTTACTGATATTAGAAGGATGCATTGATGCCAAATGTGAATATTCTCTGTAGATAGTATTCTTGCGTAACCGTAAAAACGGATTCGGGGTCGAGAGGCTTGTGCATTTTGGTATATTCCCACACATTCTGGCCGGCCAAGAATAGTTGAAATTTGCTCATTCCTAAATTGTCGAGAACGGTTGAAGGAAGGTCATAACTCAAGGTGATGTTCTTAAGCCGTATATAGGCCGCATTTTGAACATACCTTGACTGAGGTACAATATTTCTCTTGTTCGATGTACCGACCAATGGTGCGGCAAAATAAGCATCACGGTTATCAGGGCTCCACGATTCGGTCAAATAGTACTTTTCGGTTACTCCTGAGTTGTTGGGGTAAAAAGCATTCCAGTTACCATTACCAGGAAGATAATCCCTAAATAGCCCTTGAAAAAATAGGTCTAATGACCAGTTTTTAAATTTAACATCGGGGTTGATACCAAAAGAGTATCGAGCTGTCGTGTTACCAATTACCCTTCTATCTCCTGGGTCACTCAAGGTATTACTACCGCTATCAATCTTACCGTCACCGTTCAAATCGGCATACTGCATATCACCTACCATAAAGTTGGGATCAATGAATGCCTGATCGGGTGCAGCATCAAGAGAGGCCTGGTCTTGAAAAACCCCTACAGTCTCATACCCCCATATCTCTCCTATCTTCTGACCGACATAATACTCTGAAAGTGCCCCGGAAGGGTTTTCGTATTTCGTGATTTCAGATTGACTATCGGCCAACGCCAAATTCAATCCCCATCTGCCGTTTTCTCCAAAACTATCTCTCCATGTAACAGATAGCTCCCAACCTTCATTTCTTAAATCTGCCGCATTGGTGGCAGGAGCAGAAGTGCCTAATAGACCAGGATAGTCGACTGACATCAACATATCTTTTGTATCACGAATATAATAGTCGGCCGTGATGGCTAGTTTATTCTTGAAGAGGGCCAAATCAACACCTATATTTTTACTAACCACTGTCTCCCAAGTTAAACTAGGGCTCACAAGGCCACCCGGACTAACATAAGGCGTTCTTCCTGAGCTCAAAATATAAGGAGAGGTATTTGAGTTTAGACTGGTTATATATGGATAAAAAATGTCGTTTCCATTACTATCTTCTACTGATTGGTTACCCAATGCACCCCAAGACCCCCTAATTTTAAATTGGTCGAGCCATCCCGTAGCACCTTGCATGAACAGTTCTTCCGAGATGTTCCACCCAACTGAAAAAGATGGGAAAAATCCGAATCTATCTTCTTTCGGAAATCTTGAGGTTCCATCATATCGTCCGTTAGCCTCAAAGAGGTACCTATCCTTAAAGATATAGTTGACCCTATAAAATCCACCTCTTAGTGAAATATCACTTTCATTGCCATTAGTGGTCTGTGCACCAGTGGTCGCACTAATGTTAGTTATCAAAGGTGTAATTAGGGTTTGAGCTCTTGAAGAGAAAAATCTTCGATGCCCCCATTCCTGATTAAAACCGACCATTAGTTTTAAAAAATGATCTTTTTCAGTTTGATCGGCATTAAATTCATACTCTGCGTAAGAATTGAGAACATAATATTCGTTGCGATTATTAGATTCGAGAATATAGTCATTACCACTTAAGCCATTGGTTATGAAAGGGTCGGCATTCAAATCGGTACTTACTACCTCTATCTTGCTGGCAACTTCCTTATCGTTTCTATTGAAGGTGTTGTATGAAAAATCACCCCTGATTTTGAGGCCCGTAGCAGGGGTTAATGTCAAACCTTGGGTCAACCACGTGTCGCCTGTTACAAATGTGTCTCTCCCACCATCTTCTAAGTATGGAAAAAATATAGTTCCACCGAAATATTTGCCGATGTATTGTTCGTAATCTGCACGATCACCAGGTGTTTGATAATATGGCAAATCTGGAAATTGTACAGGTGTAACCGCGTTTACCCTTGCCACGGAGTTGATATTAACATCCCAATTATAGAAGTGTGGTTTATCGCTATTTTGTGCATTGAAAACAACTTTAGAATCTAAACTCATCCAATCGTTCACATTGTATTCTGTTTTCATCAAAACATTGTAACGTTTGAATTTTTCGTTCTTATCGCTATTTTTTATATAGCCGTCTTTGCTTAGGTAGCCAAAAGAAACGTAGTAGGAAGCTTTCTCTGTCGCACCGCTTATACTGAAATCATAAGTCTTTTGAGGAGCGAAATCAGCGATGGCCTTACTATTGTAATCATTATAGCCATAGTATCTAAGGTTGCCGTTAATTACGCCCCACTCATTTTCAGGTATCGGGTTTTGAGAATACCGAAGAGTGCCGGCTTCATAATCCTCATCATATCTTGGCTGACCACTGGTTCTTATTTGAGCCTCGTTTAAATAGGTAACCAAATCATATGGGTCGGTCACCGGGTCAATATTGAAAATGGGTTTTGCATACGATTGTTGTGTGCTAAAGTTGATACTAGTCTTGCCTACGCGACCCTTTTTTGTTTCTACCAAGATGACCCCGAAGGCCCCTCTGGCACCATAAACGGCAGCAGCGGAAGCATCTTTAAGTACAGAAACGCTCTTAATATCGTTAGGATTGATTCTTTCCAAATCCATAGGTACCCCGTCAACCAATACCAATGGGCTGCCTCCGTTAATCGATTCGAAACCTCTAATATTGAAATCGGCACCTTGGGTGGGGTCACCGTTTCGTATGGAAACATTTAAGTTAGGAACAACTCCCTGTAAGCCTTGCCCTGCTGAGGTAATAGGTCTGTTTTCTAGTCTTTCGGCATCAGCTATACCTACAGAGCCCGTTAAGTTTTTCTTCTTTTGAGTTCCGTATCCCACAACCACAACCTCCTCCAATTGACCGGCGTCGATAGATAGGCTTGCATCCACCGTTGAATTTCCACTTACTGGCAGTTCAGTGGTCTTATACCCTATATAACTGAAAACCAAAATATCGTTTGCGGAAGCTTGAATTACATAGTTTCCGTCAAAGTCGGAGACTGTACCTGTATTCGTTCCCTTTACTACAATCGTTGCCCCTGGCAACGGTATCCCATCAGAATCTGTTACAGTACCTGTCACTTCTGATTGAAAAGCATAAGTCGCTTTTAAGAGAGCACGGTATGGCGTCGAACCTACCGCTCCTACTTCTGATATTACTGTCAGGAAAAGTAATGCAAATAACCATGACATTCTCGAAGTATTACTTCGCAAAAGGTTTTTCATTTTTTCGGTTTTGGTGATTATTAAGAGTATAACTGCGTACGAATCATCTCTCATTTTAGGAGAGATGACAAAATGTTTAATCGATTACACTACTATCGGGGGTTCTTACAGTTTACAATAGCGAAAACGATTTCGCACAAACTGATGTTTCGAATATATAAATAATTTCGTTTGAAATTATAATTATGATAATTTTTAAATACTTTTTTTAAAAAGAATTAAAAGAACTGGAATTGCTCTAATAATTTACGCTACTTGAAATGGGATAGGACATCCAAAAAAACGTAAACAGGGAAAGAAGTGTTTTATAATATTATTATTGATTATCATTCTTTTTCAAAAATACCAAAAGGTATGATGGTTTCCACAATCTGTCAGTCAGACTTATAGCAAGGTTAAAGTACAACACATTTATATAAAAAGAAAACGGCTGAATACCCAACCGTTTTCTTTTTAATTGTTATTTAAATTTTGCCGATTAACTATTTATTCAAGCGTTTCTCAATCTTGCGCTTGATAACGGTTAATCGCTTCATAAGGTCCATAAGGGCCTCGTCTTTTGTTTTTTTATAGATTTCGTTGATGGAAAGAATTAGTTCTTTGGCCTCACGAGATGCATTAATTCTATCACTAGTGGTCATGCCAGACCATTTTCTGTTTTCAAAATCTGCGGCTCTATTAAGCAAGTCCATATTGTATCAATTTAGTAAAAAACACCTTAAAATAGTGTTGTTGGTAACTGATTTGCAAGTTACAAATAGAGTTTTTTCTGCATAAATGGTTTAACAAATGTTTAAATATAAGATTATAAAATTGTTGATTTGAGGTTCCTGAAAACGATGAAGAGATAGGTTGGGATTATACGATTGGTCGAAAAAAATGTGAGAACCCCGAAGTAAAATTTATCGAATGTACATAATTTGTAGATTTGGTAGTATTCTGGCTATCAACTGAACAAAAAAAGTTAAGATGGAGTTTAGGGGTTTCAAATGGATTGTTATCGGTTCTTTAATTCTAGGAATATGTGCATGTTCCAGTGATAACGGAAGTGATCCAGAACCAACTCCAACCCCTGACTCGCCAACACCCGAACCGGAGCCCGAAAACCCAATATTGGAGGTAAATGCAATTCCTCCTTCGACACAACGCACCGGTGACCCAGAGGTAGGTTATCAGTATTTGATTTCAGGAGAATATATGAGCTCCGGAGTGCCCTATTCTGCTTATATCAACGGATATGGAGAAGATAATAGAAATCTTCTAAACAGAACTGGAGATAATAGCAAACTACCCCATGATTTCACCGCTGCCACAACATCTAATGGGGTTCGTATCGTTTCACCCAATTGTATGTCTTGCCACTCAGGTTTTCTAGACGATGAGCTTATTGTAGGTTTGGGCAACCATAGTGCTGATTTTACGATGAACAGAGCGGATGATATCGCTTTAGTGAGTACCGGAATTTCATTTGTTTATGGTCAAAATAGTGATGAATGGGATGCCTATGACCAATTTAGAAAGGGAATTATGGCCATTGGTCCGGCAACGGTGACGGATGTAGTAGGTGTAAATCCCGCAGACCGGATTACTCAGGTTTTGATTTCCCATAGGGATAAAAATACTTTGGAGTGGTCTGATGAGCCGTTGATAGCTTTAGATGATGAGGTGATTCCCACAGATGTGCCAGCTTGGTGGCTTTTAAAGAAAAAAAACGCCATGTTCTACCACGCCTTGGGCCGAAAAGATTTTTGTAAATCATTTATCGGTTCTTCGTTATTGACATTGACCGAAATGGATAAGGCTGTAGAGGTAGATTCAAAAATGCCAGATGTTCTGGCTTACATCGAGAATTTAGAACCACCTGTTTATCCTTATTCGATAAATACAAATTTGACCCAACAAGGCAAATTGGTCTTCGAAGAACACTGTGTAAAATGCCATGGTAGTTACGGCGAAGATGAATCGTATCCAAATCTATTAGTAGCTTTGGCTACTATCGGTACAGACCCTGCCCTTTCAGATAGGTATTCTGAAAATTCAGCACTGAACGATTATTTTTTCGACTGGTTCAACACCGGTTGGTTCGGCAGTGGCGATAATGCCTTGATGCTTATGGCAGAAGGCGGTTACATTGCACCTCCGCTGGATGGTGTGTGGGCTACAGCCCCTTATTTTCATAATGGCTCGGTACCCACTATTGCCGATGTTCTAAATAGTACCGAAAGGCCAAAATATTGGAAGCGTAGTTTTGAATCGACTGACTACGATTCTGATAATCTAGGCTGGAACTATACCGAAGAGAGCGGAAATACGGACAAGTACACTTATGACACGACCCTTAAAGGTTATGGCAATGAAGGCCATACTTTTGGAGATATTCTTACCGATTCTGAACGAGAGGCCTTGCTCGAGTATTTGAAAACCTTATGACATGAAAATCGCTTTGATCAAGCGAGCTTTAAACAGTCTTTGTACTTAACATCCAGAAAGTTAAAAATTTTATAAATAAAAGGTTAGGTAGTAATTGTGTGTAACAAGCTATGGCTTTGGTCGTCTCTTTTGTATAAGTCAATCAAAAAATAATAGTCATGAAAAGTTTACATCCTCATTTAAAAAGGCCTCGGGTTTATTACACAATTGGTTTCGGTTGGAATACCGATTATTGGTATGATAAAAAGACAACGAAACCAATAAAAAAGGACTAATCAGGGCATCAAAAAAAAATTATCAATCACAATCATCATTTAAAACGAATCATCATGAAAGCATCATCAAGAAAAACTGTTACAGAATCAAAAACATTTAATTATTTCTCCAGTTTAAGAAACAGCAAAAGAGTTCAATGGGCAGAGTATCGTAACTATAACCGATAGAAAAATAACCTGTTAAAACAAACGGGGCCGACTAAATCTAGCAGGCCCCGTTTGTTTATAAATCTGGTATTAATTAATCTTTTAACGAGATTTCTTCTTCCGTACCATCAGGGTAAGTAAGCATTGCTACATCATCGCAAGTACTGTCACCAAAGTCAACTGAGACTTCAAGCCCGTTTTTGCTCAATGCCATAACTCCTTCGCCAAAATACTCACATCCGAACTTAATTTCCATTAAATCGGTGATGTCAACGATATAGGTGTTTCCATCAGATTTTAATATCCATTCCCCATCTAAGGTAACGGCACCGTCACTGAAATCTTCACCAAATACGATGGCCATTGTTTTTTCGCCTTCCTCTGAAACTTCGGAACCATCGACTAGAACAATTTCCATTTTGCTATCAACGGTCCAACTGATTGATTGACTTTCCTCAGAACTGTTGACCTTAAAACTTCTGGTACCATCAATAGACGTATTGCCCACCATCAGTTGGTCATAAGTGATTACAAAAGCATATGAATCATTATCGCCACCATATACTACGCTTAAAACACCATCTAGAACTTCACCGCCATCTTCAATACTACAGCTATCGAAAGTTAAGGTAAAGCCCGTATCGGAATACTCAGCAACATAGCACGTTTCTTCAGTCTTGGCAGTTGTGCCCGATTGTTCATTGTCATAAAGCTCAGAAACCAATTGGTCGGCTACACTGGCAACGTTATCAGTTTCGATTATTGTCTTTAATTCTGTTTGAGACACTTTAGCGTCTTCGGTATATTCTAAATCATTATTTCCGTCATCGCTACAGCTGAAAAGGATAAGAGCAAAGGCAGAAAGGCCCAGAAATCTTCTGGTGTTCGCAATTAAGTAACACATATTCAAAAATTTAGGTTTATGCTCTATGAACGGAAGCATATGAGGTTTAGTGTTTTTATGGGCCTATATTGGACGAAATACACTTTTCATGCAGTCTATGTCATTTAATTATAGGGTTTTTCTTATAGTTATAGTCGAGCTCAATTCAGAAGAAGCTAAATATCATAATCAAATAATTCAGTTGAAGATAGATTTGCAACTATGAAAATTCTTTCCTTAATTTAAAATCGTATACGATATTTAATTGAAGTTATGACATATATTGTTAATCATAGAGATAAGGTAAGGGAGCATTTACTTAAGGAAATGCAAAAGGGCCGTTTGCAACCAGGACAGAATATAAATCTGGCCGCTGTCGCAAGAGTTTTGGGAATAAGTGTAACACCTATTCGAGAAGCCCTAACCCAACTACAACAGGCGCATATTGTGAAAGCAATAAAAAACAGAGGTTTTGTAATTGCGAAAGTAAGTACTGAAGAAGCCAAAAACCTTTATGAACTAGTGGCCCACTTAGAGGTATTGGCCCTAGAAGAATCGCAGTTTAATGAAAAGGATATTCTTAGGCTTAAGAAGCAAAGAAATATTATTGCCGATGCAGAGACTGCTATCGATCGAGTACACTCCTATATGGAGTTTCACCGACTGTTAACACAGAACTATAAAAATGAAGTTTTTCAACAAATTCTTAAAGATTTAAAAACACGTATTTTCTTTTATGAAAGGGCATTTATGTCAAACGATTCGTTTCATTATAACTCTAACGATCAGCATGATGCCATCATTTCAGCTATCGAAGATGACAATATACCTTCGGCAGCTTTGGTGTTAAAAATGAACTGGATGATGATTCAGAGTTATATTGCCAAACAATTAGTGGTTTTGTAAACGTTGGCAAACCCCCTGCCCATGTAGTTTCAGGTATAACAACTCATGTCTTTTCGATTAAGTAATCACAAATTTTTCGTAAAGTGTTACAATTAATCGAAAACCTAGTCTAATTTTACCTCGAATTTGAGTGGTACATCGAAAAGTGAACAACAAAGTAAAGTACTGCTCGTTAGGTTAGAAGTCATTTAAAAACATGGTTATGGGTTACTTATCTCCACAAATCGAAGTTTTGGCCAAAAAGAAAAAGAAAGAAGCAAATTCTTTAATTAAAAAAGAATACTCTTGCGGAATTTTTCAAGATTATGGTCATACTGAAGTTGAGCCTAGTCAAAAAATAGGCTAACACTTAGTGATTCATTACATTCAGGCTTTCTTGATGATTAGTCTGCATGTATAATGCTATCCATAATTTGCCTGAGCTCCGAGGGAAGGTTGTTCTCCCCAAATTCGGCAGTATAGATGTCTTGCCCCTCAGTGAAAAGAAATGAATACTTCTGCCCATCTCGAATGGGAGAATTTTTGCTATCCGAGGTTTTCAACAAATCTAGCAGCTTCTCTTTTTGAATTTCATTCAAATGCCTCTCCCCTTCATAAAACTTAGGTATTCCCGTAAAACCACCTGATATTTCAATCTTATATTTCATTACACAACGATTGGGGTTAAACCGACTGAAGAAAAACTATTTGATATAGCGTCTACCGATTGCTCATTTACCCTTCCTTCGCTGGATAAATTCTGGGCAACACTAATTAGGGTTTCAACCATATCATTAAAATTGGCAGTTCGCCAAAGTGATTTGAGCGTTTCGAACCAAATAAGGGCGCAGTCATCGATACCTATTTCTAAACAACTCAAATAAAAGGCCTTATTCGGTATACCTGAATTGATATGCACCCCTTGATTGTCGGCCGTACCACTATAGTAATTATCCATATGGTCGGGTTGAGTATCAAAGTCATTGGCCGTACCTGGGGCTTTCATGGATCTTATGGCTATACCGGGGAATTCTTCCGTAACCACCAAATCACCAATCAACCAATCAGCATCCTCAATATCTTGCTCCAAATACTTTTGCTTGATAACTGTGCCGAATACATCTGAAAAATGTTCGTTTAGAGCACCTGATTGTCCGTAATATTCCAAATTGGCTAAAAATTGGGTAACGCCATGGGCAATCTCGTGTGCTACGACATCAATTGCTCTGGCGAAATTGGTGAATTCTTTGCCATCGCCATCTCCATAGGTCATTTCGTCTCCATCCCAATAGGCATTATTATAGTTTTCGCCATAATGTATGTTTGAGATGATATCTAGACCGTTTCCATCAACGGAATTAAGTCCGAAAGTCTGCTGAAAATAATTGCGAACAAAACCCGATCCGTCATAAGCCAGATTGGCCACTTCATCAGCAGTTGGTTGGTCGCCCTCATTCATTACCAGTTCTACCCGTTGCTGATACTTATTTTGGCAATCGTAGACAAGGCGATTTGCTGCTCCATCTTCCTGTTCTCGAACCAATAAATGGTTCAGCGCGGTTTGTCTACGCTCTAAAATGCGGCCGGTGTCGTTTAAGGTTCTTTTACAGCTTTTATTTCCTCTTTTGGCAAGTTCCTCCAATATGTGGGGTGGCACAATAAAACATTTCTCTTGGCACATGATGTATGATTTAGGGTAATCGTACTACAATTTCGACTCTTTTTAAAAAGCGGACAAATAAATGTCGTTAACCCTTTGCTAAATATTTAAGAGGATTGTGTTTTTCTGTCAAGAGGAATTTCAATCTTTTGGAAAGAGACTGTTATCAAGACCTGGGATAAGGCCAAGTGCATTCTTGTAGTAAACCTTTTTCAAGACTTCATCGGGTAAGCTCAGGCCGTACATAGCCCAAAAAGCATGATACTTTTTGTAATAAGGAAAATACTCATCATCGCTCTCTAAAACCCTGAAATAGGTAGGAAACTCCTTAGGTTGCCAGCTATCTTTACCGAAAAGTATTCGGTCTTGGTACTTAATGAAAAACGCACGGGCGTTTTGTGGTTGTCTGCCCAACTCGGCAATAACGGCCGCTATGCCTACATACATATTGGGAATGTCATCTAAAAGACCTCCTAGTTTTTGAAGGTCGTTGGCATACCAACCCATGTGGGCATTAATAAACTTTGTCGTTGGGTGCTTTTTGAACATTCGATGTTGTTCATCTATAATTTGTTGCCAAGGGGCAGGGTCAGAATCGGTTCGCATTCTCCTTGGGTGTGTTTTTAATTCTAGCCAGCGTTCATTACCGCTTGTCATCGGATCCCAAAAAGATTTGGGGTCGGCAGAATGTATAAGAACAGGTATTCCCAATTCGCCGCACTTACTCCAAATAGGGTCAAGACGGGTATCATCGACAGTAACTCGATTGCCATTGGTATCATTGTAACGAAGACCGAGACTTTTAAAAATTTTTAAGCCTTTTGCCCCATTTTTCACATCGTTTTCCAGTTGTGTCACAGCTCTTTCAGTCCATCCTTCTTTACCAATTCCATCAAAATCGATATTGGCAAAGAGAACAAATCTGTTAGGGAATGTTTTATCAATATTGTTCTGGCTTTCCTTTAATCCTTCACCATTACCGCCACTTAAATTGACCATAATGGCCTCGTTCAGACGGTCCATATCCGCTGCGAGCTCCAATAGCCGTTGCTCAGACATATTTCTTTGGTGACTGTGGATGTCTATAAAAGGGTACTTGGCTTGTTCAATTTTATGTTCGGGAACTATGAGTGTCGACTTGGGGTTGTAATCTTCAAAACCCATTTCTTGACTGATGCCGATTGCCGTGGTGAGAAGTAATACTAAGCTGGTAGTGAAGGTTTTTGTCATCTATAATTTATTTTCCAACAGGTTTCGGTACTCTTCTTTGGTATCAATATCAATGGACTTTTCCCCCAAATTTACGGTAGCCACTTCCTTCATATTCAGTTCGATAATGGTCTGCGCACCTGCCCTTGCGCCCAATCTGGACAATTGGGAAAAATATGACTGACTAAAAATTGCGGGTACTCCTGCTCTTTTTTCGTACTCGGAAGCAATAATCGATTCCGGTACGCTTTTAAATTTAGCAATTAATTTATTGAGGTGCTCATAATCTACCAAGGGCTGATCGGCCAGCATAAAAAGAATTCCGTTTACCTCTCCAGTGTTGTTCATAAGATGATTTACAGCTACCGCAATTGAGCTTCCCATTCCATTTTCCCAATCAGGGTTGATTACGAACTCTACTTCTGCACTTTTATGTGCCTCTTCTATGAGATGTGCATTGGCACCCAAAACCAATACTATTTTTTGTGCGTCGGATTTTTTTGCCTGTTCGATGGCGTTTCCGAGTAATGTAGTATGGTTATAGGGAAGCAGTTGTTTGGGTTCGCCCATTCTTGATGATGAGCCCGCGGCCAATATAACGATGACAATATGCTCGAGGCTATCGCTCATTAACTATGTATTCTACCTGATTTGTTCTTCAACATCATCGGTTTTTTATCTCGCACAACTGAAAGTATTTCCGATATAATGGATACTGCGATTTCTTGAGCACTTTCAGCCCCAATGTTTAGCCCCGCTGGGCCATAAATAACATCGAAGAATTCATCGCTAACTTCTGGATAATATTCCATAAACTCGTCCAACAATCGCTCCCTACGATTGGCCGGACCTAACAACCCGAGATAGATAGGGCGTGTTTCTTTAATTGCCAAAAGGTATTTTAAATCCCGAACATAGCTATGTGTCATAAGCACGACTGCTGTTTGGTCATCAATATTCTCTAAAGACAACATTTCCGGTTCGACCGTCATGAACTTATCGGCCCCGGGAAAATCGCCTTTACTCTTTTGTTCGGCAGCCGAGGCGATTATCGTGACTTCCCAGCCAGTCAAACCAGCATAGGAACACAATTGTACGGCATCGTGTTCAGCTCCTATAATGATCAATTTGAAACAGGGATTCATTGTTTGCTCGAATGTATCTTTGTTTTCATTCATTTTGAAATTCGGCCTTAAGCCCATAACCTCATTTTCAAAAACAAAAGAAGAACCGAACGCATCGTTTTCTCTTTCTCCCTTATCGAAGGCTGCCCTGATTATAAAACTTCTTCGTGCAATTAGAAAATCGTCGAAAGCGGCAAGGGTTTCAATACTTGGTTTAAAGGGCTCGATCAAAATGTAGAGTACACCCTCGCAACCCAGACGGTATCGACCATCGTAGGTCATCATTTTCGATATACCACTTTCAAATACCGTTTGCGCCTGTCTCAAAATTTCTTTTTCTACGCAACCCCCGCTAACTGCCCCGACCATTTGGCCGGTTCGGGTTATAAGCATTCGAACACCTGGGCGCCGGTAAGAAGAACCGTCTAAAGCAACTACAGTTGCCAAAACGCATTCGTTGTTTGCTTCTTTAGCCATTTTATAGGCATTCACTATCGTTTTTAGCTCATGTGTCATGCGTAAAATTGAATTCATTAATGACCAAACCTCAAAAAGTACATTCATTGCCGTTTAGGTCACGAACATACTTTTCTAGTCTATCCAAGTTTCCTTAGGAATGTAAAGAAATTACCTAACCTAACACGGGTTTTTCGGTAACCTTCCAAATTTTCTTATCAAGCATAAATGGTTGCTTATACACTCTTTTTCCGGTCGCAGCCTTTAAGGCATTGGCCACGGCACCCCCTGCTGGAGGCAATGTTGGTTCACCCAAACCTGTTGGACTCAGTTCATTCTCTATGAAGTAGGTTTCAACAACGGGAGCTTCTTTCATGCGTATCAAGCGATACTTATCGTAATTTGAAGCCTCTGGCACTCCTTTGTTAAAAGCGTAATTGCCATACATACTATGACCGATACCGTCTACCACACCACCTTCAACCTGATTAACGGCTCCGGTTCGGTTCACCACTATACCGCAATCGACCACACAGGTTACTTTTTTTACCACAGGAAGGCCGTTTTGTATTTGAACATCTGCTACTTCGGCTACATGGGTATTATGGCAATAGTAGGCAACAAAGCCTTGATAGGTACCTTCGGGCGCACTACCCCACCCCGATTTATCAACAGCCATCTTAATGACCCCTTGAAGCCTTTCCGGAGAATATTGTATACGCTCATCAGTAGTACCTTTAACTTTTTCCAGTAAATCGAGTCTCAATTGAATCTTATCCGCATCCATTTCTTCGGCCAGTTCATCAAAAAAACTTTGCTCTGCATAGGCCAAAAAGTTAGTATACGGGGCACGCCACGCACCAGTTGTTATGTTGCTAGTATAATTGGCAACATCAACTTGGTAGTTTTCTACCGCACCCGCTGGAAAGAAGTTCGGAATCAATCCGTACATGTTACCATTGATGGCAGCTTCCTTTAACTGATATCCCGTTAACTGGCCATCTTTTATGGCCGCCTTAATGCGGTATTTTATGGCTGGTCTATAAACCCCTGTAGTCATATCATCTTCCCGAGAAGAAACCATTTTGACCGGCTTTCTAATCTTATCTGCAATTTCGGCCACCTCATAGACAAAGTCGCCATATAACCTGCGACCGAACCCACCGCCCATTCGAGTCATTTCAACCTTAATGTCGGCAACATCCCTGCCCAAGAGCTCGGCAACGGTATTGGCAGCATCTTCGGGAGTTTGAATCGGCCCTGCCAAATGAATCTCGTCATCGGTTATATTAGCAAAGAAGTTCATTGGTTCCATACAATTGTGAGGTAGAAAAGGTGATTCGTATGTTCTCTCTAACACCTTATCGGCTTGAGAGAACGCTTTTTCTACATCACCGTCTTTTCTTAAGGTTGCGAATTCCTTTCCATCAAGTAGTTCGTTCAGCTTTTTATCATGAAAGTCGGTGCTTTCTAAAGGAGAAGCCTCTTTCCATTCGGCTTTAAGCGCTTTTTTACCTTCGAGAGCGGCCCAAGTATTCTTTGCAATAACGACCACTTTGCCCGTACTGCTTAATTGAGCCGTCCAATTGATTTCTTCCTTACTTAATAATGATTTGGCCTTTTCGCCTATTTCTATGACATCGATCACCCCAAGAACTTCCTTGGCGGCAGAAGCATCAAAAGAAACCAGTTCCTGACCAAAGGCAGGCGGTCTCAGTACGGAAGCATAGACCATACCATCAACCTTGTAATCGAGGCCGAAAAGAGGTTGTCCCGTAATTATTTTATCAATATCAACGTTGACCTGATCGGTTCCAATAATTTTATAATCCTTTGGGTCTTTTAATACCACATTTTCGGGGACTTCCAGTTTAGCAGCCTCTTCTACCACATCTCCATAACCAAGTGTTTCCCCCGCTGCATTCGTGATTACCCCTTCACTCGCTTTAATTTCACTTGCATCAACACCCCATTTGGCCGCAGCGGCATTTATAAGCATTTGCTTGGCAGTCGCTCCCGTCTGTCGCAAGGCATCCCAACCGAATCGGATACTTTGACTACCGCCAGCGACTTGTCGTGTATAATTCTTGGTGTCTAAGTGCCCTTGTTCTACATACACCATATTCCAAGGTACATCAAGTTCTTCGGCTATGATCATAGGCATCGATGTTTTGACTCCTTGACCAATCTCTGGGTTGGGAGAAAAAATGGTAACAGCCCCATTCTTGGCAATTTTGATGAAGGCATTGAAATCGGAATAGTTCAAGTCGGCCAAGTTTACCGGAGGTTTTGCCTCGGGTTTACAGGCGGTGAAAAGATTAAAACCTATTAATAGGCCACCGCTTGCCAAAGAAGAGGTTCGTAAGAAAGCCCTACGATTGAATTTTATATTATTCGAAGTTGAAGACATGTTCAGTTTGTTTTGTTGATGTTTGAATTAATTCTGACAGGCGTTATACCATTTTTTTGGCGGCTGTTGATACCGCCTTATGAATACGGTTATAAGTAGCACATCGACAAATATTGCCGTGCATGGCATCTTTGATTTCCTCATCGGAAGGATTGGGATTCTTAGCCAAAAAAGCGGTAGCCGTCATAATTTGACCGGCCTGGCAATAACCACATTGAGGTACATCGATTTCTTTCCAGGCTTCCTGTACAGGGTGAGAACCATCCTCTGAAAGTCCTTCGATGGTAGTTATTTTTTTCTCACCTACTGTGGAGACCGGTAAAGAGCAGCTTCTTACCGCATTGCCCTCGAGGTGAACGGTACAAGCACCACATTGGGCTATACCACAGCCAAATTTAGTGCCTACCATATTCAATTCATCGCGAAGCACCCAAAGTAAAGGGGTATTATCGCTTGCTTCTACAGAATGGACTTTACCATTTACGTTTAGTTGATACGTTGGCATATAGATAGATTTTTTAGGAGTCATTGGATTAGTTGTTAACAAGTTACCAAAAATCAGAGACGATTAAGGCCTTTTAACAATTTGTTAAACCAAATTTATGAAAGCTCTTATCGATTGAACCAGTAGTTGAATTTTAACGTGAGTGCCCAGTTCCGACCCTCAAAAGGTTCAATAAAATAATTGTTAGTGTAAACAAGGAACAAATCGGAAGCAGGACTATAGCGCCATTGAAACCTCGAGTTAAGGTTAAAATTTTTGGTCTGCTCATTATACTGAAACAAATTGGCAAAAAAGAGTTTATTGGTAAACGTGATATCGACTTCTGAACCAATAAGCCAGAATTCATTGGTGTTCCAAGGGGCCGGAAGTTCAATATGGTTATAGTCTAAACTGGCACTTAAACTAACATAGGGTTGAAAACGATAGCCCAATTCAGTAGAAATATTGGTTCTATTTCCATCTAAATAATACCCACCGAACCTACCTGCCAAACTGTAGGTAAAAAGACTTTGGGGCTTTGAAATATACTCCCATCCTATCGCATTCCATTGATGTTTTGTGCCAGTATCTAAGTCGGCGATACCTAATCGAGTTGGATCAAATGGTGAGAGCAGTTCTACATGGTCGTCAGAAACAAAGACCATGAACTCGGCACGGTTTCTAAAATTCAGAAAATATTGTAGATAGCTGGTATTGTCAGTTCTGTAAAAATCTTCATTGAAATAATAACTGCTATTGATTCGAGGACCATGGCTAACAATTTTCTCTGATTTCGGAAAAAACAAGTATCCCAAATAACCATTAAAATTCACATATCCGTTTCGTGGCACATACCCTACTTCTGCCGTATAATTATCGGATACCCGTTCTTCTTGAATACGCCAGCTCCATTTACGGCTTCTATATTCTAAGTGGGCCGCTTGGGTTACTCCCCTATTCTCTCCATCGGGCGAGAATGATTTGAGAAGAAAGGCTTTTCCGTTCCATAAGTTGTCTGAAGAGGCCAAATTGTATTCTAAGCCTAAATTTCTGTTGAATTCAGGGTGAATTGCCTTCACTGAATCGTTCTCTTGCGGGTAATAGGTCGCTTGCTTATTGACGAACATGAGACCTATACTTGATCGACTGAATACTTTTCTCTGAAGAGACAGCACTCCAAAATTATGGGCTGGCAGACCAGTCTCTTCCACACTGGCTGTTTGCATATCCATAAGTCCAAGCCTCCATTTTTCATTCAGATTACCACTTACACGAGCCCCGGCATGTATGGGAACACCTAAACCAATTCTTCTCGAAAAGAACGGTCTAATGGTTTCGTAGCCGAAATTGGCAAAGAGATCGCCATTTTCTAGGAAGAACTGCCTTTTCTCGGGGAAAAAGAGTTCAAAACGGTCTAGATTGGTCACTTGTCGGTCTACCTCTACCTGTGAGAAATCAGGATTTACCGTTAAGTCAAGATTCAGGGAAGATGTTAGGCTGAACTTCACATCGCCCCCCACCTTTACGTCATAATCGGTATCGGCATTATTTTCTAAATCTTCACTTACGTTACCTAAAACATACGGAATCAGAGAAAAATTCACACCTGGGGAAGGTGGTGGTGTATCCCAAACCAAAGTGCCGGCCAAGGCCAACGATGCCGTGGGAAATTGTCTTGCAATGGGTGTCCAGCTAGATTTTTCACTTGATTTGAGATCTAACCGACTAAAGTTGATACCCCATTCAGAAACGCCATCTTCATATCTTATCGATTTGAACGGCAATGCCATTTCAAAAACCCATTTTTCTTCATCACGAGTGGTTTCCGAAACCCATTTACTATCCCAGTTCAAATCAACACTTCCGCCATTGTACATGGTACCATCCCATTGGGCTCCATAGGCATTCGCCCCAAAAGAAAATCCGGTAGTTTGATTGTTGAAGGGATCTAAAAAGAGCAGAAAATTATCATTTTTACCAAAACTGAAATCACGTCTCAAAGATTCTACGGTATAAGCGCCTTTTTTTCTGTGATAAAAAGTGGCCAATAGGTATATATTCTCTTCGTCATAGGCCATGCGAATTTCAGATCGCTCATTGGCCCTGCCATCATCCATAGGCAAGACCATAAAAAAGTCTTTGGCTACGTTGGTATATTTCCAAGCTTCGTCATCACCTTTTCCATCAATAATTATCGGTGATACGAGTTTAGAGATATGAAGTCGGTAATCGGCATTTTTCTTCTGGCCTTGAACGATAAAATTGGTCAGTAAAAGGCAAAATAAAGGTGTTAGGCGAAGAACGTTTCTTCGCAGTGGGTTGGTTTGGGTCATTTTGGTCTAATTGGTGGTGTAAGCTACAAAATTCAGGGGCTTCAGTGTTAACAATGTTTAACATTATTTTTTTGAATTGCCATACTTTATATTGATTTTCGCCGTTCTGATGGTTGAACCATAAAATTTAGAAAATGAAATCCTCCTACAAACTTCTCCTTTTATTTTTGTCGGTAATTGCCTTGAATTCCTGCGGGAATGCTGATGATGACGTGAATTTTGCTTTACCTAATGGCGACGGACTCGGGCAAGGTAAGCCAGTCGATGACTGTCTCGACCTGGGAGAAAATGACCTTGTACTTTCAATACAGGACCAGTACACTACCCTACCGGGAAAGGTGTCAATATTCTTTAAAGTTTCCGATAGCAATGGCAACCCTGTTTCCGGTTTGAATGCCGAACAGTTCACCATTTACGAGCAAGGTAGAAACGATGAATGTTTCAATACCATCTCTACTTCAGAGTCGAAAGCAAGAATATCGCCAAATTCACAGATATTTAGTAACAACACTCTTTTGGTGCTCGATTTGAGTAACAGTGTTTTGAGCAGCAGTTTAGAAGAGCTTAAAAGTGCAAGTATCAGTTTCATTAATAATGTGATGCCGGCAACTACCCAAGAATCTTTTAAAATGGCCATTTACTGGTTTGATGGAGAGAAAGAGTTACATGAGTTGAACCCTCTAACTCCGTCGAAAGAAGAGTTAACCGCCGCTGTGCAAGGTATTACAGAAGATATTAGCAACGACCCTTCAACCGATTTGTATGGGGCCGTCATTAAATCTACCGAAATAGCTTCTGAGCTATTGGTTGAAAGTACCAAGGGAGAGAAAATTGGTGCTGCTTCGGTAGTTATTTTTACCGATGGTACGGATCAGGCATCACGCTATACCCAAGAAGATGCCCAAAAACGTGTTGATAATGCTGACCCTAATATTTCTTTCTTCACTATCGGGTTGGGTGAGGAAATCGACACACAGGTGTTAACGGATTTAGGTAAGACGTCCAGCGTTTTTGCGGGTAACAAAGATGAACTTGAAACTACCTTTAATGATATTTCGGATCTTGTATCTGAAAGGGCCAATAGTTTTTACCTGTTCGAATACTGCAGCCCTAAAAGAGATGGCAGCGGTGATAACAACCTAGCCATTCAAGTTAAGACCGGTAGTTTGCAAGGCGCAGTTCAAACGAAGTTCAGTGCCAACGGGTTTACTGGCGGTTGCGAATAACAGCAAAAAAATATATGATTTTAATAGAAAGTGCCCACTTGGGCACTTTTTTTATATATCAATTTATCTTCTTCAAATTACTTAATAACAACCTTTTATTGATTTTTGAATCCATTTAAATTAGGCGTGTTAATACCTCTTTAACATCTGAAAAACGTACTTGAAGCGTATGTTAAGATGAATTAGAACCATATAATTTAAATTTTACAAAATGAAGAAATCAATTATTGTCGGTACACTTTCAATAGCCCTGATGGCATCTTGTGTTTCTAAAAAGAAATACACTGCATTGGAAACCAACCTTTCTGAAACCCAAAGCGCACTGACGAAAACTCAGGTTGAAAAAGAAGAATTAGAGGCTAAAATGGCCAAGATTGAAGCCAGAGTTACCGAATACAACCAAAAAATCAGTTCCCTAAAAGAAGTCAACGATAGCCAATATACTACAGTTGATGATGTTGCGGTAATGAGCAACAACACAAAGAAAAAAATGAGGGCTACACTTAAAAATGTTGACCCGGCTAAGTTAGCAGAGGCCAAAACCCTTCAAGATTCAATGAACTTGGCTATTTCCTACAACCTGAAAAAATCTATTTCTGACGATGAAGAAGATGTAGATGTGAATATTGACAAGACAGTCGTGATGATCAATATTTCAGATAAATTACTTTTTAATAGCGGTAGTTACCGTGTGAGCAGCAAGGCCAATAAAATTCTGTCTAAGCTTGCCGACGTAATCAATTCAGAACCTGCGATGGAAGTAATGGTAGAAGGTCATACCGATTCTCGTAGCATTAATACAGCGATGTTCCGTAATAACTGGGATCTTAGTGTTAAGCGTGCTACTTCTGTTGTTGACATCCTTCAAAGCAAGTATAACGTTGATCCTGCCAAAATGATTGCTGCCGGTAGAAGTAGTTATTTACCGCTAGTAGAGAACGATTCTAGAGAGAATATGGCAAAAAACCGCCGTACTAAAATTGTAATTCTACCAAATTTGGACAAATTTTTTGCATTATTAGATGCAGAAACCTTATAATTGCATAAAATTGGTTTAAAACCAGTGTTAATAATCTGGGAAAAGGGAGAACTTGACGGTTCTCCCTTTTTTCTTGCGGTTCATCGAAAACAAGAATTTTAGTTAGGGTTTGCGTGAAATAAGTTGTTTAATGTATAAAGAACCCTATATCTAAATTGAAAAAACCTACATCCTAAACCGTAATGCTATTTAACTAAAAAAGCAAAATTATGGATGTATTGAACACTATTATTGAAAACAGCGCATTGCAAGGTATGCCGAAATGGTACCAAGCGCTCACTTTGACACTATTTTTAGCCATTGCGTCTATCGTAATGTTGACTTATTACTTTCTATTGTCGCAAGGCTCAGATATGATTGTTAGGTTTTCATATTGATTATCTATAAATCATGGCATTTTTTACCTTTTGGGAAGTTTCTTTGTAATTAGCAAGGTCAATCAAAAATCCGTTGATTACGACATATTTGATTTCATTGCCTTTTTTTAGAAGGAAGGTAGGATTAACGCCTATTTCCATTCTGAAATCCGGTAATTTGGTCTTATCCCCTATAATATGAATGGGGACTGGGGAAGATAACTTCTCTTTGGGGATATCTTTAACGCGAACATAAGTGTAGCCGGATTCTAACACCTTTTCTAGGTCAAGAGATTTTAATTGATCCATACTTGAAAGGGTTTCGGTATAGACCTTACCGGCAACAATTTTCAAACCGGTAGCATCAAGTGTTTCATACCCGTAGTAGGTAGAAAGATCGCCCTGCTCAAGAATTCTGCTGCTGTACCAAAAATCGTTATGCTTTTCTTTGTCTACCTCTAGCCTGTTGGCAGCAACATCTAAAATATATTCCTTTCCAAGAAGGTTGTAGGTGGCATTGGCGATTTTTAAATCGAAAAGCTTTCGGTCATTTTCAGGAATCTCTTCATACCTTTCAATAGGTATGTCTTCATAACTTTTATTGGCGATGGTATATATGGCCGACAGAATCGAGACATAGTTCAATTTTCTGATTTCCTGCTTTTCAATATCTTCAGGATACCCGCCAGACTCGATTAGAATGGCACTGGTGCCCCATTTTTGAATATTATCTCCGAAAGCCCGAGGTTCAAAATCATCATTATATCTCCCAACCTGTCCCGGAGCATATTTTTGAATAATGTCGTTCATAAATACGATGACCTTCATAGCGTTGGCACGCACCTCATTGATTTCTTTCTCGTAATTGTAGGCCGGTGCCAAATACGAAATAGTGGCAGGTTTTTCTGTTCTTTCAGCATTATAGTAGGTACTTTGATCGTGAAGGTTGAAACCGAAATCGGCATCTAGACTATCCCTCACTTTTTTCAGGGTTCTCCCTTCGGGAGATTGCAGACGAAGAGCATCTCTATTAATATCAATTCCCAATCTATTTCTGCGTTGAAAAACTTCAGCGCCATCAGGGTTGAGCATAGGAAGAAAGTGAAGAGTGCAATTGCTTAGTATTCGTTGTTTTTCAGCGGTGAAATCAGGGCTATCCAAAAAATTAAAAATATCGAATATGGCTTGCGTGGCGGTAGGCTCGTCACCATGCATTTGAGACCACAGAAAAACCGAGGTATCTCCTTCTCCAATACTTATTAAGTTTAAACTTTTGCCTTCGATAGACTCCCCTACTTTGGTGATCTTAAAACCTGCCTTGGTTCTGTATTTTTCAATGAGCGGTTGTAATTGGGCATGCTTGATTCTTCTTTTTCCCAATTCGTTTTCTTTATATTTTTCGTAGGTTTCATAAAGTGATTCTGTGATATCGGTGTTTTGAGCATTAGCTGTGGTAAACGTTATCACAAGAAAAAGTAGGATAGTCAATTTCATTTATGTCTATTTATTGGGTACAGGTTTAAAATTAAATTTTTTGGTAGCAGCCCTTACTTCTGCCATAAAGTCCTCGCCTGGGTCGGTTTTTTTAGTTCGGTAGCTTTCATCGACCTCCAGCCACAAGGGATGGCCTTCAAAGTTGGTATATTCATAATGTCCGATTAAATAGTCGATATCGTATTTTTCAGCTAAATACTTTACTAGCCAAATATTTGCTTTTAGCTGAGCTTCGGTCAAAGGGGTATCTTCGGTTCCTCCTACGTTTTCAACACCCAAGGCAACATGGTTAAGCCCGATAACATGCCGTCCCATAATATCTTCGGGCATCAAGCGATATATAGTTCCATCTTGGTCGACCAAGAAATGACTCGAAACGTTAAGTCCACTTACATTTTTGATATCCGGTCTCCAATTCGGTAATTTACTTTCTTTAAACGCATCGAACGAACCCTCGAAAGTGGGAATGGCCGTCCAATGAAGTACAATCATTTTCGGTTCAATGGTCGGTTCCTCTTTCTCAATACCATACCTGTTCAATAGATATTCAGATGTCAATTGCAATCGTTCTTCATCAAAAACTATCGGCTTGTCTACAATTCGCTTTGGTGTCGCACAACTGATGAAAAATAGCAAGAAAAACAAAGAGGGTAAATTGTACTTGTTCATATTATTTGGTATTTGGCAGACTGTCTTTTTTAACTCGGTAGTGAACTTTTAGTTTTTTGCGACCCCATTTGCGGGCTTTTTCAACATCTAGCCCCATATACACGTCAATCTTATTTCTCCATCGGTAGTGCATTTTATCTTTGACCAAGTAAATGCCTTCAAGCCCTGTAATCTTAACTTGAGTGTTGTATTCAAAGCCAATGGGTATCAAATCTCTCGATACTGCTATTGATTTAATTCCTGGTTTCAAAGTATCGCCCCAAGCCGCAATGTTTGGCTGGCCATCGGTTTGAGCTCTTGTTGAATTATAGGCCGAAACCGTAACTTCTCTGGTTTTCCAAATATAATTCTTGTCCGCAGTTCCACAAGAGATAAAGGTCACGACCAGCAAGATTGATGATATGTTTTTAAGATTTATCAAATCAATTCAACATATTTTCTAAAATCAATAAATCGACGTTTTCATTATTCCATCGTTCCTGAAGTTCTTTGGGGATGGGACTATAAACATAAGTCAATGAGCCTAAGACAATATCAATATCACCATCATGGTCAATATCGCCACTATCCAATAAAAACCATCGGCCTAGATTGGGATCCGCTAATCGATAACTTTTAAAATCAAATGTCTTGGTATTTCTATTTTCAAGATAGATAAAAGTTTCATTTGGATGATTTTCATAATCGGGGAAGGTGGACAACAGCGCCAAATCTTCATCGCCGTCTTGGTCAAAATCGCCACTCAAGAACCTGGTGCAGCCGTTCAAGGGGTAGAAAAAGGATTCTTCAAAATGATTGAGCCCATCATTTAAATGAATTCTTAACCCGTGATACGGTTTCATGGTGTAGGTTTCATCGGCATTATCCCCATGAGCGGTTATAATATCTAAGTCGCCATCTTTGTCAAAATCCAACGTTTCAAACCAGCTAGTACCATAATTGGGAGGAAATCTTAAAACCTGCTCTGGTCTAAATTTCATTTCTTCCGTTTGATATAAGATTGTAATTCCCTCTTCCCCTTGTGAGGTAACTGCAATTAAATCATCTTTACCGTCATTGTTTATATCTCTTGCCTCTGTTTTTATAATGCCTGGCTGATTTAGCAGCACTTGTTCAATAAAGTGACCATCAGAATTTTTTTTCCATAGTGCCAATTGTCCTTTTAAATCCCCAAATTCACTCACAACAATTTCATCAATACCATCTTTATCAAAATCATGTATTAACGTATGAACGGGTCTATGAAGCTTTTGGGGCAGTGATTTGATGATTTCTCCATTTTTTATTCCCAAGGCTCCGGAGGCTATCTCGGAAGGTAACAGAAAGCCAATTGTGGTCAGGTAGGTATTATCAGATTTTTGAGTGTAGTCTGTGATGGTACTAGCTGCTTTGATAACAGGTTCTAGTTTTGAAAGGTCAAAATCATACCTTAACAGTTGACCCTGAAGGCTTCCTGCTAAGATTTTCTGATTATTTTGATCAATCTTCAGATAGGAAATATTGCTTCCTTCGATACTATCTATCGCTAAAGTCTTGGTCTGAAATTGTTTAATTTCTGCTAGAGGCCTTGTAGGATAAGAGCTTAATGAATCTGGTGCATTATTCAGAATGTATTCTTCAAGAATTTTCCAATCTTTCATAGCAATAATGGGATTTGACGGATATACACCTGTTTTCAATATTTCGCCTTGTTCTACCAACGATACTCCTTTAAATGGATTATTGGTAGAATCTCGTATGCCCATTCTTGCGGCCATTTCAGGCAGTACTTTGTTTTTCCAAAGATGTTTTGGCAATGAATTAATATCAGGTGCCATGTGGCAAGAAGCGCAATACGAGTCGAAAAGCGCGACCTGTCTATCCTTTTTACTGGGCGTGCATCCTATGAAAAGAGTGATTCCTATAACTAAAAACGATCTTATGAATACATTTGAAAGCATACGTGCTACTAAAAATGAACTTGACAAATTTCAACTATTGATGAAAAGGTACTTCTGGCCTTATTTCACCTCTTTGTTAATTAAATAAGGAATTTTTTCCCCTTTGTACTTGGCTATAATATTTTCTGCTGCGTAAATCGACATTCTGTTTCTGGCTTCTTGCGTAGCAGATCCTATGTGAGGTGAAATTGAGACGTTTTCCATGTTCAATAAGGGGTTAGAGGGGTTCATTGGTTCGGGGTCGGTCACATCAAGTCCGGCTCCCCATATATGACCGTTTTTTAATGCATCGATTAAATCGGATTCTTGGTGTACTGCTCCGCGAGATGTGTTGATAAAAATGGCCGTACTTTTCATTTTTTCGAAGGCAGACTTATTGAAGGTATGGCGTGTCTCATCAGTAAGGGCGCAATGCGCAGAGATAACATCACTAGCGGTCAATAGTTCTTCAAAACTAACTTTCTTGGCATCTAATAGTTCTTCCGCTTCTTGATTATGGCTTCGGTTGCAGTAAATGATATTCATATTGTAAGCGCCTTTGCATCGTTTGGCAAACTCTAGACCAATTCGGCCAAGGCCAAAAATGCCCAATGTTTTGTTCTTAAGTTCTATACCTAAATTTGATTTTGGCTGAAAATGCTTCCAATCTCCTTTGGCGATTCGTTTGTGATGAAAAAGAAATTTACGAGAGGTTGCGAGCATCAATAAAAATGCGGTATCCGCAGTGGCATCGGTCATTGAGTCGGGGGCATTACCTACTGGAATACCTAAATCGGTCGCAGCTTTTATGTCGATATTATCATAACCGACGGCGTATTGTGAAATTATTTGAAGGTGTTGGTTCTTTTTTAAAAGTTCTGCATCGATTTTAAAATTTGATGTACTCAAAAGGGCATCAAACTGTGTCATGTGGTCGACAAATTGTTCTTGACTCATGGGCATGTCCTCAGTCCACATCGTTACTTTGATACCCTGCTCTTTCATTAAATCAATACCCGAATCGGGAATGTTCAAACTGACAAATACATGCATTTATTTAATTTTAGGTTTGTGAAAGTACGGCAATCTAAATTCTTTTATTTTTACTTTCAGAGAAAGACCCACACTATTACTTTGATTCAATGAAAATAGCAAAAAGAGTTCTTTTGGCCGTATTAATTATTTTGGCCATTGTCATCTATACCCAATACCCTAAACTAAATATTATATCGGGCTATGCAGCCAAGAACATGGCCTCCACCGTTTTCTTGGCCCATCGCAGTGCAGAATCGGTCAACGCTAACGACAATAACGTGCCGTTGATCAAATTGGCAGAGGTTAGCTCATATGAAGCCAGTGCTGAAGCATCCGTATTCGGATTAATGCAACGTACATCTGTTTGCTTCGAAGGTATCGGTTGCATTTTGGTCAATGATGATTTTGATGAGAAAGCTTCTTATAGAATTCCCTCTAGAAGTAAATCTACCGCTCAACTACCATTTCCTTACGGTAATAAAGAACCAAAAGATACCATTTTCCCCGAGGTAGATTATAAATTATTAAACAAGGCGTTAGACAGTGCATTTTCTAGACCAGAGGTTCAAAAAACACGCACAGTATTGGTAAGCTACAAAAATCAGATGGTGGCAGAACGTTATGTGGATGGATTTAATGCGGAAACCCCGGTGCTGGGTTGGAGTATGACCAAGAGTGTTTTGGCCACGCTGTACGGCATTTTAGAATATCAAGATAAAATAGATTTGAACCTACCAGCGCCAATAGAAGATTGGAAAACCGATGAGCGAAAAGAAATTACCATCAACCATCTGCTGCGAATGCAAAGTGGGTTGGAATGGGAAGAAGATTATTCATCAATTTCAGATGTGACACGTATGCTGTTCTTAGATACGGATATGACTTTGGGCCAAGCGCAGAAACCGGCCATTGCCAAGCCCACTGAAATATGGAATTATTCTTCAGGTACCTCGAACTTACTTTCAGGTATTCTTCGGGACCGTTTTGAAACCCAACAGGCTTATCTCGACTTTCCCTATTCCGCTTTAATAGACAAGATAGGCATGAACTCAATGATTTTAGAAACTGATCAGGCCGGCAATTACGTAGGGTCTTCATATGCGTGGGCCAATACCAGAGACTGGGCAAAATTTGGCATTCTGTACCTAAATGAAGGTGAATGGAATGGCCAGCATATCTTCGATAGGCAATGGATCGACTATGTAACTACCCCTACCGCTCATTCCGACGGCACTTATGGGGGGCACTTTTGGCTTAATGCAGAAGGTAAATACCCTGATGTGCCAAAGGACATGTACTCAGCAAATGGATATCAAGGACAGCGAGTTTTTATTATTCCATCTAAAGATTTGGTCATAGTCAGAACAGGGTTGGCAGAAGAGCCTGATTTCAATATTAATACCTTTCTTAAAGACGTATTGGCTGCCTTTCCTTCAACTGATAAATCTGGCTTAAAATAGCTAAAAAGAGAAATTGACAACAACTGTGCCTTGACTGACAACAAAGATTTCATGTTAAGGCCAAACCGCTGTATGTTTATATCATAATTCAGCAGGAGTTAATTTTTTCATATAGTGTGTTCTCAATTAAAAAGCCTTCCCGGCAGGAAGGCTTTTTTATTTCTACTCGTGAGCAACCATTTTTAAGGGATCCATTTATTTTTACCGAAATCAGGTTTTCTTTTTTCCAAGAAGGCATTTCTTCCCTCTTTCGCTTCTTCGGTGCCATATGCCAAACGCGTGGCTTCACCGGCAAATACTTGCTGCCCTACCATGCCGTCATCGGTGAGGTTCATAGCAAATTTGAGCATTTTAATACTGGTCGGTGATTTTTGCAATATTTCTTGGGCCCATTCATAAGCGGTTACCTCTAAATCTTCGTGGGGTACCACGGCATTGACCATTCCCATTTCATAAGCTTCCTGTGCCGAATAATTTCTGCCTAAGAAAAAGATTTCACGGGCTTTTTTCTGACCAACCATCTTCGCCAAATAGGCAGAGCCATATCCTGCATCAAAACTGGTTACATCAGCATCCGTTTGCTTAAAAATAGCATGTTCCTTACTGGCTAAGGTCATATCGCAAACCACATGAAGACTATGGCCGCCACCCACTGCCCATCCTGGTACGACGGCGATTACAACTTTGGGCATAAAACGAATTTGACGCTGTACCTCAAGAATGTTCAAACGGTGCATACCATCATCACCGACATAACCTTGTTCTCCCCTAGCCTTTTGGTCACCACCACTACAGAAAGAATAAATGCCATCTTTTGTAGAAGGTCCCTCAGCGGATAAGAGAACAACACCGATGGAGGTATCTTCCTGAGCGTCATAAAAAGCCTTATAAAGTTCACTGGTCGTTTTCGGCCTAAAAGCATTTCTAACATTCGGCCGGTTAAACGCTATTCTTGCTACCCCATTACTCTTTTTATAAGTGATATCTTCGAATTCTATAGCTGTTTCCCAATTTATTACGGACATATTTTTTTATTTAGTAGAGTGCAAAATAAACTATTTTAAAGTGAATATGTCCTAAAGTAACAAGTTGAACTCTAACGTTTGAAATATAACGTTCTGTATTTTTAATTAAAATTAACGTTATTATTCTTACATTTTAAGTAGGTATAAATTCTTAATAAGATTTATACTGTTAAAAAAATATTTTTGTTAAATTGCCTAATATTACTGATATTTAAGGTGTAAAGTACTAACTTTGTGCAAGTTTTCTTTTTGAATGTTAAATATTTTTGTAGGAACATCTAACCCATCTTTCAAGAACAGTTAAACGTGAAAGAAAATCAGAAAAGCCCATATCTGACAGAGAAGGATCCTTATTCAGTCGCCAAAATTGGTCATTGGTATTTAGATTTTGAATCTATGACCTCTACTTTGGATGATGTAACCTGTAACATTCTTGAAATTCCTGAAAATTCTCGACTTTCTTTAGATAAGACAGATATTTTCTATGTCAATGAATCTGATAAGGATACTATCAACGATGAGTTGAGCAGGATAATTGAAGATGGAGGTTCATTCTGCGAGATTGTTCCCCTTAAAACCCCAAAAAACAACTACATCTGGGTTATTTTGGCGGCTTCTGCTGTCTTTGAGGACGACCGCTGCCTTCAAGTGAAAGGTCTCACGCTTGATATCACCCATCAGAAAAAACTGGAACGTGATTTACTTCAAAAAAATCAGTTGTTCAATGTTGCCCAGAGAAAAGCACAATTGGGACATTGGTTATGGGATCGAAAGACAAATTTGGCCACTTGTTCCGACAACATGTGTGAACTTTTGGGAATTAAAAAAGGATCAAAAGTTACCCTTGACACGCTTCTCAAAGATGTACACCCTGAAGATATGGTCGATGTTCAGGCAAGCTTGGCCATCACTATGCAAACCAAGAGCTACCGAAGTTTTACGCATCGCGTGATTATTGATGACGAGATTAGATTTATCAAGGTTATAGGTGAAGTTAATACCGATTCGGAAGGTAGAGTAGTTAATGTTCTCGGAATATCTCAAGATGTTACCGAACAGAAGAAATTTGAAAACGAAATACTTCGAAAAAACCACCTACTTAACGTTGCAGAGCAGAAAGCCAATATGGGGCATTGGTTTTGGCAAAATGGAACCAATTATATTTTGGGTTCGTGGAATCTTTTTAGACTATTCGGTATTGAATTTGAAGATGAAAAAGCTCCCATACAGACTCTTCTTCAATTTGTTCACCCTAAAGATGCCGAGAGAGTTGAGAAATACCGAATTCGAGCGCTGAAAGAAAAGAAATTAGACCAATTGATCTTTCGTATCATATTGGGTAATAATGATGTTAGAACCCTCATGGTTACAGGCGAAGTCTACGAAGATGATTCAAATGAAATCAAGGAAATCTTGGGCATCTTTCAAGACATTACAGAACAAAAGAACTTTGAGAACCAGATAATAAAGAACAATGATTTACTAAGTCTTGCCGAAAGGGAGGCACAAATGGGGCACTGGCATTTAAAACCAGGTGATAAATACGCCACTTGGTCAAAAAACCTTTTGGCCATGTATGGTATGAAACCTGAAGATGGTAAGGTTACTTTTGAAGAAATGCTAAGTTATGTTCACCCCGATGATCGGGGAATTTTAAATGACCATAAGAAGAAAATAGAATCAAATGGAACATATGGCGACTTTATTCATCGAATAATATTGGCCGATGGTACCGTCAAAACCATTAAAATAAATGAGACGGTATACAAAAATGAGCAGGGTGAAGTTGAGGAAATAGTGGGCGTTTGCCAAGACATAACCAAACAGTATAAAGAAGAGGCCAGAATTAGAAATATTATCGACTCGGCCCCCTACCCCAATTTTATCTTGAATCAAGACTCTACCATTGAGATGGTAAACAACGAGGCGCAACGGCTATTTGGGTACTCAAGCCAAGAGTTGATAGGTAATAGTATAAAAATGCTGATACCGACCAGGTTTCATGACAAGGGCAAAATGATAAGGCAGGCATTTTTCAATACTCCCAAGGTGCAGCATATCGATATTGGCGAAGACCTGTTCATGACATCGAAAAAAGGCAAAGAAATACCGGTAAAAGTAACCGTGGGCCCAATTAATAATGAAGATAGCATTCTTTGTTCTTGGATTGCCCGCGATGTTACCAAAGAAAAACAGGCCGAAGAAAAAATACTTGCTTCTAATGAGAAGCTAGAAGCCTTGGCGAGTGAGCTGAAATCGCAGAACAATCAGCTAGAAGATTTTTCCCATATAACAACCCACAATTTACGTTCTCCCGTAAATAACCTTAATGGTCTTTTGAGTGTTTATAAAATGGTTAAGACGGATGACGAAAAAAAGATGCTTTTTGAAAAGTTTGAGAAAGTAACCGAGCACTTGACACAAACCTTAGATACATTGGTTGACACATTGAAAGTGCAGACAGGTGAGCCGGTGAAAAGGGAGAAACTGAAGCTGAGCGAAACTTTGCGTAAGATAAAAGAGATATTGACAGCCGAAATCGAAGATAGTCAAGCAGAGATTATCATGGATTTTTCTGCGGTAGATACCATTGTTTATAACCAAATCTATCTTGATAGTCTTTTTCAGAACATGATTAGCAATGCCATAAAATATAGAAGTCCTGACCGTAAGCCAAAAATAATGGTAAGTTCTAAGTTGGTCGGAGATAAGATTAAACTGTCTTTCAAGGATAATGGTTTAGGCATTGATATGGATAAGTATGGAAAACAGCTGTTTAGAATGAACAAAGTTTTTCATAACCATCCGCAGGCAAAAGGCGTCGGACTATTTATGACCAAATCTCAAATAGAGGCCTTAGGTGGTACTATTAAAGCCAAAAGTCAGGTCGACAGGGGCACCACATTTGATGTATATCTCAAAAAGCTAAAAGTTTTCGATAACGAAAATTAAACCTTCACCCTCTAAAAGGTGATATTCACAAAGGGGATTACGGGGCTTGTATATACACTTTCATCAGCTTTGTATAGTACATTATACTTGACACCAAGAGCGATTTTGTCCGTTATATTGAGTCCTGCGCCAATAAATAGAATAGACTCCCAAAAACTGTCTTTAATCTCGCCAGTGACCTCTTCTTTCTTTGTATTTACATTCAACTCGGCAAATTCTATCAAGGTAGTCAAGCGCTGAATAGGATTATATTGAGTGATGACATTTGCACCGAATGTGGTCGTGCTCTGTACATCTTTTATTGAAGTGTAATTTCCTTGCAGGCCTGCACCAACACTTACCTTTTCACTTACAGCATACATTAAATTTGGGGCTAACCCTATGTTGGTACCGCCGACAAAACTTAATCCGAACCCGCATCCAAATTTTAAGCGTTTATCGACTACGGAGGCACTATCGATAACACCAATATCTGTTGTTTGAGCTAAAGAGCTTTGGCTAGTTATTAAAAAAAAGAGGGCAATCGTAAATAAATTTAAGTTTTTCATTTTCAAGGGTGTTAATGGTTATTTAGTGTTTACCACCCAAGATATAGTTTTTCGACCAAAAATTTGAACACAATTAGTTTTTAAGGTTCAACTACTTATGGGATTGATTGCGAGAAGACTTTTCTTCAATCCATTTCGACATATATTTAGTTGCCTGCATGGTCTGATAATTTAACATGGCCCCAATAAAATTTTGTGAACGGTGCTCCTTAAGATTTTTTGATAAATGGGTTAAGCAATTTCGAAGTCTATTCTGTAGCATTTCTTTATCATACCATGCTTTTAAAATAGTGAATCCGTTTTTCTGACTTTCGTGCCAGTGGGTACTGTCAAGATAATACCTTATAGACTCGTTGGCTATATCATTTGCCGTGTTTGCAACAGATCCGCCCCAAATCAATTGGCCGTGCATACCTTCGGCACCAATCGTGGTAGTAACGCTTGGTGTACCAGCCTGCATGCTTAAAAGCAATTTACCCTTAATACCCGCACCAAATCTTAAAGGTGCCAAACACACTTTATAGCGCTGCATGGTTTCTTGGGCATTTTGGGCCCAGTCCTTAATTAAGAATCCCTGCTTTTCATTATGCATTTCTTGAACCTGTTGTTTTAAATAAGCCCCATATATGTGAAGCTCAGCTTTTGGCAATTCTTTTTTTATAAGTGGCCAAATCTCTTTCTTAAGCCAAATAAGGGCGTCAACATTTGGTTGGTGCTGACCGTTGCCCATACAGATAAAATGATTTCTGTTTTCAAAAGGAATCTTATTGGTATTTAAATTACTTCCCACTTCAGCCATGAAGGGCATGTGCAGTAAAAGTTCTGGTGGTATTTTAAGCTTATTTACCAAAAGTTCCATTTCAAAAGAACTGATTATTAGGGAAAGGTCGCATCGAAAAATACTTGCTACTTCCCTCTTCGTCATATCATGGCTAAGCCAATCATCTAAAACAAAAGGCCGTTGTTCTTTATGGCTTACTTGCCTAACTGTACGAAGGGAATGAAGGTCTTCAGTATCAAGAATACGAAGGGCATTGGGCACCTGCTCTTGCACTCGCCAACCAAATTGTTCTTCGGTCAAATAACGATCAAAAAGCAAAATATCAGGGTTTAGTTTCTTGACGAAAAGGTCGAAGCTAGAATCGTTGAGAATGATTTGTTGTTCATCAATGCCGAATTTTTCCAAATTAAGGGAGAAATCGGTTTTATTGGCGGTACTGGCGAAGGTAATGTGATGCTGTTCTTCTAAAAAGAAGTTCAACAACTCATACATGCGATTACCTGCCGCAGTAGTGGCGGGCTCAGGCCAGGTAAAACCAATAATCAGTATTTTGGTCTTTTGCATTACCTCGTTTTAAGTCAACCTAATACTTCGATGAAGGGGCCACTACATTTTTTCTGCAAACATTCTAGAAATGGCCGATCGTAGCTTACGCTCATAATCTTCTTCTAACCACTCTTTGTAGTTCTTGGTGTTATTCATGATGCAGTATGAATATTGCCTTACACGATAGGCAATCTCGTCTTTCAACTCTTTGGCCAGGATTCGGGCGTCAAACACATCTTCTGCATTTTCGACACAAATCTTGGCATGTTGGTCAATGCTTCGCTGAATAACAATTTTTGATTTGAGACCTTGAGCAAAAACGCTTTTATATTCCGCTTTTATATCGAAGGTAATATCTTCAGATTTACTGAACTTATCTCTAAGCTCTGGAGGCATTTCATAAACGAAATCGCGTTCGATTTCCTCATCGTTCTTGATGTTTTCTAAATAAAAATCAGGAAAATGAAATATTTCTTGCCAATCAATCGGCGCATCCCACAGGCCAAACCTGGCCACATTGTTACCTAAATCTACAACAGTAAACTCATCCTTATTGGAAAGAATACGACTGCCCCGCCCTATCATCTGAAAATAAAGGGTTAATGAACGTGTAGCCCTGTTTAAAATAATAGTTTCTACCGAAGGTTCGTCAAAACCGGTGGTCAATATACTTACCGAGGTAAGAATGGCATCAGGTGTGTTTGAGAACCAGTCTAAAATTTCCTTCCGTTCGCTTGCCGTGTTTTTGTTGTCTAAGTGACGAATATTATACCCGGCTTTTTTGAATGTTTCATAGACGTAATGCGAAGTATTGATTCCGTTGTTGAATATCAGGGTTTTGGTTCCTTCAGCGATATCCTTGTAAGCGGAAATAAGCTTTGTAAGCATGTTGTGGTTGCTATACAGCTCATCGGAAGATTTGACAGTATAGTCACCACTGATACCTAGTTTTAAACTTTGAAGGCCGACATCATAATTATAAACATTGGCCTTTGCCAAAAAATTCTTTTTGATCAAAGAAGAAATCGACTCCCCTACAATTAACTTTTGATAATTGTCTTTCATAGGAAGTTTGATATTCGAGCTCAAAGGTGTTGCCGTTACCCCTAAAATCGTCGATTTTCTGAAGTATTTAAACAACTTTCGAAATGAATTGTAATGCGCTTCATCGATGATGACCAGGCCGATATTCTTTATTTCAACCTTTTCTTCTTGCAGCCTGTTGTTCAATGTCTCGACCATGGCAACGAAACACATAAAATTATCTTGGTCGGTTAGTTCTTTGACCTCACTATTGATAATTTTATTTTTCACTCCAAAACCCTCTAGCATTCTAGAGGTTTGTGAACTTAGTTCTATTCGGTGGGTCAGAACAACCACTTTTTTTCCGGTCTTTTCAATATACCTTCTGGCAATTTCTGAAAAGACTACAGTTTTACCGCCACCAGTGGGCAGTTGATAAAGTAGGTTGCCTTTTTCATTATCACTTTCAAGATGTTCAAAAATCTTATGAAGATCCTGAATCTGATAGTCATAGAGCTTTTTCTCGGTTTTGTCTGATTGTACTTCCAAGTAGGTGGCCGTATTAAAATTTATAGGTCGTTTTTCTCAAGATTTCGCTCAAACCTCAATTTGCAAAACTAAAGGAAAATTGCGCTAGGATGAAATTTATCTTTCGGAAAGCCCCAAACGCAAAGCGTTATAAAAGAAAAAAAGTACTGCTTGAAGAATGAATTTTGGGGTAAGAAAGATATATACTGCCTTAATAATCAATCACATCCAAAGCACGGGAAAACCCCTCGGCAAAAGGCCAGTTACTTTCTTGAGTCTCTTGATAAATTTTTAAGATGCGCTCTTTAAAATCGGGTAATAACGCATTGATCGATATAAAATGAAGACTTTCTTCAAACGATTTGAGCATACTTTTATAAAATGCCTCGTTTACATTTTTTTCTTTGGCGAACAATTGGGCAATTTCAATGTTGTACAACATCACATCTGCCAACAAAACTGGCTCAACGCCTAATTTGAGAAAGTGCTTTATGAATTTGTGGGCGACCGAACGACGGGCTTTTGGCTTTCTTCGTTTCACAGGAAAATATTCATTCCCAATTTTAGTTTTTGCCTCTTGTACAAGTTTGTCTTCTTTAGGGTTGAATATGAAATCGTAGTAGGTTTTGACCTCGGGAAATCTTACATATAAATCGAGCAATTGCTCTTCTAAAGCTGGTCTTGGTAATTCTCGAAGGTACTTTTTAAGGTCTCTTTTACTCATATTTTATGGGTTCTCGGCAAAAATAAGGTATTACTGCTGTTCTAATAGCGTGCGGAATTCAAATCTTAAACTTCTCATAAATTTTGTATAACAATACTGACAAACTTTTGGAAAAGAGCAAATAAAAGTGTATACTGAGAACTTGTAGTATTAATAAATATAAGCGAAATATATGAGGCAATTAAAGATTATCAAGCAGGTTACCAACCGGGAATCAAAATCATTGGACAAATACTTGCAGGATATCAGTAAAATAGACCTGATCAATGCGGCCGAAGAGGTTGAACTAGCACAGAGAATACGTGCAGGTGATCAAGTTGCTCTTGAACGTTTGACCACTGCAAACCTAAGATTTGTTGTGTCGGTAGCCAAACAATATCAGAATCAAGGTCTAAAATTGCCCGATTTGATCAACGAGGGTAACCTAGGTTTGGTGAAGGCAGCCAAACGTTTTGATGAAACTAGAGGTTTTAAGTTTATTTCGTACGCAGTTTGGTGGATCAGACAGAGTATTTTGCAGGCATTGGCAGAGCAATCAAGGGTTGTAAGATTGCCTTTGAACAAGATTGGATCGATTAATAAAATCAAAAAGACCTTTTCGTATCTAGAGCAAGCTCACGAGCGGCCACCATCAGCTGAGGAAATTGCCAAAGAATTGGAAATGACAGTGAGCGAGGTGAAGCAATCTATGAAAAACTCAGGTAGACATGTGTCTATGGATGCTCCTCTACGCGAAGGTGAAGACTCGAATTTATATGATGTTTTGCGTTCGGGAGAGTCTCCGAAACCGGATAAGACCTTAATGCAGCAATCGTTGAACACTGAGATTAACCGTGCATTAGAAACATTATCGCCCAGAGAGGCCGATGTGGTTAAGCTTTATTATGGCATAGGCGATCAACAATCAATGACTTTGGCCGAGATTGGTCAGACTTTTGATCTTACCAGGGAAAGGGTTCGACAGATACGTGAAAAGGCAATACGTAAGTTACGCCATAATTCAAGAAGTAAGTTGTTAAAGGCTTATTTAGGTTAACAACCTCTACCTTTTTATGAAAATATAAGGCCCCATCTCTGGGGCCTTTTCTGTACAACTAACTAATTAACTAAAAATACTAAGAATAATTTAATTTGCTTATCTGTTGACTTTTAAGAATTTCATTGAGGCTTTCAATAAAGTTCATGTAAGCGGCATTGTCTGGGTTTTGGTTTGCCATAGTAGTAGGTTTTAAATTAAGAATTAGGACTTGATTGGGGGGATTACATATAATCCAATTCTACCAATTCGTTTACGCTTAAGATTTCATTTAGTTCTTGTAAGAATGAAAGGTATTCTTCTCCGTATGTATCGTAAAGCATGATGTATATAGGTTAAGTTAGACTTTTTATGTTTTAGCAATTTGGGTTGCTTGATTACATAGTAAAACTATTTATATGTTCTTGGGTTTACAATTAATTGTGGTGTAACACTTCTATTTTGTTGTAAAATGAGAATTTTCTGTAAAACTCAATTATTAATCAGCTTTTTAAGTGCTCAAATCATATAGTTTTAAGCTCTTTATCGTAGTGAATGTTTTTTACCGTATTAGATAGCTTTATCGAAGAATGTTCTTAACCCTCTAAAAATATAGTGATCCCAACAGTTTTGAGGTTCATGATTTTATATTTTGTTGAACAATAAGGTTCAAACAAGAATCGTTTTAATTAAAGTCTAATTACCCCGCGACCGGGCATTTTTCTTACAACAATGATCAATTCGATTCAATTAAGTAGAATTCACCTTTGCTCCTTTATTTTCTTGGGCATTCAACTATTTATCTCGAATTCACTTTTTGCCACAACAACTAACGAGATTTTTGAAGATGAGAATAATTCATCTATAACTCTAGTGAGCCATAGTTTTAATGCCAAACAAAGAAGTCGTTTTGTTTATAACGGGGTAACAGAACATGTAGAAAGAGGTTTGACCATTATTCATTTTATGGGTGAGGGAACATATGAATTCAAATCGTTTGACACTTATGGAAGCGTAGATGCCTGCGACGAATTTGATAAAACCCTTGACAGTATGATGGGCAACGGTTCTAAACTTGCCATTCTGGCCCATGACTCTGCCGCTAATGACAATCTGAAAAATTCATCCGTACTAAAAAAATGGGGCCTTCATCAACTTATGGGCCTTAAAAGTAGGCAAGCTTATATAATGCATAACCTGACGGATGCTCAGATAACCGAGCAAGTCGATGATAATTCTATCGAACAATCTTTTTCCGTACCTCTGACTATTGATGATACTAAAATTTATTTTCCAAAAATCAAATATGAATTTGAGCCTAACGACAACAGATATATAGCCCATGCCGGTGGCGAAATTGATGGTATTAAATCGACCAACTCAAAAGAAGCTTTGGATTATAGTTATAGTAGAGGATTTCGATTGTTTGAACTTGATATTATAGAGACATCGGATGGTCATTTGGTAGCGGCCCATGACTGGAAGATGTGGTCTCGTTTCACCGATTATCAAGGTGACCTGCCCCCTAGCCTTTCCGAATTCAAAAAACATACTATTTACGGAGATTATCATACCATGGATATGGAGGCAATCAATAAGTGGTTTAAAGCGCATCCCGATGCTATTTTAATTACTGATAAAATAAACGACCCTGTTGCTTTTGCCGATAAATTTGTAGACAAGAAGCGCCTTATGATGGAACTTTTTAGTCAATTGGCCATTGAGGAAGCTTCTCAGCATGGTATTAAGACGATTATATCTCAAGATCCCTTAATGAGGTTAAAGGGCAACAAAACCGATTATTTGTCCATTAACGGCATTGAATATGCTGCTGTATCGAGAAGAATAATTTCTAGCCAAAAGAAATTGATGCTGCAGTTAAGAGAACAAGGCGTCAAGGTTTATGTCTACAATGTCAATTTTGACCCTGGTAAAGACGAACAATATGTTTATGATAATGAATTAGGCCTCGTTTACGGCATGTATGCCGATAAATGGGTATTTGATACTATTTCAAAAGAAAAGTCAGCTAAATAAGATCTCTAAGCTTTCTTCCTTATTAGAATTTTACTTGATAAGTGATACCTGCGGAAATTCCGTAGAAAAATTTACCCGCAGCAAAGGCAAGTTCTTGACGGGTAGCCCCTACATTGGCCCTATAAGCGTTTTGGTTATTCTTTCCTGTAAACTGATATTCCAGACTCAATCTTTGAGATTCTACATAGAGTAAGGTTTCTGCCAAAAGCTCATCTCCCGAAATAATTTGTCTCAATTCTGGGGAGTAACCCATTCCGACATTCAATCCGAAATAGTTTTCCGCATCTTTCAGGTACTTCCTGACCAATAAATTCCCGGAAAATTTGGTCAAGTTGTTTGGCTTGGGAGTAATGTAGGAACGCAAAGAAAAATAATAATTACCTCTGTAATGCCCTAGTGAATTGGTTATTACACCCACATTTCCGGATGCAAAGGTAATATGTCGTCCTCCAGCCGAGAATTCAATGGCCCCGGGTAGGTTAACATAGAGGTCACCACCGAATTTATGCTTGGGGTAAATAGATGAATTGGAATAACCGTAATTCAAATAGGCATAAAATCTTTTCGAAAATTTCGGATAAAAATCCAAATCATACTGAAGTCCATTTTTACCTAGTCGATTGCTATAATTCAATCGTGGAATAATGCTACCGGCCATAGTTTGTCGCCTGTATGAGATACTGGTATATATCATTGGGTCGTAGCGTTGGTCAAAGACAGTTACCGCATTTCGAATATCAAACCTATTATTAAAGACGTCGCTTTGGGCTTCATTACTATTCTTAATGATCTCTTTTTCAGCTGTTTCATTCTCAGGTTCTGTTATTTCTTCCTCACCTTTTTTATTTGATTTCTTGACCGAGCTTATCGAAGAGTCTACATTGTACCAACCCTTCTCGGGATATTCCATTTGATTGATTCTCTGTTCGGCTATCTTTTTCAGTCGGTCCAGTTCTGTATCATTATTAATATAGCTTAGTGCTTTATTGGCCAGACCTAGAGCAATTTGTTCGTTCTTGGCGTAAAGTTCGTTTTTAATGGCCCCTGACCAGGCGGCCTTATCGTATTTATCTGATGATGTTACCTTGTTGAATTCAATTCTTGCTAGATCATATTCGCCATCCCAACTGTACGTGTTTCCCAATAAAACACGTGCTTTGCTATCATCGGGTTTTTCTGCTATTACCTTGATAAGGATGTCTTTGGCACTCTTATGGTTGCCTTCATAGGCCAAACCATAGGCATTCTCATATGAGGGTGTAGTTTGGTCGTTAAGAGCCAAATCTTGTGCACTGCCAATTGATATGAACAGTAGTAAAAGGGATGCTATGTAACTTTTAGACAAATACACTACAATGTTGAAACTTTAGAACGACTCGCTAATTTGGTTTGGTGCGCCATCCCCTTTTTATGAGCCTCTCTTTTTGCTCGTTCTATTTTATCGGCTATTTCATGGGCACTTGAACTATTCTGTTCAACTAAATCGATTAGCTCCAGAGCTTCTTTAGTTCGCTCTGACCAGTAATAGACATCAAAAAGTGCCGAATAAGAATCGATATAATTAGGATTCATTTTAATACACTCTTTCAATATCTTGATGGATGAGGGATAATCGCCGCTCCAAACACTTACTCGACCCATCAAAACCTTGGTATCGATGTGGCTTGGTGATTCCGATAAAATGTACCTACAAAGCAACAATGCCTTATCGTACTCTTTTTCAAACGCCAAAGCTCTCGCTTTCATATATACCTTGTCAAAATTCTCCCCATTGTATACACTATTGATCCAAATGATTTCGCTATCGCTGAATTTTTCTTTCTGTACGCTGAAAATGGCCAAGCTATCGGGAATAATTTTATTGTTGTTGGTTACATAGGCATTCATAGATTTGAAAGCCTTCAGTTTTCCTTCGACTTTTGAACCGCCAAAGCTTGAAGAAAGGTTCATTTCTTTATCCAGACTATAGACATTTCCATCTGAGTATAATTTCTCGCCGCTGATGTATTCTTTAAGTTCATTTTTGTTCCTCATTAAGGGGATATCCTTGTTCCCCCTAAATTCTTCGTTCATGTCCAAAGCATCTCCCATCCAAGCTACTTTTTTGGGCATTTTCATTTCAAAATTACCATCTAGAAGCGCCAACAGGCTTGGTGTTACGTCAAAGTGCGAATTAAGTGCGCTCATCTTTCTAGGGCTTTTGAGCATGGGGCTGAACATAATCAATGGTACATGAAAACGACTTAGATTGTTTCGCTGTGGTATGGGTATCAAGCGATGGTCACCGGTTATAATAAATATGGTTTTCTCGTAACCAGGCTTCTTTTTATATTCTTCGAAGACATATTCCAGAGCTTCATCTGTATACATGAGAGTGGCGAAAACATTGCTGTTCTTCTCGATTACTTTTCTTGTTTTTCCTTCATGGGAACTCGATGACAGTATGTTCTTTACCTTTTGCTCATACTTATCTTGCTGTGGCGGTATAAAGGGTTCATGGGTACTGATGGTCATATAGACCTCCATTCTCGGATTTTCATTATCCCTCGGTAAGCTCATACTTTTCTTGAACAACTCCTTGTCTGGATAACCCCAAGAAGAACCTGCGGTATCTTCAGCCTGAAGGGTATATTTATTTCCGAAACCAGATTTGTCGAGAATAAAATCGATGTTCTCGCTATTCAAAAATCTATCTACATTATCAAAAGCACTATTAGTGCCTTGATAAAATGAAGTATGGTAACCATTGTTCTTTAATATACCGTAAAGGGTTAGTTTATTGGGGTATTTCTCCAATTCCATAAAACCACTTTTGCCGAAAGGCAATGAACCCATAAGAGATGGCAGAACACCAAAAGTACGGCCCGTGTTGCTAAGGCAATTCTCCCAGTAGAGTGACTGTTTGGTCAACTTATCTAGAAAAGGTGTGAAACCACCGAATTCTGCTCCCTCACCCACAAAATCACGGCCTAGACCTTCCACCATTATGAAGACAATATTGGGTTTTTCGTTTTTTAAATTGAAATAAGGCCCCAAGACATTTTGAGTTCTTTTTGACTTGATTAATGGGTATTCGACATCAGAATCATAGGAGGTATCCTCTGTTGACGAATCGTATATGTTAAGAGCTAAATACTGGGTTTTGTTGTGGTTGATAGGTTTGCCTTCGATAAAAGAAGTCATAACAAACATACTGATGAGAATGATGGTAAAAGGATACATTCTACTGATATGGTGGTAGTGTTTGCTGGTTATCTTATATAACCAAAAAAAGAGCCCAATTATAATTATCACACCTGCCACTAGTGAAATCGAAAGCCCCCCAGAATTGGCTATGGTGGTTTTTATATCGGCAAAGCTATACCCCAAAAGATCAGACCCTAGAGGAACTAAAGCTGTACAGAAATAGCTGATCAGCATTGCTTCTACAATCAACAAAAGTATCAACAAGACAAAAATGAGATTGAAACCGTACCTTGGCCTTAAATTTTCCCAAAAATTAAAAGGAAATACTAGTATCAAACCCACCAAAGACGCAAAACCCAATTGATGCACCGTGGCAATAAAAAAACTGGTGCTCAGTACACTATCGACCACACCCTTGAAATAGAGGCTGACATATTGATAAACCGTAAGCACGACAAGACTACCAAAAAATGAGATAATCATTCTGGTATAATGTTTTAGACTATATCTGTCGCGCTGACTAGTATTCATATGCTAATTAGGTAGCTTTGGCAAAACCTTTTCTTACCTGAGATCCCCAACCTGATTTTATTTTAAACAGTTTTTTATAATTACCACGCACCGCTGACCATACGACAATGGGGTGAAAAGCAATTGGCTCTACAATGGCGCAGAACATGAGTATCAAAATATCTTTTGTTTTCTTGTATTCATTATAGCTGTAAACGTCCCAAAGAATGGCGTAAAAAGAGAACATAATCGAGAACACATAAACCATTGCGGTAATTGCGATAAAGAAATCCCAATTAAGAATGCCCAAATACATGAAAAGTATGATGGTAAAAAAACCAAAAAACTCCATTAAGGGAGCTAACCATTCATAAAAAAACCAATAGGGATAGCTTAGAAGCCCCAAACGACCATATTTCGAGTTAAAGAACATGTCTTTATGCTTGAAAAGGGTTTCGAGATTGCCCCTCGCCCAACGGTCCCGTTGGTTGACCAATATCTTAACATCTTCTGGAACTTCCGTCCAACAAAGAGGGTCAGGAATATATTCTATGGTATACGGTTCACGCCGGTCGTGCATATGCCTTCGCATCTTGAATACGATTTCCATATCCTCGCCAACGGTACCGGTGTCGTATCCCCCTACTTCCAATGCGATTTCGCGGTCAAAAAAACCGAATGCCCCAGAAATAATTAAAAGGCTGTCAATTCTACCCCAAGCCATCCTTCCTAAAATGAATGAACGGGTGTATTCCAGCAATTGAAACCTGGCCAACCAATTTTTTGGCAGTCTAATTTCTTCTAATTGGCCACCTTCGATAATACAGGAATTGGCCACACGGATGACACCGCCAACGGCAATAACCCTTTTTTCAGATCGCTGATAGAATGATTTAACAACATGCAAAAGCGCATCTGGCAGAAGAAGGCAATCAACATCGATACAACCGACATATCGGCTTGTTGAAAGAGCCATTCCTGTGTTCAGGGCGTCTGATTTTCCACCGTTTTCCTTATCAATGACTGTCAATTTTGAAAATGCCCGATGTGGCGACTTATATACCCCTCTAATAGGCTTGTTTTTCCAATTGGGGTCAATCTTAAAGTCAATCTTTTCAAGATCATAGGCATCGATCATTTTCTGTAACGTATCGTCTTTACTGCCATCATTGACAACCATTACCTCATAATTGACATAGCGTAGTGACATCAGCGAACGGATGTTCTCTACAATGGTCAAACCTTCATTATAGGCAGGTGCAATGATTGTAATGCTTGGGGATAATGGCGAAGCCATTATTTTAGAGAGGTCACCGAAACTATTTTTTTTTCTGTAATGGATGGAATTTCTGGTGGATAGATATCCCATAATGGTGAATAGTGTAAACAATATCACCGTAAACATTAGAAAGACAATGTTTATGTATTCTAAGGTAATATCGAAGAACGTACTATCCATAAAATTTACCTATAATAAGTTTAGGTAGTTCATAAATTTAAACATGAGCGAAGCCCCGTTTGGTGATATTTCGGTAGCCACAACAGGTAGCTCTAGTACTTGTTGGGTATGAGTTTTTTGCAAAACTTCTGAGAGTTCAAAATCAATGTCAAATAGCTCTGGATCCACAATAGTTTCTACTTCTACGTCGGCCTCGATTTCTTCGAGTACTTCATTGTATTCCGATTCAGTATAGGTCACTCCAGGATTCTCTTTGACCATTTGGTTGTCGAAAAGCTCTTTGGTGAGTTGCTCATCGTCGTCTTTTTTTTTACTCTCTTCTTGATTTTCTTTTTCAGAGACCTTGCTGATCAACAGTTTTAACGCTTTTCGAGCTTTTTTTCTCAATCGACGGTCTGGATCTTCTAAAAGAGTATCTAAAAATTCAATTTCTTTTTCATCGCCCACAGCAACAATTTCATCTAATAGAATTAGTTTGGCCTCACGGTCGATATTCTTGAACAAGTCGGCAAATACACTGAAATTCGGGAGGTTCAAATTCTCTAACTGTAGTTTTGGCATGGCGATATGACCATCTTTCTCTTTTGAAAAGACTGCTATCATTCGAACTATACGCTCTTTAATGAATTCTTGCTTTTCATCCTCCAGAAGTTCTTCGAGCAGAGCAATTTCCCGGTGGTCGCCTAACTCTTCTAAATCATCTAACAATCCCATCATATAAGCCTCATGCTCATCGTAGTAAATGGGTTCAGGTATGGCGTTAGTTATTTGCGAATCTTCGTTTTCAACTATTTCTTCATACTCTACTTCAATGTCATCTATCTCATTTTGACTCATCAGCCAACTAATAACATCATCGGCAGTAGAGGTATTTGAATCGACATTGATCAATGATTCGCCACTTAGCTCAAAATCAAACTCTTTAGTTTCTTCTTTAATATCTTGTGGTTCAAAATCAATTTCGAAATCTGAAAGTTTAAAACCATCCAACTCCTCTACCGCACTCTTTTCATCAGGTTTTGTTTGAGCCTCAGATTCAGTTACGATTGGTAGAAAATCAAGGTTATGAACTTCTTCTAATAAGCTTTCCTCTTTTGAATGGACGCTGTCTTTATTGGTTTCGTCGTTTTCTACTACAATGGGCAAAAAGCTTATTTCTTCTATATCAAACGTTTCTTCATTTACTTTTTCAGTTATTTCTTCAGCCCCATTTAGCTGTTCAAAATTGACCTCAATCTGGCGAATTTTCTTGTCCGGATATTCGGAATCGTTTTTGTCTGTCATTTGCTTCTCATTGTTTTGAACTGGGGGCTGTTCAGATATTACGATTGGTAAAAAGTTTATATCAAGTAGAGGCTGGTGAGTTATTTCTTCTTCTGTAACCTCTATATCATTTAGCTCTTCAATTGGTGTAAGATTTCCGGTTTCTACTTCCGCTTCCGCTTCGGGGATAATGGATTCTTCAGTTTTGGAAACTACAAGCTCAAAAAGAACCTCTAAATTTTCTATCTGAATCTCCGTGGGCTCAATAACATCCTCCTTTTCATTGGTAGAAAAATTAGGAACTTCCTCATTTTCCTCAATTACTTCAGAGGATTTCACTTCTACGGTTTCTTGATCGGTTGATTCTTCCGATTCACTTGAAATCACATCTACGGGAACTGTTTCTGACTGAGGAATTACCGGAGCTTCAACGGTAGAATTTGGTTGAATTGCCTCGGCCGCTTCCTCTAAAATGGTTTCAGAATGATTTTCATCTTCTGTTATGGTTGGCTGAATATTATCTTCGTCGTTAACGTTTTCCTTGGCATCCTGGGTAATATCGATTCCCCTGTTATCTAAACCTTCTGTAGGCATAACTGTGTCGGGGGCAATCATATTAATGGCTGATAAAGCCTTGCTCTTAACGGCAAAGTTTCCTTCGCTCTGTGCAGTTTTGTTCAAAAATGCGATATCAGATTCGTCGCCAAGTTCGCCCAAAGCTCCTAATATGGCTATCTTGACATCAATACTACACTTAGGGAACACTTGTTTAAGCATGGGTTTGGCATCAAGTACATAAAATTCTTTGATGCAGCCAATGGCCTCCATTTTGATCTGGTTGTTTTTGTGCTTTACCAGTTCGACCAAGGCTGCGTTTGCATCGTTTTGGTTATAAAACTTGATAAGGCGCAGCGCAAAGAAAACCACATATCTGTTGGTACTGGTTAGCCAATATTTAAAACGAGGTGGTTCAAAATCTTCACGATTTCTAAGTACATCCAATAGTTTTAACTGCTGCCATTCAGAAATTTTATATCTGGTGGTGTCCAAGAAATAATTGATTCCTTCCGGCTTCAAGGTAACAGCAGCGATTTCAGCTTGCTTACGCACCGTTGAGCGCCGGTCATTGATGAATTTTGTAATGAAGGTATAAGCACTTTCGACCTGCATTTGGGTCAGATGTGAAATGCCTTTAGAGATAACTTCCCACCGCCAACTCTTCAGTTTTTCGTAGGCATCTTGGTCCAACCCTAAATCTTGGTAGAGCTTGAAAAGTCTTTTTTTGGTATCTCCAGAAACGTCTTTTCTTAAATCTAACAGAACTTCGGTAAGCACTTTTCTATTAAAGTCATTTTTCAGTAACTCCCTTATCTGAATCTTTAGGTCTAGGTAGTGTGACTTTTCGGCTTTGTCAGCATCCTCTTCGTAGAAAAGAAACTCACTGACCATCGGAGATAATTCTTTTTTCTGTTTTTTGGTTCTTGAGGAAGTAGAAGAAATCTTATTTCTAAAAATGAAAACAGAAATGAAGTAAAGTAAGGCAAGGCCAACAAATACCAAGGTTAGTATCCACAATGTTTCGGTATCGATTTTTGGTGCGGATACTAATGGAATATTTGAATATGTTGCTTTGGCCCCGAACAAATTAGTTTTTATTGAGTTCTCTTTCGACCCTTACCAAAAGTTCTGAAGGGCTTACTGGTTTTGATATAAAATCGTTGGCGCCCAACTCAAAAGCGTTGAGCACATTTTCTTCATTTCCTGCAGAGGATATGATGATTATCGGAATATTCGATTTCAGTTCGTTTCGTACATAGTCGATAAGTTCCATGCCCGAGAAATAGGGCATCATGATGTCGCTGACTATGATATCGGGCATTTTTTGGGCAAGAAATTCTTTGACCTGCTTGCCATCGCCACTATGCGTCACATCGTAACCTCCTTTTTTCAATCTAAAATTGAGTAAAGAGGCCAGTAGCTCATCATCTTCGGCTAGTAGTAAGCTCTTCTTCATCATTCTATTGATTTAACTTTTTTAAATCTTCGTATGCGTTATGCAAGGCTTTCTGTACTGCCGGGAATTCCGTAACAAAACAATTGTACAAAAACTGCAAGTGCTTGGGATCGTTATCGGTCTTACAGGTCTGCTCTATTTGGTTGATGATGGTGTAAAGGTCATTTGTGTTCAACATTGCCAAACCAGCCTTAATTTTATGTGCCGCTAGCTTTAAACGGTCGTAGTCGGTATTTTGAATGTGAATCTTGGCTTGGCCGATGAATTCTAGGGCATTCTTTTCGTAGAGGTGCAAAAGTTCATCTAAAAGTTCCATCTCGCCCATACAATCGTCCAATATGGGTTGAAGGTCAATATAGGGCCTGTTGGAGGTTTGGGTTGGAGTGCTTCCAGAGAAAATAGAACTATAAATTTCGCTTTTCATGGGGGCATCGATTTTTAAAGATTTGAGTACTGAATTGTATGATTCGTAATGCCGAACAACGGCGTCGTAGGTTTGCATATCAAAATCGCCCGACTGGTTCTCAGGCAACGGCGAGGTCTTCAAATATTCTTTATGCTCAAGATTTTCAGAGGGATTGATTGTGTTGTAAAGGGTATTTTTGAATACTAGAAAAGATTTTCTCACCCTTTCGGCTTCCTCGGCAGTGAAATTTTCATAAGAAAAATCCACTAATTGAGCTTCCATATCACATAAATGGTCAAGTAGGTTCTTAGGTTTCAAACTGTATTTTTAATTTGAGTTGTTAGACTTGGGATATCAAAACCGCTCGGTCACATGAAAAACTTTGACAATTTCACAGAATAAGCTGTTTATATTGCTAAAATTCCCTATTTCTACAAGGCAGGGCAACTAAATGTTACCTATGCTATTATATATGTTGTCAAAATGCTTTATTTGTAGGTATAAATTCTTACAGTATGCGGCAAATAGTCTATTTATTAGGTCTTTTAACGATTTTTTCATGTAACGAAAAATCCGAGAAAAAAGAGGAATCACTTGAAGAAACCGCACGACGAATACATAACGCAGTTATTACGATAGACACCCATAACGATATTAATATCAGCAACTTTACTTTAGAAAAAAATTACACTCAGCGCCTATCAACACAAGTAAACCTGCCCAAAATGGAAGAAGGTGGGTTAGATGTTACCTGGTTGATTGTCTATACAGGGCAAGATTCTTTAACCGATAAGGGGTTCAAAGACGCCGAGGAAAATGCCATGAGCAAGTTTGAGGCCATTCACCGCTTATGTGAAGAGTATGCCCCGGATAAAATTGAATTGGCGACCACTTCAGAAGAGGTAAGAAGAATTCATTCGGAGGGTAAAAAGGTGGCTATGATAGGTGTTGAGAATGCCTATCCGATGGCCCAAAACATCAAAAACATTGAGAAGTACCGTGAGATGGGCGCACTTTATGTTTCGCTTGCCCATAACGGCCATAACCAATTTAGTGATTCGCATACGGGTGAAGAAGATGACGTATGGTTAAACAATGGTTTAAGTGACTTAGGTAAAGAAGCTGTAAAAGAGATGAATAGGGTCGGAATTATGATTGATATATCGCACCCTTCCAAGGAAGCTATCATGCAAATGATAGAACTAAGCGAAGCACCCATTATTGCTTCACATTCTTCTGCCAGAGCTTTATGTGACAATAGCCGGAATCTTGACGATGAGCAACTTAAAATTATTGCCAAGAACGGTGGCGTAGTTCAAACGGTTGCTTTTAGTGCATATGTCGACCAACAAAAGGACACCCTACGCCAAGCTTTTATGGGTGAAATCTATAAAAAAGTAGCCGATTCGCTGCAGTTGCCGTGGTACGACCGTTCAGAGTTATCTACTCTTGATGCCGATAAAAGAAACGCCTTTTTTGGAAATTATCAAACAGTGGTCGGTATAGCCACTGAAAAGGCCAAAAGCATGAAAGATGCCCCGCCTGCGGTAAATGTAGCCGATTTTGTAAACCATATCGATTATATGGTAGAATTGATCGGAATCGACCATGTCGGCATCAGCTCTGATTTTGATGGTGGCGGAGGTATAGAGGGTTGGTCAGATGCTTCCGAAACCTTCAATGTAACACTAGAACTTGTCAAGCGAGGCTACAGTGAAGAAGAAATCAGAAAATTGTGGGGCGATAACCTTCTTCGCGTACTTGATAAAGTTCAAAAAGTAGCTGCAAGCTACTAATCGTCGGTAGATCCCAATCGATCTCTAACGTATTCTACTTTCTTTTTACCATGAGGTTTTGGCTTGCCATTATCCCCAAGGTTGACCATAATAATATTATCAACGGTTACAATCGTTTCACGGGTCATTTTGTTTCTTACTTCGCAGTTAAGTGTCAATGACGATTTGCCGAACTTGACCACTTCAATACCGATTTCAACGATATCACCTTTCTTGGCTGTACTGGTGAAGTTGATTTCTGACATGTATTTGGTGACGACCTTTTTATTCTCTAATTGAATAATACTGTACAGGGCTGCTTCTTCATCTATCCATGCCAGAACACGACCTCCGAACAAAGTTTCGTTGGCATTTAAATCTTCAGGTTTTACCCATTTTCTAGTATGAAATCTCATAAATCTATTTATTAAGGGGAAATTTACGATGCAAAATTACATAAGATAACGCCCTTAAAATAGTGTGCCATTTGTTTTGTGAAGCGTTTTCGGAATTTTAAGATTTGTACCTAATTTTTTGTTCAACCTTTCAATAAACTTAGCCGATATTAATGGAGATTCCAATTCCATATTTTGGTGAACAAAGAAATGAATGTTGTTCAACCCTTGAGAATGCCATTCGCCCAATCTGTTGATCCAATCATCTATTCGGTCGTAATCACTTTGATGGTTAGCACCGACATATCTAACGAAAGCTTCATTATTCGTCAATCGCATGTGAAGCATATCTCTTCTACCCGCCGTATCAACTAAAACATTCGCAATGCCATTCGATTCCAATAAATGATAAAGTTCTTCCGATACTTTTTCATCGTTGAACCAATCGGTGTGTCTAAACTCGATTGCCAAAGGAAATTCTTTAGGCCAATATTCTACGAAGCGAACTACCCTATCCCAGTTTTTAGGTCCGAAATTATTGTGCATCTGTAAGAAAATAGTACCTAGCTTTTCTTTAAGATTCGACGTTGCTTCTAAATATCTATCAATAATAGGGTAAACCGCATCATTTAAGCGTCTTAGATGACTTATGTCATTTGATACTTTAGGGAAAAACTTGAAGTTTTCAGGGGTTTTATCGTACCATTTTGAATACTGTTCCCCTGGAAAAATTCGATAAAAGGTAGCATTCAATTCAATGCAATTAAATTGACTCGAGTAGTACTCCAATTCATCTTTGGTACCTCTCGGATAAAAGTTCTTTAAATCTTGACGGTTCCATTTAGCACATCCGACATAAACGTTCAAAGGACTTTTTTTTCCATCTCTATTCAATACTACTTGTGTATCGGGATGGTCTTTGGGTAATGTAAAATCTATAAGTTCAGGATTCTCTACTTTTCCGAATTTCATTGCTGTCAGTTATCTGTTGAGGTTTTTAAAAATAAAGGCTTTCTTTCAATTTTTAAGATAAACCGTCTTTTTATTCACAAACTCCCTAATACCATGTGATGAAAGTTCTCTACCATATCCTGAAATTTTGATGCCCCCGAAAGGAAGTCTAGGGTCGCTTTTGACCAATTCGTTGATGAAGACAGCACCTTCTTCAAAACGAGGGGCCAATTTTAAAGCTTTTTTGGTGTCTTTTGTAAAGAGACTTACTCCAAGACCGAATTCTGAGTTATTGGAAAGTCTAACAGCTTCTTCATCAGATTGAAACGTAGTAATACCGATAGCCGGCCCGAAAGTTTCTTCTTTGAATATGGGCATTTTTTCTGTAACGTCGGTGAGTACGGTAGGCTCGTAATAAGCACCGCTGCGTTTTCCGCCAAGAAGCAGTTTTGCCCCCATTTCGATGGATTTTGATACCTGTTTTTCCAGATCTTCAGCTAAATCTTCACGTGCCAAAGTTCCGATATAGGTGTTTTCATCCATAGGATCACCGCTCTTTAGCTCTCTCACCTGTTTAATGAAAAGTTCACTAAATTCTTCCATTATATTCTGGTGTACCAACAGCCTCTTTCCTGCTATACAACTTTGACCTGTATTTTGAAATCGCGCCTGAACACAGGTTTTTACCGTTGAATCTAAGTCGGCATCCTCAAAAACAATCAGCGCGTTACTTCCACCAAGCTCCAATACCGTCTTCTTGATATGTTTTCCGGCAATAGCGGCTACCGAACCTCCAGCGGGCTTGCTGCCAGTTAGAGTTGCAGCCTTTACCCATTCATTTTCCAAAACAGTTTCTACCAAGTCGCTCCCGATGATCAGGTTTTGAAAACAGCCTTCAGGAAAACCGGCCTCTGTGAAAACCTCCGCTATGAGTTCTGCAGATTTCATTACGTTCGAGGCGTGTTTTAAAACACCCACATTACCAGCCATTAAATTGGGGGCGGCAAATCGGAATACCTGCCAAAATGGATAGTTCCAGGGCATTACGGCTAAAATAACCCCAAGAGGTTCGTAGCTTACATAGCTCTTTTGCGCATCTGTTTCAATAATTTCATCCTTAAGTTGATCCTTTACTTTCTCGGCATAATACTCACACACCCAAGCACATTTTTCAATTTCTGCCACTGCCTGAGAAATAGGTTTTCCCATTTCTTTACTTATGGTCTCGGCATACAGAATTTTGTTTTCAACAAGTGCCTTGGCGGCCCTATTCATGAGGTCAGACCGCTGCTCAAAAGTGGTCTCTCGCCACTCAAGAAAACATTCATGCGATTGTTGAAGCTTTTCTTTTAATTGTTTAGTGGTCAATTCTTTAAAGCTGTAGATTTTTTCTTGAGTATAAGGATTTATCGAGGACTTCATGTTTAACTGGATAGAATTTTAATAAAGCTACATATATACTCGTACTTCAAAAAATTGCTCTACCATATTTTACTGAAAGGACTAATATTTGATGGATTAGAACTCAGGCCTGATTTAGATTAAAAGGTGTTTATAACCCGGTTAAAAAGTAATGTATGTATGGCCAAAGCCAGATTAGTAATTGATTACCTTTATAAAAACCAGTAAAATGAGCGATCGAACCCAGAGTCTTCTGCGCATTCGCCCAGAAATACCTTCCGCTATAGTTCATGATGGAATGAGCGCTGACGAACAGTTTCAGAACGGCACTTTAAGGCCTGTCATCAAATTACAAAACGAATTATTTATTGCTGTCTTCAAAAATTATATCGCAAAGCACAAGAACTCATTTTATGAGCTTTCATTGAACAAGCGCTTTCTTTATATTGAAAATGCGATTCAAAAAGACATTAAATTTCGAAATTCCCTCAAAGGAATTGTTATTGGGCAATTCACCGCCGAGGAGTATGAGACTTATATTAAAAATTCGTCATCATTGAACAAGCGAATGATGAACATGGTCATTAATAGGCTCAAGGATCAAATTCAGCTTTTTGAAGAACCGGCGTTAGTTTAATAGTGACTCACCGTTCAAATTAGTGGTAAGAACGTCGCTCATATAGTCAAAATAAGGGCGTATGGCCTTAAACGATTCGCATACCTTATCCTTAAACTGATTGGAAAGTACTTCTTTATCCGTAAAATTTCTGATGAAAATGTACTGCTTGTATTTGATAAGATCTATATTTTCATGATTCTTATCAAATCCCTTCGGGGCTGTTTTTACGGTATCACCCTTTAAGGTACCCCAGATATCTTTAAAAGACTTATCACTCATTAAATCTCTCATTTCAGAAGCATCCTGCTCAAATTCTTTTCGAATTCGTAAGAGGTCATCTTTGTTCGGATTCCAAAAACCTGTTGCAATAAATGACTCCCCTGGCTGAATATGAATGTAGTACCCGCCCCGTAACTGAGCACCTAGACGTGAAAATGAACCAGCGAAATGTGTTTTGTATGGGGTTTTATCATGCGAAAACCTTACATCTCTATAAATACGGAACATCTTCATCTTTTCAATGTCGTCGTGAGTTTGTAAGTGTTCCTTAATTCCTGAAAAAAAGCTTTTGACCTGTTTTTCGTGAGATTTGAATTCTGTTTTATGTTCGGTAAACCATTCCCGATTGTTATTCTCTTTTAAGAGAGTTAGAAAATTTAGTGTTTCTTTCGTAATAGTTGATTGTAACATACGACCAAAAGGTTGTTATTTATGCTAAAGTTAACCTTATTTCGGAAATCGGCTTTGGCAATAATCCCTATTTTTGGACTACAATAGATTCTTATGAACAAGAAGTCGATTATCGATCAAATCAAAAAACACAAAAAACAGCCCAACCTACGGTACAAACTAAAAGAAAAGGTAGAAGTCTTTACCAATCTTCTCTTCTATACCTTATTTGACATTGATACTGCCGTTGAAAAGAACTTAGATAAATTGGAAGACCAGTTTGATGGGCTGGTCGATTTAGCATGTTGGGATGTTGATAAGACCTGTAAAGCTGTTTGGTATAGTTATGTGGCCAAATTGCCCAATATTTTGAAGCGTTTGAATTTAGATGCTGAAGCCACTGTCAATTGCGATCCGGCGTCTCTTTCCATTGAAGAAGTATACATGGCTTACCCCGGGTTTTATGCCATAGCCATTTATAGGTTGGCCCATGAGCTCTATCTAGAAGGTTTTCCATTGGTGCCTAGATTGATGACCGAGTATGCCCATCGTCAAACCGGTGTAGATATCAACCCTGGAGCACAAATCGGCGACTCATTTCATATCGACCACGGTACCGGAATTGTAATTGGTGAGACTGCAATTATTAAAGACCATGTGAAAATATATCAAGGTGTTACTTTGGGTGGACTTTATGTCGCTAAGCATTTACAAAAGACCAAAAGGCACCCTACTATTGAAAATAATGTGACCATTTACGCAAATGCTACCATTTTAGGCGGAGATACCATAATTGGTGAGAACTCGGTGATTGGTGGTAACGCTTGGTTAACGGCTTCGGTACCGCCCAATTCAACAGTTTTTCACACTCCCGAAATAAAAATTAAAACTTTACCGCATGTCTCATAACCTTCTCGATTTGGTAGGCAATACGCCTTTGGTCGAATCAAGAGTTCTCAATACCAACCCCAACGTTAAGTTGTATTTTAAGATGGAAGGGCACAACCCGGGCGGTAGTGTTAAAGACCGGGCCGCACTCAACATGATCAAAAGCGCTTTAGAGCGTGGTGATTTCGACTCCAATTCAAAGTTGATAGAGGCTACCAGCGGAAATACTGGGATAGCACTTGCTATGATTGCCGGAATTTATGGTTTGGATATAGAATTGGTAATGCCTGAAAATGCCACTAAAGAAAGGGTGCAGACGATGAAAGCCTATGGGGCAAAAGTTACGCTTACCTCTTCTGATGTGGGAATAGAGGGTGCCAGGGATTATGCAGAAGCCAAAGTGGCCAACGATGGGTATATCATGATTAATCAGTTTGCCAATGATGATAACTGGAAGGCCCATTATAAGACTACTGGCCCGGAAATATGGAAGGATACCGAAGAAAAAATAACCCATTTTGTTTCCGCTATGGGCACCACAGGAACTATTATGGGTACTTCTACCTTTTTGAAGGAAAAAAACACCAATATTCAAATCGTAGGTGTTCAACCTACCGACGATTCAAGCATACCCGGCATCCGAAAATGGCCGCAAGAATACCTTCCTAAAATATTCGATGCCTCTAAAGTTGACCGAACTATGGAAGTCAGTGAAGAAGAAGCCAAACAAATGGCCATAAGGCTCGCCAAAGAAGAAGGTATTTTTTCAGGAATGAGCAGTGGCGGAGCGGCAACAGCTGCCCTTAGATTGGCGGAAGAATTGGAAAGCGGTATTATCGTTTCCATTGTTTGTGACCGAGGTGACCGCTATTTGTCTTCCGACCTTTTTGGTTGATTAATTTAAGGCCTGTTTCATACCATTTTTAAATGCTTCATAATCTTGAAGGTAGTTATGGCCACCCTTCTCGATGGTAATCAAGTGCTTATTAGTACCGGGAATGGCCTTAAACAAGCGTTTAGATGAATCATAGGGAACTACGAAATCTTCTTTTCCGTGAAAGATATAAATCTCCCCTTCTACGTCTTTGATATATTTGTGCGTAGGAAACCTGAAATTAGATAGCAGGCTTACCGCCAGAAAAGGAAAGCGATGCTGACCTAAATCAACAGCACTGTAAAATGGTGATTCTAAAATTAGCTTTTTAGGTTTGTTCTCAGAAGCCAGGTAGGTAGCGATGCTGGTACCAAAAGAGCGGCCGTATACCAATATGTTTTTTTCGTCATATATATTATTGGCGTAATCGTAAAAAAGTTGAGCATCTTCATATAGGGCCGACTCACTCAACTCACCAGTACTTTTTCCGTAGGTTCGGTAGTCAATTAATATAGACTCATATCCGTTTCGAGAAAACATGTTCGCTACATGTATCAAATGTGAAACGTTTCCGGAATTTCCATGGAAATAAATTATTACTCCCTTTGAATCTGGCTGCTTGATGTGCACCCCATTCAATCGAGCTCCATCCTCTGTATCAATAAAAATTTCTTCGAAAGACTGACAGAAATCGTATTCGTGGTTTAATGGCATTTTAGAAGGAAAGAAAATCAACCTTTCCTGAAAACTGTAGGCCAGCAGGGTTACAAGGGCGTAAATAGCTATCAAGACCAAGCCCCATTTTTTTAATTGTCTCATTCAAAACGGAAATTCAATGGAAAGAAAAATACTAATTTAATTAGGTATGTGACAAAAAAAGAAGCGCCCAAAAGCGCTTCTTTTCAAGTGTAAGTGTATTGAAGAATTACATTTCTTCGTGTTTTTCAAGTACCAGTTCAACTACTTGTCCATTATCGTCTGTTATTACAATTAAAGAATTAAGACTTTTTTCAGTCATATTCTCTTTATTACCCACATTTAAGTACTTACTATTTTCTAGAGCCTTGAAAATCTCATTGTCATTGGTTCCGAATAGAAAATCTTTGTTGGCTTCAGAAGTGTAGCTAAATTTAAGCACCTCGTCATAATCTTCATCGGTATCATTATCGATACTCACCGTTTTGAAGATTTTTTTGGGAGTTATAACCCTTCTCGCGTCAATTTTATCTTCGTCTTCTTCGGCAAATTTGATATCCTGTTTCACCACTGTATGAATCTTTACTGATTTCTTGACCAATTTGCCTTCTTCATACATTTCATATTTCTTTTCAGTGGTCTCCTCTGAAATTTCCCTGTCTATTCCTTGGGCGAACATAACACCCGATACCATCAACAAACAAGAAAATAATATTTGCTTTGTATACTTCATATTTTCTCTTTTATGATTAAAGCTGCAATTTACGGCCGGTGAAGTACCTCGCTTAGCTCATTGCAACAAAATTTGAAACCATTCAAGAAGGGAAATATGGGCTTAAAGCCAATTTTTACGCTTAAAGTAAATCATCATACCGATAAACAAAACTATCATAATGCCCCAAACCATTGGGTAGCCATGTTCCCAGTGTAATTCGGGCATATGATCGAAATTCATACCGTAAATACCAGCTATAAAAGTCAAGGGTATGAATATAGATGCCATAATGGTTAGTACCTTCATTACCTCGTTCATCTTGTTACTCATATTACTCATGTACATCTCCATCAAGCTCATCGACATTTCACGATAGATTTGTAGGCTTTCATTGATTTCAAGGGAATGGTCCAACACATCTCTTAAGAATACTTTGGTATCTTTCGTAATCAATGGGTTTTCAGAATCGATAAGTCTACCGACCAATTCGCGTACGGGCGAGATCCACCTTCTAACCTTTAATACCTGCTTTTTTAGGTCTTGAATTTCATGGGCAATTTCTTGGGTGGGGTTTTGATAGACCAATTCTTCAAGGGTTTCGATTTTGTCGTTCAAAAATTCTAAAATGACAAAGTAGTTATCGACAATGGCATCTAAAAGTGCAAAAAATAAATAATCTGCCCCCCTACTTCTTATACGTCCCGATTTGTTTCTGACCCTACTTCGAACCCCGGCAAATACATCATCTTCCAACTCTTGAAACACCAAAACACAATTTTCCAATAAGATCAATGCCACATGCTCATATACAAGTTCATTGGTATCATCATCGATATAGAGCATTTTAAAGACCCCAAAAATGTATTCTTCATATTCATCTATCTTAGGCCTTTGATGCGGATTGACCGTATCTTCCATTACCAATGAATTCAGACCAAAACGTTTGCCCACCTGTTCTATGAACTGTTCATCACTGATACCTATGATATCGATCCATGAGGTCATTGGAGGGTCACGATGGGCTACGATGGTCTCGATATCACCCGGGCTGGTAATATTCAGGTCATCGTTATTATATTCCATGATATTGACCACACTGGGTTTTCCCTCTCGTTTGCCCATATACGTGATGGTACCAGGGGCCTTGCCCATTTTTTTGTCAAATTTTGACTGTTTACGGGGCCTTAACTTTGAAAGCAATTTTCTTTTCTTTGGCTTTGCCATAGCTACAGGTATTTTTATAAAGATAGCAAGATGCGATTTTAATGGCTTTATCGATAATCCAATCGATTTAATAAAAGGCCGGAACCCGGCGCCACAAAGGTATGCTCTATACCACTGTTCGGTCGAAGCGAAGCTATAATATTTTCAAGTGATAGCTCTCCCCTGCCCAACTGTATCAGGGCTCCCATTATCATTCTAATTTGATACCGCATAAAACCAACACCTTTGATATGTAATGCGTAACTATTCTCAGGAAAAAAGCTGGCTTGAATAAGGTCGTTTTCTTTTATAAGACATGATTCGATGGTTCTAACGGTCTGTGTTCCTTCTCGTAACCGTGCAGTATAAACAGAAAAATCGTGGGTGCCACAAAAATGTGTAGCGCCTTCTTTCATTAAATCAATATCTAAAGGTTCAATGATATTGGCTAAAAAAGGCGCACAGAAAGGATGGTTCTTTTCACCACAAGAGAATAGATAAACGTATTCCTTATCCTTTGCATCTTGTATGATATTGAAGTCCGCCGTTGTCTTTTCAATGTTCGTCGCTCGAATGTCTGGCGGTAAATTTCGGTTGAACGTCTCCTTAAACTCTTTTAGATTCTTCAACTCTTCCCCTTCTAAAAAAAGTTCAAATTTCATGGCCAATGCAGAAACTTTTGCATCGGTTCTGCCAGCCCCTAATATTTTATAACTTCTGTTGGGCAAAACGAATTTCAACGTTTTGAGTAGCATTGATTCCAGTGTTTTTTGCCCAGGTTGATTCTGCCAACCACTATACCTAAACCCTAAATATTGTACATCTATTAAGTAATAATGTCGGGTACTGTACATGCTTTTTATTTGAGACCAAACTAGCCATTTTTTTGTATTTTGTAAAGACAACCTTCTAAAACCACCATTATGACAACCCATCTGAACAAACCCAGCACAGTTTTCTGGGTAGTGGCCATTCTTGCCTTGATATGGAATGTTATCGGGGCCATGGCATATCTCGTCGATGCCTTTATGTCAACTGAGGCACTGGCTCAATTACCAGAAGAGCAAAGACTTCTTTATGAGACAAGACCAGCTTGGGTAACCGCTTCTTTTGCTATAGCGGTATGGTCTGGCGTATTAGGGGCTATTGCCTTATTACTACGCAAGAAATGGGCAATTACCGCTTTTATCATTTCGTTGATTGGGGTATTGGCCCAAAACGTATATCAGTTTTTCTTGAGCAATACTTTTGAAGTAATGGGAACATCAGCTATGATACTTCCTGTCATCATCATAATTATCAGCGTATTGCTTATATTGTTTTTAAAAAATACACTAAAGAAGGGATATTTAGGGTAGTCAACGATTTTTTTCAATTTCTCTTTGTAATAATTCTATCTTTCCATTTAAATCGACTAAGTAAGTTCCCCCGCATGGGTAGTCAAGACTACAAAAAGTGCGGTTTATCGAATTAATCCAATAAACCAATTTTAAGATTCGTTGTTATTTTTTGTCAATCGAATCTTGATTACTTTACTATGAAACTAGTTGAGAAGCTTTTCACATGGAAGATAACCATTCAACTATCTATTGTAACGCTGGTGGCATTATCAGTACTTAATTTTTACGGACTCTATACCCAGACTTTTCCCGTTTTTAGGCCTGAGAACTTTGCATTTCCCATTATCGCTTTGGTACATTTGGTATTTCTCTATGTTCTTTGGTTTAAAATCACTGAATATGAAGATACAGACCCTCAAATGCGTACTCTAGAATATATACTGTACGCAGTGGTTTTGGTATATCTTTTTTATTTGGCCAAAACAGTCTACACACTATTGAGCTACACCGATTTTGAAAACCACGTAATTCCGGTGTCATTTTTACCAATGGCACTAGTTATTCTAGTCTTACAAGTCTTTCTTATATTCTTAACTGTCTTGGCCATCGGATATAGGAGAAAATTGGTGGGAGATTATAATTTTGATGATATCAGCAGACATATAGATTCTTGGGAACAATAAAAAAAGGCCTGGTTTAAAAACCCGGCCTTTTAATTTTAAACCCATTGCCTACTCTGATTCGATAGTAATCTTTATAACATGTGAAGTCGCCGGTATGTTATCAAACTCATCTCCATCGACTATTCTCACCATATAGTTAGGATCTTCTGGTCCGGTATTCGGACTTCCTTGGCGAATAACTTGGGTCAAACCTGCCCCTGGGTGCTCATCTGCCTCGGTGCCAGCATCAAAGAGGTAAACATATCCGGTCATATCACCATACATCGCTTCTCCGTCTTTAAACAAGGGTAAACCTTCAGGTTTAAATCCATAGAACCAATCGTTACTTTGGGCAAACATACTTGCAATCGATAAGTTATAACCTTCTTCTGCCGTAAAAGAGAATTGGTAACTATTCCCCGGACCGATGGGTCCTGCTTCGGATGCTCCAACAGGTGTATTAAAAATGCCATATTGCATCAATTCTTCTTTATTCATTAATGACTCTGAAAGCATGGCAATCGAACCATCTTCGGCAATTCCCTCCAATCCTTCACCGAAATCGGCCATACCTTTTTCATATAATGGCATATCGCCTTCTTTATGTATAGCCCAAACCCCAGGTGAAAGTGGTACAATCAAACCTGTTGCAGCTTTCGTATCCATAAGTAAATCATCAAGAAAGCCGTCTTCCGCGACATCTTCGACGCCCGAAGCACTACCTATCAATCCGGCGCCAGAAGCAACCTCTCCCTCTACAAAGAATGGTGCTGGCATTGTATGAACGGCATACACTCCGGGCGAGATAGGTACTGCGGCCCTAGCATCTTTTCCCATGACGGGCACAGCAATAGTGTTTGAATCGGATACATTTTTAATTCTTACTTTGAATTTAGCAGGAGCAATTAACTCAATAGTAACTTTTATAACCTCATTATTTTCAGGAAGCACATTGCCGAAAGAACAGCTATTATCGGTTATTCGGGTAACCACACCATTTTCGTCTTCCCCTTGGTCCATTGCTTCCGGCGCCTGTTGCGGTTTTTGATTAGGACCCCCGGTTTTTTCATTCACTTCTGTACCGGCATCCCAAAGATAAATTTGGTCAGTTACATCAACAGGGCCGTCACCACAAATAGGTAAGCCGTTTTCATCGTACAGAGCTATACCTTCTTCATTAGGAGCAAAAAATAGGTCATTCGACTGTACAAACATGGTAACGAATGACAGTCTGGTACCCCCATCGCCCGGCAATACATGAGGGCCCGCGTTTATCTCAAACTCATACGCATCGCCAGGAAATAATGGTGCAGGTTCAGATTTACCCATAGGTACGGCAAACACGCCGCTCTCAAAAATGGGTTTTGGAGTTACCACATTTTCTATTGTTACGGTAAAATCAGCAGAATTCAATTCCATTTCCTCTTCTACGATTTCTTCAGAATCTTCCGATGAAGTATCTGTACCCTCTGTTACAGATTGTACGTTTTCATCAATTTCAGTGCTTGCAATTTCTTCTTCGCATGCGGTAAAGGCAACCATTGCGGCCCCCAAGAATACTGGTAATAGTCTTTTTGTTTTCATAATAATGTCGTTTTATGTTGAAAACAAACTAAGCCATACTATATCATCACAAAATCACATAAAAATCAACTTTTATCGAATTTCTGTGAATTTTCTGTGAGCTTTCAACTATTTGAACGACTGATTCTTAGATAGTAGGTTATTGTATTAAAGAATTAATAAGTGTTTTGATTGTACAATTGTCGCCGTGATAATTGTGTGATACTTTTTGTTTTCATTCGTATTTGAGATGATGAAAGAAATTTTAATTATAGAAGACGATCCGGAAATCATCAAGTTGTTGGAGATTCATCTAACGGATTTAATCTACAAGACCGACAAGGCCGTTGATGGCGCCCAAGGGCTAAAAATGGCCATAGAACATTCGTATGATTTGGTTCTACTTGATTTGACACTGCCTACAATGGATGGGGTTGAAATATGTAAGCGAATAAGAGCACAGAAAAGCACCCCTATTATAATGCTAACGGCCAAATCAGAAGAAATAGACCGCGTACTAGGGCTTGAAATAGGCGCGGACGATTATATAACCAAGCCTTTTAGTATAAGGGAACTTCTGGCTAGAATCAAGGCTGTTTTGAGAAGAACCAATCAACAGAGAAAAGCAAAAGGGAATTCAAGCGATATGTCGTTTGAGGGTATGCATATCGATGTCGATAAGCGAAAGGTTCTAATCGATGGGAACAAAGTAGAGCTTTCACCAAAAGAATTCGAACTATTGGTATTAATGGCCTCGAACCCTGGCCGAAATTATACAAGAACCGAACTTCTAAACATCATCTGGGGATACAATTTTGATGGTTATGAACACACCGTAAACTCGCACATCAATCGGTTAAGGGCTAAGATTGAATCAGATATGGCCAATCCTTCCTATATTCTAACTACTTGGGGAGTTGGTTACAAATTCAATGAAGATATAGCGTTATGAGCACAAGAGAAAAAACCTTAACACCCAAATTGGTCAAAAAATTGTGGCTGGCGTTCGTTCTTTTAGTGCTTTTGATGGGAGCATCCTATATTTTCATTACTGGGTATTTCGCGAATAAATACAGTCAAGAAACCACGCAACGGTTAAATGCCGATATTGCCAACCATGTTATAGCCGAAAAATTCAGCGGAGCATCGCCTTTTTTAGCTGACGGAAGTGTCAACAAAGAATTGTTCGGTGATCTCATGCATGATATGATGGCCGTTAATCAGAGTATCGAAGTATACCTTTTAGGTCAGGAAGGAGATATACTATATTCCGTAGTTCTTGATCCCGAGGATAAGAATGCGGCAAAAAAGGTAGATTTGGCTCCTGTAAAATCATTTATTGCCGATAGTGGAGAAAAATTTGTTCTCGGAGACGATCCAAGAAACCCTGGTGCAAAGAAGATCTTTTCTGCTGCACCCTATAATGTAGATGGTCATCAAGGATTTATCTATATCGTTTTGGCCGGAAAAAAATTTCAAGAAGTTAGCGATAACCTAATGAGCCAATATTTCGCTAGATTGGGAATCGGAGCGACCCTTCTTACCATGATTTTCTCGGCTATAATCGGTTTGTTGGCCATTTGGTTCTTGACTAAAAACCTGCGTTTGATTACTCAAACCGTTCGTAGGTTTCACGATGGTGACCTTGAAGCTCGCATTAAGGACCCCGAGAAATCCGATATTGAAGTTTTTGCAAAGTCCTTTAATGAAATGGCCGATAGTATCGTCAGTAATATGGACAAGATGCAATCGGTCGACCAATTGAGAAGAGAACTGATAGCCAATGTGTCACACGATCTGAGAACACCACTGGCCATTTTAAAAGGCTATATCGAAACGCTGCAGATGAAAAGGGATAGCCTTTCAGAAGTTGAGAAAGACGAATACCTTCAAATTACTCACGACAATGTAGATCGCCTATCCAATCTAATCAACCAGCTTTTCGAATATTCGAAATTGGAAGCGGAACAAGTGGTTCCCATAAAAGAACCGTTCTCTATCACCGAGCTTTCTCACGATCTTATAGCCAAATTCAAGGTGTTGGCAGACAAGAAGCAAATTGATTTGAAAATGGATAATCCGGAGGACAACTGTTTGGTCTATGCCGATGTTAGTCTCGTAGAAAGGGCATTGCAGAACTTGATCGAAAATGCTTTGAAATATACCGAAGCTGGCGGCCATGTGACGCTGTCATTGCAGAAAAAAGGAAACAATATTGAAATTGACCTTACCGATACTGGTACGGGTATACCTGTAAACGAGCAACCTTTTATTTTTGATAGGTACAAGCAAGTAGAAAAAAATACAAAAAAACATGGCTACGGACTTGGCCTGGCCATTGTCAAAAAAATAATGGATTTACATGACACCACTATCACCGTTTTAAGTAAACCAAAAGAAGGAAGCTCTTTTACTTTTCATTTGCCGGCATATCAAATCTCATAAAGAAAAAGCCCCGGTGAACGGGGCTTTTGAAAACTTTTTTTTATAATCCGCTTATAAAACTACCGTATAGATCTTTAAATTGATACCCTTCGGAAAAGCGACTTTTGCTTAATTTTTTGTGGGATACCAGCCCCCACAAAACCAATTCTTTTAAAAAGTAAACATCCTCTTTCGGAAAATCAGGTTGAAACTCTTTTACCAATTGGTTAAGTGCCGGAATACTGTCCAACGCCCTTTTGTATTCCTCATCGGTAAAATCGTCCAACAATTCAAAACCTTCGCCCTGAAAGAACCAAGTAACTAGCTCATCATACGGGGTGATGGCATCTTTTTTCTCTAATTTATTAATCGCCGGAAAGTAATTAGGAAACAAACTTTTCACCGCATCATCGACCAAAATCTCCGCTACTGAATCGGCACCTTCCTGTTCACCTTCATAGACCAACTCAATTTTTCCGGTTATCGCGGGTATAACACCCATAAAATCACTTAATCGAACCATAGTTGTTTCAGAACCTGTTTGAAGAGCCCTTCTTTCCGCTGTACTCAACAAGTTTTCGTAAGCTGTGATACTGGTTCTCGCACTGACCCCACTTTTGGCATCTACATATTCACTATTTCGTGCCTCAAAACCAATCTGTTCCAATAAATCTTTGGCCATATCGGGTACGTACACAGTTCTCGATTGCCTATCGTCTAAATGGGCCTCTTGCTCAGTGATTTTTCGTGCAATTTCTATAGACTCAGGATAATGTGTCAAAATTTGAGAACCAATTCTATCTTTCAGAGGTGTTACAATGCTACCTCTGTTGGTGTAATCTTCAGGATTCGCCGTGAAAACAAACTGAATATCCAAAGGCATTCTTAATTTAAAACCCCTGATCTGAATATCGCCTTCCTCTAAAATATTAAAGAGTGCCACTTGAATACGGGCTTGAAGGTCAGGCAATTCATTGATGACAAAAATGCATCTATTGGCCCTAGGTATCATACCAAAATGAATGACCCTGTCATCTGCGTACGATAATTTAAGATTCGCCGCTTTTATCGGGTCGACATCGCCAATTAAATCGGCTACCGTCACATCTGGGGTTGCCAATTTTTCAGAAAAACGTTCGTTTCTATGCAGCCAAATAATTGGGGTTTCATCCCCCTTTTCTTCAATCAATTGTACAGCAAAACGTGACATGGGCCGCAAAGGGTCGTCGTTTATTTCAGAACCTTTGACCACCGGTATCCATTCATCCAACAAATGCACCATCAATCTGGCCAACCTTGTTTTGGCCTGCCCTCTTAACCCTAGTAAATTGATATTATGTCTAGATAGTAAAGCTCTTTCCAATTGTGGAATGACCGAGTTCTCGTAACCCCATACACCTTCAAAACTATCCTCTCCGTTCTTGATTCGCTCTCGCAGGTTATCCCTAAGCTCATCTTTAATATTCTTACTTCGATACCCCGATGCTTTTAAATCGCCCAAGGTTTTTATTTTCAAATGATCAATACTCATATTCTCTTCTCGGTTTGTATCTAATTTATCATTTGCAAAAGGCGCAAACAATACTATTTATAGCAATTATTTTATACGTTTTCTTCTATTGGCTTCGTAGTCTTCAAAAATCATTTCGCCCAGACCCTTTAGCCCTGTAAAAAAGGCTTTTCCTTTATTGGCTTCGGTAAAATGCCTAACAAATTGCATTAGATAAGAATCTTGGGCAATCATAAAGGTGGTAATGGGAATGTGAAGTTTACGCGCCTGACGGGCCATGTTGTAACATTTCTCGACTATATAATCGTCTAGGCCCACACTATTTTTATAGTAATTACCATCAGGAAGCCTCAAGCAACTAGGCTTACCATCGGTAATCATAAAAATCTGCTTATTGGTATTTCTTTTTCGTCTCAACAGATCCATAGCCAATCGTAAACCTGCCACGGTGTTGGTATGGTATGGGCCTACTTTTAAATAAGGGAGCTCTTTAATGGAAATCGGCCAAGCATCATTACCAAAAACCAAGATATCCAGAGTGTCCTTAGGGTAACGGGTAGTAATCAATTCGGCCAAAGCCATTGCCACCTTTTTGGCAGGTGTGATTCGGTCTTCACCATAAAGTATCATACTATGGCTGATATCGATCATGAGCACCGTACTCATCTGCGCTTTGTATTGGGTGTCTTCGACGACCAGATCTTCTTCGCTAAGAGAGAAACTACCAATACCATGGTTAACTTGGGCATTTTTCAAACTCTCGGTCATTGAAATATGCTCTAGGCCATCACCATAGCGATATTCCCTTAAATCACCGGTATGTTCATCACCTTGGCCAGATTTGCCCGTTTTGTGGTTGCCAGAACCTTGTCTTTTTAATTTACCGAAGATTTGATCTAAGGCTCTTTGCCTAATTAATCTTTCTAATTTGGCGGTAATCGAAATTTTTCCGTTTCCAGAACCATCTCCTTCATCACCTTCTTGCCCATCGCCTATTTCGCCGCCACCATCTTTGAACTCTTCCCTGATGTACCCTTTCGCCTTTAGTTCTTCAATAAAATCATCGATAGTATAATCGTCGTCGGTAAGCTCATATTCTTTATCAAGCTCTCGCAACCAATCTATCGCCTCATCAAAATCGCCAGAAGTGTGCGTGATGAGTTCTTGGAAAATTTCAAAAAGTCTTTCAAATGGGGTTTGTTCGGGAGCTTCGTACGGGGTGAAGCGAAATCCGTTTCTAGTATTCATAGCCATTACATAAAATTAGTGTTTTTAGCTGTGAACACCTCTATTTTTAGGAAATGTTAACGGTAAGGAAGTGGCCCACCGTTTGTTGTAGGCCAATCCCTTATCCGCCTTAATATTATTCTACCACAGCGAGTTCATCAGTAGATTTCCAGTTACCTCTGGTAAAATCAGGAAATTCTTGAGGGGCGCCATTAGCTGCAACTGAAGCTTCGCTTAGCGGTGCCACCGCGCTCCATAGGCAACCTTCGTACATATTCTGGTCTAAAGGCTCGCCGTTTCTTAGACATTCAACTATTCGGTATAGCATCATAAAGTCCATACCACCATGTCCGCCCATTTTTACGGCAAGTTCGCCCAACCTTTTGTAAAGAGGGTGCTCATACTTTTCATAAATCTTGGCAAGACCGTCGCCTTCTGCCCATTGGTGATGGTCTTCGGTAGCTCCTTCAATACCCCCCTCGATGGCCATACGCGTAGGGAAACCGGCCAATGTACCTTTTGTGCCCTGAATCAGGTTCAACCTATTGTAAGGTCGGGGGCTCGTCTCATCCCACTGAACCATAATCGTTCTTCCCAAGTCGGTTTTAATGATGGAGGTACTGATATCACCACCTTTATAGTCTAATTGGTTCCACTGATGATCGGCAGGAAAATTCTTTTCAGCATATAATTTTCTCCCCTTGGCCGGCGATGAAAAAGAATTAATGAATTTGAAATTATCTTCACCACGTGCCAAGTTCATGTACTGCGCCACGGGGCCCAACCCATGGGTTGGATAAAGGTTTCCGTTTCTTTTCGCGTAATGATAGGTTCTCCAAGAGCCCGTACCCCTTTCAACTTCGTTCATTTGAGAGCGTAGTTCGTGAATATAAGCAGCCTCACCGTGCAAAAGTTCACCAATGACACCTTGACGGCACATATTAAGATATAGAAGTTCTTCCCTACCGTAATTGACGTTTTCCATCATCATACAGTGCTTTTTCGTCTTTTCAGAAGTATCGACAATTTGCCACATTTCGTCAATGGTAAGTGCCAATGGTACTTCAACAAAAGCATGAGATCCCGAATTCATCGCCTCGATAGCCATAGGGGCATGCAGTTTCCATGGGGTGGCGATGATGACAGCGTCCGGTTTCTGCTCCTTAAGCATCTTTTTCCAATCTTCCTCCCCATTGGTATACAGCTTTATTTTTTTATGTCGTTGACCCTTGCCCGCCTCTTTGCAAGCATCTGCCGATCTTTGGGCCAAATCTTCATATAAATCGGAAATGGCCACCACTTCGGTGCCTTCAATGGCTGCAATTTGTCTGGCATGGCCAGAACCTCTGGCACCAACACCTATAAAAGCAAATCGAACCTTATCTATTTTAGGAGCGGCAAACCCACCCATGTATTGTGCATCAAAAGGTCTTGACGGGCCCAAGAGGTTTGCTTTCGATAAAGAAGGCGCCAAGGTAATGCCCGCACCTACTATCGATGATTTTTTAATAAAATTTCTTCTGTTGGAATTCATTTGGTAGTAATATTTAGTTTAGTTCTTAAGGCTTGAACGTACAAGATAGACAATAAAAAGGGAATCTTTAGGTCTTCATATTCAATTGATTTATTTTGATGAAGACAATATTCAAACTATTTTAAGCGAATATGGTGAACTCATTATATGAAGGCTTTTACAGAACAAAACCCTTATGGTTAAACGAACAGTTTGGTATTGAACAATTCCATTTTCCTGAGGTAACCCTGCAACCACCGTTCACGGAAACTATACCTGCCAAAATGCGATTAGGGCATCAAATGGAATTTGTTTTTAAAGACCTTATTGAAAGGTCGGGTGCATATGAAATTCTTCTCTACAATCAACCCATTCTTTCTGGCAAACAAACGATAGGTGAGATTGATTTTATTCTTGGTAATAAAGAGACCATTCAACAAATACACGTAGAACTTACCTATAAGTTTTATGTGATCGATAGTTCTATTTCAGAACCGATACATCGTTTAATGGGCCCGAACAGAAGAGATATGTTCTTTACCAAAATGGAAAAAATCAAGAATCGTCAATTTCAATTATTGCACAGCGAGGAAGGGAAAAAAGTTCTGTTTTCAAAGAATATCGACCCTAACCGTATACACCATTTATGCTGTTTTAAGGCGCAACTATTCCATCACTATCTAGAAGAGCAAAGCCATATTAGACCTTTGAACAAAGCCTGTTTATCTGGCTTTTGGATTCGGTTCAAAGATTTTGAGAGTTCAGTTTTTCGAGGTTATCACTACTACATGCCTAAAAAATGGCAATGGGTCATAAGGCCTCACGAAACTGTAGAATGGATGTCGCATTTTGAGACGTTAATGGAAGTTAACCTGAGAATGATCAATGAAAATTCACCAATGCTTTGGCTCAAAAAGAATGATGGGACCATTCAAAAACTATTCGTGGTTTGGTGGTAATTAAAAAGTTAGGGAAGGAAGATAGATTTCTGCTTTTCAAAAATACGCTTCCTCCCCGCTTCTCGATCACTCAAATGTGTAGCTCGTTTTGACCACTTGGGTCACCCTAAAATAACCATGCGCATAGTTGTCTGCATTGGTCAAGTTGATGCAGTTGCCCTTAACAGATACCGGGATAGATTCAAAAAGACCCACTCCCCCAATTTGATTGATTAAAATTCGCATGTATTTCAGATAAGCAGGTGATATGGCATAAAAGGAAATATCTACCGTATCTCCTGGCTGAAAGGCTTCCTTTTCGTCGGTATCATCATCCTCACCGATTTCGTAGAACCAATCAACCTTGTTACCGTTAACAAATTCATCATCAAATTCTTCAAAATCAGGAAGCAAATCACCTCGTTTCCAAAATTTAAAGAAATAGCTGTTTCCTTCCTCCTCTGGGTCTATCAAGGTCATATTTACCTCAAGATCGTCTTCACTAAAACCATCTTCTTTTGATTGCCCTACGACTGTAAGATCAGGCACAGCAAATAAGGTTTCTTCAGCCATATAGGTTTCATCCTCATAGATTACCTCCAATTGATATCTATGCCCAACAGCGGGAATAAATTCATCAGTGTAATAACTGCCGTTGCCTTGATCAACAAAATCAAATGTATCACCTGTGTTCAAATCAGTAACCTGAATGATTGCACCAGTAATTATCGGGGCATTACCACTACTGAAAAATTCTGTGGAGGCACTTAAATCAATCGTTTGTTCATTGCCTTGCGTACCTTTTTCCCAATCGAGACTTGCTTCGATGACCAAACGGGTTGGAGCCGTCTGAACATCAACATCTACCACATCGGTACACGATATGAACAGTAGCGTACTGAATAACACCAAAAAAAGACTTTTATAATTTTTCATTTGAACCTAAAATTTAAAGTTGTAAGTAATGGACGGTACAATACCGAATATGGCCGTTCTGGTGGCTTCATTAGCCCCTGTCTCCCTATTTTGGCCAAAAGAAATTGAAGCCGCATTTTTACGATTATACACATTGTAAATACCTAAGACCCACTCCCCTTTCCAGCGAGCATTTTCTCTTCTGCCAGGTTGGTAGTTGACCGATAAATCTAAACGATGATAGGCCGGCAAACGGTCAGAATTACGGTCGGCATAGCTAGCTACCGATATGTCTTCATATTCATATTGGCCATTCGGGTATGTAACCGGTCTGCCTGTTTGAAAAACCAAATTGGTACCAAAACTCCACTTTTCGTTTAATCGGTAAGTGCCTGCCACCGAAACATCATGGGTGCGGTCATAGGGAGTATTGTACCAATCGCCATTGTTAATACCTAAGCCTCCGGCTCTTCCACCTGGTGTATGCTGTTCCGATTTTGACAAGGTATAGGCGACCCAACCCGTAAAATGACCCTTATTTTTCCTGAAGAGCAATTCCAGGCCATATGCCCTTGATTCGCCATTCAATATTTCGGTTTCAATAGTCTCTTGTCCTATCAGCTCTGAGCCGTCAATGTAATCGATGCGATTATCGACCGTTTTGTAGTAACCTTCTAGTTCAACCGAATAGGCCTGGTCATTGATGTGCCTGAAGTAACCAAGTGCATATTGATTTGATAATTGGGGTTTTATGAATTTTCCACTAGGTGCCCAAACATCGACCGGCGTAACTGAAGTTGTGTTCGATAGTAAATGAATGTATTGGGCCACCCTTGAAAATCCTGCCTTCACCGAAGAATTATCGTTTAACTGATAGGCAATATTTATTCTAGGTTCGCAGTTGTCAAATGTTTCAATGGCATCTCCTTTTTCGTAGTTGGTTTCTCCGATAACAACTCCACTTTCGTAAATACCCAAGACGGAATTATAGCGTACCGGCAAATCGTTCAAATATTCATTCATCACTTGTCCGCCAAGCCGATTGAAACGACTATAACGAAGGCCGTACTGAAGTGATATTCTATCAGAAAGCTTTTGTTCGGCATTCACGTACAAGGCAGATTCCAAGGCCTTTTTCTGATCTAATACCAACGGATTTATCGAAGATTCACTTGATGTGGGCTTTAACCTACCCGGATCAAATTCATAAAAAATTCCACTGGCACCGAAGTCTAGTTTGAACCTATCGTTAAAGTAGTACTTGAAGTCATATTTCAAATTATAACTATTGATGGAAGCCAGCCAATCAAAATCCTCCATATCAAACCCGATCTTGTAATTATATCTGCTTACAATGGCAGACATATTAGAGAATAAGCGGTCATTGAAAATATGGTTCCACCTCAGGTTACCAGAAGAATTACCATAGTAGCTGTCAAAGATATCGCCGAACTTAAGAACATCACGACCAAAATAACCGGAGAGATAGACCTTATCATTATCGGTCAATTCATAATTCGCCTTCAAGTTCAAATCGTAAAAACTGGCCCTGTTTTCTTCGCCGGCCAACATTAAGAACAGATGGGCGTAAGATGTTCTTCCGGCAACCAAAAAGGATCCTTTTTCTTTGAATAGAGGGCCTTCTACCGCCAACCTACTTGAAATAGCACCGACACCACCATTTATTTCAAAGTTTTTATTGTTTCCATCTTTTTGTCTGACATCCAAAACAGAAGAGACTCTTCCCCCGAACTTTGCCGGTATGCCACCTTTGTAGAGTTTCATGTCTTTAATGGCATCGGCATTGAACACCGAAAAAAAGCCGAAAAGGTGCGATGTGTTGTAAATAATAGCCTCATCCAATAAAATAAGGTTTTGATCTTGGGCGCCTCCCCTTACGTGTAATCCGCCTGAGCCTTCTCCATTATTGGTTACGCCGGGTAGCATTTGCAGCGATTTCAGTATATCCACTTCGCCAAGAACTACGGGCATTTGTTTCACCGTACCAATGTTCATCTTGGCAACGCTCATTTCAGGTTTTCTGAGTACAACGGTTTCAGGTTCGTCTCCCGTAACCACGACCTCTTCTAACTGGGTTGATTCTTCGGCAAGCTCAAAATTCAATTTTTGATCACGATTCAGTTGTATCTCTTTTACTTGACTATGATACCCCATATATGAAATGATCAAGTTGTACTGACCGGAAGGCGCGGATAATGAATAAAAACCGTATTCGTTAGTTACCACTCCAATGGTGGTGCCTTCCAATAAAATTGAGGCTCCAAAAAGGGTTTCACCATTATCGATATCGGTAATCGACCCATTTATAGTAAAGCTCTGCTGTGCATTTGCCGTAAAAATTGCAGCTGTCAAACTGATGATGCCAATGCAAATTTTAATCAATGGCGGTATTCTCGTTTTGTTTGATATGCTCATACTCTTTGTTTTTTGATTGTTGAACACCCTTACTGACAGATGAAAAATCAATTGGTTGCATTTCAAAAGAAAATATTCAAAACAAAGAAGACATTGACCGTATTTATAAATCAGCACCCTGTCAATTAAAAAATTTGTGGGATGATGCAACCTTGAATATTTTATCTTGTCTTTGATATTGAACTGATACGACATAACAATCGCCATCCTTTAATAATTGGAAACCGAAATTCGATTTACACATAAGGCACTAGTGGAAAAAAGCAAGCTAGGTGACCGAAGCTCACAATACGAATTGTATGAGCTTTACGTCGATGCTATGTATAATATCGGTATGCGTTTCCTTCGAATTAAAGAAGATGCCGAAGATGTGGTACAAGACAGTTTTGTCGACGCTTTTAAAAATCTTGATCAGTTCAAGTACGAGAGTACTTTTGGTTCTTGGTTAAAAAGGATTGTCATTAATAAATGTATCAACTTCCTAAAGATTAAGCGAGTGCCTTTGACCACTATGCAAGAACATGAATTTCATGTCACTGATGAGGAGGCAGATTGTAAGGAAGAAGCGGTCGACATTAGAAAGGTTAAGGTGGGTATCGACCGACTACCAGTAGGGTATAGACAAATTTTAAACCTCTATTTAATTGAGGGATATGATCATATGGAGATTGGAGAAGTTTTAGGAATTACCGTATCTACCTCAAAATCTCAATACCATAGGGCCAAAAAGAAACTAATCGAAATTATAAAAGAACTATGATGGACAATTTCGAAAAATACATACGAGAGAATCGCGAACGATTCGATGAACATAGGGCTGACAGAAGTAAGATGTGGTCCGAAATAGAGCAGAAATTATCAAATGAACAAAAAAAGGTGATTCCGTTATGGAGAAGGTCTATTATACAAGTGGCGGCCGCTGTATTGTTGCTTATAGGTTTATCGGGAATCATTGGAATAACCTTCTACGGAAATAATCAAACTGGTTCTAACACCTTCGTATCGCAAGAACTTAATGACATTGACACACACTATCAAGGTTTGGTAGCCTATCAGGTAAACTTGATCAAAGAAAACAAACAACTAAGTGAAGCTGAAAAAACAGAGTTTCTCTCATTTATGGATGACTTGGATAGGGAATATGATGAGCTCAAAGTAGAAATGAGAAATAATCTTGACAACGAACTTTTGCTGGAAGCAATTATTGCAAACTATAAGAAGCGTATTGAATTGATAGAGAATTTATTGCGCCAACTGAATGAATCAAAAATTAAAGAAGAAGATTATGGCTATACTCTCTAAAAGGTTGGTATTCTCGTTACTAGCACTAGCCACAATGACACTAGCTATGAACGCTCAGGAGGTAGTTAGTAAAAAGTTGGCGAAAACTTACCCATTCACGGATAATGGTGAGTTCAATATTGAAAATAAGTATGGTAATATCAATATTTATGGCTGGAACAAAGAGGAACTCTCTATTACGATGAATATCTCGGTACAGCATAAAAAGAAAGAAGATGCCCAAGAAGTGCTTAGACGTATTAAGCCTATTCTAAGACATACCGAAAACTATGTTTCGGTTACCTATGAAATTGAGGAAGAGTCTTCAGGATTTTTTACTCAGCTCTTCGAAAAGGCGAATCCGTTCGATACCGATAAAAGCACTATCAAGGTTGACTACAAAATATACTTACCTGTCAAGGCTGAACTTGATATAACCAACAAATTTGGCGATGTTTTTATTGAAGGTTGGCAAGGTGAGCTAAAATCACAAATAGAACATGGTGACATGTGGCTCAATGATAATTTGAACAAGGCGACTATTTCGATTGAATACGGTGAAGTCAAAGCTCGCAATCTAAACTACGGTACAATAGAAGTTAAAAATGGGGCTTTCGATATGCAAGATGCCAAGAGTCTACATATCGTAAGTGACGGTAGCGAAATTGAGGTTCAAAATACTTCTGCATTAGAAATTCATTCAAACAAAGATGAAATCAATCTAACAGAAGTAGGCAGTATGTATGGCACATTACGATTTACCAACCTACACTTAAACCGATTGGTATCTTACGCCGATTTAAATTTAAGGGTAGCCGACCTAAAGGTTGACCATATCATAAAGCCCGACGGACAAATGAATATAGAGCAGGAATCGTCTGAGGTAAGCATTAACGTTAGCGGTTTTGCCCATAATTTTAATGCTGTTTTAGAGGAAGGACTGGTTCGGCTTCCTAAAACATTCGAAGGCGTTAAATCGACCATGCTTGACAAGGGTAAAAAACTACGTGAGATAAATGCCTCCTACGGAAATAATGGTCAGGGAGAAATTAACATTAAAGGCAGTAAGGGTATCGTTCTTTTGAAAGAATTATAAGAACTCTTTTTTGTTGAAGACATTTGAGATCTCCGGTTCACTTTCTTACAGCGCTAAAGTAGGTCCATGCAATGAATATCAACTGTAGCGGAACCCTGAACCAAAGGTATGCAAGGCCCGGCCCGTCAAAATCGCCTGTTTGATAGTTTAAGTTTTGTTGCGCGGCATAAATATTAGCCGGAAAGAGAATAATAAAAAATCCTATTAAGATCCAGCCCGTTGTAGTAATGTAGGTAGGAATCATCAGACTGACGGCCAGAAGCATTTCAATAACGGCCGTAAAATATACGAGTTCTGTCTTCAGAGGTATGGGTGGCGGAATCATCATTGCCATGCCCTCAGGAAACATAAAATGCCCCAGGGCCGTAAAAAGCAACATGACCGACATGGCAATTCGTGCGGCCTTTTTAAAATCATCGTTGCCCGTGGCCATTTTTAGAATGAGCAACACAACAATAAATACAGCAAGTAAAACAATAAGTGGCTTCATAAACGGTGACCAAAAATCGTAAACCCAAATAGTTATAACAATGAATCTGGGTTAAGAAATTCTTTTTCGAATTCTACTTAAGGCTTGAGGAGTGACGCCTATGTAGGAAGCCAGATATTTTAAAGGTACTTTTTTAATCAATTCAGGTCTATTGGCAAAAATATCGAGATAGCGCTCTTCTGCTGTTTGGTTGATAAATGAAAGTTCACGATTCCACTTTTCTACTAGATTATATTCCGCAAACACCCTACCGATGATATTGCCCACGCTGGTCCGTGCATAGATTTCTTGAAGGTCATCATACTCAATACACCAAAGAACAGAATCTTCCATAGCCTCTAGACTGTAGTGGCTTGGCTTTCTAGAAACGAAAGAATCGTAGGCACTAGAAAACTCGTCTTCATGGCGAAAGCCAAAAGTGACTTCAATGTCTTCTGATCTGGGTATAAAATAGCGAATAGAACCCTTTTCTAAGTAGCAAAACATGTTTTCTATTTCTCCCTTTCTCAGAATGATTGATTTCTTCGAATAAAACCTTTCTTCCAATTTTGAAATAAAGAATAGCCAATCGCTTTTAGGCATATCTACCATCGATTCAAAATGGGCTTTAATTTTATTGATTGCATGGCCACTTACATTCTTCATGTATTAGTTTTTAAAGTGGCTAAGAGGTAGGTTGGGGTCGAAGTACGAATTTCAAAAATGGTCAATATCTACACAAACCAAGATACTTTTGGGTCAATCAGTTCAAAAACTCGTTTAAGCAGTAATAATATGCAATAGGTAATTAGGGAGATGGTGTTTTTCCGTTTCCTTGAGAGCGAAACAGGCTCATAGAGTCATAATACGATTCATGTTTACTAATTTTTCCCTCGTCATCAAAAGTCAAAATTGCAAACCCGTAAATTGAAGTACTGCGCCCTACCCCGGTTCGACCAATGAAGGTTCCTGTACTTACCCACCTGTAGAAAGCTTGGTTATCGTGTATGACCAAATTCTGCAAATCTGTTTTAAAGTCGGGTATGGTAGTATGCCAATTGTCTACCAAGGCTATCAGCTCTTCTTGATTAGAAGCTTCTAACTTACCATTGGCAAACCTTTTGAAATCATCTGCTAATATGCATTTTAAACTCTCAGATTTATTGGTGTTCCAACAGCCCCAGTAGGTATTGACTGTTTCCTCCATGTTTTCAGATGGACTTTCTGAATTGAACGAGAAGTTTGATTTTGATTGGTTTTGACAGGAAAAAAGAAATAGAGTAATAAGTCCATACGATGATAGCTTACATTTCATAGTTCCGAATGGGTTTGAGCGAGTTGGTTGCTTACGACCTAGTGCATCATTCGGGGGAAGGAAGTCTTGAGCCGGTCATTTTTTTTGTTTGGCTATTATACCAAACGTTATCTAAGGTAGTATAATTCTTTGATTATAAGTGGTTTTTATAACTCTTATCTCTCTATTAAAGTTAAAATTAATATGAATTAGGAAATGTTTTTAGTATATGTAAAAAACATCAAAATTTAATAGAAGAAATTACGTACACACTTAATATTATAATCTACCTCACCCGGAATCAAGTCACATAGATCGTAAAAATTTCAGTCAAAAAGGATTGTGGCACCTACATAATTACCAAAACCAAAAAAAAATTCATTCTTGGTGCAACTTTTTAAAAGTCTTGTTGTCTATTAGAACAACAATCAATGAACGAACAGTTATGAAAATACCTAAAATTACTTTATTACTCAGCCTATTATCTTTTTGTACGACCATTTGGGGGCAAGATTCCGACGACGGTTACATTGAATTCAACGACCGTAACAATGTTGTACACGGTGTTTATTTGGGCTTGACCTTGGGCGCAGGTGAAATAGATGATGAGCCTACTTACATGACGGGTCTTAAAGTGGCCTATGTGGCCAATCAACAGTTTGAAGTGGGTTTTGCAGCCAATATGCTGTATTCGAGACAAGACCTATATTTCATTGGGTCTAACAGAAATCAAGATTTGTTTGCCTTTTATGGCGGCCTTCATTTAGAACCTATTTTCTTCAGTAAAAAATTGGTCAGCCTCTCTTTTCCAATACTAATTGGAGGTGGCGCCGTCGGCTATATTGAAGACGATTTTGATGAAGACTTTGATCCAGAGCTCACCGAAGACGATTTCGATGCCGTATTCATCATCGAGCCTGGAGTGAGTGCCCTGTTTAATTTAAGCAGGTATTTACAGATTGAAACTGGCGTCACCTATCGCTTTAGCAGCGAAATCGAGTTGGTACCAAGCCCAATCGACCGTATCGATGGGTTTACGGCATCGGTTGGGGTTAAAGTCGGTGTTTTTAATATGGGACGAAATAGATATAAAAAGAATTTATAATGAAAACAACAAAGGTTAGATGTGCATATTGCCACGATATCATTGAAACGAAATATGTGTATGCCCACAACAATCAGGTATATGTTAAAAATAATACTGAACCCAACTCTATGACCGATACAGACTGGTCACCAATCAATTTTCAATGGATTCCGGTATTACAACTTCACGAAAGATTAGAAATACAATAATCTCTATAAATCAATCAAAAAATGAAAAATTCATCTAGTTTATTCATTCCATTTTTGCTACTAATTCTATTATCATCATGTGATTATGAGCATGTTCGCGCTCAAGATGAAGTTACCAGTCGTAACCTAAGCCTTTCAGGCTATAATGGACTAAAAGTGTCCAATGCTTTTGATGTTTTTGTAACCTTTACCGATTCAGAAGAAAGTATTATTATCGAAGCTAACGATAACTTACATGACCGAATTATCGTTGCAAGGGAGGGTGATGACCTTATTATCAAGTTGAAAAAGTTTACTTCTATTAAGGGTAGAGCCACACTGAAAGCTTACATTAAAACAAAAAATATCGAGGATTTTGATTTAAGAGGAGCTTCTACGGTTATTCTTGAAAATTTATGGGAAACAGACCGTGGGGAAATTGAATTAGCAGGATCATCTGAATTTCGTGGTGAAGTGGCTATCGATCATCTAGAAGTCGACATGTCAGGGGCTTCAAAGGCCGAAATTTACGGTGCCTCCCAATCAATTTATGCCGATCTTTCAGGAGCCAGCGACATAAGGGACTACGACTTGGTGACGCGCAAATTGAATATTGAGCTATCAGGTGCTAGTGAAGCTTTTCTGTCGGCCACAGAAACTATTGATATCGAAGCTTCAGGAGCCAGCATTCTGAATTACAAGGGCGATGCCGAAGTTCATCATAAAGAATTACGTGGTTCTTCACAGATAAAAAATAGAAACTAATCTTATTTGTGCCGGTTTTGTAACTCTGTCTCTATATCTTTTAGGCTGAAACCTTTGGCCTGTAAAAGAATCAAGTAATGGAACAACAAATCGGCACTCTCATATAAGAATAGGTCATCATTCTCATCTTTTGCCTCTATAACGGTTTCAACGGCTTCTTCACCTACTTTTTGCGCTATTTTGTTGATTCCTTTTTTGAATAATGATGCTACATATGATTTTTCTGCGCTGGCTGAAGTTCTTCTTTCTTCAATAATTTTTTCTAACTCGGAGAAAAAGCCAAAGTTGGACGAATTATCTTCATTCCAACACGTATCGCTTCCTGTGTGACAAGTCGGGCCTTGAGGCTTTACCGAAACCAAAAGCGTATCATTATCGCAGTCAACCTTTATATCGACAAGGTTCAGAAAATTACCGCTCTCCTCACCTTTCGTCCATAACCTTTGTTTGCTACGACTATAGAAAGTTACTTTTTTGGTTTTTATGGTTTCATTATAGGCCTCTTCGTTCATATAGCCTAACATCAAAACGTTTTTGGTTATGGCATCTTGAACTATAGCAGGCACTAGTCCATCGGCATTTTTCGAAAAATCTATCTTCATTATCTAACTTCTAATTATATGTTTTGTGGTACGCCTTCCATTTTCATCAAATAAATTGGAAAGCCCAAACCTTCTTCGGTATTGAAGATTTTTAAACCAAATTTTTGATACAATTTTACATTGTTCTCGTTAGCGGCATCAACTATTACTGGCAACTTGGTTTCCCTAAAAGCTTCATAAACCTGAAGAATTAGCCTAGGTGCGGTTACGCCACCTTTAAATTCTTGTTTCACCGCGAAAATCATCGGTCTTATATAAGGTGTTTTAGGGTAATTGCGTTGTATGATCTTTTGACGTTCCAACACCTTCGTAACCCTTCCAATGCCTATACACTTGAAAGCTAATCTAAGGGTCGAAAAAAGCTTGCCGAATGTAAATTTATCACGGTTGGAGTAGGTTAATAGTAAACAACTGGCTTTGTTGTCAGATATACAGACAACCCCAGTTCTTAAAGACTTGTCAAATAAATACTCCATTAAAATACGCATTCGTTCTTTGCGCTTTTCGTCTTGTTTGACCACAAAATTGATGGAACTGTCATCATGAATAGGTTCGAATGCATCTACCAAGATGTCTACCACTAAATCTCTATGCGCTTTTGTTGCCTTTATCAATTGTTATATGCTTTTCTAAATCCTTACAGGAATATTGCTTTCCCGTAATTTACTTTTTAAATCACCTATCGCGATTTCCTTAAAATGGAAAACACTGGCCGCCAATGCGGCATCTGCTTTTCCTTTCAAGAATGTATTTGTAAAATGTTCTACTTTACCAGCTCCGCCAGAGGCTATAATGGGAATATTCAATTCTGTCGATAATTTAACAAGTGCCTCATCGGCAAAACCATCTTTGGTACCGTCATGATCCATTGAAGTGAAAAGAATTTCACCGGCACCTCTCTCTTCTACTTCTTTGGCCCATTCAAACAGTTTTCGGTCGGTAGGAACCTTTCCTCCGACTAAATGTACAATCCATTCGCCATCTATTTGCTTGGCATCAATGGCCACAACAATACATTGTGACCCAAACTTGGCGACCAAGTCATTAATCAATTGAGGGTTCTTAACAGCCGACGAATTAATTGAAACTTTATCGGCACCATTTTGTAGAAGAATATCAACATCTTCAACAGAAGAAATACCACCGCCGACCGTAAAGGGAATGTTTATTTTTTCAGCAACGTGGTAAACCAGGTCGGCTAAGGTCTTACGCTTTTGTTCGGTGGCCGATATATCTAGAAATACCAATTCATCAGCCCCTTCTTTGCTATATATTTCAGCTAATTCAACAGGGTCGCCGGCATCTCGCAAATCAACAAAATTTACACCTTTGACCGTTCTGCCATCCTTTATATCTAAACAAGGTATTATTCTTTTTGCCAGCATAATCTGATTTTGAAACTTTGTTTTTTAAGTGAGCTTAATTTCTATTTTGGTTTCAAAAGCTCCCAAATTAAAAACAAATTTGAAATTTTGCCCGTGCACATTTCATTTTTTTGTTCCGTTAATTCTTAGCAAACTCTAAAATGAATCTTTCTAGCTGCTTCAACGAGATTTTATTTTCATAGATGGCTTTACCTATAATAGTTCCTTCACACCCCATTTCTGCCAATCGAGGAAGCTCATCGTAGGTTGAAATACCACCCGAAGCAATGAGTTTGATATCTTCACATTCATTCAATATTCGCTGATAAAGCTCAAATGAAGGCCCTTGCAACATGCCGTCTTTCGAAATATCTGTACAAATAACATACGAAACCCCCTCATTTTGATACTCTTTTATAAAAGGGATTAATTCTTCAGTTGACTCTTCCTGCCAACCAGAAACAGCTATTTTCTCGTTCATGGCATCGGCGCCCAGAATGATTTTTTGTGCCCCGAAATGCTTCAACCAATTAGTGAACGTATCTCTATCTTTAACTGCGATACTTCCGCCAGTTATCTGATTGGCTCCGCTTTCAAAAGCTATGCGCAGGTCATCGTCAGATTTAAGTCCTCCACCAAAATCAATTTTCAAACTGGTTTTAGAAGCAATCTCTTCTAAAATTTGATGGTTTACGATATGTTTCGATTTTGCCCCATCTAAATCGACCAAGTGAAGGTAATCGATACCATGAGCTTCATAAGCCTTCGCGACCTCTAAGGGGTTTTCATTATAAATTTTCTTGGTGTCGTAATCGCCTTTTGATAGGCGTACGCACTTACCTTCTATAATATCTATGGCGGGGATTATTCTCATCGTTTGTTCTTTGTATACTTTTGTTGATTATCCTATATGGATTTCGTAGCATGCATTTGAACCAATTCAAATGAAGCAATGCTCAAATTGTTTACTTGAGATCTAAAAAATTCTGCAAGATTTTTGCCCCTACTTCACTACTTTTTTCTGGGTGAAACTGAACCCCATAAAAGTTATCTTTCTGAAGCGCGGCGCTATAGTCTACACCGTAATCAGAGGTGGCAATGGTCTCATTACATATTGGGGCATAGTAACTGTGAACCAGATAGATATGCTCTTTTTCGGTTACACCTCTGAATAGTTCGCTTTTCAGACCTTGAATTTGGTTCCAACCGATTTGGGGCACTTTTACATTTTTAGAAAAGCGAACGACATCAACATCGAAAATTCCAAGTCCGGAAGTATTTCCTTCCTCCGATCTATTGCACATCAGCTGCATGCCCAAGCAGATGCCCAATACGGGCTGAGATAAATCAGGAATTAAATCTTGAAGCCTTGTCTCTCGCAACTTTTTCATGGCACTACTGGCTTCTCCCACCCCAGGAAAAATAACTCTATCAGCCTCTTTGATTTCGTTCGGGTCATCACTTAAAATGGCTGAATATCCCAATCTTTCAATGGCAAACTTGATGCTTTGTATGTTGCCCGCCCCGTAATTGATAATTACAATTTTCACTTTATGTTATATTTTATAAAACACCTTTGGTGCTGGGCAATACCATTTTTTCAGTATCGCGTTTAACGGCCATTTTAATCGACTTGGCAAAAGCCTTGAATATGGCCTCGATTTTATGATGTTCATTAGTGCCCTCGGCCTTTATGTTTAAATTGGCCTTCGCCCCGTCGGTAAAAGATTTGAAGAAATGATGAAACATTTCTGTTGGCATATCGCCTACTTTTTCACGTTTGAAGTCAGCTTCCCATACGAGCCAATTTCTTCCTCCAAAATCAATGGCAACCTGAGCCAGACAATCGTCCATAGGCAGACAGAACCCATAGCGTTCGATACCTAATTTATTTCCTAGTGCCTGAGCAAAGACTTCACCTAAAGCAATACCTGTATCTTCAATTGTATGGTGTTCATCTACTTCTAAATCACCGTCAACCTTTATGGTTAGGTCCATTTGACCATGTCGGGCCAATTGGTCTAGCATATGGTCAAAAAAAGCCAAACCGGTCTTAATATCACTTTTGCCTGTTCCGTCTAGATTTAAATCGATTTTGATATCGGTTTCATTAGTCTTTCTTCGAATGGAGCCTGTACGATCTTTCAGTTTTAAGAATTCATAGATGGTCTGCCAATCGTTGCTTTCGAGAGCGATAAAATCATTCAATTCTTCCCTTTTAACGGTAATTTCACCAGTGCCTAGATGGGTCTGGTCATTGATAAATATACCTTGAGCGCCTAAATTTTTGGCCAATTCAACATCGGTCAATCTGTCGCCAATAACAAAGGAATTTACCAGGTCATAATCCTCAGTGAAATATTCGTTCAAAAGTCCGGTGCCCGGTTTACGGGTATTTGCATTTTCATGAGGAAAAGTTCTATCTATAAAGACCTTATCGAAAACAACTCCTTCGTTTTTAAAAGATTTGATAATGAATTCATGAACTGGCCAAAAGGTATCTTCAGGAAATACTTCTGTTCCAAGGCCATCTTGATTGGTGATCATCACCAATTCATAATCCAATTCTTTGGCAATTTTACCCAAATAGGAAAAAGCCTTGGGGTAAAAGATCATTTTTTCGAAAGCATCTATTTGCTCGTCAACGGTCTCTTTAATTATTGTACCGTCGCGGTCAATAAAAAGTACTTTTTTCTTCATTCAATCAAACTTTTAAGGGCGGTAACCAGTTTTATGTTCTCGTCACGGGTACCGATGGTAAATCGTAGGGTGTTTTCACAAAGGGGCTGTGAACTTCTATTTCGAACAACTACCCCTAATTTTAATAGTTGCTCGTATCTTTTAGTAGCATTATCGACCTTTACCAGTACAAAATTAGCATCTGACGGGTAAATCTTATCAACAAAACCAATTTGTGGTAAAACGCTTAGCAATAATCTCTTTTGCTCTAATATTTCACGAACCTCGGATTGTATTCGAGCTTGGTCAGTCACCCTTTTAAGTGCGTGAGATTGAGTAAGCTCATTAACATTGTAAGGAGGTTTAATTTTATTTAAAACAGCTATGATTTCTTCGGAAGCAATACAAACTCCCAACCGAATTCCGGCCATACCGTATGCTTTTGAAAGCGTTTGAGTGATTACTAGATTAGGAAATTCATTCAATCGCGTAACCCACGATAATTTATTGGAGAAATCGATATAAGCTTCGTCAATAACCACCAAACCTTCAAAAGAAGTCAATAGACTCTCGATTGAACTACTATCGAAACTATTTCCTGTGGGATTGTTGGGAGAACAAATAAATATCATCTTTGTTCTCTTGTCAATCTGTTCCAAAATACCGGAAACATTGGGTTGAAAACCATCTAGTAGAAATACTTCCCTGTTTTCAATATGATTGATATCAGATAATACCTTGTACATTCCGTAAGTTGGCGGAAGCGTAATAATGTTATCGACACCAGGTTCACAAAAGGCCCTGAACAAAAGATCTAAAACCTCGTCACTACCGTTACCCAACAATATATTTTCAGGTTGCAGGGATTTTTGTTCGGCCAGAATACTCTTAAGATTTCTTTGTTGTGGATCAGGGTACCGATTGACCCCATTTTCAAACGGATTTTCGTTGGCATCGAGAAATACCATGCGCGATCCGTCGCTCACATATTCGTCACGTGCCGATGAGTAAGGCTTTAGACCTTTCACGTTCTCCCTAGTAATATTTTCGAGATTAAAACCCATAATTCAAGCTTTAGTTTCTAAACTTTTCAATCGCAGGGTTACCGCATTTTTATGCGCCTGAAGACCTTCGGACTCAGCCATTTCTTCAATTGCTCTTCCTATATTGAGAATTCCCTTCTCTGAAATTTTTTGAAAAGTCATACTCTTCATATAGCTGTCTAAATTAACCCCGCTGTATTGTTTTGCATAACCGTTTGTAGGCAAAGTGTGGTTGGTTCCCGAAGCGTAATCACCCGCACTTTCAGGGGTGTAATTGCCGATAAAAACCGACCCGGCATTATGAATATTATCTATAAAGAAATCTTCATTTTCAACACAGACAATGTAGTGTTCCGGCCCGTATTCATTGATTAGATCCGCAGCGGTTTGGTCGTTTTCAACTAGTATCAAGCGACTATTTTCGATAGCCTTTTCAGCAATCTTTTTTCTAGGCAATTTTTCTAATTGCTTCTCTACCTCTTTCTCAACATTTTCGATGAACTTTCGGGAAGTAGAAACGAGAATTACCTGGCTATCTACACCATGTTCCGCTTGGCTTAACAAATCAGAGGCAACAAAAGCCGCATTGGCGGAATCATCGGCCAAAACCAATAATTCACTGGGCCCCGCGGGCATATCTATGGCTACACCATATTTAGTAGCCAATTGTTTGGCTACGGTTACATACTGGTTTCCAGGGCCAAATATTTTATAGACGTTCGGTATGGTTTCGGTTCCAAAAGTCATTGCAGCAACGGCTTGAATTCCGCCGACCTTAAAAATTTGGGTAACCCCGCACAGATGGGCCGTATATAGAATAGCCGGATGAATCTTTCCTTCTTGATTCGGTGGCGAGCAAAGAATAATTTCCTTACAACCAGCAATATTTGCAGGTACGGCCAGCATTAATATCGTTGAAAAAAGAGGAGCCGTTCCTCCGGGAATATAGAGGCCCACTTTTTGTATAGGTCTTTTTTCCTGCCAACACAATACCCCTTCGGCCGTTTCGAGGGATACCCTTTCCGTTTTTTGTGCTTGGTGAAAGGCTTCTATATTCCTTTTGGCCAATTGAATGGCATCTTTTAAATCTGGGGATACTAAACTACCTGCTTCCTCTATCTCATGTTTGGAAACCAAGAAGTCGGAAATAACAGCTTTGTCAAACTTTTCGGTATATTTCTTAATAACACTATCGCCTCCTACCCTAACTTCTGCAAAGATATTTTCTACGGTGCCCTCAATAGCCTCTAAAGTTTGCGTAGGCCTTTTGAGCACGTCTTGCCAATTTTCTTTCGCTGGATTATATATTTTATTCATTTATGTCAATTTACGCTGATAATGATAGCCAATGGCTTCATAGCCCTGACTGGACCAAAATTTATTACCGCCGTCATTATGAATGTAACAATTTAATTCAGAGGCCTCACAACCCAGACTCTTTGCATAATCAAGAATCCAACTTACCATTTGTTGCCCAAGACCCTTGCCCTGATATTCCTTTTTCAAGTAAACATTATCTAACTCTACGTGCTTGCCTACATAGTACTTAATCAAAATCCATACTCCGGAAATACCGATTAACTCATCATCAAGAAACATTCCTACACAACGGTAGTTGTTCGCCACCATTTCATTTTGCCTTTCTTTAAGCGTATTCTCAGAAATATGTGGGTTCAACTCCCTTAAGAGAGGAATCGTTTCATGCAGTTCGTTATTTGGAATGACCTTGATTACATACATTACAATACCATTTTCTCTATAGGGCAGACCAAAATACCTTCTGCACCAGCAGCCTTTAATTCATCTATCACTTCCCAAAACTTTTCTTGATTGATTACCGTATGAACAGAACTCCACCCTTCTTCGGCCAAGGGAAGTACCGTAGGGCTTCGCATACCGGGCAAAAGTGAAATGATCGAATCTAGTTTTTCGTTCGGGGCGTTCAAAAGCACATACTTTGATTGACGCGCCTGAAGAACCGATTGAATTCTGAACTGTAGTCGCTTCAGTATTTCTTTTCGTTCATCGGTTATTTGAGGTGAAACGGCCAAAACTGCTTCACTCTTCAACATCACTTCAACCTCTTTTAATCCGTTCTTGAACAACGTACTACCACTTGAAACAATATCGCAAATACCATCGGCCAAACCAATATTCGGTGCAATCTCTACCGAACCATTAATTATGTGTAAATCAGCTTTTACCCCATGTTTATCCAAATACATTTGCACCGTATTCGGATAGGAAGTCGCAATGCGCTTACCTTCAAAATCAGAAACTGATTTATATTTTACCGATTTGGGTACGGCCAAACTAACTTTACATTTTGAGAAACCGAGTTTTTCAACAATGGAAATGTCGTCACCTTTTTCAATCAATACATTTTCTCCAATAATGGCTATATCAACCACCCCATCACGTAAGTATTGCGGAATATCACCATTTCTCAGATAAAATACCTCTAAAGGAAAATTACGTGCAGAAGCCTTTAACTGGTCTTTACCATTATCTATCGAAATACCACAGTCTTTTAAAATTAATAAAGAGTCTTCATTGAGCCGACCTGATTTCTGTATGGCAATTCTAATTTTAGTCATTTTCTTTTTATGTTCAGTGATTAGCATGGGTTTCAAAAACAAAGCCCGTTTGATTTCTCAAACGGGCTATAAATATGTTGTAACACTACAATACATTTTTACCTCGCTTGAGAGCAAGTATAAAAATGATGATGTGTGTTTCTGTTTTTCATTACGTTCGTAAAATTAAAACTTAATTTTTACCGTACAAATTTATTTTAGTTATTTCCCAAAATGATAGGTAGACCTGATTCTCCACTACCCACAACCACTACTTTGGCATTGGGAGATTTAGAAAGTTCTAACGTGGCATCAATACCTTTATCCTGCAAAATCTTGTCGTTCAGAGAAGCACTTAAAATACGGTTGGCATCGGCTTTACCTTGAGCCTCAATACGTACCTTTTCGGCTTCCTTTTCGGCGGTTACCAATCTAAATTCATATTCCAGTGATTCTTGTTCTTGCTTTAATTTGCGTTCTATTGCTTCTTTAATGCTTGTGGGAAGGGTTACGTCACGAACCAGAATTTCATTAAGTTGAATGTATTGACCATCAACAATCTTTTTAGTTTCCTCATAAATTTCGGCCTGAATAGCGTCGCGCTTGCTTGAATACAATTGTTCAGGTGTATAGCGCCCCACAACACTTCGAGCTGCCGACCGTATCGCCGGAAGCAAAATACGCTCTTTGTACATTTCACTTTTTTCTTTGTGTAACTTTCCCAGCTCATCATATTTCGGCTGAAACCATGTTGAAGCTTCTAACTGAATATCCAATCCGTTGCTTGAAAGTACTTTCATGGTCTCATAGACTTCTTGTTGCCGAACTTCATAAACGAATACCTTGTTCCATGGTGCCACAATATGAAAACCTTCGCCTAACGGGGGCTCTTCGGTTACAACACCGCCACCGAATGTTTTATAAAGTACACCGGCCTCACCCGATCCGATGGTAACGGCAGATTTAGAAATAAGAATGACCAATACAATAAATGCGAAAATAACGGGTAATGCGATTTTGGGTAATTTGTCCATTGATTTGTGTTTAGATTAATCCGATATATTTCCGAATGAACCATTCGGCGGCCAATGTAAGTGCAATTAGGGCCAATAGAATTCGAAAATCTATCAAAGATACTACATTTTGGTTGCTCGTTTGAGTCGGCACGTATTGGGGATTACTTTCCAATTCTTCGAGAAGTTTCGGCACTTGATCGGTAAAATATAAATTGCCACTGTTCTGCATTGCCAAACGCGAAAGTTTTTGGTAATCGGTAGCGGCAAATTGCTTTTCAATATCAAAGTCAAGAATTGAAAATTGCCCGGACTTGCTCAAGTTTTCACCCTCTACCGAAACGGAAAACTTGTACTGACCAGGAGAAAGATTGCTCAAATCGGCCTCATAATTACTCTCTTTTAAAAGAAAAGGTATTTCTACAGAGGTATTCGACGCTGAGTTAGTGACTTTTAATACGATGTTGGCATTTCTATTAAAGACGAATGCATTATCAAAATAACTGGCGTAGATTCTGGCTTCATTACTTCCGTCAAAAACGGATGGGTAATCTAAAGTAAGCCTCTCTCTTGCACCATTACTAGCGAGATATAAAATAATCTTCGATATCAGTTGGTCAAAATCTTCAAAACTTTGATTTCGCTTGAAGGATGCCATTCTCCATTTCCATAAATCTTCACCAAAGAGCACGGCCTGTCTCTGTTGATTGTTTTCAAAAACAGTTAATAGCGGTTCATCTAATTCTACCCCCTTAATACTCTGGGTTAATACGTTCTGGGAATTCGCAATTATTTGAATTTCACCAAGGGTACTGCGTAATGGTGGATAATCTTCAACGGAAAAATTACCCAAGTCAAAAAGAGAAAAACCTTGGTTCAAAATAGGAGATATATCTTCCGTTTGGTCGTAGCCTTCCTTTGAAAATGAATTCTGAACTGAATTTAAAAAGTTCCAATCGGTTTGACTTCCAGTTACCGTAAAAACGCTTGATTGATTCTTTTGTAACAAGTCGTAGACCGGCTTATATGATGCGTCCGGTTGGTACAGAATGAAAAGGTCAGCTTCTTTCCAATTACCTACATCATTAGTTTTATAAATACTTAGGCTTCGCTGTTCGTTACTCTCTATGGACTTTTTTAAGGTGCCGATATCTGGGTGCTCCCAGTTGGATATTATCGCAATCTGAGTTTTTTCGTCGATTACTTCAACCCCTACTTCCCTGGTGTTATTTTCGACGAATTTTTCATTAGGCAAAGTAGTCAATGAGACTTTAATGTTTTTAAGGCCCACGGAACGGGCATCTATCAACGTGTTTATAGCTTCCGAACGCTTCGTTCTATTGAATGAAATAGATTGTCTGAAAACCTGACTACCGTTCACTTGTATCGTGAGCTGAGTGTTGACTTCCGATGAACCGGTATAATCTGTAAATATTTCAATGGGAAATTTATTGTTCAGAAAGGCAAACCGATTGGCATTTACCTGCGAAATGGCCAAATCATCGTAATGAGTAGTATCGCCTACGGCAATTGTATTGATGGCAAAGTTATTTCTTGCCTTAAAAAAACCGTAGTCTTGACCTGATGTCTGGTTGCCGTCAGTCAAAAGAAGGGTTACTACCTTTGAATCGGAATGAAGTTGCTCTATTTCGTTAACGGCTCTATTGATATCGGTTCCATCTCCTTCATATGTCAGACTATCAAGATTATTTAATGATTTATCAAAAGCATATTGATGTATAGAAAAACGATCATTCAAGCCATTGAATCTTTCTATTTGACTTAATATATTCTCTAGTTGCGCTCGATACTCTTGTACGGAACTTGAATTGTCAGTCAAAACCACCAAATCAGTCTTTCGTGTGCTGTATTCATTCTTGACCATTTTAGGATTAATAATGAGCAGCAAGAGCCCGAAGAACGAGCAAAAACGTAAAAAAGAGAGCAACCACCCGGTACGCCCTCTTTTTTTTACATCTTTATAATATTGAAACAATACTATCGATAAGGCAACAACGGCTGCGAGAATAATCAATAGTACGGTTTGAATTTGCATAAAATTATGGATATTGGGTGCGAAGTTAAAAATCTATCTCCGTCTAACCTTTCCATTCATAAACGAGCTTAAGTAAGCATTCCTCCATCAACGTTCAGAACCTGACCTGTAACATAATCGGACATGTCTGAAGCAAAGAACAAACAAGCATTGGCGATGTCTTCTGGAGAACCTCCCCTTTTTAAAGGAATTCCGTCACGCCAACCTTGAACAGTTTTCTCGTCTAACTTTTCGGTCATTTCAGTTTCGATGAAACCGGGAGCTATGGCATTGCATCTAATGTTTCTTGACCCCAGTTCTAAGGCTACCGATTTGGTAAAGCCAATCATACCTGCCTTTGATGCCGCATAATTGGTTTGACCTGCGTTTCCCTTAACCCCAACAACACTACTCATATTTATGATGGAACCCTTACGTTGTTTCAACATGGTTCGTTGAACCGCCTTGGTCATATTAAATACCGATTTGAGATTAATTTCGATTACACTATCAAAATCATTCTCAGACATGCGCATTAAAAGGTTGTCTTTTGTAATTCCTGCATTGTTTACCAGAATGTCGATCCCTCCAAAATCTTCGAGTACATCGGCTACCAACTTTTCGGCTTCCTCAAAACTAGCGGCATTGCTTTTATAGGCTTTCGCCTTAATTCCCAATGCATTTAACTCTTTTTCCAAAGCCAATGCGGGAGCTTCGCTAGAGCTATATGTAAAAGCTACATTCGCACCTTGTTCGGCAAAAACTTTGGCAATACCTGTACCAATTCCGCGACTTGCCCCTGTAACTATGGCAACCTTACCTTCTAATAACTTCATTAGTTAACTTTTTTCTATGTCTATTTTCAAATATAAGTTTTGTTTACTTCACAACGATAAAAAAATCCCGTTTCCGAAACTATCGAAAACGGGACTAACTTTATGTTTTTAGGTATTAACCTAGAACCTCTTTTACTTTTACTCCGATTTCGGCAGGAGAATCAACTACATGAATACCGTGCTCTCGCATAATTTTCTTTTTCGCTTGTGCCGTATCATCACTGCCGCCTACAATTGCTCCGGCATGACCCATGGTTCTACCTGCAGGTGCAGTTTCGCCGGCAATAAAGCCAACTACTGGCTTTTTGCTACGGCTTTCTTTATACCATTTGGCAGCATCGGCTTCCAATTGCCCACCGATTTCACCGATCATAACTACACATTCGGTATCAGGGTCATTAATAAGTAATTCCAAAGCTTCTTTTGTGGTTGTACCGATAATAGGATCACCTCCGATACCAATGGCTGTGGTAATACCTAACCCTTGACGAACCACCTGATCCGCGGCCTCATAAGTCAAGGTACCAGATTTAGAAACAATACCTACATTACCTTGTTTAAATACAAAGCCTGGCATGATACCCACCTTGGCCTCACCCGGAGTAATAACACCAGGGCAGTTAGGACCGACCAAACGACAATCTTTATTTTGAATATAGTCATAAGCCTTAACCATGTCAGCTACAGGAATACCCTCAGTTATCGTAATAATAACTTTGATACCCGCATTGGCAGCCTCCATAATAGCATCAGCAGCAAATGCCGGTGGCACGAAAATAATGGTAGTATCGGCACCTACTTTCTCAACAGCTTCGGCCACAGTATTAAAAACTGGTTTGCCCAAGTGCTCCTGCCCTCCTTTTCCCGGAGTAACACCACCAACTACATTGGTACCGTAATCTATCATTTGACCAGCGTGAAAGGTACCTTCACTACCGGTAAAACCTTGTACTATTATCTTGGAATCTTTATTAACTAAAACGCTCATGCTTTATAGTATTCGTTATTATTTTTTCAAATTCTTAAGGTCGCCAACAAAAATATAGGATAGCCTTCAATTTCTAAAGGATTAGAGAGGTAATTATTTCTCTATTTTTTTTAGGATGGCGGGTATTTTCTTTACGTAGGCCAATTGCTTTAGTTTTTCCCTTGATTCTTCAACGGGAGTACCAAAATAGCTCTTTCCTCCTGCGACGGATTTTGTAACGCCGGTCTGGCCCATTATTACGGCCTTTTTGCCAATGGTTATTCCGCTATTGGTACCGACTTGACCCCATAAGGTAACTTCATCCTCAATTACAACGCAACCGGCTATTCCCGTTTGGGAAGCTATTAAACACTTTTCCCCGATAACGGTATCATGCCCTACATGAACCTGATTATCAAGCTTGGTACCTTTTTTAATCGTAGTGTCGCCCGTCACCCCCTTATCAACTGTACAAAGAGAACCTAGTTCAACGTCATCTTCGAGAACCACTCGGCCACCTGAAATCAGTTTATCAAAGCCTGTTTCCCTCTTTTTATAATAAAATGCATCGGAGCCCAAAACGGTACCTGCATGTATAATCACATTATTACCAATAATGCAGTTGTCATAAATAGTAACATTAGGATGAATCAGGCAATTATCTCCAATAGTAACATTATTTCCTATGAACACATTGGGTTGTATCACCGTGTTTGGACCTATTTTTGCCGATGAGGCTATGGAGTTTAATGCTTTTTCGAATGGTTTAAAAAACTTGGTCAGCTTGTTAAAGTCCCGAAACGGATCATCGGAAATCAATAGAGCCTTTCCTTGAGGACATTCTACTTGCTTATTGATGAGTACTATGGTTGCCTTACTGGAAAGTGCTTTATCGTAGTACTTCGGATGGTCGACAAAAACAATATCCCCCGGCTCTACGACATGAATTTCGTTCATGCCGGTAATAGGAAAATCGTCTAAACCGACATATTCACAGTCGATAATAGTAGCGATTTGTTTTAGTGTATAGGCAACAGGAAATTTCAAAGGCTCAGTATTAAAATAAATCTAAAGAAATAGCTGCTAGCTATTCTTTTACGCGCTCCATATAAGAGTTGCTCGAAGTGTCTATCTTAATTTTATCACCTTCATTAATAAACAAAGGAACGTTCACTTCAGCACCTGTTTCTACTTTAGCCGGTTTGGTTGCATTTGTAGCCGTATTACCTTTAACACCTGGCTCGGTATAAGTAACTTCCAACACAACACTTGCGGGCATATCGACAGACAATGGCATATTATCTTCGGTATTGAAGAGAATGGTAACTATTTCTCCTTCCTTCAAAAGACCTGGGGTATCCAAAGCACCTTCTTGAAGAGTAATCTGGTTGTAGTCATCGGTGTTCATGAAATGATAAGTTTCACCCTCCGCATAAAGAAACTGGTATGATCTTGTTTCTACACGTACATCCTCTATTTTATGTCCAGCAGAAAAAGTATTGTCCAATACTTTACCATTACTCACACTTTTAAGTTTAGTACGAACGAAAGCAGGTCCTTTACCGGGCTTTACGTGCAAGAATTCGATAATCTTATAAATATCATTGTTGTAGCGAATGCACAAACCTTTTCTAATATCTGATGTTGATGCCATAAATTTGTCTGTTTTTAATAATGAAACGAAGTGTTTAGAAGTAGCCTACTCTAGTTATTGCTAAAATAGCCCTTCATGATACCTCGCTGTGAATCTCTAATGAATTGTAGAATTTCGTCGCGTTCTGGGGTTGCCTCCATTTCGGCTTCGATAATCTGGGTAGCCTGGCTATTGTTATAATTTTTCTGATATAGAATTCGATAAATATTCTGAATTTCCCGAATCTTCTCTGAAACGAATCCGCGTCTGCGCAAACCAACAGAATTAATACCTACGTAAGACAAAGGTTCCCTTGCCGCTTTTACAAAGGGAGGCACATCTTTTCTAACCAACGAACCACCTGTGACAAAAGCATGCTGACCGACCGATACAAATTGGTGTACGGCCACTAAACCGGCAAGAATTACATTGTCGCCAATGGTCACATGGCCGGCCAAAGTTGAGTTGTTCGAAAAAATACAATTATCACCAACAATGCAATCATGGGCCACATGGCAGTACGCCATTATTAAACAGTTTTTGCCGATAACCGTTTTATGACGGTCTGAAGTACCTTTATGAATGGTAGCGCACTCTCTGATAGTGGTACCATTCCCAATAGTAACGGTGGTATCTTCACCGTTATACTTTAAATCTTGGGGAGGAGCCGAAATAACCGCACCAGGAAAAATATTACAGTTCTTACCAATTCTGGCGCCTTCCATGATGGTTACGTTAGACCCGATCCATGTGCCTTCGCCAATAGTAACATTATTATGAATGGTGGTGAAAGGTTCTACCACTACATTTTTTGCAATTTTAGCTCCGGGATGTATATAAGCAAGGGGTTGATTCATCTTATTTTACTTTTGAGATTTGCGCCATCAACTCTGCTTCACATACCAATTTATTATTGGCATAGGCATAAGCCTGCATGTGGCAAATTCCCCTTCTAATAGGCGAGATCAGACTACAATGGAATATTAAGGTATCGCCCGGAAGCACTTTTTGCTTGAATTTTACATTATCCATCTTCATAAAGAAAGTTAGATAATTCTCGGGATCGGGAACGGTACTCAGCACTAAGATGCCTCCCGTTTGTGCCATAGCTTCTACTTGCAAAACACCTGGCATGACCGGAGCTCCTGGAAAGTGACCAACGAAGAAGGGTTCGTTCATCGTTACGTTCTTCATACCCACCACGTGGGTATCCGAAAGCTCTAAAATACGATCAATCAACAAAAACGGAGGTCGATGTGGCAACATCGACATTATCTTATGAACGTCCATCAACGGTGGTTGATCTAAGTCATATTTAGGTATCCTGTTTCGCTTTTCAAGCTTGATGATTTTCGCCAATTTCTTTGCAAACTGGGTGTTCACGTAATGGCCAGGTTTATTGGCAATCACCTTACCTCTAATTCGGGTGCCTGCAAGTGCTAAATCTCCAATAACATCCAACAACTTGTGGCGAGCCGCTTCATTAGGTTGGTGTAGAGTAAGGTTATCTAAAATTCCGTTAGGTTTTACAGATAGCTTCTTCTTATCGAAAGCCTTTTCTAATTTCAACATTGTTTCATCCGATATCTCTTTATCGACATAAACAATGGCATTATTCAGGTCACCTCCTTTGATAAGCCCGTTTTCAAGAAGCATTTCGAGCTCATGCAAAAAGCTGAAAGTTCTAGCATTGGCAATCTCTTCTTTAAAATCTGAAAGTTTTTCCAAAGTGGCATTTTGGGTACCCAAAACTTTGGTGCCGAAATCGACCATGGTAGTTACCTGATAATCATCCGAAGGAATCACGGTAATCTCACTACCCGTAGCCTCATCTTTATAGGAAATGACATCTTTTACTACATACTCATCCCTATCGGCTTCCTGCTCTACCGCCCCGACAATTTCCAAGGCTTCAACGAAATATTTAGAAGAACCATCCATAATTGGTGGTTCGGGAGCGTTTAGTTCAATTAGAACATTATCGATTTCCATACCCACCAATGCGGCAAGCACATGTTCCGATGTTTGTATTTTTACTCCCCTTTTTTCCAGGTTTGTTCCCCTTTGCGTGTTGACCACATAATTGGCGTCAGCCTCAACAATGGGTTCCCCTTCTAAATCTATTCTTTTAAATGCGTAGCCGTGATTTTCTGGCGCCGGAACAAATTTCATGGTTACTTCGGCACCGGTATGTAACCCCACACCTTTGAGAATAACCTCTTTCTTAATGGTTCTCTGTTTCATTCTTGTATTGCTCGCTGTATTTTTTTTCCAGTTCGTCAATTCTATTTGAAATTTTCGGTAAGTTCTTAAAATGTACGTAAGACTTATTATAGTCACCGTAATTCAATGCCGGTGATCCCTGAAGAACTTCATTGCTCTGTACATTTCGGCCAATTCCCGATTGGGCTTGTATTCTTACGTTATCACCAATGGTAATATGGCCTACAATACCCACTTGCCCACCTATCATACAATGTTTTCCTATTTTGGCAGACCCGGCAATACCCGTTTGGGCAGCAATTACGGTGTGTTCGCCAATTTCAACATTATGGGCAATCTGTATTTGATTGTCTAATTTTACACCCCTTCTCAAAATGGTCGATCCCAATGTGGCCCTGTCAATAGTTGTGCCGGCTCCCACATCGACATTGTCTTCTAAAATGACATTGCCTGTTTGCGGTACTTTCTGAAATTCACCATTTTTATCAGGACTAAACCCAAACCCGTCCGCACCAATAACAACGCCGCTATGTATAACGCAGTTATTACCGATAACTGTTTCGGAATGCACTTTGGCACCAGCAAAAACAGTGACATTATTACCTATTTTCACATTGTCACCAATGTATACATTTGGATGGATTTTCACATTATTTCCTATTTCCACATTACCGCCCAAATAGGAAAAAGCACCTAGATAAAATTCAGCACCATAAGATGCTGTATCAGAAATGAATGCGGGCTCTTCAATACCAGTTTTATTGTTTTTGACCTGATTGTAGAACTCCAAGACCTTTGAAAATGCCTCGTAGGCATCCTCTACTTTTATCAATGTGGTCGAAAGTTCTTGTTCAGGAGAAAAATCTTTGTTTACAATGGTAATTGAAGCCCTTGTAGTGTATATATAAGATGTATATTTTGGGTTTGCCAAGAAGGTCAAAGACCCTGCTTCCCCTTCTTCAATTTTTGCGAGTTTATGAACAGCTATCTCTGGATTTCCTTCGAGTTCGCCCTCTAAAATTCCCGCAATTTGACCTGCCGTGAATACCATGAGCACAAAAGTAAGAAAAATTGTCAAACAGATTCTTTGGGATAACAGATATAATATTTGGTCACCGTATTGGAAAGTGCCTTTATATTAAGTTGATCCGAAGCCTTGGCGACATCCATCAATTTTCCGTTTTTCTTTTGAATATTAATGTGCTGTTTTTCTTGGTCGTAGGCCTTGTTTTCAATCTCACCGGTGAAAACAAAATAAGAAGCCTCATGGGCCGATAGAGAAAATTGCTTTATTACTTTGTTCAAATATTTTTCTTCACGGATTTTGTCAATCGGCTTGTTCTTCAATTTTACCTTTAATAATTGCCGGTTTAAAATCATTTGACAAAGTTCAGAAAGAACAAAATCGTCATTCTTTTGCCAAGTTTTAATGGCCGATAAAATATCCACATCATCTAACAGGGCAAAAGTATTCAACACCTTCTCATTAAAATTTTCAGATTCAATCTTGTTCTCAAGAAAAAACTGCAAGGGTTCACTACAGCTTTTAAGGTGTTCTTCCTTTAATATTTCTTTGGCGCGTTTCAAGACCCTTATTAATAATTGTTCGGCAACAATACCTGTCTTATGTAGATAAACCTGCCAATACATAAATCGGCGAGCGATGAGAAACTTTTCTACCGAATAAATGGCCTTTTCCTCAACTACTAAGTCTCCGTTCGCCACATTCAGCATAGAGATAAGGCGTTCAGAATTGATATTTCCTTCGGCGACACCCGTATAGAAGCTATCTCTTTTAAGATAATCGAGCCGGTCCATATCAAGTTGGCTTGAAACTAATTGTACGAGAAACCTTTTGTCATACTGGCCCTTGAAAATGGCAATCGCAGTGTTCAATTTACCTTTAAAGGTTTTATTGAGCGACTCCATAAATTGGAGCGATATGAACTCATGACTGGTGCTCTCAACAATACTGTGCTCCATGGCATGTGAAAAAGGCCCATGGCCTATGTCATGTAATAGTATGGCGCAATAAAGTCCGTTCTCTTCTTCTTTTGTTATTTCTACCCCTTTAAAGCGAAGCACCTGAACGGCCTTTTGCATTAAATGCATGCTACCCAAGGCATGATGAAAACGTGTGTGATGGGCCCCAGGATACACCAAATAGGAAAGGCCCATTTGAGAAATTCGACGCAACCTTTGAAAGTACGGATGCGCTATTAAATCAAAAACTAGCGGATTGGGAATAGTAATAAATCCGTAAATTGGATCATTGAAGATTTTCAATTTCCTAGAGGTCGTCAAAATATTGGAGTTTTCCTTTTTGTAAACGCCAAAGTTAATTAAAAGAAGATGTTTGGCGTTCGAATAAGATTTTTTTCTAACTATCGAAAAAGCCCTTAAACTTGCATCTTTTTTGAAAATCTACTAATAATCGAAAAGTCAGAGAATGAATAAAATTTCCATTCTATGGGTCGACGATGAAATCGATCTTCTCAAACCTCATATTATATTTTTAGAAGGAAAGAACTATCAAGTTTTTACTTGTAAAAGCGGCCAAGAAGCTTTGGAAAAATTGCGAGATACCAATGTTGATATTGTTTTCTTAGATGAAAATATGCCCGGTATTTCAGGTTTAGAAACCCTGAACGAGATAAAGCTGATAGATGCCTCTTTGCCCATTGTTATGATTACTAAAAGTGAAGAGGAATTTATTATGGAAGAGGCCATCGGGTCAAAAATTGCCGATTACTTAATCAAGCCAGTAAATCCTCATCAAATACTATTGTCCTTAAAAAAGAACTTAGATCATTCTAGGTTGGTTTCGGAAAAAACAACTGCCAATTATCAGCAAGAGTTTCGAAAGATAGCTATGGATCTTTCAATGGTGAATACGGTCGATGAATGGATCGACCTTTACAAACGACTGATTTATTGGGAAATGAGGTTAGAAGATATTGAAGATAACAGCATGTTCGAGATACTCGAATCTCAAAAAACGGAGGCCAACAATCACTTCGGTAAGTTCGTAGACCGTAATTATATTGACTGGTTCCATGGCGACGGGCCCATAATGTCTCATACTCTATTTAAAGAGTGGATACAGCCAGAATTAGAAGACAACCCAACCCTATTGGTAGTCATCGATAATCTCAGGTACGATCAGTGGTATGCATTCGAAGACACTATATCGGCTTTTTATAAAAAATCAAAGGAGAGTTCTTATTTCAGCATCTTGCCAACAGCTACCCAATATGCCAGAAATGCGATATTTTCCGGATTAATGCCATTGGATATGGAAAAAAAGTATCCGCAATGGTGGAAAAACGATACCGATGATGGCGGCAAGAATCTACATGAATCTGATTTTTTAGAGGCACAAATAAAAAGATTAGGTCTCGATTTGAAATGGGAATACCATAAGATTAGCAGCCTGAAACAAGGCAAGCAATTGTCGCAAAACTTTAAATCACAAAAGGAGAATGATCTAACGGTTATTGTCTACAATTTTGTAGATATGTTGTCACATTCCAAAACCGAAATGGAGGTTATCAAAGAATTGGCAAGTAACGATAAGGCCTATAGAAGTCTTACGCAAAGTTGGTTTAAAAACTCCCCGCTATTAGAAATTATTCAGCAAGCGCAATTATTGGGAATGAAGCTGATTGTTACTACTGACCACGGCACCATTAATGTTAAGCAACCAAGTAAAGTTATTGGGGATAAAGACACCAGTCTCAATCTAAGATATAAAACGGGGCGTAGTCTAACTTTTGAAGATAAGGATGTTCTAGCAGCTAGGGATCCAGAAAAAATTCATTTACCTAGAATTAATGTGAGCAGCTCTTTTATTTTCGCAAAGAACGATTTGTTCTTTGCTTACCCTAATAATTATAACCACTACGTTAGTTATTATCGAAATACTTATCAGCATGGCGGGGTTTCTTTAGAGGAAATGATTATACCCTTTGTTGTACTTTCGCCAAAATAAATTAGTTGACCATAATGGAATTAATCTATAAGGAAGAGGATTTAGAGTTGGTGGCCAAAAAAGTTCTGAAAGAATTGAAGAGCAATGTGGTACTTTTTTATGCTCCGATGGGTGCCGGAAAAACAACGCTTATAAAAGCTTTGGTAAAGCAGTTAGGCGGAACTGACTCAGGAAGTAGTCCCACCTTTGGTATTGTTAATGAATATCATGATAAGCAGGGTAAACAACTAGCGTATCATTTTGATTTTTATCGGTTAAATGATGAGATGGAAGCATTAGATTTAGGTCTAGAAGACTATTTGAGCCAGCCTGGTTTTGTATTTATCGAATGGCCTGAGAAAATACCAACTCTTATTAGTTCTGATTATCAGAAACTTAAGATTGAAATCTTAGATTTTCATACAAGAAAACTTCATCTTGCTTAGATTTCAAATATTTTGTTCTATTTTGTGCTCGTGCACATCGCTATTGCATAAATTTTATTGCTCTTGTTTCGTTAAAATCGACAAAAAGTTCAATTTTATCGATTAAGTACGTTTTTTTTCAGATGTATAACATTTTTTTGGTGGTTTTTTTCCTACTTTTGTAAGTGTAATAACCTTTTTATTAACCGAAAAAAACCCTCGAAAATGAAAAAATTCGTGTTTGGCCTTATGGCAAGTGTAGCATTGTTAGCTGTTTCATGTGATTCTGCAACTACAGCAGATGACGATAGCCTTTATGAAACGCATAGTGTTGACAAAAAGAAGGCTGCAAAAGCTGTAAGGGCTTAAGCAAGATCATTACAAAGAATGCAAAAAGGCGATTCGTTTACGTGTCGCCTTTTTTATTGCAATAAATATTTATTTTTTTTGTTATGTACATGTCGATGTACAGTTCACATGGGAGAGAAAAAGATAGTTAGAAGAAAATTGATTTTAGAGGGTGTAATCGCGTTGATTATCACCGTTTCTCCGATTATTTTCTATTCATACAAGTATCTTCCTTTTAATGAAGATGAAACCTGGTCTTTTTTGGGCATGCATTTTACCGATAACGGCTATGGTGAAATCTCAATGGCCTTCTATTTTTATTTAAGTAAAATTATTCCTCTTGTACTACTGATTATATGGTTCTCTACCTGTAAAAGATGGTGGTACCATGCCATTCTTATTCCTATAGCCATGTATAGTTTTCAACTGTATAGTGTACTTGTAGAAGACATCAAAAAAATAGATGAAAATGAAATCATGTACCTTTTAGGTGTATGTATGGTAGTCATACCTATTGTCTATTTTATCAGAATCAAACTGGTTGATAAATATGTTCATGGCATAGACCTAGAAGCCATGGAAGCAGAACTTAAGGAACTCAAGGATAAACAGGCTAGAGAAAAGGCCAAAAAACTCAAGCTACAATCAAATGAAGATGTGATGGATGAAGAAATTCTTCCGTCGATTTCAGAAGAGTTGGATGAAAAGCTTTCTACTCATAAAATAGGCTCTAAGATTAAAGAAGTTCAAGGGCAATTAAACGATTGGCTTCAAATAAAATCTTAAGCATTTAACTTCGAATAGTTAACTGCACCTTAAATTAAAATCTCTTTTCCATTCCACAAATTGTCGTATTTTTACTGTTAATCCAAACTTTGCGATTAGCATACCTAGACCATGAGCCAACCTGCCTCACCATTCAGCAAGCAACAGTTACTTCCGCAAGAAGAAACCTTAGAAGTTTTCAAACAAAAAAGAGAGCTTTATATAGGTATACCCCGCGAAAACCAATATCAAGAGCAACGAATCTGTTTGACACCCGATGCAGTAAACGCAATTACCTCAAACGGACATAAGGTCTTAATAGAATCGGGAGCTGGAGATGGTGCTCATTACACCGATTTAGATTATACCAATGCGGGAGCGGAAATCACACGAGATACTAAGAAAGTATTTTCTTGTCCCTTACTACTCAAGGTTGAGCCTCCCACCGTTTCAGAAATAGAATTGTTGAATCCGCAAGCGACGGTTATTTCCGCATTGCAATTAAAAACGCAAAAGAAAGAATATTTTGAAAAGCTGGCCAAAAAGCGAGTTACGGCCATTGCTTTTGAATATATTAGGGATGAGGATGGAAAATACCCTGCCGTTCGTTCTTTAAGTGAAATAGCTGGAATATCATCCGTTTTGATTGCATCTGAAATTATGGCGGCTACCAACGACGGTAATGGTTTAATGTTCGGTAATATAAGTGGCGTTCCCCCTGTAGAGGTAGTTATTATCGGTGCGGGAACCGTTGGGGAATTTGCTGCCAGATCAGCTTTGGGGCTCGGGGCCAACGTTAGAATTTTTGACAACTCAATAACCAAACTGAGAAATATTCAGGCGCACCTAAGGCAAACGGTTTATACTTCGACCATTCAGCCCAAGAATTTAATCAAAGCACTCAAGCGCTGTGATGTGGCCATTGGTGCAACGCGTGGAAAAGACAGATCGCCAGTTGTTGTTACCTCTACCATGGTTGAGCAGATGAAAAAAGGTGCCGTAATAATAGATGTCAGTATCGATATGGGAGGCTGTTTTGAAACCAGTGAAGTCACCAATCACACCAAACCGACAATAGAAAAATTTGGGGTAATTCATTACGGGGTGCCTAATATCCCATCGCGCTATCCGAAGACGGCAACCTTATCCATCAGTAACATTTTTACACCTTATCTATTGGAATTAGGTGAAAATGGGGGAATGGAAAATGCCTTGAGATTTAATAAAGGGCTTAGAAACGGACTTTATATGTACCACGGAATTCTAACCAACAAATCGGTCGGTGAATGGTTTGATCTTCAGTACAGCGATATTAATTTTCTAATTTTTTAAATCTAACCTAAGCGGGAAAACATACCTAATTTTGCCGAGCTTATTTGTATTTTTGTGGCCTTCTAAAAATTAGTTCATAAGATTTTATTAGATGGCTTTTTTAAAACGTCTTGGTTTTTATTTAGTGGGATTGTCAATAGGTATAGTCTTTCTCATCTTTTTCCTCAAAAACAAATCTGAAGAGACCGGAACAGAGTTTTGCTACTTTCCGAATTGTCGTGCTATAAAAGACTTAAGCAGCAAGCCTATTTCATTTTCGGAAGAGATTGAAAGATCAATTCAAAATCAACAATTGGATACCTTAGATATTTCTAATTTTCTTAAGGACGGTAATGTTGATTTTGGTAAAAGTGATACACAATCAACCCCATGCAAAATCTATATCGTTGAGGGTACATTAAAAGGAAAAGCTTCCGTTTTGAAATTCAAAAATTGCAGGGAAAAAGTCGTTCTAGAGAAGATTTTGGAATAAAAAAACCATTGTTTCTATCTTCCACTGAAATTAAAATATCTGGAAAGCATTATATTTTTCTACGCTTTCTTTCTCTCTCCAATAAATCAAGCTCTCTACTGGTCTGTCCGGCAACTGAGGTGTTTTCGTCTGCACGTCTTATTAGGTAAGGCATAACGTCTCGTACTGGTCCGAAAGGCAAGTATTTGGCAACTTTATATCCCCTGGCCGCCAAATTAAACGAAATATGATCGCTCATACCATATAATTGACCGAACCATACCCGATTATCGTCATTCTTTATTCCGCGGTCATTCATTAACTCCATCAACCTATAACTACTGTTTTCATTATGGGTACCGGCGAAAATTTCAATATCTTCTAAATGGTCGACCATATAGGTAATGGCATTATCGAAGTTAACATCGGTTTCTTGCTTTGATGCACAGATTGGTGTGGCATAACCTTTTTCTTCAGCTCTTTCGTTTTCTTTCTCCATGTATGCGCCGCGCACTACTTTGAAGCCAAGCTTAAAGCCTTCTTCTTTGGCTTTTTTATGAAGGTTTTTAAGATAATCCAATCGGTCCCAACGATACATTTGTAATGTATTGAAAACAATGGTTTTTTCTTTATTGTACTTGCGCATCATGTCCTCTACCAAAAGGTCCGCCGCATCTTGAATCCAGCTTTCCTCGGCATCTACTAATAAAGATACTCCCAGTTCATGGGCACGTTTGCAGGTTTTATCAAATCGATTTAACACTCTCTGCCATTCTTCCTGCTCTTCTGCAGTAAGTGTTTTTCCTTTATTAACTTTATGAAATAGCGAAAATCGTCCGTAGCCAGTAGGTTTGAAAACCGCAAAAGGAATCGCATCTTTTTCCTTCACAAAATCCAACACCTTTAAAACCATTGCCAAGGCATCGTCTAGCGGATCTTCGGTATCTTTTCCCTCCACAGAATAATCAAGTACCGAACATACATTCTTCTCATACATTCGATCTACTGTAGGCAAACAATCAAACTCGTTTACACCTCCACAAAAATGATCAAAAACCGTAGCCCGGATCAATTTCTCTACCGGCAAATGAGTTTTAATGGCAAAGTTCGTAATAGCCTTGCCAATTCTGACCAATGGTTCATTGGCAATCATTTTAAAAATAAAATAAGCGCGCTCAAGTTCCGAATCGGTTTTCAACGCAAAAGCCGTAGCAGTGTCTTCGAATATTCGCTTCATTCCTTCGTGTTAAAAATGGGGGCAAATATAAAGACACAATTTATATTACCGGCCCAAAAAATATCCTTTATTTTGCACTTAACATTTTATAAAGATTTCCGCTTCGTACAATTATTTACAAATCATCATGCAATCTATAATTTCAGACTCTTACGCCGTTCATTTCAATCAAAGAGCCTATGATGCCCTGAACAACCACCTTATTGAGAATACATATTCAAAGGTATTTATAATGGTAGATGAAAATACCCATGAGCACTGCTTGCCCAGTTTCATGGCCCATTTACGTGGTGATTATGAATTTGAAATAATTGAAATAGAGTCTGGTGAAATTAACAAGAATATAGAAACCTGCACGCAGGTCTGGCATGTACTTTCAGAATTGGATGGTGACCGCAAAAGTTTGTTAATCAATCTTGGAGGTGGCGTTCTTACCGACTTAGGCGGTTTTGTAGCATCTACCTTTAAAAGGGGAATCAATTTTATAAATGTGCCTACTACCCTACTATCAATGGTCGACGCCTCAGTCGGCGGCAAAACTGGAGTAGATCTTGGAAGCCTGAAAAATCAGATAGGTGTTATTAATCAACCCGAAATGGTTCTTATAGTGACAGATTTTCTAAAAACTTTGGATGAGCGCCAATTGCAAAGTGGCTATGCCGAAATGCTCAAACATGGTTTGATCAAAGATTCAAATTATTGGAACCAGCTTAAGTCAATTTCATCTTTCAACCTATTAGATGATTTAATCTATCATTCGGTAACCATCAAGAATGAGGTTGTAATTGAAGACCCAACAGAGCAAAATTTACGAAAGATTTTGAATTTCGGACACACCTTGGGGCATGCCATCGAATCGTATTGTCTCGAAAATGTAGATAAAGAGACACTGTTGCACGGAGAGGCCATTGCTATAGGCATGATTTTAGAAGGATATCTCTCTAAAGAACTGACCGAGCTGCCGACTGAAGATTTAGAAGATATCAAGACCACTTTTTTGAGTAGATATGAGAAGGTAGATTTTACGGACAACGATATTGACTCTATCTTGGAATTATTGAAATTTGACAAAAAAAATTCGCACGGTAAAATCAATTTTGTGTTGCTAAACGGCATTGGAGAACCGGCTATTGATGTTCAAGTTCCTGGTGAACTATTTAAAGCTGCATTCGCATACTACGCTGAAAATTAAGTTCATATACTAAAAACAACCATTTACAACTCTTTGGAATTTTCTATTTAAAAATTATATAGATTAGGTAAGGATTTCAGATAGACCAAAACCTAATTAAATTTTTAAACTATTTAACCCCACAGAGTTATGTTGCGTAAACTTGTTGATTACAAAAAGCTTGACCATGAACTGGCAGCTCTTTTAATTGAAACCTACCCTGATGGGTACGGTGACGACGATTTGATTGTCTTTAAGAACCTTCAAGGTGAAACTGTTCAGGCCGTTGAATTGAGAACCACTGATACCGTTTACTTAGTTAAGATCAGTAAAAGCCTTTCCGATTTTATTGCCAATTTCGATGAGACCATTGAACGCGAATTGGAATCGAAGCCTGAAAAAGTTCATGATAGTTCAGATGCAGATGAATTTGATCCAGAACTAGAAACCGACATGGAACTGGATGAAGATTTAGATTAACTCAGTTTTCTTTTGGCAGTGCATTTTTATTGGGCTCTACCTTTTCTCTTATATAATGCGCATATTGAAAAGTAAATTCTGCCCCGAAAAACATAATGATGCAGGTATAATAGACCCAAAGTAAAATCAAAACGACTGACGAGGCTCCACCGTATACTGAAGTCGGGTCACTTGTGGTGAAATAATAGCCCAGTAGATATTCGCCAATTAAAAACAAAACTGTAGTCAGTCCCGCTCCCCAAAAAGTGGTCCCCCACCTTATATGAATATCAGGCAACAAACGGAACAAAGCTGCGAATAGTCCCGTAATTACCAAAAAAGGCAATAAAAGGCTAAAAAATTTGGCCACAAAAACAGCGATATCAGGCGCAAAAGTACTAACGTAAGCACTTAAAGTTTTTAAGACTACAGAGAGGACTAACGATATTAGAAATAGAAAGCCCAAAACCAACACCATTCCGAAAGAAATCATACGGTCTAAGAACATTTGTATCCATACCTTCTTTTTAGACTCTACCCCCCAAATATCATTCATTGCCATTTTAAGCCTTACGAACACTCCCGTGGCACCAAAGAGCAACATACCCACACCTATTACTACGGTTACCACCGAACCATCGTTTAGGGCGGCATTGGCAATCATACCTTCAATGGCCTCGGATACCCCTTCACCAATGAGCCCCCCGATTTTCTCGACTATTCTACCTTTGACAGCTTCGACCCCATAAATGGAACCCGCAATCCAGGCGACCATCATCAATAATGAGGGTAATGAAAAGAGCGCATAATATGCCACAATAGCACTTTTACCAAATGGGTCGTTATCAACCCAAGAAACTCCGGTTCTCTTGAGTAATAACCAAAATATTTTGAGTTTTTTCAGAATCATAAATAACGTTCGCGCAGAATATTTCTGTGATGTTTTTGATGACCACAGATGACAAAACCCAAAGCACCAACACTCCAATCAAGAGAACTTGCTATACCCTTTCTTTCCAAATCATTAGTATCAAATTGATTGAACAAGTGAAGTGTAGAGTTCCGAACTACTGAATACTCATCTATCAAACTTTGTAAGGTTCGGTTATTAGCTTTGGAAAAAGGCACATAATCGTCCTGTTCAAAACCTGGCAAAGGAGTTTGGTCTCCACGGGAAAAGCGTAGCGCCCTGTATTGGAAAATTCTTTCTGAGTCTATAATATGCACAAGCACCTCTGCCACCGTCCATTTATTCTCCGCATACCTAAAATCTAATTTGCTCTCTGGTATGGTAGCCATAAATTCAGGAAAATTCTGAGATTGCCGTTGCAGCATATCCATCAATTCCACATCCTTCACTAAGTCTATATAGTTTTTATAGAAGGGAAAGGGTTTCGTAAACTGTAAATCTGTTGTCTTCATGTGATACTAAGCTAAAAAAAATCCCGAACACAAAGGTTCGGGATTGATTCAATTATGAATTCTTTTTATTTATAGCTCGTTGAAGATGGTATGCATCAATCGTTTTTTATCGTTGATACTTTCTTCTAGGGAAATCATAGTTTCCGTTCTGCTAATACCATCAATGTCATCTATTTTAAAAATGATGTTTTTGGCATGATTGGTATCTTTTGCCCTGATTTTACAGAAAATATTGAATTTTCCTGTGGTAATGTGGGCTACTGTAACGTTTGGTATTTCTTCTAAACGCTCAAGTACAAATTTAGTTTGGTGTGTCTTTTCCAAGAAAATGCCCACATAGGCTATGAAGGCATAACCTAGTTTAACATAATCGAGGGTTAATGAAGAACCTTTAATGATTCCGGCCTCCTCCATTTTTTTAACCCTTACGTGAACCGTTCCTGCCGAAATTAAAAGCTTTTTGGCAATATCGGTAAAAGGGGTCCTGGTATTGTCAATCAACATGTCCAGAATCTGGTGGTCAATTTCGTCTAATTTTACTTTTCCCATGATGGTTAGATTTTCAGCAAAAATAAAAAATTATAAAATAAAACGTACTAAATCTTCATTTTTTATAACAAAAACGTAACGAAAACGTTTTTTTAAGATAAAGTCTGAAAAATCTTATCAATTAAAGGGTAATACTCTTTGGCTTTAAGTTCTTGTAAATCACGATCTAGAGAACAGTCAATTGTTAAATGTCCGTATTTGATTTCTGTATCCTCGGGGTTGTAGTATTCAGGAACGAACTCAAGACTTCCGTTAATTAATGTTTCCTTAAACTGAACCGGAATGGTTGTTTGTGAGGAATAATTTTCCTTCAAACCATCTGCATTGATAAGTAATATATCAACGAAGTGTTTGCTATTCTCCGGAATCAAATTGTATTTCTCAATAGAAAAATTTTCCACTTTTGATTCCGCAATTACATGGAGAGCCTTCAGCAATGAGAGAAAAATATACTCTCTGGTTTGTTCACGCATATAATCGCTCGGAGAATGACCAGATTCGAATAATATGGTAGGTGTATTCAACATTTGAAAGGTATCACCGACACAATTCGCATTGAAACTATCATCATAACGGCCTATCCTATTCGGAATAATACCTTGCAGCATTTCGTTCATGGCAACAATCAATTTCATACTAATTGCCCTAGACGGGGAAATGCTTCGTTCTTCATCATGAGCGGGAGCCAAAAAGGACACAGTAGCGGGTTCATTGCTTTTACCTACATTAAATATGGTACGTTGATCATGAAGGTTGAAACAAAAATCAGGTTCAAATCTTTCAAAAACATCGCGCAGAACGTTACTTTCTGGCTGACTTCTATCTTGCGCATCCCGATTTAAGTCAACCTCGTTGGCATTAACCCTGGTATAAGCTTCAGCCCCATCAGGGTTCAACATGGGGATAATCATTAAGGTACAATGATTCAATATAGATTTAGCAAGTACATCGTCACTTACCAAAAAATTAAACAGATCGCATACTGCCTTGGTAGTGGTAGACTCGTTGCCGTGCATCTGTGACCACATGAAAACCTTTTCTTTTCCGGTACCTATTTTTACGGTATTAATACTTTTCCCGAGAACCGAACTACCAACATGCTCAATTTTATATGACGATGGTAAATTATTAAGCACTTCTTGAATTTGACTATGTACTACATATCTACCTGTAATAGATTGTTCTTTTATCTTTTCGTAAAGCTCTTTTGATATCACCTCAATTATTTTAGAAAAGCAAAAATAAGTTCTATTTATTTTACATTTGTATAATTAGCTGTTTACAATTGTCTATAAATCAGGTTTGAGAAAAACATAAATTTTACATTTGTAAATCAAATTTAAAGTAAGACACCAGTTATCATTTAATAAAGTATAAATTATTTAAAATCAATATTTTAAAATAGTTAATTAAAAGTGTTAGGCTAATTTAAAAGTTAATAAAGGTGACCTTTTTACCTATTAAATCACTAGATGCTTTTATTTAAAAAGAGAATAATTTACAATGGTAAACTCATCGGAATTCATTGAAAGATTAAATCTTCTGCTTACTCATTATGGCTTAACGGCGTCACAGTTCGCAGACCAAATACAAGTTCAGCGTTCGAGTATTTCGCATCTCTTATCGGGCCGTAACAAACCAAGTCTAGATTTTGTGATGAAAGTAGTCCAGACATATCCTGCAGTAAATCTTTATTGGTTGTTGAACGGAAAGGGTGAATTTCCCTCTTCCCCTCAGAATTCTAATCAGAATTCTTATCCATCTCCAAAACAAAAGGACCCACTAGCTATACAAACGGTTCAAGAAACCACAAAAGCGGAAAGAAAAATTGAAAAAATCATAATTTTTTATTCCGACGGCAGTTTTGAGCCTTTTACACCCAAATGACCATTCTTTGATATAACCAAAATAAATGTAAATAACAGACATATAGTTTATCTTGCAGCTTTAAATTTTACTTACCTTTTATTGATGATACGCCTTTTACTTTTAAGCTTGTTTGGTTTTTTTACACTTATTTCTTGCTACCAACCGGAAAGAAATTGCAAAGAGTTTAAGAATGGTAAGTTCTCTTTTACCACGCAAATAAATGGAGAAGAAAAAACAACCATCTTCGAGCGCTCCGGTGAACTAGAAATAGATTATTTTGAAGGTAAAGCGGACTCGGCGAGTATTCGATGGATAAACGATTGTGAGTATATCGTTAAAAAGCTCAATCCGAAGAACATGGCTGAAGAAAAGCCTATTCATATGAAAATATTGTCAACCACTGGTAATTCGTATACATTTGAATATAACATAGTTGGCCAAAGCCGAAAATCAAAAGGTGTGGCCATTAAAACTGACTAAACCTTTCTATTATGTTTGAAATATTTTCCAATCCCGATGCGTGGATTGCTCTTTTGACCTTGACATTTTTAGAAATTGTTCTAGGTATCGATAATATCATCTTTATTTCAATAGCTGCCGGTAAGTTAGAGCCCGGTCAACGAAAGAAAGCCACCAACATTGGTTTGGTTCTGGCCATGGCAATGCGAATCATACTTCTTTTCGGTATTACGTTATTAACTTCTATGAAGAAACCTTTCTGGGTCTTTGAAAACGATTGGATTTCAGGAGGAATCAGTGGTCAAGCCATAATCTTATTCGCCGGAGGATTATTTCTTCTCTACAAGAGTACGAGAGAAATACATGAAAAAGTAGAACACAAAGGTCATGACGAAGCAGAGGTAAAGAAAGGGCAAGCCACTACCCTAACGAAAGCCATCGTTCAGATTACACTAATTAATATTGTCTTTTCGTTCGATTCTATTTTGACGGCCATTGGTATGACCAATGGCATTTCCCCTAATCCGAATGACGCATTGGTACTGATGATTGTAGCGGTAGTAATTTCTGTGGTTATTATGATGCTGTTTGCCAACCCTGTTGGAGAATTTGTCAACAGACATCCCTCCATTCAAATACTGGGTCTTTCTTTTCTTATTCTTATTGGGTTCATGCTCATTGCAGAGGCAGCCCATATCGGGCACCTTATCGTTTTCGGAAACGAGGTGGGAACCATACCTAAAGGATACCTCTATTTTTCTATTGCCTTCTCATTACTAGTCGAGTTTCTTGACCTACGAATGAAGAAAAATACCCGTTCAGAAATTAAGGAAATAAAGGAGTAACACACTTAATAAAAAACCCCCAAGCTATTTCGCTTGGGGGCTTTTTATTTAAAGTTTTAAATTACTTAGTTCGGCCTACTGAAAACAGCCTCAGGGTTTTTAGTTTTTTGCTCATTAAACATACGTTGCTGTTGCTTAACGGTCAATGTACTACCGTCAGGGCTCCATCCCGGGGGGCCAAAAATATACATTAGCTTGTGAGAAAACTTTTTGGCTTTCTTTACATCGGCCCAAATATCTTTAAACTCGTGTGTCAAAATCACTATAGGATTATATGAATTAGGCGCATGAATTACCCCAAATTTCACTTCGATGTCATCATCCAATTCTTTCCAAGTGCCAAATATCTTATCGAAGATGTTTAAAAATCCGCCATGGTTTTTATCTAGATACTCTACATTTTGACTGTGATGAACCTGGTGCATGGTGTGCGTATTGAAAACTTTTTCGATCCATCCCATTTTTGGCACATAAAGCGAATGCAATTGAAATTGCCATAGCGATTCGATAGCCAAGCAGATAATGACCATTTCGACCGGAAAACCAATGGCAGGCATCCACATATAAAAGAAAGGTTTGTAAAGTAGGGTAAACCAACCGTTACGAACTGCTGTACCTAAATTAAAATTATCAGAGGAATGATGTACGATATGCGCCGCCCAAAGAATGCGAACTTCATGGTTGGCCCTATGAAACCAATAATATGTAAAATCATCGGCCAATTGGCAAAGAAGCCAAACGTACCAAGCATAACCAAAAGATTTATAACCCATAATGTTGGTGCGCACCCCGTCAACTATCGGATTGAAAACCTCATAGGTAAACTCAAAAACGACAATTAAAACCGTAACCTTAATGAGTGGCCCTAAAATTGCGGAGCCAATACCCATGGCCCCACTAGCCATTAAATCTTTCCAAACATACAGGTCATCATGACCATGAGTTTTACTGTAAGTGAGTTCTAAAAGTATAAAAGCTATAAAACAGGGGACTCCGTAAACGAGGGGGTTGGTAAAATCCATTCAATCAGTATTTCGGCTAAGATAATGATATTAAGAACTTATAGACAAATTGATTTCAATTTAGCTCGATATAACGATAACTAAAATCGATGGTAGAATTATCAGCTACTTTTTGGTTTGCCTTAAAAGCTCATTTTGCTCTTGCATAAGTTTTTCCAAGCTTGATAAAAGCTCGATGTTCTTTGGAGTTTCGACCTCTTCATTATCAGGGTCTTCGGCCTTGTTCTTAAATCGGTTGATTCCTTTTACTACTACAAAGATGGTCAAGGCGATAATAAAAAAATCGACCAAAACCTCAAACATTTCTCCGTACCCGATAGCTACTTCTTCTGCCCCATCAACGGCCTCTTGCAGCACATATTTTCTATTCGAAAAATTAACGTCATCGGTCAAAAGTGACAAAGGAGGCATTATAATTTTCTTGACAAGCGTATTGATTACATTATTGAAGGCAGTTCCGATAATGATACCAATGGCCATGTCTATCATGTTGCCTTTTATGGCAAAATTCTTGAACTCTTGATAAAAATTCTTCATGCTATTTTAATCGAATAAGGACCCTTGAGTGCCGTCTTCATCTAAGTTTTTTCTATTCTCTGAGTCGGTTTCAGAAGAATCTTTGGGTTGAGCCGTGTCAACGTTTTCTTCATCTACCACCTCAATTTCCTCCGTTTTCGGCGGTTCCGGTTCTTCATAAGGCAGAGGCTCAAGACTATTGATTTCTAAAACCTTTTCTTTGGTCAATTGATTTCCCATGGCATTGATTCCCTTGACCGATATAAATTCTTCAAGGTTGATTACCCAATTATCTTTTCTTTCTTGACCTCTTTTCTTGGCAAATACCACTTCTACTTGAGGTCTATAATCAGTGGAAATGACCTCTAAATAAGATTTTGAATGATCCGTCAGTACATTTTCGTCTTTATCAGGGTTTTCTACCAAAAATCGTTTTACATAGAAAAGTTCCTTTTCACCTTCCCAATAAATCAATGATAATGGCTTATTAGGTAGCCATTTTTCCAAAACAATTATATCGTCATCAAAATGTAGGGTAAGCTCCGGAATCACAGTTTTTACCTGTCCGTTCTGATTCACGATCAAAAGTCTGTCCTCACTGGTAAACTCTCCTAAGAACTCCCCTCGTTCATCGATATTCAAGCGCTGTACGGTCTCATCAAACCATAGTTTTCTAGGCTTTAATGTGGAAAGACCTTTTTCTTTCAATTCGACCCGTTTCACGGAATACTTCGTCACGATATTACCCTTACTGGCTCGACCCTTTATCAGCACATCGGCAAAATCAACATCCCATTTCAGTTTTTTGATACTACCTACCTGACGTAGGTTGATGGTAACCGTTTCCGCCTCTCCGTTCGGGTTTCCAGAAAAATAGTATACCATAGTTCCGGCCTTACCTTGACCTAAATCGTATAAGCGATCGCGCGTAATGCTCGTGACGCTAAATCTCTTGATGTAGGTTGCCCCACCTTTTCCATCTTTATAAATCATATTGTAGATGGTGCGCTTGTCTTTCTTTTTGAAGATGGCGACATAGATAATTCCCTTACCGACAAAAGTTTTGGAATCAACTTTAGAGACCATCATTTGACCGTCTCTGGTGAAGGCTATCACATCGTCGATATCGCTACAGTCGGTCACGTATTCATCTCGCTTTAAAGAGGTACCAATAAAACCTTCTTCACGGTTAACGTAAAGCTTTGTATTTCTTATGACAACTTTCGTTGCCTCAATATCTTCGAATAATCTAATCTCTGACTTTCGCTCTCTACCCTTGCCGTATTTTTCCTTAAGATTTTTAAAATAATCAATGGCAAATTCAACCAAATGATTTAGATGATGTTTGACCTCGGCTATCTTCTTTTCTAGGTTATCTAGATTTTCTTGGGCTTTATCCAAGTCAAATTTTGAGATACGCTTGATCCGAATTTCGGTCAGGCGAACAATATCTTCTTCCGTTACCGCTCTTTTAAGGTTTTGGGTAAAGGGTCTTAATCCGTCATCGATAGCCTTAATGACCCCTTCCCATGTTTCTTGTTCCTCAATATCTCGATAGATTCTGTTTTCGATGAAAATACGCTCCAACGAAGCGAAATGCCATTGTTCTTCGAGTTCACCCAGTTGAATCTCTAATTCTTGTCTTAACAAATCGACCGTTGCGTCGGTAGACCGGCGAAGCATTTCAGAAACCCCAATAAAAAGAGGCTTATTATCTTCAATGATACAGCCTAAGGGCGAGATAGAACTTTCACATGAAGTAAAAGCGTATAGGGCATCGATTGTTTTGTCAGGAGAAATACCAGGCGGAATATGCACCAGAATTTCTACGTCGGCAGCGGTATTGTCCTCAATTTTCTTGATTTTTATTTTACCCTTATCGTTGGCTTTGAGAATGGAATCTATTAAAGAGGAAGTGTTGGTACCGTAAGGTATCTCGTTTATTACCAGCGTATTCTTACTGTGCTGTGAAATCTTGGCACGTACCCTAATTTTTCCCCCGCGCAAGCCATCGTTATAGTTGCTTACATCAATTATACCCGCCGTTGGAAAATCAGGAAACAGCTTAAAACGCTTGCCCTGTAAATGCTTTATAGAAGCGTCAATCAGCTCAATGAAATTATGGGGCATTATTTTCGTGGAAAGACCTACGGCAATACCTTCGGCCCCTTGCGCCAGCAACAAAGGAAATTTTACGGGAAGCTGAACGGGCTCTTTCTTTCTGCCGTCATAAGAAAGTTGCCATTCCGTAATCTTAGGGCTAAAAACTACCTCAAGGGCAAACTTAGATAGCCTAGCCTCGATATATCGGGAGGCTGCCGCACTATCACCTGTTAAAATATTACCCCAGTTACCTTGCGTATCGATTAAAAGGTCTTTCTGCCCAATTTGCACCATGGCATCTGCGATACTTGCATCACCATGCGGATGATATTGCATAGTATGACCCACCACATTGGCCACTTTGTTATAACGTCCATCATCCAATTCCTTAAGCGCATGCATGATCCTACGTTGCACGGGCTTAAAACCGTCTTCAATGGCCGGTACTGCGCGTTCAAGAATTACATACGAGGCATAATCCAAGAACCAATCTTTGTACATTCCGGTTACGCGTGTAAGCGCATCATCTTGTATCGATTCTTCTTCCTCGCTCGCCTTAGACCCTTCGCTATTTTGTTCCTTTTCACTCTCAAGACCTTCGCCACCGTTGAGGGGTGCGCCTTGGTCTTCAGATTCGTTCAGTTCGTCATTTTCTTCCATTCAGAAAAATACGTATGTCTTTGGTTTATATTTGGTTTTCCTCTACTAAATCAACCTCTACTTTAAGATTTTCAATGATGAATTCTTGACGGTCAGGTGTATTTTTACCCATATAGAAATTGAGCAATTGCTCAATGGACATCGCCTTGTCCAACATTACTGGTTCTAAACGAATATCATCACCAATGAAATGTTGAAACTCATCGGGCGATATTTCACCCAACCCCTTAAAGCGAGTAATTTCAGGTTTGCCAGAAAGTTTTTGAATAGCCGCCCGACGCTCTTCATCACTGTAGCAATAAATAGTCTCTTTTTTGTTTCTCACCCTAAAAAGAGGTGTTTGCAAAATGAAAAGGTGAGCTTCTTTAATCAGTTCTGGAAAGAACTGAAGAAAAAATGTGATGAGCAGAAGACGAATGTGCATACCGTCTACATCAGCATCGGTAGCAATGACAATATTGTTATATCGAAGGTCTTCCATCGACTCTTCAATATTAAGAGCGGCCTGCAGCAAGTTGAACTCCTCATTTTCGTATACGATTTTTTTCGACATGCCATACGAGTTCAAAGGCTTACCCCTCAAACTAAAAACAGCTTGGGTATTGACATCCCTTGATTTGGTAATCGACCCCGAAGCCGAATCACCCTCGGTGATGAAAAGTGTACTCTCTAACCGTCGGTCGTCTTTCATATCGCCCAGGTGTATTCTACAATCCCGAAGCTTTTTATTGTGCAAATTGGCTTTTTTGGCCCTATCCCTAGCCAATTTTCTAATTCCCGATAACTCTTTTCGCTCCTTTTCAGCAAGTACAATCTTTCGTTGTAGCTTCTCGGCAGTCTCTTGATGTTTATGCAGATAATTGTCTAAATGATAACCGACAAAATCGTTGATGTAGGTTCGTACCGTCGGTAAATCGCCACCCATATCGGTGGATCCCAGTTTGGTCTTGGTCTGACTTTCAAAAACAGGCTCCATTACCTTTATAGAAATGGCGCTTATAATCGATTTGCGAATATCTGAAGCATCGTAATTCTTATTGTAAAAATCACGGATGGTTTTAACAACTGCTTCCCGGAAAGCCGCCTGGTGCGTACCCCCTTGGGTCGTATGCTGCCCGTTAACAAATGAATGATACTCTTCACTATACTGGGTCTTACTGTGGGTCATTGCCACCTCGATATCATCACCCTTTAAATGAATGACCGGGTAAAGAATATCTTCCGCATTGTTATTATCCTCTAAAAGGTCTTTAAGTCCGTTTTCAGAAAAGAACTTTTCGCCATTAAAAACAATGGTCAGACCAGGGTTCAGATAAACATAGTTTTTGAGCATTCGCTCTACATACTCATTTCTGAACTTATATTTCTTAAAAATGTTTTCGTCAGGAGTAAAAGAAACCTTCGTTCCCCTTCGGCGCGTAGTTTCCTCGAGCAATTCTTCATTGACGAGTTCGCCAATCTCAAACTCGGCAGATTTAGATTTACCATCTCGTGTACTTTCTACCCTAAAAAAACTGGATAGGGCATTTACCGCTTTGGTACCTACCCCATTAAGACCAACGGACTTTTTAAAGGCTCGGGTGTCGTATTTACCACCGGTGTTCATTTTAGACACCACATCAACTACTTTGCCCAACGGAATACCCCTACCGTAATCTCTAACGATGACCTTCGTACCTTGAATGGAAATATCAATGGTCTTGCCCGCACCCATTACGAACTCATCGATACAGTTATCGATAACCTCTTTTAGAAGAATATAGATACCGTCATCGGCCGAAGATCCGTCACCCAATTTACCGATATACATACCCGGCCTTAGCCGAATATGTTCCTTCCAGTCTAATGAACGTATGTTATCTTCAGTATATTGAGAGTTATTGGACATTGAGCGGGGTTTGGATGAATAGTAACGCTAAAGATAATACGACATTTAAAAAGATAAAACACCTATTTGTTAAAGTAATTAACAATAAATTTTATCTGTTTGTTGATATTACTGGCCTTCCCACCCTACTTTCAAGTTAAATTTTGGTTGAATAAGGTTGATTCTTTAGCAGCGAATATGTCAACTTTGTACAAGTACAGATTCTTTTTTACCTCTAACTTTAAACCTGTTATTCAATAGTTTCACCTAATGGAATTTATCGATTATTATAAAATATTGGGGATTGACACGAAGGCCAATGATGCAGAAATCAAGAAAGCTTATAGAAAATTGGCACGGAAGTATCATCCTGACCTAAATCCTGAAAACAAGGAAGCACAACAGAAATTTCAACAAATCAACGAGGCCAATGAGGTATTGAGCGACCCCGAAAAACGAAAGAAATACGACAAATATGGTAAAGATTGGCAGCATGCCGATGCTTTCGAAGAAGCTAATAAAAGAAATGCTTCACAAAGTGGGTTTGGCGGAAGTTCACAACGAAGTACGGGAGGTTATTCCGATAGTGATTTTTCCGATTTCTTTGAATCGATGTTCGGCGGAGGCGGTTATAGTAGAACTGGGGGTAGAGGCGGTTATCAATTTAAAGGACAAGATTTTAATGCTACCCTAAGACTTCAACTAACGGATATTCTTTCGTCACAGAAACAGACGATTGACCTTGGGGACAAAAAAATCAGATTGACCATACCTGCCGGAGTTGAAGACGGACAAACCATACGCATTAAAGGGTACGGTGCAGAGGGTATGAACGGTGGGCCCAAAGGAGATTTGTTCATTACTTTTGAAATTTTGAACAATAGCGGTTTTCAACGTGTAGGCAATGATTTGTTCAAGACTATTGACATTGATTTGTACAAAGCCTTATTAGGCGGTGAAATTCAGGTCGATACTTTGACCGGTGCCGTTAAACTTCATGTTAAACCGGAGACCCAAAATGGCACCAAAGTAAAATTGAAAGGAAAAGGAATGCCTATTTATAAAAAAGAGGCTAGTTATGGAGACCTCTACCTTACCTATCAGGTTAATCTACCTAAGAACCTAAGCGCAGAAGAGAAACAATTATTTACCGAACTATCTAAATTGAGATAAAATGAATACCGATAACTATATTTTGGTAAGACATTATTGTGAAACCACTCAAATTTCTGACACGTTTATTAGTTCACTTCACGAATATGGCCTTATCGAATGCAGAACGATTGAAACGGAAATTTATATTGAGGCCGATGACATACCTGAAATAGAACGTATAGATCGCTTGCACCATCAACTTGGCATCAATTTAGAAGGCATCGATGCCCTTAACCATATGCTAAAACGAATGCAGCAAATGGAATCGGAAATTAAGAACCTAAGAGATAAATTAAGAATTTACGAATAAGAGACTACACGTTGAACCTGAAGTGCATGACATCTCCATCCTTCACAATGTACTCTTTACCCTCAACCCTCATTTTTCCTGCCTCTTTCACCTTGGTCTCACTTCCAAAAGAAACATAGTCGCTATAAGAAATGACCTCGGCCCGTATAAACCCTTTTTCAAAATCGGTGTGAATGACACCTGCAGCTTGAGGTGCAGTAGCACCAATGGGAATAGTCCAAGCGCGGACTTCTTTTTCTCCTGCCGTAAAATAGGTTTCTAAATTCAACAAACGATAAGCGCCTCTAATCAACTTGGCAGACCCAGGCTCTTCCAAACCTAGATCTTCAAGAAACATTTGTCGCTCGTCATAAGTTTCTAACTCGGTAATATCCGCCTCGGTCCCCACGGCCAAAACAACTACTTCTGCGTTTTCGTCGGCCACCTTCTTTTTTACCTCTTCCACATAATCGTTACCACTAGCAGCCGCACCTTCATCAACGTTACAAACATACATGACCGGTTTGTCAGTTATAAACTGAAGTGGTTTTACATACTCAATGCGTAGTTCTTTATCAATATCAATGGCACGCACTGAAACGCCACTTTCGAGACCATCCTTTAATTTCAGTAGAACAGATTCTTCTTTTTGCGCCTCTTTATTTCCTGTTTTGGCGGCACGTTTTACCTTATCCAGTTTTTTCTCAACAGTTTCGAGGTCTTTTAGCTGAAGCTCCATATCAATGGTCTCCTTATCCCTAATCGGGTTCACAGAACCATCAACGTGCACAATATTGTCATTGTCAAAACAGCGAAGCACATGAATAATGGCATCGGTTTCTCTAATGTTTCCTAAGAATTGATTACCTAAACCCTCTCCCTTACTGGCTCCCTTTACCAAACCGGCAATATCTACGATTTCTACGGTTGCCGGAATCACTCTTTCAGGGTTCACCAAAGATTCCAATTTCTCTAAACGGCTATCAGGTACGTTTACAACACCAATGTTCGGTTCTATGGTACAAAAAGGAAAATTTGCGCTTTGCGCCTTTGCGTTCGATAGACAATTGAATAGGGTAGATTTACCCACGTTTGGCAATCCTACGATACCTGCTTTCATAAGGTTTAATTGAGAGATTCTTCTAATTCGGGCGCAAAGATAGTGTTTAAAAGTTTTAATTATACTATGAATATTTTAACACGAATAGTAGTACCTTGGGGTATTAACCTAAACTCGAACACTATGAAATCAACACTTTATTTATTGATTTTAACCCTATTCTTGAGTGCCTCCGCTTACAGTCAAAATTCTGTATCGGGCACTGTTACAGATGACTATGGCGAGCCTCTGCCAGGAGTCAACATTCTTGAAAAAGGTACTTCTAATGGTACCGTCACCGATTTCGATGGTAATTACTCGATCGATGTTTCAGAAGATGCCGTACTAATCTTTAGTTATATCGGTTTTAACACACAAGAACTGACCGTACAAGGACAGACAGAATTGAATGTTCAAATGACCGAAGGCGTTCTATTGGATGAAGTGATGCTGGTGGGTTCAAGAAGCCCCAAACGAACCTCTACCGACACCGCTGTGCCCGTAGATGTTATCGACATTAGCGAGGTAGCTACCCAAAGTGGTAAAATTGAGGTGAACGAACTGTTACAGTATGCCGCACCTTCATTTAATGCGAACAAACAATCGGGTTCTGATGGTGCTGACCATATTACCCCTGCCACCCTTAGGGGTCTTGGTCCTGATCAAACATTGGTCTTGATCAATGGAAAAAGAAGACACCAATCATCATTGATCAATATATTCGGAACAAAAGGTAGAGGTAATACCGGTACCGACCTTAATACCATTCCCGTAGCTGCCATTAAAAGGATTGAAATTCTTCGTGACGGGGCTGCGGCCCAATACGGTTCTGATGCCATCGCCGGTGTAATCAACATTGTATTGAAAGATAAAACAGACGGCGTTACCGGAAATATCAGTTATGGTGCTTACAATACGAACGCCCAAGGAGAATTTCCTGCGGGAACCCCTAATACCGATGGCAACCGATTAGATACCGATGTCGATGGAAACCAAATCGGGGATGACCAAAGTTTTGATGGCGGCTCGTTAAAAGCTGCAATCAATTACGGCGTAGGCCTGGGCGAAAAAGGCTATGCCAACTTCACTACAGAATACATCAATAAGAATAAGACCCTAAGGCCTGGTTTCGATTTCAGAAGAGGTTTTGGTGAAGCGGCCGTTGAAGGTTTTAACCTCATGGTCAATGCTGCCTACCCGGTAACTGAAAATACCGAAATATATGCTTTTGGAGGAAGAAATTATAGGGATACCGATGCGTATGCTTTTACCAGAAATGGCGGTGAACGCGTCGTTACAGCTATTTATCCGAACGGGTTCAACCCGCGAATTACATCAAACATTATTGACCATTCGATTGCTGCAGGTCTAAGAACGGAGCTAGAAAACGGGTGGAAAGTTGATGTGAGCAATACTTACGGAAAGAATAATTTTCACTACTTCATCAAAGGTACCTTGAACGCTTCCCTAGAAGAAGCATCACCTACCGATTTTGATGCAGGTGGGCATAGTCTTAGCCAAAATACGGTCAATCTAGACTTTTCAAAATATTATGAAGATGTAATGGAAGGTATGAACCTTGCTTTTGGTGCAGAATATAGAACGGAAAATTTCATCATTTTTTCCGGGGAGCCAGGTTCTTACGGAACCTTTGATGAAAACGGATTACTGATTACGAATCCGGCAACACAAAACCAACCTACCATAATTATTGATGGTGAAGAAGTTGCTCGACCTGGGGGCTCACAGGGTTTTCCCGGTTACGGACCCTCAAATGAGGTCGATAGAAGCAGAAGTAACTTCTCTTTGTATGCAGATGGTGAATTTGACCTCTCGGAAACATTCTTGTTGAGTGCCGCCGCCCGATTTGAGAATTATAGTGATTTCGGTGGTACGATCAACGGTAAGTTAGCAGCTAGGTTAAAAGCATCGGAAAATATAAATATCAGAGGTTCTGTAAGTACAGGTTTTAGAGCTCCTTCCCTAGCCCAAATATATTACAACTTACGTTTTACCAATTTTATCGGGGGTGATGCCGTTGACCAGTTACTTAGTCCGAATAACAGTCCTGTTACCGCCTCTTTCGGTATCGATCAGCTAAATGAAGAGAAAGCGGTTAACGCGGGCCTTGGTTTTACCGGTACTTTCGGCAATTTCACTACTACGGTCGATGGTTATTATATTAATGTAAAGGATAGGATTGTTTTAACGGGCAATTTTGCGACCGACGAAATTCCTGGTGTATCAGCGGCCCAATTCTTTGTTAATGGTGTCGATACCGAAACTGCAGGTCTTGACATTGTGCTTTCATGGAAAAAGAACCTCGATAATGGCAGCTTGTCGGCCACCTTTACCGGGAACCTAAATAGCATGGAGATTACCGACGTTAACAATGGTAGTTTGGATGCTGAAACCTTCTTCGGAGAACGCGATAAGGCATTTTTATTGGCATCGGCACCAGAAAGCAAGCTGGCACTTAATTTAAATTATGCAAGAGACAAGTTTGATGTTGGTTTGGCATTTACCCGCTTTAGCAGTATAGAACTGTTAGATTTTCAAATGTACGAGGCTACTGCCGATTACGGTAGTTTTGCCAACAAACTCAGTGCAGCAACTGATAGCTACAACCCCAAATTAATTACCGATCTGGTCTTGGGTTATCAAATATGTGAAGATGTAAAATTACAGATAGGCGCCAACAACCTTTTCAATGAATACCCAGACCAACAAGATGATTGGGTAGAAGGCGGTGGTTATTGGGATGCCGTTCAAATGGGCTTTGGTGGTGCCTACTACTATGCCCAGATGGCTTTCTCCTTTTAAACATTCCAATAAAATCAAGACATAAAAAAACCGGACATTGTCCGGTTTTTAATTTTAATATATTCCCTGAGCCTATCCGTTAGGGTGCATAAACGCTTGTTTGGCCAGTAGGGTTTCCTCGCTTTCCTCATGATCATCATCAGGTACGCAACAATCTACTGGGCATACGGCAGCACATTGTGGCTCTTCATGAAAGCCCATGCACTCGGTACATTTATCAGGTGATATATAATAGATCTCATCACTAATGGGTTCTTGGGCGTCGTCTGCATTTACCGCTTTACCACTTGGCAAAACTACATCTCCCTCCAAAGAAGTACCATCAGAGTAACGCCATTCATCTGCTCCTTCGTAGATGGCGGTATTGGGGCATTCCGGTTCGCAAGCCCCGCAATTGATACATTCATCGGTAATAACTATTGCCATAATTTAATTTTCTTACTGTTTAACTTCAGCTTCCTGTTTGTTACAGTATGCTTACTTTTGCATTTGTTTAAAACAAAGGTACAGCCTATACCTGTTTATCGCAAATATATGAACGACCATCACAAAACATTTATTGCTTTCGTTAAACTTGGCGAGTTTTTAAGTGATTTTTGTCAATCAAAGTCTAAAAATGACCCTTGGTTTGAAAAATTAGATGCTGCCATTGATTTGGCCAGGCAAAAAAATGGTTGGTTTACAAGGGATAATGTCTTATTTGCCCTTAGCGGATGGGCCGATTTACTTACCGAAGAGAAGTTAAATCTTTGGTTAAGTGAATATGATTTAAAGCAAAATAGGCATAAAACAGTGGCACTGATCATGGCAGGTAACATACCACTGGTCGGTTTTCATGACTTTATAAGCGTTTTACTCACCGGTAATAAGGTACTTGCCAAGCTATCTTCCAACGACGATGTTTTAATCTCATTTATAAGAGATTACCTTATTCATCTAGAACCTGAACTTCAAAAATCCATTGTTTTTGAAAAGGGACAATTATCCGAATTTGATGCTGTAATTGCTACAGGAAGCAATAATACATCTCGCTATTTTGAACATTATTTTGGAAAAGGGCCACACATCATAAGAAAGAACAGAAATTCAATTGCTGTTTTGAGCGGCGAAGAGACCACGGCACAACTTAAAGCACTTGGTGAAGATATTTTTAGATACTATGGTCTTGGGTGCCGAAGCGTATCGAAAATTTTTGTTCCTAAAGGGTATGATTTTGACCAGCTATTTAAGGCACTGTATTCCTACAACGAAATCATACATCAAAACAAATATGCCAATAATTATGATTACAATAAGGCGGTGTATTTGATGTCTGAATTCAAGATCCTTGATAACGGCTTTATCATCTTAAAACAAGATGAAACCTATGCCTCACCTATTGCATCTCTTTTCTATGAGTTTTATGAAGATTTAGAAGTTTTGAAGATGAAACTGAAAGAAGAAAGCGATCAATTACAGTGCATAGTTTCTAAAGGAATAATTAAAAATGAGGTTGCTTTTGGCGAAACCCAACGTCCTGGCCTTTCCGATTATGCCGATAATGTAGATACTGTTGATTTCCTGTTAAAAACCTAATTGAATTTTTACTCGATCAATAGCTTAGGTTTCTTCAAAATTGATGAACTTTAACCTCTTAATTTCAAAACCGCTGGGGGATTTGGCATAACAGCCATATATGGCGGTTTCAATTGTAAACTACATCTTTATGAAAAAGCATAACTTTAGTGCTGGCCCTTGTGTTTTACCTCAAGAAGTATTGTTAAAGGCTTCAGAAGCCGTTATGGACTTCAATAATTCAGGTCTATCGCTAATTGAAATATCACACCGAAGCAAAGATTTTGTCGAGGTAATGGATAAGGCACGAAGCTTGGCACTCGAACTCTTAGACTTAGAGGGCAAAGGCTATCAAGCCCTCTTTCTTCAAGGTGGCGCCAGTCTTCAATTTTTAATGGCCGCCTACAACCTATTGGAGAAAAAGGCCGGCTATTTGAATACCGGAACATGGAGTAGCAAGGCTATTAAGGAGGCAAAAATGTTCGGTGAGATTATAGAGGTAGGTTCTTCAAAAGATGAGAACTTCAACTACATACCAAAAGGATATTCTGTGCCCGACGGATTGGATTACCTTCACTTGACATCGAACAATACTATTTTCGGAACACAAATTAAAAAATTTCCTAAGACAGAAGCTCCTTTGGTCTGCGATATGAGTTCCGATATTTTTTCACGTCAACTAGATTTTTCTCAGTTTGATTTGATTTATGCCGGAGCACAGAAAAATATGGGCCCTGCAGGAGCTACATTGGTTGTGGTCAAAGAAGAAATTCTAGGTAAGGTAACAAGACAGATACCTTCTATGTTAGACTACCAAGTGCATATCTCAAAAGAAAGTATGTTCAATACCCCTCCTGTATTTGCGGTGTATACCTCAATGCTTACTTTAGAATGGTTAAAAGCCAAAGGAGGAATTGCGGCTATTGAAGAGATCAATGACAAAAAAGCCCAATTGGTATACTCAGAAATTGACCTGAACCCAATGTTCGAAGGCTTTGCCCAAAAAGAGGATCGTTCCAACATGAATGCCACCTTTAATCTGGTCGATGAGAAGTTAAAAGAATCTTTTGATGCAATGGTCAAAGAGGCAGGCATTAACGGAATCAATGGGCATCGATCTGTTGGTGGTTACAGAGCTTCTATGTATAACGCCCTTAGCCTAGAAAGCGTGGGTGTTCTTGTAGATGTGATGAGCGAGTTAGAAAGAAAAGCATAAAAAAAGGGCCTTGTTATCAAGGCCTTTCAGCAAACCAATATAGAACATCATGAAAATTTTGGCTAACGATGGTATAGCCCAGTCGGGTATTGACAAACTCGAAGCTTCGGGCTTTGAAGTACTGACCACTACCGTGGCACAAGAGCAATTGAAAAATTTTATCAATGAAAATTCTATCGAAGCCCTCTTGGTGCGCAGTGCAACCGAGGTTCGCAAAGAATTGATAGATGCCTGCCCCAATCTAAAACTTATCGGCAGAGGGGGCGTTGGTATGGATAATATTGATGTCGATTATGCCAGGCAAAGAGGTTTGTTCGTCATCAATACCCCAGCTGCATCATCAGGTTCCGTTGCTGAACTGGTTTTTGCGCATTTATATGGCGGTGTTCGATTTCTCTACGATGCCAACCGCAATATGCCACTAGATGGCGATAGTAAGTTCAAGCAGCTTAAAAAATCATATGCCGCCGGAAGCGAACTTCGGGGTAAGACCCTTGGTGTCATAGGCTTCGGAAGAATTGGTCGTGCAACCGCCAAAATAGCATTAGGTGTCGGCATGAAGGTCGTTTTCTTTGATCCGTTTATAACCGAAACGGAAATTGCCGTGGAATTTTATGATGGACAATCGGTAAACTTTCCTTTAAAAGGAATGAGTAAGGCAGAGGTTATTTCTCAATCAGACTTCATTTCATTGCACGTTCCTGCCCAAAAGGAATACGTTATCGGTAAAAAAGAATTTTCCCAAATGAAAGATGGGGTGGGAATCGTAAATGCGGCCCGTGGAGGTGTTCTTGACGAAGTAGCTTTGGTCGATGCGCTAGAAAGTGGTAAGGTAGCCTTTGCCGGTCTAGATGTTTTTGAATCGGAACCTACTCCTGAAATTAGAATCTTGATGCATCCGAAAATATCTATGACCCCACATATTGGGGCTGCAACAGGTGAAGCCCAAACCAGGATAGGAGCCGAACTTGCAGATCAGATCATTACTTTACTTAAATAAGAAAAGGCCGTGTAGATTGGGTTTTTACCCAAGAGCTTCACCTGCTACAACAAGTTTTTTTGTACATTGTAAGCAGTAACTATAAAACACTAAACACATGTCAGGATTATTGGATATTCTCAACAGCCCAATGGGCAAACAATTGATAAGTGGTGCAGCCGCACAGACCGGACAATCGACCGACCAAACAGGTAGCGTATTAAGCATGGCTTTGCCCGTACTCATGGGTGCAATGAAAAAGAATGCCGCAACTCCAGAAGGTGCCCAAGGTTTAATGGGGGCACTTTCCGGTAAACATGACGGTAGCATACTCGATAACTTAAGTGGCCTATTAGGCGGTGGTGTTGACGAGTCGGTTATGAACGATGGTGCCGGTATATTAGGTCATGTACTGGGTGGAAAGCAGGCTCAAGTTGAATCGGCGTTAAGTGCAAAGTCAGGAATGGATGCAGGTTCGGTAGCAACTATTTTAAAAGTGGCAGCACCTATTTTAATGGGTTATCTAGGAAAACAGACCAGACAGCAAAATATTAATGATTCCAATGGTATTGGCAATCTATTAGGAGGTTTAATGGGTGGTAATCAACAACAATCTTTAATCGAGTCATTCTTGGATTCTGACGGTGACGGAAGCATTCTTGACGACGTAGCCGCAATGGCCCTTGGAGGTAAAAAAGGAGGTATTGGAGGCCTTTTAGGTGGTCTTTTCGGTAAATAGCCCCTACCCCAACAATTTTAAATAGCCGCTTCTTAAACAAGTGGCTTTTTTTGTAACTTAAAGTGGAACGAAAATTGCGATAGACCTTATTAAATTACAGTGCTATGAAAAAGATGATGTTATTCTTAGGGGGAATGTGCTTTTTTATCCTTTTGATAACCGGTAGTTGTACCGGAACCAAGCAAGCGTTAGATGTTTCCGATAAAGAACAAATGGCGTTTGATCAAAAGGTCGGCGATACCGTCGAAATTTCCAGCGATAGTACAGAATATGAAATCATTATCATAGAACCTGGTTTCAACTTCTGGTTGCAAAGTATTGCACGGCCCGAAGGGTATTATTCCCAATCTTTTCTAGAGAATAGAAACCAGATTTATGTGATTAATTACAATCAGAGGGTTTTGCAACCTATGCGCTACTCCCCTAGTCTCTATGAATGGCAAATCGATTATAATCCAAATATCGACTATGGCTATGAGGTGAATTATAAATTATATAATTACTTTATTTACTTTCAACGCAAATACAATCAGAGACTTGGTCCTTTTGTTCCTCGAATTTGATTAGTATATTTGACGGGTAAAATTTATGGAAAAGCTTAAAAAACGTTGGGGCATAGACTCTAACTTTCAAATTGCGATTATCTTTATTGTTTTTGCCATCACAGGTTCCAGTGCGGCAAAATTGGCCGAACCCCTATGTGAGTTTATTGGCTTACATCGTGCCTCGACCGCATCTTGGTTGTACTGGACGGCGCGAATCCTTTTGATTTTTCCGATATATCAAGTACTTCTGGTATTTTTCGGTTGGCTTTTTGGCCAGTTTCGTTTTTTCTGGAATTTTGAAAAGAAAATGCTAAGTAGAATGGGCCTTGGTTTTCTTTTTAAATAAGCCCCTTATTTATCGATAAGCCAATTGAACAAGCCTTACCTATCAATTTGCCAAAAAGGTTGATAGAGAACAGGTCTCTGTTTACAATTCACTATTTTTGCCAGATGCAAGAAGGAATGCGCCATATTAGCTATTTGGCAAGCCTATTTTTAGTGCTTTCGATTCTTACACCCTCTATTACCAAATTGGCTCATGCCGTATATGAGCATGAATACCGTGATTGTGATAAAAATGGGAATTTACATGTGCATGAGGCGGAGTTAAACTGCGACTTTTTCAAATTTCATTTTTCTCCTCAATCACCAACCTTGTTCTTTCAAGAACTACCACTAAGAGTAAAATCAGGTACTCAAAATATCCTATCATCTTATACTTTCCTAAGCAAATTTCAAAAACTTCACTTTGTTCTCAGAGGTCCTCCCACTCTTCACATTTATCAAGATTTAAATTCCTTTAGTTAAACAATTACTTTCAATCATACGAAGTATGAAAAATATGTATGTGGCAATTGTCTTTGCCTTACTCTGCAATATGGGTTTTTCACAAAACTCACTAACAGGCACTGTTAAAAGTGCCGACCAAAATGAACCTCTTTTTGCCGTTCAGATATATTTCCCCCAATTAGAAAAAGGCAGTGTTACCGATGAAAATGGCAACTACACTATAAATGGCCTTCCCCAAGGTAACTTTAAAGTTATCGTGGCGTACATGGGGTATCAAACCTATTCCGAAACCACCGTAATCAGTGAAGGCACCAATGAATTGAACATTACGTTATTCCCCAGTGCTATTGAAATGGAGGAGGTAATCGTATCTACCCCATTTCACAAATTGCAACGCGAAAATGTAATGAAAGTAGAAAGAGCGTCGGTTAATGAGCTTAAAACAAAAGGGGCGGTAACCCTTTCTGACGGAATTACCAATCTGCCCGGAGTCGAGAACCTTTCCACAGGTATGGGTATCGGTAAACCGGTCATCAGGGGTTTGAGCTCGAACCGCGTTTTGGTTTACACTCAGGGCGTTCGTTTAGAAAATCAACAATTTGGTGATGAACACGGTCTGGGAATCAGTGATGCTGGTATTGAAAGCGTAGAGGTTATCAAGGGCCCTGCTTCTCTTTTGTATGGCTCCGATGCCTTGGGCGGTGTTCTTTACCTGAACCCAGAAAAGTTCGCCGTTGCAGGACAGACGGAGGGCGACGTAAATATCAATTATTTCACCAATACCAATGGAATTGCTGCCAATGCGGGTATTAAGTCATCCGGTGACCGATTCAAATATTTAGTGAGAGGTAGTTATGCCAGCCATGCCGATTATCATGCGGGCGATGATTTAAGCGTTACCAATACCCGTTTCGGTGAATATGACCTTAAAACCGGTGTGGCCTACCAAGCGGTCAACTTTAAGACTGATATAAGATATAATTATAATCAGCTAAAGCTTGGTATACCTGAAGAAATTGGGGAACAGACTAATGAAAGAACCCCTCAATCGCCTTATCAAGAGATCAATAACCATATCATCAGTTCTAAATCCAATTTCTTTTTTGACAAATCAAGTTTGGAGGCGATTCTTGGTTACACCTTTAATAATAGAAAAGAATTTGAAGAAGGCGAAGAAGGAGCTGCGTTGGATATGGATTTGTCAACCATCAATTACAATATTCAATACCATTTACCGAAATGGGGCCTTTGGGAAACAATCGTAGGCACCCAAGGTATGTTCCAGAAGAACAGTAATTCAGGGGAGGAAGTCTTAATACCGGACGCGAATACCACTGATTTCGGAATATTTGCTACCTCTCACCTCCATTTTAAGAACAATAGCGATCTGCAACTCGGTCTAAGATACGATACACGCTCTATTACCGGCGATGAGACCGGTATTGTAGGGGAAGAGGGTTACATTGAAGAATTGGATAATAGCTATAACAGTATCAATGCCGCTTTGGGTTATAAATGGGAATTTCTTTCCAATATAACGGGAAGAATCAATTTGGCTTCCGGCTTTAGGGCCCCAAATCTTGCTGAACTTACCTCGAATGGTGTTCATGAAGGTACCAACCGATACGAAATAGGAAATCAAGACTTGACCAATGAACAAAATATTCAGACCGATGTCTCTTTTGAGTATAAGAATGAGCATGTAGAGGTCTTTGTCAATGGTTTTTATAATGTCGTAAACGATTATATTTTTATTGAGCCTAACGGAGACAATATCGACGGCAATTTCGTATTCGTTTACCAACAACAAGACGCCAAATTATACGGTGGTGAAGTAGGTTTGCATTTTCACCCGCACCCACTCGATTGGCTGCATATTGAAAGTAGTTTTGAAAGCGTTACCGGAAAACTAAATAATGACAACTATTTACCTTTGATACCGGCCAACAGCTGGACGAACACACTTAGAACAGAATTCAATAACGGAACTTCTTGGCTGCCTTCGAGTTATGCCTTTGCTACTCTAAAATCGGTTTTCGAGCAGAATAATGTGAGTGAGTTCGAAACAACAACGCCGTCGTATGCCCTATTCAGCATTGGGTTAGGAGGAAGAATTTTCATCTCTGAACAACCTGTAGATATAAGGCTCAGTGGCAACAACCTTTTCGATAAAGACTATATATCTCATCTCTCAAGACTAAAAGTTGATGGTATCGGTAATATCGGTAGAAATATCAATCTAGGGGTCAGTCTACCTTTTTAAGGACAGTACATAGGAAATGGATCTCCACGGTCCGTTTCCTATGTGATTTCTATATTTTGCTAAGATTTTTTGAAGCCGTAAAAAAGTTGCTTCCAAAAACTTTGGGGTATTTTCTCATCTCCTTCAAATCCTAAGGGCACGAGACCACTATCTTCGGGAATAAAATCAGTTTTAAATAAATAATCCCACAGACTAAGGCTTATACCAAAATTCACTCCGTACCTGTGATTCTCGGGTAAAGAATAAGCATGGTGGTAAAGATGCATGACCGGATTATTGAAAAAATATTTTAGAGGCCCCCATGTCAATTTAATATTCGAATGGTTCAAATGCCCTATGGCAATAGCCATAAAATGAACTATGTAGGCCTGTTCTGGTTCAAACCCGCCTAAAATCATGACCCCAAATGTTTTTAGGGGTTTATAAAGTACGTTTTCCATCCAATGGAAACGCATATGTGCCGCAAAGCCCATTTCTTTTACACTGTGATGAATTTGATGAAAACGCCATAGAAATTCGTACCGATGAAGTAGTATATGGGTAAACCACTGAACAAAATCCAACACGATAAAAAAGACAAAAAGCTGAAGCCAAACATGCCAAGATTCGGTGTTTACTATAGCTAAACTATTCATGGAAACCCCGATACTCAAGAATAATGTTTCCAGCACTTTATAAACGCCGCCTATAGCGATAGCAAAAATGAAAAAGTTAAAGAAAATATAGAATGTGTCAAGCCAAAAATCCTTTCTAAAAATGCCTTGATTCTTTCGCCATGGGAAGACTATTTCCAAAATCCAAACTACTAATGACAACAGAATAACACCATAAAAATAGTTGGTATACCAAGGCACTTCGAAGAGTATGGATTTGTATGTCCAATTCAAAGTACCATTGAATCCCTTTAAAAAAGCATCGATATACTTCTCCAAAATAACAAGTTTTAATAAGGTATGGGTCGGTAGTATTTTCTATTACTTAAGCTCGTACCAATCAATATCTGTTAGTGCTGCCCTTCTACCTTTTTCTTTAGGCGGATAATTAGTGGTCAGGTAGTCGATTATGATATCTTCGTTAGCTCCTAAATCCCAAAGATTTTGGGTCTCTTGCATCCACCGTATAGTTGCCTTCCACCTCTCAGCGGTCATTCGGTTCTGCAATACCAGTTTCGAAGAATGGCAATTTGTGCAATTTTGAATGGTTTCTTTCATTCCCGGGGCATCAACAAAACCAGTGCTAACATGTATACCATTCTCTATTTTATCGAAATCTTCCTCAATGGCTATTTCCGGTAGTTCGGTTGTTGAATCATTTTTTTTAAAATCGAAAAATTGAGGATTGATAATCAAGTAACCCATGATTAACCCAAAAATGGCCACGATCACAATGGTAAGTATGGCAAGTCGATAAACTTTCTCGAACTCTTTTTTAAGCTTGCTTTTGTTGGTGTCTTCTTTCATCTAACCAATCTTTACCGCTATTCTATGGCAAGCATTGTTCAGGTATCCCTTCGGATTCCAACCGGGCAATAGCATAGGCTGAGCTTTGCCGCGTGAATCGGTAGCCCTTGCCCATACCTCATAATAACCCTTTTTAGGAAAATCTACCTCTGCCGAAAAGTGTTGCCAAGCGAGACGATTGACCGGCTTCTCCAATTTACAGGAATGCCATGTAGACCCAAAATCAATAGAATAATCCATTTGGGCGACTTCAAGCTCTCCGGCCCAAGCGTGACCTCTTATAGAAAGCTTTTTGCCTTCGGAAAGCATGGCTCCCGATTTCGGATAGGTTATTAACGACTTAACGGGCATCGATTCAATTATGCACATATCTTCATCGGCCACTTTTTCACCCGGTGCCACGGTCTCGCACGGTACGCGATACGAACTACCTTCCATTTTAGCACCATCGTGCACTTTGTTTCGAATACTGATTTTGGTCAACCACTTACCGGAAACCGAAGCTGGCCAACCACCTGCTACCAAACGCAAAGGGTACCCATGGGCCAGAGGAATATCTTCACCATTCATTTGAAAGGCAACAAGGGTTTCATCTTGCAATGCCTTGGCCATCGGGGCCCCTCTTGAAATAGGTTCTTTTTCAGGATTTCTGCTTAGGTGCAAATCGGCTGCATGATAACCAATGTAAACGGCATCGTCATTATAACCGGCATCCTCTAAAACATCTCGTAATCGAACGCCTGTCCACTTAGCACATGAAACGGCACCCACTGTCCATTGATTTCCTTTCGCCGGAGGGTCGAATTCACTTCTACCGTTTCCGCCACATTCCAAGGTCAGTTGGTACGTATAAGTTTTAAATTTCGATTTTAGATCATCGATAGAGTATGACTTTTGGTTTTTTACCGATTCCCCATCGATGTTCAACTTCCAACTGGCAATGTTTATATCCTCAGGAATCAATCCGTTATTTCTGATGAACATTTTTGAACTAGGGGTCACCTTATCATCCAACAAATGTGCTTGTGCCTCCATGTTCCAGGGTTTGTCGTTCAATACGACCATTCCCGCATCTTTTTTGAACAATTTAAAAGGGTCAGGTTCTTGCAACGCCAATGGTACGTAACCAGCCGGCATTTTTAACCCATAAACGATTTCTGCCCCGACCAAGCTGGCAAAAGACGCCAGCGTAGCGCCCTTAATGAATTTTCTTCTTTGCATAAACCAATCAGTAAGTTTATAAAGTTAGGAATAATTGAACGCACCTTCGGTAACTTCTGTTACATGATTGCCTGTTTAAAAGGAACAAGTTTGATAATCAGGGAAATAAAAAAAGCACCTTATCGGTGCTTCTGATTTATTATTTCGAGAGATCTAGACCTCGATTGTGGTTTTTGCCGGTGATTTCTTGAGCACATACGTGTACAACCACATAAGTGTAAAGGTGGGTATAAGGTCAAAACCTGGAATAATTTCTTCAATAAAAGTGAATAGACCTGCCCCCTGACCTATCTTACCTTTATACATTCTGGTCATTAACCAACCGGCCAAAGGCGCCCAAATGATATCGGAAAACTCTCCTATGAACGGAATGGTGAATGAAAGCATTCCTATGGCATCGAAAAGTAGGCACAAAGCCAACTTTTTATACTTATTGTCTTGATTTGTTGACATGATATATGTTTTTGATTGAACTACTTCAATTTAACAATAAAGATGCCAAACTCATAATAGGGACTAATCCCAGACTGACTTAAAAAACTAGGACAAATCAGAACTTATCAATTTCAAAAACTCATTGCGGGTCTCAATTTTTTCAAACTGCCCCCTGAAGCCTGATGTGGTCGTGACCGAATTCTGTTTTTGAACCCCCCTCATCATCATACACATATGAGAAGCCTCAATGACTACGGCCACCCCTTTGGGCTTTAGGGTATTGTTGATACACTCTAGAATATCGTGAGTAAGACGTTCTTGAACCTGTAATCTACGTGCAAACACGTCAACTACCCTGGGTATTTTGCTCAGACCAACAATGTGACCATTGGGAATATAGGCGACATGAGCTTTGCCAAAAAAAGGCAACATATGGTGCTCACAAAGTGAGTACAGCTCAATATCTTTAATAATCACCATATCGTCGTAGTCTTCTTGAAACATGGCACTTTTAAGAATTTCAACGGCATCTTGCTTGTACCCTTGAGTCAAAAAAAGCATTGCCTTGGCGGCCCTTTCCGGTGTTTTAAGCAATCCCTCTCTTGAGATGTCTTCACCTATTTCACTAATGATTTTGGAATAGCGGTCTTTAACTTCGCCGGTTACTTCCAAATTATATTCCTCTAAGTTCCTATATGGAGCCATACAACTATTTGTTTATCTAATTTTGTTTTTTGTTGAACAAAATTACATCTTTAATCTTAACCTTGACCTCTAAAACGGTAAATATAACACCAATGGCCAGTATGATTCTTGAAACTTCAAATTTCCTTACTTTTATCGAGCAAAAGTCACTCTGACTGATAAATTAATCTTATCCGATGATCAAGGCCAGCAATATTCAAAAGTTTTATAGTGATTTACAAGTATTGAAAGGGGTTGACCTGCACATAAAAAAGAAAGAGGTCATTTCTATCGTGGGTGCCTCCGGTGCCGGAAAAACCACGCTACTACAAATTTTAGGCACACTTGATGTGCAAAGCAACCCTAATGAAAGTGAGCTGTTGATCAATGACACCGATGTAACCCAATTATCGGAAAAAAATTTGGCCAAATTTCGTAATGAACATATTGGCTTTATTTTTCAATTTCATCAATTGTTACCGGAGTTCACTGCATTGGAAAATGTTTGTATTCCCGCTTTTATCAAAAACACTCCCAAGGCACAGGCCGAAAAAAAGGCAAAGGGGCTTCTTGATTTTTTAGGGTTATCAAAGAGATACCACCATAAGCCTAATGAACTATCGGGAGGTGAACAGCAACGAGTAGCCGTAGCAAGGGCTTTGGTCAACGACCCGTCTATTGTTTTCGCAGATGAGCCAAGTGGTAATCTCGATTCAGAAAGTGCCGACAATCTTCATAAGCTCTTTTTTGATCTTCGTGACGAATTTGACCAAACCTTTGTCATTGTGACCCACAATCAGCAACTGGCAGATATGGCCGACCGTAAGCTTACTATGGTTGATGGGCTCATTGTGAATAAAGAAGTAGTTGTCTAAATCAGGTTCATTTTTATTTTGTCTTCAAAAATTATAGCGGTTTGGGAGTTTTTTAAAAATCCGACTTATGAAGAATCGGTAGAAAAAGACCCTCATGAACGGCTACGTTGGTTCACAGAGCTATTGCTGTATGCTTTAACTCTAAGTTATTTAATAGGCATGGTCAATGCCGGCTTGCAGAACTATTTTGACATCGATATTGGTAAACATGCCAGTGAAGATTTGATGAATCGTTCTTTACTATTCTTATTTGCCACAGCGGTAATTATGGCTCCTGTAATGGAAGAGGTGATTTTTAGAGGTCCGTTAGTCTTCTTTAAGAAAAAGAACTATTTCAATTGTATCTTTTACTTTTTGACCTTTATATTCGGATTTTACCATATTTCGAATTTCGAGCTTACTACCACTACCCTTCTACTATCGCCGTTGCTCGTGGCGCCCCAATTAAGCGTCGGCATTTTTCTAGGGTTTGTTCGGGTAAAGTTCGGTTTGCTTTGGGCCATAATCTTTCATGCCCTATACAATTTCATATTAATGACCCCTTTATTATTTATGAACTTTCTTGATTTACTTTTAGAATGACGATTGCCGAACTCAAAGATTTTTTAGATACAAAGGCCGAACAATACGAGCACCCTCGATTTTTGGAAACTGACCCCATTCAAATACCTCATGGTTTTCAATCGAAAGAGGATATTGAAATAAGCGCATTTCTTACGGCTACGATTGCCTGGGGAAATAGAAAAAGTATCATTAATAATTCAAAAAAAATGATGGAACTTATGGATAACGCTCCATACGATTTCATCATTAACCATACTGAAGATGATTTAATGAGGTTCGAACATTTTGTTCACCGTACTTTTAATGGTCTAGATTTGGGCTTTTTTGTTCAGAGCCTTAGAAATATCTACCGATTTCATGGTGGTCTGGAAAATGTTTTTGCGCAACCAACCGATGACTATGGTTTGCAATCAGCCATATCTCGTTTTAAAGCACTATTTTTTGAGTTGCCCCACCCCCAAAGAACAACCAAACACGTAAGCGACCCTCTGAAAGGTTCCGCTGCGAAACGCATCAATATGTTTTTAAGGTGGATGGTGCGGCCGGCCAAGGCCCAAGTAGATTTCGAACTATGGAAATCAATTCAACCCTCTCAATTATCTTGCCCCCTTGATGTACATTCTGGAAATGTCGCCAGAAAACTTAAACTTTTAAAAAGGAAGCAGAATGACGCGAAGGCGCTACAAGAGCTCGATAAAAAACTGAGAAGGTTAGACCCTATTGATCCCGTCAAGTATGACTTCGCTTTATTTGGGCTTGGGGTTTTTGAAAAATTTTAGGTTAATAACTAAAAAATCAGCCACTTTTCGAAACTGGATTTCATTTATATTTAAGAGTGTAATCTGTAGCTATTCACTAACAATGAATGAAATAGAACGATTTGATCAAACCCTAAATTTGTGGTCTAAAAGCCTATTGAATTATCCAGTGGAACAATTGGTAAAGCGACCTGACAAAGAAAGCTGGTCTTTAGGACAGGTATATGAACACTTAATTAATGAAACCAACTGGTATTTTGATCAGCTTGAAGGTGCGTTAAACGACTTACACAATCAAGATATGCCCATGTCTGAAAAAGCCTCGGAATTATTTAAAAGAGGCTCATTCGAAGACAAACGCATTAAGACCGACCCCTTGATTTCTGATAATGTACCCCAGCCAAATTCAATCGAGTCTTTAACAGAAAAACTCTTGTTTTTGAAAAAAAGGGCGCAAAGTCTTTGGCAAAAAATGGTTTCTGGTAACTATTCCGGAAAGACCCAGCACCCTGGTTTGGGTTATTTTAATGCCCATGAATGGCTGGCATATTCCGAAATGCATTTGCGGCATCATTTAAAGCAAAAGGCAAGAATAGACACATTTCTTTCTTCTATCAATTGATTTTGAACATACGCAGTTGTCATAAGTATTAATCTATGAATCGGATTAAAATTTGAATCAATAGGCGCTTTAGAGGTCAGGTCAAAATAGTAGTTTGCGGTCAACCGCTCAAACTTAGACAATGCAAGCTATACTTAAGGAAGTCGAAAATTACATACGGCAACTTTTCACGGAATCACCTTTCAAAGACCGTGTTTTTTACGATTACAGACATACTCTAAAAACTGTTGACCATACCAAAGAACTTCTTGAAAATCAAAACGACAATGATTTAGATGTTGTGGCCCTGCGATTGAGCTCTTGGTTTTTGTTTCTAGATGATGTGCATTCCCAGGAAAAAACACCTGTCAAGTCTGAAGAAAGGCTTCAAAGGTTTTTAAAGGAAAAATCGGCTGACCAGATCCTTATCGAAAAGGCCAGTGAGCTACTAAAAGCAGCATGGAGTTTAGAAGAACCTAAAAACGAAGAAGAAAAAATAATTAAGGATGCCAGAAGCGGTTATTATGCTTCCGGCAATTTTGATGAAGTTCTTGAATTGTTATTGATTGAAGTAAATCGTGTCAATGGTACTGAGATTAGTATTAATGAATTGCGAGAGAACTATATCAACCTTCTTCGCAATGAGCATCGTTTTTACTCCGATTATGCCCTTGAGAATTGGCAAGAGCAAAAAGAGAATAATGTGATGGATTTGGTCGCTGCAATTGCCAAATCTGCAGCCCGAAAGAAAAAAGAAAAGCTTAAGGTCAATTTAAAGAATGAAAGCCCTGAAAGGGCAATTCAGTCCCTATACAGAACACAGTTACGCAATCACTTGAAATTGAGTGATATCGCCGATACCAAGGCGAACATATTATTATCGGTAAATGCCATCATCATTTCTTTATTATTGGCGAATTTGATTCCCAAACTAGGCAACCCTACCAACTCGTACCTCACCTACCCTACGGTCATCTTTGTGGTATTCAGTATTATTTCAATGATCATGTCGGTAGCTGCAACGCGACCCAAAATAGACAACAACAGTTTGGTCGATCAAGATATTAATGAGAAGGACGTTAATTACCTGTTCTTCGGAAACTTTCATTCCCTAGAACCCAATGAATTCAAAGAAAAACTGCGTTCTATTATTGTTGATAAGCAATCAATTTATGACTCTTTGAGCATGGATCTTTATTACCTTGGTAAAGTTCTCAAGAAAAAATACCAACTCTTACGGTGGACGTACACTGTTTTTATGTTCGGTATTATTCTTTCTGTTATTGCTTTTGCCATTGCCTTAAAATATTATGGCATGGACCAAGAGTTGATTGAAGCGGTTACACCTGATACACCTTAATTAAAACTAAAAATCAATGTGATGATAAAAAAAGTGCTTGCTTTTATTTTGTTCGCCTTTTTTCTTTTTATGGTAGTCATTTATTTTTCCACGGCTACTACAGACAAAAATTTCAGCACATGTGAAATTTTGGACTTATCGAGTATAGACCAGATTGACTTTAGGGATCACGATTCCGTTATGGTAGCGGCCAGCACGCTTTATCGTGGTAATACCTTAAAAAATATAGTACAGGGCGAACAATATAGAAAAGTTTGGGAAACGCCCGTTAAAGTGCCCATTGCCTTTTTGGATACGCTGAAAGGTGGATTAACTATTTTGGAACAAGGTGGTGGTAAGCAGACCCATTCTTTAAAGGTAAAAACGAAGAATGATGACGTCTATACCTTACGCAGCGTGACCAAAAACCCAGAACCTTTGATTCCTGATTTTATAAAAGCCGTGGGGCTCGAAAACATTGTAGTTGATGGCATTTCTGCCCAACACCCTTATGCCGCGCTAGCTGTGGCCGAGTTATCACATAAATGCGGTTTGCTATCTACGCGGCCGCAATTGCTGTTTCTTCCCAGACAGGAAAAATTAGATTCTTTAAACGATAAATATGGTAACAGGCTTTTTCTTTTCGAGCATGAAAATGCTGGAAACGCAGAGTGGACACAACTAGAAAAAGCTTCTGAAATAATTGATACCGAAGACCTACAAGAACTAAAATCAGAAAAGAAAGATTTATTACATGTTGATGAAAATCTATTGGTGAGGGCCAGATTATTCGATTTGTTGATTGGTGATTGGGATCGACACGCGAAACAATGGGGTTGGGTTTTAACCAGTAAAAATGAAGAAACTCTGGCAATTCCGCTGCCCTGCGATAGAGATAATGCCTTCTTTAATATTGATGGTATACTGCCGACACTCCTTTCCCATAAATCCATACTGCCTGATTTACAGAATTTTGAAAAAGAGATTGATTACATTCCCGGATTGGTGATGGATTTTGACACCTACTTTCTTAAAACGATAGACAAAAGTATTTTTTCCGAGGAGGCCACTTACCTACAGAACACGCTTACCGACGAAAGCATCAACCAAGCTTTAAAGGTTTGGCCAAAAACCATTTATGAGCAAGACGGAGCTGAAATCGCCGAAAAAATTATGGCCCGTAAAAAACAATTGGCCGAATATGCCATGCGATTTAAAGATGAAATCGATAAAACCGAATTTTTATCCGAATCATTAAAGGGCTCTGAAGACCTAAATTTACCTTCTGAACTGGTCGCTTGTTTCGATTGCTTAAAATAATCTCACCTCTGACATCATCTGACACTCCCCACGATTACTTTTGAACGGAATCAAAAATATTCTCATGAAAAAAGTAGCTATCATCCCTTTCTTAATAATGGGTATCTCGGTCAGAACCACCAATCAAGACCAACAGGCTTTAAAAGATATTACTAACTTGTGGCAGCGCTTTGGCGAGGAAGGAATTCTTGAAAAAATTCCCCATAAGAAAAACGAAGTCATATACTCGCTATATACCGATTATGATGGAGACCATACACAGCCTTACACTACCGTAATTGGTTGTGAGGTTACCACCATTGATAAAGTACCGGAGGGTATGGTCGTAAAAAAGGTGGAAGGAGGTCGCTATTGGAAGTCTTCCGCTAAAGGTGATTTAATGAAGGGTATAATCGGTAAACACTGGAATACCATATGGAATACCGAGCTTAAAAGAAGTTACCTATCGGATTTTGAAGTATATGACGAAAGAACAGCTGACCCCAGCCATGCAGAAGTTGATTTCTATATTGGCATAAATGATTGATGATGCAAATAACTGTTGACCCGAAAGTTGATGATAAATTCGCCACTTACCCCGAAGAAGTCTTAATAAAGATGAACTTCTTGCGCCAACTGGTCATCGAAACGGCATCTGATAGTGATTTAATCAACCGTTTAGAGGTTACCCTTAAATGGAACGAGCCCAGTTTTATTACCAATTGCGGCAGCACTTTAAGAATGGATTGGAAAGAGAAAAATCCTGAGCAATATGCCATGTACTTTCAATGTACGAGTCGTTTGGTCGATACCTTTAAAATGATATTCGGGCCAAAATTTATGTATGAAGGCAACAGGGCAGTTCTCTTTGAAATGGATAGTGAGGTTCCTGTTGACGAATTAAAATCATGCATTATGGCTTGTCTTACCTATCATAAAGTGAAACACCTTGCAACCTTGGGCATTTGAACCGTATACTTTTCGACTTATCGGATTTGGTTACAATATACATGGATTAGGCTACCGGCTACCACTTAATTTTTACCAACTTTACACCATCAAAAAATAAGGATATGAGCACAAAAAAAATAGCATTGATTACAGGTGGCAGTAGAGGATTAGGTAGAGATATGGCCCATAATATTGCAAAGAAAGGTATCGATATCATTTTCACCTATCACTCAAACCAAGAAGCTGCCGAAAAGGTAGTGTCTGAAGTAGACGAATATGGTGGTAAGGCAAAAGCTTTTCAGTTAGACACCAGTAATATTAAAGAATTCGATAATTTTTATTCCAGCTTAGAATCTTATTTGAAAGAGGAATATGGCCATTCTAAATTTGATTTTTTGGTGAATAATGCCGGTACGGGTATATACAAGCCTTTTTTGGAAACCACCGAAGATGATTTTGACGAAATGCAAAATATTCACTTGAAAGGTGTTTATTTCTTAACGCAAAAAGCAGTTCCTTTTCTGAATGAGGGAGGCAGAATAATCAATATTTCTTCCGGATTGGCCCGCTTCTCCTTTCCTAATTCCAGTGCCTATGCTTCGGCAAAAGGGGGCGTTGAGGTTTTGACCAGATACTTGGCGAAAGAACTGGCATCAAAAAAAATATCGGCCAACGTAGTCGCACCCGGTGCGGTAGGTACCGATTTTGGTGGTGGCGAAAACAAGACCAATGAGCAAAAAATTAAGGCTGTTTCTAATTTGACCGCTTTAGGTCGCGTTGGTGAGCCAGAAGATATTGGTGGCGTCGTAGCCTTTTTATGCTCAGAGGATGCTCGTTGGATCAACGGTCAACGCATTGAAGTAGCAGGTGGAATTTTATTGTAAAAAAATTGAAAAACAGAATTCGAAAAATAGAGACCATTACAGAGTTTCATAGGATCAGGGGGCTTGACAGCCCTCTTCATCCTTTGGTTAGTTTGGTAGATTATGGTCAGACCAAGATATTTCCTGAAAATTATGGTGAAAGCTGGCATTTCGGGTTTTACTCCATTGGCGTCAAACGAAATGTAGGAACATTGAGGTACGGGCAGCAAAAGTATGATTTTGACGAAGGGCTTATGTCATTTATCGCACCAGGCCAATTATTAAGATTAGAGCCTAACTCTAGGGCGAACTTAAAGCCTGAAGGTTGGTTACTGTTGATTCATACCGATTTTATTTGGAATACCACTTTGGCGAAAACTATTAAAAGATATGACTTCTTTCAATATGCTATAAACGAGGCGCTCTTTATGTCTCAAAAGGAAGAAAAAACGGTCGAGTCTATTTTTCAAAACATAAAAAATGAGATAGAGACCAATATAGATGCCTACAGTCAAAATATCATCATCGCTCAAATTGAACTGCTCTTGCAATATGCCGAAAGGTTCTATCAAAGGCAGTTTATCACCCGAAAAAAGAACAATCACGAACTGCTAACCAAGTTAGATACCCTGTTAGCAAAAGCTTTTGAAGACGAAAACCTGAAGAATGACGGACTTCCTTCCGTACAGGTAGTTGCGGAACAAATGAACTTGTCACCCGATTATCTAAGTAGTCTTTTGAAGAACATCACTGGCACCACTACCCAACAATACATTCAACAACGACTCATCGAAAAAGCAAAAGAAAAGTTGTCGACCACAGAATTATCGGTCAGCGAAATTGCCTACAACCTCGGTTTTGAGCACTCCCAATCTTTTAGCAAACTTTTCAAGGCCAAGACCAACCTTTCCCCTACCGAGTTCAGAACCACTTTTAATTAATTTGAACCCGCGTCAAGTAATATCGCCAAATTTTGGTTCTGTTTTATCTAAGTGATACGTACCTTTCTACCAGGTAAACCAATTGGTGGCGACCATGAGAATTGCACTGGCACAAATACAGTCTTTAAAAGGTGATGTTCAGGAAAATAGCGAATTGCATAAAAAAGCAATTCGGTTATCTCTGGCTAACAAGGCAGATGCTATTTTTTTTCCTGAGCTGTCATTAACGGGTTACGAACCCATACTGGCCGAAAAGCTTAAGATGAAATTAGGTGACAATAGGCTTTTAGGTTTTCAGGAAATAAGTAATACCGAGAAGGTAACTATCGGTCTTGGTATGCCCTTACATACGGAGAGCGGTATTGAAATTGCCATGATCATTTTTCAACCTAACATCCCCCTTTATATTTATACCAAACAATTGCTGCACGAAGACGAACTGCCCTATTTTCAAGCGGGAAATAAATACGGTCACATTCAATTGAGCGAACAGCACATCGCTTTGGCCATCTGCTATGAAAGTCTTCAAAGTGAACATGCACATGAAGCCATTAATCATCATGCAGATATTTATTTGGCCAGTGTTGCCAAATCGCAAAGCGGAATTGAAAAGGCCTATGAACACTTCAAAAAACTATCAAAAACTCACGCTTTAACTATTCTGATGTGCAATAATATAGGGCCTTGTGACAATTTTGAAGGAGCAGGTCAAAGTGCAGTATGGAAAAATGGAGATTTATTGGGAAGCCTATTTCCTGATAAAGAAGGTATCTTGATATTTGATTCTACAAAACAATCTACCGAGAGTTTTTATTTTTAGTTATGAATTATCACGATAAAAAGTTTATTCCCGTAAAAAATTCAGAGAATGGCGAGACCTCTGAAGAAACCATATTTCATTATCAGCAAGATGACAACATTCTTACGTGTGAATATTCAGGAGGTAAAATTAAAAAAGGGCATCTTATCGGTGTGGTGAGTTCCAGCGGACACATAGAAATGCGTTATCACCAAATCAATATAGAAGGAAAGCTAATGACCGGCATTTGCCATTCAACCCCAGAGATTCTCGATAACGGAAAAGTTCGACTTTATGAGACTTGGCAATGGACGTCAGGTGACCAGTCAAAAGGAGAATCTATTCTCCAAGAAATATAGGGTTTGTTGCTCTTTTCGAATTATAATAATTTAACGATGCCAAGAAAATAAAAGATGAAGAACGAAAAGATTGACCTTTATTTAGAAAAAGTAGATCAATGGCAGGCCGAGTTGACCCGTTTAAGGCAGCTGGTTCTTGACTGTGGTTTAGAAGAGGAATTGAAATGGGGGGTGCCGTGCTATACCTTAAATGGTAACAATGTACTCATCTTAGGCAACTTCAAACAGTTTTGCAATATCAGTTTTCTCAAAGGAGTTCTAATGGATGACCCTTTGAAGATTATGGAGAAACCAGGCGAAAACTCAAGAATTGCCCGCATCATCAAATTTACCGGTGTTGAAGAGATTAACTCTCAGTGGGACACCTTAAGAGCTTATATTTTTGAGGCCATTGATATAGAGAAAAAAGGTCTTAAGGTTGAAAAAAAGCCAGAAAGTACAGAAGACTTTGTTGAAGAACTTCAACAACGACTTGAAAGCGATTCCGATTTTAGCGAGGCTTTCAATGCTCTCACCCCAGGACGACAACGGGCCTATAATATTTATTTTTCAGGAGCAAAACAGGCGAAAACCAGAGAATCGCGAATAGAAAAATATACCGAGCGCATTATGAACGGCAAAGGTTTTCATGATTGTGTCTGCGGCCTTTCTAAAAGAATGCCTACTTGCGATGGTTCACATAAAAAGCTGGCCAAAAAGTCTTGATCATTTACTTTTCTAAAAACTGAAGCACTTTTTGAGGAAGCAAGATTTTATCAATAATATGTACCACTCCGTTTTTGGCTTCCACATCTTTGATAGTAAAATAGGCCCTGATTTCAGAGGCATCCTTTATCATAAAATCTTCTCCTTCCTTTACCAGTTGAATTGAATCGTTGGTTAGCAAGGTTTCAACAACTCCTTCTTTAAAATCAGTTGAAAGTAACCTTTGATTCGTAAAATGCCCAAGAAGAATATCGTTCAACACTTGTAGTTCAAAGAAATTCTGAAAATCGTCAAAATCATCATAGGGATCTCCCAAAATTTCAAAGAGAAGTTCAACGGCTTGGTTGTTCGGAGCGAAAATGGTCACGGCTTCTTCTCCTTCCACTAGGTTAAAAAGATCAGCCTTCATCATTGCATCTTCAAACATTTGCAAATTTTCATTGTCAACAATAATCTCTTTTAACGTAGGCTTCGGAAAAAATACATCTCTCACCGATGTGGGCCATAAAATTTCATTCACACCATGAACGACACCGTTAGCAACTTCCGAACCTAAGTCTATAAGATCAATTGATTGCTGGGAAGCAGTCTCTAAGTAAATACTCTCGTCAACTTTCACTTTAATTTCCTCTCCATGTTCCGACGTAAAGTAATCGTCATTTATAAAATCTTCTGAAAAAAGGGCTTTCCCATTCAACAAATGATGCCGAATTATGGCCTGTAGCAGTTCAATCTCTGAAGCTTCATCAAAATCATCGAGAGAATCATATCCATCTAAACTTTCTAAAAAATGGCTAAAGGCCATATCGGTAGGTGCAAATAAGGTAATCATTTTTTCGCCCGATAGCAGTTCGGTGAGTGATGCATCCACTTTGTTCAGAGCTTCGCTCAACATATGGTAGTCTTCTGTTTGCGTGATATATTCATACGCATTCGGAGTACCATCGCCCTCTTCATTGTTGTTTTCTTCTTCCTCTTGAGGTTCATCAACGACTTCTTCTTGGTCGGGATTAGACCCCTTGTCATCAATCTCTGGACTGTTATCACTGCTAGAGCAATTTATTAATAACAAAGTAAGGGTGATAACTACTAAAGAAAAAAATGGGTGCTTGTATTTTTGATGCATCGTTATATTTTTTTGGAAGGTCAAAAGTCACTTTTAATAGAGATATTAATGATTTGCATTGTTTTCGGAACTACTTTGCGCCACTAATTGACTATTATCACCAGTTTTGCCCTGTATATTGGTATCAGTAAGGGTTTTCATAAAGGCTATAATGGCCCTTTGTTCACTGTCCGATAGCTGCAGTTCATCAAAAGGTAGGGTTTGATGTTCGAGGTCAAAACCCATTCCGCCGCCACCACCTTGATTGTAGAAATCCATTACTTGTTCCAATGTTTGGTAGGCACCGTTATGCATATAAGGGGCGGTCAAGGCGACATTTCTTACTGTGGGAGTTTTGAACATACCCCTATGAACCTCTTTGCCATAACGCCAAAAGAAGCCCAAATCATCATCTAACTCTTGATTGAAAGCCGTTTCAGGAACTCCGATGACCTCCTTTTCGGTTTCCGAAAAAAATGGCGGTACCGTACCATTGGTCAATGGCATAAAATGACAAGTTGCACAAAGGGCTTTTCCCATGAAAAGGTTCATTCCTAATTTTTCTTCTTCTGAAAAATTTGATTCCTCTCCCCTCATATTTCTATCAAATTTGGAGTCAAAACCGTTTAAAGTAGAAATGTAGGTCGACAATGCCCTTATGACATCGGTATTTCGGGTCGATACTTTACCATAAGCTTCTTTAAACATGGCCGTATAGGTCGAATCGGATAGTATTTCTGTAGAAAATTCATGTACACTACTCGCAAATTCTTGCTCATTGGTAAATACAGAGGTTATTTGGTCCAAAATATTCTCGGCACGGCCATCCCAAAAAAAACTTTTTTGAAATGCCACGTTGATTAACGTAGGTGTATTTCTTTGTAAAGCATTGCCTGTATTATCTAAATTGGCCGTTATGCCATCGGAATATGCCTTCTCGGGAATATGACAGGTGGCACATGACATAGTACCATCTTTTGCCAATTTTGGCTCAAAAAATAATTTTTTGCCCAAAGCCAATTGTTTCTCATTGGTATTTCTGTTAACGGGAGGAGTAAAATAGGTGAGATTAAAGGCATCTTTTTCGAAAAATGTAGGAGCGTCAAAATTGAACGGTTTGTTGTTGACGCCTGCCCAAAGACCACTCTCTTTTCTGATGGACACCCAATTTCTGGTTATAGGATTCATATAATCCCTTATGAAGGTATACCTATCAAAAGTTTCAAAATCGGTATTCTGATCCAGGTATTGAATGGCCATTTTGATATTTTCAGTAAAACTTGTATCCAGATTTTGGTTTTTATCTTGAACCAAATTTTGGATGGATAGACCGTAAACCGTATAAAGACTTTGTAGTGAAATTTTACTTTCTTCTAGCCCCCATAAACTAACAGGAGTGTCAAAACCTACAATACCAAGGCTGACAATGCGCATCAACTGCTGATGGGTAGCTATAAAGAAACGCTCGGCATTTAAGCTTCTTTCCCCAGTGTTTTCCAAAAGGTTGACCAAAAGACCCTTGGTCAAATTGGTCTCTCTAATAAATACGGTTGCATCTTCACCTCCTTCAAAAATAGTTTCCTCTATCTTTTGCAAACCTAAAGGAGCCAATACCCTTTCGGTGTCTTCTGCAAAAATGGGCAATGCAGGTCCATTCGCTCTATGCCCAATAGCGGGATTTAGATAAGACGCATAAGGCTCGGCCTTTTTAAAGTTTACCCTTAATTTCTTGAAAACTTCTTTGGCCTTCTCACTTTCAGGATTTAAATGAGAAAGAGAGTCAATCAATTCGACCGCCCTTGTCATATGTGAATGATAAAATTTTTGTGCTCCGGTCCAGTCTATACCAGGGCCTTTCTCATGATTATTGACCAATTGTTTAGAGCCATCTTTACACGATATAAAAAACATTAACAATAAGATGGAAAGAAAATATTTGTACATGACGGACACAGCATTTTTTTAAATAGGTAAGACCCCTGATGAGCAGGGGTCTCAACCAAAAACAGAATAATTAAGCGTATTATCTAGGCAATCCTTTCAATATGACTATTTGGCCACCTTGATCATCTTCACGAGCACCAGCTACAATGGCATCAGGCCTATCAGACTCCATATCATGACCATCTACACTTTTAAAATCATCACTTTGCCAGTAATGGGGTTGAAGGTTTAGCAAGAAAGTATTTGGCTCTCCAATTTTCTCTGAAATATCTTCAAGTGCACCGAATTCGCCACTGAACCCAGAACCGCCAGAAGGGTCAAGGTCATTTCTAATTACCAATTCTAAAACAACCTTTGCATTGTTTCCGTTCAGGTCAGTTTGATAAATGTAGGCGGCATGGCCTCTATCAAAAGAGTTCGGGTCTTCTTGTAGGTAGATGAAGTTTTCGGTTACACAAATGTTATCAGGGCTTTGAAGCTCAGGTACGTTACCATCCATATTATTTGTATCGGTATTACCGCTGACAATCTGAGTAAGCTTTCCGGTCAAAGGAGAATCTTCATCCAATTCTAAACGATAGGCAGTACCCCAATCGTTATAGGTACCAGCACCTGGGCCGCGGCCTGTGACTGCTACAAAAACGTTTCTGTTGTTATCAGAAGAACCTTTTTGATAGTCAACATCCTCTACCCTCATAAATGCACTGGCATTAACGGCAACGCAGGCATCTTCCATCTCATCCTTCGTCATATCGGCACCGTTCTCTATTTCTACAAATTCAAATGCATAAGTTTCACCAAAAGCCAAATCACCTTCATTGTAAGTAACGCCAGAAGATACGGGTGCAGGGTTGATAGCATTGCCATCGGCATCGGTAGACCCTGAAGCAACTTCTTTTAACCTCAAGACATATACTTTACCATTGTTCAAATCGGCATCGCCGTTTTCAGACATGTAGAGAATAATTTGTCCTTCAGAACCACTAGAGTCATCATCACCCCCTATGATTACGGTTTTTCCAGGATAGGCATCTCTAGGTAATGGCACTGCATTTTCCCATGAGAATTCCCCTAAGGCATCAAGACCAAAATCGGCCGTTGGGGTTGGGGTCTCTATGTAGGGATCAATAGCTTTTACATCGTAATGAAAGCTCTCGGAAGCCGATAAGAAAATATCGCGTGGGCCACCATGTACACTTGCTTCCCACATGGTTCCTGAACATTGTCTTGCAAAATCAGCAACCCCAGAGTTCAATAACCACTCCCCTCCTGTTGGGTTCATATACTCATCAAAATGAAGTCTACTAACGGCATAGTCATCTTCGGCATTTACGATGTACATGTAGCCGTCACCTTCTTTTAAGAAACCGGCGCCATCTTGTGCACCCACCAATCTAAAGCCATCTTGCAATACATCGGTTGAGCTGATCAATGAGTAGGCTTTAACAAAGTTGAATTGAGGTTTCATGGCCACTAAGGGCTCTAGTTCAGATTTATTCTCGAAAATGGTTCCTTTCTCCTTTCCAGGACCATGGCCGAGAAAATCATCTAGCTTGTCGCATGAGCTGACCGTAACGGCCAACCCTGCACAAAAAAGTAGTTTACTAAGTGTTCTCATTTTTGTTTCTAGGTTTTTCTTTAAAAGTTCTTTAACAAAAATATGGTTGAGAGCACCCAAGGAAGTTAACTCAATATGGTCATAATTTAAACGTAAGTTGAATTTTATGTTAAATGGTTATGACAATGTTACTATTAAAGATGATTCTAAATAATATCCTCAAAATGAACTATCTAACTCAAATTTTATATTAGTCTAGAAACCATAAATCAAACAAGTATAACTTTATAATAAGTAGGCGCGGGTAATTAAAACACTTTGCTCGATTTTGACTCTTCAAGTTTGTTTATATTAGTCATGCCAAGCTAAAACTAGAACTTTACCGAATGCAACCCAACGGCATCTCTATTTTCAATAATCTGAAAATTATTCATACGGCCCTACTCATCGGCATGGTGCTGTTTGGCATTTTTGTCTATACCCAGAACGGACAGTTTATTGCGGAAATCGAAGATGGGGATATTTTTGTCTATATAGTTCCCATAGTAGCCTTTAGCGCCTATTTTTTGGGAATGCTTTTTTTCAAAAAGATGATTCTTAGAATCAAAAGGGAAGATAGCCTAAAGCAAAAGTTGGAAGTCTACCAAAAGGCCAGTTTGGTCAATTACGCCTTTCTAGAAGCGGCCGCTATGTTGGCCCTTGTTGCCTACTTTTTGAAAGGTACCGCGCTATACTTGGTAATTGCGCTCTGCATCATGGTCTTTTATATTTCGAAGCGCCCTACTATCAATAAGCTGCTCAACGACTTACCACTTTCAATAGAAGAAACAAATCAATTAACTAAATAACTTAAAACTACATATGAAAACTTTAAACTCAACTTGCCTGACCCTATTTATGGCCTTAAGCATTTTTACTACCGTATCGGCACAAGATTGGCCCAACCTTAAACAGTTTCAAGAAGCCAATGCTCAACTTCAACCTACTAAATCAAAAGAAAACAGAGTAGTTTTTATGGGGAATTCCATAACCATCGGATGGCTGAACAAACGACCTGAGTTTTTCGAAGGAAAGCCCTATGTCAATCGCGGTATTAGTGGACAAACCACCCCCCAAATGCTACTACGTTTTAGACAAGATGTTATTGACCTTGAACCGAAGGTGGTCGTTATTTTGGCCGGAACCAATGATATAGCGGGCAACACAGGGCCTTCAACCCTCGAAATGATAGTTGATAATATCAAATCAATGGCCGAAATAGCGAAGGCCAATAATATTAAGGTGATTTTAAGCTCCACTTTACCAGCGTACAAATATGGTTGGAAACCCGAGGTTGAACCTGCTGAAAAAATTGTTGAACTTAATAAAATGATTAAGGCTTATGCGAAGAAAGCAGGTCATATCTATCTTGATTATTTTTCGAAAATGGCCGATGAACGAAATGGATTGCCCAAAAAGTATGCAGATGACGAGGTGCACCCCACCGTTGAAGGCTACATGGTAATGGAACCTCTTGTTGAAGCTGCTATCGCTAAAGCCCTAAAAAAGTAATAGATGAAAAAATTATTGCTCATCGCTTTTGCAATCATAACGCAAATAGCCCCGGTAGCTTCACAAGAAAAAAAAGATACTCCCTTAAGGGTAGGTGTCATCGGTTTGGTACACGGTCATGTAGGTTGGATATTATCCAACGAAAAAAAGAGTAACATCGAAATAGTCGGTATTGTAGAGCCCAACAAAGAATTGGCTCGAAGATTGACCAAACAGCACGGACTTTCTATGGATATTGTCTTTGATACAATTGAAGAAATGGATGAAGCCGTACATCCTGAAGCGGTAAACGCCTTCAATAGCACCTTTGATCATTTGGAAACCGTTCGCTATTGCGCCCCCAAAGGAATTCATGTAATGGTAGAAAAACCATTGGCCGTCAGTTGGGAACATGCCAAAGAAATGGTCGAACTGGCAAGAAAGCATAACATACATTTATTGACCAACTATGAAACTTCATGGTACGGTAGTAATCACAAGGCCTACGATTTGATACTCAAAGAGAAAGCTATCGGTCAAATGCGTAAAATCAATTTTCATACCGGCCATTTTGGTCCTATAGAGATTGGCTGTGGAGATGAGTTTCTTGAATGGCTAACGGACCCCGTTCTTAATGGCGGTGGGGCCCTAATGGATTTTGGGTGTTATGGCGCCAATATCAGCACTTGGCTAATGTCTGGCAAAACCCCTATTTCGGTTACCTGCACCACTTCTAGTTTCAAACCGAGCAAGTACCCTAAAGTTGAAGATGATGCCACGATTGTTCTTCAATACCCAGATACAGAAGTGACCATTCAAGCTTCATGGAACTGGCCCCATCATGTGAAGGATATGGAAGTTTTTGGAGCGACCGGATTCGTTAAATACAAAAACGGTACGGACATGGAACTGATGACCGATGAAAAAATAGGACCAAGTTCTTTAAAGGCAAACGACCTGCCAACAGGTGAAAACGACCCTTTCGCCATATTTAAAAAAGTGGTTCATGAGAATTACAAATTACCGGCATATGACCTTACTTCTCTGGAAAATGCCCAAATAGTAGTTCAAGTATTAGAAGCTGCAAAAATCTCTTCAAAAGAAGGTAAAACAGTATTATGGAAAGATCTTTATCCAGAGAATAAATAAATCAGTTCACCACTATTTTAGAACTAAAGGCCACCTTAAAAGGTAGGCCTTTTTTGATACTTCCAAATTGAAAGTTGCCTTTTTAATTCTTCAATGCATACATAAAATTTATCCTACCGTACATATTAACATTTTCAATTGTCAACTACTGTCTAATATTGTTGCATGCTTTAAAAACAATCCCTAAAGCAGTTTTTTATCCCCCCTTAAATAACCCACCAACAATACTTCCTTTTTTTCAAAAAAAGGTGTCTCTCCCCCGTTGATCTACTAAATGGCTATTGGTTAAAAACATTAGTACTATTTGGTATTAAAAAGTGTACTCCTCCAACAGAAATTCAACTTATAAAATCTAAATATCATGGCTAAAAAAAGTAATCCAGTAACCGTAAAGATTGATATCAAAGGTCAATCTCTACAAAAAGACCTTCATATTTTCGTTTTTGATAAGAATGAAAACCTCTTGGAAGCGACCGCACTTAACAAAGAACAGATTAAACTGAAAACAAGTGCGAATGAAATTAAAAGTAGAGGACAAATATTTATCGGCCCTTCAATTCCCAAAGAATTTGAAAAGCGCAAATTGACTCCTGTTACTATAAAAAAAATGGGAGGCTATGAACCTTCTATTCGATTAGACGTCAATAATGACATTACTATTTCAAAATTACCCAACATAATTTTTCCTAATTGGTATTGGTGTCTAATTACCGGAAACTTAAACAAGACCTTTACTATCGACGGGCAAAATGAAACTTTACCCATTTGTGAAGCAAGAGTACATATCTGCGAAGTGGATAGAATTAAATGGTGGTGGCCTAAGATACCACGGACAGTAATTACCGATTTGGGTAAAAAATTGAAAGAGATATTAACAATTCCTGAAGTCAAATTTCCACCATTACCTGACCCCGGTCCTCTTCGACCACCCATAAGGCCAATTATAGGCTTTACCGAAAAAGCTTCGAACAACTCAGAGGCCTTACAGAGAATATCAACTCTAAAATTACCAGATGATGTAAAATTAGGTTTATTATCAGAGTCTTCATCAGTAGTTAGCGATACGATTTACAAAAATTTTGATTTATTACATCCATACCTATGTTTGTGGCCTTGGTTCTGGCCATATTTCTATAGATGTACAGAAATAGCTACGGTCTACAGTGACTGTAACGGACATTTTGATTATAATTATTTCAATTTTGACAATGACAAAGACATTTATGTCTGGGTAGAAGTCAATATTGATGGACAATGGGTTACCGTATATCGACCTCCCATGTCTTGCTATACCAAATGGAACTACAATTGCGGTTCTGAGATTAATATTCGAATCACCGACCCAAGGGTAAAACCTTGCGAATGTTCACCTATACCAGGTGCTATTGTATGGATGAAAAGAATCAACAGCGGTGTTCGCTTGCGAAAAGTGCAACAAAACAATGGTTCTAGTGAACACCTTACCAACGCCATAGGCCTTACCGATTTCATAACCGCCGGCCAGAAAGTATCGCCATTTGGAGGTTCTTTTCCTTTTGTGGTGCAATTTGGTAGTGGATTTCCAAATTCTACGGTATCACATTATCGTTGGTCTTATAAAAGACTTAAAGATGCTTACTTAACGTCTATCAGCGATGTATCACATCATTTGGAAGGAAACATTAATAAATCATACACCTATGAGGTTTCAACCCCGACCGGAACCGTATTCGCCACAGGAGCATTTAACTTGGGGCCGACATATAATTCTGGAAAACCTAAGTATAAAATACCCCATGTGGAAGCTTCCGATGATGTGCCTTCAGAGCCAACTGCCGAATGGAACCAAGATACCAGCAGCATTTATGTAAATACCTCCGGTTTTGCAGATGGGCTTTACGAATTCACTTTTGAACTTTTAGACAACTCAGGAAATGTGATGCCTGTTGATGCCAAGACGTTTGTGGTTGACAGATTATCGTCAGATCCTACCGGCGAAACTACCATAAGTGCCGATGGCTTACCAGAAAACTATTTGGTCAAAAATACTGCGGGCAAAGCTATAGCTTTCACTTTTAAAATGCGAATAGATAATCAAGCCTGTTATGCCGATGTATTAGATGCTATTGTAGATGGCAACACCACAGACACCGCTTGTGGTGTTGGTAGGTATGACAATAAAACAACTGATAAAGCCATTATCAGGTTTTTAGCAGGTCAACCACTTAACTTCGCTTATTATGGTTTCAACGTAGTCAAAGGTAATAGCAATGCCGTGCCGGTAGCGAACTCGGCCGGTTATGTAACCCAGTCCGATAACGGATATAGTATAAGTACCATACTCGATGCAGGGGTACAGAAAACGTTTTATCAGAAGCAATTAAATGTAAGTGATATGCTTGGCTCATGTAACATGGCCGCCTTCGCCGAAGTTCTTAGAGTGAGGGCAACGCATACCAATGGTAGTGTTAGAATAAGCTCATATGATAGTGAAGATGTAGGTGCCATAGCAATGGCCACTTCTTAATCACAAATGGTAATTATTAAATGGAATGGCCCGTTATGGGCCATTTTATTTTACCATTGGCACCCTCTTTTTTAGAAGATCCTACTCTTATCAAAATCATCACTTCTTAAAATTTATGCATATCTTCACTTTTGTTAAAGAACCAACAATTTTATTTTCAGACAAAAGGTCTGTACAATTGTTCAAATGGCAGAAAAGAATAGCACTATAAGTACCCAAAAGCAACTACAGAATAAGAATTATGACGCTATTATCATTGGGTCTGGGGCAGGTGGTTTGGCCTGTGCTATTTGCCTAGCGCGAGAGGGCAAAAAAGTACTGGTGCTAGAGCAACACGATGTACCAGGAGGATGGTGTCATAGCTTCTATCTTAACGGACACCGATTTACACCTGGTGTGCACTACGTTGGCCGCTTGGCCAAAGGGCAGACCACTAACGATTTATACAGAGGCTTAGGCATCGCCAACGATTTGGTTTTTTTTCGAATGAATCCCGATGGTTACGAGCACGTAAAAATCGGTGATCATCATTTTGATTATCCTGATAATTTTGATGAACTGATCCATCGGCTTTCAGAACAATTTCCAGAGGAAAAAAGGAATATATCGAAATACTTAAAACTTACCCGAACGGTCAGTAGAGAATTATACTCCATCCCCTATTTTAAGGGTTTTTGGCAGAAACTGATAATGCCCTATAAGACCAAATATTTTGGTAAATATGCGCTCTTCAGCCTCAGTAGGGTGATTGGTTGGCATATAAAAAATCCACTTTTAAAGAAAATACTCAATATTCAATGTGGCGATCATGGGGTAGCCCCGAATAAGGTGCCATTCTTGCTTCACAGTGCTGTTATGTACCATTACATTCATGGTGCCTATTACCCCATGGGTGGTGGTGGTGCTCTCATCAAATCAATGACCAAGGTGATTAAAAAGTATGAGGGTGAAATAAGAACCAGTACGGCCGTTACCAAGATATTGCTAGAAGGCGATAAAGGAAAAAAAGCCGTAGGGGTCGTACTCGATAATGATGAAAAGATTTATGCCAAATACATCATCAGCAATGCCGATGTTGGTATAACATACAATCAACTGATTGGAAAAGAGAATCTTAGTAAACGCTTGAACCGAAAACTAGAAAAAACCACCTATTCATGTACATCGATTATGTTATTTCTTACGGTGGATATGGATTTAAGAAAGCATGGGGTTGATTCTGGAAATATTTGGCTAATGCCCGACCGCGGACCCAATGATTTTTATGAGGAAATCTTTGCCGATCGTATTGATGAAGGTGATGCTTTTGAGGGAATGTTCATTAGCTGTACCACACTAAAAGACCCCAGTAGTTACGACGGTAAACACCATACCATTGAGGCCATCACTTTTGTAGATTATAAGACATTTGAGAAGTTCGATCAAAAAAATCAAGAGCGGTCTCAAGAATATCTTCGATTAAAAGAACGATTGACCCAAAAAATGGTCAATGGTATCGATAGAGCTGTTCCCGGTATTAAGAACCACATTGTGCACAAAGAATTGGGTACACCACTAACGAACGAATATTATATTAATTCGACCAAGGGCAATGTATATGGTACGGAGAAAAGCATGATGCACATAGGTCCATTTGCTTTTAGGGCCAAAAGCGAGATAGAGAATCTATATCTCTGCGGTTCTAGTGTACTTTCACATGGGGTAGCCGGAGCTTCCCATTCCGGAGTCGATACAGCGGCCCGAATATTGGGCTGTACTTCTGATGAACTAAAGAAACCACAAGAAGATCAATACATAAGGCTATACGAAGCTGAAGATTCTTCAGCTTATCCTGATTGGCTGAAGAAAAAAATAGCGAGTAAGCAATCTAAAAGAAAAAAAGCATCGGTCGAGGCTGCCAATTGATCGAATTTTCGTTTTGATAGTAAGCTACGACCGCCTGAACTTAATCTGGTGAAAAACGTTAGCTATATATTTTTATTATTGGCCTTGTTGGCCGAGATATTGGGAACCATTGGGGGATTTGGATCGTCAGTTTTTTTTGTACCCATCGCTAATTTTTATTTTGATTTTGAATCGGTATTGGGTCTGACCGCAATTTATCATCTGTCGAGCAACCTTAGCAAGATATTTTTGTTCAAAAAAGGCCTAAACAAAAGACTCTTAATAGCCATAGGTTTACCTTCGATTATTTTTGTGATAGTGGGAGGAATACTCACAAAGGTGGTTAATTCTAATTATTTAGAAATAGTATTGGGCCTATTCTTAGTAACTCTCAGTGCTATCTTTTTGATGAATAAAAATCTAGCCATTAATCCCAATAGAAAAAATGCTATTATTGGTGGAAGTTTGTCAGGATTCTCAGCAGGACTTCTTGGTACAGGAGGTGCCATTAGAGGTCTCACCATGGCAGCATTCAATCTAGAGAAAAATGTGTATATCGCAACTTCAGCTTTTATAGATTTTTGGATAGACTTTTCAAGAACCTTTGTTTACTTATTTAACGGTTTCATACATAAACATGACCTAGTTTACGTTCCGTTTTTACTATTAATTGGACTCATAGGTACTGCAATAGGCAAAAAAATACTTCACTACATACCGCAAGAGAAGTTCAAAGTAATCTCTTTAAGTTTAATTCTAACCATTGGTCTAGTAACTCTATCAAGGCTGTTTTTTAAGTAGAAGAAATGAAGCTCAAAAATCATATTAAAAGCTATGCACAGTTTAATTTCTGGGCTAACAATGTTTTAGCAGACTATATTGAGAAAGTTCCTAGTGAATTGAAAAAACAACAGATTCAATCAAGCTACCCCAGTCTTTATGAAACCATAGAACATATGGTGCAAGCACAAAAATTTTGGCTTTTGGTGCTTGTTGAAACATATGATTACAAAGTTCCATACATCGACCAAAGATTAGCCTTTGAAGGATTTGTTGATGAATTCAAAAATCAGTCAAAAATCTTCCTGTCAGGTTTAGAGATGGTTCTGAATACTGATTTAGAAAGAAAAATTAAAACTCCGTTTTCCGAGGAAACTATTAATCTTTCTGACGTATTTATTCATGTAATCGATCATGAAACCTATCACAGAGGGCAATTGGTAACAATCTTGAGACAATTAAATTTGAAGGATATTCCCAATACAAATTATTTTCAATTTTGTTTAAGTAGAAATCAATTGTAGACAAGTATATACGTTTAGTGGCAAACACTGACTTAACTAATCTGGAGGCACTATCTAAATCTAACATAGAGCATTCATGCCTTTTATGTCAATACCAACTATGCAGAAGTGTAGCAAAAGCTAGAATTTTTTATGGCCATGATAATGCCCGTCCTCTTTATTTTTAATGTAGATTATAGAACTATAATCTAGATGGTCATTAGCACCGGCCAGATTATTTCGTTATTGACATACCCAATCATGTTGGGAGGATATTACCAAACTACATTTGAAATATCTCAAATGCCAATTGCTTTTTTTTATTTGGCAAAATGGTTTTCTTAGCCGGCGCACTTTTACTCTATTTCTCTGGTACGTTAATAAGAAAATGACTCCGTATGCAGGCCTGATATTGTCGCAAGAACGTTTTTGGTTTGGCTATTACCTACTCCCAATTCGTAAATTGGAGACAAGTGACTAAAATTGCTCCACTAATTAATGCTATCTACCTTATCCATTTTTTTAGGGAATGAACCTTGGCGATTAATATTTAAATGAAATAAGCATCTACCTTCCCATCCAACCGCCATCAACTAACATGGTTTCTCCATGCATATAGCTAGATGCGGCCGAAGCCAAGAAAACAATGGGCCCTTTAAAGTCGTCGGGTTGCCCCCATCTACCGGCCGGTATTCTGGCCAGTATTGAATCTGCCCTTTCCGGATTATTTCGAAGCGCCTCGGTATTATCGGTACTGATGTAACCCGGTGCAATGGCATTAACGTTAACACCTTTTCCTGCCCATTCATTGGCAAATGCCATCGTAATCTGCCCAACGGCACCTTTGCTTGCCGCGTAGCCCGGCACGGTTATGCCTCCTTGGAAAGTTAACAACGAAGCGGTAAAAATAACTTTTCCCTCGCCCCTGTTGACCATTTCTTTACCAATTTCCCGAGTCAAGATAAATTGTGCGGTTTGATTGATTTCTATCACCTTGTCCCAATACTCATCGGAATGCTCCACAGCTGGTGCTCTTAGAATGGTACCTGCATTATTGACCAGAATATCTATTTTGGGAAAATCGTCTTTTACTTGCTTGATAAACTCATATAACGATTCCCTATTCCCGAAATCACAGGTATATGCCTTGAACTTTCTTCCGATGCCTTCGACCTCTTGTTCAACCATGCTGCCATGTTTTTCCAAAGAGGCACTTACGCCAATGATGTCGGCACCTGCCTCGGCCAATCCTAGGGCCATAGCTTTTCCGATTCCTCTCTTGCATCCAGTTACCAATGCTATTTTTCCTTCAAGACTAAAACTGCTGAGTATACTCATTATTGAATTGATTTTTTATGTTTTTTTATTGTTGACAGTCCATTAAAACCTTCATTCCATCAGGATTCAAATCAATTTGTTCAAATACTGATTGAATGTTTGTCAATGGCTGAATATCCGTTATCATGTTTTCAAAACCGACCTTATTCTCGGTGACAAGGGTAATAGCACGTTCATAATCCTCTTTTTCATACACCCTTGCCCCTATGAGCCGTAATTCTTTCCAGAAAAATTTAAAAAGATCGACTTCTTTTTTTTGACCGTGAATCGCGACCATAACTATTCTACCCCTGATACCTGCAACTTCAGTCATGACGTCTAAAGTAGCCTGAACACCGGCTACCTCAAAGACCACATCGGCCCTTCGGTTTTCCGTACGATTCTTCACTTCTTCTATTAAATCGACTTTGGTAGGATCAATAACATTCAAACCCAATTCTTTTGCTTTTGCAATACGTTTTGGGTTGATTTCAGAAACAAAAACTTGAGCGCCAGTTTGCTTGGCTACCAAAGCAACAAGAAGACCTATAGGCCCACCGCCAAGTACAACAGCGGTTTCATGCGCCTTTAATTCACTTAATCGAACATCGTGAACAGCTACGGCCAAGGGCTCAATAAGTGCGGCCAACTTTAAATCGGTGTTTTTTGGGAGCTGATGAAGGGTAAAGGCGGGAACGTTCCAAAACTGTTGCATAGATCCCGGACTATCAATGCCTATAAATTTTAAGTTCTCACAGATATGGTTAAACCCTTTATCGGAAGGTAAAACTCCCCTATCATCCAAAGGTCTGACTACCACTTTATCACCGATATTGTATTTTGTTACATCAGCGCCAATGGCATCGATTGTGCCCGACATTTCATGACCAATAGTCACTGGCATTTGAACGCGTTTATCCATCATACCGTGGTAAATATGAACATCGGTACCGCAAACACCCGTGTAGGCTACCTTTATGCGAACTTCATCACTGAGCGGATCAACTTTGGCTTTATCGATTACCGAAAAGGTCTTATTACCGATATATTGGGTGGATTTCATTTTTTGTGTAATCGATTGTATTTAAAATGGGCCATAAAAATACTAGCTAACTTTGAATAAGCAATAAGCAGCGAAGAATTTTCTTTACATTTTGGGCAGCACCTATTTTAGTTCCAATGGTTCGACTGTATTACCATCGTTACCTCTTATGGCCAGATAGCCTTCAATCATTTCTTTTAATTTATCGGGGTGACTGCTAGCAAGATTATCGCTTTGGCCTATATCTTCCTTTAAATTATATAGTTGGTATTCTTTTGAATTGCCCAATTCGATATCAACTTGTTTGTTTACAGCGGCACCTTCATAGGGTGGTATCATTACCCAATCTCCTTTCCTAAAGGCCGTTCTACTGGTTGCCTCCAAAATCAGGTGCTCACGACCTTCTTGGCTATCTCCCAAAAGAACATTCAATAAATTTTTGCTGTCCTCGGTTTTCACATCACTATCCACCAAACTACCTAAGGAAGCCAAAAGGTCTATTTGCGAAATAAGGGCTTCGGAAACCCCCGGGGTTATTTTACCCTTCCAATAAGCAAAAAACGGAACTCTGGTTCCCGCCTCGAACAAACTATATTTACCCCCTCTCAATGGCCCTCTTGGATTATGGTTCCCCACTTTCTCAACGGCATCATCATAATAACCATCATTCAATACGGGGCCATTGTCACTCGAAAAAATAATCAATGTATTTTCTAACAACCCCTCAGATTCTAGCATCTGAACGAACTGCCCTACTACCCAATCGGCTTCTACTATTACATCGCCCCTCGGGCCCATACCAGAGGTGCCAACAAATCTTGGGTGCGGTGTTCTGGGCACATGGGGCTGTTGAAGAGCATAGTACAAGAAAAACGGATTCTTTTTATGGTCTTGAACATAAGCTTTGGCTTTATTTAAAAAATGGTCGGCCATGTCAATATCAGACCATTTGGCCGCCTCTCCCCCTTTCATAAAGCCTATTCTAGGTATTCCGTTTACAATGCTGTTATTATGGCCATGATGCCATTTCATAGTAGTAAGTTCAGGATTATTCTTGCCCGTGGGTTCTCCTTCAAAATTTTCTTCATAGTTGACATATATAGGGTCATTGGAGTCTAAATTGACAACATGGCCATTTTCGATATAAACCGTAGGCACCCTATCTTGCGTCGCAGCCAAAATATGACTATAATCAAAACCAACTTCATTGGGGCTAGGTGCTATTCTCTGGTTCCAGTCTACATTACCGTTACCAAGGCCCAAATGCCATTTGCCCACTATTCCCGTATGATACCCTTTGGTTTTCAAAACTTTGGGCAGCGTTATTTGACTCGTGTCTATAATAAGAGGAGCAGTACCTGGTAGAATCTTGGCATTTTTGTTTCTCCAAGGATAAACACCGGTCAACAGAGCGTATCGGCTTGGGGTACAGGTCGCAGAGGTAGCGTAACCATTGGTAAATCGCATACCTCCATTAGCAAGTTTGTCTAAATTTGGTGTTTTTAATTCAGTCGCACCATAAGCACCCATCTCTCCATAACCTAAGTCATCCGCATATATAATTACAATATTGGGTTTTTCTACTTCGGGGGCTTTTTTAGAAGCTTCCGGTTTTTTCGTCTCTTGACAGGAAATCATCAATAAAATAACCCATACGTAAGAGGTTAACAATGAGCGTAAAGTAAGCGATACGGGATTTTGCCTTTTTGTGGTAGTTGAAATCTTTTTAGGATTGGTCATAGTATTTTTTGATAGGATGGATTTATACTCCTTCGAATAATAAGGGAAAGAACTTACCTTGCATTTTTTGCCCTTTAGGTATAATAGGAACCCCTGCCAGCAGTTCATCGTCGGTATTACTCACCGTACCATCGGCAAAAACATTGAGAACGAAAGCCCTTCTGCTTCTCTCCGATTTATTTTCGTAGGAACCATGAACCATTAAAGGATGGTGAAAAGTGGCAAAACCCTTCTTAAGTTCAATAGGTACAGGTTTGTCAAATTGTTCCTTTTGTTCTGTAGAGAGATAGCTCTTTAAACCGTTCATATCCCCTGCAAGAGTTGGAGCTTCCAAGAGTCCCCATTTGTGACTTTTGGGAATATAGTGTAAACAGCCATTTTCGGTGGTTGCATCATCAAGTCCCGTCCAACAGGTCAAATGCTGCATCGCAATTGTTCGCGTCCAATAAGAATAATCTTGATGCCATGCTACCACACCCCCATGTCTAGCGGGTTTACAGAATAACTGGTCGTGCCAAAAACGAACTGGCCTATCATTCAATAGCTGATAGGCGGCCATCACAAAAGCAGGGTTATAAAGCACATCATGAAAACCTTTTGTAATACGCCAATGACCTAACGAATGAAACAGAACCGAATTTGGATCATTCGATTCATTGGTATGAAACTCATAGAACAAATGGTGGCCTGGGTGCTCGGGGTTGGTTAATTCTTCCAATTCCTGGTTTAAAAAATCGACTTGGTCTTCATCTAAAAGTTTGATACCTGACACGTAACCTTCTTCGTGAAAATGCTTGACCTGCTCGTCGGTAAGTCTATAAGCATCCCACTCTCCTATTGTTTTTGGCCAGTGAAATAAATCACTTATTAAATGTCGTTTTTCTGAAAGATCACCTATGAATTGCATATGCATGAAATTAACCTTTTATTTATTTTTAATACCATTTCCACCAAAAATCTTAGAAACCTTTAAAAATAATACAGTTAACTTAGTTTTTTTATAATTTAGGCGTATCTCACCTCAGGTAATTACTAAATATCAGATAGTGAATGAATTACATAGTTTGTGAAAAACCTAGGCAATTCCATTTAAAGGAAAAAGCCTATCCTTCAAGAAATTCTGGTGAGGCGCTTCTAAAAATTACCAAAGTTGGTATTTGTGGTACCGACCTTCATGCCTACGCCGGTAACCAGGCCTTCTTTACATACCCCAGAATACTTGGTCATGAATTGGCCGCAGAGGTCTTGGAAATAGATAAAAACCAAAGGAATATTAAAGCCGGAGACAAAGTGGTAATTATGCCCTATTTGAGTTGTGGCCTATGTATCGCTTGTAGAAACGGGAAAACCAATTGTTGCGTAGACATGTCTGTTTTGGGTGTGCATACTGATGGGGGTATGCAAGAAAAGTTAGTGGTGCCCGAAAATATATTGTTACCAGCCAATCAACTATCCGATCAAGAAATAGCTATAGTAGAATGTTTGTCAATTGGTGCGCACGCCGTCAGAAGATCCAATTTAGAATCCGGGGAACACGTCGTGGTGATAGGTTGTGGTCCTATTGGCATTGGTCTAATAAAATTTGCTCAGATTAAGGGAGCTCATGTAATAGCCATTGATATGAACCAAGATAGACTCGACTATGTCAAAAAATATTTGGGCGTAGAGCATACCGTTCTAGGTGGCCAACAAGCTGTTGAACACGTGAAAAAAATGACCGGTAGTGAAATGGCTACTGCCGTTTTTGATGCCACTGGCCACAAGGCAGCGCTAGAGTCAGGTGTCGATTATATGGCTCATGGCGGTAGATATATCTTGGTGGGCCTTTCGAAAGGTGAGCTTACATTCTCGCATCCTGCTATTCATGCCAAGGAAACATCGATTCTTTGCAGTAGAAATGCTGCATTGGTCGATTTTGAACATGTGATAAGTGTATTGGAAAATGGAGAATTTCCTGTTGCGTCTTTTATAACCCATAAAGTTCATTATACCGATATGATTGCCAATTTTGAGAATTGGTTACAGCCTGAAAATGGAGTTATAAAAGCAATGGTCGATTTTCAATAACATTTTGATTACCCATGATTATAGACAGTCATCAACATTTTTGGATCTACAACAGTAAAAAACATGCTTGGATCGATGACGAAATGGCAAGCATTCGAAAAGATTTTCTACCTGAAAATTTAAAACCAATTTACCAGCAAAACGAGGTAGATGCTTGCGTGGCCGTGCAAGCGGATCAAACAAATGCAGAAACTAATTTTCTTTTACAGCTTGCCAACGAAAACGATTTCATAAAGGGTGTTGTGGGTTGGATTGACCTACGTTCCAGTAAAATAGTAGCAGAGTTGGAGTCTTATGAAGCGCAACCTAAGATTAAAGGTTGGAGGCATATCGTTCAAGGTGAAGCCGATGTCAATTTTCTTTTACGGAGTGATTTCTTAAATGGAATTGCCCAACTTGAGCAATTCGGGTACACCTATGATATTCTGGTGTATCCCCACCAATTGGGAGCAGTTCTCGAATTCGTGAAAAAATTCCCAAATCAAAGATTTGTAATTGATCATTTAGCCAAACCCTATATCAAAGATGGTTTTTTTGACGGATGGGCCATTTTGATGAAAGAAATTGCAAAAAATGAAAATGTATATTGCAAGCTTTCAGGTATGATTACCGAAGCTAATTATACCAACTGGTCTGAAAAGCAGCTAAAGCCATACATAGATTTAGTAATGGAAGCTTTTGGTGCTAAAAGAGTCATGTATGGCTCTGATTGGCCTGTTTGTTTGGTGGCAGGCACTTACACACAGGTAATTGATATCGTTAGAAATTATATCGAGTACTTAGACGAATACGATCAACAACGGATAATGGGTAAGAATGCCCAAGAATTTTACAACTTATAATTAAGGGCGTTTACCCCCTTTAAAAAATATAAACAAACAACTTAAGAAATGGATTTACATTTAAAAGATAAAGTAGTTGTCATTAGCGGAGCCGCAGGTAAATCCGGTAGTATAGGTGAAACTATTTTAATGAGATTGGTAGATGAAGGTGCTATTCCCGCCATTATCGACCGAAACGAAAGAGGTGCTGCCTATGCCGAAGAAATTAGAAATAAAGGCGTCGATGCCCACTTTTGTCAGACTGATGTAACGGATCCTGAACAGGTGGAAAATGCCATGAACGAAATCAGCAAAAAGTATGGTAAAATTGATGTTGTTCTTAACAATGTAGGGGTAAACGATGGTGTCGGTTTAGACGCCAGTTATGAGGAGTTCATGAACTCTTTAAAGCTCAACATGGTAAGCTATTTTTTAATTGTAAAACATGCCCTACCCTATCTTAAAAAATCAAAAGGCAATATTTTGAACATCGGTTCAAAAGTAGCCCTTACAGGTCAAGGAAGAACTTCGGGCTACGCTGCATCTAAAGGCGGTGTACTGGCGTTGACAAGAGAATGGGCCGTTGATTTGGTTACTTATGGCATTCGCTCTAATGCCATTATCATTGCCGAAAGCTGGACACCATCTTATGATACTTGGATAAAAACCCTACCAGATGGGGATAAAAAACTAAAGTCCATAGTCGAAAAAATTCCTTTGGAAAATCGAATGACATCGCCAGAAGAGATAGCCAATGTTTGCCTCTTTACTATATCAGACCGTTCTTCACATACCACTGGTCAGTTCATATTTGTCGATGGGGGGTACGTTCATCTAGATCGGTCACTATTGACAGAAAACTAGTAGCCTCTAAACCAAGTAAACCAAACCCTCAACATGAACAGCAACAACAAACAATCAGTAGTATCAAAAGCGGTACTCGTGCCTTTTATTTTGATTACCTCCCTTTTCGCACTATGGGGATTAGCAAACGATATGACCAACCCAATGGTGAGAGGTTTTCAAAAGGTATTGGAACTAAGTAACACCCAAGCCTCCCTAGTTCAGTTAGCTTTTTATGGTGGTTACTTTACGATGGCTTTGCCGGCTGCTTTATTCGTCAACAAGTTTTCCTATAAGAAAGGGGTTCTTTTGGGCTTGGCTCTTTATTCAATAGGAGCCCTTTTATTCTGGCCAGCTGCGGCCAAAGAAAGTTATGGCTTCTTTCTGTCTGCCTTGTATATCATGACATTCGGTTTGGCTTTTTTAGAAACTACGGCTAACCCTTATATTTTATCAATGGGTTCGGAAGAAACGGCGACCAGAAGGTTGAATTTTGCCCAAATGTTCAATCCGATGGGTTCTATTCTAGGCTTGCTCATAGCCCAAAATTTTGTTTTAGGTGCCCTGCGTTCAGATGATGTGACCGAAGATGGCATCCCTATTTACGACACCCTTTCAGAAGCAAGCAAAAGTCTGATCAGAACCAGTGATCTTGAGATTATTAGAAACCCATATGTTATTCTAGGGGTCGTTGTCATTTTCTTTTTCCTTTTGATCAGTTTCATTAAAATGCCACAAAATAAAAGTCAAGAGGCTAAAGTAAAGTTTTCAGCGTCGATTAAAAGGTTATGGAAAGAGCCTAAGTTCGTTTTTGGGGTGATTGCTCAGATGTTCTACATAGGCGCTCAAATCATGTGCTGGACGTACGTCTACCAATATGCGGAGACCTTGGGTATCGATGCGCAATCGGCAGTATGGTACGGCCTGGCCGGCTATATTTTCTTTTTAGTAGGAAGAACGATAGGTACAGCTTTATTGGCCAAAATAGATTCGGGTAAATTGTTGATGCTCTTCGGTTTTGGCGCCATGCTCTCGCTTTTAGGAGCTATTTTTCTCCCTGGTATGTTGGGTATCTATGCGCTGATATTGACATCGTTTTTTATGTCAATCATGTTCCCGACTATTTATGGTATTGCCTTAGAAGGTCAGGGTGAAGACGCCAAATTCGGAGCTGCTTTTTTGGTAATGGCCATTGTCGGTGGGGCATTATTGCCGTACCTTCAAGGCTATATGCTTGATTTTGGTGGAAACGGATATGAGGATGTTCGTTTCTTAGGGGTTTCAGAAATGCGCTTTTCATTTGTTCTTTCATTTATATGCTTTTTTATTGTTGCTATCTATGGAAGAAAAGTTTATACCAGTTACCAAATCAAGAAATAAAACAATGCCTAAAAACACTAAACGATATTTCTACTCCTGTGATTTAAAGGACAATGCCGAACTCATTGCCGAGTATAAAGTGTACCATGAAGTGGGTGGGGTACCAAAAGAAGTCATCAAAAGCATTAGGGATGCCGGCATCATCGATATGCAAATATCATTGACCGGAAATAGAATGTTTATGGTTATGGAAGTTGATGACACCTTCGACCCGGACAAAAAAGCACAAATGGATGCCCAAAATCCTGCTGTGCAAGACTGGGAAAAACTAATGTGGAAGTTTCAGCAAGCCCTGCCTTGGGCAAATAAAGGAGAAAAATGGGTGCCGCTCGAAACAGTTTTTGACCTAAAGGAGCATTGAAATTACGGTCGGCTAAGCAACGTAATTCACTAAGGTTCCAATATGTTCAATACTTATACGAATCTCGTCTTCCGATTTTAAGGTAAACTCATCCGGAGGAATAATTCCTGTGCCGGTCATTAAGAAGCATCCAACGGGAAAATTACATTCCCTGAAAAGGTAATCTACCAAATCTTGATGTTTCCTTTTCATTTGACTGATGGCAATAGTGTCTGAAAAAACAGATGAGCCAGCCCTTAAGATCTCAAGGGTAATAGTGGTGGTTTCAACAATTGGGTCTTCAGATACTAATATACATGGGCCCAATGCAGCACAACCTTCGTATGTTTTGGCCTGTGGTAAATAGAGCGGGTTCTCCCCTTCTATACTTCTTGAGCTCATATCATTTCCAATAGTGTATCCTTCAATGGTACCTTTCGAACTTACTAAAAGCGCCAGTTCGGGCTCTGGCACGTCCCAACCGGAATCTTTTCTGATACGTACCTTTCCATTGGGGTCAGCCGTTCTTTGACGAGTGGCCTTAAAGAATAGTTCAGGTCGATCGGCATCGTACACACGATCATAAAAGGTGCCACCTCCTGCTTTTTTTGATTCTTCCATACGCGCTGTCTTACTACGCATATAAGTTACTCCAGACGCCCAAATCTCATGGTCTCCCATAGGTTTTTCCAGTGTAGCACCGTTAAGGCCTTCATTTCTCTTCTCGAATGAATCTAAATCGTTCACCAAAGCGCTAAACAAATTTTGTCTGTTTAAAAAAGTATTCCAATCGGCAATCTGTTTTTCATAGAATTGACCTTCGTGTTCAATAATGGCAAGCGCTTGGCTTTTGTAAACTTTCATAAAGTTGTAGTTGATCGTTTTGTTTGTCTAAAAGTAACGGTTTTTTGTTTCTTTTTTAAGTAGAATACGTACACTTTTAATTTTTAGGGGATATTGTTTTATATTCGGCTTTCGAACCTTTAAACAATAAAAATATGTACGGCATCAAAGACAAGATTGCCATAATTACAGGCGCTAGCGGTTCATTGGCCGGTAGTATCGCCAAAAGTTTTGCCCAGGCCGGAGCTCAATTGGTCTTACTCACCCGAAAAGAATCATCTTTGAACGAACTTATCGACGAAATAAATGAGTTAGGTGGTAAAGCTAAAGCCTATGAGGCCGATATACTAGATGAAGAATCGCTTATAAAAGTCAAAAATCAGGTAATTGCAGATTTTGGAAGGATTGATATTCTTTTGAACATAGCCGGCGGAAACCTTCCAGGGGCCACTATTGCCGTTGACAAAACCATATTCGACCTATCAATTGACGCTTTTAGAAAAGTAACCGACCTTAATCTTAATGGCACGGTCATTCCGTCTATCGTTTTTGGCAAGGCCATGAGCGAGCAAAAAGTGGGGGTCATCATCAATTATTCTTCAATGGCCGTAGAACGCGTTATTACACGTGTTGCTGGTTATTCTGCCTCAAAGGCAGCCATGGAGAACTTTACCAGATGGATGGCGGTAGAGATGGCCTTGAAATTTGGTGAGGGTATTCGGGTAAATGCCATTGCACCTGGTTTTTTTATAGGAAAACAGAACCGCGCACTTCTTACCAACGAAGATGGATCTTACACCCAAAGAGGTCAAGATATAATTAGAAACACACCGATGGGCCGATTTGGCGAGGTAGAAGAGCTTAATGGGGCTGTGCAGTTTTTATGCAGTGATGCCGCCAAGTTCATAACGGGTATAGTTTTGCCTATCGATGGTGGTTTCAGTGCCTTTAGTGGTGTTTAACTCTCAACAACTCATTCTAATCATTAGCATAACTTAAATTACTACAATGGAACAAACATGGCGTTGGTACGGGCCAAGTGATCCCGTAAGCCTTCAAGATATCAAACAGGCCGGTGCTACCGGTATCGTTACCGCTTTACATCATATTGCCAACGGTGAAATATGGCCGGTAGAAGAAATAGAGAAACGAAAAAAAGTACTTGATGAGTATGGCTTGGTATGGTCTGTGGTCGAGTCTTTACCTATTCACGAAAACATCAAGACCCAACAAGGTGATTATAAAAAGCATATTGAAAATTACAAACTAAGTTTAAAAAACTTGGCCTCGTGTGGGGTGACCACCGTATGCTATAATTTTATGCCCGTTTTAGATTGGACTCGAACCAGTCTTGACTTCGAAGTAGAAGATGGTTCAAAAGCACTTTCATTTGAATTTAATGCTTTGGCCGCCTTTGATCTATTTATTTTAAAAAGACCAAATGCGGAAGCTACCTATACCGAATCGCAAATTGCAGCGGCCCAAGAGCGGTTCGAAGCAATGAACGATAATGATATCTGGGAATTGGTCAAAACAATAATCGCTGGCTTGCCAGGTTCTTCAGAAGGATATCCCGTACCGGAAAAAGGTTTTGATCTGAGTAAGTTTCAAACCATTTTAGATACTTATGATCAAATCGGTGAAGATGAAATGCGAGATCACTTGGTTTATTTTTTACAAGAAGTTGTTCCTGTTGCCGAAGAAAATGGGGTTCGACTCTGTATTCACCCAGACGATCCACCATTCTCTATTCTAGGCTTACCGAGAATCATGGGTACAGAGGCAGATTATGCCTATATCTTCGAAAAAGTACCATCAGTACATAATGGCATCACATTCTGTACCGGATCATTAGGTGCCCGGGGTGATAATGACATTTTACAAATGTTCAAAAGGTTTGCCGACCGTGTTCACTTTTTGCATTTGAGAAGTACCAAACGAGATGGTAATGGCAATTTCTATGAGGCGAACCACCTTGAAGGTGACGTGCCCATGTACGAATTGGTGAAACTAATATTGGCCGAAGAAAAAAGAAGAACAGATGAAGGCCGCGAGGATGATTTAATACCGATGAGGCCAGATCACGGTCATCAAATGTTAGATGACCTACATAAAAAAACCAACCCCGGTTATTCCGCTATTGGTCGCTTGCGCGGCTTGGCAGAATTACGGGGATTGGAACTAGGTATCAGAAAATCTTTTTATTAACTAGCTTCTTATAGTCTTGATCAAGGCCAGGGTTTCTTTTACCTTGGCCTCAAGACCATCATAGTCTTTTGCGGCCAAAATCTCTTTACTGATTAATTGAGAACCCATACCCACACAGGTAACACCGGCCCCGAACCAACCTCTTAGATTCGCCTCTTCGGTACTCACGCCGCCAGTAGGCATAACGCTTGTCCATGGTTGTGGGCCTTTAATGGCCTTTACAAAGCCAGGACCGTATGTAGAACCAGGGAAAAGTTTAATGATTTCGCAACCAAGTTCTTCTGCCCTATTGATTTCCGTAAGGGTTCCGCAACCGGGAGACCACAATACTTTTCTTCTATTACAAACGATGGCAATGTCTTCCCTTAATGTAGGGGTAACAATAAAATTGGCCCCCATTTGCATAAAGAGACTAGCAGCGGCGGCATCGGTTATAGAACCTACTCCCATTATCATTCCCGGCAATTCCTTCAAAGCGAATTTGTTCAGTTCGAGAAACACCTCATAAGCGAAATCGCCTCTAGCAGTAAACTCGATTAAACGAGCACCACCATCATAGCAAGCTTTTAATACTTTTTTTCCTAGCTCAATGTCAGGATGGTAGAACAAGGGTACCATACCCGTTTCTTTCATCACCTGAGCTACTTCCAATCGTGAATATTTAGCCATTTTATATAATCTGTATTAGCATTTAATTAGAAAGCTACCTTATCGGGCTACCCTTCCGGAAGCGTCGCCTCCCATTAATTTTTCAACTTCATCTACGGTAACCAAATTGGCATCGCCCTTGATGGTATGCTTTAAACATGAGGCGGCAACGGCAAAATCCAAAGCGTTTTGGTCATCTTCAGGATATTTAAGAAGTCCGTAAATCAAACCTCCCATAAAAGAATCTCCGCCACCTACCCTATCGACAATATCGGTAATTTGATATTGACGGGTCTCGTACATCTTTTCACCATCGTAGAGAACTCCTGCCCATGTATTGTGCGATGCAGAAATAGAACCACGAAGTGTAGTGATGACTTTTTTAGCTTTTGGAAATTTTTTCATCATCTGTTTACAAACTGATAGGAAAGCATCGGCTTTTACATCATGTCCATGTTTATGAACGTCTAGCCCTTCAGGGTGGATTCCAAAGTGCTTTTCGGCATCTTCCTCGTTTCCTAAAATCACATCACAATAAGAAGTTAGCTCGGTCATAATAGCCTCCCTATCACCACCATATTTCCAAAGTTTTGCCCTGTAATTTAAATCGGTAGAAATAGTAATGCCTTTAGCACTTGCCGCTTTTACAGCTTCTAAACAGGCATCGGCCGCTCCATGCGAAATAGCAGGTGTAATACCTGTCCAGTGAAACCATTCGACACCTTCGAAAACAGCATCCCAATCGACCATTCCCTTTTCGATTTCCGCCATAGCCGAATGTGCCCTGTCGTAAACCACTTTACTGCCCCGACTTACGGCACCTGTCTCTAAAAAATAAATTCCCAAACGGTCACCTCCATAAATAATCTTATCGGTACCGACCCCTCTTTTTCTCATCTCCATCAAAGCACATTCCCCAATGTCATTTTTGGGCAATCTGGTAACAAAGTCTACTGGCACACCATAATTAGCCAATGATACGGCCACATTACTTTCACCGCCCCCATAAACCACATCAAAACTGGTCGTTTGCGAAAATCTTAAAAATCCTGGTGGAGATAATCTCAACATGATTTCTCCAAAAGTCACTACTTTCTTCATTATATGCTAAATTGTTTTGTTCGCCCTATCTTAAGTTAAAGGTCGATTTTAGATGGTATCGAAAATAAAAATTTACAAATGATTTATGTAGCAAATAGATTAGAAAAACCTTTAATCAATCGTGTTTAACAATATAAAACCTAATTGAGATATTTATTAAACAATACGATAGGTTAAGCAACATTAATCACCGGATGCATCTGTTATAGAAAGTTTTTTCGGTGGTCTTTTGTGCCAATAGGATGCTAAAATGGATCCGGTAATGTTCATTAACGGACCGAAAACCGCAGGTGCCAGACCCATTGTGGCAATCTTACCCAACGAATTAGCTATACCGGAAGCCAAGCCACCATTTTGCATACCGACCTCAATGGCTATGGTACGGGCATCTTGTTCTTCCATTTTGAAGAGCTTGGCAAATCCGTACCCAAGTCCGTACCCGAATATATTATGTATAAGCACCAAAATCATAAGAATGCCCCCAATATCCAATAGGCTGTCTCTACCTGCTGCGGTTATTATGGTAATTATAACACCTATTGCCAGCATTGAAACCAAAGGCATGGCCTTATCTAGCCATTCGGTCTTGAACAGTTTATTAAAAAGCAAACCGGCCCCAATGGGTATAATAATCATCTTGGTAATACTCCACATCATATCAAGAACATTGATTTCGATGAACTCCCCGGCCAAAAACTTCATTAAAAGAGGCGTTAGAAAAGGAGCCAATAATGTCGCAATGGACGTAATGGTAATCGACAATGCCAAATTTGCCTTCGCTAGATAGGCCATTACGTTGGAGGCTACGCCACTGGGCGAGCAACCTATCAAAACGATACCTGCTGCTATTTCTGGTGGGAAATCACTGGCCTTTGCCAGACCAAAGCCTACCAACGGCATAATCAGCAGCTGTGCCGCTACCCCAATCATAACACCACGGGGCGTTTTAAAAACACCCGCAAAATCTTTGATGCTCATTGAGGTTCCCATACCGAACATAATAATCTGGATTAAAGGAATGATAAGACCCGTAAGCTTAAAATCACCCACATAGGTAAACAAATCAGGGTAATATAGGGCTGCTGATACCCCAGCAAATATCATCGTAGTAAAGACCAGCCCATTTAACATTTTATAGCCACTGAAACCCAAGGCCAAAAGGGCGAAAAAGGATAAGAATAATATGCCAGCCGCGCTGATATTACCCATTACAATCATTACGATAATGGCAATTAGAATAACAGCAGCAACGACAAGGCTTATAGAGTAAAGATTAATTTTTTTCAAAGCGTAGAATTCTAAAGTTTATATGCCTGCCTGGCCAACAGTAGCCATTTGCCCGATTTTTTCTGCCAAGTCATCATTACACCAATGCGCACATCGGCCTTCTCGCCATTATTGGTACCATTGGCGACAAAGATGTGGCGAGCGATCCCGGTATCACCTGATACGGTAATTTTCTGCTCTTCCGGTGTAATGGAGAAAAAATCAAAAGAACCGGTCAAAACCGCCTCTACATATTCACTTTTATCTTCAATCGTACCACTTGAATGACCATAAGTCAATTTATCTGAAGTTAAATTTTCAAGAACTGACTTATTTTGAGATACCATTGCCTCATATAACTTTTTGACATTGGCATCTATTTTAGCTTCGTCTTTTGACTGTGCAAAAGTAAAGGTGGTCATTAGTCCGACCAAGACAAATAATAGAATTCGGTTTTTCATTTTTTTGGTAATTGGTTACTCGGTTTGAGGGATTAAAAATTAAGATTAATTATAATGTTCTTTTAAATAATCGTCCAGTTCTTTTCTGGTCATTGGTAATTGTGCGTTCGGATATTCTTTCAGCCACTTCAAAAAATCTGCTTTAATGGCATCCGTCCATTTGGTATCAATTTGGCCCGGGGTATAAGTTTTCTCGCGCAATCTTTGAAAGCCGAACAAATCACGTAAGCCCACGACTTCTGAAGAAATTACCAATTCTGCTACGAAGTGTGAAGGTATGAAAATAACTCCATGTTGATTGGCCAATACCACGTCGCCCGGTAATACAATGGCTCTGCCAATTCTTATTGGATTATTAATGCTGGTAAGCATCTGTTCTGCTAAGTACGATGGGTCGTCACCACGGTACCAACCATTGAAACCTTCAATATTCAATAATCCCGCTACATCACGAACACCGCCATCGAAAATGACACCGTTCTGAGAGTTTGTGTAAATGGCATTACCCAAGTTTGAACCTATCAAGGTACCATCAATGATACGTCCGTAGCCATCTGCCACATATACATCACCGGGTTCCAATATTTCTATGGGCCATGAATTGCTACCGCCAATCGTATCTCGCTTTTCTTTTCCTCCTTGAACTTTAACTACCTCTTTAAAATCAGGTCGCAAAGGCATATACTGTGCAGTAAGAACTCTTCCACTCATTACTTGGTCAGGATGCAAAATCTTCCATTCCCCATCATATTGATTATGATAGCCCTTGCTTCTCAAATAGCCCCACGCCTCTTCGATTTGAATATTCTTGATTCTTTTTAATAGAGCATCGGAAACTTTTGGGCGACCGTCTTCAAAGCGCTCACCTTTCCAATTAGATGTAAGTTCTTTAATATATTCAGGGGTTGCGGCAACACCCTGTGAAAAAATTGAATATGTGAAAAATATAAGAAGTGACGAAAAAAATACTTTTTTTCTCATTTGTATTGTATTGTGGTTAGAAAGTAAATATGGATTTTAAGATTTATTCGAACAATGTAATAAATTTTAAGGTCGTAAGCGAATTTGTTGAACGTCCCCGAACGGAAAGCTCGGGGAGCTCAACGGCAACCAAACCAACTCAAACAAAACTCTAGTAACTACCTATTTTGCTATGGCTTGATTTTTAAACACGTACCTTTTTAACTATAGGTACGGTCGTGAGACATTAAGGTGTTCCACTGGTCTGTAGGAGCAAAATAGCTCTTGTCTTTTGGGTGAACATGCTTTTTGAGCACTTCTTCGTTCAACTCGATACCCAAACCTGGTGCAGTTAAAGGTACGGTGGCAAAACCTTTGTCGATCATTTTGAAACCACCAACGGTGGTTACCAAATCTTCCCACCAAGGAAGGTCGACCGAATGGTGCTCCAAAGCCAAGAAGTTCTGCGATGCTGCCGCACAATGTACATTGGCCATAAAGGAAACAGGCGTACCTGCTTGGTGCATGGCCATTGCGATACCAAACTCTTCTGCATAGTCGGCAATTCTCTTGGTTTCTAAAAGTCCGCCAGAAGAAGCCAAATCTGGGTGAACGATATCTACCGCTCTTTCATGAATCAGAGGTTTGAAATCTTTCAACAAATAAATATCCTCACCTGTAGTGGTAGGCGTATCAATCGAACGTGTAATTTCTTTCCATTGTTCAGTGTATTGCCAAGGCACCATATCTTCGAACCAAGCCAATCGGTATTTCTCCAACGCCTTGGCCAACCTCATGTTATTGTTCATATCAAAATGCCCGTAATGGTCGGTAGAAATAGGAATTTCATACCCCACCATATTGCGAACATCCTCAACTACCTGTTGTAGATGTTCCAACCCTTTCTCAGTAATCTGTATCTGGGTAAAGGGGTGCATGGTATTTCCATAAGACATGTAATTTCTCTGGTCGCCCCATTGAGCTAGATTGCCCTTGGAATCTTCCCAGAATTTGCCATTGACGACGGTATCTTTCATACCCTTTAGTTCCCCTATCGAAACATCCATTTTAAGCCAAGTATATCCTTGTTCCTTTACCCTAAAATTGATTAAGCGCTGCTGCTCTTCAGGAGAATTGGCTTCAGGGGTATCAGCATATAATCGAACCTTGTCTCGATATCTACCCCCCAATAGCTGCCAAGCTGGGACGTTATATGCCTTTCCACAAAGATCCCATAGGGCCATTTCTACAGCACAGACCCCACCAGCCTGTCTTGCCGGTCCACCAAATTGCTTGATGGTCTTGAATATCTTTTCGACATTACAAGGATTCTCGCCCAGAATTCTACTTTTGAGCATAAGTGCATACTTGACATCGGCTGCGTCACGCACTTCGCCCAAACCATGTATGCCTTGATTGGTCTCGATTTTTATAATCGGGGTGCCCCCCATTACATTGGTAACTACATAGCGCATATCGGTAATCTTCAATTCAGAAGGTGCCGAGGCCCTATTTACTTTTGAAGTGGTCTCTGCAACCCTATCTTCGAAAGAATAGCCCATAAAGCTCGATAGTGCAATACCGCCCAAGGCTGTTTTCTTTAGAAAATTACGACGGTCATCTCCAGTTTTAGGGTTATTGATTTCTTCTTGCCGAGATGCAGCGTATGCCTTTTCTTCCGCTTTATTTTGAGCAATTAATTTCTGTAACGTGTTTTTCATATCTAGTATTCTTGTTTGGATTTCTTGAATTTATTGATCCCACCAAATTTTGGTTTCGAGGTTATCGGCTCCCATTCTTGATACCGCCGCACCTAAGTTTTCATTATTTGTTGCCACCTCAGAATTGGGGTATGTCAATCTATTAATGAAATCAGTGCTTATATCTTGTGCCGGATAGGTATTTCTATCCAATGCAGGAAAACCGGTTCTTCTAAAGTTAGCAAATGCCTCGGGCCCATTCATAAAACAAGAAACCCAGTATTGATTTCCTATTTGTTCCAGTGCATTACCGGCATCAAAAGGGTTTTCGGTCAAGTAGGCCTCAATGTCTTCATTCAGTATTTCGACCGAAGCATCATACTCTACCATAAGTTCCATATGCGCCCTGACTCCTTGATTGTATAGCTCGGTGGCATCACCACTCGTCCATCCCCTCACAGCGGCTTCAGCCAATAATAATTGGGTCTGGCTGTAGGTAATTATATACATGGGTGCCGTTTGCTTGGCGATACGAAATCTATCTATTTGTGTAAAGTCATAAAAACTTGCCAAACCTAGATTGGATGCGACAGCGCCTATGGTTCCATTGTCATAACCCATGGGCATACCTACTTGCTCTTCAGGATCTTTTACGCCCGCATCAATGGTTTGATCGGGTCCGGAAGTGGCACCCACGAAGCGAAGCGCCAACGATTCTAACCTTGGGTCGTTGGTAGAGGTAAGAAAGTCAACAAAAGTATCGACCATATAAAAGTTATTTGCTTCTGTTGCATTCAAAAGAGAACCCGCATTGTTGGTAAAATTGCTATCATGGCGAACCACATAGTTATCATCGTTTGACTGCATTACACCGCCAGCAATAGCATCATTGACCGTTTGCTCGGCCAAACCCGGATTCACCTCCGACAAATGCATGCCAAGTCTCAGAAGCAATGAATATCCAAATCTCTTCCATTTTTGGATGTCTCCTGAATAAAGTACTTCACCATTTTCAGAAGGGGCCGACTCACTTAGGGCAGCAGTCGCTTCTTTTACTTCATTGATCAAATCGGTATAAATGGCTTCTTGGGCGTCGTAGGCCGGTAGCACAATCTGATCAGATATACCCTTACCTGCCTCAGAGTAAGGCACATCTCCATACTCATCGGTTAAGATCATAAACGTCATTGCCTGTATAAGGCGGGTCATTTGAAGTAAATTGGGTCTTTCGGGTGCTTCTTCAGCTTGAAGTTGACCCATTATATCCCCGGTATTTTTGATGACATTTTCATAGTATTTAACCCAATGATCATCGGTCACATCCCTATTATCTTGATTATAGTTAGCACCTGTCAAAACACCAGAGTTTGGTGAAACAATTTGCTGCACTACCCCCAAATCATAAATCAATTGGGCATTGGAAAACGAGGTGTTGATGATGGCATTGTTCAACAAGAATATTGGATCGACACTATCGCTAGTAGGGTCTACATTATTCGTATTTATCTCATCGAAATTTTTATCGCATGATATGACCAGGAAAACCATTCCGAAGGCCATAATTCTATATATTATATTTTTCATGATGTTTTCCATTTAGAATTTACAGTTAAGGTTAAAACCTATACTACGTGTAGTGGGAACACCAGTTGACTCGAGCCCGGAAACATTATCGGAGCTATAACCGAAAGAATCAGGATCAATATTCGGCACCCATTTTTTAATGATGAAAAGGTTGTTAGCGAAAAGATTGACCGTTACCCCTTTAAAAAAGGTATCGTCTGAAAGTAAATCGCTGAGGTCGTAACCCAGGTTCAACTGCCTGAACTTCCAATACCCACTATCATACACGATAGGTTCTATCAACTGTTGAGAGCGAACAACCTCCCAATAGGTTTGCGCCGGAGTGGCCACCGTATTAGGTTGCCCGGCCTGATTAACTCCGTCACCGACTACACCTCCTTCACGTCCCTCTAAGGTCATCTTGTGAAGACCGTGTCTTGTGGCATTGAAATTGGTTCCGGAAATCATTTTTCCCCCTAGTTTAAAATCAATCAAGAACGACGCACTAAAGTTCTTATACTTAAAACTATTGGTGATACCACCTACCCACTTGGGTAAGGCGCTACCGAAAAAGACGATTTCATCTGATCGTAAAGGTCTACCATCATCAGCAAACATCTGTCTACCCTGATCATCGAATTTATAACCAAAGCCTGCTAATTGACCGATTTCTTCACCGACTACCTGATAGAGAAAACCATTAAATGCATGGGTACCCACCACAATACTCTCTCCTGGCGCATCGGTAAGAAGGCTTACCACCTTGGTTTTATTGTAGGATGTATTGAGGGTAATATCCCATCGCAAATCGTCATTCCTTATCGGCACCAAAGTCAATAAAGCTTCCACCCCATCACTTCTACTTTCACCACTATTTATCAAGGTGCTTACAAAGCCTGAAGTATTTGAAATTTGAGCAGGAATGATTTGATCGAACGTCGATTTACGATAGACACTCAAATCTAAATTTACTCGGGACTCGAACATTCTTAAATCCAAACCTATTTCTGTTTCCTTAACGCGCATGGGCTTAAGGTTAGGGTTGGGCAACGTGCTAGTATTGGCGGAAGCCACTGGTTGCAGAAGTCCATCGGAATTGGCAAATAAATTTGTATTGATATTGTAAAAGAGCGCATCTGAATATGGTGGAACATCTGTATCACTACCGACCTCTGCATAAGCAGCTCTTAACTTACCAAAACTTAGCCATTCAGCATTCTCAAAAGCATTTGAGAAAACATAACTCGCGGAGACCGAAGGATACAAAATGCTACGATTTGCCGGTGATAAGGTAGTGAACCAATCGTTTCTAGCAGTAGCGCTTAAATAATAGGTATCTTTATATGAAAGATCTAAAGCTCCATACAATGAATTTACCCCACGCTCTGAAAAACTATAAATTGGATCTTTTACCCGACCGTTCTGAACCGTGTAAAGATCTCTAATAACAAAATCGGTCACGTTTGTTCGGTTCAATTTAGAGATTCGTTTCATTTTGTTACCTCCTAAATTGACACCGATATTAAACTCTTCTCCCAAATCTTTATTGGCCGAGATGAGAAAGTCTACGTTTGTTTCCCTAAATCTTCTTACTTCTTGCGTGAACGTACCGTTTACGAAACCTTCTGGTGCAGGTGGTCTTGAAGCTTGACCCGTAGGAAAACCATTATAGGCCTGATCTCTTGACCAATAATCTTGGCCCACTCGGATCTGACCAAAGAGCCATGATAAAAAGTCATATTTTAAAGAAACATTACCAAAAATTCTATCCCTTTCAATTTCATTAAACTGTTCGCTTAAAGTAAAATAAGGATTGGTACGGTTTCTAAATCTTGAATAAACATATTCGTTGCCATTTTCATCGAACTTATTGGCATCCAATAAATCCAAAGGCATTGAATTCGCCATATTGAAAAGAGCGACCGGTATGGTATTGTCTTGCTGACCTACGTTAGGCGGATTGATATTTCTTTCATTGGAATAATTGATATTCGTTGTGAAAGAAAGTTTACGTGATAAAATATAACTGGCTCCTAAACCTACATTGATCCTCTTAAACTCATTGTTCGGAGTAATACCCTTACTCTCCAAGTTAGACAAGGACAGGTTGAAGCCTCCTTTTTCACTATTTCCTGAGAGTCCAATTGAATTGGTTATATCCAAACCATGTCTGTAGAACTTCTCGATTCTATCATAGACGGGCTCATAAGGCACCTCAATTCCGTTAAACAGTACTTGGGTCATACCAGGTTGAAAGCGTTCACCGAATGACCATTGGCCAGAAGTAGGGTTGGCAGAAGTAGGTCTCACCCCATTCTCCCCTTGGCCATACTCATACTGATAATCTGTAAAATCCAACGGTTTTTGGTCAGCGATGCTTAAAGTATAGGTGACACCTATACCTTCACCAGAACCCCGGGTCTTAGTAGTTATCATAATAACGCCATCTTTTGCTCGAGACCCATACAGAGCGGCACCAGTGGCACCTTTTAAAATGGTCATACTTTCAATATCATCGGGGTTGATACTGGAGAAACCGTCGCCACCATCAGAATAAACACCTCCGTCACTTGTACCTAATTCGCCGCTACTTCCGGAACTTCCAACATTGGTTCCGAAACTGGTGTTGTCTATGGGAACTCCGTTTACAACAATTAAGGGGTTATTTGTACCTGAAATGGACGATTGCCCACGTATACGTACTTTTGAAGACCCACCAGGTCCTGTACCGAGAGCCGAAACGTTCACACCCGCAACTTTACCCTGTAAAGTATTCATAAAGTTAGAAGAACGGTTAACGTTCACCTCTTCGGCATCTACTTTGGCCACTGAATAGCCGAGTTTTCTAGTCTCCTGTTTAATACCTAGGGCCGTAACTACCACTTCATCCAAAGCTTCCGAATCTTCAGAAAGTTGTACGTTGATGACAGTGGATTGAGCTACAGGAACCTCTTTGGTGGCAAAACCTAAAGAGCTAAATACTAAAACAGCATTAGAACTGCCGGTAGTCAATGCATAATTACCGTCGAAATCGGTTGCCGTACCGTTCGTAGTTCCCTTTTCGACTACCGATACGCTCGGTAGCGGTACGCCGTCGGTATCGGTGACCACCCCACTTATTTCTTGTTGAACTGTTCTGTTTGAGGCAGCTATTTTTGATAGCGAAGAACCAAGAGATTTGGTGAGTATAATCTGGGTGTCCAGAATTTCAAAAGCGATAGGTGTATTCTTAAAAAGGTCTTCCAGCACTCCAATAAGAGGAGTTTTGTTATAACTGACACTTACCTTTCTATTATAATTTACTTGATTGTCATTGTAGAGCACCTTGAAATCGGTCATCGACTCGATTTCGTGCAAAACTTTCTCAACGGTCACGTTCTGCAACTGTAGAGTGATTTTTGTATCGGCCGAAGACGGATTACCCTGAGCCTGGAAAAAAATAATGGCAAAAAGGCAAATGCTGAGTTTCATTTTGAGCCGTAACTTCAATGGATGAGGGGTACTACCCCCCAGCCATATGATTGGGTTTTTCATATCTTTGTTCAAATTTAGATGGTTAACGTAGTGTAGATCACTCTAAATCGTAATCGGGAAATGTGCCAGCATTTTCCGATTTTTTTATGATTAGAGTTGTAGTAGTTTTGTTGCAGTTACATTAAATCATAGGCATTCTAGTTTAAGGTTTTTCAATTATTACATTTTTTCCGGTGACTGTAAATTTCATGGGATAGTTCTTGTTGAAAGCTTCAAAGACCTGACTAATGGTTTCAGTATCAAAACTGGCATTGAACCTTATGTCATTAAGTTCTTGATAGTTGTTTTGAATTATAACATTATAGTTTCGCTCTAGCTTTTTAATAATATCTTCAAAGGGCATGTGACTAAAAATAATTCGCCCGTCCATCCAACCCGTAAAAAGATCGGTGTTGGTCTCCCGAAACTCTAAAGTCTTTAAATCTTTTTCCCAAATGGCCATTTCACCAGCAACCAAACGTCTGCTGGTCTCATCAAAATCAGTTGTAGAATCATAGAAGCCCACCGAACCCTCAACCAATACGGTTCTTATATTCTCATCTTCAGGATAAGCCGATAGGTTAAACTTAGTACCTAGAACCCGTATGTTAAGTTCGTTTGCATTGATGATAAACGGACTGTTCTTATCTTCTGACACATCAAAAAAACCTTCGCCGATCAAAAAAATTTGTCTTGGCTTGCCCTCAATAAATTCAACGGGATACCTCAAAGAACTGCCTGCATTCAAGTGAGCTTTGGTACCATCTGAAAGAATAAGAACAAACCGTTTGCCGTAAGGCACATTTACCGTATTATAGACCAATTTTTTGGCCTTCTTACCCTTGTGGTAAATAAGTTGATTACCTTGTTGTAGACCAACGCGGGTTCCGTCTTTATCATACACAGAGGCATTACCGGCTTCTGAAATTGTTTTAATGCTACCATCTGATAGCTGCAAGGTGATTTGACTTTCAGGATTTTCAGAAACTTGGGAAAAATTCGAATTAAAGTTATGATCCCAATAGAAATAGCCCGCCGTGAGACAGACCAATAATACCGCTGCATATTTGACAAATTGAAAGAAGTGTAGCCGCCTTACCTTTCTTTTATCCTTTCGAATGGTATCAAGAAGTTTCTTTTTGGCACCGCCGGTATTGTACTCACTCATAACATGTCGCGTAAAAAAATCAATTTCCAAATAGGTTTTGAACACATTATGATTGCCCGACTTGCTCAAAGAACCATTAAGTTCATCAAGCTCTTCCGAAGAGATGGCATTTGAAAGGTATTTTGCCATTTGTATTTCGAAGTTGGAAAATCTCATATTGCGATATCTATCATTAATACGAGTAAATTTTACACTACCCTAAAGTTTTTTTGATATTTTTTTTCATAAATTTAATTTCTAACCAATTTTGTATTGCAGAACCCTATTTATGAGAATTGATTTTAATGACAATACCCTGCTTATTCAAAACCTCAAAAATGGTGATGAAAAAGCATATGAATATTTAGTGGATACTTACCATCATAGGCTATGTGTGTATGCGAATAGTCTAGTAAACGATCACGATCATGCCGAAGACATTGTACAGAATGTTTTCATTCGCACATGGGAGAGGCGCCACAATCTCAAAAGTAACTTCACCATAAAAAGTTTTTTGTACAAGTCTGTGCACAATGAATTTATCGATCAGTATAGGAAGAAAAAATCAGTGACGGCCTTAGAAAAAAAGTACATTGAAGAATTAGAGCGCTTTACCGAAAAAGATGAGGTTTTCTTTGAAAGGCTACTGAATTTGGTACAGCGAGAGATTCAAAACCTCCCCCCTAAATGTCGCAAGATATTTTTGATGAGCAAGCAAGAGGGCTTTACAAATGTTGAAATTGCCGAACAGCTCAATGTTTCCATCAAAACCATTGAGTATCACATTACTAAAGCCTTTGCCATTTTAAGGCAAAAGGCAAATAAAGATATGGAGCCTGTTCTGTTTTTATTGTTCGGATTTAGAAGACCTAGCAAATTAAAAGCCTAATCTACCACCGTCAACTTAGCATCTTTTAAGATATCTCGCATCTCAGGATACTGCTCATCGGTATCTCTATATTTTTTGCGTTCTTCTATCAATGCCTTTTTCATTTTTTCGATAACAGGCTTATACTCTTCTTCGTTAATGGCATTATGCAGTTCTTTTGGGTCTTTCTGCAGATCAAAAAATTCCCAGGCCGGTTCGGTTGTAATCTCAGAAGTTCCCTTTTTATTCAACGGTTGCCCATAAAAGAAGGCCAGTTTGTAGCGTTCATTCCGAATTCCGAAATGAGACGGCCTGTCAGGGTGATGAAGCCAATACCTGTAGTACATTTGACTACGCCAGTCTTCAGGTGTATTTCCCTTAAGATTGTTCCTGAAACTTCTACCCTGCATATAGCCTGGTTGTTTTATGCCAGCATAGTCGGCCAGTAATGCCGGAAAATCAATGTTCAAAATAATATCATCTATTCTTTGCCCTCCTCTAATTTCTTTAGGATATCTGATGACAAAAGGCATGCGAAGAGACTCCTCGTATATCATTCTTTTGTCAAAAAAGCCATGCTCACCCAAAAAGTAACCTTGATCAGCTGTATAAACAACTATGGTATTATCGGCAATACCCTCTTCCTCTAGAAAATCAAGAAGACGGCCAATGTTGTCATTAATGGCGGCACCACAACGCATAAAATCCTTAACGAGTTTTTGATAGATTTTTTTTCTTTTCTGTATGCTATCCAATCCATCAAGGGGATAAGGAAGTCCGGGATAGGTGGTCCACCAATTTTCAGGGTCTTTGGTGGCACTGTCCCACCTATTGCCCAGTTTTTCCAACTTTTGGCCAATAAATGTTCTTCCTGTTGTTTCGGGGCCGAAGTCATACAAAGATTCCGGTTCAGGTATTTCTTCATTCTCGTACAGTAACTCAAAGCGCTCAGGATAATCGAAAGGCTCATGGGTAGCCTTAAAATTACAGAACATCAGAAATGGTTTTTTGTCATCCCTGTTTTTCAAGTGTTCGATGGTCAAATCGGTAATAACGTCGGTTGAAAAACCCTTGTATTCTTTACCTGCAGAACTATTGTGACCATCTTTCCAATCTTCTTTAGTTTTTAAAATAGGATTCCAGTACCTGCCTTGGCCGGGTAGCACATTAAAATAATCGAAACCCTGAGGTTGACCTACCAAATGCCACTTGCCAATGATTGCAGTTTGATAGCCATTTTCTGATAGTGTTCGAGCCACATTTGGGTGCCCGTCAGGTAAAGGTTCGTTCAGGGTATAAACTTGGTTGATATGACTGTATTGGCCTGTTAATATGCTGCCACGGCTGGGTGTACAGATACTATTGGTACAAAAGGCATTATTAAGAACGGCTCCTTCATCTGCCAACCGCTTTATTTGGTCGTTTTTGACATAATCTTTGAGAATACCTCCATAAATTCCCCATGACTGAGAAGTGTGGTCGTCAGAAAGTATAAAAAGGATGTTAGGCTTTTTTGTTTCAGTTTGAGAAACAGATTTTTGAAAAACAAAAAAGCATGCAAAAAGAGAAAGAAGGCTAATCTTTTTAGAAATCATCATGATTCTGGTCTGGTTTGATGAGCAATATAGCAAACTATCAATTACCCGACCGATATATCAAGTTTTAAATTATTGCATTATTTTCGAAATGATCAAATATTAAACCCAAAGTTACATGAAAACAAAATCTATTCTGCTCAGCTTCCTCTTTTCAATCAGTTTCCTCTTTGTTTCGATTGCTCAAAACTCTGATGAAAAAGCTATTTTAGAAATTATGGCACAACAAGAAAAGGCCTGGAGTGATGGTAATATAGAAGGATTCATGCAGGGATATTGGAAATCGGACTCACTAACCTATTATAGTGGAGGCAGAATTACAAAGGGGTGGCAAACTACACTTGACAATTATAAAAAGGGCTACCCTAATAAAGACTATACGGGAACATTAAATTTCACCATTGACCAAATAACCCAGATAAACGATGGCGCTTACTATGTAATGGGACAGTACCATTTGAAAAGAAAAGTAGGCGACGCCAACGGAACATTTATGATTATTTTCAAGAAAATTGATGGGGTGTGGAAAATTGTTGCGGATAGCTCGTGCTAAAAACCATTACTTTTCAACCGCAATTTGTGGTTTTTCCTTTTTATAATAGGTGATTCTTCGCGTCTTGTACGTATTATTCGGGGTAATGATTTCTTTTACCCAATTTTTGGCCTCGCTACCATCGAATTGATAAATATATTCTTTGGTAGAAAGCAGCCCCCTATTCTTTTCTTTTGATTTGCTTAGAACACCTTCTTCGGTGTACTCGTAATTGATTTCTTCTTGAGAAATCCACTTTTCGGTACTGGTATCATAGATGGAAGAACTTATAAAAAGTAATTTTTCTTGGGGTCCGATCACCTTTCTATTCCTAGTGGTCAATTCTCCGTTTAAATAATTCTTTGTTTCCAAGGTTCTTTGCCGTAACGAATCTTGGTCTATTTTACCATAAGTAGTTTCGACCGTCTTTGCTATTACCCCATTTAACTTCTTGGTCATCAATTCCCCTTCTTCAGTGTCTTCGTATTCAAAGGTTATTTCATCGGTTCCATCGGTTCCCACTCGCACCATTCGAATAATCCGGTCCGAATCATCGTAATAGTACCTATTCTGTTCTAGTAATTCTTTTTCATAGCTTATTATTTTCTCAGTAACCATTCTCTCAGGAACCGTATCCAAGGTGTAAAAATTGGCTAATGAGGTGGCGCTGTCAAAAGTATCGTTCAAATAGTTTTCGATTCTTCTCTCGCTTATAAGACCATTTTTATACTTATAATGGGTTGTCTCGTAATCGCTATCACTGAATATAGTTACAGATTTGGTTAGTCTACCCTGCTGATCAAAATGATATTCTTCTTTACCATAATCGGTAATGACCAAACAGGTTTTTACATTACCCCTTAAATCGAAATCGGAAATTTTAAATATTTCGATTTCTTGTGCGGAAAGTTTTGAAACCAAAACTATAAATAGGCAGAAACAAAGAAGGGGACTAATTCGTAACATGCTGCAAAATTAATGGTTATTCCTACAATGGGAAACAAAAGATGTACCATTTCGATAAAATGAAATCTACCCGTTCCACTTTTTATTGTGTTACTGTAACGCATTTTACCCAAAGGAAAGCTTCTACCTGTTGTATTTAAACCTATTAATAAGTAAATAGGCGTATTTAAGACCCTAGTAAAAATTTAAAAACCGTTCTTAGTTAGGTATACAAACATCTTAATCAAAAATTTTATGGAAACCCAACCCAACTCAATTCAACCCTTCGTAGGTCAATTAGATGACCAGGCCCGTGTAGCATTCTATAGAAAAACCTACGCCCATTTGGCCGCAGCAGTTCTTCTATTTGTTTTAGTTGAAACCCTATTTTTTCAAATCGATGCCATTATAAGTCTGGCCTTATCATTAACGGGAGGCATAAGTTGGCTTCTACTTTTGGGCGGCTTTATGCTCATTACCAACTATGCTGAAAAAATGGCTTTACGAAGTAACGACAAGAATATGCACTATGCAGGTCTTGTTCTGTATGTGGTGGCGGAAGCTTTTATTTTTATCCCCCTCATTTTCATAGCAACGGTCATGGCAGATGGTGGTGCATTTCAAATTTTAAACCAGGCCGCAGTTTTAACCTTATCCCTATTTACAGGTTTATCGGCCGTGGTCTTTTTGACCAAGAAAGATTTTTCATTTCTTAAATCTATTTTGACCATTGGTTTTTTTATTGCTTTAGGATTAATTGTCGCCGGAGCTCTATTCGGTTTCGATTTAGGCCTATGGTTTAGCGTGGGTATGGTGGTTTTGGCTTCTGGATCTATTCTATATCAAACTTCTAATTTGATTCACAAATACAATGAAAATCAGTACGTTGCTGCTTCATTGGGCTTATTTGCTTCGTTGATGTTACTCTTCTGGTACATCTTGAGCATTCTTTCTAGGGAATAGCTCATCACATATTAAAAAATAAAAAAGCCCCTGATGAAAATCATCAGGGGCTTTTTGTTTATGTATCAAGTGAATGCTACTTCACTTCTTCGAAATCTACGTCTTCAACGTTATCACCTTCTTTGGCATCTGCACTGGCAGTATCGGCACCGGCATCAGCTGATGGGCCTCCACCCTGCTGTCCTTCCGCTTGGGCTTTGTACATCTCTTCAGAAGCAGCTTTCCAAGCTTCGTTGATCTTGTCCAAAGCTGGGGCAATAACCGCTAGGTCTTTGCTTTCGTAAGCTTTCTTCAATTCTTCCAAGCTATCTTCGATAGGCTTTTTCTTGTCTGCAGAAAGTTTATCGCCAAACTCTTTCAATTGCTTTTCAGTTTGGAAAATCATTCCGTCAGCCTCGTTCAACTTATCGGCAGTTTCCTTGGCTTTTTTATCCGCTTCAGCATTTGCTTCCGCCTCGGCTTTCATTTTCTTGATTTCCTCTTCGGTCAATCCTGAAGAAGCCTCAATTCTAATATCCTGGGATTTTCCAGTAGCCTTATCGGTAGCAGATACTTTGATGATACCGTTCGCATCGATATCAAAAGTAACTTCAATTTGAGGTGTACCTCTTGGCGCAGGTGGAATTCCGTCTAAATGGAACCTACCAATGGTTTTGTTATCACCGGCCATAGGACGTTCACCTTGCAACACGTGAATTTCAACAGAAGGCTGATTATCAGCTGCCGTTGAGAAAACCTGTGATTTTTTTGTTGGGATAGTAGTGTTCGCCTCGATCAACTTGGTCATTACACTTCCCATAGTTTCGATACCCAACGATAGTGGAGTTACATCTAAAAGAAGTACATCTTTCACATCACCGGTCAATACACCACCTTGAATAGCAGCACCAATAGCTACCACTTCGTCAGGGTTCACCCCTTTAGAAGGCTTCTTACCAAAGAATTTTTCAACAGCCTCTTGTACTGCAGGAATTCTTGTAGAACCACCTACCAAAATAATCTCGTCGATATCACTTTTTGATAGACCGGCAGCTTTAAGAGCAGCCTCACATGGCTCAATGGTTCTCTTTACCAAATCTTCGATCAATTGCTCGAACTTAGAACGGCTCAATGTTCTTACCAAGTGTTTTGGTCCTGTAGCGGTAGCCGTTACATATGGTAAATTGATTTCAGTTTGTGCTGAAGATGACAATTCGATTTTAGCCTTTTCAGCAGCTTCGCGCAAACGTTGCAAAGCCATGGCATCTTTACGCAAATCGATATCTTCTTCACTCTTGAATTCTTCGGCCAACCAATCAATAATTTTTTGGTCAACATCATCACCACCTAAGTGGGTATCACCATCGGTAGAAAGTACTTCGAAAACACCATCTCCTAATTCAAGGATGGAAACGTCATGTGTACCACCACCAAAGTCAAATACCACAATCTTTTGGTCGGTATCTTTTTTATCAAGACCATATGCCAAAGAAGCGGCAGTAGGCTCATTGATAATTCTTTCTACGGTCAGACCTGCAATTTCACCGGCTTCTTTAGTGGCCTGACGTTGCGCATCGTTAAAATAAGCGGGTACGGTAATTACCGCACGGCTTACATCTTGACCTAAATAATCTTCGGCCGTTTTCTTCATTTTTTGAAGAATCATGGCAGAAAGTTCTTGAGGTGTGTACAAACGACCTTCGATGTCTACTCTTGGGGTATCGTTGTCACCCTTAACCACGTTGTAAGGTACTCTTTCCGCTTCTCTACTGGACTCGGAAAATTTGTTGCCCATAAAACGCTTGATGGAATAAATAGTTTTATTTGGGTTGGTTACCGCCTGTCTTTTAGCAGGATCACCAACTTTGATCTCACCACCGTCAACAAAAGCGATAACGGAAGGAGTTGTTCTCTTACCTTCAGCATTTGGGATTACAACGGGCTCATTACCCTCCATAACGGAGACACAGGAGTTGGTCGTACCCAAATCTATACCTATAATTTTGCTCATTATATATGTTATTAAATATTAGTGCTTTGATTTTTTCGTCGGTTCTTAAATGACAAACAATATGCCAAGCCAAACCAACATGACATGATGTCATTTTGCCCGTTCACAAACGAAACCAAACTGGCCAAATGTGTTTAATTTATTCGTAGTACAACCAACAATGGCGTAATTTTTCTATTTTGCAGGTAACGCAAATTCAACTTTACTATGCATTTCAACAGACGCAATTTTTTACGTAAAGGAGCTACCTCTGCTGCTGGTCTGGCGGCAGCTTCGATGCTTCCTTTAGATATATATGCCAACTCATTAGACCCCAATAAGGTCAGGGAAGTCATTGTTCCCAAAGAAAAAATCGGTCCGCCTAAAAATAGTATTCGGTTTTCGGTCATCGGAATCAATCACGGACATATCTATGGAATGGTAGATTCCCTAATTAATGGGGGCGGCACCTTGGTGGCAGTTTATGCCAAAGAAGCTGATTTGCTCAAAAATTTTACGAAAAGGTATCCTAATGTAAAAATCGCCAAAAGCGAAGAAGAGATTATAGATGACAACTCAATACAATTGGTAGCCAGTGCTGCCATTCCTATTGAGCGTGCTCCCATTGGCTTAAAAGTTATGAAGTCTGGAAAGGATTATATGACCGATAAGCCCGGCATTCTAACTTTTGATCAATTCAACGAAGTAAAAAAAGTACAAAAGGAAACAGGCAAAATTTACTCAATTGTCTACAGTGAACGGCTATCTAACCCAGCTTCTGTAATGGCCGGTAAATTGGTTCAAGAAGGTGCCATAGGCAAGGTCATTCAGACTATTGGGCTAGGCCCGCACATTATGCGCCCGGAAAGTAGACCTGATTGGTTCTTTTATCCCGAGAAAGCAGGCGGTATTTTATGTGACATCGGATCGCATCAGTGCGATCAGTTCTTGTTCTACACCAATTCGACGAAGGCCGAAGTAAGCACCTCCCAAATTGGAAATTTTGGTACTCCTGATTTTCCCAATTACCAAGATTTCGGTGATATGATGGTTCGTAGCGACCATGCTACAGGGTATATACGAATCGATTGGTTTACCCCCAAAGGTCTGGGTACTTGGGGCGATGGTAGAACTTTTATTTTAGGAACGGAAGGATATATCGAAATGCGCAAGTACATTGATATAGCTGGAAGACCAAAAGGCAACCATCTCTTCTTGGTTGACCAAAAGGAAACCAAATACTTTGATTGCAACGAGGTGCATATGCCCTACGGGGAGCAATTGGTAAATGATGTAGTTGACCGTACGGAAACCGCCATGAGCCAAGACCATTGCTTCTTGGCCACGGAGTTAGCCTTGACCGCACAGAAAGAAGCATTTCGATTGAATGTCGGATAATAAATCATTGACCAATTTCTAAAATACCCCATATGACCCCGATTAAAAAGGTAAGCCTAATGGCATTTATATGCCTTTTGATAACTTCCTGCAAAGATGAAAAAGTACAACTGACCATTATTGAAGAACAAGTAGAGGCTCCTTTTGACATGGCCCCCATAAAATCTCCTGATTTTTCCAATTGCCCAGTCATTTCAATTGTTGATAAAGGAGCCGTAGAAGGAAACCAGCAGGCGACAGAACAGGCTATTCAAGCGGCCATCATAGAAGCAAATGCGGCTGGCTGCGGTACTGTAAAGATTCCAAAAGGAGAATGGCTAACAGGCAAGTTGCATTTTAAAAGTAATGTCAACCTACATCTAGAAGAAGGTGCCGTTCTTTTATTTTCAGATAATCCCAAGGATTACCTCCCGGCAGTACATACCACATGGGAGGGTATGGAGTGTTACAACTACTCTCCGTTAATATATGCCTACGAATGTGAAAATGTCGCCATTACCGGCAAAGGTGAACTTCGAGCGAAAATGGGCACTTGGGAAAAATGGTTTGGAAGACCACCAGGCCATATGAACAGCCTTAAAAGATTGTACAATTTGGCAGCGAAAAGCGACGATGTTGAAGAAAGGCAAATGGTAAATGATAGTGCCAATCTGCGCCCCCATTTTATTCAGTTCAATAGAAGTAAGAATATCTTATTGGAAGACGTCACCATTACCAACAGTCCGTTTTGGGTCATTCACCCTTATTTATCCAACGACGTAACAATACGTAGGGTAAAAGTCACGGCCCATGGTCACAACAATGATGGGGTGGATCCCGAAATGAGTCAAAATGTACTTATTGAAGATTGTGTTTTTGACCAAGGTGATGATGCCATTGCGGTGAAATCGGGTAGAAATCAAGATGCCTGGCGCCTGAATACCCCTTCTAAAAACATGGTCATTAGAAATTGTACGGTCAAAAACGGACATCAATTATTGGCAGTGGGTAGCGAACTTTCTGGTGGAATAGAAAACATCCTGATTGATAATTGTGTGGTGGAAGATAAAGCTTCTTTATTCCACCTATTGTTTATAAAGACCAATGAGCGCCGCGGTGGTTACGTGAAAAACATTATCATGAATAACATTAAAGCGAATGAGGTTAGAAATGGGGTTTTAGGCATTGAGACCGATGTGCTTTATCAGTGGAAAGATTTGGTACCCACCTATGAAAGAAGACTTACCCCTATTTCAGATGTTAGCCTTACCAACGTTCAGCTCAAGAAAGGTAATTTCATGTCTAGAATCATGGGGCAAGAAGAAGAACCGGTTAAGAATGTCTCCCTTATAAATGTTAAAGTCGACTCTTTATTGGGAGAGCAAATGATTCATGAAAATGTGATTGGTTTTAAGATGGATTAATTGCGATTACTTCAACTTCCATAGAAAAAAATACTCCTACCTTTATTCCAAACAAGTCTTAGTTCATGGAGTGCATCAGTGTTTTTGATATGCTAAAAATAGGTATAGGGCCTTCGAGTTCCCATACCCTTGGGCCTTGGCGTGCCGCGGAGAGATGGATCAAAGAACTTAAAGACTCTGATATTTTTGATGAAGTCAAAAGTGTTCATGTTCATATTTATGGTTCATTATCATTGACAGGAAAGGGCCATGCTACCGATTATGCGGTTATGCTGGGCCTTTCTGGGGCCGACCCCGAGCATATTCCCGTAGAAGACATTCATGCTATCGTAAAAGAAATACAGGAGTCGCACTTTCTTCGTTTGGGAAATGAAAAGGAACTTCCTTTCAATCCTAAAGAAAACATATCATTTCATCGTAAATTTTTAGAGTTTCATGCCAACGGACTCAAGTTTGAGGCTCTTCTCGAATCTGGCGAAAAAAAATCTAAAACATACTATTCCATCGGTGGCGGCTTTGTGGTTGTCAAGGAAAGAAAAAATGCCAAAAAGAACCTAGAAGATTTTCATCGTTTTCCGTACCCCGTTGAAAAGGGCAGCGAACTTATTAAGCATTGTAATGCTCAGAAGGTCAAAATTTCTGAACTCGTTCTCAAAAACGAGCTTTCATTGAGAAACGAAAAAGAGGTGGATCGTGAAATGAGTCGTGTTTGGAATACTATGCTCGAGTGCATGTATACCGGCTGCCATACCCAAGGTAAACTACCCGGCGGGTTGAATGTACATCGACGGGCTTTCGATTTAAACAAATCGTTGCTCGAAGAAAACCGCGGTAACTATCAAAACGCAACCGAATGGCTGGAAACTATACGAAATACTAAAGTGAAATTTAGGCAAATTTTCAAGTGGGTGAGTTGTTTTGCGTTGGCGGTCAACGAAGTAAATGCATCTTTAGGTCGCGTGGTTACCGCACCTACCAACGGTAGCGCAGGGGTAATTCCTTCTGTATTGATGTACTACCTGGTTATTGAAAACCATAAAGCCGATTTTAAACAGATCAAACAATTTTTGTTAGTGGCAGGTGAAATTGGCAGCATATTTAAAAAAGGAGCTACCATTTCTGCCGCTATGGGTGGTTGCCAAGCGGAAATAGGTGTTTCTTCGGCCATGGCAGCAGGTGGCCTTACAGAACTATTGGGCGGCACCCCCGAACAGGTTTTAATGGCTGCCGAAATTGCCATGGAGCATCATTTGGGCCTAACGTGTGACCCCATTGGAGGTTTGGTACAAATACCCTGTATCGAAAGAAATTCGATGGGTGCCATCAAAGCCATTACTGCCGCTGAACTTGCGTTGGAATCGAACCCTAAAGAGGCCAAAGTACCTTTAGACAAAGTAGTTGAAACCATGTGGGCCACCGCAAAGGACATGAGCTCTAAATACAAAGAAACCTCCGAAGGAGGTCTCGCTGTTGGTATTAATATGAGTGATTGCTAGAACTCACGCCCTAACAATAAAATTCTATTCCACTCTTGGTGTTACGGTAAATTTTCTGAAAGAAATCGGACCATGGTCACCTTGAATATAGAAAGGTCCGGGTTCCCCTTCTTTACTATCTAAAGCACCACCCGTAATTCCTGGAATATTCTGCTCGCTAATTATAGTTTTACCGTTTGCCACAATAGTTACCCTTCTACCTATTAAAGTAATGTCATAGGTTTGCCATTCGGTGGCTGGGTTAGCGGCCATTTCATTGGGTGTTAAGAAGCCATAAACACCTCCAAAAAGAACATTACTCGGGTCGCTACCATGGTCATCGGTGATTTGAACCTCATAACGACCACGAAGGTAAATACCGCTGTTACTTCCTTCAGGAACCTTAAACTCTACATGAATTTTAAAATCGTTGAATTTTTCTTCAGAAGCTAAATTGGCTCCTGATTTTGGGCTCTTTAGAATGCCATTTTCGACTATCCATTGATTTTCACCCAAAGCTTTCCATCCAGTCAAATCCTTTCCATTGAAAAGTTCTTTTGTTTTACCCCACTTAACTTTATCGGCATAAGGCAATTTTGGTGCTCTGTCAGCTGTCCATTGATGGGTATCTCCATTTTCAAATGACAAGGTTCCTTTTAAGCCTTCGCCATCTTTAGAACCTTTGATAGTTATATTGCCTAAATCTTGTTCCCACTGTGGTGGAATAGTGAACGAAAAGCCGTTACCATCCAGTTTAATTTCAGAGATGGGGCGGGCACTACCGGAAGCGTACACAAATCTTCCGACCAAGGTCTGTACACCTGAATGTTTGATTTCTAACCAAGAGGGAGATTCTTTACCATCCATCTGCAAGGTTAAATCCCATTTACCTTCATAGAATTTTTCATCCTGACCATAGGTAAACGAAGAAAAGGTCAGGGCCAAGAGAAATAGCACCAAGTACAATATTGATTTCATAGTTTTCATTTGCGGGGGGATATTAATTGAGGCCAAATATAAAAAATACCATCATATTTGAACAAATTGCATTCAATACTTTAGAAAATGATTATTAAACTACACTTTAATTAGAGCTTTCATATATTTTTATACCTTTAGAAGCTAATTCTAATCCTAACTATATCAAAAGAAACATGAAAAACAAGAAGACTCAATCTTCAACCAATTCACGACGGTCGTTTATAAAAAAGGGGGCGATGGCCTCTTCTATTTTTATCGTACCGAGACATGTGTTGGGTGGTGTAGGCTACCTTGCCCCTAGTGATCGCCTTAACATTGCAGCCATTGGTGCCGGTGGTAAGGGTGCTAGCGATATTGCCAATGCATCTGTAAACGGTCGCGAAAACGTTGTAGCACTTTGCGATGTCGATTTTGAAGGATCTGCCAAGAGATCTGTAGAGCGATTTCCAAAAGCAAAACTTTATGCCGATTTCAGGGAAATGTTGGACAAGGAGAAAGGCATCGATGCCGTTACCATTTCTACCCCTGACCACGTTCACGGCCCAGCGGCCGCCTATGCGATGAACCGCGGCGTGCACGTATACGTTCAAAAACCGATGACCCACAACATTAGGGAAGCACGTATGCTGACCCAAATGGCAAGGGACAAAAAGATTGTTACCCAAATGGGTAACCAAGGTGGGTCTAACCCACTATTGGGTATGGTTCAAAAATGGATCGATAACGGTTCTATCGGTGCTGTATCTAAAGTTCAGATTTGGACAAACAGACCTGTTTGGCCACAAGGTGGCGCCATGCCAGAACCTAATGCCTCCATGAAGCCCGATAGCTTGAATTGGGATCTATGGCTAGGGCCAGCTCCTGAAAAACCCTATACCCCTAACCTACACCCATTCAATTGGAGAGGCTGGTGGGATTACGGTACAGGTGCCCTTGGTGATGTAGGATGCCACTTGATCGATATTCCTTTTAGAACATTAGGCTTAAAGTACCCAACCGATGCTGAATGTAGTGTTGGTGCTGTTTACTCACAAATGTGGAATGCCGATTACCACCCAGAAGGTTGCCCGGCATCTTCTTTCATTACACTTCATTTTGATGCTACCGAGAAATCGAAGTCGCCTATTGAAATGACTTGGAGTGATGGTGGAATTCGACCTGCACACCCAGAAATTATTCCTGCGAATAATGATATAGGTGGGCCAGACAGTCAAAACGGAGTCTTGATCATCGGTGAGAAAGGTATTATTTCTACCAACATCAACGATAGTAGCCCATTGACACCAAAGTTATATCTGAATGATGGCACTACCGATTTCGGACCTGAAACTGAGCCAAACGATGAGCCGGAATACGGCCATCAGCGTAAGTGGGTCGATGCCTGTAAAGCCGGTTTCGCGAGTAAAGAACATAAAGAGCTTACCTCTTCGTTCGATTACGCCGGACCAATGACAGAGACCGTTCTGATGGGTAACTTGGCCATTCGTAGCTATCTATTGAGAAAAGAAAACGAAAAAGGCGCCATGGACTTCTATGCCCGTAAAAAGTTATTGTGGGATGGAGAAAACATGCGCATTACCAACCTAGAGGAAGCCAACCAATACGTTGGAAGAACTTACCGTAAAGGTTGGGAGATGTAATTCTCTAAAAGAATTAAAACCTAAAGTCGAAAGGAACTGGAAAAATCCAAATCCTTTCGGCTTTTTTATTTACAGCCCTCTACCCTTCTGGTATCGATTAAATAAATAATTTGCCAGCCTTTCTTGGCATCTTTCACCAATTGAAAAGAATTGACGCCACAGTGGTGAAAACTTCCATCTAAATTAAATTCATAGTCCGTCCAGGCGTTGGCCATTGGCCCATCAATTTGAATGTGGAAATTAGTAATGACCTCTTCAAATTGTGTGCTTTTGGGTATGCTGATGATTGATTTTAAAAATTCATTGAAAGGTTGTGTCTTTACAACGGGGGCACCCTCATTGTCTTTCGCAATAGTCTGCAATACGATATCGTCGGATACTGTTTTTTTAATTCCTACGGAATCTTGCCTGTGAAAAGCGTTGAAAAAATTCTCTATTGTTGTCTCCACCAAAGCCTCATCTTCTTGGGCGTTCATTTGCACAGAAATAAAAAATAAGGCCAATGTTACTAAAGCTCTCATAAGTTGATGATTAACTGATTGAAAAGGTATTTTAATTCGAATGTAGAGTTTTTTATTAAATTCTGACCAAAATTGATTTGATTACAACCCTACCCTTGCGCTGAAACAATTTCCTTACTTTTAACCCTCCAAAACAATTATTGAATGTCAACTGCAAAAAAAGAGTACAGGAGAGTAACTGTTAAGTCCTTGGTGGACATGAAAAAGAATGGCGAAAAAATATCTATGCTTACGGCCTATGATTATTCAATGGCCAAAATTGTAGATTCAGCCAATGTAGATGTGATTTTGGTCGGTGATTCGGCCAGTAATGTGATGGCCGGCCACGAAACTACGCTGCCAATTACATTAGATCAAATGATCTACCATGCCACATCTGTAATCAGGGCCGTTCAGAGAGCACTGGTGGTAGTTGATATTCCGTTCGGAAGTTACCAAAGTGACCCGAAGGAAGCCTTAAGAAGTGCCATACGAATCATGAAAGAAAGTGGTGCACATGCCGTAAAACTAGAGGGTGGAGAAGAAATAAAAGAATCGGTCAAAAGAATCTTGAATGCGGGTATACCCGTCATGGGGCATCTAGGCCTAACCCCACAATCAATCTATAAATTTGGCACCTACACCGTTAGGGCCAAAGAAGAAGAAGAGGCCGAGAAACTTCTAGCCGATGCCAAACTTCTAGAAGAGCTTGGTTGCTTTAGTATCGTCCTCGAAAAAATACCCGCAGAACTTACCAAACAAGTTTCAGAAAGCATTTCTATACCTACGATAGGTATCGGTGGTGGAAAACACGCCGACGGTCAAGTTTTGGTCATACATGATCTGTTGGGCATGACCCATGAGTTTAATCCACGTTTTTTACGTCGTTATATGAACCTATATGAAGATATGGGTCACGCTATTTCGCAGTACGTTACCGATGTAAAGAATAGAGATTTTCCGAACGACCAAGAACAGTATTAGAATCAATTACTATGCGGAAGGCACCTTGGAAAAAATTAGCCATATTACTTTTGGTCGTATTGAATTTTGGGTGCGACCAGATTTCAAAAGGTGTGGTTCGCAAACATGTAGAACCCAATGATTATATTAGGGTAATCGGCGACCAATTTATACTTACCAATGTTGAAAATACAGGCGCCATGCTTGGATTCGGAAGGCAATTTTCACCTCTCTTGAAAATTGCTCTATTTCAAATGCTTCCTATACTAGTTTTGGTGGTTCTACTTTTCAGGATTTTAAGAAAAAATCATTTGAACACTTGGTCTACTCTTGCTTTTGCCTCAGTAATCGGTGGAGGAATCGGTAATTTGGTAGATCGAATAGCCTATGGATCGGTAACCGATTTCTTTCAAATCAAATTGGGGCTTTTCAAGACTGGAATTTTCAATATGGCAGATGTTTCTGTAACCTTGGGAGTATTACTTTTGCTTTCGCTTACCCTCACAAAAGAAAAACCCGTTTTATAGTGGCCAACAAAATACTCTCGACCGCCGAAAACCTTCAGGTAATTTATGAAGACAATCATTTGATTGCCGTCAATAAGAGACCCGGAGACATTGTTCAGGGAGACAAAACGGGAGACACCCCCTTAAGCGAAGTTGTAAAGGAATATTTGAAGATTAAATATAACAAACCGGGCAATGTATACTTGGGGGTTACTCACCGATTAGATCGCCCAACTTCCGGAATTGTCGTATTTGCGAAAACCTCAAAAGCGCTTCCTCGTCTCAATAAACTTTTTGCGGAAAAGGATGCCCAAAAGACCTACTGGGCCATCGTTAAAAATGAGCCCCCTAAATCTGAAGACCTGCTAGTGCATTGGTTGGTGAGAAATCCTAAACAAAACAAGTCCTATCCGAACCCAAAACAGGTGCCCAATAGCAAGAAGGCCAGTTTAACCTATCGCATCGTACAAAAACTGGATAACTATCTTTTGCTTGAAATTGACCTGCATACGGGCAGACACCATCAAATACGTGTTCAGCTATCCGCTATTGGCAGTCCTATAAAGGGTGATTTGAAATATGGTTTTGATAGGAGTAATAAAGATGCCAGTATCCATTTACATGCGAGAAAACTATCGTTTATTCATCCTGTTAAGAAAGAACAAGTAGATTTGATTGCCAATCCACCTAATGACCCACTTTGGAATGTTTGTTGTTAAATACTTTATATTTAACATAATAAACACTGCACCATGTTCAAAAAGTTTCTTTTTATAGGTAGCTTGGTTTTACTCTCTGCCTGTAGCACTTACAACTCGATAGATACCTTTTACAATGCCCATAAAGAAGATGATCAGGTTACAGCTATACGTGTACAGCGGTTCATGCTCTCGATGATTTCTAACCTTTCTCCTGAAATGAAGGCCTTGGTTGGTAATACGAAAGATTTAAGATATATGCAGTTTCCGAGCCCGACGCCGGATAGAACACAATTTCTTAACCAACAGATGAACGGAATAACAGGAAATTCGTTTATTGAAGTATATAGAAAGAACGATAATCTTAAAAGAAATATAGTTTCCATTAGGGAAAAGAGGGACGCCGTTAAGGAAATCTTGATTTATAACAACAACAATGTTTCTGGTTCCTTTTTATATTTTAATGGGAATTTTGATCCGGTCAAAGTACGGCAAATGGCTCAAAATGAAGAGTTTCAAAAATTGGGCGAAGGGTTGATCAATCAATATCAATCGAGTAATTCTACATCTAGCTATTGAAGTGATATCAAAAGTTGAAGGCTATTATTTATAAGACCTTCTACTCTCTAAAATTACCGATGCGAGAATCAGAGAACCTCCTAAAATGGTCGACCATCCCGGTATTTCCTTCAGAAATAGGGCGCCAATGATGATACCATAAACCGGTTGAATACTACTAAGAATACTAACGGTGGTAATCGAAAAATGCTTAAAGCAATTGATGAACATTGAGTGACCTATGACGGTTGTTATCAAGACCAATCCGAGCAAAGCGGGTACATAGTTGGTGGCTTCCGTTGCATCATAGAGAAAGTAAGTCGGCATTAGCAAGACCCCAATAATACCCATCTGATAAGTCATCAGCATGCTACCTTCGTATCTATCGACCTTGGTTTTCAAAATTAAATTTCGAAGGGAATAGGTGAAGGCTGAAAAAAGTCCGAAACCAATGGCTATCGTACTCGAATTTTCAAGGTTAAAATCAGGAACCAAAAAATATATGCCCACAAGAACCATCAGCCCCAATAACAAATGGCTTTTTCTAAACCTTGTCTTTAAAAAAATGGGCTCTAAAAATGAGGTCATGATCGGATAGGTGAACAATGATAACATACCGATTGCCACATTCGATAATTGCAAAGCATGAAAATAGGTCACTAAATGAACCCCCATTAATATACTGGTAATCAAAATGGGCCATATATCACGACGGTTCAGATGGAACGAAACACCCCGAATCTTACAATAAATTAGCAAAAAAATAAAAGCCAATAGTGTTCTTAATTCGATTGTCAAAGGTGCCGGAAGCGCTATGAATTTTCCGAACGGCCCGGAAGTTGACATGAAAAGTACGGTAAGGTTGAGTTCCAGAAACCTTCTGGTAGGGTTGCTTGGGGTCATTTGAGGTATTTATCTTTTGACAGCAAGTGCCTTTTCACGAATGATTTCGGCCACAGGTCTATTCTCTAAATGACTTTCTAACCATGAAATGATATCCAGATACAAAAAAGCCCTTTTTTCATAAGGGTGGTCTTCATACTTCTTCAACTCGATATGCAATTTCTGAAATTCGTTTCTTAATTGATTTGGGTAAATATTACCAAGGTTACGCAAGAATTTGATCATTTCTTTTTGAACCGCATGTAAATCGTTCATCTTCAACAAGAACTTATAGGTGCTTTTAAGCTGCACTTCCAAGTGATAGTCCATACCTGCTTCGTAATGCGCTACAAGACTTAAAACACGGGCGAAACACATCAAGTCTTCGCGCATTTTTAGGTTTTTGTTGTTGATTATTTTCTTGAGATATTGAATACAGGTCTTATTATCTCCTATTCCGAAATACAGGCAAGCGATTTTGTAATATAAGACCATGATATGGTGGGCATCGATACGATCCTTGTGTTTATTGATACCGTACTCGACGATTTTCACCAAATAGAGGCCTTGTTGAAAAGTACCTTCCAAGAAATGCAAATTCAGCTTGTTGGCATTGATATACAAAAAGGCCAAAGATGAAATGTTATCGTTTTTAGGAAAGTCTTTACTTTCTACTACTTCCTCCAGTCGCTCCAAAGTCTGCTTGAATTGACTACTATACTTTACATAAAAAAGTGACTCCAACAAATAATGGTTTCCCTTTAAAAAGAATACGGGGTTCAAGGCAATCTGTTCTTCGTGTTCATAGAACAAATCGACCCATTTACTGGCATATTTATACGATGAGAGAAAGTCTTGAATCAAAAAGCTGTACCAAAGGTGTGCTTTATATAGCCAAAGCTTTTCCCTAAAACCAAGCATTTCAATGCGGTGTTTCGGTAAATGGCGTTCGAAATATTCCTTCACCCTTTTATGGTCATCGTCGCTTCTTACGTACCCTACTTTCAACATCAGACCATACAATTGAAGTGAAAGATTGGATAGCTTACTGGTAATAACGTTTTGCGCCGAAAGTTCTTTGGCCTGAACCGCCAATTCATTGGCCCGGTCAGGTATACTTCGGGTGATGTATTGCGTTTCTATGATTTTTTCAAGCTCTACTATTTCGTAGGCAATATTCTTTTCTTCATTCTCAATGGCGATAGACTTCGCCTTATCCAAAATCTTTAAACTTTGCTTGTAGAGTCCTTTTTGATATAGAATGGTAGCAAAATCGAGTTGTTCCCTAATTTGCAAACGAATGGTCTGGTTAACCGGGTTCAATCTTAAACTGACCAATATTTGTTTGTATAAATGGGCCTTTAAATTAGAGAGCTGTGCTTTCTTGACAATACCCGATTCTAGAATGGCCTTTTCATCATACTTCTTTAAGCGATCTAAAAGGTTGAAAAGGGCCAGAAACTTGGCATCGGTATTCACTCCCAATCGACCAACATATAACTTGAATTGGCGTTTCTCAGATTTCGAAAGCGATTTCACGAGCACGAATAAAGCATCTCTGTGCGCATTTGTCATCGTAAAAAGAATGGTTTAATTTACTGTTTTTCAAATAATTACATAATTGAAAAACTTATTTAACGTTGTACTATTTTTGGTTAGGCCTAGGTGTTTTAACCTAATGGTCATATCTTCGTAATGGTTAGCTAAACTACATAAATATAATGAGTAAAGATAAGGTACAGATTTTTGATACTACACTAAGGGATGGCGAACAAGTGCCAGGCTGCAAATTAGACGCCGCACAAAAATTGGTCATCGCAGAAAGGTTAGATGAATTGGGAGTAGATATCATTGAAGCAGGGTTTCCCATATCAAGTCCTGGAGACTTTAAGTCTGTCGCCGAGATTTCCGATTTGGTAAAAAATGCATCGGTCTGTGGTCTTACCCGAGCCGTGAAGAAGGATATTGAGGTGGCGGCAGAAGCTTTAAAATCCGCTAAAAAGCCCCGTATTCATACAGGAATAGGAACTTCCGATTCACACATTAAATACAAGTTTAATTCCAACCGAGATGCCATCATTGAAAGGGCCGTTAGTGCCGTCAGTTATGCCAAAACCTTTGTAGAAGACGTAGAATTTTACGCCGAGGATGCCGGTAGAACCGATAATGAGTTTTTGGCCAAAGTTTGTGAGGCCGTAGTAAAGGCCGGAGCGACCGTGTTGAACATACCTGACACTACGGGCTATTGCTTGCCGGAAGAATACGGTGCTAAAATCAAATACTTAAAAGAGAATGTCAAAGGCATTGAAAAAGCTACGCTTTCTTGCCATTGTCATAACGACCTAGGTCTTGCGACCGCCAATTCAATTGCGGGGGTTATCAATGGAGCACGACAGATTGAATGCACTATCAACGGCATAGGCGAAAGAGCCGGCAACACTTCGTTGGAAGAAGTGGTTATGATTTTAAGGCAACACCCTAGCTTGAATTTAGATACCAATATTAACAGCAAATTACTTTACGACACCAGTCAAATGGTTTCGCAAAAGATGGGTATGATTGTTCAGCCAAACAAGGCTATCGTAGGTGCCAATGCGTTTGCCCACAGTTCCGGTATTCATCAAGATGGTGTTATTAAGAACAGGGAAACCTACGAAATCATCGACCCGGCAGATGTAGGTGTTAATGAATCTTCCATCGTATTAACGGCAAGAAGTGGTAGGGCCGCCTTGGCATACAGAGCCAAAATTGTGGGATTTGAATTGACCAAGCTTCAGTTGGATCAGGTCTATCAAGAATTCTTAAAATTTGCCGATTTGCATAAAGAGATTTCTGATAATGACATTCCTAAAATTATCGAAGCAGCCGACCTAAAGATAGAGAGCGTTTCGTAAATCACACTTTTTCAGAAGACCATCTGCATAAATTTTCCATAGGTTTTATGCTGTAATGTCACCTTTTTTTTTAACCTTAGCTTAGCTTTGTTAAAACATTCGACAACCTTATTTCTAAGGCTTTTAGAAAAGTAAGGTGGTTAAAAAGGCATTATATGCATTTGAAAATTGCACTTTTAGGTGGTGATGGTATCGGTCCTGAGGTATTGGCCCAATCGGTCAAATGTCTGAAGGCCATTGAGGAAACCTTCAATCATAATTTTGAATTGGTTGAGGCGCCGGTCGGGGCCATCGCAATTTCAGGAACGGGCAAACCCCTACCCGACTCTACCTTAAAGTTATGCCATGAGGCAGATGCCATACTTTTTGGAGCCATCGGTGCCTTAGAATATGACAATAACCCTGAGGCCAAGGTTAGGCCTGAACAAGGTCTTCTCAAACTGAGAAAAGAATTAGGACTCTTTGCCAACATCAGACCGGTTAAGATGTTTCAATCACTTATAAAAAATTCTCCTTTAAAAGAAAATATAGTAAAGGGAACCGACCTTGTCATTTTCAGGGAACTTACCGGAGGAATTTATTTTGGAGAAAAACATATTAGTGTAGACGGCACAGTAGCTTCCGACTTGTGTGAATATTCTGAAAAGGAGATTAGTCGCATAGCGCATATGGCTTTCAAGGCCGCAAAAAAGCGCAAAAAGAAATTGACTTTGGTAGACAAGGCCAATGTTCTCGAATCTTCTCGGTTATGGCGTAAAACGGTAACCGAAATCGGCAAAAGCTACCCAGAGGTGAAATTTGAATGCATGTTCATTGACAACGCCGCTGTTCAAATGATGTTGAAGCCGTCACAATTCGATGTAATTCTTACCGATAATATGTTCGGTGATATTCTGTCTGATCAGGGCAGCGTAATTATCGGATCCGTAGGATTGCTTCCCTCTGCATCAATAGGTGCCAATAATGCCATGTTCGAGCCTTTTCATGGTTCATATCCGCAGGCAAAAGGAAAGAACATAGCTAACCCGGTAGCTTCTATCTTTAGTACCGCTATGCTTTTACAACATTTTGGACTTGATGAAGAGGCCAATGCCATTGTATTTGCGGTTCATGAGTCATTCGCCAAAAAAGTTGTTACCGCCGATATTTTAGGAAGCAACAAATACGGTACTGATTATGTGGGTGATTTCATTTCAGAGCATATCGTCGACTCTGATGAAAACTTGAACATAAACGATGAAAATATTGGGCTCGGCAAGTCTACTATTATTTAATTTGTCGATTTCTACTCTTCACGTAACTGCTGTACAAAAGTTTCGAATTCACTTTTAAACTCAACAAATTTATCGCCAGTGGCAGGCCCATTAAATCCTGTATGTATTTTTCTGACCGCACCCTTTTTATCTAAATAAATAGTAGTAGAATAGGAAAGAACATGGTTCAACATTGGCAGTTTTTTCTGAGCTTCGGTCTTATTGGTCGTACCGTACTGGGCTAATAAAATGGGGTAAGGCACATCGACACGTTCAACCAATCGATTAATACTCTTAAATGCCGAGGCTTCGGTTTTGGCATACTCGAATGCCAAGGCGATCATGGCTACATCATCGGGTCGGTTCTTTTTTAAATAATTGACGTAAAACTTGGTCTCATCAAGGCAATTGGGGCACCACGTGCCCATAATCTGTACCAAAACCACCTTATCTTTAAATTGTTCATCTTTCAGGGAAATTTGCTCCCCCAGAGCGTTCGGGAAGGTAAAATCTAAAGAATCATAGCCCGGCTTTAGAAAAGTTAAGGAATCGGCATCCGGAAGTTCAAAAGCATCATTTCTTTTTGCTTGAAAAGGCTCTTTGAAATGATTTCCCGAATAAAACATTCCGTCTAAAAGGCTGTCTGTCGCTTTCGCTACAAAAAGAAAAGCATGAGATCCATCAAAGGCAGAGAGCTTTAACGAATCCCCCGTAACAGCCCCCTCAAGAAATCGGTAATCACCAGTTGCAGTTTCAAAAGTACCGGTGACCCTTTTTCCTTTTTGTTCAAAAACGCCCTTTGCTACATATCTATCATCGGTTCCGTCGCTGAACACCGTTTCCCAATTTCCAGATACATTAACGTTTGCCTTATCTCCTGTTTTGAAACGCTCTTTTTGCCCATAATGGGCCGAAAAAGGCACAGAACGGTTCAACTCTTCTTTTATGAAACGGCCGTTTATACTTTTCTCGGTAAAAATACCCGCAAAATACCCTTCAAAAACCGGAGGGTGAATTATAATGGAATCTTGTTTAATAGTTATTTCATCAACCTTTATAGTTTCATCAGCATTATATATTTCTATATGAATACTATCGTTTTCAGAGCGTATCAACCGGAAATTAAAAGGTAAGTGGTATCCATCCATAGCTTCCAACTCCCCCAGCCATAGACCATCGGCTATAGTTGATTTACTACTATGTTTTTTACAGGAAGCGAGAATTAAAAGAAAAATAATAAAGTAACTAAGATAATAGCGCATAGGGGTTTTATGTTTAGGTAAGGATTATGGCTTAAAACTTACGATAAAATTTTAAGTATTTCAGTTTGGCACATTATTGAATCTCTTACCGCATTGTTTTATCTTAGCGGCCAATAAAAATAGCCAATGCAGATTTCATACAACTGGTTGAAGCAGTTCTTAAAACTTGACTGGGAAGCCAAAAAAACAGCCGAACTTTTAACAGACTTAGGACTCGAAGTAGAAGGGATTTCCACTTTTGAGTCGGTCAAGGGCGGTTTAAAAGGCGTCGTGGTCGGTAAAGTTCTAACTTGTGTGCAACACCCAAATGCCGACAAACTAAAATTGACCACTGTCGATATTGGAGCCGATGAAGTATTGCAAATCGTATGTGGCGCCCCAAACGTTGCTAAGGGTCAGTTGGTACCAGTCGCCACTATCGGCACAACTCTTTACACCCCTGAAGGTGAAGCCTGGAAAATTAAAAAGGGTAAAATAAGAGGCGAAGTAAGTGAAGGCATGATTTGCGCTGAAGACGAACTTGGTCTGGGTACTAGTCATGACGGCATAATGGTACTAAATGATAAATTGCAACCTGGTATACCCTGTGCGGAAATTTTTAAAGTAGAAGAAGATGAAGTCTTTGAAATAGGATTGACCCCCAACCGTGCCGATGCAATGAGCCATTTTGGGGTTGCCAGAGATTTAAAGGCCGGTCTTAGGCAAAAAGAAATCAACAAAGAGCTCATAACACCATCCGTCAGCAACTTTAATATTGACAATCGTTCTCTAAAAATGCAAATCGAGGTAGAAAACAGCAAGCTGGCACCTCGTTATTGCGGCGTTACCATGAGTAACCTAGTAGTACAACCCTCACCTGATTGGCTAAAAAACAGATTGAAGTCCATAGGGCTGAAGCCCATCAATAATGTGGTAGACGCAACGAATTATGTGCTTCATGAATTAGGTCAACCGTTACATGCATTTGACGCTGACCGTATTCATGGCAAAAAAATTATCGTTAAGACATTGCCTGCCGGAACCAAGTTTATGACTTTAGACGGTGAAGAGCGTATCTTACACGAAGATGATCTTATGATCTGTGATACCGAAAAACCAATGTGCCTTGCCGGAATCTTTGGGGGTATCAATACAGGTGTTACCAATTCAACGACCAGCATCTTTTTAGAAAGTGCTTATTTCGACCCTGTTGGCATCAGAAAATCGGCGAAACGTCACGGTTTGAATACCGATGCCTCATTCCGTTTTGAAAGGGGAATCGATATTGAAGATGTAGAATACGCTTTAAAAAGAGCGGCCCTTTTAATCAAAGAGATTGCCGGTGGCGACATTACTTCTGACATTGAAGATTTTTACCCAAAACGAATTGAAGAACACCAAGTATTTCTCACATTCGAAAAAACATACAGCCTGATCGGTCAAGAGATTCCTCAAGATACCATTAAATCGATTTTGGCTTCTTTAGATATCAAGGTAAAAAGTGTGACCGAGGCCGGTCTTGGGCTTTCGATTCCATCTTATCGTGTTGACGTTCATAGAGAGGTAGACGTAATCGAAGAAATTCTAAGGGTCTATGGCTATAATAATATCGATTTTAAAGACAAACTGAACGCTTCTATAGCACCGGTATCAAAATTCGATGACTATAAACTTCAACAAAAAATAGGTGATCATTTAGCGGCACTTGGCTATTACGAGATAATGACGAACAGCCTTACTTCGCCCGATTATGCTTCACTATTAGAAGAAAATGAGGTGGATAAACCGGTGAAAATGCTCAATCCTTTAAGTAACGATTTATCGGTATTAAGGCAAACCATGCTCTTTTCGGGTCTGGAAGCTATTTCATATAACGTAAATAGAAGAAAGCCCAATTTAAAGTTTTTCGAATTCGGTAAGACCTATCACTTAAAAGGGGAGCAAAGAAACGAATACAAACATCTAAGTTTGCTTCTCACAGGTAATCGCTCTGCCGAGAGTTGGGCAGGTGCCGAAAGAAAATCAGATTTCTTTTATTTAAAGTCTTCCGTAACGAGTGTTCTTGAGAGATTGGGTGTTAACAATGTAGCTCAAGCTTCCGTAAAAAATTCCATTTACTCCGAGGGTCTTACTTTTTCAATAAACTCGAAGGACTTGGTATCATTCGGTCTGGTAAAAAAATCGCTCTTAAAACCTCTTGACATAAAACAGCCTGTACTTTATGCAGATTTCAATTGGGATAATTTAATCGAGCTGGCCAGCAAAAAAAGTATTAGTTATCAAGAAATACCCAAGCACCCTGAAGTGAGACGCGATTTTGCCCTTCTATTGGATGAAAACGTAACTTTTGATCAAATAAATGAGCTTGGCTTCAAGACGGAAAGAAAGCTTTTAAAAAACATCAACCTTTTTGATGTATACACAGGAAAAAACCTACCGGAAGGCAAAAAATCTTATGCGGTCAGTTTCACTTTGCAAGATGCCCAACGTACGTTGACCGATAAGCAAATCGATAGGATTATGGCAAAGCTTCAAAAGAGCTTTGAAGAGCAGTTAGGTGCAGAATTGAGATAATAATTCTTTAGATTTTTCTAGGTCGTATAACGCTGTCAATCTCATGAATGACCCCATTGCGCTGATTAGAGTCGGCAACGACAATGGTGGCACGGCTTCCGTGACTATCGGTTAGAACGATGTCGATACCCTGCATGGTGGCCGTAATCTGCTCACCTTGTACTGTAGTAAATGTGGCCTTGCCCTTGCCCCTGCACATAGCTTTTAAAATTTTAGAAGCTGAAAGTTTACCGGCAACTATATGGTAGGTCAACAATTCTTTAAGCTCTTGTTTGTTCTCAGGGTTAAGCAAGTGATCAATAGATTTACCTGAAAGATTCTCAAAAGCTGAATCAGATGGGGCAAAAACAGTGAAGGGCCCTGATTGATCAAGCAATTGTTCTAAATCGGTGGCTCTCATCACAGCCAGTAAAGTCTTATGGTTTTCTGAATTGGCCGTTGTGTGAACAATTGACTTTTTGGCAACTTCCGTTTGAGCAGATGTAATGCAAGCTGTAAACATCAATAAACAAACCGAAAACTTTAGAGAAAACCTCATGCCAACGAAATTAATTTAACAATTGATCCGACAAAATGCAGACTTTACCGACAAATAACGATCAATGTTTTAATTTTTACAAAAAATGCTTCTGTAGTACATCGATTTTAACATTATATTAACTTTTAAGATGTGATTATTCGATTTTATTCCCATGATGAAATTCCTAACTTTGAGATAATTGCTAAAAAGAAAATCAGATGTTAAAGAGAACCAATGTTCAAGAAGTATTGAACAAGAATCGTGGTAAGCACATCAGTGGCGACCACCTAATGGCTCAGGTACAGCGTATATTTGATGAAACTGCATCTCAAAGAAGTAGAATTTCAACCACTCTTTCGAATGGCGGTTCCGCGGCCCGCAATTCGTTTCAATTAGATTTATTGGAGAGCAACAAAATCTATCATCTAGATGATATTCGGCAAACCTGTATCAATTATCGCTTGCGGTTTTTAGACTCTAAATATTTCAAAGGTGAGATACCTGAGGAGGCAGTCAGTATAATAAGAAAACTCGAGAAAGACCATGAAACCGAAATAAATGGATTAAAAATTCTGGCTCCGAGCAAATTGTTTAAACTGGAAGACAAGGATGACCCCCTATTATTTGCCCCTATCGGCAACGATTATTTCTATCTTATCCACAAATGGGGCAACGACCTTCACCCGTTAAGAAGATGTCTCATGTGGCCTTTTAAGAGTATTGTTAATCTTACTCTATTGGTGGTTATGATCAGTTATCTTTTGACATTGATGGTGCCGGAAGGCCTGTTCTCGAAACAGAGCACATCTGCGGAATTTTGGATTATTTTCTTTTTTATGTTTAAGTGCCTAGCCTCCGTGGTTATATTTTATGGCTTCGCATTGGGCAAGAACTTTAATCCCGCTATTTGGAACAGTAAGTATTACAACGCATAATTTTAAATGTAGATTCAATTAGGCAAAAATTCTCTTCTACTTGATTTAGAAGAAAATTTTAATTGGTATTCCTTCCAAATTAGTATTATCTATTAAAACAGGGTTGGGAGTGGTTTTTATTCTAATCAATCCGCCTCTACTTTGGTTGCCTTTTTTCTTATAGCCTATCAATAATAAATCATTTTCTTCATCATACGATACCATAGTGGTATTCTCAATTTCGAATTCAAAGTCGCGTTGTGCCTCGGTCAAAAAGTTTTCATAGGCATAAAGAACTGCTGTGTTTTCATGAAAATCATAAATAGCGGAAATTAGGGGATAATTGCTGTATTCACCTCCAGGCATTGTATAGTATAATTTCCCGGAACTATCAAGCTGTAGACTTTGTGATTCTTTAAAATGAGGTTTGGTGTTTTCGCCGTACTTGGTAGTGGTTAATGACAATGTTTCGCCATTAATAGTCATATGCAAGTCATCATAGCTGACTATTACCGTGTTTTCGGGGCCTTCAAAAATTTGGCGAACATCGGAATGTAACAAATCACTATATAAAACGGTATCAGTATTACCATCAATGACCGAGAAAGCATTTTTACCGGTAAACAGTGTATCTTGTGTCAAAACAAATAATCTTTCGTTCACAAAAGCAAGACCTAAAGGTTTTTTGAATAGGGCAATATCACGAAAATCTTCGCCAGAAGTTGACAAATCGAAAACACGTACATAGTTATAGGTCAATTTATGAGTGACCGCTATTTCATAGGCCAAATAGATTTTATGGTCGGTATGCAAAATGGCGTTTACCTGTAGATTACAATTGCCTAAATCATTAAAAACTTGAAATTGAATATTACTCCCCTCCTTAAAATCAAAAAGGGTGACCTTGCCTTCACAATTCCCTTGTTTTGAGTAGTGGCTCCATTTCCCTTGGCTTTCGTAAGACACTGTAGGTTCTTTAACGGAAGAAAAAGGAGCAATTGTCGAATCATCGCCCACAAGAACATCCCCACCCTGCTTTAAACCCAGGGTAGACAAGGTCTCGCTATCCTGTAAAACTACCGTATAACGGGCATTACCTTTAGTGAGATTATCAGAAGAATCATCGTTAGAGCCTGACTTCGTACAACCAATGAACGCCAATGCCAAAAAGGCATAGCACAAATTGTAGGTTTTCATATGTAAGAGTTTCGGCCGACAAGACCCTACGCGAGCACACCGTACATCTTCTCTCGCTGCTCTTTTAACGCCTTATCGGACATGTACTCTTCAAACGATAAATATCTGTCGATGTTGCCTTTAGGCGTTAACTCGACGATTCTATTGGCAACCGTCTGGGCAAATTCATGGTCATGTGTTGTGAACATAACCGTTCCCTTAAAGTTTTTCAGGGAATTATTGAATGCAGTAATACTCTCTAAATCTAAGTGGTTGGTCGGTTCGTCGAGCATAAGAACATTGGCCCTTAGCAACATCATTCGGCTCAACATGCAACGAACCTTTTCACCTCCTGAGAGAACGGTACATTTTTTCAATGCCTCTTCACCACTAAAAAGCATTTTACCCAAAAAGCCTCGTATATAGACTTCTTCACGCTCTTCTTCAGTCTTGGCCCATTGGCGTAACCAATCGACTAGATTGATATTTTCTGTAAAATAAGAAGAGTTATCGGCAGGTAGATACGATTGATTGGTAGTTACCCCCCATTGAAACTCGCCTTCATCGGCCTTTTTCTTGCCATTTATTATTTCATAGAAGGCGGTCGTGGCACGCGAATCTTTAGAGATTATAGCTACCTTATCTCCCTTGGCCAAGTTTAAATTGACATTCTTGAAAAGTACATCACCATCCTCTGAAATCGCCGAAAGATTGTCGACATTTAGAATTTGGTCACCGGCCTCCCTTTCTCTTTCAAATATAATAGCCGGATATCTTCTGCTCGATGGTTTGATGTCGTCTACCTTTAGTTTAGATAACATCTTTTTACGAGAAGTCGCTTGCTTACTCTTGGCAACGTTGGCACTGAACCTTGCGATAAACTCTTGTAGTTCTTTGGCCTTTTCCTCTGCCTTCTTGTTCTGTTGTGCCCTTTGTCTTGCAGCCAGTTGACTACTTTCGTACCAGAAAGTATAGTTACCTGAGTATAAATTCATTTTACCAAAGTCAATATCGGCAATGTGGGTACACACGGTATCTAAAAAGTGCCTATCGTGAGATACGACGATAACTGTATTCTCATAATCGGCCAAGAAGTTTTCTAGCCAGTTGATAGTTTCATAATCAAGATCGTTGGTAGGCTCATCCATAATGAGTACGTCAGGATTACCAAAAAGCGCTTGTGCCAAAAGAACCCTCACCTTTAATTTAGAATCTAAATCGGTCATAATGGTATAATGCAAATCTTCCGATATGCCCAAATTTGATAGTAGTGCTGCGGCGTCACTATCGGCATTCCAGCCGTTCATTTCTTCAAACTGAACTTGAAGCTCACCAATCTTATCGGCATTCTCATCGCTATAGTCGGCATATAAAGCATCAATTTCCTGCTTAATAGCAAACAAGGGCTTGTTACCCATTACCACTGCCTCTAAAACCGTATTTTCATCATAAGCATTATGGTTCTGCTCTAATATGGACATTCTTTTGCCTGGTTCAAGGGAAACATGTCCTGAAGTAGGATCAATTTGTCCTGAAAGTATTCGTAAAAAAGTAGATTTACCGGCACCGTTGGCGCCTATAACACCATAACAATTGCCTTCGGTAAAACTTACATTTACTTCATCGAACAATACTCTTTTACCAAACTGGACAGATAAATTAGATACCGATAACATAGCGCTGCTTTTTTAAAATCCGTGCAAAAATACAGAAATTTATATGCCTTGCCAATATTCTTGCAATCAATACTTTTCATCAATTTCCTTAACGTAAACCATTAATTTTTAACTCGCTATTAACAGCGTAGCAAATGGTGTTGTTTAATTTTGTTATGGTATCGGAGGTGCTCATATATGAATAAACATTTACTCTATCTCTCTCTTTTTTTCTTAGCAGCCTGTGGGTCAAACGAAAAGCCCAATAGTAACGTCCATTTTTCGGGTGAAATAGTCAACCCTACCAGTAATCAGGTGGTACTCTACAAAGGCGATGAAATTATTGATTCGGCAAAACTTGATGATAATAATAGGTTCTTGTTCACATTCGATTCTATTTCAGAGGGTCTTTATCATTTCAACCATGACCCGGAGGTTCAGTATATTTTTCTTGAAAATGGAGACAGTATTGTCATTCGATTAAATACCGTTGATTTTGATGAATCACTTATTTTTTCCGGAAGAGGTGAAGAAGTGAACAATTTTCTATTGGAATTATTCTTGGCCAATGAAGAGGAAGCATTGAAAATACGGTCTTATTATTGGTTGGAACCAGAAGAGTTTGCCCAGAAAATCGATTCTCTAAAAGCTGATAAACTTGCCGTTTTAGACGACCTAAAGTCGGAATCTGAACTGTCTGAAAAAGAAGAAAAGATTGCATTTGCCAGTGTTTTCTATACTTACAACATGTACAAAGAGGGTTACCCTTTCAGACATCGGCGTCGTACCAAAAATGAGGTAGTTGATGAACTGCCAGACAATTTTTATGATTACCGAAGTGAAATTACCTTTAACGATAATGACCTTACTTATTTAAGGCCCTATTACAACTTTGTCAAGAATCACGTTGGCAATTTGAGCTACGTACACTGTTCGAATGACTGCGATGATGACGAGTTAATTGCCCGCAACAACTTACACTTCAGTAAGCACAAGCTTCATATTATTGATAGTTTGGTAGCTGAAAAAGAACTGAAAGATAATCTGTTTAGAAACGTAGCCTTCGATTACCTTTTAAAGGTTCACGATAGCGAAGAGAACAATGAGCAGTTTATCAACGGTTTTCATGAGCTTTCCAGCAATAATCGGCACATAGAAGAAATAAATACGCTCTACGAGGGTATCAAGAACATTCAGCCCAATAAGACAATACCCGGTATTCAGGTGTTGGATTTTGATGGAAATAAAATATCGCTCCCCGAAATCGCCTCAGACAACAATACAGTATTCTATTTTTGGTCGGGCATCGATAGAAAGCATTTTGAAAACATTAAGAAGAGAATTGATAAACTTTCGGAAGAAAAGCCTAAATACAATTATGTAGGCATCAATATCAAAACGGAAGAAGGCCATTGGAAGGCTCTTTTAGAAAGCTCGGGCCTTGATCCTAAGAACCAATATAGGGCCCCGAATTTCGATGAACTTACCAAGGCGCTTATCGTCTACCCTTTAAACAAATGCATTGTTACCAAAAAAGAGGTGATTGTAGATGCATTTGCCAATGTTTACGGTCCTTTATAAAATAAAAAAGGAAGAGCGAACCCTTCCTTTTTTCCTATTGTTTTAAAACTTGCCTTATTGATTACCCTTTTTGTAATCGGCCAAAAATTTCTCAAGACCGATATCGGTAAGAGGGTGTTTCAGCAATCCGGTGATGGAAGAAAGACCACCAGTCATTACATCGGCTCCAATCTTGGCACATTCAAGAACATGCATCGTATGACGAATAGAAGCCGCTAGAATTTGGGTCTCAAATGCATAATTGTCATATATGTGACGAATTTCAGCAATCAGGTTCAATCCATCAGTTGAAACATCATCCAACCTTCCGATGAACGGAGAAACATACGTTGCTCCGGCCTTTGCAGCTAAAAGCGCTTGGCCTGCAGAGAAAATAAGGGTACAATTGGTTCTGATACCTTTATCTGAAAAATATTTTAAGGCCTTTACACCATCTTCGATCATAGGTACCTTTACCACGATTTGCTCGTGTAGTTCAGCCAGCTCCTCCCCTTCTTTTACAATATTCTCAAAGTCTGTGGCAATTACTTCTGCAGAAACATCACCGTCAACTATCTCACAGATATCTACATAATGTTTTAGAATATTATTTCTACCTGTAATTCCTTCTTTGGCCATCAGAGAAGGATTGGTAGTTACACCATCTAAAACACCAAGCTGTTGTGCTTCACGAATCTGGTCAAGGTTTGCCGTGTCTATAAAAAATTTCATTCCAGTTGTTTTTATTAGGTTTTGAATTTAAGCTTTATCAATATTTGTGGAAAATACCACGGTTACGAAATTACAACTTATAATGTTTAAGCAATAGTTTCTCGTACAGTTTATCGGGTAGTATGCCTTTCAAAAAGGTTGAAAATTTTTGAAGGGGTTCCCCGACCTTATAGTGCACCTTAGGGTTTTTGGTATTTATGATTTTATATACCTCTTTTGCCACTGCAATGGGGTCTCCTGAATTGACCACATCTTCATCGATCATTTTTAGGGTAGCGCCATATGGCTGCTTATAGGGTGAGTTTTCTTTTACGGGAGCATGGTATCTACCTGCCGCTATATTCGTATTAAAATCACCTGGTGCCAAAGTACATACTTTGATTTGATCATTTTTCACTTCCATTCTCAGCGCTTCCGTAATTATACCGAGAGCACCTTTGGTGGCAGAATACACCCCGCGAAATGGAAGGCCCATATAACCTGCTATAGAGGTAATATTAATGATAAGACCTTCTTTCTGTTTTCTCATCTGAGGAAGCACCGATTTAACCATATGCAACGGTCCGTTCAGGTTGGTATTAAAAACCTTTAGCACTTCATCGTGGGGTGTTTCTTCAATGGGTCCGGTAATACCGACACCTGCATTGTTGACAAGCACATCAATTCGGTTTTCTTTAGCCAGAAGATGGTCAATCGCAGAATCAATACTATTTTTGTCGGTTACATCCAGTTCAAGTAGTTCAAACGATTCAAAATCAATATGTTTTGCTAAGCTTCTAGTGGTTCCGTATACCTTGAAACCCATAGATTGCAGGTATAGACCGATTGACTTTCCTATACCTGAAGACCCTCCTGTAATAAGTACTACCTTATTTTCCATATGGTTGCAAAATAACAAATTAAATACGCCAAAGGGAAAGAAAAAAGGAATATGGCGAAGACCCTCAAAAACAAACAAAAAAGTTACAAATTCGAGTAGAAAACCTTGACTTTAGGGCACAAAAAAAGGCAAGCTACCTACATCGCACCGCTACGACCGTATACCCTTGCTGCGTTCCCACCCTGGGGGATTCTACAGGAGCTGGTCGTGTAGGACTTGCCGACCGCAAATATACAACCTTTTGTTGCTTTCACAATTCTTTGCACTCATAATTCTGTTCGAATATTGATTACAGTTCGCTATTTTTGTCACCGAATATCCTGTTTTATAAAGAGCTATAAACTGAAATCACAAATGAATTTTATCAAATTTTTTTCCTCAAGTTTTATTCTGTTATTCTTTCTCGCCTGCGGAGGTGAAAAAGCCCCGGCTTCACTTTTTGAAATAGAACTTGATGGTGGGGGAAACAAGTTTCAACAAAACCAGACGGTTGGTATTTCAATCAAGAATAAGAAAAACAAGACTATTGACGACGTTACTTATACCCTCGAAGGTGAAGAGTTGAACGTTGAAAACGGTAAAATTGTTCTCGATGCTTCTACATTGGGCGACAAAACAATCAATGCAACGGTCAAATATGAAGACCAATCGGTAGAGGTTTCAAAAGCTATTAAGGTCTTAGCCGGTAAAGCTCCCGAAATCTATACCTATACAATTATCAATGAATTTCCTCACGACAAAAAAGCATACACCCAAGGTCTTGAATTTTATAAAGATACCCTTTATGAAAGTACAGGTAAAAAGGGCCGGTCTTCTTTGAGAAAAGTGAACTGGGAAACAGGAGAACCTTACCAGATAGTGGAACTTGAGGACACTTATTTCGGAGAAGGAATTACCGTTTTAAAAGATAAGATTTATATGCTCACCTGGCGTAGTGGTACCGGTTTCACTTACGATTTGGCCTTGAACCGTCTTGATAGTTTTAAATATGGCCAAAGTAAAGAAGGATGGGGGTTGACCAATGATGGTAAAAAACTCTTCAAAAGTGATGGTACTGAGAAAATTTGGTTCTTAAATCCGCAGACCTTAGTAGAAGAAGGAAACATCGAAACCGTTACCAACAAATCAATAAATGACAGTGCAAATGAACTGGAATTTGTAAACGGAAAGATTTACGCCAACGTCTATCAAAAACCCAGTGTTATGATTATTGATGCCAACTCTGGCGCCATAGAAGGTGTCATTAATTTCAGTGGTTTAAGCGGCAAGGTAACCCATCATAGTACTTGGAGCGACACCGACAATGTTCTTAACGGTATTGCGTACCACCCTACTCGCAAGACATTCTTCGTGACCGGAAAAGAATGGGATAAAATGTTTGAGGTGACCATCGAGAAGAAATAAATGCGTTCATACCAAAAGACAATAACCGTCGGTGAAGATGATCTGGACGAACTGAACCACGTGAACAATGTTAGATATGTTCAATGGATCCAAGATATCTCAAAAGAACACTGGCAAGTGGCCGTTTCTGAAGAAGTAAAAAAAGATATTGTTTGGGTAGTTATGACCCACCATATCGAGTATAAAGCCGCCGCAAAGCTTGGAGATGAGATTGTTATAAAAACATACATCAATAAAAGCAAAGGAGCCATTTCAGAACGAATTGTTGAAATGTATTTCGAACAATCTGACCAATTGCTAATCCGTTCTTCTACCAAATGGTGCCTTTTAAACAAAGAAAGTCAAAGACCGATTAGAATACCTAAACAGGTTATCGATATGTTTTCGAAATAATACGTTAAAGCCACTTTGCTATAAATGGGTAATCATGCCAAAAATATTCTTGCTTTTTTTAATGGTCACCATAACATGTTTATCATGTAGAAAAGATTTCGACTATTCCCCAAGTAACGGAGATTTAAGATTTTCTAAAGACACCGTTTTTTTAGACACCATCTTTTCCGGCATCGGTAGCGCCACCTATCTTTTAAAGGTTTATAACGATAGTAAAGAAGACATTGAAATTCCTTCAATTTCTTTGGAGTCTGGCCTAGAAAGCAATTATCGACTCAATGTAGAAGGAGTGGCCGGCAAGATGTTCTCCGATATTCCTATCAATTCAAAAGACAGCCTTTTTATATTTATAGAAACCAACCATTCTATTACCAACGACAGTACTAATCAAATGCTGTATAGCGATATTCTCAATTTTGATGTTGGTAGCAAGCAACAAAAAGTGCCTTTGGTTACACTCATAAAAAACGCCATTTTTCTTTATTCACAGGAAAATAGCAATGTAACAACAGAACCGATACCCCTTTACACCGATCATCAAGGAAACGAGGTCAGCATAAAACCATTCGACCTCTCAGCCGAACATCTTACTCTTAACAATGAAAAACCCTATGTAATATATGGGTATGCAAAGGTACCCGACGGTGATAAATTAATTATAGAACCTGGAGCCCGATTGTATTTTCATAAGAACAGCGGTATTTATATTAACAAAGAATCGTCAATTGAAATCAACGGAAGTGCAAGTGTAGATACCCTAGCCCTTGAAAATGAAATCATTTTTCAAGGTGACAGGCTGATAGACGACTATTCGGAAATAGCTGGTCAATGGGGAGGATTAATAATCGACCAAGGCGAGGTCGAAAGCCGTATTGAACATCTTACCTTAAAAAATGCCATAAATGGACTTACCATTAAGGGTCAAACCTCCTCTCTCCACTTAAAAAATAGTCAAATCTATAATTCTTCTTCAATCAATCTTCATGCTATTTCAGCCGATATCAGAAGTGACAATGTTGTTTTTGGAAATGCAGGAATCAATTCAGTAAAAATTTCTGCGGGAGGCCGCTACTCCTTTCAACACTGTACCATAGCCAACTATTGGTCTCAAGGCTTTAGGGTAGGCTCCACGTTGGAAATAGATAATTCCGCTTCCCTTATTGCCGAAGTTGAAAATAGTGATTTGATACAAGCAGAGTTCATCAACTCAATTGTGACCGGCAATGGAAATAATGAGATTTATTTATCTGATAACCAATCAAATTCATTCAGTTTCTTTTTTCAAAATAGTCTGATTCGTTTTTCGGGGAATAATGGAGGAGAAGGATTATATGATTTTGAAAATCAAGAGTTGTACAAGAACGTATTTTTTAATGAAGATGAAGGATTCAATAACAGCCTTCAAAACGATTTTCGTCTACAATCATCCTCGTTTGTTATAGACAAGGGTGCCTCTGAGACCCTAAATGATTTACCTCTAGATGTTCTAGGTAATGAACGAACCAACCCGCCAGATTTGGGCGCTTTTGAATTTGTAACAGTGCCGGATTAGATTTTGTAAGATTCTCAATTAAGCATATCTGTAGATTACCAGAATAATCAAATTCACATTTTAAAGTCCTAATTTTTATTAATTAGTAATTTTCTTACATTTTTATTTTTTTTTGAAGGTATTTTCTTTCAAACTGCTTAATTTTCAAGAATTTAGGCATAAAAACCCCAAATAATCGGGGGAAATACTTGGTTTTAGAACAGTATACAATTGGTAATTTGCATTAAAATCTTCTAACCCGTGGAATACAATTATAACATAATCGATTCCGACGCAGCATCAAACCTTCAGTTGCAACACTACCTAGAAGAGTATGGTGATTTTACTTGTACCTCCATTGCAAAAGACAGCAACGAGGGTATCAACTTCATTTTAAAGTATTCTCCACACATCGTTTTCATCAATTTGAACGAAAAGGCGCATGAATATTTTCAAATGGTGATGGAACTTCATCAATACATAACCAAGTTGCCCATCATTATTGGCATAGCCAAAGGAAAGCAACATGCATATGATGCCATTAAAAACGGATTTTTCGATTATTGGCTTATGCCTTATAATGAGTTTGATATTCGTAAGTCGTTGCTTAGACTTAAAAAGCAAATGCCGGTGGAAGCCGAGCCGCAAACTCTATGCTTAAGTTCTTACCGTGATTTTCAATACATTAACACCGATGAAATTCTTTACTTGAGGGCAGACAATAATGCCACCGAGTTTATCATGAAAGACGGTACAATAAACAATGCCTTCAAAACGTTAAAGACATTTGAAAATCAATTACCTAAAAATTTTGTACGAATTCATCAAAGCTACATAGTAAACACCGATTGCATCTCCCGCATAAGTTATGGCAAATCGGTCTGCACACTAAAACAGAATAAGCAGCAGCTTCCTTTCTCGAAATCATATCGTAAAAACATAGATTACCTGAAACAGTTGTTATCAAAAAACACGATTTCTGCACTTAACTGACCAAATTCTAGTAGAATACGGTCAGATACTCATAGAACTGCATCATATACTAATAATTTTTAGCGGGTCGTTTGTTTTCCACATCCTGGTGGTAGTTTAGCACCAAGAAATAACAATAACCCCTAAAAAATCCCACTTTAATTATGAAAAAAGTAGCAAGTATTTTAGCAGTAGTAGTAATGTCAATCGGAATGTTCTCTTGTGAGGCTGAAAACAACGTACAAGATACCGATGCGGTTTATGACCTAAACATTGATGCTTCTGTCGATGGTGATGATATCCCCCAAGATGAAAGGGACAATGGATAGTTAGATATCGATATAACAAAAAGCCTTAATGAAAATTAAGGCTTTTTTTATACCTTGTAATTAAGTGCCGCCGAATGCTTAAGAAATACATAATATACAAATCCTTCTTCCTCATCTGCTTTACCGCGGTCTTCTTCGCATTATTTTCATGTAATTCAAATTCTGGGGTGAACAGCAAAAACTTTGAAAATCAGGTTTTGTTGGATTCAATAAACTTGTGGATTGATAGTAGTCGCAACAGTGGTTTTTCTGATTCTATAAGACAGGAATATCTCAATAAAGCAGAGCAGAATTGCAAAGAAATAGGCAATGACTCGACTCAACGTCGTTTAATTTCTAGAATTTCCTTTGCTTATTCTAGAATTCCTGACTCTGCCAATTTCAGAAGGACAAATAAATTAGTCTTACAATTATCAGAAGAGGCTAATGATTCAATTAGGGGAGCAGAAGCACATTGGGATTTAGCCATATTTTTTAATAATGAAGCTTTTCCAGATAGTGCTTATTATCATTTTTCCAAAGCTCAAAAGATTTACGAAAATTTGAAAAAGGATTTTGAGAGTGCTCGAATGCTCTATAACATGGCTAGAACTCAGGCAACGGTTAGAGATTATACGGGCAGCGAAATAAATACCATTAGGGCAATAGAACTTTTAAAACCATTAAATCAAAATAAACACTTATTCTATAATTATAGTAATTTAGGCTCTGTTACCAAAGAATTGAGGGATTACGATCGAGCGATTGAATACTATCAAACCGCTGCCGAATATCAAGAGAAAATACAGGGTAAGAACAATTTTGACGCCAGTCTGCAGAACAATATAGGCGTGGTTTATCAAGAACAAGGCAAATACAAAGAGTCGATTCCTTATTTTCAAAAAGTTTTAAATGAAGCCAACTTAATAGACAACAATCCAAAATTATATGGGTTGGCTCTCAACCATCTTTCCTATAGTAGGCTTAAAGCTGGCTCTACCAATGGAGTCGAAAACGATTTAAAAGAATCGATAGCTGTTTTAGATAGTATAGAAAACATTCCCGGCTTGGCACGGGCTCATTACAATTTTTCAGAGTTTTATTTAGCAAAAAAAGATACGGCGACAGCCATTCAACAGGCTAAACTGGCCTTAAACTTTGCACGAGAAAGTAATAATAACGACCGAACATTATCTACGCTTCAGCTTTTGGCCAAACTACAGCCAGAATTGTCTTCGGACTACACTCGTAATTACATTACTTTAAACGATAGTTTACAGCAAGAAGAACGCCAAGTACGAAACAAGTTTGCTCGAATTCGTTTTGAAACCGACGAATTCATTGCCGAAAATTTACTTCTTTCACGACAAAAGCAATTATGGACAGGTATTGCCCTAGCTGTATTGCTTTTAGGAGTTATGTCGTATTTCATTCTTGACCAAAGGGTGAAAAACCAGAAATTACGTTTTCAACAGCAACAGCAGGCGGCCAACCACGAAATTTTCAATTTAATGTTGGCCCAAAACCAGAAAATGGAAGAAGGTAAAAAACAAGAGCAAAAGCGCATCTCAGAAGAGTTGCACGATGGCGTCTTGGGTAGAATGCTAGGGGCACGAATGGTATTGACGGGGCTGAACAAAAGAAATGGAGAAGATGCCGAAAGCGAGCGCAAAAAAGCTATTGATGCCTTGCAAGATGTAGAAAAAGAAATTCGAGCCATATCGCATGAACTGAGCCATTCCGCATATCAAAAAATCAACAACTTTATCTACTCGGTCAAAGATTTGTTATCCACCGTACAAAAAACAGGCAATTTTGAATATACTTTCAATTATGAACCCAATTTTGATTGGGACAGTCTAAAAGGTAACACCAAAATCAATCTTTATCGACTAATTCAAGAAAGTCTCCAAAATTGTGTAAAACATTCTAACTGCAAACACATAGAACTTGATTTAAAGGTCAATGAAAATATCTTAACGATTAATGTCAAAGATGATGGTAAAGGCTTTGCCGTTAAAAGAGGCAAGAAAGGTATTGGCATGCGAAACATGGCTTCACGAGTTGAAAAACTTAACGGTAGCTGGAGTATAGAAAGTAATATTGGCCAAGGCACAACTGTAAGTTTTAACGTACCTTTGAACAAAATTCCTACCAAGTCCGCTTCGCAGCCGGCACCGGTATAGATGATGTTTTTATATGGATAATTTAATACGCATACTTGCGGTAGATGATCACGAAATGATTGTCTTGGGTTATAAATATACTTTAGAAGGTACTGACTTTGATGACTTTAAAGTGGTAGTAAATACAGCTCCCAGTTATTTAAAGGGTAAGGCTGAAATAGAAAGCTCTGCCAAAAGAATACCTTACGATATTATCTTACTTGATATTTCAATGTTTCCGGAAAACGCGAAGGAAGAAAGAAGTGGGCAAGATTTAGGCCTCTTGGCAAAAGAAATTTCCCCTTCCTCAAAAATTGTCTTCTTATCCTCATTTAGCGATAGTTACCGAATCAACAATATATTGAAAACGGTAAATCCTGATGGATACATGGTCAAATCGGAAGTTGATGAAAGAACCTTACAAGATATGGTCAAAACCGTTCTCTTTAAACCACCTTATTATACGGCTGCAGCCCTGCAAGCCATTAGAAGAAAAATGGCCAATGAAGACCAAATCGATGAAAGGGACAAAAAAATTCTTTATCAACTTTCCATCGGTACCAAAACAAAAGATATTTCCTCTATTGTTGCAGCTGCCAGTACAACTGTTGAAAATAGAAAAAGGCATCTCAAAGTAATTTTTGGAGTGGAAAACGGAAATGATTTCGCTTTAATCGAAGAAGCGCGCAAACGCGGATTTATTTAACATAGTATTCCGCGACCCGAAAAAAGATACAATTTATTGGCTTTGAGATAATTATATGTTAAATATCTCAAAACAAAGAAAAACCCCATAAAAATTGGGGTTTTTCTTTGTCTTCTTAGTGGGTTCTCAAGGTATTTTTGATAGTCAATTGAATTACACTATACGTTTATGCCTTCATTTTCAGATAATTTCGAGAACAATTCTTCCGGAGGTTACAACATAGACTTGCGGCTGGAGGGGATTGAAAGCTTTAGAAAAAGCTTGGAAAAATACTTTTTTTCAGAAGCTACGGTACGTAATTGTACCAATAACAACAATGGCGTAAACCTTGCCGTAGAGCTAGAATGTAATTTAAGTCTCGTAGAAATGCTATTTCATTTCAATAGAGGCACATGGGGCAATTTCAAACAAAATAGCTCTTCGTTCGTCGCCATCTTGGATAAATTCAGAAAAGAAAACCTGATCACCGTTGACATCGACGAACTTTCAATTCTGTTCAAAGACACGAGAATTATCATTAATAAGATTTATTCACGAAGTATTGCAGAGCAGTTAGACAATATTCTTCGGGAAATGGGCAAACACTATGTTCATTTTAGTAAAGGTCTTTCAGAAACGCCTTATGAAATATATGTTCCCGTTTTTGAAGAAGAGCATACGGCCACCGACAAAATATTATTTAGAAACGTAGAGGTTTCCAATCATTGCAAAAAAGATTATTTCAATTTTTGGGGACTCTATTTTGAGTCGGAAGACGATGCCGTTATTTATGACCTAAATGCTTCTCACCTTGAGAATGGTGATTTGTTTATGCTCAGCACCGACGAAGATTGATTCTTCATATTAAAATCGACTTACAATTATCCTTATACTTTAGCATTTTTATTCTAACCAAAAAAGGTTGCCCGTCGGGCAACCTTTTTTAATACTCTGATAGTAAAGTGAGGGCAGATTAGAAATTAAACAACTCTCTACCCTTCATCAATGCATTAACTTTTTGCTTGACCTCTTTTACTTTAGTTTCATTTTCGGCATTCGTCAATACTTCATCTACCAGGTCTACAATAGTTGACATGTCATCTTCTTTTAACCCTCGAGTAGTAATAGCCGCCGTACCAAATCTGATACCTGAGGTAATAAACGGAGATTTGTCATCGAAAGGCACCATATTCTTATTGGCCGTAATATCCGCCTCAACCAAGACTTTTTCAGCATCCTTTCCTGTGATATCTTTATTTCTTAAATCAATCAACATCATATGGTTGTCGGTACCTCCAGAAATAATATTATACCCTTTGGCCACGAACGCTTTTGCCATAGCCTCGGCATTCTTTTTCACTTGAATAACATAATGAAGGAAATTGTCTGTCAAAGCTTCACCAAAAGCAACTGCCTTGGCAGCAATAATATGCTCTAATGGCCCACCCTGATTACCTGGAAAGACAGCTAAATCCAATAAAGCCGACATTTTTCTTAAGTTTCCGTTCTTAAGTTTTATGCCGAATGGGTTATCAAAATCCTCTCCCATCAAGATAAGACCTCCGCGCGGTCCGCGCAATGTTTTATGGGTGGTTGTGGTTACTATATGGCAATGAGGTATCGGATCGTTCAACAAACCTTTGGCTATCAAACCGGCTGGGTGCGAGATATCGGCAAGCAATAAAGCCCCGACACTGTCAGCTATCTCCCTAAACCTTTCAAAGTCCATATCCCTAGAATAAGCGGAAGCTCCTGCTACAATCATCTTTGGCTTCTCTTTTTCCGCTATTTCTTGAATTTTATCATAGTCTAATTCACCAGTCTCTTTGTCAACACCATAGAAAACAGGATTGTAAAGGCGACCGGAGAAATTTACGGGCGACCCATGGGTCAAATGACCGCCATGCGACAAATCAAACCCGAGAATGGTATCACCTGGCTGCAAACACGCGTGATATACAGAGGCATTGGCCTGAGAACCTGAATGTGGCTGAACATTGGCATACGCTGCTCCGAACAGTTCTTTAGCGCGATCGATGGCCAATTGCTCAACTTTATCAACAACCTCGCAACCGCCGTAATAACGTTTGCCAGGGTACCCTTCAGCATACTTATTGGTCAATACAGAGCCAGCAGCTTCCATCACCTGCGGGCTTGTAAAATTCTCAGAAGCTATCAGCTCAATACCACTTAGTTGCCGTTCTTTTTCCTCGGCTATCAAATCAAAAATTTGCGTGTCGCGTTGCATACGTCAATATTGTGTTAAATGAGCCGCAAAAATACGAATTACTCATTGTCTATACCTATAAAATAATATATTTGATTCTCAATTTATCAAATAAAAATTAACAAAATAGACATGCCCATTCCTGCAAATGACCCTACGAGAAAAACTTGGTTACCAGTAGCCGATAATTCCGATTTCCCCATTCAGAACATACCGTTCGGGGTATTTTTAACCAGAGACGATATTATTACTATCGGTACTCGAATCGGAGATTATGCTATTGACTTGGGTGCCTTGCATCAATTGGGTTATTTTAAGGATATACCGTTGACGGATGATATTTTTCTACAGGATACTTTGAACGATTTTATTTCCGATGGTCAGAAAACATGGAGAGCGGTACGGAATCGTATCAGTAACATTTTTGAAATATCGAATGATGAATTGAAGAACAATAAAGACCATAAAGATGTGGTCTTGTTCGCTATGAACGAAATCGAAATGCAATTGCCAGTGCAGATTGGCGATTACACCGACTTTTATTCTAGCAAAGAGCACGCCACCAACGTAGGAAGCATGTTCCGTGATCCTGAAAATGCTTTATTGCCTAACTGGTTGCATCTCCCCGTAGGATACCATGGTAGAAGTTCAACGATTATACCAAGTGGAACACCTATAAGAAGACCTGTTGGCCAAACGATACCTAAAGAGGCCGAAAAACCTGTTTTTGGTCCATCGAAATTGGTAGATTTTGAGCTTGAAATGGCCTTTATTACCACAGATGCCAATGTCTTGGGTGAACCTATTCCAGTTCATGAAGCTGAAGATTATATATTTGGTTTGGTACTGTTCAATGACTGGAGCGCCCGTGATATTCAGAAATGGGAATATGTACCTTTAGGTCCGTTCTTGGCAAAAAGCTTTGCTTCTACCATATCTCCATGGATTGTTACTTTAGATGCTTTAGAACCCTTTCGTGTTGATAGCCCTTCGCAAGAACCTGAACCTCTACCCTATTTGCAATTGAACGGCAAGCATAGTTTCGATATTTCATTAGAGGTTGACCTAATCACCAATGACGAAAGCGCTACAACCGTGACAAAGTCGAATTTCAAATATATGTATTGGACAATGGCCCAACAATTGGCCCACCATACCATAAACGGTTGTAAGATCAATAGTGGTGATATGATGGGTAGCGGCACCATTTCCGGTCCTACGCCAGATTCTTATGGTTCGATGCTAGAACTCTCTTGGCAGGGAAAAAACCCTGTAAAGCTAAACGATGGTTCTGAGCGTAGGTTTGTAGAAGATAATGATACGGTGGTGTTGCGTGGCTATTGTAAAAATTCTTCTGTTAGAATTGGTTTCGGTGAAGCCGCTACCAAATTACTACCAGCCCTCGAATTCAAAAATTAGCCCTTCAGGTTTGTTCCTTTAATCGATTTCATACGATTGTTCATCGTTTTGCGTTAGTGAAAAGATAAGTTTTGGCACGCTGCTTGAATTTATCATGCAAAACCATAAATCGTATGTTATGAAGAAAAATATACTGTTTATAACGGCAGTAACTTTGTTGACTGCCTGCGGAGGGTTGAAAAAGACCCAAAAAGCCTTAAATATTGGGGATTATAATCAGGCTATTTATACCTCTATCGATAATCTTGCTAAAAACAAAGGAAAAAAATCGAATCAACCTTATATTTTATTGCTTGAGGAAGCGTATCGGAAAAATACCGAAAGGGAACTTGAGCGAATAGAATTTTTGAAGGAAGACGAAAGCCCCGTACATTTTGAGGAAATTTATAATTCGTACGTAAACTTGAATACCATTCAAGAGCGTATCAAACCTTTATTACCTCTACAGGTTCAGGATGAGCACAGAAAAGCTAAGTTTGTTTTTAATAACTACAATGACGAAATTATCGATAGTAAAGATGATTTAGCTGAGTATTTATACGACAACGCGACAAGCCTGTTACAAAGTGCATCTACCAAGCAAGACTATAGACAAGCTTATGATGATTTAGCCTATTTGAATGAAATCGAACCCGGTTTTGATGACACAAGACAAAAAATGCAAGAAGCCTTTGAAAAAGGTCTTGATTACGTAAGGGTCGATTTAATCAATGAAACCGAGCAAATCATACCCGCAAGACTTGAACAAGAAATGCTCAATTTTGATATTTATGGTTTAAATCAATTATGGACCAAATTTCATACTAATCCGCAGGCAGAAATCGACTATGATTATCATATGAATCTAGCCTTCAAGAGTATTTTAATATCTCCTGAAAGAATTAGTGAACAGCAATTAATCAAAGAAAGACAAATCAAAGATGGCTATAAATATGCCACCGACAGACAAGGTAACATTCTTAAAGACAGCCTTGGCAACAAAATTAAGATTGATCGATTCAAGACGGTCAAATGTAACTTCTATCAGTTCACACAATTAAAAACCGCCCAAGTAAGTGGCATGGTAGAGTTTACCGATTTAAGAACCAAGCAACCCTTACAGACCTACCCGCTTACCAGTGAGTTTATCTTCGAACATAATTACGCAAATTATGATGGGGATAAAAGAGCGCTGGAGAACGACTTGGTTCGCCTAGTAAAGTTAAAAGAAGTACCTTTTCCCACTAACGAACAAATGGTTTATGACGCGGGTGAAGACTTAAAAAACAGATTAAAATCAATACTTCAGCGACAGAAATTCAACTAAAAAAAGAGCCCCTATTTCTAGGGGCTTTTTTTATATATAAGTCTCAAGCTTTAAATCTGTAATGGCACCGTGCGAATCATGGGCCACTACTGCGCCATCTTTAATAATCAATAACTGCGGTGATTGGTGAACAACATTGAACTGGTGGGCAACCTCGTTAGAAACAGGCCTGTATTGGTGTAAATCAAGAAAATAAAAATCCATTTGGTCATTTTCCAAGGTATAATCCTTAGTAAACATATTCAACACCATCCTGCTGATACCGCAGGTAGTCGAATGTTTGAAGATGATTTGTGGCCTATTAAAAGAGTTGGCTTTAATTTCATCCAACTGGCTTATTTCTTTCAAATCAACCCAAGGAATTTTTGATGAACTGCTTTCACTCTCTCCTTTTCCTCCGAACAAACTGCCAAATAATCCCATTTTCAAATAATTAGTTTATAACTTAATCCTACCAATGCAAAATCTGCCGAAATGTCCTGTAAACAGTGGCTTTAACAGACATTTTGTCTGTCTCTTTCCGTTGGTAGGGTTATTGACTTAAGCAAATCAAAAGTAACAATAAGCTAAAGATATAATCAGATGAATTTTAATAATTATACAATTAAATCACAGGAGGCCATTCAGCAGGCGCAACAGATTGCGCAATCACTGGGCCACCAACAAATAGAGAACGAACACCTGTTCAAAGCCATTTGGGAAGTAGATGAAAATGTATTGCCCTTTATATTAAAAAAACTCAACATGAATGTTTCTATAGTGAAGCAGATTCTTGACAAAGAGCTTGAGAGTTTTCCCAAAGTATCAGGTGGTGATATTATGCTTTCTAGAGAAGCAGGCAGAACAGTTACAGAGGCCAGCGTAATTGCTAAAAAAATGGACGACGAATATGTATCTATAGAGCATCTTATTTTGGCCATATTCGGGTCTAAAAGTAAAATTTCTCAGATTTTAAAAGACCAAGGTGCCACTGAGAAGCATTTAAAAGCTGCAATTCAAGAATTAAGAGGTGGTGGCAAAGTAACTTCTGCTAGCGCTGAAGACACTTATAATTCTTTAGACAAGTATGCGAAAAACTTGAACGAACTGGCCGATAGTGGTAAGTTGGATCCTGTCATTGGTCGTGATGAAGAGATTCGAAGAATTTTACAGATTCTTTCGCGACGCACCAAGAACAACCCCATGTTAGTAGGTGAACCGGGCACGGGTAAAACTGCAATTGCCGAAGGGTTGGCCCATCGAATCATTCAGGGTGATGTACCTGAGAATTTGAAAGATAAGGTTATTTACTCCTTAGATATGGGTGCGCTTATTGCCGGCGCCAAATATAAAGGTGAATTTGAAGAACGTTTAAAATCGGTAATTAAAGAAGTAACCTCTTCAGATGGTAACATAGTATTGTTTATTGATGAGATACATACATTGGTGGGTGCTGGTGGTGGACAAGGTGCCATGGATGCCGCCAATATATTGAAACCTGCTTTGGCGAGGGGTGAATTGAGGGCCATCGGTGCCACTACCCTAGATGAATACCAAAAGTATTTTGAAAAGGACAAAGCGCTTGAACGAAGGTTTCAAAAAGTGACGGTCAATGAACCCGATACAGAAAGTGCTATATCAATTCTTAGGGGGATTAAAGAAAAGTATGAAGCCCATCATAAGGTTAGAATCAAAGATGATGCGGTCATAGCTGCCGTCGAATTGAGCCAGCGTTATATCACCAATCGTTTTTTACCTGATAAGGCTATTGACCTTATGGATGAAGCAGCATCTAAACTTCGAATGGAAATCAACTCGAAGCCCGAAGAACTTGATGTACTCGACCGTAAGATTATGCAGTTAGAAATTGAGATAGAGGCTATCAAACGTGAGAATGACAAAGCAAAACTAAGTTCCCTAAATATTGATCTGGCCAATCTTAAGGAAGAAAGAAACGAGATTTTTGCCAAATGGGAGAGCGAAAAATCAGTGGTCGACAATATTCAAAAGACTAAGCATGATATCGAGGAATTCAAGCTGGAAGCCGAACGGGCCGAAAGAAACGGTGACTACGGTAAGGTAGCCGAATTACGGTACGGAAAGATAAAGCAGGCCCAAGAGCAACTTGAAAAGCTTCAGGCTGAACTTCAAGAACAGCAAGAAAATGAAACGCTCATTAAAGAAGAGGTTACGAATGAGGACATTGCAGAGGTGGTTGCCAAGTGGACAGGAATTCCGGTAACTAAAATGTTACAGAGCGAACGTGAAAAGCTATTGAAGCTCGAAGATGTTCTGCATAAACGTGTCGTTGGGCAAGAAGAGGCCATTCAGGCCGTGTCGGATGCCATTCGAAGAAGTCGGGCAGGTCTGCAAGACTCAAAGCGACCTATCGGTTCCTTCTTATTTCTAGGTACCACAGGGGTCGGTAAGACCGAATTGGCTAAAACATTGGCATCGTATCTATTTGATGATGAAAATGCAATGACTCGTATAGACATGAGCGAATACCAAGAACGCCATTCGGTGAGCAGATTGGTAGGTGCACCTCCAGGATATGTGGGTTATGACGAAGGTGGCCAACTCACCGAAGCTGTTAGAAGAAGACCTTATTCTGTTGTGCTTTTAGATGAAATCGAAAAGGCCCATCCAGATACTTTCAACATTTTATTGCAGGTGTTGGACGAGGGTAGGTTAACGGATAACAAGGGGCGCGTGGCAGATTTTAAAAATTCCATTATCATAATGACCAGTAATATGGGCAGCCACATCATACAAGAGAAGTTCGAGAACAGTAACGATATTTATAGTGCTACCGAAACTGCAAGGGTTGAAGTGTTGGGTCTTTTAAAAAAGACGGTCAGGCCTGAGTTCTTGAACAGAATCGATGATATCATTATGTTCACTCCTTTGAACAAAGAAGATATTTCACAGATTGTTCGTTTACAGTTAGAGCAGTTGAAAAAAGTGGTCGCAAAGCAACATATAACTATCGATGCTACTGAAGAGGCCATCGAATATTTGGCAGACCGAGGTTTTGACCCTCAATTCGGGGCAAGACCCATCAAACGGGTCATTCAGAAAGAGGTACTCAATAAGCTATCTAAAGAGCTGCTAAGAGGTAGTATTAGTGCTGAAAGTATCGTGTTAATCGATTCATTTGAAGATGAGTTGGTATTTAGAAATCAAGAGGAGTTGGTGTAAGATTTACCAAACCTTAAAGTAAGATTAGGGCATCTTTAAAAAAGGTGCCCTATTTTTGATAATCTTAAATACCATACAGTATATAATTTTTTTATCTTCGTAAGAAACTGCACTACCATGACCACCAAAGCCGAAAGAACTACCGCTTACATCATTGAAACCGTTGCTCCTATATTTAATAAACTAGGTTACATCGGCACAAGCATGAGTGATTTGACTGAGGCTACAGGTCTTACCAAAGGTGCTATTTACGGTAATTTTGAGAATAAAGAGGCTTTAGCTTTATCTGCATTTGAGTTTAGCTCCAAGAAATTACTGGCTAAACTGGATGAGGTACTTTCTACGGAAGGCAGTTCGTTGGATAAAATATTCGCGCTTACTGAATTTTATAGACATTATGATACCTTCACCAATGATTTAGGTGGTTGCCCTATTTTAAACACTGGGGTCGACGCCCAAAATAACAATAGACTATTAGCTGCTGCCAGTAAGGAAGCTATCAAGGAAATTGAAGGAAGAATTGCCCTAGTATTAGAAAATGGTACCAAAAGCAATGAATTAAAACTTCCGGTAACCCCGTTGCAATTTGCCAAGCAATTTTATACTATGATTCAAGGGGCTATTGCCATGTCTACCATAACCAGAGACCGCAAATATCTGGTCAATACGATTGCGTACCTTGAAGTATTGGTCAAAAAGGAAATTAAAAAATAAACTCTTTTTCCCTTCTGAAGAGATTTCTTCTTTAGAACTAACTTTCTTTTACCCTTCTTTTAGTTGCCTACAACTCTAAATATCCAAGTATTACCTTCATAACGACCGTTGTAGTTACTATCTCTTGCCGCACGCGCTTCTTGCATCGTATTGAACCGCTCTAAATACGCATAGTTAAAGTTGTTCTTGCTTCTAACGAACGACCCTGGATTCATACCCTTGCTCTTTAAGTCTGTCATGAAGGCATCAAAGTACTTTTTGGTTCCGAATACATTGGCAATCAGATAATATCCTGGTTCTAACCCATCTTCGGTTTTAACCTCTTCATATTTTTCTCCCGCTTGAGGTTTTGCCTCTTCCTCCTGTCTGGCCAACGCTTCTTTTCTCTTGGCTTCTTCAATAGCGGCAATCGAATCTTTTCTACGTTCCTCGGCCAACCTTCTTGCCTCTGCAATTGCCGCTCCTTGTTTGGCATTATTTATCGAGTCAAGTTTTCTGGCCTGCTCTGCTTGTTGATTGGCTAAGGCATCGGCCTCCTTTTGAACTTTTTCGGCATTCTGCTCGGCCAATTGTTCCTGTTCGGCCTTGGCAATTGCCTTCTCCTCCTTTTCAATCTCCCTAGCGGCCAATTTGGCTTCTTTTTCAACAGTTGCTAAAGAATCTCGTACTTCCTTTTCTCTCTTTCGCAACTCTCTTTCTTCCTCTTTTTGCTGTTTCTTGGCTTCCTTTCTTTCCTCTTTCTCATTTTTGGCCAGCTCCTGAGCATTTTCCAACTCTTTCTTAATTTGCTCATCCCTGTTTTCAGAGTTCAGTTCGGCAGGTATTTCTTCCTCCAAATTAATATCCTGGCCGACCATTTTGTGGCGATCTTCGGGTTTCCCTAAAAAGTAAGCGGCCATCAGTTCAAAAGAGGCATCTTTGGTAATGGTCGATCCAGTTCCTAATTCCACCAAAGCCCCAACAGAAAGGTGCTTAAAGAAAGTGACGCCTGCCCCAATACCATATCCATAAAAATTATTATATCCTAACTGCCCCCAGTATTTATCAGTATTCAAAAGGGAATATAATCCGATTTGGTTCGATTGCCCAGGAATGGTTCGAAGATACATTGAAGGACGTAAAAAAGCATTTGTGGCACTACCCAGTGTTAAAGGAAAATCATACGACAATAGACCCATAAAGATTTTATCTTCTTTAGAAGTATTGCCTTCTTTGGCGGTAAAATTGTAATCGATCAGATTTTCAGAGGCCAAGGCCAAGGTCAACCTTTCTACCGACAGGCTCAGGCCTGGCGCCATTTGAACTATAAAATCATCGGTCGCCGTTGGCATGGGAATAGGCAAGTTAGGGTCTGTTACAAACCTATTATCGGCCAATTCTTGCTGAAAGACAAAAACATTGGCCCCAACGGAGAGTTTTACCAATTCATTCAATTCAAACTGGTGGGCATAGTTCAAGGCACCGCCTGTATTAAAGTAAATCCCGGTATTCTGCTGAATAAAGGCAAGACCTGCCGCAGATTCATTATTCAACTTTCTCGTATAGTTTAGAAAAATGGTCGTTGGGTCGGCATCAATACCTTGCCATTGCCATCTTGACCAAACGGCTATGGATTGTGGGTTGTTTCGATCCAACGAAAAGGCCGGGTTGAAGAGGCTGGCGTTGTATATCGTTAGGTTATGCTGTCTTAAATCAGCAGGTAAACGCTCTTCCCTTTGTGCGTTGGCAAAAAAGAAGGCAAAGAATACAAGTGGTAGGTATAAAGTTCTCAGCATACACAAAAAAACAAAAACAACCAGCTAAACATACTTTTTTCAACTAATTTTAGTTAACATTTATGCTTGAGTTTTCAACCAAAAAACTATTGAAATACATGAAAATCAAACAAATATCAAAAATTGTAGTAATTTTCTTATTTATCGTAGGATGTAAAGATAATCAAAAAAAAGAGCAACCTACACCTACTGAAACTGCGATTTCTACCTATTATTTTATCCGTCATGCGGAGAAAGATTTATCAAATCCGGATGATGTTGATCCAGAATTGAATCAATCGGGTCTTGGGCGCGCTATGCACTGGGCAGAGATTTTAAACGAGGTACCACTTGATGCCATCTATACCACAGATTTTCAACGAACCTCGATGACCGCAGCCCCTACAGCTGTAAAAAAGGATATTACCGTTCAATATTATGACCCGCAAACCATTGATATTAATCAATTCAAAGCAGACAATCTGAACAAAAATGTGCTGGTCGTAGGCCATAGCAATACCATACCAGACTTTGTCAACAAAATGATCAATGAAAGTAGGTATTATGAAATGGACTCCTCAGACAATGGTAGTCTTTTTATTGTTCAATTAACGAACGATATCGCTACCGCCCAAAGACTTCACTTCAACTGTAATTGCCCAAAAGAAAGGGAGTAAACCTGTCACATCTCGCAAATCAACCGAGAAAATAGGTGTTCTTATTTGAATTATTAAAATTGGCTCAACTTCATTAGCTTTGCGCCATGGTTCAGAAGAACATCAATATTAAGAACAAAAGGGCAAAATTCGAATACGAATTTATAGATACCTATGTCGCGGGCATCGTACTTGCCGGCACAGAGATTAAATCGATTCGCGAAGGAAAAGCTTCAATTGCCCAAAGTTTCTGTGAGTTTAACGATAAGGGAGAATTGTTCGTTATCAATATGCAGGTCGATGAGTATTCGCATGCGTATCACTTCAACCACAGGCCGAAAGCAGAGAGAAAGCTTCTACTGAACCGTGGTGAATTGAGAAAGCTAAGAAAAGAAGTAACGACTACTGGTCTTACCATCGTTCCTCTTAATCTCTTTATAAATGATCGAGGACTAGCCAAAGTAAAGATTGCCCTAGCTAAGGGTAAAAAGCTTTATGATAAAAGGGAAACCATCAAAGACCGGGACAATAAACGTAACCTTGATAGGATTAAGAAAAGCTTCAACAATTAATTTGCCTGGCTAGTTTTTGTTTTCAAGTAGGGGAACAAATCGAAAAGACCCATACTGATGCATTTCAAATTCCTTTTCCGACTTTCTGATGTATAAGGTCATTATTTGGTCATCAATACCCACGGGTATCACCAACCTACCTCCTATCTTGAGTTGAGACATTAGAGCTTTAGGAACTTCTGGAGCACCTGCCGTAACGATAATAGAATCAAAAGGAGCATCTTCTGGCAGCCCTTTGTAACCATCACCAAAAATTGTCTTCTTGGGCCTGTAGCCCATTTTACCAAAGAACAGTTTGGTCTTTTTAAAAAGCTCTTGTTGTCTTTCGATGGTATAAACCTTCGCCTTTAAGTGCAATAAAACTGCCGTTTGATAACCACTTCCGGTACCTATTTCCAGAATCTTGTGTCCTGCCCGAACTCCTAATAATTGCGTTTGAAAAGCTACTGTATAAGGCTGAGAAATAGTTTGATCGGCTGCAATAGGAAAAGCTTTGTCTTGATAGGCGTGGCCTTCAAAGCTACTATCCATAAACAAATGCCTAGGTATGGTCTTGATCGCTGAAAGTACTTGAGGACTGGTAATGCCCTTGTCGACCAATACTTCGGCCAACTTATTTCGCATTCCACGATGTTTTAAGGTATCTTTCAAAGGTTTGGTTTTTGCTTGGTAAAGTTAGCTTCAATATTTTCAAATCACAAGAAACAGTTATTAACGATAATGGTAACTTTTTCTTGATTACTCAAAACAAGCTGTTCTTTTAGAAGCCTTAATAATGCGTATTTTTGATCAAAACATTATTTCATGCTAAAAGTTGGGGTCTTAGGTGCAGGCCATTTAGGTAAAATACATTTGCGATTGCTTAACCAATCAGAAAAATATCAGTTGGTCGGTTTTTATGATGCCGATAGCATCAACGGTAAAAAAGTAGCAGACGAATTCGGTTATCAATATTTTGAAAACATCAATACGCTAATTGATTCAGTTGATGTAGTAGATATCGTAACTCCTACCCTGTCGCATTTTGACTGTGCAAAAAAAGCCATTGAAAAGGGCAGGCATGTTTTTATAGAAAAACCTATTACCAATACACTTAAAGAGGCCCTAAAAATTCAAGAACTGGCCAAACAGTACCAGGTGAAGGGCCAAGTGGGCCATGTGGAGCGTTTTAATCCCGCTTTTTCAGCGGTTAAAGAGCAAATTAAAAACCCCATGTTCATCGAAACGCATCGCCTCGCCGAATTCAATCCTAGAGGTACGGATGTTCCCGTGGTTCTTGACCTCATGATCCATGATATCGATGCCATATTAAGCGTGGTCGATTCAGAGGTCAAGCAAATCAATGCCAGTGGTGTTTCCGTTATAAGCAGATCTCCAGATATTGCCAACGCCCGAATCGAATTCAAAAACGGATGTGTAGCTAATTTAACAGCAAGTCGTATCTCATTGAAGAATATGAGAAAATCAAGATTCTTTCAGAAAGACGCCTATATCTCGGTAGATTTTCTTGAGAAAAAAGTAGAAGTTGTGAAAATGAAAGATGCACCTGAAGTAGCAGGTGATTTTGATATGATATTACAGAACGCTGAAGGCGAAAAGAAACAGATTTATTTTGAAAATCCTGATATTGAACAGAACAATGCTATTCTAGACGAGCTTGAGACATTTGCCGATGCCATTTCAGAAAATCAGGAACCTGTCGTTACCTTGCAGCACGGCACACAAGCTTTAAAGGTGGCCCTTGAAATCATCAACTCTTTTGAGAATCAAAGCGTTCAATAAAAATCAGTTACTGAATGTCGGTTAGCAACAATCTTAGTGAAATACGAAACTCGTTACCTGAAAATGTAACGTTGGTCGCCGTATCGAAAACCAAGCCTAATGAACTACTTATGGAGGCCTATGAAGCGGGACAAAGGGTTTTCGGAGAAAACAAGGTGCAAGAGATGGTAGCCAAATGGCAAGACTTACCAAAAGATATCGAATGGCACATGATAGGTCACCTACAAAGAAACAAAGTGAAATACATGGCCGAGTTCGTGTCTTTGATTCATGGGGTGGATAGCCTTAAACTACTTAAAGAAATAGATAAAAGAGCGAAGGCGTGCGGCCGAATTATCGACTGCCTTTTGCAAATGCATATTGCGGAGGAGGATACTAAATTTGGGCTCGATAAAGATGAGCTGCAACTTTTGGTCAACTCAGACGAATTTAAATCGATGAAAAACATTCGAATTAAGGGCTTGATGGGAATGGCCACTTTTACCGATAATGAAGACCAGGTAAGAAGGGAATTCGCTTCATTAAGAGCCATATATGAAGATTTGAAGGGAAAACTGCCCAATATTGATACCCTTTCTATGGGAATGAGTGGAGACTATGCCATCGCTATAGATCAAGGAAGTAATATGGTCAGAATCGGCAGCAGTATTTTCGGTGAGCGTAATTATTGATCCCATAATCGCTTTTTCATTCCGTCATACCAATTAATGTATCTTTACAAGACTAAAAGTTATCAATGTACGCAATTCTGGATATAGAGACCACTGGCGGAAAATTCAATGAGGAAGGAATCACCGAAATAGCTATTCACAAATTTGACGGACATGAGGTGGTTGACAAGTTCATTAGTTTGGTGAATCCGGAAAAAGAAATTCAACCCTTTGTGGTCAATCTTACGGGCATTAATAACAAAATGTTACGTACCGCCCCAAAATTTCATGAGGTAGCCAAGCGTATTGTTGAAATTACCGATTCTACCGTTTTGGTTGCCCACAATGCGCAGTTCGATTACCGTATTCTAAGAACCGAGTTTAGGCGATTGGGCTACAACTTTGAAAGAAAAACATTGTGTACGGTAGACCTTTCAAAAAAATTGATTCCTGAAGCGCAATCGCATAGTTTGGGCAAACTGGTGCGTTCTCTAGGTATACCGGTCAGTGATAGACACAGGGCCAATGGTGATGCCGTAGCGACGTTAAAATTATTTAAAGTATTACTTTCAAAAGATTCCGATAAATCAATAATTAAGAGTGTAATACGAAATAAAGAGCATGGTGAACTTTCTGATAGACAACTCGATATAGTTGAGTCTTTACCTTCTGAAACCGGTGTTTATTACATGCATGATAAAGACGGTGACATCTTATATTTAGGTGATAGTACCAACATAAAGAAAAGGGTCAATCAGCATTTCACCAATTCTGGAAAAAGGTCTAGGCAACTTCAAAAAGCGACTAAAAAAGTTTCTTTTGAAAGAACGGGAAGTGAGTTAGCTGCCCAGTTAAAGACCAACGAAGAACTTATACGAAACAGACCCCGTTACAACCAAAAATTGACCAAGCGTAATTTCAGTCATGGGATTTTTGCGTCCTTAAACGAAAGGGGATATATGACCCTATCTGCTCAAAAAATAGCAAACCGAGGCAATGCAATTGCCACATTCAACAGTTTGGCAGGTGCCAAAAATTTCATTTTCAAGTTGACCAAAGATTCCACTCTCTGCCCTAAACTGAACGGTATTTCAGAAGCAAAAAAAAATTGCTCCAATTATGATTCGGGCGAATGCAAAGGCGCTTGCATAGAAAAGGAAAATGTACAGGAATACAACCAACGGGTTGAGGTGGCAATTCAACAATATTCCTTAAATGGAAAAAATGAAATCATTGTTGACAAAGGACGTGAAATAGGCGAATATTGTGCCATTTTGATTAAGAATGGTCTGTTCAAAGGTTTTGGATATTATGACTTAAACCATCAAATTAATAATATTCATATCTTAGAATCAATTATCGTTCCTATGAACGGAGATCAAAACACGACCCATATAATCGAATCTTACCTAAGAAAAAGACGGGTACTTAAAGTTTTAGAGCTAAGCAACTAAGTCTTGAGAGAACACAAACCTGACAAGGGCTGGAAGCATAGAGTCCATGAAATTATATATGAAGCCGATACCCCCATGGGTAAATGGTTCGATATACTTCTTTTCTTTCTGATTATCATAAGCGTGCTCTTGGTGATGCTCGAAAGTGTTAAATGGATCGATGCCAAGTACCATAGAACATTATTTGTTTTAGAATGGATCGTTACCGTTCTATTTACCATAGAATACATCGCCCGAATCGCTTGCATTAAAAAACCTCAAAGCTATATATTCAGCTTTTATGGTATAATTGACTTTGTGTCGACCATCCCCCTCTATCTTTCTTATATTTTTGCCGGATCACAAGTACTCTTGGCCATTCGGGCATTTAGATTGCTGAGGGTTTTCAGAATATTGAAACTGGTTCGCTTCTTAGGCGAAGCCTCACAATTAAAAAGGGCCTTGGTAGCAAGCCGCGCCAAGATTACCGTTTTTCTATTTGCCGTTCTAATTTTATCCGTCATCTTGGGCACACTTATGTATTTGGTGGAAGGAGATGAAGCCGGCTTTACCAGCATACCAACAAGCATTTACTGGACCATTGTTACGCTGACCACCGTCGGGTATGGAGATATCGCGCCTATAACTCCTCAGGGGCAATTGATTGCGACCATCATTATGTTAGTAGGTTATGGCGTAATTGCCGTACCAACGGGAATTGTAACTGTAGAACTTGGCAAGCAAGGAAAGGGAGACAAAGCAGCAGGAGGAAACCATTTTGTTCATGTAAATACCCAGGCATGCACCGTTTGCGCTAAAGAAGGCCATAGAGATGATGCAACCCATTGCTATAACTGTGGAAGCAAATTGTAATGAAAAAAACGCTTGTATCGGTTATAGGGCCTACAGCCATAGGCAAAACGAAATTGGCCATTGAACTCGCCAATCACTTTGATACCGAAATCATTTCTGCCGACTCGAGACAATTTTTTAAAGAAATGAGTATTGGCACAGCAGTACCATCTAAAAAAGAACTCGCTCAAGCGCGCCATCATTTTATTCAACACATAAGCATATTTGAAAACTACTCTGTGGGCGATTTTGAGCGTGACGCCATTGACCTAATTACCTCTCTGTTTAAGCAGAAAGATGTTTTAATATTGGTTGGAGGCAGTGGTCTCTATGTAGACGCTGTGACCAAGGGGCTAGATAAGTTTCCTAAAATTGACTCTGAAATTCGTAAAGACCTAAACCACAGGTTGGAGAAAAACGGTATTGAAGACCTTCAACTCGATTTAAAGGAAAGAGACCCTGGATATTATTTAAAAGTTGATTTATCGAATCCCCATAGGATTATTCGAGCCTTAGAAGTCTGTATTGGTACGGGGCGCCCCTACTCTTCATTTTTAAGTTTAAATGAAAAAACTAGAAATTTCAACACTGTTACTGTCGGCCTTACTGCAGAGCGACAAACTATCTATGACCGAATCAACCAAAGAGTTGATTTGATGATTAAAGAAGGGCTGGTAGAAGAGGTGCAGGCATTATTAAAACATGAAGATTTAAATGCTTTACAAACTGTAGGCTATAAAGAGCTTTTCAAATATTTCAAAAAAGAATGGGATTTCGATTTTGCTATCTCAGAAATCAAAAAAAACACGCGCAGGTTTGCCAAACGACAAATTACCTGGTTCAAAAAAAACGAAGAAACTCTTTGGTACGATTACCAAATGAGCAGCAAAAAAATCATTAAAGACATAGAAAAAAAATTATGAGCAAAACCCCTGTCATTTTTGTTATGGGTGTATCTGGATCCGGCAAGAGCACTATTGGAAAATTATTGGCCGAAAGGCTTTCACTTAATTTTTTTGATGGAGATGATTATCATCCAAAAGAGAATGTTGAAAAGATGGCCAAAGGGCAACCCCTAAATGATGAGGACAGAATTGGTTGGCTCGAACAACTTAACCTATTGGCGAAAGAAAATACCAAAACTGGCGCCATAATCGCCTGTTCTGCCTTGAAGCATCAATACAGGAAACTGCTAAGAAAGGGTCTGGAAAATGAACTGGAGTTCGTATTTCTCAAAGGTTCGTTTGACCTTGTCTCCGAAAGACTAAGTAAAAGAAAAGGACATTTTATGCCCCCTGAACTGCTCAAATCACAGTTTGAGGCACTTGAGATACCAACAGCGGCCTTGACCGTGACAATAGACCAAACACCGGAAGAAATTGTTGAGTCAATCATGCAACAACTTCATTTAAACTAAAAAAGCCCTGTTGACTTTTTCAACAAGGCTCCAATATGATACTTCAAGTTTCTAAAGACTAGTTTTCTTCGTCCTTGATCACTAATCTGAAACCTTCGCCGTGAATATTTAAAATCTCTACGGTATCGTCTCTTTTTAAGTACTTTCTCAGTTTGGCAATATAAACATCCATACTACGAGAGGTGAAATAGTTGTCGTCTCTCCATATCTTGGTCAGAGCAAGCTCCCGTGGCATAAGATCGTTTTCGTGCAAGGCCAATAATCTAAGTAACTCGTTTTCTTTCGGAGATAGCTTTATAGATTCTTCATCTTTATACTTCAAAAAGCGAAGTTTCGAATTCAAGTGAAAATTACCGATTTGAAATTCAAACTTCTTACTGTCAGCTAAAGTGTTAGATGCTTTTCTTTGAAGTATTGCTTTAAGTTTCATTAGCAGCACTTCAGAGTCAAAAGGTTTGTTCAGATAATCATCTGCACCCGCCTTATATCCCTTAAGCACATCTTCTTTCATTGTCTTGGCCGTTAGAAAAACGATAGGCACGTTCTCGTTCTTTTCTCGAATTTCTTTAGCCAAGGTAAATCCGTCTTTATAAGGCATCATCACATCTAGAATGCAAACATCATAGTTGTCTTTCTTGAACTTCTCAAAACCCTCCATTCCGTTCTTGGCCAGCGTAACGTCAAATTCGTTCATAGACAAATAATCTTTCAGCACTATTCCGAAATTCGGATCATCTTCGACCAGTAATATTTTCTTATTGACTGTTTCCATAGTTTTAAGTTAAATTAAAGGCAATTTTATATAGAAAGTACTTCCTTTTCCTTTTTCACTTTCTGCGTAGACCTCGCCCTGATGGTCTTCCACTATATTTTTAACGTATGCGAGCCCAAGGCCGTGTCCCTTTACATTATGCAAATCTCCGGTATGCTCGCGATAGAATTTTTCAAAAACCTTTTTCAATACCGCTTTGCTCATTCCCGAGCCATGATCCTGAATCTTTAGGATTATAAAATTTTTGGCGACCTCGGTAACTATATTAACCTGTGGTGCCTTTGGGGAATACTTTATGGCATTATCAAGAATATTGACAACAACGTTGGTAAAATGCATTTCATTGGCAAGAACCTCACTACGAGCTGCATCTAGGTGAGCTTCTATAAAACCTCCCCTATCAGCTACTATCAGCTCAACATGCGCTATGGCATCTTGTATGATATCGTGAAGGTCTACCCTATCTTTACTTATATCTAATTGGTTCTTCTCGAGCTTGCTAATTCTTAGTACGTTTTCGACTTGGGCGTGCATACGCTTGTTCTCGTCTCGAATCATACTCAGATACCGCTGTATTTTCTCTTGATCTACAATTACTTTAGGGTTACGAATCGCTTCAACCGCTAAATTGATGGTAGCAATCGGAGTCTTAAATTCATGAGTCATATTGTTGATAAAATCAGATTTTATTTCTGATATCTGCTTTTGCCTTATCAACTGATAAATAGCCCCTGAATAGGAAGCAACAATGACCAAAATGAACAAGAGTGACAAAAAGGCCATTCCCATGATTGAACCTATCAAGAATCGTTTCTTCTTAGGAAAATTGATCAACAAAGAGAAATTAGTCTCGCCCTCGCTATCCTTAAAAATGGGAGCTTCATAAATGGTACTTTGGGCAAACTTGAATCTTTTAGACTTCACCTTGGTAGGCAAACCTCTACTGTAAATACCATACTCATATTCAATATCCCAGCCACGATTCTTCAGCTCTCTATCTAAAAGAAGCTCTATCTCTTGTTTAGACACTCGTTGATGAATCGGTACTTTTTTCGCGTACTCCATGAAAACATCATCGAACGCTGCCTTTTCTAGAGAAGTCAATCCACCGATTTTTTCTATTTTCTCAATAGGTGTCAAGGAAATATTCTTACCATCAAGGTCGAAATTCTCTTTGAAAACCATACTGGTTCTCTTGCTCGTATAATTTTTTATAGTGGTGGTGTCACCACTATCGCTGCTGTCAAAGAACGTTGATGCAATGTTATAGTCCTCTTCTAAAATTCCATGAGAATATGTACGTATCTCATTAGAATTCAAATCTTTATCTATAAATAAAAAATTACGTATAGGAGTAGTTTTAGGCTCGACCCCCATACTATCTATTTGACTAAGGTACCGTTCTGAGTAGTCTCGTCGCTCTCTTCTTTCTATTTTTTCGGTAACCTCGTTTAAGATATCGATAACGGCATTCGAAAACTGCTCTTCTTTATCGTCTACGGACTGTTTAATCCAGAAACTCTGAACGAAAATAATTCCGATCAATGAGAGGCTCATCAAAATCACCAGAAGAACAAACAACCTCTTATTCATTTCAATATAAAATTAAAAATTTAACAATTAGTAATTTGTACGTTTAACCTAACCTTAACAAAAATGTTAAAACCCAATAGACACTAGGCTTTCGAGAGAAGTTGATTATGAATTTTTAGCACTTGTCGGTGCGTTTCTCCTAAATCCAGGTTTTCAATTACAAAATGAGAAAGTTGTATGTTTTCAGAATCTGAAGATTGGTTTTCAATACGTTCTTTCACACTTTCTTTAGAAGCACTTTCATCCCTTAACAAAACCCTTTTTATTCTTTCCTCTTCCGGTGCAACCACAAGCACGATGTAATCATAGAATTCTTGAATGCCACTTTCAAAAATGAGGGCACTTTCTTGAATGACATAAGCGGTTTTTTTCCGTTTTCGCCAGTCTTTGAAATGTTCACGAACTGCAGGATGCACAATACCGTTCATCTTTTCAAGCAAAACCCCATCATTAAAAATTTTATTGGCGATATAGTTCTTGTTCAGAACCTCATCATTGTATGCATCATGGCCCAAAAGTTCTACGATTCTCGATTTGACGGTTTCCGAACCAACCATTAAATTCTTGGCCTCAACATCTGAATTATACACCGGAACCCCCAACTCTTCGAACATTTTGGCTACAGTGGTCTTGCCGCTGCCTATACCACCCGTTAAACCTACGGTAATCATGCTATTCTTCTCTCTTGATTATAAATTCCACTTCATTTTCCAGCAGCTTCGCACTATGTACTTCTTCCGGTTTCTTATTCAATTTAAGGGGAATGACATCTTTATTTGAAGATTTAATACTGTTATAATCGACAATTACCTGAAAATCCGATTCCTCAATATCCTTTAAGCGTTTCATTTTAGCCTTGCAAAGTACAGAAGCCATTTCTGGAAACGTTCTTACTTGCGCACCTTCCGGAAAATTCACTTTTTTTATAGGTAGTTTGAATATTTTCTCTGAAAACCTGGCAATCTCCCCTTTTATGTTAACCTGATAGGTTGAGTATGTCGTGTTTTCCAATTCGGGCGATTGCAGCAAATCAACTCTTTTAGAAAAGCCAGCAGCCAAGTCTGGAAGTACTATTTTATCACTTTTCACAAAATCGATGCTATCAATTTCTTCCGCCGGTCCCGTTATGGAAATAGAATCTGGTATTACGGTCATTTTACCATCTAATAAATAATTTTTGACCAAATCTAGCTCTACATTCGGCTTGACAGGTACTTTCTTGGTCTTAACCGCCAGCATTTGAAAAAACAACGTATCGTTATCAATCTCTAACAAAGCCATGGTATTGGGCAACTGATTTTCTATTTGTCGACGGTAGGTATCAGGCGTCGCGTAAAACGATTCGCCATTGGTTGGCAATTCGCTTAAATCGACATATACTCTTTTGTTTATAAAATTGAATCGAAGGAACTGAAAGCCTCCAGCCCTCAACTTTACATCGACCTCTGTTTTTGACGCCTTTTCGAACAAATAACCATCAGGCATGTTGACGAACTCTAAATCAAAATGTGCACCGCTTACGTAGGTTCTGGATAATTTATTGATGAACCAAATAAGGGCAGAGCACAAAAAAAACACAAAAAACACTTTAACCTTACGCTTTTTAAGGCCTTTCTTTATTTTCTGTATCACTTGATTTTTCAGGGTTTAAAAAAAAGTTCTGGAAACAATTGTTCCGGTTTGCTTTTGCTAAAGTTAATTAAGATAGTGGACTTTAAAAAACCTGTACCATAGCCATAGAATTGGATTGAAATCGCCACCAAAACTAGTATTGCAATGGCCAGATTTTTAGTACGCAATAAGGCGTCTAAAAAAACCACTACTAAGTAGCACCCATAGAAATAAATGGGTAAAACTATGCCTATTATACCTAATAGTATAGAAATACCAAAACCGAGGATAAAAAAAGTCGGAAACCAATAGGTGATTTTAGCGGTGCGGGGATGCCATTTATTTAATATCGGCCGTACTTTACCGAATTTAAAGACCTGCTTGTAAAATTTTGACCAATCAATTCTTCTTTTGTGATAAACGAATGCTTCCGGGATCAAACAGGTATCGTAGCCATTTTTCCATATTCTAAAAGTAAGGTCCGGGTCTTCACCAGGGTGTATGAGGCCAAAACCTCCTGTAGCTTCAAAGGCCTCTTTTGAAATGCCCATATTAAAACTACGTGGTTGAAATTTATTTAATGCTCTTTTACTTCCGCGAATACCACCCGTTGTCAAAACAGAGGTCATTGCGTAATTAATTGCCTTTTGCACCAAACTAAACGATTGATGCGCGGCATCAGGCCCACCGAAACAATGAACAAAACGAGCCCGTAATGCATCATCGACAGCGTTCAAATAAGTCTTCGGTAAAATACAATCGGAATCAAGTACTATAAAATAATTGCCTTTTGCCCGTGTCATGCCATAATTTCGAGAATCGCCTGGTCCAGTATTATGTTTTGTCAAATATGATATCGTGATTGGCGGCGAAGCCTCCTTTTGAAATTTTCTAACGACATCTTCAGAGCTTTCAGTAGACCCATCTTCAATTATGACAACTTCAAAAGGAAATTGAAAATTCTGTACCATCATACTTGCCAAAAGCTCTTTTACCTCTTCTGGGCGATTGTATACGGGTACAATAAAAGAATAAGACAAGTTCACTTATAAAATTTCTATGGGTCTAAAAAAAATGTGTCCGGAGGGTTTCTCCAGACACAAAAATATTATTTAAACTGATTTTATTCGATTAAGAAAATTGCTCAATCACTTCTTGGCTCACACCGGTGTTAGAAAAACCACCATCATGAAATAAGTTTTGCATAGTCACCTTCTTAGTCAAATCTGAAAATAGCGTAATGGTATAATCTGCACACTCGAGAGCAGTAGCATTACCCAAAGGCGACATTTTCTCGGCATAGCTTATAAAGCCATCAAAACCTTTTACACCTTGACCGGCGGTTGTAGGAGTCGGGGATTGAGAAATAGTGTTCACTCGTACCTTTTTGTCTTTTCCGAAGAAATAGCCAAAACTTCTGGCTACCGACTCTAAATAGGCCTTATTATCCGCCATATCATTATAATCAGGAAAGGTTCTTTGAGCCGCCATATAGGTCAAAGCAACAATGCTGCCCCATTCGTTCATCGCATCTGCTTTATAAAGAGATTGCAATACCTTATGGAAAGAAAGTGCCGAAACATCCCACCCCTTCGTGGTAAAATCATATTTCTCGTCGGTATAGGCCCTACCCTTTCTAACATTGATCGACATACCAATAGCATGAAGTACAAAATCTATTTTGCCTCCTAATATCTCCATTGATTGCTTAACCAAGTTATCTAAATCTTCTTCACTAGTAGCGTCAGCAGGAATAATTTCAGAACCGGTCTTTTTGGCCAACTCTTTAATTTGGCCAAGGCGCATGGCTACTGGTGCGTTGGTGAGAACAAAAGTTCCTCCTTCTTCATGAATGCGCTCAGCAGTTTTCCATGCAATGGAGTTTTCATCCAATGCCCCAAAAATAATTCCCTTTTTCCCTTTTAGTAAGTTGTATGACATGTGTTTTAAGATTTGACTAGGTTATTTTCAAATATATTTAAAATGTTGACAAAGGTAATTAAATACCCCGTTCAAACAGTGAAATAGAAATTTAACGGCTTAAAATCGATTTTAATTCAAAAGTTGCCTTGCATGGGCCATAGCCGAATCGGAAATATTATTACCGCCTAACATAGCCGCTAACTCAACAACTCTTTCTTCTGAAGAAAGTCTTTTCATCTGGGTTTGAGTACCGTCTCCTTCTTCGGTCTTATATACCTTGTAATGCTGGTCTCCTTTTGAGGCTACCTGTGGAAGGTGGGTAATCGAAAACACTTGCATGCTTTTGCTCATCTCCTTCATTATTTCGCCCATTCGATTTGAAATTTCTCCCGAGACCCCAGTGTCTATCTCATCGAACATCATAGTTGGCAAGTTTTCGTACTTGACCAATATCGCTTTAATGGTCAGCATAATTCGAGATAGTTCGCCTCCTGAGGCCACTTTTTTCAACTCACCGTAACTACCGCCTTTATTGGCCGAAAAGAGAAAGCTTAAATCATCGGTTCCGGTGTTTTTAAACTCCTCTCCCTTTTTGAGAGATATGTTAAAAGATGCGCTGGGCATTCCTAGTAAGCTAAGACTAGATTCGAGCTGTCTTTTTAGCTCGGGAATTACCTTTGTTCTTTTTAAATGTAAATCATTCGATGACCTGGTAAGAGTTTCCTTTTCAGCGGCAAGCTCTTTTTCTTTCCCCTTTATTTCATTTTCCAGATTCTCGGTCTTATCGACCTTCACTGCCAACTCATCCCTAATTTTCATTAACTCGACCACATCGCTTACCCCATGCTTTTTCTGCAAATCGTATAGCTGTTGCAGTTTAGAATTGACCTCTTCCAAAGCTTCTGGGTTAGCCTCTGTGCCCTCCGTCAAATTTTGAAACTCATCGGCAATATCATCAGCTTCAATGAATAAGGATTGGATTCGGCTATTTAAATCGGAATACTTTGACCCATAGGGAGAAAGTTTATTTGCAATTTGCTTCAGCTCAGTAAGTAAATTGACAACACCTACTTGATCATCACTTAATAATTGATGCCCGCCCGACAAAAGCTCTAAAATATTTTCGACGTTGTTCAATTCTTCAAAAGTAGCTTCTAACTCTTCTTGAACCCCCTCCTTTAAAGTAGCTGATTTCAGTTCTTCTAACAAGAAGCTGTTGTAATCATGTTCTTTAATTGCTTCCCTTTGATAATCGATTAAAGATTCAAGCTCTTTCTGTGTTTTACGATAATGTTTAAGCTGTTTTTGATACTCATTGAGCAAGTCATTAGTATCGGCAAGTGCATCGATCACTCTTAACTGAAAATCGGTTTCAGTCAGTTGCAAAGTCTGATGTTGCGAATGAACATCTATCAAATTGTCACCCAATTCAGAGAGAATCGACAAGGTAACCGGCGAATCATTAATAAAAGCACGTGATTTTCCACTTGGCTGAATTTCTCTTCTAACGATGGTCAAATCTTCATAATCAAGGTCATTTTCTTTAAAAAATGGCTTTAAATTATATTTCTTGATTTGAAATTCGGCCTCGATGATGCATTTACTATCCTTATTTTTTAGGGATGACAAATCGGCTCTTTTACCCAATACAAGAGAGAGTCCGCCCAGTAATATTGATTTACCCGCGCCTGTTTCACCGGTAATACAAGTAAATCCTTCTTCGAAAGCTACATTTAGCTTGTCGATAAGGGCATAATTTTTAATGGAAAGATTTGCTAACACTTATAAATTTTCTTCGCTTGCGGCCACAAAGATAATTCATAAAAACGAACGGAAAGAATCAGTATTTTATGTCGTTCCAAGTACTGGAATATAGGGGCGCTACCCTATTCAACGTTTCTTTTAACTGAACAATATCCACTTTAGGTCCGTCGGAAAAAATATTCTGTATTTCCTCAGACTTGGCATCAAAAAAGGTTTGAATCAAAAATGCATTAGGCCTTCTTTTAATCATGGTCTCGAACAGCTTCATCGTACCAGCTATAACCTGCTTGCCGGTACTGTTATTATCGCCAAGAATATCAAGCCCCTTTCGGTGGTAGTTGTACATCGCTATTCGATATTCGCGATAGGTATTGGAAAGGAGGTTATCGACCAGCTCAAAACGACTACGATCCGTATTTTGATCCCATCCGGAATAACTGGTGCCTTGGGCCTGTGTTGTAATCTGTTGGGCCTTTCTAAAATGCTCGGTACCGCCTTCTAAGGAGAAGGTATCGGCGTCTAGACCAAGAATAACATACACGTAATAGGAAATTACGCCCACCAAATTCGATTCAAAAACATTTTCGTTCAGTACCAATGGCTGAAACTCTATGTATTCAAAATTGAACTGACCGTCTTTGTAATTAAAAACCGGACTGTCGTAAGAGGTATTGTAAACAGGTCTTGAAGATTGAATTTGAATGTTGCCCTCAAATCGGTTTGATTCAAAATTCGTAATGGTAATGAACATCTGTGCATTGACCTTTTCATTTTCCTTGACTTTACGATTCGTCCATTTATTCTTATTGACAAAGTCGTTCAAAGAACGTTCTAAAGTTTTAAAAATCTGTTGATTAGTTTGAGATACCTGATCAGCATTGACTGTTATCAGACAATTCAATTCTTGTGAATGAGAAACCCCACCACAGACCAAAAAAAGTAGTATCAATAGAATATTACGCATGATATCGCTTCAAGATTTCTGCAAAAATGTCATTCGCCACCTCTGACTTGCTCTTTAACTGAAACGCTTTTATCTCGAAATTCTTATCTATAAAAGTAATTTTGTTGGTGTCATGACCAAAACCTGCCCCTGAGTCGTTTAGAGAGTTTAGAACGATGGCATCTAGGTTTTTTCTTTGCAATTTACCCTTGGCATTCTCTACTTCGTTTTCAGTCTCTAGGGCAAAGCCCAATAAGTACTGGTTCTTTTTCTGCTCTCCTAAGGATGCTAAAATATCTTTCGTCTTTACCATTTTAATGACCAAACCATCATCTTTCTTTTTGATTTTCTGGTCAGCTACTTCACTCGGCCGATAATCTGCTACCGCAGCTGCACAAATAGCGATATCAACATCTTCGTAAAATTGATGTACCATAGAGTACATTTCTTCGGCGGAAACTACTCTATGCAATTGAACATTACTATGCTGCACGCTTAAATGCGTAGGGCCGGATATCAAAATTACTTGGGCACCCAGTTGAGCTGCGACGTTGGCCAGTTCAAACCCCATTCTGCCAGAAGCATGATTACCCACAAAACGTACCGGATCTATAGCCTCATATGTAGGGCCTGCGGTAATTAGAACTTTTTTACCTGATAGAGCTAGCCCTTTGACTAAATATTGTTGAATGAAATCTAAGATTTCTTCGGGTTCGGCCATTCTACCCTCACCATGTAAACCACTTGCTAATTCACCCGAAGCAGCAGGTATCATAACATTACCAAAAGAGTTTAGCTTTTTAAAAGAACTCTTGGTCGATGGGTGTTTATACATATCCAAATCCATGGCGGGAGCAAAAAACACCGGACATTTAGCGGACAAGTAGGTAGCCAAAAGCAGATTATCACAGGTACCATGGGCCATTTTTGACAACGTATTGGCAGTTGCCGGGGCTATAATCATATAATCGGCCCATAAGCCCAATTCAACATGATTGTTCCAATCTATTTCTCCATCCTCATCATGAACGAAAGAAGTTAAAACCGGATTCTTGGATAAAGTGGCCAAGGTAAGTGGAGAAACAAAAGAGCTGGCGCTATCCGTTAAAATGACTTTAACGTTAGCACCAGCTTTTATAAGTAAACGAACAAGAAAAGTGGTTTTGTAAGCGGCAATCCCTCCGGTAATGCCTAAAAGGATGTTTTTACCGCCTAACATAGGTCTACCTTTCTTTTTCTGTGTTTCTATGGTAAATTTTGTCGTTCAACCACTCTTCTACTGCCAAAGCATGTGGTTTAGGAAGTTTTTCATAAAACTTAGAAACCTCAATTTGCTCTTTGTTCTCGAAAACCTCTTCAAGGCTATCGCTATAAGTGGCAAACTCTTCTAATTTTTCCAAAAGCTCTTTTTTGATCTCGGAATTGATTTGAACCGCACGTTTAGAGGCAATAGAGATAGCCTCATATATATTGTCAGTTTTTAGATCAAAATCGTTTCTATTGATAGTAGTAGTAGAAACCGGTGCCTTTGAATTTTTCAAATCGTTCATGTTCATGGTTACAATGATTTATTTCGCTGCTTTTTCTTGGGCAACAAAGCCCAACAATTGTTTGTCTATTTTCTCCAGAAGGGCATCTGCTTTATCGGCATATTTTGTTTCCGGATATTGTTTTCTTAATGTGGCGTAATACTCTTTAGCCTCCTTTAACCTTGGCTGCTGTAATACCTCAAAACTATTCAAGGCGTAATGTGAAGCTGATTCAAATCGGTAGTACATCGCGTCTTCCCTAAAGATAGAACCCGGATAATCAGAGATAAAGTTATCGAAAGCTGCCACCGCCGGTGTCAAGAAAGTGAAATCGAACTCACCTATCTTATTGAACTGCTTGGCAATTTCATAGGCCTTTTTCTCCTTTTTCGTTGTCAATTCTTTGGCCATAGCATTGGCCTCATTGAAATATTCTGAATCAGGGTATGCGTTAATGAAGTTTTGCAACTTGGCAAGTGCCTTATCGGTATCGGTCTGATCAAGCGAATATCGTGGAGAGAGTTCAAAATAACTTTTGGCCCCATAAAAAGAAGCCTCTATTACCTTATCACTTTTAGGATATGACTTAACAAATCTTTCGAACTGGTAGCCGGCCATGTTAAAGTCTTTGCGTTGGTAGTACGTATCGGCCAAAAAGTACATCACCCTTTCACCTTGCGGCTTACCAACATACTTAGGGGCAATTTGCTCAAGAAGACGGTTGGCGCGTTTCATATCGCCTTCATCATAAAACTGTTGTGCTAAATCATATTTGGCCTTTACATCATCATTCTTAAGCACCTTTTGGTACTCACTACATGAAAAAAGGCAAAGGCTAACAATTAAAATAGGGGCTAACAGTCTCATTCTAAAAAACATTTTGCAAAATTACGTATTCCCAACGGATTTAAAAAACAAAAAATAAGCTCCGAAAATAGAGGAAACCAATCTTCAACACAACGCTTTTGGGGAAGATTTAACAACCAAACGAAAAAACCAACAGACGTATTTTCAACAATACGTTAAATTAAATGATTAAAAGTTGGAAAATGAGATTGTTTTTCGAATAATTAGCCTGCAGCAACCTTCATAAAGGGCTTTACGAACGAGCGTATTTTTTCTTTTAATGGCTTAGTCGCTTCTACCAATGGCAACCTAACCGCCGCTTTTGAAAGTAGTAAAGCTTCAAAAATAGCTTTGATACCTGCAGGGTTACCTTCTTGAAAAATAAGTTCCATACCCTCTTGCATTGCGTAGTGATAGCGATAGGCTTCTTCGACATCCCCATTTAATCCGGCACGGATCATTTGTGAAAACTCAACGGGCAAACCTTGGCCCAAAACAGAAATGACACCCGAACCTCCCGCCAAAACTGTAGAAAGAGCTGTAATATCATCCCCTGAGATGACTTGAAAACCTTGAGGACAAGTTTTAATCAGCTCTTGAACCTGCAACATATTACCGGCAGCTTCTTTAATGGCAACAATATTTGTTGAATCGTTGGCCAACCTTACTACGGTAGACGGTAACATATTACTACCAGTTCTACCTGGAACATTATAAAGTATAATAGGCTTGGGCGATGCATTGGCAATGGCCATGAAATGCTGATATATACCTTCTTGGGTAGGTTTATTGTAATAGGGCGACACGGAAAGAACAGCCTCAAAATCGGTGAGGTCCAATGTTTTTAATTCTTCTATGACGGCATAGGTATTGTTACCACCGACACCCACCACCAAAGGCACCCTGCCTGCATTGGCAATAGTAACGGTATCCATTACCAATTGCTTTTCGGCCTTGGTCAAGGTAACCGACTCTCCCGTAGTACCCAACACCACCAAATATTCAACACCGCCATCGATGCAGTAATTGACAATTTTGTGCAATGCATCGATATCAACCGATAAATCGGACTTAAAAGGCGTTATCAACGCCACCCCTGTACCAACTAACTCTTTCATCATTCAATTTCGTTTAACACCCCGAGGTATTTCTTCAGTTCAGTCTTAAAAGTTTTAAAATCGTTTAAGGGCAAATCGAGTATCAAATCATTATAGACCATGTCAACATCTTTAAAACCGGCCCTAAACCTTGCCTTGGTCTTTATACTCATCAATTGAACCAAAAGGTTCTCCTGCGTATAATAATTGACCAAAAGATCATATTCCCTACTTAAAAACTCCAACGCATAACTGTTCTCGATATTCCCGTTCCAACCCAAATCTTTATCAGAAAACACCGGGGTTGAGTATGGAGAGTTTTTATCGTAAAAACTCTTGTATCCAATAATTTTTACAGCATTGGGTCTAAGATTATAATCTTCGACAAATTCATAAAACAAGCTGGCGTCATCAAACTGGTCTAAATCTACAATGCATCCTACAGAATGAATGCCTTTGCTTCTATTGACCGTCGGTAGCTCTTTTGCCAATTCTTGTTTCAAAAATTTAACTCCCGAATTGTACTTGAACTTATCTTTTATTCCCTTAAACATGTACTTTTACATTTTAAATCACAACGGCCCAAATTGAGGTGTGGTATACAAATGTAAATAATCTCATCTCATATTATGGCGCTAAGATAGAACGAAATATGGGTTTAAAAATACAACATTTTGTTATATTTACAACTTTAGTACTAGCCAGCTCCTGTAAGCACGACGTTCAGGAGCTATCAAAAATTTCCGGAAAAGAACTACCGGTCGACTCTACCATTGTACAAAATACTGCTATTGAAGATTTTGTAAAACCTTACCGCATGCGTGTTGACGAGGTTTTAGATAGTGCTTTGGCCTATGCGCCTAACATTATCTCAAAAACTGATGGCACCTTTAACACAACCGCCGGTAATTTAATGGCAGATGTGGTTCTTTCGGAAACCAACCCTATCTTCAAGTCAAGAACAGGCTCGAACATTGACTTTGTGCTCTTGAACCATGGCGGTATTCGGTCTATGATTTCAAAAGGTATAATTACGTCGCGTACGGCCTATGAAGTGATGCCTTTCGAAAATACTATTATTGTCGCCGAGCTCACCGGAAAATCAGTGAATGACCTTGTATCTTTTTTAAGGGATTCGGGTCGGGCACACCCCATTGCAGGGTTGCAGATTACACTGAACCACGACGGAACTATCAATAAAGTCTTGATACAGGGCAAACCATTGGATGAAAATCGCACTTACAATGTGGCCACTTCCAACTATCTTATATCTGGAGGTGACCAGATGAACTTTTTTAAGGAAGCCATTAAAACAACCGATACCGATTATCTTATACGCAATGCCATGATCGACTACTTTAAGAAGGTAGATACGGTGGCCCCATTGGTCGACGACCGGTTCATAAAACTAGAAATAGGAAATTAATGGAAAGACGCACATTCATTAAAAAAACGGGAGCTTCAACGGCACTTTTAGGTCTGGGAGGCCTTTCACTACAATCTTGTAGTAAAGCAATAACGCATATAACCATACTGCATACCAACGATGTACATAGCCACATAGACACATTCCCCAGTTCTCATTCTCGTTACGCAAATTTAGGCGGCGTGGCCAAACGGGCTTCTTTAGTGAGTTCCATACGAAGTGAAAACCCCAACACTTTACTTTTGGATGCTGGTGATATTTTTCAGGGCACCCCCTACTTTAATTTCTATGGAGGCGAACTGGAGTTTAAGCTAATGAGTATGCTCAAATACGATGCCGCTACTATAGGTAATCATGATTTTGACAACGGTATCGAAGGTCTTCTGGCACAAATGCCACATGCAGATTTTGAGTTGCTATCGGCAAATTATGATTTTAAAAATACGGTGATGGATGCCCATGTCAAGCCCTACAAAATTTTTATGGTCGATGGTATCAAAGTAGGTGTGTATGGTCTGGGCATTGAGCTTGACGGACTGGTAACCAAAAAACTATATAAAGAGACCCAATATTTAGACCCCTTTGAAATAGCACAGGATACCGAAAGTGTTTTAAAGAATGAAAAGGGCTGTGATTTGGTCATTTGTCTCTCTCACCTCGGGTATAATTACCAATCAAAAACGAAACCAAGCGATTTAATCTTGGCATCAAAAACGAGTTATACCGATTTGATTATCGGGGGGCACACCCATACATTTTTAGAAAAGCCGACTGTGACCCAAAATAAAATAGGTAAGGACATTTTGGTGAACCAAGTGGGCTGTTTCGGAATCAACCTAGGAAGGATTGATTTCTATTTTGATCAGCTTAAAAACAGCCAATCGGAAGGCGTAACCATTACGGTATAAAACTGCTCAGAAAAGGCTGTGTTAATTTTTAAGCACGTATTCCGTAATCTGTCGAAGCTCTTCTTTCAAAGACAGGTTGCAATAAGGCTTACCTGCCATTCTGTACCAATAGCCGGCATTGAACTTATCCCCTTCTACCCGATGTAGATACGCATGGATCCAACTGCCCAGATTGGTATGCATTTCTTGGGCAATGTCATGTGAAGCATCCCATTCATCTTTACCTGCAAACCATAGTGCTCTCAAGGAATCTGGCCAAGCACTTTCTGGTCGGTCTTCTGTAAAGGTAGATTCGAACTCTTCGTAACTTAATTGCTGAGACATGAAATTTGGTTATGATGAAAAATACAAAATTACCTATTTTCACCTAAAATATCCTAACCCTGAGAAGTGGCACTTATAAAACCTATTTTAAGTCATAAACTGTTTCCTTATGGTTTAGCGTTGCTGCTTACATTATCTGTTTTGGGCCTTCATATGCTTCCGAGTATGGATAGTATGTTGAATGAAAACAATACCCGAATATCCCATGTGTTTTTAAAATCTCAAATCGACTATCATAATGAATTGCCACCTTTTGCCAGAAGACCTTTGACCACTTTTTTAATGAAGGGCACCTCTTCTATATTTAATATCAAGGCAGGATATTCTTTTATATTCATCAATTTTTCTCTTCTCTTTCTAAGTGCCATACTTCTATACCACTTATCCCTATTGATTCTTTCCGAGAGAAAACTGGCCCTATTTAATGTATTGGTTTACTACCTATCATTTTCAATTGTATTCGCATTTTTTCCACCGGTATTCTCCTATGACGAACCCTTGCAATACTGCCTACTATTTGCGGCTTTGATTACCTGGATTCGGAAAAGGAACTTAATTTTTATTTTGCTTTTTACGCTGGCCATCATTTCTAGGGAAACCAGCTTATTTCTAATTCCCGCTCTTTGGATCTTTCAACCGGGAAAAAATGAGCAGATTAAGCCTTTATGGAAACAGTACCTTAAAACTGGCCTGATACTTTTAGTTCCAATTTTAGTCTACGCCATTTATCTATCCGTCTTTCTGCACTACAATCAATTAATGGAGGAAACCAGTAGCGAGATGGCGAGTAGATATTCTTGCTTTCTTGAAAATTTTGAAGATTTAAAAAATTCCGTTGAATCTTTTACCTCTCTTTATTTGGGGCTGATCGTTTTTCTACTTTTCACCGTCATCCGCACATTAAAGTTGGGTATAAACCAAGTGGATCGTAAATTTTTATATGCTTTTTGGTTGACAGCCATTATAAACACCCCTATTGTTATTCTTACGGCATTTGCTCGTGAAACAAGGCTTTTTGCGTTACCAATGATTTTTCTTTGGCCTGTGTTTTCATCCCTATTTAGAGTAAGTTCTTTTAAATGGCCAAAACAATGGCCGATTAACAACTTGGGCTCCATTATACTATCATTGCTCACACTTATTAATATTTGGTACAGCTTCCTTTATTACCAGAAGTTTGGCCTTAGCACCAACACTTTCTACAAAGAATATTTGTTTATAATCAACCTCTTACTTCACTTATACTTTACGGTACAATTTTTTCCAAAAACGGAACGAACTAAATAGCAACAATCGATTTGTGCTATTATTTTTTTGAATAGCACTCACCTTAAAAGCTCAGTCACAGTAATTTGGCACCGAATCCTAAAACACAAAATTATGAGAGGTCTTCTTTGGCTAGTAGCTGTTATCTGCATTATAGTATGGCTACTAGGAATGCTTGGCGTAGTACCAGGTATGGGAACAAGCAGTTTAGTACACGTTTTAATAGTAATTGCCGTCGTGGTAATTCTCTACAATATCATATCAGGGAGAAAACCACTTTAAAAAGTTTTACCCCCGAAAAAAAGAGAAGGTCAAGCAAATGCTTGACCTTTTTCATTTTATGCGCTTCAGATTCACTTGATCAGCGTCATGAATTCTTGCTCCGTTATAATAGGCACCCCAAGATTTTCTGCCTTCGTTCGCTTACTGGGCCCCATTTTATCGCCCGCTACCAAATAGGAGGTTTTTGAAGAAATGCTAGAACCTACTTTTCCTCCGTTGTCTTCTATCATTTTTTTAAGTTCATCACGACTTACGGTCACAAAAACACCGGATACTACAACAGACAGTCCCTTTAGTTTATCGGTTTGATTTTCTAACTGTTCTTCCGACAATGAAAATTGCACCCCAAAACTCCTTAATCTATTGACAATCTCGACATTCTTCTCATTTTCAAAAAACTCGACCACCGAATGGGCTATACGCTCGCCAATTTCATTGATTGTAACCAAATCGGCAACAGGGGCGGCCATCAGGTTATCAATATTCTTATAGGCTTTCGCTAACTTTTTAGCTACGGTCTCGCCTACAAATCGAATGCCCAATGCAAAGAGAACACGCTCAAAGGGAATAGCCACCGAAGCCTTGATTCCATTGATTAAGTTATCTGCCGATTTTTCGGCCATACGTTCTAAAGGAAGAACTTGTTCTTTGGTAAGGGTATACAAATCGGCATAATTGGTAATAAGGTCTTCTTTGAACAACAACTCCACAGTTTCTCCACCTAGTCCTTCTATATCCATGGCCTTTCTGGAAATAAAGTGTTGGATTCTTCCGGTAATTTGGGGCGGACAGCCGTAATAATTCGTGCAGTAATGCTTGGCATCCCCTTCGGTACGAACGAGCTCTGTACCACATTCCGGACAATTTTCAATATACTTCGTCGGTTGGGAATCTTGGGGTCTTTTAGTAAAATCAACACCTACTATTTTCGGTATAATTTCCCCTCCCTTTTCAACAAAAACAGTATCCCTTTCCCGAATATCATATTTGGCTATTTGATCCTCATTATGCAATGAAGCTCTTTTGACGGTTGTACCTGCCAAAAGTACGGGTTCAAGGTTAGCCACTGGGGTTATTGAGCCGGTACGCCCCACCTGGTAAGTGATTTCATGTAAAACGGCAGACACCTGTTCGGCCTTAAACTTATACGCCATGGCCCATCGTGGAGACTTAGAGGTAAAACCAAGTTCTTCTTGCTGTTGAATGCTGTTTACCTTGACCACTACCCCATCGGTTTCATACGGAAGATCATGACGGTGCGTATCCCAATAATTCACAAACTCCAAAACCTCGCTGGTCGAAGTACATAATTTGGCAATAGAAGGTACTTTAAACCCCCACTCCCTAGCCTTCTCTAGCATCTGCCACTGCGATTCAATACCGGTATCAGGCCCAACAATGCCATAGAGAAGACAGTCTAACGGCCTTTTGGCCACCAATGCACTATCCTGCAATTTTAAACTTCCCGATGCCGTATTTCTAGGATTCATATAGGGCTCCTCGCCATTTTCGATACGTTCGACATTCATTTGCGCAAACCCTTCGAAAGGCAACACTATTTCGCCCCGAATATCAAATTTTTCAGGGTAAGCACCTTTCAATTGTAAAGGAACCGATTTTATCGTTTTTACATTGGTCGTGACATCATCGCCTTGAAAGCCGTCGCCTCTTGTTATGGCCTTTGTTAAAGACCCTTTTTCATAGGTAAGACTAATGGAGGCACCATCATATTTTAACTCACAGGTAAACTCCACCTTATCATCACCTAGAATGCGTTGTATTCTTTTCTCCCAATCTTCAAGGTCTTCTTTCGAGTACGAATTATCCAATGAATACATTCGAACATTGTGTACGACCGTATCAAAATTCTTGGTAATCTCACCCCCTACCCTTAAGCTGGGGGATGAAGCGTCATAAAATTCAGGATGCTGAGATTCGAGTTCTTGAAGTTGCTTGAGCTTCATATCAAAATCGTAATCTGAAATGGTGGGGTTATCAAGCACATAGTAATTATAATTATGCTCTCGAAGCTCTTTTCTTAGACTCTCTATTTTTTCTCTCACTTGGATACTCTTTTGTTTATTCTAAGTATGTTTTATGACTCTATTTACTATTCTAATCTTTCCAAACTGCTTTAACCATACGGTCTTTGCCGTACATATCTTTTCGAAGTTCAATTTCTGAAAAATTGTTATCACCCAAAAGGTGAACCATTTCTTTTCCTAAATACTGATTGATTTCAAAATAGAGACAACCATCTTTGGCTAAATGTTTTTTTGAGAATTCAACGATTCTTGAATAAAATACTAGCGGATGATCATTTTCTACAAAAAGTGCCAAAGAGGGCTCATATTCCAGCACGTTGGCAGACATCTCTTTCTTCTCCATCTCTCTCACATACGGCGGGTTTGATACAATGATGTCAAATTTTCTTTCTAGGGAAGGAACCTTTAAAATATCCTCTTCAAAAAAATCAACATTCACCTTATTTGCCAAGGCATTATTTTTTGCTACGGTCAATGCTTCTTTTGAGATATCCATAGCGGATATACTCCAGTCAAAATTGGTTTGCGCTAAAGCAATGGCGATACACCCGGAACCTGTACCAATATCCAAAACATTCGTATTCCTTTCTTTATCGGTATGGTCATCTAATATCCATCGGACCAGTTCCTCCGTCTCCGGTCGTGGTATTAATACAGCTTCGTTTACCTTCAACTGCAAATCCATAAAATGAGTTACCCCGGTAATATATTGAACGGGGCATTTTAACTTTAACTTGCTTAAGGCTTCAAAAAGTGGCTGCTCTTCTTCTTTCGTCAATGAAAGATTGGGCTGTAAGGCCAAGATAAACCTTTCAAGACCGAGATAATGCTCAATCAAAATGTAGAAAAAACTGTCGGTCTCGTCTTTTGGGTATAGTCCATCCAATTCTTTATGAAAGATACCTTTGATTTCTTTTAATAGCATACTATCTCTTTCTGAATACCTTATATTGTAAAGAAGAGTTGAAACAAAACGGAAGCCTAAGGCCTAAGAATAAAATTCTATTTTTACGGTGTGAATATACATAGAAAATACATGTTGCGATGTTTACAAATCGCAAATAACGGCCTAGGTTCTACCGCTCCTAATCCCATGGTCGGGTGTGTTATCGTTGTCGACCAAAGAATAATTGGTGAAGGGTTTACCAGTGCCTATGGCGGGCCGCATGCAGAAGTTAATGCGATCAACTCCGTAAGTGATAAGACTTTACTAAAAAAGGCGACATTGTATGTTACTCTTGAACCATGCTCCCACTTTGGTAAAACCCCACCTTGTGCCGATTTAATTATCAAACATTCGGTAAAAAAAGTGGTCATCGGGCTTTTAGACCCCCATGAAAAAGTGGCGGGCCAAGGTATTGAAAAACTTAAATCTGCCGGTATTGAAGTAGTGACCAATGTTCTGGAAGCTGAATGTAGGGAACATCATAAACGCTTCTTGACCTTTCAAGAAAAAAAGAGGCCATACATTATTCTAAAATGGGCGCAAACATCAAATGGCTATATAGCTCCCATCAAAGAATTGAGATCAGAAAATCCGGAACCTTTTTGGATTACCGACTCTTATTCTAAGCAATTGGTTCATCAATGGAGAAGTCAAGAACAGGGTATATTGGTCGGTGCCAAAACCGTTATAGAAGACAACCCCAAACTTAATGTAAGAGAGTGGTCGGGCAAAAATCCACTACGATTGATTCTTGACCCAAAGTTACGAATTGACCAAGCAGCAAATGTACTTGATGATACGGTGAGAACCATCATTTTCACCGATTCTGGTAAAGGAAATAAAAATAGAAACAACACAACCTTCGTACCTATTGACTATAAAGCTGACGTGGCCGGTCAAATTTGCCGCGCGCTTCATAAAGAGAATATCATAAGCGTGCTGATTGAAGGAGGAAGCAAGACCTTACAAACCTTTATTGATAGTGGATTGTGGGATGAAGCAAGAGTTTTTACGGGCAACACTACTTTTAAAGATGGTTTAAGGGCGCCTCAATTAAGTGGTAGGCACCTATCAAAAAAACAAGTAGGTAGAGATACTTTAAACATATATAGAAATGATTAAAAATATCATATTTGATTTTGGCGATGTTTTCATCAACCTTGATAAGCAGATTGTTTACCGAGAAATGCAGAGATTAGGCGGTTCTACCCAAATGACACCGGAATTGCTCGAACTAAACAACCTTTACGAAGTGGGCCAAATCAGTACCGATCAATTTCTAGAAGGTCTTTCAACTGTTTACCCTCATGCCTCTGAAATAGAAATTAAAGAGGTCTGGAATGGAATGCTATTGGATTTTCCTGATGAGCGTTTAGAGTTCGTGGAGGCAATGGCCAAGAAATCAGAATATCGCCTGTTTCTTTTAAGCAATACCAATGCGCTGCATATTGAACATGTTGAGCAGAAAATGGGCCATGAAAAGTTCAACAGGTTCAGAAATTCGTTCGAAAAGTTCTACCTGTCCCATGAAATAAACCTCAGAAAGCCTAATGAAGATATTTATCGATTTGTTCTCGACCAAAACGAATTGAAGGCAGAAGAAACCTTCTTTATAGATGACACCAAAGAAAATACCGATGCGGCAAGCAATATGGGTATTAAATGTTGGAATCTTTTAGTGGGGCAAGAAAACTTGTTAGACTTAAATTCACGTCTGTAGAATGCTCTACCTGTGCCTTAGCGTTTTGGCTTCTAGCCTTATTTTCGTTGTTTTCAAACTTTTCGACAAATTTCAGATCAATACGCTTTATGCCATTATAACCAACTATTTCGTGGCATGCGCTGTAGGGTTATATTTTTATAAGGAAAGGGTCGACTTTGTTGAACTATCAACCATGCCTTGGTTCTATGGTACTTTCTTGTTGGGCGTATTGTTCATAGTGGTGTTCAATTTGATGGCGGCAACCGCACAGAAGGTTGGCGTAAGCGTGGCTTCGGTAGCTACCAAAATGTCCTTGGCCATTCCAGTCGTAGTGGGTGTATTTTTATATGATGAAATTCTTAGTCCTCTTAAAATAACAGGCATTCTTTTAGCTTTGGCAGCTGTTTACTTTGCTTCGATAAAAGAAGGAGGTACCAAAAATTTTGAGATAAAGGCGTTGCTGCTTCCTCTTGGTGTATTTCTGGGATCCGGAATTATTGATACCAGCCTCAAGTACGTTCAGGAGAAACACATTCAAGTTAGCCAATATCCACTATTTTCTGCAACGGTATTTGGATCGGCGGCCACCGTTGGTCTTATCATAGTTCTCTTTAATGCTTTTAAAGGCACTTTTAAATTAAATCTCAGAAATGTGCTAGGTGGTATCGCCTTGGGCATACCTAATTACTTTTCTATCTTCTTTTTACTGAAGGCACTCAAAAATGACAGTTTGAACAGCGCATCGGTATTTACTATTAATAATGTAGCAATCGTGATGTTCTCGACGCTTTTGGGAATTTGGCTTTTTAAGGAAACTATAAGCCGTAAAAATTGGATGGGTATAGGTCTAGCCGTAATCAGCATCTTATTGGTAGCTTTGTTTTAATGGAAAAGGATAAAGACACCTACCACACTATTGACGACCCAACCGAAGAGGTACTTTTTAAGGATAGAAAAAGTAAATTTTATGGCCTCGCTTTTCCGGTTAGTGATGAAGAGCAGATCAAAGAGATACTTACCGACCTACGCAAAAAGTATGCTAATGCCAACCATGTGTGCTATGCTTGGCAACTCGGAACCAAAACCATAATATATAGGGCAAACGATGATGGAGAGCCCAATAACTCTGCCGGCATGCCCATTTACGGGCAAATTCAAGCCTTCGAGGTAACCAATATTTTGATAGCGGTGATAAGATTCTTCGGTGGTACCAAGTTAGGGGTCGGCGGGCTCATATCGGCCTATAGAACGGCCGCCCAACAGACTTTGAACAGTGCAAAAATTGTTGAGAAGATTATCACGGTCAGGTTTAGCCTTCAATTTGGCTACCCCCAACTGGATATTGTAATGCGTACCATCAAGCAAAACGGTTTCGAAATAGTTTCACAAGAAATGCACCTAGATTGCCAACTGACCATTCAAGTAAGAGAAAAAGAGGCAGACCGCTTACAAGAATATTTTGAGGGTTTGCAGGGCATCGAAATAAAACCTATCTGAAATAAACCTTTCGGTCTAATCACGCTATCTTTTCAAGAATATAATCGGGGCATTTTACAGGTTTTTTAGTCTTGGTATCCAAAAAGGCCAAAACGGTATTTCCTAAAGCTAAAATTTCACCTGTTTCATTATATATTTTATAGTCAAATTCTATCTTGACCAAGGGTCTCTTTTTGAGTTGTGTTTCGACCGTAATGAGGTCATCATAAACAGCTGATTTTTTGTAATCTATGCTCAAAGAAATTACGGGCAACATAATTCCGTTTTCTTCCATCTCTTTGTAGGAAATTCCCAACCCCCTCAACCACTCTACCCTTCCCATCTCCATATATTGCGGGTAATTCCCGTGGTACACCACACCCATTTGATCAGTTTCACCATAACGAACACGGAAAGAAATTCTGTTAAAATCCATTGAATATTGACTAAAAACTATATATTTAAATGATTTCGATTTTAGTGTTGAACATGAGAAAAAAAAAGGTCAAATTCAATAGAGTTTCAATTTTTTTTTTAGCTTTTTTGTTCACATATTTGCCCCACTAAGAAAGTACGGTTTTTCCCCTTGTATTTTCCACCGACTTAGAAATCACTAACCGACAAAATAAGAGAAACTTAAAAATGGGTGTTACTGCTAATTCCGTTTGGAAAAATTGTTTGGCTTTTATTAAAGATAATATCCAACCGCAGGCATTCAAAACTTGGTTCGAGCCCATTAAGCCCATTAAGCTTTCCGACAACGCCCTAAGTATTCAAGTACCCAGTAAATTCTTTTATGAATGGCTTGAAGAACACTATGTGAAATTGCTGAAAGTTGCCTTGACAAAAGAGTTGGGCGAAACGGCCAAATTGGTGTACATCATCCGAATGGAGAATACCTATGGCAACAAAGAGCCATTTACCGAGAAAATACCCAGTACCAATCGCGGAAACATGGGCCCTCAGGAAATGGATGTGCCGATCAAGTCAAAAAATCCTGAACTTAAGAACCCATTCGTTATACCTGGTATTCGAAACATTAAAATTGAATCTCAGTTAAATCCGAATTATAACTTTGATAACTTTTTAGAGGGTGACTCTAACCGATTGGCACGATCCGCGGGTATGGCGGTTGCCAATAAACCGGGAGGCACCTCTTTTAATCCATTATTGGTTTTTGGTGGGGTCGGTCTTGGTAAAACACACTTGGCGCACGCCATCGGTGTCGAAATAAAAGACAAGTACCCTGAACGTACCGTTCTGTATATTTCAGCTGAGAAGTTTACACAACAATATATTGAATCAGTCAAGAAGAATACTAGAAACGATTTTATTCATTTTTATCAGCTCATCGATGTATTGATAATAGATGACGTACAATTTCTATCAGGAAAAAGCGGAACGCAAGATGTATTTTTTCACATCTTCAACCACTTGCACCAAAATGGAAAACAAGTCATTCTTACTTCCGACAAGGCGCCTGTTGATATGCAAGATATTGAACAAAGGCTATTGTCAAGGTTTAAATGGGGGCTTTCAGCCGAGCTTCAAAGCCCCGATTACGAAACTAGGGTATCTATTGTCAAGAACAAGTTATACCGTGATGGTGTCGAAATGCCCGATGATATTATCGACTACGTCGCCAAGCACATAAAAACGAACGTTCGAGAACTTGAAGGCGCCATTATATCTCTTATAGCCCAATCTTCTTTTAACAAAAAGGAGGTTACCCTAGAGTTGGCCCAACAAGTTGTAGAAAAGTTCGTAAAGAATACAAAGCGTGAAGTTTCAATCGATTACATTCAAAAAGTAGTTTCCGATTATTTCGAGATGGATGTCGCAACCCTTCAGTCGAAAACCAGAAAACGCCATATTGTTCAGGCGAGGCAATTGGCAATGTTCTTTGCGAAAAAGTTTACCAAGGCTTCATTGGCAAGTATTGGTTCGCAAATCGGAAAGCGTGATCATGCCACCGTGTTACATGCTTGTAAGACGGTAGATAATTTAGCCGAAACCGATAAGCAGTTCAGAAAGTACATTGAAGATCTGACCAAAAAATTCACTTGATTTTGAAGAAGACGAAGGTCTTAATGGTATGTCTTGGCAATATTTGCAGGTCTCCATTGGCCGAAGGCATTCTACAAAGTATGGTTGACCCTGAAAAGGTCTTTGTTGATTCGGCCGGCACCGGAGGTTATCATATCGGCAACCCGCCAGACGCTCGTTCCATCGCTGTTGCTAGAAAACATTCACTGAACATCGAAAATCAACGCTGTAGACAGTTCAAAGCCCATGATTTTGCAGAATTTGATGTAATTTATGCTATGGACCAAAGTAATTACAATAACATCAGGGCTTTGGCAGCATCGAAATCCGATAGGGAAAAAGTAAAGCTTCTGCTATCGGAAGTGAACGTTGGTGTGAAAGAAGTTCCTGACCCTTATTGGGATGACGATGGTTTTGAAAAAGTCTACCAACTCATCGAAAGCGCTTGCGAAGTGATTGCCGAGAAGTTGTAACCAAACTTCCTTTTTATGAACGACCAACCCAACCAACTAGGAAAACTCTATCTCATACCTACTACTCTAGGAGATAATGCCCCTTTGGAGGTTTTACCAATATCTATCAAACAAGCGGTTGAGCAAATCGATATATACATAGTCGAAAACGAAAAAACGGCTAGGCATTTCATAAAAAAGATAAGTCCTCGAAAATCACAACCCTCCCTTCATATATCGGTATTGAACAAATACACCGAACCGGAACAGGTACCTTTAATGCTTGAACCTTGCTTAAACGGGCAAAACGTCGGAATCATTTCGGAAGCTGGATGCCCAGGGGTAGCAGACCCCGGAGCTGATGTTGTTCGGTTGGCCCATCAAAAAAATATACAAGTGGTACCGTTGGTAGGCCCGTCCTCTATTCTTCTAGCCTTAATGGCAAGTGGTATGAACGGGCAACGATTTTCTTTCAATGGCTACTTACCTATCGATAAATTCGAAAGAAAAAATGCGATTAAACGGTTTGAAAAACTATCCAATGAATTGGGTCAATCGCAGATATTCATCGAGACTCCGTATCGCAATGATAAATTGCTGGCAGAACTTCTCAAGAACCTGAGAAATGATACTAGACTTTGTGTGGCCTGCGATATTACTTTATCGACCGAATTTATTCTGACCAAAACGGTCTCTGAATGGAAGAATATTCAGGTAACCCTTCACAAAAGACCTGCCATTTTTATAATTCAAGCCTAAAAAAAACCCCGATGCAACATCGGGGTCCGTCCATTTTCATATGTATGTAATTCTTTCTAAGGTTGTTCTAAACCCTTGGATTACGTTTCGGCACCACTTCTGATACGTCGTAACCCGAAAACTTGTGCATGTAATGCGCAATGCTGGTTCCATAGCTATCGGCAACATCAATAGTACCCCATGACCGCAAGTATTTCTTCACATTACCTGCTCCGGCCAAATGGGCGGCTGCCAATATTCCAGATTCGGTAATCACCGTTCCGTTGATTTCTTTACCAACGAAACGAGGAATATCCCGTCTAAGAATCCACTTGTTTCTTGAAATATTGGTATGGAATACCTTTTCTTGCAAAATAGGGTCATTTAGAAAACGTGTTGCGTTATAAACGCCCATCAGTTGCAATGTACCAATACCGAATTGGTACTTACCCAAATACCCTAGGGTGTTTGTGGTAAAATAATTACCCTGAGATTCTTTGAATGCCAAGGCTTCTTTAAAGCCAATGTACGAGCTTCCTAAAAAAGGAGGCGCCATTAACATTGTTTTTGATACGGTTTTGTTTTTGGGGAACAAAACCAAAGTAGGTTCGCTAACTTTAAGGGTTTCCGGCACTTTAACCAATGTTGGTTTAAAAGAGAAACTCAATAAAATTCCGGTAATGATTAGGGGGCTCGTGTAACTTAGCCACTTTCTCATATACTGCTTTTCCTATGACTTACGGAAAAAACACCCGCATAGATTTCACAAGGGGCAAAGTTACGCCAGTTTTAAGTTTACGTTTAGAAATCTCTGTTAAAAACCGGCTTATTTAGTTAACAAGTCTTAAAATTTGGATGAAAGGCTATCTTTTGATTTTTTGCTCATTTATCCATTGGACGTACTGCACTTTATTTCTGTTATGCTGCGCCAAGGTTTTGGCAAACTTATGGTAACCGAAATTTTCAACGTCTGCGACAAAATAGAGGTAATCATGCGTCTCAGGGTTTAATACTGCGTCAATAGCCGATATGTCGGGCATGGTAATCGGCCCTGGAGGCAACCCTGCATATTTATAGGTGTTGTACGGAGAGTCAAGCTCTAAGTCTTTGTACAAGACGCGCTTAATTACCTGGGTGAAATCGCCCGAAGACTTTTTGATGGCATAAATAACGGTAGGGTCTGCCTGTAAAAGCATGCCTCTTTTCAATCTATTAAGGTAAAGACCGGCTACCTTTGGTCGCTCATCAACCTTGGCCGTTTCTTTATGAACCAATGATGCCAACGTGGTAACTTCTTTAGGTGATAGACCTTCGGCCTTTGCTTTTTGAAGTCTTTCATTATTCCAAAAACGATCGTATTCCTTGACCATTCGATCCCGAAATTCTTCACTCGAGGTGTTCCAAAAGAATTCATAACTATTGGGCAAATACATGCCCAACTTAGTCTCTTCGTTAAAGCCTTGGGCTTTAATAAACTCTTTATCTTCAAAAGCCGCTAATAATGAGAGGCTATCGGCCTCTATTTGGTTCGAGATCCTCCCGGCCAAATCGGCTAAGGTTTCTTGATTATTAAAAGAGACCTTAACGGGGATATTGTTTACACGAAGGGTATTGATAATATCATTATTGTTCATACCCTTTTTAATCGCATATTTACCGGCCTTTACATTTGAGGTATACCCTTTGCGCTTCGCCACTTGTTCAAAGGTTTCCAAGTTTTTAAGAACAGGCTGTGCTAATTCTTTCACCTCTTGAAATGTACTTCCGGTCGGAATGTACAGATAAGCTTCTTCATTATTAAAAGATGTGTTAGGAGCAAAGATGGCGTTGTAAACCATATAAGAAAATATGCCTCCGACCACCAAACCGGCCAAAACAACAAATAATAATATTCGCTTTATATACATGCTAATTATTTAATTTTTGAAATAAAATTTCATTCTTGAAACGCCCTTGTGAATATATCCAATCTTTTTTAACGCCAATCTTTTGAAATCCCTTTTTACCAAAAAGGTGAACACTTGGGAGGTTGTCTTCCAACACATTAGCAAATAACTGCCTTAAATCGAGTACCGAAAATGCATAATGGCACACAAGTTCAATAGCCTCACCCCCTACTCCTTTGTTTCTTTCTGCCTTTTCCAGAACAATCAACCCCAAACCGGCACGTCTGTGCTTAGGGTCAAAATCGAATAAATCGATCAGCCCGATAACCTTATGGTCATGCTTGCAAATGCACAACCTGAGTTGTTTTGCCTCAAATATATCTTTGTGGGCATTCTCTAGGTATTGCCTCAATATAAATTTGGAATAGGGAGCGGTAGTTCCGCTAATTTCCCAGACATCGCCGTTATTTTCTAGCTCGTAAAGAAAATCAAGATCTTCAGGCTCTAAGGCACGTAAAAAAATATTTTCTCCTTGTAATTTTAGCATTCTATCTGTCCGCTAAAAACCTGGTCAGCGGGTCCGCTCAGGTATATATCTCTATAGGTATCGCCATCTTTCTTAAACCGGACCGACAATTCGCCACCTTGCGCCTTCACAAAGACTTCGTTTGCTGAAGTCTGATTTTGATAATGCATGGCCAAAGCTGCTGCGGTTACCCCTGTACCACAAGACAAGGTTTCGTTCTCGACCCCACGCTCGTAAGTTCTGACCGCGAAGGTGTCGGCCTTCAACTTTTCTACGAAATTGATATTGCTTCCGGTCTTACCGTAAAGTCCGTACCGTAATTTTTTTCCTTCATTGAAAACATCAAAGCTATCGACATTACCAACCAATTGCACATGATGAGGCGAACCCGTATCTAGAAAAACGTAATTCGGTTTTGTCTTAATATCTGAGAGGTCTTGCATTTGCAAACTCACTAGATTGCCATTGATGGTTGCTTGATGCAATCCGTCCGCAGCATTAAAAGTGGTCTTGTCATCTATTATTCCCAAAAATTTGGCGAAAGCGACGGTACACCTACCTCCGTTTCCACATAAGGAGCCTTCATGACCATCGGCATTATAATATACCATTCGAAAGTCTGAAGTCTCGTCATTTTCCAATAGAATCAATCCATCAGCACCGATACCAAACCTACGGTCACAGAGAAAAGAGACCAATTTGTTATCGCTTTTTGGAAACTCCAATGACCGATTGTCTATCATGACAAAATCGTTACCGGTACCCTGATATTTATAAAATTTGAGAATCATAGCTTATTCATAAGCTCACAAATATAAGATATTAAACCTATAGAATTCTTGCGAACACCATTAGAAACAGGTGCTTTGCAAGACACTGATTAAGATTATTTTAGCAGTTAAAAAGTCGTTAAAGCCATTTTAATCCTATCACAAAAAAAGTAATTTTAACATTTGATAGAAAACTAAACATTTTTATTGCAAGATGAAGAAAATAACAAATACCTTTCTCACCGCTCTTTTTGCCGGTGCCATTACCCTAGGTGCCTACAAAATGTTCTTTGAAAAGCCCAATTACATTGTTTCAGAAAATGCCGACCAGCCTGTTTTCAATACAAGTTTCACCCCCACCTCGGCCAAGGGTGCAGGTATTAATGAAGTAGATTTTACTGTTGCTGCAGAAACGACCGTAAACGCTGTGGTTCACGTAAAAAATGTATCGATGAGCAGGGGCTCCAATAGCTACCTGGATTTCTTCTACGGCCATGGAGGTAACGCTAAACCTCAGGTAGGAACTGGTTCCGGTGTGATCATTTCGCAAGATGGGTACATCGTGACGAACAATCACGTTATCGATAATGCCGATCAACTACAAGTGATGCTCAATAATAATAAGGTATATGATGCAGAATTAATAGGAACCGACCCCAATTCAGATATTGCTCTTATCAAAATCGAAGCGGACAGGTCTTTACCCTATTTGGCTTTTGGTGACTCAGACAATGTTAAGGTCGGAGAATGGGTCTTGGCAGTAGGTAACCCCTTTAGCCTTACCTCTACAGTTACCGCTGGTATCGTAAGTGCCAAGGCACGTAACCTGGGCAAGATAGACCAGTCATTTATTCAGACCGATGCGGCCGTTAACCCTGGTAATAGTGGTGGAGCTTTGGTGAATACCAACGGTGACCTGATAGGTATCAATACCGCTATCACGTCTCAAACGGGATCTTATGTCGGTTATTCTTTTGCCGTACCAAGCAATATTGCCAAAAAAGTGATTGACGACATTCTAGAATACGGCAACGTACAAAAAGGTATTTTGGGTATTAACGCGGCACGCGCCAATACGCCTTATGCTATACAAAAAGGAATCAATCAAATAGAAGGGGTTTACATTTCGGGGATAGAGGAAGATACTGGTGCCGAAGAGGCTGATTTACGGGAAGGTGATGTAATCAAACAAATCGATGATATTAAAATCAGAAAATTTGCTGACCTCACTGGCTACCTTTCATCAAAAAGACCTGAAGACACGGTGCAGGTAACCATCAATAGAAATGATGACCTCATAACCGTTCCTGTAATATTGAAGAAAAGACAGGTTATTACGGTACCTAATATGGGTCTTGAAATAAAAAACCTCTCTGAGGATGACAAAAAGAAATTCCGTACCAAAAAAGGAGTGAAAGTTGTGGGTGTGCCAGAAATTTATCGAGGTTATGGTCTAGATGGTAAAGTATTGCTCTCACTTGATGATGAAGAGATCAATGATATTGAAGAGGCCAAGGTATTATTCGGAAGAATTTCCCGAAGAGGCCGAACAATAATAACCATGATCAATGAGAAGGGTGAAAGAGAACGACTTATTTTCCAATAAAATACACAGAACAGTGCCTCTAACCGAGGCACTTTCTTTTACAGGACAATAGCGCTTCCTCAAAACTCAGACTACTTTACCTTCTAAAAAGGAGGCATTATAATTACCTTTAAATGAGTTATTTCGTTGGCAAATCTATCGTAATACGGATGGCCTAAAGTGAACCTTGTAATCGATTTTTTTTCTTAATTAATATTATTCAATTACTTTAGCTCCCTCTAATTCATTAACTCCAAAGATGCATTTGAACATGAAAGGTTATAGACTACTGCTACTTGCTACGGCATTGCTTACTTTCAACCTACAGTTTGCACAAGAAGAGCAAGCAACTCCAGAAGAAGAGTTGTCATTGGAAAACGGTTCTATCGATAGCCAATTCGAGTTTGTTTACCAAAAATCAGGTAACTACAGAGCCGATGGCAAGAGATATGAGGTCGTTAGAACAATTTCTCTCGATAAACTTAAGCAAAACGTTCTCGACACCCTTAACAGTTATAATAAAAGGGAAGCTGAACTAAAACAAACCATTACCGGGCATGAATCGACCATTACGTCATTGAATGGTAAACTAGAAGAGACAACCAATAATCTTGCTGCGGTTACCGAAGAGAAAGACAGTATGTCATTCTTGGGTATCATGGTATCTAAAAGTACATACAATGGTATTCTATGGACAGTGATCGGATGCCTTTTGGTTCTTTTATTGTTCTTCATTTACAAGTTCAGAAACAGTAACATTCTTACTCAAGAAGCCAAAACGAATTTGTCGGAGCTTGAAACGGAATATGAAGATCATAGGCGTCGGGCCCTTGAACGCGAACAGCGTATTAGCAGGCAGCTTCAAGATGAAATCAATCGATATAAAAAACAAAAATAAAGCTCCTTTCGGAGCTTTTTTCTTAAACGACCCTCATGGCCATTATCATCAGAGCAGAGCGAGAGCATTTAGCCGATTTGGCGCCCTTGTTTAATGCCTATCGCGTATTTTACGGTCAACAGGCAGATGAAGAAAAAGGATTGAAGTTTCTAACGGAACGTTTCTTAAATGACGAATCGATTGTTCTTCTGGCATACGAAAATGAGACGGCCGTGGGCTTCACCCAGCTATATACCACCTACTCTAGCGTTTCACTACAATCGCAATTTATTTTAAACGATTTGTACGTAAAACCCGAATTTAGAAAAAGAGGTGTTGGTGAATTGCTATTGCAATCGGCTAAAGAACTCTGCCAAGAAAAAGGCTTTAAAGGCTTGTCTTTGGAAACTGCCAACGATAACCCAGCACAGAAGTTATATGAAAAATTAGGATGGAAAGCTGAATCTGACTTTATCCATTATTTCTTTAAATCTCATTAGTAGTTTATTAAATTACTTGTATGCGAATCGATATAATTACCGTTTTACCCGAATTGCTAGAGAGCCCTTTTAACGCCTCCATTCTAAAGCGCTCTATTGAAAAGGAACTTGTCGAGGTTCATTTTCACAACCTCCGAGATTATACCGACAACTCTTACAAGCAAGTTGACGATTATCAATATGGTGGTGGGGCAGGAATGGTTCTTATGATCGAACCCATAGATAAATGCATAAGCTCTCTACAAAAAGAGCGAATTTATGATGAAGTCATTTATATGACCCCTGATGGCCATACGTTGAACCAAAGAATGGCCAATTCATTATCCCTGAAGGAAAATATCATTATTCTCTGCGGACATTATAAAGGGGTTGATCAAAGGGTAAGGGATAAATTTGTAACCAAAGAAATTTCAATAGGCGACTATGTGCTTTCAGGTGGCGAATTGGGCGCGGCCGTGCTATGTGATGCCGTTATTAGACTTATTCCAGGGGTTCTCAATGATGAGACCTCGGCCCTTACCGATACTTTCCAAGACAACCTTTTGGCCCCTCCCGTTTATACCCGACCAGCGGAATACAAAGAAATGAAGGTACCCGATGTTCTTTTGACCGGCAACTTTGCCAAAATAGAAAAATGGCGAGAAGAGCAGGCCCTTGCACGTACGCAAGAGCTAAGACCCGACCTGTTGGAATAAAACCGGTCAAAAAAATCATAATTTTACTTGTAGATTCTATTATATAGACTAATTTTGCAACCTGTTAAATCAACCTCTGACGAGAATCGTGAATGTTGGTCTACGATAAACCATAAATTTTTATCATGGAAGCATTGTTAAAATTCGTTGAAGACGAGTTTGTTGCAAAAAAAGAATTCCCAAAGTTTTCAGCTGGTGACACTATCACCGTTTATTACGAAATTAAGGAAGGTGAAAAAACTAGAACCCAGTTTTTTAGAGGTGTAGTTATCCAACGTAGAGGTACAGGTGCTACCGAAACTTTTACTATTCGTAAAATGTCAGGTACAGTTGGTGTAGAGCGTATCTTTCCAATCAATATGCCTGCACTACAGAAAATTGAAGTTAATAAAAAAGGTAAAGTACGTAGAGCTCGTATCTTCTACTTTAGAGGCCTCACAGGTAAAAAAGCACGTATCAAAGAGGTACGTTCTTAAGACTTACCCAATAAATATTCAATCCCCTATTGATTTATTCAGTAGGGGATTTTTACGTTATGAACAATTGTTAATTTCAGTTGTTTATAATTGGTTGATTATAAATGTGTTAAAATTAATACTGTAGTCAAAATATTACGTATATTTATATCACGGTTAAAGTAATAATCTGTCGAAGATTTAAATGGAAACCGTTATAAAGTCAGCGTTCTTTATATTGTTGTTTTAGCCTAGTGAAAATGAAGGTAATTCAAAATTGACGCAAAGATGGCGAGCATAGGTTCATTAAACTGTCGTTTTTTGAAACTGTTATGTGGGTGTACTTACCAACCATAAATTGACCTAGAGTCAATATGGTTGCTCTTAAGATCATCAAAACAACGAGAAGAGAAGCCAAAATGCCAAAGATATAGTCGAGAGCACAGAGGTGGAACAAACGTGGAAATAGTAATGCAAACGCAATCAATGGTTGCCGACTCTGAGAAATAGGGTGCGAAAGGTTTGATAGCTATTTCTAAAAAGCCATATCAATGTATTTATACAATGATATGGCTTTTGTTTTTTAATTACTTCCGGGCTAACCAAAGCATAGTCTTACCATCTTTTTTGAATTTTTCGCAATTCATGTACTTCGATACCTTTAATGTTATGGCTTTTTAACTTTTGGGCAGTAACACAACAAAAAATGGTATATTTGCTCCGCTTTAAATTAAACTCCAATTATTGATGTCGAAGATATTTTATACGAAGACCGACGAAGCTCCAGCTTTGGCGACACAATCTTTTTTACCCATAGTAAAAGCTTTTTCAAAAACTGCTGATGTAACCATTGAAACCAAAGACATTTCTTTGGCCGGTAGAATTATAGCCACTTTTCCCGATTTTTTGAATGAAAGCCAGCAAATTTCCAATGATTTGGAAGAATTAGGTGAGCTAGCTAAAAAACCCGAGGCCAACATTATTAAACTACCGAATATTAGTGCTTCGATTCCTCAATTAAAGGAAGCCATTAGCGAGCTTCAGAAAAAAGGGTATGCCCTACCCGATTATCCTGATAGCCCTAGCAATGAAAAAGAACAAGATATCAAATCTCGATACGATAAAATTAAGGGTAGTGCCGTTAACCCTGTTTTACGTGAAGGTAATTCGGATCGCAGGGCGCCAAGAGCAGTAAAAAATTATGCCAAGCAAAACCCCCATTCAATGGGTGCTTGGAGTGCTGATAGCAAAACCCATGTAGCTACTATGGGCAAAGGCGACTTCAAGAGCAATGAAAAGTCTTTAACCACTGATGCTGCAACAAAAGTTAAGATAGTTCTTAAGGGCCAAGATGGTTCAGAACAGATTCTAAAAGATGGTATTTCTTTACTCAAGGGTGAAATCATTGATGCCACTGTGATGCGTAAAGCGGCTTTGACCGAATTTTTAAAAGAGCAGGTCAAAGATGCCAAAGATAAAGGTGTTCTGTTTTCTTTGCATATGAAGGCAACCATGATGAAGGTTTCAGACCCCATCATTTTCGGCCATGCAGTTGAAGCTTATTTTGCAGATGTTTTTGAAAAATACAGTGAAGACTTTAAGTCTGTTGGAATTAGTTCCAATGATGGTTTAGAAAATTTATTTGCCAAACTTGGCAATCTTCCTTCCGATAAAAAGCAACAGATTGAAGCTGATATCAAGGCTACTATTGAAAATGGTCCTGATTTGGCAATGGTGAACTCAGATAAAGGTATTACCAACCTACACGTGCCTAGCGATATCATCATTGATGCTTCCATGCCGGCCATGATCAGAAATTCTGGCCAAATGTGGAACAAAGATGGTCAACCGCAAGACACCAAGGCTATTATACCTGATAGTAGTTACGCCGATGTGTACACGGCCACTATCGATTTCTGTAAAGAAAACGGTGCTTTTGACCCGACGACCATGGGTACAGTACCCAATGTTGGATTGATGGCCCAAAAGGCTGAGGAATACGGTTCTCACGACAAAACCTTTGAAATCGGTACTTCCGGTACAGTTGAAGTTATCGATAGCAGTTCGAGCGAAGTATTGATTCAACATGAGGTTGCCGAGGGTGATATTTGGCGTATGTGCCAAGTAAAAGATGCCCCTATTCAAGATTGGGTGAAATTGGCGGTCACAAGAGCGAAAGCTACCCAAGACCCAGCGGTTTTCTGGTTAGATGAAAATCGAGCTCATGATGCCGAATTGATCAAAAAGGTAAATGTGTACCTTAAAGACTACAATACTACCGGTCTTGTGATTAAAATTCTATCACCTAAAAAGGCAACAGAATACACCTTACAGAGAATGAAAGAAGGTAAAGATACCATCTCGGTATCCGGTAATGTTCTTCGGGACTACTTGACCGACCTTTTCCCGATTCTAGAAGTAGGTACTAGTGCCAAAATGCTTTCCATCGTTCCTTTAATGAATGGTGGTGGATTGTTCGAGACCGGCGCAGGTGGTTCGGCACCAAAACACGTAGAACAATTTTTGGAAGAAGGTCACTTAAGATGGGACTCTCTTGGTGAGTTCTTGGCATTGGGAGTTTCTTTGGATTTCTACGGAGAGAAAAACGATAATTTGAAAGCAAGAGTTCTTGGTGATGCTTTGGATAGTGCAACCGAAAAATTCTTGATCAACGACAAATCTCCTTCCAGAAAAGTGATGGAAATCGATACTCGAGGAAGTCACTTCTATCTGGCTCTATATTGGGCAGAGGCATTGGCAAAGCAAGATAAAAGTGCCGAATTGAAACAGGCCTTCACAAAGATATATGATGCCATGAGCGAGAATGAAGATAAAATCGCCGCGGAACTAATTGCGAGCCAAGGCAGTTCAAAAGATATTGGCGGTTATTACATGCCAGACTCAGAAAAAGTAGCTTCGGCCATGCGCCCAAGCGAAACTTTGAACTCCATATTAGATAGCATCTAAAAAATAATATTTCATATGAAAAGCCCTCTAATAACTTAGAGGGCTTTTTTTGGTCCTATTTTTATTTTCTTCTTGCCCATTTCTATCTATTTTTAAAGAAAAATTGCTTAATGGCTCCCAATTATAAGCTAGCCTTATTTATTAGTCTTTTCTCATTTTCTATAACCTTCGCACAAGACAAATTCACTTTAAGCGGAACAGTATCGGAAGCTTCAAGCAATGAAACCCTAATCGGTGTCACTATTGTCATTCCTGAATTGAAAACGGGGGTGACCACCAATGAATATGGTTTTTACTCTATAACCCTACCACAAGGCGAGTACCAAGTTCAAATCAGTTATTTGGGCTTTAAAGAGGTTCAACAGACCATCGTTTTATCAGAAAACAAAAAATTAAATTTTCGTTTAGAAGAGTCGGCCGAAGAGCTTGAAGAAGTAATTGTTACCGAAGATGTTGAAAAAATCAGTATTCGAAAGCCGCAAATGAGCGTCAATGCCATGTCGGCCGAAACCATAAAAAAAATACCCGTAATTCTCGGGGAAGCCGATGTAATCAAATCAATTCTGCTCTTACCAGGTGTAACAAATGCGGGCGAGGGCGCCTCAGGATTCAATGTTCGGGGCGGTGCCGTCGATCAAAACCTTATTTTGCTAGATGAGGCTACCATTTTTAATTCTTCTCACCTTTTCGGCTTTTTCTCCGTTTTCAATCCCGATGCCATAAAAGACTTAAAACTATATAAAGGGGGAATTCCGGCAAGGTACGGCGGTCGCGTTTCATCGGTGTTGGATATTTTTCAAAAAGAGGGCAATAGTAAAGATTTCAAGGTTAATGGAGGCATAGGTGCGGTTGCCAGTAGGTTATTGCTCGAAGGCCCAATCATTAAAGACAAGGCCGCTTTTTTGATTGGGGGCAGGGCCTCTTATGCGCATCTTTTCTTACCACTTTTTGACGTTGACAATACCGCCTATTTTTATGATCTCAACACCAAAATAAATTTCAATCTGAACGATAGAAATAGTATTTATTTGTCAGGTTACTTTGGTAGGGATGTTTTGGGCATTAGTGAAAGCTTTGTAAACACCTATGGTAATGCCGTTGGTAATTTTCGTTGGAACCATCTTTTTTCAGATAAATTATTTTCGAATTTATCATTGATCTATTCCGATTACTATTACGGACTTAAGCTTGATTTTGTTGGGTTTAATTGGAATTCAGGTATTCAAAACTTTAATGTCAAATACGACCTGAAGCACTACGTAAATGACAAATTACAGGTAAACTACGGGCTTAATAATATTTACTATCGATTTAATCCCGGTAAAATCGAACCCAGTAATTCAGATTCGGGCATCGTTGAAGAACAACTGATTCAAAAGTATGCCAATGAATTTGCTGCTTATATTGATGTTGAGCATGACCTTACCGATAATCTCAGTATCAATTACGGGCTGCGTTTCAGTAATTTCATTCGTTTGGGTCAAGAAGAACTTAATGTCTATGCAAATAACAATCCTGTCGAGTTCGACCCCGATTTACTAATTTATCGAGAAGCCAATCCTTTAGAAACGAGAACCTCTTCACGCAGCGAAAGTCTGGCTACCTATAATAACCTTGAACCTAGATTTTCTTTGGCATATTCCTTAAATGAAAGCAACTCCTTTAAAGCCAGTTACACCAGGTTGGCGCAATACCTACATCTTTTGTCGAACACTAGCTCCCCTACTCCTTTAGATGTTTGGACACCCAGCGGACCTTTTGTAAAACCGCAATTACTGGATCAATATGCCTTTGGCTATTTTAAAGAATTGATGGATGGCGATTATTCAATTGAAACTGAATTTTTTTATAAGGATATTCAAAATAGAATCGACTACATCGATGGTGCGAATTTGATTGCCAACGATGCTATAGAACAAGTAATTCTCAACGGGGAAGCACGCGCCTATGGGTGGGAATTTCTCTTGAAAAAGAACGAGGGCCGATTTCAAGGCTGGTTGGCCTATACCCTTTCTAAATCTGAACAGCGTACTCCTGGCCGTACACTCAACGAAACTGGTATTAACAATGGTAACTGGTACAATACCCCATACGACAAGACACACGACCTGTCTTTATATGGTAGTTACCAATTGAATTCAAAATGGAGCTTTAATTCTAACTTCGTGTTCCAGACGGGGCAACCGACCAACTACCCTGTGGGTCAATATAAGTTTCAGGGCTTGTCGGTACCTTATTACGGCGCACGTAATGAAGAAAGATTACCTACTTACCATAGGCTAGATCTTTCCGCTAATCTGAATCCTGATAAAAATAAGAAAAGAAAATGGCAAGGTGAATGGGTTTTTAGCCTTTACAATGTGTACAATCGTAGAAACGCCGCCTCTATTAATTTTAGCAGAAACCCAGACACACGACAAAACGAAGCGGTTCGTACAAGTATTTTCGGAATTGTACCAGCGGTAACCTACAACTTTAAATTTTAGAAAAAATGAGGAAGTACTTACTTATCATACCGGTGCTTTTTCTTATTACTTCTTGTGAAGATGTAGTAGAAATAGATACCCCTACCGAGCCTCCACGCTTATTTGTAGATGCAGTTATTCGGGTCGATACCGAGATGGAAATGACCAATGTATCGTTCACAGTAGGCGAAACAAGTAACTTTTTTGATGAACCACAACCGGCAGAGTTGAATGAAATTCAAATAACGAACATTGGTTACGAAAGCAACAACGTCGAAGACACCAACATCTTGGTTCTCACGCAAACCATTCCGGGGCAGTACGAAGGTTCGAAAAATACTTCCTTTTTCACAGATGGAAATGAACTGCAATTAAGAATTGATCATAACGGGGTTATTTATTCCGCCACAACGAATTACGTGCCCACATCGCCGATTAGTCGTCTGGAACAGGGTGAGGGAAGTCTTTTTACAGGCGATGAGACTGAAATACTCATTTCTTTTACCGATAGTCCAGGTAGAGACGATTACTACTTGTTTGATTTTGATTTCAATGAGTACCTGGTCTCCGAAGATGAATTCTATCAAGGTCAACCCTTCGAGTTTTCCTATTTTTATGATGATGGGGTGCAACCCGGCATGGAAGTACAAATTAGTCTCATTGGTGTAGATGAGCCTTTTTTCAATTATATGAACCAAGTCATCGTTCAATCCGGTGGAGACCAAGGGCCTTTTCAAACTCCATCAGCGACGGTTAGAGGTAATATCTTAAATGTTTCCGATGAAAACGGTACCGATAATTTTGCCCTGGGTTACTTTGCTGTTTGCCAAACGTATACCCAATCCATAACCCTAGAATAGCTTTTAATTACAATCACGGCTTTATGAAAACCGATAAAGAACTTTTGGTCAAGGGGATAAAATTTTTGGCATATACCGTGGTACTCATGTTCATGGCTCCGGTTGTCTTGTACCAGGCGTTTAAAAACCAAGAAAACATATTGTTCTGGCCTGTACTCATAATCGGCCTTGTCTTGGCCGTAGGCGCCATCGCAATGGGCTTTTACAGTATTAAGGTACTTCTGGACTCCCTATTTGGAACTGGAAAGAAAAAAGATTGATTCTTGCACAGATCAGTTCTCCCTTTTACCGCTCAAAGTCCACTTATTGCTTAGTTGGGCATAATCATAATCCAAGACCGATTCTTGCCTCTCCAATTGATAAGCGGCGAAAGCCCTTTGAAGAATATCTTCGATTAAATAGTCTTCATGCACTTGATCGGGGTGAAACTCCTCTTTTAAACTGATACTGAACATGCTGGCTGTGGTATTGTACCAAAAGGCTCGCCAACCGCTTCTTAGTTCCTTTACCAAATCAAAAGCCGTTTCGCCGGTCTGTCTGTAGATTAGCTTCACAAGTATTTGACCTTCGGTTCTCGTAAGCTTTTTAAGCTCTTCAGAAAACTCTTCCTCAATATACTTTTGAACCTTTTTGGTATACCTCTTTTGTTGACGCTTTTTAGTGATTTTTGAAATACTATCGTTAAGCTCAACCAACCTTTCAGCCGCCAATTTTGCATAAGGGTAAACCTTTAAGGTCTTTCTTCTTAAAATGTAATATCTGAGTTTCTCTTTGTAGGAGCCGAATTTTAATCGCCCAAAGAGATAGACTTCATCAAGATCGATAGAGCTTCTAAAAATAGAATCTCCCTCTACAATAATCATTTTTTCGGCTACGGAATCTAACGGTTCCTCCTGAATTTGAGCGTTGACCGACAAAAAACAGCAAATCAAAAAAAGAAAAATCGTAGTTTTTTTCATAGCGCATCTAAATGCAAAAGTCCTGCCAAAATTAACGATAATTAGTAGTGCTTATTATTAATTAAAAGTGAATATTGCTAAGTTTGTAAGTAAATCAATTTTAAATGGCTAACAAGAAAATTATAACGAAAAAGTCACTGGAGTTTTTCGAAAAATATTTGAACAATGCTTCCCCGACCGGTTACGAATGGGAAGGGCAGAAAATATGGATGGAGTATCTAAAACCATATGTCGATACCTTCATTACCGATACCTATGGCACTGCCGTAGGGGTCATCAATCCCGATGCGAAATATAAAGTGGTCATCGAGGGGCATTCCGATGAAATCTCGTGGTATGTCAACTATATCACCGATAACGGCCTTCTTTATGTCATCAGAAATGGTGGAAGCGACCATCAAATCGCACCCTCAAAATGGGTCAACATACATACCAAAAATGGGGTAGTAAAAGGCATTTTTGGCTGGCCGGCCATTCATACCCGCGATAAGTCAAAAGAAGAACCGCCCAAGCTAGACAACATCTTTATCGATATAGGTGCGAAGGATAAAGAAGAGGTCGAAAAAATGGGGGTTCATGTGGGGTGTGTAATTACCTACCCAGATGAATTCAATATCTTAAATGAAGATAAATTTGTTTGCAGGGCAATCGACAACCGTGCTGGTGGTTTTATGGTCGCCGAAGTGGCTCGACTGCTGCACGAAAACAAGAAAAAACTTCCTTTTGGACTTTATATAACAAATTCTGTTCAAGAAGAAATAGGTTTGCGAGGGGCAGAAATGATTACCCAAACCATTAAACCCAATGTTGCCATCATAACCGATGTTTGCCACGATACGACCACACCGATGATCGACCAAAAAACGCAGGGTCATACTGAAATTGGCTCTGGACCTGTAATTTCATATGCTCCCGCGGTTCAAAATAAATTAAGGGAACGCATTATTGAGACGGCAGAAGCCAAGAAGATACCTTTTCAGCGTATGGCGGCTTCAAGGGCGACAGGTACCGACACAGACGCTTTTGCCTATAGCAATGGCGGTGTAGCCTCGGCCCTTATCTCATTGCCGTTGCGTTACATGCATACCACGGTAGAAACAGTTCATAAAGACGATGTGGAAAATGTGATTCGTCTCATTTATGAAACGCTCTTGAATATAAAAGAAGGTGAAACCTTCAGCTATTTCGATTAACAAAACCGCCCTCCATTGGAGGGCTTTTTTATATGGACGAACTTATTGACATCCTCGACAGGTCTGGAAACAAAACGGGTAAAACGGCCATGAAATCTGAGGCCCACAAAAACGGTTGGTACCACGAATCGGTTCATATATGGTTTTATACCAAAGCAGGGCAAATATTGATTCAGCAAAGGGCAGCAAACAAAGATACGCACCCACTACTTTGGGATGTATCTGTAGCGGGGCATATTGGCGCCGGTGAAAAAATCGAAACTTCAGCGGTACGAGAAGTAAAAGAAGAAATTGGTCTTGAAATCGAAGAGCAAAGTTTAGAAAAAATAGGGGTTCACGAATCGTTTCACCAACATTCACCTAACCTCATAGATAATGAGTTCAATCATATTTTTATTTGTGAACTTTCGGTACCCTTCAATCAACTTCGAAAACAAGAAAGTGAGGTGAACGACCTAAAATTGATACCCCTCATCACTCTTGCACAAGAAACTTGGGGATTAGCCCAAGTGCAGAAATATGTCAAACACGGCGCCGCTTATTACAAGATGGTATTAAGTGCTATCAAAGAGCGGCTTTAACCTTAGCTACTCGCCCAATGTACTCAGGTACATTGCCAAAATCAAACCTATGGCCGTGGCAATACCCGACCAATATTTATCTTTTTTATAGGATTCGGGAAATACCTCAAGTGCCAAAGAAGCCGTGACCGCCCCGCCGGCAAAACATTTTAAATATCCTAAAATATCTTTAGGCACGTCTGTTAAGAGGTAATATCCTATAAGGGATGCTGCCGATAGAAGAAGGGCGGTAGCACACCATAACCATAGAACTTTTTTCTTAGAGTTGTTCTCGGCCATTTCTTTGGCACCCCCGGCCGCTTCGGGTAGATTGGAAAGTAATATTGAACCGGACAAAGCGGCGACCGATAATAGGTCAGCCCCGATCAGAGCTACACCAAGCGCTAAGTTCTCTGGAATACCATCCAAGGTAATAGCAGCTAATAAACCACCTCCACTTTCAGAACCCCACTTCTTTTTCACTAGGTAATCCAGTCCCGTGAAAGTTGCTGCCCCTACGAAAACAGATATGAATGCATAAAGTGGATCATATTCTTCGACAGCAGGGTAAATTAATTCCATAACCGCAGAAACCAAAAGAGCTCCACCTGCCAAGGCCACCAAAAAACCCTCAGTTCTTTTCGATAAGTGGCCATAGATGCCCCAGATAGCACCAAAAACCAATGCGGCCGATACAATTGCAATGACGAGAATAACCATACTCTGAGTTCTTTGTTTTTAGCCAATCAATCTAAAGAACACTTAGATATATTAACTAATGCAAAGTAAGGAACACCCATATGGTATTACGCCTTCAAGCGAAATAGAAATTAATTCAATTGAAGAGATTGAATGAAATTTTCAGGATTGCTCAAAAGATGGGTTTCCTGACTGCCTTGGGTCATGTTTTTAACTACAAATTCACCATTTTCCAATTCCTGCTCCCCTATCAAAATTACATAGGGAACATTTCTATTGTTGGCGTATTTAAACTGCTTTTGAATCTTGGTATCTGAAGGATAAATATCTGCCTTAATCCCGGCGTCACGAAGTTGATTGATCAATTTCAAAGCACGCAATGATTCTTTCTCACCGAAGTTTAGACATAGAACTTGCAATGATTGATCTATGGCCTCTGGAAATAACCCTAATTCCTCTAGCACCAAATAGATACGATCCAATCCAAAAGATATGCCTACACCACTAACATCCTTCAAACCGAAAATACCCGTAAGATCATCATATCGTCCGCCACCTCCGATTGAACCCATTTTCACGCCCGAAGGAGCAGCCACCTCAAGTATCGCGCCCGTATAATAATTTAAGCCTCTGGCCAAAGTAACATCTATCGATAAGGTGGCCGATTTCAGACCACTGTCGGCAACCGATTCTATTATAAAACGTAATTCATCAACACCCTTTGAGCCTATTTCCGATTCTTTTAATAAAGTATGGAGAGCATTCAGTTGCTCTATATTGCTACCGGACAAATGAAAAAGAGGTTCTACTTTAGAAATAGCCTCATCGGTCAGACCTCGTTCTTTCATTTCTTTCTTGACCCCTTCTTCCCCTATTTTATCCAATTTATCAAGGGCAACGGTAAAATCGATTAAAAGGTCTTGCGCACCAATTACTTCGGCGATTCCGGAGAGTATCTTTCTATTGTTCAATTTAATGGTGACACCTTCCAATTTTAAGTCTGTAAAAACGGCATCGTACAATTGTACCAATTCAACTTCTTGCAGTAATGAATTTGCCCCGACCACATCGGCATCACATTGATAAAATTCGCGAAAGCGACCTTTTTGGGGTCTATCCGCGCGCCAAACCGGCTGTATCTGATATCGTTTGAAAGGAAAATCAATCTCATTTTGGTGCATCACCACATAACGGGCAAAAGGTACTGTAAGGTCGTAGCGTAATGCCTTTTCAGAAATTCTAGGAGTGATCAAACTAGAATTTTTAGCGTCATAGGTACCTTCATCAACCTTACTTAAAAAATCTCCCGAGTTCAATATTTTAAAAATCAAGCGGTCACCTTCATCGCCGTATTTACCCATTAGGGTCTCAGAATTCTCAAAGGAAGGAGTTTCAATGGGCTGAAAGCCAAAAGTTTCAAATCGCTTTCGTACGATATCAAAAATATAATTGCGCTTTTGTACTTCTGAAGGTGCAAAGTCTCTCGTACCTTTTGGTATGCTTGGTTTTTGGGCCATTAAATCTATTGTTGTGGGAGTAACCTTTTAATCGGTTCAAAGACCGATTCCGGTACATAAGATGAATAATTGGCAAATATGCGTCTAATTGATGATTTTATCAAACCATTCAAACAATTCCCCCTTAGTGATAACCGCACCTTGCTGAATCAACTGAAACTTATCGAGGTTCTTATCCTCTGAATATGCTTTGGAGGCGGTCAGGTATTCTACAAAATCGGACTGCCAGTTCTTTTTGAACCAAGCAAACCCTTCTTTTGAAGTTAAATCAATCTCTGGGTTCATAACTTTTACCGATAAAAGTTTCATTTCTTTATCGGTTAAATGAAAAAGGTGCATTTGTTGGGTAGAAACATTCTCAAGGTATTCTACTTTACTGAGCACACCTTCCCAGACCAAATCACTAAAAACATCTATTTCATCTTCAGCAACCTGAGGTTTGTTCTCTTTTATATCGGACCACTCTTCAGCGGTAATCGATTGGGTGGCCAAAAAGTTGATAAACTCTGGGTGAAGTTCCTCTAATTGTTGTTTTGTTAGCCTTGTATATTTCATCCGGCAAAAATAAAAAGGCCATACGAAATGTATGGCCTAATTCTCAATATTCTTATAATCTATTTAAAAAATATAGCGTAAACCGAACTGAATTTGCCAACGTGAAAGTAAACTAGAGTCATAAACAAAACTGTCGGTCAATCCGGTATTGAATGTATAGGTCGGTTCGCTGGTAGCGGGGTCAACGGTCACCGAAAGTGGGTTAGGCGTATTAGGTTGTTGTACCAGACCCCAATCGCTGTTCAAAAGGTTACCGAAATTCAAAATATCCATACTAAATTGTATGGTGTGCACTTTCTCTTCGGTCACGTTCAATCGGTAATCTTGTAGTAATTTCACATCCCATTTACCCCTCCAAGGAGCTAAGGCGCCATATCTATCAAAATATTCACCCCTATGGCCGCTCATATAGTCATCTTGTTGAATGAAATTTTCGAAGGCTTGAGCTTGTCCGGCTCCTGAAAACTGCATTTGTTGAACTTCGGCCTCCGTAGGAATGTAAAGGAGGTCATTGTTCTGAAACGAGCTATCATTGTTTAAATTGCCGGCATAGGTGTAGTTGAACCTTCCTCCTTGTGCATATTCAAAGAAAGTCGAGATAGTGGTAGACCATTTATCATTTCCATATACGAATTGTTTGGATCCCACGCCGATAAACCTATGCGTGTCACCATATTTTGAATAAGACAGAACATCTGCATTCGCGTTTCCATAGTTCGGGTTGAAATCAAAAGCGTCACCCGTAATCTCGGCTTCGATGGAGTTGACATCTTTTGCATTCAGGTAATTGTAGGCCAAGCTTGTGTAAAGGCCGTTATCCCAGTTTCTTTGGGCCTTTAAAGAAGCATTCCATATTCTACCCTTATCTGAATTGGTAAAAACATACCCGTTGTTACCTTTATCCGAATCGGCATAAATGGGTCTGTTATCACCGGGGGCATTCAATGTTAAAGAGGGATTTCTCAATCCCCAGTTCTGCACATGGGCCCCATTTATATCTTTGGTATAAGAGACATCAGCAGTCAAAATGATACCGTTATCGAGTCGGTGGTCGGCACCAATATTGGTACGCCATACTTGAGGCCATTTAAAGTCTGGATCCACAATTTGGTAGAAGAACGAATCTAGGCCCTGCACCTGATTACCCAACCAAACAAAAGGGAAGCGACCAGTAAAAACCCCGCTTCCACCTCTTATCTGAGTGGTTTGATTTCCATTTAAATCCCAATTAAAACCAACCCTAGGCGAAATTAGTAAATCGTTGCTGGGCAGAGTTTCCGAGTCCAATTGAGTCTCTTGATTCGATTGCGGATTGAAATAAGAAATCGAAGGATCGAAGGTAAAGTGCTTACGAGCGATATTCTCGCGAATTTTATCTTGGGTATCAAAATACAAAGGCTTATCTAACCGTACACCATAGGTCAATTTAAAATCGGAGGTTACGTTCCAATCATCTTGTACATAGATAGAGAATTGGCCAACATTGGTTTCGGCCAAGGCCCATCCGCCTTCATTACCCTCACCTGCTGCATTGCTGTTGTCGAAGATGTTCTGGGCATTTGCCAGAGCAGCAGCCAATGTACCATCAGTAATATCGGTTTGAAAGGCTGCCAAACTCGGGTATGCCGCAAAGGCACCCACCTCTTGTACGAAATCGCCATCTTCATCATAACCATAGGCACCTAAGTTAAAGGAATTATCAAACTGAAATTTTTCCAATGAGGCACCGATTGTTAGCGTATGGTTACCCAAAAAGTAATTGAAGTTATTGGTTACCTGAAAGACCTTTTGATCTAATCTATTGTTGATGGAAAAAGGCTCATGACCCGCTATGATATAATTGCTTCCTGCACCATCTTGAATAGTTATGGCAGGGATAGGGGCCGATAATGCATTACGATAATCATCGAAATGTGAGTAACCAACTTGAAGTTTATTGGTGGCGTTATCACCAAAAGTTGAATTCAGTTCTAATTGTACCGATTGCAAATTATTGTTGATTTCATAGCCGCTGTTCTCAAATTGTAGCACTTGAAAACTTGGTCCTCTTATACCCAAGGCAGTCGGGTGTGCGGGCTTTTCTTTCGAAGCACTAAGAAAGTTATATATCAATGCCAATCGGTGGTTGCTATTTACGTTCCAGTCAAGTTTAAGAATACCTTTAGTGGATTCCGCTCCATAAGTAAATCCTTGATAGCGACCTGTGTCGTAACCTAATCCGGCGAGGGAGTTTTGAACGGTTATAAGATCAGTTTCCGTAACCCTAGATTCGTTTATAGCGCCAGAACCTGTATTTGGAACCCAACCATTAGAACCAAGGTCATCTCTTTGATCACGTTCGAAATTGGCAAAAAAGAAAAGCTTGTTCTTAACGACAGGCCCACCGATACTTATGCCATATTGATTTTGCTTAAGGTCGGGCTTCACGACGTCTTCGCCTTTTATTCTACCACCCGTCAAGTCTTCATTTCTAAAGAAGCCATATACGGTACCGTGAAATTCGTTGGTACCACTTTTGGTCACCGCATTTACGGTAGCACCGGTAAATCCCGATTGGGTAACATCGTAGGGCGCCAACGATACTTGAATCTGGTCAATGGCATCAAGTGAGATTGGCTGCGATTCGGTTTGCCCACCTGGCGTTGGCGAATCGAGACCAAAAGGGTTATTAAAAATGGCTCCGTCAAGAGAGAAATTATTGTATTGGTCATTTCTACCACCAAAAGAATTACCGGAAGATGAAGGTTCCAACCTTGTAAAATCTTGAGCCGATCGAGAAATAGTTGGTAATCGGGTAAGCTCTCTTCTACCGACGCTTGTTTCTGCACCGGTTCGGTCGCTTCCGAAGGTGCCTCCCCTATCTGATATGACTACCACTTCATCAAGGGCCTGACTTTCGGTCTGCAAGAGCACATCTAAAGTAAAAGTTTTACCAAGTGTAAGATTAATGTCTCCAATGAGTTGTTCTTTGAACCCTACATAAGAAATAGTTACTTCGTAGGGCCCGCCCACACGAAGGTTAAGAATCTTGAACAAGCCGTCTTCATTGGTTATTGCACCATAGGTAGTACCTGTTGGAGTGTGTACAGCTACGACATTAGCACCAAGCAAAGGTTGGTTTTGGTCGTCAACGACCGATCCCGACATGTTTGAAGTGGTTACTTGGGCATTTAAGCCAAAGCAGAGCAGCAGTAGGCAAGCAATTAGATAATACTTTTTCATATTGATAGGTTTGAGTTAATTTACCGTGAAATTAAAACAAAAAAAAAGAGCTATGCGCGCATAGCTCTTTAAACTTATCAAATGAATATCAACCGATTACTTCTGTTCTGGTATAACTTCAAAGTCAAACTGAATGTTTACCTCACGATGTAAACGAATGTCAGCAGTATAAGGCCCAGCCCTTTTGATGGCTCCACCTTTGATGCTGATAAACTTTTTGTCGATTTCATGACCATCTTTGGCCAAAACATCTGCCAAATCAGCAGAAGTTACAGATCCGAAAAGTTTGTCACCGGCGCCAACCTTAGCTGGAATCTTAACTTCCAACTTAGCCAAAGCGTCAGCTGTACTTTTTGCTGAATCAACAATTTTCTTCTCTTTATGGGCTCTTTGCCTTAAGTTCTCTTCAAGAACCTTTTTAGCCGAAGGTGTAGCCATAGTAGCCATACCTCTAGGTATCAGGTAATTTCTTCCGTAACCGTTTTTAACAGTTACGATATCGTCTTTAAAGCCCAAATGCTCTACGTCTTGCTTTAATATAAGTTCCATCTTGCCTTAAATTTATTTTAGTAGATCACCTACGTATGGCATTAAAGCCAAGTGACGTGCCCTCTTTACCGCTTGGGCCACTTTGCGTTGGTACTTCAAAGAAGTTCCGGTAAGTCGTCTTGGTAAAAGTTTACCTTGCTCGTTTACCAATTTGATCAAGAAATCAGGATCTTTATAATCGATATATTTAATACCTGATTTTTTGAAACGACAGTACTTCTTCTTAGTATTTGTCTCAATGTTCAATGGGGTCAAATAACGAATTTCCCCATCTTTTTTTCCTTTCGCTTGCTGTTGTAATGTTGCCATAATACTTACGCTTTAGCTTTTAACCTTGTTCTTCTTTTTTCAGCCCACTCGATGGCGTGCTTGTCTAATTTTACGGTCAAGAACCGCATTATCCGCTCATCTCTCTTGAACTCTTGCTCATAAGGAGCAATTACACTACCAGGTGCGGTGAACTCGAACAAATGGTAAAAACCACTTTTCTTGTGTTGTATGGCATAGGCCAATTTCTTCAGTCCCCAGTTTTCTTTAGAGACCATTTTGGCGCCATTGTTAATTAAGAAATCCTCGAATTTCTTAACTGTTTCCGCAATCTGGTCTTCAGAAAGCACGGGATTCAAAATGAAAACAGTTTCGTAATGGTTCATAAATGTATATTTTTTAGGAGCGCAAAAGTAATAATATTTATGACACTTCACAAGAAAAGAGAATTTTCTTCGTTATAGATGGGTAACCTTAAAAAATCGAACTTAACCAAATCTTAACCTATGGTCATTGCAAATTACACAGAAAATCGGACGAACTTTACAAGTTTACTTGTAGTTGAACGTCAATTTTTAGTATTTTGTCGATGATTTAACCCCACAAATCGACCCATTTATGAAATTAAGAAGTATTATTGTCGACGACTCGTCTATGCAGCGAATGGCGGTGGCAAAGTTGGTAAACAGTCATCCGAATTTGGCGATGGTGGCCGAATACAGCAATGCCATTGAAGCTAAAAACGGTATCAAAAACAACGAAATCGATTTGATTTTTCTTGATGTTGAGATGCCGATCATCAGTGGTTTTGACCTACTTGAATCACTAGAGAACCGTCCGCAGGTAATTTTGATTACCGGAAAACCTGATTATGCCCTTAAGGCATTTGATTACGATGTAACAGATTATCTTCACAAGCCTATTACAATGGCCCGTTTTGACGCCTCTGTAAAAAGAGCTATCAACAAATACGAGCAAATGCACAAGGTTCAGGAAGACGAAGAGCATATATTCGTAAAAAGCAACCTGAAGAAAAGAAAGGTAATCTTAAACGATATCAAGTGGATAGAAGCCCTTGGTGATTATATCAAGTTGGTAACCGATGAGGCCAATATTGTAATCTTATCGACCATGAAGTCTTTTGAAAAGCAGTTGCCTCAAGACAAATTCTTGAGAATACATAAGTCATACATTGTCAACCTAGAGAAAATCGAAAAGTTCAATAGTAAAAATGTTGAAGTAAGCGGAAGATCGATTCCTTTAAGCAGGAACAAGAAAACAGAGTTGGCCGAAGCACTGAGCAACGTCTAAACTTTTACTCAGAATATAAATAAGAGCCTCGTTCATACGAGGCTTTTTTTATTCTATATATGATCTACATTATAAATCACCCTGACACTTCGGTATTGAGAAACCGCATTGAACGACTTTTCTATTCTTCGAATAGATGACTTAACCCCCGACACCGAAGTACCCTTAGGAATTTTGACCAAAATGTGCTTCAAGTATTGATTACGTATTCTTGCCACGGCCGGATACTCAGGACCTAGAACATTCCCGCCGAAACTGTTTCTCAGCGATTGGGCAAACCATTCGGCAGACTCGTTCAGGCGGTTATACTCTTTATGTTTAAAGGTTATCTTTATTATTCTATTCTTTGGCGGGTATTTATACTGTTCGCGCTCGTACAGTTGTTCTTTGAACATACCCTCATAGTCGTTCACCGAAACTTGACTTAAAATCTGATGATAAGGATTGTAGCTTTGAACGATTACCTTTCCTCTTTTTTGAGTACGCCCTGCCCTACCCGCTACCTGTGTCAATAATTGAAAACAACGCTCATGTGCTCGAAAATCAGGAAAGTTCAATAAAGAGTCGGCATTCATAATACCTACTAAACTCACATTTCTAAAATCGAGCCCTTTGGTCAGCATTTGAGTACCCACCAAAATATCGACTTCTTGTTGTTCAAAGGCGTTAATGATTTTTTCATAACCATGTTTACCACGCGTGGTGTCAAGATCCATTCGGGCAACCTTCGCATCAGGAAACAATGATTCTATTTCTTTCTCTACTTGTTCCGTACCAAACCCTTTAGTATCCAAGGTTGGGCTTCCACAAGCTTGACAACTCTCTGGCAATGCCATGTGATGACCGCAATAATGACAACGAAGTTGTTTTCTAAATTGATGATAGGTCAAACTCACATCACAATTCGGGCATTGAGGTGAATGGCCACACGTGGTGCATTCGACAATAGGGGCATAACCCCTTCTGTTTTGAAACAGAATAACCTGCTCCCCTTCAATAAGAGCTTCCTCAATTTGCAGAAATAGCCTTTCGGAAAAATGACCCTTCATTCTCTTTTTTCGAGACTGCTCTTTGAGGTCGACCAATTCGATGTCAGGCATTAAAACATTACCAAAACGACGTTTGATTTCCGCAAAGCCATATTTGCCTGTTTTGGCATTTAGATAACTTTCAATACTAGGTGTAGCAGACCCTAGTAAAACATTACTATTATGAAGCTGCCCCAAAACAATGGCCGCATCTCTTGCATGATAGCGCGGCGCTGGGTCAAACTGCTTAAAAGAACCCTCGTGTTCTTCATCAATGATTATCAGCCCCAAATCTTTATAAGGCAGGAATAAAGCCGACCGTGCCCCTATTACTATTCGGGCCTTATTTTTATTGTTGAGTACGTTGTTCCACACTTCAACACGCTCTTGCACATTGTATTTTGAATGGTATACGGATACCTGTTCACCAAAGTAATCTTGCAAACGTGCAATCAATTGGGTCGTCAAAGCTATTTCAGGAAGCAGATAGAGCGCCTGTTTACCTGACTTGATACACTCATCTATCAATTTTACATATACCTCCGTTTTTCCAGAAGAGGTAACCCCATACAGCAATGCGGTTTTTTGCTCTTCAAAACTTCGGTTAATAGCCTTAAAAGCATCCTTTTGATACTCATTGAGTTCTTTCAGTTCAGAATTTTCAGATTCCCCATCATAATTGACCCGGTCTTTCTGAAAATAATACTCCTTTAAAATTTCCTTTTCAATCAGTGAGTTTATAACAGCTTTTGATGCCCCACTCTCATTTTCCAGTTCAGATACCTTTACAGGCTTTCGGTGAACGGCCTGAAGCTGAAAAAGGGCCAACACCACTTGACTCTGCTTCGGCGCCCTTGTCAATGACTCTAAAAGGGATTCCAGTTTTTCTTCCTTTAGATACTCATCACCTAATTTTACATACTTGACCAGCTTCGGTTTATACTGCTCGTATATTTCTTCTTTAATTAGGATAACCTTCTTTTCCAATAGGCGGTTGAGTACAGGTAAAATATTCTTTCTATCTACGATGGCACTAACTTCTTGTACTTTTAAGCTAGATTGATGTTGAAGTGCCTCATAAACCAAAAACTCATCGTCTTTTAGCTCAGACTCATCTATTTCTTGGTCGGAATTTTTAAGAATTAGCGTTTCACTTTCCAATAGTAAGGCGCTCGGCACGGCACTGCGAAAGACCTCGCCTATAGAGCACATATAATAATCGGCAATCCACTGCCAGTGTTTGAGCTGAAAGGTATTGACAATAGGAAAATCATCTAAAATGCGATCGACCTCTTTCGCCTCATATACTTGAGGGGCTTCGTTATGTATTCGGTAAACAAGACCTGTATAAATTTTAGACTTCCCAAACGGCACGGCTACCCTTACTCCGGGTTGTAACGCCTCGGCCTCAGAAGAAGTAACACTATAGGTAAACAGCCGTTCTAACGGAATGGGTAAGATTACGTCAACAAAAAAATCCATATAAAATTTGATGCTAGCCTTCTACACGTTGCCAGGTCTGGGTGCGATACAGAAAAGAAAGGTATCCTCGTACTTTAAGCTCATCGGGGTCATCAGGGTTAAGCCATATCTTGCACCTAAAAGTCATGGCCTGCTGAGGGTCGAACAACGTATCGCCCTTGTAAACACCATCTCCTGTATGCTCGGCCGCCTCAATAATATCCATACCCAAAACAGGTTTGTTCTTACGCTTGCCCTCACATTTTTCACAAATAAAATTCTCCTTTCCCTCTTCAACTATTTCAATCACTTTTCCGTACATTAAACCATCCTTTTCATAAATTTCAACAATCGCCTTCGGTTTTCCGGTACGATCGTCTATGGTTTTCCATTTTCCAAAAATCTCTTGGGCCTGTATCAATTGCGAACTGCACACAATTAAAACCCAAAGTACACATCGAGTAAGTCTAATCATTCCTTTTTATATGTTTTGCGAAGTGAGTTCAACGAAGCGTTCAGCTCGAACCCAAGTAACAATATATTAGAATTTAACCAGATATAGACCATTAAAATCAACAAACCGCCCAATGCACCATATAATTCGTTATATCTTGCGAATTTTTCTACATAAACCCCAAATAGGTAAGAAGTGAGCATAAACAATAAGGTAGTCATCAAAGCCCCTATAGAGAAAAACTTGGCGTTCTTTCCTTCAGTAGTTCCAAAATAATAAAGAATGGCGGTAGTGAAATAAGATAGTAGAACAAAAAATAGCACCTTGCCTATTTGCGCGCCAACAATATCATTCTCTGTTAAGTCGTAGCCACGGGTTTTGGCCGCCCATACACTGAGGTAATCTAAAATATAGAATTCAACATATACATAAGCAACGGCGCCCACAATTAAAAGGATAGAAAGAATAAGCCCTACCATCAAGGCATACAAATATTGACGAAAGAAATTACGGGTCATTTCTACGTGATATGAGTTCTCAAACCCCCCGAAAATGGCATTTACCCCATTGGCCATTAAAAAAATGGAAAATAGAAATGCTGAAGATAGCAGACCACCACGCTTTTGATCCTTTATCTGCTGGTATATATCGCCAAAATAATCACTGGTGGCAGACGGTAAAAAGGACTCTAGGAAAACCAGGAACTGGGAGTCAAAATTTTCATTGCCGATACTGACATAAGGAATTATAAAGGGTACCAAGGTTATTAAAAAAATAAGTAGGGGAAACAACGCTAAAAAGAGACTGAAAGAAATAGAGCTGGCCCTTGTTGAAATGGCACCTTTAAAAATGCCAAAAATGTACATCTCCATCAAATCATAGAGGGAAAGACCTTCAAAGGCAGGTAATTTCACCTCCTTTAATACTAATGCCAACTTGTTAAGAAGCGGTATTTTGGCAATCTTTTCCTCTATTTCTTTTGACATTTACACCGCCTTTAGACTAAGGTCCATATTATAAACGGAGTGGGTCAATGCCCCCGAAGAGATATAATTAACACCGCACTCGGCGTATTCCCTAATAGTCTTTTCATTGATGCCCCCAGAAGATTCGGTCAAACATTTATCTCCAATCATCTTAACAGCGGTTCGGGTATCTTCGTAATTAAAATTATCGATTAAAATTCTATAGACACCCTCGGTCTTAAGAATTTCTTCTATTTCACCTAGGTTTCTAGCTTCGACTATAATTTTTAAATCTCTATCTGTTTTCTTCAGGTATTCTTTGGTCTTTTCAATTGCATGGCTGACACCACCGGCAAAATCAATATGGTTGTCTTTAAGCATGATCATATCATAAAGGGCAAAACGGTGGTTTTCGCCCCCTCCTATTTTTACGGCCCACTTCTCTAATGCACGTATACCAGGTGTTGTTTTTCTGGTATCCAATATCTTGGTACCGGTACCCTCCAATAGTTTCACATATTCATTGGTTTTAGTGGCTATGGCACTCATGCGCTGCATGGCATTCAAAACCAAACGCTCTGCCTTGAGAATACTTTGTGAACTGCCGGAAACATAAAATACAACATCACCATAATTGACCGAACTACCGTCTTCAATCAAAGTTTCTATTTTCAGAGCTTTGTCTACATAAGCAAAAACCTGTTGGGCGAATTCGACCCCGGCAATGATGCCTTCATCCTTTACCAATAATCTAGCTTTTCCCTTCGCATCATTAGGTATACATGCCAATGAGCTGTGATCACCATCCCCTACATCTTCGCGAATAGCATTTTTAATGATTATATCTAACTCTTGCCGAAAAGCTTCTTTTGAAATCATAATTCTTATTTGTTATGGGCTAAATTAATAAATGTTGAGGGTTTTAATCCGTTAAGGTAGATTCAATTTACTGGTGACCATTCAGGCTATTCTTTTAGGAATAACTATATATTTGCCCATGACCATTAAACTACTCGCCATAGGAAAAACGGATAGTAAAGCCCTATCTCAATTGATATCGGAGTACGAAAAAAGACTCGTTCACTACATCAAGTTTGAACTTGAGATTATAGCCGACATCAAAAATTCTAAAAATCTATCGGAAGCGCAACAAAAAGAAAAGGAGGGCGAATTAATTCTTAAGAAGCTTAACCCAACCGATGTTCTAGTGCTTCTAGATGAAAATGGAAAGCAATTTAATTCAGAGGCATTTTCTGAATATTTACAAAAGAAAATGAATGCCGGAATTAAACAATTGGTCATTGCCATCGGTGGTCCGTACGGTTTCAGCGAAACAGTCTACTCAAGAGCTCAGGGAAAAATAAGTCTTTCTAAAATGACGTTTTCGCACCAAATGGTACGCCTATTTGCAACAGAACAGATTTATAGGGCCTTTACCATTTTACGCAACGAACCCTATCACCATAGATGATTTATAATTGTAGTATCATCGAAAACAAAAAGACTTCGCTAGAGTTCAAATAAATAAGACTGTTTTCTATTTTAGTATTCTAATAGAGAATAGGAAATTATGATTGTTACCAAGGGTATTCATATTAAAAAACTTTTTGACTGGTCGTTCCATCATGTCATATGGCTATTTCTTTACATGGGCACGGTGGCCTGTCTGTATCGGTTCGATATTATTTCGTATAAAATACCTTGGCTGCCCGTTTCAGTAATCGGTACCGCTGTTGCATTTTATGTAGGTTTTAAGAATAACCAGTCGTACGACCGCATGTGGGAAGCTAGAAAAATATGGGGAGGCATCGTTAATGATAGTAGAACTTGGGGCATGGTGGTCGACGGTTACATTACCAATATGTTTACCACCGAAAACCGAAGCTTAGAAGAAATTCAGACTATAAAAAAGAGACTGATTTACCGCCATATTGCTTGGCTTTACGCCCATAGAGAACAATTACTGGTGCCCACCTCTTGGGAACATGTGGCCCAAGGCGGACTTACCACCAGACATGCCGAAAGGCTAGAAGAGAATTTTGGTGTGGGCTTGATAAGCGATCACGAAGATTACCGCCAACTTCATAACTTCTTATCAAAAGAGGAATACGACAGATTGACGCCAAAGGCCAATACGGCAACACAAATAATAAACGAACAATCGAGAGATTTACGCGAACTGCGCAAAGAAGGATTAATCGATGATTTTAGGCATATAAAAATGGAAGATGTGCTGCGCACTTTTTACGAATTGCAGGGTAAAAATGAGCGTATCAAGAAATTTCCTTTTCCTCGTCAGTATGCCAATATGAGTTTTTATTTTGTGGGGATATTCATCTTTTTAATTCCGTTTAGTATGATGCCCGAAGTACTGGATGCCGGAAGTATCAACTTTTGGTTAGCCGTGCCTATTTGTGTTTTATTAGGATGGGTATATATAATGATGGAATTAATTGGGGATTACTCCGAAAACCCCTTTCAAAGAATGGCAAACGATATACCTATGCTTTCTCTTTGTAGAACCATTGAAATCGATTTAAGGGAAATGTTGGGCGAAACGGAGCTGCCACCTCCGGTAGAAGCACAAAGAGGCGTGTTAATGTAATTTTGATTTTTTATACAATAAAAAAGGCCCTTTTGAGGGCCTTTTAATTTATGATTTGCTCTTACTAATAAAGTACTCTAAACTTGATAGTGTTCTCTATTTTTCTAAGTGCTTTGATGACTTCTTTATTATACTCTTTATCAACATCGGTTATTACATACCCCACCTCACTGTCGGTAGATAGGTATTGACCTAGAATGTTAAGTTCATAAGTAGCAAGTTCTTCATTTATTTTGGCCATAATACCAGGAACATTCTTGTGAATGTGTAAAAATCTATGTGCGTTCTGTTGCTTCGGCAAACGAATGTTGGGGAAGTTAACGGCATCAACGGAATTTCCTGAATTGATATAATCCATGATTTTATTAGGCACAAAATCTGCGATGTCGCGTTGCGCTTCCTCTGTGCTTCCGCCCACGTGAGGAGTCAAAATCACATTCGGTATGCCTTGAAGAGCGGTATAGAATTCGCCATTGCTTCTTGGTTCTTCAGGATAAACATCAATGGCCGCACCACCCAATTTTCCGCTTTTAAGTGCATCAGCCAAAGCTTCGATATCCACCACAAAACCACGTGAAAGATTGATAAGCATGGCACCATCTCTCATTTGTTTTATTTCCCTGGCACCGATAAAGTTATTATTAGCCTTATTATCGTCTACGTGTAAAGTAACCACATCGGAGACATTCAATAAATCTTCCAAAGAGCTACACTTCTTAGCATTGCCCAAAGAAAGTTTGTCCTCTACATCATAATAGTAGACTCGCATACCGATAGCCTCAGCCAAAATCGATAATTGCTTACCAATATTACCGTACCCCACGATACCTAAGTTCTTGCCCCTCACCTCACGAGAACCTTGGGCCGTTTTTTGCCATTGTCCGCTATGTATTTCAGAGCTTCTGGCAAAAACACTACGCATAAGCATGATAATTTCGCCAATAGCCAATTCAACAACCGAACGGGTATTACTGTACGGTGCATTGAATACCGCCACACCCTTTTTACGGGCATATTCCAGGTCTATTTGAGTTGTACCGATACAGAAGGCACCTACCACCAACAATTTGTTTCCGGCATCTAAAACTTTTTGGGTCACCTGCGTTTTAGAGCGAATACCTAAAACGTGAACCCCTTTGATTTTTTCAATCAACTCTTCTTCTGGAAGACTGTGCTTTACCAACTCGACCGAGAAACCATCTTTAGATAGGTTTTCCAACGCAGCGGGATGCACATTTTCCAACAATAAAATCTTGATCCTATTCTTCGGATAAGAAATATTTCTTGGTAAATCGTTCACAAAAAGAAACTCATCCAGATTAGGAGTGACGTGGTCGGCCTTACTGGCAGCTTTTTCACGGTGTACGTTTTCGGTATAGGCAAAGAATTTATCGGCAATACCCGCCTCTTTCATCACATAATCACTGTAACCGTCACCTATCACCTGAACTTCACCATCAAGATTCATCTGGCGAAGACACTCAATCTTTCCATTGTGCTGAGAAAGTACGTTCTTTTCATCAAAACCGATGATACTTCCCTCATCATCAAATTTAAAGGTGTTGGCGTAAACCCTGTTTGAAGGTATGTTATACTCTTCGACAATAGGATCTATGAACTCTTTGAATCCGCAAGAAATCACATAAATATCATCAGAAAATTTTTCAAAGAATTCTTTGTTGGCAGCAATCGATTTAGAAATTTTTTGGCGAAGTTCATCAACCAACGGCTCTAAATCATCTTTATGGGCATTTAGAAGCTTGATTCGTCTCTCGAGCGACTCTGTAAAAGAAATATCACCATCTATGCCCAAGTTGGTGATTTCTTGAATTTTATTGACAATTTCATCCTTATCCGATTTATCTTTGAGGGTCATTTCTGCAAGAACATCCAATGCCTCTACCCTGGTAAGGGTGCTGTCAAAATCAAATACGTATTTTCTGTTTGTTGCTACCATGGTTTGACTGAAAAATTAAGGCACAAAAGTAAAGATTAATTCGGTGTAATTTTGGGGAATATCAACAAAAGTTACTTCTATAACTAATCTGTTAATAATGGCTTATTATTTAAATTCTTGCTTGTAGAACGGGTAAAAATAGGGTCTCAGAACTGTTCTAAAAAGTAACGTATATAATGCCGGTAATGATGGCCAAACCAAAGCTGAGAAGAGTACCTATTAATATGTATTCGGTAAGTTTTCTGTTATTACTTTCTTTTAAGTCGTTGAATCTGAAAACAGATTTAGCTCCGATTAAAAGACCAATAGCTTCCCAACGCCCCATGATGATGAACATAAGCACAAAAAGCCTCTCGATTATGCCTATATATTTACCGGCGTTAGGTAGAGATTTGTGATCTAGCTCAATTTTATCCGACATGGCCTCCAGTAACTTACCCATGATAATGGCCGAAGGAAAACTTACAAAAACCAAGGCTGTAATCAACCCCCAATCCAGTCTTTGGAACAAAGTGACGGTGTGGGGCCAAAAATCAGTATAGTAGGCGCATATATAGAGTACTATTAGATGCAACAACTGATCGATAAAAAAGGGGATGCTCTTCAATTTAAAATATGGGGTGGCATACAACTTGGCCAAATCGATAATATAATGTGACACGGCTATAATAGCGACCATCTGAATATAATCAAGGTCCCACAACAACACCATGGCTACTAGAAAATGGATGAATACGTGAAAATAGATGTATTTAGAAGTTATCTTATTAGCTTCTTTATGAACCACCCATCTAGAGGGCTGAAGTATAAAATCACCTATCAAATGGGCCAAAAGAAGTTTTACAAAGACTATCATCTAGTTTATTTTAGTCAAGATTCTCTTTAAAATATTCAATCAATTGTAAAATCAGGTCAAGTCTGGCCCTTTTTAATCGTTGGCTTACGGCAGATTGCTGAATACCTAAACGTTCGGCCATTTCTTGTTGCGACATTTCTGGGTTTTGCAGGGCCAAAACAACGATTTCGGCAGAAACCGTACTCCAGGCGTCCATAATATCGAGTGCCAAGCGCAACATAAGGTTAATGGTGTCATCAAATTTTGCTTGCCCTGTATTCACCGAAAGATTCAGCTTATCTACTTTCAGGTGCTCAAATGTTCTACCTGAACGCTGATAGGCAGTACCATTTGATTCACTTACACTCTCCCCCTGAAATGTTTCCGAACCTATGCCAACAGCCATTCGTGCGTCTAAACCTTTTATTGTTTTGAGCAGCGCTTTTATGTAAATAGCTTGAAACAAAGCCTCTTTTGGTGATGCCAACTTGAGCTGAAATTCATCTCCGCGGTAAACTTCCCAATCATTTGACACCTCCCCAATGGTCGCTAAATACTTCTTTAGCATTACGAGCCATTCATAGGAGTCGTGATTTCCAGAACCTATAATATCACCAGTGATTATCGCTATCATCTATATAAGTTTAAAAGCTAATATATTAATTTATCACCTAAAAAACTAATAAAAATAAAAATAAGCTTAAAAGCTAATTTTTTGAATTATAAGCCAAAAAGTCAATGAATTTAAAACCATCGACGGGTCTTGATGCAATATTGTCTAAATTCTTTACCGAAAATAGTTTCTAAGGCCTCTTCTTCGGGTACAATCTGAAACCGATTCATATATGCTACAAATACCGCTGCCAGCAAAGTATTAAAAGCGTTACCCAACCAGAGCCCCCATGCCAATAAAATCATTAGCATCGCTAAATACATCGGGTTTCTTGAATAAGCATAAATGCCACTATCGACCAGATGACTAGCCTTTGAAGGATTAATGGGGTCAACGGTTGTTTTACTGTTTTGAAATTGAAAAAGAGCTACCAATACGACCAAAAAGGCGGCTATTAATAACCCTATAAAAAGATAATTTCTTCCAAAAAAGTCAAAATACCCGAAAGGCAATATCTTTGCCAACAGATACATCAACAGACCAAAACATAAGAAAACGATAACAGGAGGAATCTTTAATTTCATCAAAAAAGAGGTTCTACAACAAAATTACTATAATTTACATCCGATAGCGCCTTAAATCACGTATAAGAAGTATATCAAATGAAACTTGTCTTCGCCACCCATAACCGAAACAAATTCAAAGAGGTCAAAAAACTTGTTCCCGAGACCATCGAACTTCTATCATTGACCGATATCTCTTGTTTTGACGAAATACCTGAAACTGGCGATACATTAGAAGCCAATGCCCGAATAAAAGCTGATTATGTAACCAAAAATTACGGGTTAAACTGCTTTTCAGACGATACCGGACTATTGGTAGACGCCTTAAATGGGCAACCAGGGGTATACTCTGCCCGCTATGCAGGCGAGCAAAAAAATGCCGATGACAACATGTCAAAACTTTTGTCAGAACTTAAAGGGCAAACAGATCGCAAAGCACATTTTAAAACCATAATAGCCCTTAACTTATTAGAAGAAAATTATTTGTTCGAGGGTGTGGCCGAAGGTGAAATCACTGGTGAAAAAATTGGTGAGGGCGGATTTGGCTATGACCCGATTTTCAAACCTAAAGGATACACACAAACCTTTGCCCAACTACCTATGGAAATCAAGAACCAAATCAGCCATAGGGGCAAAGCCATAACCAACCTGATAGAATTTTTAAGAACCAACCCATGTCAAAACAAAGCAAAAAAATAGAGGAAAGAGGCGGCGTACTTATCATCTTTTTCGTAGCCCTGTTGGCCATAATGGAAGTACTCAACAATTCATTCGAAAAACAGATTACCAACGCAGACAACAATGAAGTAAGCTACTCCGATTGGTACAATGCCAAAAGTATCAAGCAGGTGATGAAAGAGAACGAACGTGATTTTTTGGCGGCCCTACTCAGTACCGGCCTTATGGACCGTGACCACTCAAGCGTTTTAAAAGAAAAGATTGATAAAACGAAAGAACTGATCATTAAATATGAAGCCGAAAAAACCGAAATATTAATGGGTTCGGCCAACATACCCCCTAGCTCTTGGGCGCAAGACCTAGATGGCGAAATGGGCAAAATTACCGGTCTGCGCGAATGGCGGGAAATATCAAGAAAATTAAAGGATACCGTTGGCAAAATAAATTTGGGCATTCTTTTTCTTCAGATAAGTGTTGTATTTGGGGTCGTCTGTCTTATCATTCAAGAAAATGTAAAATTGCAAAAAACCTTCACATTATTAATGTTGGCGGCAGGCATGATAGGCATTGTTCTTTCGTTGTATGGCTATGCTTCCTCCCTTTAATCGAATCTTTACCAAATCGCCTTAAGTTTAAATAATTAGCACTACCTTTGCCGCTTATTTTTAACGCCGCCGGTATGGCAGGTGTTGCATTGAGTATCAGGGTTATACAAGATAATCGCTCTAAGCAACACACCTATTAGCGATTTAAGTATACCTTATTATGACAAAATTTGAAGCATTGGGGCTTAACAAGGCCCTTTTAAATGCCGTTACGGATATGGGTTTTGAGAGCCCATCCGAAGTACAGGAAAAGGCAATCCCGATTTTATTGGATTCAGAATCTGACTTAGTGGCACTCGCCCAGACAGGAACAGGTAAAACAGCCGCCTTTGGCTTTCCATTGATTCAAAAGCTTGACCACAACAGTAGAACTACCCAAGGTCTTATTCTATCACCAACAAGAGAACTTTGTCTTCAGATCACCAGTGAAATGCAGGCATATTCAAAATATGCGAACGGACTTAGCACCGTTGCAATCTATGGTGGTGCCAGCATTACAGAGCAAGCTCGCCAGATTAAAAGAGGAGCACAAATAGTAGTAGCCACTCCTGGCCGTATGAAAGACATGATCGGTCGCGGATTGGTTGATATCTCAAAAATAGATTATTGCGTACTTGATGAAGCCGATGAAATGTTGAACATGGGCTTCTATGAAGATATAAAAGAGATTCTTTCCAATACGCCACAAGACAAATCAACTTGGTTGTTTTCTGCCACCATGCCAAAAGAAGTGGCCACTATTGCCAAGAAGTTCATGCATAACCCTATAGAGATAACTGTAGGGGCAAAAAATGCGGGTACCAATAACGTACAGCATGAATATTATGTGGTGAGTGGTAGAGATAGATATCCTGCTCTTAAGCGTTTGGCCGATGCCAACCCAGATATCTTTTCGGTTGTTTTTTGCCGAACTAAAAGAGATACTCAGAGAGTAGCTGAAAAACTGATAGAAGATGGCTATAATGCAGGTGCGTTGCATGGTGACTTGAGTCAAAACCAACGTGACTTGGTAATGAACGCCTTCAGAAAAAAGCAGATTCAGATGTTGGTAGCCACAGATGTGGCGGCAAGAGGTATTGATGTTGACGATGTTACCCATGTAATCAATTACCAACTACCCGATGAAATAGAGACTTATACCCACCGTAGTGGAAGGACCGGTCGTGCGGGCAAATCTGGTATATCGATGGTAATTATTACCAAGAGCGAGCTAAGAAAAATCCGTTCCATCGAAAAAATAATTCAGCAGAGCTTCATAAGCAAAAGTATTCCTACGGGCATTGAAATCTGTGAAATCCAGCTTTATCATTTGGCCAGTAAAATAAAGGATACCAAAATCAACAAAGACGTTGAAAATTACTTGCCTGCTATTAACGAGGTACTTGAGGGAATTGACCGTGATGAACTGATCAAGAAGATAGTTTCGGTAGAATTTACAAGGTTCTCCAATTACTACAACAAAACAAAAGATTTAAATTCATCTTCTGACCACAGCTCTTCCGCTAGTAGCGCGTCATCTAATGGTTCGGTAAGATACTTTATCAACGTTGGTGAAAAAGATGGTTACGATTGGATGTCTTTAAAGGATTTCCTTCGCGATACACTCGGCTTAGGTAAAGAAGATATTTATAAAGTAGATACTAAAGACTCTTTTTCATTCTTTAATACAGATGAAGTGCATACCGAGAGTATTTTAAGCTTCTTCACCGACTTCAAATTAGAGGGTCGCTTTATTAATGTCGAAATCTCCAAGAACCCAGGTGGTGATGGTGGCGGTGGAAGAGGCCGTAAAGGAAAATCGAAAAGAAGAGGTAAAGAACGTGACAAAGGAAATCGTGGAAAACGCAGAGATCGTGGTGCTTCCAAAGGAGGTTCGAACTTCTCGGGAAAAAGGAGAAGCAAAAAGAACCGCAGTGATTTCTTTTAGTTAATCATATATTAAAAAATACGCTCCGGCGTATTTTTTCGTTTTGTTTAGTACTTTTAAATCCCGATTTTTAAGTTAATGAGAGCATTTCTTACTATTTCCCTTTTATTTTTTAGTCTTACCGTATGGGCTCAAGAAGAGATCGCCGATGAGCTACAGCTATCAGCTGTTATTGTTAATGCACAGACCGAAAAACCAATGGAAAGCGTGCACGTAGTCAACCTCAACCAAGTGGTGGGTACGATTACCAATGCCAATGGCGAATTTACTATTAACGCCGCCGTTAATGACACCCTTTACTTTTCTTTCCTAGGGTTTAAATCTCAAAAGATTAGGGTTACCAATGATATGTTCAAGTTTAAGAATACCAAGATTGCCCTTACCGAATTGGCCTACGCTTTGGAGGAGGTTATTGTAAAGCCTTACCAATTGACCGGTTATCTTGAAATCGATGTAAAGAACTTTCCTATCAACAACTCGTATCAATATAGTATTTCAGGCCTGTCAGTGAGCTATGAAGGCGGTAATAAGAATCCTAGCGCCGTCACGAAGGTTTTGGGCGCGATTCTGAACCCGGCAGACCTTCTGCGCAATCTTTTTGGCAAACAGCCCAATCAGATGCGTAAGCTGCGTAAAATGAAAGAAGACGACCAGATAAGAGACTTATTGGCTTCAAAGTTCGATCGCGAAACACTAACCGAACTACTGCAGATAGAAAAAGTAGATATCGAAGATATTTTAAACAATTGTAACTATTCAAAATCGTTTATAACCACTGCAAACGACTTACAAATACTGGATGCCATCAGTAGTTGTTACGAAGAATTCAAGGTCTTGAACCGTAAAAAATAATTCTTTGATTTCCCCATAGCATTTTATAGCTTTAGACAAAATAGTTGTCTATGAAGAACCTGCTCGCTGCGGTTATCCTAATGGTCACGATGGCTTCGTGCGTTGAACAAAAAAAGGAACCGACCGAAGAACCTACAACTTTGAGCGAGTCAAAGGCCGATTCCATTATCAAAAAACCTTTCGCATGGGAAGGTGCAAACATCTATTTTCTCTTAACCGATAGATTTTATAACGGAAACATCGATAACGACGTCAACTTCGATAGAAATGAACCTACTGGGCCTTTAAGGGGCTTTATGGGCGGAGATTTGGCAGGAATAACCCAAAAAATTGAAGAAGGTTATTTCAATGAGCTAGGTGTCAATGCCATTTGGTTCACCCCTGTGATGGAACAAATTCATGGTTCAACGGATGAAAATACGGGAAACACCTATGGTTACCACGGTTATTGGGCGAAGGACTGGACAGCCCTTGACCCAAATTTCGGCACTAAAAAAGATTTGGAAACCTTAGTAAAAACAGCTCATAAAAACGGTATACGAATCTTGATGGATGTTGTACTTAACCATACCGGACCGGTAACCGAAGAAGACCCGGTTTGGCCTGAAGAATGGGTACGCACCTCACCTACTTGTGACTTTAAGACTTACGAAAGCACTATCGCCTGCACTTTGGTAGCCAATTTGCCGGATATTAAGACGGAATCTGATGAGCCTGTAGAACTGCCAGACCAATTATTAGCCAAATGGAAAAAAGAAGGCAGGTTGAGCCAAGAGCTAGACGAGCTTCAGCTCTTTTTTGAGCGCACTGGTTACCCAAGGGCACCGCGCTATTACATTATCAAATGGCTGACGGATTACGTCAACAATCTCGGTATTGACGGTTTTAGGGTAGACACCGTAAAACACGCCAATGAAAATGCATGGGCAGACCTGTACAAAGAGGCTTCTCATGCTTTTGAAAATTGGAAAAAAATGCATCCTGATAAAGTTTTGGATGACTCCCCCTTTTTTATGGTAGGAGAAGTATATGGTTATGGAATATCAAATGGAAGGGAGTATGACTTTGGCGATAAAAAGGTCGATTATTTTGCCCACGGTTTTAAAAGTCTGATCAACTTTGAATTGAAAACCGATGCCCTCACCGATTACGAATCTATCTTCGGCAAATACCATAATTTGTTACACACCAACTTGAACGGTTTTAGCGTGGTTAATTATTTGACCTCTCATGACGATGGCAGCCCCTATGATCGTGACCGATCTAACCCTATCAAAGCTGCTAACGTTTTGCTATTGACGCCAGGCGCATCGCAAATATATTATGGAGATGAAACGGCTAGGGATTTAAATGTAGAGGGCACAGAGGAAAATCCTGTTCAAGGCGATGCCTCTTTACGCTCATTCATGAATTGGGATGAATTGGATAGTATACCCCGCACCAAACAAATACTACAACACTGGCAAAAACTAGGCTCCTTTAGAAACAACCACTTGGCGGTAGGTGCCGGGCGTCACAAACGATTATCAAAAACTCCATACGTCTTTAGCAGAACTTATTCAGCAAACGATATAAAGGATAAAGTGGTCATCGGCCTTGACCTGCCGGAAGGGAAAAAATCATTATCGGTTAAAGGTTTCTTTGGTGACGGAACCAAGCTGTTCGACACCTATTCACAGACTCAAGTAACTGTTGAAAACGGATCGGTCAATTTAGACAATCCTTATGATACTGCGCTTTTGGAACTAGCTCACTGAGTGTAGTGCTACCCTATTACCTTCTGAATCTATAATCAAGGCCATAAATCCATGGCCATTTCCGATTTCAGTTTTAGGTTTTATAATTTTGCCGCCGGCATCTTCCACTTTGGCCAATTCATTGGCTAAGTCGTCACAAGAAAGATATACTAGCACCCCTTTGGTGGCACTGGGCGAATAGTGTTCGTGTTGAACCAACGAGCCTGAAGCCAAAGACTTGCCTTCTTGATTAGGAAACCATCCCATAACGAAACCTCCTAAATCATGTACGGTAATAGAAATATCAAAGACCGTTTCGTAAAATGACTTAGCCCTTTCCATTTTCTTTACAGGAATTTCAAACCATGCTACCATTTCAAAAAAATTAGAATAAGACCATTAATTTTCCAATTGGGTTTTTAAAGAACTTAACCCTTGTTCAAAGTCTTTACCGACCATTTTATCCATACTTAAGAACATGGCCATAATGCTCATCGGAAACTTATTTTTACCAGAGAAGCCCCAAGTAACGGTGGAAGTTTCTTCAGCACTACCCTTATCTATCTGAAGGTAGCAGTCAGAGGTCGATGCCCACGGCTTTAGAAACCTCAACTCAGATTCAATTCGCTCTTCTGGTACTATTTTAGTGATTTCCTGTTCCCCTTCCCCTACTTCTTTATTTCCGTTCCAATAACTGACACAGCCTACCTCACCATCGGTTCCCGTAAATTTTTTCTGCATATTAGGGTCTCGCTTGGCCCATGGAGACCAATCATCCATTTTTTTCAATGATTTTAAGTAAGTGAATACTTCTGATTGCGGCCTGGCAATTTGAATGGACCGTGAAACATGGTATTTTTTTGGTGCTATTAGCGCCAATAAAAGAACGAGCACCACGAGCCCTACGATGATATAAAGTGCTATATACATTTGTTTTTCAATTGGTTGTTGAAATAAATATAGTAAAAATACAGAACGCTAACAGCCTTTTATTCAACTGAATATTTAAACATCAAAAATCTATAAATCAAGAGGTAAGGCTATCATGGTAGCGCTGCACTATTTTATCTACACTTTTAATAGACTTCTTAGTCCAGTCCAATCTCTTTTCAAACTTCTCCTCTTCGGTTAAACCCCAATCTACTGTTGAATCTCGTAATCTTTCGGATAGCTGGTGCAAAATAATCGCAACAGATACCGATATGTTCAAACTCTCGGTAAAGCCAAGCATAGGAATCTTTAAGAATTCGTCACTTTTTGAAATAGCCTCTTCGCTTAGCCCCTCTCTTTCCGTACCGAATATAAATGCTGTTTTCCGTTCAATATTGAAATCGTTCAAAAGACAGCTATCATAATGTGGAGAGGTGGCCACAATTTGGTAACCTTTAGACTTAAGGTTATCAATACACTTCGAAGTAGTTTCGTACCGATGAACATCGACCCATTTCTGAGCACCCATGGCAATCTTCTTATCCAATCTTTTGCCAAACCTGTTTTCAATTACATGCGCCTCTTGAATGCCAAAAATATCGCAACTTCTGATAACGGCACTCGTATTATGTAGCTGGTATACGTCTTCAATGGCCACCGTGAAAAATTTGGTGCGTTCTTCAAGAATCTCGAGAAAGCGTTGTTTTCTCTCTTCTGAAATGAATTTCTCTAAATATGTAAGAAGTTGGTTGTCTTGCATTAATCTAAAATAATAAAAACTCTATTTTTATAAAGATGAAGAAGCAGATAACCATTTTAACCGGAGCCGGGGTAAGTGCAGAAAGCGGCATTAACACCTTTCGTGATGCGGATGGACTTTGGGAAGGCCATGATGTCATGGAAGTAGCTTCGCCCCAAGGTTTTTACAACAACCCTGAATTGGTGTTAGATTTTTATAACCAAAGACGAAGGCAACTCCCATTGGTAAAACCGAACAAAGCGCATTTGGCCTTGGTAGACCTAGAAAAGAACTATCATGTTGAAATTATCACTCAAAACGTAGATGATCTTCATGAAAGGGCTGGAAGTACACGCGTCTTGCATTTGCATGGCGAACTTTTAAAGGTAAGAAGTACGGGCAACGAATCAGATGTCAAGATTTGGCACGACGACCTCATTCTCGGAGATTTTTGCGACAAAGGGCATCAACTAAGACCACATATCGTTTGGTTTGGTGAAGAAGTTCCTCTGCTACAAAGAGCGGTCGAAATAACAGCGCAATCAGATATTCTAATTATTATCGGCACATCGATGCAGGTATACCCCGCGGCAGGGTTGGTCAATTATGTCAGCCCCGAAACCCCCATTTACTTTATTGACCCAAAGCCAGCGGTTCAAGAGCGTGATTTTGAAAATTTGACCATCATGGCAAAAACTGCTGTTAACGGGGTTCCCGACTTAGTACTACAACTAATGTCCGACCACGATCACAATTAAATAAATAGCGCTACGTGCAAAAAGAAGAACTTTATAAAGCACTTGATTATGTAAATCATTCCAGAGAAAAAAGGGCAGAAATGTCTTCTTTGGTACTCAATAACCCAGAATTAGTACAGCCTTTACTTGAAATAGCCTTTGATGTAGATGATTCTATTTCGAACCGGGCATGTTGGGTTTTAGAGTTTGCGGCCAAAGAGAATATTGGGTACATCTTGCCGTATCTCGATTTATTTACTTCTAACCTTCGAAACGTCCATTTCGACTCCGCGGTCAGGCCTATGGCAAAAATCTGTGAGTTTTTAACAAAGGCATATTTTTCAAAAGACAATAATAGGGTAAAGCAAAAAGTTACAGAAAGTCATCTAGAACTTATTACAGCGGCCTGTTTTGACTGGTTGATAGGCGAACATAAGGTGGCCGCGCAGGCATACTCTATGACGTGCCTTTTACTTTTAGGCAGAAAGTATGATTGGATACATCCTGAATTAAAAATGGTCATTGAGCAAAACTATGGTTCGGGCAGTGCCGCATATAAGGCGAGGGCGAGGCATACCCTAGCGAAATTAAAGTAATCTGGTTTCCTTTTTCCTTATGAAGTAATCCTTAAAAATCGACCTGAAGTGGTATCTTTGCGTTTTCTAAAATCAATCTGAACGCATCAATTATGTCGCTTAATCCCTTGACCGCTATTTCTCCTATTGACGGACGTTACCGAAGTAAAACCGAATCTCTTTCCGATTATTTTTCGGAAGAGGCTTTGATCAAGTATCGTGTTTTAGTCGAAATCGAATATTTTATCGCTCTTTGCGAAATACCCCTACCTCAGTTAAAAGCCTTCGACAGTTCAAAATTTGATGCCCTTAGAGAACTTTACAACAACTTCGATTCTGCCGATGCCCAGGAAATAAAGGATATAGAAAAAGTAACGAACCATGATGTTAAGGCCGTCGAGTACTTTATCAAAAAAGCCTTCGACAAATTAGGTCTTAGCGAGTTCAAAGAATTCATTCACTTCGGGCTTACCTCTCAAGATATTAACAATACGGCCATTCCGCTCTCTATCAAAGAGGCTATGAACGATGTGTATGTTTCAGGGTATTTAGAATTACTTAAAAAACTTGAAGAACTTGCCACGGAGTGGGAAGATGTTCCGATGTTGGCCAGAACCCATGGGCAACCGGCTTCACCGACACGACTAGGTAAAGAAATAGAGGTATTTATAGAGCGCCTAAAAGAACAGTTCAATTTATTGAACGATGTACCAAGTGCCGCTAAATTTGGAGGTGCCACCGGAAATTATAATGCCCATAAAGTAGCTTATCCCACTATCGATTGGAAAGCTTTTGGCCAACAGTTTGTACAACAAAAATTAGGCCTACATCACTCCTTTCCTACCACCCAAATTGAGCACTATGACCATATGGCTGCCTTGTTTGATGCCCTAAAACGTATTAACACCATTATTCTTGATCTTGATAGGGATTTTTGGACTTACGTTTCTATGGATTACTTCAAACAGAAAATCAAGAAAGGAGAGGTTGGGTCATCAGCCATGCCACACAAAGTGAACCCCATCGATTTTGAAAATTCAGAAGGAAACTTGGGGATTGCCAACGCTGTTTTTGAACATTTGGCCTCTAAATTACCGGTCTCTCGTCTACAGCGCGATCTTACTGATAGTACCGTGCTTAGAAATGTTGGCGTACCGTTTGCGCATACGTTAATTGCCTTTCAATCTACTTTAAAAGGTCTTAACAAGCTTCTTTTGAACCGAGAAAAATTTGAAAAGGATCTCGAAAACAACTGGGCGGTAGTGGCCGAGGCCATTCAGACTATTCTTCGTAGAGAAGGCTACCCTAACCCATATGAAGCATTAAAGGGGCTTACCAGAACTAACGAAGCCATCAATCAGACTTCAATATCATCATTCATCGATACCCTTGAGGTTTCTGAAGATATTAAAGCCGAGTTGAAAGCAATTAGCCCGAGTAACTATACAGGCATTTAAGTCAAGGTTTTTTTGAATAGCACCAAATACTGGTGCATGCTATTAGTAAGTTTGCCATATTAGCGTATTTGCGTTATCACGGGTTGAACCGTGCCAATTAAATAACTCAAAACCACCCATATGGAAAACAAATTTTCAGTTGAAGACTCTATAGGCAAACTTTGGGATAAATTAGATGGATGGTTGGATGCCATCATCTTAAAACTTCCTAACATTGCAATGGCCATAGTGGTAATGATTATCTTTTATTTCATTGCCAGAGGCTTGAGAAGATTGTTCAGAAACGTTCTTCTCAAAAGAATAAGTCAAGTATCCATTCAAGAAATAATTAGCAAGACAGTTTTTGTAACCGTTCTACTAATAGGTTTCTTTATAGCTCTGGGAGTATTGGAGCTGGATAAGGTTCTTACCAGTATTCTGGCAGGTGCCGGGGTTATAGGTTTGGCCGTTGGACTTGCCTTGCAGGGAACACTAAGCAATACTTTTGGAGGATTGCTTTTGTCTTTCATGCCAAACATAAAAATCAACGATTATATTCAGAATGGCGACGCCTCGGGTACTGTAGAGGAAATAAGTTTACGAAACATAGTAATCAAAACCCCTGAAAACAACACGGTTGTAATACCGAATTCAAATTTCGTTGATGGCGCTTTCACCAACTACTCTTTGACAGAGAGAGGACGTGTTTTTGTTCACTGTGGTGTAGGTTATGAGAGTAATTTACAGGAAGTGGAAGATTTAACCGTAAAGATTATTACCGAGAATTTCGAGCAAAGGGGCAATGAAGAGGTTGAATTCTTCTTCACCGAATTTGGAGACAGCTCTATTAATTTTATGGTCCGTTTTTGGACGGATGTTAGAACTAAAAAACAAGAACACGCTGCTAGACACAAAGCAGTCAAATTGATTAAAGCTCATTTCGATGAGAAAGATATTAATATTCCTTTCCCTATCAGAACCCTTGATTTTGGAAAGAACAATCTAACACTGCATACTGTTGAAAAGAATACTAATGAATAAACAACTTTAGCTATCTAAAACAAAAAAGGGCCGCACTGAGCGGCCCTTTTTCATTCTCTTTATTGCGATTTTACCCCTTTTTTTGAATTTCTACTTGATGTGGGTACGGAATCTCGATTCCCGCCTGGTCCAATGCCAATTTACAACCTTCTACTGTGCTGAAATAAACCGACCAATAGTCTTCTGGTTTGCAAAAGGGTCTTACGGCAAAATTTACCGAACTGTCGGCAAGTTCCGAAACATTGACAGAAGGTGCCGGTTCTTTCAAAACCTTTGGGTTAGAAGTCAATACTTGCAAAAGAACATCTTTGGTTTGTTTGATGTCTTCCCCATACCCAACACCTACTACCGTATCTACCCTCATCTTTCCTTCGGTAGTATAATTAATAATATTTCCGTTAGCTAAAGCCCCATTAGGAACAATCGCCAGTTTGTTCTGAGGAGTAATCAATTTGGTCGTAAATATCTCAATCTCCTTTACGGATCCCAGAACACCTTGGGCTTCGATTAAATCGCCGATTCTATAGGGTTTAAAAATCATGATCAGTACACCACCGGCAAAATTGCTTAGTGATCCCTGCAAGGCCAAACCAACAGCAAGACCGGCAGCCCCAATAATAGCTGCAAAGGTGGTAACATTGACCCCTAGGGTCGATATTACGATTATGACCAACAGCGCTTTTAGTGCCCAAGCCAACATATTTACTAAAAACCTCTGTAACGAGAGGTCGTAGGTGCCTTTGGCCATCATTTTTCGTACTCCTTTTAAAAGGTTTTTAATAACCCATGAACCGAAAATATAGATGAGTATCGCACCTAAAATTTTAGGTCCGTACTCCACCGCAAACTCGATTCCTTGATTCATCCAGATTTCTGCTTGTTCCATAATTCAATGATTTAGTTAGTGTTAAGTCATAAAGTTAAAAAAATCACCGATTGGATTAAGGTTATTTTAATGTTACAAAATGAACATTTATGTTAGTTATAATTCATTCCCAATAAAAAATCCCACTACTTTAAAAGTAGCGGGATTTAATATGGTTCTTAATGAAATGTAACTAGCCTTTCAAAAGCTGCCCTAACTGTTCAAGGCCTTCCCCCTTATAATCTGATTTCTCAAGTGCTTTCATAAACTGAATCATATTGGCCGGATTCATGTCATCTCCTAAAACACGAACAAGCAGAAACCCCTTATCGTTACTGTCCCCATAAATTACCACCTCATCAATTGCCTCATCATCTCCCAAATAACTGATGGTGGCCTTACCGTACGCAGTATTCATTTTCATAAGCTCGGTAAATTTCGAGTCTTTTAAAATAGTCCGTACTTTCGTCCTCTCTACTTGAAATTCAGCATCGTTGGCTTCATTCTTTCTGAAAGCCAGAACATTCAATTTTTTAAATGATTCTAAACTTTTCTTCTGTTCTACCGACAGATCAGCCATTTCTAAATTTAAAAGACTGGCCGGTAGATCAATTGATAAAAAATTGGGGTTCTCAGAATTGTCAACATAATATTCTTGTAAGCTTTGCTTCGAAGAACAGGCGCCTAAAAAAAGTAGAACTAAAAGGCAGAAGGTAACTCTGATCGTTTTCATATATTTTATTGCTTTAGGGTTGAATGCAATTACTAAACACATTAAGCCATTTTTACCTGCCGGCCTCATTAAGTTCTTTAGGCAAATTCATTTGTTTGGTAAGGGCCGAAATCTTGTTTAAATCGATATCACCCGTAAGTGAAACCAACACACTCTCAAACTTACGATTACCTATTTCGATATTTTTATTATTAATATCGGATACAAAAAGTAAAAGTTCACGAACGTGATTTTCATCTCTTCCCTGTTTGATATAGAACTTAACATTGGCTTCTTTATCTTTTACCCTCATCAATTCTTCCATAGAAGATGATTTTAGGTATTTACTGACCGTTTTGTGCATATCTTGAGAGATGTTGGCATCTTCTGTTACGAAAACTTTGATTCCGCTTAAGCCCCTAGAAAGCTCGGCGAAATCTTGTGCCTCTTGGTTCTCTCGATCAAGAGATGCGACATCACCCGCTAATTTTATCAGACCTTTGTTAATAGATATCGAAGTAACATGATCCATATCTTCAAACTTGTCAAAGATTGATTGAGCTGATCCTAAAAAAGGTAATAAAGCGAGTACTAGTAATAAACTTAGTTTTTTCATGACTGTTGATTTAATGATTGATGAATTAATATTTGATTGTTTAAATTATCTCTACTTTGAATAAGCAGATATGATGTTCCTATTAGCGACCTCCTTTCTTTCCAGCTTCGTTCAACTCTTCGGGTAAGTTCATTTTCTTGGTCAATGAACCAATTTTATTGAGGTCGATATCGCCGGTAAGAGATAATAAGACCGTTTCAAAATTTCGCCCGTTGAGATCAATGTTGGCATTTTGTATACCGCTGACCAACATTAACAATTCGCTCACATGGTCTTCGTCTTTACCGCTACGTATGTAAAATTTCACGTTGGCATCTTTGTCTTTGACCCGCATCAACTCTTCAAGTTTGGCACTCTTTAAGTACCTATCGACGGATGTCTTCATATCGGCGCCAATGGTAGGGTCTTCGGTAATAAAAACCTTTAGATTATTGAGGCTCTTGGCAATATCCATAAATTCTTGGGCCTCTGGGTCGTCTACCTCAACATCGATCTTACTTAAAAGATTGAACATGCTTCGGTTTACGACTACTGCACTGACCCTGTCTAGATCTTCATATTTATCGAACAAAGATTGTGATTGGGCCAAGATGGGGGTAAGTACTACTGCCAGTACAACTAGAATCTTTTTCATTTCAGTATTATTAATTTAGTTTTTGTTATAAATCTTCTCTTGCGCTTCTACAAATTCATTTAGATACGCTACTTTTTCAGTACCTCTGTTAAAGTTCTCGGCCAACATGGCCAACGCTTTTCGGGTTTCTTGGTAGGCATATTCGGCCTTTTGCTTTTCGAGCTGTTGTTGATCGTAATAATCTTTACCAAAATAGGTTCCGACCATTAAAACCGTTACCGCGGCAACCGATAACCAAGGGTATAATCGTTTTAAAGAAACACCCGTACTTTTCTTTAGCGGAACTTTTCCGGTGAACCGCTCTGACTTGGCACTATTAAGGTAGCCGAACATCGGTCGGTATTGCTCTAAATGTGCCGCAACGTCGGGCCGGGCAAAATATTCCTTTAATTTTTTCTCTTCGGCTATGGTGGTCTCAGCTTCAAAATACCTAGCCAATAAATTTTCTACTCTATCCAATTCCATAGTTATGTTTTTCCATTAATTTCTCCCTTACGGCCTTTCTTGCCCTTGATAGGGTCACCCTTACCGCTGTAGGTTTCATTTCAAGCATTTCACAAATCTCTTCAAAATCGTACTCCTCAACATCTCGCAATTGTAATACCATTTTTTGCTGTTCGGGCAATTCTTCCATGATTCGTTGTACCCAGTCTACACTGTCGTTTGCTTCGACTTGTTTTTGCAAAGAGGTACCCTCTTCTTTGTAATTACTATGAACAAGTTTAAGGTTACCTGCCTGCTTTGACTTTAATCGATCCAAACAAAAGTTCTTTGTCATAGTCATCGCAAAGGCTTCTACATTGTTGTAAGAACCTATTGCCTTACTTTTTGACCAAAGTTTTAAAAGAATCTCTTGAGTGGCATCTTCAGCTTCTTCTCGAGACACTAATAACCGTTTGGCCAATCGGTACAGTTTGTCTTGAAAGGGTGTCACAATTTTTAAAAAATCAGACTGTTGCATTTTTTGATCGGGTTGTTTATGTATACCTGATGAGTGGTCTACACTAGGAAGACGAAGCACCCTCTTTTTTGTTACAATAAACTTTTATATTCTGCGTAATGTAAGTAATTTGGTCATTCATATACTAATAACCTACCGCCCTAAACCACTAAAAGAACTTATAAACTTCTATAAAACCTATCTTTTTTTGGAATGGTAATTGATATCCTTCCCCAAAACCCCAAATGAATAAGCTATGAAAAAACTATTTCTCCCGATATACCTTGGTCTGTCTTTGTTTTTTATCAATTGTTCTTCCGACGACAATATCATACCTGATGGCGAACAGGAAGAAGAGGAGCAAATCGACGCAACTGCCGAAGACTATCCTGCGCAGCACTTTATGTGGCAGGCCATGAACATCTTTTATTTTTGGCAGGGAGATGTAGAAAATCTTGCCGACAACAAGTTCATCGGGCCTAACGACCCGAGTTACATTCAATTTTTGGCATCTCAAGATGACCCGGCCGCTTTCTTTTATGAAGATTTGTGCAACAATCATGTAGAAGCCGTTGGTGAGGCAGCTGCTGTAGACCGGTTCAGTGCCGTAGTCGATAATTACGAAGACTTGTTAAATTCTTTGGCAGGCATTTCTAGAAGTAATGGTCTAGAATTCAATCTCTATTTGGGCAATAACCAAATTGATGTTTTTGGGGTGGTCAATTATATTATGCCCAACTCAAACGCTTCGGAACAAGATATTTCAAGAGGTGAATTCTTTAACGGGGTTAACGGGCAAGATTTAACCATTGAGAACTATGCAGGGCTACTTTTCGGAGAAGATGCTACTTATACCCTTAACATGGCCGATTTGGTGAATGACAATATTGTTGGTAACGACAAAGAAGTTACCCTAACCAAAATTGAAAACTTCTCTGAAAACCCCATTTTGGTCAATAAGATAATTGAACAGAACGGAATCAAAATAGGATACCTGATGTACAACGGCTTTTTAGCCGCCTATGATGATGAATTGAACGAAGTTTTTGGCACTTTCAAATCAGAAGGTATCGATGAACTTATACTCGATTTTCGATACAACCCGGGTGGCCGAGTAACTTCTGCAGTGCAGATAGCCAGTTCGGTCTACGGTGCCAAAACCGACGAAGTATTTGTAAGACCCCGTTTTAATGCTAAGTTGCAAGAGCAGTTCAGTACTGCCGACAATTTCACCGATGTTACTTACGACTCTGAAACTCCGTTGAACACCCTCGAACTTTCAAGGGTATATGTGATTACTACCGACAATACGGCCTCTGCCAGCGAACTGGTAATTAATGGTCTAGAACCTTACGTAGATGTTGTTCAAATAGGTACGACAACCGTGGGCAAAAATGAATTTTCGAATACTTTTGTTGACGACCCAGAAGGAGATTTTCTTTATAACCCGAACCGAATCAATCAGATCAACCCAAATAATAGTTGGGCCATTCAACCCCTTTTAGGAAGAAACGAGAATGCCGATGGGTTTTCAGATTATACCCAAGGCCTGGTACCTGACCACGAGTTGTCCGAAAACATTGAAAACCTAGGTGTGCTAGGTGATGAAAACGAACCCCTTTTAGCCCTCACCCTTTCTATCATTTCAGGAGGAACGGCTAAATATCAAGCGGCAGAACCTTATCCTGCCGATTTTTTAACACATTCCAAAATGTACCAGCCCGGAAAGAATAATATGTTTATGGATGGGTTAATCACACCATTTTAACTAAACACCTGAAAATAATACAATTGCTTTTACGTTGGTGATTATGGAGAAGCTACTTTCTTATTTCATTCTGACCTTAAAATTTAATTGATGAAGAATTTCACCTGGGGGCTGGTGATTCCCCTTTTATTATTTGTTTCGTGTGTTCAAGATGATGATTTTTCAATTCCTGATACGGTTGACCCAGATCCCGCGGCAGGAGTAGAAGTACAAGATTTTATGTGGAAGGCCATGAACTTCTGGTATTTCTGGCAAGAGGATGTTGAAAACCTTTCCGATTCCAGATTTCCTGATACCCCTGAAGGTTCTGCTGCTTACACTGAATTTTTACAATCGGAAAGTGAACCAGGCGCCTTTTTCGACAATCAATTACTCTTTTCCGAAGACCGTTTTAGCTTCTACTCCGATGACTATGTAACACTTACACAGTCATTATCGGGCATCACCAAAAGCAATGGACTCATATTTGGTCTCAGTCGTATTCAAGGTTCAAACGAAGTTTTTGGATATGTACAGTATATCATTGAAAATTCAGATGCTGCCGCCAAACCCATCAAAAGAGGCGATATTTTCATCGCCGTCAACGGAACCACTTTGACCGACACCAATTATTCATCATTATTATTTGGCGAAAGCGACACCTACACCCTTACTATGGGCGATATAGTAGATGGAGAGGTTGTAGCGAATGACACAGAAATAACTCTAACCAAAGAGGTCGGTTTACAAGAAAACCCCATTTTTTTGAACGAGATTGTTGAGATGGGGTCTTCAAAAATAGGCTACTTGATATATACAGGCTTCATAGATGAATTTGACGAAGAACTCAATGCTATTTTTGGGAGGTTCAAATCAAACGGAGTGACCGATTTGGTCTTAGACCTACGCTATAACTCCGGTGGTTCGGTAAATACCGCTATATTACTTTCAAGTATGATTTATGGCACAAATACCAAAGATGTATTTTTAAAGGCCCGATATAACGATAAATATCAAAAGGTTCTTGAGGATAGCGGCACCGACCTGAAACGGTATTTTGCCAATAAAACCAAGAAAGGAACCGAAATCAATTCTTTGAATTTAAACAAAGTCTACATCTTAACGACTACGGGTTCTGCTTCTGCCAGTGAGTTGGTCATTAATGGTCTTGAGCCTTATGTTGATGTTATTCAAATTGGTGAGACGACTCGAGGGAAAAACGAGTTTTCTACCACCTTGGTCGATGACAGGGACAATAATTACATTTATAGTCCAGAAAGAACCAGTAAGATTAGTTCTAAAAACCGATGGGCCATACAGCCTCTCTTGGGCCGAAACGAAAATGCCGATGGATTTTCCGATTATACTGCCGGTCTGACCCCAGATATTGAACTAGATGAAGATTTGACCAATTTGGGAGTATTGGGCGATTTAAACGAACCCCTTTTAGAGAGGGCATTAAGCGAAATTTCAGGAACATCCGCTAAAAGAGCTTTCGATGTTCAACTACCTGCAAAACCTATTACCAATTCTAAAATGTACGATCCGCTAAAAGATAATATGTTTATTAGCGATCCTCCGGTAATTTGGTAAAAGATAAAAGGCCCTTAAAAAAGGGCCTCTTCTACTCATAAAATCGTTTGTACTTGGCTTGTAACCTCGAGGGAATTGAAATGGCTTCCGGGTGAAATAATCCCGCTAGAAGCTCAATACCATCAACCAACGTTCTTGCCGATGACTGTGTAAAAAGCTCAAAATCGGCCACAAATACATTGTTTGACCTGACCGCTTTTAAAGAGGGCCAGCCTTCTTGTAATAAGAGCGTATGCATTTCTTTGAAAGTTCTCTCTACACTAAAACCGCAAGGTGCTATCACGATTACCTCTGGGTCATATTGCTTGATCTTCTCCCACGGGGTAACCGTACTGTCACCCGAAGGATGTGATAACATATCTACACCCCCGGCCAGACCAATCTGATGGGGTATCCAATGGCCACAGTTATAAATTGGGTTCAACCACTCTAAAAGAAGTACCTTTTTTGTTCTTACTTTGGCCTTTCGCATTGCATCCACTACGGCATCAATTCGCTTATCAAGTTTTCCTAAATAATCATAGGCCAGTTCTTCCCTATCAAAGGCTTTCGCTATAGTCAATGCATTTTCAAATACATCATCAAGACCCTGCGGGCTAATTGATATTACCTGTGGCTGCACCGGAAGTTTGGCAACTGCCTGCATGGTACATTCCAAATCGATTTGGCAAACATCACAGACCTCTTGGGTAAAAACTATATCTGGCGCTATTTCGTGCAGTAAGTCCTCCTCTACATAATACAGCTTCTTACCTTCCTTTTTGCTTTCGGTAAAAAAGGTATCTATCTGTTTGCTCGAATAATTTTTCCCCTCAAGCACACACCTTACCACCGGCATTTTTTCCCGCAAGGCGATTTCCGGACATTCAAAGGTAACTCCCTTCAAATGCCCTTGAAGACCCATGTCATACATCATTTGGGTAACAGCCGGTAGAAAAGAGCAAGCTCTAAGCGAATCCATCAATTGAAATAAACTCCTGTAGGAATAATACCTGCAGTAAGAGTGTTCGTCAATGTTTTAGTTTCCAAGTCATAAATAAGTAAATCTCCTTGACTGGCATAATCCTTGGCATCGGTACCGTACAACTTACCTTCATTAACGGTCATTGAATAGAAAGAAACACCATCTATATAAGGTTCTGTCGGTAATTCAGTAGCATCTGTGCTAATTGAGTATACGCCACCAGCTAATGCATAATACAGCTCGTTTCCATCAATATTCAAACCTCCCGGGTGTTGAATGGTCGTAAAATCAAAAGTTTGGCTTATCTCATTGGTAGTTGCATCAATCTGAACCAATGACCCATTTGTTTCCTCAGCAGCGTAAGAAGGGGCTCCTCCGCAAAGTACCCAAAGATTACCTTGGGCATCCCATTGCATTGAGTTGGGCAAATCACCTACTTCAATGGTTTTTAAAACGGAGTCTGTCGTTGGGTCGATAACAGATACTTTATTATTTTGTCCGTAGGCTCCTTGATGGGCTACATACACATAATTCTCATTAGCCGAAATTGACTCTGGCCCTAATTCTACAGGTATGGTATTTGTTACTGTATGACCTTCTAAATCTATGATTGCTATAAAATCATCTTCCTCATCCGAGGTATCACCCCAATTGGTGACATAACCTTTGCCATTGGCCACGGTAAAATAGCGCGGGTTCAGTAAATCTTCTTCAATTACAGCTACGCTTTCAAAAGTATACCTATTCACCACTTGAATTTTATGGGAGTTGTTGACCACAATATAGGCTATGGAATCATTGAAGGCCATTGATTGAACTATATTACCCAAGTCTTCACCATTTACCTTATTAAATATATCTTGTTCGGTTACGGAAAGGTCTTCTGAGATAAATGTGACGGTTCCCGTACCATTATTAAAAGGGCCTTCATTGGCAATCAATATACCGTTTTCATATGCATCTGGGGTTTCTTCTTCGACTGGTGGCTCCTCTTCTACAGGGGGTTCTTCTTCTATCGGTGTTTCATCGATTATGGGTGCGTTATCATCATCTGAACAACCAATGACAAACAAAGCGGATAATACCACTAAAACGGACAGTTTATTGAATTTCATTTTCATATTTTTAAAAGTTTAGATTTAATTTTAATTGCATATTTCTACCGGGCATGGGTCTAAAAGCCACATTTTGGTAATTTTTGTTCCAGATATTATTTAGTTGAAACTTCGCTGTGAAGGCTAAATCTTTATTCAATTTAAACTCTCTTGACAACCCCAGATTAGATACGGAATAGCCAGGCAGCTCATCAGAATTATCAGAAGTGGTATAAACACTACCATTATAGAAAAGTTGATAAAACAGTTTCCAATTAAGATGACTCCAACTTATATTGGAGGTCACTTTGTGCTTCGGCACATACATTAAATCGTTGTTGGTTTCATCATTTCTGGCTTGCGTATAGAAATAGCCGCTATCCAATACCAAATGATGACGTCCCCAGCTTTCTGCGTATTTAAAGGAGACTTCCAGACCGTAATTGCTTGCTTCACTTATGTTGATGGGTGTCCATATCCCTGAATCATTGGGTCTCCATTGAATAAGATCCTCCGAAGAAATATAATAGGCGGCCCCTTTAAATTGCCACTTGCTGTAAATCAAGGAGTGACCGATTTCAAATTGATACGAAGATTCAGGAAGAATTTCGGGGTTACCGCTAGAGCCTCCGCCAGTAATCCAGTAAATTTCATTAAAAGTAGGAACCCTATAATTTTTAGATCCATTTACGTAAAGGATATTTTTTTTATTTGGCCGATACTCTAAATTCAAGGCGTACACCAACGGACTATCGAAATCGTTCACAAACTCTTTTCTGATATTCAAGTCATAACTTAAATTACTGGAGACATTGTGCTTAAAAAGTAATGTACCCGCAAATGTGTTTCTTTTAGCATCTGCAACCGAAGACCCCTTACCGTTTACATGGTTAAAATCGGCAATCGCATCAAAAATCAAATTCTTGACCGTAATCTTATAATCGTAGTTTGCCAAGAAAGTATTCGTTTGTCCGAAACTGAATTCCGGTCTATCATTGTTTCCGAAATATTTATACTTCTCGTACAGATAGCCCACTTTTAACCTTTGCACCTGATTATTTTTAAAGTGATTCCACTCCAAAAGGTTTCTAGTATTGTAATCTTTATACTTAGAGTTTGATGGTGCCGTTAAAGTGCCGGAAAAATTCCGGTCCCCAAGAAAGGTTTGGTGATAGAATTTTAAAAGCTGCTTATCAGATATCTTATATCCGACTTTTCCATTAATGTTGATGGTCTCAAAATCACCATTTTCATTCTTTTGGTCCGTGCCAAAATATTTATAGTCGTTTTCAGAAGCCCTATAGTTCACCCCAAAGCCGAAAATAAATTGATCCGAACCCTTAGAAATCCTGTAATCGACCCCTCGGGTTTCAAAACTTCCATAGAACAATTCTATTTCATTTTCAAGACCGGAATTGAATTGTATTTGATCTTGAAGGTGAATACTTCCGCCGATTGCTCCACTGCCAAACTGTACACTACCACCTCCTTTTCTCACCTGTACATCATCGTAATTGCTTGGTACAATAGTGTTAAAATCGACCTGACCCGTCAACAGAGAATTAATATTGATTCCATTCCATACCACTGCCGTTTGCGAGGCATTCGTTCCCCGAAATGACGGGGATGAAACCATACCCAATCCGTTTTCCTTTAAATAAATACCTGAATTGAATTGAAGTAAATCGGTAAGGGAACTACCGTTTCTTTTTAGTACAGAGTCTTTTAAAACGGTTGTGTTATTATTGGAAAAATGCAAGAGCCTTACATCTGTCAAGATAACTTCATCGAGCACCGTAACACTGTCCGTTTGCCCAAAAACTTGCTTACCGAACAGCAAGAGGCCGACCAAAAGTAAACGCTGTAAATAGTTCATACCATGAAAGACTTTTTACCCGAAAGTCAAACAAATAAGGGTTAAAGAATTTGGCAGGTCTCCTGACTTGCGTACCGTCATTTACCTTCCCAATTAGAACTGAATCTAATCAGTGGTTTTGAAGTAATGTCGGCCACCCACGGGCAAAGCTCACAGTTGCGGGAACAGCTCCGGATTTACACCGGATTCCCTTTTAATCCTATCCTCTCTAAAAAGATAGCAACCATATTCGCGGCGAAAATAAACATTTTGTTTAATCTTTTATTCGAAAGATCAAATAATACTACTTTTGAAGGCATTAATCGTACTATCTTGAAAAATCTGTTTCTCGCTACCCTCTTAATATTTTTCTTTTCATGTAAAAGTGACAAGAAAAAAGAATCTCCATCTAAAATTACCCCAACAAACGAGGTTGTCAGCTATGCCACCGGTTTTGAAATTGAAAAGTCGGGAGATATAACTGTTTTAAAAGTATCTTCGGCGTGGGTAGGTGCCGAGAAAGTGTATTCTTATGCCCTGGTTCCAAAAACGAAACTAGCTGCAATCACTTTAGATCGCAATGCCTACGATGCTATAATACCTGTGCCTGTAGAAAGAATGGTCGTAACTTCTACCACCCATATTCCTTCTCTAGAAGCCCTTGGGGTGAGCGAAACATTGGTTGGTTTCCCCAATACCTCGCTTATTTCTTCTATGGAAACGAGAAAGAGAATAAGCAATGGCGCTATAAAAGAATTGGGCAGCAACGAATCGATCAATACCGAAATGGTCATAGAGCTGCAACCAGAAGTTGTTGTAGGCTTTGGTATCAACAATCAAAATAAAGCCTATCAGACGATTGAGAGATCTAATATTCCTATAGTTTATAATGGAGATTGGACGGAGAATTCCCCTCTCGGAAAAGCCGAATGGATCAAGTTCTTTGCTCCGTTCTTTGAGCTAGAACAAAAAGCAGATTCCATTTTTAAGGATATAGAGTCTTCTTATCTAGATACCAAAAAATTGGTCGAAAACGTTTCTAAAAGACCAACGGTGCTAACGGGAGGTCTCTATAAAGACGTGTGGCACGTAGCCGGTGGAAACAGTTGGATGTCTCAATTTTTAAAGGACGCCAAAGCAGACTACCTTTGGGCCGATAGCAAAGAAACTGGCGGACTTTCATTAAGCTTAGAATCTGTTTTGGAAAAGGCAAAAACTGCCGAATTTTGGCTGAACCCTTCTATGCATGTTGGTTACAATGAAATGCTGGAGGCAAACCGCCATTACGGCCAATTTGATGCCTTCAAAAACAAATCGGCATACTCAAATACCATCGCAAAAGGCCCCACGGGTGGTTTGTTGTATTATGAATTGGCACCTAATAGACCCGATATGGTTCTTAAAGACCTCATTCATATTTTTCACCCTGAAGTTCTACCTGACCACCAGCTCTACTTCTTCAAACCTTTACAATAGGTGATGCCTTTAAAAACACATAGCACTTCATTTATAATTCTTGCATTTTTATTGATGGGTGCTTTTGTGCTGAATATTAGTTTAGGCTCTGTAACCATTCCCTTCAAGCATATCTTCTCAATTCTTTTTAGATCTACCATCGAAAATTCTTCATGGGAATACATAATCATCAATTACAGAATACCCAAGGCCATTACAGCAATTTTATCGGGAGCCGCTCTTGCATTAAGCGGGCTATTGATGCAAACCCTATTTAGAAATCCTTTGGCAGGCCCGTTTGTACTCGGTATTAGTTCTGGGGCAAGTTTAGGTGCTGCCCTATTGATTATGGGCTCTTCGTTCATAACCAGCTACGTTTCCATTACATATATAAACGATATTTCTCTGGCCATAGCCGCTAGTATCGGTAGCTTTCTTGTTCTTTTTGCCGTGGTGATCGTAGCCTCAAAGGTTAAGGATACCATGGCCCTTTTAATCATTGGTCTTATGTTTGGTAGTATTACGGGGGCGGTCGTAAGCGTACTCTCCTATTTTACCCAGGCAGAAAAACTTCAACAATACGTTTATTGGTCGTTCGGTTCTGTAGGAAATTTAACTTGGGGGCAGTTGTCCATTTTAGCATCCTTAACAGTTATCGGAATTATATTGAGTATTTTATGTATAAAACCTTTGAACACCCTGCTTTTAGGAGAAAGCTATGCAAAATCTATGGGTATTCATCTCAAAAAATCACGATATATGATAATTCTGGCAACGGGTTTGTTGGCCGGAAGCGTTACGGCATTTGCCGGCCCCATAGCATTCTTAGGGCTTGCAGTGCCACACTTGGCAAGACAAATTTTTAAAACGACCAATCACCGAGTTTTGGTTCCGGCGGTCATACTTTTCGGCGCGATTGTACTTTTAATTTGTGATACGGTGGCTCAGCTACCGGGCTCGGAAAGCGTTTTACCCATCAACGCTATTACCAGTATCATAGGTGCACCCGTAGTTATTTGGCTTTTACTTCGAAAAAGAAAAATGGTTTTTTAATGAAAGGGCAAGCGAGCGAACACAAATCAATAGAAGCAAAAGCACTGTCAATTGGTTACAAGGGCGTACCTATTGTTAGTGATATTGATTTTTCGTTAAATACAGGTGATTTCACCTCAATTATTGGCATCAATGGTGTCGGAAAGTCGACATTGTTGAGAACGCTGGCCCACATGCAAAATCATATTTCTGGAAGTGTTTTAGTAGATGGACTGGAAATTGGTTCCTATAATTCCTTAGATCTGGCCACAAAGATGAGCGTGGTTTTGACCGAGCCGCTGGCCTCTAAAAATCTTTCTGTATTGGAACTGGTCATGTTGGGGCGACAACCTTATACCAACTGGATAGGCACTCTAACCGAAGATGACAAAATTCAAGTGAAGAATGCTATTGTAAATCTCGACCTAGAGTCGATCCAGCATAAGAAATGTTACGAGTTAAGTGATGGCCAGCTACAACGGGTGATGATTGCCAGGGCATTGGCTCAAGACACTTCCATCATACTACTAGATGAGCCCACGACCCATTTAGATCTCTTTCATAAGGTTAGAATATTAAAGCTATTGAAAGAAATAGCCAAAAACACTCAAAAGACCATCATTTACACCACTCATGAAATAGATATGGCCATTCAATTATGTGATAAAATGATTTTACTTGATGGTCAGAACAACCCTTTTGGCCAACCTTGTGAATTAATTGAAAACAAGTCTTTTGAGAATATCTTCCCAAAAGATACCGTGCTTTTCGACCCGGAAACAGGCACCTTTAAGATTAAAAAGTAACGTAAGAAGGTTGATTACCTTTTCCGTCAAACTTGTATCTTTACTTCGAACACTAGGTACAACAAATGAACGAATATCTCATATACCTTTTAATTGGCTTTGCCTGTATCGCTCTAGGCTATTTTTTAGGGGTTTACATACAATCATTAAAGACCAAATCGAGCCAAAGTGCGCTTGAAGAAAGAGAACAGCAACTACACGCCAATCTTTCCTCTATGGAACAGCGCCTGAGGGAAGCCGAAGAACATAGACTGAACCTGCAAGGTGAGAAAGAACAACTGGGCAATCAAATTGTAAGGTACCAAGCAGATTTAGAAAATCTGGAGGCAAAAAATCGCGAACAGAAATTGGAAGTTGAGAAACTTCAAGAAAGGTTCACCAAAGAGTTTGAAAACCTGGCCAATAAAATATTGGAAGAAAAGAGCTTAAAGTTCACAGAACGTAACGAAAAGAATATCAAAGATATACTGACACCTCTTAATGAAAAGATTCAACTCTTTGAGAAAAAGGTTGAAGAAAGTCAGAAAGAGAATATAAGCATACATTCTGCCTTAAAAGAGCAGTTGTTGAACCTTCAGACTCAAAACCTTAAAATTACACAAGAGGCAGAAAACTTGACAAAAGCTCTTAAAGGGGATAGTAAAATGCAAGGTAACTGGGGGGAATTGGTCTTAGAGCGCGTTCTTGAAAAATCAGGTCTTGAAAAAGATAGGGAATATTCCGTACAGCAAAGTTTTACACGTGAAGATGGAACTAGGGTTTTGCCCGATGTGATTATCAATCTTCCAGATGGAAAGAAAATGATAGTCGATTCTAAGGTGTCACTGACCGATTATGAGCGTTTTGTAAATGCAGAAGACGAGTTTAAAGAGAGGTTTTTAAAAGACCACATCAATTCGCTACGCAAACACGTAGACCAATTATCGGCTAAAAAATATGAGGATCTTTACGAAATGGACAGTCCTGATTTTGTATTGATGTTCGTACCTATTGAACCTGCTTTTGCCATTGCCATCAACAACGATAATACCCTTTACAACAAGGCTTTTGAAAAAAATATCGTCATCGTTACGCCATCGACCCTATTGGCCACCTTACGTACCATTGACAGTATGTGGAACAATGAAAAACAGCAACGGAATGCGATAGAAATAGCACGGCAAGCGGGGGCCTTATACGATAAATTTGAAGGCTTTGTATCTGACTTGACCAAAGTGGGCAAAAAAATGGACGATGCCAAATCGGAATACAAAGGGGCCATGAACAAATTGTTCGAGGGTCGAGGCAACATCATTACCAGCATTCAGAAACTCAAAAAAATGGGTGCAAAAGCTAAAAAGTCATTGCCAGAGCCAATTTTAAAAAGGGCAAAGGATGATGATTTTGAGGATATGGAAACCGAATCGGGCACCTCAGGAAGACTCAACCTTTAAACTTAGTACCACTTCAGTTAATTTCTAAGTAATCCGCTCTATGAAAAAATCGTTATTAATAACTCTCGGCATTATTCTGGCCCTTTTTGCCCTGGTCTATGCCTTTATATATTTTGTTCCCTATAGTGATGGCATTCGCTCCGGTGAACTTATAAAAATTAGTCACAAAGGGGTCCTCGTTAAAACGTGGGAAGGAGAAATCAGTCAAGGTATTTCCGGAGCGCAAATATTTTCTTTTTCCATTTTGGATAAGGATAAAGAGGTTATCAATCAGTTACAAGAATATCAGGGTCAATATGTAAAACTTTATTATACCGAACGCTTTGCTACCTTCTTTTGGCTAGGAGATACCAAATACTTTATTACAAAAGTCGAAAAAGAGCAATCCCCTCATTTTAGAAACTGATGCAAGAATTTAAAAGTGCCCACGAATCAAGGGTTTCCATTACTGAATTGATGTTGCCCTCCCACTCCAACTTCGGGGGTAAAGTACACGGGGGCCATATACTGAACCTGATGGACCAAATTGCTTTTGCCTGTGCTTCCAAACATTCGCAATGTTATTGCGTTACCGCATCTGTAAACCGGGTAGATTTTTTACATCCTGTGGAGGTTGGCGAACTTTTGACCTTAAGGGCCTCTATCAACTACACAGGTAGAACCTCAATGGTTGTGGGTGTTCGTGTTGAATCGGAAAACATCACCAAGGGAACCAAAAGGCACTGCAACTCTTCTTACTTCACAATGGTAGCCAAAGATGAAGATGGCAAGAGTATTCCCATTCCCGGTTTAATTTTAGAAAACGAGCAAGGAGTAAGACGCTTTGCCAGAAGCAAGAAAAGAAAAGAAGAAGCCTTTATCAGAGACACTCAATTTGAAAGCTCGCACTTTAACATGAAAGAGCATTTAGAAGGCCTAAAAGATGAAAATGTAAAACTTTCGTTGCATTAAATGTTGGCCTTCAAGCCTTTTCTAAGACTCTCTCTTAATTTAGATTAGCAGCCGCCGCATCATCTAAAAACCAGTATAGATTGTTCGATTTGGGTGCTACCAAGGTTGCCGGATAATCTTTAAAACTTCCTGTTCTACGAACAATTTCACCCACTTTTTCAGCTTTACCTTCTCCTGTTACCAAAAAAGCAACCGTAGCAGCCGCATTGATAATTTTGCCGGTTATAGTGATCCGTCTTTGACCAGAATCTGGATGAACGGCTACTTCGCAAGTCTTTTCTGAGTGCCAAAGATCAATCTCATGCGGAAAAATAGAGGCTGTGTGGCCATCATCGCCCATGCCAAGAATGACCAAATCAAATGTGGGAATACCGTTTGATTCCGATAGATATTGCTCTATAACTTCAGAATACCGAACAGCTTCGCCCTTTGGCTCATTTTCACCTTTTATTCGGTGTATATTCTCTTCGGGGATTTCAATTTTTGAAAGCAAGTGCTCTACAGTCATTTTGTAGTTGCTTTCATCATCGGTCGGGGGAACACAGCGTTCATCGCCCCAATAGAAATGAACTTTGTTCCAATCTAAATCAGAACCGAACTCATTGGCAAGCACATCAAAAACAATTTTAGGAGTACTTCCACCGGACAATGCCACATGAAAAGAATCACTTTCTTTCACTTTTTCAGCAAAAAAGTTAGAAAACTCCGACGCTACCTCCTGTTTATCACTATATATCTTTAATTCCATATTCTCTTTATAAAATCAATACTGTATTGGTTAGCAGATGACGCAAAAGCCTGGGTCATCGGTTAGATTAGGCCCTGGGTTACGCCATTCACCTATACCTTCGATTAGGTCGTTGGAGTTTTCTGGTCCCCAGACTCCAGAAGCATACCCATACATTCTAACATCTTTGCCATCTTCCCAATACTTAAGAATTGGATCAACAAATTCCCAAGCGGCCTCTACTTCATCAGCCCTTGCATATAAAGTGGCGTCGCCTTGCATCGCATCAAGCAACAATCGTTCGTAGGCATCCATTACGTGGGTCTCTACCAAACTTGAGTAATAAAAGTCTAAGTTGGCCCGCTCTACCTTAAAGCCTTGCCCCGGTACTTTAACCCCGAATTTTACCAATATGCCCTCATCAGGTTGAATTCTGATTATCAGCTTATTATCTTTGTCATGCACACCAGAATCCTTAAAAATCTGATGATGCGGCGTCTTAAAATGAATGACCACTTCAGTCACCTTGGTTGGCATTCTTTTGGCCGTTCTCACATAGAAAGGTATATCTTTCCACCTCCAGTTATCAACAAAAAACTTTATAGCGGCATAGGTCTCCGTGGTCGAATTTTTATCGACTCCCTCCTCTTCACGGTAGCCCTTAACTTCTTTTCCGTCGATCACTGAACTGGTATACTGCGCACGAATAGTGTTATAGAACAAGGTCTGCTCGTCATTCATAATTCGAAGAGACTTCAATGCCTTGACCTTTTCATCTCGAATATCTTCGGGTGCATCACTAATCGGTGGTTCCATAACGACCAACGAGACAATCTGTAACAGATGGTTTTGGAACATATCTCGCAAAGCCCCCGATTTATCGTAATAACCTCCTCTTTTTTCAACACCCACTTTTTCAGCATTCGTGATTTCAACGTGGTGTATGTAGTTACGGTTCCATAAGGGTTCAAATATGCTATTGGCAAAACGGGTCACCAATAGGTTTTGAACCGTTTCCTTACCCAGATAGTGATCAATTCTGTAAATCTGATGCTCTTTAAAAAATTGTTGCAGCCCCTTGTTTAATTGCTGTGCGGTCTCCAAACTATAACCAAAAGGCTTTTCCACCACCAATCGTTTCCACCCGTGATTTTGGGTACTCATACCGGCATCGGCCAAACGCTGTGCAATGGTTTCATAAAGTGTTGGCGGGGTCGACAGATAGTAAATAATATTGCCTGAAGTCTGATATTTGTTCTTTAAGTCTTCGACCCTAGTACGTAATCGTTGGTAATCGGTATCATAACTACCCCCAAGATCTTCGTAGAAAAACTTATTGGCAAAGGTGTTGATATAGTCTGCATCTTGGTCTTTGATCTTATCTTTTAAATAAGAGCTCTCTAAAACCACTCTGTTTCGAAACTGGGTATCGGTCATATCACTACGACTGGCGCCAAGCACAACAAAATTGTCAGGTAGCTGGTCGGCCACGTATAGATTATAAAGTGCAGGCACCAATTTTCTGGCAGTAAGGTCGCCAGACGCACCAAATATCACAAGAATCTGATTTTCTGTTTTATTCATCTTAAGGAGGAAAAATTAAAGCCGTAAAAGTATTTAAAAGTAAAGCGAATACCAACGAGTTTACCTGAACTTAATCTTTTGTCTCATAATTTTCATTTAATTTTGGAACGGTTCCGTAGAGTTTAAGGAACACTTCAGACAAAATAAAATTTACACATGGAGGACAAATATGATTTTGGTTTAGTAGGTCTCGGTGTCATGGGACGAAACTTTATATTAAATGTAGCTGACAATGGGTTTTCTGCCTATGGTCATGATTTAGATGCTGAAAAGGTGAACGCCTTAAAGGAAGAGGGAGGAAATGAAGCTAAAGTAAACGCATCTACCAGTATAAAAACATTTGTTCGCTCGCTGAAGCAGCCTAGAAAAATCATGTTGTTGGTACCTGCCGGTAAAATTGTCGATTCGGTCATAGAAAGTCTATTGCCCCATATCGACCGTGGTGATATTATCATTGATGGTGGCAACTCATTTTTTACCGACACCGATAGACGTGAAGAGTATTTGCAAGAAAAGGCCATCAATTTCTTTGGAGCCGGAGTATCAGGTGGCGCAAAAGGTGCGAGACTAGGCCCTAGCATCATGCCAGGAGGCTCAAAATCTGCCTACAACCATATCAAGCCTATTTTTGAAGCTGTAGCCGCCAAATACAATGGCGAGCCTTGCGTAGCCTATTTAGGGCCAAAGTCTTCAGGGAACTACGTAAAAATGGTTCACAATGGCATTGAATACGGTTTGATGCAGTTGACCTCTGAAATCTACGATATTCTTAAGAAGGCCGGTGATTTCTCCAACGAAGAACTACATACTGTCTATTCCAAATGGAACGAGGGTCGTCTTCAGTCATTTTTGGTTGAGATAACTTCTAAAATCTTTATTCAAAAAGATGATTTGAACCTGAGCAAATTAGGACTTTTAGACCAAATTTCGGATAAGGCCAAACAAAAGGGTACGGGAAAATGGACTAGCCAGAATGCAATGGACCTAGGTATTCCCGTTCCTTCTATAGATATCGCGGTAAGTATGCGTGAAATTTCCGCGTTAAAGGACGAAAGAGTTAAGGCCGATGACCTTTACGATAAGCCTGAAACTGAAAAAATAGATAAAAACGAACTGGAAAAATTAGCTGAAGAAGCGCTTTATTTTTCATTCATTATCACCTATGCCCAGGGTCTACATCAATTGGCCGATGCATCTAAAGAATATAAATACAATCTTGATATTGCCACTATCGCAAAGATATGGCGTGAAGGTTGTATCATTCGGGCAGCCTTATTGGCCGATATTACGGAAGCCTTTAACGAAGAGCCTAACCTACCCAACCTATTGTTATCTTCGACATTTGTAGAAAAAATAAAGGGCACGGTAGACTCGGCAAGAAAATTGGTGGCTCATGCGGCCCAAAACGGAATTCCGTTACCAGGCCTCTCCAATTCACTGACCTATTTTGATGCTTACACCTCTACCCGTCTTCCGTTGAACCTGATACAGGCGCAGCGAGATTATTTTGGCTCACATACCTACGAAAGATTAGACCAAGAGGGTATTTTTCATACAGAGTGGGAATAAGCAATCGACTTTGACCTATTTAGGCAAAGAAAACAACTAAGATTATGAAAAGTAAAAGCATCTTATATTTAACAACAATAGTAACGGTGCTTTTACTTTTTTTTTCTTGTAAAGAGAATCAAAAGAACGATGCCACCATTGAAATTTTAGATGAGCATGCGTTGAACCGAAAGGTAGACCAAAAGGAAAATCCTTCAAAAATTCATGAAGTCTATGTTCCGATATACTCCGACATCTATAATCAAACCAGAGATTCGCGAACTTTACTTACCGCAACGCTGAGCATTCGTAACACCAGTAGTAAAGACAGTCTTTTCATCAATAAAATAGATTACTTCAATACCCAAGGTGATTTGGTGCGCAGTTATATAGACCAAACCATTTATTTGCGCCCCATGGAAACTATTGATTATGTAATCGAACAGCAAGACGATTCTGGGGGAAGCGGCGCGAATTTCATTATTCATTGGTACGGAAAGAAAAAACTAAATCCGTTGTTTCAAGCGGTGATGGTTGGCGGTTTGGGCTCACAGGCATTCTCGTTCACCACCGAAGGCGTGAATGTAGAAGACTAAGTCAGTAGAGCAGCTCGACCCAAACCTCTAAACACGGGTATCTTACTATCCATTTCCATAGCAAATGCTTATATTAGTGGATTAAAAAAAGACCTTCCCCATTCACCTAGGGTCTGCATCACTTATGAAAGTAATACGGCTCCCCACAATCTTTGCTTTTTTTTTATTTGCCAGTGTTGCCATTTCCCAAGAGCAACCTGAATGGCAATTAGATACACTTCAGTCTTACGTTGATCGGTCAAACCAAGCATACGACGTATATCAGTACAAAGATGCCATCAAATACGCCTCTTTACTTATCGAGAAAGGAAAAGAGTTTGAGAGACCTGTATACGAGTTTCTAGGTTATGATATTTTAGGAGGAATCTACACGGAAACCGATGACAGCATCCAAGGGAAAATTTATTCAGAAAAGGCTTTGGCACTGGCAAGAACTATCGGTAAAGATAGCCTGATCGCTTGGGGAACATTAAATCTGGGTATTCTTTATTCCGAAAATAAAAACACCTATCATAAGGCGATTCAATATTTTGAAGAGAGTATAGCCATTAATGAAAAGCTGGGTGATTACAATGAAATTTATCTCACCTATGTCAACCTGATTTGGACCCACCTTGACAATAATGCTCCTGAAAAGGCATATCAATTTCTTCAAAAGGCCGAGGCTTTATCGGGCAAACAAATAGATTCGCTAAACAAAATGTATATCGACTTGTTGTACGGTCGGTACTATCTAACACAGAAAAACTATACCCAGGCCCGATTGAAACTAGAGAAAATCGCTTCTCTAGCGGATGAGGATGCTCATATGGATTTGGCCCTGGAAGCCTATGAGAATCTTGCCAAACTATATAGTGCCACCTACAACTACGAAAATGCGTTTAAAAACCTAGATAAATATCACAACTATAAACAAAAGGCGTATACCTTAAAAAAACTGGAAGAAACCGAAAAAGCTCGCGCCAAATTCGAATTGGCCCAAGCACAAAAGAATCTTCAGGTCGCTCTAAAAGAACAAGAATATTCCGATGAGCTCATATCAAAGTCGCGGTCGCTGACCACCGTACTAATTATTGCCATTGCCATTTTGGTTATGTCGTTGATAGGGGTTGTCCTTTTTTTCAGAACACGAAAAAAGTACATTACCAACCTACAAATCAAGAATCAAGAGCTTGAAATTGCCCGAGAAAAGGCCGAGAAATTATCTAAAGTAAAGACCAAATTTCTTTCGACCGTAAGCCATGAGTTGAGAACGCCCCTTTATGGGGTCATTGGTATTTCTTCATTGTTGAAAGAAGATGAGAACCTGAAAGAATATTCCGAAGACCTGGATGCGCTTAAATTTTCTGCTGACTACCTACTCGCCCTGATCAATGATGTACTTTTATTAAGTAAAATGGATGCCGATGCCATTACACTTTCAAAAGTGCCTTATGAGATGAATGCGCTTTTAAAGAATATTTTAAGGTCCTTCGAAACAAGTTTACAACAGAACGGAAATCAATTACATTTAGAAATTGATGACCGAATTCCGAATAAGTTGATAGGCGACCCGGTACGTCTTTCTCAAGTGCTTATCAATCTAGTGGGCAATGCTATTAAGTTTACCGAAAATGGAAATATTTGGCTCGAGTTAAAGTTGGTCAAAAAATCAAAAAAGGACCGATTTATGACCCAATTCGTAGTGAAGGATGATGGCCCTGGAATTCCTCTGGACAAACAAGGAGATATTTTCAAAGAGTTTACTCAAATAGAAAATAAGAACCATAGTTATAAAGGTACCGGGCTGGGCCTAACCATTGTCAAGAAAATTTTGAAACTATACGGCAGTAAAATTTCACTTGAAAGTGCGCCCGGCAAAGGAGCCAAATTTACTTTCAATCTCAACTTGAGAGCTTATGAGCCAACGGCGCCATATATACCCAAAAATTCATCTTCACTAAATGGCAAGGAAAGAGCCAATGAGGCTTCGGTCAAACATGTACTTATTGTTGACGACAACAAAATAAATCAAAAGGTAACCAAGAAAACGTTAGAAAAGCACCAAATCAAATCAACTTTAGCCGATGATGGAGCAGAAGCCTTGGAAATCTGTAAAGAAGGTAAGTTTGATTTGATCTTGATGGACATTCATATGCCCAATATGAATGGTATGGAAGCTACCCGGCATATTAGAAAGTTTGATAAGAATATTCCAATATTGGCATTAACAGCGGTAGAACTTGATGAAAATAAGACAGAAATCATCAATTCGGGAATTAATGATATTATTCATAAGCCCTATAACCTACCTGAGTTTCTTGATACTGTTTTCAAATACCTTTATGTAGAAGAAACCAATTCTATTTCTTAGGATTAAGATTGAAACATAAATCAAAAACCTTTGCCAAAAACGACCTATCATATCTATGTTATAGAACTTTCAAAAAAGGTCTTCACGGAGAACAGAAAATTCAGGGAAGCAAATCCTCAATTTAATGGAGTTCTAGAATGTCTGTATGTGGGTATGACCAGCAAAACACCCAAAGAACGTTTTGAACAGCATAAAACGGGATACAGAAATAGTAAAGGACACAACCTATCTTCTAATCTGGTAAGAAAATATGGTTCTTATTTAAGACCAAGTCTTTACAATCATATCAACCCGATTTATAGCCGAGAAGAAGCACTTGAGATGGAAAAGACACTAGCTTTAGAGCTACGAAGAAAGAGATACGCTGTTTGGTTCAATTAAATAAAAAAGGCGACAAATAAATTCGTCGCCTCTTCAATTATAAGTTAATCCCTACTTAGATAGGTACATCTTTCTTCTACCGTAAAGATCATAGAACTGATCATCTTTCAGGCTCTCAATAAATAAAATGCTCTCTCCTGTACTCTTCATCTCAGGACCTAGATTCTTGTTCACATTCGGAAATTTGTTGAAAGAAAAGACCGGTTGCTTGATGGCAAAGCCTTCCAATTGCGGATTGAATTCAAAGTCTTTCACCTTTTTATCTCCTAACATTACTTTGGTAGCGTAGTTAACATAAGGTTCTTTGTAAGCTTTAGCAATAAAAGGTACCGTTCTTGAAGCCCTTGGGTTCGCTTCTATGATGTAAACTTTATCATCTTTAATAGCAAACTGAATATTTATAAGACCTACCGTATTCAAAGCCAAGGCTATTTTTTTGGTGTGGTCCTTGATTTGCTGCAGCACAAACTCTCCTAGGTTAAAGGGAGGCAATGTGGCATTTGAATCTCCGGAGTGAATTCCGCAAGGCTCTATATGCTCCATTATTCCGATGATATAGACATCTTCACCATCACAAATCGCATCCGCTTCGGCTTCAATTGCTCCATCTAAATAATGATCTAAAAGCAGCTTGTTATTTGGTATTTTTCGAAGTAAGTCAACCACATGTTCCTCAAGCTCTTCTTTGTTGATTACGATTTTCATTCCCTGACCTCCCAATACATACGATGGTCTTACTAGAAGTGGAAAATTTAATTCATCAGCCAATTGTAAAGCTTCATCGGCGGTTTCAGCCACCCCGAATTGAGGATAAGGAATGTCATTGGCCTTTAACAAATCGGAGAAACTACCACGGTCTTCTGCCAAGTCAAGTGACTCAAAGCTTGTACCTATAATTTTAATACCGTATTTAGATAACTTTTCAGCTAGCTTTAAAGCGGTTTGACCGCCCAACTGAACAATTACGCCTTCGGGCTTTTCATGCCTGATAATATCGTAGATATGTTCCCAGAATACTGGTTCGAAATAAAGCTTGTCAGCTGTATCAAAATCGGTAGATACCGTTTCAGGGTTGCAATTGATCATGATGGTTTCGTAACCGCATTCAGCAGCCGCCAACACCCCATGAACACAGCAGTAATCAAATTCGATACCTTGACCAATTCTGTTAGGTCCAGAACCTAGAACCACTATTTTCTTACGGTCGGTAACTTCACTATCGTTTTCTACATAGCGCGTACCATCCGGTTTCTCAATTTCTTCCTCGAAAGTAGAATAATAGTAGGGAGTCATCGCCTTAAATTCGGCAGCACAAGTATCTACTAATTTATACACCCTATTGATATTCATTTCTTCGGTACGCTTTTTATGTACCTCACTTTCATAACAATCTAACATATGGGCTATTTGCCTATCGGCAAAACCACGTTGCTTGGCCTCAAGCATGAGCTCTTTGGTCAAAGTTGCGATGGTATAGGTAGATATTTCCTTTTCCAATAGGTGCAATTCTTCGTATTGCTTCAAGAACCACATATCTATTTTCGTGATATCGTGAATTCTTCTTAGAGGAATACCTAATTGAATGGCATCATAGATAACAAAAACCCTGTCCCAACTTGGCACGGTAAGTTTTTGGATAATTTGATCGTAATTCTTGTACCCTTTACCATCGGCACCAAGTCCGTTTCTTTTGATTTCCAATGATTGGGTTGCCTTGTGCAGCGCCTCTTGAAAAGAACGACCAATACCCATCACCTCACCTACCGATTTCATCTGAAGGCCCAAAGTTCTGTCAGAGCCTTCGAATTTATCGAAGTTCCATCTAGGTATTTTTACAATTACATAATCAAGCGTAGGCTCGAAAAGAGCGGAAGTTGATTTGGTGATCTGATTATCCAACTCGTTCAAATGGTAACCAATGGCCAATTTAGAAGCTATTTTTGCAATCGGATAACCGGTAGCTTTCGAAGCCAGGGCCGAAGAACGTGAAACCCTAGGGTTGATTTCGATGGCAATTATTTCTTCCTCATCATCGGGGCTCACCGCGAACTGAACATTACAACCACCGGCAAAGTCACCGATACTGCGCATCATATGAATGGCCATATCACGCATTTTTTGGAAGGTTCGATCCGATAAGGTCATGGCCGGTGCCACAGTGATGGAGTCTCCGGTATGAATACCCATTGGATCCATATTTTCTATGGTACAGATGATAACCACGTTATCGTTCTTATCCCTCAAAAGCTCTAGCTCGTATTCCTTCCATCCCATTAAGGCCTTATCGATCATGACCTCGTGTATTGGGGAAATTTCCAACCCCCTACTCAGAAGTTCATCAAAATCTTCAGGTTTGTGAACGATAGACGCTCCCGCACCACCTAGGGTGTAAGAGGCCCGAATAACCAAGGGAAAACCAAATTCTTGCGCTATCTCTTTACCTTTTAAAAAAGATGTGGCCGTAGCCTGAGGGGCCATTCCAATACCGATTTTCAACATGAGCTCACGAAACTTCTCTCTATCTTCGGTAATGTTGATCGCATTGATATCTACCCCAATGATTTCTACATTAAAATCTTCCCAAATACCTTTTTCATCGGCTTCGATACAAAGGTTCAACGCTGTTTGACCACCCATGGTAGGCAGTACTGCGTCAATTTGTGGGTGTTTCTTTAATATTTCTATTATCGATTTAGTATTCAACGGCTTCAGGTAAACATGATCCGCCATTGTTGGGTCGGTCATAATGGTGGCCGGGTTACTATTGATAAGAATGGTTTCGATACCATCTTCTTTCAAACTTCTTAGGGCCTGCGATCCGGAATAGTCAAATTCACACGCTTGACCTATGATGATGGGGCCGGAGCCAATAATTAAAATCGATTTTAAGTCTTGTCTTTTGGGCATTTTGAGTGTTCTTTTATGCTTGGAAATTTAATTGATTAAGATAATGGTTTATCTCTTTACAGGCCAAAAAAAAGGTGCTACTTTAAAAAAGTAACACCTAATATTTCATATTCTTGATAGAATCATTTATTTCTTATGTCTCGGCTCAGAAGATACAGATAGTTTTTTTCTTCCTTTAGCCCTTCTTCGGGCCAAAACCTTTCTACCGTTTACAGAGGCCATACGCTCCCTAAAACCGTGTTTATTTCTTCTTTTACGCTTTGATGGCTGATATGTTCTTTTCTGTCCGGGCATTGTCTTATCCTTTTCGTAGTTCTAATGTTGCGTTTCTCTCGCAAAAATCTGGGCGCAAATATACAAAGAGTTTTTTCTTTCCCAAACACATTTAAAAAAATATTTTTCAAGTTTGTCCAAGGCCTAGAAATAGGTTTTTATTACTTTTGCCGAAATCTGATTTTTCTAACAAAATCAACCTATGAGACACTATTTGAGCTTCTTGGCAACCTTGCTTTTCACTTCCGTTTGTGTCGGTCAGACCGTCTTGGAATACAGACTTAAGAAAGATGCCGTTTACACTATTAAGCAAGAAGCACAACAAATCATCACCCAAGAACTAGATGGTTCTACCCATGAGCTTACCAATAAAATTGATGGAATTTTAGAATTCAAGGTGTTGGGTCAACGTGACAGTATCTATGACATCGCCCTAACATTTAAAGACCTTAACCTTGTTATGACCTCTAGCATACAAGGTGAGTTGATGAACGTAAAGGCCAAAGAGGTGGTCGAAGACGACATGCAATCTCAAATATTCAATAGTCTTTTAAATAAGCCGGTCAAAATGGTATTGGCCAAAAATGGCGATATTCTAGAAGTTAAGGGCGGTGACAATATTGTTGCTCAAATGGCGGAAGCATCCGGTCTGGAAGATGAGTTCTCATTAAAAATGATGAAAAAATCGCTGGAGAAAGAATTTGGTTCAGAGGCCCTATCTAACAGTTACAAACAGATGACTTTTATTTACCCGAAGAACAAGGTGAAAATTGGGGGTAATTGGAAAAATGAATATGGTGGAAAGCTTCAGGCCAAAAATGTTTGGACATTGAAAAACCTTTCTAAAGATAATGCCACCATAAGCGGATTGGCAGATGTTACCATGAACGTTAGCGAACCGACAACTACTATGAAGCTAACGGGTTCACAAAAAACTCAGATAACCACTGATTTAAGTTCAGGCTTCATTCAAAAGATGGTTGTAGAAGGAGTTTCAAAAGGTGCATCGACCATGGCGCAGATGGGGGAACAAGAAATACCTACTACCATAAAATCGATTATAACCTACGAACTTATAGGGTCTCAAATACAAACCAATTAATCATTTTTAAAATGTTTCACAAAAACATAAAACTTGTTATTGCCGGTCTGATTATTGCCTATGCCGTATATCAATTCGTTGAGGGTAATATTGGCAACGGCATCTTCTTAATACTACTTTCTCTCATTTTCATTTTCTTGTATTTTAGGAATGAAATGATTCTTTTAGCCTTCTTAAGAATGCGTAAGCAAGATTTAGATGGTACCCAAAAATGGCTTGATAAAATCAAAAATCCTGAAGGTGCCCTGGTTACCAAACAACAAGGCTACTATAACTATTTGCACGGTATCATTCATTCCCAGAAAAACCTCACCCAAGCCGAAAAGTATTTTCGCAAAGCGCTTAAACTAGGCCTTAACATGGACTATGATGTAGCTATGGCCAAACTTAGTCTTGCAGGTATTGCGATGCAAAAAAGAAGAAAAAGGGAGGCAACTACATTACTGAACGAAGCAAAGAAATTGGACAAAAACAATATGCTTACCGAACAGATTAAGATGATGCAGCAGCAGATGAAGCGTATCTAAACAAAAAAGACATGCCCCTCACGGGGCTTTTTTATAGCAGAGGTGCCCAAAGACGGCTAAACGATTCTTTTAATTTGCGTCGTATGCCCCGATTTCTCCACCGTTCCAGTTCAACTTCTTCACAGTCGTTCAAATCGTTCATAAAAATCTGCGCCATATCTTCATTTACCTTTTTGTTATAAATAAGGGCATTGATTTCGAAATTAAGTGCGAAACTGCGATAGTCGAGATTGGCAGTGCCAATTGTAGATAGCATATCGTCTACCACCATGGTTTTTGCGTGTACAAAACCCCTACAATACCTGTATATTTTAATACCTGACTCCAAACATTGCTCAATGTAGGAATCTGACGCATACTGAGCGGCCCAAGAATCCGACTCATAAGGTAGAATTACCCGTACGTCTACCCCACTTCTGGCTGCAGTTGTCAAAGCTGTAAAGATGGCATTATTGGGCATGAAGTAAGGAGTAGTGAGGTAAATTCTCTCCCTTGCGGAATTCATCGCGCAGAAAATAGCTTCCATAATGTTGGCCCAATCTGTATCGGGACCAGAGGCGGCCATCTGAATAGCTACAGGCTCTTGTGTCTCAGGCTTCACATTAGGAAACAAATGGTCTTCTATTTCCAGTTCATCATTCGAGGCAAAGTTCCAGCTTAACAAAAAAGAAGATTGCAGAGAGCCCACCGCACCTCCTTGAATTCTTAAATGAGTGTCTCGCCAATAGCGCTCGTTATCATATGAATTATCATATTTCTGATCTAAGTTGATACCGCCGACATAACCTATTTCCCCGTCTATTACTACAATTTTTCTATGGTCGCGATAATTAAGCTTACTTGTTGAATTGGAAAAAATGACCGGCATGAACGGATAGTGTTCTACCTTTGACTTTTTAAGCTTACGCTTAGCCTTTCTCGACAGATTACTACCAACATCATCATATACCAATCGAACCCTAACACCTTCTTCCGCTTTTTTGCAAAGAATATCAATTAACTCCGTACCCAGTTCATCATCGAACAAAACAAAGTATTCTAGATGAATATGTCTTTTAGCAGCATCGAGGTCTTGCCGAAGTCTTTCAAACTTCTTCTCGCCATTGACCAATATTTCTATATCATTGTCAAAAGTGAGTACGGCTTTTTCATTGTTTTTTAAGAGCTTATATATTTTAAAAATACCCTCACCAAAAGTTTCTTCGAAATCTTCGCGTTCTTGATAGTCCAGTTTGAATTTCTTTCTCCACTCTCGTATGCGCTCATTATCAAAAAGATACTTCTTTTCAAATATTTTTTCTTTGCGATAATCTTGCCCCAAAAAATAATAGACTATCAAGCCTAAAAAAGGCAGCACTGCGAGAGCAAATAGAAAAGAGAGGGTTTTTACCGGATTTTTATTCTTGAGAAGAATAATTATACAAAGGGCAAACACCAACAAATAATTGATGCTTAATAGTATAAGCCAAATGTTCGATTTTCCGAAAGATATAATTTCACTCATTACTTAACCTACCGAAAGCGTTTGCTATTGGAAAATAGGTCGTCAAGATCTGAATTTTAAATCTTTTGAAATAACCCAAATGCGCTTAAAATGTACCCATCTGAAAAAAGGTTCTATTTTGAACCGCGATAATACCCCTTATAAGGTATTTCAATATTGTATTTCTTACGTGAAGCGTTATTTAGGTGAGGCTCGCGCAACCATGGGTTGTGGCGCTTTAAAATCTTATAGTTGATTTCATACTTCTGGGCAAAATCTGCAAAACTCAATACAGGCTCTTCAACTTCAACCTTGAAAGTAGGTACAGCCTTGTATAAATCTTTTTCTTCTACTAAGAAACCATATTTTTCGGGATGGCTCAAAATCTCCTTGATGGCCATAATTCGAAATACATAACGACCCGTTTCTTGACCAAGTAAAAGATCATAATAATCTTCTACTTGTTGAATACCCAAATATTTACTGATGGCACCGGCTCCCGCGTTGTACGATGCGGCAGTCAACGTCCAGCTGCCGTATTTCTCATTATACTTTTTCAAGTAGGCACAAGCTACTTCTGTTGCCTTTTCAAGATGATAGCGCTCATCTACATTGCTGTTAATTTCAAGACCGTATTCCCTACCCGTAGCTTTCATAATCTGCCAAAAACCAGTTGCGCCGGCCGGGGATACTACATTCTGTAATCCGCTCTCGGCAACAGCCAAATACTTAAAATCATCGGGTACCCCATTTTTGGCTAGAATAGGTTCGATGATAGGAAAATATTTATGGGCTCTTTTTATGAGAAGAAGGGCATTCGATTGCCAATACGTATTTACCAAAAATTCACGATCAATACGCTCCATTATTTCAGGATCGTCTTGAGGCACCATCTCTCCAGCAAAATTTAAATCTTCGGGAATATCAATAGAAGAGATCCTATAACTGTCGGCAACATTTTTTTCTACATCATTTTCAGCTACATCCTGAACATCATCGGGCTGCTGCTCAACATTGCCCTGAACAGCAAAAATCAAGGTGCTAACCACAAAGAATACACCCAAAAGCATCAAAATATTCTTTAAAATCTTCATCTCTTTCTATTGATTGTTTATCAAAGTTACTATTACAACTCGCTTATTGCAAAATAATTGTGGGCAAGTGTTCATTAAACCACCGCGCCCTGTGAATAATCATGGTATGGGTGCCATTTTTGACCGTTATACAGTCTTTTATATTTGAGATAGGAAAAACGGCATCCTTATCACCGTGAATATGTACCAAAGGTGCTGAAAAATTTCGTTCGCTCCAATTAACGATTTGATCTAAAGACCAATTGATATACGATTTATCTCTAATGGATAGGTATTCTTCGTACAACGACAGCCTTTTGTTGACTGTTTCGCCAAAAGCATACTTGGCGAGCACTTCAATATTGTTGACCAGACCGGTGGGCAATAACTTGTGCATTCTTGTCTTTTTGGCCCATTTCATTCGTCTGGGCAATTCATGGGCTTTTTTAACCGTAGATATGACTATAACCTTTTTTACCGAAATATAACGAGCCATTTCCTGCACCAACATTCCACCGAAAGAAACACCTATCAAAACTGGGTTTTCATGTTTGATGTTCAGGTTCATTTTTTGGGCATACGCTTTAATCGACATACCCCTGTCAGGAACAAACCACTCTAACCAATGAACCTCAAACTGTTCTTTGGGAAGGTCGATATGTTTGAATATAGTTGGGTTGGCCGCCATGCCTGGCATTAGATAAACATGTACCTTTTGATTAGACATAGGTATTAACCACCGAATTATTAGGAATTTAACAATTTTTTCACTACTTTTGTTGCGGACTTTTGGAAAACTCCAACGTTTACGTAACAATAGCAAAAGTATAGAAAATTACGATCGGGGAACATCGTGATTTTTTTTCTGCTGCTACTACAAAAATCAAACTATATGAATGAAGTAGAAATTAAAGACAATAGTTTCTTGCGCCAGTTCGAAACTAAGGTCAACGGTCACTTGGCCAAAATTGAGTACTCTTCGCAAGAGAGAAAAGTATTCCTAACCAAATTGGTAATACCTGAAGAAATTACCAATGAAGGATTTAAAGAAGATTTCATAAAATCTGTTCTTCATCACATTCAGGAGCAAAACCAAAGAGTAGTTCCAACTAGCCCTCAAATAGCAGGATTCTTAAGAAAAAATAGGCAATATAAAGAGATGTTGCCGGTAGGTATAAGAATCTAGAAGACATTCTAAAGTTACCATTATTAAGAATCTCACTTTCAGTGGGATTTTTTTTATCCCTACCCTAGCTGGCTTTAGGCACTTATCGATTCTTTTACAAAATCGAAACGTACGAGTCCGCTTTCATCAATTTCGGTTAGTTTGACCTCGTGCAATGTATTGACCAAATTCGGATTCCAAGGGGCCATTACCTTCACATAATTCTCTGTAAAACCGTGAATATAGCCTTCTTTGTTTTCCCCTTCAAAAAGCACTGTACGTTCTGTTCCCAATTGGCTCTCGTAGAAAGCCCTCCTTTTTTTTGCGGATAGGCCACGAAGCATTTTACTTCTTTTACTCCTTATCTTTTTAGGCACTACCCCATCCATTTCAGCTGCCGGGGTGTTCTGCCTCTCAGAATAGGTAAAGACATGTAAATAAGAAACATCCAAATCATTTAAGAAATGATAGGTTTCAAGAAAATGTTCATCTGTCTCACCCGGGAAGCCTACAATTACATCAACCCCAATACAGGCATCGGGCATTACCTGCTTAATTTTCTTGATCCGATCTACATAAAGTGCACTTAAATAGCGCCTTCTCATCAATTTAAGAATATCGTCACTACCGCTTTGTAGGGGTATGTGAAAATGAGGAACAAAAGAATCGCTCTGGGACACAAAATCGATTGTTTCATTCTTCAACAAATTAGGCTCTATAGATGAGATTCTTAAACGGTGAATTCCATCAACGGTATCTAATGCCTCTACTAGCTCTAGAAAGGTGTGCTCATGTTTTTTATTACCAAACTCTCCCTTGCCATAATCACCAATGTTTACACCCGTTAAAACAATCTCTTTGATACCCTGCTCAGAGATTTCGGCCGCATTTTTCAAAACATTTGAAAGAGTATCACTTCTAGAAATCCCCCTGGCCAATGGTATGGTACAATAGGTACATTTATAATCACAGCCGTCTTGAACTTTCAAAAAAGCCCTTGTTCTATCACCTATGGCATAACTGCCCACATAAAAATCGGCATCTTCAATTTCACAAGAATGAACCTCGCCAAAATCGTTTTTTGACAGGTCGTTGATGTAATCGGTGATCTTAAATTTTTCGGTCGCCCCCAAAACCAGATCAACACCATCTACAGCCGCTAACTCTTCAGGTTTTAATTGGGCATAGCAACCAATGGCCGCCACAAAAGCATCGGGATTAGATTTTTGCGCCTGTTTCACAATCGTCTTAAATCGCTTATCGGCATTCTCGGTCACCGAACAAGTATTGATCACATACATATCGGCTTTTTCCGAAAAATCGACACGATCAAAACCTTCTTCTTGAAAGCCTCTGGCTATCGTAGATGTTTCAGAAAAGTTCAGTTTGCAACCGAGCGTATAAAATGCAACCTTCTTTTTCATGAGGGTTTTTATTTTGGGGTGCAAATATACACAGAATTAATGGGTCGCCTTTTCAATGTAGTTGGCATCCTTAAAAATTCGATTTGCTGAAATTTACACCACAAATACGGTCAGTAATTTCGCCACTTTTTGGTGAGTTCAAAAACATGTTCCAATATTTTGGCATCCAATTCTGTAAACTCGACATTTCTTCTGGCCATCATCACCTTCGCGGCATCGAAAGCCTTTGAAGTTGCATAAGTAGAAAAGCCGGACGCCCCGCCCCAACTGAAACTAGGCACAAAATTTCTTGGAAACCCCGGCACGTAAATATTACAGTTGACCCCTATGACGGTGCCTGTATTGAACATCGTGTTAATGGCGGTTTTGCTATGGTCACCCATCATTAGTCCGCAAAATTGCAAGCCTGTTTGCTCAAATTTCTCGGTAGCATAATTCCACAACCGAACTTTGGCATAATTGTTCTTGAGGTTAGAATTATTCGAATCAGCACCAATATTACACCACTCACCTAAGACAGCATTACCCAAATAGCCTTCGTGCCCTTTACTGGAATAACCAAAAATTACAGAGTTACTGATTTCACCACAAACCTTACCAAATGGCCCAACTGTTGTGGCACCATAGATTTTAGCCCCCATCTTAACTACGGCATTATGACCAAGTGCAAATGCGCCCCGAATTAGGTTTCCTTCCCAAACCTCAGAGTCCTTCCCCAAGTAGATTGGCCCATCGGTAGCATTTAAAATACTGTGCTCAACTTTTGCCCCTTCTTCGGCAAAAATACGCTCAGGATGAATCAGCGTATTCGTATTTGATATGGGTGAACTCTCTCGACCTTCGGTCAGCAAATCAAAATCTTCTTGAATGGCCTCGGCATTTTTCGAGAAGATATCCCAAGTATTGATTACCCTGAGCACATCACCATCATAGTCGATGGCCGTATAATCTTCAAAATCAACTTCTTCTTGAGTGTCTTTGGTATAAAAAGCAATGACCTCTTCCCCTTTAAAAATGGCTTCACCTTCAGAAAGGCCTTTGACCATTTCAACCAACTCACTATTTGGTAAAAAAGAAGCATTGATTAAAACATTTTCTTCCATTTCGACCATGGGGTATTTTTCGGAAAGATAATCTTCGGTAATGGTCGTAGTAGTATAACCTAGGTAGGTTTCCCACTTTTCACGTATGGTAAGAATGCCTATTCTGATATCGGCTACCGGCCTTGTAAAAGTAAAGGGCAATAGGTTTTCACGAACAGTACCATCAAAAAGTATGTAGTTCATCGGTAAGCTATTTTCCGTAAAATTAAGTAATCTAATTACGGATGCCTTTTTAATTTATTGTTAGATTTTAAAATTAATTACATGCGAGCGCTTCCGTGCGGCTACCCACTCTAGTAATACACAAAAAAAACGCCTCCTTAAAAAAGGAGGCGTCTCTACCAAGCAATGTGCTTGATTATTTCTTATCAGAATCTGCCTTTGCTGGCTTCTTCTTAAATCTTTCGTACTTGCTCTTGAACTTATCGATACGCCCGGCAGTATCCAAGAATTTGGCTTTACCAGTGTAGAACGGGTGAGAAGTTCTAGAGATTTCCAATTTTACCAAAGGGTATTCAACACCATCAACCTCAATAGTCTCTTTGGTATCAGCAGTAGATTTAGTCAAAAATACATCGTCGTTCGACATATCTTTAAAGGCCACCAACCTATAATTTTCTGGGTGTATGTCTTTTTTCATCTATATAAAATTTTACGCACCCATTCCGACAGGCACTCATTTTAAGGCTGCAAATTTAATTATTTTTAATTAACCGACAAGTACTCAATTTAAAAAAGAGTAAGAAAATATTTTATATTTAGGCGTAACAAACAACATCACAAGACAACTTATCTATAACAACTTAAAAACAAAATTAAATCATGGAAGAAAATCAACCAACTACAGGCAAGTATTCGCTTAATTTTGGTGCCTTGGCCGGTGGTATCGGAATCGTCTTTGGCATTATGCTCTACACGATGGATATGCACTATGAAAGAGGTTTGGCAGTTCAAGCTACCCAAATCGCTATCTTGGCGGCCGTTATTGCTCTTGGCATTTTTCAGTTTAAAAAGGCCAATCTTGGCTTTTTAAGTTTATCCGAGGCGTTAAAACTTGGTGCCGGTATTGCCCTAATTTCAGGAATAATAGGCTTAATTTACTTTTTTGTCTTCTCTAATTATGTTGAGCCCGATTTTATGGATAATATGTACGAAATAGGCAAACAACAGGCTATGGAGAATAACCCCGAGCTTACCGAAGAGCAAATCGACCAAGGTATTGAAATGCAAAAGAGTTTTGCATGGATCTCTTATCCGGTTATCTTGATTCTAAATGTCATCATTGGCTTGGTGGTCGGTCTTATTGCCGGATTAATTCTTAAAAAACAAAAACCTGCGTATTGATTGCAAAATTGTATTTTTGGGCAGACCTATAGAATAATTGAATGGATCTGTCCATAATTATCCCTCTTCTAAACGAAGAGGAATCATTAAAAGAACTTCACGATTGGATTGTTAAAGTAATGCGGTCTAATGGATATGTATATGAAATCATATTCATTGATGACGGAAGTTCAGATGGTTCATGGAACCTAATTCAACAACTTACCCGCGAAAACAGTCATGTAAAGGGTATTCGGTTTGTCAAAAATTTTGGTAAATCGCAGGCGCTTCATGCCGGGTTCAAAGCTGCCAAAGGCAATGTGGTCATTACTATGGATGCCGATTTACAGGACAATCCTGAAGAGATACCCGAACTTTATGATTTGATTAAAAATGAGGGCTACCATTTGGTTTCCGGTTGGAAGAAAAAAAGATACGACTCCCTCCTATCAAAGAACCTGCCTTCAAAACTTTTCAACTGGGCTGCCCGAAAAACTTCGGGTGTACAATTGAACGATTTCAATTGCGGCTTAAAAGCTTTTGATCAGAAAGTGATCAAGAACATTGAAGTCTCCGGTGAAATGCACCGTTACATTCCTGTATTGGCAAAAAATGCGGGTTATAGTCATATCGGTGAAAAAGTCGTTAAACACCAGGCGCGAAAATACGGCAAGACCAAATTTGGTATAGAGCGTTTTATTAATGGTTTTCTGGATCTGCTCACTATTTGGTTCGTATCTAAATTCGGCAGACAGCCCATGCACCTTTTTGGGGCTCTCGGGGTACTTATGTTTATCATAGGCTTTGGTTTTGCCCTTTATTTAGGTGTTGACAAACTTTTTATAAATACCAGAGGAAGGCTTATTACAGATAGGCCTCAATTTTTCATTGCATTAACCGCAATGATAATGGGTACCCAGTTGTTTTTAGCGGGTTTTCTAGGCGAAATATTGATAAGATCAAGAAAAAACGAAGCCCGTTATACGGTTTCCGAAGAAATTAATTTAACACCCGCTGAAAAGCAATATTCTTCTTAAATTTAAGTACAAAAAATACGAATACTATATACTATGGATGCCATTTTGAACACCGCTAAAAGCTGGTTGACCGATTTTTTCGATCCGGCCGTTAAAAAAGAAATACAAGACCTTATCGCCAACGACACCGAAGAACTTAAAGACAGGTTCTACAAGAATATGGAATTCGGAACAGGCGGAATGCGCGGTGTTATGGGCGTTGGCACGAATAGAATCAACAAATACACCTTGGGTAAAAGTACGCAAGGCCTTAGCAATTATTTGAAAAAAGTCTATGATGGCGAAGATATCAAGGTAGTTATCGCATTTGATTGTAGAAACAATAGTGACACCTTGGCCAGAACGGTCGCCGAAGTTCTTTCTGCGAACGGGATCAATGTTTATCTTTTCTCAAGCCTTCGTACCACACCTGAACTTTCATTTGCCGTAAGATATCTTAAATGCCATGCTGGTATTGTATTGACAGCATCACACAATCCGCCTGAATACAATGGATACAAGGTTTACTGGACTGATGGCGGACAAATAGTACCTCCACAGGATGGCGAAATCATATCCGAAATCAATGCCTTGGCTTATGAAGATATCAATTTTGACGCGAACGAATCTTTGATCAAATTAATTGACAAAGAAGTTGACGAAGCATTTTTTGAAGCCTCGGTAGCTAATGGTAATTTTGATGCAAAGGGAAAGGATAATTTCAAAATAGTCTTTACCTCGTTACACGGAACTTCCATAACCGCAATACCTGAGGTGCTTGAACGAGCAGGATATAAGAATGTTACTATCATTGAAGAGCAAGCGGTGCCGAACGGCAATTTCCCCACTGTTAAATCACCTAACCCCGAAGAAAGTGAGGCCCTATCGATGGCCATTAAAAAAGCGGAAGAAATAGGTGCAGACATGGTCGTAGGTACAGACCCTGACAGTGATCGTTTGGGTATTGTAGTTCGTAACCTTGATGGTCAAATGGAAATTGTAAACGGTAACCAGGCCATGGTTCTTATGACCAAATTTCTGTTAGAACAGCAGAAAGAAAAAGGTTTTAAGGGCAATGAATTTGTAGCAACTACCATTGTCTCTACCCCAATGATGGAAAAGATGGCAAATGCCTACGGCGTTGAGTTCAAAACTGCATTGACCGGTTTTAAATGGATAGGAAAGATGATTAAAGATTTTCCTGAATCCCATTTTGTCGGTGGCGGCGAAGAAAGCTATGGCTATATGGTGGGTGATTTCGTGAGGGATAAAGATGCCGTTACTTCTACTCTATTGGCTTGTGAAATTGCATCTCAAGCAAAAGCGAACGGGAGCTCTTTCTACAAAGATTTGATTCAATGTTATGTTGACTACGGTTTTTACAAAGAGAAACTCATTTCCATCACCAAAAAGGGAATGAGCGGTGCCGAAGAAATCAAGCAAATGCTAAAAGATTTCAAAGAAAATCCTGTTTCTACGGTTGCCGGTTCCAAGGTTGTATGGATCGAAGATTATAATACATCGACAGCTAAAAATGTAATCACCGGAGAAGAAAAAGCCATTGATATTCCCAAATCGAATGTATTGATCTACGAAACGGAAGATGGTACTCGAATCGCTGCCAGACCTAGTGGAACAGAACCAAAGGTAAAGTTTTACATTAGCACTAACGGTAAATTAGAAAAGGCTGAAGATTACAAAAAGGTCTCTGCAGAGCTAGATGAGAAAATAAATACCATCTTGGGCGAACTTAACCTCGGTTAATGGATTACTTTAAGAAGATTCTCAGGTTTGCAAAACCTTATAGCAAATACGGCTATTTAAACATCTTTTTTAATATTCTTTATGCATTGTTCAGCGCCCTTTCTTTTGCGGCGCTGATTCCTATGCTAGATGTTCTGTTCAAACCTGAAAACAAGGTGACCGTTGAGCCTGTATATGAGGGCTTTGGGCAACTTAAAGATTACCTTCAAGATTATATCAATTACAGGGTCACCGTGTATTCCGGTGATGACGAGATGAAAGGCCTGGTTCTAGTAATTGGTCTTGTTTTGGTACTGTTTCTGCTAAAGAATTTTTTCAATTATTTGGCCATGTATTTCATTACCTTCTTAAGAAATGGTGTATTGAAAGACATTCGAAATAAAATGTACCAGAAAATCGTAGAGTTACCTGTGTCATTCTACTCCGAGAAGCGAAAGGGTGATGTCATTGCAAGAATAACATCTGATGTACTTGAAATTCAGCATTCTTTTCTATCGATCCTAGAATTGATAGTTAGAGAGCCACTCACCATCTTGTTTACCATTCTCATCATGTTCGGTATCAGTACGAAGCTCACATTGTTTGTCTTTATATTTATACCCATCGCAGGAGCCATCATATCAAGAATCGGAAAATCTTTAAAGAAAAAATCGGACCGGGTACAACGAGAACAGGGCGAATTTTTATCTATTGTTGAAGAAACTCTTGGGGGTTTAAGGGTGATAAAGGCCTTTAATGCCGAGTCTCACTTTTACCAATTATTTTCCCGCTCGACCAAACGATTTTTTAGGTTTTCGAATACGTTGTTGAATAGACAAAATTTAGCTTCTCCTACAGGTGAGTTTCTGGGTATTCTGGTCATAGGGGTTTTATTGTGGTTTGGTGGCCGAATGGTTCTGGTAGAAGAAACGTTGGACCCTTCCTCTTTTATTGCCTACATGGGGCTGGCATACAATATTTTGACCCCGGCAAAAGCCATCAGTAAAGCTTCGTACGGTGTTAAAAAAGGAAATGCAGCAGCGGAACGGGTACTGGAGATTTTGGAAACCGAAAATCCTATTTCCGATAAACCGAATGCTGTTGAAATCTCAAGTTTTGAAAAGGGTATCGAACTACAGAATGTTTCCTTCAAGTATGAGGATGAATATGTATTGAAGAATTTTAACCTCAATGTTCCAAAAGGGCACACGGTGGCCTTGGTTGGCCAATCAGGTAGTGGTAAGAGTACCATCGCCAACCTTATAACCAGATTTTACGACGTCAATGAAGGAGCTATTGCTTTAGATGGCCATAGCATCAAAGACGTGACCAAAAGCTCATTACGGTCATTACTGGGCTTGGTTACCCAAGACTCCATACTTTTTAACGATACGGTAGCCAACAATATAGCTCTAGGTAAAAAAGATGCTTCAGAGGCAGAAATTATTGAAGCGGCTAAAATTGCCAATGCCCATGAATTCATTTCTGAGTTACCGGAAGGTTATCACACCAATATCGGCGATAGCGGTAATAAACTAAGTGGCGGCCAAAAGCAGCGTCTTTCCATTGCCCGGGCAGTTCTCAAGAACCCGCCTATCATGGTTTTAGATGAGGCTACTTCGGCCCTAGATACCGAAAGTGAACGCTTGGTGCAAGATGCATTGGAAAAAATGATGCTAAACAGAACCTCAATTGTCATTGCTCATCGTCTTTCAACCATTCAAAACGCCGATACGATAGTTGTTCTCCAAAAAGGAGAAATAGTCGAGAAGGGTACCCATAGTGAACTTTTGGAAAGAGATGGTGTCTACAAAAAATTGGTGGCCATGCAATCACTTGCTAATTAATTTTTAAAATTATAGCAATCATTGCATTACGGATTAAACCTTTTATCTTGGTCAAGGTCTAACAGTATATCTAAAGTGCATCTATTTGGTTTCCGAAGAAACTTTAGTTCAACAATTAAAGCAAAAAGAAAGTTCTGCAAGTGCCTTTGAAGTATTGGTAAGTACTTACAAAAAGCCTCTTTATTGGCATATTCGCCGAATTGTTCTTAATCACGATGATACCGATGATGTTCTTCAGAATACGTTCATCAAAGTATACAGGAATATCGGCGGATTTAAGGGGGAGAGCAAGTTGTATTCATGGCTCTATCGAATAGCTACCAACGAGGCGCTCTCTTTTCTCAAGAAAAAAGCGAAACGCAACGGCTACACCGATGCCGAATTGCAAGAAAATATCGTCCAAAACTTACAAGCAGACGTATATTTTGAAGGTGATGAAATTCAATTAAAGCTTCAAAAGGCGATTGCCACATTGCCTGAAAAGCAAAAGTTGGTTTTCAATATGAAGTATTTTCAAGACCTTAAATACGAAGAAATTTCAGAAATTTTAGAAACTTCGGTAGGTGGTCTTAAAGCAAGTTATCATTTAGCGGTTAAAAAAATTGAAGCTTATCTCAAAACCGATTAAACCTTTTAAGTTTTTGAGTGTCAAATTAAAGCAATGAGCGACCTAAGTAAAAATAATCCGTTTAATACGCCCAAAAATTATTTTGAGGGTTTTGAAGAAAAGCTATTTGAAAAGCTTTCTTCAAGCGAGAGCACTTTACCTGAAGATGATGGGTTTGCGATTCCGAAAGATTATTTTGATTCTTTTGAAGGAAGGCTGCTCGATACTTTGGCTGAAGAGAAAAGCAAGGTCATACCATTACGCAGTAATTACAGAAACTATTATTACATAGCAGCTTCTATCGCTGCCATATTACTTATCGCCATATTCATAAAATTGGGTGTTTCCGATGAGCCAACTTTTGATGACTTGGCCAATTCGGAAATCGATGCCTATTTTGAAAATAATGATATCGGGCTTACCAGTTATGAAATAGCAGATGTTATACCAATTGACCAATTAGAGGTTTACGACGTAATGGAAAGCCGTTTTGTTGAAGAACAAATGGTCGATTATCTCAATGAAAATATTGAGGATATTGAAGCCCTAAATCTTGATTATGATGAATAGCCGAAAAATTCTGATTGCATGCATGGTAGCTTTTGCTTCTACCCTATCTTTCGCACAAGAGCATTCTAAAAAAGATAAAATCAACGCGCTAAAGGTTGCATTTCTGACCGAAAAGCTCAATCTAAGCACAAAAGAAGCTCAAGAATTCTGGCCGCTTTATAATCAATATGAAAGCAACAAAGAATCACTTAGGCATGTGCAATGGAGAGAGGTTCGTTCTAAAATAAAGGATGCGAGCGATATTTCTGAAAAGGAGGCCCAAGCCCTTGTAGAGAAATATTTGGACTATGAGCAGGAAGAGGAAAAAATCGAAAAAGATTACTTAGAAGCGGTCAGCAAAGCTATTTCCGCGAAGAAAACACTACTTCTACTACGCTCCGAAGAAGAGTTTAAGAAGCAACTTATCAAACAATATCGGGAAAAAATGGGCTACAATTAGGCCTCAATAAGTTTTCTTAAGCAAATTCCGGGGTTCAATTTCTTATTTAAATACCAATCTTGAAATTCTGTTTTTTCCAGCAGCATAAGCAACGGAATCGTTAACGAATCGAAGGGTATAGAAGGGCTCTTGAGAAAGGGCCGACCATGTTTTACCCTGATCCGATGAATAGGAAATTCCGGTAAAACCCAGGGCCACTATCTCCTTACCTTCCGATTTAGGAACAAACTGAATACAGCTTTTATATCCCGGTTCTAAACCATCCGCTATTAAGTTCCAAGTATGGCCCCCATCCAAAGTAATAGCTTTATTACCTTTTTTACCATCGGGTTGAGTATAGTCGCCTCCTATGGCTACACCAATCTCTTCATTGTAGAAATCCAACGAATAAATTCCTTGGGTTGGTTCCGACCCTTCTATTGGCGTGTCTTGAATGGTCCATGTTCTTCCCTTATTGGTAGAATGATACAATCTACCTCCGGTAGTAGCAATCCAAACCTTATCCGCTTGTATTTCAACATTAGTGTTACTGGCCGCGAAAGCCCCCTCCCCTTCCAATGCTTTCGGTAGTTCATCACAAGTTAGTTTCGACCAATTATTGCCTCCATCATCAGTCGTAAGTATACTAAGACAGCCCTCAAAACTGTCTCCAACGGCTATTCCATCCGAATCGTTAAAAAATTTAAGCGAATCATAAAAAACGTGCTCCCCTTCCTCTTTGTAGACAAGTTCCATTCTTCCTTGGTCACCCGTTTTGTAAAGTAATGCCGGTGTAGCGACCGATAGCATAAAAAAATCGGTAGACGTGTGCCCGACAGCCCTGAACTCTGGCGTGATGGAATCATACTTCTGTATATTTGTCCGAACTTTATGGGTATTTAAATCCATACTACCGAAAATACCGTTGCTGCCTGCAAAAGCCAAACTCTCGCCCATTAGCTCAATGGCCCTTATACTGACTGAATCTTCATAAACATCGGTAACAGACACCGACGTAAACGGCTTTCTTTTATCTACTCCTTGACAAGAAAGAAGCATTAGCAAACAAACAATAGCACCTAATCTCCGCATGATTATAAATTTTGTCAAAAATAGAGCCATTCGCCATGAATACAATACCTTTGCACCCACCTTTTTAGAAACGAACTTTATGAGACTACACCGAAATCTTGTGTTTGCCGTAATTGATGCGCTACATTTAATATTTAATGAAGGCGAATATGCCGATAAGGTAGTGCAAAAGGTATTGAAGTTCGATAAGCGATGGGGAAGCAGAGATCGTGGCTTCATTGCCGAAACTACCTACGAAATGGTTCGCTATAAAAGGTTGTATGCTGAAATCGCAGGGGTTAAAGCTCCTTACAACAGACCGGATCTTTTTAGAATGTGGGCGGTTTGGGCCGTTTTAAAAGGAATTCAGTTACCCGATTGGAAACAGATTGAACCAACACCCGAAAGAAGGATAAAAGGCAAATTTGATGAGCTCTCCAAAATTAGAAAGTACCGCGAGGCGATTCCGGATTGGATAGATGAATTATGTGAAAAAGCATTAGGCGATGAGCTTTGGACCAAGGAAATTGCCGCCCTCAATGAACAGGCAGAAGTTATTTTACGCACTAATACCTTAAAAACAACACGCGAGAAACTAAGAAAAATTTTGCTCGACGAGGGTATCGTTGCAGAACCGATCAAAGGCTACCCTTTGGCTCTCAAACTTGTGGAGCGTGCCAACGTTTTTGTGACACAAGCCTTTAAAGATGGCCTATTTGAGGTTCAAGACGCTTCTTCGCAATTAGTTTCAGAATTGCTAGATGTGCAACCTGGGCAACGCGTAGTCGACACCTGTGCCGGTGCAGGCGGGAAATCGCTGCATTTAGCTGCGCTCATGGAAAACAAGGGCCAATTGATTTCTATGGATGTTTACATTAGCAAGCTAAAGGAATTGAAAAGACGTGCTCGACGTAACGGAGCCCATAATATTGAAACCCGGGAAATCGATTCGACCAAAGTATTCAAGAAATTATATGGTAGTGCCGATAGGGTATTGATCGATGCGCCGTGTACAGGTTTGGGTGTTATTCGTAGAAACCCGGATACCAAATGGAAATTGCAACCAGAATTTCTCGACAAGATTTTGGCTACACAAGCGGAGATTATTCGCAGTTATAGCAAAATTGTAAAACCCGGTGGCAAAATGGTTTATGCTACTTGTTCTATTTTACCTCAAGAGAACGGAGATCAAGTTCAATCATTTCTTCAATCGGAAGAAGGTAAAGATTTCAGTTTGGTGAAAGACAAGAATATATTTGCTTCGCAATCAGGTTTTGACGGTTTTTACATGGCTCTTTTACAGAGGAAGTAATCAACAATTTGTTGTTGATACTGTTAATTTTTCTTCTAGAAGCTTTCACCGAAAAGCTGTAAATTTGTGCTTTCTTAAAAACTATCAATCCTAAGATTCAATGGTTCTTTTTTTCGGTAATGCCAATACCAAAGTTTTCGCTGTACAGATCTCCAGCGAACTTTCGCAAGAAGACATTAGTAAACTTGTTTGGTTGTTCGGCAACCAACCTATCATAAACACGGCGTCTATTGACGCCTTTTTTGTTGGCCCGCGGGCAGCAATGATTACCCCGTGGAGTACGAATGCGACCGAGATAACCCAAAATATGGGCATTACCGGTGTCGTTCGAATTGAGGAGTTTCAATCGGTCAAAAAAGATTTTACCAATTTTGACCCGATGCTATCTCAAAAATATCAGAAGCTAGGTCAAGATATTTACGACATACATGTGGTTCCTGAGCCGATTCTTGAAATTGAAGATATTGCGGCCTACAACGAAAAAGAAGGTTTGGCGCTAAGCAGCGAGGAAGTTGATTACCTCAACGATCTTTCCAAAAAGATGGGGCGAAAACTTACTGACTCCGAAGTTTTTGGCTTTAGCCAAGTAAACTCTGAGCATTGTCGTCACAAAATTTTCAATGGCACTTTTGTCATCGACGGTCAAGAAATGCCTTCGTCGCTTTTTAAACTGATTAAAAAGACCTCTCAGGAAAATCCGAACGATATTGTTTCAGCCTATAAAGATAACGTCGCCTTTTTAAAAGGGCCAAAAGCAGTACAATTTGCACCTAAAAGTGCCGATAAGCCTGATTTTTATGATGAGAAAGAATTTGAATCGGTTATTTCCTTAAAGGCTGAAACTCATAACTTTCCTACCACTGTGGAACCTTTTAACGGTGCCGCTACGGGATCGGGTGGTGAAATTCGTGACCGTTTGGCCGGTGGTAAGGGATCGTTGCCTTTGGCGGGTACCGCAGTTTACATGACCGCTTATTCCAGACTTGAAGAAGAAAGACCGTGGGAACAGAATATGAAAGAAAGGGAATGGTTATACCAAACCCCTATCGATATCTTGATCAAAGCCTCCAACGGGGCTTCCGATTTTGGAAATAAATTTGGGCAACCCTTGATTGCCGGCTCCGTTCTGACCTTTGAACATGATGAAAACAAAGAGGCCAATGAGGGCCATGCTAACCCGAGAAGGCTTGGTTATGACAAGGTAATTATGCAGGCGGGTGGTATTGGCTATGGCAAAAATGACCAAGCGTTAAAAGAGAGTCCGAAAGAGGGTGATAAAATTGTAATTCTTGGAGGAGACAATTACCGTATTGGAATGGGCGGAGCCGCCGTTTCCAGTGCCGATACGGGTGAGTTTAGTTCCGCCATCGAGCTGAACGCCGTTCAACGTTCCAATCCTGAAATGCAAAAAAGAGCGGCCAATGCCATTCGAGGTATGGTCGAAAGCGATGAAAATACTATTATCTCCATTCACGACCATGGTGCCGGAGGGCATTTGAACTGTCTTTCTGAATTAGTAGAAGAAACCGGAGGAAAAATCGACCTAGACCAATTGCCTGTGGGCGATCCAACCTTATCGGCCAAAGAAATTATCGGCAACGAATCGCAAGAAAGAATGGGTCTTGTAATTGGTCAAAAGAACATTGACCTTTTACATCGTATTGCCGATCGTGAACGTTCACCAATGTACGAGGTGGGCGATGTAACGGGAGATGATCGCTTTACCTTTGAATCAAAGACTACAGGGGTCAAACCGATGGACGTTAACCTTTCTGATATATTCGGGAGTTCACCGAAGACCACTATGACCGATACAACGATCAAGCGAACTTATAAAGAGCCTCAATATTCATTAGAGCATTTTCATGACTATTTAGATCAAGTTTTACAATTGGAGGCCGTAGCCTGTAAAGATTGGTTGACCAATAAAGTAGATCGCTGTGTGGGCGGCCGCGTGGCCAAACAACAATGTGCCGGACCTTTACAATTGCCTTTGAACAACTGTGCGGTAATGACCATGGATTTCAAAGGCAATGATGGTATAGCGACCAGTATCGGCCACTCCCCTATTTCTGGGCTTATCAATCCTGCAGCGGGCAGTAAAAATAGTATCGCGGAAGCCCTGACCAATATCGTTTGGGCGCCGTTGAAAGACGGCCTAAAGTCAGTTTCCTTATCTGCCAACTGGATGTGGCCTTGCAAAAACGAAGGGGAAGATGCGCGCCTATATGAAGCAGTTCAGGCTGTTTCAGATTTTTCTATTGAATTAGGAATCAATGTGCCGACCGGTAAAGATTCCCTGTCAATGAAACAGAAATATAAAGACGGTGACGTTATTTCTCCTGGAACTGTAATTATTTCCGCAGCGGCGCACTGCGATGACATAAAAAAGGTAGTTGAGCCCGTTTTTCAAAAAAACGCCGGCGCCATATACTACGTAAATCTTTCGAAAGATTCGTTCAAACTTGGCGGTTCATCCTTTTCTCAAATTAGAAAGGCAATCGGTAATGATGCCCCTACTATCATCGATTCTTCTTATTTCAAATCGGTATTTGAATCGCTTCAAAAACTGATAAGAAGTGGCGCCATAGTTGCCGGGCATGATGTGGCCTCTGGCGGATTGATTACTACATTGCTCGAAATGTGCTTTGCCGACTTAAACTTGGGTGCCAATCTTGATCTTACAGATCTTCAAGAAAATGATACTATCAAACTATTATTTTCTGAAAACTCCGGAGTCGTTTTTCAGCTCAAAGATGAAAAAGCTGAAAAACTTCTTGAAGAACAAGACATTGATTTCATAAAAATTGGAGAGGTAAGTTATCAGGCCGTTCTAAGCATCAATAACCATGGGGTTCAAATGGGTCTGAACGTGTCTACATTACGTGACATGTGGTATAAAACGTCATACCTTTTAGATGAAAAACAAACCGCTAAAGGTCTCGCCAAAGACCGCTATCAAAACTATAAGAAACAACCTTTGGCATACACCTTTCCTTCCAATCCAAAGATAGACCTGACAGACTACAAGCCTTTTTCCGGTAGCAGGCCAAAAGCCGCCATTTTACGTGAAAAAGGAAGTAACTCGGAGAGGGAAATGGCCAATGCTATGTATTTGGCGGGATTTGATGTGAAGGATGTTCATATGACCGATTTGATTACCGGCAGGGAAACTTTAGAGGATATTCAATTTATTGGCGCCGTAGGCGGATTCTCCAACTCCGACGTATTAGGAAGTGCCAAAGGATGGGCCGGAGCCATAAAATACAACGAAAAGGCAAATGCTGCTTTAAAAGACTTTTTTGCGCGACCCGATACGCTCTCTGTTGGTATCTGTAACGGATGCCAACTTTTTATGGAGCTCGACCTTATCAATCCTGAACATGAGACGCACGGTAGGTTAACCTATAATGAATCGAACAAGCACGAAAGTAACTTTACTTCGGTAAAAGTACAGGAGAACAACTCCGTTATGCTATCGAGCTTGGCCGGAACTACGCTAGGCGTATGGATTTCGCATGGCGAGGGCAAGTTCAGCCTGCCATATGAAGAGGATAAATACCAGATTGTTGCCAAGTATGGCTACGAAGGATACCCATCCAATCCCAACGGAAGTAATTTTAATACCGCCATGATGTGCGATAAAACAGGAAGACACCTAGTTACAATGCCGCATATTGAGCGATCTATTTTCCCATGGAACTGGGCTCACTACCCAAAAGACAGAAACGATAGCGTATCTCCTTGGTTAGAGGCTTTTGTCAATGCCAGAAAATGGGTTGAGCAACATAAAAATTAATTACGAAAGCAACAGTTATAAAAGGCCACCATTTAAGTGGCCTTTTTTGTTTACAAGACTCTTAATTGATTAAATCACAACCCGCAGCTACAAAATCCATTCTTCTGTCATTAAGGCTACCGGTTCCGAAAGAAACGCCTATCGAAATTCCGAGCCCCCAATAGACCGATGGTTTATCGGCAACTCCGAATTTTTTGAACCAGTTGTCACCAGACAAATTCAAATTATTGTGGGCTGCAATTTTGGTATACCCATCATAAATATGAACATGATTGACCAAGGCTTTATTCGAAAATGTTCTGAACCTTAGAATGGCACATACAATTTTTAGCCTTTTTTGGTCCTTAATAACGGGTGTGGGCAAGGCAAAATGAAACCAATTGGTAGTATTGGGTTTCCCGTACAAATAGGTGTAAAATCCAGCTCTGGTGATTTGTTCCAACCTATCAGGAAACTCTACTTGAATACTGGTTCCATGAATCCATGGTGCACTTTCTATCGAATACCCCCCATAAATGGTTGTGATACCCGCGACGTCATCTCCATGTAGATATCTCATAGGCCCTGAATAGCTAGGAAACATTAAAGACCCGTTTACACTTGAATGTCTCAACCCAAGAGAATGGCCAAATTCGTGTGCAGCTACCGTGACCAAGTCCACTTTTCCTGAGCCTGTGGGTATATTTATCGTCCACGACTCGGCTTCATCAAAATGGGCATCTCCTGCCAAAGCGCCGGCATTTGGTGGCGGATAATAGGCATGAGCCAACACCCCTCCTGGACCGTCAAAAGAAGAACCATCACCATGAGATCCTGAAACAAACTTGATACGAATATCGGCACTGGCGCTATTCGCGACTCGTCTAAAACTTAATGGAGTTTCAGCCGCCCATAAAGCAAAGGCCTGTTCAATTGCCTCATGAATGGCAGCTTGTGTCAACCCATTATCGGTCGTATAATTGTCAAAACCATAGGTCAGGTTCATAGTTGACCATTTATTGCCGTGGGTTGAGAACTCACCCAGATCAGGCATACCACAACGTCTCGTATCTAACTCTTCTAAAGTTTCTTTGTCTAACTTACCCGTAATTTTCAGGCCGTGAAACTCTTGGTATTTTTTTAATGCCTCAACGGTAGCGGCATCCATAGTGCCCGGTTCTACATAAGAAGACTTCAGGCTCTCAAGGGCCGCGTCTTCCGGTTGTGGTGGACGATTGTCTCCGGTACCAAAGGCCGCATCGGACGGATTAAAATACCCGAATAACTGTAAATGTTTCTGTAGCTCGCTGATGTCCGTTGATTTCTGTGGAACATACTCCGCTTTTTTGAGCTTCTTTGTGCTCTTTTTTTCTGCAACTTCACTCATGATAAATGTTTTAGTTTTTGTTGTACAAATGCATGCTATCTAACTCCTTAAGAAGTAAAACTTGCTCACCTCCCATACGGGGTGGTGGCAAAGTAGGATCCTCGGCAAGTAAACCGGAGAAAACGACGCGTATTCCCGGTTTTTGAAGGTCTCGGGGAATCATTTCATTTTGCGCAGGTAAGCAGGTAATCTGGCCGTCGATAGTTTCTTTTTGGTGGTAGGTAATGATGAATTTTTGTAAATCTTCTCGATAATCAACCATACCTTGTTGTTCATCAACTCGTATTTCTTTCATGGCTTTGGTAGCTGAGATGGGTTTGTTGGTTTCTGATTTTCTTGTACCGCACCCCCATAGCAAACAGAGAAGCGTACAGTAAAAAAGCAGTGCTTTCACCTTAAATCGTTTTATGTTAGAATGTGTAAAATATCCCTACCTAGGAGGAACAAAAGAGGTATGGGCAGAGGTCGACAATAAGTAAGGCCCAAAAGAGTAAATCTTAAAAAGGCTATTAAAAGTAATCTATTATTTACAGTTAAAAATGTTAAAGCTTACATTTTGCAATAAAACATGTATAGATTGTAAGAATTTCGCTATTTCTCACCCTAAAAAATTTAAAAACGAAAAACTAATCGATTTAAATCAATATTTTAAATTTCGATGTAATCCAAGCAAATATTAAAGCAGGTCATATGAACATACGTAAAGCTGAATTAAATGATCTTTCAGAAATAGTGGCCCTTTTAGCCAATGACCCATTGGGTAGATTACGAGAAAACTTTGAAAAGCCATTACCGAAAGAATATGTCAAGGCTTTTGAGGTTATTGAAAAAGACCCCCATCAATTTTTAATGGTGCTCGAAGATGTAGATTCTTCCATATTGGGAACTTTTCAATTGAGCTTCATACAATATTTGACCTATAGAGGAGGAATAAGATGTCAAATTGAAGCCGTAAGAATTCATCAAGACCACCGTGGTAGGGGCCTTGGAAAGTACATGTTTGATTGGGCAATTGAATTTGCAAAAGAAAAAGGGGCCCACGTAGTTCAATTGACCTCGGATAAAAATCGCACCGAAGCTCTTGAATTTTACAAACAACTGGGTTTTATGGCAAGTCATGAGGGCATGAAACTGCACTTATGACAGAGCTAATTTTCATGCCCCACAATGAGTTTTGTAGGCCCAATTTTCTATTTAATCATAATCTTATCACTCCAAATTCTATCATTCGAACTGGTAAGTTTATAAAGGTACAGTCCAGGGGAAAGGCTATGTTTTTGAATTGTTATTTTATTTTGTCCTTTTTGCGAATCACCGCTCATTTGATTCTGAATCATCTTCTTTCCTGTTAAATCATAGATTTCTAGCAGATAACTACCTGCTTTTTCTTCATAGAAATAGAGATCTGCAGACTCTCTTACAGGATTTGGGAATAAAAGAGATTTATTGGTATCATCGAGAATAAAAGATTTCGGTTGCTCTTTATTGTTGAAACTAACATTCTTGAGTTTTAAAGACTTGTTTTCTTCCGAACCGTTCTCGGCCAAAAGATTAAAATTAAGCACCCTGATATTCGAGAAATCGGTACTTTTTCCGTTCTTGGTGAAATCATCAGTTGCTATAACATGTGTCTCCGTTTGAGCAGAAAGGTCAACCTTTGCAGAGTAGGTACTACCATCGCCCTTGGTTATTTTTACCTCAAGGGTTCCTGTACCTTCCGCCTCAAAACTTAACTTTCCGTATTCTGAAAGGTCAACCGCCGCAAACCTTGGGCTCAATGCCCTGTAGACCCCAATGTAACTCGAAGTGCGACCGCTAAGCTCGATATTTCTTTCCACAGAATAACCTTCTTCCATAAATGGTTGAGTCGATTCAAGCACTTGATAGGTCTTAACCGTAGTACCTTCCGCAGAAGCATCAAGACCCCAAGGAGCATCAGCCACAAAAAGATCATCCGGTGTTCCACCTTTGGTATTACTCACTCGAAAACCAAAGTCGAAGAGACTACCTGTTTGTAACGATACGGAATCAAGATACCCGTCGATAGGTGAACTAAACGACATACTTTCAGTTGAAAGCGTTTCTGTTCTTTTTAAGCCGCCTTGTAGGTCTATTCCCCCCGATTTATTATTGTTAACTAAGTTCAACAGTACCTTTCCGTTAGCATATTTGGCTGATTTAACAAAAACAGGAGGCGGCGTTGATGCCTTGTAATCGCTGATGGTAGCGCTTGCTTCCAAGAGGTTCAATATTTCATCGGCCAATGCCAAAAGATCATCGACCGTATTGGCCCAAATTTGGAAATTGTAGTACGATGAATTATCGGCATAAGCATCAATATTCCAATGCGATTCAATAATAAACTGACCTTGACCATCTATTCGGGCCGAGAACGATAAAGCGAATTCAGTAGCCCCGTCAGGTTGCTTGATAATCGACTTAATAAAGTCTTTTTCTCTTAGTTGAATATTTGACACCGAAAGTAATTGGGCACCTAAAAATCGGTCACAGATAAACTTGCTATGCTCATAAACCTTACTCTCGGTCTTTATGACCATCAAAGCACCAATATTATCGGAACCTTTTAAGTAATCAACGGAATAGATATCTGAAGCATTGGTCAGATCAAGCAAATCAGCAGGTGAAGATTCAATAGTGCTGGTTTCTCCTATTATATCAAGGGGAACGAGGTCTGCTAACGGAATAGCGTTTGCCGAATATTTACCACTTTTTCCGTAAGATGCTCCCTTTTTAAGCCTTTTAGCGGTTGTTTTATCAAACTTATAATTGGTTGCCGCCCTCTTATAATTTCTTTCACTGATCAAAGCGGATAAACGGTCGTTACTTTCAAGTCCTCCATCATTGGCACCCGAAGTTAGATTGATTTCCGGACAGGTGGCTACCCCTGAACACGCCGGGTCGTCGCAGTCTACAAGACCATCGCCATCATCATCAAGACCATTGATGCAATCTTCTTGTGGTACAGGTGCCGTAGGGCATCGCGCACCATCATTAAGAGAAGAGGCAGGACCAAAAGCGAAGATGTTTGATTGAATGAGGCCTCCTGCCAAAATATTGTGCACATTATTAACTTTATAAACAGAACCGGTTTGGTTGGCAGAAACATAGAAGTTACCATCTACATCAAAATAGACGGCACCGAACGTATAGTTGAGTCCGGAAAGTATGGGCACTACCCCTAAAGGAAGCACTACTCCTGTTTGTGCGTCAATTCTATAGAGAATGTTGGTGCCTTTTTCAACTGTATACAGCTTACCATCAACCGCATTAAAGGCCCAATCATGAATATTGATATTCTGACTTAGGGTGGTAGAACCAATAAACTCTAAATAATTATTCGATTCAGGATTCAGGTCAACGGCATGATAAGTTGAAGAGCCGGACCTGAAATAATAAATACCGTCGATAGAAATATCTCCCACATACTTATTATTACTATCCGGTAGTTCTGGTATTGTATAAACATCCGTTGAAAAATTCTTACCTATTCTTACGATTGATTTGCTTGGGGTCGACAAATACCCCCAAATATATCCGTCGGCCGAGTTATAGGCCGCAGCGTTTATATTGCCCGGCGTTACATTTTCAGAAACCAGATAGGCACTGCCCGAGGCTAAATCTACCGCGTAAATATCGTTATATTGAAAAAGATAGGCATTGTAATCACATTCAAATGGCTCACCTTGCGCGTTTACATAATGGCTGCACAAAGCCGTAAGAGCCAAAAGATGGGTTAAAATGATAGAGTTGCGAACGTAGTTTTTCATCATGCAATTCGGATTTAATTATAATAATGTATTTTCCTACAAAAAATGAAATTATCACCTATAACAATAAGCATTACGATTTATTGTGAACAAAAATGAGATTACGATGAACTGCACCCCTCTTATCGATTAAATTCAAATATTCATACTAAAACAGCATTAATTTTGTTAATCCCGTTTTAAAATACCGCTCGCTTTTCATAATTTGCAACAGGTTAATAACAGCCGACTATGACAGATATCACACGCCTTTTTGATTTTCCTTATTATCAATTGAAGAATTTCAATTTAGATAAATCACTGGTTACCAAGGTTAACGGACAATGGGTAGCTACTTCTACCCAAGAATATATTGATAAGGCCAACGCCATGAGTAGGGCCTTATTACGTATGAGCGTTGGGCCGAACGATAAAATAGCGGTCATAAGCATGACCAATAGAACCGAGTGGAACATAATGGATATCGGAGTTTTACAGTTAGGTGCGCAGAACGTGCCTATCTATCCAACAATCTCCGAAGATGACTATGCCTATGTTCTCAACCATTCAGAGGCAAAATACTGTTTTGTATCATGTCAGGAAGTTTATGATAAGGTCGCGGCTATCAGAGATCAGGTTCCATCACTAAAAGATGTCTACTCTTTTGATCAACTTACCGTTTGCAAAAATTGGAGTGAAGTACTTGAATTAGGAAAAGATACCTCCAACCAAGAAGAAGTAGACCAATTAAAAAATGATGTAAAGCCATCCGACTTGGCTACCTTAATATATACCTCCGGCACAACTGGTAGACCCAAAGGTGTAATGCTGTCTCATGAAAACTTGGTCAGCAATGCCATAGAAAGCTCAAAACGCTTTCCTATAAAAGACGGACAGACCAAATCACTAAGTTTTTTACCGCTGTGCCATGTTTACGAAAGAATGCTGATTTATTTATATCAGTTCAGGGGGGTTACTATTTACTATGCCGAATCGCTAGATAAAATCAGTGAAAACCTGAAGGAAACTGGCCCGCATGTAATGACAGCCGTCCCTCGGTTATTGGAAAAGGTCTATGATAAAATTCTGGCTAAGGGAACAGAGCTAACAGGGCTTAAAAAAAAACTTTTCTTCTGGGCCATCGAAATCGGACTTCAATACAAACCTTATGGTGAAAATGGTTGGCTATATGAGCTAAAACTCGGAATCGCCCGAAAATTGATTTTTAAAAAATGGAAGGAGGGATTAGGCGGCAACCTTATGTTGATAGCATCGGGTAGTGCTGCATTACAACCTAGATTGGCTAGAATATTCAACGCTGCCGAATTCGGACTCATGGAAGGCTATGGGCTTACCGAAACATCTCCTGTTATTTCGGTCAATGATATGCGAGACGGAGGGTTTAAAATTGGCACCGTGGGTAAACCTATTGCCCGCACCGAGGTAAAAATAGCGGAAGACGGTGAAATATGTATTAAAGGTCCGCAAGTGATGATGGGCTATTACAAAGACCCCGAGCGAACGGCCGAAGTGGTCATCGACAATTATTTTCATACAGGTGATATCGGAGAAATAGACCAAGAAGGGTTTCTTAAGATTACGGATCGTAAAAAAGAAATGTTCAAAACTTCTGGCGGCAAATATGTGGCTCCGCAACTTCTTGAGAACAGGTTCAAGCAATCTCGTTTTATTGAACAGATCATGGTGGTGGGCGAAGGTGAAAAAATGCCGGCTGCACTTATTCAACCCGATTTTGAATATTTGAACGAGTGGGCAAAAGCGAACCAAATTACAATTCCTGAGAACTCAGATATTATTCTGAATGAAAAGGTATTGGATCAATTTCAAAAAGAAGTTGATGAGGCCAACGAAAAGTTTGCCAAATGGGAAAAGGTCAAACAATTCAGGTTAACACCCGATGTGTGGAGTATTAGCGAAGGCCACCTCACCCCTACCATGAAACTCAGAAGAAAAATAATAAGAGAAAAGTATCAAGAGCTATACAATGATATTTATGGGCATTAAGATGTCCCCCTCCCATAATTAAAATTGAATTATCATCAATAATTATAAGCGGAAAGAAGGCCGTAACAATTAAATATTTTTTCATCATTTTATTATGCATGCATAATAAATTTTTATATATTTGGATAACCTAAATCCAACCGATGAAAGATATTACGATTGACTACGCGCTGCGTGCGACCTGGCAAGCCGTAGCTCGAATGTATAACGAAGAGGCAAAAAAATTCGGTTCAACAATGGCCGTTGGCTTTACCCTTTTGAGTATTGACCCAAAAACAGGAACGCCCTCTACATCATTGGGTCCGAAAATGGGAATGGAAGCCACGAGTCTCTCTCGCATTTTAAAGAGAATGGAAGAACAGGGTTTGATAGAAAGAAAACCTAACCCTAAAGATGGTCGAGGGGTTCTTATTCATCTAACCGATTTTGGTCTGGAAAAAAGAACCGACTCTAAAAATGTCGTTTTGCGATTCAACGAATCGGTACGGTCAAAAGTTTCGCAAGATAAACTTGACGGCTTTTTTGAGGTGATGGATTCGATTAACGAGATGATTGCTGAAAAGAACGTACAAAATACTGACAAAACAATTAACGGTCATAAACCTGAATGACCTCTTAACCTATAAACATTAGTAAAGTGAACAAACACATTAATAAAGTAGCGGTTATTGGATCCGGTATTATGGGCAGTGGTATTGCCTGTCATTTCGCCAATATCGGGGTAGAAGTCTTACTTCTAGATATCGTTCCTCGTGAGCTGAACGAAAAGGAAAAGGCGAAAGGTTTGACCCTAAATGACAAAGTCGTAAGAAATAGGCTGGTAAATGACTCATTGACCGCAGCCCTTAAATCTAAGCCTTCTCCTATTTACCATCAAAAATTCGCATCGAGAATAACCACAGGTAACTTAGAGGATGATATTGCTAAAGTCTCTAAGGTTGATTGGATAATCGAAGTAGTGGTAGAAAGGCTTGATATTAAAAAGCAAGTTTTCGAAAACCTTGAAAAGCATAGAACGCCTGGAACTTTAATTACCTCAAATACTTCAGGTATTCCGATTAAATTTATGTCGGAAGGTCGGAGTGATGATTTTCAAAAACATTTCTGCGGCACGCATTTTTTCAATCCTGCCAGATATCTCAAACTCTTTGAAATCATACCCGGGCCAAAGACCTCTCAAGAAGTTCTAGACTTTCTAAATGGTTATGGGGAAAAGTTTCTTGGAAAAACGTCCGTAGTGGCAAAAGATACTCCCGCCTTTATCGGTAACCGTATCGGTATTTTCAGTATTCAGAGTCTTTTTCATATGGTAAAAGAAATGGGAATGACCGTTGAAGAAGTGGATAAACTCACCGGACCGGTCATAGGCAGGCCCAAATCTGCCACTTTTAGAACCGTTGATGTGGTAGGTCTAGATACGCTGGTTCATGTGGCTAACGGTATTTACGAAAATTGCCCTGATGACGAACGTCACGATTTATTCAAATTACCCGATTTCATCGACACCATGATGGAGAAAAAGTGGTTGGGAAGCAAAACAGGACAGGGTTTTTATAAAAAAGTAAAAGACGACAAAGGCAAGAGTGAAATTTTGACTTTAGACCTTGATACGATGGATTATCGGTCTAAAAAGAGTGCCAAATTCGCCACTCTTGAACTTACCAAAACGGTGGATAAGGTCATTGATCGCTTTGCCATTTTAACAGGAGGTAAGGATAAGGCCGGTGAATTTTATAGAAAAAGTTTCGGCCAATTGTTTGCCTATGTTTCCCATCGAGTTCCAGAGATAACAGACGAACTTTATAAGATTGATGACGCCATGAAGGCAGGTTTCGGCTGGGAACATGGTCCATTTCAAATTTGGGATGCTGTTGGTTTAGATAAAGGTCTTGAGTTCATTAATTCAGAGAACCAAGAAGCCGCACAGTGGGTTTCCGAAATGAAATCATCAGGAATCACTTCATTTTACTCAGTAAAAGATGGAGCTACCTATTTCTATGACATTTCTAAAAAGTCTATGGAAAAGGTACCAGGTCAAGATGCTTTTATAATTCTTGATAATATTCGTAAGAGCCATGAGGTTTTCAAAAATAGCGGTGTAGTTGTTGAAGATTTAGGTGATGGCATTTTAAATGTCGAGTTCCAGTCTAAAATGAATACCATCGGCGGTGATGTTCTTAGCGGATTAAACAAAGCCATAGACCTAGCTGAAAAAGATTTTCAAGGCTTGGTTGTCGGTAATCAGGCCGCAAATTTTTCTGTTGGCGCCAATATCGGAATGATTTTTATGATGGCCGTTGAACAAGAATATGATGAGCTGAACATGGCCGTTAAAATGTTTCAAGATACCATGATGCGCATGCGCTATTCATCCATACCAACGGTTGCCGCACCTCACGGAATGACATTGGGCGGCGGTTGCGAACTTTCGTTACATGCCGATAAGGTGGTAGCTGCGGCAGAAACGTATATCGGCTTGGTAGAATTCGGTGTAGGCGTGATACCAGGAGGTGGTGGATCAAAGGAGTTTGCCCTAAGGGCACAGGACACCTTTAAAAAGAACGATGTTGAATTGAACGTACTTCAAGAATACTTTTTGACCATCGGAATGGCCAAAGTATCTACATCAGCATATGAAGCTTATGATTTAGGCATACTTCAACATGGTAAGGATACCGTGGTTGTCAATAAGGATAGGCAAATCGCCACTGCCAAGGCACATGCAAAATTGATGGCCGAATCCGGCTATACCAAACCTATAAAGAGAAAGGATATTAAAGTTTTAGGTAAGCAAGCCTTGGGTATGTTCTTAGTGGGTACTGATTCAATGGAAGCGAGCAAATACATAAGTGAACATGACAAGAAAATTGCGAACAAATTGGCCTATGTAATGGCCGGAGGCGATTTATCGGAACCCAGCTACGTAAGTGAGCAGTATCTTTTGGATTTGGAGAGAGAAGCCTTTTTATCCCTTTGTACCGAAAGAAAAACATTGGAAAGAATACAGCATATGCTTAAAACAGGAAAGCCGCTTAGAAATTAATCAGTCTGGTAGTTATTAGTTGAAAGAAGAAAGACTTAAGACATAAGACTATGGCAGCAAATCATAATTTTCGAAAACAAAAAATTCAATCACTACAAGGAATGATTTCACGTTTTATGGAAAGCCTGGAGAACAAGTCTTAGGTCTTACGTCAAATCATCCTCAGTCAAATTACAAATATGAAAACAGCATATATAGTCAAAGGGTATAGAACCGCGGTAGGTAAATCCGGTAAAGGTGGGTTCCGCTTTAAAAGGGCAGATGAACTTGCAGCTGAAACCATTGAATATTTAATGGGTAAGCTACCTGATTTTGACAAAAAAAGAATAGACGATGTAATTGTAGGTAATGCCATGCCCGAAGGGTCTCAAGGTCTTAATATGGGCCGTTTAATTTCCTTAATGGGGTTAGATATAGTCGACGTACCAGGGGTTACCGTCAACCGCTTTTGCTCTTCAGGGTTAGAAACCATTGGCATTGCCACAGCAAAAATTCAGTCCGGCATGGCAGATTGCATCATTGCCGGCGGGGTAGAAAGTATGAGTTCCGTACCCATGACAGGCTTCAAAACCGAACTGAACTACGATTTGGTGAAATCTGGTCATGAAGATTATTATTGGGGAATGGGCAATACTGCCGAAGCCGTTGCACAGGAGTTCAAAGTCTCTCGTGAAGACCAAGATTTGTTCGCCTTCAACTCACATCAAAAAGCATTAAAGGCACAATCTGAAGATAGATTTCAAGACCAAATAGTACCTATTCAAGTCGAGCATACCTATGTGGGCTCCGATGGAAAAAAAGCAACAAAAAACTATACAGTCACCAAAGATGAAGGTCCACGGGCAGACACTTCTTTGGAAGTATTGGGTAGGCTTCGACCTGTTTTTGCCGCCAATGGTAGCGTAACTGCTGGTAACTCATCGCAAACCAGCGATGGTGCGGCATTCGTAATGGTTATGAGCGAAGAAATGGTGAAGGAATTAAATTTAGAACCTGAAGCTCGTTTAGTGAGTTATGCTGCAGCAGGTGTTGAACCAAGAATTATGGGAATTGGTCCCGTAAAGGCTGTTCCAAAGGCACTGAAACAGGCTGGCTTACAACAATCAGATGTAGAATTGATTGAATTAAACGAAGCCTTTGCTTCACAATCAATAGCCGTAATTCGTGAATTAGAGCTGAATAATGATATTGTAAACGTGAATGGTGGTGCTATTGCATTAGGTCATCCGTTAGGGTGCACGGGTGCCAAGCTTTCCGTTCAATTGTTTGATGAAATGCGCAAAAGAAACATGCAGGGCAAACATGGCTTAGTGACCATGTGCGTAGGTACAGGTCAAGGGGCAGCCGGTATTTTTGAATTTTTGAAGTAGAACTACAGAACCAAGAGCAAAGAGACAAGACAAAGTAAAAATGAGGCGCCATAATTTTAAGAGACTAAAAATTTGGAAGGAAGGTATGAGCCTTGTTGATTCAACTTACTTGCTTGTTGAAAAATTTCCATCACTTGAAAAATTCAATCTTACTTCACAGCTATTGAGATGTTCAGTATCTATTCCTTCTAATATAGCCGAAGGCACCAGCAAGTCAACTGACAAGCATTTAAATAAATATATTGAATCAAGTCTTGGTTCCGCATTTGAATGGGAAACACAGCTTATAGTTGCATTTAGGAGAAATTATATCGAACAAGAACAATTTTCACAACTATCGGATAAAGTTCAACAATTACAAAAAATGATTTCAGGGTTTCAGGGAGGATTAAACATTTAGTCTTTTATCTAAAGTCTTGAGTCACTAATTTATTACATATGAGTACTGAAACTATACAAAAAGACAACCTTTTAAGAGGTGGCCAGTTTTTGGTCAAAGAAACCAAATGCGAAGATATATTCACCCTTGAAGACCTAAATGAAGAGCAGCGAATGATGCGTGACAGCACCAAAGAATTCGTTGATCGTAAACTTTGGGCACATTGGGAACGCTTTGAAAAGAAAGATTACGCCTATACGGAAGAGTGTATGAGAGAAGCAGGTGAACTGGGCCTTTTGAGCGTAGCAGTACCTGAGAAGTATGAAGGTATGGGTATGGGTTTTGTTTCTACCATGTTAGTATGTGACTATATCTCTGGGGCCACAGGTTCGTTCAGTACGGCATTTGGTGCTCATACGGGTATCGGTACGATGCCGATTACGCTCTATGGTACCGAAGAGCAAAAACTAAAGTATGTTCCGAAATTGGCTTCTGGCGAGTGGTTTGGCGCTTATTGTCTAACTGAGCCCGGAGCAGGTTCCGATGCCAATTCCGGTAAAACCAAAGCTGTACTTTCTGAGGATGGTAAGCATTACTCTATTTCAGGTCAAAAAATGTGGATTTCCAATGCCGGTTTCTGTAATCTTTTTATTGTTTTCGCTAGAATCGAAAATGACAAAAATATCACAGGCTTTATAGTTGAAAATGACCCAAGCAATGGTATAAGCTTAGGAGATGAGGAAAAGAAATTAGGAATTCACTCCTCCTCTACCCGCCAGGTTTTCTTTAATGAGACGAAAGTACCGGTTGAAAATATGCTGTCTGAGCGTGGCAATGGTTTTAAAATTGCAATGAACGCCTTGAATGTAGGCCGTATAAAATTGGCAGCCGCGTGTTTAGAAGCCCAAAGAAGGGTCGTAACCGAAGGTGTCAAATATGCCAACGAGCGGGTACAATTTAAAACACCTATTATCAACTTTGGTGCCATTAAGGCAAAAATAGCGGATATGGCGGTTAATGCCTATGTTGGGGAATCTGCTTGCTATAGGGCAGCTAAGAATATTGAAGACCGAATTGCCATTCGACAAACTGGTGGCAACAGTCATCAAGAAGCTGAACTAAAAGGTGTTGAAGAATATGCAATAGAATGTTCCATTTTAAAAGTGGCCGTATCCGAAGATGTTCAGCACACAACCGATGAAGGCGTGCAGATTTTTGGTGGAATGGGCTTCAGTGCCGATGCTCCTATGGAAAAAGCTTGGCGAGATGCGAGAATCGCCAGAATTTATGAAGGTACGAACGAAATCAATCGAATGTTGGCAGTAGGCATGCTGGTCAAAAAAGCCATGAAGGGCCATGTTGACCTTTTGGGTCCGGCCACCGCGGTTGCAGACGAACTTATGGGCATTCCTTCATTTGATACTCCTGATTTTTCAGAGCTTTTCTCAGAAGAAAAAGACTTGTTGGCGCGATTAAAGAAAGTCTTTCTAATGGTCGCTGGAAGCGCAGTTCAGAAATTCGGCCCTGAGTTAGAGCAACACCAGCAATTAATGCTTGCGGCCGCTGATATACTTATAGAAGTATACATGGCGGAAAGTACACTGCTTAGAACAGAAAAGAACGCCAAACGCTTTGGTGAAGAAAACCAAGCTCCTCAAATTGCCATGGCACAATTGTATTTGTACAATGCCACGGAGACTATCATTAAAAGAGGAAAAGAGGCGATTATTTCTTTTGCGGAAGGTGACGAGCAGCGCATGATGCTTATGGGACTCAAAAGATTCACCAAGTATACCAATAACCCGAACGTGGTGGCCCTTCGAAATCAAATTGCTGATAAAGTGGCTGCTGATAATGGCTATACTTTCGACTAGTTAGAATTTACATTACATAAAAAAAGCACCCGAATTGGGTGCTTTTTTATTATTTACTGTCCTTATTGAATCATTTATAAGTGTCATTCTAGATAATAAACATCACTTATTTATAGCTTCCTATAAATCAGTAATACTTAGGTTTTTATTCCCGCATTGATTCCAATATTTTTTCTTCACTATGCTTGTTCGAAAAATTGATGGCACATTCTATCAAGGCCAAATGAGAATACGCTTGTGGAAAGTTTCCTAAAAGCCTTTTGGTCTTAAAATCAATGTCTTCACTAAAGAGTCCTAAATGGTTACTATAGCTAAGCAACCTATCAAAATATTCCATCGCTTTTTCCTCCTGCCCTATTTTGAATAGACTGTTGACAAACCAAAAAGTACAAACCGTAAAAGAAGATGAGGGTAGCCCAAAATCATCCTCATTTTTGTATCGATACAAAAGTCCGTCATTACTCAATTCCTTTTCGATAGCTTCGACCGTACTAACAAATTTTTCATGTTTGGCATCGATACATCCATAAGATTCCATCAATAAAACGGAGGCATCTAAGTGCTTAGAACCATATGACTGGGTAAAAGCCTTTACCTCATCATTCCATGCATTCTCATAAATATCGGCCCAAATCTCATCCCTCAAGGGTTTCCATTTCTCAATTTTATGATGCTTGTTGAAAATTTTAGCCACTTTTATGGCACGATCAATGGCCGTCCAACAAAGTACTTTCGAGAAGGTAAAATGACGATCTTCAGATCTGAACTCCCATATACCCTTATCGGCCTCCTGCCAGTGTTTATCAACAATCCAAACAATGCCTTTGGTAATGCTCCAAATATCTTCACCATTGGCGATATCGGTACTGAATTTCACTAAATTCTCATAAATGACATCCATAAGAATACCATAGATATCATTTTGCCTTTGAATATAGGCCGCATTACCGACACGTACGGGCTTAGAACCTTTATACCCACTCAAGTGCTCTAAAGTCTCTTCTGTAAGCTTCTTTTCTTTATTAATGCCGTACATAATCTGAAGCTTTTCATCTTTATCGGGCATTAGGTCTATAATGAACTGAAGATAACGGCGAGCCACGTTTTTATGGCCCAACTCGCTTACCACTTTCACAACCATTGAGGCATCTCTGATCCAACAGAAACGATAGTCCCAATTGCGCACTTCGCCAATAGTTTCCGGCAAAGAGGTAGTCGCTGCCGCCAGAACGGCACCTGTCTTATCGTAGCTCAACAGTTTAAGCGTCACGGCACTTCGGTGAATCTCTTTGTTATACTTTCTATAGGTGGGGGTATTGTTGCTCCAATTCAACCAGTACACTTTGGTTCGTTCGAGATCTAAATACATTTTTTCGGTATTCGGCAACAGTATTTTCTCGTTGTAACCCAGAAGAAAATAGCCATCTTCGGTAATTTCCATTTCACGCCCCTCTACCACGGCATTTTTATTAAATGAGGTATATAGAAAAACGGTATCGAACGATTCCGCATGCGTTAAACTGGCGATGAAGTTATGCTTCACATAGGTCTTTGTTTTACCTGAGGCATATTCTAATTTAGGATCATACTGAACGGTGAATTTAGGCCGACCCGATTTATGTTTGATATAACGAGCGATTTCCGGTGGTGAATGATATCCGCCGCCTTCCAAATGATAACGAGGCATGAAATCATAGACTTCAAAAGCGTTTTCCCCATCTGAAAAAGAAGTCAACAAGATAGCGGTGTTACCGACGTAGGTCTGTTCTATATCATAACTCTCATCTACAGTAAACCCAAAACTACCCCCGATATTCTCATCGAGAAGTTTGGCAAACACCGAAGAAGAATCGAACTCTGGCAAACAGCACCAATCAATACTTCCTGTTTTTGATATAAGGGCCGCACTTCGGCAATTCCCTATTATTCCATAGTCTAAATTATCCATTCAATAAAATTGTTGATTCAAACGGCCCCTGAATTGTTATTGGCCATCTTTTTCACGAAATTTAGAGAAATAAACATCAAAACAAAGCAAAAAAACCAATTTATGGGCAAAACTATCATAATCTCAAACAGACTACCTGTTCAGTTACAAATCAGCAATGGTGAAATAACAGCTATTCCCAGTGTTGGAGGATTGGCTACAGGAATGAAATCAGTGCACTCAGGGGGTGATAGTTTATGGATTGGCTGGAGCGGACTAACGGATGAAGAAATACCGGACGAACTGGCTCCTAAAATTGACAAGGCATTAAAAGAACATGGGTCATCAAAAGTGAATTTGACCTCCAGTGAAGTCGATGGCTTTTATTTCGGCTTTAGTAACAGAACAATTTGGCCCTTATTTCACTATTTTCTTGAGTATTCTGAATTTGAACTCAAAAACTGGGACATTTATAAAAAGGTAAACCAAAAATTCGCGGATGCGATTTTGGAAGCCGCAGATGATGACGATACCATCTGGGTTCATGATTATCAGTTGATGTTAGTACCCCAAATGGTAAGAGAGAAAAAGCCAGATATATCCATCGGGTTCTTTTTGCATATACCCTTTCCTTCGTTTGAAATTTTTAGAACATTGCCATGGCGGGAGAAAATTCTTGAAGGCCTTTTGGGTTCGGACTTAATCGGTTTTCACACTTATGATTATGAAAGGCACTTTTTGAGTTCAGTTAGAAGATTGTTGGGGCTGGATGTGAGTTTTAATGATATTTATATGGATGATAGGGTCATCAAAGTCGACTCGTTTCCGATGGGCATCGATTACAAAAAATTCAACGAGGCTGCCAAAGAGAATAAAAAGAACCAGCCGGAAAATCAATCTGAATTACAGCGAAGACTCAACAAACACAAAGATGCTGACAAAGAAGCTAAGTTCTTTCTTTCGATTGACAGACTTGATTACACCAAGGGCATAGCAAAAAGACTGTACGCATTTGAATACTTTTTGAATAAATACCCGCAATACAAAGAAAAAGTACGCTTGATTATTTTGGCGGTACCTTCCCGTTCAAACGTACCCCAATATCAATTGCTCAAGAGAGAAATCGATGAATTGGTAGGCCGAATTAATGGGGAGTTTTCAACAGTAAGTTGGACGCCCATTTGGTACTTCTACCGCTCCATGCCCTTTGAAAACCTTATCGATCTATATACATCATGCGATATTGCTTGGTTGACGCCTATTAGAGACGGTATGAACTTGGTGGCGAAAGAATACATCGCCACAAGAACCGACCAAACGGGAGTTCTCATCTTGAGTGAGATGGCAGGTTCGGCCAACGAAATGAACGAAGCAATGCTGGTGAACCCCAACAATTTTGAGCAAACGGCCGATGCTCTTAAAGAGGCTATTACCATGCCTAAAGAAGAGCAAAGAGAACGTAATTCGATTCTGCAAAAAAGATTGGAGCGGTATAACGTAGAGAAATGGGCGAACGATTTTATGGATTCTCTATTAGACCAAAAAGGAAAAGATTTTAGCCATGTGGCCAGAAAGCTGTCTGTCGATTTAATGGATACCATTGTAGATAATTACAAAAATTCGAGCAAAAGACTTCTTTTCATTGATTATGATGGCACCTTGGCCGGCTTTCATAAAGACCCCCAAAAAGCTGCCCCGGATGATGAGCTTTATGACTTGCTTGATACCCTGGCCAACCAAGAGAATACCGACATGTTTCTTATAAGCGGTCGTGACAAAGAGACCTTTACCAAGTGGTTCTTGCATAAAAAATACAATATGATTGTGGAACATGGCGTGTGGATTTCACAGCATGGTGAAGAGTTCAAAATGTTGGAAAAGGTCAAGAAAGATTGGATGGAAAAAATTCTGCCGGTACTCGAATCGTTTGTCGACCGAACTCCAGGAAGTTTTATAGAAGAAAAAAACTATTCTCTTGCATGGCATTATAGAAATACCGATCCTGATTTTGGCCAGAAAAGAGCCAGCGAACTCAACACCGTGCTTACCAGTCTGATCGGTACCGACGATTTAAGTGTTCTGAACGGTAATAAGGTCATGGAAATTAAAAGCAGTAATGTGAACAAAGGTCGGGCGGCCATGCGAATGTACGCTGAAAAAGACTATGACTTTTCATTTGCAATTGGCGACGATTGGACGGATGAATTTATGTTTATGGAACTTCCTGAGGATGCCGTTACCGTAAAGGTCGGTAGACAAAAAACCAATGCACGGTATTACGTTGAAAGTATTAAAAATGTAAGGGCTCTTTTGAATAGGTTCATCTATTAAAAGTTGGGGTTCATTCTGGTGTGTTTATATCCCGTTCAGTTGAGAACGCTGCCCGTGTTGCAAAATTGAAGTATCTTGACATCAAAAATTTATTTGATGAAATATTTCTTAGCCTTTTGTGGTGCACTTACAACAATCATAGCTACATCTCAAGAGTTTACGCAGCAAGATACCTTACGCGGCAGTATCACCCCAGAAAGAGAATGGTGGAACCTTAATTATTACGACCTCTATGTCGATGTAAATCCAACGGATAAGTCAATAAAAGGTTCCAATCTGATTCGTTATGAAGTTTTAGAGCCCCAAAAAGTTATGCAAATCGATTTGCAGCCTCCGATGAAAATTGATAAGGTCGAGCAAGATGGGGCCGAACTCAAAGTAGAGCATGGTGGCAATGCCCATTTCGTTCAATTAAAAAAGAAACAAAAAAAGGGCGAGTTCAAAGAGGTAAAAGTATACTTTTCAGGGCACCCGAGAGAAGCGGTGAGAGCACCATGGGATGGTGGTTTTTCTTGGAAAAAAGACAATAACGGCAAAGAATTTATAGCAACTTCAAATCAAGGCTTGGGTGCTAGCGTTTGGTGGCCCAATAAAGACCATATGTACGATGAAGTCGACAGTATGAAGATCAGGATTAAAGCCCCTAAGGGTTTGATGGATGTTTCAAATGGTCAATTGAAAGCGGTAGATGAAAACAGCAACACCTATGAATGGTTCGTAAAGAACCCCATTAACAATTACGGGGTCAATATCAACATTGCTGATTACGTTCACTTTGAAGAAAAATATCAAGGCGAAAAGGGTGCTCTTCAAATGGACTATTATGTGTTACCCTATAATCTTGAGAAAGCCAAAGAACATTTTAAAGATGCCCCAAAAATGATGGAAGCATTTGAGCATTGGTTCGGCCCCTACCCTTTTTATGAAGATGGTTTTAAGTTGGTAGAAGTACCCTACTTGGGTATGGAGCACCAAAGCTCGGTGACCTATGGCAATCAATACAAAATGGGGTATCTCGGCAGAGATCTATCCGGTACCGGATGGGGTCTGAAGTTTGATTTTATTATAATTCACGAGGCCGGTCACGAATGGTTTGCGAACAATATTACTTACAAAGATATTGCCGACATGTGGGTTCATGAAGGCTTCACGGCTTACTCTGAAAACTTATTCATTGACTATTATTATGGTAAGGAGGCCTCGGCCGATTACGTAATCGGAACACGCGCAAACATTCAGAATGACAAGCCTATAATAGGCAAATACGATGTGAACCACAGAGGAAGTGGTGATATGTATTACAAAGGCGCCAATATGTTGCACACTATTAGGCAGATAATTGGTGATGATGAAAAATGGCGTCAAATACTTCGTGGCCTCAACAAAGAATTTTATCACAGTACGGTGACAACCCAACAAATCGAGAATTATATAATTGATAAGTCAGGGATTGATTTGTCGAAGGTATTCGACCAATATTTGCGTACCGCTAACATTCCCAATTTTGAATATCAAATGACCCCTGAGGGGATCAAGTATCGCTATAGTCAAGTAATCGATGGCTTCACAATGCCTATTGAACTATACATTGGGAATAAAAAGGTTACTGTTAACCCTACCACAGAGTGGCAACAAATAAAACTTTCTACTTCGGAAAAGGAATCAAAAATTACTGTTGACAGGGATTACTATGTTAATGTTCAGGATATTTCCAAAAAATAAAGATTCTTACATTCATAAAATAATAAAGGCCGATGTAACATCGGCCTTTATAGTTATAGATTGAGTTGAGAATAAATTATCTGCCAGCAAATTTTACTCCTGTAACCGCCATTTGGCCCGGGGCCTCTCCTTCTTTAGGTTTATAGACGAAATAAAGTTCATCGGCCTTTACATCCATCTCTTTGTTTAAAGGAATTAAAATCGCGCCGCCAGGTTGACCCGCTTGAGGGGTAGGCATGTTTCCTTTCCCCAAGAGCTCACCATCAGGTGAGTTTAAGTGAAGTTCTACTTCAATACCTGCCTTTGGTGCCTCTTGCCATCCGGCAGTTACCATGGCACTGTTGACACCCTTAAGGTCGATATTTTCTAAGGCAAACCAGCCTTCGTCCTCGGGTAATAGTAATAGGTTCATACCTCCAAAAGCTACTGGTGAAAACCCTTTAGCCTTTGTTGACTCACTAAAGGGTACTGTACTGCCCTGTAAAGCTACCGATTGAACACCTGTTAAAGGTTTAACTCCATTAATACCTTTATCCGTATAGCTAGCGGTTAGAATCATTGCGTTATCACTACCTGTAGGTTCTGGCATTATAGTTCCCTCTAGTGGCAACGATTTTTCTAATTTTCCGGAATCGGCCAACGAAAGTATGTAAGCGGCAATCTGTCTAGTTTCATCTTCTGTAATGTTAGGATGAGCCGCCATCGCAGCTTCGCCCCAAACACCAGATCCGCCTGATACGATCTTCTTTTGTATATACCGGCTTGCGCCTCTATCATTTTTATACTTCTCAGCAATATCCTTATAGCTTGGCCCTATTGATTTTTCTCCTTCTTTATGACAAGCTTTACAATCCATACCTTGGGTCAGTGCTTTACCTGTAACAGAAGCAGAAACCTCTTGATGGCCTTGCGACTGATTTACTTGATCGAGACCTTCCATATAATCTACCGAGACAAAAACGTTGTTAGGATCTATATCGTCATTACCATCGGGGTCGGTAACCGTAACCTTATACTTAATGGGTGTACCCTTGATAAAGAAGGTCGAGTTGCCGCCTTGCAAATCGATAGAAATTTGAGGTCTAGAATTACCTGCGATTACTGTGGAAGATTCGCTCACGGCACTGGCCCCTTTATCATCTTTCACTTCAACTGATATTTTATACTCTCCGTTACTATTGTACGTATAGGTGAGTTTTGGTTCTTGTGTCTCTTTGGTCTCTCCATTACCTAAATTCCATAAATAAGAAACGGCATCACCTTCTAAATCTTCAGCTTTTACTTCAGCAGTAATTTCAAAAGGAACCTTTCCGGTGTCATGGTTTACCATAAGATTATCGATCATCGGCGGTCTGTTTCCACCATTATATTCAATAAAGCTCAGGCCTGAATCGTCGTTCTGCGAGAACCATCCGCTACCGTACTCCAATAGATATATTTTTCCATCAGGACCCAATTCCATATCTATCAAATTTCTCAATTTGATATCAGAAGCAAACGGTTCCATTTTGTTAAAGGTGCCATCTTCGAAAAGGGATACGGCCATCATCCACCCACGCATCCATTCATAGATAATGGTCTTTCCATCATAATAATCGGGAAGACCTCCACCGTCAGTAAACATATCGGAATAGTAAGTAGGCCCCGCCATGGCATTACGCCCGCCACTACCAACTTGAGGAAACTCAGAGGTTTCTGCATACGGGTAATAGATATAGGCCGGCTTTGTTGGAGGAAGTTCTTTTAAACCTGTATTGAACTTTGAGTCATTAATAGGTTTTTCAGGATTGAAAGCCTCACCACTTTTACCGGTTTCATAATTATAATCACGGTAAGCATAATTGTTACCTATAAAAAGTGGCCACCCATAATTACCTGGCTCGGTGGCCAAATTCATTTCGTCATAACCACGCGGCCCCCTAGTATCTAAAGAGTCATTGGCAGCATCAGGGCCAACCTCACCCCAGAACAAATGTCCCTTTTTAGGGTCTACAGAAATTCTGTAAGGGTTACGATGGCCCATGGTATAAATTTCCGGCCTTGTTTTATCTGTACCAACAGGAAACAAATTGCCCTCCGGTATATCGTAAGTTCCATCTTCCTTAACCCTTATTCTAAGAATTTTTCCGCGAAGATCATTTGTATTACCCGATGACCTTCTGGCATCGTACTGCTCGTGGTCAGGTAGATCGTTCAACGGGGCAAAACCGCTATTTACATATTGAACCCCTTTTTCATTAAATGGTGTAGAGTTATCACCGGTTGAAAGGTACAACAAGCCATCGCCTCCGAAAGCAATAGAACCTCCGGTATGGCAGCAGATTTCGCGTTGCGATTCAATATCGAGAATCACTTGCTCAGAGGCCATATCAAAATTGCCATCTTTATATTTAAATCTAGACAATCTGTTTACCCACTGGTCTCCGGTTGGTGCGTAGTAAACATAAACCCAATTGTTATTGGCATAGTCTGGGTCTTTCTGAAGCCCCATTACGCCTTCTTCAGCATTCACACCTGGGGTGTTCAATGTTTTAAAATACACATCTAATTTAGCTACTTGTTTTAACTCTTCGGTTTCTGAATTAAAATGCATGATCTCGCCCCTACGCTGGGCAATAAGAACATCATGATTTGGAAGAACCGTCATTTCGGTAGGCTCAAAAAATTCACCACCAACAAGCTCGACCTTGGTAAATCTATTTGCGTCCGGAGGAAGTTGCGTGGTGGCCTTCGAGTAATCAAGATTATTATTTTCTCCTATGGCATATTCAATTCCGCCTAAGAGATGCTTGAGGAACAAATCTTCGGAATAGCTCTCTGAAGTATGCCCGGCACCGGTGTAGAAGGCTCTACCGCCATCATATTCGTGATACCATGCAAAGGGGTGGTTATCTCCGTTCAAACCGCCTTCATAGGTCGATTCATCAACCCTCATGACCACATGTACATCGGGGTTAATGCGTTTGTAATTGTAAATTTCATCGCTTCGGTGCCAAACAGAATCGGTAAAGTGTTTGGTTGCAATAAAATTCTTATCGGTAATAATAAAATCTGCTTCAGGGGTGCCGGCAGGATGCGATACAAATTGTGCCCCTACCAATTTATTGTACCAACCCCAATCATACTCGGTATCTGTAGCGGCGTGTACGCCAACAAACCCGCCACCTGATTGAATATAACGTTCAAAAGCCGCTTCTTGCTTATGATCAAGAACATTCATTGTGGTACTAAGAAAAATAATGGCCGAATATTGCTTGAGGTTATCTTCATTAAAAAGTTCAGAGTTTTTGGTAGTATCTACCACAAAACCGTTTTCAGAACCTAGTTTTTGAATGGCCGCAATACCATCTGGTATCGATGCATGCTTAAAGCCCATAGTTTTTGAGAAAACCAGTACCTTGGGTTTACCTTCCCTTTTGTTTCCACAATTGGCAAGGGTCAATCCCAAAATTACCAAGAGGGCAAGAGTAATTTTTTTCATGTTGATGTTGAATTGTTGATAGTTTAATACAATCTCTAAAAGTAAGGATTCACAATCTAAAGCCCCAAGTTTTTTAGGGCAAAATGGTATTTTTAAAGGATATTTTGAGAATTTCGTAATCGAATTACAAAACATGAAAGAATTTTATTTTAAGAATTCAGATGAATGGCGCGATTGGCTGCATGTAAACCATACACAAGAATCTGGTATCTACCTTATCTTCTATAAAGTGGACCATGAAAATGAAAGTATGAGGTGGGAAGAAGCTGTTCGTGTGGCTCTCTGTTACGGCTGGATCGATAGTACCGTCAAAAGCCTGGGAGATGGTAAACGCAGACAATACTTTTGTAGGAGAAAAGCGAAAAGTGTTTGGAGCAGAGTAAACAAGCAGCACATAGAAGAATTGATTGCCGATAACCTAATGCACCAAACGGGATTAAAATCTATTGAAATAGCCAAGAAAAATGGCTCGTGGTCTGAATTGGACGATGTAGAAAACGGAATCTTGCCCGATGATCTTAAGAAAGCCTTTTCGAAGAATGTGAAGGCTTTAAAGAACTTTGAGAACTTTACCCGAAGCCAAAGAAAAGGCTACTTATATTGGCTGAACCAAGCGAAGAGAGAGGCCACCAGACAAAACAGAATCAGAGAAATTATTGAACATAGTGCGCAAAACATCAAATATAGAAACGGAAGTTCGAGATAAATCGATGTTCTGTATGCGATGTTTCTTGGCAGAACTTAAATTTTAGGTTTGCCTTAACAATCCATAAGTTATTGACCGATGTATAAATGCCTATTTTTAGGCTCCTAAAAAACCATTCATCTTCATTATGAAGAATTTATTCATACTATTTACTTTACTTTTTATTTCAGCTCAGGCATTTGCCCAAAACGGAGAAGACAAATTAGGGTCTTGGCATATGTACTTTGGCACCAACAAACTCTCTGAAAAATGGAGCCTTCATACTGAAGCGCAATTACGTTATTATGAGAATGGTAAAAACTTCAACCAACTACTTTTGCGTACCGGTGCGAATTACCATATTAATGAAAATGCCATTGCCACTTTAGGGTACGGTCATATAACTACCGACGGTACCTTTGCAGAATTTACCGATGAGACCAATTCTCTTGAACATCGAATTTTCGAACAGTTCATATTAAAAAACCAAGTCGGGGAGTTTAATTTCGAACATCGCTACCGACTTGAACAACGCTTTATCTATTTTGGCGACAGAAACGATACTCAACATAGAGCGAGATATAGGCTACAGGTCACCCTTCCTCTAACAGATATATTTTTTCTTAATTTTTATGATGAGATTTTCTTGAACCTTCAAGACGAGGTTTTCGGGCAAAATAGACTTTACGGTGCTTTGGGCATTAATATCACACATAACTTAAGTACCCAAGTGGGCTATTTGAAAAACCACTTTCCTTCGGCACATTACGACCGTCTGCAAATTGCCGTCTTTTATAATCCCGACCTGAGTAACTTATTCAAGAAAAATGGACAAGATTAAGAGGATTGCTATTAAAAGAAATGCTTTATAAGTACATTTGACACTAACTAAACCAATAAAACAAAATGAAAAAAATCGGATTTTTTGCAGTAGCTCTACTACTGATTGCCTCTAGTTGTAAAGAGACTAAAAAAGAAAATAGTTCAGAATCAGAAAATGTAGAATCGTCAGAGCAGTTCTCTTTGGTAGCCGACTCGACCAAGGTGAGTTTCACCGCTTATAAAACGACCGAGAAATTACCTGTAGGTGGGCAATTTAAAGAGATTGAAATTAAGAACAATCCTTCTGGGGCCACACCAATGGAAGCATTGAACGGCACTGAATTCAGCATTCCGGTAAGCAGTTTGTTCACGAATGACGCCACTGGCACTAGAGACCCGAAAATCTTAGAGTTCTTTTTTGGGGCTATGACCAATACCGAATTAATATCTGGCGTTTTTAAATCAGATGGTAGTGGCCAAAGTTCTATTGATGTTACCCTGAATGGAGAAACGGCCAACATACCCCTAACCCATAAAATGGTTTCCGATACTGCAATAACCTTCGATGGGGTGATGGACCTGAGCAATTGGAACGCCCTTTCCGCCGTCGAATCAATCAATAAGGCCTGCGAGGCCCTTCATACAGGTAAAGACGGTGTTAGTAAAACATGGAGTGAGGTCGCCGTGCACGCCGAAGTTTTGTTCGATAAAAAATAGAAAATACACTTCATTGTATAGCAAGTCCCGAACCTAACAGTTCGGGACTTTTGTTTTGACTTCATTTTTGACGCAAATAATTATAATACTATCACATATCGTTGTATTGTTTGAATGCAACTTCTTTTCTTTTTACATTTCGATCTAATACTAAAAACATAACAACTATGAATCGAATAAAAATCACATTTCTTGCAGCAGGTCTTATCGCCCTAGCAAGCTGTAAAGAAGTAAAAAAAGAATCAGAAGAAGCAGGTGACGCCATGCAGAACGAAATGGAAAATATGGAGGAAACTGCCAGTGAAATGAAAGCAGATGCTATGGGCAATACGTTGACCTTGGCGATGAATTCGGCTAGTGACAGTAACGTTAAAGGGGAGGTTACCTTTACCGAAGAAGATGGTGAGGTTAAAATGAAAGCTATCTTTACTGGTTTATCTCAAGGAGACCATGCCATACACCTACACGAAACGGCCGATTGTTCGGCCCATGACGGAAAATCTGCCGGAGGGCATTGGAACCCTACCGATCAACCTCACGGAAAATGGGGTGATGAAAAAGGGTATCATAAAGGCGACATAGGAAATTTTGTTGCTGACGAAGACGGTAACGCCACCGTAGATTTTGAAACCGACGAATGGTGTATGGGCTGTGATGATGAGAGTAAGAACATCATTGGTAAGGCAGTAATCGTACATCAAGGTACTGACGATTATACGAGTCAGCCTAGTGGTGATGCAGGTGCACGCGTTGCCTGTACCCCTATTGCCAAATAATACTTCTAAAAAAGAAAACGCCTTTCAATAGGCGTTTTCTTCCTATATTTAAACTCTCCCTTAAACTCCTTATATGGATTTAGATGAACTAGTAAAACGTTTCCAAAGAAAAGATGTCATGGCCTTCGAGCAATTATATGGCATGTATTGGGAGAACATCTGCGGAGCCATTCACGTTGTAGTACGCGACAAGTATATGGCCGAAGAGATTTGTCAAGACGTTTTTACGAAGGTTTGGCACAACGCAGAAACCTACAACCCTTCAAAAGGAAGGTTTTTTACATGGGTGTTGAACATTGCTCGCAACGCGGCGATCGATAAAGTGCGCTCAAAATCCTATAAAAACCAGAAAAAAAACCTTAGTGCCGACTACTTCGTAGGTATTTTGAACAGAGCGGATGACATCGAGGAAAAAGATGAAAACCCTATCGATATCTCCGCCTTAAAAGCAATGGTTTTAGACTTGAAGCAGAAATGTCTTGAGATTATCGAGATGCTCTATTTCAAGGGGTACACACAAAAGGAAACCTCAAAACAGTTAGACATTCCTTTAGGTACCGTTAAGACCAGAAACAGAAGTTGTATTTCTAAGTTGAGGGAAAATATTACTGTAGGATGGAAGTAGAAAAGTACATAGAATCAGGAATTTTAGAGTTATATGTTGCCGGGGTTCTCTCTGAGGAAGAGAATTTTGAGGTGTACCAAAATGCTCAAAAGTACCCTGAGATTAAGAAAGAAATTTTGGCAATCGAAGATGCCATCTTAAAATTGACCAAATCGGTATCACCACAGTTGATGCTACCTAAAGGATTCGAAGATATAAGAGTTCGAATCGGCGAGCGCAAAGCGACCAAGGTGGTTCAGATGCCAAAAGAAGAAAAAACGAACTGGGCAGCATACACTGGTTGGGCTGCAGCTATTTTACTTGGTCTGGGCCTATTCTGGCTATACACGCAGAATAATGAGTTAAAGTCTGACGTAAAAGTTGTTGAAGAACAAAACCAAGTACTCGAGCAGCAGATTTTTGAGGCCAGAGGCTCTTTGGCAAATACTGAAGAGTTATTGAACGACCTTCGCGATAAAGATGTTGCCGTAATATCACTAGGTGGACAAGAAGTTTCACCTGATTCGTATGCCAAAGCCTATTGGAACAAGCGTGAAAACAAAGTATTCATCGATGCCCAAGGTTTGCCTGAGCCACCTGATGGCATGGTGTACCAAGTCTGGTCGTTAAAACTGGATCCATTGACCCCTACGAGCATGGGTCTACTTGAAGAGTTTGAAACGGATGATAACAAAATATTTATTTTGAATAATCCTAATGAATCTGAGGCCTTTGGTATAACCTTAGAACCGGCTGGCGGAAGCGAAACGCCAAACCTAGAACAGTTATATACACTGGGCGCCGTTTCCTCCTCATAAAAATTTTAATAAAGGCGAAAGCGAAAAGTCCGGGTTATTTTAACCTGGGCTTTTTTTATTGGGTACAATTCTGAAAAGTCTGAAGACTTCCAACCAAATGCAAGATTAACCAAAACCGTCCCTATCTTTTCAAGATACCGGTCGAATAAGAAGATTATGTAAAGTTTTAATTTTTTGGGAAGGGAAATGTAATTTAAAGAGAATCAACAATATAAGATTGCTCAAATTCACTTTTAGGTATGAGTTACGGTCGTATTTTCTAGCAGATACCAACAGGTCGTTTTTAATGATTTTATAGGGTATTTGATTTCCTTTTATTCTTCTAAAGATTTCAAAATCTTCCATAATTACCTGCGAATCATCGAAACCACCCAGTTTTTCAAAAGTGGCACGTTGAATGAATAGGCACTGGTCGCCTCCGCCTGTAAAAATTCCGTCATTTGCTGTAAAAGATGCGTTTATGGCCAGTAGCCGGCTTGGGCTATCAAAACGATAGGAGAAAAACCCGGCTAAAAAGCCATTACCAATAGCTTTATTCATATCGGTTACAAAATCATCGGGTGGAATGACATCAGCATGTAAGAATGCCAAAATTGATCCTCTGGCTATCTTTGCCCCATAATTCATCTGCACAGCACGCCCTTTTGAAGACGAACTGATAACAGTCACTTTTTCATTAAATTTAAGTTGATGGGAAGAATCATTATTTGTTGCAGAGAGAACAATTATAATCTCAAAATCGTGGTTCGTAGAACGGCTTAAAATATGCGGTACGAGTTTCTGTAGATTCTGTTCTTCATTATGTGCAGGAATAATGATACTGACCATTCTTATCGGGGTAGTTTTGGTTCCTTAAAATTCAGAAAATAAGTAAAACAATTGTAAAAACGCTATAAATGTTAGCTTTCGCAAAAAATCAAGACAAACCTTATCCAAGCTTTTGCGTAAGTAACAATGATACAATTTTAAAAATATCTTTATGAAACTGCTGTGCTTTTATCTGCTGATTCTTTTCATTCATAATCCCATGTCCAATGGAAGCCTCATGGACAAGAGGTTTCAGGATAGCAAAGTGGACTGGAATACCCTTTCAGAGAAATTTTTGGAAGACATCAAAAGTGGAAAAAGCACCAGTGAAGTCAGGGCTCTTCTATATAATACTTCCATTGGAGAATTAGAAAAAAATCTCAAAACTGACGAGCAGAAGCTTGCTTTTTGGATTAATATCTATAACGCCTACATACAAGTAATTCTGTCCGAAAACCCTAAGAAATACGAAGACCGACAAAGCTTTTTTAAAGCAGAGCAGTTACCCATTGCCGGTGAATTGGTTTCGTTCGCAAAGATTGAGCATGGTATTATTCGAAAATCTCAATGGGAACTAGGCCTCGGGTATGTTCGAAAATGGTTTCCAGATGATTTTGAGCGAAAGTTACGAGTTGAAAATACCGATTATCGAATTCACTTCGCCCTTAATTGCGGCGCCAAAGATTGTCCGCCGGTAGCGATATACAACCCAAAGAGGCTTGAAGAGCAACTAAAGGAAAATACCAAAAACTATCTAAAGAAGACATCAACTTACAATGATAAGGATAAGGAAGTAAAGGTTACCTCGCTCTTCAACTGGTTCAGGGGCGATTTTGGAGGTAAAGATGGTGTTTTAGACATTCTTAATCAGCAAAAAATTATTCCAACTACAAATGGAATAGATATAGATTATAAGGATTATGATTGGACCTTGGATTTGGATAACTGGACAACTCTTTAATCAAAAATTAAAGATTTATCAGAATGCTTCCTTGATAGTAAAGTAGAAATTACCGCCTTCGGCCGACATACCGTAATCAGCACGAATACGAACTCCGTCACGCTTGTTGATAATATATCTTATACCGATACCTGCGGCTGGTTTATACACGGAAGATAACGCTTCACCCAAATCGGGAGCTACAGTTCCGGTAGAACCGAAAGCAGCACCTCCGAACCTTCCCGCAATCGGAAATCTGTATTCCAGGGCAAAACTCAATTCGGCATTATCTTGAAAACGCCTATTATTGATACCTCTTGACCTTTTAGAACCTAAATAATAAAGATCATAAAACGGTGTGTTCTCACTACTATTCGCTAAAAATAAATTAGCGGCAATAACCTGCTCTTTACCTACCTTTTGGTAAAACCGATTGTCAAGTTCAAACTTGTTGTAATTAAAGCTGGATCCCAACAACTTTGACGAAGTGAAGAAATTACCTTGAATATAAAAGCCCTTGGTCGGGAAAAAGATATTATCCCTAGTGTCATAAAAAGCCAAGATGCCAACGTTGGAAACGGTTCCATCTCCTTTTCCGGGTACATCAGACGCTTCCAAAGTACCGCCCTCCTCTATTTTAAGATTGCTAAAGCCGTCGAGTTCATAACCAACCCCAATAGAAAGATTGGGTACCACTTCGCGCAATAGCGATAATCTTACTCTAGGAAAAGTTACTTCATACGTTTCTTCATTTTCTTCAGGTGTATTAATACCAACACCGTAAAAATTATAGAAATATTTATAAAAACCTACTTCACCTAGCAATCTCCAGCGCTCTTCATCTTTATAAAACTCAAAGGGCATGTGGGCCAGAATTTGATTTTTAGTAGTGTAACTGAGACCGAGCTGTATGGAAGATGGCCTTGTCTCTTTACTTTCACCGCGCAGCCAAAAATTACCAATACCAAGACCTCCGAAACCAAAGGCCGTCTCGGGAGTGTAAAAAGCTACCGGAAAAGCCGATATTTTTAAATTTTTGACCAAGGAATCGTTTGCAGTACTACCTTGACTGAATGATGCTAATGAATATAAAGAGATGAAAAATAAAAATTGAAGTTTGGTCTTTAACTGCATATACAAATAAGATTCCTTTTGAATAAGCTTAACTCATTAAGTTAGAACACAAAACTAAAGGCTTTATTTGGCTCGTAGAGACGCGAAAGAATCAATTTATGGCTTAATAAGTTAACAAAAGAGTTCAGCAGCAATAACTTATTTACTGATTAGATGGTTTTTAGGAGAAAAGGAAGTTTTTTAATCCAGAAATTCGCTTAAGACGCACAAATGGCTGTCTCAAAGAAGTTTTTATTGAGAAATAAGCACAGTTGGCTACCGCCAATTGCTCAATTTTAGTAAAGAGAAAAGTTCTACTTTTTAGCCTTTAGAACTTTTCGAAGTCCTCTGCGTGCATTAACCACCTTCAAGCATAGCATTAGCATGCAAGAAAGCCAAATCACAAAAAGAACGTACTCCATAACTCTATTAATTTAGGGGAACTATTAGGTTAAAGTTCAGTTACAATCTAAAATTTTCAGTATTTCAAATTCAGCAATTTTTTGTTTTTGGGATTATAAACATAGCAATACTGAGAAAACTATCCTATTCAAAAGTTAAAAAATTCACAATAAAACACACCTTTTTGTTTAAAAAAACTCTGTGATACAGAAAATTAGATAATTCATAAAAAACACCCTTAAAAAATAGTAAATTATATCTTACACAATTAGTTACAAATTCGCTATGCTCTGTTCGTACAGCGGTCCTAATTCGAAAATTGCATTTTTTAATTGACGTTTGATCTTGCCAACTTTTTGATATTGACCCGTTGCCTTATATATTTCGGCAGCATAAAATAAAATTTCCGGGTCAAAGGTTTTGCCCTCAATTTCTCGTTCGATTATGTCAAGGGCCTGTTTGAAATCCCCTTTCTTCAGATAACTATAGGCCAATAGACTATATGCTTCCGGAGTAGGCCGGTTTTGAACTTCTTTCTTCGCCAAGCGAAGTGCCTTCTCATACTCGCCCGTCTCATGAAGGTAAATGGCAACATTTAACGTGTTGTACATATTGCCATAATCAGGATTACTTACCAATTTAAAATACATATCTAGGTTTGATAAGCTTTGCAAATCATCACCCATATAATCAGCGATTTCAGCCTTTAGAAGAAAAAAATCGGGCGATTTATATTTCTTGGTTACAGAATCCAAAATTCTCATGGCCTCACGAGGGCGGTTTTCATGTGAAAAAACTATCCAAGCAATTCCCTTTTTGGCATTGGCATTTGCAGGGTCGATAGCCAAAGCTTTTAAATAGAGCTCATAAGACTTTTCGATTTTCTTGGCGTGACCGTAATAATCGGCCAGTTGGGTATACGACCATAGTTGAAGCGACTTATTTTTAGAATCTTCGGCCTTGTCCATGGCTTCTTCCATGAATTTGATGGTACGGCTTAAGTCTCCCTTATAATCATTCCACTTGGCCAAACGGACCAGTTGAGCGAAGTCCTCTACATCTTGAATACTATCTAGGTACTTTTCGGCAGTCTGATAGTTGCCAAGTTCCATGTGCACATCGAAGAGTAGAATTCGGCTTTGTCTTGTTCCTTTTTTGGTCGCCCTGGCCGAATCTGCCATAACCAAAGCTTCCATAAACCTATGTTGCGCCATATAGTTTCTGGCCAATGACCGAAAGTAGCCTGACTTACCGGTCGCAGCGTTGTCAACCGCCTTGGTTAGTACGGCTTCAGCTTTTTTCAGGTATTTGATATCTCCCGTATTTTGAAAAAAACGACTGTACTCACCGCCTATTATACCAAAACTCATTAGCTGCGTACTATCTTCCTTTGCTTTTGAGCTCCATAGTTCAAAAGCTCTGGAGACTTTATTAGCAGTAGTAGAGGTCAAAAACCTGTCATAATCGTTACTATCGGTAATAGTTCGACGGTCAGTATTACTACATGAAGAAATAATACCCATAAGCAGCAAAATACCTACGAAGTATTTCATTTTAATTTTCATTTTTATAGTTCTCGTTATTCCCTTACAACCCGTTCTATCGAATTAAGGGAGGACGATATAAACCATCCTCCCTCTCTTCTTCATAGATTGCTAAGCTATATCCAGAATCCTAATTATGATGGTTGCCAGAGGCAAACTCTCTTCACAAAATCTTCTAACCCTTGTTTACCCTAGTCCGGCTTTTTGAACAATCACGGATAATAGGCCTGCAATTCATCATTACCTACGTAGTTAAATCACAAGGGTTTGGTTTTCAGGGTTAAAAAACTGTTAATGGCAAAAAAGATGTTCTTATGAGAATTCAGCGAAGGGAATCAAAAATGAGGAAGAAAATCATTTTATCGCCTAAAAATACTAATCTCGAAAACTATTCGAGTAATAATGCGGTAAAGCTCAAAACGAAGTAAATATCTACTGTAGTAACTGATTTTGTAGTAATTTGGCCCCTCTAAATTAAGCCCCATGAACCCTTCAGCGAACGGCTGGATAGATAAATTCGGTTCCATTGTTCAGAGAGAACCACCACTTTATAATGATTATCAATCATTATACGAAGCCCTAAAAACCTTCGGTTTTGTTTACGGCATCAATACGGGCATACCTAATTTTATCAATACACAGCACAGCCTTTCAGAAGATGAAATGGCTAAGGTGAACTTGTTGACCGCGTTGTATGGTACCTATAAAATAGAATCGAAAAAAACAGATTTTCATCAATTCATCACCAAGCTGTTTAAATTCTATCAAGAACTAAAAGTAGACAATAGTTCTTTTTTTCATAAAATCTTGATTGGTAAAAAAACCTCTGCCCAGCTAGAAGTTTTGATAGATTCTCGAGTGTATCTGGAGGATAATATTGTCGGAAAAACATTTAGCAGTTTTATAACGAATTCGCTACTCTTTATTGATGTTCTCCTATTTAAGGAATTTCTATCAAATGCATCCGGCATTCGCGAAGAAGCCCAACGTTTGGAGTATCTCACCATCAACATCACTTATCACGCACTTAATTCAAAAGAAAAAAATAAAAGTGACGAACGGCTAGCTCAGCTATTTGCCTCTTCTTTGACCTTCATTGAAAGTGATGCCAAAAATTTTGACGGAATGTATCGTGAAAAGCTTTTGGGCAATACTTCGGTCTGGGAAAATCAATACTTTCTTGATATCGCCTGTTTGACCGTTTGGGAGGACAAATCTTTAGAGTATCAAGAATCGGAATTCGTTTTTGGATTTGGAAAAGATTTAGGGTTTACCGAAGAAGCTATTAGGCAATCACTAAAAGAGGTACAATATTTTTTTAAAATCAATTCGCGCTCGGTACCCTTTTTAAAGGACTCTAATTTAGCTGTGCAGTTTTATGACAGTATGGCCAAAGTGGTCAAAAAACTTATTCTTAGAAACAGTAAGAGGCTTCAAGGTGAACTTGCCCAAAGCAAAGAATTGGTCTTTCTACTATCGAAATCAACGGTAAGAGATTTGACGCCCGAGGAAAAGAAAAAAGTACAAAACCAACTTCTCGATATTTTTAAAAGTATACCATCACTGGCAATTTTCATTCTACCTGGTGGAGCGGTATTACTTCCTATTTTCATCAAACTCATTCCTAAATTACTACCGTCATCTTTCGATGACAACCGCATTGAAAAATAGTGCCACAAAAGGGTAAAAAGCACCTATAGAGAATATCTATTAAAATAAATAAAATCCTGTATATTAATCAACTAAAATCACCTACTCTAACCAAAGCTTAAAGTCTTTCACGCGCTCTCGACTTACTATAATTTCTTGATCAGAAAAGCGATTTAACTTGATTTGAAGGCGTGAATTAGTATAGGATACGATATCTCTTATGTGATTGATATTGATATAAAATTTACGGCTCACCCTAAAAAAATCTTTAGGCTCTAGGTCGGGCTCCAAATTCTCCAAGGTAGTGTCCAAAAGATAATTTCTACCATCAGACGTAGCCGCATAAGTACCTTTATTCTCGCTATAAAAACACTCTATATCCTCAGCGTTTAAGATTTTTAAGTGCTGCCCCACCCTCGCTGTAAAACGTTTTTTATATTCCCTTTCAATGGGGTTGACCAATAGCTTTTTGATATCATTAAAATCCAAGGCCAGCTTTGGCGCTGAGGGTTTCATCGATTGATATTTAGCCACCGCAGCTGCAAGCTCATCTTCATCTATTGGTTTTAGTAAGTAATCAATACTATTAAGTTTAAATGCTTGCAAAGCATATTCATCATAAGCCGTGGTGAATATAATCGCACTTTTCACCTGCACACGGTCGAATATTTCAAATGAAAGCCCATCCGATAATTGAATATCCAAAAACATTAAATCAGGGTGGTCGTTTTTTTCAAACCACTCAATTGACTCACTTACCGAATGCAACAAAGTTGTTACTTCGACCCCTAATTTATCTAACATTCTTGATAACCTTCTGGCCGATGGTTTTTCATCTTCGATAATTAAAGTACGTAAGGCTTGGCTGGACATAGGTAAATTAAAAGTTTATTTAAGAATTATTAAAATATTCATATTTAAATATTTATACATGAAATTAAAAATACCATCAGCTTACGAAAATTTATTTTTCCAAAATTTAGACGAGCCTAAAAAAGCATAATTGGCATGTATTAGCAATATTACTCCCCAGATTACCGGAATAAATATAATATTCAAAGCTAGCCAATTGTAAAATTCGCTATTGTGTATTTCTTGGTCTAAAAAGAAAGCAAAGATTTCCCCTTTGAACCAAAATAAAACAACATTAACTATTAAAAAGAGTAACGCATGCTCATAGAACTTCTTTATGCGTTCAACCTTTAGTTTCGCCCTGGAATATTTCGATGAAGAATCTTTAATCATTTGAGTCGCTTTTTCGGAATTAGTATTTACCAATCTCCCTTTTATCTTCCTCCATGAACTTTTCAATCTGCCTTTTTTCCCATTCCTTGGTAAAAACTGGGTTCCAAGAAAAGACTTTTGCGGCATGAAATGCCAAGCCTATACCCCAAAAGAAAGGAGTAACGAACGTTTCGAAGCTAAAAAATGAATCAGCGAGGCTTTCTCCTTCCTTCATGCGCATAAAAGCCGTCATACCAACGATAAACGTATTAATCACCAAATACACCGTAGCATGCGAGTAGAATGATTTGAGTGCCTGCACCCTTTTTTTTGCCCTAAGTTTTTTATCCCTGTTTTCCATCTGTATATCTCCTAAATAGTTATTCCCATTTTTTTATTTGTTCATCTTCTTGCATAAACTCCTTTATCTTACGCTCTTCCCAGTTGCGGTCAAAAAAGGGATTCATATCATAGGTTTTCAACCATTGAAAGACCAGACCAATGCCCCAGCCCAAGGCCGGCCATAAAAACCAAGCATAGCTCCACTGGTCAAGATAGTAATTAAGCCCTGCCAAAAAACTGATAACTATGATATAAGAAGTCAAACTCGCATAAAACTTTTTAATATGGTCTACCCTTTCTTTAGCTCTCATGTACCTACTTTCTTTTTCAAAATCTTCCATTGTTTTTTGTTTTAGTTGTTATTTCTGGTACAAATTTGAATCAACACTGCTCAATTTCTAAATCAATTTATCTCAATTGTAGTTTTTGAAGGATGAATTGGAGAACCGACCCTTAAAATTAACCCTGACAAGAAGTTAAAAATTTTCATCCTCCATGTACTCACGCATCTTCTTTTCTTCCCATTGCTTGCCCCATAACGGATTATACCCAAAAGCGGCCATGCCGTGAATGGTCAACCCGAATCCCCAACCAAAAATCGGAAAAAGCACCCAAGGGAATGGGGTTGTCTTATAATTCAAGTACGCCAAAAAAGGAATGATTACCACGTAGGCGAACAAGTTGCCATAGAACGATTTAATATTTTCAACCCTTTGCTTAGCTTTCTTATATCTTTTCTCATCAATATAAGACTTCTGCTCCGCCATATAAGAGATTTGTTTTACCAACGTTGGTAGATATACCGTAAAATGGGTATCATTTTTCTCTATGCCCACTTGGCGATCGGTAAGCACCGCAAAACGCTGCCGTATATTTTGCAGCCCCACTCCTGTACTTTTTTTCACCACCTGTTTTTCCTGTAGGTTATTTGATACCACCAACATTCCGTTTTTCTCGAAAACTTTAATATGCAGGGGTCTGCTTGAGGTCACCACATTATGTTTAACTGCATTTTCTAACAAGAGCTGTAACGACAACGGAACTATGCGCGCCTCGGGATTTTCAGAAGCATCAGGAATTTCAAAAACAATACTATCTTCAAACCTCATCTTCAAAAGTTGTACGTACGTTTTCGCGAATTGTAATTCTTCATCGACCAAAATCAAGTCTTTATTTTTTTGTTCAAGTACATAGCGGTAAACTTTTGACAATGAGGTGGTAAATTTTTGTGCCTGCCTAGGGTCTTCTTCAATCAGGCTAGTCAATACATTTAAACTATTAAACAAAAAATGGGGGTCTAACTGATTCTTTAAAGCATCAAATTGTGCCGAGGCCGTACCGGCTATTATCTTTTGTTCTTTAACCTTGGTCTCCTGTCTATATTTGTAATAATGGAAACCGTAGAACAGGGCAAGAACAGCAGCTGAAATAATCAGTGAATCTGAATAATCGCTTAATGTTTCATCTCTGATAAATTCACCAATCGATACGTTATGCAAGGCCATCACCACTATTGATCTTGCCACGAATATGCCTACAAGGGTCACCAAGAAATTACCCGCCAGACCAAGTAACAATCGTCTAAAAGAACGAAAATTGCTTCCGAATTTGCTTTCGAGAAAACGCCAGACATACACGTTGGCCAAATAGAGAATAACCGAAAAAATCATATTCTCATAGTAACCTCGCCAAATGCGCTGCATATCAAAGCCGCTTTCGAGCTTCCCTGAGAAATAAAAGCCTACCAAAATGATTAAGAAAATTAGGGTTCCGATCAGGAAGGCCCTACCGACATCTTTTATGAATTTTTGCATTATACTTTGCTGCTATCTAGACTTTACAAATGTTGACCCGGTTCGACTAAAGTTAGTAAAACTTATCTTGCTGCCTTTTGCCCTACTATTTCTTAATTCTCCAATTCGTTTCCGAGCGCTAAAATCTCTGTAAAATACCGGCACTTCAAGCTATATTTCAAATTCTAATTACCGAAATGTTGAATTGTAGGCGTGAATTGACAATCATCACTACCCTTCAGATCAATTGATTATCTTAGTGACAATTAAAATCGTTATGAAAGCACTACAGATTATAGTTTTTTTAGTCGTAAGCCTTTTTTCATTGAACGCAATAAAAGCCCAGGGTGCGTACAAAGACCAATTTGCCCATACCTTTTCAATTGTTGCGCGAGATAGCATTACCGGGGAAATGGCTGTGGGTGTTCAAAGCCACTGGTTCTCAGTTGGTACCATTGTAGCCTGGGGCAAATCGGGGGTCGGTGTAGTAGCGACCCAATCTTTTGTCAACCCAGCTTATGGGCCAGAGGGTTTAGCTCTTATGCAGGAAGGAAAGAGCGCAAGACAAGCACTCGAAATGCTGACAGCGAAAGATGAAGGAAAAAATTTCAGGCAACTGGGCTTTCTTGACCACAAAGGCAATGTGGCTTCATTTACCGGCAAGAATTGCGTTGCTTCCGCCGAACATTTTGAAGGAAATAATTTTGCAGTGCAAGCAAACATGATGCTGAACGATAATGTGGTTCCTGCTATGGTCAAAGCCTACATCGATAATGCAGATTTACCGCTAGCCGAAAGGGTCGTCAAAACGATGCTAGTGGCCCAAGAGGCAGGTGGTGATATTAGGGGAAAGCAATCTGCCGCACTTATTGTGGTAAACGGATCACCGGTCGAAAATATCTGGGAAGACAAAAAAGTAGACCTAAGGGTAGATGATAGCCCAGAGCCTTTACAAGAATTAGAACGTCTATTAAAGGTTCATCGTGCCTACGAGCATATGAATCGTGGGGATTTGGCGGTGGAGGCAAATGACATGACAACAGCCTTAGAGGAGTATGGCGCTGCTCAGAAAATGTTCCCGGATAACCTTGAAATGAAATACTGGACAGCCATCGCACTTGCCAACGGAGGCAAAGTAAATGAAGCCCTACCCATTTTCAAAGATGTATTTTCTTCGGATGGTAATTGGAAGACTTTAACAAAGCGCCTTCCAGAATCGGGTTTATTGACCGTTTCGGAAGGCGACTTGAAAAAAATTATGGAGCAGTGATTCTCTACGATAGGGTGAATTCGGGTAACTTCATCAGTTCCCCACCTTTTAAAGCCGACTCGTGGGCCAAAATTCCTACGCAGGTTATATTGGCCGATTGTCTCGCATTCGGATAAGGTGACTCTTCTTTAATCAATGCATCGACAAAGGCATGTACCAAATGAGGGTGCGAACCCCCATGACCGGCCCCTTGCGTAAAAGAGAGATGTTGATTATCATCGGTATCGTACACCCCTTGCGTGGTAAATCTTTGAATCTCCTCGGGAAGTAATTTGGCAAAATCAGGACTTTCAACTTCCTCGGGTATTTCCGGCTCTGGTTTTTTAGCCGTATGAACTACCAATGGCTTTCCTTCTATCAAAGGCCATTCTACAGATTTCTTAGAACCATATACTTCAAAACTCTCACGATATTGTCTGGCAACATCAAATAGAGATCGGTAAACCTGAGCACTCAAATCAGAATCCTTAAACTTGATGTGTGTAGTTTCAACGGCAAATGGCGAATTGTAGTGGCCGATTAGTTCTTCCCTAATAGTACCTGAACCAAAACATGAGACATACTCGGCCTGCCCTCTGGTCAACCCCAGAACAGGGCCCACACAGTGAGTGGCGTAATGCATCGGGGGCAACCCGGGCCAATAGTTGGGCCATCCGTCCATATCTTGTTGATGACTGGCCTTTAAAAACTGTACTTTTCCCAGTTCTCCATTTTCATAAAGCTCTTTCATATATAGAAATTCCCTAGCATACACCACCGTTTCCATCATCATATATGTTAAACCTGTTTCCTCGGTCAACCTAACAATTTCTTCACACTCTTCGAGAGTGGTCGCCATAGGAACCGTGCAAGCTACATGCTTCCCGGCCTTTAATGCTTTTATAGACTGAATTCCATGGTCGGGAATAGGGGTATTTATATGAACAGCATCAATATCGGGGTCTTGTAACAATTCATCGTAAGATGTATATCGCTTTTCAATACCACAAGCATCGGCCAAGGCGTTAAGTTTGGTTTCGTTACGCTGTGATATGGCTATAAGATTTGCATTCGGATGCTTCTGGTAAATCGGTATAAACTCTGCGCCAAAGCCCAGACCTACGATTGCAACATTTATTTTCTTTGTGCTCATCTACTTTTAATTTTTGAATGTTTCTTTTAAAAATTTGATTCCTTCTGAGGCAAATTCATCTTGGCTTGGCGCTAGGTTTTTCCAAATACAAACGGCACCTGCCAATTCTTTTATCTCTGGGGTAAAGCTTTCGATTACGATTGCTCCTTTATAGCCGATGTCTGAAAGGCCCAATTGAAAATCGTTCCAAGATGTGAGTCCGGTACCAGGTATACCCCTGTGGTTTTCCGATACCTGCACATGAAGAAGCTTATCCCCCACTGTATTAATGGCCTCTCGAATATTTTTCTCTTCAATCGTCATATGAAAACCATCCAACAATATTTTAGCATTCGGTTCATTGATATCGTTGGCCAATCGCACCACATCTTCGGCCGTATTTACCAAGTCTGACTCAAATCTATTAAGAGGTTCCAAAGCGATAGACTGGCCATAGTCCTTCGCAATAGAGCATACCTTTTGAAGATTGGTGACCGCTAGATGCCACTCAGCTTTCTTTTGTTCTTCGGAAACCATACGAGCCTTTCCGACGGCACTGTACATCGGTCCGGCCAAAAAGTCGACCCCAAGTTCAGCACATATTTCAAAGCTTTTTTCAACATAATTAAAGCAATTGTCATGAAGCTGTTTATCATCGCTGGTCAGGTCTTTTGTAGGGCCGAAAACGCCACAAACGGTAGATAAAAGGCCGTTGTCCGCCAGAGCCTGTTTGACCACTTTTGTATCGATTAATGAAGGGTCTTCTACAGGAATTTCAACCAAATCATAGCCCAATGCCTTGATTTTAGGAAATAGCGATATAGATTCAGTTGTAAATGGAGATTGCCACAACCAGGTGCTGACCCCAAATTGATATATTTTAGACACGTTTATATTTTTGAATTACTGATTATTTGCTTGAGACCACCTTCATAACGCCTTGCATAATTCGCCAATGCCCTGGGAATGTACATATGAATGGATATTCGCCGGGTTCGGTAGGAGCTACAAAACTTAAAGTTGCACTTTCTTCAGGGTTCACGATTGATGTCGCATAGAGTACCTCGGGCATTTCGGGCACATAGTTCATCTCTGCACCATTAGGTGCTACGGCCAATTTATCGGCAGCAGCGCCAACTTTCTCTTTCTCCCCTTTCTGAACAATCACCAAATTGTGCTGCATGAAATCTGTATTTGAGAAGTTGATGGTTACTTGCTTACCAGCTTCCACAACTATTTCAGAAACATTGAATTTCATTTCATTGGTGACGGTACCAATATTTATTACCGTACCAACGGCATCAGCTGTCAAGGCCACGTTTACAGCGCTCCCTACCTTACCTATATAATTATTTACAAAGGTTTCGGCCAATTTATCACCTTCTAAATCAACTTTTTCAGAACCTGTAGCGACAGGTTGGGCTCTGTATGTAGGTTTTTCTTTTTGAAATGCACCAACAAAACCATCTATATGTTTGGCAGCTGCGGCGTACAAAGCTTCTGAAAGCCATCGGTCTTCTTTCAGGGCCTTATCTTTACTTGCTTTATAAAGGGCTTCACCTACCTCCTGTGAAGGTGAACGCTCAGAGAAATACAGAAGGGCGGCCAATCTGACCGAAGGGTCTTTATCTTTGATAGCACCTGATAACAGTAAGGCTTCATCGACCTTCTCGTTTCTAGGCAAAATTTGTATGGCCGCTTTTCTTACTGCCGCCGCAGGATGAAACAACGCTCCTCGAACGACCGAAGCAGCTTCTTCGTTACCGCTTACGGCTCCTAAGCCATCCAAGGTCCATAAGGCGTGCAGAGCCCCGGGGTTTTGCCCGATACTGTTCAATGAACTATCATTGATCAGTTTATAAAGTTTCGAAGAAACTTCTTGATTACCGCTTTCTACCAATAACCTCTGGGCAGTCATTCTCCAAAACATATTGTCGTCTGAAAGCGCATGCACCAGGTCATCTACATTATCTTTATCTAAACTGGACTTTTCACTTTCGTGTTGGTTTTTAGGAACGACTCTCCAGATTCTTCCGTGCGATTTATCCCGTAATGGATTCACATAGGCATTACCGGAGCCGTTCTCGGCATCAAAACCGCCGCGTTCTTTATTCGGGGTAGGATTATGTTGTACGATGAAGTTGTACCAATCTGCCACCCATACCGAACCATCAGGGCCTACTTTGGCCTCTACCGGACTGACCCACTCATCGGCTCCCGCAAAGAGGTTTCCACCATCTTTCTCGATATATCCTGCACCTTCCTTTTCAATTTTAGATATATGCACAAGACCACCTGTGGGCTCACAAACAAATGCCGTTTTGTTCCAGTAATTACTCGGATAATTTCTAGCGGTGTAGAAATGGTGACCGGCGGCGGCAGTAAATCCTCCGAAAACATCAACCTGTCTATAGTTCATGGTAATCGGCTGCATGTCGTAATGACCATCGATTTTAGCGCTTCCTTGAAACTTTACTCCCTCAACACCGGCAAAATTATCATTAGGAATTCCTAAAAACACACTGTGCGTATTGTTCGCCGTTGAAGCGAAAATTGAATTGTCTTCTGTAAAACCCAACCCCCAAGTATTGTTACTCGTATTGGTCAAAAATTCGAAATTCTTATAATCTGTATCAAAGCGATAAACCCCCTGCCTAAACTTAAAATCTTTACCAAAAATTGAACCTTCAAAACCCGAATAGCCCAGCACACCATATACATGGTTATCAATACCGTACTGTAGGTTCGATGGCCCTGCGTGGGTATCAAAAGTACCCCAACCATCTATTATTGTTTCCCTAACGTCGGCTTTGTCGTCTCCGTTCGTGTCTTTTAAGAACAGAAATACAGGAGCCTGTGAAACGATTATGCCACCGTTCGCAAATGCAAAACTGGTCGGAATGTTCAAGTTTTCAGCAAATACCGTCACTTTATCGGCCTTACCATCCCCATCGGTATCTTCTAAAATTTTGACCTTGTCATCACCAATTCCTTCATCATTACGAACGGTATTGGGGTAATCGACTGTTTCAATGACCCACAGACGCCCTTTTTCATCCCAATTCATAGCAATGGGGTTGATGATATCTGGTTCGGAAGCGAAAAGTTCAAGCTTAAAACCAGCTGGCACTTGAATCAACTTGGCAGATTCTTCAGGACTAAGGGGCAGCTGATATTTAGGTGCCGGGTCGCGCTTCTCGTAGTTGGGTATATTCGCCATTTCTTTATAGGCCAATTGTGGAATATCGGTCGCAAATGATTGCCAATTTTCCCTGACCTTGTCGGAAACCGCCCAAATAATACCCTCTTTTATAAGCTTTTGAAAACCTGGTTTTTCCCAAGTACGCTCGTCGTGACCGTAGGCAGTGTAGAAAACCTTGCCTTGACCATAGTCTTTCACCCATGTCCATGGTTCCTTATGGTCGCCTTCTACCCTTTCCATTAATATTTGAATATCGTCGGCTATTTTATCATGTACATACGTTTCATCCCATGTTGAAAACTCGGATACGTTCTGCATGATAGGATGTTCTTTATCTACAATATTGGCAGTGAAAGTGCCCGTCTCATGAGACTTAAATTGGCCACCAACCATATCTACATAATCCTCTGAGTTTCTAAAACAAAAACTGGCACAGTGGATAGGTATAAATGCATGCCCTTCTTTTACATAGTCAATCAATGCTTTTTCTTCGGAAGGATTGATGTCATCATGGTTGGCATAAATGATAAGTCCGTCATAAGCCGCCAAATTCTTTTCGTTCAAATCGGTTACTTCTTCCGTATAGGTAATATTGATACCATCTTTTGCCAATGCGGAAGCCAGTACGGGAAAATAAGCCCTAGAATTATGGTGTTCTTGTGAATGCCCTAAAAATAGTATTTCGATTCGTCTTGGGCCATCTTCTACATGTGCCGTTTGCTCCTTTGATTCTGAGCCACAGCCTACTAATAAAAATAATACTGCTACAGTGCAAATAGCGCTTAATGAGGATTTCATAAGTCGGTGGATTTTAGAATTATCAATGATAAGCATAAATATGGTGTAAAATTCACACTCTCATATCACATTCTGACTGTATTATATCATCAAAACATAGTTTAGTTTAAAATTTTGGTATTTTAGTTGTCATTTACACAAAAAGAATTCTTTGAAAGCTGCCTTACAAAAATCTCCCATACCCACTTCAAGAGCATATGTTGCCAAACTACTGAACGAACCCGTTTTTGACCCTCATTGGCATTTTCATTCTGAATATCAAATATTTATGGTACTCAAAGGAAATGGCACCCGTTTTATTGGTGATAGCGTAAAACCTTTTAAAACAGGTGATATCACTTTTACCGGTTCTAACCTACCACATTTATGGCGTAGCGATCAAGAACAGGAACAGGCGAAAAATATAGCTTGGTCTCAAGGTGCAGTCATCTATTTCAAAGAAGATTTCTTAGGCACCAATTTTTTGCAGACCGAAGAAGCCATACGTTTGCGCCAGTTGTTTCGAAAAAGCCTTCGAGGAATGGAATTTCATGGTGAAACAGCTCTAAAATTGCGTGAGATGATCATGCAATTAATAAGTATGGAAGGTCTTGAAGGTATTCTTCATCTTTTAAAAATTCTAAACTGTATTAGCCAAACCCAAGAATTTGAACTGTTGGCCAGCGCCGGTTACACGAATACCCTTCGCGAAGCCGATACCGAACGTATGTATCAGGTATATTCTTATGTAATGAAAAATTTCAGGAATAAGATTGCCATTGCCCAATTAGCTGAAATGACGAACATGACACCTACGTCATTCAGCAGGTACTTTAAAGTGCATGCCAATAAATCTTTTACCCAATTTGTGAGTGAGATACGAATCGGTCATGCCTGTAAGTTGCTCATCGAACAAAAGAAAAACGTTTCCACAGCCTGCTATGAAAGTGGATTTCAAACGCTATCAAACTTCAATAAACAGTTCAAAGCCATTACCAAAAGAACACCTATGGTCTACAAAAAGGAGTATGGACTTTAATTTCATTAAATAAACTCTATTAAAATGCCCTAATTTTGGCGGATGATCAAAACCCTACAATTACGATTATCTCTTGAGGAAGAAGCCAATGAAGGTTTATTAAAACAAAAAGCTGCTCAATATCTAGGTCTCGATACTTCCGATTTTACCCTAAAGACACTGAGAAAGTCGATTGATGCCCGAAAACCTCAAGTTCTTTTTAATTATAAATTGGTGGCCTACGTAGGTGAAGATGCTCCTCAAAACGATTATTCATTTGAATATAAGAATGTTCAAAACGCAAAGCCCGTACATATCATAGGCTTTGGCCCTGCCGGTATGTGGGCTGCATTGCGTTGTTTAGAGCTAGGCTTCAAGCCTATTGTTTATGAACGTGGCAAAGATGTTCGCGAACGCCGTAGAGACCTTCGTGCCATCAACCAAAACCATGTGGTGAACGAAGATTCGAACTATTGTTTTGGCGAAGGCGGTGCCGGCACCTACTCCGATGGAAAACTATATACACGAAGTTTAAAGCGCGGTGATGTCAAACGTATTTTTCATAGTTTGGTTCATCATGGCGCTACCGAAGAAATTCTGGTTGATGCGCATCCGCATATCGGAACGAATAAACTTCCTAAGATCGTAAAGAACATTCGCGAAACGATTATTAACTACGGCGGCGAAGTTCACTTTGACACCAGACTGACCGATCTTCTTATCAAAAATGGCTTCCTAGAAGGTATCGTAATCAATGATAGCAAGGAGATTGCCACGCAAAAGGTCATTTTGGCCACAGGCCATTCGGCGCGGGACATTTTTTATCTTTTAGAAAAGAAAAAGATTGCCTTAGAAGCTAAGTCCTTTGCCATGGGTGTGCGGGTCGAGCACCCTCAACACGTCATCGATTCTATTCAATATCATTGTTCAGGTACACGAAACGAACTTCTGCCCGCAGCCGCCTACAGCCTTGTTCATCAGGTAAAAGGGCGTGGTGTATATTCCTTTTGTATGTGCCCAGGTGGTTTTATTGTACCTGCTGCCACCGCCCCAGGTGAAGTAGTGGTCAATGGTATGTCACCATCCAAAAGAAACAATCAATTTGCCAATTCAGGAATAGTAGTAGAAATTAATGTGGATGAGGATCTTTCTCGATATCAAGGGCATGGAGCAATGAGAGGGCTTGAATTTCAAAAAGATTTAGAGCGATTGGCCTTTACGGCAGGGGGTAGAAACCAAACGGCACCTTCACAACGATTGACCGATTTTGTCGAAGGTAAATTATCGCCAAGCCTTAACCCTACTTCATACCAACCAGGGTTGAACTCCGCTCCGCTGCATTCACTTTTACCAAAACTGATAGGTAGTCGCCTCCGAAAGGGGTTTGAAGAATTCGGAAAAAAGATGAAAGGCTACTACACCGATGAAGCGAATATCGTGGGCGTAGAATCAAGAACTTCATCACCGGTAACCATCCCAAGAAATGAACAATTAGAGCATCCTCAAATCAAAGGTCTCTTCCCATGTGGTGAAGGAGGAGGGTATGCCGGCGGTATTGTTTCAGCGGCCATGGATGGCGAAAGATGCGCTGAAGCCGCTATCGGGCTTTAATTTTTTAATGAACCGAAGAAGTAGCCATAAATAGGCGTACCTTCGCAGCCCTTAAAACACAACGATGAAATTTGAAGAGCTAGGCTTATCACAACCTATTCTAAAGGCCCTTCGGTCAGAAGGTTATTCAGAACCCACCCCAATTCAACAAAAGTCAATTCCCATTTTATTAAAGGGAAAAGACTTGTTGGGTGTAGCCCAAACCGGTACCGGTAAAACGGCGGCTTTTGGTATTCCTATTCTAGAAAGGCTTCTTCAAACTTCGAAAGAACAAAGCGGGAAAAAGAGAGTAAGAGCCCTTATCGTTACCCCGACTCGGGAACTTGCCCTGCAGATTGCAGAAAGTCTAAGTGCTTATGGTCGTTTTACACCCATTTCCAATACGGTCATTTTTGGTGGTGTCAAACAGGGGCAACAAGTAAAAGCTTTGCAAAAAGGGATAGATATTTTGGTCGCTACCCCAGGTAGATTGCTTGATTTAATGGGCCAAGGTTTTATCAACTTAAACGATTTGGAAATCGTGGTACTCGATGAAGCCGACCAAATGCTTGACATGGGGTTTGTTCATGATGTAAAGAAAATCATTGCGGCCCTGCCTCCCCAAAGACAGTCCCTATTTTTTTCTGCCACGATGCCGCAGGCAATCGTCGAATTATCTCAAAAACTCTTGGGCGACTTTGAAAGGGTTACTATCAAGCCTCAACAGGCTACCGCCGAACGCGTCGAACAAGGGATTTATTTCGTCAGCAAAAGAAATAAGGCACGCCTGCTCATCCATTTGCTCCGAGAGAAGGAACAGGACTCAGTTTTAGTTTTTTCAAGAACCAAACACGGGGCCAACAAGATTGTTACCAAATTGGAAAAGGCCGATATAAGGGCTTCGGCCATTCACGGTAATAAATCGCAAACGGCCCGACAAAAGGCACTGGGAAGCTTTAAAGATGGAAAATTGAAGGTTTTGGTCGCTACCGATATCGCCGCAAGGGGTATTGACGTTGAAGAACTGTCATTGGTGATTAATTACGATTTACCCAATGTACCTGAAACCTATGTACATCGAATCGGAAGAACCGGGCGAGCACAGGCCAGTGGTACTGCCCTTTCATTCTGTGACAAAGATGAAAGACCCTATTTAAAAGACATAGAAAAGTTAATCAAACAACAAGTACCTGTAATGCCAGAGCATCAATTTGTTGATGATAATGAACAACAGGAAACGCCCGAAAAACCTAAGGAAAACAGTCCGATACCTAGAAGAAACAAAGGCAGGTACAACTCTAGAAGTTCAAATTATAGAGGAAAAAGCAACAATAGGCGCAATAGGCGACCAGGTGGCGGAAAGCCGAAAAGAAAAGATTAGACAGGTAGGTGCTACAATCGTTGTTCCTGCGTATCTACCTTTCCATATTCGTTCTTGTAGATTCGAACAACAATTAGAAAAAGACTGATCATTAACGGCCCGAAAATCAAGCCGATAAAACCGAATAAGGGCACCCCTACAATCACACCGATCAACGTAATCAAAGGGTGTACATTATCAAGCTTCTGCAGCACATACAGTCTAATTATATTATCCGTAGAGCCTACGACGACCAAGCCATAGAGAAGTATACCCCAAGCTTGGGCGTCATTACCGTTGGCCAAGGTTAAAATGAAGACCGGAAGAATACCGACCAATGTTCCAACAAAAGGAATCATGGATCCTACTGCTACGATGGCAAACCAAAAAAACGGATTGTCGATTCCGAAAATAAAGAAGCCTATTAGGGCGACAATCCCTTGTGCCAAGGCCACCAGTGGAATTCCTAGAGCATTGGACCTCACCATTGCTTGAACTTCACGACCTATTAAACGCAAATTGGTTTTACTGATGGGGATGTATTCAAACAATGATTCCTTTAATTGCTTTCGATTGGTCAACATGTAGAACAGCAAAAAGTACATTATCGCTATCGAAATCAATAAAGTAAAGGTACTTCCGGCAAAAGCGGAAACACTTTCGGTAATCCATGAAGATGCACCTGCAGGATCTATTTGAGAAGTCAGGTCATAATCGACTGTTTTTTCGACTACAAATAATTGGTCTTTGATAATCTCGATGACACTCTCAGATTTTTCAACGGCCTTCCCCATTTTACTTCCTAACATGGCGATAAGACCACTCACCGGTATCAGTATACCAATAAATGACAACAGCATAATAAGAGTGGCGGCCAAATTGGGATTCCATCCTTTTTTCACTAGCTGGACCATCCATTTTCTGAAAATCACATAGATGGTAATTGCTCCTAGAATACCCGATAAATACGGAACTATTTCCCAAAATATGAGCCCTCCAATCAACAGGATTAGCAGTAGAACAAATACCTGTCTAATGATATTTGGATGGATATATTTCATAAAGTATGTTTGATTTTGTTGGCGGTTTAATCGGAGGTGAAATTAAGATTATCAAACTTACCGCTATGACCTTTGCCGATAATTTTTTAACTGTAACCGTCAATTTTTCGACTTGATTAAAATGCTCATGTCACTTTTGAATTTATAGAAATATTAAAATGATTGGTCGTATTTTTAAATTAGAAGTTCACCAACTATCAACACAGAAATACCTACCTTGCCCGAAATTATACCATCGACCATGCGCCTTTATATTTTATCTTTTTTAGCTATTTGCCTTAGTTCAGTGACAGGGTATTCACAGAGCCCGACTATCATGACCTACAATATTAAGTATGACAACGTGAATGATACGGTCAATAATTGGAACGACCGAAAATCTTCGATGGTTGAACTAATTGTAACCGAAGACCCTGATGTTGTGGGTATGCAAGAGGTTCTTCACAACCAATTGAACTATTTAAACGAAGAATTATCCGGTTATGATTATGTGGGTGTTGGGCGTGAAGACGGAAAACAAAAGGGTGAGTACTCCCCTATTCTTTATCAAAAAGAAAAATATGAACTTTTAAAATCGAACACTTTTTGGCTATCAAAAACACCCGACCAGATTTCAGTTGGTTGGGATGCCGCTCTTGAACGTATCTGTACCTATGCCCTTTTTAAGGAGAAAAGTACCGATAAAGAATTTTACGTATTCAATACCCATTTTGACCATAGAGGTGATAAGGCCCGAAAGAAATCGGTAAAACTTATACTTAAGAAAATTGATGAAATCAACACACAAAACCTTCCAGTGGTTTTAATGGGTGATTTAAATCTATCCCCCGAAAAAAAGTCTATTCAGTACCTCAGCAAGAAAATGACGGATGGTCTGGAGGTTGCCAAATCAAAAAACGAGGGACCATCAGGAACCTTTAATGGCTTCAACCTACAGGATCCTATTACCCAGCGTATCGATTATATTTTTACCCGTGGTTTTTCGGTCAGTTCATATGAACATATTGATGAGCGCCTTAAAAGCGGAAAACATATTTCTGACCACTTACCAGTGAAAGCAGAATTGGTCAGATAGGCTTATATCATCCTGAAGTTTTAGGAGATTGGATAAGACTTTGGTGTATGTAGGCTTTTAAACCGTCTTGGTTTTGCACCAGCACCCACTTGTCGGTCTGGCCAAAAACGGTCAAGACTTCGTTTCTCTTGGCCTCTCCAAGTTTTGTTCCCTCAATAGAAGGTTGCGACCTTAAATTGGCCAAAGATGATCTCACTTCGACCCGACCCTCTTCAAAATCCGGTAATTTTTCGGCATAGACAGGTATTTCAGTCTTTTGTATGAATGGTAAGGGGTCAATCGCACCTTTATAACCTTGATAGATGCCGAAATGCAAATGAGGTTTCGTGGTTCTGGCGTTTCCGGTATTACCCACCAGGCCCAAAGTATCGCCCAGCTGAACTTTCTGTCCAGTTTTCACCAAGATACTGTCAAGGTGGGCATAATAAAGAGAACTGCCCATTAAGCCGTTACGCTGCCAAACCTGTTTACCACCTAAGCCCCTGTTTCTGGTTGAACTTATACGGCCTTCCGTCACGGCCAATACGGGTGTACCTCGGTCTGCAAAAATATCAACGCCTTCGTGGCTTCTTTTACCTCCTTCCCTAACAGCTCCCCAAAAGCTTTGAATAGCAGTATTATCTCTTCCTAAAACTGGAAAACCAAACTCAGGCTGACTGTATATTCGCAAACTATAATTTGTACTCGCATCGATTTCTGGCTGCACTATCAGCTTATACCAACCTGTTTCATCGATAGACTGTGACAGGTATCGCTCGCCTTCCTCATTGCTTTTAATATTCTTCAGATTCTGTGTTGAGTCGTTAGAAATTCTGTAAAAATCTAGAAAAACTCTTTGAGCGATTGAGTCGGTCAGTATTTCGGCATAAAAAATTCTGCCTTTGTTCAATTCAAGATTATAGCTATGGGTTCTTATGAGGTTCTGAGTGAAAGACCCTGTTTCTACATATGGTAATTCAACTTCTAAACTATCTTTTTTACTGTTCAAAAAAGACGAATTCCATTCAGCAAAGGCTGTCGTATCATTGGCAAACTCTCGCTCATAAATTTCACGCGCAGTGGGTTCAGAAATGAAATCGGCAACCTTTCTCACTTGCTTGCAATTCAGCAAAAGAGCGGATCCTAATAACATTAAACATATACCGAACTTTTTCATTTACACAACCTTATTTTTTAAAGAAAAGGGGCCAAGCAAATGCTCGGCCCTTTATTGTATTTTTTAGCTATTATTTCTTTAAAAAATCAATCAACAGCTTATTCAACTCATCGGAGTGAGTAACATTCAAGCCGTGAGGTGCCCCTTTGATAATTTCGTATGTATTATCGGAAATACCTTTTGCAGCTTGATCTGCCGATGTGGCAATAGGCACGGTTTCATCGGCATCGCCATGAACTATTAACGTAGGTACATCTACATTTTTCAATTCTTTTCTAAAATCGGTATGCATCCAGGCAAGGGCCGCTTCTATAGTGGCTCTCGGTGATGCATGAGAGGCAATGATAAAATCGTAATCTAGCTGCGCTTCGCTTACCCTATCCTTATTGTCCTCATAATTATAAAATCCCTTATGGAAATCTTTCAAGAAACCTACGCGGTCTTTCTCCAATGCATCCTTTATATCGTTCAATGCTTTTTCAGGAACTCCGTCAGGATTATCTTCTTTCTTTTTAACCAGAGGAATTATCGAACTGATCAACACTGCTTTTGCAATCTTATCCGATCCGTAATCGGTAAAGTAACGTACTACTTCTCCCCCGCCCATTGAAAATCCAACAATAACGGCATCCTTAAGTTTGAGTCCTTCTATTAAAGTATGTAAATCGCTGGCCAAAGACGAATAGTCATAATCGCCCCAAGGTGCGGAAGAGATACCGAACCCCCTTCTGTCGTATGAGATACATCTAAAACCAGATTCAACTATCTTCCAAACCTGTTGTTCCCAAGATTTTCTGCTGAGCGGCCACCCATGAATTAAAATTACAGGTTGTCCCTCTCCATAATCTTCATAAAATATATCTACGGATTCTTTTCCTTTTGTATTTGTTATAAACGGCATGTGTTTAATTTTAAGTTTACGTAAATGTAAGCCCCTAGATACTGTCCGGTTGATTCGATGGGTTAGATTCTTGCTTTGAAAAAGCATTTAAGTTAATTTTAATATACTACGCCGAAATATCATGTACATACCTGAATATCAAAATAATAAAAACATTGATAAGCTCAAATTGTTTATTTCTGAAAACAGTTTTGGCATATTGGTCACCCATTCTGAAAACCGGTCACACGCCACCCATATACCTCTGTTATTGGAGAAAGATGAAGAGGGAGCAGATGTACTGACCGGTCACATCGCTAAAGCTAATTTGCAATGGAAACATTTCGGACAAGACGACGTGCTTTGTATTTTTAATGGCCCGCATGCCTATATTTCGTCATCTTGGTATAAAGAGGAAGAAGTACCTACATGGGACTATATTGCGGTTCACGTATATGGAAGCCTGCAACTATTGACAGAAGAACAGACCATGAATTCTTTACATAGATTGGTAGATACTTTTGAAGCCAACTCTAAAAACCCTATTTCGTTACATAATATGTCAACAAAGACTTTGAGACAAGTAAAGGGCATTGTGGGCTTTCAAATTAAAATCAAAGAAATACAGGCACGCTACAAATTATCTCAAAATCGAGTAGAAGACCATGCCCAGATAGTTTCTGAGTTAAGAGAACAAAATACCCAAAATACCAATGCTATTGCCGACCTTATATTGACAAACCAAAGTAAGTAAATATCAAAGCATTTGCTTATGGCATTTGACCAATTTATTGCCGATAGAATACGGCGTACCCTCAAAAATAAAATGAAATCATTCCAAGAAAAAAGAATGATGGGCGGTCTGTGTTTTATGGTCAATGATAAAATGTGCTTTGGGCTAGATACCGACAAAAGCAATAACACCCCTAGACTTATGTGCCGCGTGGGACCTATTAATTACGAAAAAGCTTTAGAGAATAATTTTGCATCTGAAATGGATTTTACAGGAAAACCCATGAAAGGGTATGTCTTTGTGTCGTCGGAAGGATTTGAATCTGAAAAGGACCTGGATTTTTGGATTCAATTATGTCTTGACTTCAACCCACTTGCCAAAAGCAGCAAACGAAATAAATAAGGGCCCTTTTTTCAAGGGCCCCTTATCATCTAACTTTCCTTTAAAGATTTCATATCGATTACAAATCGATACTTAACATCCGATTTTTGTAAGCGGTCATATGCCTTATTAATGTCTTGAATATTTATCATCTCAATATCGGCAACAACATTATGCTCACCACAAAAATCAAGCATCTCTTGGGTTTCCTTGATTCCACCGATCAATGAGCCGGCAATTCGCTTTCTTCCCATGACAATTCCGCCTCCATGCAGCGGTTCCAATGGTTCGATGGCACCAACCAGAACCATGGTAGCATCTCGCTTGAGCAGGCCAACATACGGGTTCATATCATGGCCTACTGGAATGGTATTCAATAGAAAGTCGAATGACCCTGCATGCTTTTTCATCTGCTCCTCATCCTTAGAAATCAATACCTCATCGGCCCCCAAACTTTTCGCATCTTCACTTTTGTCAGGTGAAGTAGTTATCATCACGGTATGGGCTTCTAGCGCATGGGCAAATTTTATACCCATATGGCCCAAGCCTCCTAAACCTATGACACCTACTTTATCTCCTTTTTTCACGCCCCAATTAGCTAGGGGCGACCATGTAGTAATTCCTGCACATAATAATGGTGCCGCCGCCTTGGCATCTATATTTTCAGGAACCTTTAGAACAAATTTTTTGTCTACGACCACCGCTTCTGAATATCCACCAAAAGTATGCCCCCCTAAATGCTTGTCGGGGCTATTATAAGTGAAAGTTGCGCCATTCTCACAAAACTGTTCTAAATCGTCTTTACAGGAGCTACATTCTTGACACGAGTCGACCAAACATCCAACGCCCACCAAATCACCTTCTTTAAAGTTTTCTACATGATCACCTACTGACATAACCTTGCCGATGATTTCATGCCCGGGTACTACCGGATAAACCGAATTTTTCCAGTCGTTTCTTACTTGATGCAAATCGCTATGGCAAACTCCACAATAAAGAATATCAATTTTCACATCATCAGGAGTAAGCTCTCGTCTTTCTAGCTTATATGGTTTCAAATCGTCTTCTTTCGAAGCAGCTGCATATGCTTTTATTTCTGTCATAATCAATTTTAGTTTCTAGCAAGCTACCTTTAAAGAGTTAGGTACTTTAATGCAATCGACGAAAAAATGAAGGCACAAAAAAACCCGACACACTTTGTCGGGTTATGAATGCTTTATTTCTTAAAACTTACTCTTCCAGAGCTCTCTTTACCATGACCTTTGCCAAATGACTTCTATAATTTTCGTCCGCAAAATGGTCGCTCATCACCTCTACCCCATCTACTGCATGCTCAGCTGCATCACCACTACCCGAATACGCCTCTTCAACAGCAGTAGCCCTATAGGGCGTATCGGAAACACCTGTTATACCAACTTTGACCTTACTATCATCGAAGACCACGGCGACCCCTACAATAGCGAATCTTGAGGCAGATTGATAAAACTTCAGGTATTTGCCATGCGCCACTTTGGGAAAACGTACCGCAGTGACGATTTCATCGTCTTCTAATGCCGTTGTGAAAATGCCTTGAAAGAAATCTGTAGCGGCAATGGTTCTTTTGCCCCCTTTTCCTTCCACCTCAATTTGGGCATCACAAGCCAGCACCACCGCAGGATAATCGGCCGAGGGATCGGCATGAGCCAGACTACCGCCAATAGTTCCCCGGTTTCTTACCTGAACATCACCCAAGGTGGTAACGGCCTGATGTAAAATATTTACGGTTTTATAAACCACGTCGGAATTCAATATTTGTGTATGGGTACAATTGGCACCTATGATGACCTCATCACCGGTTTCCTCAATGGAATTCATATCTGGAATACCATTGATATCAATCACAATCTCGGGTCTGTTGAGTCTTAACTTCATAGCCGGTAAAAGACTTTGACCCCCTGATAATATCTTGGCATCAAAACCGTGCTCGTCCAATAGATTGACTGCCTCACTAATGGAAGTAGTCTTTATATAATCAAATTTTGCTGGTATCATGTTCTTCTTATTTTAATTCTGCATGGCTTTCCAAACCGTTTGTGGTTTTAGGGGCATTTGTATATCAGTAACACCAAGATGGGCCAGTGCATCAACTACTGCATTTACTACGGCCGGTGTCGACCCTATGGCACCCGCTTCTCCGGCCCCTTTCACCCCTAATGGGTTATGAGGACATGGCGTTACGGTATTTTCGGTCTCTATCATTGGTAGGTCATCTGCCCTCGGCATCGCATAATCCATATACGACCCTGTAATCATTTGACCCGCCTCATCGTAGGCCACCTCTTCCAACAAGGCTTGCCCGACACCTTGGGCCACACCGCCATGAATCTGCCCCTCAACAATCATTGGGTTCATAATATTGCCCACATCGTCGACAGCAATAAATCGTTGCAATTCAACTGCTCCGGTATCGCCATCGACCTCAACAACGGCAATGTGCGTACCGAAGGGATAAGTAAAATTACTAGGATCATAAAAACTTGAAAAGTCTAGCCCTGGCTCTAACCCTTCGGGATAATTATGGGGCACATAAGCAGTAAGTGCGACATCGCCAAAAGAAACGGATTTATCAGTGCCCTTGACCGTCCATTTACCGCTAGCATATTCCAAATCGTCTTCAGCTGCCTCCAATTTATGGGCTGCTATTTTCGCACCCTTTTCCAATATTTTATCTATGCTTTTTATTATGGCACTACCCCCCACTGCCAGACTTCGAGAACCGTAGGTTCCCATTCCAAAAGCAACTTGGTCGGTATCGCCATGCTCGATTTCAACATCGGCCATATCTATACCCAACTTATCGGCCACAAATTGAGCGAAAACAGTCTCATGGCCCTGCCCATGGGAATGAGCCCCAGTATAAACGGATACTTTTCCGGTGGGTTGAACACGCACCTGCCCTACTTCATAAAGGCCGGCTCTGGCACCTAAGGCTCCAACCACAGCAGAGGGGGCTATTCCGCAGCCTTCGATATAGGTAGAAATACCGACGCCGAGCAGACGCCCGTTTTTGCGGGCTTCCGATTGTTCCTTTCTAAAATCATCATATCCTAACCTCTCCAACCCTTTCTTTAAGGCTGCTTCGTAATTACCGCTATCATATTGCAGGGCCACTTGGGTTTGATAACCGGCCTCTTCGACCCCATCAAAAGGAGGTATGAAGTTTTTATATCTGATTTCAGCAGCGTCCATACCCATTTCTTGAGCGCCCTTGGAAATAATACGTTCCAATAGATAGGTTGCCTCAGGTCTTCCGGCACCGCGATAAGCATCCACCGGAACGGTATGCGTAAATGGGGCAATTACATTTAGATGAATCAATGGCGTTGTATATACCCCTTGAAACAGCGTTCCGTGTAAATAGGTCGGTACTGCCGGAGCAAATGTTGAAAGATAAGCACCCATTCCGCAGTACTCATCGGTAAGATGAGCCACAATCTTTCCGTCTTTATCAAAACCCATTCGTGATTTGACCACATGGTCGCGACCGTGGGCATCGGTCAAAAATGCCTCACTTCGGTCGGATGTCCATTTCACTGGTCTTCCTATTTCCTTGGCGGCCCAAGTCAATAAAGCTTCCTCGGTATAGTGATAAATCTTGCTACCAAAGCCTCCGCCTACATCTTTAGAAACTATTCGAACCTTATGTTCCGGTAAACCTAAAACAAATGCGCACATTAGAAGACGGATCAAATGCGGGTTTTGCGTACTCGTGTATAACGTATATTTATCGCCATTCACATCATAATCGGCAATGTAACTACGTGGTTCCATAGCGTTGGGTGCCAGCCTTTGGTTTCTATATTCCATTTCAGTTACATGATGAGCTTTCTCGAGAGCAGCCTCTACTTCTGCACGATCGTTACCGATACACCAGTCAAATGCCGCATTACTGTCCCAATCATCATGAACCAATGGCGCCCCTTCTTCCATTGCCTTTTTGGGGTCTGTAACCGCAGGAAGTTCTTCGTAATCTACCTCTACCAATTCCGCCGCATCGCGTGCCTGCTCCAGTGTTTCTGCGATGACTATAGCTACCGCTTCACCCAAATGGCGGATTTTATCTTTTGCCAAAAGTGGGTGTTTGGGCTCTCGCATCGTTTCACCATTCTTAAAATCGACTTGCCAACCACAAGGAACGCCATATTCGCCACAAGCATCTTTACCTGTGAAAATAGCTACCACACCATCGGCCTTCTGAGCCTCAGAGATATCGACATTTTCTATTTTAGCATGGGCATACGGACTTCTAACGAAGGCCGAATGCGTCATTTTAGGCAATTTTATATCGTCTGTATATTTGCCCATACCTTTGAGGAATCGGGCATCTTCACGTCTTTTTACTGATTTACCTATAAACTCTCCCATAACTAATCATTTATTGTTTCAGCAGCCAATTGAATAGACTTGACTATATTATGATACCCAGTGCAGCGACAAAAATTTCCTTTAAGCCCGTGTCTGATATCTTCTTCTGAAGGATTCGGATAGTTTTTGAGAATATCGGCGGCCACCATCACCATACCCGGCGTACAAAAACCACATTGCAAACCATGTTTCTCTTTAAAGGCCGCCTGAATCGGATGCATTTCTCCATTTTGGGCCATACCTTCAATCGTAGTTATTTCGCTACCGTCGGCTTGAACGGCCAAAACGGTGCATGATTTCACGGCAGTTCCATCCATTGTTATGGTGCAAGCCCCACACCCGCTGGTATCACAGCCAATGTGTGTGCCTGTTAAATCTAAATTCTCTCTAAGATATTGGGCCAAACTTAGTCTCGGTTCTATGTCATGGGTAAACTGTTTACCATTGACAGTGATGGTTACGTTCATATGCTAGTGTTTTAAATTGTAGAAATATTTAGAAATTAGGCGCTGCGCTTATCTATTTCTTCTTCCATCGATTTGAAGAACTGCTTAGAAAGCGTACTTACCACCCCACTCATAATACGCTGCCCCATACTGGCCAAGGTACCGCTCATCTTAGCCTCACCCGTATAAGTAACGTCTGTACCACCTTCATCTGAAGAAGCCAAATTCATAACAATCTCGGCCACTACATTGCCCATCTTACTTTTCTGATCGATGACCAATGTGCAACCCTCTTCTTCTGTTTTATCTTTTATGGAAAGTTTACCTGTGAAATTACCCTTGACAGGCCCTACCCTAACTTCGGAAACTGCCTCATATTGGTCTTGAGATAGCTCTTTTAACTCTTTAATGCCCGGGGTCACCCTCTCTAAGATTTCGGGGTCCATGACCATATCCCAAACAACTGACCTTGAAACCGGAAGCTTGTAATTACCTTTAATTTTCATATAGCTCGCTTGAGATATTGAATATAAAAAATCAAATTGAATATTCTAAATCAAAAGGGCTAATTTTTACCAAATATTTAGTTTAATTAAAGTTTAAATGACAAATTATTAATATAAACTCAAAATTGACCTGCTATTTTCTTTCTTCTCTTCCCTATTAAAAGAAGAACTTTTTTTAAGCTTTCTAGGTTGTGGGCCGGAGCCAATTCATCGATATATGGTAACGCCGACTTCATACCTAATACCTCAGGGGAAAAGTTTTTGTTACCAGCAAGTGGATTGAGCCAAACGACCTTTCTTGAGCTCTTAAAAATATGGTGCATGGCTCTTTGTATGTTAGTCGGTTTTCCAGTGTCCCAACCGTCACTTAATATCAAAACAATGGTTTTTTTATCTAGATATCGATATCGATAGGAGTAATTTTCTACAAAATCTTCTAGGCATTCACCAATTGTTGTACCACCAGACCATTGGGGAACCCTATCGGAGATACTTTGGAATGCATTTTCAAAATCATGGCCGTTCAAAATATCTGAAACCCGATGAAGAGCTGTACTGAAAACAAAGGTTTCTATTTTATCATACGAATTTTGAAAGGCATAAATTAAATGAATAAAAAAACGGCTGAAAAGGTCCATCGACTTACTCACATCGCATAACAGCAGCAATTTTAGCTTCTTATCCTTCGGCTCAGAATAAAGCAATTGCTGAATATCACCCCCTTTTCTTAAACTTTGGCGAATGGTTCTTTTTAAATCAATTTTACTTCTGCGTTTGGTATGTTTTTTTAGTCTGCTTTTTTTTCGCATGGCTTTTAAGGCCATTTTTTTTAGTAGCCGCATTATAAGGCGTACTTCGTCATCACTTAAATCAGTAAACTCCTTTTTTGCAAGTACTTCTACTCCACTAAAAGATGCTGTCTCTTTGATTTCCTTTTCTTCACTGAGATTCAGCCAACTTTTGAGTGCATCAAAACGTTCTTGTTCTTGCCTGGCCCTATTTTTAACTGGTGTTTTTCTTGTTTTTACTTTAGAATCTGAAGCCTGCTTCAGCTGGTGTTTAAACTCTAAATAGTTTTCTTTAAAATGGATGTACTGCTGTTTATTCTTGGCCAAAACAGTTTGTAGCACCAAAATAAATTTTGCCTCTTCGTTAAAATTATAGCCACCAAGGGCCAAAATGGCATTAACCTGCTCGACCGGGCCTATGACATAGCCTTTCTTACGAAGGAATCGACAAAGCAGTACGATATGCGCAGATATTTCAGTTTGATGTTCCAGATAAGAGCCTTTCATGGTCAATCATTATTATTAGCCTATTCTCGATACCACACCGGTTTTATCTAAAAGTTCGGAGAGGGCATCTTGTGTATGTCTCATATCTTGCCAATCTTTGAGTACTACCCCAAGTGTAGATTCTACGACTTCTTTGTTTAGGTGTTTTAAGTGCATACCGGCCAGGGCTTTTGCCCAATCTAGAGTTTCAGAAATACCAGGAGTCTTTTCTAGCTTTAATTGCCTAAGCTCTTTCATGAACGTACAAATCTCTTGCCCCAACCGCTCATCGGCCTCCGGAACCTTCGCTTTAACGATTGCCAATTCCTTCTCAAAATCAGGATAATCTATCCAAAGATAGAGGCAGCGCCTGCGCAATGCTTCCGACAATTCCCGGGTTCTATTTCCTGTTAGTATAATCTGTGGTTTTTGAACTGCCTTGATACTGCCGATTTCAGGTATGGTCACTTGCCAGTCGGATAGCACTTCCAAAAGAAAACTTTCAAATTCTTCATCGGCTCTATCAATTTCATCAACTAATAAAACTGGTTGTGTTTTCTGGGTTATTGCTTGTAAAACGGGTCTTTTGAGCAAAAATCGGTCGGAGAAAATCGTTGATTCGGCAGTAGTAATATCCACCTTATTATTCTCCTGCATTTTTAGATATAACAGTTGATGCTGGTAATTCCACTCATAAAGCGCATGCGTACTGTCTAAACCCTCATAGCATTGCAGTCTAATCAAATTGGTGTCGAGTGCCTTTGCCATGACTTTGGCAATTTCAGTTTTACCCACCCCGGCCGGACCTTCTACCAGTAAAGGTTTTTCAAGTTGCATAGCCAAGTAAACCGACATAGCAATCGATTTATCACCTATATAGCCTTGAGAGGTGAGCATTTGTTCTATTTCAAGCAGACGCCGGTTTTCCATGAAATTTATTTTTACTACCAAGGTAAAGTTACGTATTATCGATTAAGCCTTAGAAGTATACAGAGAAGGTTACCAATCTTTGTAAGATGTAAACAAACACAAAGTTTTATCAATTCATCATGAAATATGAACAATTCAGTAAAATCTATTTCAAATTACGCAGGTGTAGGGCCAATTTTACAACATCTAAAAACAAAACCATGAACATGAAAACTTTTACAACCATTTTAGCGTTGGCCAGTGTGTTTCTGATCAACGCGCAGTCTGAGAAAACCGCAAACATTAAAATAACGATTGAAAATGTTCTTTCTGAGGAAGGCTCGGTTATTGCGTCTTTACATAATGAAGATACTTTTCTAAAATCACCAGGGGTCAAAACGGCTAAAGAACCGGCTAAGAAAGGTGAAGTGACCCTTCTCTTTGAAAATGTTTCACCAGGCACCTATGCAATCCTGGCCATTCACGATTCAAACAGCAATAACTCCATCGATTTTGATGCTTCTGGAATGCCCTTGGAAAGTTATGGACAGACGGGAGATATCAATCCGTTTGGGCCTCCCATCTTTGCCGATGCGAAGTTTGAAGTAAATGGTGAAGATCAAGAATTTAGAATTCGATTCTAAAAATAACGGGCCCCATGGAAAATTCCATGGGGCCCGTTATTCAATTTTCATTAGTCTCTAGATTTCTTCTGCCAACCAAGCCTTCATCATCCAAACCGTTTTTTCTTGCTCAGTGATAAAATCACTCATCATGGCGTTAGTACCCTCGTCACCTGATTCATCAGAAGCATCTAATATTCGACGCTCAATAATGAGTAGTTCTTTCAAAGAATCTACAATCAACCTGATTGAATCTTCATCATTACTGACATTTTTACCTACCGGTACTTTTGAGGTCTTGATATAATCTTCGAACGTGTGAAGAGGCACGCCACCGAGGGTCAAAATTCTCTCGGCAACTTCATCAACTTTTTCATTGGCATCATCATATAGTTCCTCAAATTTTGGATGCAATTCAAAGAAACGTTTGCCTTTTATATTCCAGTGTATTCCACGAAGATTCTGATAATAACGTTGAAAATTAGCGAGTAATTGATTCAAATCATCACTAATCGATTTTGAATCTTTTTCGCTTAATCCTATGCTATTGAGTTTCATAAATGTGTTGTTTTTTAGTTTTCGATTATAAAATTATAAAATATAAATCCGATTAACGATAAATTTTATTGATAGTTTTTATACATTTATCGTCATAATTTATTAGCAATGACAATAACGCAATTACAATACGTTCTGGCGGTCGCAGAACATCAAAATTTTACCTTGGCCGCACAAAAGAGCTTCGTTACCCAACCTACTTTGAGCATGCAAGTTCAAAAACTGGAAGATGAGCTCGATGTGTTAATATTCGACCGTAGCAAGAAACCTATTACCATCACCGAAGTCGGAAAAAAAATTGTCGAACAGGCCAAGAATATCGTAAACGAAGCTCATAGAATTCAAGATATTGTAGACCAAGAAAAGGGCTTTATAGGAGGTGATTATACGTTGGGCATCATACCTACAGTTATGCCGACCCTACTACCCATGTTTTTGAAAACCTTTATTAAAAGATACCCCAAGGTCAACCTAATTATTAAGGAACAAAGCACCGAAAGCCTGATAAGAAATATTCAAGACGGGCATATCGACGCGGGTATTGCCGCTACACCTCTTGAAATCGAATTCATTAAAGAACGCCCCTTGTACTATGAGCCGTTTGTGGGTTATGTACCTAAGAACCATAGGCTTAATAGCCAAGACAAACTAAAACCTGAAGATTTAGATATAAATGACGTGCTCTTACTTCAAGACGGACACTGTTTTCGTGATGGCGTTATCAACCTATGCCAAGCCCCTCGAAATTTTCAGGAAGAACATTTTAGGTTGCAAAGCGGAAGTTTTGAAACCTTGGTGAACTTAGCTGATGAAGACCTTGGCATGACCTTATTGCCGTATTTAAATACTTTGGAACTGGATGAGCAAAAAAGAAGTAAACTAAAGTTTTTCGAAAATCCTTCACCGGCCCGCGAGGTAAGTCTGATCTATCATAAAAGTGAGCTCAAGATTCAGATCACCGAGGCGCTTAGAGATGTGATACTCGGTATTGTTAGGGGTGCCATTGCTTTTCAAGATGTAAAAATCGTGAGTCCTGTGAACAAGAAATAGATTCAACAAAAAATCCCTCCGTTGCGGAGGGATTTTTTTATGCCTTTAAATAAATTAAACTTTGTTGAAGTTCTGGTTTGTCAGTGATAAACTGCTGCAACCAGAGTTTAAGTTCTTCGATTTCTTCGGGGAGTAATCTGGTAACTGCTTTTTTCAATTCTTTTAAAAACAGCCTTGAATCGAAACTAACTTTTTTCAGTACAGTTTTAGTGTACTCAAGCATAGCTTTAGCCATATGTGAAAAATCTTTAGTTAATTGTTTCTTGTGAAGCACAGCTTCAAGCTAAAGTTAAACATTAAGGCCCTTTTTATATTGCTAGTTCGTTGTTAAAAGTTCGCCAAATTCTTGTTAAAAGCCCTATTTTTGGGCTATTAGAGCTTTTTATATGAAATCATTCCTACCCGCATCACTATTGGCACTGTTGTTATTAAGTTGCGCCACCAAGTCTAAAATTGTCAGTAGAACAACAGAGAACATCTTGAATTCTAAATTCTACGGATCACAATTTACCGGCTTTGTATTATTTGATCCGGAAACGAAAGATACCCTTTACAATCAAAACGGATCGAAATACTTCACGCCGGCCAGTAACACTAAAATTTTTACGCTTTACACTTCCCTGAAGATGTTGCCCGATAGTTTACCATCATTATTCTATCATCAAGCATCGGATACAACCTATATTCAAGGCACTGGCGACCCGACTTTTCTGCATCCCTATTTTGATGATTTAAAAACGCTTGAATTCCTCAGGAAGCAAAACAATGTCAAACTATATCTAGGCAATCTTATCGATGAGAGACTTGGCCCTGGTTGGTCATGGGGAGATTATCAATACTATTATCAACCTGAAAGAAGCGCAATGCCTCTTTATGGCAATGTAACTACACTTCAAAACATTCAAGAACCGAAGGTGCTACCTGCCGTGTTTGTTGATAGTGTGGTACAGGTAAACGCTGCCGACAATAGAAAGGCTGAAGAAAACATCTTCTTTTTTGACGGTAACCGAAAAGACACTTTAGAAGTACCTTTTAGAACAGGGGCCCAACTAACCAAATCTATTCTGGAATCAGAACTTAAGAAATCAATTGAACTGACCGATAAAAAGACATCTCCATCTTTAAAAACTTTTTATGGTATAGAATCAGATACTGTTTATCGCAGGATGATGCATAACAGTGATAACTTTATAGCTGAGCAATTACTTATTTTGGCCTCCTCAACCTTGTCCGACACACTCAACAGCCAAAGAGCGAGAGATTTCATGTTAGAAAATTTTCTTTGGGATCTAAAACAAGAACCGCGATGGGTAGATGGTTCCGGATTGTCAAGATACAATCTCATTACCCCAGAATCACTAATTCAAGTTTTACACAAATTGTATACAGAGCTACCGAGGGATAGGTTACTGAGCTTCTTTCCTGCTGGTGGAAAGTCAGGAACTTTAAAAAATTGGTATCCCGGTATTGACAAGCCTTATATCTATGCTAAGACCGGAAGCTTAAGCAACAACCATTGTCTTAGTGGATTTTTGATTACCAAATCAGGTAAAACTTTAATTTTCAGCTTTATGAACAATCACTTTCGAGAATCTTCCTCTGAGGTCAAAAAGAGAATGCAGCTTATATTGGAAAAAGTAAGGGATACTTATTAAGAGGGATGTTACTGACCTAATAATTGGTGAATCTTAGCATACTGTAAGAGCATGATGGATTTCGCATCTCGAATTTCGCCACTTGCTATCATGCCCAAGGCCGATTCAAAATCAAGTTCTAAAACTTCTATGTTCTCCGTTTCATCTTCGGCTCCGCCACCCTCGTTCACTCTCATCTTTTCTTCATACTCTCCAACGAAAAAGTAAAGTATTTCAGTTACCGAACCAGGAGACATGTAGCTTTCAAAAACTTTTCTGACCCGGTCTATTTGATAACCGGTTTCTTCCTCTACCTCTTTTTTGATACACTCCTCAGGATTCAACCCATCTAAAAGACCTGCGCAAACCTCAACCATCATACCATCTTCGTTACCATTCACGTAAGTTGGCATTCTAAATTGCTTGGTCAGAACAATGGTGCCCTTCTTTTTGTTATAAAGTAAGATAGCGGCACCATTACCGCGATCATATGCTTCACGCTGTTGAGTCTCCCAAGAACCATCATCTTTCTGGTATTCGTATGTATACTTATTTAAAATGTACCAATTATCGGATAGTACCTTTTTATCAATGTTCTTAATTCGATTGTTTTTCATGCAATTGGCTAGAGACTCCACTTATTTCCAACCTCAGAAAGAGGTTTACAAGATTCGTACCCCCCCGGAATTGGGTCATAGCTCAAGATTTTCTCCCCTACCTCTTCCGAAGTGGTGTAGGCCCATATGGCCATCGACTTCATCGAACGATAGAAACCGATGGGCTCTTGATCACCCACAGTAGTTCCCCAAACACCTGGGCTAAATTTTCCTGAAGTCTTTTCTTGCTCCTCCAGAACCTTTTTCTTGTCAGTTTCGTTCAGCTCATAAAAATTGGCTCCAAAGTCATTTTGACACTTCTTGTTAAATTCTGCGATTTGATTTCTTAGGTTTTCTTGTCCCTTTTCATCATAGGTGTGCGCCACCACTTTATCGATAAAAATATCTGACTTGACATCTAAACCTCCAGGAGTTTCCGTTCTAGGAAGTACCATATCTATAATAGATGCTATTGTTAGAGCCTCTTCTTTAGAAAAGAATTCAGGGTTCCAGTCCAATCGCTTTTCATCTTTACAAGATTGTAATAGCGAAAATAACGAAGGTGCGATAATCGTAGCACCGGCCAATAGTCCGGTTCGCTTAAGGGCTTTTCTCCTATCCATAATTAAATATTTCGTTTTTTTAATTCTGATACGGCATGGTCTGCTGCCCTGGCAGTCAATGCCATGTAAGTCAAAGAAGGATTGACGCATGAGGATGAAGTCATACAGGCACCATCGGTTACAAAAACGTTTTTTGCCCCGTGTACTTGATTGAATTCATTCAATACCGCTGTTTTAGAATCTTTACCCATTCTGGCCGTACCCATCTCATGCACACCGTACCCTGGCGGATGTTCATTATCGAAACCAAGCACATCGTTCAGACCTGCCTTTTCGAGCATTTCTACCGCATCTTCTTGAATCTGTTTATTCAATGCTTTTTCATTTTCTTTAAACTCTGCGTCGATGGACAGGGTGGGTTGGCCCCACTTATCAAGAACTTCTCTATTTAAGGAAATTTTGTTGTCATGATATGGTAGGCATTCGGCAAAACCGGTAATGAAAAATTCCCAAGGTCCTGGTTTTAACATATTGTCTTTAAAATCGGCACCGAACGATTCGGTATTAGCGGCATTACCTCCGCGATAGCCGCCACCTTGAAAACCAAAGCCCCTAACAAATTTATCCGATTTGGTTTGTTCGTCAACATTCCAGTAGCGTGGTATATAAATACCGTTAGGCCTTCTGCCCTTATAGTACTTGTCATCGAACCCATCGACCTTGCCCATAGCACCGACACGGTAGGTATGATCCATCAAATTATGCCCAAGCTCGCCACTATCGTTACCTAAACCATTTTCAAATCTGTTTGAAACGGAATTCATCAGTATCTGTGTGGTACTCAATGTTGAAGCGTTCACAAATATTATTTTGGCCGAGTACTCAATATCTTCGTTGGTTTCGGCATCGATAATTCTTACCCCCGTCGCTTTACCCTTTTTATCATCATAAATTACAGATTGAACTATCGAATACGGTCTAATCGTCAGATTACCGGTGGCATTTGCCGGTGGCAATGTAACCGCATTACTGCTGAAGTAAGCACCATAAGGGCACCCTCTACTACATCTATTTCTGTACTGGCACTGGCCCCTACCATTATGGGGTTGCGTCAAGTGGGCCACCCGCCCTATAATCATATGCCTTCCCGGAAAATCTTTCTCTATTCTACCCTTCACATGCTTCTCAACACAGTTAAGTTCCATTGGGGGCAAAAAATGGCTATCGGGCAATTGTGGAAGCCCTAGAGACTCACCACTAATACCGGCAAACTTTTCTACGTAAGAGTACCAAGGTTCTATGTCTTTATAGCGAATGGGCCAATCAATACCATGACCGTCTTTGGCATTAGCCTCAAAATCAAGATCGCTCCAGCGATAGGTTTGTTTTCCCCAAAGTAATGATTTGCCTCCCATCTGATGCCCCCTAAGCCACAAAAAGGGCTTCACCTCAGTGTAGGGATTGGCTTCATCGTCTGCCCAGAAATGCTCGGTATCTTGACCGACCCAACCAGAGCGAATGTTTTTGTAGTGCTTTTTCTTCTGTTCAGGGGTAAGTCCACCACGGTAATCCATATCCCATGGATCTAGATGCATGGTAGGATAATCCACTACGTGTTCCACTATTTTACCCCTTTCGAGCACCAAAGTCTTTAGTCCTTTTTCACAAAGTTCCTTGGCAGCCCAACCGCCACTGATTCCTGATCCTATAACAATGGCATCATAGGTCATATCTTTTTTAGCGTCAATATTATAATTCGCCATAAAATCCTTTATTATTACCCTTCGAAGATAGGAATTATTCATCCAGACGACAAGCAATCATCATTTTCTCAAAAATAGAGGGGTTAACTTTCTATAGATAATTGGCATTGAACACTTCTTCCAACAAACTTTTAGAAAGAGGTTTATCAAAATGACCTTTGACAGATGGATGCCCTTTAGCCTTCTTACGATCTCTGGAATTTGTAAAAGCAGAAAGAATATAGATGTCAGTACCGGGATTTCCCTGTGTCATTTTCTCGAAATTCGAAAGAAAAGTCCACCCGTCCATGCCGGGCATAATCAAATCAAGAAGAATGATATCAGGTCTTTCCTCCTCATTATCCAAGGTATCGGAGAAAATTTTCAGAGCTGTCTCAGCGCTATCGAAATCAACCACCTTGCAGTTACTGTTCCACTGCTCTATTCCGTAACGGGTAGCAAAAATGGATACAAAATCATCATCTATTACCCATACGACCAATTGTGTGTTCGTTACCGAGTTAGATTCCATGAATTAAATTTGAAAGGGCATTAGGGGCACAAAACTGAAGTTTACGGCGTAAATATAATTAAAAGTAGGCATGCCAACACAATCTTTCTGAGCTTATTACGGCCTTCTAAAGGTTTATCAATTGAATTTATCTTTTGAAAAAGGTATGTACGTTCCACTCCTATTCTTAAAAATGTATTACCATTCCAGTCTTCTAGATCCTTCAAAATCGTGGAAGTTCAAGCCAATTAATCAAAGGGAATCCAGTATTAGTAATGGAATTTACGGAAGTGACAAATTTGTTTAAAAACGGTTATCACCGCCCACGATATCTCCCAAGGTGCCTAAAATACTACCTTCTCCCTTGTCTTTTCCCCCTCTAGGAACCGAGGCCAAAACACGGCCAGCCAAACGGCTGAATGGCAATGATTGTATATATACGGTGCCTGGCCCGCGAAGCGTTGCAAAAAACAAGCCTTCGCCCCCGAACACCGTATTTTTGATTCCACCAATGAACTCGATATCGTAATCGACATCTTTTGAAAAGCCTACGATGCAGCCGGTATCTACTCGAAGTACCTCACCAGGTGCCAATATTTTTTTGGCCAAAGTACCCCCTGCATGTACAAATGCCAGGCCATCACCTTCAAGCTTTTGCATGATGAAACCTTCACCACCGAAAAGGCCCCGCCCGAGTTTTCTAGAGAATTCTATACCTACTGAAACACCTTTGGCCGCACACAGAAAGGCATCTTTCTGGCAAATAAATTTACCCTGCTTTTCTGAAAGGTCTATTGGAACAATTTTACCGGGATATGGAGAGGCAAAACTAACTTGTTTTTTTCCTTGGCCTACATTTAAAAAAGCGGTCATAAACAAGCTCTCGCCCGTTAATATGCGCTTCCCCGCAGAAAATATTTTGCCCAACACCCCTGAATCTTGATTCGAGCCATCTCCAAAAATGGTATCCATTTTAATATCGGAGTCCATCATCATAAAGCTTCCGGCTTCGGCAACCACCGCCTCTTGAGGGTCTAGCTCAATTTCTACGTATTGCATCTCTTCGCCGTAAATCTGATAGTCTATTTCGTGTGCATTCATTTTTTTGATTGATTTATTGTGATGTCTATTGGTTGTCTATACCAGTAGTTTTGTTACAAAAACCCTAAATATTTTGAACTTTTCACTTTCACCGTCCACTCAAAGTTAAAAGTAGAAACCACGACTCCCTGTTCGTTAACACCTACAGATTTCATCCAAAAGGTTTGCCCCTCGCCCGTGGCGACAGTTTGATCAATAGCCTCTTTGATAAGATGCCCATCATTACATGTAAACGTGATTTTACCAGTAGCTTTTTTTGAAAAATTAGCATTGTTGTTGGCGACCAGCATACTAATTTTCCTTCCGCTTTTTCTGATTTCGTTAATCACCATAGCACCTGTACTTAACTCAGCAGCCATACCCTGAACTGCCCAAAACATACTCTTAAATGGGTTCTGATTGCGCCAAGAATGCTTAACGGTTACCACGCAGGTATCCCCATTTAATGATTTTACTCGAACGCCCGTCCACCAAGCGGCAGGTAATTTGAAAAAAGTGAATTGATTGAACTTTTGTGCGGTAACGCCCATATCCATTAAGGTTTTACTCAAAAATATGCAAAATAACCGAATTTTAAATTGTTAATTTTATCTTAAATTTAAGTACTTTGTTTTGCATGGTACCTTTTTTTAGAAATATATTTGCATAAGAAATTACTAAGTCATGGAAAGTACAATCACCAAACACGAACGAAATCTATCGGCATTAATACATGCATCGACCTTTTCAAGGTTCCTTATTCCCTTCGGTAATTTTATCATTCCGTTGGTACTTTGGACAGCCAATAAGAACGAGAATTCATTTGTAGACTACAATGGCAAACAAGCCCTGAATTTTCAAATCAGCTTACTGATTTACTCGGTAGTATTGGGGGTCATTAGCATTCCTTTCTTTGTAGGTTTCTTTCCCGATATTTTCGATTTCGGCTTTTTCGGTTTCGACAAATTGAACAACTATAACAATTTTTCAATCAATTTCGATCCTGATAATTTCAGGTTTGGATCTTGGCTTATACCACTAAGTCTTGCTGGGCTGGTACATGCTGCTCTTTTCATCATTAACGTGATATACACCCTATTGGCTACTATTAGAACGAACGAGGGCCAATATTTTGAATACCCCTTGACCATTAAGTTTATTAAATAAAAATGGGTCTCATCAACCCTTAACTAACGGAGTTTATTCATCAATCAAAATCATCAATCAACGGTAACATGTTTATTCATCTATCAAAAAACGAACAGTCAACCAATGCAGAAGACATTTTCAAAACAAACACGTTCCCCCAATGTGAAGGAACTGCATAAAAAGCAAAACGAGATTATGAACGTAGAAAATACAAAGGCGCAAATGCGCAAAGGGGTTCTCGAGTACTGCATCCTTTCCATTTTAAACGGAAATGACAAGTATGCCTCAGAGATTCTTGAAACCCTTAAAGATGCCAAAATGTTGGTGGTAGAAGGTACTATTTATCCCCTTCTCACCCGTCTGAAAAATGCAGGCTTGCTCAGCTATCGCTGGGAAGAATCAACTTCAGGACCACCTAGAAAGTACTATGCCCTAACCGAAACAGGTAAGCTTTTCTTGAAAGAGCTTGATTCGACCTGGGATGAACTTAGAACGGCTACCAACTTGGTAACCAATAACCGATAAACTAACGAACATAGCTATATGCCCTAAAAGGCTAACAACAACAACAACACAAGCCTAAAAACAACGACAATGAACAAGACAATAAATATAAATCTAGCCAACATGCTTTTTCATATGGATGAAGAAGCATACAATAAAATGCAGCGCTACCTTGAGTCGGTCAAACGCTCGTTTGCCAATACGCCCGGTAGCGAAGAGATTCTAGCCGACATTGAGGCTCGAATTGCCGAACTGTTCAGTGAAAAGCTGGAAAATGAAAGACAGGTTATAACGGTCAAAGAGGTCGACCAAGTAATCGCCATCATGGGGCAGCCCGAAGATTACATGGTAGATGAAGACATGTTCGAAGATGAACCAATCAGCGGTAAACAAAAAGCGCCTAAAAGGGCGAAAAAATTCTATCGCGATACAGATCATAAGTACATTGCCGGTGTATCATCTGGGTTGGGCCACTACTTTAATATCGACCCGCTTTGGGTTCGCCTCATATGGATTGTCTTGACCATTGGTTCAACAGGAGCTTTCATTGTCATCTACGCCCTGCTTTGGTTATTGATCCCGGAAGCTAAAACCACCTCTCAAAAACTTGACATGCGGGGGGAGGATGTCAACATCAGCAATATAGAACGCAAGGTCAAGGAAGGCTTTGATGATGTTGCCCACAAAATTAAGAGCGTTGATTATGAAGGTGTAACCAAGAAAGTAAAGAACGGCGGCAAATCGTTTTTTGAGACCTTGGGTGATATTATCATGTTTTTCTTCAAGATAATCGGTAAGTTCATTGGTATTATTCTGGTTGTTGTTGGTGCTGCTACCATTATCGGAATGTTCATTGGCATGCTAACCATGGGTACCTTAGATTGGATCAATCTACCAGGTGTTGACGGGGTACTGAACAACCTGACAGTAGCCCCGGTTTGGGTATTCTCAATTCTCTTGTTCTTTGCCATAGGTATTCCGTTTTTCTTCCTGATGTATTTAGGACTTAAAATACTTGTCAATAACTTAAAATCAATTGGTAACATTGCCAAGTTCTCATTGTTGGGCCTTTGGATTATCTGTATCATTTCATTAATAGTTTTGGGTGTAAGGGAAGCGGCTTCCCATGCCTTTACAGGTAGTATTAAAGAAGACTACTCTTTGACTATCGATCAGCAAACCGACACCCTTAACTTACAACTGGTATCTTCAGAATACTATGATGATGGCGAGTATGTTAGAATGAACGATATGATTCTGGTATATGATCAAGATGGGTCGCCTATGTTGCAATCTGAAGATGTTCGGTTCAATATCAAAAGATCGAACGATTCGGTAGCTCGTATCACAGTTAAAAAAGAAGCTAACGGGCCTTCTTTTGACCAAGCTAGGTCAACAGCAGAAAAAATAGATTATAAGTTCGAGCAAAAGGGTGAGACATTGATGCTTGACACCTACCTTACCACGAATGACCAAAGTAAATTTAACGATCAAGAAGTAAAGGTCAATCTTTATCTGCCGACGGGGCAGTACATGAAATATGCGCCTTCGAATACCCGAAACTGGACCATTCGGGCAGATAGGGATACGAATATAGATGATGCCGAAGATTATTTGTGGATGATGGGCGAAGATGGTCAGTTGAAATGTCAAAACTGTCCGTCTCAAACAGATGATGAGAATGGCGAAAACAGAATTAAGATAAATGAAAATGGTATCGACATCAACATCAATGAATCGAATGGAGAGTCTTTCAAAATGAAAATTGACAATAACGGGGTTCAAATAAAGGCAAAAGACCAGAAAGATTCTTTAGATATTAACATTGACGGAAGTGAAGAAAGCCCTCAATAAAGTAAGTTTTAAACAATTCATCAATATAAAAGAACAGTTCGGTAACATATATTGATTTCATTCGTCGTTATCGTACATCTTTGTTCCCATCAATCGAAAAACTTAAATCAACAATCTAAAAACCAACAGTCATGACAACTTTAGTACGCGTAGCAATCGCTTTCATAGTAGCCATATTTCTTTCTTCCTGTGGTTTCGACATCAACATTGGAGACTTCAGTACCGGAAAGCCGGGTAATGGCCACGTAGTTACCGAAAACCGTAACGTAAGTGGAGATTTTGACGAAATATCGGTCTCCGAAGGTCTTGAGGTGTACATCACCCAAAAAAATGATTTCAATATTGAGGTTCAGGCCGATGAAAATATCATCGATTTGATAGCGACCGATATTGAAAATGGTAAACTACGTATTCATGCAGAATCGAATATTGGTAGGGCAACCAAAAAGGTTTTCGTCTCATTACCCCAAGTGAGCAGTTTGAGTGCCTCAAGTGGCGCACAGATGAAAACAGAAAACTCTTTAGTAGCCGAAGATTTACAAATCGATGGCAGTAGTGGTGCTCAAATCAACTTGGCGCTCGATTCTAAAAATGTATCGATCGATGCCAGTAGCGGATCAAATATCAATATCGCCGGTGATACCGAACATGCAGACATCGACGTAAGTTCTGGTGGCAACATCAATGCAAGCGACTTTCAAAGCCAAACCTGTAATGCAGGTGCTAGCAGTGGAGGTAATGTAAAAATCATGGTCGCAAAATCTTTAGTTGCCGATGCCAGTAGCGGGGGCAACATATCGTACTCAGGTGAACCCAACGTTTCCCAAAAAAAATCAGTATCAGGTAGTGTACACCAATATTAACCTATAACAACCCTAAACACCGAAACCCCCATACCTCAATGGGGGTTTTGCTTTTTAAAAAAAGACCGTTTGAATTTAAATGGGTCGTTAGGTCTTGCTATCTTCGTATAAAGCTAATTCGCTATGCAACTGACCCTCGACAAAAAAGTGCTTGAGCTTAAGCACACCTTTAGCATTTCGCGTGAATCACATGACTTTCAAAACACACTGATTGTTGGTCTAGAAATTAACGGTAAAGTAGGTTTTGGTGAGAGTACCTCAAACCCCTACTATAAAATAACCATTGAAAGCATGATGGCCGAGATAGAGGCCATTCGGTCTGAAATCGAAACCTTTGATTTTGATAGACCAGAACTATTTCACCAATTTTTGAAAGATTGTCAACTTTCTAATTTTGCCATTTGCGCACTTGACCTAGCCGCTTGGGACTTGTATGGCAAAATACACGATAAACCCCTTTATGAAGTCTGGGGAACCTCAAAAGACTATTACCCGATTACCAATTATACCATCGGAATTGCTCCCATTGAAAAAATGGTTGCCAAAATGAAAGAAATGCCATGGCCCATTTATAAAATAAAATTAGGAACTGATGACGATGTCGCTATCGTTAAAGAACTGCGAAAACATAGCGATGCCATTTTCAGAATCGACGCCAATTGTGCTTGGTCGGCCGAAGAAACTATTCAAAATGCCCCTTTACTCAAAGATTTAGGTGTTGAGTTTCTAGAGCAACCCTTAAAAGCAGATGATTGGGAAGGTATGGAAAAAGTAGTTCACCAAAGTGTGCTACCAGTTATCGCCGACGAAAGTTGTATCGTTGAAGGAGACGTTGAAAAATGTGGCCTTCATTTCAATGGTATCAATATCAAGTTGACCAAATGCGGCGGACTCACCCCTGCCCTGCGCATGATAGAGAAAGCAAAACAAATGGGCCTGAAGGTCATGGTCGGTTGCATGACCGAATCAACCGTAGGCATTTCGGCCATTGCCCAATTACTTCCGCAATTGGATTATGTAGATATGGATGGCCCCCTTCTTATCAAAAATGATATCGCCGAAGGAGTAAAGATTTTACAAAACGGAGAATTAAAGTTTCCTGAACTTGCAGGATCAGGCATAACAATGAAGTAATGAGTTATCATATAGGTTCATTTCCTGGTAGAAAACTCAACCTCGATGGAGAAAGTTATCTCTATTTCGGGGGAACCGGTTATTTGGGGCTGCAGACAAATGAAGAATTTCAGAACTTATTCATCGATAACCTAAAAAAATACGGAACCAACTACGGTGCCTCCCGAAAGTCGAATATTCAAATTGATGTTTTTGATAAAGCCGAGAAGCTATTATCGAATATTGTGGGCTGCGAACGTTCGCTAACCTTATCGTCGGGTTATTTGGCGGGGCAATTAATGTCGCAAACCTTCAATAATAAATACCATCAGTTATTCTATGCACCCAATACCCACGCAGCACTCTACCAAAGTAAGATTCGTCCATATACCACATTTACAGCTTTAAACATAGCAGTTAGAGAACACCTTTCTACACGAAACATCAAAGAAATACCCGTTGTGTTTTTAGATGCCATTGACTTCTCAGGATGCAACTATCCTAAATTTGAAGCGCTACAGACCCTGCCTTTGGATGAAGTTATCTTAGTGGTTGACGATTCGCATGGTATCGGAATCGTCGGGCAGGAAGGAGGAGGTGTTTATCGTTCGCTTTTAAAGCTTAAGCCGAGAGAGCTGATAGTCTGCTGTTCGCTCGGAAAAGGCTATGCCATTCAAGGAGGTGCCATTTTTGGCAACCGGCAAAGATTGGATGCCTTGGAAAAAACCGCTTTTTTTGGAGGGGCGAGCCCGGCGACACCTGCATCGATAGGAACCTTTATCGAGGCACAAGACCTTTACGGTGTACAGCGAAAGTTGCTAAAGGAAAACATCGACTATTTTTTGCTTTTATTGAAGCACAAAAAGAAGTTTCACTACATGGCAGACCATCCCGCCTTTACATTTTCTGATGTTCAACTTACGGAGTACCTAGAGGCGCATAAGATTATAGTGACCAGCTTTCCGTACCCGGATGAAGACGCCCAGTTAATGAGCCGAATCGTTTTGAGTGCTGCCCATAAAAAAGAGGACATCGGACATTTGTTAAAATGTCTCAACGTCCTCCCAGAAATTTAATTCTCTTAAATTATTCTACATCCCAAAAAATTCGGTCCAACAAGGTCACCGAAGGTACGTTACCACCGTTTCTACTGACCTCATTATCTGGATATGGCAGCCTTCTTATATACTGGCCATTCAAATCAGGATTTAGATTGGCAGGCAAGGTCATATTCTCGTATTGATAGTCGTATCTTCTGGCATCATTCCATGTTTCCGGATGCAAGAACATTGCCACCCATTTCTCCTTGAAAATATCATCAATGGTAAAAGCCCCCTCACCCATCGATACTTCTGGACTGGCCAAATATGCATCAATATCCTCCTGGGCAACTTCTAACATTTGCATATGCGCCGCAATACCCTCAAGATACGCCTGATAGGCACGAGGCTTATCGCCTTCAAAAGCGGCTTCTGCCTCAATAAATTTCAATTCGCTAAAGGTACTGATCAGAACTGGCGAGGTTTGGCCCGTATAGTACTGGTCTTCTATCAGGGTACTTCTCGCACCTTGTTCCGGCGCGTTGCCTCTTCCTGCACCATTAACTGTTCCTATGTATTCACCGTCATCAGTGGCCCCGACCATCAAAGGTAATCTAGGGTCTACAGTAGTATAGGTGGTACCATCAAGTGCTTCAATGAATTGTTCCGAAATCCATCCGCCTAGAACCAAATTCGCATTATCACGGGCCACATCTGACCATGGGTTAATAGACTGCTCAAAAAATGAAAGCTGTGCATTGGCATCATTAGATGCGAAACCGTTATCAACTGCATTCAATAACTCATCGGCATCATAAGAAGGTAAATCTTTCACGTGTACCATATACCTTGCTTTTAAAGTGTATGCAAAAGCAATCCATTTATCGATATCACCTGCATAAAGAAAATCGTCATCTCCTAGACTTGAGGTCGTAGGGCCTTGCAAATTAGCGATACCTTCATCTAGGTAATTCAATATAACTGTATACAGCGATTCGTCAGAATCGTAAACCGGTGTAACCGTTTCAAAATTAAAACCTTCGCTGTAGGGCATGTCTCCAAAAATATCGACGCCCATACCCAAGTTCAAGGCCATTAGAACTTGTGCAGCTCCCTGATAATGACCAGCTCCCTGTTCTTCGGCCTTATCGATCAAAACAACAAGGTCGGTCATTACATTATACAGCCTGAACCAAGTAGTGTTATTACTGACGGGATCCATGGTATCAGATGAACTTGCCGGGTTCGGTGATGCCAGGTACTGAACGTAATTTGATGTTATATCGCCCACGCGAAACACATTGTACGCCGATTCATAAACGCTATTGATCATCAACCCAGAGATAGGAGCATCTTGAGGATTATTGGGGTTTTCGTTTACATCGAGATAGGAATCGCACGCCGATAGAACCAATATCAGGCCTATCGCGAAAATTCTTTTAATATTATCTGAAATCTTCATATGTCTTATATTTATTAGGATGGACAAATATTGCCCATTACCATTTATAGTCCGAAGTTAAAAGTTAGAAAATAGCTCTGCGTACCTGGAAAACCAAGTCCGGTAAAGCCTACGGCATTGCCACCTGCACCAGCTGAAAATGATTCTGGATCAAATCCATCCCACGGTGAGTACAAAATAATGTTGTTAGCTGCCAAAGACACTCGCATCGACTTGAAAGGTATTCTATCAAGCACGCGGTCACCAAAGGTATAGGCCAATGAAATGTTTCTCAATTTCACATAACTGGCATCTTGAACGAAGTTTTCGCTAACCCCTCGGTAGTAATTTCTCCAAAAACCTGCTCCGTAATCAACTCCATCAGGCCCTACACCTTGCCCTAACCAAACTTCTTGCGTGTTGGGCGAGCCGTCTGCGAGAACACCATCAAAAACCTTGAAGTCGTTTCTCGTGAGAGTATATTCATTTTTACCAAAGGCCGATAAGAAATTATCAAATTGGTTATACTGCTCAACATCGGCCCTGAAATCTACCAAAAAGCTTAACTCTAAGTTTTTGTATGAAAACATGTTTCTAAGACCTCCTATCCATTTAGGCACTGCATTGCCCAATATTAACTGATTTGAATTGGTTAGAGGAAAACCGTTATCTCCGATGACTGTCGGCAGGCCACTATTGAGGGATACCGCATTTTCATCGGCACCAAAACGTTCATAACTGGTACCATATAAATTTCCGTAGGCATCACCCTTTATCAATTTCATCGTAACGGTACTACCGGCATAACCAAATTGAGATCCGATTACAATTTCATCGATGCCTTCACGAATTGACTTGATCTCATTGTTGTTCATAGAAAGGTTGGCAGTCGCCGTCCATTGAAAATCACTTTTCTTGATTATATCGCCGCTAAGTACTACTTCGAAACCACTATTCTCAATTTCCCCTGCGTTAGTTATGTAAGAAGAGAACCCCGTACCATCTGATATCGGAACAGGAATAATTTGATCTTCGGCATTTGATTTGTAGTAGGTAACATCTAAATCTAATCTACTATCTAAAAAAGACAACTGCGTTCCAAATTCTACAGATGTTGTCAACTCGGGTTTAAGTTCAGGGTCACCAAACTCGCTGTTACGGCTAAACCCTACTTGACCATTTAAAGGAAAAATATCATCGCTTACAAAAGTAGCCCCTAGAATATGAGGGTTGGTGTCTTTACCAACCTGTGCCCAAGAAGCCCTCAGTTTACCGAAGGTAAACCAACTTGGTGTCTCAAAATTCTCGGTGAATACATATCCTAGATTTACAGAAGGATAAAAGAAAGAGTTATTGTCTTTGGGCAAAGTCGATGAAATATCGTTTCTACCAGTTAAGTTCAGATAAAGAAAGTCTTTGTAATTGACCATCAAATCGCCATAGAAACCGACCAGCCTTCTGATACTTTTTGCTTGGCCCGTAAATATTTGACGGGTATTGTTGACATTAAAAAAATCTGGAATTACATAATTTTCGCCCCTTAAAAATACCCTATCGAATTTTCTTTGAAATATATCGTTACCTAAGCGAAGCGTGGTGTTCAAATCGTCGTTCCAATCTTTTTTCAGGGTTATGTAGAAGTTCGAAGTAATATCCTTACTATTAATTCTGGTTTCTTCGATAAAACCGGTTGAACTTAGGGCTACTTCGTTATCTATACCCTTCGGCCCTGGAGTAATCTCGGTTCTCATATCGGTATAAAAGTCAGTACCCAAACGATAAGAAAGTGTCATCCACTCCCAAGGGCTGTAATTAAAGTTTAAGTTACCGATAACCCTATTTACATCGTCCTTATAGGTACTGAACCTAGCATCGTAAATAGGGTTGGTATTACTATATGTTTTCATCGTACCATCTGGATTGATGTAATCACGAACATCTTGGGTCTCTGCCCAATACATCATACGCTCCATAAACCTATCGTGGGGTACCCTGTTACCACCAGAATTGGTATAGTTGATAGAACCGCTAAAATCAAATTTTTCATTGAGCTTTAGCGTACCGGAAATTTTGGCCGATGTACGCGCCCAATCACTAAAGGGAATAATACCCTTTTGGTCAAATCTACCGAAAGAACCATAGAACGTCGCATTTTCGCTACCTCCTGATACACTGATACTGTGATCGGTCTGTATACCGGTGTCAAATGCTCGGTTCCAGTTATCTTGATACTTATGGCCAGGTACGTCTTGAGCAATCTCTGCAATTGGCGCACCCCATGAAGGCCAAAAGCTTGATGGATCATACTCGCCACTAAAACCTTGACCGTATTCTTTTTGAAGCTTTGGCAGACGATTCAATTCTTCGAAACCGACCGATGTGTTCAGGTTGATCTTTACTTGACCTGCCGCACCTTTTTTGGTCGTAATGATGACGGCCCCATTCGCTGCTCTTACCCCATAAAGAGCTGTTGCAGCGGCACCTTTTAACACCGACATCGATTCTATATCATTAGGGTTGATATCAGAAGCACGGTTTGAAAGCCCACGAGGGGTATTACCATTATCATTGATACCTGCCTCTACCGTTGAGTTATCGATAGGCACACCATCGACCACGAACAAAGGTTGGTTATCGGCAGATGGGTCTAAGGAGTTGATTCCGCGAATGATAATCCTTGCACTTTGACCTGGCGCACCCCCGGAGTTGGTAATCTGAACACCGGCAACTTGACCCTGAAGGGCATTTACAATATTTGTTTGTTTGGTTTGGGTTATGGCCTCCGCGTCAATACTTTGAGCTGCATACCCCAAGGCTTTCTTCTCTTGCGAAATACCGAACGCCGTAACGATTACCTCGTCAAGTTGTTCAGAATCTTCTTGCATAACCACGTTTACACTGGTTTGATTTGCAACTTCAACCTGCTGGGACAGCATGCCTAAATAAGTAAATTCAAGAATATCTCCTGAAGTTGCTTCAATGGAATATTCTCCATCGAAGTTGGTCGTAGTACCCCTGGTTGTTCCAGAAACGACAATGGACACTCCGGGTAGGGGTTCACCCGAGCTGTCAGTGACGTTTCCAGAAATCATTTGCCCCCACGTGAATTGTACACATAAGAGAGCGATCATAGCAATCGTAATGTTTCTCATATAACTTTTAGTTAACTAGTTTAACTTAAATATAACAAAATGATAGCCATTTGGTACTTCTCATGTAAGAAATAGCATATTGTCAAATTGTAGTACCGCTTTTTAAGATATAGGTTTTTACCACCTTCCTATTTAAAAATATTACAATGTCAAACTGCTTTGCGTGAATTAAATAATTTCTAATTAACAAGAGAAATATTAATAATAATTCAAAAAATATCGTATCTTATTATTGCAAATTGAATATCAATCCTTTAAAACACTGTATTATGAAAAAACTATTCGGATTGGTTTTCCTGATGTTATTTTTGGTATCGGCTACCATATACACATCTTCAAAACCTCAAACGGCCCCTACGTTAGAGGGCACTTGGGAACTTATCAACCGTTACAATTGGGAAGACGGTTATGTTTCGGACACCATACCCAATACAAACGGATATCAGCAAGTAAAGATTTATAGTAAAGGAAAAGTCATGTGGACGCGTTATTCGCCCGAAGATCCGAACGAATGGTTCGGCTACGGTTCTTATAATACCACTGATAATAGTTTGGAAGAGCGTTTGGAATATGGATCAAAAGTAATGATGAGTATTCAAGATACGATTGAATCATTTAAATTTGAACTGGTTCTAGATGACAATTCCTATAGCCAAATATCACTTGATCAAAATGGTAATCGAACCTTCTCTGAAAATTACAGGAGAATAGATTAACACCATTCTAACATTTACTTCAAAAAAAATCCGGCTCAAATTGGCCGGATTTTTTATTTCTCAAAATCATCTTTTTCTTAGACAACCTCTTTTTCTGTTTCAACAGTAGCTAAGTAACGCTCGGCATCCAAAGCGGCCATACAACCCGTACCTGCGGCAGTTACGGCCTGTCTGTATTCTTTATCCTGAGCATCTCCGCTGGCAAATACACCAGGCTTGTTCGTCTTTGTAGATTTTCCTTTGGTAATGATATAGCCTGTTTCATCCATATCTAACTGACCTTTAAAAATATCGGTGTTAGGCTTATGGCCGATAGCAATGAACAACCCTGTTATGGCTATCTCATTTTTTTCACCGGTTTCGTTATTAACTACCCGAAGACCTTCAACTACTTGGTCTCCCAAAACCTCATCAACCTCGGTATTGTATCTTACCTCGATATTCTTTAGGCTATTGACCCTATGCTGCATCGCCTTTGAAGCTCTCATGTAATCTTTTCTGACCAACATGGTTACCTTGTTACAAATATTCGCCAAGTAAGAAGCTTCTTCAGCGGCAGTATCACCGGCACCTACAATTGCAACGTCTTGGCCTTTATAGAAAAAGCCATCACAAACGGCACAGGCAGAAACGCCACCACCCCTCAAACGTTGTTCGCTAGGAATATTCAAATATTTGGCAGAGGCACCTGTTGAAATAATAATCGTTTCGGCCTCAATTTCTTTACTGTTATCAACAGTTATCTTATGTATACCACCGATCTCATCGCTTAAATCGACAGAAGTTATCATACCGATTCGCACGTCGGTGCCAAATCTTTCGGCCTGTTGTTGCAACTGGACCATCATGGTAGGACCATCGATACCTTCAGGATAACCAGGAAAATTATCTACCTCGGTCGTAGTGGTAAGTTGCCCTCCAGGCTCCATTCCCGTATAAAGAACCGGTTTTAGGTCAGCCCTTGACGCATAAATAGCTGCTGTATAACCCGCAGGACCAGAACCGATAATCAATGTTTTCACTCTTTCTATGTTCTCAGCCATAATTGATTGCTCGTTTATAAAATTTAAAAAAACAAATGTAACTTTTTTGATATAAGCCCTTTGCAAAAGTTATCAAAAGTTATAGGGCATTAGTCGGCAATAAACGATTTGTCTTACAAACTACCAAATCAATGCAGCAACACCTTTGTATTAGAACCAAACGAAAAATAATTTTATAAAAACAAACCCTCTCTGAATTATTTCGTAGGTACGGTAGAGACCGATGAAAACTTACGAAAATGGAAAAATTGAGAACAGTAATTGTTGATGCTTCCGACAATCATAGAAATAAATTGTCACAATTAATTGAAGGCCATACGGCCCTTCAACATGAGGGTTCTTTTCGAAACGCCATTCATGCCAAAAAAGAAAGTATAGACCAAATTGCCGATATTGTCTTTTTAGACATAGAAATGCCTCTCATAAATGCTTTCGATTTAATCGACACTTTTCAAGGAAAGCCTGAAATCATTTTACTCTGCGATAAGGCTGATTATGCTGCTAAAGCATTCGATTACCACATTACCGACTATTTATTAAAACCGGTCTCTTATGATAGATTCAGAAAAGCGGTCAATCGAGCGAAAGAGAACCTCAAGTTAAGGGCAGATGCAGAAGAAAAGGCTCACTTCTTTGTCAAAAGTAACCTAAGAAAAGTTAAGATAAATTACTGCGATATCAAGTGGATAGAAGCATTGGGTGATTACATAAAATTGGTGACCCAAAAATCAAACCATGTGGTACTCAGCTCAATGAAGGCTTTTGAAAAAGAGTTACCTGCCGAACACTTTATAAGAATACACAAATCTTACATCATCAATATCAACCGTGTTCAAAACTTGAACCATGCTGTGGTAGAGGTTGAAGGTCATCAAATGCCTATAAGTCGCAAGAGACGGTCTGAACTCATGCTGGCTTTGGGTCTTTAAAACTTTTGTAGTTCATGAAAGTCAATAAATTTTGAGTATTTGGCAATATTGTTAATTGATCTTTATGAATTTGTAAAGTAGTATATTTGCATATGGGGTGAACTAGAAGCAGAACCGGATTTTGATTCACATTTTAATTTCAAAAAAGGTGAAATGAAACACCAAATTTGACCTCTGTTTCAATGAAAAAATAGACATGAGTATTCAAACACTGAAGTGCGTTGTTATTGACGATTCAAAAACTCAAAGAACAGCGGTTTCAAAACTTATAAATGATCATAAGAACCTAGTCTTGATTGCAGACTATGAAAATGGCATCAAGGCACAAAAAGGGCTCGTTGACCAACAGATAGACCTTGTGTTCTTGGATATTGAAATGCCGGTTATCAACGGTTTTCAGTTTATGGAGGCTTTGAAAGACAGACCCCAAATCATACTCATTACCTCAAAGGCCGATTATGCCATGCAGGCTTTTGATTATGATGTTACCGATTATCTTCTCAAGCCTATCAATTTTGAAAGGTTCAACAAGTCGGTACAAAAGGCTATATTGAGAACCAAAGGTGCCCCAAATGAAGAAGAGGGCCATATTTTCGTGAACAGTAAGTTGAAAAGGGTAAAAGTCTATCTAAAAGACATTCGCTGGATCGAAGGTCTTGGTGATTATCTTAAAATCATAACTGATAATGAAAACTTATTGGTTTTAAGCACCATGAAAGGTTTTATGACACAGCTTCCTTCTGAAGATTTTTTGCGAATTCATAAATCGTATATTATAAATCTCAACCGTGTAGACCGCTATAACAGTCAGTATGTTGAGTTATGCGGAGAACAAATTCCTTTAAGCCGTCATAAAAAACTAGAACTGGAAGAAGCCCTATTGAACACCTCTGTTCACTAGCTGGCTTCAACTATTCGCGTACCCCCACTAGGTTTCACTTCAAAGATTTCTAAGAGAATGTCGAACTTTTTCTTATAGGCCTCCTTTGCCGCTTCCGTGAATTCTTCTATTTGGTCTTCGTGAACAATATTCAGGGTGCAACCTCCGAATCCACCTCCAGTTTGCCTTGCTCCCAACACACCAGCATATTTTTTTGAAAAATCAACCAAAAAGTCAGACTCTGGGCAACTTACTTCATAAAGTCGACTAATACCATCGTGGGCCTCGTACAACAATTCTCCAACTGCCGTTAAATCGTTCTTTTTTAAATATTCGGTCATTTGAATAACCCTTTCGTTTTCATCTACTATAAAAGAGCATCTCTTAAAAACTGTCTCCGAAAGTTCACCTTTACAAGATTGCAACATTTCCTGCGTAACGTCCCTTAAAGATTTTACCTCAGGGTAACTTTGCTGAATAATGGCAACCCCCTGCTCGCACTCCATTTTTCTCACATTGTACTCACTCGTGGCCAGATTATGCGATACTTTCGTATTCAAAAGAATTATTTTGTAAGGCTTCAAATCGATTGGAATATAACTGCTGTCAAGGGATAGACAATCTAAAAGAATCACATGGCCTTCTTCACTCATCACGGAAGCATATTGATCCATAATACCACATTGCGTACCTGCATAGGTGTGTTCTGCCGTTTGAGACAACTGAACCATCTCTAGTTTGGTCAAATTCAATTGGAATAACTCGTTCAGACCGAAAGCCAGACCACATTCTAAAGCCGCCGAAGAACTTAGGCCAGATCCAGTTGGCAGATTACTCTCTAGAACGCAATCAAAACCTTTAAGGTTTCGTTCTCGCAGAAGTATTTCATTGACCACACCTAGAATATAGTTATGCCATTCGGCCTCGCTTTTAGCAACCTTTGTCAAATCAAAACTAAAACCGGTATCAAAGGTTTTGCTATATATATTACAAATAGACTCAGAACCATTTTCTTGAAAATCGAAAGTAATATTCTTTTCGATTGCCGTGGGCAAAACATAGCCCATATTATAATCGGTATGTTCGCCAATTATATTGATTCTGCCAGGTGATACCACCCTCAGTTGTGATTTAAAATTCTGTAGAAATTCCATATAAAAATTCGTGATACTATTTAGCATTGAGCATTTCAGTAGTGGCTACCGTTCTGAAACCCAAATGTTCCAATGAAGAATCAAGGCTTGTTGCCATACGTGCAGAAACCCTATAGCTCGCACAATAAGATGCGTTGCATAAAAAAGAGCCGCCTTTCATTACCTTTTCTCTTGCATACGGGTCTCGTGCATTGTAAGGTGATGTGGCACCCTGAGGGTTTTTGACAATTGTATTTTGAGTACTTAGTTCGTTGTAGTAATTACTATTGTACCAGTCAGAAGTCCATTCCCAAACATTTCCGGCCATGTCAAAAAGCCCCAAACTATTACTAGGATATGATTTTACCGGAGCGCGACCCTCAAAGCCATCTTCTGATGTGTTTGTTACAGGAAACTCTCCTTCCCAAGTATTTGCTTTTTTGTTAAGGCCTTCCCCTGAATTTCCCCAAAAATAGACCGACTCAAAATTATCGCCTCTAGCCGCTAATTCCCATTCGGCCTCTGTAGGCAACCGCCTATTGGCCCATTCACAATATGCCAAAGCATCTTCATACGCCACGTGCACTACGGGAAAGTCATCTTTTCCTTCAATATTACTATCCGGTCCGTTCGGGTGTCTCCAATTAGCACCGATGGTCCATTTCCACCATTGAGAAAAGTCATAGAGATTCGGTACGGTACTTTTTGCCTTTTTAAACGTTAAAGACCCGGGCTGCATGATGGAATCGTGAGGTTTTGGTGTTCCTTCGGGCAGCTGTTTTTTCATTTCTTCCCAATCAATTTCCCTCTCGGCTACGGTTACGTATCCTGTTTCTTCTACGAATTTTTTAAACTGCCCATTTGTAACTTCGGTAACATCTATAAAAAAACCGTCTACCGCTACTTTGTGTGCAGGCCTTTCATGAGACATTGCTATTTGATCACTAGCAACGGCCCCTTTCGTAAATACACCTCCGGGCACCCATACCATGCCAGTAGGCACATTGACCCCTTCAGGCATATCTTTAACCACCGTCGTATCAATCTTTCCAGTTGACTGTGCTATTGAGGCAGTTGAGCTGTCTTTTTGATTGTTTTTACTTTTTTCTTTTTCATTACAACCCAGCAATAAAAAAGTACAGATTGCCGAGAATAATAAACGATAGGGTAATTTCATAGGTTGAGATAATGAAGATCAAATTTAACCTTAATTTTCTGCAATAAGGCCATTCTCGATTTCAGGAATTTTAAAATGTTCAAGTTCAGGGGCTTCACGTTCATTTTTAAAAATCATCGCCGCCTTTTTTACAATTTCCGGATGCTGGTCTGCCACGTTGTGTTGTTCGGTGGGGTCGTTCTTTAGATGATAGAGCTCTAAGGTCGAAGGTTCTTTGTTTGAGAGGTTCTGCCTTACCAATTTCCATTCTCCCATTCTTATGGCTACTTGCCCGCCATAACTTGGAAACTCCCAATACAAATATTCATGTTCTTTTTGGTCGGTTTTTCCCAGTAAGGTTGGTAGTATACTGATACCGTCAGTATCCGTAGGTATATCAAATCCTGCTACCTCGCCAAATGTTGCTAGCATATCATAGTGCACAGAAGGCAAATCACTTCTTTGACCCGATTGAATATGATTTGGCCATGAAGCAATCATTGGCACTCGAATGCCTCCTTCATAAAGAAACCCCTTGCCTTTACCATAGGTGCCGTCGAAGGGTTTTGCACTCTCGAAGAAAGTAGGATCAGCACCTCCGGCATAACTAGGTCCGTTATCGGAAGTAAAAACAATCAAAGTATTCTCATAGATTCCCTCATCTTTCAGTTGCTGTACGAGACGGCCAATATTCTCATCTAAGTAAGAAACCATCGCGGCATAGGCCGCATGCGGATTTTTATGCGGAAAGTAACCATTAGAACCTAGGTAAGGTTCTTCATTCCCGAACTTATCGATATAATTGTCAACCCACTTTTTCGGTGCTTGAAGTGCGACATGGGGTATGGGCGTCGCCCAATAAAGAAAAAATGGATTCTCTTTATGAACCGATACAAAATTGGTCAACTCTTTGAACATTAAATCAGGTGCATACTGCTTTAGAGTGTAATTAGCATAACTATCATCATTAGTAGGGTCAGCTCCCTTGACCAATTTGGTATTTGGGGCTATCGTATCATTTGACAGATGTACCCTAGACTTGTTCTTGTAAAGGTGTAAAGGATAATAGGTATGTGCCTGTCTTTGACAATTAAACCCGTAAAAGAAATCAAAACCCATATTATTGGGAATTGAATGGGTATGAGGCGCACCCAAACCCCATTTACCGACCATTCCTGTAGTGTAACCGGCCTCTTTAAACCGGTGCGCCAAGGTAACGGTCGATTCTGGCATGGGGCCTTGCCCTTCTAATGTGGAATCGTTGGCCATGGCTCGGTAGTTCCAAACATCTCCCCTTTCCTTCCATTCATAATTACTTCTAATATAAGAATGGCCGGCATGCTTACCGGTAAGAAACATATATCTGGCAGGGGCACACACAGGAGCACTGCTGTAGTGTTGTGTAAATAACATACCGGAATGGGCCAAGGCATCGATGTTGGGCGTCTCTATTTTTTCTTGACCGTAAACCCCAAGCTCGGCATAGCCCAAGTCATCTGCCAGAATATAAATAATATTAGGTTTCTTTGAATTGATAGAGACCTCGTTCTCTTTCTGTTGTTCTTTACAGGAATAAAAAAGAATCCCTGCCAAAAGCAGGGATACCCATATATTTAGAAATCGCATTTGATGCTGGTTTACATTACTTGCGTTTTGCCAGGGGTAGGTATATCATATAAACCTTCGGCATTTGGTTGAACCGGTGCCGGAGAATCCCATGTCAAGGTATCTGGAGCCAAAGCCAGATTTGACTGTAGCGCCTCATCCCAATTAATAACTTTTCCTGAATAGGTGGCCATTCTACCAATGATAGCACTCATGGTACTTTTAGCACCGTTTTCGGCGTCTGCAATAACACCTCCATTTCTTATGGATTCAAAAAGTTTAATATGCTCTACCTGATACGGGTTTGGGTCATCTTTACCTCTGTGCTCAAAAATCACTTGACCGGTCCAATCTTTTAGGGTAGCGTTGTCTCCCTCTGTCGAGACGGTACCCTTCGTACCTTGAAAAAATTCCGATACCCTGCTCATGGTTTCTGGCATGTGCCTACACTGACTGGCAATGACCGCTCCACTAGGGTAAGTGAACTCCACAAAATGGTGGTCATAGATTTCACCGTGGTCTTTACCCGTACGAACCTGTCTACCGCCCATTCCCTGTGCGGAAATAGGGTATTCCCCAATAAACCAGTTGGCTACGTCAATATTGTGAATGTGTTGCTCTAAAATATGATCGCCGCACAACCAATTGAAGTAGTACCAGTTTCTCATTTGGTATTCAAGTTCACTTTGGCCGGGCTGTCTTTCACGCACCCAAACACCACCACTGTTCCAATACACTTGACCTGAAACTATCGAACCTATAGCATCTTTATTTAGATGGTCTATAGCTGCCAGATAACTGTCTTGGTAATGACGTTGAAGACCTACTACCACGTTCAGCTTTTTCTCTTTGGCCACCTTTGCCGCCGCCAAGACTTTTCTAACACCGGGAACATCGGTTGCTACCGGTTTTTCCATAAACACATGCTTTCCATTATTTATGGCATATTCAAAATGTTGAGGACGAAACCCTGGAGGTGTGGCCAAAATAACCACATCGGCCATATCAATGGCCTTCTCGGCCGCATCGAAACCTACAAAGCGATGCTTTTCTTTCACACTAACCTTCTTGGTTTCACCCATAGCCTTCGAAATATTCATAAGACTACTTTGCAAACGATCTTCAAAAGCATCGGCCATGGCCACTAGCTCAATATTTTCGTCGGCAGTAAGCGCTTGTACCGCTGCGCCCGTACCTCTACCGCCACAGCCTACCAAGGCAAGTTTTAATTTTTTATCGTTCAATACGTTCACCATAGCGTTCATTTGCATATTAGGCAAAAGCATGGCGCCCCCTGTAAATAAGGCCGTATTTTTTACAAACCCCCTTCTTGAATTGGTAACCAAAGGTGATTTTTGATTTTTTGAATCAGAATTCTTCATTTCTTACAGTCGTTTAGTTGAATTTGGATTTTAAACAATAATCCTGTGAATATATAAATAATATCGCACTCAAACGTTTGAGTTCTTATGTTTTTGATGATATTACGGTTTTTTTAACTCTAAGGTCAACCTTGGGCTTGTCTTAGTCACTGCCTTTGAGAAAATTACAGTTTTCTTTTAACTTTTTATCAGACTGGTTTCGAAAAAATCAAGATAACAACTTCACCGTAATTTGTCGTTTCTAATGTATTTTTTTTATCAATTACGGATTTTTGAATTATCTTTCGTTGCAATTTTCTCAAAAAACACTGCTTTTCTATACCATATCGGAAGAGCGCACTTAAAACGATAAACCAAATAATACCTTATGGAAACATCAACGAATGTACAGGCAGTTAATGCCAATCGACTCTTTTATGCAAGTTGCTTTGCATTGATTACCACAGCATTTTCTTTCGCTATTGCGGCAGGAACCTTAGACCAACTAAAAACAGAATTAGAATTGACAGCCGGAGAAGCCGGTCTTATTTCTTCCATGTGGTTTTTGGGCTTCCCGATTTCAATGGTTATAGGAGGGCTTATTTACCACAAAGTAGGTGGTAAATCAATTATGCAGTTTGCATTTTTCGCACATACAATAGGTATTTTACTTTTAATCTTTTCAGGAAGCTATATGGGTTTGCTAGTAGCCAATCTTTTAATAGGACTTGGAAACGGATGTACCGAGGCTGCCTGTAACCCAATGATTGCCGATGCCTATCAAGGAAATCGGATGAGTAAAATGATGAATCGCTTTCACATGTGGTTCCCAGGTGGTATTGCTTTGGGAAGTTTACTTTCAGGAGGTATGACCCAAATGGGAATTTTAGGTCAAAATCAAGTGTGGTTGCTTTTGGTACCTGCCTTGATCTATGCATTTCTTTTCTTTGGACAAACATGGCCAAAAGCAAAAGTAGAGGAAGCTGCAACCTTATCAGGAAATATCAAAGCTATGCTGTCTCCCCTATTCATTTTTATGGTCGTCTGTATGGCGTTGACCGCTATTACAGAGTTTGGACCTAACCAATGGGTCGGACTCATATTATCAAATAGCGGTGCCCACCCTATGTTAATTTTAGCCTTGACCTCAGGTCTTATGGCTGTTGCCAGATTCTTTGGTGGCGATATGGTAAAAAAATTCGACCAAACCGGGGTTCTTCTAGGCTCTGCGGTTTTGGCCTTGGTCGGATTGTATCTCTTTAGCTCTCAAACAGGAGCCATGGCTTATGTTGCCGCTATTTTCTTTGCATTGGGTATTGCCTATTTTTGGCCGAACATGTTGGGCTTTATCGCCGATAAGATACCAAAGAGTGGTGCTTTGGGATTATCTATTTTGGGTGGTGTCGGAATGTTCTCTTCATCTATTTTTCAACCGATAATCGGTACTTGGATCGATGCTGATCAAGAAATGGCAGCTGCCCAAGGTTTAACAGGAAATGAGCTTAATCTAGTAGCGGGTCAGGCCACTATTGGTACTATGACCGTCTTCCCAATCATATTAATCGTATTGTTTACTATATTATATTTCTGGGTTCGTAAAATGAAAGCTAGCACTAGTGCCCAAGCTCATTCAGAAGCTGAATCTACCGCCATGTAAAACGGTTATTTATAAAATAGAAAAGCGGCCTTTGAGGCCGCTTTTTTTATGCTATTTGAAGTTGTATTCTTTGAAAATTACTTTTAGGAGCCTCACAAACGGGACAACAATAAGCTTCCGGAAGTTCTTTAAAATCAGTATTTATTGACACCCCTGCTTTCGCATCGCCGAATTGGGGATCATATATGGTCAAGCAATCGGCACATTGATATACTGGTTTGCTCTTTTCCACTGTAGATTTTTCTACCGTTTCAGCGATAGCCGGTTTTACCACCGACCCTAATTGGTCAAAGTATTTTTTACTTAATTCCATTAAGAGACCCGGTAATTCAATTTTATCGACATCTTGAGCCAAGGCCAGATATTTTTGCGTATTGGGGTCAAAGTTTGCAAAATGTAATACGTTATAAGTCGGTCTTACCTCAAAATCTTTGATAATCGATGGTGGAGCGTTTTTTTCAATGATGACGGATGCAAAATGAGAACGTTTGCCCACATCATTACTAATTCCGAAAGTCAACCCGTAGGTACTGATATCGTTTTGATCAAAACTTCTGACCAAAAACTTTTTAAGCTCCATGGCTTCTGCATCATCAACAGGCAGGTGCCAGTTCATCTCAAGTTGCGAATGCCGCACGTTAATTCCTCTTTTACCCAAAAACCTTTCTAATTCAGGTCTAGAGTTCTTCTTAATTCCCTTAATAATAAAAGACTTCCATGGGGTTATGCATATCTTTCCAATGCTATTGTCCAAACAGAATCCACAGAGTTCCTTTAAAAACTGAAGGTCGTACCTGTTGTTACGCCAATACAGCCCCAACCAATATTGTTCAAGCCCCATGCGGTTCATACCCTCATAGTATGGGAACTTAATATATGACAACTCTAATGGTTTGTCAATAGTACGGCTGTTGGTATCGAGTTTTTTATTGAGAACGAACGAAAGTTCTTCCACATCACTTACTTCTTCATGTATCTCCTCTATGGCCTTTGCGAGATTCGAGATATCCCAACTATAGATTAAAACCGGATAGTAAGCAGATTTTTTCCAGTGAGGCAATTTTATATTAAGATACCAATAATCTTCATTGTCCGATGCTATAAAATTCAGGTTTCCGTTGAACAAAGGCACTAGACGTTGTTTCGGGTCCGTGATATTTATCTTGAGCTTGGGCTTAAAATCAAAACCTTCTAAAATATAAAGATAGGTAGACCCTTTTAACCAATAGGTCATGTCGAATATATCGGCGGAAACATAGGAGCATACAATGTTTTGATAACTTCTGTTGGGCTCTATTTCTACATTGAATTTCGATATGACATCAAGATGTTCATCATTAACCTCAAGAGGAAATAACAAATCTTGCCTAGATCCAAAGTAAACCTCTTTTAAGCCGGCCGCCTCTAACATGGCAATACAATCTTTCAGCTCACCCGGTGAGGTAACGCCCCCTTTGATCATTATTCGATGTAGATTATCGTTCATAGCCTTAAGATATCAATTAAACTCAATGTGCAGCGACTTGTAATTGCGATGACAAGATTTCTTGTACTTCAGGTTTACAGCTACCACAGCCCAAACCGGCACCTGTTTCAGAACAAAGCTTACCAAAGTCTTCACAACCACCGCGAATCGCATCAATGATATTACCTTCACCAATTTGGCTGCAAGAACAAACCAATTTACCTTTCATGGGAACCGAACTTGAATTGCCCCTCAAAAGCTCATCACGCTTCTCTGACAATTCAATTTCTTCTTCTATCAATCTCTTGAATTCAGCAAATTCATTCTTATCGCCCATTAATATGGCACCTTTTAAGGTATCATCTTTCACGATACACTTTTTGTAGTACCGTTTACTGACATCCATAAAAATAATCTCTTCATAACTTGGGTCGTCAGAAGGGATGTTCACCATACCAAGACTACAAAGGTCTAAATCTTCAAACTTGAGTATGTTCATAAGAATTGATCCGTTGTAAATACTTGAGAAATCTCCTAAAATAAATTTTGCTGCAATATCGGCCTGCTGCTCTGCCGCAGAAGTAATACCGAACAAGGCATTTCTAAACTCGGCAATCTCACCGAGGGCAAAAATATCGGGCTCACTTGTTTGCAAATATTCATTCACAATCACTCCTCTACTGGTATCGATATCAGAAAATTTGGCCAATTCAATATTCGGTCTGGTACCTATGGCATATACAATGGCATTGCTTTTAATGGTTCTACCTGTTTTGAGAGTGATGCTCAAGAAATTCTTTCTTCCTTTTTCCTCAAAAACAGTGCTAACCTCATTATCAAAATATATTTTGATTCCCCTTTCTGAAACATCTTCGGCCAACAACCTACTTGCCACCCGATCTAATTGACGTTCCATTAACCTCGGTGCCCGCTGTATAATACTGATGTTGATATTTCTTTTTTTCAAAGCGGCTGCCAACTCCAGCCCCAATAAACCGCCTCCCACAATCACCACGTGCTGTTCTTCTTCCGGTAGGCCAGTTTGGTGAAGGTAGGTTCTCAATTCATCGGCATCACCTCTTTCTCTCATGGTAAATCGCCCTGGCAAATTGATAGGTACATCACTGGGTACGAATGCACGGCTACCAGTCGCCAAAATCAAGATATCATAAGCATGCACCTCTCCTTTCTCATCGGTTACCTGCTTTTTGACTTTATCGACGCTTTTAATACCAAGCCCCGAATGCAAGGTAATACCAAGCTTTTTTACCTCCCCTTTTTTCAGTTTCTCCAATGCTTCCCAAGAAAGCTCTTCACTCACATATTCCGGTAATAAAACCCGATTGTAAAATGGGTCTTTTTCTTTGGAAAATACATGAACTTCATCCGTTCTGTTTTTTGACCTATAGGTCTGAACAAATCTATAGGCAGCGGCACCTGCACCAATGACTACCACTTTTTGTTTTGCCTTCACATATTTAGACACTTGTACGGCACAGTATTTAAAATCAGGTTCTTTTGAAATGGGGTCGACCAGATCGCTGGTCATATTATTGGCCCTACCAAAATCATTGTTGAGCATTTTTCCCCAATGCATCGGTAGAAAAACAACCCGTTCCCTAATATCGTAATTAACCTTAACCTTTACCTGTACTTCACCCCTTCTACTTTTAACAACCGCTACATCGCCGTCTTTAAGGTTTCTCAGGTAGGCGTCGACTTTGTTCATTTCTAGAAACGGCTCGGGTATATGGGTCAGTAATCGTTTCACCTTGCCCGTTTTGGTGCGGGTATGCCATTGATCACGAACTCTACCGGTATTCAAAATCAAAGGAAAATCTACATCGGTCTGCTCTGACTGATTATATAATTTGGGAGGCGCATTGAAATGCGATTTTTCGTCGTTGGTAAAAAAATGTAAGTCGGTAAATAGCCGCGGGGTACCTTTATGTTTAGGGTCTGGAACCGGCCACTGAAAACTGCCTTCGTTTTTCAGTCGATCATAAGATAAACCTGATATATCGATATTCGTTCCTTTGGTCAACAAGCAATGCTCATCATATACCTCGCTTGCATCACTATAATCAAAACCTTCATACCCCATCTTTTTGGCAAACTTCCAAAGTATTTCTACATCGGGCAAGGCTTCCCCGGGCGGGTCGATCACTTTTGGAAGGTAACTGATACGCCTTTCGGAGTTCGTCATGGTGCCTTCTTTTTCCAGCCAGCCAGCCGCAGGCAATAGCAAATCAGCAAATTCGGTTGTTTCAGAATTATGTGATATATCTTGAACCACCACGAAACTGGCATTTTTTAAGGCCCTTTCAATTTTGTTGGCGTTCGGGAGACTGACAATGGGGTTGGTACAGATTATCCAAATAGCTTTCATTTTTCCACTTTCCAAAGCATCGAACATTTCCGTAGCCGTATAGCCAGCTTCGCCGGAAATTTCCTTTCCTCCCCAAAATTCTGCCACTTCAGCTCTGTGTCTGGGATTGCCAAGGTCCCTATGAGCCGCCAGTAAACTTGCCATACCACCTACTTCCCTACCACCCATGGCATTTGGTTGCCCCGTAAGGGAAAAAGGACCCGCACCTGGCTTACCAATCTGACCGGTAAGTAGGGAGAGATTGAGCAATGCCAAATTTTTACTTACCCCAATGACACTTTGATTGAGACCCATCGTCCACATAGAAATGAAAGCTTTCGCATTGCCTATATAACTGGCCGCAGTACGTATATCATCAATTGAAATACCACACAATTCCGCCGCCTTACGTAATGAAAGCTGAAAAGCACTTTCTTTACACGCCTCAAAATTCACAGTGTGGTTCTTAATGAACTTTTTATCTATTTTCTTTTTTTCGATAAGCCAACGGGCAATCGCATTGAATAGAATGACATCGGTACCCGGCAATATTTGAAGATGCAAATCGGCAATGGCGCAAGTTTGCGTTTTTCTAGGGTCAACGACAATAATTTTAACCTGCGGATTTTCCTCTTTATGTTTTTCAATTCTTCTAAAGAGAATGGGGTGACACCAAGCAGGGTTGGCACCCGCAATCAAAAAGCAATCTGAAAGTTCGATATCGGCATAAGAAATAGGAACCGAATCTTCACCCAACATTTTTTTGTACCCTACCACTGCAGAACTCATACAAAGCCTACTATTGGTATCGATATTATTAGTGCCTATAAAACCCTTAGTAAGCTTGTTTACGAGATAATATTCTTCGGTAAGGCACTGGCCGGATACGTAAAAACCGACACTATTGGGCCCATGTTTGTCTATGATACTTTTGAATACCGCCGCCGCTCTTTCGAAAGCAGTATCCCAAGAAATTCGTTGCATAGGGTGATTTCTACTCCACCTCATTTGAGGATATAGAATTCGATCCGTAGTATCTTGTGCTACATAATTCAGGTTTTTTCCTTTTGAGCATAACATGCCCATATTTACGGGGTAGCTCTCATCACCTTCCACAGAAAGAGTACCTTTGCTATCAACAGAAACCTCTATACCACATCCAACACCACAATACGAACAAATGGTTTTATGAGTACTTTTCTTTAACATGACCCGAGCCTTTATAAGTTAAGAACTGTAGATACATGCAAGTTATAAAAATACGTATATATACGTAGTAAATTAATCGTAAAAGTCGACCTTATTTTTACGAGTACTTTAAAAAAGTGTTGGTTTTAGTTCTATTAATTCAACTTGACAGTTGAAGAATTCGTCCTTTTACTGGGGGAATTTCAATAACCACGGTACCTGAGTCTACATTTATTCGAAAATCAGCATCCAATAAATCAATTAAAACACCTTTTCCCAAATTTATTTTGACACTAACTTTTGCAGCACAATCAGCCATATTTAAGGCCATAATTGAACTTTCTTCCCCAAATTTTCTGACATAAACAAATTGTTCGCCGCTAACCAATATTGTTCGATAATTGCCTTTTCGTAGCGCAATTTGATTGCGACGTATCGATATCAACTTCTTGATCCAATTGAACAAGTCTGGCTTATGGGCTTTTTCAAATCTATTTCTGTATCGTATAGCAGGCCTCAGTTCATCATCAATATGACCGGTTTTTTTACCTGAATACCCATATTCGCTTCCATAATAAATAGAGGGAATACCTGGTAGGGTAAACAAAAGAAAGTACAGAAGGTTCAAATGTTCTTTATGGTGAATCGACGTATATGAACGCTGCACATCATGATTATCGACAAACGAGTATAATTCTAAATCAATATACTTGCCATAAATACCGAACTGATCGCTCAATATCTTTTCAATAAACTTGAAATTTCTCTGATTAAAAGACTCGAAGAACGGCCAGTGAAATTCATAATTCGTTACGGAGTCTAACTTTGCTTCTTTTATCCATCGGTTATAATCGCCCTGTACCACTTCACCCATCAACCAAAATTCAGGATTGAGACTTTTACATACCCTATTCAGTTCCTGCATGAAATTGAAGTCGAGAATGTCTGCAGTATCCAATCGCAAACCGTCTATCTTAAAATACCGGATCCAAAACTTTACCGCTTCCAGAATATGTTCCTGAACTTCTTCATTCATCAAATCAAGCTCTACCAACTGGTAGTGGCCGTGCCAAGCATTATAAGTAAAAGAATCGCCCATAGGATTGCCCTTACTAAAATCTAACCCGGAGAACCAATTTTTATAGGCTGAAGATGATTCTTTTTTCAATACATCTTTAAAGGCCCAAAAATTACGGCCGACATGGTTAAAAACGCCATCGAGAACGACCTTGATATTTCTTTTATGGGCTCTTTCTACAAAATCTTTAAGATTTCTGTTGCTGCCCAGACGTCTATCGATTCTGAAATAATCAGCGGTATCGTAACCATGTGAAGTCGATTCAAAAACAGGACCTATATATAAAATGTCGCAACCAAGGTCTTGCATGTGATCCAGCCAAGAATACAAATCTTTGATTCTATTGGTGGGCTCCATTTGAAAGGAATTTTTCCTCTCCGCACCCAAAAGGCCGATAGGATAGATATGATAAACAACCGAATCTTGAATATTTGTCATTTAACACTGAAATGGGAGATAAAAATTAAGGAATTAAATAAGAAAATGTGTATTTCATCCGTTATTTGTGTAATTCATCCTATATTCATGCCCCATAACCGAACTACTAAATCCTAACTTTTTCATGCGGACTATCAAATTTCTGGCTGTATTTGCAATTTTAGCCCTTACCATGTTCATTGCAACTTCAAGTGTCAAAACGCCAGAAAAACTAAATACCTCTTCAGAAGCGACTGCTACGACTACCATAAAGGAGGAAATCAAAAATCCCGTCGACGCCCGTCAATACAAAGCTGACAAAGAAGAATTAAAGAAAAAATTACGTAGTTATTTTGCCAAGGCCATTGCCTCGGGGGATATTGTTGGTGCCGGGGTAAGCATCGTTCAAGGTGATAGTATTATTCTTTCTGATGGATACGGAAAAAGAAATGCCCGTTATAACGATCAAGTTGATGGAGAGACCGTTTTTCGATTGGGCTCTTTATCTAAAGGGTTTGCAGGTGTACTTGCCGCCAACCTTAAAAATGAAGGTTACCTTTCATGGAAAGATAGAATTATCGATTATCTACCTCAATTTCAATTAGGAGATGCTGTAAATACTTCGGAAATAACTCTGGCCAACATTCTTTCGCACACTTCTGGAACTCCATACCATAGTTTTACCAATCTGGTTGAGGCTGGTTTACCGATGGAAACTATTGCCGAAAGATTTAAAGAAGTTGCTCCGATCAGTAAACCAGGTGCTATGTACAGCTACCAAAACGCCATTTTTGCTTTATGCGGCGAGGTAATGAAAAAAGCGACCGGAGATGAAATTTCAACTTCTCTAAAAAATAGATTTTTCAGTCCGTTAGGAATGTGCAGTACTTCAATGGATCACAAGACCTTAAAACAGACCATCAATATTGCACTGCCTCACTCCAAAAGAGGTCGTGGATGGAGAACTCTCAATCTATCGGATAATTATTACAATGCTGTCGCTGCTGGCGGAATCAACGCCAGTGCACATGATATGGGTCGATGGATGCGTTTTTTACTTGGCCACAACCCTGAAATCATGGGTAAAAATGCCTTGGAAGAAGCCTTTACGCCTTTTATAGAAATTACCGGGCATCATAAGTATTACCACAAATGGCCCGGGCATCTTAAATCTTACTATGGTTTTGGATGGAGAATTCACAAATTTAAAGATGAACAAAGCTCTCAAGAAAAGACCATTTGGCATCATGGCGGTAGCGTCAATAACTATAGAAACGAAATTGCGGTATACCCCGATTCTGATTTAGGTATTTGTGTTCTCTTGAACAGTAATTCAAGATTGGCGCGCACGGTCATTCCTGATTTGTATGAAATCGTTTCTGAGATTTACAATTCGGAAAACGTCGTTCAAAAAGAAGAGCAAAACAACACCTTATAGGCCTTGAAGAGGTATATAAAACGGATTAAATCCGAAAATCGAACGTCTTAAACCAAATTAAATTCTTGGGCTTTTTTTGATAAATCTATCAAGTTCTTTACCTCCATCTTACGCATCAAATTGAATCGATGGGTTTCTACGGTACGTTTGCTATTTTGCAGTTTTTCTGAGATTTGCTTATTTGTCAAACCCGAAAGAACCAGCTCTAAAACCTGTAATTCCTTATTGGTGAGGTCGAATGGGTTATTTCCAATTTTTGGTTTTGTAGTGGTTTCAACTATTTCTTTATTCGGATTGAGAAGGTTATTGACCAGTACATTTGAAATATCACCACTGTAGTACTTGCCCCCTTCCCTAACCGTATGAATAGCTTTAATAAATTCGGTCTTATCAGTATCTTTCAGTAAATAACCTTTGGCACCTGCACTAACCGACTGCAATATGTACTCTTCAGAATCATGCATGGAAAGAATGATACTTTTAACTTGAGAATTATTGGCATTCAAGGCCTTGACCGCCTCTATACCTGTCATTTCAGGCATTCTTATATCAATAATCAACAGGTCAGGATTCTTTTCGTCGACAAGTCTTAAAGCCTCCTTTCCATCGGCACCCTCGCCAATGACCTCTAAATCTGATTCACTTTCTAATAAAGCCCTGATACCGTCGCGTACCAAAGAATGGTCATCGACTAGCACTATACTGGTAATTGCACTCAAAATTATAGGTATTTATACGTACAAATATAGTTGAAATTTGAGATGAACACCAGCTTTCTGAACTAATCGGTATATTTTTCGGATAGAACTATTTCAAAATATAACAAAAAAAGGACCGCAAACACCTAAACTGGTGAGAACGGCCCCATCGAAGCATAACAGTAAACAGAATTTTTATTCTTTTGCCGTGTTCAAGAACTTAGGCTTAATAATCAACATGGCCCAGGCCCAATTTTGACTACTTGCGGCAGCATCTTCAGCAACACCCTTCAGCTCATACATACCACTAGCTGAAAACATTTGTGAGTAGCCTATTTTTAGGGCATAACCGTTGAAACTATGTGAATAGACCAAATCAACCTCGGTTCCTAATGACTTCTCACCACTCGGTAGCTCTTGTTCGCCATTAAACTTTAAGACCTTTAAGAGTAATCCTGATTTTTCTCCCAATTTAAAATTGGCACTTGCGTGAATGTCGAACAACCCTATAGAATTGGCGTGGTTGCCCACGTAGAAATAATCCATAAACCCATTGAACTTGTGATTGGTTCCATAAAGAGGGAAGAAAGCCTCTGTTTTATCAGTAGTGTCGGCCTTATTGCCGCTAATCAATTCGGTACCCACACCTAAAGCAATTTTTGGGCTTGCCTTATAGGTCAAATCTAAACCTAACAGATACGCCCCGCCAACATCTACGCTATTTTGGCGTTCTCCGGTCTGAAGAAATGCGTTAAGCGCTGCACCAAATTGCCCTGATTTGTAATTCAAATGCGTACCGAAAGTCTGAAGGTTGCTAACCCCATCGGCCACTTGCGCATCTCCTTCCCCAGAAAAGTTCTGAAAGCCATTGTTCAAGAGTAAAAAACTACCTGAAAAATGCTCTCCCGATTGTTTTAGATAAAGGTATTGCATGGTTTTATATGAAAAGAAGCCGGTAGTCGTATAAGCGGTACCTATAGATTGAAAACCTGCTGGGTTACTGAAATCTTGATTAAAGGCCAGACCCAAATCCATATAAAACTTATTCTTTTTATAGTTGACCAAGGCAGCATCATGGTTACGGCCCTGCTGCGCCCAATCTAGCCCCCCGAAAATACGTTGGTCATCATATGAAATAACCTGTCTACCCAGTTTAGTAGAGAAGCCTTTGCCCAAATCAAGTTTGGCCCATGCCTGAAAAACTGCAAATGAATTATTTTGATCGTATGGCAGGATCTGACGGTTCTCGCCCCACACCATCACATCTTGTAGACTTAGGTAAAACTCGTAAGAACTAAACTTATAACCTGCGTTGAGCCGCGTTCTCGTAGATATGGCGAAACCGGGGTCTACCGCATCGGGAATAATACTTCCGAAGCCATTTCTATATTCGGTACGAGGCCTGAACTCACCATCCAATAGAAATTGAGAATTAATATATTGAGCCGATAGGAATACTAGGATAATAAGAGTGTACTGCTTTTTCATCTTGGTTTAATGTTATCGTTAGTTATTTAAATTAGTGCTCTAAGAAATCGATAAGATGTTTACGGTAAGTATAGTAGTCGTCATGCTCCAAGACTGCCTTTCTAGTTCTAGGTCTTTCAAAATCAATATTTAAGATATCACCGATTTTGGCCCTTGGCCCACTTGTCATCATGACCACCCTGTCGGCCAAGAAAATCGCCTCATCAACATCATGGGTAATCATTACGGCAGTAATTTTCTCCTTGTTCCATATTTCAATGAGAATATCCTGCAACTCGCCACGGGTAAGCGAATCTAACATTCCGAATGGCTCATCTAGCAAAAGTACTTTGGGTTTGATAGCAAATGCCCTTGCGATACCTACCCTTTGTTGCATACCTTGAGATAGCTCTTGCGCTTTTTTATGAAAAGCCCCATCAAGACCTACCTTATGTAGATAGTACTTGGCTATATCATTTCGCTGTGATTTCGTAGCATGCGGAAAAACCTGGTTCACTCCTAAAAGTACGTTCTGCAAAGCAGTCATCCATGGCATTAGACTCGGCGCCTGAAATATGACGCCTCGATCAGGACCCGGCCCTTTGACCGGGTTGCCCAATACTGATATGTTCCCCCCGGAAATTTCGTTGAGGCCGGCAATCATCGAGAGCATTGTCGTTTTACCACAACCGGAATGTCCAATTATGGTAACGAACTCCTCTTTCATTATCTGAAGATTCAAATGTTCAAGAACTACATAATCTCCTTTTGGTGTCGGATACACTTTCTTAAGATCGTTCAAATCTAGCATCACCTGTGAAGGATACAATATTCCGTTTTCAACAGTGCCTAGATTTTTTTTAGATTCTATGGTAGTAGTACTCATGATTTTCTTTTTAATGTTAGGCTACAAAATTCTTTGGGCTCAGGTCGGGAAGTACATACTCTTGCTGCACCACCGCTTTTCTTTCGTTACCAATATCCATCAAGTATTCAATGATGGCGTTTCTTGTCTTTTTATAGACAGGATTATCATTTAATGCCGTTTTATCCCTAGGTCTTTCTATATCGATTTTAAATTCAGGACCGAGAGTTGCATTAGGACCTGGTCTTAAAGGAATAATTCGATCGGCCATATAAATGCCCTCATCTACATCATTTGTAATTAATAGTGCAGTTCGTTTATCCTTACTCCAGATGTTTAATATTTCATCCTGCAGGTTACCTCTGGTCAGTGCATCTAAAGCGCCCAAGGGTTCATCCATAATAATCATCTCAGGGTTCATTGCAAGTGCTCTGGCAACGGCTACCCTTTGCCTCATTCCTCCAGAAAGTTCCTTTGGTCTTTTATTGATTGCGGGGCTGAGGCTTACCATATCCACAAAATCCCTTACTCTCTTTTGCAGCTCACTTTTCGATGCCTTCGGAAACGCCTCTCTCACTGCCATATACACATTTTGACCTACGGTTAACCACGGCAAAAGAGAATAGTTCTGAAATATGACGCCACGGTCATGACTGGTATCTTTTACTGGTTCACCTTTAAAAAGCACTTCACCGCTTGTAGGCTGCAACAAACCGTTGATCAAGTTGACCAATGTGGTCTTTCCGCTTCCGGTAAAACCGACAATCGCTACAAACTCGCCTTCTTCGATGCTCAAATTAATATCTGTAAGCACTTCAGTGGCACCGGCCCCTTGACCGTATGTTTTATATACATTTTTAAGTTCTAAATAAGCCATGACAATTATTTTTTAGATATTAAATCGCATCGTTTTTATTGAAAGACACCATATTTTGTATAGTCAGCATCAATCTATCTAATAGGAAACCGATTATGCCTATTACAAACATCGCAACAATGATTTTTGAATTAGAATCTATGGCCCCGTTTTGAAATTCTTCCCAAACGAACGAACCTAATCCCGGGCTCTGCGCCAAAAGTTCTATGGCTATAAGAACCATCCACGCTACAGACAATGTGATTCTCAAACCTGTAAAAATCAATGGTAAAGAAGAAGGTAGAATAACCTTGAATACCTTTTGAAGAGGTCTTAGCTTTAGAACTTTTGCGACATTGATATAGTCTTTATCTACTGATGAAACGCCCATGGCAGTATTCACCAAGGTTGCCCACATGGCACATAGACCAACACTTATAAAAGAAATGATAAAGGCACTATCTGAATTAGAATCTTTAGTCATGGTCTTTACAATCATAAAAACCAATAGCAACCAAACCACGGGAGAAACCGGTTTAAAAATCTGTATAAGCCAATTGAAAGAACTTCTCAATACCGGGCTTAAACCTATAACAATACCAATAGGAACGGCAATAATCAATGCTAACAAGAAACCGGCAAAAACAGTCTTGAGACTCGTGAAAATTTGATCTACAAAAGATGGTCTACCCGTATAAGTAATCGGAGCTTTACCCTCTGCTTCCCTTTTGGCGTTTATACCAGCGGTTTTTTCGGCAAAGGCCTTCTTATCGGCGGAGATTACTTTATGGTCTGCGATCAATGATTGTAATGACTGCCAAACTTGAGATGGAGAAGGCAGCGTATTTGGCTGACAACTTACGTCGCCAGATGCAATACATGCTTGCATGGCTTCCGCCGCTTCCCTACCCTGATCTGTAAGGGCTTTTTCTATCTTGTAATCGGCCTCCATTTGAAATAATGCCTTCGAACCCGTATGCCATAAACCGACAAAGAGCAATATCGACAGTGCAGGAATTAAAAATTTTCTAAGAATTTTATTTCCATCAAATTTGAAGGATCCAATTTTGAATTTTCCGAAAATAGACTTGGTACCTACCAAATCGCTTACCTTGTTCAACACTAAACTCTGTTTCATGATGCTTCGTTTTACTGATTAAACTTTTCTAGAGAGATGAATCATCTTTGTTTCCGATACTGAAACTATTGATGTAACCAAGGGGGTCTTTGGCATCGTAGGTTTTACCGTCGATAAATTCATCGGTAGCGGGCTTATATCCATCTGTTTCGGGGACATCCGCTGCAGGAATATGACCTTCTTTGACCAATAGGTTGGCCGCTTTTTTCCAAATATCAGGTCTATAAATTTCTTTAATAGTCTCATCGTACCATTCGGCTGGTTTTGATTCAGGAATTTGTCCCCATCGACGCATCTGTGTCAAAAACCACACTCCATCTGAATAGAAAGGATAAGTTGCATTGTATTTGTAGAATACATTGAAGTCGGGCATTTCTCTTTTATCACCCTTTTCAAATTCGAAAGTACCTGTCATAGAATTAGAAAGAACAGCCTCATCTGCCCCAACATACTGTGACATAGAAAGTATTTTCACCGCTTCCGCCCTATTTTCTGGCTCATCAAGCCATTTACCCGCACGAATGAGGGCTTTTGTGACCGCAATGGCGGTATTAGGATTCTCCTCTACAAACTTCTTGGTCATAACGAATACCTTTTCAGGATTGTTTTTCCATATGTCGTAGTTAGTTGTGACCGGCACACCAATACCTTTAAATACTGCCTGCTGATTCCAAGGTTCACCAACACAATATCCGTAAATCGTGCCAGCCTCCAATGTCGCTGGCATTTGGGGAGGTGGGGTTACCGATAACAATACTTCGGCATCTATCTGACCTTGTACATTGTCTTTTGTATACATCCCCGGGTGAATACCTGCCGCAGCAAGCCAATAGCGAATTTCATAGTTATGTGTAGATACCGGAAACACCATGCCCATCTTAAAGGGCTTGCCGTTATTTTTATACTCCGTAATTACCGGCTTGAGGGCATCTGCCTTTATAGGATGTACCGGATTACCATCTTCATTCAGCGGTAAATTAGATTTCATCTTCGACCATACTTCATTGGACACGGTGATACCGTTTCCGTTCAAATCCATTGAAAAAGGCGTTACCAGCTTGGCCTGTCTACCAAAACCTGCTCCTGCAGCTATTGGCTGCCCTGCTAACATGTGCGAACCGTCAAGCTGACCATCTATCACACGATCTAGTACGTTTTTCCAATTTGACTGAGCCTCGACCGAGACAAAAAGTCCTTCATCTTCGAAGAAACCCTTCTCCTTGGCTATTGCCAAAGGTGCCATATCTGTCAGCTTTATAAAGCCAAAAGTGAGTTGAGGCTTTTCGATATCTAATGTGCTCGCACCGCTTGCATCTATAGAAACCTCGGCACTTGCAGTTTCAGCCAATTTTTTTTCACTTTTTCCGCCGCAGGCCACCAAAAGAATAGCTGACAGAAAGAAAAAAACTGATTTTGTTCTCGATTTCATGACTAAAGTTTTAAGAGTGAATATTTAACTACGTATCAAACTTACGTATTTAATTACGTATTAATACTTAGTTTTTTAAAAAAAATGGCTTTTGATGTGTAGTTTTGCCAGTCTGCAGAAATGACAAGCCGAAAATTGCTATTTTCTAAATTGAAGATGTGCTTTTTTACCAATTACGTATTTAGCACAGTGACACTCAATTCGGCATTAAGAACTTATACCTTAATATTATAGCGCCGAGAACAAAACACGCTGAACCTCATCGTTAAAAAAGGAAGGATGTTTAGCCACAACATTACCTATAATTATAATACCGGGCATTGATTGATTGATTTGTTGTTTGAAGTTTAAAATGGTGGATAGCGTACCAACGGCACAAGATTCATTTTTCAAGGTCCCGTTCTGAATTATAGCGATAGGTGTATCGGAGCCCCTATATTCACTAACTTTACGAACGATTTCATCGAGCTTTCTTATTCCCATCAATATGACCATGGTGGAGGATGATTGCGCTGCTAAAACAAAGTCATCTGAAATTTCGGTATTCGATTTAGTCGCCGTCATCACCCAAAAACTTGTACTAACACCCCTTGAAGTCATAGGAATACCTTGACTGCCCGGTACCGAAATAGCACTGGTAATACCAGGCACAACGGATACAGGAATGCCAAAAGATTCAACATAGGCAATTTCTTCACAGGCCCTGCCAAAAACAAAAGGATCACCACCCTTTAACCGTACGACGTGACCATAATTTAACGAAGCATTTACCAATAATTTATTTATTTCCGATTGAGTTACCGAATGACTTCCACAACGCTTTCCTACGTATATTTTAGGTATGTCACCACGTACCATAGAAAGTAATTCTTGATCTACCAAAGCGTCGTATAAAATAACGTCCGCATTTTCCATAGCTCTTAAACCTCTAATAGTTATAAGGTCTGAGCTACCGGGACCAGCACCTACCAATGTTACTTTTGCTTCTTTATTTACTTCCATATCTAATTTGTTAAAGGTCGCTGTTGCGATATCCGCAATAAAAATACGTAATTATTTCTATAAAATCATACATAAAATACGTATTTATACTTATTTTTGATTCGTAGATTCTAAATCGAAGCAGTATGAAAACAATAATTGTTGTCGGCAACGGCATGGTCGGATACAAGTTTTGTGAAAAATTTGTTTCCAAGAGTGAAAGTAAAAACTTCAAGCTTCAGGTATTCGGTGAAGAACCTAGGGCAGCCTATGACCGAGTTCATCTGAGTCAATTCTTTGAAAACAGAGACGCTAAAGCCCTCGAGCTGGCTCCCTTAGAGTGGTATCAAGAAAATGATATCGATTTAATCGTAAACGAGCGTGTCACAGATATTCATCGCGACAGAAAAAGTATTACCACCTCTACCGACAAAGAGTATCATTATGATTATTTGATACTGGCGACCGGCTCCGCACCCTTTGTCCCCCCTATTAACGGTATCGAGAAAAAAGGAGTCTTTGTTTATAGAACTATTGAAGACCTTGAGGGTATGCTTGCTTATGCCGATGAAATTAAAAAGAACAAGCCTAATTGTCGAGCAGCCGTTCTAGGAGGCGGGCTTTTAGGCTTAGAAGCAGGCAAAGCGGTAATGGATATGGGTCTTGAACCACATGTAGTTGAGTATGCTCCAAAATTAATGCCGAGACAATTAGATTCTAGAAGCAGTAATGTGCTGCAGCTCACTTTAGAAGAAATGGGTATTAAAATACATACCGGCAAGGCTACTAACCAAATATTGGGCAATGGCGTCATCACCGGAATGGACTTTGGAGAGGATGATACCCTTGAAGTTGATATGCTTGTTGTTTCCGCAGGAATACGCCCTCGAGACGAATTAGCAAAAACATGCGATTTAGAGATGGGTGTTAGAGGAGGCATCGTTGTCAACGAAAAAATGCAGACCTCAGACCCTTACATTTATGCTATTGGAGAAGTAGCCCTTTACAATCAAATGATTTATGGTCTTGTGGCACCCGGTTACGAAATGGCGGAAGTAGCGGTCAACCAGATACTTGAAAACCATCAGGCTGCCATGCAAGAAAGCATCGATATGTCGACCAAGCTAAAACTGATAGGGGTTGATGTTGCCAGTTTCGGCATACCGTATATGCCTGCAAACAAGGGTCTTTCGATTATTTATGAAAACAAGACCAAAGGCATTTATAAGAGAATCAATGTAAGCCATGACGGTAAAACCCTGTTGGGGGGAATCATGGTCGGTGATGCTGCCGATTATAGTATTTTACATCAAATGTACCTCAATAATATGCCCCTTCCAGATAATGCGGAAGAACTGATTGTTGGGGCACGAGGAGAAGGTGGTTCTGCGTTCGGCAGTGCTATGGATTTACCGGATACCGCCGTTATCTGCTCCTGTGAAGCGGTTACGAAAGGTGCCATTTGCTGTTCTGTTCTAGAAGATGGCAACGAAACCGTAAAAGGCGTTTCTAAAGCTACCAAAGCAGGTACCGGTTGCGGTGGGTGCAAACCCATGTTAAGCGATTTGGTCGCAGAAAGTTTAAAATCTATTGGCAAAACCGTCAAACAAAGTATCTGTGAACATTTCAACTATTCGAGACAAGAGCTTTATGATATCGTCAAAACTAGAGCGGTTCAAGACTACGATGAACTTCTTGATACCGTCGGTACCGGTCATGGTTGTGAAGTCTGTAAGCCGGCTGTTGCAGCTATTTTCGCCAGTATATATAACGAAACCGCCAATAGACAAGAGACTATTCAAGACACCAACGACCGTTTCTTGGCGAATATTCAGCGAAATGGTACCTACTCCGTGGTACCAAGGGTTGCCGGAGGTGAAATAACGCCCAAACAACTAATGGCACTAGGTCGAATAGCACAGAAGTACGATCTATACACTAAGATAACCGGTGGGCAAAGAATAGATATGTTCGGGGCCAAACTTCATGAATTGCCCTTGATTTGGGAAGACTTAATAGCAGAAGGTTTTGAAACCGGTCAAGCCTATGGTAAGTCGCTTCGAACCGTAAAGAGTTGTGTCGGATCTACCTGGTGTCGGTATGGAATGGACGAAAGCGTCAGTTTTGCTATCGAAATCGAACACAGATATAAAGGTATTCGCTCACCCCATAAACTAAAAGGAGGCGTCTCTGGATGCATTAGGGAATGTGCCGAGGCCCGTTGTAAGGATTTCGGATTCATTGCCGTTGAAGGCGGATGGAATGTTTATGTAGCCGGTAATGGGGGCGCTAACCCGAAACACGCCGAACTATTGGCCGAAAAAGTAGATAAACAGACCGCAATAACGTATGTAGACCGCTTCATCATGTTCTACATCAAAACTGCCCAACCCCTGCAAAGAACCGCAGCTTGGCTAGAAAAACTAGAGGGTGGAATCACGTATTTGAAAAATGTGGTCATCAATGACTCCTTGGGCATAGCGAACGAGCTAGACCTTGAAATGCAAAGTTATGTCGACACCTATAAATGCGAATGGAAAGAAGCGGTGGAGAACCCCGAAATTAGGTCTAGATATTCCCATTTTGTCAACTCTGAAGATGAAGACGATACTATTGAATTCGTGAGTTTAAGAGAACAAAAAATGCCCAAGCAATGGGCCTAATTAAAGCCTTTAACAAGTTTAAACAATTAAGTTATGCTCAAAGCGCTAGAAAAATATCAACCCGTCGATACCGACCAAATAAAAGTCTGGTATAAGGCAGCCCCCTTAGAAAAGTTTCCAAAAAACGGGGGTGCCTGTATCAAGTATAAAGAAAAACAGATAGCTGTTTTTAATTTCACTCGAACCGGGCAATGGTACGCCTGTCAAAATTTATGCCCGCATAAAATGGAAATGGTTTTATCGAGGGGAATGATTGGCGAGGAGAATATGATTCCGAAAGTAGCCTGTCCCCTTCATAAAAACACCTTTTCGTTACAAACCGGCGAGAACCTAAACGGTAGTTTAGAGGCTATTGCCACTTATCCCGTAAAGGTTGAAAATGGCTATGTTTACGTGGGTTTTGCTGAATAAAATGAGTGTACGGATAGGTCATTAGAAGGCACTTTATTTAAACGGAAAAAGTAAATTGCTATCTTTCCTAAAAATTTGTCCCTATGTCCACCTCCGATAAACTTATTGAAGCCTTTAAAAAATTTGACGAAGCCAACAGTGCCGACCCGAATATTGAGGTTTATAAAGGCGAGAGCTATCCTAAGGAAGTTTTGTACGCCATGCGCATGACCAAACAGCTCAACGAGTTTGAACCCAATGCCTCAGAAGCCTTAAAACTAACGGCTCGAAGTCAGCATATCAAACGTTGGGAAATACCACGGGAGTCTTATGAGATGAACCGTGTGGGGTACCTTAAGTGGAGACAAGAGCTTAAAAAATTTCATGCGAAGACTGCCTCTGCTATTTTAGAGGAAGTCGGTTATGACGAAGAAACCATTGATAAGGTTTCCTTTTTACTTGAAAAAAAACAGCTAAAAAAGAACGAAGAGACCCAAATACTCGAAGATGTTATTTGTTTGGTCTTTATGGAGTACTATTTCGAAGATTTTAGTGAAGAGCATCCTGATGAAAAGGTAATTGACATTCTACAAAAGACTTGGCGAAAAATGTCTGGAAAAGGGCAAGAAGCTGCCCTAAAGTTGCCACTCTCACAGAAATCAGTCGATTTGGTAACAACAGCAATCGAAGGATTGTAATCATATTAAATGAGATGCGGTGGAAGAAAAAAAGTACCATAAATCACTTGATAATGCGACCTTTTTACGTATTCGCAAATGGTATCTTTTGGCACTTGCCGGTATTGCCTTGACCATTGTAGTAGCACAAATTCTTATTCAAAGCCACTTAAATTCTCAATTGAGTGATTCTAGAATCATCAACGTAGCAGGAAGACAGAGGGCCTATAGTCAAAAATTGGCCAAAGAAGTTCTACTGATCAATAATTCCGATAATAGCAAAGAAATTTCTGAACAGATTGCCAATCTTAAAGAAACGGTTAGAATTTGGTCTATATCGCATTTGGCCCTTCAAAAAGGCAACGACTCCATTAATTTACCGGTTGAGAACCATCCTGAAATTTTAGAATTATTTAGCGAATTAGATCCGCACCATGAGGCGATGGTCTCAGCTGCACGCCAAGTTATAGCATTACATGGTGATGAAAAACTGGAAAAGGCGCAATTAAAAACGCTTACAGAGAGGGTTTTAAATAACGAGTCGGCCTTTTTGTTATTGATGGATAATATTGTGAACGAATACGATATTAGAAGTAAGCATCAACTTGAAAACCTAAAGCAAAAAGAATATGTTCTTTTAGGTATTTCGCTGCTTATTTTACTACTTGAGATTATTTTCATTTTCAGGCCACTATCCCTACAAATACGAAAAACGATTGCCCGTCTAGTGGAGAGCACCCGCAAGTTTGAAAATCAGGCAAAAGAGACCAAAAACATGTTTTTGGAAAAAGAAAAGTCACTCAAAGATTTACAAGAACTAAATTTCGTAATAGATAATGCCGCCCTTTTTGCCAGTGCCCGTCAAGACGGAAGCATTGTTTTCATCAGTAAAAAATTTCTAACACTTCTTGATCTCAAACCCAACGAAATCAAAAAGCACATCTCAGAAATTTTGACCACCGAAGAAGGGCAGCAGCAATATTTAAAAGAGATTCTCAAAAACAACAGAAAAAATGTAATACGCACCGAAGAGATTAAGATTGTTACCGTTAAAGGCAACCATTACTGGCTTGATGTATCAATAGTACCTATGCATCAGTCGAGCGAGCGACAAAGCGTTTTGATATTATGCTCAGACATCACCGAACGAAAAGAAAATGCCTTAAAGGTAGAACAACTTACCCAACAGAACTTCGAAGAGCGTATGCGCCAGAAGAAAATTCAGGCAAGCCAAATTGTTGAGGGCCAAGAACAAGAGCGTAAAAGAATCGCCAAAGATATTCATGACGGTATCGGGCAAATGCTTACGGCACTTAAGTTCAATATCGAGTCTATAGACCCTGAAAATATTGAAAAGACTTCCGAAAAAGTTGAATACCTCAAATCGTTATCTTCGGATCTGATCAAGGGCATTCGCACTGCAACCTTTAACCTAACTCCTCCAGAACTGGGGGATCATGGCCTTTTTCCTGCCCTTCATAAAATGACGGGAGAATTGGCAAAACTGACCGGTAAGAACATTCTTTTTGAAAACAGAACCGATGACCATATTCGTTTTGATTCCCTCGCAGAGACCAACATCTATCGCGTAACACAAGAGGCGGTAAATAACGCCATTAAATACGCCCAGGCCAATTATATTTTGGTGACTATCAATTACAAAGAAGGTATTTTAAGTGTTGTAATCGATGATGATGGAAAGGGATTTGACCCCAAAAGGATGTCGAGCGCCCCAAAAAACAACGGAGGTGGCGGTATGGGACTCTTTTTCATGAAGGAACGGATCAGTTACATCAATGGTCGATTGTTCATCAATTCAGAACCAGGCAGGGGCACTAGGGTTACTATCAATTATAAAACAGAACATAAAGAACTTGTAAATACATAGTCAAATGAAGATTAGAATAAAGGGAAATTCTGTTCGCTTGCGCCTAACGCGTACAGAAGTGGAGACTTTTTGTGAAACCGGAATGTATACTGAAACTACAGAGTTCATTTCGCAACAGTTTGTTTATGAATTACGTGCAAGCGCACATATTACTGAACCGCAGGCCGATTTTAAAGGTGCCAAGATTACGGTATTGATTCCTCTTGAAGAATCGAAAAACTGGGCAAACGACACGAAGGTGGGCTTTGAAGGAAACTACCGCTTACCGAGCGGAGAAAGCTTGTATCTTCTGATTGAAAAGGACTTTGTATGCCTTGATGACCGTGATGAAGACGAGTCGGATAACTACCCGAACCCTCTAGCCCTAAAAAATAACACAACTCGTTGATTAATAGCAATTTTAAGGCGTTTGAAAGAATATACCTACAACGTTATAGTTGACAGTAATTTTACTCAACGTCGGTTAACTACCATTCGTCTACACTTATTTTCCATTCGTCTACAAATCGAATTTTTTCTATGAAGAATGTAGGTACTTTGTTATTCACTTAATGAATTGCGCCATGAAAATACTTTTTATAGAAGACGACCAAGTTGAGACCATGAAAATGAAAAGGACCCTTGCCAAACTTCAGTTAAAGCATGAGCTTATACTTGCTGAAAACGGTGAAGATGCCTTAAACAAATTAAAAGATAGCAGCAGACTTCCTGATCTTATTTTGCTCGATCTTAATATGCCACGTATGAATGGCTGTGAATTTTTAAAAGCCATCAAGCAAGATAACAGTTACAAGAACATTCCTTCTGTGGTTTTGACCACCTCTCAAAATAGGGATGATCTTCTTGACTGTTACAGCAGCGGAATAGCAGGTTATGTAACCAAACCTCTTAAATACGAAGATTACGTAGAAAAAATGAGAAAGGTTTTTGCTTACTGGGAAGTTAACGACCTTCTAACCGTTTAAACGAATTTGATTCGGAAATTTTAAATTTCTTTATTCCTTCTTTTTTACTTGAAGCAAAACCTTGACTCCCTAAAATTGAAAGGCGCAATTGCTGGTCGTCTGTTTATATTTTGCACAAGTCTTTAAATCCTTCTCGATTTATTAAATCAAATACTTAAGAAACACAATTCTAGCCGCTTTCTTACCGTTTGTCTAGTAGCAAGTAGTTTAATTTTGTTAATAGCAAAATATTATTTGTAACTTAAACAGATAATTCCGGTAGGTAATTTCTTGACTATGAACTGCATAATAGTTGATGATGAAGCAGCTGCTAGAGCAATAGTAGCCCAACTCTGTTCCAAAGAGTCTAATTTGAATGTAATCGAACAATTTGAGAGTGCTGTAGAAGCTATCAAATTTTTAAATCAGAATACCGTCGACGTGGTATTTCTTGACATTCATATGCCAGGCTTTACGGGCGTAGATTTTGTGCAGACCCTCAAGAACCCTCCGCATATTGTTCTGACCACTTCAGATACTGAGTTTGCCATCGAAGCTTATGAATATGAGGCCATAGTCGATTATATCGTTAAGCCGATTACCCCAGAGCGTTTTCAAAAATGTATTGTAAAGCTTGAAAAGGTTATGAGCCGTGCTCCGAAAATCGAGAAAAGCGAGCCAAAAGAGCCGTCAAGTGAAAATGATTTGTATATCAATATTGACCGAAGGTTGATAAAGCTTAAATTAAACGATATTCAGGTTATTGAGGCCAAAGGCGACTATATTGAAATTAAGCTAGAAAAAGATACGCATCGAGTACATACCACCCTTAAAAAAATAAAGGAAAAGCTTCCTGAAAAGACCTTTTTACAAATTCATCGCTCATTCATTATCAACTTCACCAAGATTATAGATATTGAAGACAATAGCGTGTTAATAGGTAAAAACGTCGTACCTATCAGTCGTTCGAATAGACCGGAACTTATGAGAAGGCTTAATTTGGTCTAACCAGAATCCCCTCCTACTCCATTTCATTTGAGGTTTTCAGCAATAAACTGAAAGTTTGAATTACACCCTATTTTCAAAAAATGTAAATCGACGGATAATACCCATCCACCGTAGGTAAACTACCACCCACCGATCCTGGCAATTTTTCTTCCTTTAAGTAACGGATATTCGTAGCACCAAATCCAAAGACTTAACCCGATGAAGAGATATTTACTTTGCCTACTAGCAGTTCTTTCTTTTAGTGTTGCATCTGCCCAGAACTATAATTTTTTGGGTTCTTACACTGCTGACGGAACTCCGGAATATTTTGATGAAAAAGATTCGGTTTCCCCCGAAACGCTGAGCATGATTGCCGACGCTCTTCCAGAGAGCTTTCCGGTGCCTCAGTACAACCCGCAGTATATCACCTCTGGCTACGATACTGATGTTATCTTGAACGAGAATGCAGATGTATGGGTAACTTTCGTAGCAGAGGGTGCGGGTTACAGAAATGTTTTAGGCTTCTATACCTATGACATCAATAACCCTTTAACCCAAGCCCCAAGCCCAGAGGATATAACCATTATCTTTCCGAACGTATCGGCCAAAAATTCAGGTGGTAGCTTAGAAGCCGGACACAAGGTAAAAATAGGAACTTTCTCTGCCGGTACCGGTATCGGATGGGTTCTTTTGGCGAACGGTTGGAACGGTTCACAGGTCACCTCAGGTCTTTGGCAACTGTATTCCGGAACTGCCTTTAATCCTGAACCGATAGAAAATCTTAGACATCACAACGTTCTTTTGAACGATCCGGATAATGAAAGAATTATTCTAGGTTTTGAAGATATTAGAAGAGATTACGCCAGCTGTGACAATGATTTTAATGATGCATTGTTCTATATATCGGCCAACCCTTATACGGCTATCAAAACTACCAACTTCAATAAAATAACCGACCATACCGATGTTAGTTCCGGTAATGACGGTGGTCTTGAAAGCAATGGTGATTTGGCCTCATTGATAGCGAAGAGAAACTTTGATAGAAATAAGAACAATACTTTTAAGAACACACAAAAGCGCCAGAGCAAGTACAGTAAAAAAACGTATAAGGGCAATGCCGCTATCGATGGAAGCTTAAATGCCTATTTTCCGGAGACCGGAATGTTCGGTGATGAATCGACCTATATTTCAAGTCCTGACGACCTATTGGCAATCACAAATGCCAGCCGCATATTTTCAATTGATTATTATAGAGGCTATGGTCGAGTTGCCGCCGCACTTGCTACTGAAACAGTTGACGGCGTTTACAACCATACCAAGACTATTTGCGATCGGCTTAACGATTCGAAACTGCTTGACGTGCGAACGGTAGAGTTACAGGGTCACGAATTGGTCTACACTCAATTGGAAAGAGCAAATGGCGATTTGGAATATGCGCTACTCTTTTCTGCAAAAATCGACGCCGACCATTATACAGTTTACAGCTTTTGGAATCTTGACCAATATCCTGCCGGTGATTATATCAACTTTCAGGTATGGGGTCATAGTATGGGCCAAGTTAGTACGATGGTCAATCATATAATCGAACAATTGAAGGAAGAAAAGGCGGTGAACACCTTCAAGACCGAAAATATTCTGCCAACTGTTTTTATCAAAAATGGATTTTATAAGAACGGAAAGCTACACTTGAATGTGGTGAACTCTTCTAAAGCCAGATCATTGAATATAAAGTCAAATTACAAAGCTACTGAGCAGTCTGGGTTGAACAAGTTTTCAAAATCTATCTCGCTTAACGGCAATTGGGAAGAAGAGGTTATTGTAGACTCAGGTTTCTTGTTCGATGCAGGTATTTCGATAAAAGGTGACAATTCTCCTCAGATTGATGCCCTATATTTAGCAGATGGGCCTTGGGGTGTTGATTATAATGCACAGGCCGATTCGATAGGGTCTTTTGAGATAACCAAACACGAAGGTAGCGTTCAAAAATCTGAAAATTATATGGTAGAGCGAGGGGTTACCCTCAGCGGTGAAGTAAAAGAAACTATTAATATCTTTAGAAATCTCTTGGCCGGCGACCGTAACCTAAGCGTAGATGAATACAGCTACCTACAGTTCAGCATCGAAAATGATACGCCCATAGAAGTGAGCCTGGTTACGGAGAACACTGCAGACTGGAGCAATCGATTAAGGCATCAAATTTCTGTTCACGATGAAGAGTCGGTAGTAAGCCTACATTTTTCAGACTTCACCGACGAATCAGGAAACCCAGTTCAGTTCAGCGAAATTAAATCAGTTGTTTTTTCAGTACAAGGTGATTATCAGGACTATCAGGGGTATTCCCTAAAAATCAACTCTATGGTTCTTAGCGCTGAAGGATACACTCCAGTAGAAGAAGAGGTGCTTGAAGAAACCGAGGTTGCACAAACCACGGAAGCCGATTTAGAGACCATAGAAGAATTAGAGAACAATGAAGTAAAAGTGCGAAACTATCCCAACCCGTTTACGACGCACACCAGCATAGATCTTCCTAAATCAACCTCAAAGGTTGAAGTAAGGTTGACAAACACTGTAGGGGCCATGGTTTACCATAAAATGTTGCATACCCAAGCGGGAGGTAGAACTGTCATGATAGAAGCCTCATCTCTGGTAAACGGTATCTACATATTTACGGTCTTAGATGCCGAAAATGGAAAAATCTATCAAGGAAAAGTGATTAAAAATTAAGTTTTTCGGTAGTGATTATAGACAGCACCCTTTTTTTTATTTGGGTTCAAAGCGGTGCACAAGTCTCTTTTAAAGCAACCAGGTCAGGCGCATCTGGTTGCTTATTTTTTTTAGCGGTTATATCATCTGGGTATGACAAAAAATAGCTCAAAGAAAGAAATTATCCATTCGTCTACGGAAAATTTCCATTGACCCATTTCTCTCTATTTAGGCATTGTTTACTAGTGATATTTGTTAGACAAACAGGTTGCTGAACAGCGCTTGTTCAATGATAACAGAGAACACTGATAATATGGAAATTAATAGAACTTCCCCCGAAAGGTTGATCATAGGTAGTGCGCTTCTAGCTAATGGAGGCAGCTACCTATACAACCTTCTTTTGGGGCACATAATGGGCCCGGAGAATTTTATGCTGAAGGCACATACCATTACGCTAATAATCTATTTTATTTTTTTGGGATTTTTGGTTCGTCTAGCTTGGGGCAGACTGGGGCGATTATTTAATCTCACTTCAACATCACTAATAACAAATACCATGGGTTGCCGTATTACTTTTGCCTTACTTGCCGTTTTAGGTATTCTATTTTTTTCTGAAGACTTCACGGCGTACTTTACTTTGCAGGAAGCCGGAATCTCTTTAGGAATAGGCATCGCATTTCCCGTCTGTATGATGAAGAAAATTTTGCCCAAGAAACTTCAACCCCTATTCTTTGGCAACATAAAAAGAGTATCTCGAGAGCATACCAAAAAAACAATCTTCTTATTACTATTGATTGCCGCTTACGAGCTCGCCCATATCTTTTTGAAGAATAGCGATATATTATTGGTGAGACAATATTTTAGCCAAACAGAAGCTACCCTTTATACGTCGATAGCATTGGTCGGAAGGGGAATCTATTTAATCGCTTGGATTTTTTTAATCGTGATTGCCACCAAATTCGTCAATTATAAGAAGTCTGGCGTCTTAACGGCCACGGTCATTAAAAAATACATCATGCGAACCGCCCTCTTGCTAATGGGTTTATTAATGGTTTGTTACTTATTTCCTGAACAGATTATTAATTATTTATTCGGTCCGGAATACTTATCAGTGGCCTCCTTTCTTTGGCAACATGCCTTAACGACTTCGCTTTTTATAATGGCCAATATTTTCACATACTATTTCATGTTCTTAGAAGAGTACCTTCCTATTCTATTTTCGGTGCTTGTAGGTATTGTTCAAATGTTACTAATGAGCATTTTCAATAGTAGTATGGATCTCGTCGTACAACTGCAAATAGTTGCGATGGTTGCACTTTTGACGGCCAATGTAATCTTCTTCTATAGTAGAACCATTAGATAGACCACTGCTCGAGTTTTATTCTTTAAATATCCATTTTGGGCTTCAGTTTCTATTTTGTTCATATACACCTCTCAGATGAAATGCAACATTATCGGACAAGTGAATTTGCGATGTGTTTTTCGATCAATCATGAAATTGCTTCTAAGCTACACTAATTTACCATTCGTCTACACCTAGGCCCTAACCGTCATCAAACAACACCTTTGCCCGGCCATAAGTGGGAACTTTGTTTCAGTCAAGTAATTGATGTCCCAAATAAAGAATTGACCTATGAAACTAGCAATCGTGACCACCTATCCCCCGAGCGAATCAAAACTTGCCGAATATGGTTCGCAACTTGTAAAGCATTTTAGAATGCAACCAGAAGTATCTGAAATCATTCTATTGACCGAAAAACATAAAAAGCAAATTATAATTTCAGAACAAGGTTGCCCCATAACCATTCAGCAATGTTGGAGTTTCAACGGCTATTCAAATATTATTAAAGTGACCCAAAAGGTACTACAGTTTAAACCTAATGCCGTTTTCTTCAACCTTGAGTCCTTAACATTCGGGAATAAGAAAATACCAGCAACCCTTGGCTTTATGATTCCTTTTTTCAGTCGTGTTACCGGAATCGCCACTATATCACTATTACATTCACTACCCAATAGTATTTCGGACTATAAAGGTTTTACCCTCATTGAGCCGAAGGGTAAAAAATATGGTCGTAGCTTGACTAAAATGGTTCTTGCCTCAGATTTAGTAGCCGTTACTAAAGAAAGAATGGTCGATTTGCTAAAGGAAAAGTTTGATGCCGCTAATGTTGCCAAAGTACCTTTCGGAACTTTTGATAGCATGCCCGAGCCGGATTATCGTCTCGCGGGAGATAAAAAACAGGTTTTGACCTTCGGTGAGTTTGGGTCTGACAGAAAACTTGCCAATCTACTGGAAGCTGTACAACGCATTCGTGCAAGAAGAGAGAATTTAGATATAGAGGTAATTATTGCAGGTACTGAAAGTGTTCAAAACCCTGGCTACATAGACAGTATTCAAAGAAAATTCAAACATATGCCCGATGTTCACTTTGTGAACGTTAAAAATCGAGAAGAACTGGCCGCAATCATTGAACCATCTGCCTTGGTCGTTCTGCCTGAAATGAAAGACACAGAAAATCTTAAAGATATTCAATTTGCCGCAAGCCATGGTAAAGCACTCGTGCTTCCGTATTTCGAAAACCTCAACCGGGCTATAGAGGAATGGGGCTACCGAAGCGAAGTTTACACCCACGATTGCCCAGAATCGTTATCGGAAGCTATTGAGAGCGTATTGGTATTCAATTCTTATAGAATACATCTGGGGATGGCCAATTACAAAGCCTATGTAGCCCACCCTATTGAAAACAGTATTCGATTGTATATAGAATATTTCAAGGCAATTAAACAATCGAAATCGAATCAAAAGAATCTTGAAAAAACCGGTTACTAAAAGTTAGATCTAGGTTTAGGTCATGTGCCGCAAGGGGAAGGTCTGGTCAACCATTCCCCTTTCATTTTTATGCACAGAGTTATTTTACTGCTTGGTGTAAGTAAAAGTTACCTCGGTCTGAACCGTTGCACCTTGCACATTGGTCACATTAAAGACTTCGGAGAAATTGAAGGCCGAAGAATCTTCATTAAATTCGATAGCCAAATTTTGAATATTACAAGAGCCTACCAAGCTAATCGTATTACTTGCCAATTGCCAAGTACCTGCCAAGTCAACCTGACGCTCACAACCAGAAGCACGAAGGCCCTGTTCAAAAGTGTAACCGCGGTTACTGCTAAAGGTATAGGCCCCATCTCTTTGACAATCGCTGTATTGGGCATATATATCGGTTGAAGGGTTTTCTTCGCTATCGTCTGTAAGGTCAATTTCTTCTTCCGAAACGATTGCAGTCAATAGCCATTCACCTACCATTTTCTCTTCAGTTGCCGCCAAAGCCCCTGTATAATCTTCTGGGCATTCAATCTCGTTATCTGAGTTACAGCCTACTAAGCCAAACATAACTACCCCTAACCACGAAATTGAATTAAATCTGATTTTCATATAAAAGTTCAAGTTTTAAGTTCTTGTACAAGATGAAAATCTGGGGCAAAGGTTGCCTTTAAATAGCTTAAAATTTTGTAAAAGCAGGGTAAAGGAGTATTCCAACCATAAAAACAAAACCCCTATTTAACTGATCGATAACCGATTACCCAACAGTAAAAAAATTACTACTTGAAAATTATTCCCACTTTTTCAAATGGTACGCACTGTTCCAAAATTCATATTCAAGATGGCTCGCTGTTTTAAACGCTTCCGTCATGTTTGTCAGTTGCGCTTTTGTTAGCTCTTTTGAGGCTGCATCCGTAATGTTGATTGCTTGTTGGTTAATCAAGCCAAATTCTTCACCCGCGTAAGTATCGATCCATTTTTGATAGGGATTCCCTTCCTTTTTCTGATTTTCGTAAATATAATCTCCCACTCTTTTATAAATCCAAAAACAGGGTAAAACAGCGGCCATAGCTACCTCAACTTGATCTAAGCTGGCCGTACTTTTTAAAAAGTGACCATAGTGGTGGCATGTTGGCTGAATCTCACCTCTTTCATATTGTTGAAATTCCTCAAAATACGATTCATGCAATGCTTTTTCGACAACAATAGCACCTTCGGCGAATTTTATGTACGCCAAGCTATCCTCTACGTTATCGACCCTTGCCCCAATTATAGCCAAAGCCCTTCCAAATTGGTCTAGGTAAAAGGCATCTTGAACCATATAATATTGAAACTTTTCCAAGGGTAAGGTACCGTTCATCAACTCAGTGATAAAGGGCATTTCAATAATCTTATCGTAGATAGGTTCTATGGTTTTCCAAGCGCTATCGCTCCAATTCATTTTTTATAAGTTTTTCAGGATTAAAAAAATGGTTCAACGGTCCGTTACCATGGCCAACTTGTACATCCTTCCCGTGATAAATAGCTTTATGTACAAATTTCTGACCTTTACCAACGGCCTCTAAAATAGATTCTCCCCTAGCCAAATAACTGGCAATAGCAGAAGAAAGGGTACAGCCCGACCCATGGGTATTATTGGTGTCGTACTTCTCATAACTGAATTCATGTACCTCTCCCTGTTTAGTAAAATATAGAGAAGTAAGTTTCTCTGTTTTTAAATGGCCACCCTTTAACAATAAACCTTGTGCACCTAAATCAATTATACGCTTTCCGGCCCGATACATATCTTCAACACTATCAATTTTCATGTCGGCCAAAATAGCTGCCTCATCTAGATTGGGGGTTATCAATTGCGCCAAAGGAATCAATTGTTTGGCAATCACCTCAATGGTATCATCTTCAATCAATTTGTGGCCGCTTGTGGCCACCATCACTGGATCAAAAACGACCGGCACTTGCGTTTGCGAATGAAGTGTTTTGACTATGGTTTGAACCAGTTCACTGGTATGCACCATTCCAATTTTAATTGCATTTGGAAAGATATCTTCAAATATGGTCGCCAATTGTTCTTCAATAGCCGCATTGGGTATAGAAAATATATTCTTTACTCCCATGGTATTCTGAACCGGAAGGGCCGTCAAAACCGAGGTTGAGTAACAACCTAAGGCAGAGGCGGTCTTAATATCGGCCTGTAAACCGGCTCCACCGCTTCCATCAAAGCCTGCAATGCTAAGCACCGAGGGATATTTATATTTTTTCATAATGCTCTTTCTATTTCATTTCTCAAAGTTTCGGCCGCCAAGACCGGGTTTTCGGCCTTACAAATAGCAGAAACAACGGCAATGCAATCGGCGCCGGCACGTATAACTTCGGCCGCATTTTGCTCGTTCATATTGCCAATGGCTACAAGTGGTTTATCGGTTAAAGACCTAATTTTCGATACTCCATTAAGTTTCCATTCTGTAACGGTATCCGTCTTGGTATCGGTGCTAAATACCGGGCTAATACCTAGATAATCCGATATTTTAGTCTTTTCGGTATTAAGCTGTTCTATATACTCAATCGAGTATCCGAGGCAATGAGGTGATGACCACTTTGATTTTATTTCAATTGGTGAGAGGTCATTATTGCCTACATGAATACCAAATGCCTCTGTCTTACGGGCAACATTTAAGTTATCATTGATGATTAAGGGCACATTGTGCCTTACTAAAACCTCCTTTAGCCGTAAAGCTCTGTCTAAAAACTCATCGTCACCTAGGGCCTTCTCCCTTAACTGTACTATATCTACACCGCCTTGTACAGCTTGTTCAGCAACTTCCAGAAAATTTCTACCCAAACAGCTTTCTTCAGAAATAACCAGGTAAAGGCGGTATGGAAACGCTTTAGTTATCATTCTACGGAGAATTTCAACAGACTGGAGAATTCTTCTGCGGTTAGGTTGTGAAGTTTATCCAAAAGGTGCATTTGCAGACTTCCAGGTCCGTTTGCATTTTCAGCGGCTAGTTCTCCTGCTACTGCCAGTAAAGACATTGCCGCAGAAACGGCTTCTAGTTTATTATCTATAACCGCAATAAAAGCTCCGATAATCGCTGTTGCGGAACAACCAAGACCGGTAACCTTGGTCATCAACTCATGACCGTTCTTTAAAAATACCTTCTTTTTTCCGTCAAGAACAATATCCGTTTTTCCGGAAATACAAACAACAGAACCGAAAGCTTCGTTGATATTTAAACCGGCCTCGATGGCCTCATTGCTCTCGGCGGTACTGTCGACACCTTTTGTAGGCGTTGTATTCAGTTTCGCCAATGCCATTATTTCTGAGGCATTACCGCGAACTACCGTTGGTCTGTACTTAAGTAATTCCGATAAGGTTTGATCTCTAAAACTAGTGGCGCCAGCACCAACGGGGTCGACCACAAATGGTTTGCCCAATGAGCTCGCCTTATCGGCTGCCAAAAACATTGAATGTTGCCAGTATTCATCTAATGTTCCGATATTGATTACGGATGCCCGGCAGATATTTACCATTTCCGGTATTTCGGAATGTGCATGTGCCATAATGGGCGATGCGCCTGTTGCCAAGAGAGCGTTCGCCGTATTGTTCATCACCACAAAATTGGCAATGTTGTGCACTAAAGGCGATTTTTCTCTAATAGATTCTATGTGGTTCCAAAGGGTAGTACTGTCCATAATTATTTTGAATTAAATATTATGGCAATAGGTAGTATCTCTCTTTGATGAAGAAATAAAGAAGAAGATGATACGAACTTTTCCCTACGCTGGTGTCAACCAAATCAGGTTCAAAGGGACTCTCTCAATTCCATTTAAAAAAGGAATACCCCTAAAGCCGAAACAAAGATACTATTTTCAATGACTTGCCCTTGCCTTTTCAGAAAAAGTACAAATGGCGAAAGTAGAAGGATTATTAGGAATCTGATTTCATAAGTTCGACATTCAAAAAACAACATAAATCATACTATTTTACACTTCTTTTATTAATTTAACCCTCTTCAACGCATATATAATATCATTAATTGAAGGCATTACCGTTTAATATTCCGAAGCCGAAGAACGAAAGTCTTGTGTTTCAAATCGATAGGGAGCATATTTTTTACGAGCAGTTTCATCAACATGAAGAAATTCAAATCAGCTACATTGTTAGAGGCACCGGAACTTTGATAGTCGGTGATTCTATCAATGAATTTAATTCGGGAGATATTCTTATAATCGGTGGTCTCATACCTCATGTTTTTAAAAGTGAGCCCATAAATGATGAGGATTCAGAAATGTTCACCCTCTTCTTTGCCAAGAATTCTTTCGGAAACGAATTTTTCAATTTGCCCGATTTGGTAGCGACCAAGTCTTTTTTCGAAAAAGCCGAAATGGGAGCGAAAGTGATTAGCCATAAAAGCGAAATTATTGAATGGTTTCAAAAGCTGCCCAACAGCGATAAGATTGAACAATTGGGTATTTTACTTAAGATTTTAGATACTATTTCCAAGGCTAGAACTAGTCGTTTGTCGAACTTTATCTACAAAAAGAACTACACCGACATTGAAGGAAAGCGCATGGGCGATGTTCTGAAATTTGTCATGGAACATTATTCGGAGCAAATAACCCTAGAGCAAATTTCTGATGAAGCACATCTAAGTAAAAATGCCTTTTGTAGGTACTTCAAAAAAAGAACCAATAAAACTTTTTTTCAATTCTTGATTGAAATACGAATTGAGAATGCCTGCAAGCTTTTGGTCAATGAACCCGAACGCGCCATCACATCTATTTGTGAACAATGTGGTTTTAACAATATGGCCAATTTTAATAGAAAATTCAAGGCTTTAAAAGGATGTACACCTTCGAATTATCGCCATAAATTCACCAATTAACCAAACGCCTTTAGTTTTTATAAGACTCATCTAAAAATAAATAGCGCGCATCGTTTTTAGCATCGACGGATTTACTTTCTGTATTGATAACCATTACTGGCGGGGTCGCATCCTTGGCATCGGCATTTGGCCATTCTGGAAGGTTCTCACCGTTAGGGTTTCCATTGATAATGAAGTTGGCAAAGAAATTTTGCATGGTCTCAGAAGTCTTGAAGTCATCCGCCGTCCAAGCGTAATCATCTACCAAATGAAGGTTTCCCATGCAGTATTCTATTTCACAGGCGTGAGGTGCACCAATCGGCTCCGGTGCTTTCGGTGCATTCGAATCTTTAGACACCGTTCCACCGGCCAAACCTGAGGCCAAGTTCTGGTCTTTTAAAGGTGGGCGAAGCTTGCTATACAAATAACGGTACACCGGTTGGTCACTGTTTTTTCGATGTAGATCGAACCACTTCCATGTACTGTATACGATGAACCGGTCAGAGGCCAAATCGGTCGCCGACTGTGCTACTTCTTTTTCCGTATTATGAGGATACAATTTTAAAACCTCGTTATATTTCTTAGGATAGACCTCCTTCACCTTTGTGGTAAATTGCTCTTTTGTATAAGGGCCTTGAGTAAAGGCCATACCAGGTATTTCAGCTGAATTCCATCCTAACAGAAGAGGAACTTGGGCCTGTTCTTTCGCATTGAAGATTTCTGGAAGGCTTTTGGGTAAAAAGTAATTGTCAATGACCATTGTAAACCCGAATCTTTTAGATTCATTGTAAATCTCATAGACCTCTCTAGTGCTTAACTTTCTAAAATCTACTATACTTGAATAGCCAGCATTTTTTACGAATTCGGCACCTTGGTTTTCAGCTTCTTCCAAAGACACCGGTGCCATTGTCGGATGAATGGCTGCACCGCTTTCGCCGATGGCCCCAGCTATTAAATTTTTGCTTAAAGGAGAGGCCATTTGGGCACTTACTCCTATCGACCCGGCCGACTCCCCAGCGATAGTTACTTTACTCGGATCTCCGCCAAATACCGAAATGTTCTTTTGAACCCATTTTAAGGCGGCATGTTGGTCCAGCATACCATAATTGCCCGAAGCTTTGTAAGATGCCTCTTTGGTTAGTTCAGGATGTGCCAAGAAACCAAAAACATTCAAGCGATAGTTTGTGGTCACAACCACCATACCCTTCTTGGCCATACTTTCACCGTCATATCGTGGTTCGGAAGCGTCTCCTGCCACATTTCCGCCTCCGTAGTAATAAACGAGAACCGGAAGATTTTTGGTTTCTCTCTTAGCGGGGGTCCAAACATTCAAATAAAGACAATCTTCACTAACACCGTTCGAACGAGACTTCATATCACCAAAAACCATGGTCTGCATAGGTCGCGGACCAAATTGTTTGGTTTCTTTTACACCTTCCCATTTTTCAAGTGGTTGCGGTGCCCTCCACCTTAAATCACCAACGGGCGGCTTTGCAAAAGGCACACCAAAATAGGTTTGTATTCCCGTGTGCGTATTATAATTACCTTCTATAACCCCCTGTTCAATTTTTACCTGCACCGGAAAGGCATTTAAATCTTGTGCTTTAAAATTTTGCGTACTTATAAGACCGACCATTATAAGAATTATGTAATTTTTCATACCCTTTACTATTATTGTCTCATTTTGTTACAATAATACTTTGTTTTTATTGAATTTTGGGCTTCATTTGAAAAAAAAGTGATTTTTGGCAAATAAGGAAAATAGACCGTTACCCAGTATCGATGAGTACCTACCTCATATAGCTTATGATTTGGTTATATTTGGTTTTAACGGTAAAAGTTTAAAAATACTCTTGTTAGAATACGTTAACACTTCTTTTTTTGCGTTGCCAGGAGGTTTTATCAAGAGAGATGAAAACGTTGATGATGCCGTAAAAAGAGGACTTGAAGAACGAACCGGGCTCAAGAATATCTTTTTGGAACAGTTTTATACCTTCGGTAATGTTGAAAGACCGAAACCGGAGGTCATGCGAACAATTTTAGAAGCTAATGGTTTCGACCCTAAAGACGGTCATTGGCTACTCGATCGGTTCATTTCGATTGCCCATTACGCGCTTATCAATTTTGATGAAGTAAATCCAAAACCGGATAGACTCTCAAAATCGATAAATTGGTATTCTATTGATGACCTGCCCAGTCTTATGATGGATCATAAGGCTATTGTGCTTAAAGCTTTAAACGTGCTTCGTAACAACTTAGAAAATAAGCTAGTAGGCATCAACCTTTTGCCCGATAAGTTTACCATGAAAGAACTGCAAATGGTCTATGAAACCGTATTGGGCGAAAAGCTGAGAAGAACCACTTTTCAACGAAAAATGCTAAATAAAGATATATTAACGCGTCATGAAAAACTCTTTACGGGCGGGGCACATAAAGCGCCCTATCTGTACAGTTTTAAAGAGCACTAACAAGGCCGTAGTCACTATTTATGAAAATATTTCAACTCAACTTGATCATACTGGCTTTTTTGGCCACAACCATAGCATGGGCCCAATCGAACATTGACCATCTACAAGTAGAATATCAACCTAAGCCCTTGGGCATCGACGTACAAACGCCCCATTTTAGTTGGCAAATGGTTACTAAAAATGGCGTAAGGGGTCAAGCTCAATCGGCCTATCGAATATTGGTTATTGATGAAAGAGGCCGTTTTGTTTGGGATTCGGGAAAAGTCGATGACAACCATTCCGTTGGAATAGCTTATGAAGGTGAGCAACTTGCCCCTACCACCCGATACGATTATACAGTAACTGTTTGGGACGAAACCGGGGAAACCAGCGCCAATTCATCTTCTTTCGAAACCGGCCTAATGAAAACTGATATTTCTGCATGGAATGGCGCCCAGTGGATTGGAGGTGGTGATGACGACCTCGTATTCAATTCCCATTACCTATCCGTTTTCAAATTCGGTTATTCCATAAAGCTAGATCAGAAATCCAAAAGTTCAAAAGCGAGCTTTTTGTTAGGTGGAAACGACCCTCGACTTATGGACAAAAACTTGAACATTCAAGGTGTCGAAAATTCACAAGACCAGTCATATATAGCTTTTGAGCTAGATATTTCAGGATTGAACGGTTCAGAAACCGGTATGGCCCGATTAAACGTTTACCGGGTCGGTTACTCTGCCGAAGATTCTAAAACAGAGCCTTTCCGCTCCTTTGAAATTTCAAGAGACCTTATCAACGACAGTAATAAATATGAACTTCACACCGTCAATGCCGAGTGCGTTTTTGGCTTTTTTCAGGTATGGCTAGATGGCACTGAAGAAAAGAACAAAGTTTCTACCAATGATAATCAATTTCCGCCCCCAAGGGGTAAAGTTGGTTTTAATCTGAATCCCGTCGGTCGTGGTAATGATTACATCAGTTTTCCGATGGTGGGCGATATAGGTTTCTCCGTTGACAAAGACCAAAGCGCTATTTTCAGCAACGTTCAGATAAGAAATTACAGAAGTCCGTCTAACCTGCTTTTTCAAGAAAATCTTGATTCCGATCAAAAGGAAAGTATCTTCTACAGCAAAGCTGACAAGGCTTTAAGCATTACACCAAACGGTTACGAAATCAGCGGAAGGAAGGGGTCGATGCTCTTATTGGAAAACCCTAGCAAAAATGCCAATCCAATGCTACGCACCACATTTAGCAGCGAGAACAAGTCTATTGCAAAAGCACGACTGTATGTAACGTCTAGGGGTATTTATGAAATTTACCTCAATGGCAATCGTGTTGGCGACGACTACTTTAACCCTGGTCTCACTCAATACAACAAAAGCCATATGTACCAAACGTACGATGTAACTGATATGCTTAGAAATGGCGAAGCCAATGCGCTGGGAGCTTGGTTGAGCGAGGGCTGGTGGAGCGGTAATATCACCTATACCGGCGAAAACTGGAATTACTTTGGCGACAGGCCTTCTTTACTTGCTCAAATGATTATTACTTACTCCGATGGTTCTGAACAAAAAATCGTTTCAAACGATACGGATTGGAAGCTGTACACCTCTGGCCCCATCACCTATGGAAGTTTTTTTCAGGGCGAGGTTTACGATGCCCGTCTAGAAGATAACATTAAGGGTTGGAGCACTACCAATTTCGATGACAGTAATTGGAAAAAGGCAGTTCAGGTTCCATTAAAGGGTACCACTTTTCAGGATAATGATTTGAATTATGATTCTCTTAAACTCATGGGGCAAATTGGCCGAAATGCCAAGGTCGTTAAAACTTTAAAAGCACAAAGCGTCGAAGAAGTAAGACCGGGTGTTTTTGTGTACGATATGGGCCAAAATATGGTCGGTGTACCAAAAATAGAACTGCCCAGTGGCTCCAAGGGCGATACTATTACCCTACGTTATTCCGAAGTCACTTATCCAGACCTTGAGGAATATGGAAGTAATGTGGGTATGGTAATGCTAGAGAACATTCGTGCCGCACTGGCACAGGACATTTACATAAGAAAAGGAGGTGATGAAACAATTGCACCACGTTTCACTTTTCACGGCTATCGCTTTTTGGAAATCTCGGGTATAAATGAACCCCTGCCACTTGAAAAGGTTGCTGGTCAAGTAATTAGTTCAATTGATGAGCTAGCCTCAAACTATCAGACTTCAAACGAATTGGTCAATAAACTCTGGGAAAATATTACTTGGTCCCTCCGTGGTAATTTCCTGTCGATACCGACCGATACACCGGCTCGAAACGAACGAATGGGATGGAGTGGCGACATCAATGTTTTTTCCAAGGCAGCGACCTATTTGACCCAGGCAGAACCTTTTCTTCGAAGACATCTTTTGGCGATGAGAGATATTCAAACTGAAGAAGGTCGGTTCACCGATGTAGCACCCGTTGGTGGAGGCTTTGGTGGTACGCTCTGGGGCAGTGCCGGTATCATCATCCCTTGGGAAATGTACTTACAGTATGGCGATTTACAGGTGCTTCAAGAACATTATGGCGCCATGAAAAAATATATGGAGTTTCTCAATTCTAAAATCGATACGGAGAGCGGAATTTTAAATGAAGGGCCATTGGGCGATTGGTTGAGCCCCGAGGGATATAAAAATGACGATACTTTTTTTTGGGCATCGTATCACCTTTATAATCTGGAAATACTATCCAACGTAGCAGAATTATTGGGCAACGATAGTGATGCGGAAAGTTTTAAGAAACGATATGATGAGCGCAAATCGTTTTTAAACGCTACATACCTAGATTCAAAAACCGGAAAAACATTGCATTTGGGCCACCAAAGCCTTCGCTTTGGCCCTCCCCTGCCTGCTGATATGCGAAAAGAAAAAGGTGATTTTGTCGATACCCAGGCTTCCTATGCCATTCCCTTGAATTTGGGTGTTTTGAATGAAGAGAACCATCAAAAAGGTATTGAACATTTGGTGGCTACCATCAATCGTGAAAATACCGATGATTTGGGTCAATCACGCCCCGAATATAGTTTGATGACAGGTTTTATCGGCACGGCATCTTTGAACCATGCCCTGTCAAAAAATGGTAAGCACGAGACCGCTTATAAACTATTGCAACAAACCACCTACCCCTCTTGGCTATACTCTGTAGAGAATGGTGCGACCACCATATGGGAGCGTCTTAACTCCTATACGGTAGAAAATGGTTTTGGCGGAAACAATAGCATGAATTCATTCAATCACTATTCATTCGGCGCAGTTGCCGCATGGATGTACAATTATTCCCTAGGTATTCAAAGTGACTCAAAAGAGCCAGGATTCAAGCATATTATACTTCAACCTACCCCCGACCCTACCAAACAAATGAAATGGGCGAAAGGCCATTATGATTCTATGTACGGTAAAATTGAGAGTGAGTGGCGATGGGCAGAAAACGGATGGGATTATAATGTGACAATCCCCGCTAATACCACTGCCACTTTGTTCATTTCAACAGACAACATCAAGAATATTAGTGAGAGCGAAAAGAAGGTAGGCAAGCTAAAGGAAATAAAAATTCTAGCTGAAGAAGAAGAGGCAATTAAGCTTCAATTAGTATCAGGGAAATATCAATTTCATATCAAAAATTAACTTATTTATTAATTCAAACATTTAAAACTCAATAACAATGAAAACCAGTTTAGTAAAATACATGTTGGCACTATTTATCGGTGTTAGTATAATTTCTTGCAAGGAAAACGCCAAGAAGGCCGAAGAACAGGTGGAAGCCGAACCGGAAATGGAGGTTTCCAACGAAGATTATGGTGGTTTGGCACTTTACACGGTAAGAGAAGATATGGGCAAGAATGCCAAATCTACCCTTCAATCGGTGGCAGATGCAGGTTATGCCTATATTGAAGCCGCAGGATATGAAGAAGGTAAATTCTATGGAATGAGCCCTGAAGAATTCAAGAATTATCTAGCGGAGCTTTCGTTGACTCCTGTAAGTACCCACCAAGGTGCGGTTACCCTTGAGAATGCCGAACAGATGATGAAAGATGTGAAGGATGCGGGTTTTGAATATTTTGTTATTCCGGTACCTCCGATGGGTATGTTCAAATTTGACCCTGAGACCAGAACATTGGGAATGACAGGATCACCACAAGACTTGGCAGATATTATCAACGAACTGGGAAAAAAGGCAGACGAAGCAGGTCTCCAGTTATTGTATCATAACCATGATTTTGAGTTTATGAAAGATGCGAACGGTATTGTACCGATTGACTATCTTTTGGAAAACTGCGACCCAAAATATGTGAACTTTCAAATGGACCTTTATTGGGTGACCAAGGCGGGTGCCGACCCATTGGCCTATTTTGAAAAGTATCCGGGTCGTTTTAAGATTTGGCACGTAAAAGATATGGATGATCAAGGTAGGTTTGCACCCGTAGGTGAAGGTCAAATTGATTTCAAAAAAATATGGGACAAGAGAGATCAATCTGGCATGAAATTCTATATGGTTGAGCAAGACATGACTTTTGATGGAATGGAAGCCTTAGACGCTATCGAAATCAGTCACGAAGGTTTAAAGAAATTCGGCTTTGAGTAACCAACATTTCTTGGAAAGTTAAAGTCGTACTTCATCATAATAACAAAAAGGCCCATTTAAAAAATGGGCCTTTTCTACTTAATCTCAAAAAACTCACTATGATAACCTAAATCTTAATTTCATTTATGCATTAAATCTTGGTGCTTTCAATTTGTTTAAGCAACTCGGTTTAAGGATATTTTTAAGAGGATATCCTCTATTTTTGGATAGCTCAATGGCTTTTCCAAAAAATCGACTACCGAGGTAAACTCATTTGATTTTTCTCGATCACAAGGGCGTAAAGAAGATGTAACGATTACCACCTTTGAATCGGGGCACATATTATTGGCTTCTTTCTCCGCCAGAAATTCAAACCCATCCATTATAGGCATGTTAATATCGAGAAAAATGATATCTGGGCACGTATTGTTCTCTATATAGGTTAGGGCATCAAGACCATTTTCGACACAACTTACATTTTCAATACCTAAGTGGTTTAGTTTGTGGGTAGCCAAATAATTGGCAACCGAATCGTCTTCAACTAAAAGGATGCTAAACTCTTTGATAATCTGTGGTTTCATTTATAGGTATATTTTAAACTCTGTTCCTTTATTTACTTCACTTTGAACCTCAACGTGTCCGCCCCTAGATTGGGCAATAGACTTCACTATATACAAGCCTACGCCTTGACCTTCAACATGGGTATGCATTCTTTTGAAAAGGCTAAAGACCTTCTCCTCACCCAGCTTATTATTGAAGCCGATACCGTTATCCTTGATGTCGAGAAGTATTCTTTCTCCCTCTTTTCTGGTGGTAATATGAATTAAGGGTGACCGCTCAGGGTGCATGTATTTGATGGCATTCACAACCATGTTCTGCAAAATGCTATGCAATTGTAGGTTGTCAATAAAAATGGTAGGGCAGGCACTAAAATCGGAAATGATCAAGGCTTCGGTTCGAGAGATTTCTTCTGAAATTTCGTGTCTGATATCCTCTAACACTTCGTTAAAAACCAATAATTGAGGATTTTTCCCGAGATTTGATTTTAATGATATCACATTGTTGAGAGCATTGATTCTATTGATCATAATTTCGGAGACCTCTTCTAACTTCTGAAAAATAGGGTGCTCGGCCAAGTTCATTGATTCATCTTCGCGAAGAATATCCAGAAGGGTGGCTACATTAGTTAAAGGTGCCTTTAAATCATGGGCCGAGACATATGAAAACTCCTCCAGTTCTTCATTTCTGGTCGATAGACTTTGGTTCAACTCTTGCAAGTTTGCCTTGGTAACTTCTAACTCGTTAATGGCATTGACCAATTTGGTAGTATCTTGAGCGGCGATACCCAGGCCTTCTTCTATTTTAAATACTTTAAGTGTAATCATGTAGACTTCACCATCTACCTCAAGTTTCAAGTGGTCAACATTAATGCCCCTGCCAGTTCTTATGACCTCTTTATAAGCATTGATTCTGCCGCTATTTTTAGACTCAGGAAATATGTCGGTCAAATTCTTACCAATAACATCTTCCCTTTCCTTTGAAGTCAATAACAAGGCAACTTGGTTGACGTCAACAAAATCTAAGTTCTCATCTAAAATGATGAATGGTGAATGCGCATTATCGAAGAAAGTTCCTCGGTGGCAAACTTGATCGGTTTCTGGTCGCTTTACAGGCCTGTAACCAAGTTCAGGTCTAATAAAACTAATAATTTCTGAGGGTACCATTTTATTCGGGTTTTGAGATTAATTTGCTGCTAATTTATTGTCGCACTTATATAACCCGCCCTGCCTGTAGATGGAACAACTTTTTCGTTCGGTGAATGGAAAATGCAAGTCGTCGAATTGTCATTTCTAACCAGCCAAAAATAGGCTAACCATCTGCATTTCAACCCTTAAAACAGCACTTGAACGACCTTGCTTTATTGCATTAAAAAACCCCTTGGGTTGAACCAAGGGGTTTTAATAGTTTATGTGTTTATTTAAGTTCTACCGCAATAAGTAATTACTGGTTTCCTCTCCACTTTTCATAGGCAGAAAACTGATCGGCAGAAAGAATACTTTCTAATTGACGGTCTCTTTCATCATCTACCGTACCCAACATTTCACCATTAGCAGAACTTCTTTGCTTTTCTTCAAAATCATCCATGGCAGCTTCAAAGGTCGTGATTTGGTCATCGGTCATATTAATGGCCTCATACATATTGGAACTATCTAGACTACCCATGGTGGTCGTAGTATTTGCCCCTGTATTGATATTTGCGTTTCCACCAGTAGAACCATTTGCACCTTGAATTGAATTGGCACTTACCTCTGCATTTTCGTTTGAAGACATCTCATCGTCGGTATCATCATTTGAATTTATGGCAGTTTCACTACTTTCTACTTGTGCCGTGTTTTCAGGGTTTAAAGTGGTCTCTGCATTTATTTTAGAAGAGCCACAGGCCGACATAATGACCAATGCTCCCATTGCCGTTAAAATTGTATACTTTTTCATTTGATTCGTTTTTAAAGGTTACTATGTTTTGACAGTGCAATTTACCTTACAAAAGTTCTTTGGTGTATCGCAAACAAAAATATATTTGACCTTTTAAGAAAACCCTTTTTGACTGGCTTTGATGTTGGTCAGGTGCTAAATGAGCAATAGGTGGTAATCGCTTCACGATTTTAATATAAAGCGTACGACCTAAGCTCACTATTGATTTGGCTTCAACCCATGCTAACATTGAAACTATGAAATGCCAGTGACTAATTTTACCATTTCAAAAGGGCTGGGACGATTAACGTTGTTTCGTAGGAATTACTACCTAAATTGTGGCTAATCCGCTTAAAATGAACTAACACTTCCCTGAATATATGTACTCTGTAACCTAGGTTACTCTACAACTATGGCTATTGAAATACTTTTGACACAGGATAACTTTCTACCTATGTTCAAAAAGAGAATTCCTATTCTGGCTTGGTTACCCAATTATAAAAAAGAATGGCTTAGCGGGGATATCTCCGCGGGTATCACTGTTGGCGTAATGTTAATACCACAGGGAATGGCCTATGCCATGATTGCCGGCCTACCTCCTGTTTTCGGTTTGTACGCATCATTGATACCCCAGATAGTATATGCCTTCTTGGGTACTTCAAGACAGCTTGCCGTGGGACCAGTGGCTATGGATTCCCTTCTGGTGGCTTCTGGCCTAGGCGCCTTGGCTATCTCCGGCATTGATGAATACATTTCAATGGCTATCTTTTTAGCTCTTTTTATGGGTATCATACAATTCACCTTAGGCTTTCTGAAAATGGGCTTTCTGGTCAATTTTCTATCCAAACCTGTCATTAGTGGGTTTACTTCAGCCGCCGCCATCATTATAGGCTTTAGCCAAGTAAAACACTTACTAGGTTTAAATTCCATAATTGTTGAAAATCAAGGACTTTTTGACAAAATCGGTAATACACTGCAATCAATCAGCATGGCCACGCTATTGTTTGGCGCCAGTGCCATTATTTTGCTGAAAACGCTCAAGCTCATACATAAAAAAATACCTGCGGCCCTGATTGTCGTATTTTTAGGAATCGTTCTTTCTTACCTATTTGACTTGCAATCATACGGGGTAACAGTTGCTGGCGTCATTCCACAAGGGTTACCCTCTTTTAAAATTCCAGTAGTAGATTTCACCAGAATTTCAGAGCTCTTATCCATAGCCCTTACATTAGCTTTGGTCGCTTTTATGGAGGCCATTTCCGTTTCAAAAGCAGTCGAAGCAAATCATGGGGACTATGAGGTAGATGCAAATCAAGAATTAATTGCGCTCGGCACGGCAAATATGATCGGTTCCTTTTTTCAATCATATCCGACCACAGGCGGTTTGTCTCGAACTGCCGTAAATGATCAAGCTGGTGCTAGGTCAGGTATAGCTGCTTTTATCAGCGCGCTCATAGTGGGGCTTACCCTCCTATTTCTCACTCCCCTTTTCTACTATTTGCCCAATACCATTTTGGCCGCTGTTATTATGGTGGCTGTAATGGGTCTCATTGATTTAGACTACCCCATTGCCCTATATCGAAATAGAAAGGATGAATTTTTATTGCTAGCCGCAACTTTCACATTAACGCTTACTATAGGCATAAAAGAAGGCATTCTTCTGGGGGTACTTTCCTCGTTACTGCTATTAGTCTACAGAACCAGTAAACCTCATTTAGCCATTTTAGGAAGAATTAAGGGAACCGACTATTTTAAGAACATTGACAGGTTTGCAGATGATGTCGAAAGAAATGAGAAAGTAATCATCGTACGTTTTGACTCACAATTGTATTTCGGAAATAAAGACTATTTCAAAAGGGAGGTTTTAAGGATTATCGAAAGGAGTACTGCTATGCCCGAAGCTATAATTATAAAAGCAGAACCCATCAATTATATAGATAGTAGCGCCATGTTCATGCTTGAAAGTTTGATTGAAGAATTAAAACATAGAGGAATCAAGGTTTTATTCTCTAATGTCATTGGGCCTACAAGAGATATTATTCAAAAAACTGGATTATTAGAAAATATCGGCAAGCAACACTTCTTTGTAAATACCATAGACGCCTATAATTATGTACTCAACTCAAGGCCCAGTAACGAGATACAGCGTAAAATATCGTTACAAGCGTTATAATTCTCAAGGCGAATGAGAGGTTTTTTATTTCTATGGAATGGATGGAAGCTTCATAAAAAAAGCCCCTGAAATATCAGGGGCTTTTTTTACTATCTGGCGAAAAACTAAGCTTCGCAACTAGTACATTCCTTCTTCTGTCTGAACTTTTGGGCTGCATTCATACTGTGCTGATAATACATTGATTTGAGCCCCAGCTTCCATGCTGTAACGTGAATCTTATTGATTTGCTTAACCGGCATTTCAGGATGTACAATAATATTTAAAGACTGCCCTTGGTCGATATGATGCTGACGAGCAGCCGCTTGGTATACAATATCCAACTGATCCAATTCCGAATAGGTCTTGAAAACCGCCTTCTCTTCATCGGTCAAAAATTCCAAATGCTGTACAGAACCATCGTGGTCGCGAATATCTTTCCAAACCTCGGCCACATTCATTCCTTTTTCTTCTAAAAGTTCCATCAGGTAAGGATTCTTAATCGTAGTCTTGATTTTGGCAATATCCTTTACATAACAGTTCGACCAAATAGGCTCAATACCCTGAGACACCTGACCTAGAATAAATGCCGAAGAAGTGGTCGGGGCGATTGCGTTCAAAGTAGCATTACGTCTGCCATATCCCTTCAAAACATCCGGTTCACCAAACTTGATCGCCAACTCAGAAGATGCTTTATAAGAACGCTCTTTGATTTCCCTAAAAATTTCGTTGTTAAGATTATAAGCTTCTTGACTGTCAAAAGCCAATCTTTTCGATTGTAGCAGCGAATGCCAACCAAGGGCACCCAAACCTAAAGCCCTGTTTTGCTTGGCAAAATTGTAAGCTCTTTCCATGAACAAAAAGGTCTGTCTATCCTCCCTGTTCGAAGAGTCTCTATAGGCCTCTAATTTTTCTATAAACTCGGTAATGGTAGCATCTAAAAAGTAAACCATCGTTTCAACCGCATCGGTATCTTTCCACTTGTCGTAGTGCAGTAGATTGATACTCGAAAGCACACATACAAACGACCAATTATCGTTTGAAGGTAGCATGATTTCAGTGCATAGGTTGCTAGCATGTATTTTATGGTTGTTTTCTTGGTACACCTCTGCAGCGCCGTTATTGGCATTATCGGTAAAGAATACATAAGGGTACCCCATTTCACCGCGTCGTTGCAATACTTTTGCCCAAACGGTACGTTTTTCAACATCGCCATCTATCATTTCTTGCATCCACTCATTAGTGACAGTTACCCCATGGGTAAGTTGTTGAATAGGGTTACCTTCTGTACCTATTTCTAAAAACTCAAGAATGTCTTTATGCTCGATAGGCAAATAAGGTGAAAACCTACCTCGTCTTACCGAACCTTGACTGACCACGTCGACCATTGATTCGAACAATTGCATGATATGAACAGCGCCTGAGGCTTGACCATTATTTTTAACGGGAGCCCCTCTGTGTCTGATGTTACCAAAATAACCGGAGGTACCGCCTCCTAATTTAGACATCATACCGACCTCTGATTGGGTATAAAGTATATTGCCCATATCATCATCGATGTGTGAACCGAAGCAACTGATCGGCAACCCACGTTTTTTACCAAAGTTCGACCAAACGGGTGAAGCCAAAGAGAAAAAGCCTTCTGACATATAATGGTAAAACTTGTCAGCATAACCAGGTATCTGAAGTATTTCTTCCGCTCTCTCGGCAATTTCACGAATACGACCTTCTGGGGTTACCCCATCGGTTAAATATCCAGAAGCCAAAAATTTGCGGCTATTTTCGTTGAGCCATGCAAAATTGCCTTCTGCTGAATTAGATTTTAATTCGGCCAAGGCACTCTTTCGCGCGTTGACCAAATCGATTGTTTTGTTTTCTTGCTCGGTGCTTGATAATGTCTGTGTCTTGTTATCCATTTTTTAAAATAGGTCGTCGCTGGTTATACTTTGAGTTCTTTTGCTATAGTTGATGGAACGCTTCACGAAGAAATCGCCATGTTTAGTACCGATAATCTCATCATCGAACCATTCTGTTTGAGCCAACAGTTTTTGGTCGATATCGAATATTTTACTGATACCGATACTTTCAAGTGAGTTGTTAAAGCGGTTCTTTATAAATTCATTGATAACGTTCTTTGGCAAGAAGTCAAGTTCACCTGCTTCAAAAATCCAATTGACAACCCTACTTTCCGCCAAGAATGCTTCTTCACAAACCTCTTGAATCATGTTCGAATAGTCTTGATCGAACCACTCAGGATTTTCACTCTTGATGATGTTGATCAAATCGATACCAAAATCACCATGAATCTGCTCTTCTTTTGAAGTTGCCTCTACCACATTAGAGATACCTTTCAATACGTTCTTATGTTTATTGAACGCCATGATGATCAAAAACTGGGAGAAAAGGGAAACATGTTCTATAAAGAGAGAGAACAGCAAAATAGATTCGGCGTACTCTTTTTTATCTTCACTTTTGGCGTTTTTGAGGGCAGTTTCTAAATAGTGTACCCGTTTCATGATTACGGGCTTTTTCTTTAAATCTTCAAACTCGCTGTTAAGACCTAAAATCTCCAACAAATGCGAATATGCATCATGGTGCCTTACCTCACTTTCGGCAAAAGTAGCCCCCACAGAACCGATTTCAGGTTTGGGCAAACGCTGATAGATATCACCCCAAAATGTCTTGACCGCTACCTCGATTTGAGAGATGGCCAACATCGTATTCTTGATGGCGTTTCGTTCTATTTCGTTCAAGCCTGATTTGAAATCTTGTATATCGCTAGTAAAATTGAACTCGGTATGAATCCAATAAGAATGCCTGATGGCTGCCACATATTCGTACAATTGTGGATACTCATAGGGTTTCAAATTGACCCTCTTCTCAAAAACATCCGTTTTGCGAACTTGTGCCCTTTTATTTCGGTAAATGATGTAAGCTTTCGCAACGTCATGAAACTCACTTTCCATGAGTTTGTTTTCGACGACATCTTGCACCTCTTCTACGGTCGGAAGATAGTTTTCATCTTTCGTTTTTCGCTCTAAAAGCGTACCGTAAACACGTTGCGCAATGGCTTCGGCGTCGTTTACATGGCCATGATCTACAGCGGTCATTGCCTTCGCTACAGCATTCGTAATCTTGTGTAATTCAAATAGTTGAGACGTAAAATCTCTCTTAATTATACGTTCAATTTTCATGAGGAAATTTGTTTGGAAGAATTCTAAATAGCTCGTAGTGTAAAATTCATATTTTATTTACTTTGATTTAAAGTTGACCGTTTCAGTTTTTCAACATTGTTATCAACAGGCCATTTTTGAGCAGAAATTTTCACTTCCAACAAAAGTTTTAAAGGGTAATTTTCATAGGGTTAGAGCTACTTTTGTAATGATGATAAAATCAACAAAATTGTGCCAAATGATAACCCTAAATCTTAAAATTTTGGAGATATATAGTAAAAAATAGAAGAGAAAAGAGCCTTCGAACGGCCTAGGAGAAAATAAAATTCGTGTAGAATTATTGAATCTTACTCTCGAGAGAGTATATTCTTTTTCGCAAGGCGTAATTTTGAAACAACGGGGGTTATTTTTCTAAGTACCCCAATGATTCAAGTTCTTCTTTTAATTTATGGTAGGTATCCAATTTTCCCTTAAGAACTTCTTCTTGAGATTGTTTGTTTGACTTTTTAGGAACCGAGATTTCATCAAAATCTGCGAATTTAATTGAAAGTTCATCTCCTTCCTCTAAACCAATACCGGGCCATTCGCAGAACTCTTGAGCAGAGGTATCATAACCATTCATAATCAAATTGACCTCGTCATTTTCTTGGTTATTAGAATGTCTAAGAACTATTAGTAAGTTACCTTTTTCAATTGCGGCGACTATGGTTTTCTGCTTCCATTTGACTTTAAACTCCTTCATGAGCTATTCCTTTTTTCAATAATAACTCTTTTTTAAAGAATTAAGTAAAATCCCATCCCTATAAAAAACTATTGCAATAAAAAATTGATTACCAAGAAGTAAACTATTCGTTCTTCAATAATCGCTTTCCGGTAAATTCATATTGTTGCCATGTGGGCAAGGGATGAAATTCAGAAGCCTGAACATCCCTAAACAATCTTTCCAACTCGTTTGTTTTAAAGAAACTTTGTCCGCCGACAATTTCCATGGCCATAGAAACTACCTCTTTCGTTTCCTTCGATATGTTAGTTTTGAAAGAGAGCGCTTGAACCGTAGTTTGTTCGCTAGGCTTAAAATCTAAATCGTTTGCTAAGGCAATAAGTGCCTTCCATTGTGTTGTGGCGCTCAGCAAAGCATTGTTCATTTTGCCAACCATAGCAGGTAGTGTCTCTTTACCCTTTCCTTTATTTTTTGTGAAGCTAAGTGCCAATCGCATTGCTTTTTCGGCAACACCCACATACGTTGACATGATTAGCGGCAATGCAACGGTAAGAACCACATCCCAAATCATATGAAATTCATCTTTCGGGCGGACCAAACTGATAGACGATTCCGGTATAAAAACGTCGTTAAATTCGATTGTATGAGAACCTGATGCCCTCATACCCATCACATTCCAATTCTCGATAATATGAATGCCTTCGTTTTTCATTGGAACGGAAAAATGAAGTACATCCCACGATTTATCCGCCTTTTTAAATTGGGCGCTGGTCACAATAACATTACCGGCTACCGACTGACTGGCAAAATGTTTTTTACCATTAAATAAATAACCTCCTTCTGTCTTGGTCAAAACTCCGCTAGAACCTAGCCAATCCCCCGCTCCGGTGCTTATTAGAATCAATTCGTTGTTCGCTACTTTGCTCAACATTTCGACACCCACACCTTTGTGCTTGAATTTCCATTGGGCCGCAGCAATTAAATGTTGGTGCATAGAAAAGGCCAAGGCCGTTGAACCGCATGACTGGGCAATTTTATTGATCATTTGACACATGGCCGAGTGAGATACTCCACCACCGCCCAAATCTTCAGGTATGCAGGCAGAGAAAAATCGATGCTTTTTTAAATCACCATAATTCTCATGAACAAAAGAGCCCTCTTGATCAAACAACTTACTTCTTTCTTCAAAGGCAGATTGTAATTCTGTTAAAACCCTAGAATCGAATTTTCTGTCAATTGCCATATTTTCCATATCACTTTGGTTTTTAGTTGAGTGCCCTACGAATTTAAGGGTTGAATTCTTACCAAACTTTGCCCAAAAGTTTAAAAACCTTGCTTAAAAGTTCAATTTAACCCTGAATAGGCACTTTTCGATAGGTGCTGGGGGAAGATTTATATTTCGTTTTAAATACCCGGCTAAAATGGGAAACATCGGCAAACCCGCTCTCAAAGGCAATCTCGGTGATTGTATGGTCTGAATTGATCAATAGGTTCGCAGCATAGCCCAAACGCTTGTCCAGAAGCCATTTGCCCGGAGTCGTCTGATAGTGACTAAAGAAATCTCTTCTGAAGGTTGAAATGCTTCTATGGCATAATTTAGCGTATTCTTCAATACTCAAGTTGTAGCAGAAATTGGTTTCCATTATCTGCTGTAAAGAGGTCTTATGGCTATTTTTCAACTCGTTTAAATAGGCCATCAAACCGAAGTCGGTTTTCTCCAAAACCAAATTCAGAAGCAATTCTTTCAATTTTAGTTTGATAATGGAGTCGGCCGGTTGCATTTCACTTCTGAAATAGTGTAGCATCGAAGTGAAAAAGCCTTCTAAAAACTCTTGCTTTTCTAATTTAACGGCACTAAAATTCTGTACGGTCGTATCGTTTTGGGCGGTGATGGGCACCGTATAACCTTGTAGCGATTCACGTATCAACTCATCAGGAAGAAAAAAACCGAGCATACAAAAATCTTCGTCAAAACTTTGGGTAATAATTGCCGCCCCTTTTCTAACGTAAAGGGTTTGACCTTCTATGACTTCCCATTCTCCATTAATGGTGGTCCATGTTTTTTTGCCACTCAAAACATGAACTATATAGTCGTACTTGGCGAACAAGCCCAATCTTTCATCTTCCAATGGGCAGGTATATTCTACACAAACAAGGCCATCGATGATGAACTTATTGAAGTGAAGGCTATTTTTTATTACTTCATAAAGATTGCGCACAGAACCAAATCAAAATTATTAATCACTAAATTTTCAAACACTTAAGTTAATGATTTTACCTGATTTAGATGGTTGATGCTTCCATGTGTTGCATATGGTGAAAGGTAATCAATGCCCGTAATCAATCACTGATTGATCTTAAGGATCGTTTAAGACAAAAAAAGGACAGGAATTCTAAACCAAAACCTGCCCTCTTCATTATTTTATTTTTCCTTCCAACTCTTCAACCTGTCGAGATATAGATAGCTTTCAACAAACTTTCTATGGGAAGTATCGGTCATTCGCTCGAGCAGTTCAAGGGCGGAAATATAACTGGCCAAATTGCCATTCGAAGAACTAAATTTTCCGTCTCTCACAAAGGTTACCAAACTATCGTCTTGTACCAAAAGTTCTGGATAATCTTCTTGAAGTTGTTTTCCTCCTCCGATCCATGTAACAATTTCATGTCCATCGGCGATACCGGATTTTCCGATTAATTGAGCTCCCCCGCAGTTGCTTACTACATATTGGGCCTCTTTGTTCTTCTCGCGAATGAAATCTACAATGGCCGTATTATGAATTTGCGAATACATATCATAGGCACTTGGCACGAACAACGCTTCAAGTTTAGGGCAATTATCAAAAGTATAATCAGGAACGATTTTAATGCCCTCTTCTGTTACGATAGGTAAATAGGTTTCGGCAATGGTAATCACATTAAAAAGCTGCTCGCCGCTCTCGGTAGGCTTGGCAAAAACATCGGAAGTTGCAATTACTTCGCTTTGCAATACGCCATTGTACATCAACAGGCCTATGGTAGGCAATTCTTTTTTAAAAGGTTTTAAATGAGTGGTAAGAGTATCCTTTTTCTGTTCAGTGACCTCGATTTTTGATATGTCATCTTTTTCATTTTTACAGGCCAAAAAAGAGATATAAAGAACGAATGCAACAGTAAAATATTTCATGCTAATCCATTATAGGTTTATGCGTGCTAATCGCCAGTCGGTTCCATGCATTGATGACGGTAGCAGCCATTATTATTTGGGCCAAATAGGTTTCAGAAAAAACTTCAAGGGCCTTTTTGTAAGTCTCATCGGTCAGTCCCTTTTCATGAATCAAGGTCAGTTCTTCGGTTATCGCCAAAATGGTTTGTTCTTCTTTGGTAAAAAGATTAGACTCCCTCCATGCATCCAACAAAAAGATTCTCTTTTGAGATTCTCCGTTTTTAAGGGCATCCTTTGTATGCATATCAATACAGAAAGCACATTTGTTGATTTGCGAAGCCCTTATCTTGATGAGCTCTTTATGAGACTTGGTCAGTTCACTCTGGCTTAAATAGCCTTCAAGCCCAAACATAGCCTTGTATGCCTGTGGCTGTAATTGTTCGATTTGAATACGGTGTTCCATGGTTTTGAATTTTATTGGAACAAAGTTACCTCGTAACCGAACGATTTTTCTTGAACTGGTTCAAGATACATCCTTCCTTCGCAATTTACTGACATATTCCGGGGAGAGACCCAAATAAGTAGCTACCAAATATTGCGGCATATTGTTTACAAAATCAGGAAAGGCATCCCTAAACTTAAAATAGATTTCTTCTTTGGTATAGGTGAAAATATACTTCATTCGCATAATAGCCGCTCCGTACGCTATTTCATAGATGTTTCTGAAATAAACTTCCATTTGCGGATACTTTTGCAACAATTCGGCCTGTTTTTCATTTGATATTATTAAAACCTCCGATGCCTCTACCGCCTGAATATAGAATTCTGAGGCCGTTTTGTTTCGAAAGGCCTGATGGTCGGTAAGCCACCAATTATCTATGGCGAACTGCAAAGTCTGTTGGCTACCGCGTTCATTGATCAAATACATGTGAAGACACCCTTTGACCACGAAAAAATGCCCGAGATTATTACTGCCAGCTTCGTAGAGCGTTTCTTTTTTTGAAACCCTTTTATATTCAAAATAGTCTCTAACCAACTCGAACTGCCCGGCGTTTAAATCGCAAAACCCTAAAATATGTTTATGTAATTCATTCATCGCATTGGCCCAGTATGGCCACAAAATTAAGGCATGGAGGCTTTAATAAAAACAAAATTTGATACGCTGAGATGACTAATGACTATGCTCCGCTTCCCCTTTTTTCATTTCGGCCATCAGGTAATATGCGCTGTTAAAGGCAAAAAGTGTTTGTTCCGGCAGATCATCCATAAACTTAACAGCTACCCAATCATCATCTGTTTCCCCTTTTATGACCTCCACTGGTATAAAATTCCAATTGTCATTATTCCTTTCCGCTCTGAAAACGACCGTTCTGCCACCATCTACCGCAAGGGCACTTTCCGGTAAAGCCAAAGTTTGTTGTTCTTCGGTCAGAATTTTACCCTCGATATACATTCCAGGAATCAGGTTTCCCTCTTTATTCTCTATTTCGGCATGCACATGAAGTGCCTTGGGGTTTGCTTCAAAGGTCTTGCCGACAGAATATATTTCGGCATTGAGCTGGGTACCGGGTATGGATTGAACATTAAATTTTACTTTTTGGCCTTTTTGCACCTTATGAACATCTTTTTCAAAGACCATTAAATCGGCATGAACATGGTGGGTATTTACAATCTCCATTAAATCGCTACGGGGATCAACGTACTGCCCTGTTTTAATTTCTACTTTTTGAACCGATCCCTCAATGGGGCTTCTTAAAGCCACTCTCTGTTGAATGGTACCGTTTTTTAAAGCAGTAACATTAACGTTTAACTGCTTCAATTGTGCTTCAAGCCCCGTTGATTCTCCGGTCGAGGCATTGAGGTCGGCTTCGGCTTTTTGAAAACTAGCACCACTACCGACATCGCCTTCATAAAGTTTTCTCTGTCGCTCATATTCCTTTTTTAAGAAGAGACTATTGTTGTAAGCGTTTAGATATCTTGTCTGCTTTTCTACAATGTCAGGATGCGATAAATAGAGTAAGATCTGTCCTTTCTTGACCTCGTCACCTTCAATAACCTCTATAGAAGATACATTCGCCCCTATGACCGAAGTAATAGTGGCTTCATTTTGAGGTGGCACCTCTAACTGTCCATTTGCTTCAACATAGCCCCCCATTTGACGTTCCTGTAATGTGTCTACTTTCATTTGCAAGGCGGAAAATTGTTTCTCGGTGAGGGTTACATGTTCCTTTTCGTTAGCACCATGTTTTGCCTGCATGGTCTCGTCCAATTTATGGGCATTGTTTTCTGAGGCGGTATCTCCACAACCGCTAACCACTATTATTAGTAGTGACAGGCAAACTATGATATTCTTTGGTAAGTATTTCATCTTAAGTATTATTAGAATTGGTAGAAATTTTATTTGGTTTTAAAATATTCCAGTTGAAAGTAGGCCTCGAAATAGTTGTTTAATACATCTATGCCTTCCATCTCAATTTTTATAGCATCGCCCATTAATTGAGTGAATGCCGTATAATCGATAGCTCCTTCGGTAAAGGCCATTAATGCACCCTTTCTTTGCTCTTCGGCTAGAGGTAACATTTCGTTTTGATAAAGGCCCCAAGCAGCGCTCCATTTCTTAAAGTATTCATTGGCCTGTGCATAGTCGTTCAGTAATTTTCGTTGCGTTAAACTTGAATTGACCTCAGCTATTTTCTGCTCGATTTTAGCGGCTTTGATCTCACTTCTTTGAACGCCCGACAAAAGTGGAAGTGTTATGCCTGCTTGATAGCTGTAAAAGCCGTTTTCCCCATTTATGCTCTGCCACCCCCCTTGAAGGTTAAAATTGGGTAATAAATTGGCTTTAGAAACTTTATAATTTGCCTCGGCCTCTTGAATCTTCTCCACAGAAAACAGAATCTCAGGATGCTCATTTAAATTGAATTCGTTCTCATTGCTCCTCAATGGCGATAGCTCAAAATCGTTGGAAACCGTGAAAAGAGTATCTGAAAACAGCCATAGGTTGAATCTTTGGAAAGCCATGGTATAATCGCTTTTAGCTAAGTTCATTTGATTGCTTATTTGCAAAGCTTGATTTTTGGCTGCGGAATATTGCAACTTTGATATGGCTTCTACTTCATAATTGAGTTCAACAGCCTTCAAAAATTTTTTGTAGATAGAATCAAGTTCTTGATACAGTTCATATTTACGATTTTCTCTGTATAAATCAGACCATGTCTTTTTAACCTTCATTTCTATTTCAAGTTCAGAAAGATTTAGTGCGGTTTTAGCCAGAGCTATTCTTTGCTTTTGCAGGCGCTTTTTAGTGGCTATGCCGAACAGATCAATATTCTGCTGCCCTATTCCCAGATTGGTGTAAACTCCCTGATTACCTAAAATTTCCTCCCCTCCCGTAAAAAATTGCGTTTTGCCAAAATCGTAGGCGCTCCCTTTAAGACTGTTTTGCTTTTCTACTTCTAGCTTTCCTGTTTGTAAAGTAGGGTAGTTCTTCAAAGCCAACCGAGTGGCCTCACCCAAACCGATTCTAGGAAGAGAATCATTCGGGCTATTTTGACCGTACCCCCATGTCAAACAACTAAAAAGTAACAAAGAAAGCACTGTAGCTTTTGTAGGCGCCGGAACTATTGTTCTGGATTTTTTCCGATTTTCCATCCACTGATAAAAAATTGGCAAAATGTAGAGGGTCAAAAATGTAGATGTCAACAGGCCCCCAATAACTACGGTAGCCAGAGGGCGCTGCACCTCAGCCCCAGCGGATGAGGAGATAGCCATGGGAAGAAAACCCAGAACATCGGTCAAAGCGGTAAGCATTATCGGCCTTACCCTTCGTTTAGTACCCAGTTTGATACGTTCTCTGATAGCTGTAACTCCCTCTTCTTTCAATTCGTTCAGACCACTGATCAAAACCAATCCGTTTAAAACGGCTACCCCAAACAGAACAATAAAACCTACCCCTGCAGAGATGCTAAATGGCATATCTCGCAACCATAGGGCAAAAACCCCACCTATCGTGGCCATAGGAATAGCCAGATAAATCATGATGGTCTGGGAAAGTGATTTTAAGGCGAAATATATGAGGATGAAAATCAGCACAAGGGCTATAGGCACTACCGTTTGTAATCGTGCGCTGGCCCGCTCTAAGTTTTCAAAAGCACCGCCATAACGAATATAGTACCCGGCAGGAAGTTCAAATTCAGCATCTAATTTCTTTTGAATGTCTTCAACTACCGACTTCACATCTCTGTCTCGAATATTGATGCCCACGTAAGTTCTACGGTTGGTATTATCGCGACTTATCTGCATCGGGCCAGGTTCATAACTAACATCTGCCACTTCCCTTAAAGGAATTTGAGATCCATTAGGTAGATTGATAAAAAGGCTTTGAATATCCTCGATGTTCTGTCGACTGTCCTTTTTTAATCGAACAACCAAATCAAAACGCTTCTCCCCTTCAAAAATCACTCCGGCAGTACCACCTGCAAATGCAGACTGTATGGTGGCATTCAACTGATTTATCTGTAAGCCGTACTGAGCTACCTTGTTACGATTATATGAAACCGTTATTTGGGGTAAACCTGCCGTTGCCTCTACTTTCATATCGGCCACCCCAGGAATATTCGCTATTAATGCACCTAGCTCTTTGGCCTTGTCGGCCAAGACCGACAAGTCTTCTCCAAAAATCTTGATAGCGACATCTTCACGAACACCGGTCAACAATTCGTTAAACCGCATTTCTATCGGTTGGGTAAACTCGAAATTTACCCCTGGCACCACGCTGACCGCTTCTTTCATTTTAGACACCAACTCCTCCTTAGTTTTGGCAGACGACCATTCTTCCACAGGTTTCAGAATGGCAAAAACATCCGCAATATCCATAGGCATGGGGTCTGTAGGAACATCGGCCACACCGATTCTACTGATGATGTTTTCGACCTCTGGAAACTCGGCCTTTATAATCCGCTCTATTTTAGTGGTCGTCTCAATGGTTTCAGATAGAGAACTGCCCGGGTTTAATATGGCGTGAAAAGCAATATCACCTTCATCAAGTTGCGGAATGAATTCACCCCCCATTCTAGCAAAAAGTATGACTGCGATAAGTAAAAGGCCGAGCGAAGAAATCATAAAAACCTTACCCTTCGAAAGAACCTTGCCCAGCATTGTATCATATTTGTCTTCGACATAGCGAACAAAACGGTCTCCAAAACTTAATCGAGTCGAAATCTTGCGCTTTAAGAACCAAGCGGACATCATGGGAACATAGGTCAAACAAAGGAGCATGGCCCCTATCATGGCAAATATGAAGGTCAGAGCCATAGGCTGAAACATCTTACCCTCTACCCCCTCAAGAGCCAGAATCGGAAGAAAAACTATGAGTATTATCAACTGGCCAAAAAAGGCGGCATTCATCATTTTTTTAGATGCCTTCGTCGCTATCTCATCATTACTCTCGACCGGAGCTTCGTCTTTTTTGAAAAAATGTGCATGTAAAGAGAAAACAGTAGCCTCAACGATGATGACCGCTCCGTCAACAATAATTCCGAAATCAATCGCACCCAAACTCATAAGATTGGCCCATACATCAAAAACATACATGAGTATAAATGCAAAAAGTAATGACAGGGGAATGGTAGACGCCACAATTAAACCGCCCCGCCAATTACCAAGCAACAATACCAATACGAAAATGACAATGAGCCCGCCCTCAAGAAGGTTATTGCTTACCGTGCCCGTTGTTTCAGCTATCAACTCGCTTCTATCTAAAAAGGGTTTGATAACCAACCCTTCAGGAAGAGATTGTTGAATTTGGGCAATTCGTTCGTTGACCTGGTCAATGACAGAATTGGAGTTGGCACCCTTTAGCATCAATATCATACCGCCAACAGCCTCCCCTTTTCCGTCTTTGGTCAAGGCGCCATATCGTACCGTATGCCCCATGTTTACCTGGGCGACATCTTTTATCTTTATGGGAATTCCGCCATCACTCTTGACTACCACATTTTCGATGTCTTTAAGATTACGCACTAGGCCTTCACCCCTTATAAAATTGGCTTGGTGGTTTCTTTCTATATATGCGCCTCCGGTATTTTGATTGTTATTTTCAAGCGCTGTGAAAATATCGGTAATCGTTATTCCTATGGCCCTGAGTTCATCGGAGTCAACCGCCACTTCGTATTGCTTGACGGCACCACCAAAAGCATTTACCTCAATAACGCCCGGAACCATGGCCATTTGTCTTCGCACAATCCAATCTTGAACACTTCTCAGCTCAGTGGGGGTGTACTCTTTGGTAGCACCTTTCTTTTGCTCAATAGTATATTGGTAGATCTCACCCAATCCTGTAGATATGGGCCCCATAGAAGGCTCGCCAAAACCTTCAGGTATGTCACTTCGAACTTCCACCAATTTTTCCGACACCAATTGTCTTGGCAAATAGGTTCCCATTCCATCGTCAAAAACAATGGTAACCACCGAGAGACCAAACCGTGAAATCGAGCGTATTTCTTTTACGCTAGGTAAGTTGCTCATGGCAATTTCAACGGGATAGGTCACAAATTGCTCAATATCTTCAGTGGCCAGATTAGGCGCTTGGGTAATGACTTGAACTTGATTGTTGGTAATATCCGGTACCGCATCAATAGGTACCTTGGTCATACTCCATAATCCCCCTCCTATCAAGGCAAGGGTAAGTAGACCAATAATAAATTTATTATTGATTGAAAAATCAATGATCTTATTAATCATATGTAATGTTTAATTCAGTTATAAACAGTTAGAGACCTCCCAACCCAATGCGGGAAAGGAGAACCATGTATTGACAGATTAAATCTGTACAGTTACTGAATTAAACCCGGGGAGGTTGAAATAGGTAAAAAGGCAGCTCTTTGCCGAGACTATCGAAATGGGAAAAGCTTTTTTTAGGAAAGGTCTTTGGCAATGGGTCAAAACTTAGTTTGTTCAAAACTACGGTATGCGTGTGGCAACAGTGACATTGACAGAATGGGGAGCAGAGGTCACAATTATCACCATTATGATTATCTAAATCAACCATGGTAACGTTGGCCGAACCTTCAATCGAATCACCTGAATCGCTACAGGGAATAAGGTTCAACGACAAGAAATAAATCGTCAGTATGACCGCCAAATACTTCATAAGGCAAAGGTAAGGGAATTAAGTTGCAATCTGGTTGCAAATTGCGAGGATGGAAAATACCTACTCTACCCGATTGACGATTATCTGGCTCAGACCTTTGATATGCCTTCGCCCCGTTTTATAATCGGTAGTGGTGATAATCAATATGCTATGTTCCATTTCAGGCAAGCTCTTTCCATCTCGAGAAGTGACCAAATACAGGTTATCGCCCGTAGGGGAATTGAAAATCTCATTCCAAGAAAATACTACTTTATAACCGTCGATAGCAGCAAAGGTGAAATAGAATTCACTGTAAAGTTTCGGGTTGCTCTCTTTTAGTTTCATGTCTGCCAAAAGGTCTTTCACCAAAACACCTTTTAATTGACTGGCGGTTCCACGGGCTTCCCCCTTGTGATTAAGAATTTCTAATTCCTTAATATCACTCGCGTTAAAATCATCGATATCGGTCAACGAAAATGACATTGTTTGCTCTACCTCGCCCACCACACTGAAACTGGAAGTTGTTTGTGCGCTCAATTGAAATTCTATTGACAAGAGTAGAAGCAGAAAGAATATGTATTTTGATTTTCTCATTGTCTTAACCATATAAAGTTATTCTTAAATCGGAACATTGCTAGGTTCAATATGGATCATTACGTTCTCGATGTTATCCATTTCCTGCATCAAAAAATCTTTCAGCCGATGGGCTATATCGTGCCCTTCCCTAACCGAAATATCCGCATCAACAATAGCATGCAAATCGATATGATATTTCATACCTGTTTTACGAACAAAACACTTTTCGGTCGCCAAAACCCCAGGTACTTCGAGCGATTTTTGCTCGATCTCATCTATCATTTCTTCGTAGATGTGCTCATCCATAATTTCGGCAAGTGCAGGCCTAAAAATGAGATAGCTATTGTAAATTATAAAACCAGAAGCCAAAAGTGCCGCCCAGTCATCTGCTGTTTCATAACCTTTACCAAATACAAGAGCAATCGATATACCGATAAAGGCCATGATTGAGGTAATCGCATCACTCCGATGGTGCCATGCGTCGGCTTTCAGAGACGAACTATTGGTTTCCTTGCTTTTTTTAATGACCCATCGATATGATATTTCTTTCCAAAGAATGATTCCTCCCAACACAAACAACGTCCATGATTTAGGAACCTTATGAGGCGTTCGAATATTCATGATGCTCTCATAAGCTATGATAGAAGCAGAAACCACTAAAAACGCCACTACCACAAATGTGACCAAAGGCTCTATTTTGCCATGACCATAAGGGTGGTTTTTATCGGCAGGTCTTTTTGCGTATTTCAACCCCAAGAGCACCAAAAAAGAAGAAAATATATCGGTGGTAGATTCAATGGCATCGGCAATCAAAGCATAAGAATTACCGAAAAAACCCGCCAATCCCTTTATTATAGCTAAGCTTGTATTGCCTATAATGCTAAAATAAGTCGTTCGAATCGCCGCTTGTTCGTTCGTAGTTGCCAACTCAATTGAATCTTATAAATGGATAACAAAAATAAGCCAATTAGGTCTACTTCTAAGAAAGTTCGCTGACAGATTTTTCGTGGTTGATATGGTTCTTCGAACCCACCATAATAACTTCAATACGCTCAAATTTCAATTATCAAAGACTGTTTTCAGACGAGGTGGAAATGAAAAGCCAATGAACCCCGAATTTATCGGTTATACTTCCGCTAATTTGGCCCCAATGATTTTTGGTTAAAGGCCTAGAGGAAATACATTCTTGCGATAAACACCTGTAATAAAATGATAGCTCTTCTTCATTGGTGCTTTCTAAAGAAATGGAAACGGAATTGCCTTTTGACAAACCTTCATCTTCGACCAAATCGGAACCATTGATGCGAATACCCCTTCTTATTAACCTAGAAGTAACGACATATTTTTGCATATCGAACGGCAGTTCAGCAGCATGGGGCGAATCTTCAAGAGTTTGTACGCTTAAATGACCTCCTAAGCATTCGTGATAAAATCTCATGGCCTGACCACAATTACCGTTAAAGGTAAGGTGCACACAAAGTTCAGCCATAGGCCGATATTTTACATGTTGCAAAAATGATAGTCTTTCTCCAAATACCATGTCATGCTTAATCACATTTGATTGTGAAGTAAGAACTAGCTTTTAGGTAATAATTCTAGATGACTATTCGGGTATTCTAGCAGCCTTAATCTTATGGTAGTAGATATAAGAAACCATCAGAATAGCCAGAATGATTAAAGGGAAAATCGCATTCATGCTAAAACCTTCAATGGCCCAATGACTTATAGAGGCAAACAAAAAGTTAAATGTGAAACCGGCATAGGCCCATTCTTTAATTCGCCAATTAAATTTGGGAATGACCAGAATAATGGCTCCCAAAATCTTGAAAACTACCAGCGTATTGCCAAAGTAGTCAGGGTACATTAAATGACGAATACCCTCTTTTGCCATTTCAGTTTGAGAATACATGGCAGGCATAACACCTTCAAAAAGCACTATGATTATAGTGGCGACCCAAAAAATAATTCGATTGGTTTTCATTGTTCAAGTTTTTAGTTGTTTTGGTTTTCTACGTAGTCTTTAAAATTGTTGAGTATTGCTTGCCAGCCAGCTTTTTGCATCTCTTTTGAATTTTCGCTTTCCGGCTCAAAAAAGGTAGTGATTTTTGTTCGTCCGTTTTCATTAAAAAACTCGGTTTTAACCCTTCTTCCATCGGCCAAAGTGTACGAAATAACTTTGTTTTTTTCTACTTCGTCATAAACTCCGGAAAAGTCGAAACCATAACTACCGTCTTTTGCTTCCATACGTGATAAAAACGTACCTCCAACCCTAAGATCGTTCTCAGCTTTTGAAGTATGCCAGTCTTCCGATGGTGTATTCCAAACCTGAATGTGTTGTGGGTCGTTCCAGTACGACCAAACCTTTTCGGCTTCTGCCTTTACCTCTGCCTGAATTTTTATTTTTTCCATTCTATTTGTTATTAAAAGTCTATGGTACAAAGTTGTTGAACATTGCTCAGTATTGCAGGGTGACAAAACGACGTTTTTGGGGGGCAAAAACGCCAATTTGTTGCTATATTTATAGTTATGAAAAATATTACCATCCTCGTTCCGGAGTCCTCCGTCATCGAAGCGGTTGCAGATCCGCAATATATGTTTTCAGCGGCGAACGACTTTCTTATCGCGAATGGTAAAAGCCCCCTATTTGAAGTTAGCTTGGCCGCCCTAAATAGAGAGGTTAAGTTCAATGGTGGAATGTTTACGGTACATACCGACCGTTTGCTTCAAGAGGTGGTTGATACCGACCTCATCATTATTCCCGCCCTTTTCGGAAACATGAAACAGGCAGTCGAAAAAAATAAAGAAGCGCTGCCCTGGATAGTAAAGCATCATAAAAAAGGAGCCGAAGTCGCTTCACTCTGCGTTGGTGCCTTTCTACTTGCCTCAACGGGATTATTGAACGGAAAAAAATGCTCTACCCATTGGGCATTCTACAACGAGTTTCGAGAGACTTTTCCGGATGTCGAAATTATAGATGGAAGCATTATCACCGAAGAAAACGGATTGTATTCGAGTGGCGGGGCCAACTCGTACTGGAACCTGTTACTTTATCTTCTGGAAAAATATACCGATAGGGAAACCGCTATACTTGCCTCAAAGTACTTTGCCATTGATATTGATCGCAAAAGCCAATCGGCTTTTACCATGTTCGCCGGGCAAAAAGATCATAACGACAAAGAAATACGCCGAGTACAAGAGTTTATCGAGAAAAACTACAATGAAAGAATAACGGTCGATGACTTGGCACAAATGGTCGCTTTAAGCCGAAGAAGTTTTGAAAGACGCTTTAAAAAAGCTACTGAGAATACCGTTATCGAATATCATCAAAGAGTTAAAATTGAAGCGGCAAAGAGAAGTTTTGAAACCTCAAGACAAAATATATCAGAAGTAATGTACGATGTCGGTTATACCGATACAAAAGCATTTAGAAATGTATTTAAAAAGATTACCGGCCTTACCCCTATCGAATACCGTAACAAATACAGCAAAGCTGAAATTAGCTAACTATTCCGTTCTTCCTGAATTAATTTTTCGCAAAATTAAAATGCGAGTTATTGAAGTCAATTAAATCGATTTTTGATTTAGTATCCTTAAAAAAGACCAGGGACTTTAACTCGGCAAGTTCTTCATCGTTCACGATCAATGCAAGATTGGCCTGTTGCGTGGGAATTGGTATTTTTCTTTTTAAAACGCTATCGCATAGTTTATGGTTCCAGTATTCAGAATCTAATTCCTTCAAAAACCGACCAAAGTAATAAAGCTCTTTTCGGGTGAGTTCTAAGTAAAATTGGCCAAATGTCAAATGATAAAGTTTGCACTGCTCGCAATAGACCAAAAGACCATTATTCGTTTGACTAAGTGTACAAGATTTGTGCTTCATAATTTTTTACATTTCAATTAGACTAGGCCGTGGCCTTCAGCTCACTTGGGCATATACCGTACCTCTTTTTAAAGGCTGTTGAAAAATGTTGCGGATTGCGATAACCGACCTTATCTGATATCTGACTGATGGTCATACTTTTATTGACCAACAATTGCTTTGCCTTTTCCATACGCAGTTCACAGATGTAACCAAAAACTGTGGTGCCATAAATAGCCTTAAAATTTTTCTTTAATGTATACTCATTGGTGCCCACCTTGGTCGCAAGTTGTTTTAAGCTCAGAGGGTTTTTATAATGATGGGTTACATACTCAAGGGCCAATTGCATCTTTTCCCTATCATTCGAACCACCAGAAATCCGATTGATATTACCCTTATTAAATAATTCCAATTGCGATGATAAGAGCTCGAGAACCTTGGCATGAATATGCAATTGCCTTAATTCTTCCTTCAATCCGCAATTTTGAATGTCATTGAGCAATAAATTCAGAACCGGATTAATTGTCATATTCTCCTGCGACAAATACCCCGCTCTTTTATTTTTAGCGTTTCGCCAATAGTCTATCAAAAATGAGTTCTGTGGTAATACACTAAAGAAAAAATCTTTATCAAGATCGACCAAAATCACTTCAGATCTACCTTCACAAAGCTCGATTTGCCCATTTACCGGAGGGCGAAACATGATATTATGTTCCCCAGTCTTGAACCCGTATGTATTCCCATCTATAGCAATAATCGAATCTCCTTTTAGCTGAAAAACCATCTGAACCACTTCACCGGTATAGTTAAAATTAAGCTGCGCCCCATGTGTGGTATTGAATACCCCATGGGCCAATTTAAAGTGTTTGAAAAGTGTCTCTTTAAATACGAGGCTGAGCCCTTTTTTATCGATAACAGTTTCTATGCACTCGGTAGAACCTTGATTCGGTTTTTCAGCCCGTTCTTCATCGAAAACCCGTTCACCATGACTACCAATGGTAAAAGTTGCTGATGGTATATTTCGGGGTTTTATCATTCTTTCTATGCTCATTAAGGGGGTATGCTTTGGTTTGGTTTCATGAGCGAAAATAGTTATTTAAATTTAATCTAAATAAAACATATTGGGTTTCAGAATAGACAAGCGCACTACTAAACAGGGTCAAAACCCCTGTAAACACAAAGGCTATAGGTCATTTTGATTGCTCCTTTAGAATCATATAATTCCGTTTGGCGTAACCTTTTCTCCGTTTGGCGTTACTCGCCAGCTAGGTTAAAAAATAATTTTACCGCCCAAAATTGAAAAGGCAATTGACCATTTCGAGCAATAAGAAATGATTTAATAGATAACGAATCTAATACCCATGATTACAGCAGCTATCATCATAACCTTCTTTGGCTTTTTCTTTTGTTATAGTACATCAAAACGGGCCGTCTATCAAAATTCCATCAAATTACAGGCTTATTTAAAAGACTCTTACACCAAAGGCAATACTCTCGGGGTAGCTCTACTCATAGTTGGTCTTATCGTAAGTATAGCGGCTTTAGGTTGGGGTGCGGGAATATTCTCTTATCTGGTCATACTAATGACTTTGGGGAGCCTTATCATTATTTTGACACCTTTACGATTTTTCTCAAAATACACCTTGGTAGCTGTGAGTATTTTGTCATTTATCATCGAACTATCTATTTCTTAAATATGCCAGCCAACAAAAAGCACCTGACCCAGTCTCCATTACACAGAATTTTAAAAATCACCGCTGGTTTTTTGGGTGGGTATGCCATAACGCAAGTATTTCATATGGTACTTATCGAAATCTGGGATTCTGCCAGTACACTCATAACCCTCCGTTTTGCCGGCTTTATTTTATGGGCAACCCTGTTGGTGTGCGCATTTATTCCAAAAAACGGCTTTAAAATATGGGGTATTTACTTGGCCATATTCGCCGTGCTCGCCCTTATAGTTTTCATCAATCAAACACCACAAGCGATTTAATTATGGCCAATCGACTGTACAACGTATTTTTTCATACCCATACCATCAGTGGTATTATTATCAGTGCCGCCCTATATGTCATTTTTTTTACGGGGTCCATTTCTTTTTTAAGGGATGAAATAAATGCTTGGGAACGTAACCAACCAATAGAAACAGACTATTTTAAAACGATAGATTTTGATAAAGCTCTTTCGGAAATTGGAAAAGAGAAAGAGCTATATGGCAGAGACATTAACTTCTCGCATCGTTATTTTGAAAGAAGGGTCGGGGTATCAATGGGCAGGTCAAAAGACACCACCTTACAAGAACCTAAACAACGGGGCCGAAGGGGCAATTTTTTCTATATGGATATGGAAAATTTTGACCAGAAAGATTACAACTCCAATTACTCTTTAGGAGAATTTTTCTACCGACTTCACTTCTTTGCACAATTGAACTTTTTTGGACGGTCAGGATACTTTTTATCCGGTTTTGTGGCCTTCTTTTTTCTATTTGCGGTTATAACCGGTGTTATAGTGCATTGGAAAAAAATAATCTCAAGCTTTTATGTTTTTAGACCAAAGGCCAAATGGAAAGCAATTTGGACAGATGCCCACGTAGCTTTAGGTATGATCGGTCTACCCTATCAATTTATGTTTGCCGTAACCGGGGCTTTTTTAATTATCGGTTATATGGTCATGCTACCTCCCGTTCAATCCGTCATATTTGATGACGACGCCCAAAAGATGGAAAAAGCCATGGCGTACGATAGCGAACAAGAGTACGAGTTCAGCTGGAATAAAATGGATCAACAGATTTCTATCAATGATTTTGTTGAAGAAACGGCCAAAGATTGGACCGATGTACAAATCACCAATTTACAGGTAATCAACTATGGCGACGAAAATATGCACATAAAGATTTCTGGATCGCCCTATTACAGCGAAAAATTACTTGGCACCGGACAAAAAACCTATAGAGCAAGAGATGGTTTTGTAACCTACGATAAAGACCCGTTTTCAAAAATATCGTACGCAGAAGGTGCTTTAGACACTTTACGTAGGCTTCATTATGGCGATTTTGGCGGATACGGTATGAAATTGATATATCTGGTCCTTGGCTTAATCACCTGTTTCGTTATTTTATCCGGAGTTTTAATTTGGCAAGTTGCCCGAGATAGAAAAGCTGTTTCACTCGCCAAAAGAAGGTTCAATGCCTGGTTGGTTCATCTATACGTGGCGGTTTGCCTTAGTCTTTATCAGGTGACAGCCTTGGCATTTATAGCCATGAAGTTATTCGCAGATGATTATGGTGACATGCGACGCACCTTTTTGTACCAAGTTTTCTTCTATAGCTGGCTCTTACTGATAGTAGTATTTTTAATTAAAAGGAATAACGCATTCACCAATAAGGCAAGTCTGTGGTTAGGCGCTGTAATCGGCCTTTTTGTTCCGGTAGCGAATGGATATGTTACCAATAATTGGCTCTGGACTTCATGGAACAACGGCTACTATCAAATCTTTGTAGTCGACCTATTTTGGCTATTGATGTCGCTAACCGCTTTCGCTGTTCTTTACAGGATCAATGCTATCACTAAGCAACCCGATAAAGTTAGTACTGCGTAAAAATTCCTTATTACGTAGTTACTTCTCCGTTTGGCGTACTTCTTCGGTCAAGAACACTCCTATTTTTGCATCAATTTTAATTTAGTCTAAATTAATTTAATTATCTCATTTACATGAGTCTCTCTTTTCGATTTTTCATATTGCCTATTTTCTTGCTTATAATGTCGTATGCCTCTATGGCTCAGAATGCAACATTATCAGGAACCGTTTTTGATGACAACCAGGTTCCCGTTTTTGGTGCGTCAGTAGTATTATCAAAAACTGGTAAAGGGGTAATGACCGATGAAGCGGGCGCCTACTCATTCCAAAATTTAAGCGCAGGCACCTATAAGATTCAAGTTTCTTTTATTGGCTATCGAACTGAAGTAAGCCAAACTGAGATACGCACCAATCAGGCTAACATCCTAAACTTTTCTCTAAAAGAATCTACTTATAACTTAAACGAAGTAACCGTTACGGGGAAAAGTATCGTTCAACAAGTAAAGGACAAAGCTTTTAACGTAGGGGTCATAGACGCTAAAAACTTACACCATACTTCATTAGATCTGGCACATGCCCTTGATCGTACTTCAGGCATTAGGGTTCGTGAAAGTGGCGGTGTGGGATCACAACTCGATATATCGTTAAATGGCTTTCGGGGCAATCAAGTGCGATTCTTCATCGACGGTATTCCCATGGAAAATTTTGGGTCGGCTTTTCAGCTGAATAATATTCCCGTCGGCTTGGCCGAAAGAATGGAGGTCTACAAAGGCGTTGTACCCATCAGTTTGGGTTCTGATGCCTTAGGTGGTGCTATTAATATCATCACCAACTCATATGCCAAAAATCATCTTGATTTTTCTTATTCCTATGGTTCCTTCAACACACATAGAACCATTGTTAATGCTATATATGTATCTCCAAAATCAGGTTTTACGGTACAGGTCAACGCCTTTCAGAATTATTCTGATAACAATTACAAAATGCATGTTGATGTAGCCGATATCAATACCGGCGAATATTTTCGCGACCAAACCGTAGAACGTTTTCACGACAACTATCACAACGAGACGGTAATTGCACAGTTAGGGGTGGTAAACAAACCTTATGCCGACAGGCTTCTTATCGGCGCTACCTTAGGAAAGAATTATCGTGAAATTCAAACTGGTGCACGTGTAACCGGTGTTTTTGGGGCTTGGCACAGAAAAGGAAACATCATCATGCCCAGTTTAAAATACAGCAAGAAAAATCTTTTCACGAAGGGATTGGATGTTCGACTGAACGCCAATTATAACTTGGGTTCAGAACAGAATATAGACACTTTAAATAGAAGGTATAATTGGTTTGGTCAATTCAGGGAATACCCCAATGAAGGCGGGGAAAGATCTTACTCTCTATACAAGTACAAAAATAACACTGGTATTGCTACAGCCAATTTTGAATACAATTCAAAAGATAGACACAAATTCGCCCTGAGCAACACATTGAATACATTCGATAGAAAAGGTGATGATCAATTGAACCCAGATAATAATCAGTATGATCAACCCCGTAAAAACCTGAAAAATATTCTTGGTTTCGGTTATACCCTGGAACAGGAAAAATACAATGTTTCAATTTTCGCAAAGAACTACTTTCAACAGAACAAATTTACGCGAAGGATAGATGATGAAAACTACGGTCCGGGTTACGAATATGTTGATTTCATCAATACCTTCAGCAGTTTAGGCTATGGCAGTGCGGCATCCTATTTTATAAATGATAATTTACAGATAAAGGCTTCCTATGAAAAAAGTTATCGCTTACCCGAATCTAACGAGCTCTTTGGTGATGTCATTAACCTACAGGGCAATATTGATCTTAAGCCAGAGCATAGTAATAATTACAATTTAGGCAGTAGCCTCTGGGTGCGCTTGAACGAGAACAATCAATTCAACCTTAACGCCAGCGGCTTTTATCGCGATGCAAAAGACTTTATAAGGCCTCGGTTGAACAACAACCAAGTAATGCTTGTAATGGACAATCTTGGAAGTGTCACCAGCTTGGGGGTCGAAGGAGAAATTAGGTATCAACATAAAAATAGCCTAAATATCGGGGCCAATGTTACCTATCAAGATTTAAGAAACAATACCAAATATGAAGCTGGGCAGACTACTGAAAGTGTAGTTTATCGTGACCGTATACCTAACATGCCGTATTTCTATGGCAATGCCGACGCTACCTACACCTTAGCTTTAGGTCCAAAAAACAGAAGATTAAGCATTGGTTATAATTTGCTCTATGTGCATGCCTTTTACCTGTATTGGCCAAGTAGGGGCAGTGACAAGCTAGACATTCCCGAGCAAATATCACATGACCTCACTCTCACTTATTTTTTCAACGACAACCTTCAATTTACGCTTGAGGCGCGAAACATCGCAGACCGAGACTTATACGACAATTTTAGTTTACAAAAACCCGGTCGAAGCTTTACCGGTAAAATCAGATACAAAGTTTTTTAATTCTAACATTTAGCTTAATTATGAAAAAAGTCAATTTATTTTTTTCCCTTCTATTTATGGGGCTTCTTTTTGTCGGCTGTAGCAGTGATGACAATGGTGGAAACAACCCAGGTACCGAAAATCCCACTGGTGAGGAGCTGCAACCGGAAGAAATGGAAAAATATGTAGTTACCGCTACACCACTGGCGACCGAAGGCGTTGCCGATTATATACTTACTACTGACGACCTAAGTTCAGGTAGTATTTCGACCGAGGGTAACGGTATAGAACAAGATGGTACGTATCGTTATTATGTAACCAATAACGACAAGTTTTTTAGTTTGCTTTACGGACAGGGAAACCCTGGTGCCGTTACAACATACGGTCTTAATTCTGAAGGAGAACTGGAACTTCTATCAGATTTTCAAGCTGAAACCGTACAGGCATTCGAAGCAGTTGACGATGATATTTTGATGATGAAAATTTCTCGAAGTAGTGACGCCCCTTTTGCCTACTGGTACCGATTAGACACTAATAGTCTTCAGATTGCTGCCGAAGGACAGATCAACACCCAAGAACTAGCCGATAATGAGAATGGTGAAATCGCCTTCTTTTCATGGATTACCCAGATAGATGATAAGGTTTACCTACCTTATTTCTTAGTTAAGGGTTGTTGTGATGATAGATTTGGGACCGAGTTTCCTGATGAAGCTCATATTGCGGTCTATTCTTATCCAGAGATGGAATATGTTGAAACCATTAGCGATGACCGAACAAGTTTCATTGGCCGCTACTTTGTGAACGGGTTGACAGCTGACGAAAATGGTGATGCCTATGCCTTTTCTTCGGCAGTAGCTACCAATGCAGGTGAGTTCAATTCAACATTGCCTTCTGCCATAACACGTATACCAAACGGTTCGAGCAGTTTCGATTCTTTTTATTTTAATCTTGAACAGGCTTCGGGCGGTTATGTTATAGACTCACATATTTATGCCGGAAATGGCAAATTCGTAGGCATTATGCAGAACAAAACGGAAATGACAAGTGCTTACGGCGGCGGAAAGGAATTTGCTATTATCGATGTCTACAACGAGACTTTCGAATGGGTTTCCGGTTTGCCAGACCCATCTACCATTACCACCTTGACTTATAGAAATAATTACGTTTCAGAGGATGGTAAAACCGTTTATGTGGGTATAACTACCGAAACAGGAAGTTTCGTTTACAATATTGATGTTGACGGTGCTGCGGCTACTCAAGGACTCGAAGTAGAGGGCGGGGTTATCACAGCCTTACATTCGCTAAAAGCAAGCGCAGAATAATTCACAGAAAGATTAGTTTTCAAGTTGGTTTGATTTGGGCCCTGTTCTCTTTAAAGAGAGCAGGGCCTTTTTCTGAAACGGTTTGCTTTTAAAACTAAGGTCAGTATTTGACGGGCTTTAAAGAAAATGCCCTTGCAGGGTTCACCTTCATAAACAGATCTAGTTCTTCGGACGTAAAGCCATTTTTCTTGAGTTCGGGCAAAAGCACTTCAAAGATATCGGTATACCCCCTAAAATTTCCACCGTTCTCTTCACCAACCGTGTACCATCCGGCATCTTGCGAAATCAGAACATGATCGAGAAACTTTCTCTCTTTCAAAACAAGTAGGCGCTGCACATAGAAATCTATGTTTTTCTTTCCATTTTCTCCATCGGCATTAACACCATCCAAAGAAATCCATCCCCCTTGTCCGACAATGTCAAGATTACCTTGCATAGTTCCATTCTGTGCATGAGCCCAGACAAAGGCACTTGTGGGAGCCTCCATTTTTTTCAAAATATCTATTTGTTGACCTGCGGCTTCATCCGAACCTGTGTGGGATACAATGGTAAGGCCTGTTTGTAAATGGGTTAGAGCCGCAGCTGCTACCAGTTTTTGATGGAACGATGACAGTTGGGTATTAGCATCAACCGAAATTTTTATAAAACCAGGCTTGATACCCGTGGAATCAATTCCTTTAAAAAATTCATGAATCCATACACGAGCAATGGAGTCCGCTGAAGCTTCAAGCACTTTTTTGGGAACATATTTATTTTCACCGGCCCCATAAAAACCAGTGTTGGTTATGATTTGCAAACCCGAAAGTTCGGAAAGCTTTTTTAGCACCAAGGGATCACGACCCAAATAAGCGGGCGTACAATCTATAAAAGTGGTCACCCCCTTTTGCTTTACTTCCTTTAAAAAAGGTAAGGCACGTGCTACCACCTCATTGACCGACCAACGATGATTTCTGGTTTGATCTGCCCCTACCCAATCTACCATCACGTGCTCATGTGCCAATACGGTTCCCATAGATTCTGAATCGATTTTTCCCTGTACCGTCATTATCTGGGAATAAGAAACAGGAAAATACCCTAGATATAGCACCGCAAAGCACAAGGGGTATTTAAAGAGGCCTAAGAACGAACCAGACATATAGTTATGATTAGAAGTTTAATCGAACAGATAGCTTATTTTAGGTAATCTGAAACCTTTACTAAGTTGTAATTAGGGTTGTTACCCAATAAATCACTTAACACACCTATGTGCAATTGACCCATAATCAACACAATACGCTTCGCTCTGTTTTGAAGCTGTACATTCAAAATATTGGAATAAATCTTCAGGTTTCTATTGTAAAAAAGGGTAATATATTCGGCACCGATATACCGCTCATCAATACTGCCAATGTCTACCGTATTCGTACCATCTTCAGAAAATTTTCCATCGATTACATAGGCCGGCAGATTAAAAATTAAATTATGCGATAAGGTAACGAGTTCAGGACGGTTCATGGTCTTGATATACTCATAGATGGAAAGGCTATCTTGTTGTACCTTCTTTTTCAAGGGGCGAGCAGTGCTGATCAACTCCATTAGGCCATTTTTGAACAAATCAAAATTAGTTCCTGATTTTAGTAGAGATTGCGAAGTTGATTCATAATGGTCTATACCATGAACACCTTTCAAGCCCATTTTCTTGGTCAGCCTAAAACCCACTTGAAAGGTTTCAGAAGAACCACCTTCTAAATCGGCCAATTTTAATTCGCCCTTCTCAAATGCCATATAAAGACTGTCCATTAATTGCTGCTCTTTTGGCTCTCTTTCTATCATAACCATATCGGGTTCGAAATCTGCAAGACCAGTGACTAGCTTTTTTATTTCCTTCTGTTTTTTATCACTAAAAATGTTTGAAGCGGGGGTACCGTCGTCCATCTGACTGAGGTGGTCAAATCCGACCAATAGAACATCTATCTTTTCCTTTTCCTGAGCTTGAAGTGGAATTGTTAGGGTGCTAATCAACAATAAAAAAAAGAACGTTTTTAAAGGCATACAATATATTTGAAATTAAAGTTTAGTAATCGAATTCATATTCGTATCAATTTCTCCATTTTGCTCCATGTTCTTCTACGGCCACACGTCTATAATCCGCTATTTCTCGAATTAGATCTACAGGTAACGGCTGGTTCAAAGGAAATTGAATGGAATCTTGCCCCAAGACATAAGGCTGCAACTGGTTTTTAAAGGGCTCTAAGGCCTGTCTGGTCGGCACAAAACTCAGGTGTGCCTTATGGCATGAAAAAGCGAATAAAATAGTTTCAGTTTCCAGTATAGGCTTTCCCCATTTTAGGTTTTCTGTTGCATTAGGGGCAACCTCTTTTAGAAGTTTTCGTAGTTCTTCGAACTTGTTTCTTGAAGCCTGAGGAAGGTTGAGTATATATTCATCTACTGCTTTTGAATTTTCTTTCGCCTTCATAGATTAGAAAAGTCCGTTTTCATTGGGGGAATCTTTGTCAATCACTTGACCTAAATCCCAAAGTTCTACAATCTTATCAGATTCAAATCTAAAGATGTGAACTACGGCAATATCCATATCCCCTTTTACCACCAAAGAGTGCGTAAGCACTGTATCTCCATCTTCATACAGATACTTTATATCTATGCTTTTATTAGGGTGGGTAAGGTGTGCTTCCTTCATTGCCTCTAGCAAGGCATTGCGACTCCCTTCAAAATATTGGTTGTGATGAATAAATTTATGAGAAATATACTTTTCATAAGCTTCATCTACTCTACCCATACCAGCAGATTTTAAAAACTCAGCAGCTATTTCTTTCCTATTCATGGCTCTATTTATTTAAACGCTAAAATCATTATAGCCCTATAAATCTACGTTTTCCTTAAATATTTCTCTAAAGCACCAGCAAAAAATTTATAAGATAAGGCCCATATAGTTTCTTGGCTTTGGTAAAAGATTTGTGATTTTCACCTAAATAATTTTTGTACAGTTGTTTTTTATAAAGATGGCTTGATTCTTGTGGCAAATAAATTACATCACAAAATCAATTAAAACCCATTAATACCACCTAACTACACATCATGCCACTGCATTTGACCAAATATTATAGAACAAATTCAACTTCTTGTAGCTTATCTGAATTAGACCAGCTTTATCAAAATACTATTTCTAGCCTGGCCTTAAATTTTAGAGTAGAGTACTGCAACAGACTTTTAGACAGCCTTTTGTTCGACTTAAAGAATAAAGAAGACAGAAAAGGAAAGAAAAAACTCAAAAAGTTACTGAAAGCTACCGAACAAGAATTGTTGGATTTAAAAAATCATAAATAAAGGGATAGAGTGGTTAGTTTGTACATTTAAAGCTGCATTTCTCAAAACAAATATTTTATTTACTTTGAGAACGATAAACCGCCATGAACGTACGATATTCACTAGCCACCCGTTTTGCCCTTTTCTTTACGGGAGCCCTTATATTTTGTATTCTTCTTACCGGTTATCTTGTTTTTACGAAAGCTTCAGATGTTATCGTCTCTTACTCAAAAGAGCGAATCGATCATACTTCTGAGCTTGCTGAACAATCGTTTCTTTCACTTTTAAAAGAAGTTTCAGATGATGTGGCCATAATTTCTTCCAGTCCCGTACTGAATAATTATATCAATTCGCCCACTCAGCAGAATTTTGGTGACATTAAAGAGTTGTTTCGGCTTACCCTTGAAAATAAATTGCCTTATTTTCAAATAAGATTTATTGGTAAGGAAAACGGAGGGCAAGAACTTATTCGTTTCGACAAGCTGAACGACAGTATTTTTATTCCTGACAATCTTCAGAAAAAAGGAAATCTTGATTACTATCAGGAAACTATACAGATGGAGAAAGGTCAGGTTTACCTTTCAAAGATCAACCTGAACGAAGAGTATGGTACTATCAGTGAACCAGTGACCCCAACGGTAAGGGCGGCCAGCCCCATCTTCGATCGCAACAACGATTTAGTGGGTATTTTGGTCATCAATGTTGATTTAATCAGTTTTTACAGAGACCTAGAACGAATTTCAGGGAGAGAGTCGCAGCTTTTATTGATAGATGCCGAAGGGCAGTACCTTTACACTCCAGAATATCAAAAATGGTTTGCCTTTCAAACAGGCAAAAGTTATAACTACTTTACTGATTTTAAAATCGGGAAAGATTCTGTTATCAACCAAGCAAACTTTTTTGGTCAGATAAAAGACATTCAAGATAATGTTTATTTATGTGGAATAAGTGAATTGATATATTTTCACGGATCCCGAAAAATCTATCTCATATCATCTATAGAACAAGATATTCTCTTGCAAAGTGCAAGGGCGGTTCGTAGCGATAGTCTAAAAACCTCGCTGTGGGTATGTGGTTTCGCCATTGTTATTTCACTTCTGTTCGTAAATATATTTTCAAAGAAAATAAGACAAGTGACCAAGGCGATAGCCGACTACGAAGATGGCGGGTCTACCGACATTAAGTTACCTACCAATCGAAAAGATGAAATTGGCGTTTTGGCCCATACCTTTTCGAAAATGAAGACCAAGATTGACCAAAAAGTATCGGAACTGAATGTAGCCCTTCAAAAAGAACAACATGCCAAAAATCAGCGCGACGAATTTCTTCAGAATATGAGCCATGAGATGCGTACGCCCCTCAATACGATTCTTGGCCTGACCAAATTATTGGGCAAACAGTCCCCTAAAAAAGCACAAATACCGATACTATCTTCATTAGAAAAAAGTGCTCAAAACCTAGAAGGATTGGTATACGATGTTCTCGACCATCAAAAACTGGTTGAAGGAAAATTAAAGATCAATCTAGTGCCTACAAATTTAGTAGAGCTTTTTACAGACATACACCAGAATTATAAGTATGAAGCCCTTAGAAAAGGACTTTCCTTCAGACTTACCGTTGATGAAGAAATTAAAGGAAATAGTTATCTGACCGACCCTTTGCGTTTATCCCAGATTGTCACCAATTTGGTTGTCAATGCCATAAAATACACTCAAAAGGGTGAAATAGAATTACAAGCAGGTTTGAGTGCAGACATTTCGCCACAGCTCCAGGTAAAAATTAGAGATACAGGTATCGGCATTGAGGCTGGTAATCTTGCAAAAATTAATGAACGTTTTTATCGAGAGAAAGAGAATATAGACGGTAGATATGGTGGTTATGGTCTAGGGCTATCCATCGTAAAACAATTGACCACTTTATTCGGTGGGGTACTTTCGGGCAAGTCGACCAAGGGAAAGGGTTCTGAGTTCATTTTGCTGATTCCCATAGAAAAAGCAGGACCGGTTAAAAAAGACCAGGGGAAATCAAAAAGAATTGCTTTTCCCCTACTAAACAAAACCTACAGAGTACTGCATATCGAAGACGATGAATCTACGCAACAACTAACGAAGCATGTTCTCGATGACCGTAGCATTGAGTTGAAACAAACTAAAAGTTGGAGAGAAGCTTCTAAAGTTATTTACTCTCAAGAAGTTGATTTAATCATTAGCGACTTAATGCTAGATGATAAAAACCTGGTAACTTCCTTAACTGATTTGAGAAAGAAGGGAAAGATTGATTGTCCGTTATTGGTAGTATCCGCTTTAGAGCCATTGGTTATGAGAAAAATCAGTAACCACTATCTTCAAAAACCTTTCGACATTGATCATTTTAAAGATGTTGTTTACCGCATTTTAGGAAGCTATGAAATTAATACTCCTGATTTTAAGCCTTTCTACAAGAATTATGACAAGGATACCTCTAAAATCAACAAAGTACTTGAGTTGTTAGAAAAGGAATTTTTATCATATTCAAAAAGAATCGAAAAGGTGTACGACACCAAGAATCAAAAAGAATATGAGGCCATTTCACATAAATTAATCGCCCACATCAATACGCTTAAATTAAAACAGCTTCAACAATTATTGCCCAGAGAAGTATATCAACTTAAAGAAACCGAATTGAAAAAAATCATGAACCTTTTCAATTATTATCAGGTTTGTATAAGGTGCGAAAGACAAATTAATTCAACAAGTCAATCTTATTGAACAAATCTTTTTCATAGCGCTGGCTGATCGGTATATGGTCTCGACCAATTTCAAGTGATTTATTGTCTATGGTATCAATCTTATTGAGGTTGATGATAAAAGAACGGTGTACTTTTTGAAAAAAGCCAGGCAACTTTGGCTCAAGCTCCTTCAATGTCATCAAAGTGAGTATCTTCTGATTTTCCATCACCACAGAAATGTAATTGGCCTCTGATTTGAAGTATTTTACATCTTCCAATTTTATTTTAACCAAACGGTTTCCTTCTTTTATAAACAATCGCGACTTTCTATCGGGGTTTTGGTTTAAAAAACTTTGGGCTTTCTGAAACCCTCTAAAAAATCGTGCAAAATCGACCGGCTTTACGAGATAGTCGACAATATTGTCATAAGCGTAAGAATCGGAAGCAAAATCTTTTTGGGAAGTTACCATTATAACCGCCGTAGAAGGTTCTACGATATTCAATATTTCTTTGCCCGTAAGGTCAGGAAGATTAAAATCAAGAATTATCAGGTCAAACATCGAGCCGTTAATCTGGCTTACCGTCTCAAAACCCGACATGGCGGTAGTTACGCCATTAATATCGTCAATCTTACTACAGAAATGCTCTAGCAAATCGCAAATCAAGGGGTCATCATCTACAATAAGACATTTCATAAGTCACTGCTATTTGTGGGGGAACAGGTTACCTAAAAAAGGTTTGAAAAGTTGATTTATCAGATTATTTACTACGAATTTAAAAAAGTAAAAATTAGTACCTCAAAGCATCTATCATGCATTCACTTACGATAAATTTCAGTTTATTTCTTTGATGCCATTAAATCGTATGAGATTGCCGGTAAATGTAAAATTCTATTTTAATTAAAGAAGAATTATTTCAATTTAAAAAGAAAGGTTATAGGCCAATGATCCCTTTACTCTCAGAAATTTTCATTTTTAAGACAGGGTCGTCCTTCATATAAGTTTCCATTTCAAGAAAACAGGTCTCAGCTAGCTTTTGATAAGAAACCATATCCATCTTTAAAACCCCACCCTTATCAGATTTCAAGGTGTTGAATTCTGGCAATTCTTTTCTGAGCAAAAATAATTGTGTTAAATAATCAATAGACATTAGCGAAGTGCCCGGGTCGTTTATGGCCGGGGAGCTAGCTTTTACGCCCACCTCTACCATATGTTTAAAACCGACCTCGATTACATCAATGGGCTCACCCCTATCAATACTGATACACCTCTTTATTTTTTGTTCAATGGAGTCATTAATTTGTCTGGAAACAGCTATCACAGGTTGATTTTCGAGTATAAAGGACCCCATTTTTTTAAGTAGCTTTATTTGAATATTATGCTCTTCAGAAATGCCGATTAGTTTTTCTATTCTTATTTTATTCAAATAACCGCACTGGGTCATAGACACATACTGCTCCCAAAAATCTTCGCTTTTTTCTTCACAAGTCTTTTCAAAGGGCAGATTCTTGATATGATAAATGGCGTTTTTAGTGTTGGAAAAAGACTTTCTCAAAACATAGTTCACGTGAATCGATTGAGAAACACTATGTATAAAATATATGAAAAGAAGAATATTAAAAATACCCATCAAAATTGCCAATGGCGCCGCGACCGAAGGAAACTGGTCACTAGATTTTCCGGAAACAAAAGCCGCCATGATCATGCAATAAATGATTGTACCACTGGTAACCCCCAAAATAATTTGGTGGTGCTTTTCTTTTAAAATAAGCGGAATCAACCTCGGTGAATAATTGCTGATGCTGCGGTTCAAGACATCCATCACCATGGTATAACTAAAAATGGTGAGCGTAAAAATACCACCAATCGTAAAAGTTAAGATGAATTTGACACTGTCTTTGTCTGAGATAGCCAGCTGAGGATAGTCATTTAACAACGATGGCGATGTAATCACCAAAACAATAGCCAAGATACCGAAGCCCAATGCTATGCAAAAGGTCATGAAAGAAATACTATTGAAAATTCTTCTGACCAATGAAAGTATGTTCACCATTTCAAAAAATCTAAAAATCAAGCATTTACCTGAAACTTGCGTTTTGTTGCAATATTAAAAAAGATGATCATTGGCATAATGCTGTTAAGGCAAAAAAACGGACTGAAAAAAAGAAGTGGCTCGTATGAATACAAAACAAAATTTACAAAAATTTTGCGCAACTAAATAACTGCATTTATATTTGCAACCAAATAACTGCGTAATGAAATTAAGACGAGACGTTTTTCAGGCTATTGCCGATCCGACGAGAAGGGCCATTGTTACCCTGCTAGCTTTTCAGGCAATGACCCCCACCTCGATTGCCGAAAATTTCAATTCGACCCGGCAAACGATTTCAAAGCATATTCAAATATTGAACGAATGTGACCTTTTAAAACAGGAACAAAGAGGTCGGGAGATATACTATCAGCTTAACCCTGATGGCATGAAGGAAATCGCCGATTTTATCGAGCCTTTCCGGAAAATGTGGGATACCCGCTTCAATAAATTAGAGGAAATCATGAAAAAACATCAATCAAATTCGTAATGGAACAGAAAACAAAAGTAACGGCGCCAGAAGGTGCACAAGAAGTTTGGATCAAGAGAGAATTCGACCTTCCGTTAAACTTACTTTTCAAGGCATATACCGAACCGGAACTGGTAGCGCAATGGATGGGCACCAATGTACTAAAGCTTGAAAGCAAAAGGCATGGTAGCTATCAATTTGAAACGACCGACCCAACGGGTAGTACCCATAGGCTCAACGGTACCATTCACGAATTTAAACCGGAAAAGCAAATTGTTCGCACCTTTGAAATGGAGAACACCTCCTTCCCTATTCAATTGGAGTATTTGAAATTCGAAGAACTTACCCCGACTACCTCAAAGCTTACCATTCACATAGTTTACAAATCTTTAGCCGATAGAGATAACATGCTTAAATTACCCTTCGCGTTTGGCATAAATATGGCTCATGACCGACTTCAAAAAATTGTTTCACAATTAAATCAGCAATAATGAAAAAGAGAAATCGAATTATTTATTGGGTTGCCACGCTATGGTTATCTCTGGGGATGATTTCTACTGGAATCGTGCAATTGATCAAGATGGATGAAGAGGTGGACAACTTCAACACTTTGGGTTATCCTGTCTATTTGATGACCATCTTAGGCATTTGCAAGCTTCTGGGAACGGTAGCTATTTTACTCCCGAAATTCGCCATATTAAAGGAATGGGCCTACGCTGGTTTTACTTTTACCATGTTAGGGGCGGCTATTTCGCATTTGGCGGTCGGAGACCCGATGATTACCCTGTTCGGGCCTCTGTTATTGTTAGTTCTTACTATCATCTCTTGGTCATTTAGACCCCCCAGCAGAAAAATTGTGAAACTAGAGCCGAAAATGGCTATTGAGACACCCCTTTGAAGGTCATTTTAACCGGTTTGATGGTTCCATCAGAATTGAATTCCATTTTGTCCATACAAGTCACCCTGTGATCACGGTCTTTATTGGGTATCGGCCTTCTATGGTAAACAATGATCCATTCATCGGTACCGGGCTTATTGACTACCGAGTGGTGGCCGGCACCAGTAGCTATATCACCTTCTTTAGCCTCCAAAATAGTACCTATGCGTTTATAAGGGCCTGTAGGTTGGTCCGCCATGGCGTATGCTACCTTATAGCTTCCATTCGTCCACCCGCCTTCTGACCACATAAAGTAATAGATTCCGTTTCGCAAGAACATAAAGGGTCCTTCAACATAACCTTCCGGTGTTATCTCTTTGAATAGTGAGCCATCTTCCCAAGGTTTAAAGCCGGTAAAATCATCATTCAGTCGCCCCAAATTACAATGGCTCCATCCTCCGTAGAAAAAATAATAAGTTCCGTCTACATCCTTAAAAGTAAATTGGTCAATTGGTTGGGCATCGTTATAAAATTCAGAAATGAGGGGTTTGCCCAAATAGTCGCTAAACGGACCACCTGGCGAATCTGCCACAGCTACGCCAATACCGCCATAATGATTGATATCATTATTAGGATCGTAAGAATCACGGCCAGGTCGCTGAATATCGTTAGCGCCAAAAAACAAGTAATATTTGTCTTCTTTTTCAATTATGGAAGGAGCCCAAAGGGCCTGTCTTAGCCATTTAACCTTTGTAGTATCAAGAATACGCTCATGCTTTTGCCAATGCACCAAATCTTTCGACGAGAAAGCATCGAAGTGCAATTGTTTATCATAATCGTCGGAAAAAGTAGGATACACCCAGTAAGTATCATCAAATACCATAGCCTCTGGGTCGGCATACCAACCTTCGAAAATAGGGTTATTATCGCTAGGTAACCTTTTTTCCGATTGTTGGGAGAAGCCGTTTGAACCGATTAAAAAAATGGCAAAAAAGTAAAGTAGTCGTATGTTCATTCAAGTAATCTTACAAGTTTGACAAGGCAAACCATTAAAATTCTCAAATAAATGGTTTTTTACGCACCGAAGAAAATTCTAGGGCCAAAAATCACGATAGCCTACGGTTATTCTTTATCTGACTGTACTAAATAGAAAAATTGGCCCCTAAAATAATTTGCCTAAACCCACCCGGAAATACGCCCGAGGTAGCCCTGTTCAATCTCGATGCCCTGTAAATTTTATTGGTTAGGTTTTTGCCATTAATAAAGAGCCTTAGCTTAGAACCTTGACCTAAATCAAAATCATAATTCATAAAAGCATCCAACGTAAAATACTCCGGTAATTTACCAATGGCCCCATCTGAAGATTCGCTCTCAAAGTTATTGAACTCGGTATATTGCTGGCCTACGTACTGACCACTAATACCTACGGCCAAATCATGCCAGTCATAATTAAAACCACAGTTTAAATTGACATTGGGCGTGTATGGGGCTTCTGTGTTATCAACCCCATCTTCACCTAGAACAATGACACTTTTGCTTATACTATCAAAATCTTCAGCTGTTATTGTTTGACTTTCTAGTGGAATTTCTTGACCGTTCGTATCAACCGTGTAAAGTTCAAAAGCACTACGATTGGCGTTCACTTTGTCAATATATTCAGATTGGGTGGCAGCGTTATGTATTACTTGAGAAAACAAATCTTTATCCCACAGTTTACCTTCAATTACCTTGGAATAAAGAAAAGTGGCGTTTCCGAAAAAATTAAGGTTTTGAAATGAATCTTTGAAGAGTTCAGCGTTCAGTGATACTTCAACCCCTTGAACGTCTACCTTACCTAATTCTTCGAAAACCTCATTTCTACCACCTGCATAAAAATTTCTACTCGTATTGTTGAAATATGTAAGTTGACCGTTTAAAATGTTACCGAGAATACTTCCTCTCCAACCTATTTCACGGTTCCAACTAAGTTCAGGTTTTATGTTAATGCTCTCACCCGCAAAAGGGTTGGTAACCACTCCGTTCTGCTCAACCAAAAAGCCGAAAACCTTTGACGGCGCAATCATTCCCTCATAGATACTACCGAAAACTTCCCCTTTCGACAATTCATAATCAATGGTTATACCCGGTAAAAATTGGTCATATACATTTGGTTCGCGGCCTTCTTCTATACTCTCTAAATCGGGGTTTTCGGCCAACGTTATCAAATTTTGACGGTACATATCAACATGCTCCCATCTAACTATAGGGGTCAAGCCCCAATTTTTGAATTTGAATTCATTTCGTATGTACGAGTTGACCGACCATAGTCGGTACCACAAATCGGTAGTGATGTCGCCATGTCTGGCCCAACGTGAATTTGGCGCCTCTAAAAAGCGATCCTTAAATGTCTCTCGGTGAAAGTTCAACCCCACTTCAAGGTGTTGTTTTTCTTCCCCTACATTCCAATCTAAATCAAAGGTCTCTTTCACCCCAGAAACAGTATAGGCCCAGCGGCTATCTGTGGTGCTTTCACTCCCATTTTGAACCCTGCCAACAATGACATAATCTTCTTCTCCGAATTCAGAGTCCATCAAATAACTATACCGCTGGTTGAATATCTCTGAACCGACATAATCTTCAACATCGGCCACTTGTACCTTTGCCGTCGTCTGCCTCCACCAATCCCTTTCAAAATCAGATGCGTACAGCTTAGAGGTAAAACTGGTTTTGGCATTCGGAAGCCATTTATGAATAATATCCATACCATAACGACGCATGGTAAACTGATCGGCATCCAGCGGATTCTGTTCTGGGTCTAACCCAAACGTAAAGGGAGTTATAGAACTAAGTGAAGCCCTATTATCTTCAAACTGACCACTTACCTTGAAATATAAAGATTGAGATTCGGATAGCTTGGCAAATACTTTTGCGTTCAAATTGAGCAATTCTACTGAAGAATTGTTCGTAAACCCGTCAAAAGTCTTATAAACACCTTCAACCAAAGCTCCTAGATTGTTCCAAGTACCGCCGTATGAAAGCAGACCGGTTCTGTAATTTCTTTGACCGCCCACCAGCTTGACCCTTAGTTCCGGTTTTTGTGGCGGAAGCATGGTGATATAGTTAATAGCGCCGTACAAATTATTGGGTCCGTAGCGTAACATATCGGCACCTTTATAAACTTCAATAGCCGCAATTCTATCGCTTACCGGGTTATAGTATGCCCCTGGGGCAATGTAGGGTGCGGGTGCAGACGGCGAGCCGTCCTCCATGAGTAATACTTTTTTTGAGCGACGGCCCCATGAGCCCCTAATGCTAATGTTGGGGCGATTAGACAACCCCATGTCTCCTACAATATTAACCCCGGGAACTGTCCGTAATATTTCTTCGGTACTTATGGGGTTACTATTTTTCAGTGTTAGTGGTGAAAGCCTAAAATTACTGCCTTTAAAATCTCTTTTATAACTCTTTGGGGATGAGCTGACAATTACCTCATTTAAAGTGGTACTATGAAGACTCAATTGAAGGGTGCCCAATTGGGGGCTATTTGTATTGATGCTGATTGTCTTGTCTTCGTAACCCAAATATTTGATCAATGCGGTATAGGTTCCTTCGTTTAAAGACATTGAAAAAATTCCGTTATGATCGGTTACCGCTCCTTTTTCGGAGCCTACCATAATCTGTGCCTCTATCAAAGGTTCATTTGTTTGGCTATCGACTACCTTTCCTGTAACCGCAACTTGCGCGTGGATGTGTATTTGTGTTAATAATAAGAATAATGAAAATAGCGTAAAGGTTTTTTTTAAAAACATGAATTATGTAATATTTGGGCTGAATAAGTTTTTCTTCCCTGGGGGATTAAAATTTTCTTGTAATACTCAAGATTAGTCCGCACCATCTGCCTTGGCGACATCAATAGTGTATTGGGCCACTTCTCGACCCTGATCGGTACCAACGGTGGCGTCAAAAGACCAATGTATGCCACCATACACCCTAGAAATAGCTGCTTCTTCTGCCCAGCCTCTGACCAGATTCGCCTTCTCGGGAAAAATATACGCCAATACCTCAGCTGCGGCAGCGGAGAAAACACTATGGCCCGACGTGTAACTAGGAAAATTAGGCGTACCCGCAATGGTCTTAAACCCGGCAATCTTCTGTATCGGCCTAGGGTAATGATAGTAATATTTGGCATCCCAACAGCTAATACCAGCATCCATAATGGCCATATTCAGATAGGCCATGGTTCTGGCACTTCTTAAAGGATTCATTTTACTTTCAACTATGAATTCGTTCGCAAACCTGTTCCAATGCCCGGGAGGCGTATAGGTACCTAGACCGTCTTGCCAAAAGTTGGCAATACGCCTTTTCTCTTCGGTCATATTATCGGCATGGTCTTTTAGCACTTCTACATCTTTAAGGTATTCTTCGGAATCAAAAGCAGGAGGAGGAATCGGACGAACCGATTCAACATCGGCAACGTTCCACATTGTAACTCTTCCGAACAAAGGAGTCAAACCGACCGGTCTAGTGGGAAGCTCTAAATTATCCCACTGCCACCCAAATCTTTCAAAAGCCGCTGCTTTGATAGAATCAGAAACCGCTTTTGGCGCTTGGGCGTTTTTCATACCATCGTTAGCGGCCCTGGTTAAAGCTAGTTGTGAAATGCTATCACCTATAGTTACACCTGCATCGATATCACTTGGCACGTTCCCGCCCGATAACAATAAGCTTTCAAGGTGCTCTTCTTCCAACTCCTGTAAATAATCCTTTTCCAAAGGAAACATGGCGGTCAACACTTTTTTAGATACCCGCGCCAGCACAGCGCCATCGGAAGGATAGGAAGGAATGTCGTTCGGTTCGTATGAATAGGCAATATCACTGTCTTGTTGATAAGGTGCCGACCTCTGGTACATTTGCTTGTAATGCCAAGAAGTAATCAGTCCGTCAAATTGTGCCACCGATAGATAGGCCAAAGCTCTGCAGGCGTAAGGCGGGTGTGCAAAAGGAAATGCCGGTGGACCGTCAGGATTACTAGGGTTGGGCAGAGTATAACCGCCTTCATCATTCGGACCGGGGATGAGATTGTATTTAGCTATCAGTTCGAGTGCTATTTCATTCCAACGAACCACCGAGTTGTTCGTCCAATACTCAATGGCCCTTTTCTGCTCAGAATTTATACTCTGAATAGCGGATTTAAGTTCTGCGATTTCGATGAGATAGCTTTGTGATGTAGCATCTTCCGGAGCGTTTACTTCTATGCTTTCAGCATTTTCCAGTAATATCGGTTTCCAGTCACCTCCATCGGTATCCATTCCCGAGAATTCATAACTTTCAAAACCTAAATTGGTCGGTATATCTTTTTCACATGAAAACAAAGTTGCCCATACGACCGTTAACCATACTAAACGATAAGCACTACTCCTCTTCATCTTCTTCATTTTTTTCCTTTAAATAGTTGAATTGATAGGTTAAACCTATGCCGGTATTATTGAATTTTGCGGTGTTTAGGCCGTTCACCATGCGATGATGGTAGGCCACTAAGCCCAAGCCTTTAATCGATGGAATGTAGTATTGGGCCGAGAACCCTACCCTATCGAATTTTACCTTGTTGGTAGGCTGAGCGGCGTTATAGGATCTAATATCGTCTCCACTGGTCGATTTTAATCCAGCGTAGTTCAACTCCAATTTAAGGCTATTGTTCAAAAACCAAGAGCCGATAACCGCCTCAAAGTTCCACGCGTTGGGCACATCCATGGTAGCCGAATAGTAACTTCCGTTGTTATAGTAATAGTCACGTTCAGCTTCGGTATAGCCCCTCCAAAGATGTGCGACCATACCCCTTACGTAATAACCCTTGAGAAGTTGGTATTGTGCAATTCCCCTAACCGAAAGTTCAGGAGCCCCAAAACCAAGGCTGTACGGCATATAATCGGAAAGGTAGTTAGATGCAGGGGTAGAAAAGCCAACAGTTGTAAACAGTCGCCATCGGCCCACATCGGAGTTTTTTTCAAGAAATTTATATTTTAAAGCGAAAGAAATATCCTGTAAGCCCTCTGCCCCGTTGAACCTACCCCCGTTCGGCTCTGTAGACCTAGTTTTAACATAAGGCAGCCCAACATATAGGTTAAGCTCATCAAAAATACCGATGGCAACCATCGGTAAAATAGTAGTGCGTTTCACCGTAGCGATGGTCAGGTTTTCACGAAGGTAGTCGCCTTCCCAGTACTGATCAAATTCGCCATGGTCGTAATTCAACAACACACAGGCGTTTTTTGATGGCATCATTAAGGCGTCTGTAGGGGTTTGGGCCATCGCATGTTGCGCAATAAAAAAGACAATTACCATTTTGGTGTAAAGTAATTGCCCAAACTGCCTTGAGTAGGTTAAAGTATTGAATCCGTTAATTCTTATTCCCGAAACACTTGAATGCATTTAAAAATTGGTTTAGGTCGGTAATTAAGGCCCAATGCTAGTCATTAAAGAGAGATCGTATCAAGTTATTACATGAACTGGCAGTTTGAATTGATGAATGAGTAATATGGATTGATGAGTGGGGTTGGTTTGTAGAGATAAACAAAATAACATTAGCTCTTAACATAGCTCAACTCGCGTCGTAAAGAAAGGTTTCTAAAGAAGGCGAAATAAAATGCTTTTCGAGAAAAGCTGGGCTATCATTAAAAATTAGTGGGATAACAGCTATAAGAGAAGAAAATCAGTCTTCAAGATAAATGGCATCAGGCCTTTTAAGCAATAACATTAGCTTAAGTAAAACGTAGGCATATTTGCGGGCAAAATCATTTATATCTTCAGCTAGCATAGAATATTTCAACTCCTCTAAATAACCTTCGAACTGCAATCTAATCTGCGAATTTTCGAAGTTAAATCGACTTGAATAGGCATTAATCAATTCATAGGTCGCCATGGCATTTGAACGAAGGTAATAGTTCGATTGAAATTGTTTTAAATCTTCAATTAAGTCGTTCAACTCTATTGTACTCATGAGGAAACATTATTGTTCAAGCCAGGTTTGGTAAAAGCTCGGCTAACTATTTTACAAACTGTTTTGGTTCCAATTATTTTAATTAGCAGTTGATATGGCCAATGTATTAACCGAGATCAAACCTTATCGGTTTCAGGCTTAAAAGCCCCGACAATTTGCCTAATTTTCAAAGCGGTCAAGGGTTTGCCTATAAACCCGTCACAAGCCTCGTGTTTTTCGGCATTCATTATATACTCAAGTTTGGTAGTAGAAGAAAGCACTATGGTTTTTACGGGCAATCGATTCGACCTTTTAAGTTCAGACAATCCATCTAAAAAACCGAAACCATTTAGGCCGGGCATATTAATATCAAGAATAATGATATGGGGCATGTCCGCTTTCGAATTTCCCTTCGAAATCGTTAGTGAAAGCAAGTCATCCAATGCTGATTGGGCATTATCATACTTAGCAATCTCATGGTTACCCACTTCAAGCTCTATCATTCTCTGACAAACGAAAAGATCTATTTCGTTGTCATCTATCAACATAAAATTTATTCTCATAACTCTAAGCGATTAAGGTTTTCACCTTCAGGCATACTTCCCTAAAATTTTTATTCGGGCTTTAATTTTGTCGGGTGGTCAAACTCCTTTTTATAATTCAAGCAATGTTCTTTTGCCTTGGAAATGTCATTGAAAATGGCATATGGTATTTCGGTGTGATAAATTCTTTTATAAGCCCTAACCAGTAGGTTGATGGCAAAGGAGTTTACCACGTACACCTCACAGACAGCTATCTCTAAATTATTAAGACCTCGAGCCAAGTGTTGCGCACCCTCTACCGAAATGGTTCCCTTTACATCTCGCAAATCGAACAGAACTGGTACTGGCTGCCCTTTTGAAAGAGTTTTCATGGCATTCAAATACTTCTTAGCAGTCAACTGATCAAGTTTTTTAGCTTCATTCGTGTTCATCAACTTGCAGCATAGTATGCCACTATCGTCTCTCCAAAATGAGGCATTATTTTCTAGTTTGATTTGGTCATTGCTCATAATTAAATTTCGGTAGGGTTGATGGTTTCAGACATTCGCATACAATAGTTTTCAGCTTTTACCGAGCTATTGAATATGTGATTAAAAAAGGCATTGCCTTTCAAAATACAGTAGACCATCAGGTACATTCTCATTAAGAATGACTGTACCAAGAATGTTGGTCTGTGCATACCAATATCATTCAGTTTGTAAGGGGACAATATTTTAAACAGGTTGGTCAATTCCCTTTTGGGTACTTCTCGAAGGTCGATAAGTAGTGGTAGATACTTGCCTTTCGACAAGAATTTGATTCTTTCAGAAAACCCTTCTGAAAAACCCTCCTCCAGAAAACTTAAATCGAAATGATTTTCGATGGAACATTTGATGATGTTAGAATCAAGTCTAAATGATGCCCCATTAATTTGAACCATGCTTTTGCCTTTTTTAGAAATTTAAAAGTCAATTGACATGCCAAAGTCCAGAAAAAAGAATGGCCGGTATTGTAACAAACTGATTTACAGAGATATTAAAAGGCAGACGAGTGCTCGTGAGAAATTTCTAGTTAACGGAATACCGTGAGCTTACTATATTTCAATTTAAATATCACGGAATACCGTGACTTTATACGTGCTTTTTGATGCCCAGCTTAGACATTTTATCGCGTAATGTACTGGGCTTTAACCCTAGAAGTTCGGAAGCTCCGTCCTTACCGGAAATTTTCCAACGGCACTTTTCAAGTACTTGAAGTATGTGTTTACGCTGTACGGCATCTAAAGATAGTTCGGAATCTTTGATTGAGACCTTTGTCTTTTTTTCACCGTTATCAAATCCGGGAATGACCAAAGTATCTCCATTGGATAAGATAGAGGCACGTTCGATTAGATTCTCAAGTTCGCGAATATTTCCTGGCCATGCATAGGCTTTGAGTCTTTCCATGGCCTTGTCGGTCACGTATTGAATCTTTTTTGAATACTCTTTATTGAACTTATCTACAAAATGTTCTACCAATAATGGAATATCTTCTTTTCTATCCCTAAGAGCAGGAACCTGAATGGGAAATACGTTCAAACGAAAGTAGAGATCTTCACGAAACTGCTTTTTCTTTATTTCTTCTTGAAGGTTTCTATTGGTTGCAGCAATAACCCTCACATCTAATTTTTTCACACCGGTACCGCCAATCATTTCGATTTCACCCTCTTGCAAAAACCTTAAAATTTTTGGTTGCATATCAATTGGCAACTCCCCTATTTCATCTAAGAACAAAGTACCCCCATCAGCCAATTCACATTTGCCGACCTTATCGGCAAAAGCACCTGTAAAAGACCCTTTTTTATGACCAAAAAGTTCACTCTCTATCAACTCTCGCGGAATAGCGGAGCAGTTTACCTTTATCAGCGGTTGATCGTTTCTTAGACCTATATTGTGAATGGCCCTGGCCAATAGCTCTTTGCCCGTGCCCGACTCGCCGAGCAAAAGTACGGTTGCATTGGTCTCGGCAACCTTTTCGACCTCAGAAAGAACGTTACTGAATTCGGCGCTGCCATATACCATTTCCTCAAAATTGAAAACTAAATCAAGTTCGTTTCTTAGGTATACGTTTTCTTGCTCCAATTTGTTTCGAAGTTTTTGCAACTCTGTATTGGCCTTTGAAAGTTCTGAATTGCTGGCGATCAACTTTTCCTCTGCCAATTTTCTCTCACTACTCTCGACCATTAACGACACGATACTGGCAATTGAAGTGGCAAACTCTTGCTCATCGGCTGTCCACTTACGATTAGTATCCCCGACATGTTCAAAACAGATAATGCCGTAATAACCTTCGGCACTACTAATAAAAACATCCATTAGGGATCGGATATTACTCGGTTTTAAATAATCTGGGGTAAATCGTCTGGTAACGGGGTCTTCCCAAGCATCATCAATAAGAACGGTCCTGTTTTTTTCTAGGGCCTCAAAATATTCTGGGTTATCTTTTTTGCTCAAAATACCTCCTGCTGAATGCTGCCCTGAACTTAAGGTAAACAGATGCTCACATTTAATGGTGTCTCTATCATCGTTCAAACTCCAGATACTCACTCTTTCCACATTCAACGTAGTCGAGGCCAACTTGGTAATTTCGCTCAATGAATTTTTGAATCCCCCACCCACCAAACTGGCCAGTTTTAAAATGACATCTTTCTTTTTGGAGGATTTAATAGCACTGTCTTCTAAAATTTGTTGCGATCGGTATTCTTCAGAAATATCTTTCATAGTGCCAAAAAGTGCGATAACGTCCCCTTTATCATCGGTTATATGGCCTGTTAGAAATGTGGCCTTAAAAATCTCTCCATTTTTTTTAATGAAATCAAACTGAAAGGAAGGCGCCTCACCCGCCGCAACTTTTTCGTTCGTTCGGGCAATCTCTTCAAAATCTTCTGGCTTGGCAAACGGATAGGGTAATTCCATACCGACCAATTCCTCTTTCGAATACCCTAAAATCTTACAAGTAGAATCGTTCACCATGATTATCTTACCGGATAGATTCACAATAATCAGCCCCTCTTGCATAGACATGACCAAGCTATCTGTAAATTCTTTGGCCAGTCTCAGTTCATCTTCTGCTTTTTTACGATCAGTGGTATCGATGATGGTCGCAAAATAGGTTTGACCGGTCATATCAGGATTGGTAAAACTTGATACCATCACGTCAACATTAAACCTGGTACCATCTTTCTTCATGTAAACGGTTTCAAAATTTTCGAGCTCTTTACCCTGGGCTATTTTCTCATGCCTTCGGTTCGACTCTTCTTCAATTTCAGGTGGTGAAAACGGATAAGGGCACGCTTTGCCCAAAAGTTCTTTTTCCGTAAAGCCCGACATTTCACAAAAAGCAGGGTTCACTTTACTTATTTCTGTCTTCATGTTAAAGACCACCAAACCCTCTCGCATTGATTCTATTAGGGCTTCAGAGTATTCTTTTTGAGACCTTAGGTTCGATTCGGCACGCTTTAACTCGGTTATATCATGAATAATCCCAATCAAAAACCGCTTACCATTTTTATCGACAAATCGTGTCTTTTTCGTAGAGATCAATCTGGTTTCAGTACCCCGAACGGTTAGGCTTTCTAAATTCACATTTTCCAATCCGGTTTCTAATACCTCCCTATCGATTTTTAAGAAACTGTCTCTTTCGTCTTCATTAACATCTTCTGCTAGGGATTTTCCAATGATATCGGAGCGTTTGAGATTAAAAATGGAACAAAAGGCATCGTTTACAATCAATAACCTGCTTTCTGAATCTTTTACAAAAATGGGGTCACCAATGGTATTGATAATGTTATCTAGGTAATTTTCGTTCTCCGAGAGCAATTGCTCAATCTTTTTCAGATGGGTGATATCGGAGTAATAAATGGTCAACCCATCAGGATATGGGTATGCGCGAACTTCGAACCATTTATCAAAGGGCTCGTAATAATCTTGTAACTGCTGTTTACTTTGTGTGGTAACCGCATTATAACAAAACCTGTAAAAAGCACTGCCTACCAAATCAGGAAACTCGTCCCAAATATTCTTACCTATAAGGTTTTCACCTTTCACCGCCAGTAATCGTTGGGCCGTGTCGTTAATGTAGGTGTATCTCCACTTTGTATCTAACGATAAGATACCGTCTGAAATATTGTTGAGCGTTCGGTCCAAGACTCCCAGAAGGTTTTTGGATGTATACAACTCGATTCTTTTTCGCGTGTATCTCAAATTCTCGAGTATCTCTCCCTTATTTTCTTTTAGTCTAGATTGCCTATGTAGATTATTCAATGGCGCTATCAAAACCAAACAGGCCATCGGACTTACCTTTGTGTTGAAAAGAGCGGACAGCGAAACGAGAACAGGTATTACCACTTGATCTGTCCGCTTATAACCTGTCTCAAATTCTACTAAAATACCCGAATTAAAGACTTTCTGTACGTGTTGAAGAAGCTCAGCACTGTCTTTTGAAGTCCCCAAAGTTAGAGACGGTCCATTATCTGTCAATTCCTGTCTGTCTGACCCGGATAGATGGCAAAATGCATCATTTGCTAAAAGCACATTTCCTTCACCATTTAAGATAATCAAAGGGTGTTGAACACTTTCAATATAAGTATCGGTAAAACCATACTTATAGCGGAGTTCTCGAATCAATATGTCGTTTAAATTACTCGGCACGGTCGGGTGAAAAAAGAAATCTAATTAATAGTCGTGATTAATTACATCCTTACAGCATTTTTTTTAACTCACATGTAATTAAGCACTTATAAAGTAAATAAAAAAATTATTTGGGTTAATACATGGCTTAAGATTTCAATATATTCTTAACGTAAATCTGGTTTCCACCAATCTGTATTCTTACACTTTTCTAAAATTCGGCACTTAAGTCATCTCTTATTCAAATTTGAACTGCTTGGTAAGGCATAAATCAACTCTATTCAATTTGATAGAGTCCACGCAAAGAATTGATTTTCATTATTTTTGCCGGCCTTTTAAACAAATCGTAAGACACTGAATTTTAAATATTTAAAACCTAAACTCGCTTGATTTGAAATTTTCCTTTCAAAAAAAGTGACTTAATGCACCTATCGGTGTCTAAATAAATAACAACCAAAAGTTCCCATGTTTTGAGCAAGTTCACATTACACGATGCGATTTCCGATGAGGAACTGGTCAAAGAAGTTACTAAGACCAAAGATCCTGAAATTTTCGGTCAACTTTATGATAGATATGTCAGCAGAGTATACAACAAATGTTATGGTTTTTCAAGAACACCCGCTGAAGCTGAAGATTTGACCCAAGATGTATTTCTAATGCTCTATTTAAAAATCGGAAAGTTTAAAGGCTATTCAAAATTCAGCACTTGGCTCTACTCGTTCGTATATAATTTCTGCGTTAATCACGTCAACAGAAATACCCAACGAAAAATGGCCGACCGAACCCGACATCTCGATGAACGAGATGATGAAATCTTATTGAATGTTTCAGACCAGACCCTGCTTCAATTATCGGTAGAGCGGCTCAAGAAAGCGATGAATATCATTAGACCGGAAGATAAGGCGATGCTATTACTCAAATACCAAGACGACGCGAGCATAAAAGAATTGATGGCACTGATGAACCTTTCTGAAAGCGCCGTTAAAATGAGACTTAAACGGGCCAAGAGTAGAGTGGTTCAAGAATACAATAAAATCAAATGATATGAACAGTAACAATGCCTTTAAAAAATTGGAGGATAACGTTAGAAGCGTACCACCGGATATGCGGCAAAAAGTGATGAAAGATGTTGCAATGGCCAAACTACTAATGGATTTTACATTTTTCGTAACTGACAATTATCCCGCTGCACTTAAAAGGCTTTTCAGAACACTTGACAATAACGAAAACTAAACACTGACCAATTTATTTATGACAACAATCAACGAATGGAAAGATGTAACATTGGAATCTTTCAAATCAATGGGCGAAAAAATCGGTAATACCATTCCCAAGCTAATTGGGGTATTTTTCGTTCTTCTTATAGGATGGATCATCACCAAACTACTATTAGTTCTACTCAAGAAGATTTTACTTCTTATAAAAGTCAATAGTTTTGGAGAGAAATTCAACGAATTGGATATTCTTGAAGGAAATCAAATTCAAGTAAACATCTCGGAGGTACTCTTAGGCTTCGCCAAGTGGGCCATCTATCTTATTCTTTTGACGGTTGCTGCCGATATTATGGACTGGAATATCGTTTCAACAGAAATAGGCAATCTATTGCGGTATTTGCCCAAGCTCTTCAGCGGAATTATTCTCTTCATCTTCGGAATTTATATAGCCACGCTAATCAAAAAGGCCATAAGTACGCTTTTTGGCTCAATGGGGCTCAATGGCGCCAAGTTTATCGGAACCATCATATTCTATCTAGTTGCTGTGTTCTTCACCATTTCAGCACTAAACCAAGTGGGTGTCGATACAACGATTATAACCAACAATGTTACAATGATAATGGGCGCTTTTCTCTTGGCCTTGGCATTGGGCTTTGGTTTCGGTTCGCGAGAAGTCATAAACATATTACTGCTCACCTTCTATACCCGCAAGAAATATGCAATTGGTGACTTGGTAGAAATTGATGGGCTCGAAGGTAAAATCGAGTCCCTAGACAATTTAAGCGTAACCCTTCAAATTAATGATGAAAGCGTAGTTCTGCCTATTAGAGAACTGGCCTATAAGAGAATTAAGATTAAACGGCGATTTGTTAGTTGATTATTGTCGCTATGGAAGGGGTGGAATTGATGTCAGTGTTCCGCCCTTTCCTTTTTTTAATTTCTCTAATTTCTTACAACCAATTATTGAATGGCCCATATTGAATATGCCAAACTTTCAATGGAAAGAAAACCTATTGAAAGAACCATTTGTGAAATTCTTACCGCAGAGGTTAGAATCAATTTTAGCCCTCTTGTTATAGAAAAGCAGAAACTTTTTAACTTACAATTATTTCTGGTCGATGCATTCGAAGGTTTTCCGGAAACTTTTGCTTACACAGGGGAAAAACTGCAAAAATTCGGTGAGGCAGGCCTTTTGGCCTACAAAACTATTTTCTTGAAAGCTTTTAAGAATGGCATTACGGTGAAGAAAGACCTTTGCTATAAGTCTGGAATACCACAAAATGTGAACGGCGTACGTTTGTATGCTGAAATATTTCCCGCATCGGGCGGTATTTCTAAATGGTCGAACAAATATTTCTTTGAAATCGAACTTGGCGGGTCGAAAGAATAAGTTTGTCCGTCTTATTTAAAACGTAGCAGGCTCAACCTTCGGGAAGTATTTAGTGCCCTTACCGTTTAATCATAGACACAAATTCATCTTTTACCCCATCACAGATCATGACCGAATTATGCGTACAGTTTTTCATTGTAACAGGATCAAAACTGTACATTTTAATTTTAGAAGGTTTAAATTCTTTGCATTGTAAGTGGGTAAACATATTCAATGCCGCTTTTGATGTACAATACGCAGTAAGACTATAACCGGAATAGCAAAAACCATCATCTTTCATTTTACTGATATCGCCCAATGAGCTGGTGATATTAATAATACGGGGGTCATAGCTCTTTTTCAACAAAGGTTTAAGTACTTGAATAACACGTATTACCGAAAAGAAGTTAATTTCATAAACATCTTTAATATCATCGATGTGTATCTGGTCGATTTTATGACCAAAACCATTGACAATCTCGGCATTGTTGATTAACAAATCTAACTTACCATACGATTCACAAATTGTTTTTTCGAGTGTTGCCAAACTTTTCTCAGAAGTAAAATCGACTTCTATCAGTTCGTAATCAGGTTCAACCTCTCCTTCCTCAAAAAGCTTTTTGTAACTACCTTTACAAGCGGCAAGTACCACTTCATAATGGTTGTCTTTAAGGATTTTCGCAAATTTCCTGCCCAATCCGTTACCAGCTTCCGTAACCACGGCAACATTCTTCTCATTCATTACAATCCATTTTAAAACATTTTACAAATTTAGTATATGGCTTTTCATAGTTAAAAACATTTGGTTTCTATTTAGTTAGTTGGTTATACGCACTCTCTTTTATTCACTTTACATTCTTCTGAATTGGTTCGGTGTCACACCACTCAAATTCTTGAAGAACCTCGTAAAATGTGTTGGTTCTTGAAAATTCAGGCGATAAGCAATTTCAGCAATATCGAGCCCCGAATACTTTAATAGACTTTTACTTTCCATCAAAAGCCGTTCCTGAATAATATCTTTTGCACTTTTACCCGTCAATTTCTTGATGGTCGTGGTCAGGTAATTAGGCGTTATGTTCAATTCGTCTGCATAATCGCTTACGTTCTTCGTATCTACGTACATTTTATCGACCAATGCCTCAAATTTGTTCGCTATAATCTGTGACCGACTCAAATGGTTCTCCGTCGTTTTATGCCGTTCATAAATCGCCTTGCAATAATAAAGTAGAGATCCCAGCATACCCTCTAACATTTTTTCTTGATACGGATGCGGACTCTTAAATACCGAGTGCATTCTTTCTATATCAAAATTCAGCGATTCGTGCTCTTCTTTTGTCAACATCATCACACTGTTCTCGGTCATCTTCAAGAACGGAAAATCTTTGTTAAGGTCAGGAAAAGTGTTGATCAAAAACTCTTTTCTGAACATTACATAAAAACCCGACATCTTTTCATCCCGCACCCACGAGAACACTTGACCCGGTACTACAAACCACAAGGGAAATTCTTCAAGCTCGAGTACATCGGTATTCAGGTTGAGTTCGCTCGTACCCGTATAGTTCAGTAGCCCGATTTGATAAAACCCTTGACGGTAGGGCGGCATACACCTTCTTGCAGAAACCCCCATTTCTTCCACTTCAAACACATCGAAATTTGGGATGTGGCTTCTATGGGAAAAACCGATTGCCTCATGAAGGTCATTAGTATTTTCAAAAACTGGTATATCAGCCTTGCTCATAAATATTTGGATGGGTCGGTAGTACCGAAACTTAGTCTCTAACTACCGACACACCTTACACTGTTGGTTTTGTTAGTTGTCATCGGCCTTGGCCAAATGCATGGTTTCAAATTTAGTATTCAATTCTTCTTCCGAGATAATCTCCCATCCGCCTCCCAAGGCTTTATAAATGGCTATCAAAGAAGTTGCCGAAGAAATTTCGCTTAGGGCCAAGGCATTCTCGGCCTGAAGCAACACATTATCGGCATTAAGATAATCTATAAAACTGTCCAATCCAGAATTAAAACGTTGCTTGGCAAAATCGGCAGCCTGGGCACTAGCCTCTGAAGAAATTCTCAATATTTCTCTTCTTTGCAGCTCTTTGGTATAATTGCTCAAAGAAGTCTTTATTTCCTCCAAGCCCTGTAAGACCGATTTCTCGTATTGATTGATCGCTGCTATGGTCAAGGCATCGTTTCTATTTATTTGTTGCTTTACCCTACCTAGGTTAAATGCCGCCCAACTAATACTAGGCACCAACGACCAGGTGAAAGATGGCTTCTCGCCAAAGTTTGCAAAATCTACCGCAGAAAAACCTACCGAACCACCAAATTCTATTTTTGGATATAGCTCTGCCACGGAAATATTGTAAGCTGCAATTCGAGTTTGAAGAGCGGCCTCCGCCTGGCGAATATCGGGCCTTCTTCTTAGCATTTCACGAAGGTCGCCTAAGGCGACTGTAGCCGGAAGACTTGGTAACGGTTTTTTATTGATCAACTCGTCATCTAAGTTACCAGGAACCTCACCAATCAAGACACTTATACCATTCTTTAAGGCCTCGATTCTCGCTTCCAACGGCGGAATGCTGGCCCGGGTACTTTCGAGCTGGGCCAAGGCCCTGGAGACGTCAAGGCTATTACTCGTGCCGGCCTCGGACAATTTTACCGTAAGATCGTAGGTGTCTTTTTGGCCTTTCAAATTACGATTTGCGATATCCAACAAATATTGTGTGCCACGCAGTTGCATATAACTATTGGCCACCTCAGCAAATATACTGACATACATACCGTGCATGTCTGCCATTGCTAAGTTGCTATTGGCGTAAGCACCTTTGATTCTATTGGTTACCCTACCAAAAAGGTCTGTTTCCCAAAAAGCATCAAAACTTGCGTTATACGTGCTATAAGTAGGGTTGCTACCTTGTACAAAAACGTTTTCACCTAATCGGGTGCGCGTATAATTACCGTTAGCGGTGACCGTAGGAAGCCTATCCAATCTATTCTCTTTTAAAAGAGCACGCGCAGCACTGTAATTGGCAACTGCCGAATTGATATCTAAATTATGCCTTCTTGCCTTTTCAATAAGGCTATCAAGAATTGGGTCGTTGAACTCTGACCACCATTCTTTTGCAATACCAGATTGGGTAAAGGCCTTCTCGGTAATTTCTTCCTTTAGAAAATCATCGGTTACCTCTACTTGCGGCTGTACATCAAAATCACGTTTTGAAACACCACAGGAAACCAAAATGATTGCTATTGCTATTAATGTTATCGACTTTTTCATTACTGTTTTCTAGTTCTAGTTATGTTGATGTGCCAGTACTACTTTTTCTTGTGGAGCTCTTCTAGCCGACCATTTTCTGCCCAGATAATAGAACACCGGTGTCAAGAAAATACCGAACAAGGTTACCCCGAGCATTCCACTGAATACCGCAATACCTAACGACACTCTTAATTCCGCACCGGCTCCGGTAGCAAGTGCCAATGGAACTACGCCAAGAATAAATGCCATTGCTGTCATTAAAATCGGGCGTAACCTTAGTTTCGAAGCCTCTATCACCGCCGTTTTCAAATCTTCACCCTGATCTTCTAACTGTTTGGCAAATTCAACGATAAGAATCGCATTCTTACTCGCCAAACCAACCAGTACCACCAAACCGATCTGTACCATGATATTATTGTCAAGACCCGCCAAATCGACCCCTATCATGGCCGAAAGCAATACCATAGGAACGATGAATATCACTGCAAGTGGCAATACCAAACTTTCGAATTGGGCCGCCAACAAGAGAAAAACAAACACTACGGCCAATAAAAATGCAATGCCCGCTGTGTTGCCCGCTTCCCGTTCTTGGTAGGCAATTTCCGTCCATTGAAAAGATATACCCTGCGGAAGTATTTCCGCCGCCAATTCTTCCATTCTATCAAGTCCTTCACCAGAACTATAGCCGGGTGCAAAATCACCGTTCAATGACGCCGAGGGATAAAGGTTGAACCTCGGTATTCTCGAAGGCCCTGCAATATCTTTCTGTTGCGATACCGTACCTAAAGGAACCATCTTTCCCTTCTTATTGCGCACCTTGATCCTAGAAATATCATCGGGAGTTAACCTATTGGGTGCGTCTGCCTGTGCCGTCACCTGAAAAGTTCTTCCTAAATAATTGAATTCGTTCACAAAGGCCGAACCCATATAAATTTCCAACGACTGAAATATTTGGCCTACATCGATACCCAATTTCTCGGCTTTCACCCGATCCACATCCAAGAACAATTGTGGTGTTTGGTTATTAAAAAAGCTAAACACGTTACTCAGTATCGGGTCTTGGTTAGCTGCCATCGCCAATTCGTTCGTCGCTTTCAGCAGTTCATCGGTACCCAAGTTGGCCCTATCCTGCACCATCATACGAAAGCCTCCGGCGTTACCGATACCCCGAACTGATGGGGGCGGAATAACCAGAACAATGGCATCATCGACTTGCGCGAATTTGGCCCTTACCGTTCCTAAAAGTTCTTCGTAACCAAGCCCTTTCTCATTACGGAGATTAAAATCTTCCAAGGTCAAGAAAACGGCCGCAGCATTGGATGCGTTGGTAAATGAGGCCGCATCGAAACCTGTAAACGACACTGCATTTTCCACTCCATCGATATCCAATCCTAAATCAAGCACCTCGCGTACTACCTTATCGGTTCTGGTAAGTGAAGATCCCGGCGGAAGCTGTACGATGGTAATAAAGTACTGCTGGTCCATAGCCGGGATGAATCCCTGTGACACCCTATTAAATTCAAAGCCCGTAATGGCAATCAATCCGAAATAAACCACCATGACCATCATACCGGTTCTTACCAGTTTCTGAACCGCTTTACCATATCGCTCCGATAGTTTATCCATAAAGCTATTGAAACGATTACCTATGAATACAAAGGGTCTTAAAATAACATGCGTTTTCTTGGTACTCGACTTTTCTTCATGCTTCATTAGTAGCGCGGCCATGGCCGGACTCAATGTTAATGAAACGAAGACCGAAATGGCCGTGGCCACGGAAATGGTCATACCGAACTGTTTATAGAACTGACCCGAAATACCTTCTAAGAATGCCGTTGGAATGAATACCGCAATCAATACCAAACCTATGGCAACAAGGGCTCCCCCTACTTCATCCATCGTCTTGAAAGCTGCCTCTTTAGGAGATAGCCCTTTTGCCAGATACCGCTCCATATTTTCTACAACCACAATGGCATCATCGACCACAATACCAATGGCAAGCACCAAACCAAAAAGGGTAAGGTTGTTCAAAGAGAACCCAATGGCCTGCATAACCGCAAAAGTACCGATGAGCGACACAGGTATGGCCAGAATGGGGATGATAGCTGCCCTCCATGATTGGAGGAAAAGTAAAATAACCAAGACCACCAAAATAACCGCTTCGAATATGGTGTGATATACCTCATCAACCGATTTTTGAATAAACTCGGTTGGATTATATGCTATTTTGTACTCTAGATCTTTAGGGAAGTTCTTCGCAAGATCTTCCATCTTATCCTGTATTTGAGATGCCGTTTCCAAGGCATTTCCTCCAGGCTGTTGAAAAATGGGCATTGCAATTGCCGGGTCTTTGCCTAAATATCCCTTAGTCGCGTAATTCTGTGCACCAAGCTCTACCCGACCTATATCTTTAAGCCTTACGATTCGTCCGTCATCGCTAGATTTGATGATTACATTTTCGAACTGTTCTGTCGAGACCAGTTTACCCTGTGTCTGTATGTTGACTTCAAAAGCAGACTGGCTTCCAGAAGGCAGGGTGTTGAGCGTACCACTGGCAATCTGAACGTTCTGTGCCCGCAAGGCACTTACTACCTCCCCTGCCGTAATATCGAGTGTCGCAATTTTATCAGGATTCAACCATATACGCATGGCATATTCCGCAGCACCGAATATTTGAATATCACCTACCCCTTTAATTCGGGCAAGTTCATCTTTCAATTGAAGTACCGCATAGTTACCCATGTAAATTTGGTCATAGGTCTTATTTGGTGAATACATATTGACCACCATCAACATATCAGGTGATATCTTTTTAGTGGTTATACCTAATCTTTTCACCGATTCGGGCAACCTTGGTTCTGCAATGGCTACCCTGTTCTGTACCTGAACTTGGGCTTTGTCTAGGTCGGTGCCCAATTTAAAGGCAACTTGTAATACCACTCGCCCATCGGCCGATGATTGCGAGGTCATGTAAATCATGTCTTCTACTCCGTTGATTTCTTTTTCCAACGGGGCAGCTACACTCTCTGAAAGGGTTTGCGCATTCGCCCCAGGATAAACCGCTACTACCTCTATGGTCGGTGGTGCCACATCGGGAAACTGCGATATCGGCAAAGAGACATAAGCCAAACCACCCACAATCAAAATGAGTACACTAAGTACGGCAGCGAAAATGGGCCTTTTAATAAATATATGGCTGAACTTCATTTTTAGTTTCTGTTTTGAGAATGAGACTCCCGGTGCCTATCCGAACACCTAGGATTATTAGATATTCGGATGGCATAAGAAGTTTCCTAATTTTAAATACTCTAGATTCTTAAGATTAATGGGCCTGTGCTACCTCGGTCAAATTATTGGTTTCGCCTTCAATGGCTACTTGTGATGGATTTACCACCATACCAGGCCTAATCTTCTGGATATTGTTCACAATTACCTTGTCTTCCGAAGTAATTCCGTCTCTAATAATTCTTAATCCGTTTGAGTGCAAGGGACCTAATGTCACAGTCTTGCTGACCACTTTATTATCTTCCGATAGGGTGTAAACAAATCGCATCGACTGATTGGTACCTATAACTTCATCAGGTATCATCAAGGCTTCATGTTCGGCACTTCCTAACAGGCGAGCCTTACCGAACATACCTGGTTCTAACAGATGGTCTTTATTTTCAAGCACTGCTCTACTTTCGATGGTTCCAGAATTGTTATCGATTTCATTATCAACAAAATCCATCGTGGCTTCATGAACAAATTCATCTTCGTCAAGCAATTGTATAAAGACAGGTATTCCCTCTGAACGGGCTTCGCCACGTTCACCGTTTCGGGCCAATCGTACATACTTCAAATAATCGGACTCACTTCCGGTAAAATAAAAGTGGATAGGACTAGTTGCCACTATGGTGGTCAGCAAGGTTGAGTTGGCACTACCGCCATCGACAATATTACCCTCATTGACCCTGTCTCTACTGACCAATCCCGAAATTGGCGCTTTAACCTCAGTAAACTCGAGATTCAGTTTGGCATTGTTCACTTTTGCCTGTGCCAATTGAATGCTTGCCTCGGCATGAACCAAGGCCTGTTTTCTTCGGTCGTATTCCTCTATGGATAAAGCTCCTGTTTCTCTTAAAGATTCCACCCTTTCAAAATTATCTTGTGCTGTTTTAAGGGAAGCCAATGCTTGTGCATAGTTGGCTTCAGCCTCATCTAAAGCTATCTTGAACGGTCTCTGATCGATAACAAAAAGGGTCTGCCCCTTTTTCACATGTTCCCCATCTTGAAAATTCACTTTTTCAAGAAAGCCGCTCACGCGGGCACGAACCTCTACCCTACTGCTGGCCTCGAACCTTCCGGTATATTCATCCCATTCGGTAATTCTTTCATAAACGGGCGTTGCTATTTCGACAGGCAAAGAAGCCATAGCCGCAGGCTGTTCTTGTTTTTCTTCCGCACTAGTGGTAAAAGCGAGTATAATTACTGCAATCAATAAACCTACAACCCCAAAGGCAAGGTTTCTATTGGTATTAAAATTTAGTTTTATCATGACTTTTAAAATTGATTCTTGTTTTCCTTAGCAAAATTATATGGGCGTTGCCCGTTATCGGTAACCATAATAGTTTCATAAATGACCAAAATCTTAACTCTCTGATTTAAGGTGCTGGCTAGTGCTTTCGGTAGTTTAATCCCATCCACCTAAAACTACCAGTCCATCTAAATAACCGTTTAGCGTAGTCAATCTCATAGTGTTATAAATTCCTGAAACGGTACCGGGTTCTAAAGAGTCTATATAGTGTAAATGCTTTTGTTCGAAGTATTTTACAAACGCATCTTTATCATCAGACTTTCTTGCTGCTTTTTTAAAGTGTTTTAGTACCTGTGTCTTTGCAATGGTCGTATCTGGAAAATAATAGACCTTATTCGTTAGCTTAGATTTTCTCAATTCATAGCGGTATTTGAAATCATCATCAAAAGCGATATAATTTGAGAGTTGACCAAAGGCCTTTTCACTTTCCTCTTGACTGGATACGATTACCTCATCTAAATGAATGACCTTCTCTTGGGCACTTATAATGCTGCTTGACATTACTAAAAGTGCCATACTTACAAGTTTTAAAATTTTCATAGTGATGCTCTTTTGTGTGATTAGCTGTTTTAACGACACAAAATTACGTGACGACCATGGCCGAAGAGCAACCAAAAAAAAGGGTTAAATGACCAATATCTAAGATTGGACATAAAACCTCATTAAAAATGGTCTATTTATATAAGTGGTAAAGCGTTAGGAAGGATTGAATTTTGTTCAAATGCGTAGACCTTAAAAAGAAGAGTTCAATAGAGGTAGTTACCTACTTTTACCGAACAGAAGCTACTGATTTAAAGGAAGTAGTTGATTTTGAATTAACGAAAGAGACCAAGTACAAGTACCAGCTATAAGACTCTTTTTCAGCTGATTACAGCATTTTTCTTAAGAAGCAATATAATCTTCAGCAGAAGCTCTGAAAATAGTAGGGCAAATTCATCGATAGGTTCGACATGTATAGCGTTCTTAAGTCTACCCAAATACATATCCAATTCTATCTTGGTAGAAGGGTCTTCCAAGCCAAAACTGTTTAAATTGGAACTTAGCAAGCGGTAAGCGCCCTCAGCATGCTCACGATTATAAATGTCTGACTGGTATTCTTTCAACTGTTCTAGAACCTTCTTCATCATCTACCCTTAAGATATTTTATTTCGAAACTGTAAAATGGTTTGGTGTTCTAAAAAAAAAAATCAGAATCGGTCTTCAGAGTTGGCATGCGCGTAAGCATTTAACTCGATTTGATATGAAATCTTGTCATCACCATCCGTTCTATTTCGTTCCGTAAACTTCTGAGCGTACTGGGATAAAGCTTCAAGAAAAATATGATTTACTTTTAAATTGGCATCCATTATCTACTGATTTGACAGCAAAATGCCAATTAATTGAAAACAAGTAAAAATAATGTTGTCAAAATCTAACAATCTGTTACGAAAACGTTTTCGTAAGAGGTCTAGCAAAATAGTTTCTGCTCACAGGAAGTACCATCATTCCCTTATTCAAGAAAATAGTCTTGCTATAAAAGGAAAGGGATTCTAACCTTCAACCTGTACCCTAATACGATCACGTATGCGTTGCCAGAACTGCAAATCTTTAATGGCGGTTTTTGAATCGGTATTCAAGATGGTTTTCATGTCAATTCCCAAATCTTTGGAAGCATCATCGTTACTGAACCTCTTTCTATCACTGATCAGTATCAACCCCCAATCATCAAAAATGCGGTCTTTTCTAGGGCCTTTCCAAAGAACTTCGACCTCGTCATGCCGCGAATCTTCGCCAATTAAGTCAAATAGCTCCAATACCTTTTTTTTGGGGCCTTCTATTAATTGAAAGAAATCATCACCGTAATGAATCAAGCAGCCCGTTACCGAAATTATTTTATTGTTACGGTCTGATTTCTTGACAAGTTCGGCCACCTCGGTATCTGAAAGATATAATTTGGCCTTTGACCTGTAGGTGAGCTCAAAGGTCCAATCTGATTGCTCAAAAGAAGAACGATAATCTCTGGGCAACATCCCATATTTTTCTACAAAAATCTTTGAAAAATAACTTTTGCTGTTCAACCCTACTTCATCACAAACATTCGAAATGGGCATGTTGGTAGTTTCCAAAAGTTCCTTCGCCTTCTCCAAACGCATGTTTTTCACACATTCTGCCACGCTTTGGTTAAAGAGATACCTAAAAGCTTCCTGCAATTTTCTGGGATAGATTCCACTCTTGTGTGCCAACTCTTTAACGGTGTGTGGTCTGGCGATATTTTTAGAAATATAGGTACAAAGGTGTACCACTCTTTCCAACTCGTTATCGGAAATATCTTGATGTTTTGCCGACCCGTTCAGCCCATCATGATCATCCAACTGTGCAGCTAGCGTAGCATAGGTTGCCGATTCGGTAATCAATTTACCTGCCAAATCAGTTCTTCGATTTTCAATTAAGATTTTGGCATGCTTTCCTATCGGGTTTTTAAGTCCGCCAATGAAACGGTAAGAGTCGCCATGTTCCATTTTTAAGACAATATCCCTCATTATAGAACTTACATTGCCTTTCGAATTGTTGGCTTTGACATTCAGTTTTTCCCTCAATAGAACAATGACCGAAATACGTAATTTGACCGAAGCGGGCAAGGTCAACGTATGCTCTTCTTGGTCGGAAGTAAGACTGATCAAATTTCTACCCTCTGAAACTATTTTCTCTCGCGAGCCCGACTCGTACCTGTGCCGATAACTGCCTTCAAGGCAATAAATAAGATATAACGGAGAGAATTCGTTCTTCGCCAGTGATAAGACCAATTCATCGCACAACTCGATATTATAGGTACGAACGATGATACCAGGGAACAGCTCATAAAGGTTAATATAACCCTTGCCATTTTCGTTATCTAAAATGAGGGAAGATGCCCCAACACCCTCTTTAAAATTACCCCCTAAAGCAAGCGCCAACTTGCGCAAATGCTTAGAAGGGCATTCTTCATTTATTTTAAACATTTAATATAGTGTAGTAAAAGCTCTGGGGACAAACTAACTGGAAAGCTCAAAAAAGGAATGACAAATTTGGGTAAAAATTTAACATTTTACGCACAAACTGCGGTATGCCAATGATTTTCAAGATTGAATATCGATATTGGCCCTGCAATCATTGAAAATTTTAAATTTTTCAAAACAATGCTAAATTGCGAAATCAACCGAGCGGGTCTCATTATAGGCCAAGGATAAATTTCTTGTTTATCCGTAAAAAACCATACGAACTAACTGTTTGCGAATAAAATGAAAAGCATAAAGGTCAAATCACTTCCCTTGGGGGATGTTATCAAAAATATTGCATCAGAACTGAATACCGTATTTACCGAACATTGCGAAGAATACGTTTTAAAAATTCCGGACGAATATGGTAAAGGAGAAATTAGAGGAATCAACTTTGAAGGAGGCCTTGGCATTCTTCTCTACGACTGTCAATTTCTAGAAGACCTAGAGATTCAGTTCGTAGTAAACGAAGTACACCCTCTAAAATTTCTCTATTGTATTGAGGGCGAGCTTTTGCACCGGTTTGAAAACGATACCGTTGAACACAACATTAAACAGTTTCAAGAAGCAATAGTTGCCAGTGAAAAGCACAATGGACATATTCTGCGCTTCAAGAAAAATGTAAAGTCGAAGGTCAATAGCCTAGAAATTTCACGAAACACTTTTAGAAATAAAATTTCTTGCAACCTTAAGAGTGTAGACAAGAAACTAAATGATCTTTTTAGCGATACGTTGGCCAAAAAGACCTTTTATCACGAAGGTTTTTACAGCCTGCAACTCTCGAATATTTTCGACGAGATGAAAAATTTTAAAGAGGAAGATTTTATCAGAAAGCTTTATTTAGAGGGAAAGGCCTATGAAATGCTCACCAAGCAAATTCTGCTTTATCACGATGACCTTAACGATTTGAACAAAACAGTTTTATTAAGACAATCTGAAATTAGACAAATCAAATCGGCGGTTGCCATAATAGAAGATGAAATTGCCAAGCTTGACAAAATCGATATCATCGCATCGCGTGTTGGTCTTAACGTGAATAAAATGCAAGAAGGTTTTCAATATTTGTTCAGTAAAACAGTAAACGCCTATATTCAAGACTATCGGTTCAAAAAAATGCAAGAACTTCTGACCAATAGTGACCTTAGCATCTCTGAAATAGGCGATTTGGTCGGTCTTTCTAGCAAAAGTTATATCTCAAAAGTCTTTAAAGATAAGACCGGTACCACACCCAATCAATTTAGAAAAGATTATAAAGAATCAATGACCAAATTGAGGAAAAAGAATCTCTAGTCGCCAATTCAAAAGGAATTTCTTTTCTCTTTAAGAATTTAAACTACAGTTTCGATTGATGGGTGTTTTCAATAAAATTAGAAAGAAGACGGTTCATCGGGGTATATACCACATATCTCACTTGTCTCATTCAAAAGGAATGCATAAATCAAATTTAGCACCTTGACCTTTTGAAGAGGATGTAATTACGAGCCCCCCATGATTGTCCATCACTTTTTTCACGATGGCAAGCCCAATTCCAGTTCCTGGGTATTTGTTCTTACTATGGGCTTGGTGAAAGACATCGAAAATTCTATGTTCATCCGATTGATCAAACCCAATACCTTCATCGCTAAATGTAATGACCATAAAAAGGGCATCGGGGTCTTCACCCAATAAGCTTATATTACTCGCATTGACAATCTTGGTCTGTATGGTAATCCGCGGCGAGTCTCCGTCTTTGACGAACTTTATAGAATTCTTCAAAAGATGTTGAAATACAATTTCAAATTGATGGGGAATCACGTTGGCATTGCCAAGCTTGCTATAAGAAATTTCAGCATTCGAGTCTTTTATGGTTCCTTTTAACAGATCTAAGACTCGAGCTAGCAATTGATCTAGGTCCGTTTCCACAAATTCCTTTTCATTTTGGCTTACTCTGGTAAAATCGGAAAACTCAGCAAGTATATCATCAACCTCTAAACCTGTTCTGGTTTGGTTTTCAACCGCTACATCCTCCTTAGAGGAGCCTTCTTGAGTTGACATGATATGGACTAGGCTTTCAGACTTGCCATTTAAAACAGGTACCTTTTTCTTGTTCTGTATACAGGGAATCAAAATACCATCTACCGTATTTCCATCGCACTTAATGGGTATGTAGCCAAACGTCCAATAATTACGGTATCTTTTACCCTCAAGCGATATATCTATGCCTTGATCATCAAACCAATAAGTCATACCGGTTTGACGAACTTTCTGCAATGCAGGGCCGATTGTATCCCAAATATCTGACCAAGCCGTATTGGCATTAACCCCTAATATAGAGGAGTGCTTTCCGGAATCATCTAGATAGGGTTTGTAAGCTTCATTGTAAAAGGAAACAAAATCTTCTCCCCAAAAAAGAAACATCGGAATTTGGGAGGAAAGTACTTGCTGCAGCACCGGCGTAAAGCATGGCGACCAGTTTTCCATTGTTCCTAAACTAGATTCTTTCCAATTTTTTTGACTGATTTCTTTTCCTACTTCTCCACTAGATTGTAAAAAGGGAAGCATATTTTTCGGGGAATTATATTGCATTCTAAAATTTATTCAAAACCACCTAAGGTCACTTTTAATAGAACAATGCTACTAATAAATATTCATTTATTGGCTAGGCATCGCAAGCTATTTCCTCATGCTTTTTGAAAGTTGTTCGTTCAAGAAAAAAACGGAGGCATTTACTTACAAGGTTTATTGTCATTTCATGCTTTCCCCTGCTATAATTGAGCTCTAGAAATAAATTGATGAATGAGACCGGGTTAAAACTCCTTTAAAAGCACGTTAAAATTGTTTAACTCAATAAATAAATAGTTAAACATTTTGTACTTTTATATTCAAAGTAAAAGTTATGGCAAATACAAAGCAATTGACCCGTAAAGTACTTATCACTAAGTATATGAACCATGTTTTAGAACATGAACATTTTCCTAGTTCGATATATAAATTCTGTCAACAACAAAAAATAAAGGAACCCGAGTTTTATAGCTTGTATGGTTCTTTTGAAAGTCTTCAAGAAGGAATATGGAAAGAGTTTCATGACGAAACCCTTAAACTCATTCAGCAAAACAAAGATTTTGAATCGTACTCTAACCGAAATAAGCTTCTTTCTTATTTCTTTACCATTTTTGAGATGTTCACTTTGAACCGAAGTTATATACTATTGGTTCTCAATCGCTATGAGATGCCCCTTAAGAATCTTGAACAACTGAAGGGTTTAAGAAAAGAGTTTAAGCTATTTGCCTCGCAACTGGCCGAAGTTTCCAACGAGAAAAAATCCATTAAGGTTCTTAAACAACCCAAAGGTCTTTTAGCAGAAGCCGCTTGGATACAATTTATGTTCTTGATAAAATTCTGGATGAACGATGATTCTCCGGCATTTGAAAAAACAGATGCGGCTATCGAAAAATCGGTAAATACCGCTTTTGACGTTTTTGACAATACACCTTTGGAAAGCATCATCGATTTAGGAAAATTTCTTTGGAAAGAACAAATGGCTTAGATGAAAACACTGGATAGCATACCTACAGGAAAGCTCGAACGGGCCGGTAAATTAATGGGTACCGGCGCAAAGGTCGGGGTCAACTACCTAAAATATTATGGCAATCGACTAACAGATGGCCCTAATGCTAAGGATAAACTAGACCGTGATAATGCCAAGGATATTTATAACGGACTTAAACAGTTAAAGGGAAGCGCTTTAAAAGTGGCCCAAATGCTAAGTATGGAAAAAAATATACTGCCGCAGGCCTATGTTGAAAAATTTTCTTTGTCGCAATTTTCAGTTCCGCCCTTATCTCCACCTTTGGTCCGAAAAACTTTTTATAAAAGTTTCGGAAAATACCCCGAAGATCTTTTTGATACGTTTACAGCTAGCTCTGTAAATGCCGCGAGTATCGGTCAGGTACACCAAGCCGAAAAAAATGGTAAAAAATTGGGTGTTAAGATTCAGTATCCTGGCGTTGCCGATAGTATTTCTTCAGATTTGGCACTGGTTAAGCCCATCGCTATAAAAATGTTCAACCTCAAAGGTAAAGACAGCGAAAAATATTTCAAGGAAGTTGAAGGAAAGTTGCTGGAAGAAACCGATTATGAATTAGAACTTGCCCAAAGCAAAAGTATTACTGAAGCTTGTTCTTTTTTACCCCATATAGAATTCCCGAAATACTACCCTGAGCTTTCGAATAAGCGTATTTTAACTATGGATTGGATGGAAGGCCAACATCTATCGGAATACACCAAAACCGACTTTACTAAAGAGGTCGGTAATCAAATTGGGCAGACCCTGTGGGATTTCTACATGTATCAAATTCATGGTTTAAAACAGGTACACGCCGACCCGCACCCTGGAAATTTCTTGGTAGGAAAGGAAAATCAATTGATTGCTATTGATTTTGGATGTATCAAACAGATACCCGATGAATTCTACGTTCCTTATTTTGAAATGGCGCAGAAAGATAACATCAACAATCCTCAAGTCTTTGAAGAAAAAATGATGGATTTAGAGATACTGCTTCCTACCGATACCGAAAAAGAAAGGCAATTTTTCTCCGAGGTTTTTCATCAAATGCTGAGTCTGTTCAGCAAGCCTTTTCACGGTAATACCTTCGACTTTTCCGATGCATCTTTTTGGAACGAAATAGCCACACTTAGCGATAAGTTTCAAAATGACACCCAACTTCGCAAAATGAACGGTAATCGGGGTTCAAAACATTTTCTTTACATGAACAGAACCTTTTTTGGTCTGTATAATTTACTACATGACCTGAAAGCTGAGATTAAAGTCAATGATTTTCAAAAGTATCTTTCCAAAGCTCAAACTCTAAATGTAATTGCTTAAAAAAGAGAATTTACCCAAAAAAATATGTCCTGTTTGTGAAAGACCGTTCTCATGGAGAAAAAAAATGGGAAAAGAACTGGCAAGAAGTTAAATATTGCAGCGATAAATGCAGAATGAACCGAAAACGAGCCTAGTCTGGTTCAGAAACGACTTAAGAACATTTGATAATTCTTCTTTGACCAAGGCAAAGAAAAGCGGTAAGCGTATTGTTGCCGTCTATTGCTTTGACCCCCGCCATTTTCAAGTTGGTCCATTTTCCTTTAAAAAAACAGAAAAGTTCAGGGTTAAATTTCTTTTAGAAACCATCGAAGTTTTAAAAGAAAATCTAGAGAACTTGAACATTACTTTATTCACCTACTTCGATCGACCGGAACATATCATTCCTCAATTGGTACAAAAGCTATCAGTGCACAGCATATTCTTACAGAAAGAATGGACCTCAGAAGAAACATTTGTATTAGAAGAAGTAAAACGTAAAACCCCTTCAACTATAAAATTTGTTGAAAGCTATGATCAATTTCTGTACCACCCGGAAGACATATCGTTTGATATAGCAAAACTACCTAGGGTTTTTACGGAGTTTAGAAAAATCTGCGAAAATAAAAACACCGTTAGAAAAGCATTACCATCGCCCGACAAGTTGGATCAAGAAAATAAGATTTCTAACGATACGGTTATTCCCAGTCTTGAAGATTTAGGTTATGAAACCTTTGACCTTCACCCCCAGTCTGCATTTTCTTTTCAAGGTGGAGAAATTGAAGGACGCAACCGGCTTCACTCATACCTCTGGAAAACCAAGAAACTCTTAACCTACAAAAAGACCAGAAATGGCCTTATCGGGGCCGATTACAGTTCAAAATTATCCGCTTGGTTGGCCAATGGCAGTCTTTCACCACGTTCAATTTATTGGGAAATCAAAGAATTTGAACACCAAGTAGAAAAGAATGAATCAACTTATTGGTTGGTATTTGAACTGATATGGCGCGATTTTTTCAAATATGTTTCGCTAAGGCATGGTAACCAAATCTTTAAACAGCAAGGTATACTCGACCGAACCTATAAATGGGACGATAACGCTGACCTCATCGACCAATGGATCAACGGAAAAACCAAATCATCTTTCGTAAATGCGAACATGATCGAAATCAAAAAAACAGGTTGGATGAGCAATCGGGGCAGACAAAATGTGGCAAGTTATTTTGCCAAAGAGCTGATGCTTGATTGGCGAATAGGTGCTTCTTATTTCGAGTCAATGCTTCTAGATTATGATGTTCATAGCAATTATGGTAATTGGATGTATGTTGCCGGTGTTGGCAACGACCCCAGAGACCGAAAATTTAATGTCTCGCTTCAGGCAGAACGATATGATCCTCAAGGTAAATTTCAACAGTTATGGCTGCAGTCCAGTCTTTTTGATTTCTAGAAGTTGCTCTGCTTTATAATTGATTCGGCAAAGCTTCTTCCCCTAAATCACCAAAGCTTTTAGTAATTGCATCTATATAAATTCTAAAACTGCTCATGTTTTAGGTTCATTAGCCCTTTATTTGGGTAAAAATTTCGATGACCTTTTTAGTATGCATAGTCTTGGGGTTTTTAGTGGCGGCTTGCGGAAGCCTTACCCCTAGCTTTCTTAACTTGACCGTTGTTAAATTTAGCCTGCGCTGCGGCAGCAAATCAGCTTTTTACCTAATTGCAGGTTTTGCGACCGTTTTGTTCTTTCAAGCGAATATAGGGGCTTATCTCTCTAGTATTCTAATGGAAAACTCAGAGTATATAACCCTCATTCAAAAGATAGGTACCGCAATTTTACTTCTCTTGTCAATTAACTTCTTTCGACTTCACTTTACACATAAAGAGAAAATGAAAAAGAAAGAGATAGAAAAATCGAAAGCATATTCACATGGTATTGGCATGGCGCTGCTCAATACTTTTGCTATACCCTTTTATTTCACTTCCATCTCCCTTTTAATTGCTATGGATTTTTTTGAATATTCTTATTTAAATAGTTTGTACTTCTCAATTGGGTCTACTGCCGGTTCATTCACCATTTATGCCGTTTATGCTGTCTTAGCAGGAAAGATTGAAGGAAAAATTTCGTCATTAGGAAGTAAAATGGACCTCATTCTTGGCAGTCTTACAGGGGTTGTTGGCCTCGGAAATCTCATTTACCTTATGTAATTTCAAATCGGAATTTGATCTTATTTTTCAGGATTATATTTCATGGGCTTTTGATATCTTTAATAGGCAATCAACACCAATAATCCGTGTGAAAGATTATGAACCCAGACATTGAAATTTACAACGAGAAACAAACGGAGGCAGAGAAAGAAATCTGCGTTCTACTTTCTCAATTAATCGATAATCACCTAGCTTTTTCAGAAAGTAAAATCTGGCATTCGCACCCCGTTTGGTTCTTGAACGGAAACCCGATAGTTGGGTATAGCAAACAAAAGAAGGGTATTCGACTGATGTTTTGGAGCGGTGCTGACTTTGACGAAAATCAGTTGAACGTACTGGGCAGTAAATTTAAAGATGCCTCTATTTTTTACAACAACCCATCAGAAGTAAATACTGATGACCTAAAACGGTGGCTCGAAAAGGCAGAAAAAATTCAATGGGATTATAAGAATATTGTCAAAAGAAAAGGAAAGCTCGAGCGACTAAAGTAGTCGGTCGTCCATAGGCTTATCTTCATTTCAAATAAGCGTCATATTATTTTCCTTTTTAAAACCCACTTAGGTCATTTTCCTTCTTATGGTAGTTCATATCTCGAGAGTTGAGTTACCCCAGAGCACTTTAAAGATTTGTTGCCTCATTACTCAGCATTAGGTATTTCATTCAAATCGTAATACACTTTAAGACCCAATTCTTTGGCAATTTCTACATCTTGATCAGCTCCTTTAGATTCTCCCTCAATTCGCAAGACGGCATCGCATTTGGTCAATAATCGATGTGCGGTTGGGTATTGTATCTCTTGAAAAATTTCGTCGCCGACCTCTTTAGAACCTGCAAGTTCTATTAAAGGGTTTGCCACCCATTCCCCAATCATCGGAACATGTCCCTTACGGAAAATAGGTAAGGCAACTGATTCCAAATTATCCATATTTTTCTTTATAAGTTTTGGATCGTTACCTGTTCCACTTCGATAAGGTCCTGCAATCAAGATTAACATCATGTCTAAAATTTTTAAGTAAAGAAAGCGTATTCCGTTGACTAAAAAATTAAGATAGTTTAAGACCGTATTATTTCTTTTTTACCGCGCTCAAAAATTCAGGGGTTACTCCAAGATACGAAGCAATCTGTTTTTGGGTTACCTTTTCTACGATTGCCGGATAATCTTCAACAAACTGCCAATATCTTTCCTCAGTAGTGAGCGAGATACTGTGCAAAGCCCTCTTTTGTTCGCGTATGTACGCCTTTTGAAACAGAATTCTAAAAAATCGTTCAAACTTGGGTATTTTCTCATAAAGCTGCTCTAACCAATAAGAGTTCCACTCGAATACGCCGCTAGGCTCTAGAGCTTCGATTGACAAAAGAGCCGGTTTGCGATTCACAAAACAATCCATATCGGTAATCCACCAATCCTTTACCGCGAACATGATGGTTGACTCCCTTCCATTCTGGTCCACATTGTATGCCCGAAAACTACCATACTCCACAAAATATAGATTTTTGCAAGTGTTTCCTTGCTCCAATATGGTCTCTTTTTTAGAGACTTCCCTCAACGAAAACGAAGATTTTAAATACTGTTTTTCCGAATCATTCAGCGAGATGTGCTTCTCAATGTTCTTGAAGATTTGGTAATCGCTCACGTGGTTCAAACTTTTATAGATTAATTGAATAAATTTATCAAAAGTAAAAGGGCTATAAAAAATTTTAATTAAGGTTTGACAAGTGGATGGTGAACACTCTCGACCGAGCCAAGTAACAGCCAAACGAAACCAAAACCGACCACAAAACATTTACAACCAGCAGAAAATGGACGAACAAAACCCTAATCAACTAAAGAAAAAAAGAGCCAAATGGATAGTTAGAATCGTTTTATTTCTTGGCACTGCCATTTCATTATTCTTTGTACCGTGGCTATTAGTAAAAGCATGGATACTTCCATTACCGGACACCATTCAAGAACAGGCCGATGAAGCTATCGGTCATGGGTTTGACGGAATGCTGGTTTATGTAGACCAAGCCAACCAACCGCCACAATACTTTGCTGCAGGCTGGCATAATCGTGAAACAAAGATACCTGCCGACCCACACGCTTTGTTCAAAATCGCCAGTATAAGTAAGTTGTATGATGCCGTGGCGGTGACCAAACTAGTGAAAGATGGAAGGCTTTCACTAGATAAGTCAATCGCCGATTATTTACCCGACCTAGTGGGGAGGATAGAAAATGCAGACAAAATTACCTTGCGATTAATGATTCAGCATAGAAGTGGCCTACCCAACTTTACCGATACCCCGAATTTTTGGGCCGCCCCGACTCAATCATTTGAAGAAAGTATTGCATTGATTCTAGACCAACCTGCCAATTTTGAACCTGGTGAAGACTATGAATATTGCAATACAAACTACCTGTTGATCAATAAGATAATGGATGATGTACTGGGTTATGATAACTTTCAATTTATTCAAGAAGAAATTTTGACACCGTTAAACCTTAGCCACACCTTCGGTTCGATTACCGAAGTGAACCTTGATGATGTAATGAGTGGCTACCATGTGGGGCACCCTCATGATTTAAAGGCTGACGAGCATGGTATGTTGGCAACAGCGCAAGACGTCGGCACCTTCTTAAGGGCTTTAAACGACGGATCAGTGTTTGAACCCGGAGAACAAGAAATATATGCTTCCGTTTATGAATACGAACATGCGGGTTGGGTTCCCGGTTATCAGAGTTTTGCCAAGTACGATAAAGATTTAGATGCCGTAATCGTTGAATTTTATAGTACTACCGACCCTAAACTCTACAATTGGAATCTGTCGGAGATTATAAATAATCGAATTGTCAAAATTCTGAAAAAACAAAAAAGCTCTTAGCCATTTTAAAATAGAGTAATCATGTAAAATCTAATTCACCATTTTGCCCGGCATTAAATCAATACGAGTTTATAGGGTTTGATAAGGTAAAGTTTTCTTCAGTTTCTTATTAGTTTAAACTAAAGCTTTACTTTTCTAGGCCTGGGGGACATAATTCATTCTTATATTCATACTAAGTCCTATAAAAATTTTCTCCTCATAGTATTGAAATCGAATAATTCCCTTTAATTCAGTAATTCGAATGAGCTAATAATATTTAGGATAGTATCATGCTTAACTTTAAAAAATCTTCAATTTTCATTAAAATTTAAGTTTTGGGCGAACTTTTGGTGTACTTAGCGGATGATGATTCAGAAGATCGGGAACTGTTCATGGATGCATTGTCCCAGATTCCGATACGAACAAAAGTAATTCAGTTTACCAACGGAATTGAACTGATGGACCGCTTGTTTTCTGACAAAACTCTACCCGACATCATCTTTTTAGACCTTTTTATGCCGCACATGGATGGTTTTGACTGTCTCATGGATATCAGAAACTTTAAAAAGTTCAGTACTATCAAAATTGTGGTCTATTCTTCAACCTACCAAGAAAGAGAGGTAAAACAGCTTAAAGCTGATGGTGCGAACGGTTATATTCAAAAGCCTAATTCTTATAACCTGCTTAAAACATTGCTCTACCAGGCGGTAAAATCAGTTTCTGATACCGAAAATCAACCTGAGACCATCAATTTCGATATCATCACTTAAATCATTCCGCATATTTCGTCCACTTTAAGCCAGACTATCTGTTCGGAACTACATATTCATTTCTAGACTTGGTTTGTTTAACGCTGTCATCCAATGTGAAACCGCTATTTCAGCAGTGGTAGCACATGCTTGCAGACCATAGGCATACGGCCTAAGACCGGCCGCATGGCAAAAGGTGATATCATAAACATTTTCTACCGCGCGGCCCTGTCTATTGATTAGACGGTAATCATTGGTAATCGCAATTCCTGGAGCTTTCAAATATTGAATATCGTCTTTTACTACCCAATTGAACGAGGCTTCCGGAGCTTCCAATTCAGAATAATCTTTGAACCTTTTAAGCGCTGTGCTCACCGTTCCGGAGGCAATTAAACTTGGGAACGGATATTCTTCCAATTCAACATCCTTTTGACCTCCACAACAAATAAACATGTCATAATCATGAGTTGTTGACTTCTGTTCATCTTCCACGGAAACCTGAACTTTTTCTCCAATAGCAATCTGGTCAAGATTGACGCTTCCGGCAATTAAATCTATTTTCTTTGCATCGTATAGGGCCAATAGTTTTTTAGCTGATTCAATAGGGAGTGCGGCAATCACATTCATAAGAAATGGCTGCATTGTCTCCTTATAATAGAGGTAGTCTTCTGCCGAAAGCAGCTCAGCGTGATAATTGAGACAGAACATCAAATCATCTAAATTCTCTTTCCAGTGCGATGGTTCATGCTCAAAGTTTAACTTTTCGGCCTCTTTCATTTCAACTTCCAACCCTTCAAACGCATTTTGGTACTCATGTTTACGGGCCATACGTTCAATAAAATCGTTCAACTTAAATTCAGGCTGAAGTAAATCTTGAGCTAGAGATTGCTCTTCGTCTTTCAACAACGCCCTGTGCAATACCGGTCTACAGACTCGATCGAAAAATACATCCAGACTCAAAAAACCATCTTCGTCTACAAGTGCCCATAAATGTTCTTTATCAATAAACCTATACACCTTTCTCAAAGCGCTTTGCTGCTCATATTGAAGGTGCGGCAACCAACCATTGACATCATGTAATACCATATTGAAAGCTTCGGTATTTTCAAATGGCAGATAGACAAATCGATTGTCTACTGATTCAAATCGCCCGTGTCTGTGGGCAAGAGAAGCCACTACATCAAACGCACTAAGGGAAGCACCCAAAATACCTATAGAAAAGTTATGATAATTATGTTTTTTGGGAAGGATTTTTGAAATGGGCCATGGCGAACTAAAGTACTTCTCTCCCCTATCGTCACGTACATTAAATTGATGCCCAGTGGCTATAAAAACCGTTTGGGCAGTAAAAATTTGACCGATATTGGAGAGCAAGTTACAGTAAGTCTCGTGGTAATGAATATCAATAATCTCAGTACCGCCATTAACTGTAACATTTACAGCCATTGCCCTCAGTTTTTCGCAACATAACCGGAACTGCGAATGAAAATATTCGCCCAACACTAACCTACGGAACAATGTCGAACCGTTTATTTTCGATGGATTTATATCATATTTTTCAAAGAATACCGCGTCTTGCTCTCTCACCCAATCTTCAAGGGTTATAAAAAGGAAAGGAATCTCATCCGACGAGATATTCGCCATATTATGAATATCGGTGGTCTCTGGATGGTAGGGCATGCCAATACCTGGTAATGCCCTTTTTTCATAAATGGAAATTTCTTCAATTTGATTAGAAGCATTTTCCAGGCCCAGCAACATATTTTTTAACAGATAAATTGCCGATGGCCCACTGCCTATGATTGCAACAGATTTCATTTTAGTATTTTAAGATAAGGTATATACCAATGCGCCGTAAGCGGGAATATTAACTTTACCCGACCAATTTTGACCATCAGCGGGTTCCTGTGCCATTATCATTTCACCGGAATGTGAGGTCTCTGAAAAATCAGGATCATATCCTTTCCATAGGGCATCAATCTTCAACTTCCAATTTTTGCCCTCTTCTATCCCTATTCCGTATTCTTCAAATTCGGTATTTCCGAAATTGAGAATGACCATTACGGGTTCGCTGCCACTTTCTTTTTCATCTCTTATATATGCGAGAATTTTAGTATCCGGATTAAAATGTACTATGTTGACACCTTGGGCTCGAAGACCAAAACCGCCCTGTGTTTCACCGGTTCTTAGTTTTATCAAATCACCGACCATTCTTGAAATGCCCTTATGCTTCTCGTATTTTTTCCAGTCGAGTTGTTCCGTATCTTGAAAATATTCATCTTCTAAAAATTCCTGACCTTGAAACAGCATGGGTATTCCCGGAGCTGTTAGCGTGAGAACGATACCAAGTATGGCCCTTTTCTTGGCAAACTCACTTTCTGCATCGCCCGGTTGAATTTGCTCTGGTACCCTGGCCTTGCCATTGGCCACCTCATCGTGCGACTCGGTATATACAACGCGCTTGAAATAGTCTCCGCTATACTGAAAAGTTAGGGCATCGACAATTTTCTGAATATCACGGCTGTCATCGTGGGTATCTTGTAAAACCTCTCTGACGGGATGTACAAAGGCCATATCCCACTGTGTTCCATAGCCAAGACCGCCATTGATAAAATCGTTGGTCACACGGTGATCTCTCTTTAAATCTTCGGCAATGGTCAATACGTACGGGTATTTTTCTTTCAGTTCAGCATTAATGTCACGCATTAGAATATTGCCTTCCTCTATTTCCGAATCAAACCCTAATCCGCCACCCTCATATCGGATGTATGATGTAGCATCCATCCTCAAGCCATCACAATGGTATTTTTCAATCCACATAAGGGCATTGTCCCTCAAGTACTGTCTTACCTCCGGCCTGCCATAATCAGGTCTTGTATCTCCCCAAGGGGTATCGCTTCGGTGGTCATTGTAGAAATAGATTCCGCCTTTTTCATTTTCGCTCCATCCATCAAATTGCCACAGGTCTACATCGGAAGGGCCGAAGTGATTATAGACTACATCCATAATAACAGCTATACCCAATCTATGGGCCTCGTTCACAAAATTTGCCAACCCATCAGGACCACCATAATCTTGCTCTATAGCAAACGGATGTGCCGGATTGTACCCCCAAGAGATTCCGCCGGCAAACTCGGCAACGGGCAACAGTTCAATACAATTGATGCCCAAATCTTTAAGATAGGGTAATTTTTCTATCACATCGGCGAAGGTGCCTACCCGGTCTGGGTCTTTTCTATTAAAAGTACCTACATGTAATTCATAAATGACCAACTCGTTCCAAGAGGGCATTTTGAATTCGGCATCACTCCAATCAAAATTCAATGTTCTGATCACGGAGTTTCCGTCACTATTCGTTACTTCAAAAGCATAGGGATCGTTCTTTGCCAAAACTTGATTTCCGTTATAAACGATGAACTTGTATTCATCACCTTCTGAAGGAAGTTCAGAGGCACCGGCCCAATACCCATTTTCTTCCCTAGACAGTTCTAAAGACTCTTTACTCCAATCATTAAAGGAACCCGCCACACAAATCCTCTCGGCATGCGGTGCCCAAACCCGAAATGTCGTTATACCATCGGCAACAACGGAACCCATACCCGCTGATTTTTGAATAGCCATTTCGGCCGTAAGTTTTTCTATATTTTCCATAGCGTTACAATAAATTGGTAAGGCCTAAGCCTCATTAGATAAACTCTCTTTCTTTATTTTTTTTGGAGTTGCCATAAGTGACATGGGCGTTATTCATCTTTGTTGAAGATGATAAATCAATGAGCTTTTGCAGATGGTTTACCAGTAGACTTCGCACCCCAGATTCTAAATGCGGCGAAGAAAGTATGTTGATGCATTCTTGAATCTGCCTCTGGTCTGATTTACCAATTAGCTCTACGGCACGGTCTAAAGAAACACAATTGAAAAGCTCGACCCGTTCAAGCCAATTGAAGGCCGGTCTTCTATAGATAGCGGTACCTTCGGCAGCATTAGCGTCGAGGTAACCTTCAAGTTCTAAAAGAAACTTTTTTTGAAGCTCTAGTCTTGCTTCTATGCCCTTATACTTAGTAAACGGGTTACCGAAGCGTATAAGAAATATGTTCAGCGAGTCGATGGTTGCCATCGATTTATCCCTCAATTGATAAAGATTATTCAAAGCCCTATTGTACGTAACAGTATTCTCCATAGCGATGCAATTTCTGCACTGCTACGAATATTAATTGACTTTAAAAGCCAATTTAGTAGCCCAAAAATTCTAAAAGGTAATTATGTAAAAGTGAGAGGATATTTGCAAATAAAGAAAAATCATAAAACCATTCAAATAACTGATTTACACACTACTAAATAGTAACATAAAATTGAATGGCGCTCCCTGCTTCCAGTTCGATAATTTAACCTTTATGGAAAATCTTTTTCACCAGTTTAACCAATAAAAAGACTACAAAGCCAACGATAAGCCCCAGTAGAAACTCTTTTAATATGGAGGGAAGGAAGTTGAAATGGTGATGCAAATAATCAATACTATGAACAAAAATACCACCTGACACCAACAATAAGGCAATGGTACCGATAACGGATAGACTTTTGATTACCCAAGGCAGTGCCTGTACCAGAAAGCCACCTATCTTGTCAGAAATACTATTAGTTGCCTCGTTTAAATTAATAAGTCGATACCCGAATTCATCCATACGAACGATGAGCGCTACGATACCGTAGACACCTACGGTGGCTAGAAGAGCAATAAGTGTCACCACTACTATTTGGGTTGATAAGGGTTCACTTTTAACAGTACCGAGTGCTATGATGATAATTTCTACCGATAGAATAAAATCGGTAATGATGGCCGATTTGACCCGTTCTTTTTCGAAAGATTCTAAGTCGGTCTCATCGTTTACCTCTGCCACCTTCGAATCTTTTTCTTTATGGCCTCCAAAAAATTCAGATATTTTTTCTGCGCCTTCGTATGCCAAATACAATCCGCCTAAAATCAAAATAATATCAATGGCGATAGGTAAAAAGGCACTCAAAAGAAAGGCAATGGGTAGTATAATAACTTTATTTAACAGCGAACCCTTAGTGATTTTCCATAGAACGGGTAATTCTCTATTCGACAGAAAGCCGGAAGCCTTTTCGGCATTTACCGCCAAATCGTCTCCGAGAATTCCTGCTGTCTTTTTAGCCGCAACTTTGCTCATTACGGCTACATCATCCATTAACGTAGCGATATCATCCAGTAGGGCAAAAAAACCTGAAGCCATAAAATTCTTTTGTTTAGTTGGGTATTCTTATCAATCTCGAGTCACCATGTGCATAGCTTGTGCAATATCACCCAAATTAGTCACCTATCATAAAACTTTTAAGTAGAAATTAAAGTTTACTTTGATTAGGATGAGTACTTGTGCGACTAAAGCTATTTCAGATTAACGACCTATTTCTAGTAATCAATATGAAATTCTAGGTAGTAATGGTCACTGCCTATTTCTGTGTAAGAAGGGCTTAAACAAACTTTTATTTTTTTGTTCCAAAGTCTTAAGTAGATACAATTGTTATTCTCATCAACAAATGCATCAACCTTATGCCCACCTACCTTTTCTTCTAAATCATATAACCTTTCTAGCAGCTTCATAGTTTTCTCGACCAATTCTGTTTGATTGTCGGTATTTTGATATTTAAAAAAGGCGAAATATTTACTGCATTCGAAATCTCGGCAGCTGTTATGGGCGAACTCATAAATGGCGTAGTAAAGTTCATAAGGAGTTCGCCATACTTCCATCTTATCAAAGATTCCGATAGAAAAAGAACATTTTTCCCTTCTATCATCACAAAAAGAAATAAAATCATTTCTAACTTCAGATGGAATATCGAGGCTGCCACTATGTGATTTAAGTTGAAGAAATGGAACCATGGTTCTATTCAAACCATATAATTCCATTGGGTTATTGCTAACATTCATATTCTCAATTTTGACTTCAAAGTTGAATATTATCAGGTCGGGCCGTTAACGTGTTCAAATCAACTTTTGTTCTATTCTGATTTGGGCCATAAAAAAAGGCACCCGAAGGTGCCCGTTATAAAATGTAATTTTTTTAATTAAACCATAGCCTCTCGGTTCAGGCGATTTTCGGCCAGCTGGTTCAACTTTTCATCAGCTGCATATTCTTCATTCAAGGTCTCTTGTAGCTTCTTGGCTATTTCAGGATGCCCTAATTCTTTGGCATATCTAACAGCAGTGCCATACCCTGAAATTTCATAGTGCTCGACCCTTTGGGCTTCGGCAATCAACCCGGCATCCATTACGTCGTCACCAGCTGCTTCTTTGATAAAACCTTCTGCCTCTTTAATGAGTCCTTCCATCGCTTTGCATTTTTCCCCGCTTGGTGAAATATTCATCTCTCGGCATATTTCCTCAATTCTTTTCAATTGTACCTTAGTTTCCTCAAAATGATTTTCAAAAGCCTTTTTCAATTGCGAATCACTGGCATTCTGTACCATTTTTGGCAAAGCCTCCAACAATTGCTTTTCGGCACTAAACAAGTCTTTGAGTTGATGTACGAATAATTGTTCTAAATTTTTCATGATAGTGTTTTTTAAAAGTTGCATCTTAAAATTAGCTCTAGAACAACCTCAGTATTACTCCTAAAAAACTGCTTTTTACCCCTAAAAAACCTTTAGCACAAATTAACAGTGATCGTCATTAGTTTTAAGAAAAATTCAACCTCGTTTTTAAAATCCTACTCTAAATGGTTGAAATTAAAACTTCCGCCTTTCTTTTACCCAGTTCGGAATGATCTTAGGTTCTATAACTTCAAGTGACCCTCTTCCCCTAAATCTTGCTTTTCACCTGTTAAGATACCAACTCCCATTTTCAAAAAACTGGTGAATTTTCCAAACTTAGTATCCCAATAATAGGCTTGTTTAGGTACCACCTTTATGGCCGTAAGGTTAGGGTCATCGATACCTTCGAACCAAGTATCGTCCATTTTTCCATAATATTTTTTCAAAACCGCTTTATCGGAGGTGATAAATGCTTGACCGTAAATAGTCATAAATTCCATATCGCCTGGTTTAGCATAGATGAGTTGTAACTCATTATCAATGTTAAGATTTTGATTATGCTGGCTGTCCTTATTACTAAGAAACCATATGGCGCCATCTTCATCAACTTCTTTCGTACTCATAGGCACCATGTGTGTCTGTTTGGCGATAAGATTGGTTTCCATAAGAGCAATATCAATGCCTTCTGCCAATTCCTTAAGTTTATCTTTTGCTTCTTTATCGAATAAATGTTCTGTGCTCATAACTAAATATTTTTTATGGAAGGTAGATAGTATTGGCCTGCCAATTTACACTCAACGGATTGGATGTTAACTCGATTGAAGAATACCAGTTAACCTGAATTTGTAAAACTGAGCGGACAGATTCTTAAAATGTGGGTATTGGTTTCAAGAACATATTTTAAACCAAGTCCTTTTGTGCACAAAACTATTAGGAGATTATATCACCCTTGTGGACCAGGAACATATTAAGGTTCTATATCAATTTCATTGAAGAGAGAGCATTAGTAATTAATATATAATGCAAATGACACTACCATGACAAAAAGTACAATTATTAAAAGGTTATAAGATTTTCTTTTGGCTACGATTGATTTCAGTTTGGACATGACTTTAGAGTTATTGATTAATACTACTATAGTTTTATATAAATTCTCAGGCTAATGCGCAATTCAATCTTTGCGTTGGTCGCTGAAAAACTTTTATTATAATTCTAATTGGATAGCTTAAAGGTCAATAAAAGCAATAAAGAATCGATAAGAGGTCTCTTTCAAAATAAAGTTGCACTCTTATGCAACCTGCGTTCGTTTGTGAATTCGGAAGAGTTGCGGAGAACTGGGGTTTGTAAGGTTGATAGACGTTTAATTCATGGCAAACGAAGGAGAGCTATTTTTAACATATCACGAGTTGAAGAAGTTTAGGAAACACTGGTCTCCAGATATATCTTGTATAGACGTACGAAATGAATAGTGTACATTGGCAGTAAGTCTATACAAATGTTTTGAATAATTTGAATAAACCACTTACTTCTTTATAATACAAATTAGCGTACAATAAACTGGCGCATCCTTTTAAAAACTTTAGGCTACCTACATTTCGTTACAACGAACCTCGCCATATTACGGTGGGCAATAGAAAAAGATATCCCCCAACAAGACTTTTAATTCGTTCTTTATGTGAAAAGCAAATAGAAATATTAGGAACTTACTTTGCCGGAAAAGTAAAGTTCTTAAATAATCATTCAGATCTCCGATAGCATTTTGAATCAATAAAATATTTCTACTAATCACACTCTGTCTTATCAATTAATCTTTACTGTGGTTTCTTTGTTTGAAAGTTCAATTTTATGAGCTCCACGCACTTTTTCGTAGGGTAATTGATTTTCAGTATCGATTCGCAAATACGCATTTGGGGCATATTTTGTTGCTGGCTCTAAGCTGAGAGTTAGGGTACCTGAGGTTGTATTGTAGGTTATCTGTGTGAAACGACCAGCATCCAACGTTAGCCACATTTTTTTAGGAGCGATATATATTCTTGACTTGGCCGCAGTAGTCAATTTCACCTGAATCAAATTATTCTTTTCACTCAAATTTCCACCAAAAGACAACCATCCCAGGTTTTCATCATTGACCAGATAAGTGGCAGAATTGACAGCGTAACCATAAAAGCCAGAGCCATAATCACCTGATATCCCATCATTAGCCAAGGTCGAGGGATACGAATGAAAAGCCGCCGGACCAAAACCATCTTGCGTAATATTGGAGATTCCACCCAAGAGACCACCATAACCAACCCTTAACAAATAAAAATCTTCGGGCGTGTTCCTAAACTGTTTTAAAACAGGAATAGCGTTTAACGAAGAGCCATAATGGTGTATTTGACGTTCTACCCTAGAAGTTGGACCGGCTTTTCCGCCGTAAAGAAAATCCCAATACCTTCTTGCATTACCATTATAGGCCCAGTGGGGCATGGTAGGCATATAGGCTAAAATAGCGTTCAAGGTCACATTCGCCTTATAATCATAGCCAAAATAATCAGACCACATAAAAACCTCTTCTTGACCGGTACTATCCCATGGCATTTCACTACCGAAAGGGTAATCAAGCGCTTTCCAATGATTGGCCCTACCTTTCATTCTCGCCTCCAAATCGTCGGCCATATCAGTGAATCCTTCATTTTTTAAATCTTCTAAAACGAAAAGAAAAACCGAACCCTCCATTTGCCCAAATTGTGCATAGTAAGGTGCTTGATCAACCATTGCCACACTGGTGTGGTAGGCATTCTTCAAATACCAGTCCCATGTTCTATTATCGACTAAACCTTGATAATATCTTGCCAATCGGTACATAACCCAATACGACGCTACCACATGAGGGTAATTGTAAGATCTGCCCGGATCATTGGCATGTTTATGATCCCAAGCCGCCCAAGTGTTGAAGTTGATATTTTCTTTATAGGTGCCTTTGGGCAACGAATCGGGTTCATAGTAGAACATACTTTTTTTCACTCCGTATTTGTGCTCTCCTTCATCGTATTGAATACCTCCCCACAACGTACCGTCTACAAATTCTTGTAATTTTTGTATCTCTTGTTTATCAGGTCGTACTAACTGTTTCATTATAGCGGCCAACCAACTGCCTGCACCTCCTTCATCGCTCAAGCCGCAAATCCATGCCCGTGGGTCTTGTTCTACTTTCTCTTTCTTATCGTAATCATAACTAATAATTGAGGGGTTTCTTTCAAATGGGTCGTTAGGGTCATCAAACCATTGCTCTGTGGTCAAAAAGTGACCAAAATCATCGACCACTTCAGCTTCAGGCTTGATTACTTTATAATTAATGGTTTGCGTAATTCCGTTTTTATAGGTAATCGTTACCAGAGCCCTGCCCCACTTTTCACCCTTAACTTGATACTCCCTTTTACCAGATTCCGTAGTTCCCATAAGTTTTAGAGACAAAGCACCTTTAGGTTCTACTTCAATCGAGGCTACATCGCCTTTATAGTCTAAAAAAAGCTTAGCTTCCACATCTTGTGGTAAAACGTATCCGGGAACACCCACTGCTACCGGTATTTTTTCTTTTGAAAGCGTCTGTTGAATTTCCTTTATTCCTTCTGATAAGACAAATTTTAAAGAAAAGTTTTTTGTTTCGTTAGGAGCCATAACCAGTGAGGTGGGTCTGTTCCATTGCTCTACATTTTTCCATTCGTTCTCGGCGTAAGCTTTACTCAAGACCATCCATTCATGAAAACCTTCGAAAACAATACTCTTAGGAGTCGGATCATCCAATAGTGGGCGATATGCCTCGAAAGACATATTTTCTTTGGGAAGTATTAGAAGTGCCGACCCGCGCCCACTTAATCTTTTCACCTCTAAATAACCGGCATCCTTACCAATATAAGGGTCAAAGAAGACATTTTGTTTATGGGTTTCGGTTAAAGATTTACCTTCTAAAATATTGTTGAAAATCATTGGAACACCCAAGGCGCCAATTTCTATATTCTCTTCCGTTTTATTGGTAATCTCAAAACGTAATACCAAATGCCCATCTTCTATCTCATAAAATCGTTTGACTGTAACAGGAATATCATTGGGTAGCGTAGTTGCTAAATCTGCGCCAGCAAGAATACTATCCTTCACTTCCAGAGGTATTACAGTCCCTCTTTTATAGGCTGTAGAATAGCTTTTATAAAACCCACTACCATCTTTAATCCTCAAATTGATATCGCCCAAATGATACAGGCTATCCTTGTCTCTTTTCTCTAATCGTTCGCCCGGGGTAAAATCAAAATTCAAATCATTGTTAGGGCGTAGTGCAGCTACTGTTTGCGACGCTCTTACCAATTTCAATTGAAAATGAGGGGTATCAAACTTATGGAAGACTTCAGCAATTCCAAGAGTCGATTCACGCTCCTCTACCCCACTCCAATAACCACGACGTTGAGCTTCAACCCTAACAAAACAAGTCAAGGCCAGGATAAGAACTACCCAAAATTTAATAATTTTCATTTCGATATTCAATTAGGTTGGCACCCAATGTAAACGGGCACGTAGTTTCAGCTGTTATCAGTTAAAGTCTGTGGAGAATTTCCACTTCGTTTTGAAATTTTTGGTCAGCGGTAAATCTTGTATTAGGGCACGAAGCAGTTCTATAGGCATTCTACCTTCAACCATGACCCTATCATGAAATTGCTTTTCTGTCCATCCTTTCTCCAGCATTTCATTTCTCAGGGCGTAAAATTGAAGCCCTCCTATCATATATGCTAATTGATAGAGAGGTGGATAACTGGTAGTGAACGAACGCCTGACCTCTGCTTCAGCATTGGCGTACTCATGGCCGACTTCATTTACCAACAAATCGATGCACTGTTGCGGGGTCATTTCACTTAAATGAAATCTAAGTGAAAAAATGATTCGTGCACAGCGATGAATCCGCCAGAACAACATGCCCATCTTTTGCTCCGGTGTTTGGGGAAAGTCTTTGTTCCACAATACAATCTCCCAGTAAAGTGCCCACCCTTCGCCCCAAAAAGGCGTATTGAAAGCACTCCTATAGTTTTTATGTCGGCTGGTCATAAAATATTGAAGATTATGACCTGGCAATAACTCGTGCTGTACAGTGGGGAAAGAGAAATTCGGGTTATTGCCACGCATACTCATAAGCTTATCTTCATGAGCCATATCTTGTGTGGGATAAGAAATACTGATATCTCTACCTCCGGTAAAAAACGGATTTACTTTTTGACGTTCTGGTGTCATCATAATCATTCCCCAAGTCTCCTTGGCAAGCTCAGGAAGGGTAATCAAATCACGGTCTTCGATAAACTTTACAGAATGCTCATACAAGTCCATAATGGCCTGAGGTTGTTCCCCCGGTGGTACATAGGTGTTTTTCACATGTTCTAAAGCTTTTCTCCAATCATCGCCAAAACCCATTTCACGTGAAGCCTTTATCATCTCAGACTTACACCAGTCGAACTGTTTCTCTGCCGTTTTAATCAATTCTGGTGGAGAGTACGGAATAAAAGCCATGGCCAAACTTTCGTTAAGCGCATCTTCGCCTATAGGTTTGCCGACAATGCCACTACCATCGTCTTTAACCTCATTTTGGTTGTAGTTGCCATTTAGAAATGTCGTATACAACTCAAGCTTTTCATCTAGTTTCTTAAAAGGATTTTCGACCCACCAAGTAAAATCAGGGTCGTAAGAATAATAAAATTCATATGCTTCTTTTAGACCTTCTTGTAATGATTTTACGGCTTTGGCTGCCTTATCCGCTGTTTGCCAATCGATGAAATGGTTGCTTTTTTTGTTTTCCATTTCTTTATCTATGAAAGCGACCGCATCTTTAAATGATTGCGCCAAGGCTTTTGAGTCGGGTTTTTTTCCCCTTCTTCGTTCATTAATGAATTCTCTTGTCGTACCCGTAAAGCCAAGTACCGGAGCTACTTTTTTAAAGGCCTCATAATCTTTCTGCAGAAAATAATTGCCCTTGGTTACCAAATTTTTTAAAAGGATAAAATCTACACGTTCTTGTTGCGTTAATTGATTAAAATCTATTTGAGAGATTTTTTCATCCCAATCTTTGTAGAATACACTAAATCGCTCGTAGTATTCTTTCGATTCATGCATTGAATAGGTACGATTCAATGCATAATCATCGGCCCTAAATTCATCGACCAAGTCTATCAATTTGCTTGTTTGGGCATGGCCAATCATAAATAGTAAAAAAAATGCCATGCATAAAAGTTTCTTAGTACCCATAGTCGATTGGTTTTATATGATTTTCTTAGTTCAAGGTTATATCTAAATACACCGAATGACGACCGTACGTTTCATAAAAGGGCTTTAACACCACATCTTCGATTGTAAAGTTTAAGGTTGACGGATCACCACTTATGGTTTTACCCAAATCATTTGCATTTAAAGTTATTTTTCTCCAATCTTTTCTAGGCTCGTTTTCTTGGGCCACTAAAAGAATGGGGCCGTAAAAAAGGCTAGCTATATTCTGTTGGTCCATAATAGGGTCTAAGTGAAACTCAAAGGGCATTTTTATAGTAACCTCGTCACCATTATTCCATTTTCGGTCAAGAGTAATATAACTTCCAGGGATTGCCTCGACCTTTTGGTCCTTACCATTAATTTCGACGATAAATGTCGTTGTAGCCCAGCTAGGTACCCTTACTTTCATTTTAAAACGGCCCTTACCGTTTATTACCAATTTGGTTTGCTGTTCATTAGGGAAAGATGTGATTTGCTGGATGTTTATCTTCTTATCGACCCAGTTTAAAGTTGAAGGCACAAAAAGATTTACATAAACCGAGCTGTTATCTGAACTTTTAAAATAAATAGAGTTTTGCAGCTTGGTGCTACTTTCTAAAGCTGTACCATTACAACAGGTGAAACCTTTCATCTCGGCATTGCCAAAATGTTTCATCGAACCCGGACGCAAAGGTACATGGTATGTATTAGCCGGACTATCAGCTGCCACTGAGGCCAAAATATGATTGTATAGCCCCCGTTCGTAATAATCCATCAACTCACTTCGTTGGTCAAAAAAGAAGAGGTTCCGGGTCAATTTGAGCATATTGTAAGTAGCACAGGTCTCATTCTGGCCACCGGCCGAAAATCCGTTTTCATATAAGGTGGCCGGCTGAGAAACAAAACACTCTGCATTAGCTGGGTTCCTAGCTCCCGCAACCCCTCCAATACTGTACATGTAATCGTTAACCGTTTTATACCAAAAATTATTCGCTACATGATAGTACTCCGCTAAATTGGAGTTCCTGTAGGTTTCCAAGGCACCAACGATTTGTGGAATATGTTGGTTCGCATGCAAGCCACGGTATGTATCTACATTTTTTGCCAAACCATGCTCGCGCTCAGCGTTGCCATAGAACACTTTAATATTGTCGAACAGTTCAGCCGTCTCTAAATATTTCGGGTCGCTAGTGAGACGAGACAAGCGGGCCATGGCTTCGTTCATGCCACCAAACTCGCCAGCAATGTACCTATTCCACATACTAATAAGTGTGTCTGTTGGCAGCTCACTCAATCTTGCATGTACCCAATCACCCATGCCTTTGGTAATTGCCAAGGCTTTCTCGTTTCCGCTAATCTCATAAATATCCATAAGGCCGGCCAAAATCTTGTGAAGAGTGTAGTAAGGAGCCCAAATCTGAGATTTTTTGGTACCATAAGTAGCTCCGTGTTCCAACATGATAAACTGGTCTGGCGGGTAGGCGCTTATGAAACCTTTCCCCCAGTTCCAATAGTCGGTACGTATACTATCGGCACTTAATTGGGAATCGTATCCCTCTCTACCCACCCCTTGCGGTACTTTCGAAGGATTTTCAACATTACCCTTTCCTTCTTTAATACTACCGGAAAGCTGTGCCAAATCATATAAGGTATTAACCATATACCGCATCTTATCAGCAAAATTTTCTTGTAGTTTTTTATCATAGGCCGTACTGGCATAAGCTTGTACAATAGCAGTTAAATAATGCCCTGTGGCATGACCACGCAGTTTGGTCTCTTGACTGTCCCAAACTCCTAAAGGTTCGGCGCCTTCGGGTTGATCTTGACCAAAGGCATCACGAAACATATACAAAAAAGCATCAGGGTTCGTTTGCGCCAACGTACTGATGAACTTATCCCGATTTTCTATAAACTTGGTTTTTTGCCCTTGTTTATTGGCATTAAGCGAAACGGCTTGTAGGCTAAAGGCTTTCAAGTGCTGCTCTGGTGTAGAAACATCATAATCATTTTTAACAACTATGGTTGCTTGGGGCTTTACATCGCTACCAGAAACTGATCCTATAATTTCATATTGACCTGCCTGAGCAACTTCAGAATTGTCTTTAGGGGCTGGCCATAACACCCTAACTTTAGGCCCTTTCATTCTATCTTTGTAAACACCATCCACATACCGCGGTAATTGCGGCAAATGCCCAGTGGCGGTCTCCACTGTAATATTAGGTACTTGCTCTAAAAACTGATTGTATAACTGGGCGGTATTATCAGCAAATTTTGGCATGTCATTTTCCTTTTCGGGTCGCTCGTTTACCGTCGTTTGGCCGTCTGATAAAGCATTCTTATAAATTCTTTTAACTTGATTATCGCTCAACGCGATACGATATACCCTAAAATCGAAAAGTTTGGCATGTAGCTTTCCTTTTTTATCCTGAATTGATTTACCAATAAACAGTTTGTTTTTACTAGGTGATTTTTCGTCAAAAACCTGATTCAATAAGAAATCAATATCCCCTTTTGATTGAACTTCATTACCATTAAGAAAAGTAGTCAAGGTTTTAGTAGCTGTATTGAGAACCAATGCTATGTGAGTCCATTTTCCAGTTTCCCAGGCAGGAAGTTTTTCTGAGACAAATGCTTTGGAAGAAGAAACCACACCAACCTGAATGTTCTTCTTATTTTTAAAACCATTTGGAGCGATATATAAGTGATGAGAGGAAGCATCTTTTCCAAAATCGATAATGTATTGGTCCGATTCGGCATCCTCCATAAAAATCCAACCGGAAATACTGATAGATTCTTCTGCCTTAATAGTTGTTCCCGGCAATTCAATGTAAGCATTACTATTTGGACCGAAAGAAAGTACGCTTTTGAATTTTTTATCAGATACGAAATTCGCTTCACCCCCTTTGATAGAGGCATGAAGGTTGTTTCGAGACCAATCTCTGGTATCTTGTGAAAAGAGGTATCTCGAAATCAGGTCGGTTTCACCAATACCATCCAACATTTGATTGCCACTTTGCGCATGTGCAATAGTAATATTCAAAAACAGGGCTGACAGCAAAATAAACTTCCAAAAGCAATACTGGGACCTACTTCTTGTTCCCTTCATATCATAAATGGCTATGCCAATCTCTCTTTTATCATTCATTTAGCTTCAAAATTTTAATTATAGATAGCCTCCCAAGATGGCGGATCGACATCTAACAGATGTTTTACAAAAAAGTCTTTCCTTTTACGCTCACCAAATTCACCTCCAGAAGAGTGCCCCATACCAGGTACGGTTACCAATTCAAAATTTTTATTCGCTTTGATCAAAGCATTGGCAAATTGCATAGTCGAAGCAGGATCAACATTGTCATCTACTTCACCCAAAATTAGCATCAGATTACCTTGCATTTGAGAAGCATTTTCTACATTAGAGCATGCAGCATAGTGAGGCCCTACCGGATAACCCATAAATTGCTCGTTCCACCATATCTTATCCATTCTATTATCATGGCATCCACATGAAGAAACGGCCACATTATAAAAATCGGAATTGAATACCAAGGCAGCTGCTGCATTTTGACCACCAGCCGATGTACCATAAATACCTACCTTATTTGCATTGATGTATGGGTATTTTTTTGCAGCAGCCTTTATCCACAGCTTACGGTCAGGAAATCCCCCGTCTTTTAAGTTCTTCCACGCTACATCGTGAAAGGCCTTCGATCGATTTGAAGTGCCCATACCATCAATTTGCACTACAATAAAGCCGAGTTCAGCCATAGCATTCATCGAACGATGGATTGCGCTAAAATTTTTAGGTACAAAAGAACTGTGTGGACCGGCATAAATATATTCGACTACAGGATAGACCTTTTTCGGGTTAAAAGTCGAAGGTCTGATAATAATACCCCAAATATCCGTTAGGCCGTCACGTCCTTTGGCTGTAAATACTTCTGGTGCTCTCCAACCTTGGGCAACCAATTTTGAATGATCAGCTTCTTGCATAATCATTTTTACCTTTTGCGATTTGGCCTCTTTTAAAACCGTAACCGGAGGTGCATCTACCCTTGAGTATTGATCAACATAATATTGGTAATCATCAGAAAATGTAAGCTCATGATTACCGTTTTCTGTAGTGAACCTTGTGAAGTTTTTTCCATTAAAATCTACTTTACAGTAATGTTGAAAGTAAGGGTCTTGGTCTTTATCCAATCCGCTAGCGACAAAGTAGACTTCTCGATTCTTTTCATCAACATGTATAACCTTTCTCACTACCCAATCACCACGTGTCAGTTGCTTTTTAACCTTTCCGGTCTCACCATCGTACAAATACAAATGGTTATGACCATCACGTTCAGATGTCCATATAAGCTCTTTGCCATCAGCCACGTCATAACGATATTTTTTACTACTATAGTCGATAAATGTTCTACAGGTCTCATTGATCAATACAGAAACGTTTCCGTTTAATGCATTTATCTCAATAACTTTATAGGCTTGATGGCCCCGTTGGTTGTATTCAAAAGTAAAAGCGCTACTATCTTCTCTCCAATCGAAATTATTTAACCTAAACTGCTGATTAAATTCATCGGTAGGAATTGCGATGTGCTTTTTTGATTGTACCAAAAAAAGCTGGGGACTTCTAAACGGTAATTCATCTCCGGGTTTTAAATAATCCCTTGATTGAAGTTTGGGCTGTAATTGTTCTTTTGGGCTCGATTCTACAAAATAGATTTTGCGATCATCACCAGGTTTCACTTTGTAGGCCATAATTTTTTCACCGTCTGGCGACCATTTTATGTAAGAAGAATAAAAGTTGCCGGGAGAACCATCAAAACTCAGCTGAAATTCTTCTTCTGTCTTTTTATTTTCTATGAAAAGATTGTCATTTTTGATAAAAGCTACTTGGGTAGAATCCGGTGAATATACCGGCTTGTTCCCCTTTTCGTCAAACCTATTGCCCCAGTACCCCCGATTGCGATTGTCATGCTTGTCGAGTGGTTTAATCGATAGTATCTCATTAGTTCGTAAACTATATTCCACTATAGATTCCTCATAATGAAAGGTTAGTTGGCGCGAAGCTATCTTAAATGTAAAGTCAGACAAATCAAGACTATCAGAGTTTACCTTCTCATCAAACTTTTCTGTAAGTTTTCTAGCGACGACCTCATGGTCAAAAAGGGGTAATTGAGTACCTTCATTCACATTTACCAAGAGGTAGGTAAATCCATTTTCCGTATTGTTTTTGTACAAGAGTAAATCACTCCCTAACCAATGAAAGGAGTTCGGTGTATTGAAAACTTTATTCCTATAGGTAGAATCAACAGAAATCGCACTCTTATACTCCGAAAGAGTACCTTGGGAAAAAGCTATTTGAGAAAAAATAAGTATACAAAAAACACTTATTTTTTTAAACAGAGGGTCTAGACTATAAAACATAGTTAAAACTAGATAATCAATTGGTTTGTAAATCAGTTCATATTACCCTATAATGATATAATATTACCCTTAACAGACCATATCTCAAATAAAACAGCTAGTTTTCAATAAAATTGAAGAATTTATTTTGAAAGTTTTACCATTCAAGATACCAAAACCCAAGAACGAAGCGCTGGTTTATCAAATTGATAATGAATGGGTTTTTTATGACCAATTACATCAACATGCCGAAATTCAAATCAGCTTTATTGAGAGGGGTACTGGAACTTTATTGGTAGGAGACACCATTAATGAATACTTGAATAACGATATCGTAGTAATAGGAGGCTTTTTACCACATGTATTCAGAAGCGACTCAGATTCTCCTGAAATTTCTACTATGCATACCTTATTTTTTGATTATAATTCTTTCGGGGAAATCTTTTTTAAGCTTCCTGATATGACAGAAACAAAAGATTTTTTCAAAAAGTCAATGTATGGAATGAAAATTATTTCGAACAAAGAAAGAATTATCGATAATTTCAAAAAGCTGTCGAATCAAAATAATGTTGAACAAATAGGAACACTACTTTATATAATCAACGAAATAACAAAAGCCAAAACAATACCCCTGTCTTCATTTATATACGCCAAAACTTATTCGGACCCTGAAGGAAAACGTATGAACGATGTGGTCAATTTTGCTATGGAAAAATTTAGAGACCCAATAAAACTAGAAGAGATTTCCGATGTTGCGAATATGAGTAAAAATGCCTTTTGTAGATATTTTAAAAAAAGGACCAATAAAACATTTTTTCAATTTTTGATTGAAATAAGGATAGAGAATGCATGCAAACTTATTGTCAATAAGCCCGAGCTTTCTATCTCGTTGATTTCAGACCAGTGCGGATTTAGTAACATTGCCAACTTCAATCGAAAATTTAAAGAATTAAAAGGTTGTACGCCTTCACAGTATCGAATTAAGTTTTAAACAGCAAAAAAGGTGAACGATTATCGAACACCCTTTATTGCTAAAAAACTAATTACAAATAGAAATACAAAAGTCTTTATCAGTAACCAGGGTTTTGGGTTAAATTAGTATTCGTATTTAGCTCTTCCAGACCTATTGGAAAAAGCATCGTGTAGTCACCTTTAGGAGTATGGTTATACCAACTCTTGGCTTGATATACCCCAAATCTTATCATGTCCGATCTTCTTCTTGCCTCAGCGGCAAATTCCCAGCCCAGTTCATCAAGAAATCGGCCATAAAGTACAACCGATTGGTCACCAGCTTCGGCAATAGTTCCATCTTCTGCCAAAGTTCCGTATTCTACTGTAGTATCTCCTTCCAACTCAGCACCCGTGACGGTCGCATCTGCAGCGTCATCAAAAGAGCGCATGCGCACTTGAGTAACTATGTTGGCGGCTTCATCGCTTCTATTGGTTCTAAGCAAAGCTTCAGCTTTCATCATAAGCACATCGGTATACCTTAGGAACGGAAAATCAACACTAAGCCCCCCGGTAGCCCCTGGTTCTATTTCGTATTTACCGCATTTGAATCCTTGGGTGAAATCGCAATTGTAAATACTTGGCATTTCTTTTACCAAAGTAAATACTACACTCCCATCAGAATAATTCAATTGATCGCCCATTAACCAAGTGTCGGCCAACCGTTTATCAGTGGGCAAATAACTGTCAATGAATTGTGGGTTACAACTGGATCCGCCCCAAGGCTGCGCTTGCATGCCGAAAACCAATCGATGTTCCGGGTTCATCATTTTCATATGGGCGCTCCATTGACCTGCAAAAATTTGATCGTAAGGAATGGCAAAAACCATTTCTGAATTACCTTGGTTCTCGGTACTGAAAATATCGGAATAGCTTGTAGAAAGCTCGTACGCCCCGCTGTTAATTATCTCATCACAAGTAGAAATTACATTGGCCCATTGCTGCGTTCCAGAGTATACCTCAGCATTTAAATAAACGCGCGCCAAAACATGATAAGCGGCCCATTTGGTCATACGCCCATACGTAGATTGATCGACTGTTTCCTGTAGATTTGGTATTACTTCGTTCAATTCAGAAACAATAAAGTTATACACCTCGGCACGGCTACTCTGAACGGGAAGCTCATCGCTGTAGCTTGCTATGATGGGAACGTTTCCGTGAGTATCTACCAACATCGAATAATATAATGCCCTCAAGGCTCTCATCTCTGCAATAATCGCGGAAGATTGTTCTTCACTAACGGGCAATTGACCTGACTCTATTTGGAGTATAACCCTATTCGTACTATTTATACCATTAAAACAAGTAATCCAAGTGTTTCTAGGTTGCCATTGGGTTTCTGTCCACTCATGAAAATGCATTCTCTTATAAGTTCCTCCATCATCCCAACCATTTGGCCGTGTAGGTGTAACAAACATGTCAGCCGGCTCTTCTTGAACATCAAAATAACCCTGCCACCCCATCACAAAACGTAGAGGCGTATAGGCAGAGGCCATGACGGCAATTATATCGGACTCCGCTGGCACAAAAGATGATTCAGTCACTTCTGAAAAAACTTCCTCTTCAAGGTCTGTACATGCCATCGGTAATTGTAGCGCAATGACCGACAGTATCATAAATCTTAGTTTCATGATGGTCGCTTTGTTAACTATATTTTTCATATTTCTCATTTTAAAATGTAAAGTTGATTCCGAAGGTAAACGTCCTGATTGTAGGGTATTTGTCTCTATCATCATTACCTGGCGCCAATACGTTGTTCATATTGTTTATTTCTGGGTCTATACCTTTATATTTAGAAATGGTAGCCAAGTTTAGCCCTGAAGCATAAATACGAAAGGTCTGGGCAAACTTGATAGCATCTTTAGGTAGTGTATACCCTAGGGTAACGTTGTCAATTTTTAGAAAATCGCCTTCTTCAATATAGTGGCTGACATATCGCTGAACGTCTTGTAAAACAGCTTTACCATATATCGGGTCATAAGCAGAGTCTAGCGTGTTGTAGCCTATAGTCGGGTTTTCATAGAACATTCGCGAAAAGTTCAAGATTTGATAATCGAGAGCTCCTCTTAGATTGAACATGAAATCCCAATTTTTGTATTTAACGGTATTGTTCCAACTGTAATATGCTTTAGGGAGACCGTTGCCCAATACTTGACGATCATCATTGGTAGCTTCTGTAGCAGGAACCCTTGACCCATCTGGCCTTTCAATGATCCATATACCGTCATCGGTTATATCAACACTTTTTAGCCCGAAGAAGTTTCCAATTGGCTCCCCTTCTTGCACCCTATGCGTTGAAATCTGAATAGGCTCACCTGTATACCCCTCATCAAAAAAATCGTTGGTCAATTGAAATTCATCGTTCGACAATGCAACAATTTTATTGGTGTTTGTGGAATAAGTCAAGTTTGCTGTCCAATCAAAATTATCTGACTGAAAAGGTGTCAAGTTCAGTAAAAATTCTAAACCGGTATTTTTTATCTGGGCGACGTTTGCCGCAATGCTTCCATAGAAATAAGGAGGTGTAGGTACACTATAGTTAAACAAAGCATCTTTGGTAGTTCGGTCATAATAGTCAATAGAACCATTGATTCTTCCGTCTAATATACCGAAGTCAAGACCTACGTTAAACTCTTCCTTCTTCTCCCAGCGTAAATTCGTGTTGGCATTACGTGACGGAACCAACTGTCTTACCCATTGCCCATTGTTATAAAAATAATCACCATAGGAAAGACCGCTTAGGGATTGATACCTTTCACCTGCATTTGTTCCTGTCACACCAAAACCGGATCTCAGTTTAAAACTAGAAAGCCAATCCCAGTTTTGTGCAAAAGATTCTTGATCTACCCGCCATCCTAAAGAAACGCCTGGAAAACTACCCCATTTGTAGTCTTCCCCAAAACGGGATGAACCTTCACGGCGCATACTGGCCATCAAAAGATAACGGTCATCAAAGTTATAGGTCACCCTAGAGAAAAAAGCAATTAGCTTATCGGCCTCTTTGAAGCTACCAAGCCCCGCTTCACCAAGTTGTAGACCTTGTCCGCTACCTAGATTGTTATAGTTAAAACCATCTGTTGGAAATCTTCGGTTGGTCGCCCAAAACCCCTCATTCATATTATCTTCGTAGTTGTACCCTACAAGTGTAGTTACTCGGTGATCACCAAAATCGTTATCATAATCAACCGTAAATTGACCATAATTACCAACATAATTATCAGTACCTCTTGAAGCAAATCCATCTTGCCCGCTTTCAGTGGTCGAAACATGGTTTTTAGTTTGGTAGAAACCTCTGATATTGGTTTCGCCTTTTCTAGTATAGAGACCTTTAACCGTTAGATGATCACCGAAATCATAACTCATTGAAAAGTCAATTCTACTAGTTCTATATCGGTTCTCGCCAATGGTCTCTTTAATCATTGAAACCGGATTATCGTAGAAATAAACTGCCCTTTCAAAATAGCTTCCATCTTCATTATAAATTGGCTCTGTGGGATTATGAATAATCGCCTGACGGTAAATCGTTGGATTAAAGCTCTGGCCATCGCCCAATGCATTGAAGACCTGTTCGCTTAGAACGACACCCACATTAGTTTTCAACTTATTGTCGAACATAGCATGGTTAATATTTATTCTACCAGTATATTTTTCATTGTTAGATTTTAAAAATATTCCCTCAATATCCCTATAGTTAACAGAAGCCGTCATATTGGAAGTAGAATTTCCTCCCCTGAAAATGAAGTTATGTACTTGGCTGAAAGCGTCTCTTGTAATTTCATCTACCCAATCGGTATCGGAACCGTAGTCTTCAAGGTTCGCACCTGTAAATTTGTAGCCTTCAGCAAATTTTTCTCTAAGTTCCGAAGCATCTAGAAAATTCATTCTATCGGCAATGGTAGCAATTGAAGCATACCCATTGTACTCTATGGTAGACTTCATGTCGTTGGTTCCTTTTTTTGTGGTAATAATAATGACGCCGTTAGTACCTCGGGTACCATAAATTGCGGTTGCAGAACCATCTTTCAACACATCAATAGATTCAATATCTTCGGGAGCAACTGTGCTTAAACTACCAGGAACCCCATCTACCAAAACCAGAGGTGCAGAACCGCCAGATAAAGAAGACATACCCCTTAAACTAATTTGAGTACCTTCGGTAGGGTCTCCTGAAGGTGCCGATACAGAAAGACCCGCAACCTTACCCTGAATAAGCTGAGCCGCATCTTTAACATTGCCTTGTACAAAATCTTCCGACTTGACCGTGGCAACCGAGCTGGTCACATCAGCGCGCCTTTGTGTGCCGTAACCAATGACCACAACCTCAGAAAGTTGTTCTAAGTCTTCTTTCAATACTATACTTAATGATGAGGCCGATGTAACCTCTTGACTTTCAAAACCTAGATACGAAATCATCAAAATCGCGCCCGATTCAGAAGTGTTAATTTCAAAGTTACCGTTGAAATCTGAGACGGTGCCATTAGTTGTATTCTTTTCCATAACAGATGCACCCGCAATAGGGACTCCCTGTTCATCTGTAATATTACCCGTTACTTTTTGCTGCGCAACAGAAAACTGTATTAAAGAAATAAAAATGATAGAAAAAAAAGCCCTTTTAAATAGGCTCCTAGTTTCCGGAGAGTACCTCGGATTGGAGTTTGCCAATTTCATAATTCACTTTTTAATTAGATGGGTTATTTATTAAAATTTATCACTTTTGTAAATCTTAAAGAAATCGTAAAGATTAATAAGCGTAAATTTTACACTCATAAAATTAAACTACTATAGACAACTATCTTTCAGAAAATTAGCTAGAAGTAATACTATATTATCCAGTTGCCTACAAAAACTGGCTTAACCTTAAATAAACCTAAAATTTTCGGTAAGAGAACAACAATTCAACTGATCTCGGTAACATGATAAGACATGCACTAGCTAAAAATTAAAAGGTTGAAGGGATATATTTAATCCGAAGAACTAATTCATTCTTACATCTTATGATTACTATCAAGTAATAGTATACTATAAGACACGTCTTTATTGTTAAATACAATTAACTCAAAATCAGATAATAATTACTTGTGATGAGGCAACAATTTGGTATATACTTGATTCAAATAGGGGTTCAAGGTCTTGCCCTCAGATGTCCTAGAGGTTGTTCTCTTCAATTTGGTATCGCAATAGATAACCAATGTCCGTCGTTGTGAACTAATCTCAGCACGTTTGCTATCAACTGTGACACGTTCATAAATAGGTACCAAATCTCCCTTTTATTAATCAGATTTAGCCAAAAATGAATACTGAAAGTTCTTGAAGTGCCCATAGACTCCCGCTTTAGGTAAATACTCGATTTGTTTTCAAAAGTCAAATCGAAGCGAAAGTCAAATTCTAAATGGTTACCAATGTAGTGAAAAATTTCGGCCTAAAACAGGTAACCGAATAGGTAACTTTTGTTTTGATATTAAAGCCAATCAAATGAAATCAAAAAATATGTAATTCTTTGAAAATCATTTGATTGATTTTTTCATAGGTCGTTTTAACACCCATTTTGTCGGGATGACTGGATTTAAACCATAAACACAACACCCTCAAAACCAATAATTTAAAAACTAAAACTTATAAATTGACATCAATTAGGACATCAATGAGAATAATTTAGGCCTTCTCCTACAAATCTAACATATAAAAATTCAATAAATCCTAAAAATACATTTAGAGTTTGAAAGTTTTTACCGGAAAGATAAAGTCAGGATTATATAACCGTGATGGCCAAGCATGTATTTATGACTAGTTAGCGCAATTTTCTTTCTTATAAAGCCAAATCAAAGGACTTTTAATGGCCATGTTGCGCTTTATTTCGAACGTTTTGGGAAAATGTCGATTATTAGCCCATAATTCATAAAAATCCAAACGATTGTAAATGATTGCCGAAAACAAAAATGTTGGATGTGCAACAGGCCATTCATTCCAATACATTACATCAGGCTCATGTGGCCAATCATTTTTCTTAGCCACAAAAGGGGCCATGAATTCCACCGCCTTTAATAAGGAGCGACCATTTATATCATAGTTCCAGAAACATTGAAAACTATCAGATAAAACCCAAGCGTTAATAGTCATTGCATCAAGATTAAATAAAGAATAACCATAAGGCTTCGTTCTTTCCAATTCCAAAGGGAAACTGCCATCCTTGGCCATTTGTCCTGGCAAGATGGTGTTTATAAAATTAGCTTTACAAAATTCCATGACCTTTGAATTGTTACAAAATTTGGCATAGGTCGCTACCTGCATATTCCAGCAGGTACCATGGTTGTTTGGATGAACCATTTCATCTTTACTGTATTCATGGGTCATCAACCATTCAAGGAGCTCAGAAAACCAAGCACGGAATCCAGTCATAAGATTTTCACTGATTAAACCTTCGTTTTCAAGAACCCAAAGGGATTGTACTGCATCCATAATATGAATACCGTCAATAATACCTATACCTCTTCCCGTATATCTTCCCTGAATCGCTTGCGCGTACAAAAAGTGGGGATTCATACGCGTAGATTCGTTCAAGAACCAAGCCTTGCAGTGTT